>JGI12316J15309_10000004_pt1 | contig 978828 bp, 721 predicted proteins | sample MarCyaLeptolynsp_FD_15309 | JGI IMG/M metagenome (IMG submission 15309)
CTGGCATATTGCATGTAATCCAACACGGCTGTGGAATCACCAAAACTTTGGCTGGAGTAGAGTCCCACTTCGGCATCATCATCCAAATTAGTCCATCCAAGTACGAGATATCCTCCCGCGGGTATGGTTGTGTTTCCAGATAATACGGTTAAGGTATTGATTTGTGGATAGGCAGGGAAATCACATAGCCATAGGTCTGCTACATTGACTTCTGTATCACCTTCGTTATAAAGTTCGACCCAATTTGTCGAGCCCATGAAGTCTACTTCTCCATGACTGATTTCATTTATGCGTACTTGCCCAAAAGCTGGTAGGGTAATAAAAGATATTAGCGTAAACACTGAAAATAGCAGTGGTATTCTCTTGTACATAATTGCTTCTAGTTAAGTGAGAAAAGCTGTTTAACTAGTATGTACATGAGTCAAGAAGTGTACCTAATGGTTATTAAAATAATTTTGGAATATGATGAAAAAGATTGGCTAGGCGATCAATAATCAAATCGCATCGACAATGTATACTGCCGCCCCGGTAACAATCTAGGGACTTGATTGAACCCTTCTTGACTCGCTTCGACACTGTAGTCATATACATTCTTCTCATCAAATACATTCAGAATCACAAATCGCAGTTGTGATCTAAATCCTTTTCCTTCCCACACGTATTTTAATCCCATGTCTAGGCGACGGTAGGCAGGTAGCGTGTCATCCCCCGGATTTTGAAAATCTGGCAAGCTGAATTGGGTACGAGGATCCCATATATCAAAAACATCATAATATGCACGCCGAAAAGCCCATGAACGCCCAAGTTGCTGAATCCAATTTGACTCCACTCCAAACTGTTCAGATAATTGATAGGATAGATCCACTGAAACTTGATGTGGAATATTCCATGGTGTAGTTACACGTCTGTCCTCAAAACGTCCAGGGAATTTCTGTTTTCCATACGAATAATCGTAACCTATCTTACCTCCAAAAGAGGCATTTGCATACTCTATGCCAACACCTATACCACTTGAACGGCCATCCGCAGGTACGATAAAATCACTTTGCTTAATCGGTGAGTCTCCCACTTCAAAATCTTGCACGGATCCATAATCAAAAAGTAACAACCGATCTAGCCACTTGGAATACATTTCATAGCGAACGGTCCAGTACGAATCAGGCATCCACAATCCATCAAACGCTAAATGGTAAGCGCGCGAAGGGGAAAGCGTCCCATCCAGTGGCAACCAAAACAGAGCATTGGGGACTATGGTACTCGTGCCATACCCTGTTAACTCATACTGATGAACGAATTGCCGATATAGACCACCTGCAACCCTAAAAGCATATTCCCCAATACCTGGACCAATACCATCAAACCGAATCGAGAGCCGCGGCTCTGCATACACAGGAGACAGGCTGGACAGGTAGGTTAATCGAAGGCCGGGTACAATAACGAGATTGCGGCCAACAGGCAGGGTGTCTTGGATATACCCAGAATATTGCCAATTGTCAGGGCTGGTTTCGAGCAGGTCAATAAAGGGTTGAAAGAAATTAAAGGTGCTTTCAACGTGCATCGCCTCCAGACCTATTTCTAACGTGTGGCTAGAAGAAACACTGTGATTAAAGTCGACCCTCAGGCCTAATTCACGGATTCTATTTCCCTCATCCGCACGGATATTAGTCTCAAGAGAATCTCCATGTTGCTGCAAAACATCAGCAAAGGACCCTACAGATGCACCTGGCTCCAATGGTTCAAAGAAGGCCTGGTAATTCAGGGCAGAATTATGAGAGCTCCCTAAAAGTTGACTGGTTAACACGGACCGTGAGCCAATCAACCAACTATGACGAAGCTGTCCAGCCCAGTTAAGCCAACTGTAGGCGTTTTGTGTTAACATCACAAACCCTGAACTGCTTGCTAACGCAGAACCCTGCTGTGCGAGTCCCTGAGTCTCAGACAGATTGTTTGTAGTGCGGTAGAGAGAAGCATGAAACTGGTGGAACGGATTAACTTTATATCGTGCACCAAAGTGCAAATCAGAGAACTGCACTTCTGGCTGCCCACCAAGGCGTTGCAAAGAAGCCGAGTTCACCTCGTCTCGCACCCAAAATGATGTAACCAAAGGATCTACAGCATTCCATTCTGTGAGTAGCGCTCGCACATCCTGATCTTCATACACCCCCCAATTGCTTATACGTGCTGCAGCCATTACGATAAGCTCTCTACCATTTTCACTCATAAACCGCCCCATCATCCGTCCATTTGAACTGACTGGATCCAATGTTATTGCATTCGAGAAGGCTTTATCTGTAGATAGGTTGTGCTCTACATCAACGACTCCAGTAAGCTGGCTCCCATATCTTGCCTCAAATCCCGTTTTCCTAAGTGTCAACCTTTCTAAGGCTAATGGGCTAAATGCACCCAGATGGCGCCCCATACTCACTGGGTTCCGCACGGGTACACCGTCCAACAAAGTGACATGCTCATTACCCGCACCACCATGAATGTGCAGATCTGCAATCGGTTGCTGGATAGATACGCCTGCTAGACGTGAAGCTCCCCTAAGAACATCGGCCGTCTTTATGCCCATTACTCCCCCTATCTCATTCGAGGTTACTTCTCCTGAACCCAATAGACTGGAAGGCACACGCTGCATCAATCCACTGATCACAATCGGGTCAAATTCAGTGGTCTTAGCTTTTAAGAAAAACTGACGCCGGTTTGAATACCCGGGCCTAACCTGAACGGTATCATATACAGACTCATATCCTATGTATGAAATGGCAACAGGCAGATCACCACCAAGTACAGAAGAAATACTGAACAAGCCATCCTGGTTCGTCGAAGCTCCTCCAAATCCATTTACTAACATGATATTTGCATAGGGAAGTGGCGCGCCAGTATCAATATCAAATACGCCTCCTCCTAAATCTCCATACATCGGTTCAAGTTCACGTTTTTGAATAAGGATATACGTCCCAGATGAAGAGCGAATGTAATCAAGATTCGTTTCCTCTAGAACACAACGCAGCATTTCATCTATACTGACTTCTCTTGCCCGGCATACGGCATTCTGATTCTCCACCAACTCTCTTGAATACACTAAATCTATGGATGTCAATTGCAGCACTTCTCTAAGAGCGTCAATGAGAGGCACGGAGTTTAAAGCAATAGAATAGCGTTCCTCCTCCTGAACCTGAGCCGCAAGAGGGGAAAGATTGCTCCAATAGGTAACAATAAAGAGCAACAGAAGAGGTAGAGCTTGAGTCTTAGTTGTTTTTTTTCTCACCCTTAAGGCACAGAAAGTTGATGGATTTATTCTGCCGGAAGTAGATGATATCCTGAAGCTGTTTCCTGAAAACGGCATCCTTCGGAAATGCAAAGATCTGTCAAGAGCTCCTCAATGGATGGTGCATTTTTAGTATAAATCAGATCGGTAGGATTCTGCGGCAAACCATCTGAAACGCGTATATCTGTCGCATAGAATCGCTCAATTTGACTTATTAAGTCATCAAGAGAAAGCCCCATTGCAACAAAGCCACTGGTGCGCCATGCGGTAACCCACTCTAACGAGGCGCCCTCTTCATTGACATTCGATTTATCAACGGATGTATTTTTCACGACAGCTTCCTGACCTTTTTCATTTAGTACAACTGCGCTTTCAGTACTCGCACCTGCAATATCTACTTGTACACGCCCATGATCAAGGGTAATTCGAGTTTCCCTTTCTTTGTCAGTTGAATAGGCTCGAACGTTGAACCCTGTTCCTAGAACGGTTACCTCTGCATTAAACGTAGTTACTTTAAAGGGCCGGCCGTCCTTTGCAACCGTTAAAAAAGCTTCTCCATCTAGCTTCACTACTCTATCCGCTGTTTTAAGCCCATTCCATTGCCTGAATCCTCTTCTATATTCCACAGAGGATTCATTATTTAGATAAACTTCAGAACCATCAGGCAACACTACAGCCATTCTTTCTCCAGCAGAAGTAGTATGTGAAACAGGAACTGAAAGAAATCCTATTAGGCCTATTATAAGTACACAGCATGCAGCCATTGAGGTAAAGACTGACCGCCTGATCGTAACGCGTCTTTCCTTACGAACAGGCATACGATCTCCTGATCGTGACTTTTTAAAGGGCTGCTCTTCAAGCATCGACTCTAATTCGAGTAGGGCCTGATCTGTTGTAGGAACCTTTAAGGGATCATCTTGGACATTCCCGAGCAATTCCCACACACGGCGAGCTTTATCGCTTGAATCAGAACTGCCATTCTCAAAACCCTGCAGTAATTCGTCAGGTAAAGAGTTATGTTCTCTGCTTTTCATATCTGAAATAAGGCCGGCTCAGCCGCCTGGATGTTACGTTGTAAATTCTTGATGGCCAGTGTGATATGGGTATTCACCGTACGCGGCGAAATATCCATTACATCAGCAATCTCTTTATGGCTCAAGCCTTGATAGCGGCTTAACTCTAGCGCTTCTCGCTGCCTTTCAGGTAAACTTGAAAGCCACATTTTTAATTTCTTTTGCAGGGAGGCACTTTCAATCGAAGCATCAGGCCATTCTTCGACCGGGATTTCTTTTGAGCTTTGTTGCCTGATTATCTCGTGCTTACTCTCATGTGTTCGCTCATCTCTAAGGTGCCTCATCGCCCGGTTTCGTGCTATCTGATACATGTAGGCCTTAAGAGACTTACCTGGATCAAGGGATTCCCTTAGTTTCCAAAGCGAAACAAAGGAATCCTGTATGAGATCGTGAGCAATCATATCGTCTCTTACAATATGTAGCACATACCGAATCAGCGGCTCTCGCAATTCGCGAAACAAGTCAGCGAAAGCTTCTCGATCAGAGGCCTTTATGCGCCGAGCGTATTCCGAAAAGTTGGTGGTAGCACTCATTCGTTACGTAATATTCAAGTCATCTTTTACATATAGTACTTCAGCACGCAAGTATGACTAATACAAACTAATTAAATTTTAAACCCTTCTTCTATTTCACCTTTATGGGTATAGCCCATGCCCATTTCCATCTCTTCAAAAACACAAAAAAACCGTACAACACATAGCTTGCTATCAGCTTAGTTGTACGGTTTTTTTAACGGAAAAGTATGGTCCTATGCAGCAGTAGGTTCTTCTTCTTCCACCTTATCATTGAATAAGACAAAGAATATCAAGGTAAATACCGCTGTACATCCAGCGAATACCCACCAGAACACAGCCCAATCTTCTGGCAAGAGGCGGAATACATCTGTTCCGTCGACTGTTTCAGAGTATGCCCGGCTACTGAAGAACGCACCTGATAACTGTGTCCCCAAGAAGAAGCCTACCCCTTGCGTCAGCAACACAAGTAAGCTCTGAATCTGTCCTCGCATTTCGGGCGGAGTTTTCTTCTCTATGTAGATCTGACCCGTAACGAAGAAGAAATCATAACAGATACCGTGTATGGCGATACCAATCATGATCATCCAAAAGGCCCCTGTACCTGCAGCACTTGCAAACAAGGTAAACCGGGCAACCCAGGCCAACATACCAAGCACTAACATCCACTTAACCCCTAATCTTACAAACAGAAACGGGATCAACAACATGAAGAAGATTTCAGAGAACTGACCAAAAGACATCTCAAAACTTGGTTGAGCAAAATGCGCAGGATTCAGCGTATTCATCTCGCTCAAGTATTGTGGTGCAAACGGGAAGTACGTACCAAAAGCAATGAATATCAGCATGGAAGCAAGTAAAAACACGACAAATGAACGTGATTTCAGTGCTCTGAATGCATCAACACCCAATATTTCCCGCATGCTGGTTTTGCGCCCAGCCATTGGCGGAGGGGTATTAGGTAATGTAAAACTATAAAGACCTAGAAATACGGAGATACCACCGCCAATAAATAAAGGCAACGCTGAGGCATCCGCCTTTAACATACCTCCAATAACCCATCCAATAACAACCCATCCTGCTGTACCGAAAACACGTACGACTGGAAACTCCTTCTCTTGGTTAGAAAGATGGTGAAAGGAGAGTGAAGCGGTAAGCCCTAATGTTGGCATATAACAGAGGGCATGCAAGAATAACAGGCCAAGAAACATCGTCGGGGAATCTGTAAAGCTAGGCATCGCCATCATAGCTACACCTGCTAGGATACACAATACACCAAGCACTTTCTCAGAGTCAAAAAAACGATCAGCTACCATTCCCAGGAAGAATGGTGCAATGATAGCACTAATGGGTCCCAACGAATAGGCGGTGGTAATGAAATCCCCTCCAATGCCTATCGAATTCATATAATTTCCCAAGGTGGGTGCCCACGCCCCCCAAATCGCGTACTGAACAAACATCATTACGCCGAGGCGTATTATCAAGGATACGTTCATAAAGTCTTCGTATAGGTATGACACTTATGGAATAGTCTCCCAAAGATCGAAAAAACTTACATTAATGCCAATGTATTTCGAATTCGGTTATTTAGACCGCATTCACATCTCTTTGTAGACCGCACTATTCTTCAAATAATTGTCTGCATAATATCCAATAGAAGTAATCTCTTCTGGTGTCAATTTTCGAACAACCTTTGCTGGAGATCCCAGAACTAGCGACCCCGGTGGAATTTGCGTACGCGATGTAACCAAAGCGTTTGCACCAATAATACTCCCCTCCCCAATTACGGCATTATCAAGAATGGTGGCTCCCATTCCTATTAATACATTATCTTCAACCGTACACCCGTGGACTATTGCGCTGTGGCCAATAGTCACTCTGTTTCCAACGAAAACAGGCCCAGTTTCGCTCGTAACATGGATTACAGCATTATCCTGCACATTACACTCACTGCCAATGCGAATGGTGTTAATGTCTCCCCGAATCGTTGTATTAAACCAGACACTGGTGTAAGGCCCGAGCACAACATCACCGATAAGATCAGCCGAATGAGCGATGAAATTTGTCTTATCGTAGGTGGGTGTAATTCCTCTGTATGGTATGATCATAGCTATAAATTTAACTCTAGTATGAGATCGATCTAAAATAAAGGTCTTTTACTGTAACTATTTGTAGTAAACTCGCGTAGTGAAAGTAATTTATTCATTTTGAATCTCCTCTACTCTTAATTTCCGTGATGAAGTTACCCCTTTTTTCACTCCTGATACTCCTCTTTTCCGTTTCTCTACCTTCGGTAGCCGATGATGTAGACGGCCGCATTTATGGCCGGGTCATCACTGATGATGGTGATGTATTTGAAGGCATCATTCGCTGGGACCGCAACGAGGCAAGCTGGGTCGATGTCCTGCACGGCTCAAAGATAACCAAACGCCAAAACCGAAGTGGACAAAGAGGTAAACGCATTGAAGTATTTGGTGTGAAAGTCTACGAAGAAGATGATTGGAATTCATCGTCTAGCAGAACGTCTGGTATCCGATTTGGTCATATTCAGACCCTCGAACCTGTAGACGGAAACAAGGCGCTTCTAACCCTGCAATCTGGAGAGGAGATCATATTTTCAAATGGCTCAACGGACATAGGCAGCGATATAAGGGAGATTATTGTTGAGGATATAGACCGCGGTGAAGTAGAGCTCAAATGGAGGGACATTGAGCGCATCGAGTTCATGCAAGCTCCTTCGTCTGCTTACTCAGAATACGGAGAACGCCTTTACGGCACGCTAACAACTCGAGATGGTTATGAATTTACAGGTTTCATCTGCTGGGATGTGGATGAAGTACTAACAAAGGACATTCTTGATGGTGACGACAAAGATCGCCGTCGTAAAATTCGATTTGGATCTATTCAAAGCATTGGACGCAATAGCTCCAGCAGTGCCTACGTCATTCTAAACAATGGTGACGAGGTTGTCCTGCGAGGAACTAACGATGTAAATAGCTCCAACAGTGGCATTCTTGTTCTCGATGATGCATTAGGCCAAATCGAGATCGATTGGGATGATTTTGAGGAGGTGACTTTCTACACGCCTGACTCAGTACCTAGATATATCGACTTTGACTACTCAAGCGCTCTCTTTGGAGTCGTCTATACAAGAGATGGCGAAGCGTTTGAAGGGGAAATACGCTGGGATGATGATGAGGCAAGCACCTGGGAGCTCCTTAATGGTAGTATGCATGACATCGATTTCGAAATTGAATTTGGGAAAATCAGTGTCATCGAACGCATATCCGATAGAGGTGCAACTGTTACATTGTTTGACGACCGCAGCTTTGACCTTAGAGACTCAAATGATGTCGACGAGGACAACGACGGGATATACATTGTCGACAATGACGGAAACGAAGTTCGGATCTCCTGGCGTGATTTTGATCGTGTTGAATTTGATAAGCCTTAAGCTTAAGAATCACTGACGATTCTTTTAAGCTCGACAAGTTTCAACAGAGCCTCAACGGGTGACAGAGTATTCGGATCTAACTCTCTCAATATACCTGCCGCTTCCTGGGCCCCTTCATCAGCTACCTGAAATAACGAAAGCTGTTGTATAGGTGGTACGTTGTCCATCTGGCCACTTGAATGCTTTGTGGGAAACCCATTCGATTTCTCAGCATCTCCTCCATGAATAGCCAACTGCTGGGACTCAAGGTGCTTTAATATCTCCTGGGCGCGTTGAATAAGCGGCACAGGCAAACCTGCCATACGAGCCACCTCTATACCGTATGAGTGATCTGCGCCACCTGGTATAAGTTTCCTCAGAAAGATGACTTTGCCTTTGTGCTCATTCACCTGAACACGCAAGTTAACCACTCTGCTATAGCGCTCAGACAACTCATTCAGTTCATGATAGTGCGTTGCGAACAAAGTCTGAGCAGCCACTTTTTCGTGTTCATGAAGAAATTCAACGAGCGCCCAGGCAATAGATAACCCGTCAAAGGTGCTCGTTCCTCTCCCCACCTCGTCAAGTAGGATTAGAGAAGAAGGACTGGCATTATTCAGAATATTAGCCGTCTCATTCATCTCAACAAGGAACGTGCTTTCTCCTGAAGCCAAATTATCTGAAGCGCCAACCCTAGTAAAGATGCGGTCAACAACTCCAATATTTGCCTTCTCTGCCGGCACAAATGATCCAACCTGGGCCAACAAAACAATTAACCCAGTCTGCCTCAACACGACACTTTTACCTGCCATATTCGGCCCAGTGATTATAAGGATCTGTCGGCCAGAAGGATCAGTTTGGATTGTGTTTGAGATAAATGGTTCGCCGGGCAGCAAACTTTTTTCTACTACAGGATGCCGGCCTTCTGTGATGTCAATTCCCCTACCCTCATGCACCTTTGGACGAATATATTTATTCTGAATCGCTACTTCGGCTAAACAACCAAAACAATCGAGCCTGGCAATCAAGGAAGCATTGTACTGCAATTCCGCCGTATGGACGGCAACTTCGTCCCTTAGTGTTTGAAAAAGAGCCGCTTCAATAGTACTTATCTTCTCTTGAGCCGTTAATATTTTCTCCTCGTACTCTTTAAGATGAGGTGTTATATACCTCTCGGCATTCACAAGCGTTTGTTTCCTGATATAATAATCAGGGACTTTATCCTTGTGTGCATTGGTTACTTCCAGGTAATATCCAAAGACTTTGTTGTAGCCTACCTTTAAAGAAGTAATTCCCGTTTCTTCGGCTTCCTTCTGCTGCATCTGGGCAATCCAATCCTTACCAGATGTTGAGATCAATCTCAACTCATCCAATTCCTCATTAAACCCTTTATTAATGAAGCCACCGTCCTTCCACTGTGCGGGAGGATCGACGACAAGCGCGTCACTGATTGCAGAGACAATTTCATCGCAGCGGGTCAGGGACTTAGCAAGATTTTTTAGGGGTGGAACAGTTTCCTCACTCAGGGCCGCCTGAAGCTCAGGGATTGTTAATAGCGTATCCTTCAAGCTCACAAGCTCCCGGGGTGTAGCTCTGCCTGTCGACACCTTTACAGCAAGGCGCTCCAGATCTCCTACGTGTTGGAGAATATCCCGGAGTTTTGTTCTTAGAAAGTCAGAACTGACTAATCCCTCAACTGCATCTTGTCTTTCTTTAATTTTCTCTACATCCCGTAGCGGACGCAACAGCCACCTCCGCAGCATACGCCCACCCATTGGAGTCAACGTATGGTCCAAAATCTCAACTAGCGTTCCTTCCCTTCTACCGCTATGCATGGAGGCAATTAACTCTAAATTTCTCTTTGTCTGAGAATCCAGGGCCATAAAATTGTTGCTAGAGAAGTATTGCACTTTAGAGACATGCGGTAGCTTTCCCTTTTGGGTTTCTCCGAGATAATAGAGAACAGCTCCAGCTGCAACCAATCCTGTGGGATATTCCTCAACCCCAAATCCTTTCAGAGAATGCGTCTTGAAATGACGTAGGAGAGTCTCATAGGCAAAATCGAACCCGAAGCACCAGTCTTCTTGAGGGGTCACCAAAAACTCCTGCGCTTTTAACCACCGGATGTCATCTTTCAATCGCTTATCCACTAGCACCTCTGAAGGTGCAATAGTGTTGAGGATCTCATCAAGCCGTTTAATTGGCACTTCGGTTAAGTTAAACTCGCCGGTGGATGCATCTACAAATGCAAACCCTACATGTGTTCTTTTTGCATTCCAATGTATAGCAGCTAAATAGGTGGACCGCTTAGGGTCAAGCAGTTGATCTCTAAAAGTTACTCCAGGCGTAACTACTTCAACAACATCCCTCTTTACGATTTTCCTGGCCTTTTTGGGATCTTCCAACTGCTCACATACAGCTACCCTCAAACCTGCCTGCACGAGTTTAGGCAGGTAATTATCTAGCGCATGATGAGGAAACCCTGCAAGAGGCACATCACTCGCTTTTCCATTTGATCGTTTGGTTAGCGTAATTCCAAGAACCTGGCTTACCGTCCGGGCATCATCTTCAAAAGTCTCATAAAAATCCCCTAACCTGAACAATAATACAGCTTCAGGATGCCGTTCCTTTATCTTGTAATACTGGCGCATTAGAGGAGTGGCTGCCTTACTCACCGAGTCCTTCTTTATATTCTTCATTTTCCCCATGCATCAAGAAACATCCTAAAGTAAAAAAAGGTAGAATCCATCCAACAAATCCTTCGTGAAGATACGAATCTGCGCACATCATGTTGAATAACTTCTCAAGAACAAAAATCCAACACACTTCGACCAGAAAAGGATCTTAAATCATCACTTTTTTCCTTTCTATTCACTGATAATTTTCGCGCAGCGTATTAAACGATCTGAATAATAAAGAAAGTAGTGAAATGTCGCTAGCAGAATAAATAGCTACCCGGCATAATTTTCTCTAGCATTATTTTAGTGCACTACGCAAATCTCTAAGCAATTTCAATGCATCTATAGCGCCTCAATAGACCCAGCGCGTTGCTTCTGATGCCAATCTTTAGAGTATATTTTTTTAACAAACTTGATGTCTTATGTTTTTCTTTAATGCTACTAGCAATAATAGTAAACAGCGTTTCTTTGTGCTGACTTTACTGGCCGTTCTAGTCTACGCAACTCCTTCGTTAGCGAATAAAGTTGTTGACGGAGCTATCTATAAGGCCCCAGCACCGTTCGCGCCTATGTATAGCGCAAACGCCCCTGGTCAACCAAGTAACCCCTTCCCTATGATGCTTCCTGAAACCTTCAGTACTCCAACATTTGGAGACCTGGATGGCGATGGCGATTATGACATGCTTAGTGGAGAAGAAGGTGGCGGAATCCTTTATTTCCTTAATACAGGAACTGCAACTACTCCTAGCTTCGAACAACAAACAGGCGAAGACAATCCTTTTGATGGTGTAACTGTCCTGATGGACGGTAAAACAGCACCCGGTCTTGCTGACCTTAACGGCGATGACCTCCTGGATGTATTAGTTGGAGATCAGGATGGTGGATTTACCTACTATGAGAATACGGGTACTGCTAATGCACCTGAGTTTACTTTAGGTTCAACACCAACAGGTATCGTAGATATTGGTAACCGATCGCATCCTGTCTTTGCTGACCTCGATGGCGATGAAGACCTGGATATGGTTTCCGGCGAATTCAATGGTACTGTATTCTTCTTTGAGAACAATGGAGACGGTACGTTCACTCAACAAACTGGAAGCTCTAATCCGTTCTCTACAATCGCTCTTGGCGGTGGCACACTTGCAAAACCTGCCCTTGGTGATATCGATGCAGATGGAGATTATGACCTGGTCCTCGGTAGCGGAGATGGCACGTTTCTTTACTACGAGAATACAGGAAGCGCAGAAGCAGGTGTATTTGAGCCAGTAACTGGTGTTGACAACCCATTTGACGGTTTTGACGCCATCGACGAAAGCGTTCCAGCCATAGTTGACCTAACTGAAGGCAACGGTGTTGATTTAATTTCTGGCAACACTGCCGGCGACTACTTCTACTACATCAACTCTGATCCTCTACCTGTTGAATTGACTTCATTTGGCGCTCTTCTAGACGGAGAAAATGTACGTCTTAGCTGGGAAACTGCAAGTGAAACAAACAACGCTGGATTCGAGGTACAGCAGTACATTGCAGGCAGCTTCCAAGCAGTAGGCTGGGTAAATGGAGCAGGCACAACTGTAGACGCACAATCTTACGACTATACCGTAAATAAAGTGGCTCACGGATCGCATCGTTTCCGCCTCAAGCAGGTGGACTTCGACGGTGCGTTCGCATACAGCTCAGTTTCTGAGGTGGCACGTCCTCTAGAAGGCCGATATGAAATGGAAGCTCCTTATCCGAATCCATTTAACCCGCAAGCAACGTTCAATCTCACGATTGCTAATGACCAGTACGTCACTATTGCAGTTTATGACATGCAAGGTCGTATGGTTGGATTGCTTCATAGCGGTGCACTTAGCGGCCAGGAAGCACACCAGTTTACCATTGATGGCAGCCAATGGGGAAGCGGAAACTACCTTATCCGCGCTGTAGGTGAATCCTTCAATTCATCGCAACTCATCACGTTGCTCAAGTAATTCGTTTATATAACGAATAGCCGATCATATATCAAAACGAGGTAGGTGTTTAAGACACCTGCCTCGTTTTTTTTGCATTTTGGCATCTTGGCATTTTGGAATGACTTTGGAATGGCTCACTTCTATCGTTCTATTCTCCCCACATTCATTTCATTTTAAGATCATGGCATTCAAATTTCTTTGGATCGTAAATGCATTCTTTTTTTTAACCTTAGGCAGTTTTGCCCAAACCCTCGAAGTCACATTCGACAATCACCCTCAAGGAGTTTATAGCAGTTCGTTAATGGAGCAGGACTTTAATTCTGTCGATGTCTACAATGGCCCGGCCGACCGATTCAATATCCTTGCTGATGTAAATGATAATTCAAACCAGTTTTTACGCGTCACCTATCCAGCAGGAGCGGTAGGTGCTTCAAATAGCGGCGGTCAATTTATTACGTATATGAACCCGCGTGATGAATATTATCTCGACTACTATATCCGGTTTGATGACAACTTTGATTTCCAGCTGGGAGGCAAAATCCCTGGCCTAAGCGGCGGCGAGAGCAACACAGGCGGAGATCGTCCCACAGGCGATGGATGGAGTGCCCGCTTTATGTGGCGCGAAGAAGGTAAAGCCGTTGTGTATCTCTACCATATGGACCAACCGACCAATTACGGGCACGATATTGAGCTCAATCGTTCTTTTCAACGTGGTCAGTGGCACCGCCTTACACAACGTATTAAGGTTAATACCGGAAACAATAATGATGGAATACTCCAAGTTTGGTTTGATGGTGAGCTGGTGATCCTAAGAAATGACATCAGATACAGAAACAATAGCCAGGCACCCGTAGACCATTTTTATTTCTCCACGTTCTTTGGTGGAAACACGTCTGATTGGGCACCTGATGTTACATCGACTATCTCCTATGACAACATTCGCATAGGGACCAGTGCCGACGAAATCATTCCCGATGCTGAAGGAAGCCTCCTTGCAACAGTTATCCGGCCTAATGACGGAGCAGTGTTTGAAGGGCCGGCCTCTGTCAATGTAGAAGCATCTGCATTTTCAATAAATGATGACATAGAGAATGTAATCCTGCTTAATGGAAACCAGGAAATCGCTTCATTCACACAAGAACCTTTCTCCTTTAACTGGGAAAATATTCAACCAGGCACCTATACATTAACGGCCAGAGCAGAGGACAGTAATCAAAATTCTGTACTGTCATCACCAATTACTATTACAGTAACAGCGCCTGATCCAGAAAAGGGGCCTAACCTTGCATTAAACAGGCCCGTGACTACCTCTAGTGAGCAAGAAGAAAACCTTGGACAAGGTGCAGTTGATGGAAGCACAGACCCCGATGATCGCTGGTCAGCCCAAGGGTTCCCCCAGACCATTACAGTTGATCTCGAGTCACCGCAAAACATCAACCTTGTGGAGCTCCTCCCTTACCAAAATCGAGCATATCAGTATACTGTTGAGTCCTCTGTAAATGGTTCTTCCTTTACGCAACTGGTCGACCGCTCTGGCAATAGAACCGAATCCGAAGTACTGCCTGACCCAACACCAACAACTCTGGCCAGGTATCTCCGGTTCACAATTTCCGGAGCTCACAATTACACCGGAAGCTGGACAAGCATCATAGAAGTAAGAGCGTTCGACACGAACTCCTCCTCATTCATACTGGGAGATGCATCGGGCAATCACGTTGTAACAGCTCTTGATGCCTCTATCATTCTTATGATTGTATCTGGCATTGTAGACGCAGATGATGAGTTAAAGTTGATTGCAGACTTATCTGGAGACGGCGACATAACTACCATGGATGCCATTTTATTGCTGGAGTATATCGTTGGCCTAACGACGTGTTTTCCTCCAGAAGCAGGCTGTGGGTGATTACTACCTCTAGAATACTGCACTCAACTGCATGCGAACTGTATGTAGCACGGGTGCAGATGCGGGGGCGCGGCCATCGTAGGAAAACGTAAATTGAAGAAACTGATTGAGTGTAAAATTACTCTGGACGCCCCATAAATAGGAAGTACCACTTCCCCTTCCATCTGTTAACTCAAATGCAGCCAGACCCAATGCTTCTCCGTCCAGGTTTACTGAGGCCAACTCAGCACGCGCCGTAATCTGTGCCTTCCTTAAGCGGCGGTAGCGCAGTTCAATTGGGAATCGCCAGAGATTAACAGTGCGATCTCCAATTTCGTCTTTTTTGTTGGCCCAGATTCCACTGCCGCTTAGTGATAAAGAAGGAGACATGTTTACTGTTACCTCGGGCTCGAGCCGAAGAGACTCTATCCTGTATCGCCTGGATGCAAAGGTCTCACTATCCAACCTGCTAGACTCCGTTTCCCCTTTAATTTTAAAAGCCCAGATTCTGGATGGTGCATATCGTGCCTCGGTCGCCCATGAGCTCAGGAATCGGGCTTCTTCACCTGCGGCTAATTCTGACAGACTTCTTAGCTGATTAAATGAAACATCGACGCCTACTTTAGGAAGCGGACGAAACAGTGTAATATCCTGAGCGAATCGCAGCCGGCCGTTAAGCGTGTTTTCAGAACTCCTATACCGGTTTAAATTCAGTAAATAGATCTGAGTTATATCCGATTCTCTGCTTTTTTCAAGGACATCAAACGTTGTTCGTGTAGATATTTGGCGAAGTACTTTTCTTAATCCCTCTACGTCCTTGTCCCATAACTTTGAGAAATCAAGCTGCATCCGAACCAATGCACGCACGCTAATTATTGAAGAAAGGCTATCCGATGGTACAAAGGTTTGAATATAGGTACCTTCATTGGGAGTTCTCTCGGGCAGGAATTCGTCGATCTGAATAGCTCCATCTTCATTGGTGTCCTCCCACACAAATTGCCCTAGCTCAGGCCCAGTTTGAATGTAAATTTCCTGGAGAGTAGGTGTCCGTTCAGTTGATGCTTCATACCGAGTCGTAAGATCCATGGCTCTTCTCCATGGGCGCCATCGGGTATTCCACCTTAGCAATAGGGACTCCGTGTTCTCCCGTCGTTCGTTTACCCTAAAATAGTCGGTAAAGTCTTTTATTCTGTACCCTACACTCCCATCGGTATCGAACGCGGTTCCAGGCTTTATTGCAAAACTGCCTTGATAGGTTCTCGATACTGCAGCATCGCGTAATTGACCCTCTGCCCAATCCTTTTCCTTTCTGAATTCTACATTGAACATCGCCTCTACACCGCTGCTATTCCAGGCCACCCCTGGCCTGAGCTCCGTAAACGCTTCAGAGTTAGCGAGCAGACTATCCGTTCCAATCATCTCCTGCTCCCGACGCTCTTGCTCAAACTCAAAACGGGCAGTGAGCTTCTCTAATGCCAGAGGCTGAGAAACAAAGCCTCTTTGCCGAAACCATCCTCCCTCTTCATCTCTAAATCTATTTTCACTTTCAATCCATTCAGCGATATAATTATACCGGCTATACCCCCCCGTCTCAACCATCGTTCTCCGCCCCTCAAACAGGCTTTCTAGATTTATTCTTCCCACCTCACCAGACACATACATATTGGGATTCAAGTACAATTGAGCCTGTAGTTCTTCTACTGTTTCATCCGCATTATTAACGGGTTCTCCCGTCGTACCTAGCACTCCGGGCGTTAAATTCCATCTCCGCCCAAATTCCACGGGGCGAATTCGGTTAAACGATTCAAAATCCTGACCTATCCGGCGCCTGGTGGCCTCTAGCGCAAGGTATCCTTTCTCCGAGAATCCTAAATAGAGAGGGATCTCTTTAATGCGAAGCCCGCCATGATACGCATGATCCACATCATCCTGGCTATCTAAAGAAGAAAATCGATTTTCATCATTAAATGACCGGGCCCATTCTCCGAACACTTCTACGCCTTGAATGAACTCATATCGCCCAGTGAAATCCAGCACATTATGATTGGCTGGTTTGGGGAGAATTCGGACAGGTTCATAATCTCCTTGCATGGGCCCTCTGTATTCAAACAGAATTCCGTTAATCTGCCTGCCACTTCTCACATACCGGCCTTGCCCGGTGCCTACTCTCGTAAACTGGACTCGAAACACTGGAATAGAATCGGCCGGTACCCCTTCAACGGCAACAAAGATGGTATCCTGACTCCCATCAACTGAAGGTATTACTTCTTGAATGTAATGGACGTAGGGAGCCTCTGGATCAAACTCAACCTGAATTGCGCCAGAGCGTTGAGCCAATCCATCACCAACCTGAATGATCTGAAGGGAGTCTGCAGAAGAGAGACCAAATTCATCATTAAACAAATCCCCATCCGCTTCTCTCAAAAAGGTCATTCCAAAGGAGAGCCTCGGCCTGCCAGTATCATTCCTCCAGAAATGAGAGTTGATCGAGGCGCCTGACAAAGAGCGGCTAAATTGATTGGTTGTGTATTGAAATTCTACGCTAATTCGCCGGTCACTAGTGATAATCCTGTTCGTTGTAAACGTGATCTCGCCAGTCGCATAATCAACGACATAGTCGTTACTTTCTCCGCGAGTCATCTGAACACCGTCTAGATACACGACCTCAGAACCAGCTACGATGATGATGAATTGTTCACCCTGGTTACCCTCCAATCGATAAGGCCCTTGAATACCATCTATAGGTGTTATTTCCTGGGTCCGAAATATACCTCTGGCTGTAGCACCAGCTACATCGACAGCAAATGTGGGTTCAGTGTTACTTCCAAAGACCCCTGAGCCTGCATTGAAGCTCCCAAAAGCTCTAATCCCTTGTAATTTCCGGATAAAACGAGCAAAACTTGATTCTTGAAAGTTCAGATCAAAGTCCCCTAGTTGCACCGTTCCCTGTCTCGCAGCCAATTCTATAAAGACGCGATCAAATTCATTTAGCCTCTGTGTAGTCCCTTCAGGTTGAATGGGAGTATTTTCATCTGTTAGAACAGCCTGAACCTGAACGCCTTCTATAATCTCGCCAGAAAGCTGCATTCGAAGTCCAGACTCAAGGGTTACATCCCGGTTATTTCCAGCTACAATACCCCTTGTAATCGAACCACTTCGTTGGATCCTAGAATCACCAAATGGATCTACCGGGCTCTGTTGCTCCAGCCTGTTTCTTTCCTCCATTTCTCGCACCACTTCGGAGGTGTCAGTGACAGTATCCAGGGTTCGAGGTCTACGCCGCTGATAAAACGGCTCTAACACAAAGGGAAATGTTTTATAGACCGCCACCAGGCTCCCGGATGTGATTGAGCTATCTAGAAGTAATTCTCCCTTCCGCAAGTCCAGGTCATAGAGGTTCGCCTCAAGAAGATTTCCGTCTATATACAGGCGTACAGTTCCCTCTATAATTAATGGCTTCAGTTGTAAAGTATCTGAATCGGCGACAGACAGTGTGTCGACCTCAAACCCCAGTAAGCTAGTATCTATACTACTGGTGTCAGGATCTCCTTGCGCATAGGCATGCTCGTACACGCAGCACATGCAAACAAAATAGAAAAGGAGACGCGTTCCCACCGAATATCGAATTTGATAGCTAAAATAGTATTGTATCGATGTGCAAATATTGTAATACGTTAGTTCAAACAGCGTTGCGATATTCGGCGATTTTCAGTACCAATTATAAATCATCAAGTTTCAGAAGCGATTCTGTGTCTCCTTTATATCTATGCAGAGAACGGGCAGTTAACAGGTATAATTGACCGCTTTCATAAAGCACGTCTATCACATGGCCCTGAAGATCTAATTCAATAGTTCGTTCTAGCAGGCCCCTTTCCTGAAATACCAGAAGTTTACCAGGAAGTCCGACTACGATCCTATTTTCTACACCTTCGACAAAGAAGGCATCTTCAAGCTGCCCTAAGCCCATCACCCTAAGGTAACCACCTAGAGAATCATATACCTTGATTGCCCCGATGCCTTGATCCAAAACGAATATGGATCCATCCGCCCCAAGCTCAAATGAAATAGGGTGGATCAATGCTCCTTCACCCTGACTGTATTCACCAATAACCTGGGTAATATTTCGATCCTGATCCCATTCTATGATGACCCGCTCCTCAGCGTCGATTGCGTACATTCGATTATCTGGCGAGGTACGTACAGCTACAGGACGCCCTGACCCAATTCGATCAGTATCTTCATCCTGGCGATACCTGGGTTGGCTGGAAAACGAAGCTCCACTATTTCTGTCCAAATCTCCGAGAGTCAATGACTCAAGAAAAAGGAACTCATGAGAGAACCGTTGAATACGTCCATTTCCAGCATCTGCCACGACCAGGATTAACCCATTTGTGGGATCGATGTCCATGGGCTCATCAAACTGTCCGGCCGCAGCACCTGGACCACCGAGTTCACGAAGATACTGTGCCTTTTCATCAAACTCATGAATGCTGCTACTCCCTTGATCTACTACATATATCAATCCCCTTGGACTAGCAGCAATGGATATAGCCTCTTTAAACTCAGCGATTTGCTCAAAATCACTAGCAGCGGTGCCTGCTTGCTGAGCATGTAATGCGCCTATATGAAATAGGGTTAATATGAGGAGTATCAATTTCTTCAATGCACCTTAAAGATGTTTTAATCCTTTTTGACCGATGTCTTTTCTGTATTGCTGGCCCTCAAAGTGTATACAATCAACCGCTTTATATACTGTATTTAAAGCAGCTGGCAAATCTGCACCCATCGCGGTTATACCCAATACCCGGCCCCCACTGGTCACAATAGTTCCATTTTCACTCTTAGTGCCAGCATGGAATACATGGATATTTTCAAGTTCTTGAGCCTTTTCTATACCCTTAATGGGAATTCCCTTTTTATAAGCCTCGGGATATCCTCCTGAGGCCATTATTACACACGCAGCAGCCCCATCAATAGTTGCCGAGGACTTATCGACCGGCTTCCCATTTACAAAAGCATCAATAAGAGACAACAAGTCACCTTGCAATAACGGCAGACATACCTGGGCCTCAGGGTCACCGAAACGGCAATTGTATTCAACGACTTTCGGACCCTGATCAGTAATCATCAGACCAATATAGAGAAAGCCTTGAAAGGGCCGACCTTCTTCTTTGAGGCCAGTCAAAGTAGGCTTTGTTATCTCTCTCCTAACCCGCTCCATCACTTCGTCTGTTGCTATTGGAGCAGGCGCATAAGAGCCCATGCCTCCGGTATTCAAACCTGTGTCTCCGTCTCCGACTCGCTTGTGATCCTGCGCTGGAGCGAGCGTAACATAGCGATCGCCATCTGTCATCACGAATACACTAACCTCCTCTCCTTGCATCCACTCCTCAATAACGACCGATGCCCCAGCATCTCCAAACTTGGAATCGACCATAAGCTCTTTCAACCCATCAAGCGCCTCGGCCGTTGTGGAGCACATTAGCACACCCTTGCCAGCAGCCAATCCGTCAGCTTTTAACACCAAGGGCCCATTGTAGCGCCTTATATATGCCTCTGCCTCTCCAAATTGATCAGATGTAAACGATTTATGCAGTGCTGTTGGGATTTGATGGCGCTCCATAAAATCTTTGGCAAACACCTTACTCCCCTCTAACTCTGCAGCACGTGCTGTTGGACCAAAAATGCGGAGCCCCGCTTCATTGAAGGCATCAACCCAACCATTTACCAGAGGCACTTCAGGGCCAACAACGGTCAGATCGATGCTCTTATCTTTAGCAAACTGAATGGCCTCCTCTAACTGAGTAACGGTGATAGGCACGCACGTCCCAAGTTCAGAAATTCCTGGATTACCTGGAGCCACATATATCGTAGGTCTTAAAGGACTCTGGGCCAGGGCCCATACCAGTGCATGCTCCCTTCCTCCACTGCCGATCACAAGAATATTCATCTATCTATTGTCCCAAATTATTGATTGTCTATTATTGTTCGCCAGAAGATAAGCCAGACTCAATCCTTACTTCAACCGAAATTACAAAACAATAAACAACAAGCGCTTCCAGGCGTTTATAGCTTTTTCTGGAATTCTGCTGCAAATAGACACGACTTATGCCGAACCAACAGACCGCCGCAAAACCCACTTTTAATATAGATGACGCGCTTCTTTTCGAAGAAATGCTTTCTAGTGAGGACCGCATGATCATGGAAGCTGCGCATCAATACGCTCAAGAAAAGCTAGAACCGCGTGCTCTCGAAGGCAATCAAAACGAAATATTCCATCAGGAAATCCCCAAAGAGATGGGGGAGCTTGGCCTTCTTGGAGCCACTATACCTGCAGAATATGGAGGCGCAGAGGTAAGCTATACAGCCTATGGCCTCATTGCACGTGAAATTGAACGGGTAGATTCTGGCTACCGGTCATTCTGCTCCGTGCAATCCTCCCTTGTCATGTATCCCATTCATGCATTTGGCACTGAGGAGCAAAAACTACGCTTTTTACCTCGTCTTGCTACCGCAGAATTAATTGGATGCTTTGGACTTACAGAACCGGATCACGGATCTGATCCCGGCTCAATGAAAACCACAGCATTGAAAGTAGATGGTGGATGGGTTCTCAATGGCGCCAAAATGTGGATTACAAGCTCGCCTTTTGCTGACGTAGCTGTTGTATGGGCTAAGGCAAAAAACCACCCTTCTGAAGAAGGCGTGATCCGGGGATTTCTGGTAGAGAGAGATTTTGAAGGGTTTTCAACACCCAAAACCCACAACAAAATGTCACTCAGGGCCTCTATCACCGGCGAGATTGTCCTACAGGATTGTTTTGTACCAGATGCCAATGTTTTCCCAGAAATTCGCGGACTCAAAGGCCCTTTTTCTTGCCTGAACAACGCCCGTTACGGCATTGTATGGGGCGTACTCGGTGCTGCTGAGAATTGCTACCATCGAGCTAGAAACTATGTTATGGACAGAACGCAATTTGGCCACCCTCTTGGGTCAAATCAGTTGATTCAGACGAAGCTGGCAAACATGCTCACTGAAATCACGCAAATGCAATTGCTCGCCCTACGGCTTGGTCAGCTAAAAGACGAACATCGTGCTGCTCCTTCAATGATCTCCCTTGCAAAGCGCAATAATTGCGGCAAGGCCTTAGACATAGCTAGAATGGCTCGAGATATGCTTGGTGGCAATGGCATTACGGGTGACTTCAGAGTTATTCATCACATGGTAAACCTGGAAACCGTAAATACTTACGAGGGGACTTACGACATTCATGGCCTCATCCTAGGAAGAGAAATTACTGGAATTCAGTCCTTTATCCCTCTTGGCAACCCAAAAAAATAATCTAAAATAGACCTATGCATGACGTTGTCACGCTTGGTGAAAGCATGGTCCTGTTCGTACCTACACGGACAGGACTTTTGCGATATGCGCAACAGTTCGACAGATATGTAGCCGGCGCCGAATCCAATACGTCCATTGGCCTTTCCCGAATAGGTCATAAAGTTGGCTGGATTAGCCGAGTAGGCTCCGACGAATTCGGAGAATATATCCTGGCCTTTTTGCGGGGCGAAAAGGTAGATGTATCCATGGTAAAAAGCTCTGCAAACGCTCCAACTGGTGTTTTTTTCAAAGAGCGGCGCCGAACTGAATCGACTCGTGTGTTTTATTACCGTGCCGGTTCTGCAGCCAGCCAGCTTACTCCCTCAGATATCGATGCGCATTATATTCAGCAGGCAAAATATCTCCATCTGACCGGAATAACACCGGCCCTAAGCCTTAGCTGCCTTGAGACGGTACATACCGCTATTGATATAGCAAGGGAAGCGGGTGTCCTTATTTCGTTTGACCCAAACATCCGATTTAAACTATGGGAAGCTGATCGAGCAAAGAAAGAACTGCTAGCCATTATCCCCAAAACGGATATCCTCCTTACGAGCCAGGAGGAGGCTGCCTTTCTTACTGATAAGCAGGCTGCAGAAGATGCTGCACAAACCATCCAATCTATGGGGCCCCAACAAGTCATAGTGAAACTTGGTGCTGAAGGCGCCTTCGCGTTAAGCGATAATCAGAAGATTTATTCAAGAGGTATAGAAGTCCAGGTGGTTGAAACGGTAGGCGCTGGAGATGCATTCAACGCCGGGTATTTATCCGGCCAAATTAGAGGGTGGTCGACAGCTGATTCACTTCGCCTGGGCAACATCATGGGGGCTATGGCTACAACTGCTCCTGGTGATGTTGAAGGACTTCCTGACTGGGAAGAGATTCAACCTTACCTGGGAGGCGAGCAAATCGTAGAACGATGACTTAACGTTTACCTGCAGCTACAAAATCTCGTTTTATGGATTCTACTTGCTCTCTGTGTCTATCCATATGAAAACGCAAAAACTGAATCCGTTGCCTTGCATCCAAAGGTCCAGAAATAGGATGGGGGTATACGATGTCCTCTAGAGGAATCCCTTTTAATTGTTTTTCGAGTGCTTCAAGAATTGCCTGCCTGGCTTTCAGGGCAGCTACCCAATAAGCGAGGGCCCCACCAATGCGTGGTTCAGCAATCTCTGGGGCAATCTCCTTTGGCTGCCAGGTGTCTTCGACGACCTGTTCAATAGAGGAACCAGAGTGAATTAAATCACCTTTCCACAAGGGATCGTCTTCGGAGTAGGCGCTGTAGGCCTTCCAAATTCCAAGAACCCCCACATCTTCTGCATGGACAAGGTGTTCTGTTATATCCAGTATAGACCATGACTCTGCGTCAGGTTTATACTTGGACAGATCTTGGGGTAAATCAGAAACGGCAAGCAGGTAGTGTGTCCTGGCTGTTTTCACCCCTAGGACAAGTTGACGAAGTTCGGACATATACACTTAATTGTATCACAAACCACGCTGAACGCGATTCATGACATACACTTCAGTATGAAGCAACGATTCTAGTCGTTCTTTAGGAATACGCTTACCTGTAATTTTACAGATACCATATCTTTTCGTTGCAATACGTTGAAGTGCACGGTCGAGCAAACCAAGTTGCTTCTGTTGCCGTATTATATTCGTGTATAATTTTTGCTGATCACACGAAGGATTTTCTGATAGACAGAAATACGATTTGTACGGATTATACCCTCCGGCTCTTTCCATTGCATCTGCAAGAAGTTGTCTTAGCTGATACAACTCAGAAAGCACGTCCGACCTTTTAGTCAGTATCAATTTTTTAAAATATGCTAAGTCATCTTCGGAATACGAACCCTTAGCATTGTGATCATTGTTTGGCTCACCTGGGTGAGTGGGTTTATTATGCACGTGAGTAGGGGTTTGAAAAGCGACAGGTAGTTCTGAATAATCTCAGGAAGTTCATTCAGCATTCATGTCACGCAGGTACTCCCAAATAATGACATTCAGGTGTTTAAAATGTCACAAAAGTATGTCTTTTTACCTGTTGCTTAATATATCCTTCACTCAAATACACGAATTACCATGTTTTCAAGGGGTGTCTCATTCTCAACCAGTCTTTGTGGACGCCTTGAATCTGGTGTCCAGGGAGCACCACGCAAGGCTCTGGGCAAAGAGTCTAGCTTTCCAATAAGATCAAAAGCCTTTATGCTAAAGGGAATGGCCCTTCCGGTTAAAGGAGTTGCCCGGTCTTCAATATGAAAATGCAGATGCGGTGCCAGCGAATGGCCCGAATTGCCTATACGGCCGATTATATCTCCTTCTTGCACTTCTTCCCCTACTTCTACCTTAATAGATCCATTTTTTAGATGAGCATAGATGGCATACTTCCCATTGCCCATTTCTACGACGATCGTATTTCCAGGTACAGTATCTAAAGTAAATGATTTAGGCTCTCTGGCTAAAGCGAGAGGCTGCTGATCAGGCAGGCCATCCTTAACATGAACCACTTTGCCAGAGGATACGGATCGAACAGGCTCATTGTAGCTAAACCAGTTTTCATTACTGCCGGGCTCGTTTTTATAGAGGTATCCTTCTTCGTTAAGCTTCACCCAATCAATGGCGAATCGCTCTGCAGCTCGTCTCTCTCCTTCATGAACATGAAAAGACTTCCTATGCCCCGAACTATTTGATGGAGCCCTAACCGTTACCCATACCCCTTCTCCTATCGGCATTTGAATCTGTTCGGGTTCTAAGGTTACTCTCAAGGGGATAGAAACCCATAAAGAATCCATGTCAATTGCCGACTCAATCTCAAACCGATGAATCAATGAGTCAGAAGGAGTATATGCTGACGGCACCGTCAACCATTGATACAGTATGCCGCTTCCACCTGGAGCCAAAGAGAACTCCGCCTTTTTATCTGGGCCAAGAAGATGGTTGGGTGCATACGATTTCCTGAACACCTCCTCTTTTGTTGATGAGGAAAGCTCCCTCTGTGGTACTGATTGATCATATACCGAGAGCTCGGTTACTGCTATAGAGTCTTTACCCCAATTTGTAAGACGAAGCTCATATATGATATGCTGCCGGCCTATTGCCTTGATAATTGCTGGTTGATTTGCACTTTGTACTTCAAGAGAAGTTGAGGTTAACGCCTGGCCGAACACATACGGATTTGCACAAACGTTAGAGACTATCCAAATCCACAAGAAACTATATACTGGAAAGTAATTCTTCTTCATTTTACTGCGATTGAATGAGTAAACAGTTGTCCTGCATTCATTCGCAGCGTACAGCCTGATAGTTGCCAGACTAAAGTATAGAAAACGGATAGTTTAAGGTATATATACTTCTCTCATACTAGTGCGTGCGTTACCCCGTTAACAATTTTAGCTGCCTCGCTTTCGTAACTGCTTCGGTTCTACGGTGTACACCCAATTTTTTATAGATCTGGGATGCATACATTTTGACAGTAGGTACCGATAGAAATAATTGATCTGCTATTTCTTGGTTTGAGAGCCCCTCAGCGATCAACTCCAGCACTTCTCGTTCGCGCTTTTTCAGGAATATGGAGTTTTCAGCGTGATTCTGCACATTAACGGAGAACGGGCTGGGTGCTGTGGAGATAGGCTCAATCTCCAACAACACATTTGAGAGAGGGGCTAAACTTAGCTGGTATTCTTCACCAGATTTCACCTTCCAGAAGACCTCTTTTGAGACAACATACTGTTGTTTGTTGCAACTTAATTTGTAAATAGGCAATGATACGAGGCCTATACTTCGAGTCAAGTCCTTTGTAACAATGCCTTCAACAATCTTCTTCGTCCCTCTCTTCAGGTCTTTCCCAATCCGATCATATTGGATTGATGCCTTTCCAAGCAAATAACACCAACCAATACCAATGATCGTTAGCAAGAAAAATGGTCCATTGGACCCCAATTCCGGCTGCTGTAGCTTCATAATTGCAGCTACAACCAAAAGGCCAAGCACCAATACTAAACCCAAACGTCCAGCTAACTCGTTGGATCGACTTCGTTGCAATGCGTTGATATGAGCGGGTTGAAACGATAAATTTTGACTAGCAGTATCCATAGCATCTCTATAAATGATCCCAAGTTGTCCTGGATACGGGCTCTCTACCCCGAGGTTACCTCTAAAACCATCTATCTCAAAACATGCAGTAGCTTTGTACTGGAAGATCCTTGCGTTATTAGCCTCGTCAAGTAGATGTTGCTAGGTAAATCACTCGCATCAAAGAGCGCTTCATGAGCCCCTGCTATCTTCACCTCATCAACAAGTAGGGCCACCCGCCTTCCCGTCATATCAAATACTTCCAGGCGAACCGGTCCAGTTCGTTCGAGATGATAGTTAATCGTGGAGGTATGAGAAAAAGGATTAGGGTAATTGCTGATAGACGTTGCTGAAAGAGTTGGCACTATATCAGGAATATCCAGCGCTATTTCCCCACTTGCCAACATACTTACCGCATTGGAGCTGAGCGCACGATTATACACTCGAACATTATCAATCAGCCCATCAAAAGGCCGGTCTCCAGCCCCTGGCGATTGGTTACCCAATACGGCTAATACAGCAGGATTTGTGTCAATTTGTCCTGATTTCTCCAGGCTACCTACTCTGCTTCCATCCACATAAAGATGCATCTGAGAACCATTATACGTAGCAGCTATGTGATGCCATGTATTTAAGGCCACTGCTCCCGATTCACTAATGAGTGTTGAAGTCGATCCACCAGCTTTAAGGCGGAAACGAACGGCCGTTTCATTCAGCGTACTTACCATCCAGTAATGGTCCTCATCCTGGACGCCACTGGCCTTTGAAATAAACCGAGCCTCATGAATCTCGAAATCATCAGCATTAAACCAGAAAGCAATCGTCAATCCCAGGCCGCTAACCTGGCCCATAGCTCCCAGATCTACATAGTCATCTACCCCATCAAATTCTAGTGCACCACCAACCTTTCCTTCTTCAGGACGCCACACTGGCCCATTTATTAATGCGCCGCCTTGCAAGTTAACTTCATCTTTCGCAGTTAGGCCATTGTCTTCGTCGAGCAGCCAGTATCCAATTAACCCTGCATCTATGGGAGGTTCTGCCTGTACATTTATTTCAACCTCGTCGGTAGATATATCTTGCGCATCAATAACCGAAATCTGAAATACGTATGCACCCTCCTCTTGGGGCGTAAAAAAGGCGACAGCATCTTCAGCACTAAACAGCTCTACAGCGGGACCACTAAGCTGCGTCCACTGCCAGGAGAGTGTCAAATCATCGCCATCTGGATCAAATGAACCTGCACCGCTCAAGGTTACGAACTCACCAACAGTTGCGACCTGATCTTGCCCTGCATTTGCAACGGGAGGAATATTGGTAGCTCCCCCAATTGTATAAGTGGCAGATGAAACCCCACTGGGCAGCAAGCCTTCTTTGAATGCCCGGGCATTCAGGACCGTACTCTCACTAACCAGTAATCCTGACTCATATAAGGTTGATTCTGAATCCGGGGTAGAACCGTCAGTCGTATAACGAATCTGAGCTTCGGGTGTATCAGAAGTAAGAGTGACTACAACAGGATCTGAATAGCTTCCTGCAGGAGGATCTATAAAAGGACTTGCAACACTTTGTTGTCCGGTCCAACGAATCATCTGAATCCGCCCTTGATCGCTCTCGTAGTTGGTGAGCACATAATACAGGTTCTCATCGGGGCCTATTCGAGTTAAAACGGGCTTCAACCCAGATTGCCCCACGGAGGACGAAAAAGAAGAAATGGAAGAATTCGTTTGGCTCTGAAGATAATTGATATGCCCAATCGAATCTCCATTTCCGCCCCAAAGCGCTGTAAAATAGCCTCCTCTGTACTGACTGGGCCAATATCCATCGGATGGATACCAGGCGCCCCCCGTAATCAGGCTTCCGCTCGCTCCAGACGCACCATTACCCCATTCTTGTTTTTGTACCCCGATACCATTGTATCCCTGATGCCCATAGTTTGCACCAGGTTCAACGATAAATATACTGGCCTTTTTATCTCCACCTGCTTCATTTATATATAACTCATCAGAATCAGGATGGCGGGAGATAGAATACGGGTTTCTTAATCCAAGGGCGTAAATAGCCCGGTATGCCCCAGTCGCTTGCTCATAAAAAGGATTATCCTCGGGGATTGTGCCATCCGCATTAATGCGAACTACTTTTCCTGTGAATGTGCTAAGGCTCTGTACTACATCACCACCATTCCAACCATCTCCTGTTGTTATGTATAACTTTCCATCTGAGCCGAATTCAATAGCGCCTCCATTATGACTTCCACTGGAGGCCGAGGTATTGTAGGGTAGTTCGATTAACACTTCCTCACTTCCAGGTTCAGCTAGATTTGGGTTACCTGCACTTGCTTTGATTCGGACAACCCGATTCTGCCTTGGCGAATCACTCATATAAAAAGCATAGATCCACCCATTGGACTCAAAGTCAGGATCGAAAGCGATATCCCTCAACCCCGAAGACCTATGCCTGGCTGGCACACCGTTATCTTTGGGTATGTCGAATGTGTAAAATGGAGATGGGTTTAATTCCCACGCCTGGCTTGACTCGTTGAACTCAGAAATAAGCAGCGCCCCAGTAATCCGCTCACATATAAACATCCGCCCATCCGGTGAAAACGCAAATCCAGCAGGCGAATCGAGCCCTTCAAGGATTTCGACTACTTCAAACCCATCGGGAGGATCAATAAATGGACTCCAGGCGAATGTATTGGCAGAGATAGATTGAACGCTAACCAGGTATACTCCCAGTAACAGGATGAGACAATAAAGGCGCGATAAAGGGAAGCATTCAAATGGTTTGATACAATACATAAGAACAACATTCAAAATAATGGAATATTGTTCTTAGCCATCAACTTCTGCTCCAAACTTTGCCAGCAAAACCCAGCCTTATCGAAAAGCATCCATCTAAGACCTGCTAAGCCTCGCAACCCACATAGCTTATTCAATAGTAAATTCGAGGGACAGTGACTCCCCTTCATCCAACTGTTTAAATCGTGATATCAATTGCTGAAATTCCTCATGCATCTCTCCAATACGTTCCTCAGTTAACGAGCCTACCGTTGGCCAGTTAAACTGTTTTAACTCGCTGTTTACGAGATCAGGGAATTGTTCAGGTGTACAAGCACCCGTGGCCAGTGACCCTAGAGCTCGTGTTAAAATTTCAGCCTGCCATGCTTCGGCGTCAAGGGTCAAAATCACTTCTTTCTTTGATAGGTCCTCGATACTGTAACCTTGCTCTACATATCCAAAAAAACCATTTTTGATGCCAAGCTTCCGTTCGACTACAAAATGCCCCAGATCATGATATGGCGTCTGAGGGCCCAAAGATGCAATGACCGCAGATCCATCAGTCCGGTGACATACGAGTTGGGTTCTGCCGTTCTTCTTAGTGAAGGTTATCTTCATGTTTACCTACCATCTTAGAACTGGAGAAGACTGTAAACCAGAATCCCAGTTCGAATATTACTCCAGCCAATATCCAGGGCACAAAATCATTTTCAATACCTGCCGTATAGGCTACAAAGGCGGTTAGAAGAAGCAGTATAGCGAGGACAAGATGAACCGGATGTGTGAGCAACTTTGTCATGGGGAGTTGACGCTATGAGTGAGGTAGTCATTGATGAAATATACAATTTCGAAGAAACAATGAAGCAAGTTGTATTCCCAACGGTCACACACCGTACCTGAACGAATTATACACTATGTAAATCGAACTCTTGTTATAGGTAAACTGCTTATCTACTCGTATGCTTTAATTGTACAAGGGCGTTCCTGGCTTGAAGGCAAACCAGGCGAAAGCAAAGAAATTCCCGTGTGGAATTGGCCTGAGTTGTTTACCGCTCTTAGGTCCCGCAATTGCCTTCCCGGTGACATCCCACTTGGTCCCACTCTCATCAAAGAAAAACCCATTATCGTAACGAAATCGAAGGGACTGGTCTTCCAAGTCATTATAAAATACACCGGTGGTCCCAATAATCTTTGACTCAGCTATGCTCTTTTTATCCAAAGCAGAAACTGCACCCTCTCCATGGAAAATAACGATAGAGGCTCCACCCACTTCATCATGAATAACTCTTTCCTTTCTAGTAATTGAGTGAGGATAAGCCTTGTCCTCATCCCCAATGCTTACGGTCACCAACTTCTCCATTGGAGGCACTCGTTTGTCAAAAGGCCCTTTGTACAGGAAGGGACGATCATTAATGTCGTCATAGCCTGCATAAGGATTTTGCCCATAATTGCGGCGATGCCCTGTCTCTCTTGATAGCACTTCGCCAAAGGGATGGGCTTCCTTGAATTGCCTGTAGGAGATAATTTGAGCAGGAATAGGTGTCAGTTTTTTTCCTGTGTACGTCCCAACAATCCCTTCCCCATTGAGTTGCTGCCATAAAGATTCCGTTTCGCGATCGAACATAACCATATCCGAATGCCGAAGCATCCCGGAAACCCCAAACGAATGGACCACACCATCTATCCTCCTGTCGAAGGCAAGAGCAGCATAGCAGAGAGGACAAAACGTAACGATGATCGGCCGGCCGGCTAACACATCATTTACTATTTCATGAAACGTAAGAATCTGGAGTGGATAAGCCCTTGCTTCATTTTCTAAAGCAACAAGGATCACAGGCTCTTGGTCCTGCAACCACTCATCAGCTATTGCGGCTGAGACAAAGGCAGGCTGATTAATCGATGGGATTCCGTCTTTGGGGGGCCCTCCATTCAACAACTCATCAAGCTCAATCGATTTTTGGGATGTATCGGTCTTCCATCCCCGGAGCAAAGAGCTCCCTCGCTGAGCCTGTGCCAACGAGGTGAATAATAAAAGGGAGGCGAAAGACAGTACAACTATTCGAGACATCACAGTTCACTTAATAAAGATTGGTTACCTGTTTATTGAGTAGTCATGCCCAAACATTCGTTACCCTTGCATAATAAAAAAGCGGCTCTTCCAGAGAAGAGCCGCTTTCCTAAACCAAACAATCTATAACTTAGTCGCGCGATAAGAACAACTGAAGTACGTACCAGAACATCAGTGCAACAGAAGCAAACAGCGACAATGCTGCAGCCACGTGCCTGTCTTGCGGGTAATGATGCAAAACGTTTGAGGTATCATAAAGGATAGCTCCTCCTGCAAAAGCAATCATACCTACAGAGAAGAAGGTCCCCAACTGAAATCCGAAGATGAAGCTCGCTCCGATTAGGATCAGCGCACAGATGAATCCCCAGCGCAACAATCCACCCAGGAAAGAAAAATCCTTTCTGGTAGTGAAAGCAACACCAGTTAGTGCAGCAAACCCTAATAATGTCACAATAGCCGCACTATTTATCGCAGTAGGCGCATATGCCATTGCATAATACAGCATAGGGACAAATATGATGGCTTCAGCAACTACAAACGCAGCCAGCGCTCCATACTGAGATGCAGCTGAAGTGGCCCGCATAGCAGTTCGGCTAGCAAACCACCCCACAACCATAAAGCCACCCAATACAACCCACCATCCAACTCCCAAAAGAGCGCCAGCGATTACATTAGCTAAACCTGAAGTAAACAGATATACTTCAATTAAGGTAAAGGCTATCATTGCACCAAAAAGATGCATGTAGGTCTTCGTAATGAAGTCTGCACGCTCTTCAACACTTGCATATGCCACGGGCATAGAAGCCGCGGGCACACCATATTGTGAACTCATAGTAGTGTGTTCTATGTTTTGTTATGAATGCGCTCTTAATACTATGGCGATAAGTTTGAAGTTTCAGGATTACATAACAATGATCCTATACTCCATATGTATTCACCGTGTGCTTAAAAGCGGTTACACATCACATATTGCGATGGCCTGGCGCAAGGACGTCATTGGATCTCGTACCGGGACAAATTCCTGTCCTACATAACCGGTATATCCAGACTCAACAATGGCTTCCATAATCGCCGGATAATACAGCTCCTGGGTCTCATCTATTTCATTTCGGCCAGGGTTTCCGCCTGTATGATAATGGCCAAAATAATCGCTGTAGTCCCGAATGGTTCGAATCACATCCCCATCCATAATTTGCATATGATAGATATCATAGAGCAACTTAAAGTTGTCTGAACCTACCATGTCAACAAGTTGAACGCCCCAGTCAACGTGGTCACACATGTAATCGGCGTGATTTACTTTACTGTTCAGTAACTCCATGCAAAACAGGACACCCCTCTTTTCGGCTTCTCCAATAATTTCCTTAACCCCTGTTGCGCAATTTTCCATACCCTCATCATCTGGCATTCCATCACGGTTGCCTGAAAAGCAAATTACACTCGGAAAGCCTGCATCTGCCACTTCATTAATTCGCTTTTTATAAGCCGGAATCAGTTCTGCATGATTTTCTAACCTATTTAAGTTAACAGGGATCGACCCCGCACCACTGGTCATTGCACATACGAGCCCGTATTCCTTTAATACAGGAAAAGCCTCCGGGCCTACAATTTCAATCGATTTGATGCCCATGCGTACAGCATGCTTAGCTAATTCCTCCACAGTAAAATCGCTATAGCACCATTTACATACTGAATGATTGATATTGCCCTTTAACTTAGGAAGCGGGTTACTTGCTTTTACTGCGCTTGGCATACTAGCAGCGCCTACAAGAGATACAGTTGCCATCTTTTTAATGGCGTTTCGGCGGGAGTAATTTTTCATTTCTCTATGGGTTGGGGGATTTATGAGGCGGGATTAAAACCGAGTCCGACAGTTTTCACCCGGATTCGCATCAGATACATATCTGCTGTTATATAGAGGGTCGAACCATCGTCTCCAAAAGCACAATTTGCGGTTGCTTCTCCGGTATGGATGGTACCTAAATGGGTACCATCGGGAGCAAAAATGAGCACTCCGCCAGGCCCTGTTGCAAAGATATTACCGGCTTGATCTACAGCAAGCCCATCGGGTAGCCCTTTACCGCCACTATCTCGTTGTGCGGATGAATCAAAGAAGAGGCGGCTGTTTGACAGGGTACCATCTTCATTAACGTCAAATGCACGCCAAATAGGGGCCTGCGGATCAGATTGGGCCACATAAAGAACGCTTTCATCTGGGGAGAAGCCAATACCGTTTGGATTGGTCAAATCAGTTGTCAGCAAAGAAACGTCCCCATCAGCTGTCAATCGATAAACTCCATTATAGGGTATCTCTTTATGAACACTATTATTCACCCCTTCGAGTCCGTAAGAGGGATCTGTAAAGTACAGGTCACCATTCGACTTATATACCCCATCATTCGGGCTATTCAGCCGATTCCCTTCATGTTCTCCAGCTAAAACGGTATGGGTAAAGTTATCATTAAGGCGGGTAACAGCTCTTAATCCGTGGTTGCACATCACCAGCCGTCCTTCCGGATCAAGGAGGAGCCCGTTTGTCCCAAGCTCCATTCCGTATGGATCATCCCTATTGTATCCTGCAGGACGGAGAAACACGTTTAAACCCTCTTCTTCACTCCAGGAATGGATCGTGTTGTTAGGGATGTCGGAGAATAACAAATGGCCTTCTGAGTCCACCCACAAAGGGCCTTCCGTCCACTCAAATCCTTCCGCAAGCACTTCAAGCGGGGTATCAGCTCCTAGTATATCATCTAGCCGATCGTCCAGTTTTTCTATTGCATCCACCCGCGACTCCATCGCCGAAAAGGCAACAGCGGGCACATCTTCTGGGACTTCACAGCCAGCCAGATAAACGACCATGGCCAGCAAAAATCCGTAGCTTCCAGTTTTGTGTAGCATAAACACGTATCTATCCGAGTTTTTAACAGCATTATAATATAATGCCGATACACAAAAAAAGAAGGGCTTCCACCAATTACAGCATCAAGGCTATTAATCACGGTAAAATGGGATCTTAACGGCTAGATCCTCCTGGCCTTCTGGCCAGATATTGTACATGATTAATGACAACCGGTCGGCCCCCTCGACCCGCAACACAATACGCCAGCCCCAATCAGGCCCAGGAGGCGCAGCGTATGCCCCTGCTACATCAACACCTCCTTCGCCATCCATATGTCCCTCAAGATGCATCAGGCAGCCACTCTGGTGAAACGAATCTCCCCAGGCAGCTGTAGCCGATTGATTAACCCCTTTCGTGCAAATAAGCATCACCCCTTCATGCTCTGTTTCTTTATATTTCCAGGTGTAGGTTAATTGAAGAAAAGCCCCGTTTGCCAGTGGAGCCACCGTCAACTTGGATTCAGATTGGAGCGGCGTATCGTCAGGTTTAAAATACAGTTCCTTGGTCCCCTTCCATTTGCCTGTCAGGTTCATGTTCTCGTTTTAATTTGGTGGTACGGATTCTGAACGTAGATGCCTGCATATGACACCCCTATGGCATGTAATTTAAATTTGCAAACAATTTGACTCATAGACTCATACGTTTATAGAGGTATTGGTATATTCTTGCTTCTCTTCCCCATGCAACCCCCATACACTCCCTCTATGGCTGAATTAAATAAGTATAGCAAGCGAATTACTCAACCAAAATCTCAAGGCGCTTCTCAAGCCATGTTGTATGCAACCGGTTTAAAGCCGGAAGACATGAACAAGGCGCAGGTTGGCATCGCATCGGTATGGTTCGAGGGCAATCCATGCAACATGCACTTGCTTGATCTGGCCAAAGAAGTAAAAAAAGGAGTCGAAGATGTAGGCCTCTTGGGTATGCGGTTTAATACGATAGGCGTATCCGATGGCATGTCCATGGGAACGGACGGTATGTCATATAGCCTCCAATCCAGGGACTTGATAGCAGATTCCATTGAGACCATCATGGGAGGCCAATGGTACGACGCCTTGATCGCCTTACCGGGTTGCGATAAGAACATGCCCGGATGTGTTATGGCGATGGGCCGGCTCAATCGCCCCTCGATCATGGTCTATGGCGGCACCATCCGCCCCGGCTGTTCGCGGAGTGGCAAAACGCTCGATATCGTTAGTGCCTTCCAGAGTTATGGCGAATTCATTGCAGGAAAGATTAATGAGGAAGAGCGCCACGATATCGTTTGCAACGCCATTCCTGGTCCAGGCGCTTGCGGAGGCATGTATACGGCCAATACGATGGCATCGGGTATCGAGGCAATGGGCCTTTCTTTACCGTACAGCTCGAGCCTCCCAGCAACGGACACAAACAAAATCGATGAATGCATCCGTGCTGGGCAGGCTATCAAGGCATTGTTAGAACTGGATATTAAACCACGCGATATTGTCACGCGGGCATCCCTTGAAAATGCAATGCGGGTTATCCTGGTTCTGGGCGGATCCACCAACGCGGTCCTTCACCTCCTTGCCATCGCCCGATCTTTTGATGTCGCATTTGGCCTGGATGATTTCAAGCGCCTATCTCGCGAAACTCCGCTTCTTGCTGACCTTAAACCCAGCGGGAAATTTGTTATGGAAGACCTGTGCAATGTAGGAGGCGTACCTGGAGTAATGAAGATGCTACTCGAAGAAAGGCTCCTTCACCCAGAAGCCCTTACTGTAACGGGTAGAACACTAGGCGAAAATCTCGCTGAGTGCGAGCCTTTACAGGAAGACCAGAAAATTATCTACCCCATTTCAGCTCCAATCAAGGAGAACGGGCACCTATACATCCTAGATGGCAACCTGGCCCCTGGCGGATGTGTTGGAAAAATCACGGGCAAGGAAGGGCTGAAATTTGTAGGGCCTGCACGCGTTTTTAACGCAGAAGAAGATATGCTCCAGGGGCTTGAAGAAGGTGAAATTCAGAAGGGAGATGTAGTTATCATTCGGTATGAAGGCCCCAAAGGGGGTCCTGGAATGCCAGAGATGCTCACACCAACCTCAGCTATCATGGGCGCGGGTATGGGAAATGATGTTGCGATGATAACAGATGGCAGATTCAGCGGAGGAAGTCACGGATTCATTATCGGACACGTGGTCCCTGAAGCCCAGGAAGGCGGCCCTATAGCACTCATTCAAAATGGCGATATCATCACCATCGATGCAGAAGCCCACTCCATCACTGTTGACTTGGAGCCACACGAACTAGAGCACCGCAAAGCGACCTGGCACCCTCCAGCTCTCAAAGCCACTCGCGGCACGCTGTATAAATACATTAAGAATGTATCGGATGCCTCCCAAGGATGTGTGACAGATGGGTAGAATCAGGGGGGCATGCTCCCCATTCATTTTGTACCCTGCAACGGTCTTTGAGATAAACATCCTTTCATTTTCCTCTAACAGGAAGCCTGGAGCAGGACAACATGTGCTGACTTCTTTCAGAACTTACCGAACAACAGGCTGTGTCCAGGCAACCTCAGTCTCCTCCTCTCTATATGGATTATCTTTGAGCTTTGAAGAAATCACTTTTGCTCGCACATACAACTCATCACCAGCGAACTCATAAATCGCCTTACCCCCTTCGATTACAGCCATTGTCACTCCGATTTCAGGACTGTAGGACCGGGTAACATAGCTCCCTTCAACTTGCACCGCTATACTTGTCGAATCATGGCTGGCTCGAGTCCCGATGAAATGCGTCTCATACGTCACTCCATCTTCCTCTTTGATATCAATCTCGATACGGCGATTAGATGCTTTGATGTCCACAAGCTCCACTCCCGTTGACCCATAAAAATCTCCCCGCTCCATTGCATCAATGAGTCCTATTGTTGTAAGGCTATCGGACTTAACCATAACCCAGGCCCTGCCTGAATTAGCTCTTTCGATTGCAACTTCGTGGTAATTGTGACTATCGTCTACAGCGATTCCATACATTATGGGCCGGCCGTGTACAATACGACGGGTAGTTATGATATCCCACATCTGTTCAAGACCTGGGCGATTTTCGTCTCCATAGTTATTTACGGCGGGATGCCCATTATAGACTTCAAAAAACTGTTCTCCCATTAATGAGATTAGGTCCTCGGCTGTAATAGCCCATCCAAAGTTAGGGTGATTGATGTGAGGAAACATCTTTATCCCCAATCGCTCACGCTGATCCAACACAGCGTCTACGTTGTTTTGGATCACTTCACGAAGGGTTTGCCCCCGTTGAGGTTCGATCAACTCCTGGATATTGGTAGCATTTATATGGATAGGTTTACCATTAAACCCATCTGAAATTTCTTCCGACTGAATCAGCAAAAATGCGCCTTCTTCCTCAAACTTTGCACGAAACTCTTCGAGGGTTTTAAGTCTCACTTGATAACCAATTGAATCCATTCTCGTCTCAACCCAGTCTTCTCCAAACCGATCGATATATGCACTAAGTGCATGTGATCCACTGTTATTCCGAGTAGTGTCAATCCAACGGTCTCCTTCTGAGAGGATATTGTGATCTGACAAGCTAAGGAAGTGATATCCCTGGTTTTTGTACCAATCTACAATCATTTCTGGATAATCATCCCCATCGCTCCATAATGAATGCGTATGTAGATTGCCTTTCCACCATGTCGGAGGGGTTTCTTCAGTTTGAGAACAGGCAGATATAGAAAAAACCAGGATAATTACAGCAATAAAAACGTGTCTCATGATGAAATAACACCTCAAAAGGTTGTTAAAAGGGGCATAAGAGGGTAAGTGTATCGAAAATTTAGACACTCCTGTGTCAAAAATAGACAGTTTGAAACGATAAATGGCCTTTAGAACTCGTTTATTTCATTATGTACCGGTTTTTCATTTTTGGCCCGATGGTTGCAATGATATAAATCACATTGCAACTGGGCACGGAGGTAGAGACAATTGTGGGCATCATGTCTCTGCCTCCATTTTTTTTGGCCGCGACCTATCGCGGCTTTTTTTGTTTACTGCTTATTGTTTGTCGTTTATCGTTTTGGTACTCTAGAGGCACTTAACCCTACCCGACTTACAATTAAAGACGAGTATACATGATCAAATCATTAAACTGGGGTCTTCTCGGTACAGCCCGGATCAATCGCTCCATCATTCCTCCTCTTCGCTTGTCAGTGCGCAACACTCTTTTGGCAGTAGCGAGCAGAACGCAAGAAAAAGCAGACGCGTACGCCAAAGAATGGTCTATTCCTAGAGCACACGGAAGTTATGAAGCCCTTTTAGCAGATCCAGAGATAGACGTTATTTATATCCCTTTACCGAACCAATTCCATGCTGAATGGGCGATCAAAGCAGCCGAAGCCGGAAAACATGTATTATGCGAAAAACCACTAGCGCTTTCTGTTGCTGATGTTGATGCGATGACAACTGCCGCAGAAAAGGCCGGCACCTTCCTGGTCGAAGCATTTATGTACCGATTCCACCAGCGCACCTTAAAAATTAAGGAAATGATCACGTCTGGTGAAATTGGCGACGTTCACCACGTTAAAGGCGCCTTCACCTTTCCTCTCAATCGACCTAAAGACGTGCGCTGGGACCCTGATCTTGGAGGAGGCAGCCTCTGGGACGTTGGATGTTATCCATTGAGCTTCAGCAGATATGTGATAGGATCAGAGCCAAAAGAAGTCTTTGCCTATCAGCATGTGGGCGAATCAGGAATTGATGAGTCCTTCAGCGCCCAAATGTTATTTGCCAATGGCGTTACTGCACAATTCGACTCTGGCTTCCGTTCTCAATTTAGAATGTATATGGAAGTAACGGGTAGTAAGGCCTCTCTTTTTATTCCTATGACATTCAAGCCAGAGCAACGATGTTATATTCACATACAAAAAGGCAACAATACAGAGTATGTCGCCGTTGATGGAAGTCACTTGTATGTAGACGAAGTAGAGCATGTTGCCGATGCTGTTCTCGACGGAGTCCCATCTTTACTCCCTCTATCTGACAGTAGAAACAACATAAAGACAATCTTAGCCCTCTATGAATCTGCTCGAACTCACAATGTAGTGAAATTAACGTAATGCACAATTAGTGCAGTGCCATTGTAGACTGGATGGAATCGCCGGAAGAAGTCAATAAAGAGGAAGAATCAACAACACAAATCGAAGAGGAGCTTGCCGGGGCTAAAGAAAGCAAACTGACTACCCAAAAATTTGGGACATTCAGTGGTGTAGTACGCCCTACAATCCTGACGATTTTGGGTGTAATGATGTACCTTCGTGAAGGCTGGGTTGTGGGAAATGCCGGCTTATTGGGGGCGTTGTTTATCATCTTTATGGCCTACCTCATAACGGGGACCACGGCACTTTCTCTATCCTCCATTACAACGAACATTCGAATAGGTGCTGGTGGTGTATTTTCAATTGCGACGCAAAGTTTAGGCCTTGAAGTAGGCGGCAGCATTGGGATTCCCTTTTTCTTAGCGCAGGCTCTTTCAACGGCCATGTATATCTATGGCTTTATGGAGGGATGGGTCTTTATTTTCCCAGAGCATCCCAAAATCCTTGTTGTGCTTGGAGTCTTCGCCCTTGTATTTACCATCTCTTTTATCAGCACGTCCCTTGCATTCCGGATTCAAGTATTGGTGATGACCGGAGTCATTCTGGCGCTTGCATCTATGTTTGCCGGATTAAGATCGCTACCTGAACTTCAATCTCCTCAATTATTTGGCACGTTCGAGGCTGGCAATTACTGGCTATTATTTGCGGTCTTTTTTCCCGCAGCAACAGGCATCATGGTTGGCGCCAGTATGTCCGGCAATTTAAAAGAACCGAGAAAAAGCATTCCCCGAGGGACCATGGCAGCCTGGGCATTTTCTTTGCTCGTTTATGTATCTCTGGCCATATGGTACTCTCTGGTAGCAACACCCGAGGAGCTACGTTCAAATCTATTGATTGCAGTAGATCGTGCTTTTTGGGGCCCAGCTGTTTTAATCGGAATTTTGTCTTCGTGTTTTACGGCCGCATTGAGTTCTTTTGTCGCTTCTCCCCGCACTCTACAAGCCCTTGCCAGCCACGGCATTATACCGTATTCAAACGTATTTGGGGAGATGCGCAAGAACGAACCTCGAAATGCTATTTTATTCACGGGAGGCCTTATCCTGCTGAGCTTAATGCTTGGAGACCTCAATAATATAGCAAGGGTCGTGACGGTCTTTTTCCTGATGACTTACTTTGTCATCAACTTTATACTTGTAATTGAAAATCAGCTAAGCCTGGTCAGCTTCCGGCCTACTTTCAAAATCCCTGTATATGTGCCCCTCGCTGGTAGCCTGGCTTGTGCAACAGCAATCGTAATTGTTAGTCCAGTAATCGGTTTGGCGTGTATCTTAATCAGTCTAGGGATATACATTTACCTTGAACGCAAGGCATTGGAAAACCCCTATGAAACACTCAATACGGGCCTATTTGGATCTATTGCTAACTGGGCAGCCAGGAGAGTTGTTATAGACGATGAATCAAACAACTTGCGTTCCTGGAAACCCGACATTCTAGTGCCTATCGAACGCACCACACAATTAGAAGGCAATTTCCAACTGCTGCTCTCCATGGTGTACCCCCAGGGATCTATCCAGGTCATTGGATTTGTAGAAGATAATAAGCTCCGCCCTATGAAGGGGCTCAAAGACACGATCAAAGAATTCCAGGAGGAAAACCTTTTTGCTTCCGCAGCGCTGATACAATCCAATGGATTTATTCAAAGTTTGAGAACGTCGGCTGCAGTGCTTAAAAGCTCTTTCTTCAAGCCCAATATCTTGTTTGTACCTATAAAAGATAGAGCTCAAGAAGAACTTGAAGGCATCCTCGATGTCTCTCGGGACAGCAAGCTAGGCGTTGTCTTTTTAGCTAAACATCCTGACACCGGTTTTGGAAAGAGCCGCAACATCAATGTCTGGATCAGTGATCAGTCACCGAACTGGCACCTCAGTTTTCAGCTAGCTAATATCGACCTCCCTCTCCTGATTGCGTACAAGCTAATCAGAAATTCCAACGCCCGTTTAAAGGTAATCACTCTCGTCTCCAATCCTGAACACGTCGATCCTGCCAGGCAATACATTCAAGATTTGATGACCTTAGCACGCATTCCAAATGGCTACGAAGTGCTCGTGATTCACTCTTCTTTTAAATCGTACATCCACAAGGCCCCTCATGCCGATATTAACATCTTCGGCCTCGGATCAACCGTCAGCAAAGAGTTTATGGAGGAAGCTGTTACCCAAACCGAGAGCACATGCATGTTCGTCCGAAACTCAGGCATAGAGAGCGTGCTTGTATGATTTCAATCAAAAGGGGCTTTTGGTTGTATTTCTCATCGGCTCCTTGTATCATGCAAAAATTTTAGCTCTCATCTCAAGCCAAACTACTATGTCTGAGCACATTTCTTTTAGCAAGCAAGTCGAATTATACGTTGATCGCGCGGCAGAGTTGACCCCCTATCCACAGGGCCTTATCGATCAAATTCGAATTACAAACAGCGTCTACCAGATGCAATTCCCGCTAAAAAGAGACGATGGCAGCATTGAGGTTATACAGGCGTGGCGTGCAGAACATAGTCATCATATTCGCCCCGTCAAGGGAGGCATTCGCTTTAGTGAACACGCAGATCAGGATGAAGTAATTGCACTGGCATCATTAATGACATATAAGTGTGCAATCGTTGATGTACCCTATGGAGGTGGCAAAGGGGCTATCAAAATTAACCCACGTAACTACTCTAAAGACGAACTAGAACGAATTACTCGCCGCTACACGTACGAGCTTGTTCAGAAAAACTTTATTGGCCCAGGCGTTGATGTCCCTGCTCCAGACTATGGAACTGGCGAGAAGGAAATGGCGTGGATCGTTGATACCTACTCTTCATTGTCTAATGGTGAATTAGATTCTGCTGCCTGTGTAACAGGGAAACCGATCTCCGAAGGAGGCATCCATGGAAGACGGGAAGCAACCGGCCGTGGTGTGATGTACGGGATTCGAGAAGCGTGCGCAAACACTGAGGACATGAAGCGCATTGGCCTTGAAGCGGGCTTAGAAGGGAAGAAAGTGGTCATCCAGGGATTCGGAAACGTAGGGTATCACTCAGCAAAATTCCTTGCAGAAGAAGGTGCTATTATCATTGCAATCCTTGAATATAACGGAGCTATTCACAACGAGAATGGACTTGATGTTGAAAAAGTTTTTCAATTCAGAAAAGAAACCGGCAGTTTTGAAAATTATCCGGGAGCAACATTCTTAGAAGACACACGTGCTGCGCTCGAACTGCCCTGTGACATTCTGGTACCTGCTGCTTTAGAGAATCAAATCACTTCCGAAAACGCAAAACGCATTCAGGCTAAAATAATAGGAGAAGGTGCAAACGGTCCAACAACCTATAAAGCAGCGGAAGAGCTTCACAAGAAGGGTACCCTTGTAATTCCCGACTTATACCTTAATGCAGGAGGCGTCACGGTATCATACTTTGAATGGCTTAAAAACCTTTCTCACATTCGATTTGGGCGAATGCAGAAGCGCTTTGATGAAGGGAGTAATCGAAAGATACTCTCAAAAGTAGAAGAGCTTACGGGGAAAGTACTGGACCCGGAAGAGGCCAAATATTTAATAGAAGGTCCGAGCGAACTGGCCCTGGTTAATTCAGGCCTTGAAGAAACGATGATAGAAGCGTATCGATCAATTCGTGAGATTCAAGCAAAGCATGAGAACAAGATAGATCTTAGGAGAGCTGCTTTTATCTTCGCACTTGATAAGGTTGCGAATTCTTATTACATGCGTGGTATTTTCCCTTGATTCAGGGCTAACAACTTACTCTTCGTCGTCATCGTCGTATTTGACTTCTTCCTCATCTTCTTCGTCAGCAGCACCTTCTAGTTCATCATCGAGCGCGTCGGTTGAATCACCTGCTGCGATCGTTTCGTCTTCATCAGTATCATCGTCATCAGAACTGGATGCCACATCGAGATCTTTATCCGTTTTCAAGCGGTACTCCATTCCCATCTCATGCTCCCCAACCAGTTCCAAGAATTCATGTAAGATCAGCTTACGTGCAGTCTGGTAAGAGCACGACTCAAAGTCACCAAACCCCTTGTAAAAGTTAGCAACCTTACGATCTTTGTTCACAATCAGATTATAACCTCTAGACATCTTGTGAACTGCATGTTTTAACCAGCGCTCTTTAGTAACAGAAGGAGAAGCGCGAAAGGAAAAAGATTGACTGCTCATCTAGTTTGCGTATTTGATAAACGTCGTTCACTTTCAACCAAAACACTACGCCGATCCACCACCCTATTTTCGCAAAACCTTATGTTTTTCGGATTGGTTCCTCTGACCGGGATTAATTTTTTAATTCAATTAGATTACCCGCGGCTCAATCCAATTTTTCCATTAGTAGGCTAAAAAGCAAAACCACCTTTCTTTATTCAAGAAAGGTGGTTTAGAACTTTTAGTGGCTGCACTGAGCAGACTAAAGAGCTGTTTTATTTATGTAGAAAATAAATGTTAGCCCATTCGCTGAACATTTTGAGCACTCAAACCTTTTGGAGTATTTTCCACTTCGTACTCTACTTCTTCTCCGTCAACCAATCCTTCTTCCCAGCCTAGTCCATTTACATTGTTTCGATGGACAAATACGTCTTTTGTACCATCTTCAGGAACGATAAAACCGAATCCTTTTTCAGTGTTAAACCACTTTACTTTACCGCGTTGCATAGTTGTTTGGGTTACTCACACCACATCTAGGGAGACCCAAAACAACGTTAAATTCGAGTACCATTTGAAGTGAGTGTGATATTGTTATAGATGTTTACCACCTCGGTATACTGGCTACTAAGTAAGAGGTTCAATTAAATCTTCACTTTTCATATTTCTCGAAAAGGCTCTTTGCGCGCGACAAATCCCCCAATAAATGCTCTGGCCGAAGGGGTGGCGCCTGCTCTATGACAAGGTATCCAGAATACGCATGCTCCACCATTTTGCTTACTATTCCATGGACATCCGTAACGCCCTCACCGAAGTTCACCGTCTTATACCGGCCAAACTCTATGGTGTCTTTTAGATCTATGTGCAGGATTCTGTCATAAAAACGGCCAACAATTTCCATGTTGTTTACACCGGCACCATCAAAGTGCCCCATGTCTAAACACATACCAACGTGCTTTGAAGGAATCGCGTCGAAAATCTGATCATAGTCCTCCACTGTTTCAATATTGTTGTTAGCATGATTCTCCACCAGTACCAACACATCCATTTCTTCAGCTGCAGGTGCCAACTCTTTTAGTATCTCAATTACTGCTTCCAAGCCACCAGCTTCTCCTCTTTTTGCTCCAGTTAATTTTACACGCCGGCAGCCTAACGATTTTGCCTGTTCCATTAACCACAACTTGTGCGATACATCCTTAACTATCCGGCCTCCGAACGAGGTACCTTGCAGCGAAATGGGGGTCAAGCCGGACTCATAACATCTCCTCCTAATCGATTCAATACCTGCTAATGTTATGTTACGCGGGTACCATACGTTAAACTCTATGTTCTTAATGCCTATCTGTGGAGCCATTTCGAATGTTGGCTCAAAATCCTCATCGCCAAAACCATCCATGCAAATCGTAGCAATTGCCAGCTCGATTCCTTTTCGCTCGTCGACATCACCAACCCAGTTAGATGAAGCACCTTCTAGTCCCTGCCCCATCGTATCAAGACGTGCCGAACCAATGCCAGCCATGCCAAGACTTACTGATTTCAAAAAGCTCCGTCTATTTGATTTCATTTTAAACAGGTTATTTAAGTTGACTTTATTAATGCACTATGGACCAATACATTAAGGTTCATTCTTTAGAAAAGAAATCAGATCACTCATATCTTCTTGTGATAACTGAGCGTGCAGTCCTTCTGGCATTAACGATGAACGAGCAACACCATAACTCTCTACATTACTGAAGGTCCTGAAGACCCCATCTAATGTCATTAATTCCACCTTCTCAAGTCCAACATCAATCTGGCGGCCAAAATGAGTGGTACCGTCTGAGGTTTTAACGAACCAACCCTGCCACTCGGGTGCGATCTCTGCTGATGGATCCAATATCGCCCTTAGAATCTGCTCGACTGATTTCGAGTCGCCAATATTTGTCAGATCCGGCCCAATTACTCCTCCCCAGTTAGAATGAACATGACAGGTTGAACACTGAGCCCTTCTTGAAAAAAAGACCCGCCGTCCTCTTAATGCGTCCCCTCTCTTTCCTATTGCATCCAGCCAGTACGTTTTTGACCTGGCATCTTCCGGGTGCCCATGGGCTGATGCCTCGCTCCAATAATCCACCTCGTCGATCACATCTCTAGGAAGAGTCTCCTTAGTATTATTATACCAGGATAATGCAAGCATCGCATCGCCTTTCAATTCGGCATCCGTAGTACTGCCAATAAACTCGACGAGAATGCGATCTCCTTCCTCCTTCCTATGGCTCATCAAGAAATAGAGTGCAGCCTCTTGAAATGCTGGCTGCCCGCTTTCAAGAGCATTCTTTAACAGGTTTAGACTAACAGCATTCCCATCAGAACGGGATAATGCCTGGGCCCTGATTTCAGCGGTAAGAGATTCATTGTTAAGAATCCTATCAAGATATCCAGCCGGCAGGTTGCGTTCAATTAATCGTGCTGCATCTTTTTCTTGAGAAGACATAACCTTAATGAACTCGGGTTGCAGATGTTTTATCGTGGCTAGATACGTATCGAATAACGAGGCAGGTATCCTTCCCTCAGCCAACATGATCTCCAATTCGGGTAATACGTCGCTTATGCCCTGCCTTCCAGCCCACAAAAGGGCAACCTCTATCACCCCTTCATTCTCCTGTTTAAGCAGTTTGCCGATCACTGCCGGTGCATCGTTTACCTGCAAAGATTCTAGAATAAGAGCCGCCTGCACTTTAAGCTCAGATAACGGACTATCCAAAAGCTGATAAACCCAATCACGAAATACAGGGTTAAGTGATGCTCTTCGGGCAGCTGCCTTTGAAAACGGATCATCTGATAAAAGGGCTGTTTCAAGAAGTAAAGTATCTTGCCTCTCTGAAGAGACTTTAATACGATTCCTGAGCTGAACCGCTTCACTCGGCTGCGTTTCTTTATACATTGATTGGGGGTTGCCTCCGTCTTTCGCTCCCAACTTCCACAAGCGGCCTTTTCCATGATTTGGGTATTCACGTATCACCCAATCTGTAAAATAAACGTTTCCCTCGCTATCGGCCGCAAACGCAACGGGGCGGAAGCCAGGACCACCAACAACAATGTCACGCATTTCACCCGTAATCAATCCTCCTTTCTCACTCAGGGATACAGCCACAATCTTTTGTTCTTCCCAGATCGTTATCAACATGCTGTTATCATAAGTAGAAGAAAATGCTGTGTGACGTACGTCCAACATGCCGGAGGGCGCTTCCCCAAGTCCCGTGACATAAGGCAGCGTCCCAGGCAACTCTCCATTCCATGCTAGATAAGGATGAATGCCACTTCCCCCATACAGGGATTTGTACCCATAGTCCCCTCCTTCTACGACATCGACCAATCGATTAGGTCCTCTACTATCTGGATCATTATCTATCGCAAGAAGCCTCCCTGTACCGTCAAACGCGAGATCGAAAGGGTTCCAGAATCCAGTAGCCACCTCTTCCACATTACTTCCATCTAACCGGCAGCGAATAATATTGCCTCCATCTCCATATCCTTCTACTGCTGTGCCATCAGTACCTTGTATTTTCCAATATCTGCTGCCCGTGTTTCCACGTGATACATACAGCCAACCGTCTCCAATCCCAGCTATACCAAGAAGACCTGCGTGGTCATATACGTATGAAGGATCTGTCATCTCAAGCACAATCTCAGCGCCATCATGGATACCATCTCCATCCCGGTCTGGATATCTCGTTACAGCCTTGCTACTTACCACATAAAGATATCCATCGGGCCCAAAGGCGAGATTCATTCCGTCGTTTATTCCTTCGGCAAAAACCCCTGCAAGTTCTAAGGCAGCTCCGTCTTTCTCAAAGACCTTTACCTGGTCTCCTGATGGGCCTTCATAATCATCTGGAGGGGTGTGGGTATGCGATTCTAAGACGTATACACGATCAAAGGAGTCAATGGCGATTCCAATAGGTGTAACGATATCCGGATCCTCAGCCACAAGCGAAAGACGAAGCTGGTCATCTAGAACCTGAGGATTATCGGTAGAGTCGGTAGATGTATTTGAGCAAGCTGAAGCGAAAAGGACAATGATTGTTGCCACACAAACAATCAGCACACCTGTCCTGGCAAAGTGGAGCATGAAATCATGGGGTTACTCTCTGCCCCAAACATACACAAAAATACTAACTATTTCCTTTCCCGGGGCGTGAGTGTAAAGTATTTAGATTCTCCATCTCGAAGAACCCAGATTGAAAGCACATTTCCGGCAATATCCTGAGCCAACATTTTGAGGAGCACCTCAATACTTGTAATCCGCTCTCCAGAGATTCCAACAATAACATCGCCTCGTAAAAGACCTGCTTCTTTTGCGGGGCTGTTGTCCATCACTCGTGAGACAAGAATACCTCCACTCTCTTCAAGCTCGTGCATTCGCATCATTCGCTCTGGTACATCAATATTCTGCCCCAGGATACCCATTGTCGCTCGCCGTACTTTCCCATGTTTGATGAGTTGACCGGCTACAAAATGTGCTGTATTAACCCCAACTGAAAAGGCGATACCCTGTGCAGGCAAGATAATTGCAGTATTAAGCCCAACAACACGTGCATTCGAATCGACCAATGGCCCTCCAGAATTCCCTGGGTTTAGCGCGGCATCGGTTTGAATAACATCATGGATTAAGCGGCCGTTTTTAGCTTCAAGAGAGCGCCCCAAAGCGCTTATAACGCCCGTTGTAACGGAATGCTGAAAACCATATGGATTGCCGATAGCAATGGCAAGCTGGCCTACTTTTAGCGCACTTGAATCACCTAGCTCAAGATGCGTTTTCTCTTCCCTATGAATTCGCAACACCGCAAGATCCGTATCCGGATCGTTGCCTACCAACTCAGCTTCGTATGAATCGCCGTTTTTAAACTGCACAGTCAGATCATCAGCACCGGATACCACATGACTATTGGTAAGAATAAACCCATCCGGTGTAAACACAAAACCGGAGCCGCTCCCACCCTGATTTAACCATCGCCTCTTTTTGACAGAGATACTGACAACTGCAGGCCCTGCCTTTTCGACAGCATGTATTACTGCATTGGAATAGGCATCAAGTAATTCGGCATCCCGCAGAGGAGGAGCGGAAGAACCGTTTCGAGGACTTGCCTTACGGCTATTGACTGAATTGGACAGATTTAGCGTGTGATTGCGTTTCATATATTTCATGCGAGGTGGGTAAGTTCATCATACCTACACAAAATATCATTCCAAAGTCCATTTGCTGACAGGCTGGCAGATCAAGCTAGTTGATTCAAGATAAACGTCCTATCACTTCTTCAATTACAGTCTTATCATCAACGTGCATACAAATCGAAACCGGGGGGCGATTTTGCCAGGCTTCAGGAGAATCTTGGTCTGTGCCTCCGAAATTCGGCCATGTTTTTCCCCGGCTAAAGCTTTCAGTTTCAACACGTACTGGGCAGTCTTGAGCCTTGAATAATTCTGGTGCGACTAAGTACATCACAGCAGTCGGATCGTGCATATAGATACCATCTATACCATTTGTTGCCTCGAAGAAGGCCTGGTAAAGGGGAATAATCTCTCCAAGAAATTGATTCACCCGCTTCCCCCTTCCTGTAATTAACTTAATCTCGGCCCCAGTCATATTAACCTGGTGGGTTACATCTAGCCCAACCATCGCGGTTGAACAGGAAGCCCCAAATACCAGATCGGCGGCCTCAGGATCGTTGTACATATTGGCTTCTGCTGCTGGGGTGATATTCCCTGGAATATCTGCATTCCCTCCCATTACTACGACTTCACCTAATAAATCAACAAGGTCAGGATACTTTTGGAATGCCATTGCAAGATTCGTAACTGGCCCAACGGTAAGCATGGTAATCTCCCCAGGTGCCTGGCGAGCCTGTTGATAGATCCAATCGGCCACATCGATTGCTTCAGCAGAAGTCTGGACAGGAGGCAATACGGCATTTCCCAACCCATTGTCTCCATGTACATGCGGGACAGGTCCGGCATAGGGTCTTGTAATTGGGGATGCGGCTCCCTTTATGACCGGGATATCTGGCCGGCCGGCTAATTCCAGTAAGAGAAGTGCATTTCTCGTGGTTACATCAACATTTGCATTCCCAAAGATCGTCGTTAGCCCGAGCAATTCTATTTCAGGGGATGCAACTGCTAGAAAAATCGCCATGGCGTCATCTACACCAGGATCCGTATCTAGGATAACCTTTTTAGCCATTTATTAGATAGTATGTATATGGGGTGAGTAGTGAGGGATAGTCAAACCAATGCGTTTACTTCAAATGCCACACGTGCTCTTCAGCGGGACAGACTCCTTTCAAACCGCCCGGCACATCGTGGCTTTCAATTTTCAAAAGGGTGTATGGAGCGTCGTAGTGGCTTTTGATCTCTTCTTCACTAATCGAGAATGGGGGGCCGTCCATTACGGCTTGATCATAGGTAAATGTCAGAAGCAATTGAGGAGCCTTATTAGTGAGTTCTACCAAATGCTTCGCATATCGTTTACGCATTTCAACGGGCAAAGCAACCAATGCAGCTCGATCATAAACAGCATCAATCCTACCTACCATCTCCCTAGTCATATCAAAAATGTCTCCTACAAAGATATCCACCATAGGTGCACTATAATGAAGAGCATCTCCAAGGTCATTCACCTCAGGGGTTATCTCCATCTCGGCAAACAATTGCTCAATCGCAATCTTACTAAGTTCGGCCCCAACTACTTGAAATCCTTTTGCAAGTAACCAACCGATATCTAGTGTTTTCCCACACAAAGGTAAGAACACACGATCACCGGCATTTAACGACAACTCTTGCACATGGGCAACTAACGATGGATTGGGTTTACTGTTGTGGAAACCAATCCGACTAGATTCCCATCGATCATACCAAAATTGTCTATCCAACTACTTTCCTCTAATCAATAATTCTGAACGAACACAATAATTACGTATCTGATGGCCGGGTCCCGATAAGCACAGGCTGATAGAACATTCCATCAATACGTTTAACCTCCTCAAACCCGGCTAGTGTCATCAGTTCGCATAACGCCTGTGTAGATATGGCATAATACCGGGTTCTCATGGTTTTGGTTACCACTTCCTTCGAATTAAGATTTTCTTCGATTAAGAAAAAGGTCACATCATACAGTTCTCCAACAAAGTCCCATACCTGGAATGCAAAATAGCGTTTTCCGTTTTCAACTCGAGCACCATAGGGCTTTACGATATGTTGTCCGCGCTCCTCCTGATCATAATCTCTGACTGTAATAACACCCCCCCCTCCCTCCGATACGCACGCATACATTTGCTTCAATGAGTCCAAGATATCTTGATCGTTCATTAAATGAGGAACAGAGTTGTCTGCAGACAGAACTATATCGTATTTCCCTTCATGATGAGTGGATAAATCCATCATGTTACACACGGAGAAAGGAATATCAAGTGCCCGATGATCAGCTTCTTTTTTTGCCCGCTCTACTGCTCCCGAAGAAAGATCAGATCCTGTTACGTTAAAACCTCGCATCGCAAGGGCGATGGATTGAGTGCCAATCCCACAGGATGCGTCTAGAATCGTCTTTGCATGAGGCCACTGCTCCTTAATAATAGCAGACAACTGCGCTCCCTGCCGCTCCATACTCTTATCCCAGTCAGCAAAAATAAGATGATAGAATGGAGAAAGACTTGTATAAAATTCGTCCATGTACTAAAAAAGGCATACGCATTACAAACCCAGCCTTTCTTCAATCCTATTCGCCTCAATGAGCAACTCGAGGTGGCATGCTCTTTTATCATGATCATACACATACAACGAAATCTGGGAATCACGATCTCGAAGTAACATATCAACTTCCCACATATTATCCAACCTACGGGACAAACGGTGATTTTCAGTGAAGTCATGAGGATTCTCGGACATTGAAACCAAGCCAACTGTACGTTGTTCTTCCCTCATGAACCCTAGCACCCGCTGGTAGAGTGAAATAACCTGGGATTCATCAATTACATTCCGTTCACTAAAACAACCAATACCATCTCCCCAGTAGCCAAACTGTCGATAGCCCGTTACCTCTCCTGATTTATCTTTTACATAATAGGTTCTTACCTGTGCGTCGCTGGTTTCCAGGTCGGGGCTTCCTAAATCGGCTTCGACATCAGTAAATGAGGCGCCAATATAACTCTCAACTCGCTGTAAATAGAGCTGAACTCCGGCATCACTATTCCGAAAATCAAAAGAGGCAAAAAAAATACCGAGTACACAAAGCCCTACAATGATCAGAACTTGTTTTCTCATGGTCAGGTTGATTTGATATAATAGATAAGCTATTCAAAAAGAAATGCGTACTGAATACTACCTATATCTCATACAGAACAGAGCAATCTGCCGAAAAGAATTCAACTGAACGCGTCTTTCAAACGTATGCTCTATTGTTAAACAGTGTCTGATGAACAGGAAGAGTAAAAAAGAAGGTAGTACCACTTCCTTGTTCAGATGAAAACCCTATGGCGCCTCCGTGCATCGTGACGATGGATTTGCAAATATTTAACCCCAACCCGGTCCCTCCTTTCTTTCGATTCATAGAAGAGTCAGCCTGCATAAATTTCCCGAATATCTTTTTCTGAAAATCTATGGGTATCCCATCACCTGTATCCGTAATACTAATTTTGACGCGATCACTCTCATCTATAGCTGCCTTGATGGTTACACTGCTGTTTTCAGGTGAATATTTAACTGCATTTGAGATTAGATTCGTCAGAACCTGGCCTATTCGATCCCTGTCTCCATCCACGATTAAAAGATCCTTCACATTAGAGATATTCTTCAGCGAAACGCTATAATTAGCTGCGTAATCCCTATTTGCCTCTAGTGCTTCTTTAACTACGGCAAGAACATCTACAGGCTGTATGTCTAATTCCATTTTTCCAGCTTGTATTTTTTGCAAGTCGAGCAAATCATTTATGAGCCGAATCAATCGCTCACAGTTGCGTTTTGCAATCTCTAACGTATTTACCGCCTTGGGGGGAAGTTCTCCTATAGCACCAGAAAGTAAGAGGCCTATTGAACCTAAAATCGATGTTATCGGTGTTCTGAGCTCATGACTAACTATAGAAAGGAACTCGTCTTTAACTCGTAAAAGCCGGCTGCGCTCTATAGCATATGCAATACAGCGCCGCAATTCATTGCTTGTACTTTCTCCTTTCACGAGATAATCTTGTACACCTTCTCTTAACTTTTCTAGCGCTAATCGAATATCATTTTCGCCGGTATAAATAACGATCGGGGCGCCATTATGATGAACCTGGATTTGTTTGAGCGACTCTTCATGACTCGCATCCGGTAGGCCTAGATCAAGCAGAATTAAGTCAAAGGAATTTTTTTTGAGTGCATAGATGCCACTTCTTAAATTTGCTCTATGCTGAATATCATAACGTCCTGCCTGCTTTAATGTGCGAATTACAAACTCAGCATCTACTTCATCGTCTTCAATTACAAGGATTTTGTCATTTGTTTTCATGGCTATAGAAGGTCTTGTCCTCTACCTTCTAGTATCGCATAACACAAGGCTATATTAAGTATTATGTTATTAGCTATACATGTATCTGTGCGGCAGAACAAATGAAATGCTTATGGGGACCACATTGTCGCTTTCTTAACTCTCGCGTAGTCCCTAATTCTCTTTAATCGTGCCTTCAGTGCTTCAACCAGTAAATTTGCATCTATGTCCTTCTGAAAAAAATCATCACTTCCGATTGTTATCGCATCAATCTTTGCCTGAGGGTTGGTTTCAGAGGTTAAAAACATGAGAGGAAGGTCATGATAGACTTCATGTTGCCTGATAATCCTTGCCAACTCCAGGCCATTACATCCGGGCATATGAAGATCCACCAGTACCAGTTCAGGATCAAAGCGATCTATCGCTTCTAATGCATTCATCGGATCATTTATAATTTCTACTTGAAACCCCACCTTCTCTAAATGCAATCCAATGAGCGTTGTTATTTCAGGATCATCATCGATTAAGAGAATACGGCCGTCATCCTCTTTAGCAGTTCTACTTATTTTATTTAGTTCGACGATCATCCTACTGATATCAACTGGTTTTGTGAAATAATGAGATGCACCTGCTTTACTTGCTTCTAAGCGTGCCTTCATATCTCTTCTTGCAGACAGAATAAGGATAGGCCATTCCCCTTCTGATATATGCTGAAGCCTGCTTGTCATTTCTGCCCCTGCAAATTCCCCATGAGGAAACATCATATCCATAATAATAGCCGAGGGCTTTAAGTCCTCTAACGCTTTTTCAACCAGTTCTAACGACGAAAAAGTAGTTGCATCGAAGCCAGCCTGGGTCAAATAGAATTTTAGAGCTTCTGCTTGTTCTTTATCATCATCAACGATGAATACATGCCCTTTTGTGACAGAGATTGTACTAAAAGGATTTACGGGAGGAATTTCTATTTTTGAAGAGATCAACGATTTAACTGAATCCTGCTGATCTGTTTTATCCTGGAGCACTTCATATATCTCAGACCTCAACGCCTCCAAATACTGGCTTAGCATGGCTTTATCCTGATCCTTCAAAGGCATGGATGAGGATTTATGCTCGTAGGTCCAGTCAAGTAACGTAGTACCTGCCTCTGCCACACCAGCCAACCCATATATGCCAGTACTCCCTACAAATTTATGTATGGTTGCGTGTAGCTGCTCTACGTAATTCCTGTGGAATTCCTCGGAGTGAATAACACGGAGTAATTCCTCTTCTATTACAGCAAGTTTACTCTTTAGCTTTAATAAAAATGCGGCACGAAGCGCTTTGTATTGAGTGTTGGCAAGTGTAGCAGTCATAATCTCTAAACGTAATAGTGAGACCAAATATCAAATAACTTTTGAGGCAACCCGGCTGGGTCAAAGGGCTTATCGATGACTCCAGCTGCACCCATTTCTCTATATTCTTCAATCTCATGCTTCTGCACTCTTGCTGACATGAACACAAAAGGCGCATTTCTTAACTCGGGCAATTTCTTAAATGCATTAAACGTAGCTATGCCATCCATTTCAGGCATCATAACGTCACACAAAATCAGATCTGGGCTAAATTCTGAGACGGCTCCCAGTGCTTCTAATCCATTCTCACATGCCTTCACTGTAAAGTCACCTAATCCCTCTAAGAGCAGATTGGTAATTTCTCGAATGTCCTCTTCGTCTTCAACTAGAAGAATACGCTCTAATGGTTTTTGCATGGTATTTAGTGTCTCCCAGAATTGTAGTAAGGGGAAGTACTGATGAGAGGGATACAACATTATGTGTATCGACAATACATCGTGCTCCTCAATCACCAAACAGTGAAGATTATATTAGATCGCCCTGCGTAGTACATGCCTCAAACACCCCCACTCAGCATAGCATTTTCACGATTGAACAGGTTGGAATTGCATTAATAGATCCTGCTTCCTTACTTCCACCCTAAGCCACCTTTAACACCTATCTTTTCTTTGTCTATGAGATGGACCATCAGCTTCCTACTCTTATTGGTTTATACAATACCCGCTCTTTCCCAACAATCAGCACTCAGGGGTTTCGTTTCGGACGAAGTAACAGAAGGCCCCCTACAGTTGGCATCTGTCGTACTTGAAGGTGAAAACGATTTTCTTGCAGGTGCAGTTACTGATGGAGACGGCTACTTTATCATTCGCCGTGTTCCAGATGGGCGATATACACTTCGCGTCTCATTTATTGGATTCATCACCCACGAAGAAACAATTGAACTCCCTCTACCAGAAAACACAAATAAAATTATAGTCCTGTCCCCTTCTCAACAATCACTGGAAGAAGTCGTTGTTGAAGCGGAAGAGGAAACCGGTATCAGCACAGTGGTTGCCGGCCTGGAGACAATGGTTCCTGCGCAAGTACAGCGCGTTCCGATACTTGGAGTCACAGGAGATCTGGCTAGCTATTTACAAACTATTCCTGGCGTTGCTGTACAAGGCGACCGCGGGGGGCAATTCTTTGTGCGGGGAGGCGCCGTCGATCAGAACCTGGTTATGCTTGATGGAATGCCCGTCTACATGCCGTTTCATGTTCTGAGTTTTTACTCTGCATTTCCGGAAGAAACGATGGACAATGCCGCCTTCTACACAGGAGGATTTGGAGCTAAGTATGGCACCAGGGCATCATCAATTCTGGACGTTACAACCAGAAACGGCAATAAGCAAAACCTGGCAGGCTCGTTTTCAGTCGCACCGTTCTTGAGTACGGCCCGTATTGAAGGCCCACTCGTCAAGGATAGAGTATCAGTAATAGCATCGGCCAGGCACTCTCTGATCGAAGACATTTTCCCTTCCATATTGGGTCAGGAGTTACCGTATCAATTTGGCGATATCTTTGGAAAAGTTCACGCCTTCATCTCGCCGAATCATAGCCTATCTGTAACCGGATTGCACACGTACGATAGAGGCGACATAGCCGGCACCTTCAAAACATTCGACGGTGAGGCACTTTCGGCTCCCCCCATAGATTCTAGTGAGGTTGCCTGGGAAAATACGGTTTACGGCGGTACCTACACCTTCCTCCCTGCAGGCATTCCCTTGATCGCCGAGATTTCAGCCAATCGATCTGATATGCTGATCGAAATGGGCCCTCGTGATGCAAGAGAACGTTCCTCAGGCATCGAGAGCATGGATATTGGACTGGATCTTACATACTTCCAATCTGATCTCCTCGACTTTAGACTGGGCGCACTACGAAGAAGCTCAACCCTTGATTATGAACTTGGTGGACAATTCCAGGGGATTCCTGAGATTGCAAGCAATGACCTCTTGGAATATACAGGATATCTGGAGACGTCCATCAAGCTCCAGAATGGACTCTTAGTATTTGAACCAGGAGTCCACCTCTATGTATTGCCTGATCGAAGTGAGCAGAAAGTAGATCCACGCGGGAGAATATCGTGGATGCCGCCTATTTTTAAAAGCAAAGTGCGTATCAATGCAGCAGCAGGCCGCTATCACCAGGCTATTGCAGGTCTAAATGACGAGCGCGATGTCGGCAATCTCTTTACTGCCTGGACCATAATTCCTGAGGACTCTCCCCTGACGTCCAGTATACATACAATTGTTGGCCTGAACGTAGAGCTGAGCCAGTGGGTATCCATTGCAGCTGAAGGATTCAAAAAAACCTATGACAATCTCTCTGTTCCTGTATTTAACGGCTCTCCCAGTTTCACTACAGCCCTACAAGCAGCTGATGGTGAAGCCAAAGGTATTGACCTCCGGCTTGAGTTTCAGAATCGCCCATTTATCTCAGAATCTCTCATAAATGGATACATCAGTTACTCCCTTTCTGAAGTAACATACACCACAGGGAGTGTCTCCTATAACCCGGCCCATGATCGCAGACAACAGATTAATGCAATCATAGAAGCAGAAAAGGATGAACTTAGTTTTATCCTACAGTGGCAAGTAGGAACAGGGTTTCCATTTACTCAATCCTCCGGTTTTGACATTTCCATACCAGTCACACCAGATGTGGATATTACAACCACTCCAGGGGATCAGAGAGTAGCCTACAGCGAGCCGTTCCAGGGAAGGCAACCCGATTATGAACGCATGGACGCATGGATAGAACGCCGCATTGAACGGGGCAGAACGGTAGTCACACTCCGTGCAGGCGCAATCAATATTTTCAACAGGGACAATTTGTTTTACTTCGACTTATTCGAACTTCGCAGAGTCGATCAGTTGCCCTTTACTCCTTCTGTTGGATTAAAAGTAGAGCTTAGATAAGGAGGACACGACCATGAACAGAATGACTTTTCCATTACCCTCTCAGCCATTGACACGTAAGTCCGTAGTGCTCTTAATCAGTGCCTATCTGTTAGTGCTTAGTGGATGCGATACCACCTTTGTTGATCCATTCGCCAATGACACTAATTTTTTCACGATCTATGGCTATCTTGATGAAGCGAACAACCTCCCTGGCGGACGAGCAAATGCCGTAAGGGTCGTCCCCATTACACGAAGAGCAGAAACCATTACTTCTCCGGCAGATCCTCAGGCAAACATCGATGCACGTGTTTTTGTCATCAATGTATTTTCCGGACAAGAGACAGAATGGCGGTACACCCTGCAACGTTTTTCGGAGACTGAGTATGGACATGTTTACAGGTCTAACATGCCAATTTCACAGAATACGCTCTATCGCATAGAAGTCCGCCGATCCGATGGAACAATTACTTCAGCAGAAACGCTCGTACCCGCTGTTTCAACGATCAATATTATCCAGGATCCCCAACCACGAGTTGAAACATCACCAAGTGAAGTCTATCAAGGAATCCAAATACCAGGTGTGAGTAATGTATGGAGTATTGACCTAACCTATTACGTTTCAGGATCTGGATGCTTTACTACAACGCCTATTAACGTAGCATATGGCCGCCCGGGATCGTTTGATGGCGAAGGATGGCGCTTTGAAGCTAATGTCACCTCGGATCTGCGTGGGATCAACATCGGGGAAAACATGGCCCTAGACCTTACTCTATGCTCTATAGGATTGGACGTCCGGGTCCCCGATACAGAGTGGGAGCTTTCAAATGCTGAACCGGGGGTAGAACTGCCTGCATTTTCAACCGTACCTTCTAATGTTGAGAATGGACTTGGCTTTTTCGGATCTGTAGGTGTGATCAATAATGCCTGGAATACAACAGGTGCGTTAAAAGCCGCACTTGCACAACAATAAAAAACGCCTCACCCAACAAAATCGGAATGTACCATTCGGCCCCCCAAGCGATTGGTACTCTCCGCGATGTAGAGCGAAGCGTTGTGCACATAATGTAATCAAATCCACCTACACGCGTAAATAGTTATTGGAGAAAATAATCAGGTTTAACTGATCCAGATGTCGTAGCTTCATTCGCACAGAAACTTACCAATAACGATCCCACACATACACGATTTTATGGCAAAATTAGAAGTCGTTAACTACAGCATAAAGTGGCATCCAGTAGACAATAAAGGAGAAGTTCGGACGGTATTTTCGGATGGGCAGGCCGTACGGCTCCCGGTTGACTCTACAGAGGAATTCATTGCCATAACCATGATGCTCAGCAAAGAGCCTGTGCTCTTTGATCCAGACACGCTGTATCTAGAGTGCCCTCAGAGGCCAACGGGGACCTGACCTCTGTTTAAGAAGCACTTTCCTTGTATTTTTTCTCCCCTGCTTCTACTGAGAAAGGTAGGCGATTTTGGTCGAGTGGTTGCGGGCAGGTAGAGTATTCAGAAAATGCACACGGAGGATTGTAGGCTTTATTAAAATCAATGATGGTATGGCCAGTATCATCAGGTAACGGCACATAAACAAAACGGCCACCACCATAGGTTTCTGTGTTGTTTGTTTGGTCCCCAAACACAAGAAAAAGTCGGCTACCTTCGTCACGTTCGAACGGTACCATTTCATACTGCTTATTCTGATATTGAAACACCAGTAACCCAGGAGACCGTTCAGTACGCATCGTACCTATCACCGTTGGGTAGGTAAATTCCTGCGTCTCCTTATACGGTACAAACCGCGCTTCCAGCTGCCAATCCAAATCAAACTCGAACGCATTGATTCCTTTAAACGCTTTCCTCTCAGGGCTCTCTGCATCCCAAACTCGGACTCCCAACTGCCCATCTCTTGCAATAACCCACCATGTCAGGTTCTGATAATGGAGCTTGGTTGCAGTCTCTTCCCCCTCCATGTCATTAACCATAAGTATGCGCCCGTCAATAGGTTGATCATCGGTTAGAATGGAGAGAGATTCCAATGGTTCAAAATAAACCGAGTCTCGTTCTCGGGTAAATTGTCCGAGATACTCCGGGCCTTCGCGATCTTTGATAAAGAAATCATTCCCCTCACTCAAACCCATGGTCGATTCACCTTCCTCCAGCCAAAACAAGCCGGCAAGGCTTAACCATGAAGTACGCTCAGATCGCATTTCCCAACTCCTGTCAAACTCCCATGCAGAATGGTCATTTTGTTTTTCTATACTCAATATCTGGTACCTTGCATACAAAGATGCTGCAACGATAGCCAATCCGATAAGTCCAGTTCGGACAGTCGACCTTTGACGAGCCATAACAAGGGCGGAAAATTTATGGGAGGGTCTTAACGAACGACGTGCAAAGTGCGAGTCTTGTCGAAGACGACACCTGGAAAGCTTGTCACGATCATTCGGTAGTAATATACACCACTCGCAAGATTTTCGCTCGGTACACGTACCGTGTACCATTGTTCTGCGTCATGAAACTCATCTACTAACTCATCTATCTCTACACCATTCAGATTGAATAACTTTATCGTGACAATCCCTGAACGTTCAACATAATACCTGATCGTTGCTGGTCCGGAGGCTGGGTTTGGAAAACTTTGTGCAAGCGTAAACGAAGTAGGGTTAAACACCAATACTGTTGATTCATCCAATATCTGAGATTGACCTGAAGAACCTGTGGCTACTAATGAATACTTCACTACTCCTCCGCGGGACACTTCATTGTCAATTGAAAAAATTGGTGCCGCTGTCTCTGTACTTGAATAAACAGTTGTAACCACATTATTCAATTCGCGCTCTATTGTCACGTTCGCAACGTCACGAATTGCCGACAATCCACCTTCCAGTATCACCACTCCATTTTCCTTTAGGGTTGCCACAAGATCTCCCTGTGCAAGCGCCTGGTTACCCCGAGCAACGAGGGTGTCGATATCAATCCGCATTTGAGGAAGAAGACTGTAGTTATTGTCCCCGGGGCACGATGTCGCTCCTTGATCACGATGACCGAACAAGTTTGAGGTATCTACGCCATAATTCTCCTTCAAGTAGCTGAACATCGTGATCAGGCTATCTTTGGTAGCCTGAGACAGTTCATCAACACAACTCCCCCCTTCTGGAGGATGATAACACCCAAGCATTGCTACACCTATGTTACCCACATTAAAACCACCAACATGGGCCCCTTGGGCTAACCTGGGTGGCGTGCTGAGATTGCGCCTATTATCTAGAAATGGCCGGCCCTGGTATACCCTCCCTTCCTGGTCCAGGATAAAATGATACCCGATATCACTCCACCCTCTCACATCCTGATGGAAATTCTGTATCGCCTTAACCTGGGCAAGCCCTTCTTCATACGTATAGGCAGAGCAACAAGCTGCATGATGGAACGTCATCCGATTGTAATCCGGCCGGGCTAGAGGTACAGGGTCTCCTCTAATAAATGGATCTGCATTCCACTCGGCCCTGTTGATCAAACTAGGCGGAATAATGGTTTTAAAAGGGATAAGAGTAGCGGACTGCTGATCGATCAGGTTCTGATCAACCAATGTATCATCATCCTTCCTGTTGTCAAAAACGCCCGCTTCACTGACTGATACCTCACTAGGCGAAACCCCACGAAATCTCAATGTGAACCCTATACCTTCTCTGAACTCTTCGCTTCTATATCCGGCATAAAAAGCGGCATCTCTTTCTGACTTCAGAAATGAAAGAGCTTGCCACTCGTCTTCATTATCGCCATCCCACTGTATCCAGCCTTCAGGAGAAGGGATTGTTGATGTACCACTTACAATAACCCCATTATATGCACTGGCAGGAGCCTCAAAGGCATAGGAGACATACGCTATTTTATTGGCTTCTGTAGCTATTCCCTCTGAAACCGAAACTCGATCCAGATCAAAGTCCGCTATAGACTGCCCCTGAACGGTTGTAATGGAAAAGAGAAAGGAGACTACACAGATTAGCAGTTTTTTGTGATTCATGCTCAAATATCGATGTTGCTTGGATCCCGCATCCAGTGCAGGAAAACTCCACAAGTCAGACCTGCGAGCACATATATCCCTGTGCCTTAGAACGTTAGATTTAGAGTGAGCCAATGCGTTTCATCAAGACGGCCAAAATCCGCATAGGCATAGTCAAACCCTATCTTCAAGGTGCGGTCAATCGTCAAGTTTAGACCGGCACCGAAGGTTAACCCTTCTTCACCATCTTCTTCAAACAAGTTTCTATAACCAACTCGAAGTGCCAACAGGTTTCTAAAATCATATTCCGCTCCGAAGTTCACATACTCACTATTATCATTTGGGTGTGCAGCATCTGTCATAAGAATAATGGTGTGATCTGCCGTCGCAATGGCATCCCACGAAAGCCCCAAACGAAAGATGAGTGGTAAAGGGTGTTCTTCTGTTAAATACTGAGCGTTTACAATTTCAACATTCCCTTCTTCGATTGGCGATGGATCCTCGCTGAACAAAATATCCCTACCGGATATTTGCATCTTAGGGCCGAAATTAGCCATTACTGCACCCAGCCTCAGCCGATCATAAGGAGTAGTAAATAAGAGCCCGATATCGAATGCAATGGCTGAAGCACTACTGTGCCAGATGGTTTCTTGAATAAATTTGAGCGTCCCCCCAATTTTAAATTTATCGGTTAACGCACGTCCGTATGAAACCTGAAGGGCTAAATTTTGAACATCGAACTCTTCCCCGGTGCCTTCAGGCTGCTGAGCTGTTCGCACTTGCATACTTCCAGAATCCAGAAAGATTAGTGAAGCCGCGATAGTGCCGCTCGCACCCAGGTTTGTACCAAAAGCTGCGAAATTATAACTAATGCCTGCCAGGTAGTCTGTACGGGCAAGTTGAACTGCACTGCCTTGCATCCCTGCCAAACCGGATGGATTCCAGTATAGTGCAGACAAATCATTGGCCAGAGCGACATAACTGCCCCCGAGTGAAATTGCTCGTGAACCCACGCCAATCTTTAAAAACTGAGCTGCAGTTGTGCCTTTCTTGGTAATTGTATTTCGATCAGGAGAATTATCTACTTGCGCAGTAGCGCAGTTTACCAGGGCGAACGCCATCAAGACCCACAACCCTATAAATAGCCTTATTTTCATCGGAGTATCCATTAGACTGATTCGGTCCTATTTGATGATGGCAAATTTCCCAGTGAATGACCCTTCTTCTGACTCTACATGGAAGAGATACAAACCGTAAGCGATATTCAGATTATCCGAAGATCTTAAATCCCAAAATGCTTTCCCTTCATCCAGGCCCCCATTATGTTCAATCGTATCTACCAACTCACCCGAGAGAGTGTAAATTCGTATCGTACATTGCTGAGGCACATTGGCAAAGTATAACCGCCGGTCTCCCCGTTCAGCTCGATTGACGGGATTTCTTGGCTCAAATACATTCGTGGCAACGTAAGGATTAGGCACCACATAGATATCTCTCAGCGACTCGGCTACCCTCTCCGGATCGGTGGTTGCAGCTGTTGTTGTAAATGAGAATCGATCCTCTCCAGTAAATGGCTTAGACGTCCCTACAAATAACACATCCCCGGCTGTAGGTTGTCTGGATGAATCCCTCAGGCGAACTTCCCATGTAGCCGTTAAATCACCATTAATCGTTTCAACAAAAATGATAGATTCATTGAGGTCCCATACTCCATTCCCATTGATATCCGGGGTAAATGCCTGAATAGGCTGATTAGCCTGGGTGATATTAGTAATAGTGAACGGTAAGGGTATGTTCGTACTCACTGAATTCGACTGATTTTGGTCAGAAAACACCACCTCGTAATCGGAAGGTTGCGGCTCGCGCCCAGGGCCAGAAGTAGCAACCCGGACTTCATAAACCAACCCATCTCCTCCTTGGGACCACCCGGTTTGCTCATCATCTATAGCAAGAGGCACATCCTGAACAAATACGTGGAAGCCGTCGAACACCGTATTTGCTTCCTCATTATTGAGCAAGCTACTTTGGTAGAGTGGGAAATAGTTAAACGAAGCGTTTACTCGGCCAGCAACGTTGCCAGTGATCAGCAAAGAACCACTCTCAGGTGTTAATTGATAGTCCTGCCCTGAAACGAGTGCGGCACCGGACTCCGATACAACCTGAACCGAAGAAGGATCTATATTTTGAAAACCCAAGCCATTCGTTTTGCCTGGCTCAGCATTTACAGTGACCTGCTTGGGAATATCATCCCGGATCGAATACATCACTTCATCATCTACCGCCTCAAAGACAAATGAGTACTGCCCATTATCTGGTACAGCAAACTCGTCTATCACATCGATGAGAATATTGCCTGTTCCATTCCCTTGTACCCGGGTCAGTCTTCCCTCTTCATTATTGACGATAGGCGCGCGATAACCAGCCACTCTTGGGCCTGGGATAACGTCAACAGTATTCACGTCAAAAATAAAATCATTGGTATTGGGATTAAACGTAATCGTTTTACTCGTCTCACTCGGGGGAATCCCATTGGCCGCCAATTCATCACTACTGTTTTGGCCGTCTTCATTCATCCCATCCCATCCCCGATCATAGGCAACAACCGAGTAATAATACGTTTGACCATTGATCACATTATTGCTATCCACGTAGGTGTGGAAAATTCCGGTATCATCACCTAAATCATAGGCAATCCCACGTCGTGGATATACAAAAGGCGAAGGCCCAGTTTGTCCATTAATTAAATCAAACTTGGCCTCGACCCCATTTTCATCAACCAGAGGAGAGAATAAAAATTTAGACCCATTTATATCAGTAATCGTTTGTTGATCACTGAACTCATGATCCGTCGATCGATAAATGACATAGCCCTCAAAGTCCTCAAGGCCTGAAATGGGATCCACTGATTTTTCAGCACCGTCATCCCAGTACAGAGTCACTTTTTGATCTCCGGCAACAGCCTTTACAACCGGTTTATCTGGCGGTTTAGCAAATCGATAGCCTGCATCAAAAATTTCCTGCACAGTATTGGCATTTAATTCTAGATCCTCGCGACGTTCTCCAACAATCAAAGCAATAGAGAACCGCTTCGTCTCGCCTGCCCGGAGAGGAAATGAACCAGAACCGTAGATGAACACATAATCGCCCGGCTCTTCAGGAATATCTTCAAATCGGCCAGGCTGCACCAATTCCCAAACCCGTTCATCATTTGAGATTCTGTTGCCAGCAAATGCAGGAGAGGCAAAAGAAGTCAACCCAATCTGATCGCTTTCGTCAATATCCGTAAACTCGTAATTTGGTTCTCCAGGCTTAGTAATATCAAACTGACTGCCAGCAGTAGGCAATCCATCTCCTTCTCCTTCATCCCCTGTACCGTCGATACCATCAATGCCTACATCATGGAGATCTGCTATCCAATCATTATCGTTATCAATACCGTCCGTCCAGGACTCATCGATCATCCCATCTCCGTCGTTATCGATACCATCGCCTGGGAAAAACTGCCCGTTAATGATCTCATTACCAATTCCAGGGCTCTCCAAAAACTTATACCCAAAAACACCCGGTACACGTCCAGGTATATCTGACCGCCCATCAGCGTCAGAAGCAAAGACCATATTGAGGTCTCTATCAAAGTCAGCAAGGTCATCAGGCCAATCACCAGGGCCACCTACGTGGGGATCGCCCCACATTCCAAAGATGACTTTATCGAGGTCCTTTTCGCTTTTGTTTGTGATTTTGTAAATCAAAAACATAGCGTCTTCAGCGAGTGGATTCGCCCACTGATAGATACGCGTTTCTACTTCTAAACCTAACCCAGATATGGAGGGATCTGAATCAAACGGGCGATAGCGGAATTCAGAATTGTTATAATCGTTCATGAAATACAACGCTTCTTTATCTGCATTTGAAGCGCCTTGCTGCAGGGCTCCGGGCCAAACGTATTCTCCTAGATTTTCATTAAACCAGGACTCGGGCCATGAATCAGGCTTGCCATCGAGATCGGTATCCTTTGCATCGCTGGTTGGTATTAAGGGAGAAAAAGGATCCACCACTTCAAGCCCTGCGAACGAACCCACAGGCTCTGCACAGGCTATAGGCTGCCACCCCCAAAACTCGGTTCCATCAGGCGACACTTCACCCCCATTGGATACCAGTCCGTCTGACACGATACGCGTCACAAACACTTGCTGACCAGAATCGTCGAGTACAGGCTGGCCGTTATCATCGAATAGTGGGACACTTTGAGGGTCTTCCCTGTTTTCATCAACGATTTCAGCTGCCACAAAGGGGCCAAACTCAAACCCATACCCCAATCCATTCCATACAATATCAGTGATAGTATTTCCAGGAGAAGAAATGGAGCCAAAGTTCAGAATCTGCGACGTTATACGATTGCCGTTCATGATCACGTCACGACGGCGGGCAAACTCTTCTTCACACTCTAACCGGGCCCCCGATGTCATGGGTTTATTGGCAACGTGATCAACCCATCGTTGCACTTGCTGGGGATTCCACCCTCGCTGCCTTCCCTTTTCTAGTTCACGTCTTTTCTGTGCGTCTGCAATACCTACAAACATGCATAGCAATACAGACAAACATAGGAATCGATGTATCATGCAATCAGGCTATAAATAAAGCTATCAGAAATTAAGCGTCACACCAACGCGAATTTCACGAGGCGCACTATAAAAATGCGGTCGCGTATTGTAGGTATCCAGGTCATTGATTCCAGGCAGGCCATAAAATGGCTCCCAGGCTTCATGAACACCTCGTTGCCCATTTAAAGAGTAGGTAGCCCGCCCTGTGTCATCAAAGACAAACCGTTCGTTGAGGCGGTCCAAAATGTTAAACACCTTGGCAAATACACGCAGGTAGGTACCACCTACGTTAAACTCTTTGTATAAATGGGCATCTAGTTTGAATTGTGTTGGTTTTCTTCCACTATTTGGCAGTTGATCAATCTTTTGATCTATCAGAAGCGGAGTATAGGGATACCCTGTAGAAAATTGTCCGATAAACGAAGCGCCCCAATTGCCAGGCTTTGTTAGCGCAACCGTTGAAGAAAGAATATGCCGTTGATCAAAATCCAGGGGCACAATTTCAAATTCATCTTCCCGCCCAGACAGGAAGTTAAAGAAGAAGGCATCAGGATCGTCATTATTACCTTCGGCTACTTGAAAGGTATAATCTATATTCGCCGAAAGCAGCCCGTTCCGTTCTCTGCGGCGGGTTAAGGCAAATGTCACACCTCGCACATTCGCATAGTCCTTATTCAGGTAAATATTATAAACATCTTCCCCAGCCACTGTGCTAAAACGAACCCGCTGAAGAGCCAGGTAATCACGAATATCTTTAAAGAAACCCGTCACATCAAATGCCAGGTGCTCTCCAATTTGCTGTTGTAGCCCTATCTCGTATTGAACCGTTCGCTCAGGACGCATATTGGTGTTTCCATACGTCGGAGCAGAACCAACTGGGAATTCAAATTCAGGATTCAAGTACAGCCTGCGCAAAGGTGGCATCTGAGCAAAATGGCCATAAGAAAAGTGAATGATTCCTGTTGTGGTAATAGGAAAAGAGACCCCAACGCGAGGCAAGAATAAATGCTTCACATCCGCTTTTTGTAACTCCTCAAAAGGATTCAACAGGTTAGGGATAAATTCCCCATTTGGATCGAAGTACTCATAGCGGATGCCTGCATTGATAATAAAATTATCAAATTCCAATTTATCCTGGGCATAAGCGCTTACTTCTAAAACACGCTGATCGTTGTATACATCATGAGCAGGTGTTGACTCATCAGGCACAGTCGGCCCATCCCGGTACAGCAGATTATCATTGAACAACACAGAAAAGATTCTGCGATCCAAACTATGTAATTGGGCTTCTACTCCAAATTTAGCCTCGTGAATCACTCCAAATTGCTTGGTGAAATCCAGTTTAGCTCGAATAGACTCAGACTGTTCTGTAAGATGTGTTTTTTGATTTCCTCCCATCAAGAAATTGATTCCGGGAAATCCAACAACAGTGCCTTCACCTATTTCATCTATGTCTCGAACATAGAGGGGGTTTGTTGGGTCTTCATACAAGAAGCGGCGAAAACGATTCGAGGCGTAAGAGACAAATAACTTGTAGAACGTTGAGTTGTCCAGGGTGTGTGTATACCCCAAGCGGTGACTAAACCCATCCTCCCTGTTGGTCGCCAACCCGTCCGGATTAAACCTGTACAAAAAGCTTGTCCCACTTAAAGGCTTTGCCTTACTGTAATCATAGATAAAGCTGTATTCAACCTTGATGCTTTGAGCAGGACGAAAAGTAAGCTTCCCGATGAAATTCGAAGCCAGGCTCGGGTGTAAGGGTACCCGTTCATCAGGCAAAGGAAGCCCTTGGCCTACATCAGACTGTTCGGGCGTCAGATATTCCCACCAGGGACGTCCCTGTATTTCATAATAAATGGGCGAAACGTTAAAATTAGCAGAGTCATCAGGTGCATGCCGGCGTATTCCATACGTATATCCTTCATCCACATCATGGCGCGCAGAGATAAAGAAATTACCACGCGGCAAAAAGGTAAGCGGACCGCCTAGCGTACCTTCCAATGTGTAAATGTCAACGCTTGGGGTTGAAGGAGTAAAGAATATGTCGTCATTTGAGGTGAATATATCACCGCCATGCAGACTAAAAGACCCCTCGAAGTTGTTGCCGCCCTCCTTTGTAACCAGGTTTACGATACCCGACATAGCCTTGCCGTATTCGGCATTAAACGCACCGGAGATGACGGTCATTTCCTGAATCGCATCCGCAGCAACTGTAGTAGCCAGTCCATTGGTATCGAATGGATCACCTACAGAGATCCCATCCACTAGATAAGAGATCTCGTTACTTCGTCCTCCTCGAATGTGAATCTCTCCACTGGGGCCCTGGTTTACTCCTGCTTGAGTTACCAGCACACCAAAAAAGCTTTCGACCGGAAGGGCATCAATATCTTCTGCGATAACGGTCTTTTTTGAGGCTGTGAGGTCTTTTTGAATAAGAGGTCTTTCTGCCTGCACGAGAATCTCCTCCCCTTCTATGACCATCTCGCTCATCGCAATATCATATCGAGTGGTTTGCCCTGTGCTTACCTGTACTCCTTGAATCCGCTGAGTTTGATAACCCACATAGGAGAACACCAGGGTGTACGTACCTGGACGAACATTCACAATGATGTAATTCCCATCACCATCTGTGACCGCTCCCTGAGTAGTACCATCAAGAACCACATTTACACCAATCAACGACTCTCCGCCCTGCCGATCCGTGATTCGGCCTGCAATCTTTCCCTGTGCAAATACGTCGAGAGGTGCTAGTAATAAGAAAAACAGTACAAATACAAACGGATATCTATTAAACCCGGCCATAGGCTGTTATCACTGCTTCAAGTCAGAATCGATGTTTCTTCGAAGGTAAAAGGTCGCAAAAATCGAGAACCCTTTCCTGGATTCCAATGCCAATTGTCAGAAAATTATTCTGAAATGACGTGCGTTGTTGGTGGGGCACCAGGAAGGCGTCGAATGCGATCTATAGAATGCCTTCTATTATACGAAAAAAAGTCATTCCGACCCTGCCGGTGGACCTGGAGAGTACCGAGACTTTTCATAAAGCCCCAAAAGGGTCATCGAAACCAGATTCCTTGACAAGCTCGGAATGACAATCTTGTGGTAGTCGTTAATTATTATTCTACGACGAACACACTGGATGGATAATCCAGTTTATTTAATAAACGTCATCTTTCTCGTTTGACGGAAGTTGCCATACTCCAGAGTGTAGAGGTATGTACCACTGGCAACAGTACCACCAGCAGCTGACGTTCCATCCCAGGTCACATTAAACGTTCCTTCAGGATACACCTCATTATTTACAAGTGTTTTTATCAATCGACCGGAAATATCAAATACTCTTACACTGACTGCCCTTTCCCTAGGGAGGGTAAAGCTTATCGTTGTAGAAGGATTAAACGGATTGGGGTAGTTCGCATGAAGTTGATAATCATCTGGAAGGATAATGCGCTCATCTTCAATACTTACTACATTCCCTACAACAGACATTACCCGCATGAAAGTACGGTTTGTATTTGCCTCAACTGATGCAATTGCCAGGTTACTATCTGGAGCCATTTCAGTGAGTACATAGAGTGAATCAGGAATACCCTGTACACCGAATGCAACCTCGTAGAAACCATCTAGATCTGGATCACCTAAATATGACATTTTAGAAGCAAATTCGGGGTTTCCATTGCCTATGATCACTGTATCTCTAATGCTAATGTCTAGCTCATTGTCAATGCGCTCAACGGTACCATCGAGCCGATTTATGGTATGGAACGCATCATAATTATCATCCGCAAATACAAATGCCGAAAGTGTAGAGTAGTTATTTGGATCCTCAGGATCACCTCCATTAAACTCAACAATGTTCAACCACTCAGCAGCACGCCCCGCATCAAAATCACCAGGTGTATATCCTGCACCCGAACCGATGAGTTCATAGTTGCCATCTCCATCCATATCACCTGCAGTGATACCAAGGCTTGACAAGCCCGGGAGCAGCCCCAGTACAAAGTTATCAGCCGTAATTTGCAAAGGATCTTCCCCACTTTCGTAATTCAAAATGGATACGTCTCCCGAGCTTAAATTAGGATAAAAGACTTCATCATCGCCATTTCCATCTATGTCAATAACGACACCGCTGAACAGAGACACATCATCGGTAGGACTAGCTTGCAGATTGATGTTTTGTGCAGACCCATCTGGAATCATGTACCCACCATTTCCATCTGTACCTATGTTGGTGAAATTAAAATTATTCCATGAATGCAGAGACAATTCATGATTCCCATCCCCATCCAAATCAGCTGGCAAAATTCCATAGGCACTCCCTCCACCTCTTGACACAGGATCAAAATCTTCCGTCCCCCTTGAACTCAGACGCACCTCTTGAACCCAGGTCTCGAAGCCGGTTCCGATGTCTCCAGTTACCGAAAGCACATACCAGTTGTCAAATTCATCAAAGCCTGTTCCACCATTATTTGCAAAGAAAACCTCTTGCTGCCCATCTCCATCTACATCTCCTGCATCCAGTTGCTCAACAACCCAACGATCTGGTACTGCATCAGTGAACTCATAAATACTGGCCGGAGCCATTCCGTAATCGTTATCAGAGCCCGTAAATTCGAATACATACATTCCAATGGGCAGATCACTGATATTCGGGTTGGTTTCACTAAAGCCTCGGCCACTGAGAAATATGATCTCCCCATTTCCGTCTCCATCGAGGTCAGCACCTGTAATTGCCCTGGCATTTTGAGAGGTAGCCGTAGAATCTAAGAATGGAGTTGAGTAGACAAGCTCCCATTGATCAAAACCCGTGTTCTCAATAACATGAACTCGCCCACCTCTGGTATAATCACCAACTAGAATTTCAGCAAATCCATCCGAATCGAGGTCAAATGGACCACTAACATCTCGAGCACCCGACTGAATACCAGTAGTGTAACCCTGGGTCACATCCGTAGAAAGAGTTAGGGAGTACTCAGTCTGCTGCGCCATCGAGGCCGGCACAAGAAGACAGGTGAGCATTCCAATAAGAAGTAAATTTGTAGCCTTTTTTATCATTGTGACTGCACTCCAAGAAGAGTTTTTTTGGTTATTGATAAATCCCCTGATTGGGTAGAGGGATCGTTTTTGACGAAGTGTTATTTGCACTTGACAGATATGCAGGGATAATACGATTCCCGGATTGGATAATCAACGCATTACCTAATCCATCCCTTTTCAGGAGCTTTGCAAGTACGCAGCTTACAATTATTCGTTTCCCAAGAGTTCTTGGATAAGAATTTGCTTTGAGGGAGGGAAGCATTTCTCAATGAAAGGAAAAAGGCCTTTTTGATCAATTATGTACCTTTAATTGTATTCTTTAGCTGTTTTTTCTGGCATCCAAATCAAAATGCTGATCGTAATTTTTCCTGTCTCTCGACTGAAAGATTGAAAATATTGCCGCCAAGTGTCAGCGGAGGCTTATGAAGAATGTTGATTTGCTACCAGTAAGCGAGGAGATTAAAAGTCGCCTGGTAAAATTTGCAAAAATGCACCGCATGTATGGGGGGCCAGTGATTGATGTGGGCACTGTTGTCGAAAACAGTGTCCTTATACTTATCTCGTATGAGGGTGAGCAATTCACCCAGGAGACCTTAATAGAGGCTGCTAACGATATGTTTGAGGGAGAGATAGACGGCGCCAATCTTTATTATGCAGTGAATACCCCATATCAAAAACATATTCCCACTTATGATGGCCGGTATATATTCAGGATAGACAATGGGATTTTCAAAGCGATCATTCGCAGAGATGACAAAACGGGGAATGTAGTTGCAGGTGGCTCCTCTTACAGAGTCCAAATCATTCAAGGGGATTCGAATGAGTATCTCCTGTCCCAACTAGAGAAGTGGGTCCAAACCAGTATTACTAGGGACAACATGGTGTACGATGAAACACCAGACATCGACCTGAATGAGATTCGCCACCTGGAAGATGTCCTTGAAGAGTTGTTCACATCCTCCTTGATGTCCGACGAGGTCCGTTCGTATCGGACAAAATATCAACGAAGCGAGCTGGACCTGAGTGGCGCAATCAAAGTGACAGAGGAATTTACTCCGTATAAATGTATCGTAGTCTGCTTGCCTAAGGCAGCTCCCAATTAAAAGACGTGCCGAACCTGATACAAAAAGAATGGGCAGGAACCCTACCCCTACGGTTCCTGCCCGATTTAATTACCGGCTGTAAGATGTGGCCGGTTTAATAGATCACGAACTAATTATACATCATTTGTCTAAGGTACGCTATCACGTAAATACGTGATATTTACCGAAAAACAGAATATGTGTCAGAGGCGCATCCCCTTTCCGGGTATTTCCCCACATTGCGCTCATTCCGCGGGTTCAATAATGGCCGACATTGAGCCTCTACAATGCTCAATCCTCCAATCAGCCCCGTAGCTATGGATTTGATCGCGCTTTAATTCAGCCCGTTCCTTCGTTGTTGTATCCACAATCACACGCCCTGCCCTGTCGACTTCACATGCCATACTGTATGCCAGTTCATTGGAATGGCCAAATATCTTCATCAACATCTCAATAACGTACTCATAAGTATGGTCGTTATCGTCCAGTAAAACCACATGGTATCTGGGAATTAGAATGGCTATCTCCTCTTCAACAGCGACTTCTTCTGGAGCCTCCATTGTATCAGACATGTAAACCATCATATTCTTTTTACCTGTTGAAACTCGGGAAAGTCAGGCAGAAGCTGTAAATTTTGTGCCTGTAATAAATGCCTTTGCTCATGGACCACAATGACACTGAGCCCTTCTCCAAGAGAGAAACGAATCAGCCTGCTAACAGGTGAAGAAAACTTAACCGAATTAACGTCACACTGATCTGCCCGTTTAATTAGCTCAATCAACTCATCCTGCTGAGCTAAAAACTGGGTTGGTATGTTTAGATTCTGCGGGCCATTCTTCGGTTTAAAAACCCGAAAGGTTTTTATCTTAAAACGTGACCGAGGCCTTAGAGACTTAATAAACATGCGCCCAAAGTAAGAGGGCTTAAAAGGACGAACACTATTCTCGACAGATTGCTCCGCCTTCTTTAACGCCCCTTCTATCTTCGGAATATACAATCCGTTAGTAACGAGTAGATGATCATAACACTCTAAAACGCTCCATGACTTCTTATTCGGCTTCCAGGTGATTTGCTCAGGAGTCAAGCTAGAAAAGAGTGCTTCAGAAGCTTGCTTAACCTCTTTGACATCTTTCAGTAAACGGTCCAGGTGTAAATTTCGCACGACTGAGGTGGTATATAAACTATTAGGTAAGGAGGCGGTAACGGAGCGCTTTTTTAATCATTTAACTATGCTCTCTTTCACGTTAGAATATGATGAATGGTCCATAAATATCTATAATGCATACTAACTCTTTTGTTCTTCACGTTTATATTTCAACCAAATCCCCCCACTCGCTGTCTCTAATTGAGACCCAATTATGGCGCACTTGCATATAAGCCTTTGGAGTAGAAGCAGATAATTTGACTGCTCCATATGCATGATCCACCATTTTTTGCAATTTCGCGCTATATCTTCGGTAAAAACAAAAGATATAGTAGAATATCCCTACAGTTGCATCTTCCGAGTGGAGCATCTGTAATGATCTTTCTGCTAAAGAATTGTTTGTCACTGTGCTTTATCAATCTATAGATGCCTTTTTGAGCTTTATGGCACGCAGTTTGTCAAATGGGTGTTGTCACTGCCACTAACCCAGGGAATTCCTGAATGCTATACTATTCAGATAACTCCCATCTAATTCTTTCCGAAGCCCCCCCAACTTTCTCTCATCAACGTAAAGATAAGTTTTTACTAAACACATGAGATCTAATCGGTCTTCGGAGCTACACAATAGCTCTTCGATTTTACATAAACGGTTACAGTACCTGCTCCTATTTGTACTGTTTTTTTCTAACCCATTAATTGCCCAGGCGCAAAACGATGCGTTTGTGGAAGAAAATGGCCTCGTGGTCATTGAAACAGAATCTCTCGAACCCATTGGCGATTGGGTGCTAGACTCCTCTGAAGCGGGATTCACCGGCTCTGGCTATTTACGCTGGAGTGGTCAGGACTACTTTAATGACCCAGGAAGAGGCACACTCGAATACAAAGTCGTAATCAGTGATCCCGGAGAATACAATGTGCGCATTCGTATGTCTCACCTTGGCGCTCCAGCTGGAGACCAGTGGAACGATTGCTGGTCCAGAATGAATGAAACGGGGACATGGGTCAAAACGCTGCACCCTAGTGCAAATCAAAATGACGGCTTTACTTTCAACTCGATTTTAGAGCCTTCCGGTGGCGAGTTTGCAAGCATGCGTTACACGCTTGATGCAGGCGAGCATACCTTTTACATATCTGGGCGCTCAAACAACTTTAAAATGGACCGAATCCACTTTTATAAGGATAGCGTCCAAGATCCCTTAAACACCTCTTATGCTGAATCCAATCGCGTCCCCAGCTCTGGTGGAGGCGGTGGCGGTGGAGATAACGGCGACACCAATGATACACCAGCAAATGTGACCGTTTCAGGTGAACAGAAGAAATGGCACCCGATTACGCTTACCATTGATGGCCCTCAAGCCGATGAAAACAGTTCGCCCAACCCATTTCTTGACTACCGGTTAACGGTTACTTTTTCTCAAGGCAGCCATCAGTACGTAGTTCCAGGCTACTTTGCTGCAGACGGCAATGCCGGTGAAACGAGTGCAACCAGTGGAAATAAATGGCGCGTTCATTTTGTACCCGACAGAACGGGTATATGGAATTACCAGGTGTCTTTCCGTTCAGGAACAGAAGTAGCCATTAACCTGGACCCTAATGCAGGTACCCCAACCTCGGAAGATGGCCTTTCCGGCTCCATCTCAGTCTCTGAAACAGACAAAACCGGGGCCGACCATCGTGCAAAAGGGATCCTCCGCTATGTCGGCGAACACTATCTTCGCTTTGACAACGGAGACTATTATATAAAGGGTGGAGCCGATAGTCCGGAAAACTTCCTGGCTTACCAGGATTTTGACGGCACGTATAACCAAAATGGTGCAGACTACATCAAGTCGTACACCCCGCATATTGGCGACTGGCAAACCAGCGACCCTACCTGGCAACAGGGAAAAGGAAAAGGAATCATTGGCGCGGTCAACTACCTGGCCTCCAAAGGCATGAACTCTATCTACTTTATCACCAACAATATTATTGGTGATGGTGAAGATGTATGGCCCTGGACGAACCCCAATGAACGATATCGTTTTGATGTTTCTAAACTCGACCAGTGGAACATCGTCTTTGACCATATGGATCGCAAGGGAATCATGCTTCACCTCCTAACCCAAGAGACAGAAAATGAACTGTTACTTGATGGAGGCGGTCTTGGAACGCAGCGAAAGGTTTATTTCAGAGAGTTGGTTGCGCGATTTGCATATCACCATGCTCTTACCTGGAATCTCGGTGAAGAAAATGATGAAAACTCGGATGCACAACGCAAGGAATTTGCATCGTACATTCGCGCCCTCGACCCGTACGATCACCACATCGTGATTCATACGTATCCAAACCAATACGACCAGGTATACAATCCGCTACTCGGTTATCCAGACTATGAAGGGACCTCTCTCCAGATATTCGAAATCGGTATCACACACAGCGAAACGATCAAATGGAGAGAGCGCTCGGCTCAAAACGGGCGGCCTTGGATTGTCTCTCTAGATGAGCTGGGTCCCTGGCAGACGGGGGTTACTGGAGACGGTGCCGGCAACAACCACGATACCGTTAGAAAATATGCGCTCTGGGCCAACCTAATGGGCGGCGGTGCAGGTGTTGAATGGTACTTCGGTTATGAAACGGTCAGCCATGACTTGAACACCGAAAACTGGCGTACTCGAGATGCCATGTGGGACTACACCCGCCACGCTCTGGAATTCTTCCAGAACTACCTCCCTTTCCCAACGATGCAACCCGCCGATCAACTCACATCGAATACAAACGATTATGTATTCGCCAGCCCAGGGACTGCCTATGCAGTATATCTCCCCGACGGCGGCGGTGTCGATATTGATCTGGCAGAGGGTGACTATACCGTTCAGTGGTATAACCCACGTCAAGGTGGTGCATTGCTAGACGGAGGGACTACCACAGTATCGGGCGGGGGTGTTCGCTCAATTGGTTCACCTCCCTTCGACCAATCAGCCGATTGGGTAGCTCTTGTTAAAAGCGATAGCGGCACCATGGCTGAACCTAACCTGGTTGTGTCTCAAACAACATTAGAATTCGGTGCAGTACAAGCAGGCGCCACTAAAACACTTCCATTGACGATATCGAACAATGGCGGTGGCGACTTGATACTCAATTCTATGTCGATCGATGGGGCAGAATCTATCTTCTTCGAGGTAGCAACCAACCCTTCTCCCTCTACCCTATCACCAGGGCAATCCGTGATTGCGAATATTGTTTTTGCTCCTGGTAGTGGTGAAACGAGCACTAAAAATGCGACACTTCGCATAAACAGCAACGACCCTGCCCGTTCGGTGATGAACATCGCGCTACAAGGGACCTTACAAACCAACACCGGCGGCGGTGGAGGCGGTAATGGCGGCGGCGGAACCGGCGGTGGCGGTGATGGAGGCGGTGGCAATGGCGGCGGAGGTGATGGCGGTGGAACCGGCGGCGGTGGCGACGGCGGAGGTGATGCTGAAACAAACAGCATCCAGGTTGTCAGCTTTACACTGATCGATGCCACAACCGGCGAAGAAATTCGTGAGCTCGAAAATGGAGAAACGATTGTATTGAGTACACTACCGTCTCAATTTATAAACATCCGAGCAAACACCATCCCAGAGCAAGTTGGTAGCGTGCAGTTCTCGCTGAACCAGAATTCTAACTTCCACCTGGAAAACTCTGTACCATACGCGATGGCTGGTGATATTGGTGACGCATATAATGCCTGGGCGCCAACCGTAGGTGATCATACGCTCGTAGCCCGTCCGTTTACGGACTTCAACGCAACGGGCGCGCAAGGTATCTCTCTCGAAGTTTCCTTCACAGTTTCGTCCGATGGTGAAGTACCGTCTACAATTCATGCAGACCAAAACTTCCCCAATCCCTTCTCGAACAGCACGTCTATTACCTTCACCCTCGAGAAGGCAAACGACACCAAGCTCATTGTATATGACATTGCTGGACGAGAAGTAACCAGGCTCATTGACCGCCTATTGCCAGCAGGTACCTTCACGGTGACTCTTGATGCTGGCCATCTTCGTTCAGGTACATACTTCTACAGACTTGAAAGCAATGGAGAAGTAATGACCAAACAGATGATTCTGGTAAAGTAAACTGGATTGATCCTTTTATCTCAGCCAACTAAGATCTAATCATTAAAAAGGGACGCTCGTCAGGGCGTCCCTTTTTAAATTAGGGGAGCACCTAATTTTACTCATATCGAATACTCTTTATCGGGTCATTCAAACTCGCTTTAATCGACTGATAGCTTACTGTCAGTATAGTTAACCCTAAAATACTACCTCCTACTAAAACGAGTGTCCACGGAGACAATTCAATGCGATAGGCATACCCTTCTAGCCAGCGATTCATCATAATGTAAGCTACTGGAGCAGATACCAAAAAGGAGAGCCCGACCAGGCGGATGAAGTCTTTTGTCAACAGAACAACAACACTAGAAATTGTAGCACCGAGAACTTTGCGTATACCGATTTCTTTTGTTCGAAGCGAGGCAAAATACGAAGCCAGGCTCCAGAGCCCCATGCATGCAATCAGTATTGCTATTCCTGTAAACACCCCAGCCAGACGGCTGAGCCGAACTTCAGATTGATAGAGTGCAGCATATTCCTGGTCCAAAAAGTCATACCTCAAGGGTTTATCAGGCATCATGCGCGCCCAGGTCTCTTCTATTTGCGCCAATGCTCCAGGCACATCCTCCCCACTGATCTTGACAAGGATGTTTCGCGGCCTGGCCCAATAACTAAAGAAAGAGATCGGTTCGACAGCATAATGCAGAGATTGCGTATGAAAGTCTTTAACTACACCAATGATCGTAGCTATCTCTTTATTATTGCCTGGCTCAAGAAGTTGAGAACCAACGGCATCTTCCTCATTCAGCCCTAACCGTTTAGCTGCTTCTTGATTAATCAATACGGCCGCAGAATCAGACGCCCTCCCTGGTACAAAATTTCGCCCATGCAACAGTTCAATACCCATCAATTCAAGGTAGTCCTCTTCCACTTGATACCAGGCAATGGGTGTCCCTTCCTCTCCAGAACTCCCCTCTGCCTGAATAGAAATTTGTCCCTGCACCGGACGAGTAGGCCACTCCGAGGAAAGCGTAACACCTTCTACGAGCGTATTTCTGAGCAACTCCTGTTTGATGGATTTCATTTCCTCCCATCGATTAACCGGAGAGCTAGCAAATATCTCCCCTAACACGATTACCTGGTCTTTCTCGAAACCCAGCTCAGCGCTTTTCATATAGTTCAGCTGCTGATGAACCACTAAAGTACCAATCATCAGCACTCCCACAGCAGCAAACTGCACACCGATGAGACATTTCCTCAAGTATACGGATGCATCACCGTGACCTCTGCCTCCCTTTAGTGCTGATAAAGGCCGGCGAGCTGAAATTACAAATGCAGCATATACTCCCCCTACCACGCCTGTCAAGCAGGCCACTGAGATAAAGCCCACTGGAACATAAAAACTCAAAACCATACCCAGTTCAAAAGCCTTCCCAGACAGCTCATTGAATACAGGCAGTAGGAGTACAAAAAGCCCTAATGAAAGCATGGCCGCCAGCAAGGCAATCAGTGTTGATTCAGTTAAAAACTGCCGCACTAATTGATACCGAGAAGCACCTAATACTTTCCGAACACCTACTTCCCGGGCTCGTTCGGCGCCCTGAGCCGTTGACAAGCTCACAAAATTTATGCAGGCAATGAGCATCAAGAGCCCAGCTATTACGCTAAGTAAATAGAGTAGTAATACACTTCCACCTGGCTCCAATTCATTGTCCCGATCAGAATGTAGATGAATACTTGCCAAAGGCTGAAGTTGGAAGCCAAAAGAGGCGCCCCACCGCTCCTGCGTAGGTTGCAAGTGCGAGGCGAAGAGTGTTGAAAACCGTTGAGCCAAGCCTTCAGCATCTGCTTCATCAGAAAGCTTGATGTAGGTATAGCCGTAAAGAATCCTCCAATTGTTCTCGAAGAATAATCGGCGTTGTGCATTGAGCGACTCAAAGGAGGCCAGTGCATCAAATTTGATATGGGTGTTTGTAGGCGAATCCTCAACAATTGCAGTAACCTCAAGGTCCTGGCTGTTTTCCCGACTAATAGTGCGGCCGATAGGATTTTCATCCCCAAAATACCGTTTTGCCGCAGAAGCAGTTAAAACAACAGTGTATGGCCTGTTAAGGGCTGAACCAGGCGTTCCACTTATGAATCGATATGTAAACAAGCTGAAGAACGTCGAATCAGCGACTAGTATACGCTCTTTGTCAAAGTATTTTTCTCCAGCACGTACAGACGAAGCCGCCCAAGACATACCAATCCGTGTAGCTGCCTCAACTGTTGGCAAGTTATCAACCAGGGAAGGCCCAAGTGCCGAAAACGAATAAGCGCTATGATCCGTTGTTTGATTGGTTTTAACATCGGTAGCCACACGAAAAACGAGGTCAGCGTGTGTGTGATAACGGTCATAGCTCACTTCGTCAATAATATACACGGCCAGAAACATGCAACTTACCATACCCACAGCGAGCCCTATAATGCTGATCGCATTATGTAATGAATACCGCCTGAAAGTCCTGTAGGCAATGTTGAGCGAGTTTCTAAGCATGAAGAGTTCCGTTTGTAAATAGGCAAATCTAGGCCACAATAGTTGCTACTGTAAACACAGAGCTTTTTATAGATTTTCCTAATCTATAAAATGAGCATAAAAAAAGAGACACCCCGTAAGGGATGTCTCTTTTAACTTGAACAATCTTGATGTTCTTAAGAACTTATTTCAGCAAGGTCATTCTACCAGTCTGAACCAACTCACCGGTTTCCATCGTTGCATGAACGCGGTAGATGTAGGATCCAGAGGCAAGGCTTGACGCATCAAGCTGAATCTGCCGCCCTGCGCCGGCTTGCATTTCCAATCCGCTCAACTCCATAACTCTTCGTCCAAGAAGATCATACACTTCAACACGCATGGCTGCGCTTTCAGGTAAGTCAAAGACGATGTTTGTCGTTGGATTGAATGGGTTTGGATAGTTGCCATTGAGGGTAAATTGCTCTGGCAATACGTCTGCATCAGCAATGGTATCTGATATCTTCAACGAAGTCACATCCGCATTTGCTATCATGATGCTTTCTCCTTCAATGAGGGTATAGGTACCTACCACTTCAGTTCCTACGAGTGCTTCAAGAGTATAAACACCTGCATAGGAAGAAGGAGCATCCTGGTACAGAACTTCTACAGGAAACGCTTCACTTCGCAATGAGATGTATGCTTCATTTTCTTCAATCAATCGAACACCCTTTGAGAAGCGCGCGTCGAAACCGTTTGGTCCGAAAGGTGGCATGATAAAGCTCTCGTCCTGGGCATTTCCTTCCAGGGTACCACCGAAATAAAGAACCTGGTCATTTCCTGCCTGATCGCTAATAAGCAAAGACCCAAATGATACTTTGCCATCTTGCATTACATTATTATGCTTGGCAACGGCATCCTCATTGACAGAACAGTCCAGCGTGATTGTACCATCTGCCGATGCATTAATCCAGTACCCTTTGTTGGGTTGAACAGACGATGTATTCAAATATCCATCGTCATATTCAAAGAGGGTACCAGCTACAACCACGTTACCTGGGTCTTGAATGTCTAGAACATCGATTGTACATGAAGGCCCTGCGATCATATTCCAGCCTTCAGTCAAAGCAACTTCAAGTTGATCGATATCTTCACCAAAGATCGGCACATCTCCGGCAGTAGCTGCATCTAACCAGTAGGCAGCGCCATTATCAATCTCCTGTACCTGAACATAGCCGTCGTCCCAACCAAATGGTGCTAGTTCTGGAGAAACGCTAGCATACAAGCTGAGGTAGTTGCCATCTTCAACGCTATACGAGAGTCCAATCAAGTTCCACCCTTCATTGAAGCTAGCCACGGCCAATTCTTCCAGACTCAATCGAACTCTGTTCGATGTACGCCCAGAGAATTCATCTTCAACTACAGCGATGAAATGGTTTATTCCACCTGTGAATGCATCATCAAAGAAGGAACGCTTCAGTTCAACAGGAATCGAAGCATTTCCACTTCCGTCCAGTGTTGCACTATAGGTCTCGATAACACCTATTGCCTCATTTGCTTCAAAGTCGTCGATATCGAACCCACCATTAGGCGTTCCTTCCAGATTTAACCGACCATCTACCTGCAACAGAGTAACGGCTGCATTAGGAGTACCTGCCACATCAATCACTTGATTGATCTCTGAGACCGTGATGTCATCAACACCACCAGCTCCCTGGATGGCAAGTGAAGGAGCAACAGCAGGTGTGCCTAGCTGCACTTCGCTTCGATTCTGAACAACAGCCTGACCGCCACCCGCGCTGCCAGCTAGATAAAAGACATCATTCGTGATCACCTCTTCTGTGGAGAACTCAACAGTAACAACAGTCCCCACCAACTCAATTCCACCTATTGAACCAGCATCACCTACACCTGGATTTCCTTTGATACTAGTAGGATCAACATCAACAGACAACCCGAATGTTTCTCCAGGATCGAAGTCGGTAAAGTCCATTTCCATTTCCAAGAACCCGCCTTCACTTGCAATACTGAATGGATCCACACAAGGGTTAGTAGGAGCACTAAAACCAGTTTCTTCCCCATTCAAGTCTGCTGTTAAACACTTAGCGCCACTGTCACCAGCTACGCCAGTAGGGTCAAATACCATATCAGGGAATAGCGTATTCGAAACATTTAGAGTCACTTTCCGGATTGTAATATTCCCCAGAGAGGTATTCTCGATGAGAATGCTGTTTCCATCAAAGGTACTGCCTCCTAGCGTACTATTCGGCGTAATTTGAAGTGTGGCTGAAGGAATCGCTGTTTGAATGACTTCAACAGTAAACGTATCCTCACCAAATGCATCCACTGTATTCGTGGCTCGAACGGTAACCTCGGCAACCCCAGTATTAGAGTTAGAATAATTCAGGACGATGCCATCACCTTCTCCATTGATGTTAGCAGAAACGACTGTTTCATCCGTATTGCCAGTAATAGAATACGTCAGCTCAAGCTCATTTGGATCTTCAAATACACCGTCGAGCAAGATTACGTCAGTATCTGCACCTACTTCAACAACGATATCGTCTATCGGTGCAATCGCAATCGGGTCATTAGCTACGCTCCATAAGAATGAGGTGATGGTGCCAGCTGATGGATCGCCGTCATCAAATACGGTAAGCGTCACAGTGAAGAGCCCTTGAACACCTTCTTCAAGCGTACCAGAGATTAGACCTGTAGATGAGTCCAGTAAAAGCCCGCCAGGTAGCCCTTCTGCTTCATATGTCAGGTTATCACCATCTGGATCATTAGCTACAATTTGCAACGAAACGGCTTCTTCCTCCAAGTTAGATTGCCGCTCGGGATTGGTAACTACAGGTGCTTCGTTAGTAGATGACATATCTACAATTTCAATAGCACTAATAACCGCAGGCAGCTCGGTTTCATTGCCAAATTCGATATCCAGAGTTTGTCCTTCTTCTACAATCGCTTCATGTTCTAATACCAACCCAACCTTTTCGTCATTTCCTGTCAAATTCAGAATGTCGAAGTTATCTGCAACAAGCTCACCATCAATGGTTATGTCAAATTGCCTTGTACCTGTACCCTCACCGAAGATCTCTGTGAAATAGAGTTTAACCAGGTACGTTCGTCCGGTTGTTATGGGAAAGGAATAAACCAGATTATCATCTGGTGGTGCGACGTCCCAGCGCTGAGTCTGAAACAGGTCATTAACAATACCACCTGGTTCGAGGATACCAGTTAGATTAATGTCTTGGTTTTTACCAGCAGTTTGGTCGCCAGCTACATCTTCATTTACATACGGAGAAGGCGTACCATTCCTGGCAGCCTGTATAGGCTCAGGTTCTACTGCTAATTGCTGATCCTCTCCCCACGATGGGAAAGAATTGTCTCCTGCTGCCGTAACTCGGCCACCTGCATTTACGCGATATGCAACTACCTGTGCTTGCATATCCATCGTAATCAATGCAGACGCAAATAGGATTACACAAAATATATAGAGTTGAGATGATGACATCCCAAAGTTAGTAAGGGCTTTTTTCATGGTTGACTCACCACTTGCATGTATGAGATAAGGGAATATGGTAACTCCAACATCAATGAACTCTCTATCAGAATTGATACATCATCTTGTGCGAGAAGGTGGACATGAGTTCTTGGTGTGGAGCCAAGGAGCATAAACGTAGAATTGTTATTTAAATCTTACGCGGAAAAATAATTATTGCACTGTGCACTTCTTGGGCCAACGCCCAAAGTACATCTACATCGCTTAAAATTTGCAAGTTTGCTGTTGTATAATCCCTGGCTTTCTGGCTCAACGGGCACTAACCATTGGCTCATCGACTATGGAAGTTTATGCTACTAAAAAAGGGGAATGACCCCACGTTGAAGGGCCTGATTTAGTTTTCACTTCCTTTCAGGAGAAAATCACCGATACGCTTCAAAACAAACTTGTTTGTATACATTAATGGATGTGCAAGGCAATCTACTGCAATATTCTCTCCAATCGGCATTCTAGAACTATGGGCCGGTACAATCATGAGATCATAAGGCGTCCACAAAGAAAGCAAAGGGACGTTTTTAAGGGTATCTACTGATTCATTAAGATTTTTTAAAAAAGTACTCCCTACGCGCATTTGCTTTACGCCCTTCCCCCAGAAGATAGACGCCGTTAACGTCCCGTTATGCGGAGAAGAAATAGTTACCCATCGATCTATTTTATGTATTCCTCCAAGAGCTTGCATATAATATCGGCATATCAATCCCCCCATACTGTATCCAACAAGATAAAGACGGCACTCTTGCTGAAGTATTTCCTCAACATGCCCGCTAACCTGGCGTGCCAGCACATCTAACGACTCACTCCCGTCATTTGGTTTTATATCAGGATAAATGGACTCTATGCCAAACTGCAGGAGGTGTTCAGCAAGAGACTCAAAGATTTTCCCCTTGTCAAAAATACCATGGACTAACAATGCTACGTGCTTCATAGAGGGTTTGAATACCAGGGAAATTAGAGAGGGTAAGGTTTTTGTCTTATGAGTAACTCAATATATACCCCTTCGAACGGAATCCCTTTTTAATGCCATAGCTAATGCCCCAGCGTGCCATTTCAGAATAATTTCAGGGAAATATAATGCAATAATTGAATCAGGCAGCTTATTTAATCTGGCAACTTTTTCAGAGGCTGGAAAAAACTACCCCCTTCCGGCTCACTTTTAACGACAAATCATTTTTCCTCATATATGTCTACACCCACTGAAACGGAGCTATCTCTGAGTGAATCAGGGTTTAGTCCAATTACAATAATTCGTACCTTTGCAGCCCGCCAATGGGAGCTGCTTCGAGGCAAAAATCAATCTGTGTCAGATATCGGATACCATTCATTTATAGATCCTGAAGCTTTATTTCTGGTATCTCTAGGCGTGCAACACATAGATCGTAGATTTGACAAAGAGCTAAAATGGTTTACATCACATTGCTCACACCTCATTAACTTTCAAAGATTGCGAAAGCTTGCTCGCTTTTTCCCGCCAGCAGTATATGCCAGGCTGGGCCCTTATACGCATATAGAATGGACTGAAAAGAAAGGGGGTTCTCAAGGTTACACCCCCTCTTCAATCGGGGGCTCTCGATCTATAAAGCATGGAGCAGAGCCCGACTTCTCATCAAATCAAGCGCTTATCCTTCGTCTTCGTTCGTGCTTCGGCACATCGGTAGAGACTGACATTTTATCTTGCCTTATTGGTAACACCAAAGAACTAACAGCTGATCGAATTGCAGAACTAACCGATATAAATCCTGAACGAATTTGGAGGAAGTTAGATGCAATGGTATTATCGCGATTTATAAAAAGAAGTCTTTCAGAAGCCGGTACTACTTTTAGGGCGAATCAAACAATCGTGTCCTCTCTTTTAAAACAATCAGGTAACCAGATCGAGATGCCGATCTGGTTGAGTTGGGTACATATTTACTCGTTTCTTTACCAGGTATATCACTTTACCGATAAAGCGAATAATGAGAAAGAGCCCTCACAAAAAATGATTAATGATGCGGATAAGATTTTACAGATAAACTTATTACTGTACGCAATTCATGGATTAGAGGTACCAGAACCGCCCATACAGATTGACTACCTGGCGTTCTTTCAGAAATCTGTTCGCAACATCACCTCCTGGTTATACAGTGATCCAATAACGATTTCGGTGTAGCGTACAGGAATAGTGTTCTTGTTCACAAAACCCTGTTCATTACACACCGTTCAGGGCAATCATTGCCCATGGGATATGCATCCTTTTCCCATTTCCTATTCTTTAACGGATGCAGTTTTACCCGTACTGCTAAAATCACCAACTCATCAGTCCTTGGCCCAACGTTTGTCGCTAATTAGTACCTGGATAGTCTCAGCAAAGTGGATGTAACGTTTTCAGCACAAGAGGTATTAACAATGGTTAACAAAATTCAAGAAATGCTACACGACAACAACCTGGACGCCCATTGGAATGAAGCCCTTGATTCCTGGGAAAAAGACGAAGTAGCTAAAGTTCAGGATCGTGTAACCACGGCAAGAGAGTGGGTCAATACAAGGAAAGAACAACTCCTCTCCTCCATCACGGATGTAAAGGAGGACGAAGATGCAAACCTGGCATTTGCGCTGTGGTTTATTGAGCTTAAAAGTCATTGGCTCATGCTTAACACACAGATGAATTATCAACTCTTCCAAAAAGGAGCGATCGATCTAGACATTCACTACAAGGGCGCTATGATTAGCCATTTAATGGGTGCTTTTGAGCCGCTAATCAGAGAAGAAGACCAGGTCAAGATTTCAGAATTTTTAATGACACCTAGCCCGGTTGCCTCCTAAGCCATTTAACTCTTGTCTTTCTGCAGAGAACGAACAAGGGGATAATTCGTTGTCACCGTGTCACAATATTTACTGATACCGTGCCCGAGCCTCCTGTTCATGAGCCTTCTCCCTTATACCATTCTTAGTAGTGCCATCTCCCTAGATGGTCATTTAAATGATACCTCAGAAGAGCGGCTTCTCCTATCTCATCCGAAAGACTTTGAACGTGTAGATTCCGTCCGAGCAACTTGTGATGGGATATTAATAGGTGCACATACATTACGAGTCGATAATCCGAGCCTGCAAATTCGAGCTCGTAGTTTGATTCAGCAACGGCTGGAGATGAACAAACCTCAGAACCCGGCACGGATCACGCTTTCTTTGAGTGGGAATCTCCCTTCTTCCCATAAGTTTTTCGAAGACAATGGCACGACGGTATTAGTTTACTGTCCATCTAAAACCGCCATACATCTGGATCAGCATCTCAAGGATACACCAGCCCAAATCGTCTCACAAGCTGATGCCGAAGTAAATCTCCGGTCCCTCTTGCTGGATCTAAAAAAACGGAAGATTGACCGCCTTCTCATTGAGGGTGGGGAACGGATTGCAACTGCTTTTTTGACGGCCGGATTGATTAACGAATTACAAATTGCAATCGCTCCTTTTTTTGTTGGTGATTCTCTGGCGCCAAGATTTGTAGGTTCTGGCATTTTTCATCACAACAAAAACAATCGCATGGATCTTCTGGATACGAAGATGGTGGGAGATATGGCTGTGCTTACTTATAAACTTCAGACTCCACATTATGAATCTGAATCCTAACCTTGCTCTCGAAGTGAAGAACATAGAGTATGAAGATAAAAAGCGCCTTCTCCATGCCATTCAATTATCAAAGCAATGTATCCCAGTTAAAAATGCGTTCTCCGTTGGAGCCATTGTATTCGATGCAACGGGCAATATGGTTTCTACGGGATATAGCCGAGAAGAAGGTGAGCGGTCTCATGCCGAAGAGGTAGCTCTAAATCGGGCGCAAAAAAAAGGCGCAAATGTAGAAGGCGGGATCATATACAGCTCAATGGAGCCTTGTGGAAAACGCTCCTCTAGTGATAAGACGTGTACTGAACGAATCATTGAATCAGGTATCATAAAGGTCGTTTTCGCCCTGCATGAACCCCACATCTTTGTTTACCCTGCAAACTTAGATCGCTTTTCGAACGCAGGAATACAGCTTGTGCACATCCCTGAACTTGAACCGGATGTAAAAGAGATAAATAAACATCTGATTAGATCATAGAAAGGTGTTTAAAGGTATTTTTTTTTGAGCAATTTAGTGCTACCTTATTAACGATAACCCTCCATTATTTACGACCCCAATTTCGGCGATGATGTCTACCCCAACAGGCATCGCCGTAGCAATTTCTATGTCTCATAAGCACATTACACGACTGGATCATCAGAAGACTCACGGATGGTGGGTCCGTATCCGCAGAAAATCTAACCCTTGCTCAAAACTATTCTCAGACGGTGTATACGGATGTAAACAAAAAGCACTGGAAGCCGCTGTTGAATGGCGTGACGAAAAACTCAGTATTTCTCCTAAGCAGCTTTCGAGGTCTATTGAATCATCTTCAAAAAATGTCAAAACTGGAGTCCCGGGCCTCTGCCTAAGTTTAATCCCCGGAGCGCATGGTTGCCTGGCTCACCTCCAGGTATCCGTTCAACGAAACGGAAAACGAACCAGTACCCGGTATTCGGTAAGCAAATGGGGCCTGCGTGCTGCCTTGTGGAAATCATGCGTTGCCCTTACTAAAGGCTCGTTTGAGGAACACTCCATCAGCAGGCAACTCATCCAGACAGAAGCGATGAAGTATTTTGACGTGGCATTTCCAAATGTCTCTTCGGCTCTTGAAGAAGCCGGCTGTGAATTGGAAGTTACCTCGAATAATTAAACTAGAATTTCGCTCTCGAAAAAAGCAGAAATTTCATCATGGTGGCTGGCCCCGTCCTCATAGCCTACTTCTATTAACCGTTCGATATAATCTGCCTGAAACAGAAGCATACTCAACCAGTCTGGGCTATCTGTTTCATCTGACCCTATTCCAGATGTAAACAGCTTTAACGCGCCCGAAAAATCAGGTTTGATATCTTTAGCGAGGTGACCTATATCTCGCGAGGGGCGGATAAGAAGGAGTTTTATAGGACGTAAGTCTCTACGCTTGTCTTTGGGAATTTCTTTGATTAATTCATTGATGCGCTCCATTCGCAACGCATCATGATCCAACACGTCCAGAAATATCGCGTTCATTAGTATCCCGATAACTTGCGCAGCTGGTGGATACCCATGAATGGATGGCCTGCTTGCCTCATCCCGCGATCTATTGTATCTCGTAGAAATGATAAATATCCGGTCCGCCCCCATCTTAATGGGTGGGCTCAAGGGCGATGTGAGGCGAATACCTCCATCACCATACCAGGCGCCACCAATGTTTACAGCTGGAAAAATAAGGGGCAGCGCAGCAGAGGCCATAATGTGATCGAGAGTAAGCGTTGCTTTTACGCCTACTCGATTTGGCCGGGCCCAGGTGGACACATCGAACCCATCTACAAACGTGGTTGTTTGTCCTGTAGAGTAATTAGTGGTTATAAATGCTACAGCTTTTAACCGGTTCTTTTTAATGTTTTCGGAAATGCCTTGCAATACACCATCTTTTCCAACACCCAGATGCTCCGTCAGGTATTCGCGAAGCGGAGATGTGTCGGCAAGCCCCCGTTGATGTGCCATGGAGGTAGTTATCCGTTCCTCCTTACTACGGCCGGTACCATTCAGCAGTAGCTTTCGAAAGAAATTAAACGTCGACTCTGGCGAAAAGACATTATCAACGTGCAAATCTCTCCAGTTCACCAGCAGTTCCTCAGCGGCCGACTTTAGGGACTCTGTATTATTTGCAAGTTGCCCGATGTTGATGGCGCCAGCGGATAAACCCGCCATGATCGAGAACTTGGCTTCCGGGAATGCGTCAGAGATATACTTTAAAACACCCACCTGATAAGCAGCACGTGCACCGCCTCCACTTAGCACAATGGCTGCAGTATCTTCTTGTTGTTCTTTCTGCTCAAATAATTCCTTAAGCTTACTCTGTATTAGTTTTCGCATGAATTTTCTTCTGCCATTATGCCATTAAACGGAGCTCAGTTACCCCTGCATATTCTATTCGTTTTTCTAGATGGTATAGGCCTGGGTGAGAATAACCAGGAAACAAACCCTTTAATCAAGTTTGACCTGCCTCATTTCAATATCCTTGCTGGCAATCAGCCCTGGTCAGACTCGTTCCTTCCTGTGGACTCAGAGAGCCATGTATTCACCAGTTTAGACGCTACTCTTGGAATTCCCGGCCTACCACAGAGTGGCACGGGGCAAGCAACGCTCTTCACCGGAACGAACTGCGCAGAGACCGCAGGCAAGCATTTTGGTCCTTATCCTCATTCAAAAACAAAACCAATAATAGCTGAGTCTAGTATTTTTCAGCAAGTTAATCAATTGCAGCTGGATCATCCTGAACCCGCTGTATTTGCGAATGCCTATCCTCCTCAATTTTTCGAAGCTGCTAAAGCAAGAAACCGATGGACGGTAACTACACTGTCCTGCATCGAAGCAGAAATCAAAATAAGAACGCTGGATGACCTGAAAGTAAACAAAGCGTTGACTGCAGATATTACCCGCAAGGCATGGCGTACCCATCTTTCCATCCCAATTGACTCTGTCACGGAGCAAACGGCCGCCAGCCACTTGCACGAGGTCAGTTCTTCTCATCCTTTCACGCTATATGAATATTACCTGACTGATAAAGCCGGCCACAGCCAGTCATTCACAAAGGCCCACCGCGTTCTTTCTGCACTCGACTCGTTATTCGAAGAATTGCTGCGCGTTATAGACATAGATCGGACGTTGCTTCTCATCACCAGTGATCACGGTAACATCGAAGATCTATCAGTCAAGACACATACGTTCAATCGCGTCCCGCTCATTGCCTATGGCAAAGGAGCTCATCTTTTTAGAGAGGCTCGTTCCCTGACTGATGTTACCCCATTCATTATATCTGCCTTGGCAGCCATGAATAAAACTGTACGTAAGTAATCAAGAAACCCCAGCCTCATCCTTTCGTTCTTTTTTCATGTATTACTTTTCTATTACCCGAACGTGCGCACTCTATCAGTCCCTAGCATTATAAGAACACTTTCCTCACTACTTTTCTTCTTTATCCTATTTGTTCTTCACGCATCACTTGCTTCTTCTCTCTACGGGCAAGCCAATACTGCACAAGAAAAAGAACTCCGCGCCCAACAGCTCATGGTTCAAGCAATGACGCAGAGTTTTCTTGGGTACCATGACAGGGCAATCCCCATTTTAGAGGAGGCACTTAAAGAGACCCCTTCATCTGCAACAATCAATTCGGCACTTGCGGAGTCGCATGAGCACCTTGGCGATTTTTCTTCTGCCATTTTTTATGCCAACCAGGCCCTGCAACTGGATCAAAATGAAATCCATTTCCACAGGCACTTAATCCATCTCCACATACAATCCGATGACCTGGAGCATGCCGAAACGCTATTAGCTGGCCTATTGGATCGATTCCCCAGAGATACCGCTTCCCTTGAGGACCTCGTAGAGATTCAAAGCCTTCTGGGCAGAACTCGAGCAGCATTAGAAACGCAAAACCGGTTAATCGAGATAGAAGGCTCGCGGCGCAATAATCTTGAAGTCAAATTGCACATTCTGAAGGTTTTGCAGGAGTGGGATCAATACGAAAGCACGTTGTTGGCACTCGAAACACTGGCTCCTCAAAACATTTCCTACAAACAAGAACTGGCTCTCTTTTTTACTTCTCAAAACCGGCCGGAGGATGCTATTCAAAAGCTTAAAGAAGCCTTAGAACTGGCCCCTTCTGACCCAACACTCACCTCCTTGCTTTCACGCCAGTATGAAAGGGTTGGCAATCATGCTGAAGCCGAAGCACTATTCGAGGCCCAGAACGAAACGGAGATTACAGATCCTGATGCAGGCTATCAAAGAGCACTGCGATTAGTTACGGCGGAAAGCGATTCTCCAACATCAGCTGCAACCGCTAAACAACTGCTCCGCCGTGTATTGGAATTATCCCCCAACCATGTAGAAGCAACCACCCTTTTAGGCACGCTCTTGTATGAAGAAGGAGCATTTAAGGAAGCAAGTCCTTTGCTAAAAAAGGCAGTAGAAATGAACCCAAGGGCTCAGGATACCTGGTTGATGGCAACCGATGCATTTTATAAATCCTACGACTATCCTGAAGCTCTCCTCATGGCGGAGGAATCCCTTCTACTTTTCCCAGGCCAACTCCCTCTCCTCGAATTATCTGCATTGGCCCACTTAAAGACCCATGACTATGAAACCGCTTTAAAGCAGTTGGAAGAATACCTTCAAATCCTTGACAGGAATCCCCCCCTTTCAGGTTCAGACGCAAGTCTTTTAAAAGCTACCGCTCTTGCTTATTCAGGATTCGCTCAAGGGGTACTAAGCCAAACTGCAGCTTCGGACAGCTTGCATGCTGCTGCTCTTTCCCTACACGCTGATAATGCACAAGTATTGAGCACCACTGCGCTGAGCCTCGCTGAACAAGGCAGGAAACTGGATGAGGCTCTTAAATTTGCCCAGCAGGCGAATAATATGGCTCCTGAAGATACGGGCATCATGGAAATTGTAGGCCGTGTTTACTTCAAGATGCAAAATTTGCAAGAAGCAGAGCAATGGCTGCAAAAAGTTATTCAATCCCGGATGTCTTCACCAACTACGTTCGAATACCTGGGGGATCTACTTCTGGAAGCCGGCAAACCTTCAGAAGCTATTGCTTCCTGGAAAAAATCTATCGAACTTTACCCCGATAACCCAATTATACTTGAAAAGTTAAGGACCCACAGCAACTGAGTTTGACGAAAGCATATCAAGCTCTAAACTTCATCCCAATATCTCCGATACATTGAGCAAACTATCATTCCTCTTATTTTTTGCATTGATCTTAAATGCTTGCTCAGGCAGCCGGCCCACATTTAACACCGATGCTGAGGTTCCTGAAGGCTTCCCCAATCATACGTTGGAAGACATCCAATCCAGCTTGAATATGCTGACCGTACCCGTGGACGCATACATTGCCGAATCATCACTCTCGGTAAAAACGCCTGCTCGATCTGGCTCCTTTAGCGCATCCATTTCGCATAGAAAGAATGATTCACTCCTTATTACCATTAGCATGCTGGGCATTCAGGGGGTTAAGACACTCGTAACCCCTGATAGCTTCTACGTCCATGACAGGATTAACAAAGAACTTACTATAGGCGGGATTGAATCCCTACAGAAAGTACTGCCCTTACCTGTTACTTCAGAAACACTCTATTCCTCCATGCTTGGTCTCCTTGAGCCTGAGAGCATGACAGAGCTAGAACTTAGTGCTGATTCCCGGTACTATACACTTCTGCTTCCGGATGAAAATAAGAAGTTTATGATCGATCCTGCATTCTGGCGAGTGGTTCGTTATGAAGAGCGCGCAGAGGATGGTTCTTTAATAGAAGAAAGAACCTTTTCTGAATTTGACGATATAGAAGGTGTATACTTACCTCGCCGCCTTACGTTTAGACGTCCGGGCGATGACATGTCTGCCTCGATATATTATAGAGATATCAATATTAACCCAAGGAAAATCTCGTTTGATTTTCAAGTCAACCCATCGGTTCAACGCATCAATATTCCTTAGTTGACTATGATTCGCTCTCTAACATTTCTCCTGTTCGGTCTTGTATCTCTTATACTCCTTGTCCCCCAGGCAGCTCAGGGGCAATCCAAAGAGGAAACGGAACAGCGTCTGCGCGTTCTTCAAGATCAGATCACGCTGGACGTGGTAAAGATCTCAGAAACCGAAGAACTTGAACAGGCTTCGTTGAAAGCCCTTGAAGACCTGGAGCGAGAAATAGCTGTTCGGGAAAACCTCATCGACACCAACCAACGGCTGCTCGCTCAGATCGAACAAAGTAGAGATTCCCTCGCTTCTTCACTGGGAGAGCTCGAAGAAGAACTTGACTATCACAGAAAGCAATATCAAAAGCGGGCTATCCATGCATATAAGTACGGCCGGCTGCATGATGTTGCGCTCATCCTGGCTGCCCGTTCGATAAACCAGATGCTGATTCGAATTCGGTATTTGAACCAATTCTCTGAACAGAGAGAATCCCGTCTTGGGCAAATTCTAGCATCAACCTCAGCAATCAATGATCGCCGTACTGAGATCGACGAAAATGCGGCACAGGCTCAAGAGCTCATACAACAAGCCTCTGGAGAACAAAGCAACCTCAAGCAGCTTCGCACACAAAGAAACCAGATGGTTAACCAATTGAAGCAGCAAAGAGGCGCTCTACAGACCGACCTTGAAGAGAAGCAACTTGAAGCGCAACGCCTTGAAACGCTGATAAGGCAAATCATCAGCAATGAAGGCAATCGAAGGGCAAACGTGCCGGCCAACCCTGTAACGGACGCTGCAAATGCAGAGGTATCGAGCGCGTTTTTTGCAAATAAAGGCACCTTGCCCTGGCCAGCAGAGGGAGCCGTCATTGAAGCATTTGGTACTATCATCAATCCGGTATATAGCACACAGTCGTATAACCCCGGCATTCTGATCTCTACTACACCATCTGCAGCAGTATCTGCGGTCTTTCAAGGTGAAGTTAATGCGGTGTACACCATGCCAGAGTTTGGCCGAGTTATTACAATTAGCCATGGGGAATACACCAGCCTGTATGGGAATCTATCCGTGATGTATGGCCAGGCTGGAGCCCGAGTTGAACCCGGCCAGCTTATCGGTAGAGCAGGTACTGAATCAGAGCCTAAAGGCAATGCGGTGTTCTTCGCTATTTTCCAAAATGGCTCTGAGGTTAACCCCACAACCTGGTTGCGCCCCAACTAATTCGTTCCTGACTTTCCCCATAATTCACGCATTTCCCGGAACACTTCACGGCTATTTTATTACCTGGATATCGTGTAATAAAAAGGGCTTTCTTCAAGAGTTAATCCCTGGACTTTGAACTGCACGGCAGTTCCCTTATTTTCCGTCCGTATTAAATCAATTATATAATTGTTGACATAGAGGAATTATGGCTAATTCTGCTTATGACGTTGTTGTTGTCGGTACCGGCCCCGGTGGTTACGAGACGGCTATACGAGCGTCCCAGCTAGGTTTTAAAACGGCAGTGATCGAGAAAAACAAACTTGGTGGTGTCTGCTTGAATATTGGATGTATCCCAACCAAGGCACTGTTGAAAAGCGCCGAAATGATGGAGTACGCGAAGCACTTGGACGACTTCGGCATTTCGGTAAGCGGCAGTATTGCGCACAACTTTGCAAAAGTTGTCGAAAGAAGCCGGGGTGTAGCTGGCAAGATGAGCAAAGGCGTACAGTTCTTAATGAAGAAGAACAAAATTGACGTCATTATGGGGCACGCCACCCTGACTGCCCCTGGTAAACTCGAAGTGGTTCCTTCAGTAGACATGGATGGCAACAAAGTCGGTGAAGCCAAAACCGTTCAGGGAAAGCACATCATCATCGCAACGGGCGCAAGAGCACGTGAGATTCCCCCTCTACCCATTGACGGAGAGAAAATCATCACGTACAAGGAAGCGATGACACAGAAAAAACAGCCTAAGCGGCTTGTAATCGCCGGAGCTGGGGCTATTGGTGTTGAATTCGCCTACTTCTACAACCAGATGGGCACTGAAGTCACGATTGTAGAATTGTTGGACCGCCTCGTTCCAGTTGAAGATGAAGATGTATCAAAAGAACTCAAGCGCGCCTTCAAGAAAGCAAAGATTAAGATCCTCACAGGCGCACAGGTAATGAAGGTAGATACGAGCGGCAAGGAACTAAAGGTCGAAATCAAAACAGCAAAAGGTACAGAAACCATCGTGACGGACCAGGTTCTTTCTGCTGTTGGTGTTGTAGGAAATATTGAGAATCTTGGGCTCGAGAAATTAGGCATCAAAACAGAACGAAGCTCAATCGTAACGGACGAGTTCAGCCGCACCAGCGTGCCTGGTATATATGCCATTGGGGACGTAGCAGGCGCTCCCTGGCTCGCACACAAAGCAAGCCATGAAGGCATCATCTGTATCGAGAATATAGCGGGCTTAGACGTTCATCCGCTTAACAAGGGCAATATCCCAGGTTGTACGTACTGCAACCCTCAGATTGCTTCTGTTGGGTTTACGGAAGCTGCTGCGAAGGAAGCGGGTTATGAACTAAAAGTCGGCAAATTCCCATTTACTGCCTCCGGAAAAGCCTCAGCCATTGGCCACACTGAGGGATTTGTAAAAGTGATATTTGACGCCAAGTACGGAGAGTTCCTGGGGTGCCATATCATCGGGCATGGCGCTACTGAATTGATTGCTGAAGCAGTGACGGCTCGTGAATTGGAGACGACCTCTCATGAATTGATGGAGGCCATTCACCCTCACCCTACACAATCAGAGGCCATCATGGAAGCAACTAAAGCTGCCTATGGCCGTGCGATCAATATCTGATTCAATTTGATGAATTGAATCCGTTTCGAGTTGCGGGTTTCGTGTTTCGGGTTATTTCCTTAGACTAAATGAGGAAGACACAAACACGAAACCCGTTACTGTTATTATGCCCCGCCTCTCATGCCTCCTGATTTTATTACTTACTGCTACACCTTTCATATCTATTGCTCAAGTTCTTGACCCTACTATTCAGGCAGGAACGACAGAGCAACTTTCAGAACACGTTTACTGGATCCCCGATCAGAAAAAACCTATTATCCCGAATGTAGGGATTGTGGTCGGAGAAAGAGCAACGCTCGTCATCGACACCGGATTGGGAGAAACAAACGGCAAGATAGTTCTCAACGAAGCCAGGAAAGTATCCAAGACCGATCGATTTTATGTAGCTGCCTCGCATACTCATCCCGAGCATGATCTTGGCGCGATGGCTTTTCCAGAAAACGCAACAATCGTTCGTTCAAAGGCCCAACAGCAAGATATAACGGAACAAGGCATGGGGCTCGCCAAGCGTTTTGCTACGTTTTCACCTATTGCAGCCGAACAACTCGAAGGCGCTTATATTCGAGACTCCGACCTTATTTTCGATACTGAAATGACCCTCGACCTGGGCGGCGTTCATGTTCGGCTGATCCCTATTGGTCCTCTCCATACAGGAGGAGATCTTGCTTTCTATGTAGAGGAGGATGATGTGCTCTTCACAGGGGACGTTGTAATGGATCAATTTCCAATGCCTCTCACACCGCAATCAAAGATTACCCATTGGCTGGAGACGCTAGACAAACTTGAAGCAATCGACGCCCAGATTATCGTTCCCTGCCACTATCGAACAGGCTCTCAAGATCTTATCCAGAACTATCGAGAATTCTTTTCTCATGCTCAGTCTCGTGTTATTGAACTGAAGCATGAAGGTAAATCCGATAAAGAGATCACTGAAGTACTTTCAAAGGAATTGACCGATAAATTTGATTTCTGGTCCGATCCTGGACGAATACCTCGCACAATTGCAGTTGCTATTCGGGATTTATATCAGTAATTACCTCAAAAATGTCATTACCTAAGAAAACACCATGCGTCTGCTATTAACTCTACTCCTTATTGCTGTACCCCTCACTGTAACAGCCCAGACCCATTCTTCTCAAGTCTCCTCTGACCTGGAAGAAGCTTCACCAGAGTCCGTCGGTATGTCGACCGAGCGGCTCGACCGGATTGATGCGATGCTTAAAAAGTCAGTCGCAGACGGAGATATTCCTGGTGCAGTGGCTTTAGTTGCGCGTAATGGTAAGATCGTCTTTTGGAATGCCTATGGCATGGCGGATAATGAGAGCACACACAAATTAGAGCGGGATGACATCTTCCGCATTGCATCCCAGACCAAAGCGATCACATCGACGGCTGTAATGATGTTATGGGAAGAGGGCCTTTTTAGACTGGACGACCCCATCTCCAAGTATATTCCTGAGTTTCAAAACCCTCAGGTGATCGATGGATTTCAGTATAGCGACACCACGTATAGCACGGTCGATGCAGACAAAGAGATAACCATTCGGCATTTGCTCACGCACACATCCGGGATTGGATACGGTGTGATTGATGGGGATGAACGGTTTAAAATGATCTATAAAAAAGCTGGTATCACCGACCTGTTCACTACGGAGGATATCTCTATAGGGGAAAGTGTCAAGAAACTTGCAAAACTTCCTCTTCACCACAACCCTGGCGATAAGTGGACATATAGCGAAGGTCTCGATGTCTTGGGGTATTTTATTGAGGTTGTATCAGGGCTACCGTTCGACAAGTTCCTCCGAGAACGGCTTTTTGATCCATTAGGAATGGATGACACCTGGTTCTACCTGCCAGATTCCAAACATGACCGGCTCGTTACTGTACAGGCCCCAGGCAAAGGGGGCACGAGTTGGGACCGATACCCCGTCACCTTTTATGACACGGACTACCCTAAAGCAGGAGCCAAACGCTTTTTTTCCGGTGGCGCCGGTTTATCCAGCACGGCTAGAGATTATGCGACCTTTTTGCAAATGTACCTCAACGGCGGAGAGCTAAATGGGGTTCGTATTTTATCCCGAACTACGGTTCAATCGATCATGGGCAACCATATTGGCGACCATTGGGGCGGAGACGATGGAAACAGCCATCATGGGCTTGCATTCGGTGTAGTCACCCCCAAAGGCCAGGATCAAGGAGGTGAGGGCAGCGCAGGCACCTTTAGCTGGGGCGGCTACTTCAACACCCAGTACTTTGCAGACCCCAAAGAACAGGTAATAGGCATAATCATGAAACAGACGCAAGGCGCGTCTAAAGACAACACAGGCTGGAGGTTCAGGTTATTAACGGGACAAGCTGTGGACGACTAGCACCGACAAGAAGGGTTATATATACATTCTACGAATGACTTCTAAGATTCTAGATGTAGCTCGTAATTTCTACAAGCGACTTCTAGTATCTCTAGATATGGCTCGTAATTTCTACGAATGACTTCTAAGATTCTAGATGTAGCTCGTAATTTCTACAAGCGACTTCTAGGATTCTAGATATGCCTTGCAATCTCTACGAATAACTTCTAAGATTCTAGATATGGCTCGTGATCTCTACGAAAGACTTCTAGCAACTCTAGATGCGGCTTGAAATCTCTACGAATGACTTCTAAGATTTTAGATATACCTCGTAAATTCTCCATGTCACTTCTCGATATAAACAACTCCATCTCCTCATGAATCATCCTAGCATATTTAACGACGTATTGGGGCCCGTAATGCGCGGCCCCTCCAGCTCGCATACGGCAGCTTCGTGGAGAATAGGAACGCTAGCCATGCAATTACTCAATGCCCCTCTTAGAGAAGCTCTTATTGAATTCGACGAAGCCGGAGCATGGGCACCTAATTATAGAGAACAAGGAACCGTCATGGGCATGGATGGAGGCTTATTAGGAATTGATATAACAGATTCCCGTATTATCGATGCAGGGCCTATTGCCGAGGAACTGAACGTAGAGATCACGTACCAGGTATCCCGTTTTCCCACAGATCACCCAAATACGGTTCGGTTGACGCTTCAAAGCACCACAGGAGGCCGGTTGGTCATGGTTGCTGTATCGCTTGGAGGCGGTATGTTTGAAACGCGCATGTTAAACGGGCACGCCATACGTATGCAGGGCGACTATTATGAATTGATCGGCCTAGCCCAGTCGGACGTAGACATTCAAGGCAGTATAGCTCCTTTAGCTACGAATGGCATTCAGCTAAACTGGTCGAATAATTCGCTGTCCACCTTCATACATTTTCGCCAGTCAACGCCCTTTTCCGAGGATTTCATTGAGCAATTCAAAAGCATTGCCGGCATAATCTCCGTTTCGAGTGCAGAACCCATTCTCCCCATCGTTTCAGGATTAGAAAAGCCCCTTCCCTTCACCACCTACCAGGAGTTGTTAACTTTTAATGATGAAGCACAAATGAGCCTGGGCGAACTGGGCATATTGTATGAGACGTGCCGCAGCGGGTTAACAGAAGCCGAGGTAGTCGAAAAGATGCAGCATCTTATCAACTTGATAGAAGCCAGTATTTCAACGGGCTTAGCAGGCACCAGCTATGAAGATCGCATCCTGCATCAACAATCCCATTTAATCGCCGAAGCCGAGAGCGCATCGAGATTACCCTCCGATCATCTAACCAATCGGCTGATAGAAAACATCACAGCCATCATGGAATCGAAGAGCGGCATGGAAGTGATTGTGGCCGCTCCTACTGCTGGAGGCTGCGGCACGCTTGGTGGTACCATTAAGGCAGTCACTGATGCTCGAGAAACCTCCGAAGAAGCAAAAACTGAGGCCTATTTCGCCGCCGGCCTCATCGGCGTCTTCTTCGCCCTCGGCCCCGGATTCTCTGCAGAAGCAGGAGGCTGTCAACTCGAAACAGGCGCCGCCGCCTCCATGGCTGCCGCTGCTCTTTCGGACCTATGCGGAGGTACTCCCCACCAATCCTTAGCTGCCGCTTCTATGGCCCTGCAAAACACCATCGGCCTTGTCTGTGACCCTGTGGCAGATCGAGTCGAGGTACCTTGCCTGGGTAAAAATGTGACTGCGGGCATGAATGCCCTGGCGGCTTCTACCATGGCCCTCTCTGGGTTTAATGCAGTGATTCCGTTGGATGAGGTTATTGAGACGGTTAAAAGCGTCGCCGCTTCAATGCCCCGGTCGCTGTGCTGTACGGGGTTGGGTGGATTGGCGGCTACGGAGACGTCGGGGAGGTTGAAGGAGGAGTTGGCGAAGAGATGTGGATCTTGTTGAAGGGTTACTCTTTGTACTAACCCGCAATAGATCAGCAAGCGATAAAATGAATAACTAGAAGAGCCAATAGATTTTTATGGCAAAGCCCCATTATTCTGGCACACTCTTTTTGAATGTTTACCCAGTGAGGCCCTCTCTGCTACAGAGCGCCCCAAGCCATCTATACCAGGAAACATTGATAAAGCAGTTATATTCATCATTCGTAGTTGCAGGAGGAAATCAGGCTTAATGTCCTGTGGAATGACAAATCGCTTTACATGACTAGTTCCTAATATATCTGCGATACAGTCATGTTCTTCATGAATCCGAAGGCACATTGTAAACGCTCCCTGTTGCTTGGCCATTCGTTCGCTAGAAGCAAATTGAAACCGTAGCGGAGCCACTGCTCTTATTACATCAGGGGTTTCTGCAAGCTGATGGAGTGCCCCTACTCTATTATCAGTTTCTTCCGTTTTCGTAAAGTCTGGAAGGGCCGACTGACCTTTTTTAAGCTTTAATTTAGGGCATCTTTTATTCAGTTCAATTTTATAGTTCTTTTCAAACTCATTCTCTAATATCGTGTCGCAAAAGGCCCATACAACTCCCTCTTCGCCACTATTATCCTGTTGTGCAGCAAAGTATGCAGCGACATATGCAGATGTAGACCAATCCAGCAATCTTGTTGGCGCTCCATGATGTTGCATGATAGCCCACCAACATGGATTTGTTTTTACCTTTTCTAATAACCTGTGATCTACATGAAAATGTGCATTGTATTTAAACTCATTTCGGGCAACTCTTTCTAACTCCAATGCCTCCTCAGGTCCTACCAATCCTTCAGTGATTCGCATAAATGAGGGCTTCAATCCCCAGTATTTATTACTTTGCCCCCGAAACCAGTACGAGTGCGGGTTGGGATCTGCCAATTTCGTTAGTTCCTGAACCTTACTTACATAATCTTTAAATGAGTCTATTTTGATACTGGGCCACTTGTGATCTAAAGCATTGAGCCTTTCACGCTTTTCCAGAGCCGTTTCATATACTGATTTTTGTCCCATACCCCTATTCTATATATATTTAATAATTGCTTTTCACATCTAAATTAGTTAGCTCATCTGTCTGACATGGTTTGAAACTATTTAATGAACACTACTTAAGCAAAAGCTCTTCTGTCAGCACCCCCCCTCACACCTGACTCTCTGCCTGACTTCGTCAAAATGCTCCCTCATTTGGATTAACGAAGCTTTATACCCCTCATCCCCAACCAAATTCCGAAACTCTCCCGGGTCCTCATTATGATCATACAACTCCTCATTCCGACCCCATGCATCCTCACCCCACCGATTATACCTCCACCGATCCGTCTTAAGCGATGCCCCATCTCGAACCGTAATCGTATAGGCAAACTCTGATTCGTCCGATTGACCTGAGCCATCGAGCAGTGAAACCAGACTTTCCCCTTGTACAATTGAAGGTGCCTCCATCCCACCCAACTCAACCAGCGTCGGATAGAGATCAATCAATTCAACAATCGCCTCTCGCTGACCGCCGGTATCCTCCATGCGTGGCACAGAGATAATCAACGGCACGCGAATGCTTTCCTCCCATAGGTTTGTCTTTTGCCAACTGGTATGCTCGCCTAGATTAAAACCGTGATCGGAAAGAAAAACAACTACCGTGTTTTCTCTTAATTCGAGGCGGTCCAGAGTATCTAACAAGCGACCTACCTGCTCATCCATGAAGGTGACGCTTGCATGATAGGCAGCAATAGATTGACGCTGTTCTTCCGTATTCATCTGAAAGCGCACTTCGTTTGTTAACCGCTTTGCTGGGTTTGGCACATCATCCAAGTCGCCCTCAGGTACATGTGGTAGTTGTACTTTTGATTCTGGATACAGGTCAAAATGACGCTCTGGGGCGATGAATGGTACGTGAGGACGGACGAAGCCTACAGCCAGGAAGAAGGGTGCCTCCTCTTTGAATTTGGTTCGGTTTGTTGCGCCTGGTGGTTTAGACTGAGCACGGTTTTCCAGTATAGCAATCGCTTGATCGGCAGCGAGCACATCAGCCTGGGTCAATTCTGTGCCTTCAGGCAAGATCATCCGTGAGAAATTGGATCCATAGTGCGTTCCTCTCGAAAGGGTCTCCAGATTGCCCGGAGTGAGTGTCTCTGGAGCCATGAGATTGATAGCAAAATCCCAGGACTCAGGCACGTCGGACCCCACCTCTCCTCTCTCAATTCCACCGGGTACTCCCATGTGAAAGATCTTTGATACTCTGGCTGTGTAGTACCCATTCTGCCTGAAAAATTCGGCGAGTGTAGGATGATCGGCTAGATCAGGACGCGCGATCTTGTGATTGCCTGATTCGAATCCATTGGTAGTTACGTTAATGGACTCCGGGTACATCCCACTCATGATGGATGCCCGCGATGGCCCGCACACTGGATACTGGCTGTAGGCCCTCATGAATTGCACTCCTTCTGCAGCTAGTCGATCCAGATTTGGAGTATGCATCTGAATGGAGGAGTCGACATAGGAGCCAATGCGGGTATTCAAATCGTCGGATATGATGAACAAGAAATTAGGCTGATTCTGTTTATTTTGCCCTTCATCATCAGCCGGGCTTCCTCCCTGCAGGATAAGACCGCTCATTATGATCACGATCGACAATAAAAGCTTCTGGTTTATCATTGAGCTAAGAAGATAACGCATCTTTTCTAACCACTGTATCATAGGGATTCTTTAACACTGAGTATCAGGAAAAAAACACTGGTATTCCATCCCTTTTAGCTATAGAAACAGGACTCAGAATCCTCCCAACCTTGTTTTGATGACTCTCATTGCATGATTTGGGTCGAGCAATAGAAAGACTGACCGCATATTGGTGGCACCTTTATCAACCGAGCCACCGATACAATGAGTGAATTCAAAAAAATCGTTAACACGTTTCTCTTTGACCAGACCCCAGTCAACAAACCCATCATCGGTATTGCCTTATTGTGCGCCAGAATTTACGCAGGGTACACCATTATGACGGCTGGACTAGATAAGCTACCTATGCCCGACTGGATGATCGACCAGGTAACAACAATTGGCTTCCCGTTTCCAGTCTTCTTTGCCTGGCTGGCTTGTTTCTCCGAGTTTGCCTTTGGACTGCTGCTGATTCTCGGGTTTATGACGCGTCTGTCTGGACTCATCCTTGCCTTTACTATTGGAGTAGCAGCCTTTGGTTTTCATGGCGTCCTTCCACTGATCGGGATGCATATCACTCAACACTTCCTCTGGCTATTCGTACTTATCGCAGCAATTGGGCCTGGGCCTATTTCGATCGACTACCTGATCAAGAAGCCTCAAGAAACTACCACATCTAAATTTAGCTACCTGGCAATCCCAACTTTGCTGCTTCTGCTTACCTCTGGATTAGTAATTGAGTTTACCCAGAGAGCACCTGTAGAAGAAGCAGCGGCTCCGCCAATTACATCTATCAATATCCCCGGATCCTTTAACAATTGGGACCCAGCAGCAAACGAAATGAATCAAATTAGCGAGACGGATTACGAATTGAACGTTGACTTTGAGCAGGCAGGCCTTATTGAATTCAAGTTTACTGCAAACGCATCCTGGGAGATCAATCTGGGCGAGACAGAGCAACCCTCCGCACGCTTCCCTCTAAATGGCACTGTTGCCGTCGACGCAGGCAATACACAAAACATCCAGGCGTATATCCCCAAACCAGGACGCTATACATTTACTTTAAACAGGCAAACCTATGCCTATGGATTAGATAGCCTTAGCACTGCCTCAGTGAACTAACATGATAAAGCGGGCAGCACATAGTTCTCAAGTAACCTGTTACTTTGCTGATGCATATCTCGTTGACCATAGTACTGGCGCGTTAAGACCACAACAGCATTCAATTCGGGAAATAACACTACGTTATTCCCGCCGTTTCCCGACATGTAGGATGCCGGTAATGTACCACATTCCGTTTGCCATAAGCGCCGCCAAAACTGATAGCCATATTCTTGCTGACGATTTGCCCTCACAAGTGGGCTGGTCGCTTTTTCTACCCACTCAGTGGATACAACTTGCTGACCGGCCCAGTTGCCATCTCGGATAAGCATCTGCCCAATTTTAGCAAGATCACGAGAACGCAATCGCAATCCACCCCCTGTCATGTATTCTCCGGTTGGAGAACGACTCCATTGCCACGTTTTAATCTGCAATGGATCAAACAAAGAGCGCTTAAAGAACTCGTCGACTGTTTCTCCAGTGACGCGCTCCAAAACCTGCCCGAGCAAAAAAGAACCTGCCGTACAATACGCAAATGCACCACGTCCATTATTATCTCGTTCGTACACCTCACGCGTGGGAATATCAATGGCCCAGCGGGTCCAATATTGCAGTGGATACATATTCGATTCATTACCAGGGCTCCCCCCATCGTTATCATTGCACTCCAGAGCTGATGACATCGTCAAGAGATCTTCAACAGTAATTTGCCGCTTGAGTGGAGAGTCATGATCAAAGGGCACCAACTCCGACATCAAATCGAACACCTTCTGGTCAGCAGTTAACTTGCCTTCGCCTACAGCAATACCAATCGCGAGTGCAGTGAGGGATTTGGTAGCAGACCGGGTATCATTTAGCAGATTACGATCCCCGTAGCCAAAATACCCTTCATAGACTATTTCGTCGTTTTGAAGCACAAGCACGCTTGTTGTTTGAGGAAACGAATCTGCCATGATGGCCTGCTCCATCTCCACAAAAAGATCGTCTACATCCGGAGCCGTCGTCTTCAAAACAAACGGAAAAGGATCTTGCAACGGAGTCCGAATCTCATCCATTCGCTGGCACGAAAAACAAAGAATACAAACGAAAAGCAGCGCTTTAGGCATAAAATCAACGAGAAACCAGAAACGAGAAACAAAACAATTAAAACCAATTAATTGTTTGCGCTTAGAGCGTTCGGATGCGAATATTGCGCCATCTACTCTTAGCACCAGTCACCCACCGGTTTGCCCCTCCATGTACCTGGAGTGCAACCGATCCTTTTCGCCCCAATATCTTTTTAGTTTCTTCCCGGTCATAACGCGGATGAGTGAACGTGGCCGCGTTGAAATCTGTAACCAATGCATCGTTTATCCAGATTTTAATGATCGGATAATCGCCTACACTTACGATTCGTACCTGATTCCAATCATTGATGCGCCACGCTTTAATCCAATCTTCCGGAGAAATAGCGTACGTCATAGGATTGGACTCAATATTTTCGTTAGCCACCGCATCCAAACCTGTTAACTTACCGCTCCCATCCGTCTTCCCACGAAGTCTCAGAGAGGCTGCCCCGAAACCACCGATGTTCTCTCCATAAATTTGTCCTACTACCCCTCCTTCAAGATAATCGATCATCATTTGAAATCCCTGCCCAGCATCGGTAGCACGCAGAAAAAGGCCAGAATCAATGCCAAAGTCAGGTTTGATCTCTAGTTGCAGTTCAAAATCATCAAACGTCTGGTCTGAAAGTAATATACCGCCATTCCCCGATCCTGGAGGGTCCTGTTCACCGGCAATTGCGCCATCTTCAATGGTCCAACTACCTCCTGTGCCGTGCCATATTTTCTCAGGATTCAAATGCCAGCCATCCAGAGTCTTACCGTCGAATAAGTGGATGAATTCTGGATCTGACTTCTTTCTCGTTATAACGGACGGAAGAGAAATAGCAGGGACTAACGCTAAGGTAGATGTCAGGAAGTTGCGGCGAGAAGGCATGAGCGTATTCGGGCTTGTTTAAGTAAGTGGCATGCTCAATATAAAGGCATTGTCCGAAACATTCGAGAGTTTGCCTCTACCAACTCAAAATAGAAAGATGATCAGCTGAGCTGCTTCCACAACAAGGCCTTCATCATCTTCTGTGGCATAATCCTGGACCCTAACCACACTTTAAAGGAGCCGTTACCATAAACAATTCTTGGGCGATCCTTTTTTATAGAGTCAACGATATATCGGGCCAAATCCTCTGGCGGGGTAATGAGATGTTTTTTTGATAATTCGGTCGTTGAAATATTGGTCTTAATCCCTCCTGGATGTACACAATGAATACTTATTGGGGAATTGTGGAATTCAACCATTAAGGATTCTGTGTATCCACGCACAGCAAATTTACTCGCGGAGTACGCCGAGTAATTCATCATGCCAACGAGACCAAAGATGCTCGATATATTGACCACCGCTCCTTCATTATTGGCGACCAATTGGGGCAGGAATGCCTCACATCCATTAACCACCCCAAAGAAATTCACATCCATTACCTTCCGGTAAGTCTGCTCTGAGGTTAGATAAACAGGACTCTCCCCTCCTTCTATACCTGCATTGTTTATAATTACATACACATTTCCCCATTTTTGCTGGATAGCTCGTGCAAAATCGTGCATGTCTTTGTTACTAGCTACGTCAAAGTCTGAAGCATGTATATGCTTAACACCCTGATGTTCTAAGAGGGAAACCGTCTCATCTAGCGTGCCTTTATCTCGATCATTTATTGCGATTCTTGCCCCGAGCTTTCCAAATTCAAGGGCTAATGCACGTCCAATACCAGACCCTGCACCTGTAATTACTACAATTTTGTCGTTGAAGATGTCCATTCATTGTTCGAGCGTGTGGCCATTCAGGCGCCTGCTCATCTTTTAATAGGGGTACAAAGGGCGTGCGCCTTTGGCGCATACATAATTAGCGAAACAGCCGCCTCTGGTTCCCTTTTTTTGCACCGTATTTGCATGCCTGCCGGATATAAACGCCCATTCTGCAAGATGCCTTTTTTTGATACACATCGATCAAGCGCTCGCTCTTATTTATGAACCCTCCCGTTTTAGCTGTTCTTTCTTCCTATCGCTTACTAACTCTTTTATTAATCATCTGTCTTGCAGTGTTTCTCATAGGAACCAGTACAGGCATCTACCATGCTGACTCCGGCCGGGATGAGCCGGTTGCAGTCGGTATGTTCCTCGATGGCGCCTTCCCAAGCCTGGATCCTAATACAAGCCTAAATTGGAAGATCGTTGATGCGTTCCCCAACCTGAGTTTTCACAATCCTATCTACCTGCTGCAAGAACCCGGTACAGACTATCTTTGGGTGGCTGAGCATGCTGGAAAAATCCATCGATTTAAAAAAGAAACTGATATTACAGAAGAGGATCAGACTGAGATACTTGATATAACCAGCCAGGTAAAACAAGACGATGCTAGCGGTATCAAAAGCTTTGCATTTCATCCAGAGTACGGGGTGGCTGACTCGCCTAACGCACAGTATGTGTATCTATTTTACCGATACACTCCTGACCCACTATATGAAGAAGATAAAGCATTTATCCGTGTCTCCCGATTTACTGTCCAAGAAGACGGTATTATAGACCCTGATTCAGAATTTGTGCTCATACATCAGTTTTCTTATAGCAGATGGCACGATGGCGGAGACCTCCTTTTTGACAACGATGGGTACTTGTACATCAGCTTAGGAGAAGACACCGATGTCGGCAAATCACAACTCCTAAATGGCCCATTATTCGGAGGCGTTCTCAGAATTGATGTCGACATGGACTCCACTCGAAGCCACCCTATACGTAGACAGCCCTTAAACTGGGGCCCCCTGCCTGACGGATGGGAAGATAGTTTTTCTCAGGGCTACTTTATTCCTAATGATAATCCCTGGGTTGACGAGAGCGGTAAATACCTGGAGGAGTATTACGCCGTTGGCTTAAGGTCGCCCCACCGCATGACCTATGACTCCACAGAAAACCAGATATGGATCGGCGATGTCGGAGAATACAAACGTGAAGAGATTAATATCCTGACGAAGAAAGCCAACTATGGGTGGCCCGTATGGGAAGGCGAAGTGCCAGGCGACAAAGTAGGTACCACCGTGCTGACGGAGGGAGACTTAACCTTTCCACTATATGCCTATTCACATGCTGAAGGCCAGGCTATCATTGGCGGACATGTGTACAGGGGCTCGGCCTTTGCTGATGAGCTAGAAGGTAAATACATCTATGCGGATTACAACACGAGAAACGTCTATTCACTCTCTACTGACGGATTCGCCAAGGACCCAAAGATAGAGTTCCTTGCAAAATCTCCTCCTGGAGGATTATTAGGAGGCATTGGTAAAGATGCCGAGAATGAATTGTATTTCATTCGATGGGGATATTATGACCAATCTAACGGGCGCATCTACAAGCTTGAGAAAAGCGAGCAGCAAACAGCAATTCCTCCCCCTTTGCTCTCTCAGACGAATGCATTTGAAAACCTTCAATCGCTCACAGCTAGGGAAGCACTAATTCCTTATTCTGTTGTAAACCCATTGTGGTCTGATGGGGCAGAAAAACAACGCTGGTTTGCGGTACCCAATGATGGGACGCACGATCTGCCGCAAGAGCAATTTACCTTTTCTGAAGAAGGAAACTGGGAATTCCCCGTTGGCTCCGTCTTTGTGAAGCAGTTCGATTATAAAGGCAAAAAAATCGAAACACGGTTTTTGATTCGAGGGGACGATGGCGAATGGTATGGACTGACCTATAAATGGAGGGAAGACCAAAGTGATGCCGATCTGCTCGAAGATGGCTTAACCACCACCATAGAAATATCAGAAGACGAATCCATTGAATGGCAATTTCCCAGTAGTGCTGAATGCTTTAGATGTCATACAGATAATTCGGGCGTCGTTTTGGGATTTCGTACTCGCCAGTTAAACAGAGACGCATTCTTTCCAACCACAAGCCGTACTGCTAACCAGCTAAGTACCTACTCAACTCTTGGCCTGCTTGGGCCTTCTTTCGATGAGACTCAAATGGATAGTGTACTCACATCTGCAAGTCTCGACGACGAAGAGGCCGAAGTATCTTTACGTGTACGCTCTTACCTGGACAGCAATTGCTCACATTGCCATCAACCTGGGGGCACAGCTGTTGCCTTGTTTGATGCCCGCCTTACAACACCTCTAAAAGAACAAAACTTGATAAACGGTCCGGCTGTTAAGCCGCCCATACCTGGGGCAAGCATTCTCAGCCCTGGCCATCCAGAGCAATCCGTTCTTTACTTACGCATGAACAGCCTCGAAGAAGGTGTTGCCATGCCGCCATTGGCCAAGAAAAAACTGGACCCTGAAGCCCTTGAGCTGCTCCTAGAGTGGATTAACGATCCCCTCCTTCCTGTTGAACTCGCTTACTTCCAGGGTGTAGCCGACGGTTCTTCCGTAATTCTCAGATGGGAAACACTGTCTGAGCAAAACAACTATGGATTTGAGGTCCAGCGCCGAATGGGTTCATCCGACTTTGTAAAGATCGGATTCGTAGAAGGCCAGGGTACAACGGCCGAGACTCAGACCTATCAATTTACTGATTCTCCTCCTCCCTCCGGCGAAAAAGAACTGTTCTACCGGTTAAAACAGATCGACTATGATGGCCAGTTTGAAATCAGCTCAGAAATAGCGGTCGACTTAAGCGCCCCAGCCCAGGCTCAGCTTTTTGACAATTACCCAGATCCTTTTAACCCTGTAACTACTATCGAATACGAAGTACCATTACAAGGATTGGTTTCTTTGACTCTGTACGATATGTTAGGCCGCGAGGTGCGACAGTTAGTCGATGAAACCCAAACGGCTGGCCGTTTTCGCATATCGCTTGATGCATCTGGTTTACCTAGCGGGACTTATATCTACCATCTAAAGACTGGTGATGTAGCTCTTTCAAAAACGATGGTGCTTACGAAATAGCATTGAATTCAGATGTAGAAAGACACTGATCTAGAATCAGGCTGCCCACCATTCCGGTGGCTCCAGTGATAAGCACCATCTTCATAATCTCATTCCTCTACCCAGGAAACGGAATCACCAACCTTAATCGCTCCACCTTCGAGGATTCTACCATAAGCGCCTCCCCGCCACTCGGGACGCATGAGGTCTTGCAAGCCATCAAGCGCTTCATCCATTCTCTCGCAAGGTTTCGTTTCACCCTTAATGAGAATGCGGCTGTCCCCTACCTTGAGTATCTTATTGCGGCTATCTTTCAAAGACAGACCTGAAATCAACACATTGGCCCGCCGGGTGGATGGATCCAGTTCGGCATCCATTTGATGCATCAAGCCAGCCCACACTTCTTCTTCAATAATCGTAATCTGCCGATTCAAGCCCTGATCTGCGTTTCCTTCAATACCTTGTTGTGTTACCAGGTTGGCTTCGTTTACGGAATCCATAGGACCCCTTTTGAATCGCTTGATCCAAATTTTCTTAACAGTGCCCATCTATTTTCTCTCAGTGGGTTCTTGGGTTGTCAATATTAAAGTACGGGTGCTCCGTCCTCACCATCTGATGCAATCAAAGCAAGACGGCCTTCCCGATCCTCTGCCATGAGCACCATTCCCTGACTTTCAAAGCCTCGCAGCTTTCGCGGCTTAAGGTTTGCCACAACAACTACTCGCTTTCCGACCAGTTCTTCAGGCTTCATCTGCTCTGCCACACCCGACAAAATTTGCCGTTGCTCAAAACCAAGATCAATTTCCAGACGCAGCAGCTTATCCGCCTTAGGTACCTTTTCAGCTACCTTGATCGTCCCCATACGCAGGTCAAGCTTAGCAAAGTCGTCATATACGATCTCTGATTTTAGCGACTCGTACGGTTTCTCACCAGAGGCCTCAGCTTCAGCTTTCTGGGCAGCCTCGTTTAATTTTTCGATCTGTGCATCTATCACTGCGTCTTCGATTTTTGTAAAGAGAATTTCGGATTTACCCAGTGCATGCCCTGTTTCTAATAATGGGTGCCCTGCTTCGGCCCACCCGATTCCTTCTTCCCGATTCCCACCCGGCATACTGGAACGTACACCGTGGAGCTTAAGAATACCTCTGAGCTTTTCGGCAGTAAAAGGTAACACAGGTTCAATGAGCACACTCAAGGAGGCACAGATTTGAAGCGCAACGTGAATCGAATTTGCACAGGCTTGTTTATCAGTTTTCCAAAGATGCCAGGGCTCCGTATCTGCAAAATACTTATTGCCGAGGCGGGCAAGGTTCATCGTTTCAAAAACCGCCTCTCGATTTCGGAACGTTTCATACGAAGCCCCAATTTTCGCAGGGAAAGCTGCCAACTGCGATAACACCTCGTGATCTATGTCAGAGGGGTTCTCAAGTGGAGGTACCACTCCCTCGAAATACCGGTGGGCAAACGTCAAAGAACGGTTTACAAAATTCCCAAGAATATCAGCCAGTTCAGAGTTTACACGCGCCTGATAATCCTTCCAGCTAAAATCAGAGTCCTTCGTCTCCGGTAAGATTGTAGCCATCGCGTATCTCAACAGATCTGGATCAAACGCTTCAAGGTATTCATGAAGCCATACGGCCCAACCTCTACTCGTAGATAGTTTACGCCCTTCCAGGTTCAGAAACTCGTTAGCCGGCACATTCTCAGGCAGCACGTACTCACCGTGCTCCATCAGCATGGCGGGAAACATCAGACAATGAAAAACGATGTTATCCTTTCCGATAAAATGAAGCAGCTTCGTATCAGAATCCTGCCAGTATGTTTTCCAGAGTTCAGGCTCCCCTTTGGCAGCAGCCCACTCTCGAGTAGCTGATATGTACCCAATTGGTGCATCAAACCAGACATAGATTACCTTGCCTTCAGCCTCAACGCCTGCTGCTTCGGCAACCTCTTTAGGCACAGGCACCCCCCATGGTACATCCCGTGTGATGGCACGATCTTTTAACCCTTCTTTGAACCAACTCTTGACTTGGCCCAGTACATTCGGTTTCCATTCAGGGTGCGTGTCAATCCACTCTTCTAAGCTTTCCTGGAAATCGCCTAGAGGTAAATACCAATGCGTCGTTTTCCGAAGTTCTGGCGTGGCATCGCTCAAGGTACTTCTGGGGTTAACCAACTCATTAGGACTTAATGCCGATCCGCAATTTTCGCACTGATCTCCATAGGCTTCCTCAAATCCACACACAGGACACGTTCCTTTCACAAACCGGTCCGCCAGGAATATTCCTACCTCAGGATCAAACAATTGCTCATCCGTTTTCAGCTTGAACTTGTCCTTTGCAGCAAGATTCTTGAAAAAGGCCTGGCTGGTTTCTTTATGTACCTCAGTTGTTGTACGGCTATAGATATCGTAACTCATCCCAAATTTCTCAAAGCTATCTTTGATCATGGGGTGATACTGATCGACAATATCTTTCGGAGAAATTCCCTGCTGCTTTGCCCTGATCATAATGGCTACACCCATCTCATCAGACCCACCTACAAAAACGATGTCCTGCCCTTTCATTCGTTGATAGCGGCAATAAAGATCGGCAGGAAGATATGCGCCAGCGATATGTCCTAAATGAAGGGGCCCGTTTGCATAGGGCAGCGCGGATGTAACCAGAATTCTCTTAAATGTGGATTGGCTCATGCTCTACAATTGTTTAATATGACGCTAAGAAACGGATATGGCTCTTTCTGGTTCGCACTTTTTGAGGTTCTTATTGCGTACGTATTACATTCACCAGTTCTTCAAGCTAAGCGCTCGTATTTTCCAACGAAAATTAAATTAGTTGAATGAGCACAAACACATTACCAGATCGCACCGCAACGATCAGCCGGCATACAACAGAAACCAAAATTGAAGTACGGCTAAATGTAGACGGAAGTGGTCAATACGACAATAAAACGGGCGTTGGTTTCTTCGACCATATGCTGGATCTTTTTGCCAAACATGGTTATTTCGATCTGTATGTGCGCTGCGAGGGAGATCTTCATATCGATGATCATCACACTATTGAGGATGTAGGCATAAGTATCGGGCAGGCATTCAAGGAAGCACTTGGTGACAAAGCGTTTATAAACCGCTATGGATCAGCATACGCCCCCATGGATGAAGCACTTGCACGGGCCGTTGTGGATCTTTCCGGCCGGTTTTATCTCCAATACGACGCTACATTTGTCAGAAACCGAGTCGGCGCTATGTCCACAGAGATGGTTAAGCATTTCTGGTATAGCGTAGCAGAACACAATCCAATGAACCTGCACATAGCCCTTCTAACAGGCACAAACGAACATCACAAGATTGAAGCGATTTTCAAAGCGGCTGCGCGGGCTCTTCGGGAGGCTGTACGCCGTGATACGATGAATAGTCGTACACCTTCTACCAAAGGTTCTTTTTAATTTCAGAATATCAAATGGCCACATCAAAGACATTAAAAGACCACCAGATTGCAATTGTGGGCGCTGGTAACATCGGGCGGGCCCTTATTGGAGGACTGCTGAAGGGGCATGACATAGACCCTGGAAACATTAGGGCTTCACGAAGAAATGAATCCGCCTTATCCACTTTAGAAGAGCAATTTCCAGGAATCAAGACCACAACAGACAACCAGGAAGCCGTTCGAGGAGCCTCGATCATCGTGTTAGCCGTGAAACCCCAGGTTGTCCTGGATATCATTAGCGAAATCAAGCGCGTAGTCACTGAAGACACCCTTGTTATATCTGTGCTCGCGGGGATCACAACGGATACGTTGCACAGCAAGTTTGAACTCAATCTACCCGTTGTTCGAACTATGCCTAACACGCCTGCACTGGTTGACGAAGGAGCCACTGCAATGTGTAAAGGCACACACGCTAACGACTCTAACCTGGAAATTGCACGAGCAGTCTTTGAAGCTGTAGGCACAGTGGAAGTCGTGCCTGAATATTTAATGGATGCTATAACAGGACTATCAGGAAGCGGACCAGCCTATATCTATATGATCATAGAGGCGCTTACCGATGCCGGAGTTAAACAGGGCATACCTCGCCCAACGGCAGCCCGCTTAGCAGCACAAACGGTGTTCGGGGCAGCTAAGCTAGTTATCGACACCCAAAAACACCCTGCAATCCTACGCGACGAAGTAACAACTCCCGGTGGCACTACAATTTCTGCCATAGCTGAACTTGAGAGCCATGGCCTACGTACTATGTTAATCAATGCCGTTGCCACCGCCACTGCTCGCTCAAAAGAATTGAGTGGGGTAGAATAAAAATCGGTTCAGGATTCGTTGTTCATCGTTCGATCTCATTCAACTTTGAACTTTGAACGTTGAACATTGAACTCTAAAGACATGCTCTGCATTATCGATTACGGAATCGGTAACCTCAGGTCCATTGAAAAAGCTCTCCAGGCTGTAGGTGCAGATGTACTCAGGTCGGATCGCCCGGAAGATATTATGGCGGCTGACAGGGTAGTACTACCTGGAGTTGGTGCTTTTGGGGCTTGTGCTGATGAAATTCGTAGGCGAGATCTTGTCGACACCATACATGAGGTTGTTGCTCATGGCACGCCCCTTCTCGGTGTCTGCGTTGGCCTACAATTGCTCTTCGATTATAGTGATGAGATGGGGCACCACAAGGGACTGGGCATCATACCAGGACGGGTTACTCGATTTCTCCATTCGTATGCTACTGCCCCAGCTGGAATCGAGGATCATGTAGAAGAAACCCCTGTACTGAAAATCCCACACATGGGTTGGAACAGCATTATTCCCCAACGTGATTCTCCTCTGATGCATGGCTTGCCAGAGAGTGCCCACTTTTATTTTGTGCATTCATACCATGCAATCCCCGAGGTAGATAAAGACGTTCTTGCCTATACTCATTATGGTATAGATATTCCTGCAATTGTCCACAGGAACAACGTATTTGGGGTCCAGTTCCACCCCGAGAAAAGCCACAACAACGGCTTAACAGTGTTAAAGAATTTTGCCGAATTAACCCTATAATCTAAACGCTGCTCACCACGGCTTTTTAAATCCCGATGCTAATAATCCCGGCCATTGATTTACGAGGCGGTAACTGTGTCCGCTTATATCAGGGTTCCTATGAGAAGGAAACCGTCTACTTCGAAGACGTAGTAAAGATGGCGAAGCTATGGCGTGTCCAAAATGCAAAAGTGCTTCATATGGTGGACCTGGATGCTGCTCGCGGTGACACGGAAGGGTCCAAAACCAACCGCACTGCCATAAAAGAAGTATGCAAAGCACTTGATATTCCCGTCCAGCTAGGTGGCGGTATCCGGACGATTGAAGACGTCAGGGAAGCGTTGGATCTCGGCCTTTACCGTGTTATTATTGGTACAGCTGCCGTCAAAAACCCGGATCTGGTATCCGAGGCCATTGCGGAGTTTGGTTCGCATCGTGTAGTTGTAGGCATAGACGCCCGGGATGGCGAAGTTCGGACAGATGGGTGGCTAGCTGGCAGTGGCATTGATGCCATCGACCTGGCTCTTGACATGGAAAAACGCGGGTGCCGCCGTATCGTCTATACAGACATCAGCCGGGACGGGACGCTAGAAGGTCCTAATATAGATGCCTATAAGGCCCTTGGCGAAAAACTAAGCAAAACCTGCATCACGGCATCGGGTGGTGTTGGTACATACAAAGACCTGATCAACCTCGTCCCCCTTAAACCCCTACGCATAGATTCTGTCATAGTAGGGCGTGCGCTGTACGAGAACAAATTTCCCTGCCAGAAGATCTGGTGCTGGCACGACAAAGACTCTGTCGATCTAACTACGTTTTCAACGGCTCCGCTTAAATCACCTGATTATGGTTGCTAAACGTATTATCCCCTGTCTGGACGTTGACCAGGGCCGTGTTGTTAAGGGCGTTCGATTTGTAGACATTGTAGATGCGGGGGACCCCGTTGAACAAGCAAAATTCTACAACGACTCTGGAGCCGACGAACTCGTATTCTTAGACATCACTGCCACTCATGAGCGCCGGGGCATCATGCATGAGGTGGTTCGGAAAACGGCTGACCAGGTGTTTATTCCTCTAACCGTAGGTGGAGGCCTTCGCTCATTGGAGGACATGCGAGCCATGCTTCATGCTGGAGCAGATAAAGTGTCTCTAAATTCTGCCGCGCTCAAGAATCCCGAAATCATCACTGAAGGGGCCCGAGCATTTGGTTCGCAATGCATTGTTGTTGCCATCGATGCAAAGCGGGTAAATGACGATCCCCTCTCTTGGGAAGTCTTCACCCATGGGGGCAGAAACCCAACGGGTATCGACGCACTTGAGTGGGCCAAAGAAGCCGAACAAAGAGGTGCAGGAGAACTTCTTGTCACTTCCATGGACCGCGACGGTACAAAAGACGGTTATGACCTTGAGCTTCTTAAACACCTCCACGCCCTCGTTCAAATCCCCGTTATCGCCTCTGGTGGCGCCGGCAATCTCGAGCATTTAAAGGATGGCCTTTTGAATGGAAAAGCTGATGCCGTTCTCGCCGCATCAATTTTTCATTTCAGGGAATACACCATCGAAGAAGCTAAATCCTACCTGGATGAAGAAGGTGTACGGGTTCGCATTAGTTAAAACTCGTTAAAAACACCCCGTATTGGGATAAAAAGACAAAATTCTCTGATGATGCCAGTAACTTTTCCGAAAACCGTTCGTCTCTACTAATACATAACTTTTATTGTTGTCCCACAATAAAGTATGTCCTCTTAGCGTTCGATAAATAGAACATAGTTACCGTTTCATTTCGGTTACCCCTTCTCTTTTTAACTTATCTTCTAACGAGGCTATATATGCGTTTTAATGTAAGCCGTATTTTGGTACGTATTCGCCAGTTTTGGACCCGGGAACGCCTCGTTCCAGTCCTTGGATTTACAGCACTAGCCTTGTTCTTACTTAACTTTTGGACTTTCCTTGGTCATCAGTTCAACCAGGTCCCGACTCTAAGTGCTTCCTCAGTTTTCGGCGGTAGCTTTTTTGCTGATTCCCACGATAGGCACGCGCACGGAGGAAGTTTCTTCTACGATGCACATCGGCATCGACATTACACCTCAAAGCGAAAACGATGTGACAGCAAGAAAGATAAGCGCCACTCTTATGAGACGTATTTTGAAGTAAAGCGCTTTAACGAAGAGGCAAAGAGATTTCAAGATCATGCCGATCAGTATAGACTGGAAATTGATCGCCTACAGAAAGAAATTCAAAATGAGAAGGTCCGTGAGCTCTTGAATGAGCTAAAGCACGAGATTCATACCAAGGATCGAAAAATTGTGATCAAGAAACTGGGTGACGGCTCAGAAATGGACGTACGTATCCTTATTGACGGCGAAGTCGTTGTGCCCTAGCTCTTTATCCAGGTCACTGGTTTATCTCAGCATAAACCCCTGTCCAATTTGATCTTAAGCATACAACGCTTTAATGTCCATTTACGATGGATCTTCAGAGGCAACGGATATCTCTACATTTTCATACGTTCCATCGCCATTAGACATGATTACTTCGTCTAAAGTAGCAAACGTATCTGTACGAACCGCTTTCTCCTTCACGGTAACGCGAAGCGCCTTTAATCCATAGACACCCTGCATATCTCCTAATTCAAGATCTTCGACTTCCTCCTCCAGGAATTCTGTAGCCTGGAGGTATTTGATGTACCGTCTGTATTCCAAGGCCTCTTCTTGCTGAGAATAGACGATGGCGATTTTTCCAGGCTGTGTTAGTCGCTCTCCTGAACCGTGCACAACAGCCTTGTCAATTCTCTTCTTAACGATCTCATACCTGATATTGTATGCCCCGTCAACGTCAAACTTTTTCTCATCGATGCGGAATCGGATTGAAATCGGAATATTCTGAACAAGAATGAGACTCGCTGTGCGAAGGGGCACAATCATATCTGGAAGCAGCTTTTGCATCTCCCAGTGAACACCACACATGAGTCTTAATTGCCAGAGGCGGAGATTATGGAGATAAATGTCACTGTACGACCGATTCTTCACCAAAGACTTGCCGACATAAATATTATAGTCAACACCATCTGTTTTGAACATCTCGAAAAAATGCGGGTACATGGCCTGCGCTTCTTTCTCCTGCAATTCTATGTAATTGCCAATCGTATCGTTTACCATTCGGACGCTTTCTTCATACGCTTTCCTACGTTTGTAAAGCACACCGATATCTCCATCCAACTCTCTGTTGTACGCGTCAATAGCTTCCTTAACTTCGGGTCCAAAGGTAGCCAGTTCGTCGAACAGGACGGATACTTCATCCTTCAAAAACTGAAGAATCGTTATTTCATCACCAGAGCGAAGTTCGTCCTTGATATCTTGGATGTATTTATCCGTTCTAAACCGAATTTCCTCAACAGCAAATAGAGGCCGATACCGTTGGCACAAGGTGAGTATATCTTTCGCCAGTTCTAGTTGCTCGACGAGATCTGCTTTAATCGAAGCATTGCGTTCGCTAGAGGACCCGCGTATGTCGGACAGGCCATATAGAGGATATACATTTTGGAATACAATGGATTCGGCCCTTGCATTCCCTGTCCCGGAAAGCTCCTTCAGATAATGCTTAGCCGCATCTCTAAACCGCCATTCTACCGTGGGATGAATAGATGTATATTGCTGTTTAATAATCGCCTGTATGCGATCTTCTTTTTCGCCGATCTCTCGATGAACGGCTACAGCTAATAATGATGTTACTTCGTCCAGGAATACAGTAGATGAAGCATTTAAGTCATGGGGATTCTTGGACCCAAGCTCTAAGATACCAACAAGCAAGTCCTCTGAATAGAGCGGAGCAAGCAGAAGACTACGATATCCTTGCTGAAGCAGGTACTCTTCAAAGCCTGTCTTTTTCTCAAGCCGTTCCAGGTCTGGAGTAATCCGGGGCCTTTCCAGGCCACCAGTGACATCTGAATACAAAGACTTACTCCACATCTGACACGTTGGGGCTACCCCTCTGCTTAACAATAAACTCCTACCAAGAGGTTGAATGCTTGAAATACTATCAAACTCCCCTCTCTCAACGGAAATGAGCCCCATCTCCAACGATGGTAAGCGCATCAATGACCGAATATGCGCTTGAAGCACATCAATCTTTGCACCTGAATTCAACGCATCTTTTCCAAGCAAATCCTTTTGAATGTGCGAAATGATCTGCCCTTCCGTCACCTCAATAGCATTCAGCACCCCAAACCCATGGAATTCAAACAGTTCTGGAGGCAAGAGAGATTTCCATAAATCCAGATTCATCCGGTCATTCAGAAGCATCTCTTTCTCTTCTTCTGTAAGAGCCGGTAATTCTCCATTGACTACTATATTACAGAGCCGGATGTCAAAATCAATCTTGAAATACCTGACCAACCCTGTTCTTTCGTCTTTCACAGGAAAGGCCATAGGCACCTTAGAGAAGACTTGTTCGTCGTAAAACGTGCTAAAAATGGACGAGTAGGCTTTTAAGGTCTTGCCTGTCGTCATGAAGTCTTCTCTCGACTCGAAATACTTTATAAGATGATATATCAGGTTTAATTTCTCAAACCCAGGAGTTGCGTAAAAGGCAACTGGTGTATATGGGATAACGGCTGCTGCATAGGAGCCATCAACAGAACCAATGGGCAGCACCGCAGAGATTAACATATCAACAAGTTCTCGGTGCTCCTCAATAACAGAGAGATCTTCTATTGGCTTTAGTAATTCAGGGAATTGCGTAACTGTGCCGAGAATCTGATCAACCAGGCCTTTTTGAAAACCTTCTTTAGATTCTCCATACTCTAACCAATGCTTGAGAAGTGGTTCTAAGCTTAATACTTTTTTAAAGGGAAAGGTATCGTCGCTGTAATTCATAAGCCGGAATATTAGGGTTCATCCGTTTCACTGATACAGTACATGTATCAATTCAAAGTGCACACATTCAGTACGTTTTTACGTGGCGATTGCTCCATAATATGTTGCGATTCCTTTAAGGCAACACTCTTGAGATACTTTTTAGACGAAATGTGACGGAAAAGGGTTCGAACTGCAAATATTGACACCCTTTCTCAATCCGCACCTCTATCAACAGGGCACGATCTTCAAGTAAATAATCAATGATTTATTTAATAATGTTCTTTGATGCCTTCGACTTCTTTAGATCCTCATTTAATCTTTGAGACTTCTTCTCGAAACCTATAGATACTAGTCCATGATGAGGCGTTGAAGGTGCGTTAAATTTATTACTGACAATAATACTGGTAGAGCACTCGCCCTACTGGAGGATATATAAATGCCGGCAAAAGCAAAGCCATTTAACAAGGCAATTGCTCCAAACGTAATAGTCACTCTAGGCTTAATCGTAATGACTCTTCTGACAGTGCTGGGGATTGTTTTTTCATGGGTTGAAGGCCATTACTTATTGTCTGGGCTTGGAATAGTGTTTATTTACGCAATGTTTATGGGCAGCGACGTGTTCTGCCGCAAGTGTCGCTCTAATTAGGATTTGTGTGTAGGAAGAGCGAAAAATAAGAAAGGGGAAGAGCCGTAACTCTTCCCCTTTTTTTATTTCTGGATTTCTTGGCGCGTTAATCAAAGAAAGGAAAAAGCGCCTTCAATTCTTCATTAGAGGGCTGCCTGCCGTATTCAGACACCTCGAACACTTCGGCGTATTCAAAGGCATTGCCACGTTCCTCTCCATACCATTCATTCAAGAGAGATCTGTAGGTATCTGCTAAATAAGAATCTCTTGCTTGAAAACGGCCAGCAATGTACTCTTTTCTTCCCTCTTCATCCGCTGGCACCTCATGATCGTACCCATCAAGCCACGCATTCCATTCCGAGAACTGTGATCGCAAAGCGGCCATACATTCCCATTTCGGATCTGCGTATTCGTCTATTCCAACAGCAATGGAAGGATCGAATGGATAGGGTTTCTTAAACCGATCGTAATAGTACAAGAATACTGGATTTTTCTTGACACGAGGCGTGTTTGGTGTGAAGTAGGGTACGGTTACCATAAAGGCAGCGTCCTGGACCAGTATCGCAGTATATCGGTGATCCGGGTGGTAGTCATTAGCCCTCGGAGTAAGCACCACATCGGCCTGCCAATCCCGAATGAGCCGAGCAATTGTTTTCCGGTTTTCGAGAGTTGGCATCAATTCACCATCGTGATTATCTAATACTTCTGTTTCGATACCCAGAAGCTTTGCGCATTCCTCGACTTCTCTGGTCCGCCGTTGCGCCAACTCACCGCCAGACATCTCAAAATGCCCAATATCCCCATTCGTCACAGAAACAAACTTTACTTTGTGACCCATTTCAGACCACATCCGGGCCACCCCGGACGCCTTTATCTCACAATCATCCGGATGAGCACCAAAAGCGATAATACGCAGAGTACCATCGTCATCTTGGGCAAAAACAGGGTGGGCAGAACCCACTGCTAGCCATGTCACTAGGGCTAGAGCAATACTTAACGTACGGTAAGGGGGCTTCATAGGGCAGGTACAGGTTTAGAGAAATCAAGCCGTGGTTTCTACCGCCTCAACTTCTTTCTTTTTGTCCTCAGGCATGGTTCTGAAAACATAGTCCCAAATGGGAGTCGAGACGCCAAACGCTTTATCAGGGTGCTTGTAATGGTGTATAGCGTGGTGCTTCCACAATACTTTCAGCCATTTTGCCTTAGGCGGCTTATAAGCATGCGTTGCATAATGGATGAACGCATAGGTTAAATAACCCAACAGAAATCCTGGCATGAAAATGAAGATATAATCTCGCAAAGGAAGCCAGAATAGCACAAAGAGAATACTGATGATAATCGTACCGGGCACAGGGGGCATGATCAGACGATCTGTATCTCTCGGAAATTCGTGGTGTATTCCATGAATCGCGTAATCAAATTTTCTGATCGCCTCAGATTCAGGGAAGAACGAATCTAAGTGATTGATGAAACGATGAAACAAGTATTCGAAAAGCGTCCAGAAAAAGAACGCGCCGACAAATATACCTGCTCCTGTAAGAAACGAATCGACAACACCCCTTTGGATACCAACAAAAAGAAGCCCTGCAATGATGGTTAGATATACACCAACAGAAACAAGGGGATATGCGCGGGTAAGTACTTCGAGCCCGGAGGATTCGAAAATTTTCCCGCTTCCTTCGTGTTTAATCTCTTTCATGATTTATATAAGATTACAAATAGATGTATTAGGTGGGTGCACAGCAATATCGCATGTGCAATGCATGTATAAACTAAGTACTATGCACCAATGGTAGGCAAGAAGATACTACTTTTCAACTTATTCTTCAGCGTAATTTGCAATCAACAACAAACCGGATCTGTTTTCGATTACAACGGATAAGTGATTGTCTTCATTCTTCTTATATTCTGCTCCGAGTTCAGGCCACACAACTGTATATGCATCCGGGTCGCTAGCATGGAGAGGCAGGTCGGCTTCTTGCTTATCCTGAGCAGAGTTTACGACTACAATCGCAACCTGGTCACCCAAAATACGCTTAAAAGCATACACCTCACCTTGAGCATACACACGTTCAAACGTCCCGCTTCGAAGCACTTCATATGCATGCCTTAGCGCTGTAGCTTTTCGGTAGAACTGAAGTAAATTATAGTTCCACTTTTCTTTATCCTGCCAGGGAAATGCCTCTCGGCAGAGTGGGTCATCTCCTGACGACATACCGATTTCATCTCCGTAATAAATGCACGGCGCACCGGGCATTGTCATCTGCAAAAACACACACAACTGCAATGCTGAGACGTCTTCCCCCATTATCCATAGTGCCCTTGCCGTATCATGGCTGTCTAATAAATTTAGCTGAGCAAAATTAATTTCCCAGTCGTACAAGCCGTACATGTAATCTACAGAATCGGCAAACTGTACGGCATCTCGGGGTTCAAGAGACAGGTGCTCCCGGTCATAATCAGGCCGCAATGTTTTCGCGCCAGCAAAGGTCATTGCACTCCAGGAAAAGATGTAGTTCATCACAGCATCGTATTGATCGCCTTGAAGCCACCTTCGCGCATCTTCCCAGATTTCTCCGCAGATATAGGCTTCGGGATTTGCGCTTTTAACTACATACCGGAAGTGACGCCAGAATGCATCATCGTCGATCTCCATCGGCACATCAAGCCGCCACCCATCAATCCCGAAATCTATCCAGAATTCTGCAATTTCAAAGATGAAGTTTTGTACATCTTTATTAGCAGTATTTAACTTTGGTAATGCAGGGAGCCCCCACCATGCTGAATAATTAACGGGTTTATCAGGTCCGTTGCTATAGGGCCTCAAAGGCCAATCTTCCACAATAAACCAATCAATATAGGGTGAGTCTGCCCCATTTTCTAAAATATGATGGAAGGGCCAAAATCCTCTACTTGCATGGTTAAACACTCCATCCAGAACAACCCGCATGCCACGATCATGTGCTTCATCCAAGAGATGTCCAAATGCCTCATTCCCTCCAAGCAAAGGATCCACATTTAAATAGTCAAAGGTGTGGTAGCGATGATTTGCAGCCGATGCAAAAATCGGATTGAAGTAAAGCGCGTTGACACCTAAATCAGCCAGGTAATCCAATTGCTCAATAACACCGAATAAATCCCCCCCTTGAAAACCCTGCTCCTCTGGAGGACTCCCCCATTCTTTGAATACAACTCCTGGCTGAGGCTTTACTCTTTCACTACGAGCAAATCGGTCTGGGAATATCTGATAAAATATTGCGTGTTTAACCCAGTCGGGGGTTTGAATCTTCATATCTACTTAATGAGCCGAACAAAGTTGAGGAGTATACAAGTGTAGAGAAAAAGAGCATGTGAATGGCATATTCCTTGTAGCCCTTAAAAGGCATTGCACTTTCCTTTTCAACGACACCTACGTTTTCTGCGCGTAGCAATACCCCAAGGACGTGCTATTGATCCCCTCTACCCCCTCCCTTTGCCCCACAAACGACCAACTATACTACTGCAAGCATAAAGATGTTATCTATGTCAATTACCAAGCGGATCTTTATCTGCCTGGGTGTCCTGTCTCTAATTCAGATTCCTGCTTTTGCTCATGTAAAATGGTTCAGCTCCTTTGCATGGGTAGACCCTCCCCTTACTCTCTCGGAGGTGATGAACCCTTTGTTCTTCGTTTTGTCACTCGTGAGCATTATCGGAATAGGGGCTGCGGTATTTCTGGATGATTTAATGGTGCGTCTACCTCTGTACAAATCACTTGAAACGCACCTTAAGCGATATGAAAAAAAGAGCGATTTAATCATTCGAATTGCTACTGGAGCAGTTTTACTTCTTTCATGGCAATCCGGCACCTGGCTGGTACCTGAATTGAAAACCAGCAGTGTGTTGATAGAATTATCCCAGCTAATCCTGGCCATTTTGATTATTTCAAATTGGAAAACAAGGTATGCCGGGTACGGTGTTATTCTTATGTATCTGGCTACAGTATTTACCTATGGCTTGCTCCATATGCTGGACTACGTCTACTTACTTGGTGCTGGGTACTACCTTGTTATTTCGACCTCGCAGAAGAAAAATCATAGAGCTTCTGCATTGCCAGCCTTGTATGCCAGTGTTGGTTTCTCTCTGTGCTGGGCAGCGATTGAAAAACTGGTCTATCCACAATGGGCCCTCGAGATATTGCACAAAAATCCCTTCTTGACCATGGGGTTTGACTCTACGTTTTTCTTACAAGGCGCTGCTTTTGTTGAGATCAGCCTTGGGTTTATCCTGATCGTCTGCCTCTTGCAACGCCCGATTGCCTTAGCAATTACCTTTTTGTTTATATCAACGACTCTGCTTTTTGGCAAGGTGGAATTTATTGGGCATGCTATCGTCCACGCAGCACTTATTGTTTTTATTCTTAAAGGAACGGGTGGGACGTTCAGAACACCCATCACGTTTTTTTACCACATGCATCAACGTGTTTTGTTCTCGGTGGTAGCCTTTACGTTGATGCTTATTGTACTCGTCCCATGGTATACACACTCTGCTCAACGCAGCTATCAAATTGCCCTGGCAACGATGCCCGAAGACCCGCATAAAGTAGAGATAGAAACTGCCGGCCTGGCCAGTATTCCAGAACTCCAGTTATCGGTTGAGAAAGACGATCATAGCGGCTGGAATCTCTTCATCGATATATCCAACTTTGAGTTTTCGCCAGAGCATTGCGGAGAAGAGCACGAGATGGGATTTGGCCATGCTCACCTTTACCTGAATGGCGAAAAGGTAGCACGGCTATACAGCCCATGGTACCATTTAGCTGATTTAGAACCCGGCACGTATGAACTTACGGTTTCGCTAAATGGAAATAACCATGGGCTGTATGTGAATAACGGGAAGGCTATTGCTTCGACACAGCAGCTGGTTGTCAATTAAAAGGCAACGCCAACGTGAACAGCCATGGCTAACGTTTTAGACACGTTTACAGGAGCTCCTTGGTAGTCAGGTGCTTCTTGATAGAATCGAACTGGCACCACAGCCTCTACAAAAAACGAGGTATTTGGGTCGTTCGGAAAAGGGAATGACTTGTTCAACAACGGTGTGACCCCGAAAGAGCCCCCGGTCTCAAACGCTGCGCGTAGGCCAAACGTAAAGTTGTTTGTTAATCCCATCAATACGCCTGGGTGCAGCAATACGTTAGTAACAGCGTTTTCATCCAGGAAAGGGACAACCTCAAAGTCAAACGCCACATTGTGACGCATTTTTATGGTTACCCCCATCGGAAAACCACCAACCAGGTTATCGCTTATTGTAGAAACATCTCCATCTGTAGATTGCACCATGGGGACAACCACCCCAATGTGACCACCAATATCATTTTGAGCATTTGCAGGCGCTAAACAAAATAAAGAGAAGCATATTGACAAGAATGCCCCTGACCATACTTTTTTTGAATTCATCATTGTAATAGATATTCAATTCTTTAATACCAATTCGAGAGGGGCTCAAGACTGCGCTGGAGGGAAATGAGGCAGTCAATAACCTGATTACAATGATTATGCCGCACATTATAGAGTTAAATCCACCCTATTTTCTTGCTTTTTGGCGGGCTTTTCTCAAGTTGAGTCTAATAGTTCAACGAATGGGCTAAACTTTTGGATTTCCGAACGTTAATGCCTTCTGATTCCCCTAAATGCCCTTTTTAAATGCTGGCATCATGTTTGGGTAACTCATATCACGTATCCCCTCTCTAGTTTTAGATGCCCCTCCAGTACTCCCTAAATACATTTTCCAGGTACCGCAAGCATCTACTCAGGAAACATGACCCAAATTCATACACCACCCCAGACCAAGCAGAAACGCGTTGTAATCATTGGCGGCGGTTTCGCAGGATTGTCACTTGCTCGAGAACTTAGCAAACAGCCCATTGAAGTTGTCCTGGTGGACAAAAACAATTACCACACGTTTCAACCTCTTTTATACCAGGTTGCTACAGCCGGCCTGGAGCCTGAAGAAATCACATATCCTCTCCGAAGTATCGTACAGGGCCAAAAGAATGTCCGCTTCCGGTTAGGAGAAGTAAAACGTGTTGATTGGAAGCAAAAAAGAGTCTACCTCGCAGACGATCAATCATTAAGCTACGACTATTTAGTCCTGGCGGCCGGTGCTACACCGAACTACTTTAATATTGAGGGAGCAGCAGAGAACTCATATACCCTTAAGAGCCTTTCCGACGCTATTCGCCTTCGTAGTCATATCCTGCAGTTGTTTGAGAAAGCGGACCAGGACCCTTCTCTAATCAAGAAAGGCATACTAAACTTCGTTATTGTTGGAGGCGGTCCAACAGGTGTTGAGATGGCGGGTGCGCTCACTGAGCTCATCCAATACACCTTCAAACGAGATTATCCGCACCTACCTTTAGATAAAGCCAAAGTCGTTCTGATTGAAGCAGGTAACTCTTTGATCAGCATGTTTAAGGAAGAATCATGTGACCATGCTCTAGAGAGACTTCAAGAATCAGGCGTGCATGTCGCACTCGGTGAGCGAGTGGTTCGGATATCAGACAATGCCGTCTATTTAAACAGCAAAAAGATGATCTACAGCACTACGACTATCTGGGCTGTAGGCGTCAAGGCCTCTCCGCTGGCTGATGCTCTCGGCGTTGAGCAAACGAGAGGTGGACGAATCACAGTTGACTTTAATCTTCGCATCCCTGGTCGCCCTAATACTTATGTTATTGGCGATATGGCTGCAGCTATGGACAAACAGGGTAATCTCCTTCCCCAGCTCGCTTCAGTAGCACAGCAAGCAGGCAAGCATGTAGCAAAACAAATCACCAGGGAGCTACAGGGCGATGAGCTACAGTCTTTTGTATTTAAAAACCCTGGCCAAATGGCAACGATTGGGCGCCATGCAGCGGTCGCCGAATTTCCTGGCGACATTCGTTTTGCCGGCACGTTTGCCTGGTTTACCTGGCTAATTTTACATTTAGCTGTACTCTTCGGGTTTAAAAACAGAATGCATGTATTGATCAGTTGGATATGCAGCTATTTCAGTAATTGCCGTGGCGCCCGGCTGATCTTGAACGAGCCGACCAGTATGCCTGCTAAAACCAAGCTATACAGGGTGCCTAAAGAAGCAATAAGACCTAAAGTACCCATGCGTCCCAAAGTGCAACGGGTACACCCTACACATGCGGATCCAGTAGAACGCCTTCATGCCATAATTGAACAATCAGAGCATATCAGGCGCCCGTTTTAGCTAGAGGAATGTAATTTGCACGGTGGTTGAGTAATGTAACGACTAAAAGTGTATATTATTAAAAGAACCTATGCCTCTCAGCAGGTAACACAACCCAATTAGGTACCTCTATGAATCTATTTCGCCCCAGTCTTTACCTGCTCACATTATTACTCTTACTAGGTGCTTGCTCTTCATCGAAAGAAACAGCCGAGGAAGAAGGCGAAGAAGGTGCTCTGGTTAGAATCGATGACAACATGCCTGTCGTGCGGCAGGCTCGAGTATTTCTTGATGGCAAGGATAAAGGATTAACTCCCAGAGTTTTACGTGTGGATCGTCGATTTAATTACAGTGAGATATTGCTTAGGATTGGGAAAGAACGCGTCCGGTTTTTCGAAATTGAACAAACCCGTTCATCAAACTCCAATGAGTTGCTCTACTCCTTTAACGCAACAAATACAGATGGATATTACACGGAGATCAATGTAGAAGATCTTCCAAAGAAAAGAGATAACTATTACTACATTCCATTTCGTTCAGATCCTCTTCTTATTACGGATCGGCAATATGGATTACAAATAATCGTCCAGTAACTGGATTATCAAATTTTCAACGCCTGGAGGAATATGCTTTTCAGAAGCTACACCTCTAGGCGTTGTTTATTTGGTTTAATCCGTTTTTCAGCCTCCCGTCATGAAATTGAATTCAAAGTCACTCCATCTACTCTCTCTTAGCTTTTTTTTCTGCTTATTTCTCACCTCTTGCCAATCACAAAACTTTTTTGGCAACGAAAACGAAAGCGCTGCACTTACAGTTCAGGTTGCTAATGTTTTTGTAGAAGGAAAAGATCGCGGCACAACACCACAAACCATTCGCATTTATAGGGGAAGAAAGGAATTGTCTGTTACTCTCAAACAGGGGCGAAAAACGGTACGTACATTTACTCTTGAAGAGACAGACAGTCCAAATGCAGGAGAAATTGAGTACAGCTTCAGAGGTACTTCAGAAGCCGGCACTCCTCGGTTTACTGTCGAAGAACTGCCCACTACGGACAAGCTCAATTATGTAATCCCCTTTTACGAACAACTTTTCACCGTTGAGGACAATCAATACGGCCTAACCTTGATCATTGCTGATTGAATGACGCTCTATGGAGTAAGCTCAAATTGCTGAGACTTCTCCGTTGCCGCACCTGTAGCAGTGTCCGTGATTCGGATCGTCATCGTGTACATCCCCGGATCCACTTGTTGGACATCAAACTCTGCATATTCAATGGGAGAGCGTAGCTCACTAAACCGCTCTACCTTCAATGTCAAAATAGGACGATTCTTTCGTCTTCTTTTGGGATTTTTCTTATTCGCAGTCAGGATATACTCGATTTCATAGGCCGACATATCATCGCTGTTATAAGCGAGGTTGTACACTTCGAAATAGATATAAACGATCTGGTTTACTGAAAATCTCTGGAATGGATTGGATTCGATTTTATACCCGTTTCTCGTATACCTGCTTTTCCCTATCAAATCGGGTTCGATACGATGCGCCAGCAACAAGTCACTCATCATCAACTCGCTCCCTGAATAGTCAGGGACGTTGTATCCAAATTTGTATCCCCCCATTAAGGAAGAATTATTGGGTACCCCATGAAGTGCAACCACGTAACTATCCGGCAAAACCTCGGAACGATGAAAATCGATTATGGCGGCAGTTTCATCTGTTGTAAAAGGCAGATCCTTGATGGATGAATAGCCATCGATCGTTTGCCAGCTTGTATCCAATACTGCATATCCCGTCTCTACTGGTATCTTCTCTTGCTTTTCACCTTCCCAGGCTTCTGATATTTTGCCCATGGGTAACGCATAATACATATCCAGTTCCGTGGTCCCTACGTCAGGGTCACCTCGAAAACTAACAACGATATACGGGATAGGCATAGACTCTATCTCCTCTTCCCAGGTATGTTTATCCAGAGCGAGGCCTAATTCTACAGACTCCTGGCTTTTTTCGATCATGAGTTGCCGGGTCTCCTCTATCTCCAGTTCAAACCGTTGAGCCTGCCCAACTGTACCCGCATTCCCCACAGAGGTCGCCTCTTCCTCCAGATCTGAAAACTCTGTATTACCATCTTCCAATTCGGCATTAAAAGCAAAGTTATCGATGGTCTCAGTACTGGCCTGTGATTGATTCCGTATGGCGCGAAGCATCGATGCATAGGGCTCCCCCCAGTGCTCCCGGCTTTCTAACATTGCCACACTTGTTAGCAAAGGAATGAGCCTCCAGTTATTCTCTTCATTATCTGCGACTACAAAATGGAAGTCAATATAAGGATCGCTGTATCTCCATGACTCGTTCAGCGAATACCCTGCTGAATACAATCGCTCACTCGGCATCCAATTTGATGTCTCAATGCCAAAGATTTGGGTTCTAAAGAAATTATCAGGCCCACCCACATGGGTTATTTTATCCAATGGCTTACCATTTCGGATATAGACAAGCCCCTTGTCATTGAACTCCTCATTTAAGAACGTTACTTGAGGGAAGTTGAGGTAACCTGCCTTGTCCGGGTTATTGTGCCAGCTGCGGATACCGTAATAAAGATGCTCTTTTTCTGCTACCAACATCCGGTTGTAATGCGTCGTTACCCTGACGTTCTCGAGGCGTCCGGGCATTGGATCACGCTTCTTCAGCAGTGCTTTGAAGAATGCTCTTTTTTCTTCGAATGAATTAAGTCTCTTGTACTGAATGAGCTCAGCGTCTTCCAGGATATATTTAAAGTCCTCGAACACATATGCAGCCGCTACATCGGAATCAATCCCATCAATGGCCTGGTCCACCAACTGCTGCGCCTTCAATGCTTCTCTATCAGCATAATAAAGCCGCGCTCGAATCAACAGTACGGGTTGAAGCGGTAGCGTCAGCGATGAGCTGGATATGAGTTTGTCCAATCTACCAGCCGCAAAGTTAGGACGGCCGGCTTTTCGATCCATCTCAGCCAGAAAAAGCTCCCTATAACTTTCAGGGACCTCTTGCAATAAACTTTTAGCCTCTTCTTCCTCTACAAGCTCGATGAGATATTTATACGTCCGAAACAACCCAACATGCGTTTCTACATTCTCCGGATGAATGGCAAGTTGACGATGGCCCAGTTGGATGGCTTCTGAATAGTTACCCAGGTAACGCTGAAGCAGGCTCTGCTGGTAAAATGCCGTCTCATAAGTGGAATCGGACTCAGATATCTCGTCAAACAGATCAATCGCTTGCTGGCGATGTCTCGGAGCGTATACGACATCGAATTTTGCGATTTCTCGATGAATGACTCCCTTTAGATATTTTGCATCAAGGCTTTCATTATCTATGCCATATGCTCTGTCGATAGACGACAGTGCTTCTTCCCACTTCCGTTCTTGTACAAGAACCTTTGCCAGACCAATATGTGCTGGTGCATACTCATTATTCTCTCTGATTACTGTCCGGTACCCCTTGCGTGCTTCGGACAAATTAAGCAACTGCAATTGATAATCAGCTTCTTTAACCTGAAGAGCATAAGGATCCTCTGCCTGGGCGCTTATGTCCTGTACAAGAAAACACAAGCACCCAAGCCAACAAAGAATAATGATGGGTAGCTTTGCTGATTTTAAGCGAATTGACCAGTTAGATTGTAAGCCACCCATAACCCCAATGTGGTTTATGCCTTAACGTTGCGAGACGGATGAACGCACGGCAGTTGGTGTTAGCGAAGTAAGTTCAGAGATTCGAACCATTCGATTTTCCTTCACACTTTTTCGCGCTGCAATTCCAACCAGGATCGACATTGCGCCATCGCGGGCACCTGCAGATTGCCTGTATGGATCTGGTAAGTCTGGATTCAGGAAGATCTTATCTTTTAAGCGCGTATCTCCCCCACCATGCCCGCCACCGCCATGTGGGATCTGGATAAGTTGTGTGTACCCAAAGTTGTCCGTCAGGCGAAGCTCGTCATAATCTTCCATTACCCACGGTTGCCTCTCATGTATCCACGCTTCCAATCGCCCCTTCGTTCCATTAAACGCTATCCGATACCCTTCATAAGGCGAGTAGGTAGTACATGAATAACTTACCTGAACGCCGTTTGCATATTTAATCTGGGCACCCATTTTATCGGGCACATCAATCTCTTCCGACCAAACACATCCATCACGCAGATAGCCATCATGATGTTCATGATTGACGTATAGGTCCATGGAACGCCGATCATTGGTGATGTCCCAGTAAAATTCGCACGAATCCTTATGCGGACAAGGCCGGCAGTTCGTATGCCTAAACCCATTATTTGAACCGTAAAATTCAAGGGCCCCATTCGCATATACTTCTAGCGGCTCAGAGTTCAACCACCAGTTCAGCAAGTCGTAATGGTGCGTCGCCTTATGAACGAATAACGTACCGCCAAATTTCTCTTTCCCGTGCCAACGCCTGAAGTATGCCGCACCATGATAGATATCCAGATACCAATGAAAGTCAACTGAAGTGACTTTTCCGATTCGCCCCTGCATCAACAGTTCTTTCATTTTTTGGCGATGGGGTGAATAACGGTAATTAAACGTGACTATAACATCCTTTCCCGTTTTCTCTTGCGCATCAAGAATAGCCTGGCATTTATCCTCATCTGTGGTCATCGGCTTTTCTGTGATGATGTCACACCCCATCTCCATCCCTTTGACGATATACTCGTGATGCGTCGAATCCACAGTGGTTACAATCACCGTATCAGGTTCGGTTTCTCTAACCATTTTCTCGAAGTCAGAATACAGCGGACAATCCACACCGATGTAGCCTTTCGCGTATTCCAAGCGGCCAGGATTTGGATCACAGAGTCCTACAAATTCTACCTGGTCCTTGTATTGCTGAACGATAGATCGGCCCCACATTGATGTACCTCGAACTCCTGTTCCAACAAGTACTACTTTCATTTTTGCCTTTTGAGGTGAAAAAGCAGCAAGGGGGTTTGTCACCATTGCACCAGCAACCAGAGAACTACCAGTGGCAATAAAATTCCGGCGCGAGATGTGATCTTCTTTTTTCATTCTTTAGTTTTGTGGTTTCTTTGGATTACGAGAGAGAACGTTCTTGTAGTTAGCTAAAGCAAACTTTCTACTATACGCTCTACAAAATCAATGGGCTTAACTCCTTGAATACGATCAACCGTGAATCCTTCACGATCAATGAAGTATGCATCAGGAGTACCAACAACTCTATATGCTCGAGAAACGACTGTATCGTCAAGCAATACTTTATACGGTATATTAAAGGCTTCTACAAAAGCTCTAATCTCTTCTTCGCTCGATGTCCGTAGCGCAATACCGATGACTTCTACCCCCTGCGTTTGATAGTCAAGATAAAGGGCATTCATATCTGATGCTTCAGCCTGGCATATAGGGCACGTTGTAGAAAAAAAGTTAAGTATTACCACCTTCCCTTGTGTGCTTGAAAGCTGGAAGGGTGTTCCATCCAGGTCCTCCAGGATAAAATCGATTGTTTGCAAGCGATCATCTTCAGGAGTGTCATCCTGAGCAGTGTCACAAGCGGGAACGACAAACAAGACAAAAACCAGGAGCACCTTAATGGGTAGGTGCACGATTCTAGATATTGAAGCCATATTGCATCTCTTTGGTACCTGAAGAAGCCGGCCTTTCTGTACAGGGAAAGGCCGGCTATTAATAGGATGTAATTACCATCCCAATAGGGATAAAAATAAGTTATCCTCCGATTTTAAAGCCAATTGTGATTCGATGGACCGCATCGAAAAACTCACCGAAATCAGCATAGGCATAATCAGCCCGGATCGTACCCACAGCACTGACGTCGTAGTTTATTCCGAGGCCGGCTGTAAAGCCTTCTTCATCATAGTTAAATTTATAACCCGTACGGACATAGAAGGTCTTCATGAAACCGTACTCGACTCCAGCATGTAGCCGCTCAGAGAAATCACGAGGGTGCTGCCAATCAACCGCGAGTGTCAATTCGCTATTTTGTTCTACTTCTTCAGGGATTTGAAGCAGGTCCATGGCAACTCCAAAGTCGAAGTTTAAGGGCAATTCAAACCGTTGGTTAAAGTAGTCGGATTGATTGGAGAAATTTCGGATCGACATCCCAAACCGGAGATCTCTAAACCCTGTAAAATAGGTGGTCCCGAAATCCAGGATGAAGTTGTCTACAGAGTTACCGACATCCCGGTTATTACCCTGTACTTCATCAAAAATGGTCACGGTACCCAAGTCTTGTTCAGCGTAACGGACGTTACCTCCAATAGCAAATTGATCTGAGATTTGCCGGGCATAGGAAATGCCAATGGCAAATTCTGAGACCGTGAAGGTACCAAGATCCGCAAATCCAGCCAGGTCATCAACAGGTACTGTTCGCTGGAAGGTACCATAGTCCATCCAGACCAGGTTGATTCCAAACGTACCGAGACCACCGGCATTGTACGCAGCTGCCAGGCCATAATGGCTGATATCTGCGATCCACGAAGTCGAGTTCGCCATTACGTCAAATCCTTCCACAAAGGCAAGGCCTGCGGGGTTTGCAAAAGCGTCAAACGCAGTACCTGATGTACTGGCCTGGGTGCCTCCCATGCCAGCTATTCGAGCGCCCACGTCTATTTTCAAGAAGCCCATCCCGGCCTGAGCAAATTTCACAGGCTGCGCCTGGAGGCTTTCAGAACCGGTCAATACCGTCAGGGCCAGTATCGCGAGTAATGTGATGAATCGTTTCATAATCAAATGTTCTTAGGCAATTTCATTGTTGTGATAGAAGGATCAAATGATTATTTGATCACCACGAATTTGACAATCGCTTGCTCACCGGTTGAAGAACCGCTTGCGTCGGTTTCCTCGATGACAGCTATATAGACACCACTAACGATCTCAGTCGAGCTAAAGGTATCCTGAAATTGCCAATCATTGTCGCCTGTGCTTTCACGATGCTCAACCTGCTGAATCAGATCTCCAGTCATCGTGTAGATCCGTATGTTGGCGAAAGCCGGGAGGTTGAGAAATACCAGGCGTCGTCCTGGATACTTATCTGCTCCAGCAGCATGGTAGGGGTTTGGTACAACAACGATATTGTCTTGCCAGTTTGGATCAGGAGAACGTGTTGGCGTCAGTGCCTCAATTTCCTTCTCAGATGTTGTCCCTGTACGATTCAGGTAAGGGCTGCTTTCAACCCCATCTGAGTTGACTGACGTAATGTAGTAGTAATAATCCTCACCACGATTCACTGCCAAATCAACGTACTCAAACGTATTGGGATCATTGATTTCAGTCAGCAACAAGAAGGTGGTATCGGTTGGAGAGGTAACAGCCGGAGGCCGGTTAAACTCTCGATAGATCCGATAGCCGGTAACCGTCCCGCCATCTTGATCCATCACCGCTTCTTGTCCCCATTGCAACCTGATTTGATCATTTTCGGAAAAACCTGTAAGGCTCGGTGTTGCAGGAGCCAATGGAATATTAAACGATCCATCACCTTCTTTCACTGCCGCATTCTGCCATACACGATTTGCAAGACCTGCCGTTTCGAAAACCAGATCCCGCCCGATATCCAACACTGCATTCTTAGTTTCTTTATCCAGCGTAGATCCAGCCGTTGCAACTGTTTCTCCACTTACAGGATTAACAATGTCGTTCGGTAGTGGAACGAGAGGCCGCTGCGTGCTATTTCCATTTGAATAAGCAGCTCCTGCATCAATAGCTGCACGATGGGGAATCTGACCTGCTACGAAAGCAGTCACGATACGCACATCTTCTCCAGGGCCTAACGTGTAAGGGCCAAAGCTAAAGAGCACCGTTTTTTCCTGTTCTGTTACCGGATCAAAGGTGCCATCATTCAGGTCGATTCCAGGAGATACTTGACGATAAGGGCCGTCCTTTCCAGGAAGGATGTTTCCGTCTCCATCAACCGTTTCTGCATAGGCGCCAGGATTTGAGGAATCCCATCCTTCAGCGAGGAATTTGTACATCCCTTCATGCGTTTCCTCATTCAAGTTGGGAGACAATTCACGTTGAGACCAACCCGCTTTCCAAGGCTGTGCAGGATCGTCTGATTCATCGGTCGGGCTGGCATCTGCATGCAGGACCATATATCCCATATGCTGAGGCTCTCTAAAGTTGCCCCAGATACCATCAGGCTCTGCCCGTGTATCTATTGACGGGAAAGCGCTGGTCTGATCTGCATCCCAGGAATACCATAAGCGCAATGAATCCGCAGACATATCGCCGGCAGCAAAATTTCGATAGGTAGCACCGTAATAATTCCCCCACAAGTCAGCAGGATAGAAGGCATGAGCATTAGGATCAGCCGTGGTACCAAAGTACACACCTTCCCATGTTTGATTAGACTGGTTGGTAAAGACATGCTCAAGAATAACCATGTCATCATACGCATCGTTTGCAAACGCATAGGCCCAACGCTCGATCAGAATGTTCATTCCATCCGGCCATGCAGTTACTGCGGTCTTGATCATCACGTCTGCAGGAATGGACGAGCTAACAGGATCGCCCCCGCCCAAGATGTCTGTTCGATCTACGCCATCAAGTATTTTATCTGGATAAGGCGTACGGTAGGTACGGCTAAATCCATCAGAAACTGGAACAGTAACATTCTCCAATTCAGAGTATTTGTGCTGAGCAACCTGAGCAACCTGCCGATTAAATCCAACCCCAGCAGCATCGGTCCAGTCCCGCTGGACCCCAACGAGAATACCATAAGTATCCATCATCCTGAGATCGGAAGATGGCTGAGCTCGTGGCCAGTTGATATCATCAGCAGTGAAAGCAGAGTTGGTGGTATACAGCATGGACCCTACATTCAGGGTTCGAGTGTCTTGGGCTACAGCTTGCGAATGCAACCCAGCCAGAACAAAACATAACATGCATGCACTGGCGAGTATTTTTCTCACTAAATAGCGATTCATTCTATTATCCTCTTAATATCTCCTTTGAACACAGGAGCATTCCTAAAGCATAGCAATCCCTGTGAGCCTGATGGGGCAGGCACTGAGTTATGGTAGGGAGAGCTTCTATCAAACCAATTGGGATTGTACCCCTTTAGCAGCTACCACCAAAGGGTAGGTGGCGGTGGTAGCTGCCAAATCGGATACCTAAATTGTGATTAGAAATTCAGGCGAACGCCGAATGTAACATCGCGTCGATCTAGGAAGGTATATGGTGTGAAATCTGGCAAATCAATGTCGTCATCTTCCCAGTCACCAGGACGCCGATCTCCATTGATGCTCCCGTCGGGATTCACAGTGATCCCAAGAGACTCCATGTAGATTTGCTCCTGGTTGCGGAACCACTGATGACCACTCCATGCCCAGTTTTCATCTTCTCTGTTAAATTGATCATCATCTCCATCTTGTCCATTTCTGAACGCCGTCATGTTACGTTGATTAAAGAGGTTTGTGATATCAACATAGATTGACGTTCGGAAATTATTCGAGGAGAAAAGCTCCTTCGTCATACGAAGATCCCAACGCTTGAAGGGACGCCATCGGATGTTGTTTTCGACAAGAGGAATGTTTTCTGGATTCCATGTAAAACGTCTACCTCGTTGCCAGGTGTAAAGCAAGTTGATATTCCAATCACCCAATAGAGACACATTGTCACCAAAGCTTGGCCCAAGGTCAGAAGGCGTATAGAAGTTCATGTTCATCTTAAAGATGGGGCGAACATCTGGACTCGAAACTTCTGCATTTACCCGGCGAGGTTGTCGGCTAGGATCTTCATAGAATCGATCAAACCCGAACAGGCCTCTACTTTCAGACAACCAGTTCAAGCTCAACCATCCACTGAAATAAGGGATCGTTCCGCGTCGAAGCTCGGCAAACCCTTCAAGGCCGCGAATGTCTCTAAACTGACCATTCACACGGATATCCATGTCTCGGCCGCCATATCCCAATGGGAAGAAGCGCGCTTCGATGTCTTCATCATTGATATCCTTGTAGTATCCTGTCAATCGCAAGCTTACACGATCAAACAGATTCTGCTCGTATCCAATCTCGTAAGCGATCGTACGAGGAGGCGCAAGGTTTGGATTACCAAAGTCATCGATGATCGACCCGCGGCTGGTCTGAATAGACAGCGCATATTGATCGAGTGCATTCGGCCATTGGTAAAAGTGCCCGTAGTTAAAGAAGATCTTCGCCCGCGTGGTAATTGGGTGAGAAACCCCAATACGAGGACTCAAACGAGCCTGAGATACGCGCTCAGTTGGCAGCTTATCATACAGGTCGATATTGCCATCTGCATCTGTTGTGTTACCCGCAAGCAGCGTTTCAGCGTATGGGCTGTTGGCAGCATCTGCGTTTTCCAGATCCAATGCAGGGAATTCACCAGAAACGTGCCAGTCAAGCCGTAATCCGATATTCGCGACAAACCCACCAAACTCAAGCTTATTCTGTGCATATGCAGCCCCTCTCCAAGGATCCGCATTTGACTGCCATGTAGTACCGCCGTTTACAGACGGGTCAACTGCTTGATAAAACAGTTCCATGTCGTCATAACGCAAGTCAATACCTGCTTTAATCTGGTAGAATCGGTTTACCTGGCTGGTAACTGCACCATTAAAAGAGTATCCACGAGTAGCAGTTTCGTCCACGCGTAGATTACAGGATTCCATTCGATAATACCCCGTAACATCACGCCAGTTAACCGGGCCATACCCTCTAGGTGCTTCATCATACCACACATCACCAATTTGAATCATGGCATAGTCTTGCCAGTTCTGCCATTCAGCACCCAAATCACCGCTTGCAAGCCCTGCGTTGATATCCGCTTCCGTTCCTAGCCTGCCAAATCGAAGGTGATTGGCTCCAAATGAGTTACCCGGAATGGGGATGGTGTTTCTAAATTCAGGCAACATTCTATAATCCTCACGATTGTGCGTTGCCGTGATTTCATAGAATGTATTTGCGTTTAATGTATGCGTCCATGTAGCGGAATACACCTGCCGCTCTCGCTCACCAGCTACAGCACAGTGTGGATACCATAGTTTGTTTGTTCCCCCAGTAGCCACATACGGATTACCAGACACAAATCCTCCAATACCAGGTCCTTGACCACCGTCTCCACCGCTTTGAAGGCTGTAGAAACCGCTCAGGTTAAGCTTCATGCCAGGCGCTACGTTGGTCGTCAACTTGCCACGGAAATTCCCTTCTTTGTAGTTTGCCTGAGGGAATCGGTACGAATATTCCGTTTCTGTTCGATCATACGACATGAAGAAGTTCATAGGACGCACAAAAGGAACAGGACCACCAAACGTAAAGCTTGCGCGGATATCAGGGAGCACTCCATATTCGTGGAAGATCTCATCATTTGGATTCACCCCGTTCGCGAATCGGACGAGCCCTTGATCCTCGAGGCGCTGCAGTTCGTCGATAGAATCTTCTGAACGGTGACGCCAGAGCCATAAGGCGTACAGCTCCATAGGTTCTCCGGCATGTGCTTCGCCGTCTCCCAAAGAAGCGGCTACTTCATTCCATCCATCAAAAAAGTCATTTCCCGTGAAAGCACCAGATGCTTCGTTTACGAATGGATCAACGATTGGAGAATCAAACGCAAAGACGTTAGGCCCCCAGTGGCGCTGACCAGGAGCACTGTAGGTAATATTTGCAGAACCTGAGTAGCGCTCTCCCCCTTCTTTGGTAACAACACTAATTACTCCGGATCGAACGTTCCCGTACTCAGCGCTAAAACCGCCGGTGAGAACCTGTATTTCTTCTACAGCATCCAGGTTAACTTTATAAAAGGCCTGGTTAGTCAGGGCATCCCCTTGAGAAACACCATCTACGAGGAAAAGCGATTCATCAAAGCCAGAGCCTCGGATTTCAGGGCGATCTTCATAAGTCCCTACCTCGTTGATACTGACTTGAGCTGTTAATACGTTACTGACATCTTGATAACGGCCAAATTCGATTTCAACCGCATCCACTGTCCGCTGAGACGCTGATATGTCCCGCTGAATCACGGGCTGCTCTGCGGTTACGATGACCTCATCCAGGCCTACAGTGGCCTCTTCGAGTGTAACATTTACAGTAGTTGTGAGACCAATGTTTACGTCTACGTTATCTACAATCTTAGTGGTATAACCAATAAAAGATACGCGGAGTTGGTAATTACCTGGTCGGACATTGATGATATCGTAATATCCATCAGAGTCAGTAACGGCGCCTACGGCTGAACCGTCAATAATGACGTTCACACCTGGTAGACCATCAGCTGAAGCGGTATCTGTGACACGGCCAGAAATTTTCCCGACTTGGGCAGACGCCAATGTTACCGGTAACATAAGGAAAAGTACCAACAAAAGCGCTTTCGCTGCTTTCATATAAGAGCCTCCTTAAAGTATTGTGTAATTAATACATACGTGGGTGCAGAGCTTGTGGTAGCTCTAAGCGGAGTGGTGTAAACACGAATAAAATCAGATATGAAAAGTAGCTGGAGGGACTTCCAGGTTGAGCCAAATGGTGAGTTCTCAGGCTATAACCTTTTGCATAGTGGGATTTTATTTTATGTTTAATAATATGCTACAAAACAATCTTTCCATTTTCAAGGGTAATCTACCTCTACTACCTTGTAATGAAATTGATAAGCCTCTCCAAGGCATGGTATAGAGCTAATTCTTTTACCTGGCTTCTTGTCTTCACGCTCTTTTATGGATGCGACTCTCAAGATAACCAGGCTCCATTGACTCCATCCCCTCCAATTGATTCAAACACAGAAAGAGCCTGCGAGCTCGATCCAGATTTTCTGTCCTCCGTTTTAGGAAGGGATGTAATTCCCGCTCTTTCTGATCCGGCTTTAGTTTCTGCTGAATCAGTCTCATACTTAAAAGACGAAGACCTCGTCCTGGGTGTTGAATTAGAAAATGAAGTCATTGCTATTCCCCACAATATTTTGTGGCACCATGAAATCATTAACTTTAATTCGTTTACTATTCCCTTTTCAGTTACGTACTGCCCCCTTACTGGCTCTGGCATTGTCATCGACCGGACAGATTTGGATGGTGCTGAGTTTGGCGTTTCTGGGCTTTTGTACCACAACAACCTCGTTCTTTTTGATCGGAATCCGGAGGAGTCACTGTGGCCTCAACTTTCCAGATCATCCAAGTGCGGACCTGCTTTTTCAACGCAACTTTTTACAATTCCTGTTTTGGAAATGACCTGGAGCGCCTGGAAATCCCTGCATCCATCAACCCGCGTTGTCTCATCTGTTACTGGGCATGATCGCGATTACACCCAAAACCCATACGGGAATTACAATGAACCGAACAATGGGACCTTACTTTTTGAGATGCCTATTGATAATCGCCGTCCTCCTAAAGAACGGGCGCTTGTACTACCCCAGGGAGATGGTGGTCTCGCTTTTCCTTTCGGACTGATGGACGATGAATCGTCCCTTAGAGCCATCCATACACAGTTTCGTGGACAACACATCGTGGTATTATGGTCCAAAGCAGGGAATACGGCGATGGCTTATTCGCTAGATCAGACCACAAAAACTCCGGTCATCCGCGTTGAGAACAACCGGTTTGTCGATGAGGAGACGAGCTCAATCTGGCAGATTGACGGAAGAGCAGTGGAAGGCTCCTTAAAAGGCAAGCGCCTAAAGCCAGTCAGGGATGCTTATATCGCTTTTTGGTTTGCCTGGGCAGCATTCCATCCGGATACTGAAATCTGGCAGAACAATCCGTAGGACGTTCCTATTCAGATTCATTGTCAGGCGATGTATCGGCCTCATTCTCTTTCAGAGAAGTAGTTTCTGTTTCCTGATCTGGGCTATCGAGCCCCTCAAGGGCCAATAAATGGAGCCGCTCTTTTTGAAACGCTGGATCCCCCAGTAATTCCTCTACCTCTCGCAGCTTAGGCAATGCATCAATTTCACTGAGGCCAAACTGATCCAAGAATCTCTCGGACGTACCATACAACAAGGGGCGCCCAATTGCGTCACTGCGGCCTACAATGTCGATTAATCCGAGTTCAAGCAACTTCCTAACGGCATAGTCACTGTCCACTCCACGAACAAAGTCTACCTCAGGTTTAGTAGTTGGCTGACTATAAGCAATAATAGAGAGCGTCTCCATCAACGTACGCGACAATTTCTTGGGCCTGTTATCTTGATACAGTGCCCTTATATAATTCGCGTACTGGGGATGAGAAGCCATCCTGATTCCTCTACCCCATGATTTGATTCTGAAGCTTCTCCCCTCCTCCTCATACGATTCGTTGAGCCTGTCAACAGCTGCCAACACTTCCTTTTCTGTTGGCATCTTGATTCCTTGCACCTCGGAATAAATACGCGCAATCTTTTTTAAAGGAATAGGCTCTTCAGAAGCAAAAGCTAAACACTCTACAACGCTTAGCAAGTTTTCAAATTCAAAACCAATCTGGTCGAACTCCATTGAAGGCTTCTTTTCAACCTCTGGTTCTTTTTCAGATGTAGGTGAAGTGTCAGCTTCAGGCTGTGCAACCAGTTTTTCTTCCGTCGGCTCTGCTACTTCCGGTACATCTGCTGTTTGCACTTGTTCATCCTTTTGCGATTCCGACATAACCACTTCTTCTTCGTTAATGGGGACAACTGGCCTTGAGGTGGGTGATTCTATACTGGCAAAAACAGTTTCTGAACGAAGTACTGTAATTTCTGGGTGTTGCTCCTCGGCCGGGGGCTCTTCAGATTCAACCTCTCTAATGTCTTTAATCTCAGCTTGTTGCCGATTACTAGTAAGTTCATCTAGCACAACGTCAGTAGAATCGTCGAGCACGTCGGTATCTTCTGTAGAATCCATCTCAGAATCGGCTGACTCCTCTGGCACTGCATCAATGTAATCCATTAATGAAAGAGCCCGGTCTCTGGAGAACCCAATCTGTTTGCCCTTTTCTTTTTCAAGACTCTTGCCAGTAGGCTGTTCGTCTACTGGCCCTGCTTCAGATTCCTCTAAAGGCTCTACAGGAGATTCCTCAGGAGTAACAATGCCTTTATGCGAAGTATACTCATCTTTTGACTCAGTTTCATGAGTATTTTGCTCAAGCCGGCCAATGAGGGAATATAATTTCTTACGCTCCTCTTCTATATAGCGAGCCCTTCGCTGATTCATCGTTTCCTGACTCTCCTTCGGGGCATCCTCTTGAGCCTGTTCCTGATCACTCTCATAGGGAAGATTATCCTCAACAGTTGACGATTCCGTATCGTGATCTTTGCTCACTGTGCTGTCGCCATAATCATCCCTAGCAGGCGACGTCTCGCCAGGTGCAGTATCGTTAGAAATGATATTTGAGAAATCATGTAGGTCTACATCCTCCTCCGGAGTGCTCATCTCTACTTCACCCAATCCGTCATTCGAAAACACAGATGCGTTTTGCTCAACCGGTTCGGCTTCATCAACGATAGGTGCCAGCGGAATATCTGGAAAAGTTACTGGTTCTTCAGGAGGTTGCTCTACAATTTTCTTAGGCTTAGCAAGCGCTTCGATAGGATCCACAAGCGGTTCCTGAAGGTTTTCGTCCGCATTTAAGGAGAAAGAAATCGTCTCATCCGTTTCTAAAACACTCCCATCAGAACTCTCTGGATAACTTGGGAGGTCTGCCTTAGTACGGCCCTCCTCTACTACAGGATCTTCTTTAGCCGCTTCATCAGAAGCAGCCGAGCTCCCACTTAAATCACTATCATTTCGCAGCTTCAACAAGAGTTCAGTCAGCGAGACTTCACCTTCTGGTTCGTTGTTATCCCCAGAATCTAAGACCGTTGAATCTTGAGAGACCTCACTCCCAACACCCTTCAAGTCCTCTGTTTTTGGCTGCTCTTCTTCTACTGGATCTTTGACTACCTCTTTAGGCTCTTCTTTTTTCTGTCCAGGAAGCAATACCTCAGTGCGGTATTCACCAGGTAACTTTACTTCTGTTCTGAACTCGACAGGTGGCGGTGCATTCTCTTGCGGCTCTTCTTTTGGAGCAGAAGTAGGAATTCCGGGCAGCTTCACTTCTTTTCGTTGGTCCTTTGCGGATTTTCTTTTTCCGTCAAAAAGCCGCCGCTCTCTAGTGCCTCCATTGCTGTCGGATTTATCTTTCCGATTAAATAGAGAAAAATCTTTCTTTGTGCTCGTAGAATCAGAACCCTCTTTGGAATCAAGACCAATCACTTGACTCCCCCTACCATCCTGCAGTGGATCGATAGGTGACATCGAGGCATCAGGAGAGATAGGTTCTTCTTTATCCTTGCTCTTATCCCTCTGAGCCGTGTTCATACTGTCTAATGCCTTTAGCACCTCTTTACTATCAGGTTGCTTTGAAGACTTAAACAGAGGCGTTTTCTTTTTTGAGTCGTCCTCGCTTTTTTGTCCGGCTGGTTGTCCACCAGAACGTGCAAAGATCTCGTCCTCATTATCGTTTCTATTATTAACACCACGAACGGGATCAGAAAGCAAGGAAGGCTCAGAAGGTCCAGATGCTTCCGAAGGCGTATCTATAGGAAGAACCAACCAGGAATCATCAGCAAAGCTACTCGGAGGATTGGAAAAAGAGACCGAATAGCTATCGCCGCCAGTATTTTCATCAGGGAATCCATCATCAGCCTGGCCGGAAGGAGGTGTGAGAGGCTCTTCTGCTTCACCATCACCCCTTAAAGAAGCCTCAAGGCGATCAAGAGATGATACGATAAACTTTTCGTCTTCATGAAGATTGTCCAGCCCATTTGCACTTTCTGGACCGGGTGATGCAGGAGTCTCATGATTTTCAGTTTCATCGAACACTTGAAAACCACCAGTCGGTGTATTCAGTTGTTCATACGACTCAATAACTTGTTTTTTAAAGTACTGCAAGCGGGCACGCAGCTCATAGGAGTCTAACGAAGATCGCCCCTTCTCATGATAGTTGTTTAGATGAAAAGCCAACTCATCCGGTACCTGGATTGAATCGGCATCAACATGAATACCCCGGCGCTGCAGGGCTGAACTAATCTCTAGTTTGTATTCATCTATGTGGGGTAGGTCGGCTAAAATATCAGATTTGATTCCATGAATTGAATCATCACCAGCACCGGGATTAAATTCGTAGGGAGGAACGTAATCCGGTTGTTCTTCTATGAATTCAATTTCATTGCTCTCGTGCCCATTTTCAAATGAAATGGAGTCTGAGCCGTGATAGCTCTCGGGCTCAGAAGAAGGCAAAGTGTCGTCCTCTTCTCTTGGCAGGCTGCTATTAAGAAATGACGACAGATAATCCTCCGGCTCCAGCCACTGATAATCGCGCCTAGCTGGAGACCAAGAGAATGAGGTGGCAACCTTTAACCACTCTACATCTTTTTCACTAATTGACAGATTCCGAGTTTTTTTCTTTAACCTATCCCGGAATCCAAAATAACGCGCCATAATGACCTACCTTTCTCGACCGAAATGTTTTCTCAGGGCGTATCGAAAAGCTTACTTATGTATCGGAGAGCTGAGTAATTAGATTAGTCTCAATAATGTGGCCAAAAATCTTGGCCACGGAAATGAACACATGAAGCACTCGTTTCCAAACTGCTAGGCTGTTCCAGCAGAACCATTATTTATCCGAGTTGATAATTCTGAATAGTCGAAATTTCGCTCAAGAACAAAATCATCCCCTTCAGGACTCAGAATAAGTCCAATGTGACCTTGCTGCGTCATTTCTAGAATAACTAGAAAGGTTACAATCACAAAGTGCTTGGGCCTATGCTTCATCAAGGTTGTAAAAGGGATTCTTTCTTGAATTGCCAGGTGCTCAAAAACAAATTGACGTTGAGATTCAACACTGTACTGGTTTCTGTGTACAGAGTGAACGGGCGTATCCGGTACTTCAGAAAGAACCTTCTGCAGTGCAGATATCAGGCTAAATACAGACACCTGCAATTCAACACCCTTTCGCCCAACAATCTCTTCTTTTTCTTGCGCCGGGAAATTCCGGTTGAAATAGTCTGACCTTTTCTCGTACCGATTGCCCAGGGTTTCAGCAACTTCTTTGTACTTCATGTACGTTAGAAGCCTGTTAACCAACTCACGCCGAGGATCCACAGGGTCACCTTCTTCATCCAGTTCGGGCCGTGGCAGCAACATGCGTGCTTTAATGTTAATCAACTGAGCAGACATGTAAATGAAGTCACCTACACTGTCCAAGTCAACCTGTTCTAAAACACGTACGTATTCCAGATATTCATCGGTTATCTTTGAAATTGGGATATCGTGAATATCTAGTTCATCACGCCTGATAAAAAAGAGGAGTAAATCTAGTGGACCTTCAAAATCTTGGATTTGAACTCGATACATAAGTTGTTATTGATAGTCCTGCACCCCGTATAAGTACGATGCTGAGAAAATGACAACTATTTACTCAGATTATCTCTACAAGATAGCTATTTCCATACACACCTTCCATTCTGAGATAAAACTTAAATAAAGTCGTCACATCTATTCAGAGGCGCGTGATTTGAACCAGTTTAGTGTATTTTTGAGCCCTTCGCTCAGTGATATTTCAGGAATCCACCTTAGCTCATTCTGAGCATGAGTAGCAGATAAAACGCTTCGTTTCTGCTCGCCTGCCCGTCCAGGCTCATACTGGGGAATACATTCTGGCACATTCTGGTGCTGCAGTTCCTCTACCAGTTTATTAACCGTCGTTTCAATTCCTGTCCCAATGTTATAGGTACCGGGAAAGTCTTGGTTAAGGGCGAGTATATTTGCTTCCGCTACATCTCCAACGTACACATAATCTCGAGTCTGCTCTCCATCTCCAAATATGACCGGGTTCTCACCAGTCATCATTTTCTTAATAAAGATGGCTATCACACCCCCCTCCCCATCAAAGCGCTGCCTGGGACCATAAACATTAGCATAACGAAGAATTACCGGGACGATCCCATACGTCTTGTAATAGAAGAACAGGTAATGTTCTGTGGTTAACTTCGTAATTCCATAAGGGGAGATAGGCCGCAATGGATGTGATTCGTCTTGAGGCACATAGTCAGGCTCACCATAAATAGCCCCGCCGGTTGAAGCGAACACCACTTTTTTCAAGTTGTGCTTTCGCCCGGCTTCCATGCAATTCAAAAAGCCTACTACATTGATATCTGCGTCATAGGCCGGCGATTGAACGGATTTTCTGACATCCAGTTGGGCAGCATGATGAATAAGAACCTCGAATTGCTCATCCCTAAACAGATCTGATACGCGTTCATCCCGGATATCAAAAGCATGAAGGCGTACATTCTCCGGGAGGTATTCACGTTTTCCAGTCAGCAGACTATCTAATACATGGACCTCGTGCCCTTCTTCCACCAATCGTTCGACTACGTGCGAACCAATGAACCCTGCTCCTCCAGTGACTAATATTTTCATTATTTAAGACTTTGCAGGAAGCAGCACAATACGTGAGAAGCTTTCAGGATTAAATAATTCAGCAGCAACATCCATAACCTGCTCTGCAGTAACCTGCTCCACATTATCAATGATTTCGTCGAGCGTATGATGCTTATTGAAGAATAGATCCTGCCTCGCAATACGCATCATACGATTACTCATGCTTTCAAGCCCCATCATCAACGACCCCTTCAGCTGATTAATAGCCTGATTAAGTAACCGCGTGCCTATTTTATTCTGCACCATCTTGTCCAACTCACGCAAGATCAATTTTTCAGCGTGCTTCACCTTTGCAGGGTCCGTCCCCATATAAACCCCGAAATCTCCGGTGTCAGAATACAGATTAACAAAGGAGTAGATATTATAACAATATCCGTATTTCTCCCGAATATTCTGATTGAGCCGGCTAGACATCCCGCTCCCAAGTATGGTATTCAACACGGACAAAACAATGCGATTAGAGGAGTGCATGCCGTACCCTCTATTCCCAAGCACCAGGTGTGCCTGTTGAATGGGGCGTTCCTCTTCATACTGAACAGGCGAATATCCATTTACACCCCGCTGTAGAGGAGATCCAGCATTCGGACGTTTTAGCCCTTCAAACGCTTTGGTAACATAGCGTACCACCTTATCATGATCCGCATTGCCTGCCACTGCTATTACTGTTCGATCTGGGGTATACTGGGCATCGAGGTAATTGTGCAGTTGCTCTCTTGAAAAGGATTGTACCGTTCCAGGAAAACCGATTACTGGTTTCCCGAGAGAATTATTCTTGTAGATAGCAGACTCGAACCGATCAAAGATTAAATCATCCGGTACATCCTCGTACATTTTGATCTCTTCCAGCACCACTGCTTTTTCCTTCTGAAGTTCTTTTTCAGGAAAGGTGGGTTCAGAGATAAGATCACAAACAACGTCTATAGCTCTACCTAGATGTTCATCCAACGACCGTGCAAAGTAACACGTGTACTCTTTTCCAGTAAACGCATTGATATATCCACCTACGGATTCCATGCGGCTAGCAATTTGATGCATGCGCCGCCGACGGGTCCCTTTAAATACCATATGCTCGATGAAGTGGTTGATTCCCGCTTGAGAATCATTCTCATCTCTGCTACCGGTAAACACCCATACGCCCATCGACACCGAACGGACCGATGGGATTGACTCTGTTATGATGCGCAACCCATTTGGCAAGGTGGTCTTGCGAAAGAGCTGCTCTAGAGATGTGTGGGTGCTCGTAACCATTAGAGTGTACAAAGACTCCCGATGGCACATGGTGCGCGCCAAGGGGAGCCTAAAGTTGACATTGAACGGAGAGCGTTGTTATCTACGAGACCGACCGCCAGAGCGTCGATTTCCACCGCCACCGCCACTATTGCGAGACCGTCCACCTCTTCCTCCTCCACGAGAACGATTGTCCCTATCGCCTGAATCACGCTCTCGTGAACGGCTGCGGTACTCTCGATCATCGTCCTGACCATTCTCAGGCTTAGGCAAGAATACCTTTCGGCTCAATCGTAGCTTTCCATCATCACGCACTTCAATCAATTTGACTTTGACCTTGTCTCCGACCTGCATGTAATCTTCAACGTTCTCAACGTAGCCATGGTCAATTTCAGATACGTGCAGCAACCCTTCTCTTCCAGGCATAATTTCAATGATTGCCCCGAAGCTTTGGACTCCCTTAACGGTACCTTCGTACTCCTCTCCTTCTTCAGGCACTGTCACAATGCCTTTAATCATCTGCACTGCGCCCTGAGCATCTTCCTGATTGGTCGCTGCAATGGTGACAAATCCCTGGTTATCTCTTTCTTCAATTTCGATAACGGTATTCGTCTCTTTCTGAATCGCTTGTATGATTTTACCACCAGGCCCAATGACCGCGCCGATAAAGTCTGAATCGATCGTGATCTGGGTGAGACGAGGCGCATGAGGCGACAACTGAGCTCTTGGAGTGTCCAAAACCTCATCCATCTTATCCAGAATGTGCAATCGGCCTCTTCGCGCTTGCTCTAATGCTTGTACAAGCACTTCGCGAGAAAGTCCAGTGACTTTGATATCCATCTGGCAAGCTGTGATGCCGTCACGTGTACCTGTCACTTTGAAGTCCATATCACCCAGGTGATCCTCTGTACCCAGGATATCGGTCAGAACCGCTGTTCGAGACCCGTCAGTGATAAGCCCCATAGCCACACCGGCTACTGACTTCTTAATGGGCACCCCGGCATCCATCATCGCAAGCATACCTGAACAAACCGAAGCCATTGAAGACGATCCGTTTGATTCTAACACATCCGCATTAATGCGAATGGTGTAAGGAAAATCCTCATCTTCAGGGATAGCGTGCATCAGCGCTCTTTCAGCAAGGTAACCATGCCCGATCTCGCGCCGGCTAGCTCCGCGAAGGAATTTAGCTTCACCCGTACAGAACGGAGGGAAATTATAGTGCAGGAAGAATCGACGATCAGAAACGTCGAATACTTGATCTACTGCTTGCGCATCTTTACGAGTACCGAGAGTTACCGAAGCCAGCACCTGGGTTTCACCTCTCGTAAATATTGCCGAGCCATGAACCCGTGGCAGGTAACCAACTTCTGACCAAATGTGACGGACATCTTCCGGACCACGGCCGTCTATACGGCGCCCTTCCGAAAGAATCATTTCTCTCATAAGGTCACTCTCTACTTTTCCTACCGCTTCTTTGATGTCTCCAGCTGAATAGCCTTCTTCCGTTTCTTCAGCACGGCCTTCTCCGGTCTCTGGATCCGGCTCTCCTAGCATCGCATTCAGCACACCGTCTTTTAAATCAGCAATGCCTGCATAGAAGGTTTCTTTTTGATAAGGTTGCGCTAGGTGTTCGGTCATCTTTGGCCCAACTAAATCGCGCACCTTTCCTATCAAGTCTTCTGGCAGAACAGTAGGTGTAAATTCAAACGGCTCAACATCCCCTTTCATTTCCACAAGGGCATGTTGCCCCTGGCAGATTTTTTTGATGACATCATGCGCGAGGTCAAATGCTTCAAGCATCTCTTCCTCTGTCACTTCTATCATCTCTCCTTCTACCATCACAATCGCATCTTCTTTACCCGCTACAACGAGATTGAAGTCGCTTTCTGCGAATTGTTCAAGGGTTGGATTAATAATGAATTCACCATCGATGCGACCTACTCGGACGTGCGCAGTTGGGCCTTCAAATGGAGCGCCGGCACACATGAGTGCTGCAGAAGCAGCAACACCCGCCAGGACATCAGCATCGTTATCTGTATCAGCAGAAAGCACATACACGATGATCTGTGTTTCATTCAAGAACCCCTCGGCAAACAAAGGCCTCATGGTTCTATCAATCAATCGTGACGTTAATATTTCTTTGTCGTTTGAGCGGCCTTCTCTTTTAATAAATCCGCCAGGTATTTTACCGGCAGAAGAAAATTTTTCTCTGTATTCAACAGTAAGTGGGAAAAAACTCTGATTCTCTTTCGGTTCTCTCGCTAGTACTGCTGTAGCTAATACCATGGTATCTCCCATGCGAGCTACAACTGCCCCGTCCGCTTGCTTTGCAAGCCGTCCCGTTTCTAACGAGATAAATCGTCCGGGGGCAAATTCAATTTCGTGTATTGTCTTTTCTGACATATTTTTTCTTTTCGTTTTCAACATTCAACATTGTGAGCTCACACCTATGTCTAGAGCCATACGCTCTCTGTTTAAGAATTGACTTATCCAAAATACGGATGGTATTCATCCAGTTTTCAGGTGTGAAAGAGGTGAGCAAACAGCATATTTAGTCTTCAATTACCTGATCTTCATGACAGGCGCTCTACATACTGACGTTCAGCTCCCTGAGGTATTATTTACGTATACCCAGCTCGCTTATTACTTTCCTATATCGCTCGATATCTTTTTCAATAAGATAGTTCAATAACCGGCGTCTTTTCCCAACCAGTTTGATCAGACCTCTACGGGTGGAATGGTCCTTAGGATGTTTCTGAAGATGCCCAGTAAGCTCAGAGATTCGCTTGGAGAAAATAGCGATTTGTACTTCTGCTGTACCTGTATCCGACTCCCCCTTACCAAACTTATTGATTAGTTCTTGTTTTTGTTCTTTCGTTATCATTTTTAAATACTCCTCTTTAGATTATTCCATGCTAAAGAAGATGCCTATGATCATCTGACAAGGGCCAGAAAATCATATCACCGACTCAAGTTCTGCTCTACAACGCACTTTATCCTTTGAAAGTTGCTGAACCAGTGCGTCAACTGAATTAAATTTTTTCTCATCACGGATCCTACGCACAAATTCGACCCTAATTTCCTTTTCATACAGGTTTTCTTCCAGGTCAAAAATATGTACCTCTATGCGGGTATCATGTCCGTCGAATGTAGGGCGAACGCCGATGTTTAGCATTCCCATACGTACTCGGCTATCAAAAAGGTGCACAAGGACGGCATAAACCCCTTTACGTGGTACAACTTTCTGAGGATGATTGACCTGAATATTGGCGGTAGGAAATCCAATACCAGCCCCTCTCCCATCTCCCGACACAACACGCCCAGACAAAGAATATCGCCGCTTGAGAAGCTTCGTTACCAGTTCTACATTCCCTGTCTCCTGTAATTCGGTCCGTATCCGAGTAGATGAAACGACGTCAAGCTCCAATACTTGTGCTGGAATCACATCAACCGTGAAATTATACTCGCGCCCCAGGGACACGAGGAGTTCTTTATCACCCTCTCTTCCTTTACCAAAACCGTGATCATGCCCAATGATGATCTCTTTTAGCCCTATTCTGTTAACAAGAATATCCACAACGAATTGTTCAGCGCTAGTATTCGCAAATTCTTTTGTGAATGGGATAACAATAAAGCGATCCAACCCAAGGCCTTCAAAAGCAGCGGCACGCTCCTCAATGGTCGTCAATAGCGGGACCGGTGAACCTTTTACTACTTGCCGTGGATGCGGATCGAACGAAACAGCCACACTCAACGCGTTTTGTTTTTTTGCCCTGTCCACCAAATACGATATGATGGATTGATGGCCCAAATGCACACCATCAAAGGTACCAACCGTAACGAGGGATTGGCCGTTCTTTTCTATCTGATTCCATCCTATCTCTCTCTTCATCCACCCAATTGGTTATCTTGATGAAAGGGTTTCTTGGAGCGTCTCAATTTTCCACGCCCCGTTTACATGTATAGACCCTATAGAAGTTCTCCGCAATCGGCTTAAATGTCCCCCAACTTGAAGTAGCTCCCCCAGGTCATGGGCGATACTACGAATATAGGTGCCTTTTGAACAACCAATTGTGAAATGCACTTCATTTTTTTCGATGGACTCTACGTCAAACTTGTAGATGGTTACAGCTCTCTTTTTTCTTGCGATCTCTTCGCCCCTTCGTGCTTTTTTATATAAGCGTTCTCCACCCACTTTTAGGGCAGAATACATAGGAGGTTCTTGCAGGATCTCGCCTTTAAAGGATGCCGCGGCTTCCAAGATTTGCTCTGCAGATAAATGGTCCGTCGGCACTCGCCGGGTTACTTCAGTCTCTGCATCGTAAGAGGGTGTAGATTCGCCCAATCGAATCGTGCCTGTATACTCCTTGGGCTCCTCCATGAACTCGTTCATGCGTTTGGTCGCTTTTCTTCCAATCAGGCAAATCAACAAGCCCGTTGCCATAGGATCCAGCGTACCTGCATGCCCTACTTTCTTCACCCGTACCAGGCCTCTCACTTTTTTCACAACATCAAAAGACGTCCACCCCTGCTCTTTGTCTATGGGGAGTACTGCTTCGATGAACTCTTCGGGTAAATCAGGGAATGGGTATACGTTAGTATGATGTGAAGAAGCGTTCTCCATCGATCATTCATCGTCCTCCACGCCTCGACGCGCTCGTTCGGCCCGTATCTTGGCAAAAAGATCTTCCATCTTACTGGCCTCAAACTGAGATTCATCGAGGAAAAAACGCAGTTCAGGGACCGTCCTGAGTTGATGGCGGATACGGCCCGCAAGAGCAGACCGTATCTTTTGTGTAAGCCCTTCTAAATGGCGGAATGAAGCTTTGCGTTGCTCCGGTGTACTCTCTAAGATACTTACGTAGATATAAGCAATAGACAAGTCCTTAGTAACGCGAGCGCTTGTCACCGTCACAAGCGGTTGTATTTGCTCACTGAATTCAGTGCCAATCAACTCTGCTACTTCTCGCTGTATAAGCTTTGCAACCCTTTCTGTTCGGATACTCACGTGACTTACTGGTTAGCGTGGGGCTTAATCTGTATATGAGGACTATGCCTCCAACGTACGCTTAGTCTCTACGATTTCGAATGCTTCAAAGAGGTCGCCAACTTTAATGTCGTTGTAGTTCTCCATACCGATACCACATTCGTAACCGTTCACGACTTCCTTCACATCATCCTTAAATCGCTTGAGGGAGCTTAATCCTCCTTCATAGATCACAATGCCATCTCGGATCAGTCGAACCTTGTCATTACGGCGAATACGGCCCTCAGTGACATAACATCCAGCCACTGTACCGACACGTGGCACTTTAAAGATTTCACGCACTTCGGCTCCACCAGTAATTTTCTCAGATTCTTCTGGAGACAATAGCCCTTCAAGAGCATCACGAACGTCTTCGATTGCATCATAGATGATTGAGTACGTGCGTACATCAATTTCTTCTCTTTCAGCAACAGCACGTGCTCCTGGGGAAGGACGAACCTGGAAGCCAATGATTACAGCATCGGATGCAGATGCAAGCATGACGTCGCTCTCAGTGATCGCACCAACGCCACTGTGTATAATGTTCACAGCTACTTCTTGGGTCGATAGTTTCAACAACGAGTCCGAAAGTGCCTCTACAGAACCACCCACGTCCGCTTTTACAATCAGGTTCAACTCCTGGAAGTCACCCAATGCGAGACGGCGTCCAATTTCATCAAGCGTAATATGCTTGCGCTGGCGAAGCGTCTGCTCACGATGAATTTGTTGCCGTTTCTGCGCAATCTCACGTGCTTCCCGTTCTTCTTTCATGACCACAAACTGGTCACCAACTTCCGGTGCACCATTAAAACCTAGAACAAGAGCTGGTAGAGCTGGACCAATGTCGTCCACTCTATGATCTCGTTCATCAAACATGGCGCGTACACGTCCGCTGTAGATACCTGCAATAAAGGTATCACCAACACTCAGTGTACCATTCTGAACAAGCACAGTAGCAACCGTACCACGGCCTTTGTCAAGGCGGCTTTCGATGACAACTCCGTTGGCCATCCGCTCCGGATTGGCTTTGAGCTCCAGGATATCGGCTTCGAGAAGAACCTTCTCTAGAAGCTCGGGAATGTTTTCTCCCGTCTTAGCCGATACCAGCGAGCACTGTACCTGGCCGCCATATTGTTCTACCAATACACCATGATCCGCCAATTCTTGTTGCACACGCGGTGCATTTGCATCGGCTTTATCAATCTTGTTGATGGCCACCATAATTGGCACATCGGCAGCCTTGGCATGGTTAATTGCTTCAATGGTCTGAGGCATCACGGAATCATCCGCAGCCACTACCAGGATAACAATATCAGTTACCTGCGCACCACGAGCACGCATCGCGGTAAAGGCTTCGTGACCCGGTGTATCCAAAAATGTAATCTGGCGCCCGCCTTCAAGCTCAACGTGATAGGCGCCAATGTGCTGGGTAATACCTCCAGCCTCACCTGCCACTACGTTTGCACTACGGAGATAGTCCAATAAGGACGTCTTCCCGTGGTCAACGTGGCCCATGATGGTAACTACTGGCGCTCTACCGACCAATGTTGCAGGATCGTCCTCTTCCAGTTCGATATCGTCCGTTCCAAATTCGGTAATGAACTCAACTTCATATCCGAATTCGTCAGCGACAAAACTAATGGTATCTGCGTCGAGACGCTGATTAATAGACACCATCATACCCGAGGCAAAAAGAAGACTGATCAATTCGTTTACCTGAAGATCCATCAGGTTTGCCAGTTCACCGGTTGAAACAAACTCGGTCACTCGCAAGATTTTTGCTTGTTCTGCTTCCGCCTCTAGATCTTTTTGGCGCTGAGCAGCGAATTCATCACGGCGGCGGCGGCGGCGGCGTTGTCGAGACCGGCTGCTTCCCTGCTCAAGGGTACGCAAGGTTTCCTGGTAGGCCTGATCAACTTCTGCCTGATCAACTTTGGTTTCTTTTTTCTTCTTCTTTTTCTTCTGACCGTCTTTGGACTTAGTGGTCTTAGACTTATTCTTGTCAGCAGTTTTCTCAGAAGCATCTGGCGATGCTTTCGCATCTTTTGAAGCGACTTCCGGCTTGTCCTCTGTCTTCTTTCTCTTCCTCTTTCTCTTTCTCTTTCTCTTTGGAGAAGCTTCTTCAATCGCGCCAAGATCGATCTTGCCAATAACTTTGGTGCCAGTCAGCTTGTATCTGCTTGCGGAAACGATGTCTTCCTCAGACAATTCCTCATCGCCTTCTCCACCTCTAGCAATGGCCTCCAGCAACTCTTCTTCAGTAAGCTCAACCGGTTCGCTTTCAGAATCTGCATCGGGCTCATCAGCACCTACGGCCTCAACAGCATCCTCTTCAGTCGCCTCTTCGGGTTCCGATTCTTTTTCGGCTACAGCAGCTTCTTCAAGTGCCGGTTCAACAGCCTCAGCTTGCACATCCTCTTCAGCTTGATCATCGCTTTCCCCATCCTCAGCTTCAGAACTAGGCTGCTCTACTTCTTCAACAGGAGCAGGCTCCGGCTCGTCTTCAGCTACGGGTGCTGGTTCTTTTTCAGCTTCAGCCGTGTCCTCAACTTCCGCTTCTGGAGCTTCCGTTTCAACGGGCTCTTCAGATGCACTTTCGGCCTCTTCGACTGGATCAGCAGCTACCGGTTCTTCAACGGCTGCTTCTGCTTCAACGTCTTCAACCACAGGCTCCGGCTCCTCTTCGGCAACGGGCTCTGGATCTTTTTCAGTTTCAAGAGCGCCTTCAGAAGTGCTTTCTACCTCAGCGGGCTCCTCAGATTCAGCAGATTCCTCGACCTGTTCTTCTTCAACAGGATCAGGAGTTACTGCCTCAGGCGAAGGTGGTTCATCCGTCTCGGTTAGAGAGCCGTCCCCAGTAGCCTGATCTGTTTCATCTGCGACACGTGCTGCTTTTTTCTCGCGCACCCGCGTTGCAATCTCTCCGTCAGAAGCAAAGTTTTCGTAGAGTGCATAATATGCATCTTCGTCTGTAATAGATGCATTTAGCCCCTTACCCTTTAGGGCACCGGAGAATCCTTCATCATCTAGATACTGTAGGACTGTTTCTTCAGAGATGTTTAGCTCTCGTAGGATTTTAAACAGCCTGACCTTTTTAAATGTATTTTGCGCCATTTAGCAACGTTTGTAGTAAACGTACGTCTACCAGTGTTTTACCTAAGATTCATCTTCCTCCTCCTCAAATTCGGCCTTGATGATCGAAACAACATTTTTTGCAGTTTCAACATCAAGCCCAGAACGGCGTACCAGTTCATCTATGGATAGTTCAAGCACGACCCGAGCAGTATCGCAGCCAATATCTTTCAATTTCTGCAATGTCTCTTCGTCAAGCTCGTCTGCGAACTCTCCAATTTCCACGTCCTCCTCATCGTCAGATATTTCTCGGTATATATCGATTTCGTAATTCGTCAAGGCAGAAGCAAGACGAATATTTATACCTCCCCTTCCGATTGCCTGACTAACCTCGTCGGCACGTACAACTACCTTTGCACGCGGGGGATCCAATTGATCATTAACTGTAACAGAAATTGGCTTCGCAGGCGAAAGAGCACGCTTGATTAATTCGTGTGCATCCTCTGTCCATTCCAATACATCAATGTTCTCATTTCCGAGCTCCCGGACTACAGCGTGTATACGTACGCCTTTCATTCCCACACAAGCTCCGACAGGATCAATGCGGTCATCATGGCTCATAACAGCCACTTTTGCGCGATCTCCTGGTTCGCGAACTATTTTCTTAATCTCAACAATGCCATCATAAATTTCCGGCACTTCCAATTCAAATAAGCGCTCCATAAATACGGGCGCTGCACGGCTTATGATAACTTGTGGGTTATTGCCTGCATCCCTGCGCACATCGTGCACTACAGCACGAAGCATATCACCTTTCCGGTACCGGTCCTTATAGATCTGCTCGTCCTTAGGCAGTAATAATTCTACCTTATTGTGGATGACAAGCACTTCACGGCGCCGAATCTGATAAATCTCCCCTACGACTACCTCTCCAATCAGATCGTAATACGTTTTGTACACATTGTCTTTTTCGATATCTCGAATGCGCTGGCTAAACGTTTGCCTCGCAGTCATTACTGCACGCCGGCCGAATTCTGAAATGTCGATTTCACTCGCCACTTCATCGCCTACATCAAAATCCTCATCTAAACCGGTTGCATCAATCAATTCAATCTGCGTTACAGGATCCTCTAGATCCAGGTTCTCAACAACCTCTCGGATGTGCAATACCTGGATATCGCCATGGTCTGGATTAAATATTATTTCAAATGCTTCATCAGAGCCATAGCGTTTTCGAATCATAGCACGGAAGACATCCTCTACAATAATCTGTAGATTATCTCTCTCAATGCCTTTCTCTCGTGCGATCTCCGCGAAAGAGGAAACCAGATTCGTGCTCTGCATTTTAGTTCGTATCTTTTTTGCGGTATGCAATGCGTCTGAGAAATTACCTCTTTCAGACGCTCAGCCTACCAGGGTAGTACAATTTTCGATTCAACTATGTCATCCATTGAGATGCGTTGGAGCGTCCCTCCTTTCACGTTCAGCTCAATGAATTCTTCAGCCGTATTTATTAATTCTCCCTGTACATTCAAGCGCTTCTCCTCATTCATGTACTTCACTTTTAAGGTGCGCCCAATATTCTTCTTATATTGCCGGGGCAATCTTAGAGGCCGGTCTACGCCAGGCGATGACACATTGAGTGTGTACCGCCCTTCAATCACTTCTTCTGTTTCCAGAAGAAACCCGACCTCTCTGTTTACCTTAGCAAGCGTATCTACGCCCAAAGCGTCATCACTTTCAACATACACTTCCACAACCCTGGACCCTTTCACACCGCGGACAACAATCTCGACCACATATAGGGGCGTGCCCACAAGGACATCCTCCACAATGCGATGCACGCGTTGGTCAACAGTTTGCAGTATGTCGTCAGAATGATTCATCATGTATAAAAAAAGCCCGTTCCCCAACCAGGACGGGCGCTTTAAGCGCGAAACTCTCGTTCAACAAAAAAAGGCGGCATCAGCCTCCTTTAAACTCGATATCCCAAGTCTCTCCTCATCAACAACCTTTGGTTCTTCCCAAAGCGCTCCGGCTGCCACAAAACGCACTCCCGGTAATCAGGTTCCAATATAAGCATTTTTTAATCGGTGTGCACCCCTTATTCTACACAAGGGTTGGCCGCCGTTCTGCCTCTACCAACTCTTTATAGTCAAGCATATAATGTAGCCCGCGGCTCTCTCTTCTCATCTGCGCAGAACGAATAATCAGATAAGCAACGGCTATCATATTTCTTAGCTCACACAACCCTGCAGAAATGGCAGATCGCCGATAGAAATTTTCGGTTTCCTCAAAAAGTAAATGCGTCCGCCTGAAGGCTCTGTCTAATCGCAGGCTTGAGCGCACGATGCCTACGTAGTTCCACATCACCCTGCGCAGTTCTTCCCGGTTGTGCGAGATCAATACCCATTCTTGCGGGCGAGCCGTTCCGCTATCGTCCCAATCAGGCACGGATTCGTTCCATATGGATTCGCTTTTGTACTCTAGCGCTTTTCCTTCTGCACGATGGCTGAACACCAGGGCCTCCAGCAAGGAATTGCTGGCTAACCTATTGGCACCATGCAGGCCGGTGCAAGCGACCTCACCACTCGCGTACAATCCCCGGATGGACGTTCTGCCATACGCATCGGTCAATACTCCACCACATTGGTAATGAGCAGCCGGCACCACAGGAATCGGATCCGTTGTCATATCAATCCCGAACTTCAGGCACGTTTTATAAATTGTAGGGAAGTGGTGAATGATATCATCTTTATTGCGGTGCGAAATATCCAGGTACACGTAAGCATCCCCGCGCTGCTTAAGCTGATCATCAATCGCACGTGCAACGATATCTCGAGGTGCTAATTCTTCCCGTTTATCATAAGATGGCATAAACCGGTCACCACCCTTGTTGAGCAAAATCCCCCCTTCTCCACGAACCGCTTCAGAAATGAGAAAAGAGTTGGCCTCAGGATGGTACAGACTCGTAGGATGAAATTGCACGAACTCCATATTCGCTATACGTGCTTTAGCCCGGTAGGCCATCGCCACACCGTCGCCCGTTGCAATCCTTGGGTTCGTTGAATGAAGATACACCTGCCCTGCACCCCCGGTGGCTAACAGGGTTGCCTTAGCAAGCACTGTTTCAATGGTATTGTCATTCTCATCATAGATATACGCACCATAACACGTAATATCTGGACTCAATCGCGTGATGTGCCGCCCCAAATGATGGTCTGTGATAAGCTCTAGCGCAAAATGATGCTCAAATATCTCAATATTCGGGTGATTTGCGACATTTGAAAGCAAGGTTCGCTCTACCTCATACCCAGTGGCATCCGCAGCATGTACAATGCGATTGGCCGAATGACCGCCTTCCCGCCCTAAGTGCAGTTTGCCGTCTTCCCTAGTAAAATGAGCCCCCATTTCAATGAGTTCCCGAACCCTTATAGGCCCCTCATTCACTACGATATCCACGATGCGTTCATCACACAGCCCTGCACCCGAAATCAGGGTATCGTTCTTATGATCTTCCACCGAATCCGTTTTATTCATCACAGCAGCTATACCGCCCTGTGCATAGTTTGTATTGGATTCGGCCCGCTCTTTTTTGGTAACAATGGCTACCGTTCCTTTTTCAGCGGCTCTTATAGCAAAGGAGAGGCCAGCGATACCGCTGCCTATAATGAGATAATCAACTTTTTTTGCCATGGCTGTTTGCCAGACTGCAATCAGGTAGGTTACTATCTGGTGGGTTGCGCCTGCTGGAGCAGGTACGCTTTAATAAAAGGCTCGATATCCCCATCCATGATGGAGTGGATGTCGCTTATTTTGGTTTCGGTTCGGTGGTCATTCACCATCGTGTAGGGCTGGAATACATATGAGCGTATCTGGCTGCCCCATTCAATCTTTTTCTTTGAGCCCTCTAACTCGTTCTTTGCCGCTTCTTTGATCTCCATCTCAAGCTTATAAATTTTACTCTTAAGCATTTTCATCGCACGCTCCTTGTTTTGAAGCTGGCTACGCTCTTCGGTACACTCAGCAACCACTCGCTGCTGCTCACCATTGGACAGTTTACCGGTCCATATATATCGAACTCCTGTTTCTACTTTGTTCACGTTCTGGCCGCCTTTCCCGCCAGAGCGAAACGTGTCTAAAGCAATATCATCGGGCGAGAGTTCAATTTCGATATTATCCTCTATCTCAGGATAAGCAAACACACTGGCAAAGGAGGTATGCCGGCGGCCGCTCGAATCAAAGGGTGATATCCGGACAAGGCGATGAACGCCGGACTCGGATTTTAAATATCCGTAGGCATAAGCTCCTTCGATCTGTAATGAGGCGCTCTTTATTCCAGCTACATCGCCAGGCTGATACTCAAGCATGGAGACCTTGAAATTCTCCCGCTCCCCCCAACGGGTGTACATGCGAAGCAACATCTCCGCCCAATCCTGGCTTTCGGTCCCTCCTGCTCCTGGATGAATGGTTAGAATGGCATTGCGCTGATCGTCTTCCTCTCGAAGCATATTCCGAAACTCCAGCGCCTCCACCTTTCGCTCTAATTTAGACGCTTCGTGTTGAATATCATCCTCTAATCCCTCTTCCCCTTCCGCTGCTAATTCCAGAAGCGTTTCAACATCATCTGATGTCCCCTGTAGATCTTCCCAGGAATCCAGCCACTGCTTCTGCACAGAGATCTTCTTCTCTACAACTTTCGCTTCGTCAGGGTTACTCCAGAAATTCGGATCCAGCCTCTTTTCGTTTAGCTTTTCTATCTCGTTTCTTCGCTGATCCGGGTCAAAGATAACCTCCGAGCGTGGCAACACGCTCTATCAACACCTTAATTTCATCTATGGTTTTACTCATATCTATCCTCTTATTCTTCGCACCTGGTTACCAATGAGCGCTCCCAGCAACCCCAGGATAGCTCCAATCAAGATGGTTAGCACAACGATAAGGCTCCCGTGCAAGTTTCCCAAGATCTCCCCCATCATCCCTAACATTTTCTGGACCTCTACCTGCGCTACTATAAAATTATATCCAACGAGAAGAGCCCATGATATCCCAACACACAAAGCCCCCATCGCCCCGGTTCCAAGTGCTCCCACAGCTCCCTCCTTACTACCCAACCAATACCCACACGTAATCCCTCCCAGAATACTCCAGCTCCAACCTAAAAGCAGGTGTGCCACAATGCTTAAGACTACACTAGCTATAAATTTCATGAAAGCCCAGTCGCTTTTTTTTTCAGGTTTCAAGTTCCAGGTTAAACGTTATGGAACTTGAAACATCTAAAATGAACCCATTCATTTTAGTTCAGCAGTTCCCTCATCGCCCCTCGTACACGCTCGGACTGCTCTGCCTGTACTTTCTGGGTCGCCAGGGCGCGTAGCTGTTCTCCTCTGAATGGCTTTAACGCCACAGCAGCGGCATAACGAACGGATTCGTGAATGCTGTCTAAAGATGGCACAATCGCATCATATATGCTGCTTTTCACTTCGGGATGAGTCGCGGCAATACTTGAGAGCGATTGCAACGCGGTGCTTTGCAAGTCTTCGTGATACCGGGAGCTCAAGAATTTTTGAAGGTACGGAATTCCTTCCAAAGATTTCACCATACCATACTCTTCCAGCAATGCCCTTTCAACAACCTGGTTCGAAGACGACAAATTAAACAGCGGACGTACACCTACAACAAACTCATTTGGAAACGAATCAGCATACAATTCAACCGCCCGGGTCACGACTGCATACGATTGGTCCTGCACTCCTGTATCCAATGCTTCTTTAAGTAACGCATCACTTACGGAAGATAAAGCCTCCATAGCTGCCTGACGCACAAGCGGGCTGGTATCGGTTCGTACTCTTGCCAACAACCCATTCCGAACCACTTCATCTTCGCCATATCCCTTTAGTGCTTCTGCCGCTCCCGCCCGTACATAAGGAGATGTATCGCTTTGCGCGATAATTAGCAGTTCGTCCTGGATTCTAGCATCGTTCTCCTTTGCACCAAGAGCCTTCACAGCCTCAAGCCGGCCAGCCATTTCGTTATCCAGGCGAGCCTGACTGATCCATTCATTGGTTTCTTTTTCAACATGGATTTCAGCCAACAACCAATCTCCAGCATCAAATTGCACAAAGTCCAGGGCACTTGCGATGGCAAACTGGAACGTCGTATCACGATTGACGACACGGAATTTTTGGGTGAATGGTGAAAAACCGGTCATATTCACTTCCACACCCACACTAAATGCAAACGTACCAACGGTCAAGCTATCTTGGACTTGTTTAACATGGACGCCATACAATCCACGGTCCTGATCGAAGGAATGGGTTACCTCGAGTTCGGGATGGCCCGGCCGGCGGTACCACTGGTCAAAGAAATTTCCTAGGGGCCTCCCGGAAGCTTCTTGCATCGCCTGCTGCAAGTCCTCAAGAACCACCTCTTCAAAGGTGTTGTCTCTCACAAAATTCCGTACGCCGCGCCACCATACATCCTCTCCAAGTTCATAGCGCAACTGGTGCAAAACCAGGGCTGCTTTTTCATACGTGTGCCGGTCGTACAATACATTTGGATCATCGTATCCGTACCAGATAATGGGTCGCTGCAAGGTCTTGGCCGACTCAAAATACTTTTCTCGGTCCAGGATTGTATGATACTGCGCCGCATCCATACCCCTTGCCTCTTCCATGTATACACGCTCGAAATAAGTAGCAAACCCTTCATTCAAGGGTAAATGCGCCCAGTTTCTACACGTTAACAGGTTGCCAAACCATTGATGAGCTATCTCGTGGACAATCAAATCAAGCCCTGACTCATCCATGTGAGCACGTTCATCCCGCTGCAAGTCATCGTACATGATCGTCGCGGATGTATTCTCCATCCCACGGGCTGTAAAGTCGCGGACAGCGATTTGCTTGTAATTCTCCCATGGATAGGCAATGCCCAGCTTCTGCTCAAAATACCCGATAATCCGCGAGGTCTCACCAAAAACGAGCATCGCATTCAAGGCATGTTCTGGCTCCACGAAATAGGCCAGGGGCACCTGCGTTCCATCCGGCCGGGTATACGCATCTGCAACAACTGTATATTCTCCGACAGCAAACCCTGTCAGGTACGACACATGCGGCCTGGATAATACCCAACGATCTTTTCGAAGTCCATTGCCTACCAGGTCCCGGCTTATCAGCTGCCCGTTCGCAGCCGTGGTATATCGCTCCGGAACGGTCAGCGAAATATCGAAGGTCATCCGATCGTTCGGATAGTCCCAAGATGGAAACCAGTACTGATTGTCTTCAGGCTGGCCCAATGTCCAGACCTGGGTGGGCCTTGAGTCATCGATTCCCTGCGGATCTATAAAGGCCAGCCCTAACTTCCGTCCATTTCGATAAGGATGAGCCGTATATTCAATCCGCACTTCGATCCGATCTCCTTTTTTTGCCTGGGGACTGATCGGTATGCGGATGTCATTGTTTTCGTAAACAAACGGATTGTTCTCAAATCCAGTGCCTTCTCGTTTTAGGCTTACTGAATGGATATCCATGTCACGGCCGTCCATTGACAACGAGCCTAGTAGATCGGACATGACTTCCATTTGATGGATAGCTACACCGTTTACGAGTTGACGAGGAAAATCAAATGAGATATCCAGAATGGTGTTAGAGACATCCACATTACTTAATGGCTCTCTAAACCCCCTGCGGTCGTCATAAAGGATACGAGGATCAGGATCCTCTTCCTGGGCTTCCACTACGGGAGGCGGAGGCGGAAGAGATGCTTGTGGCTGCTCCTCTACGGCTTCCTCAACCACAGGCGGCGGCTCGGCAGCTTTTCGGCTACCTGAACATGCCGTTGCTAACAAGGCGGCACCCAAGATTAAGATGCCAACAAGACTACGCTTTTGTTCTACTAAGAGTGGGTTAGTATACTGAGTCATGATATTGAGTCCGGACTCCGGAGTCCTCTAATCACTTCCTATTTAAGGCCTGGTACTTTCTAGCAAAGATCGTGATTTTTTCTACCGCTTGCTCAAGCTTTTCGTAGGCCGTTGCATACGAGCAGCGAACGTAGCCGGCACCACTTGGGCCGAAGGCGTCTCCAGGCACAACAGCTACACGATGTTCTTCCAACAACTTATGGGCAAACTCGTCCGAGGTCAAACCAGTGCTTCGAATGTCAGGAAAACAATAGAAGGCGCCCTCAGGTTCAAACGTTGGCAACCCTGCATTTCGCATGCCATCTACGATTAATCTTCGGCGTTTGTCATACGCCTGACGCATCGACTCAACGTCTTCCTGGCAATCGCTGATTCCGGCAACAGCACCAATCTGCCCCATGGTAGGTGCACTCATCACTACGTATTGGTGTAATTTGTATAGCGCGTTTGCGATTGCTTTTGGCGCGCATACATAGCCTATTCGCCACCCCGTCATTGCATACCCCTTCGAAAAGCCACCCAGCAGGATGGTACGCTCCCTAAGCCCCTCTACCGACGGTACACATACATGACCGCTCTCTAGCGCACTACCGTATACGAGACGGTCGTAAATCTCATCTGAGATAACCATGAGGTCATGCTTTACGACAACTTCAGCGATCGCTTCCATCGTCTCTCGGCTCAATACAGCGCCCGTTGGGTTGTTGGGATACCCTAGAAAAAGGACACGGGTATTTGGCGTGATACGGGCCTCGATGTCAGCGGCTGTCACCTGGAAGTTATGTTCAACCGATGTTGGTACATAGACGACTTTGCCTCCTGCAAATTCAGCCGTAGGGCCATACGACACAAAACAGGGTTCAGGAATCAAAATTTCGTCTCCTGGATTGAGCAGGGCCAGCATGGAAAGCAACATCGCTTCGCTTACACCTACAGTGACAATGATCTCTGAGTCAACATCATAACTCACATTGTACCGGCTTTTAATCTCAGCCCCAATCAGTTCACGTAATTCTCTTAAACCAGAATTAGCAGTATATCCAGTTTTTCCGTCGTGCAACGACTGAATGGCGGCGTTGATGACGGGTTTAGGCGATACAAAATCAGGCTCTCCAATACCTAATGAAATTACATTTTCCATTGTGGCTGCAATTTCAAAAAACTTTCGGATCCCACTCGGTTTAACAGCTCGAGCTCGATCAGACAACTTTGCCTCAAGGTCAGTTTGTATCGTAGACGTGGACATTGCGTTTAGGGTTTGGGGTTCGGATATATGATCTCCCCCTTTATTCGGGTAAGGAAAAGAAGTTTCTTTACCCCCGAATAGTTCGGGGGTAAAGACGTGCAAGGTGCAAAGTGCAGAGTGCAAGGTTTTTGTTTAACTTTGCACTTTGCACTTTGCACTTTGCACTCATGAAAACCCTCTCCGCCGAAACCCTCCACACTCTTCTCACCCCCCAACTCGTCGTTGATGCTTTACGAGAAGGCTTTTCGTCGGGTGTACATGTGCCGTTGCGGCATCATCATTCTATTCCTACCGGAGCAGATCCTGGTACGATGCTCATTATGCCTGCATGGAGCGAGTCCAATGGCGAACAGGCTGTCCTTGGAGTGAAGCTAGTTAATGTATATACCTCTAATCCAGAGAAAGGCATTCCATCTATTCAAGGCTCTTATATTCTGTTCGAAAAAAATACGGGCACTCCCATTGCTACTCTTGACGGGAGCACAATTACCCTGTTCCGTACAGCTGCAGCCTCTGTACTTGCAGCAACGTTTCTTGCACGCTCAGACAGCAAGCGGCTATTGATGGTCGGTACCGGGCGCCTTGCTCCTTATATCGTCCGAACGTACGTGGATGTGATTGGCATAGATGATGTACTGATCTGGGGCAGGAACCTAGAAAAAGCGAGGTCAACGGTTAAGTCTCTCGCCTCTCTTGGTATACAAGCAAAAGCAGTATCTGAACTTCAAGAGAGCGTTGAATGGGCCGACATCATATCCTGCGCCACAATGAGCACCTCTCCTCTTGTTCTTGGCCGTTGGCTCCAGCCCGGGCAACATGTAGACTTAATTGGAGGGTTTACTGAAGAGATGCGAGAGACAGATGATGAAGCCGTAGGCCTTTCCGATCTATTTGTTGACACCCGGGAAGGTGCGTTAAGTGAAGCGGGTGACTTGATTCAACCTCTCCGAAACGGAGTGATACAAGAAGACGATATCCTTGCCGACCTGGCAGATTTAGTCACAAACAAACATTCAGGCCGTTCTTCCGTACAGCAGATCACCCTCTTCAAATCGGTAGGCACCGCCCTTGAAGATTTGGCCACCGCACAGCTCGCCGTAGCCATGGCGAATTCCTAGACATGAACCACGAACAGTAAGGCCCATGCGCATATCGGATACGATTCTCCCTATTCTCCTGTTTGCACTTTTTTCTCCCATTACTTCTTACTCTGATCCTACCGATGGCGCAACGTCGGTCCCACTCCCACGCCTTGAAGGCCAAAGCATTTCAATCGATGGCATTATGGATGAAGACGTATGGAGTGACGCCGTTCTCTTCGATGGATTTTATCAATACCTCCCGGTAGACGGCCGGCATGAAGTAGACTCAACCCAGGTATACGCCTGGTACTCCCCCACGGCTATCTACTTCGGCGTCAAGGCCTACGAGCCCCACGGAGAAGTACGCGCCACACTGGCAGACAGAGACAAGATATCCAACGATGATTATATCTATATCGTCCTGGACACCTACAACGACCAGCGCCAGGGATTTATCTTTGGCAGCAATCCTCTTGGGCAGCAAGCCGACGGTATCATGCGCGATTCTGAAGGGTCGCGTTTTTTTAGTAGCTCGAATTCAGGCTCTTTCACCCAGGACTTGAGCCCAGATTTTGTATATACGACAAAAGGCACAATTACTGATTATGGCTACGTCATCGAATTTGAGATCCCCTTTAAGAGTCTGCGATACCAATCCGATCTGACGCAAAACTGGGGCTTCAACGTTATTCGTAAGGTCCAGCACTCTGGGTACTTGAGCACCTGGACACAGGTCCTACAGGCAAACGCGTCCTTTATGGCTCAGAATGGAACCCTCCAGGCTCTGACTGACCTCCGCCGTGGATTGGTCCTGGACATTAGCCCAGAAATCACGGGCACGGTTGCCAGAGAGGAAAGTAATTCTCCATGGGACTCCAACGTCCGGGATCCCCTTGGCGTGAATGTGCGCTGGGGCGTCTCCAACAACCTGACGTTGAATGCCACTGTAAATCCAGACTTCTCCCAGGTAGAAGCCGATGTAGCTCAGATTCAATTTGACCCTCGCCGTGCAGTCTTCGTCCCCGAGCGGCGTCCGTTTTTCCTGGATGGTATCGAGCTTTTCCAATCACCTACCCGCCTGATATACTCCAGGCGTATCGCTAACCCTTTGAGTGCCGCAAAACTTACGGGCAAAACGGGAGGCACAAATGTAGCCTTTCTCTCGGCGGTCGATAACAATGAAGTCTTTCTTTCAGACCTCGCCCCGGTCTACTTTAATGCGCTGCGTGTACGGCAGGACCTAAAGGGCCAAAACACACTGGGGATTACATATACAGACAAAATCGACGGTTCGCATTGGAACCGGGTAGCAGCAGTCGATGGGCGGCTGGTGTTCAACAAAATCTATTCGATGACCTATCAAACGGGATTCAGTTTTACCGGCGATCCCGGATCTACCGTCTCGGCACCTATGTGGCAGTTTCGCGCTTCGGCATCGGGAAGAAAGTACGGTGCTTCATTTTCTACTTCCGGCTTCCATGGCGACTTCAATGCAGAGTCTGGATTTATTACACGGGTCGGTGTCGCTCAAATGACGTTCACACCCCGAGTTACCTGGTTCGGAGAAGAAGGCTCAAAGGTGGAGAAGTTTACCACAGGTATTACCCTCGATGGCACCTGGGACTATGACCGGTTTACTCGCGGAACGGGCCCCAACGACCGCAAACTCCACGGTAATACAAGTTACAGCTTCCGGGGCGGGTGGTCCGGAGGTACGTCTGTCTTCTACGAGTCGTTCAAATACCCAAAGGAGCTCTACACGGACTACTTTATCGAGATCCAGGACAATGGCGTGCCTGTTGACACGGTTGCCTATACCGGTACAGACAGACTGATCAACCTGGGATTCTGGTCCTTCCTTAACACGCCGCAGTTAAATACCTTCTCTGGCAACCTATTTGTCGTCGCCGGCCGGGATGATAACTTTTTCGAGTGGGCCTCTGCAGACATCTACTTTATCGATGTATCTCTAAACTGGAATCCTACAGACAAACTGCGTTTTAATCTCCTCTACAATCATCAGCAATACGTCCGAGCCGACGACAAAAGCACCGTTGGCCTGCGGCGCGTTCCCCGGTTAAAAGCTGAATACCAGATCACCCCCTCCATATTCCTCCGCCTAGTTGGACAGTATGACTCCAACTTCGTCGATGAACTTCGCGATAACTCCCGCACCGACGACCCCATATTGATTCTAGACCGGGATACGGGTGTCTACGAGCGCACCACTGAAATCCGAAGTAACAGGTTTCGTGTGGATTGGCTATTTTCCTATCGTCCAACCCCTGGAACGGTGTTGTTTCTGGGATACGGCAGCAGTTTGCAAGAACCCCAGTCGTTCCGGTTTCGCAACCTCCGGCGATCTAATGACGGGTTCTTTGCCAAGTTTAGTTACCTGTTTAGAGTCTAACCACCATCCACACTGTGCACGTTTCGATTATTGGCGGCGGCATCATGGGCCTCTCTATAGCTCGTGCCTTGAACAATAAAGGCATCGAGGTCCATATCTATGAGCAAGCTACAATACCAAATTCCAAAGGATCATCATGTGACGACCATCGACTGATCCGCTACCCCTACGGAAATCAAACAGGCTATATGCTAATGGTTCACGAAGCCTACGCAGTCTGGGAAAAAGTCTGGGATGATATTGGAGCAACCCATTATGCACAAACAGGAACACTTGTCACCAGCCAGACGGGTAAAGGATGGGCCCGGGACTCATTAGAGGCATTAACTGAAGCAGAGATACCCCTTAAACGGCTAAACAAAAGCCAGCTACGTGACTACCTCCCCCTCCTTGAACTCAACAACGTCAAACTTGCCTATTACTTGGAATCAGGTGGAGTATTGTTCGCCAGGCGGATTCTTACGTCTTTAAAAGACTACCTGCTAAAAAACCAGGTAACTATCCATGAACACACAAAAATCACTTCCATCGACACAGAAAGCCTACGCCTTCACACAAAATCTGGAGAATCCTGCTCGTTCGACCATCTCATCATAACCGCTGGCCCCTGGACAAAAGACCTAATCCCTGATATTCCTATAACCCCTTCTCAACAAACGGTCTACTATCTAGACGTCCCAAAGTCAGACTTTCCAACCTGGGAAAAAGCCCCGATGCTTCTGGACATCGACCCCGGCTCCGGCTTCTACATCGTCCCCCCAGTAGGCGGACAAGGCCTAAAACTAGGCGACCACCGCTTCACCCTAAAAGGCCACCCCGATCACCCACAAACCACAAACAACAAACCACAAACAACAAACTTACCCTACCCAATCGCCTACCCCAAAACCTGCTTCTACACCGTTGCTCCTAACGAAGAGTTTATCTACAAACAAGACCAAAACATCCATATCCTGACAGGCTTCTCCGGTCATGGTTTTAAGTTTGGCCCTATCATCGGCGATCGGTTTGCGAAGGTGCTTATGGGCGGATTGGAAGGGGCGGTCTTTGGGGATTGGTTGGCTGGTAAATAAACTCCTGTTCTTCGTAGCATCTGGCCTAGTAAAAAATTCTGTAAAACCTGCTACCCTATGAATACTTCGCTACATTGGTTCGTATTCTATATCTAATTCCGCTAGTTAAAAATTTAATTGTCTTCCCGCACATCATGCGGGATCCATGGAAGGATTACCAGATCGCATACTTGCATGGATTCCTGCTTTCGCAGGAAAGACCGTACTACGTACCCGAAACAACAGACAAAATTACCGGCTTTACCTAAACTGCAAAGCGACCCACTTTAAACATGCAGGCCAAAACCAGAGATAAACCTATACATTCTAAACTCCCTATCGGCATCGTTGGAGGAGGTATTGGTGGGTTGACACTGGCGATTGCGCTGCAGCAGTTTGAGTTACCGGTTGTTGTTTTTGAGCGGGTTAAACAGATTGCACCTGTGGGTGCGGGGATCTCACTTTGGCCCAATGCAACGCGTGTAATGCATCGGCTTGGTCTTCTAAAAGCACTGCGCGCTCGTGCCCAAGAGATTCGCACTGTCCGCCTTTTGACAGACGACGGAACAGTCTTGTCTCAAACTCGGGCACCGGGGACGTTTGAAGTCCCGTCCATGTGCATCCACCGGGCTGACTTGCACCAGGTTTTGCTACAAGCTTTGCCACGACCAGTAGTTCGTTTAAACAAGGAAGTAGCTCGATTTGAGCGCCAAACTGACAATGTATTGGTAGCATTTGAAGACGGGAGCGCCATGTCCCTTGAGGCACTTATTGGATGTGATGGTTTGCATTCAGTAGTTCGCAGCCAGGTCCTTGGCGTCCGCGCCCCTCGTTATAATGGGTATGCTGTATGGAGAGCCATTGCACGAGCGCATCTTCCGGAGCACGCAGATGGTATTGGTACCGAATCCTGGGGAAATGGACTTCGTTTTGGCGTCTTTCCTCTCGACGATTCACGCGTCTACTGGTATGCCTGCGCAAACGAACCAATCAATTTCCCGGATAACCCTTCTTCCAAAGAGCGGCTCTTATCCTTGTTCTCCTCCTGGCACCCTCCTATTCCTGGATTAATCGATGCTACAAGAGAGACTGACATCATTAAGCACAGCACCTTCGACCGTCCCCCCGCCAAGTCCTGGGGCTCCGGCCGGATCACCTTACTCGGCGATGCCGCCCACCCGATGACACCCAACCTGGGCCAGGGCGCCTGCTCCGCCATCGAAGACGCCTTCGTCCTCGCCCGTAAAATCATGACGGCGCCCGACATCACAAGCGGGCTGCGTTCCTACGAAAAAGCACGCTTTCAACGCACCGCCCAACTCGTAAACCAATCGCGGCGAATGGGTAGCGTAGGCCAGTGGAGCCACCCACTCTCAATTGAGTTTCGCAATGCGCTCATGCGACTCATGCCCGATGCCCTGGGCGACCATACGCAGCGGAAAATCTTTTCCTATGGGAAGTGATTAAGGTCGATGGTATAGGTCGTGTGAATCTATTAGTAGTGAATAAAAATGACTAGCATTTATAAATATCTCCTGCTAATGACTACAGCTTTATTAATCCTGTTTCAATCCTGCACTTTCGAAAAAAACAATGAGTGCATATCAGAAACCAGCGAAAAGAAAGACACTACTCTGTATGTCTATGGAGAAAATTTTAAAGGAGTTATCTTTACAAGTAATCGGTCGATGGGTATAAGACATTATCCAAATGGAGTCAAACGAGAAATCGACTTGTTACGTTATATAGATTTACCAGATAGTGCTCGATTCTGGAAGCTTTCTTTAAAAGATATTTGTCAATTCGAGCAGAATTTTGATTTATGGTGGGAAAACATAAGCCATGCAAAAACCGAAAATGAACAAACCTTTGCTAAAACATTCAGATCAACAGACTTTCTGCTAAGACAATATGTTGGTTATGAAATGAATGACTTAAAGCAGATTAGAGTCTATTTTTTTAATCCTTCAGTGGCAATTCCAAGAAGTAGTTGGATCAAAGAACCGTTTATTCTAATTGATGGTTGGCCTGATTATTTTACCCTTACTTACACTCCAGAGTCAGAAAACATTTCTTTAGAGTTATAATTGAGTGAGCACTTCTTTTGGATGATTAAAAGCCTGGCAGCTCAACAGGAATGAACCATCAACTGAGAAATATTAACATACTTCTTTCAATTGCATTGTTGACGATCTACTTGCCAGCTTGCGATGAGGTCAGGAAGCTCGACTCCTCCGATTGGAAAAAGTACGAGTGGATAATGGAGATACTCGGGGAAGAGATTGTGGCTGAAAACGTTGTCCTTGACCTGGATGCAAATATTTATACCTTTAATTTCCATACCCTTCTTTCACCTGAGCATTCATTAGAAGAATTAGATGAACGTGCCATTCAATCTGGATGGATGATAGAGCGAACGAGTCCCCTGTCTAGAAAATACACTAAAGAAAAAGACTTGATCTCTATACTGTGGGATGAGAATACATTTAAATTTTATAGTAGCCCACTTTATGATAGTGAGCAAGATTAATGAGCATATCTTTAGTCTAGCGATCATCCTATCCATTTTTATACTACTGCCCGGGTGTAACAATGGCAGAGAAATCTTCGGGACCTACGTTTCAAGTCGCAACCCCTCGGATAGCTTATTTCTTAGCAGAGATGGAACGTATGCTCGCAAGACGAGCGCCATTGTCATTGATCAAGGTACCTGGTATGTGGAAGGCAACGACATCTGGTTTAGCGACTGGATCAATCGGGGTGAAGAGCTTGAACTCCTGGGAGATCCCGAACCGGGACTTAGCGGGTTTACCCTCAGGCAATCCTGGCTGAAAGCAAAAAATCTATATATTTCAGCCCCTACGAGAGTACATATTTTGAGCAAACACAGAACGATTAAATTGAGTGAAACCTCTTCACTTCAATATGGGCCGCAGACTTTTGAACTTGTGCAAGATCGTAGTTCAACTGCTGTCTCAACCACGTTTCAGGATCAGTCCCAAAAGCTTTCGACAAACGTATGGCCATCTCAGGAGAAATACCAGTCTGACCATTTACAAGGCGAGAAAGCGTTTGACGAGTCACTCCTAGTCCCCTGGCTGCCTCGGTAATAGTCAAACCCAATGGTTTAATGCATTCCTCAAGCACAAATTTTCCAGGGTGAGGTGGATTTTTCATTGCCATTGTATCTACTAAATTTAAATACGATCAAATGACTTTTTGTGACTCATTTGATCGGCTCAGGGTTTCGCGTTCCGGGCCGCACCGTAATAATCACCAGTTCCGGCCGGCATAGAAACCTGAGTTCAGGGGCACTGCCTCGTTCCATACCGATACCTCTAGATACGATCAGGTGCTTCCCCTCCTCTACTTCTACAAGCCCTCCTCCTCCCCAACTTCTCGGGACTCGCGATAGTGTGATGAGTGGCCCAAAGAAGGGCAGTTGCACCTGTCCACCATGTGTATGACCTGCCAAAAGCAGATCGGCTTCGATAGTACCCAGAACGAAATCTGGACCATGGCCCATTACGATATGAAAAGGCTCTCTGGCTTCAACATGCAGGTTGTTGTTAAATGAATCAGTCAAACTAAGAGCCGTTATATCCACCTGATCCACGTAATACGTACCGGTTTCTTGCGTATACACTGCATCCAAATCCATAAATACTTGTCCCGCTCCCGTAGGGTCTACGTTTCCCTGTACCGCAAATATACCCATCGGAGGTGCGAGACCTTTTTCCTTAAACAGCTTATTTAATGCTTCTTCCTGCTGCTCCCTGATTTTGAGTGGTGCCTGTATATAGTCCCCTGTTAGGAGAATTAAATCAGGATTAACTGCAGCTACTTCAGACAGAACTCGCTCCTCATAATTTCCAACATCATCTGTTTGAATATCTGAGAGGTGGGCTATTTTTAACGGTTCGGTAACCTTCTCAGAGTAGATCGTGTGATGGGTGATCTCTAGCCTTTTTGGCTCAATAAAAAAAGCATGTATCCCAATCAAAATGAGTATCGCCGCAGCACTGTAAAATGTATACCCAAATACTTTCCACCGCCCCATAATTATAGTAGCGGTAACTATCAGCAAGACCGGCGCATGCACAAAGAGCACATTAGCCAGGTTCGCCATCACAGCAAACATCTCGGTAGCCAGGTCAAAAGACAAAGCCACAGCCACAATCCCCCACCCATACAATACCAAAGCAAGACTCACTGCCTTCTTCCGAGATCGCACAAAATATAACGCCACCACATCTAACACCCCCAAAACAATATGAAAAGCCATAATACCAACTGATATTCCCACTGAGAAAGGCAAAAAAGGCATTCACCCACCAATCAATTCGTGCCACAAAACCAGAAACCCGAAACAAAAAAAGGAGGGCGTCCCCTCCTTTTTTATCTTAGAACCCAAGCTTATTCAGTTGCTCCCGCTGATTGCGGAATGTCAAACGCACTGTGCCAAGGAATTCAACCGTCCAGTTATCCAGGTCTGCTATGGCCTGGTTTCGTTTTACGGTGAGTTCTTGTGCTTCCGCCCGCCGTTGCTGTTGCTCCTTCATTGCTGCCTCTAGCGCGTCTACATCGGCTAATCGAGCCTCTACTACATTAGCCATAATGCCATAGGGTGCTACCTCTTCTAGAACCTCGGGCAAACCGAAAATCTCGGTATAGAAGTGACGTATTTGCATTAACATGACGTCGCGCTGAACCGAAAGGGTTTGACGTAATCGCAACTTGTCTAACAACCCAGGTGAATCCTGTAACGCCCTCCGTGCTATATTGCGATGAGACACCGCAAAGCTACGTACAGATTTACTCAATTCATTCAGGGTTTCTGTTGAGACGACCCCAGTACCATACTCCACAATACGGGTCTGGTATAACTTAAGCGCTTCATCTTGAAGAGAAAGCCCTACAGCAAGTTCTTCTGCTGGGTATCCTTTACCAGCGAGTCGTTCACTCAGTGAAGGGTCTTCCAAAACGGTCAAGATTGCTTCTTTCGAAGATATAAGACGTTTTTGTACGGATAATCTTTTGTAGTTCATGGTTTTGCTCCTTTTTAAAGGTTGTGAATGATACAGTCCATCTTGTGCTAACCGGATGCTTAAGAGGTTATGAATTCGCACCTACGCTAAATCTAACGAGGTACGGCACCTAATATACACCTACAATCGTACCACCGATAGAGTATTTGGAGCAAAATAATCGGTAAGTGTGCGCTAAAAGAGTAGATCGGGATGCGCCTGCAGAAAAATGTACATCTTCACGAAGGACCAATAGGGCCATGCATTGATATTTAAGCCTATAAAGCACTTTGACGACAGACACGAATTAATACTTCAAACGAACTGCCCCCCAAAAATTCGATCAAATGCGAATTCAAGCGCCTCCTGAATGGTCGACATTGCGTGCAAATTTGATCTGAGTTAAAAATAAAGTAGCGAAACAAGTGTCAATACCGAGTATTCTTGCTCCTGGAGTGCTCAACAACCTCTATTTGATATATAGGTTTATACCAATTAGCACTCAATCAAGAGTTTTACCGGATGGAGTGCTGCGTTGGGGTACCAAAAAACGAGTTTTACTGGGTGGAGAATCTCTTTTAAGCACCCCAAAATGAGTTTTACCGGATGGAGCGTCTCCTTTGAGTGCTTAAAAACAAGTTTTACTGGGTGGAGAATCTCTTTTAAGCACCCCAAAATGAGTTTTACCGGATGAAGAATCTCCTTTGAGCACCTAAAAATGAGTTTTACCGGATGGAGCGTCACTTTTGAGTGCTCAAAAATGACAACCGATATACTCTGATATAACAATTAGGTGCTCACCTACCTGATTCACCAGACCAATAGAAATAGACTCTCAACTACTCTATCTTTGCGAACTGCTCGTCCATAGAATAGGGCAATGTCCACACTTCATCCCCTGCTTTATTCGTAAAATACAGTGACGATGGAGAAAGCGTATCAGGGTTGCCGTCTGCCCAAAATGCATAGAAATCAGGATGGACGTTTACGGGCCGGCGGGCATAGGCGTGATTGCTGGTGCTGCCCGAGGTAATCTGCCGTTCTTGCTTCCACATTGCCCCTTGATCTTCACTGACCCACATCGCCATTTCTCCACCCGTGCCCCAATACTGTGGCCCTGGCTCCGTCGGAGCGATGATTCGCCACTTCTCATTGTCCTCGGTATACAAAGAACCCATATCATAATTATGATAGGCCGGTGCGATCTCTGTAAACGCCCATTGAGCCCCATCCCATTTTGTTATGGTCCAGGTTCGCGGTGTACCCTCAGGACCGGGTCTGTGATCATTACTCGTGATGTATAACAGCACCGGGTGGCCGGCAGCATCAAAGCTGATATCTTTCAGGTAAACAAGCCTGTTTTCCACTCGATAATCACGGACAAGCGCAGGATTATCAAATGCATCTAAGGGCGGCTGAACAGCTTCGCCGGACGCTGTTGCCCACGTTTCTCCCATGTCCTTCGTTTCCAGATAGTACAGGTTCGTCCGTCCGTCGACGTATGTTTTTTCAGGATGTGCGTTAAACGCGGTTGCAACCCGAGATCCCACCTGGTTGCTCATCTGATAATGCCCGCCAGCAACCAGTTTTTTCGCTGGCGACCATTCGACGCCGTCCGTGCTCGCCGCCCAATACAGCTCCCTGCCGTCCGTGTATTTAGTAAACAGCAACAAGAATCCTTTATTTCGAACCCACCAGGGTTGCGGATAGGTGAACTCATCTTCTTTCACCAATTCAAATCCTGAAATATCGTATGGCATCTGGCTTCGATAAATAAATCCAGGGCGAGACCGTGCTCGCCCACTCACAAACACCCATAGGTATCCGTCCTCATCTATACTTAACGATGGATTATCGTGTGGATCGTTGACATCAAGCTTATCATGTACAATAACAGGACGGGGTACACGTCGTGCATCATGATCAAAGTAGGAAGCCATTGCCAGTAAATGGCGTTCGTTTGCGTCTGTTGTGCCTCCGTAGACAAAAAACGTTTTGTTTACCTCGGGCGCATATATAGCTAGAGGGTGATGCTTGGCGGTATAGGTCCCAAGTCCACCTGAATACTTATCTCCATACTCAGAAAACTGCCCCAATGTAAACCAGATACCCCGATAGCCAGGCACTACGTCAACCTCTTGCTGGCAACCCAAAAACATGCAACCGATCAAAAATAGCGATAGGGATTTCATCTGGTTTCTGTTCACTTGAACAACACGTCGTGTTCGTCTTATAAACAAGTACGAGCCTATACATGCTGTACAGCCCTTCAATTAGCATTGGCCCGGAATTGGCAATACTCCTTTCTAAGTTATCAAATCCAAAATCTATCTGCTTGCTATGAATCCAGCGGTACGGCTTATCCTTTTCGGTATGCTTGGTGCACTGCTTGTTTGCTCTGAGGCCTTTGCCCAGAAACCGGCTGCCCTGTATTTAGCCGATGAAAACGGCATCCATCAGATTGATGTAGCTACAAAAGCCAGGGAAACAGTCATTCCTCTCTTGCTCCGCGATCCAGGAAACATTCACATCGACCCTTCAACGAATAAACTCTACTGGGCAGATTACATATTCAGAGAGGAAACGGGGTTGATTCAACGTTCCAATCTTGATGGATCAGATATCGAAACAATCGCTGTCCCCGGCCTGGGCAAGCCAAAGGACCTTGTTTTGGATACAGAAGCCGGAATGATGTACTGGACAAGCTCTGAACCCCAGGCTATCTATAGAGCAAACCTGGATGGCTCGTTTGGTGAAATGATTGTATCAGACCTCCCTGGCCCCCCCTCTGAAATTTCAATTGACTACGAAGCCGGAAAGATATATTGGACGGAATTAAACACTTCAGCTATCAAGCGTGCAAATCTCGACGGATCTGAGGTTGAAACCCTTGTCATGTACGCCCTGGGCGCCCCGCGCTATATTTTTCTGGACATCGATGAGAGCCTGATGTATTGGGTAGATGAAAGCGCCTTTGCTATCCGAAGGGCCAACCTGGACGGGTCGGAAATGACAACCCTCATCTCGACTACAGGAAAGCCTTCGGGGATGGCTATTGATACTCAATCAGGCATCATCTACTGGGCTGAATTACCCTCGTTCGGTGCCCCTAGAAAGCTTCGGCGAGCCAACCTGGATGGATCAGGCATCGAAGACATTATTGCTACAACCAGTTCATTCTTCCCTGAAAACCTTACATTTGACCCACAGTCCAATCAATTATACTGGCTAGATAGATTTGGAAGAAGGATTCAACGGGCTCCGATCGATGGATCAACCGTAGAAAACGTCCTGATTGGTGTTACCTCTCCTTTCAAGTTTGATATCGACACGAAAAACCAGAAGATCTATTGGGCCGACCACGGCACCAACAAAATTCAACGGGCCAACATGGACGGCTCAAATGTAGAGGATTTGTTTGAGCAGCAGTTGCTTGTTGAATCCGTCCAGGTCGACCCCGACAAAGAGATGGTATACTGGGCCAACTGGGAGATCAAAAAAGGAAAAATGGACGGCACGAGTTCCGAATCCCTCTCATCTTCTGTGTTTCATGTTCTCCATATGGAGCTAGATTCTGAATCAGGGACGCTTTACTGGATCGACCAGGGCGTTGACCTGGTTCAGTCCTACAATCTGAATGGGAACAGCGTTCAAGATCTAATTGCCGGATATCAAGCTTTTGATTTGGCTTTAGACACCAAAGACAACACGCTATATTTCGCTATGTACGACAAAATCCAACAGTACAGCTTTAGCACAGCTACGTTTGAAGATATTCTAATACCTGAGGTGCCTGGAAATATCCGCCTTTTTTTAGATACGTATGAGCGAAAGTTATACTGGCTAGAACAAGACGCGCCTCAAGATTCGGAAAACGTGACAATACTTCGTTCCAATCTTGATGGGACTAACATAGAGGTGTTCTTTAAGCCCGAGGCATTTCCGTTTGACATGGTTCTCGTTCCCGACACATTAACCCGCGCCTCTACCGAATACGAGCATCCATCCTCTGGCTCATTGACACTCTCCTCTCCCTATCCTCAACCTTTTCATTCATCAACAAGCCTTACATACAGCCTACCCCAAGCAGCTTCCATGGATGTACGTGTTTTCGACATGTTAGGCAGAGAGGTGGATGTTATATATACAGGAACTCGCCCAGCAGGAAAGTACGAAGTAACCTGGGACGCCAGCGACCTGCCCTCTGGCATGTATATGGTCAGAGCAACCTCGGAATGGGGTGAACAGGTGGTGCGAACCGTGGTTAAGGTTGATTAAATGGTTTGTACAGTGGAAATCTTATTCATACCGGAGCGACTCTACCGGGTTTGACAGTGCCGCCTTGAGCGCTTGGTATCCGATGGTCATCAGTGCTATCATCAAAACAAGCGCACCGGCCATGACTAATATTCCCGGTCCTAAATCAACCTGGTACGCAAAAGATTGCAGCCAGCGGTCCATCAATAGATAGGTTATAGGTGCTGCAACGAGAAAGGCAATACCAACAAGCCTTGCAAAGTCGCGAGATAACAACACCAGTACACTCGCAACAGTCGCTCCTAACACCTTCCGTATACCGATTTCTTTTGTTCGCTGTTCAGAGGTATACGTCGCCAGGCCGATTAACCCGAGGCAAGCTATTAAAATGGCTACTATCGAGAAATACCGAAATACTTTCCCCAACCGGTCTTCTGATCTATATAACAGATCCATATTGTCACCTAAAAAGCTTAGCGCAACATCGTTTTCAGGAGAGATCGTGGCTACAGTTTGCCTGATGTGATCCAGTGCATCCTGGATTTGGTCAGTTTGGATACGCACAAGCATATTGCCGCCGCCGCCCGGGCGTAAAGGAATCAAGAGAGGCTCAACAACATTGTGCAGAGAGGCAAAATGAAAATCCTTTATTACTCCAACAATGGGGCCTTCGTATGCATTATCCCATTTCAATGTTTTTCCAACCGGCTCAGCTAGATTAAACTCCCTTACCGCAGCCTCATTCACCAGCCAGGCAGCACTATCAGCAGGTGCATATTTTGAAAAGTCTCTGCCGGCTACAATGTCCAACCCGAGTGCGTTTGCGTAATCATGATCCGTTCTCCAGGCAACACGCATAGGAGTCGGTTCGATCTCAGGATCCTCAACAACTGTAAAACTCTCGATGCTAAACCGCTGCCCCGGAATGCTGGATGCATTTGAGGCATGCAATACGGTACTGTGACGTGTCAATTCTTGTTTGAATGTTTCGAGATTACCATCGTCCACGTATTCACCGAGTGCTCCGTTAAGTGAAAAGGTGACAACGCCTTCTTTCTCGAAACCCAGCTGCTTTGACTTGAAGTAATCCAATTGATCAACCACAACAAGTGTACTGGCAATCAGGAAAATCGAAATACTAAACTGGAAAACAACGAGGCCTTTCTTTAAAAAAGTACGCTCCATTCCGGGAATAGAGGCCCCTTTGAACGCATTAATGGGAGTAAACCGCGACAAGTGAACCGCCGGATACAAACCAGATACCAGGCCTGCCAAAAGTGTAATTCCTGAAAGGCCAACCCAAAGAACCGTATTGATAGTACTGTCGAGCACGAGCGCTTTTCCAGTTACTTCGTTTAATAAAGGAAGGGTCAAAAGAACGATTACGTAGGCCAGCATGAGGGCAAATCCACTTAACAGCATAGATTCCCCCATAAATTGGAGCGCCAGTTGGTTACGGCGTGACCCTAGCGTTTTTCGAATCCCGATTTCACGCATGCGATTGCTAGCGCGTGCTGTGGTCAGGTTAGTGAAGTTCACGCAAGCGATAAGAAGAACAAGTACTGCGATAATGCTAAAGACATAGACATAAATGACATCGCTATTGGCCCGGTACTCCTTCTCCAACTTTGAATGAAGATAGATACTGCGTAATGGTTGAAAAGCAATTTCCATCACGTTTGAAGCAGGCTCATCATAGATACCCTGAAAAAAAGCGTCCACAAACTGTGGCAATTTTGATTCTACCACACTCACGTCGCTACCCTCCCTGACTTTCACGTAGGTATACATGCCGGCCCAGGTCCTGGATTGGTCTGGATCCCCACCAAAGAATTCATAGAAGGTACTCATCGAAACCATGAAGTCGAACGGCATGTGCGTGGTTGCAGGAAGATCCTCCATCACCCCGGTAACACGTAGTTGATACCCGCCATTTACCTCAAGCAACTTGTCCAGTGGATCCTGACTCCCAAAATATTTTTGGGCCATGCTTTCTGATAATACAATACTGTATGGAGCCTTTAATACATCACGTTCACTTCCACGCTTCAATGGAATTGAGAAGATATCGAACATCGAAGTATCTGCCATCACTCCATTACGCTCCTCAAAACTACGATCTTCAAACGTAAATATATCGGAGACACCAAAGGGACGGAAACGGGCCGATGCCTCTATCTCCGGAATGCCGTCAACAAGCGCCGCGCCTACCGGGGGTCCAATAGCTGCCCAGTGATTTCCCTGCGTATAGGATTTCGTTACCCTGTAAATGTGATCTGCATTCTCATGGTGGGCATCGTAGCGCAGTTCATCGTAAATAAAAAGAAGAATAAGGACACTGCAGGCCAGGCCAATGGCCAGGCTAAACACATTAATTAACGAATACCCGGGGCTGCGCCGTAGATTGCGAAATGCGACTTTCAGGTAGTTCTTAAGCATAAGGAACGTGGTGAGGGTTCAAAGCAACATGCAACCAAACCCAAAACTAGTGCCAATCGGAGGCAACCTTCATTTCCAGGCAATATTGAATGCAAAGGCCTAATTCCGTGTCCGCTGGCAGCACATCCGCTGTTCACTTTCGAACAAATGCAGATGCTGTTGGTGAATTGCTTTTTCTTGTCTTTCCAAACTTGATTTGGAATCCATACAAGATCCAGTTTTACTCAAAACTAGCATGGATCCCAGATCGACGTCCGGGAAGACTGGATTTTCTATGTTTTGCTAAATTCACCTTACCTGTTTGCATCCAAATAAGCCTCAGCATACCTGCTCCCAAACTCCCGAGAGGCTTCGGCACTGAAGTGCAAGGTGTCGCCTTTATGACTGAGTCCATCAGAGGACACAAAGAATACGTTGTTAACTTCCTGGACCGCTTCGCGGTGGGCTTTGTCGACCATCACGCGCCATTCGTCCCATGGTTTTTCTTCGAACTGCCCTAATTGGCCAATGAGAACGGGCAATTCAGGATCGCCTAGATCTGTGCGTAATCGGTCAATGAGTTGGATGAGTTTTTCCTTGTACTGGGGAGCCAGGGTTTCCTTGCTGTCGCTTTCACCCTGGTGCCACAAAATGGCTTTTATCTCTCCTGATCGCAGTGCGATACGGGCTCGTTCGAGTGCGTCGTCATATGGATGTGTATCGGTGGATTCGTGGTACCCTCTAGGCTCCCACGATGAAATGGGTGAGCCACCAACAGCACCGGGGATGAGACCAATGGTTTTTGATGGGCGCTGCTCTAATACAGCCATCGCAAAAGAACGCCCAGGCCCTACACCGGCAATGGGTTTGTCGAAATGAATGGGGTCTACAGCTGGCACCCATTCTCCTTCCCTGTTGAGCGTTTTGATGTTGGGGTTACCTGTTCGGTCCATATCCGCCACAACTCCTCTCCCGGCCATATTGGATTGACCGATCAGTAGGTAGAGATCATAGGCTCTTGTCGCATGAACTTGCTCGGGTGTTTCCGATTTATTACAAGCAGTAAACGTCAAGCAGACTGCGATAATAACCCGGAACGCGAAACACGAAACACGAAACCAAGCAAATAAACCGTCAGGTTTTATTTGGTTGTACATAGTCGTCATTCAGCGATAAAGATGGATTTATACTCTGAATAGTGATCGAGGGCAGCCATCCCCTGCTCTCTTCCCAACCCGCTTTGTTTTACGCCACCAAATGGCATCTCTATATGTACACTCGAATTACTATTGATCGATAGCATACCCGTTTCAAGGTGTTTGGCAACCCTGAGTGCCCGGCTGACATCCCTGGTCCATACTGAACCGGACAATCCATACTGGTTTGTATTCGCAATCCCAACAGCTTCCTCTTCGGTATCGAATGGCATAATGCAGACAACTGGGCCGAAGATTTCTTCTTGCATGATGCGCATCTCCGGGTTAACGCTGATAAATACAGCAGGTGTTAAATAATTTCCATTACTCAACGGCCCACTTGCCGGACGTTCACCACCGCAAAGCCTCCTCGCACCCTCAGTTTCACCCAATTCCAGATACCCTTCAACCTTCTTCTGATGACCTGGGGTAATCAGCGGCCCCATCTGAGTCGATTCATCGGAAGGTGGACCGATTTGAATACCTTCTGTGTGCCTGACAAAGGCATCCACAAAGGTATCAAATGCAGGACGTTCAACCAGGATACGGCTTCGTGCACAGCAATCTTGCCCTGTGTTGTCGAATACAGCAAAGATTGAAGACGCCGCACAGGCTTCAATATCGGCATCGGCAAAGACCAGGTTCGCCGATTTACCGCCCAGTTCTAATGAAACTCGTTTAATGCCATGCGCGGCATTTATCATGATGTGTTCGCCTATCTCCGTGGATCCTGTAAAGGATATCTTTCGAATCATCGGATGATTCACCAACGCCTCCCCCGTCTTACTTCCCTGGCCCGGCAATACATTGAGGACCCCAGGTGGAAGTCCTGCGTCGAGCGCTATTTGTACCAGGTACAATGCCGTTAGGGGTGTGGCCTCTGCGGGTTTAACAATCACCGTATTCCCCATAGCAAGTGCCGGGGCTACTTTCCAACTGGTAATGAGCAACGGGTAATTCCAGGGCACAATCAGCGCACAAACCCCCAATGGCTCCCTAAGCGTCATGCCTGTTCCTTTGGCAGCAACTGGGATGGTCTGCCCATGAATTTTATTTACTGCCCCTGCATAATACTCGAAGCAGTTCGCTGCCGCTTCCATTTCCCCACGCGCTGAAGTTATTGGTTTACCTACATTCTGGGATTCAAGCTGAGCCAGAACTTCCAGATTTTTTCTGATGCCTTCGGCGATGCGATGCAATATGCGTCCACGGTCCCGGGAGCTCATCTGGCTCCAGGCCCCTTTTTTAAACGCACGATGAGCCAACTCGACAGCATTCTGCACGTCGCTTTCTCCAGCTTCTGCAACATGGGCGATCACATCGCCCGTCGCGGGGTTGTGAACGGGAGACGCATTACCTTCTCCCTGCAGCCGCTGATCACCAATGGCCAGCCCTTCAAAGGGGATGGAGGAAGTCTTATTCATATGCTATGTTTATTGCTGTCGGGATGAATACATGGTAAACTACATAAATTGATGTCTAGCTATACCTTCCACTACTTGTCATCCTGCGCGAGCGGAGCGAGGAAGGATCTTTCTAAAACGCGATCTTTACATCTTTTGCAATCGTAATCGTTGTGCTTGCCCAGATTCTTCGTCGCTCCGCTCCATCAGAATGACAGGGTTGTGAGTATCAATGATACTTAATTTATACTGTGCAGACTCTATTCCGGCGTAACGTAGGCAGCGGTAATTCCGCCATCGACATTGAACGAGGCGCCTGTCACGTAGCTGGATTCATCGGAGGCGAGATACAAGGCAGCTTGCGCCATTTCCTTGGCCTGCCCAAAGCGGCCCATCGGGATGTGTACGAGGCGGCGTTGTTTCTTTTCCTCCGTATTCAGAAACTTCATTAATAACTCGGTATGCAGAGGGCCGGGACACAACGCATTTACCCGGATGTTTTCACGGGCGTGCACAACGGCAAGTTCTCGCGTCATTGAAAGGACAGCACCCTTACTAGCGGTGTATGCAATTTGTGGAGTGGCGGCCCCCAAAATGGCTACAAACGAGGCGGTATTGATGATCGACCCACCTCCAGCGCGCCGAAGCGCAGGTATGCCGTATTTGCATCCAAGAAACACACCCTTGGCATTAATTGCCATCGTCAAATCCCAGATAGATTCGTCTGTGGTTTCTGCATTATCATCCTGGCTATGCATGATGCCTGCGTTATTAAACAGAACATGGACATGGCCAAAGGTGGATTCGGCCTTATCTATCATCCCCTTACACTGATCCGCCTGCGCTACATCGGCACGAACAAACACCGCATCTCCGCCTTCTTTCTTTATGGCCTCAACCGTCTCTTGTCCCGCCTCCTCATTGATATCAACCGCAACAACACGAGCCCCTTCGCGGGAAAACAAAAGGGCGGTTTCACGGCCAATTCCACTGCTTGCACCTGTGATAATGGTGTTTTTTTCTTTAAGTCGCATATCAACTTGATTCTTTTTCTTTTATATCCGCTCGAAATATCGTTGCCTCTCCCAATCCGTTACCGCGGCCTCATACGCTTCATATTCAACGGTAAAAAAGTGGGTATAATGTTGCTGAACGGCTTCCCCGAGGGTATCCCGAACAATCGTACTGTTTGCAAAACGCCCGGTAGCTTCTTTTAACGTTCGAGGCACATGCTCGATGGTCTCCGCCATGTACATGTCTCCCTCAAAAAGAGGAGGCGGTTCAATTTGATTTTTAATTCCATCCAGGCCGGAAGCTAAGGCAGCCGTATAGGCCAGGTATGGATTGCAATCGGCCCCTGGAATCCGGCACTCGATCCGTAGGCTTTTCCCTCTTCCAACAACCCGGAATCCAGCCGTTCTATTGTCATAACTCCACGCCAGGCGAGTAGGCGCCCAGGAGCCGGATTGATACCGCTTGTATGAGTTAACCGTTGGTGCATAAAACGGCATCCAATCTGAAGCATGAGCAATCCATCCTCCAAGAAACCACTTGAATTCCTTTGAACAACGAATATCACCCAGTTGCTCATCGCCATCAAACAGGTTGGCATCCCCTTTCCATAAGCTCAGATGGACATGACAGCTTGAGCCGGCCTGATCAGCGTGCGGCTTTGCCATGAACGTGACGCTGAGGCCCAACTGATCAGCAATTTCTTTGAGGCATTGTTTAAATACCGCATGGCGGTCCGCCATGGTCAACACCTCTGTATACCGGATATTGATTTCATGCTGCCCCAATCCCCATTCACCCTTTGAATTCTCTACGGGAATGCCGGACCGTTTCAAATGCCTGCGGGCCTCCGCAGTAAACACTTCTTCACGCGTGCCTTGAAAGATATGATAGTCTTCGATGTACCATCCTTTCGGCGTCAGGTTGGCGTACCCACTTTGCGCTGCAGACTTATACGAATCCTCAAAAATGAAATATTCCAGCTCTGAGGCCGCCTTTGCTGTAGCCCCTGATTCGCTAAGTTTTTCCACGCATTGATTGAGAAGGGAACGGGGTGCAAAAGGGACCAGCGTATGGGTTTTATCATCCTCTACATCACACAATACCATGGCGGTTTTATCCAACCAACTTGCTACGCGGAGGGTCGTAAGATCCGGTTTAAGATGGAAATCTCCATATCCCCGGGTCCAGTTCGCATACGTGTATCCAGGTATCGGCTCCATGTCCATATCTACCGTGAGTAGATAATCACATCCATGCGTTCCGTGAGAGGCCGCCTCTTCTAAGAAGAACTCACCATCAAATCGTTTACCCATTAACCGGCCATACATGTCCGTAAATACAACCAGGACGGTATCGATGGTATCATTTGCTACATGCTCTCGAAGTTGATCGAGCGTTAACATACCTTGGAGGGAGGTCATAAACGTGCTGGGATTATTAGTGCGCTAATTCTTGTTGTGCTTCGGCCATCAAGGCTACTTCTTCTTCAGGTGCTTCAGCCACCAGGTGGTGCCGGCTATACAGGAGGAAATATAGAATGGCAATGCCCAAGAAGATGGCCGTTCCCCAAACCCCGGGCCTGTAGTCGGGAATTGAGAGGCATGCAGCCAGGGCAACCAGAGACAAAACAGCCCCTACTACTGCTCCAGGCATTCCCAATGGACTCTTGTACGGCCGCTTGAGGCCAGGTCGTGTCATCTTCAAGCGTATGTAGCTGAACATCACCATGGCATACGAAATTACGGCCCCGAAAACAGCCATATTGAGCAACGCCGCACCAACGGCTCCTCCCCCTTGTTGATCAATGATGATAGCCCCGATATATCCAATGGCAGCACCCAGTATCAATGCGACATACGGGGTGTGGTTTTTCCCTGTTATAGATATCCAACGAGGAAAATACCCAGCGCGTGATAGCGCAAAAAGAACCCGGCCGTACGCGTAGATAATCGTGTGAAAACTCGCTATCAATCCGGTGAGAGCTATAATGGTGAGCAGGGTTGTTGTGACACCGGTCCCGAAGAGCGCTTTGAAACCCTCCTGCAACGGTGCGTCGGAAGCACCTATTGCAGCGGCTCCGCCTCCTACGCCCGTATTGAGAATGAGGGTAAAGAGAGATAGGACCAATAAGGTAACAATGCCCCATATCAGGGCCTTAGGCATGTCCCGGACCACATCATGCGTCTCCTCCGCTGCAAGGGGTAATTGTTCAATCGCCAAATAGAACCAGATAGCAAAAGGCAAAGCGGCAAAAACTCCCTGCCACCCCATCGGCAACCAGGTGCTGGATTGCCCGGCTTCGGGCTCGATATTAAAAAGGAGCTGTGGATCAAAGGCCCCGGTTACGAGCGTGGATCCATAAAAGAAAATCAACACACCAACGGCCAGCACGGTAATAACGAGGCCCACCTTAAGAGTGATATTGACACCGCGTATGTTGATCGCTACAAAAATCGTGTATGCTATCGCCCACCAAACATAAGGAGGCACGCCCGGGATGAGGGTGTTCATATATCCACCGATACCAACCACGATTACAGCAGGTGTAATAACATATTCGATGGTATCCGTAACCCCACAGATAAACCCTCCCATTGGACCAAATGCACTTCGCGTAAACGAATAGAAACCGCCTGCATGAGGGAGTGCTGCAGAGAGCTCAGCAATGGTAAATACCAGGCAGACATACATAGCAGCCATCAGAACCGTTGCGATGGCTAACCCGCCAAATCCTCCCGAAGCCAGGCCAAAATTCCACCCAAAATAATCCCCAGAGATTACAGCCCCTACACCAAGCGCCCACAACAACAACCAGCCGGCACTTTTTTGCAGTTGCCTTTTTTTGAGATACGAGGGGTCTACATGTTCATAATGGGCAATGCCATGGTGCTTTTTGTCGAGAGACATAACGCTGGAGGTCTAGTGGGGGTGTTCAAGCAGGGCCTTGTCCGCTATATCGAGCGCTTCATCAAAAGCGCCGATTAAAAAATCAATCTCCTCTTTGCTTACAACCAGGGGCGGGACAACCCATAAGCCGAACTTATCGCCTGGAATATAGATATTTTTTTCCTGAAGCAAATAGTTAGATAAATCTTTGACGATGGAGTCCGCATATTTTTGAGTTGGATTTCTAATCGGTTCTTTGGATTCCCGATTCTTAACCAACTCCATCGTCCAAAAGAGACCCAGGCCCCGCACATCGCCTACCGTAGGATGCCGCAGAGCAAGTTGACCTAGCTGCTCACCCAGATAGCTACCAAGCTCTTGAACACGGTCCAAAAACCCTTCCTCTTCAATGATGCGAATGCTCTCCAAGGCAGCTGCACATCCGAGTGCGTGGGCGCTATAGCTTTGTCCGTGCCCAAATATGATGTCATCAAATACACGAGCGACCCGTTCATTGAAGATTGTAGCAGTCAGTGGGCAGTTGACCCCCAGGGCTTTCCCCATCACAATGATATCGGGAACAATGTCATAGTGTTCAATGGCCAGCATCTTCCCTGTGCGTCCCATCCCCGTCATGGTTTCATCAACAATCAGCAATACATCCCGGCGGTCGCATATTTCACGCAATCGTTTGAAGTATCCGGGTGGTGGTGGAATGATGCCGTTAGAACCAACCACTGTTTCTACGAGCACCGCAGCCACTTTGTCGCCCCCTCCCTCTAGTTCAATCATTCGATCGATGTAATCCGCACAAGCAAGATCACAAGAAGGAAAGGTGTGATTGAGCGGGCATCTATAACAATGGGCTTCCGGGGCGTGTTTAAATCCGGGAGGATCTAGCGGTTCGAGAAACCAGCGCCGGGGGTCTCCGCTGGCCCCACTTGCTCCAGACGTAGCACCGTGCCAGGAGTGATACCTGGAAATGATCTTATAAGGGTAAGGGTATTGCCTTCCGGGCTCCAGGTTCGCTTTCCCCTCTTGTACCATCTGATGGTATTTATAAAATCGAGCCCCTTTTAGTGCGGCTTCAATAGAAGCGGCTCCACTTTGTCCAAACCATATCCGTTTATTCTGCGAACCGGGAGTAATGTGAGAAAGTTTTTCTGCGAGTAATGCCGCTGGCTTTGTTGCAAAATCATCCGTAACATAGACCACGTGTTCCATTTGCTTACGCATCGCCTCCATTACACGCGGATGCCTGAATCCGAGATTGATGCATTCATGCGCACTGCGTAAATCAAACACCTTTTTTCCGTCTTCTAAATGCATCCAACACCCTTCTGTGTGTACTACGGGGAGCGGATCATATGTGCGTTGTGAACTCCAGCATTGCATCAGATGCCGGCTTTGTATTCTTGAGAATTCATCTGGGGATAATGAATTACTTTCTTGAAACGGTGAGGGGTCAGTCATTACTGGATTATTCGTTGTGGAGATATTCTTTTGTTTCTTATAGTATCTTTTTATTATCTTTAAAGCAACATGAACTAGACTTTAAAACGCCCCCTTATGGGTCAAACTTACGCTACCTCACCCTTCTCCATAAATGGGAGAACCTATACCCCACCGAACCGCCCCATTGCCGTCCTATGTCTTGATGGCTGTGCAGATGAATACTTATCGGTATCCCTTGCGCATGGAAAGATGCCCAACGTTGCAGCGATGTTAAAACACGGTTACCGCGGTTTCGTGCGCGGCGCCCTCCCATCGTTCACTAACGTAAATAATTGCGCCATCGTAACGGGCCTGCCTCCTGTAAAGACGGGCATTTGTGGTAACTTTTTTCTTGATCCGGAAAGCGGCGAAGAGGTTATGATGAATTCGCCTCGCTATCTGAAAGCGGATACGTTACTTGCCGCCGCCGCACAGGCAGGCAGGAAAGTAGCCATGGTTACTGCAAAAGATAAGTTACGCGCGCTGCTCTCCAAAGGAATGGATGGCATTGCTTTTTCAGCCGAGAAAGCTGACGAAGCAACGATGGAAGTCAATGGCATAGAGGATGTTGAATCCCTGGTAGGACCAAAGCCAGAAATCTATAGTGCCGAAGCGAGTCTTTACGTACTCCGGGCAGGGGTTCGTTTGCTCGAAAAAGGCATGGCTGACTTTCTGTACCTCTCTCTTACGGATTACATGCAGCATAAATTTGCGCCTGAAGCCAAAGAGTCGCTGGAATTCTACGAGGCCATCGATACCGCCATCGGGCAACTCCTCGCGCTTAATGCGGTGGTAGGTGCAACGGCAGACCACGGAATGAATGCAAAGTCGGATGCTGAAGGCAACCCGCGAGTGATCTACGTAGAATCTCTTTTGAATGATCATTTTGGATCTGGCTTCAGAGTCATCTGCCCCATCACCGACCCTTATGTGGTCCACCATGGTGCGCTGGGATCTGCAGTGACGGTTTACGTTCCTGACCATATTGACACCGAATCGGTAGGGCGCTGGCTGCTTTTGCAAGACGGCATTAGCGAGGTGTATGACCGGGAATTGGCCAAAGCAAAGCTTGAGCTTCCCCCAGACCGCATTGGCGATTTGTTTGTTCTCTCCGGCCGGGACGTTGTTGTAGGCCGGACGCCCGGGCACCATGATCTCGGTAAGCTTGAGGGCCGGCTTCGGTCACACGGAGGACGGTACGAGGAGATGGTCCCTATGCTTATCTCTGAGCCGCTTAATGCATCTTATATGGCCCTTGCCGCGGGCGACCCGAGAAATTTCGACATTTTTGAATTTACCTGTAATGGAATAATAGAATGAGCAGCAGCACACTAACAATGCGTGAGATACCGTCCTATATAGCGGGCAAAGCCGTTCATACCGACTCAAAACTGGACGTTTATTACCCGTATACGAATGAACTCAGTGGAACGGTATCCATGATTGGCCCCTCCCATGTGGAAACCATGATTGAGAGCATGCTCTCCGGCGGTGAGCTTCCGAATCGATATAAGCGATACGAAATACTCAATAAGGCAAGAGACTTGCTGCTTTCACGCGCGGATGAATTTGCCCATATGATACGCCTGGAATCCGGGCTTTGCATGAAAGAAACTACGTATGAGGTAGGTAGAGCACAGGACGTATTTCAATTCGCCGCGATGGAAGCCTTGAAGGATGACGGCCAGGTGTACTCGTGCGACATTTCACCAAAAGGTAAAGCACGAAAGATCTTTACCTTGCGTGAGCCGCTGAAGCTCATGTTAGGCATTACCCCTTTTAATCACCCTCTTAACCAGGTAGCCCATAAAATCGCCCCTGCTATCGCCTCAGGTGTGCCTATCATCATCAAGCCTTCTGAGAAAACACCATTAACAGCTCTTCTTCTAGCAGAGGTTCTTTATGAAGCCGGCCTGCCAGAATGGATGTTGAGCGTCGTTGTAGGCCCCATTGATACCGTCGTAGAGCCACTGATACAGGATGACAGAATTGAACTGGTCTCCTTTACAGGCGGGACTGCGGTTGGAAAGCGTATTGCGTCCTTAGCGGGTTACAAAAAATTGTGCCTGGAGCTAGGTGGCAACTCTCCCTTGCTCATCATGGAAGACGCTAACATGGACCTCGCCATATCCCTAGCTACAGAAGGGTGTTACCGGAATTCAGGCCAGCGCTGCACGGCTGTTAAACGGCTCCTGGTCCATGAAGACGTGCTGGATACCTTTACCGAGCGATTTGTGGAGCGCTCGCGATCCTATACAGCCGGAGACCCAGCTGATCCTGATACGGTCGTAGGAACTGTAATTGATGAACAGGCAGCAAAAGTACTAGAGAACCGGGTCCGAATGGCTGTGAATGAAGGAGGTGAGGTATTATTGGGTGGCACTAGAACGGGTGCTCAAATTGAGCCTACCGTCATTGCGAATGTACCCCGAACGGCCGAAATGATATGCAAAGAATCCTTTGGTCCCCTGGCTCCCATCATAAAAATCAAGGATCTTGATGATGCCATCGAAGTGGCCAACAACTCCTCCTTCGGGCTCTCTTCTGGTATCGTTACGCAAGATATTGACAAAGCCTTAAAAGCGGTTAAAGGTATTCGCACAGGTACCGTGAATGTAAACCAGGTACCGGGATACCGCATCGAGCTATCTCCTTTTGGTGGCATTAAAGATTCAGGGCTAGGTATCAAGGAGGGTGTTCAGGAAGCCATGAAATTTATGACTACGGTAAAGACGTTCTCATTGCCCTGGTGAGAACCATAGTAAAGTCAGAACGGAAGAGGCTTAACACACACTTTATCTCAACTTAAAGGCTAGATTACACTGAAGTAAGAACAGCACACCTACATTATGTCCAACAAAGACAAGTTACTATTTACTCCTGGCCCACTAACCACGAGCGACACGGTTAAGCAGCGTATGTTGCATGACTTAGGGTCGAGAGACAAGATGTTTATTGCTGCCGTTCGGGATGTTCGAAATCGATTACTTGGGCTCGCTGGGCTTTCTCAGGAACTCGGATACGAGGCCATCTTGATGCAAGGAAGTGGTACGTTTGGCCTTGAAGCAGTGGTTAGCTCTACGATTCCTCCAGAGGGAAAATTACTTGTGATCATCAATGGTGCTTACGGACGAAGAATCGCAAGCATAGCGAGAACACTTCGAATTGACGTAGACACTCTTGAAGGCCCTGAGGACCAGGTGCCTGATCTTAAGGCGATCTCCCAAAAGCTTGCCTCTGATCCGGCGATAACACATGTTTTTGTTGTTCACTGTGAGACGACCACTGGTATTCTAAATCCCGTGCAAGAGATTGGCGAACTCGTAAAAAGCGCGAACAAGGTATTCTGCGTGGATGCTATGAGCAGCTTCGGTGCGATACCTATAGACCTTGAGGCCTGCCACATCGACTTTCTGGTTTCCTCCGCAAATAAATGCATCGAAGGAGTACCCGGGTTTTCTTTTATACTAGCTCGCAAACAGGCCTTACTGGCTACTGAAGGATACGCAAGAAGCATGAGCTTCGACCTGTTTGCTCAATGGCAGGGATTGGAAAAAAATGGGCAATTCAGGTTTACCCCTCCAACGCATACAATTCTTGCCTTTCACCAGGCACTCATTGAGCTTGAGGAAGAAGGTGGTGTTGAGGGAAGAGCCGCAAGATATCGCCGAAACCATGAGGTACTGCATCATGGAATGAATCAACTCGGATTCACCCCATACCTGAGTCCAGATGTCCAAAGTGTCATCATTACATCATTCTATTATCCATCCCATCCAAATTTCGATTTTAATGCCTTCTACAACGCATTAAGCGACCTGGGGCTAGTGATCTACCCTGGGAAATTGACTAAGGCAGATTGTTTTCGCATAGGAAATATCGGCCAGTTGTTTCCAAAGGATATTGAGCGCCTCCTGTCTGCAATTTCAGAGACGCTGGAGAAGATGGATATTGAACATGTACCGTCCTAATCATCCTAATGATAGCGTTGTGAAGATAGAAGAAGAACATTTTCAAACTGAAGGAGACTTAAACACTTCTTCCCGCCGTGCTGATTGGAAAGCAAACCACCTAAACGAGCACACAAAACAGTTACTCGAAGAGGATGAACGCTATTTTCTCCATCAATCCCTTTCCACCCCCTGCCTCAACGTTCTCAAATCGTGCAACGGCCCATACATCGAAGATATAGAGGGCAGACAATTTCTCGACTTTCACGGCAACTGGGTCCACCAGGTCGGATTCAGCAATCCTGCTGTTGTAGATGCTATCACAAAGCAGTTGCAGACGCTCTCGTTTTGCCCCCGTAGATATACGAATGAGCCTGCTATCCGGCTAGCAGAAAAACTTGCACAACTGGCCCCAGGGGATTTGAATAAAGTGCTCTTTGCTCCAGGTGGTGCGTTAGCCATGGGTATGGCCCTTAAGCTGGCCCGCACTGTGACCGGAAGGCACAAAACAATCTCCATGTGGGATTCCTTTCACGGGGCTTCCCTGGACGCGATCTCGATTGGTGGTGAAGCCATTTTTAGGCAAGGCATTGGCCCATTGCTACCAGGCACTGAACACGCGCCTCCTCCAAATCCAGGAGAATGCCTCTGGGAATGCGGCTCGAAATGCACGCTAAAATGCGCAGACTATATTGAATATGTTTTGAGGAAAGAAGGCGATGTTGCCGCCGTCATAGCCGAGACGGTCCGTAGCATTCCTTACATTCCTCCAGTCGATTATTGGAAGAAAGTGCGTGCCGCTTGTGATAAGTACGGGGCTCTTTTGATTCTTGACGAAATCCCTCATGCCTTGGGCCGTACAGGGACGATGTTCACCGTTGAGCACTACGGCATTGTACCTGATATGCTGGTGCTAGGAAAAGGACTTGGCGGTGGGATCTTTCCACTGGCTGCTTTGCTCGTTCGTAACCACCTGGATGCTGCGGGCGACCGTGCCCTCGGGCACTATACCCACGAAAAAAACCCTGTGGCCTGTTCTGCTGCATTGGCCGCTATTGAGTATATCGAATCCGAAAACGTGTTGACTCACGTTGAAGAATTGGGCGCCTATGCCTTAAACCGGCTCATGGAAATGAAACAAAGGCACGCGTTAATAGGCGATGTGCGGGGCATTGGGTTGATGATGGGTATAGAGCTCGTACATCCACGCACAGGAGAAAAAGCGGGGAAAGAGGCCGAGGAAATAATGTATACAGCGCTTGCAAAAGGATTGAGTTTTAAAATAACCAAGGGCAATGTGCTGCTACTCGTTCCTGCTCTCACCATTAGCCGCCAAGAGTTGGACCATGCGTTTGATATAATCGAATCATGCTTGCTCGAACTTGATAGTGAATGAATTAGCTTAAAGTGATCCTACAAAATTAAAATTCCCGCATAACACTACCCCACCAGAGTGGCTATGACAAAAACCTCTTCGTTACCCAAATACTGGCGCTATAGAATTTTTGGCGTGACCTGGCTGGCTTACGCCGGATTTTATTTATGCAGGAAAAATTTTAGCGTCATCATGCCCATTTTGACAGACGAACTGGGGTATACCAAAACAGACTTTGCGTGGGTATTAACGGGATACAGCCTGGTGTACATGTTGGGCCAATTCGCAAATGGCATGTTATCGGACCGTTTCGGGCCGCGCCTCATCGTTGGCACGGGGCTCCTTATTGCTGTCCTATCGAACGTCACAATGGGGTTTGGATCATCACTGCTACTTTTCACCATCATGATGTGGATCAATGGGTACGGGCAATCAACAGGTTGGTCTGGCCTGATTAAAAATATGGCGACATGGTTCAAGCATGAAGAGAGAGGTGTCATTGTGGGATGGTGGAGCACGTGTTATGTAGCCGGCGGTTTTTTTGCAACCATTCTCGCCACATACTGGTCAACAAACAACACTTGGTTTGCTGAACTCAGCTGGCGCAGGGGCTTTTTTATGCCGGCTATTCTTTTGGGAATAATCACGCTGGTCTATGTCATTTATACGCGCAACAAGCCTTCGGACGCCGGGCTCAACGACCTCGAAGATGACGACGTGCTTGAGGAAAATACAAGCGGTGAATTGCAGAAAAGCATTCTCAGGACCGTATTATCAAACAGTGCTGTTTGGGCCACAGGTGGTATGTACTTCTTTACCAAGATGACTCGATATGCCTTTTTGTTCTGGCTTCCCTTGTACATGTCCGAGGCCCTGGGATATTCAGACAGCGAGGCGGGCTATACATCCTCTGTCTTTGAGTTGGTCGGCTTTCTTGGGGTGTTAATTGCAGGATATGCTTCGGACAAGCTATTTCAATCCCGTCGGTTTCCAGTGGGTGTGATTATGCTGTTGGGCCTCGCAGTCATATTGCTCTTACACCCCACTCTATCTTCTTATGGTATGATGTTCAATGCCATCAGTATCGGTATCATCGGGATAATGATATATGGACCCGACGCTCTTATGTCTGGCGCAGCAGCGATGGATATTGGGAGCCAGCGTGGAGCGGCAACAGCTGCCGGGGTGATTAATGGAATGGGGTCCATTGGCCAGCTCCTCTCCCCTATGCTCGTGGCTTATGTAGCCGCAGAAATGGGCTGGAACAGCCTGTTTTACCTGTTTGTGGTCTTTTCTCTTATCTCTGCAGGATTACTTGCTACCAAATGGAATTATGGAGGAATACCCAAAGAGGCATCAGCAGCCGAGACGTCGTAAATACATCCAAACTTGCTGTATTGCCGGTCGTCCTTGATCAAGTCAGAGACGACCGGCAATACAGGCGTTTGTTAGAACACAAACTGCCACTGTAATACGATCAGGTGCTGTAGTTTTCCTGTAAAGGAGTCGAGCATACTGTATCCAAGGGTGGCTCGTTGATCTGAATAGTTTCCGCCATTCAGCTTACTAATACTGTATATAAGGCCGCCACTGAGAAACTGTGTGCCGTCTAATTGTATACCTTTTTGCGCGTTTTCATATCGGGCAAACAGCTCCATGTGGTCCTTCAGACGAACCGCGCCCAAGATACTTACCCCCTTCCATTCTTCTTCCTCTTCACCCTTAAAGTTGATCCCGATAAAATCGAGCTTCAATCGTACAGGTTGACTACCTGGCTCTGCACCATAATAAACGTGGGCAGCGTAGCTCACATAGTCTCGCCCCTCACCGGATTCGCTCGCTGTATTTGGGTTCTTACTCGTATTCTGGCTCAGGAACCCACCTATTTCGACTCCTACTAGTGAGGGAAGCCGATGTGACAGGTAAAAACTAGTAGCAAGTATAGAGCGGCTAATACCCCCAGTAGCCGCTTCGTTACTGATGGACTGGCTGTAATTTCCTCGACTTCCGTCAAAACTACCATCTCCATTGTGGAGAAACAAGATAGCTGTCCACTCGGGTACCTGGTATTGCATATCCACCCCAAAATCTCTACCTGACCCACCAATGGTTACACGTCCCCACTGCTCAGCAATTACGGCCCTATCAATGCCATCAAGCAGCCGGCTAGAAGTAAGGTTGCGAGAACGAGGCATAGCACTCGCCATTATCCCCATTCGGATCCTCACTTCGTTAGAGAGTTGATAAAAGGTAAACAGATCAATGGACCGGACCGGACCTCTCGCAAAACCAACATTATAGCGCACTCCCAGCTTTTCCATGAGCCTGGCTTCTAGACGCAATCGTGCTCTTCGGATACCAAATCCGAATCGATATGCAGAAGTAGTACTATCTTCAGCAATCCCATACGATATTCGTGGCTGAAACATCCCTACGAAATTGAATTTGGGATACTGATCAGATTGCGCTCTGCCAGGATTAGCGTACCCTAAAAACAGGAATACGATGCTTGCTACTGCAATATAAAGTGGCCTTCCCCCTTTAAGGGTTAAGCGGATATTCATCTTTCCATTCCTGTTGCTGGATCAAATGAGAACGTACCGTTCCCCTGGTATTTATCTAACAACAGTCATTTCTTTTGACTGTGTTTGTTCGCCAGAAACGATTTTATAGATGTAGGTCCCACTAGCCAGACGGGACGTGTCGAATTGTACTTTAAATTTGCCAGGCCGATGAACCCGATCCACGAGGGTCGTTATATGATGGCCCAGTATGTCATATAATTCTACTCGCACACGCATCACATCGGGCACATCATAGGGTATTTCGGTGGTTCCACGAGCCGGATTGGGAAAGTTCTGATGCAGATTGATCGAGGCGGGTACCTGCAGGCTCTTATCCATTGCGACATTGGTAAATTTGTTCACAACGAAGCGGTCTATTTCCTGCCCGTCCTGGTCGATCGCCTTCACATGGAGTTCAGTATCTTCTATGTCGATGCGTGTAAAGTGATGCGTCCCGCTCGAAAATGAAATGTGATCATAATCAACAAAATAGTCATCAAGCCCACCGCCACCGCCTCCTGTGACGAGGTAGTGCACATGTTCTTTCTCTCCTCGTTCATAGCTGTGCGTATGGCCGTTCATGACCATGTCCACATTAAATTGCTCAAAAACAGGCACCAGGTGATTCTGTACATTTTCATCTCCATAATAGCCGGTCCAGAACTCAGTATATGGAGGATGATGAGCATAGACGAAGGTCCACAGCGCTGAGGATCGCTTTTCAGAGGTCAACTCACCGATGAGGAACTCATACTGCGGAGAACCGGGGGAATAATCAGAGTTGGTATCCAAACAGATAAAAAACGCGTTGGCCCATCGGAACGAGTAGTACCGCTCAGTACTGTCAGGGTTGTTGTGTGGCAGATAGAAATCGTCCAAATACACTCCGCCATTATCCGTAATCACATCGTGGTTACCGAGGGAAGTGAACACGTTGATGTTTTTAAGAAATGACGCGTAGGGTTTAAAATAGACATTGTCATAATAATCTCCTCTGCCTTGATGTACGTCCCCCACGTGAACCACAAAGTCTACTTCTTTCTCGTTGATGCTGTTCTGCATTTGCTCACCAACCTGCCACTGCGTTGGTGTATCTACCCCACTATCTCCCAGTACGAGAAAAGCAAAGGCCGTCTCATCATCCCTTCGGGCGGTGCGAAAGTTTTCTTCATCTCGTACCAGGACATCACCATCATATACAGAGTAAAAATATCGTGTGCTCGGTTCCAGGCTATCCAATCGTACAATGTGTTTTTGCGTGGCTCCTTCTTCTTTCACTATTCGGGACTGCCGCCCTTTCTCTGTGTCAAATCGAATCTCTCCTGCGTACTCATCAAGGGTGCGCCATGCAATATCAACGCTCGTTTGAGTAGGGTTTTGAATATAGGGTGCCCTAAACTCACGAACAGGATATGATATGGCTACCTCTTCAGGCTTATCATAGATCAGAGGATCTGCAGTTACAGAGATGCTATCGTAATAGGCTCCAGCGTTTGCATAGGAGAGCAAACCAATTTTCCCCTCTTCATACGTATCGTCTACAGCTGAAAGAATCAATTCTCCGTTCAAATACGCCTTTATGGTATCCCCTCTGATATCCGCAGTAAGTGCAAAGAAGCCGGAGGGATACGCCTGATTGACCTTGTTCTCAGCAAGGATGTAGGGCTCTCCATCTATAAATTTTTGAATGCGTTGCAAGGGCGTATTTACAGCAGTCCCCGATGAGTCAAGCCCCGACCAGGCAGAGTCGTTCATCAAAAGAATGCGGTAATAATCACTGGGGCCGTCATAGCGAAAGATGAGCCCCACCCCGTCATTGTCGCTCGACCGGACCAGCGCGTTAAAAGAATAATCCGTCCACGTTTTGTCTCCCGCTGTAATGTGCGTACCTAGATGATATTTGGTCTCCAGTTCCACCGGACCATATGCCCATATATTTGACGTCTGGACAAGCACTCCATTTTGCACAACCCAGTTGCTCGGTCCAGATTGAGGTTCAGGGTCATCTGTGATTTGCCATCCGTTAAAATTGCCATCATCAAAGTTTTCAAAAAAGGGTAATGACTGGCTGCTACTTTGTTGCGGAAAGAAGGCAAAACAAAACAGCAAGAAGATTATGTTGCCGTTAAATGACGGTACAAGGGTGGAGAATGTAAAGTGATGGTTTTTATACTGCATGCCGTACAAGTCGTCTTGTGGGTGCCTCATCAATTAAAGGTAGCTTAACAACAAATTAAGAGTAGGGTAACAATTTGATTGTTGCAATATAAGAAACAAATTTGTAATCTAAGAAACATGAATCTGGTTCAATTATCTCAACGGATAAGAATGTTGCGCATTCAGCGCGGTTATACGTTAGAGCAAGTATCTGAAATAACCGGGCTTACTCGCGGTGTTCTTTCCAAGGTCGAAAACTTTCGTGTCACACCTTCTATTGCAACCATTTCGAAAATCGCAACAGCCTTTGGTTTATCGATGTCGGAATTGTTTGAAGGATTGGATGACCGACCACAAATGGTCGTAATCAGGAAAGATGAGCGCCAGGTAGTTGAACGAGATCGTCCCGATTCAAATATTATCTACCATGCATTAGCCCACACGCGCCCCAATAAAATCATGGAGCCCTTTCTGCTGGAAGTACCCCCAGGAGAAGCGCGCCGCCAAAAGCTGGCACATGAAGGCGAAGAGTTTCTCATGGTGCTACAAGGAACGGTAGATTATGAATATGGCGACGATTCGTTCAGGTTAGAAGAGGGAGACTGTTTGTACGAAGATGGCACAACGGCCCACACGTTGAGCAACCCGAACCAGACGACCGCCTTGGTCTTGTGTATCTATGCGATTGATAGCTGATTTACTGCGATGACCTGCACCAAACCCCGATACTTTTTACTCCTAATACTCTTCATTTTTTCTGCCCGATTAGCGAGCAGCCAATCGAGTGGCAAGATTTCTGGATCCATCACTGATGGCGTTACAGGTGAATCACTTCCTGGCGTCACTGTTTATCTCGAACAGGATCGATTCATAGGTGCTGTCACTGACAGTGAAGGCAACTACTTTATGCTCAGTGTACCACCAGGTACGTATACTGTAGTCATGTCCTTCATCGGCTATTCGACGCAAAAGCACGAAGGGGTTCAAGTATTCTCTGGCCGGACGACTACGCTCGATGCTGAGATGAGAGAAGAAGTTATCCAGGGCGAGGAAATCATCATTACAGCAGATAAACCAATTGTAGTGAGAGATCGAACAACAACCGTCTCTTTTGTGGCCCGGGAGGCGATCGAAAAACTGCCTGTGCAGGAAGTGAGCGACCTCGTACAATTCCAACCTGGCGTAGTGACCAATGCCAATGGAGGGTTTAACTTCCGTGGAGGGAGGCAAAGGGAAACGGCCTACATTATCGACGGCATTCCCGTCCAAGATGTGTTCAACCAGGGTGGTGGCAATACCGTAGATGTTGAGGTACAGGCCGTTCAGGAATTGCAAGTATACACCGGCACTTTCGACGCCGAACTGGGTGGCGCGCAATCAGGTGTGGTGAGTATTACAACCAGAGATCCGGGACAGCAACTCGAAGGCAGTTTGCGCGCGCAATCAGGAGGTTTTTTTGCTGCAAGCGACGATATTTTCATCGGAGGCAACGATTTTGACCCGGTTGAGAGCAAGGACCTTTCGGTAACACTCAGTGGCCCTATCATCAAGAAAAATAATTTACTTGGTTTCTTTGTCAACGGACGCTATGAAGACCGGGTAGGCTACTTGAGAGGCACGCGCCTCTTCAACCCAGAAGATGGTTTTCTGGTTGACACCTACAAGCGCTGGTATAGGGACGTTTTCCAACCAGACGATACCCGCTTTATTACTTTAGATACAGCGCGTACCCCAACGGGTGCTTACGTATTAGATCGAGAAGGCAATCCGATTACTTTTGCTAATGGAGACGGAGCAACTGTGAATATGGATTGGCGAGAAGCATTTACGGTAAATCCCAAGCTTGTATTCCGCCCCTCTTCAAGGACAAAGGTCACCATTGCAGCGCTTTATAATAATTCTGAAGGGCAATCTTTTTCCAATACACGCCGATTCGCCCCTGACTTCAGAGATACGAATTTCTTCAACTCACTCACAGGTTCGCTGACATTAAAGCAGGCCATAGGAAACAACAAGGTGCTGAATGTACGGGGTTCATACAAAACGAGTGAGCGTAAATCGTATGCATTTAGCTCATTTAGCGATGATCGAGTTCAGTTCATCGCAGGAGCAGATGATGTGACGGGCTTCAGCCTTGGTGAAACGGACAATACGGAAAGCGAGCGATCAGAAGAACAAATCATCGTTTCTGCAGACTTCACGTGGCAGATTAATGAAAACAACGAATTCAAAGCCGGTTTTCAGTATCGAAATAACACGTTTGTCATAGAGGACCTGGACCAGAGCTGGGTATTTGCAGATAATCCGGATTCATTGTTCATCAACCTGAATTATCCTCCTGCAAACAATTTCCCCAACTTTGAGGATTATTTTGATGCTGTCAGTCAGGAACTCCCCTTGCGCGTCCCAGAACTTCAACGGTTCGCGGTTAATGACCGGTTTGATCAATCCCCTGTGGAATACGCCGTTTTTGTTCAAGACAAACTGGAATTCGACTCACGCCTTGTAGTCAAAGCCGGCCTGCGATTCGAATATTTCGATGTACGCGAGCAACGATTGATTGATGTACGAACACCCACAGACCGCATTGGACGATCCGACAACTTCACAAACACGAGTGCCAAGTATTACTTCAGCCCCAGGCTAGGTATATCCTATCCTATTTCCACAAATGGCGCCTTTCGTGTAGCCTACGGCCACTTCGTTCAGATGCCGGCCTATCTCGAAATGTTTAAGAACCCGGTTTTCGATGGCATTAATGTAGGGCGGCTGGAAGGCCGCGAAGTTGGCAATCCAGACCTTCAGCCCGAGCGGACGATCAAGTACGAAATGGGACTTCAACAGGGGGTTACCGAATTCATTGGTGTCGACATCAACTTGTTTTACAAGAACATCCGGAATCTTCTGGGGACCGAAATCCTCGGCACGCTCGACAATATCCAGTACCTGAGAACGGTTAACCGCGACTATGGCCTGGTTCGAGGCGGCACGTTTTCTATCGTCACCCGGCCCATTGGATTATTACTTGGGACCTCCTTCGATGTTACTTACTCTGATGCAAAAGGGAGTTCTTCCGATGCAGGAGACGTAGCTAACGTCGTGATTGCAGGCCGCTCGGGAGAAGTTGGGGAGTTCTTCCTGGAGCGAAACATTACCCCGCTTGATTGGGACCAGACCCTAACCGCGAACCTATCAGCTCAAGTTGGCGAGGCAAATAATTGGAGCGTCGGCTTTATATCCCAGCTTGCTACCGGGCAACCGTACACGCCATCTTTTTTGGATCCCAATAAAAACTTCCCGGACAACGAGTTCTTGAACGCGTCCAGAAAACCCGTCCTGTTTACCTTGGACATGAGCGCTGAAAAGCGCTTTCAGATTGGAAATGTGCAGTACGGCCTGAGGTTACAGGTTGATAATGTATTCAACCAGTTAAACGAACGGTTTGTGGATGGCATCTCAGGAAGGGCCGGGCAAATCGTACGCCTGCCCGTTGTTCAGGCTGATAGAGACCGAGTGAACAACTTTGTCGGCCTCTTTACAGGTGGTGAAGATGATATTAACCCCCACTGGTATTCGGCGCCCCGCCAGATACGACTTGCTATCACTGTTAATTTTTAATATCCCATGCACGATTCATTCCGTATAACCATGCGAATGCTAACCCTGTGTGTTCTTACTGTATGGGGCATTCTGATATTCGCTCCCCCTTCTTATGCACAACAAAAGAAGGACATCAAAAGTGAACGGGAAGCGATGAAAGAGTCCCGGCGAATCGACAGAGAAATTGACAAGTATGAAAGAAATGCGCAGAAACAACAGAGGTCGGCGAGCTCAGATGCTGCCAATAAACCCAACCTACTGAACGCTGTTCAGAATCTGTCGCTGCGAAACTTCAATCGCGGCGGCCTCGCTACGGGTAATTTGATACAGGTTCCTTACGTGACAAACGTGAATGTCTCGGCTGGATACTGGGGCAGTACGATCTCCCCAAGCCGAATTACATGGCCCAAGGGATCCGGCGTCGAGTACGGGCACACCATGAGCTTTATCGTGGCTGCAGAAGTCGTCAATGACAACGGTGACTCGCTCAAAATCCTATCCGAGAGTTATAACCGAAGCGGTGGAGACAGCCATCCATCCGGGAGCCATAAATTTCAATTTTCGGCCGTCCCTGGCTATTACAACATGAGTGGCGACCCCTCTACTGCCAACCGGTTGAATAACAATGCGGATGACCGCCAGCGGCTCCTCGACAATGGCTATTACTACATCAGTGGGCTCAATGAGGATGCGAATAATAATGGCACTCTGGACCCTGGAGAAGATCTCAACAACAACGATCAATTGGATTTTGAGCTTGTCAATAACCTGGAATACACGTCACAGTCCAATTTGCCGCAAACCTGGCCTGCATTCTGGCCTCCACAATCGTATGTAGGGGACACCCGGGCACCCTGTGAATTTAGCCAGGGCTCCGTTTGTAATGCCGAGCCGGGTGTACGTGCGGGGCGTTGGAACGGGGCATTTGGTTCCTTTGTGCGCGGAGACCAGGAGTCGTATTACCTGGCAGATGATCGGGACAATGATGAATTTCCCTATTACCCTTTTATTGATCCTGCAACAGGTGAACCGGATATACGAGACTGGGATCAAGGAGGCCGTCGTGGCATTGGCATCGAGGTAAAAACCCGGCAGTACCAATGGGCCAGTATCCTTGCAGAAGACATTTTCATTGCTACGTTTGACGTTGAAAACATCAGCCGAAAGGATATCGAAAAGTCTATCATCTCTATGATCGTAGACTATGATATCGCCGGCCAGACCGGAGACAACCAGGCGCTCTTTGACACGCAAGATGACATCACTTATCAGTGGATCAAAAGAGATCTCGTCATCAATGGCTTTAAGGTAGGCTATGCAGGTGTTGGTTTCTTGGAAAGCCCAGGAATTGATTTCGATGGTGTGGATAATGACGAAGATGGACTCGTTGACGAAAGCCGTGAAAATGGCATCGATGACGACAATGACTGGCAGGCCTGGGTAGATGTAAATGGCAATGGCCGGTTTGACAATGAGGATGTGAACAACAACTTCATCCTTGATGAGGGCGAGGATACCGATGGGGACACCAAGTTGACGATCGAACCCCTGAACGACGACACAGGGTCTGATGGACTTGGTCCAGAAAACGAAGATTATCCAGGGCCCGACCCGGACGGCACCGAAGCCAATGGAGTTCCCGATCCAGGAGAGCCGAACTTTGAGTTCACTGATAATGATGAGATTGATCAGATTGGATTAACCAATATGGTCATTCGCACACCAAGCGATTTCGACAGAGACTTGGACGACGACCCTCTCTTTTGGGCAGACTATATACAGCCGGTTGACGAGGCCCAATTTATCGTTCCGACTGAAACGGCTGACGTTATTTATGTATACAGCTCCGGGTTTGCCGAAATCAACCAAAACCTGACCCAACGGTTTTCACTGGCTTATTTCTGCGGGAATGATTTCCAGGACATGTTGCGCAACAAGCGTACGATGCAAAATATCTATGATTCGGACTACGACTTTGCGAAACCGCCACGAACCCCCTTCCTGACCGCAGTACCAGGGGACGGAAAAGTGACACTCGTATGGGATGAGAGCGCCGAATTTTCCCGCGACCCGATCTATGGCTTCGATTTCGAGATGTACAAAGTGTATCGCAGTACAGATCCGGAATTTAATGACATCAAGACCATTACGGATGCTTTTGGTAACCCTCTATTATGGGAGCCATTAATCAGCCCAACGGGAGACCGCGTTCAGTTTGACATTGCCAACGGCCTATCGGGCGCCCACCCTGTCCCCATTGGAGGATTTGGTGTTAGTTATGATATGGGGACCGACAGCGGTCTGCAATACAGCTATGTTGATGAGACGGTCGATAATGGGCGTACGTATTATTACTCAGTTGTATCTGTAGATCAAGGATATCATGGCTCATTCTTTGAAAATGGGATCTCCCCCTTTGAAGAATTGGCTGAGATCACGCCTACGGAGAGCTCCAAAATTATTGAAGTAGACGCTTTTGATCGGCCCGTAAACGTTGATCGCAATGCGGCAATCGTCGTCCCCCAGCGCGCGGCCCTTGGTTACGAAGAAGCCCGGCTCAGTGAAGCCGGAATTCAACGCGCCTCCGGAAACGCATCGGGTTCATTGAATGTCGAGTTTCTTCTGCCGGATGAAGCAAACAGCAAAGGCTACGATTACGAGTTCACGTTTACCGACGATGGTTCTTATGCCGAGCTTGACTCTGTCCTTCTCAAGAATGGATTAACTACCGGGTTCGTATTACGGAATACAACGACCGGTGACACCTTGGCTAAAAGCGCGCCTGGGTTACGTGGCGATGCCATCTTCCAGGATAAGGTATTAATCGCTAATACCTATGATGGTATGAAGTTCAGCATCACCAATCCTGAATTCCCAGAGGTGGTGACGTCACGCTGGCTGATAAATAACAACAACTCAAGGGGCTCTACTACCCCTCGATCTACTGTAACCGTTGGAACACCTGGTGAAAACATAGCCGTCCCTATTGATTATGAAATCCGTGTCTCAGAAACAGGAGCAGATACATCAAACTCATTAAGCCCTAACAATAGGCTGCCCACGAACTACTCTATTTGGGATGTCAGCGACCTGAATAATCCACGCAAGGTGCCTTTCCAATTAACAGAGGCACCACAGTTACCAGGCGACGACACCCCTGGCGCTCTCTCACCGGGTGACATCATTAATGCCCGCGTGGCTGGTGTACGCCTTGGGTCCTATACGTTTTATTCGCAATCGACATGGCAATTCACAGTTGGTATGTCGGAAGGAGCTGAGTCGTTTGTAGCCAATACCCGGGTAGCAGCCAATGAATTGTACGATTCGCTGGCCGTATACCAGGTACGCGGATTGGACCGCAGGCCGTATGGGACAGATCTTGCACTCGGACAAATTATCCCCTTTTACACCGAGATCGACTCATGGTATGAGAATGTCCTTGACTCGCTACAAAATATCCCTGGACTACGTGATGTAGTGCAAACAAGCCAGAGTCCTTCAGTCATCCTCGAAACACTGGCACTCATTAACCGCAATGAAATTCCTGCAACCGGAGACGTATTCCTGCTAGAAACCAGCAAACCGTTCACTCGTGACGACGTCCTCCAATTCAAAGTTGAAGGTAACCAGTTACAGGATGATATACCGGAGAATGCACTGGACGATATCCATGTGGTGCCTGATCCGTACGTGGCGGTGAACTCTCTAGAGCCTCGCAACATCCTGTTGTCAGGCCGGGGCGAACGCAGGATTGATTTCAGGAATCTACCGCAGGAATGTACGATCCGCATATACACAATGAGCGGCCGGCAGGTTAAGGTGCTTCACCACAGTTCTTCACAGGACAAGAGCATCGAAAGTTGGAATCTGCAGTCCGATGACGGGCTTGATGTATCCTTTGGCGTCTATATCTACCATGTGGACGCGCCAGGTATAGGTAAAAAAATCGGCAGATTTGCCATCATCAAATAATTTGGATGTCGAGGTTATAATGAACGTATATCATACATACAGAAGCCTGATCGTCCTTATCATGACAGGCATGATGGCAAGCCAGGTTACTGCACAGGATTTTGTTACCGATGTATCAAACAATGGAACGGTTGCAGCCGCTTTCTTAGAGATCGGGGTAGGAGCCCGGGCCGAAGCGATGGGTGGCGCCTACACGGCCCAATCAGCTAGTGCGGACATGATCTACTGGAACCCAGCCGGACTCGCCTTTTTAGACGGCGTCGCTGCTTCTTTTACCCATACAGAGTGGCTAGCAGAAACGTCCTTCGACTTTTTCAGCATTGCTGCTCCTCTCCCCTTCTTTAATGGCGTAGTTGGAGCCAGTTTTACCACCCTCTCAGTCCCGCGACAGATTGTTCGCACCGTAGAGGCCCCGGAAGGGACAGGCGAGTTTTACGATGCCCGTGATTTTGCAGTTAATCTCTCTTTATCAGCGCGTATCATCCCCACCTTTTCGTTTGGTATCAGCGGCAAAATTATAAGCCAGCGCATTTGGAGTGAACAAGGAAGTCAATTTGCTCTGGATGCTGGCGTGTTCTACCACACGCCATTGCCTGGACTTGCTCTGGGAGCAAGTATTTCAAACTTCGGGGCGGATATCAGCCTAACTGGTAAAAACCTGAATGACATCATTGACCCTGATCCTGCTAATCGCGGTATAGAAAACATACCGGTTGAATACAAAACCGATGCGTCTCCCTTACCGCAGATTTTCCGCTTTGGGGTTTCCTATACGACATCCTTACCTGGCCGAGGATCGCTGGTAACCGCTGTGGATCTCATGCATCCGACAGGATCAACAGAAAGCATGAATATGGGCATTGAGTATGGTTTCAATGACATATTTTTCTTACGGGCTGGCTACCTCAATCGATTCGAAAGAGACTCTGTTAACGGAGTCACTTTAGGCGGCGGGCTTAAATACACCATGAAGGATCGAAGTGACTTTGTTTTTGATTACGCTTATTCCGACTGGGGCATCCTTGAAAACGTGCACCGCATAAGTGTTGGGATATATCTATAAATCACAACCCACGTTCTTACACACGCTCTTTGCAATTTTTCACCAACCCACCTTCCAACGATATGAAAATTATTACTACCTTGGCTGGCACTATGGTGTGCCTGCTACTTTTAGTGGGCACTTCACACGCCCAACAAAAACGCTCTTCAGACCAGAAGCAATTGCTTCGGGCTCAGTATGGAGACAACTACGAGGAGGTCCTTGACAAATTTGGCGATGACCCTGAGCAGTTGACTAAGATCCAACAGAACCGGATCAGCGAACTTTTCAAGCCCAGCCCAAATGATGTGTTCAACTCAATTTACGCAGCTGGCCTTGAAGACATTGGACGTATGGAAGTTGAACCCAACAACTTCTTCGATACGGCTGACGCCATTGATGATGTCATAGCTCTTGATGGACGGCGTCCTGAATATACAGGAAAGCTGATCCAGGCTAGCTTTACTTCTGGTGACGTGGATGTCTACAAGTTTACTGTAGATACTACGAGCATGTACTATTTTGCAGCTACTCATTCTTTCTTGAGTGATGGTGAAGATGGCCTGGATGTTCAGATGCGATTATTCCATGAATCTGACCTTGACACCACGTTTACGGTCAATGCAGGGGGCATAGAAGGCAACGATAAATTGGCTGGTGATATCATGGGCCGTGAAGCGGATGGCCGAAACGGTTCTGGTGATTTCCGCCTAACTGGATGGGTTTCCCCCGTGGATCCGGCAACAGGCCAAAAACTTACGGGCGATTTTTACCTGTGGGTGTTTAATGGCAGCGGCGAGGGAGGAACGTATTTCATGACTGCATATGAAATACCGCTTGAACCGTATGTTTCTCGTGCAGAACCCAACTACCCGTTCCTGTCGGCCCTTCAGAATCCAGAGTCTGTTCTCCCCGCGGATGGTGTTGTACGTACCTTCATGAACTTCAACCCGGATACAGTCAAAGTTGTTAATCCGCCTGTACCCGTCCAGGGTAACAATACCTTCCCTCAATTATGGGCCCAGGGTGATGAAGACGTTGATCTGTATCGGATAGATTATGTCGCTAATAGTGTACTTACTGTAGAAACGCTGCCCTTCTTTGGTCAATACCGTGAAAATGACGGGACTATTGGACCAGGTGGCACACGGCTTTCAGACCCACGAATTCGCATCTATGATGCAGACTTTACGGCAATCATTGCTGAGGACGACGACGGTGCTAGAGAGCAAATGGATGGACCGAATAATATCCATTCCCGTATCGTATTGACACCTGAGCAACTGGCAGAAGCTGGTGTAACTACTGATTCCCCTCTATGGGTATGGGTTTCAGCTTGGGCGTCTCAGACACGAACACGAACTGACCCCGGTGATGGCAGTGGCCGAAATGTAGATAACAGCGACCCAGGGCGGCTAATGTATGATATTTACGCCACTCAGACCAGTACTGATCTCGCTGAGGCAGAACCAAATAATTCCACGGCTGAAGCCACGCAGATTGGCTCTCGTTCTGACACAACGTACACCGCCTCATTCTCCGATGCTGCTGATGAAGACTACTATCGAATTTTCATGCACGAGGTACGCATGTATACGTTGTTTACAACCGGTTCGACAGTCAGTGATGATATCCAAATAGAAATCTACCGAGAATACGAAGCGGATCCAACTGGTACGATCGCCTTGTCCGACAACCTGTTGACCGAGCCTGTTGCCGGCAACGCAGGTAATAACGACTTTATTGTTTCAGGGTTTGTCCCCGAAGCCTCTGGCGCATACCTGATTAAACTATCCTCAGCTTCTGCTGGGGACTACCAGTTTGGCGTTGTTGATAAGGGTCAGATTTATTTTGGACGGATTGCTAATGAACCAGACGATACTGCTCCAGATGCATTGGCCCAAGAAGCCATGCAGGTAGGTCCTGGTGCGCAGGCAGAAAGTGGAATGATCTTCCCTGCTGGCGACGTAGATCATTATCACTTTACAGTACCTGAAGATACTGACTTGCTACTGTCTATTGGAGGCACCCACCCGGATCTCGTGAGTGATTTTGCTGTGCAAATGACCCTTTTGGCTCCTGATGGAAGCGAGATTGGGACTACGGATACTGGGTTATCTCATACAACCACTGTGGCTGGACAGTACATCGTTCAGGTTACAGCCGTGAATGATGGAGAAGAAGGTTTTTACAGCCTCTCAGGTGGATTGCCCTTTGAAGAGTCCGAGTCCAATGACACCTTCGAGGATGCCAACCAGATTGCGTTGAATAACATCTATGATGCCACGCTTACTGAGGGAGATACGGACTTCTATCAGTTCAACCTCAAAGCAGGAAACTTGTATTCCTTCCGTGGCCTCGACAATCAGACAGGCTCCGGGCTCACAGTAGAGTTCTTCGATGAGGTCGACGGTACAACGCTTCTGGATGACAGTGGCTGGCCTACCAATTACAGTGGGGATAACTTCAAAATTGCAAATATCATCCCCCGAGAGGACGCCACGTATTACCTTAAAATCTCCGGAAGCCCAGGCTCATACAAGTTGACGTCCCGCGTGAACGAAGACTATTACGCGTTGAACCACAGAGGAGAGCCGAACAATAGTATTGAAGAAGCAGATGCACAGGGTGATTATCAAGCGCTGGGTGCAGATGTTCAGTATGTATTGTCCGACATCACTCACCCAAGGTTCTTTGGAGACGAAGACTGGTTCAGAGTAAGTATGGTAGCTGGCCAAACCATCGTTGCTGAAACAAAACCGGTTGGTGGCGATGATTGGGCACGTGACACTGATACACGTATTGTTATCTGGCAGGTTGCTGATTCAACTATTGAACTTGCAAATGATGACGATGGTGGAAACGACTGGTATTCACGTGCAGCGTACACAGCTTCTGCTGATGGCCCCGTTTATGTTCAGGTCCGTACCAGCCGAGATACGGAGGGTGCTGATGATCGAAGCATGAACCGTGGAGATTATATCTTGAACATTGATGTAACCTCTGCTGAGATCGAACCCAACAATGTATTTGCAGAAGCAAATGACCTACGAGGTGGGTTTATCGATGCGGCCTTTACAGAGACCGATGATGAAGTCGATGTATACGCTCTCGATTTGCAGGCAGATAATATCTATCACGTGCGAACACTTAGGCCCGAAGAAGAAGGGTTCTCAGGTGCTTTCAATGCGAAGTTATTTAAAGCCAGTGATACATCAACAAACCTCCTTGACGAAAACAACACCGGGTATAACACACGGTATTCAGGCAGTAATGTAAAACTGAACATTATACCTGATGAATCAGGTGTGTATTACCTCGAGTTGACTGGTACAGGAGGGTCCGGGCAGTACCAGGTAGGTATTAAGTCTAATGATATCTCTGAACTGCAATCTGCTGGCGAACCGAACAACACCGTTGAAGATGCGGATGCAATCGGTACACAAGAGTTTGATACGCCAGGAGCGCCGAGAACATTCATGCTGTATAATGCTGATTACGCATGGGAAGCAGGTGATCCAATCTCTGCACAATTCAGTGATGACATTGACCTCTACCGCTATGACCTGGTTACTGGCGATACCCTGGTTGCAGAAACGTCTCCAGTTGACGGTCCTCTTTGGCCGCGTGATTACGATGGTTTTATGCGGTTATTGAATGCAGCAGGCGATACGCTCGACAGCAATGACGATGGCGGATTCGACTGGCACTCCCGCATCCAGTACGTTGCTACGGAAGATGGTCCTGTATATGTCATGGTTCACGGACAGGACTTTGGTGGGCCTACAGATAGAGATCCATCCCGAGGTGAATACAACCTGACTGTGACAAAGATGGACGGATCGCCCATCATGATTCCGGTTAACAATGACGACTTCGAAACGCCTTATGCGTTTGCGTTGGATCAAAACTATCCGAATCCATTCAACCCAACTACAACCATCAGCTACACTATTCCTGAGGCGATTAATGTAGAACTGTATGTGTACAACCTGTTGGGGCAGAGAGTGGCAACGCTCGTTAACCAGGTACAGACAGCTGGAAGTCATACTGTAAACTTCGATGCTTCTGGCCTTGCCTCTGGCATGTACCTATACCGGATCAAAGCTGGTAAGAACGTGACTGTTAAGAAGATGTTGTTGGTAAAATAGACGTTTGATTAACACACAACGTAAAGAAGAAGAGCCGGCATGTACTATGCCGGCTCTTCCCTTCTTCTCGTAGCCTACTATGCCCAAACAATTCCTAAAACTTCTTCTTCTTGTATTCCTTGTCACAAAGTTGATTGCCTGCCAACAACATGTAGATGAACACTCAGAAGTTCTGGCAAGGATCGGGGAGAAGACCATCACGGCGGACGAGTTTCTGTACAATTATGAGTTTGGTCACGGCCACCTTCGGCAAGGAGATGATCCAAAAAGAACATATCTCGACTTCATGATTGCAGAAAAACTTCTTGCGCTTGAAGCCTCCAAAATCGACCTCGACACCTCCTCAGCCATTCAACATGCCCTTCACACGTTACGCGAAGAATTACTTATCGAGCAAGTATTTAACGATAGGGTGCTCTCTAACATTGAAGTGTCGGATCAAGAAATCCGAGATGAAATCAATAAAGCGGCCGTCAGTTTTCAATTTCGCTTTATGCCGGCTGCAAGCGAAAGGGAAGCCCTAAACCTTCTCGCTTCAATTCAGACAAATGGATTTGCTGAGACGCTTGAATCCCACATCGAATCAAATCCTGAACTTAGCCTGGCTCGCGGCGAATTAACATCATCCTTTGTAAAAGCAGACGAAATTGACCCCAGTTTGCTTGCCATCATAACCGACCTTCCCTTAAATAATCCGTCCGAACCGGCTCTGTACCAGGGCGCCTGGTATATTTTCGAGGTCCTCGACATACGCCGCGAACGCCTTTCGGAGTATGACTACGAGCAGAAGGCACCCTCTTACAGAAAAGTACTGTACAATAAAAAAGCGATGGAGCTCGGAACTGCATTTATCGCAGAAACAATGCAGCCTCTGAACGTGCGAACAAAGAGAAAAGGCTTTGAAATATTAAACGATGCGCTGTGGGCATGGTATGAAGATGACCAACCAGAGCGCAACCTCTTGTTTTATATTGAACAAGAAAAGCGGAATGCCCCATATATCGATTTGCTGACTTCAAATGCAGCAGAGCCCCTTGTAGATGTCGCTGGCTCGACCTGGACCATCCGCACCTTTCTGGAGCACTTTACACCAGGAAGATATGTCATGAGAGCTCGTGATCGAGATCAATTCAAGGTCCGCCTTGCTGACGTAGTAGCCCTTGTTGTTCGGGATGCAACCCTTTTAGAAATAGCTAATGGGGATAACCTGAGCAATTCAGAAGAGTACCAACAGAATATTACGCAGTGGATGGATAAATGGCTTTTCCAAGAATACAAAGCGCATCTCCAGCAGGCGAGACAGATAGACGCTGCATACCTTACTCAGCGCTTGAATCAGTATGTGGACAGCCTCGATGGCAAATATAAAATATGGATAAACGAGGCCATGCTTGATACCCTCACCCCATCATCCTCTGAATTAAATCCAAAGATGACTGTTCATCTGTTCAAAAGTAACTCGAACAAGATGCCTTTCCCGATTGCAGACCCCAATTGGGTAAAGATCAGCGATGCAAACTAGCACCAGAACCAAACCTACCACCCACCTTTTGTACGTAGAGTCATGAGAATTATCATCCCCTTACTCCTTGTACTGACAATAAGCAGTTGTCAACCCACCCAACGCCCAGCCATTAATCATGTCATTGTATTGGGTGTTGATGGAATGAGTCCATCAGGTATACAAATGGCTGCCACTCCTAACTTGAATCGAGTTATACGAGAAGGTGCGTTTACATTTAAGGCTCGAGCGGTATTGGGAACGTCCAGCAGTCAGAACTGGGCTTCGATGATCATGGGAGCAGGCCCTGAGCAGCATGGCATTACATCAAATGGCTGGGAACGAAACAGTTACTCTATCGAACCAACAGCCCTCGGCATGGAAGATATTTTCCCAACAATATTTGGCCTTGTCCGGCAGCAGATTCCAGAGGCTAAAACGGCATCCATATATGATTGGGGTGGATTTGGCCGGTTATATGAGAAGAGTGCCGTTGATGTGGATAAGAACCCGGAAGGCCCAGAAGAAACCATGGCCGAAGCGGTTGCACTCATCACTGAAGAGTTACCCGTATTCACGTTCATCCATCTCGACCATGTAGATGGAGCCGGTCATACATACGGCCACGGATCTGATGAATACTTCGAATCCATCGAACTTGCCGACCAGTTACTGGGTGATTTACTCGATGTACTTGACAAAAACAATCATTTACAAAATACATTGCTCATCATCACATCCGATCATGGAGGCATTGGGACAAGGCATGGAGGAGAATCTATGGAGGAGCTTGAGATACCCTGGCTCGCTCTAGGAGCAGGCGTTAAGCCAGGTAAACAGATTGTGGACCCTGTTGACACATACGATACGGCTGCAACGGCAGCCTTCGCTCTGGGCCTCACTCCGCCTTACGCATGGATTGGCAGGCCAGTAACCAGTGCATTCGAAGGGCATTCCGATCATGTGCCAGCAACCAATGTGACCTCTTATGCACCCATGCCTCGTTTTTCGCCACCCTTTGGAAAGATCGAGGAAGGTGGTCTAGAACTCATTCTGTCTGCTGATCATGCGAATGCAGCTATACGCTACACGTTGGACGGAAGCGAACCAACGCGCAATAGTATGGCTTACGAAGAGCCCTTAAAGCTAGAAAAGCCAACTATTATAAAAGCCAAAACCTTCATTGAAAATGGAGGCGAAAGCAGTGCTTTTTCAAAGGAATACCTGACCTCGAATAATGGCGTTACATACAAATATTATGAAGGAGAGTGGGTAGCACTGCCTGCATTTGATCAATTACAGCCCGTCCGCACAAACATCATTTCCTCTTTTGATCTCACAGCCGTCCAGAAACGTGCGGACTACTACAGCATTCATTTTCAAAGCTATCTGGAAGTAGAGCAGGAAGGCACCTATACGTTCGAACTTATGTCTGATGATGGCTCCATGTTATGGGTAAACGGTGAAGAGCTTATCAATCTCAACAGACCCGGCGGAGCCCGTACAGAAAAAGGAGAACTCTCTCTTTCAGCAGGCAGGCACAAAATCGAAGTCGGATACTTCGACACGTATGGCGACAACGTGATGAATGTTCGGTATGCAGGGCCAGGATTTGACATGCAGCAAATCCCTGCCAGAAACCTATTTATTGAGTGACCAGCTCTTCAGGTCTCAATCTTCAAACCGGATGCAATGAACGGGCGGCAGATGGGTGCTGATGGTTTGCCAGTAATCACCCTGGTCGTCAGAGATCCACAGGGAGCCGGTTGTGCTTCCAACGGCGAGACGCTCTCCATCTGGAGCTACATCGAGGGCATGGCGGAAAACCAGGTCATATGAAGGCCCTTCAGGTAGTCCATTTCGCAAGGTTTCAACAGTCTTTCCACCGTCTTTTGTCCGGGTAACTACAAACTGGCCATCTACAGGGATACGTGTTTCGTCCTTAACAGCAGGTACGAACCAGGCTATATCAGGGTCGATTGGATGCGCCGCTACTGCAAACCCAAAGCCCGATGGTTTCACATTTTCTAATTCCCGCCAGTTTCTCCCTGCATCGTCACTAACAAAGATGCCATTGTGATGCTGGGTCCATTGTCGATCCGGATGCCTGATGCATTGTGCGATCCGGTGGGGGTCTTGGGAAATGGGATCGTTTGCCATATCGGGAGGCATATACTCGGCGCGAAGCCCGTCACCAAGCAATTCCCAGGTTTCTCCACGATCCCAGCTTGACCAGACTCCTCCTACGGAAACGCCTACTGTTATGTGGTTGGAATCGCGTGGGTCAACAACTATCGAATGAATGCCGGCAAAATCATAGCCACCACCGACCCATTTCTGGCGGCGAGGATCATCCCACAAAGAGCGGATCAACATCCAGCTATCACCGCCGTCTGTAGAACGAAACAAACCTCCCGGAATATCGCCACACCAGAGTTCTCCAGGATCTCCTCTCTCTAATGCCCAAATGAGTTGTGAACTCCAGGGAATATCGATACCCCTCATCGGATCCTTATCGACAAAACCTTCTGGTTTGGGCGGATACTCAGGCGCATTCACTTCGGTCCACGAGGCTCCTCCATCTTCAGAGCGCTGTAGCTTTACACCAAAGTGCCCCAGGCCTAGAGCTGCATGAATACGCTGCCCATCGGGTTCAGACAATACCATCGAAACTGAATCTCCTAAAAACCAGGAGTCTGTTATGCTCCAAGCTGTGCCTGTCTTTGCGATTCTAAAAAGACCTTTTCGTGTACCGACTAGTATCCGATCACTCATATTAACCTCCAGAGAGGGCTTGTGCTACGTAAATATCGCTGTTTTCATCAACTGGGTCTGAGAGTTGCTTTCGGTCCCGTATCATTTCCTTGTTCATGAAAATCGTTACGTGTTTACGGAGAGCTCCCTGGTCGTCCAGTATATAGCGACGAACACGAGGATTTGCCTCAAAGTAGTTCTCCAGCACCTCTTTAACAGTGCCCCCTTCCACGTTGGACATAGGCACATCAACGTGGCGAAGCAAGTTTGATGTAAATTGCAGCGTAGTCATGATGATTCTCAAGATCCAGATATACAGTTAACATAAGATATTAATATGACAGCCCTGCGTCATTAGGGGCACAAAAAAAGCCCTCTGGACAAAATCCAGAGGGCTTTTATGCTCTTTAGCTTCGAAGAAGATTAACCTGCAGGCTCGGCTTCAGCAGCTTCAGCTGCATCATCTTTAGCCTTTGTTTTTTTCTTCGTTGCCCGTTTTTTCTTAGGCTTTTCCTCAGCTACAGCCTCTTCAGGAGCTTCTTCCGCTGCTGGAGCTTCCTCCTCAGGGGCTTCTTCTGCAGGAGCCTCTTCGACTGGAGCCTCTTCTTCAGCGGGCGCTTCTACTTCAGCAGCAGCCTCAGCAGGTGCTTCTTCGGCAGCAGGTTCTTCTGCTGGCGCTTCGGCTTCCTCAGTGGCAGCTTCTGCCTCAGTGGCAGGAGCCTCTTCTGCAGGAGCTTCTTCTACAGGAGCCTCTTCAGCAGGAGCTTCTTCAGCAGGAGCTTCTTCAGCAGGAGCTTCTACTTCAGCCACAGCCTCTGCAGCTTCCTCTGCTGGTTCGTCATCCTTCTTAGACTTCTTCTTGTCTGTTGCGGCCTGACGCGCAGCAACGGCTTCAGCTTTCTCTGCTTCTTCCATTTGCCGCTTCAGATCTTCCAAGCCACTCAGTTCACCGAGTGTAGTAGGACCTGTTGCTTTCTTCGCTTTCTGCTTGAACTCTTCGATGTTCTGGCGCTCACGTGCTTGTTCAGCTCGTTTTTCGCGAACTTCCTCGTCCTTCTTCGCTTTCTCAACGGCTTTCGTTTTCGCTACTTCACTCAGTACGATTTCCTTCTGAGCTGAGTCGAACTTGATCACTCGTAATTCCAGTACATCTCCTTCTTTGTAGGCGCTCTTGAAGCCTTTACCGCTCGTCTTTAACTCGCTGGCTGGTACTGTACCTTCGAGTTCAAAGCCGAGATCGACTTCCAATGCATTGTCGAGGAATCGTTTGATCGGTACTTCGAGATCCGTTCCTACTGCAAAGATCTTAGCAAAGTCGTTCCAAGGATTGGTTTCGATTTGCTTGTGACCCAGTGAAATACGGCGTTCGCTCTCATCAATATTGATGATTACAACGTCCAGCTCCTGGCCTTTCTTAACATACTCGGCTGGATGCTTGATCTTCTTCGTCCAGGACAGATCCGAAATATGAACCAATCCGTCGATACCGGCTTCGATTTCAACAAACACACCAAAGTTGGTGATATTGCGCACTTTGCCGCGAAGCACAGTACCCGATGGATAGCGTTCTGCAATGCCATCCCATGGATCGGGCTCGAGTTGCTTCATTCCAAGGGATATCTTCTTGCCTTCGTGGTCGATGTTGAGGATTTTCACCTTCACAACCTGACCGAGAGACACCATCTGGCTTGGATGCTTGATGTGCTCTGTCCAACTCATCTCTGAGATGTGAACGAGGCCTTCGATTCCTTTTTCAAGCTCAACAAACGCACCATAGTCGGTAATAGAAACCACTTTACCTTCTGCGCCATCTTCTTCGTTGTACTTCTCTCCGATGTTCTCCCACGGATGCGACTGCAACTGCTTCAGACCGAGCGAAATACGCTGGCGATCTTTGTCGTAGTCCAGGACAACAACGTTTAGCTTCTGATCGAGCTCAACCAATTCAGACGGATGCGATACGCGGCCCCAAGAGAGGTCCGTGATATGCAAGAGCCCGTCGACGCCACCAAGATCGATAAACACACCAAAGTCGGTGATATTCTTGACAGAGCCTTCGAGAACTTGGCCAGATTCCATGGAAGAAAGGATGTTCTGACGTTGTTGCTCGAGGTCTTTCTCGATCAGTGCTTTGTGCGAAACAACGATGTTTTCGTTAACCGGATTCAGTTTAACGATCTTGAACTCCATCTTCTTATCAAGATAGGCGTCAAAGTCGCGAACTGGGCGAACATCAATTTGAGAACCAGGCAAGAACGCTTCTACGCCGTCGAAGAGCTCGACAATCATACCGCCTTTGATGCGGCGAACGATTGTACCTTCGAGTACTTCTTCTTGCGTATGAGCGGTCTCGATACGCATCCAGCGCTTAACCGTATCTGCTTTTGTTTTCGACAGTACAAGCTGACCATGGTAATCCTCTATCCGCTCCAGGTATACCTCTACTTCATCCCCAGGATTAAGCTCGCTTGAGAATTCGTTTTTAGATACAATCCCGTCACTCTTGAAGCCAATATCTATAACAATATCTTTCTCGCCAATGCTAACGATTTTCCCAGAGACGATTTCATTTTCAGAAACGTTCGTCAACGTTTCGTCAATCATCTGCATGAGTTCGTCGTAATTGGTTATCGATTCCTCATCGGCTACTTTTTCAAGGTCTTCAAGCTTGATTACCTCCCCTTCAATCTCCCCCGTGTATCCTATGATCGTACGCGGTTCTTCGATCACTTCTTCTGCAACTGTTTCTGCAGCGGGTTCTGGGGTAGCTTCAGCGGCTTCCTCTGCTTCAGCAGCTTTTTCTGCCTCTGCTGCAGGTGCAGCTTCAGCAGCCTCTTCAGCTTGCTCAACTTCTACTGTTTCTTCTACTGCAGGGGTTTCCTCTGCTTCAGCGGTTGCAGGCTCTTCAGCCGGCTCAGCTTCTGCGGGTGCCTCTTCAGTTTCCGAAACTTCTGCTGTTGCTTCTTCGGGAGTGTCTTCTGTTGCAGTGTCTTCTACTGCAGTGTCTTCTGTTGCAGTGTCTTCTGCTGCTTCGACCGGTGCAGTTTCTTCTGTTACTTCTTCGGTCGCTGGTGCTTCGGCCTGAGGTGTTTCTTCTGAATTGGTTTCTTCAGGCGCGTCTACAGTTTTTTGCTGATCTTCAGCCATATAGTTCTCCGGGTACATTGTATCGCAGTTTGAACTGCGTTGGGGAATTCAATACAACCCATGTTCTTGGAATTTCACCGTCTTTCCTATGCCCCCAAAACAGTACAGAAAGACGCCGGTTTTAGTTAAACAAACATCATTTTGACGAAGTGCATGTGATATAGAATTGCATACAATGCCCCCCTGGCACACAACTTCGTAGCCCACTCATACGTCATGCTGTTCCTGGCGTTCCAAAACGGTATTAATTACCTGTGAAACCTGCTCTTTAAATGACATCATACTTGTATCCAACACAAGGGCATCTTCTGCCTGCCGTAACGGTGCGATATCCCTTCCGCTGTCAAAAGCATCTCTGTCGTTTACATTTTGAAGAATTTCATTGTAATCGGCCGGTTTTCCCTTTGCCAATAGCTCATCATACCTCCGCTGGGCACGGACCTCGGGAGACGCTATCATAAAAAATTTAAACTCTGCCTCTGGAAACACGACCGTACCAATATCTCTCCCATCAACAACTACACCGTATCCATCATCGATCATCTGCCGGGCAACATATCGCTGTATATCCACCAGTTTTTCCCTGACGGCTTGGAAGGAACTGACCTTGCTTACATGTTTGTTTATCCAGGGCGTCCTGAGCAAATCGGTCACATCCTCGCCGTTGAGCAAAACCAGCATCTGTTCACGCTTATACTGGACCTCAACGTTTGCTTCATCACTAATTAGAGCTGCATCTGCCTCGCTATACGATTCCGATTTATTGAGTACCGCCAAAGTAATAGCACGGTACATGGCCCCGGTATCCATATAAAAATATCCAAGACCTTTAGCAACGGCACGAGCCGTTGACGTTTTCCCCGCACCAGCAGGGCCATCGAGGGCTATAATCAAGTTTGTTTCTGGTTTATTGCTCCGCAATCAGTTAGATGGGCATACCCATCTGCGTGACTGGTGTCTGGTTTCTGGTTTCGAGTTTGGGAGGCGCATAACCCGCAACAAACCCGAAACTCGGAACACGAAACCACCCATGCAACCCCTGCATGGGTGTAATATCATCCAACCTCTGTATTGACGATGGTGATTTCGTCGGGGTAAGAAAGGGGGCCTACTATCGTGTCTATAGATGGTTTTGCTTTGAGCATAACACTTTTTGACGCACCACCTGTGCCGGAGAGGGCCATGGCAAGCTCAACGATATCACGAGCGTTATGGTCAAAGAACTCCATCAATTCCAGTTCAATAGAAACAGGAATAACGACAGGTTCACCAGGGTTTAGTGTGCGTTCTTCATTGATAACACCACTGATTGTCTCCCGATCTTCGAGAAAGAGTGTCCAATCAAGACTGACCAGCCTTGCAGCTACCTGGTTTGTGGAGGGATTCTCGGCTTCAACTTCTAGTTGAAATGAAAGTGGTAAATCCTTTCGCGCGAAAGCTGCTGTTAGTTTTACGATATCTAATGCTTTAATGTCTCTATAATCTTCAATGTTATCCAACTGTACGCCAGCTAGATTGATATTTCTCACTGCTCCTAGATCAAAATCGACGTTACGCAGGTTCGCTATCTCTTTGAGTGTCTGGCAGCCAGTAAAGACGACCGGGATTGCCAACAATACGATGATGTACGAAACGAACTTAATCGATAAAATAGATGGGCCTGGGTTTGATGTAATGTTTTTCATGCTTTAGAAAGTATTAATTCAACCCTGTCAGAACAATGTGGTCGGTTTCGGGTTTCGCGTGTGATGTTGTGAGTCCGTTATTTTATACATTCAATGCGAAAATTACTTCACGAAGAAATTCCGCGCATACAGGCATCTGCTCTTCATGAGCACCCCCGTCACCCGATTACTGTGGTTGTAGACAACGTCCGTTCAATACACAATGTTGGCTCTTTCTTCCGTACCAGTGACGGGGCATGGATTGAAAAAATGATTCTCACAGGGATTACGGGTACTCCTGAAAACAGAGCCTTGCATAAAACAGCCCTTGGTGCTCAAGACACGATTCCGTGGTCGCATACCATGCACACGCTCGATGCGGCCAAACAACTAAAAGAACGAGGATATCGTCTTGCAGTACTTGAGCTCACAGATGCACCTACGCTCTCTAGCGATCTTACCCTTGCAGATTTCCCACTCGCCCTCGTAATTGGCAATGAGCTTACAGGGGTAAGTTCAGAAGTCATTGACCTGGCGGACTACGCCCTGGAAATTCCACAATACGGAACCAAACAATCCCTCAACGTATCCGTCGCTTTTGGGATTGCTGTATTCGATCTGGTTCGGCAATACCGTACACTGGCCGGGCAGCCCTTACTCTCTGATCCCTTTGACCGTCCTACGCCAAAACACCATGATTGACGACGACTGGCAGACGCTGTTTGAACCCAAAAGTAAATCAGACTGGCTTCAAAAAATTGAAGCTGATGCCAAGGGAGAGTTCTCCCAAGACCTTCTCGTACACTCTTTTGGACCGGGCATTCATATGCACGCTGTCCAAACAAGAGAAGACCTTAATGGCTTGCCTCACCTAAACAAGAGTAGTGTATACAACAGCCTTAAATGGGGACATTCACAGCGCTGGGCTATTGGCACTCCGGCACTATTGAGTAATAAGGTCGACGAAACCGTTAAACAGTTGCAAGATGCTTCCAGGGGGCCGGCAGAGCAGGTATTATTGGAAGCAAATGATGGTGAGGGTTCACTTTCAGAAGAACACATACAGGAGCTGTTTTCGCAATGGAATGCTCCTGACCTCCCCCTGCATATTCGACTTACACCTCGTCTAGTTCATTTTATACGCACTCAGTATGGTCACGTCCTTGCTTCCGGCAGTTCTTTTGAAGCTCAACGCATTGACCCTACGGATCCCAATCATCCCCTACAGGAACTGAACCAAGCCGAGTTATCACTTTTCGAACAAGTGCCTGTTGCACGGTCTGTGTCCTGCTATATCCCTGACGATTCGACGGATGAAGCAAACAGCTTGGGCGACACACTGGCTGCACTTGATAGATACATCTCCCGCTCTGAGGACAAAACAAAAGCACTCACCTCACTCCTCTCACGGATACAGTTTATCCTAGACTGTGGCTCAAATTTTTACGCTGAGATTGCCCGGCATCGTGCTCTCCGCTATTTGACCACACGCTTTGTGAATGAACATGCACCCAATTACACCAGCCATTTAGAAATCCCAATTATAGCCGAACTTCGCACTGGCGAGGACTCGGCGTTGACCGTTGCCGACCGTCTTCTACTGAATACAACCATGGCAATGTCTGCCATCATAGGGGGCTGTACGGTATTGATCGTCAAACCACCTCTTGTCCTTTCGCAAAAGGACCGGGCAGAGATTATAAGACTCACTACCAACCTGCAGCTAATGCTCCGCCACGAAAGCCATTTGGACCAGGTTATCGACCCTGCTGCAGGGTCCTATTATATTGAAGTACTTACGCATCAATTCATTCAATCCGCCTGGGAGTATTATGAGCAAAAACGGTAAGGACACCACGTGGATTACCCCGGAGCACATTCCGGTAGCCGATCAGTTCACTGCAGAAACTATCGAAACGTATGGGCATCTCGATTTTGCCGCCGGGTACCCTCCCTATTTGCGTGGGCCCTATGCGAGTATGTACACAACGCGTCCATGGACGATCAGGCAGTACGCTGGCTTTTCTACGGCAGAAGAGTCCAATGCTTTTTACAAGAGAAACCTGAAGGCCGGCCAAAAAGGGCTATCGGTAGCTTTTGATCTTGCGACACACCGTGGATACGATTCTGACCATAAACGAGTGCTTGGTGACGTAGGCAAAGCTGGGGTAGCCATTGATTCCGTTGAGGACATGAAACTCCTGTTTGATGATATTCCCCTGGACAAAATGTCTGTTTCCATGACCATGAATGGGGCAGTCATCCCCATAATGGCCTTCTACATAGTAGCAGCAGAGGAACAAGGCGTTGCTACGGAGCAACTAAAAGGGACCATTCAGAATGACATTCTGAAGGAATTTATGGTCCGCAATACCTACATCTATCCGCCAACACCTTCTATGCGCATAATCGGGGACATCTTCTCTTACACATCCCGAAATATGCCCAAATTTAATTCAATATCCGTAAGTGGTTACCACTTGCATGAAGCAGGCGCCACAGCAGACATTGAACTGGCTTACACACTGGCGAATGGACTGGAATATATCCGCACGGGAATCAAGGCCGGACTGGACATTGACCAGTTTGCACCACGAATCTCATTCTTCTGGGGCATTGGCATGAACTTCTTCATGGAAATTGCCAAGATGAGAGCCGGACGCCTTTTATGGGCAAAGATTGTCAAGGCGTTTGATCCAAAGAACCCCAAGTCCATGACGTTGCGTACCCATTGCCAAACTTCAGGATACAGCCTTGCGGCCCAAGACCCGTACAACAACATAGCCCGGACCTGTATCGAGGCACTCGCTGCTGCATCAGGACACACCCAATCCCTCCACACCAATGCCCTGGATGAGGCGCTTGCACTTCCATCCGACTTTTCAGCAGCCATAGCTCGAAACACACAGATTCATCTGCAAAGGAATACAGGCATAACACATGCCGTAGATCCATGGGGAGGGTCTTATTATGTTGAATACCTTACCCATGAGTTGACCCAACGAGCCTGGAGTTTAATCGAAGAGGTTGAAAAAGAAGGCGGCATGACACGCGCTATTGAGGCTGGCATCCCCAAAATGCGTATCGAAGAAGCGGCTGCAAAAAAGCAAGCTCGGATTGATTCAAAAGAAGAATTGGTGATTGGGGTCAATGCCTTCCTGGCTGAAGAAGAGACAGAATTGAACTTGCTGGAGGTAGATAATACAGCCGTCCGAGAGGCACAAGTCGCCAGGCTAAATGAGCTTAAAGAATCGCGTGACGAGGAAAAAGTCGATCAACAGCTCAGGGCGCTAGAAGACGCTGCACGCAATGGAGGCAATTTGCTGGAGAAAAGTGTAGAAGCAGCACGCGCCCGAGCAACACTTGGCGAAATTTCAGATGCCCTAGAGCGAGTTTTTGGGCGCTACCAATCCCAATCGCGCGTCATAGAAGGTGTATACGGTCAATCCATGAAACAGAACGACTCATATCAACACGCTCGAACACTCTCCGACCAGTTTGCAGAGCAAGTAGGACGCCGCCCCCGTATCATGATCGCAAAAATCGGTCAAGATGGGCACGATAGAGGCGCAAAGGTTATTGCAACGTCCTTTTCTGACCTGGGATTTGATGTTGACCTGGGGCCGCTTTTCCAACTCCCAGAAGAAGCCACCCGGCAAGCATTGGAGAATGATGTACACGTTATAGGTATTTCAACCCTGGCCGCAGGTCACAAGACGCTTGTCCCAGAAGTCATTGCCTGCCTAAAAGAAGCTAGCAGAGAAGACATCGCCGTTGTAGTTGGAGGTGTGATCCCACCAAATGATTACCCAGCTCTGCTTGATATGGGTGTAACGGCCATTTTCGGCCCGGGCACCGTCATTAGTGAAGCAGCTATTGAAATACTCACTCACCTCCAAGCAATCCATGCCTAGCTCATTTCAGTCCATTGACGACTATGTTGCAGGTATTTTGGAAGGAGACCGGCTTGCGCTAAGCCGAGCCATCACCCTGATTGAAAGTACGCGAGTAGATCATCAATCCATGGCACGCGAGGTGGTATCTAAATGTATACCCCACACAGGAAAGGGACTTGAGACCGGGAAAGGGCTACGAATTGGAATTACAGGTCCCCCCGGAGCAGGAAAAAGCACCTTTATCGATGCACTTGGATCATTCCTGGCAGATCAGGGAAAACGGGTCGCCGTGCTTGCGATCGACCCGAGCAGCAAAAAATCCAAAGGAAGTATTCTGGGTGACAAGACTCGAATGACACGTCTTTCTTCTCATCCGAACGCATTCATTCGTCCCTCGCCAAATGCGGGCACTTCTGGAGGACTTGCATCAAGAACCCGGGAGGCGCTTGTTCTTTGCGAAGCCGCAGGATACGATATTCTCTTCGTCGAAACAGTAGGCGTTGGGCAATCAGAATTTGAAGTACATTCCATGGTGGACATGCTTCTACTTCTGCTTATCACCGGCGCCGGCGATGAGATTCAGGGTATAAAAAGAGGCATCATGGAAATGGCCGACCTCATTGTAGTGAACAAGGCAGATGGTGAAAATGAAAGAGAAGCCGATATGCTCCGGCGCTCACTCAAGCATGTCCTTCACATGATGCCCAAACCAAGGCCAGATTGGGACGGCGCCGTCCAGACCGTTTCGTCCCTAAAAGGGAGTGGGATCGAGGAAGTATGGAACACCATCCAGTCCTATGTAACTACCTTGAACGGTAACGGCCAGATAGAGGCTATTCGCAAGCAACAAGCAATCGAGTGGATGCATCAACACATTGAGCACGAGCTCCGATCTTCTTTTCATCATAATGCATCGGTCAGTGAGCAGATGCAGCATATGCAGCGTGCAGTAGAGAACGGGACAAAGTCTCCCATTGAGGCAGCAGAGGAGTTACTTCGGTTGTTTTTAAACTGATGACTACCCTACCCCAACACTTCAATCGCCTTTTGTATCCTACTCACTACCTTGTCTTTACCTAGCAACTCCATTGTCTTGAACAAATCGGGACCCTGCAGTACGCCACAGAGGGCCAGGCGAAGAGGAGCCATCAGCTTACCCAAACCAATTTCTCCCGCTTCAGCAAAAGCCTTTAGTGCTGGATCAATTTGTTCAGCTGTAAAGGAATCGAGTTTATCGAGAGAGCTCACATAGGATGAAAGGATCTCTCCAGTATCTTGCTTCCATCGCTTCTTGACCCCTTTGGCGTCGTACTCGTCAGGGTCTGCAAAGAAGAATGCACCCGCACCAACAAGATCTTTCGCCAACACCAACCGCTCCTGCATCAACTCAAGTACACTTGCCAGGTAGTTATCATCTGCAGCTATACCAGCCTCTTTTAAGTATGGACGAACACGGGCTACCAGTTTATCAACAGGCAGGTCTTTGATGAATTGTTGATTGTACCAGTTTAGTTTTTCCGTATTGAACTGCACACCCGCAGAACCAACACGCTCAACGGTGAACGCAGTAGTCAGCCCATCTAAAGTAAAGATCTCTTGCTCTGTGCCGGGATTCCATCCTAAAAACGCAAGAAAATTCACTAATGGCTCAGGTTCATATCCTGCATCACGGTATTCGAGCACATTAATCGGAATGCCCATTTTGTCTGCTTTCCGCTTGGACAACTTGCCTCCAGTAGGGCTTAAGATGAGAGGCAGGTGGGCCATCTTTGGCGGCTCCCACTCGAGGTATCTGTACAAAAGAATATGCTTAGGGGTTGACGAGAGCCATTCTTCACCTCGGATGATGTGAGTTATTCCCATAAGATGATCATCAACAACATTCGCCATATGATACGTCGGCATACCATCCGACTTTAACAATATTTGGTCATCTATCTGAGCTGTATCGAAAGCAACCATTCCCCGTACTGTATCTTCAAACTGAACCTGCTCTCCTTCGGGCACCTTTAGGCGGACAACGTATGGATCTCCCCGGGAGATTCGAGAGGCCACTTCTTCCTGCGTGAGGGTAAATGAGTTATTCATGCTAAGCCGGCTCTCAGCATCGTACTTGGGAGACGGATTTTCCTTGGTCGTCAGCCGCTCCCGCATAGCGATTAATTCTTCTTTTGAATCAAACGCATAATACGCATAGCCGGCATCCAGCAATTGCTGAACATAGGTGTGATACAATTCTTTGCGTTCTGACTGCCTGTACGGGCCATGCTCCCCCCCTTTGTCTGGACCTTCATCAAAAGATAGGCCGCACCATGCCAGGCTATCCTTTATATACTGCTCAGCACCTGCCACATACCTTTCTCGGTCCGTATCCTCAATCCGCAACACAAACGTACCTCCTGTATGCCTTGCAAACAAGAAGTTGTATAAGGCGGTTCGAAATCCTCCAATATGCAAAACGCCCGTTGGACTGGGCGCAAATCGTACCCTTGTAGTACCAGTATCACTCATTTATTCAACTAATTACAATTCACAAAAATCGTTGGTGGTACTTGGTTGGGGGTTCAAGGTTCAAAGTTTAAGGTTCAAAGTTGGTGAGTTGGGTGCTTGGTGGATTTTCCTACATGTTTTATGGGAGGCGGCCTTGCAATTCTTGGCTACGAGTCGAGGCATATTTAACATGGTTTTAAAACATTTTTTGACATTTAATCCTTCTTGCGGAAAAAGTTACTTGAAAAGAGGATAAATATTTTGGTAAATTCATATACATATTTGTGCCTCCTTTCCATCGCTTATCAGAAGGAGGATATATCGACCCCCTACTAAACACCACAAAATCAATTCTCAGTTATGAATTACTTATACCCAGGGGAACTGAAGCATCAGATCTTCGAGTTCGCCCGTTCCTACCGTTGGAAGGATAACATGAGCCCTAAGTCATTTTCAGAAGACTTTATTGTGGCTCAACTAGCCGTTGAACGAAGCCGAATTCCATCCGGTACGTTGAGAAAGGTTATGGAGGTGGCAACAGAAGTCGTTCCCTCTTACCGGTTCAAACGATGAAGAATACTTCCAAAAAATTAAGGGCGATGAGAAATACACCTCATCGCCCTTTTTAATTTTCACTCTAAACGTACTACTGTTCTTCTTCTAACGAGGCCTCAACAGTAAGCCCGGGGTAAAATACATACAGGGTTCGGGTATTCCACTGAGACAGGTTAAGATCGGGAAACTCTGTCAATTCATCCGCACCAGTAACATATCCAGCAGCTGCAAGCTCAGACCGTTCGGCTGTGCTTGGATAGAATAATCCCATAAAGAATACTAACAGAACAGTTAATACAGTAGCACGAACCGATACGGCTGTTCGTATAGACCAGAGTGGCGCACGGTCCTCAGCGCGATCAATACGGGCCATTATCGATTTTTGCTTTCTCAACTTCTTGAACATCCCAGAATCCATGGAAGGAGGGGCAACCAGGTGTTCCACACGGCTGATGCGCCTGAAATGCATTACCGCGTCAAGTTGCCGGCGGCTTTCCTCGCAAACGGATAAGTGTGCAAATAGAGCAGCCTGATCATTGATGCTAAGTTCACCATCAAGGAACTCGTTTAAAGCGATTAATGCGCTTTCTTGGTCGTTTTTGTGGCTGTTTGATAAGTTTTTATGTAAATCGTTGCTCATGGCAATATATGCTGTTTCTCTTCAAGGACGTAGACTAGAACAAAGTGTCACCGATTAGTCGGTCCGTATTCGCTCCACCTCTTTACCTAGTGCCTCTTCGAGATAGACACCTAGTTTTCGACGCGCCTTAAATAATCTAGATTTAATGGCACTCAACGTACTTCGAGTTACGACAGCGATTTCTTCGTAACTCATGTTTTGATATTCCCTGAGAATAATTACCTCTCGGTAGTCAGGTTTTAGCTCGGCAAGAAACCGATTCACTAAATAAATCTTCTCACTTTTCTCCAATTCTGCAGCTGGAGTCTTTTTTGCATCCGTAATCATCTTCGGATGCACCATATCAGGATCAAGGGGAATTTGCCAATTATTACGCCGCAACTGATTCAAACACTGATTTCGTGCAATCGTAAATAACCAGGACTTAAAGGAGTCCGTTTTTAGTAATCGTTTGCGGTTTTCGTAGATGCGTAAAAAAGTATCCTGTGTAACATCCTGAGCAATCTCTTTATTCAGGAGCATTTTTACACAAAATGCGTAGACAGCATCCTTGTAACGAAAGTAAAGCGCGGAAAATGCGTAATCTTCCCCAGCCTGAAATTCTTCAATTAGCGCTCGATCACCGGTGTTTAAGTTAGATTCAGACATGGAAGGCCCCTTTGACAGCTGCAGTTCTTTCAATTAAGACACGCTCTTTTTCTGAAAGTTGCTGTTATGCTAACAAATCGGCAATTAACCAGTAGTTCAACAAACGAATGAAAACGACAATAAAACCAATAAGTACATTCACCCTTATTGCCCTGTTTGTTACAGCAGGCATTGCAGGATGCAGTAGCTCCAACGTAGGCTCTACTGCCCAAGAAATGGCAGACCCATCTCTCGTAGCCTCTATTGGAGACAGAAAACTATCTATAGAAGAATTTGAGTCTCGTTATGCACGCTCTGTAGGAGATCGCGACATAGCAGCAAGGGATTCGTTGGAGACCTATGAGGAATTCCTGGATCGTTATGTTGATTTCAGGCTCAAGGTGCTTTATGCACAGGATCTTGGCCTCGAAAGTGACGAAGGTATTAATGCAGAAATTAATGGATACAGGGACCAACTTGCGCGCCCCTACTTGCTCGAAAAAGAAATCATGGATCCCATCCTTCTGGACATGTATGAGAAGGAAAAAGAGCTTGTTGATGCCAGCCATATTCTGATTCGTGCAGGAACAGCCTCAACTCCCGAAGAACTTGAAGCTGCAGAAGCCAAATTAACTGCTATACGTGATTCAATTGTTACTGGTGGAGCTGATTTTGGTGAAATGGCATTCACTCACTCGGACGATCCTTCTGCGCGAGGCAATCGCCTTGGAAGCAAAGGCCGGCTTGGATTTTTTGGCTCTGGCCGAATGGTAAAAGGATTTGAAGATGCTGCATATGAAACGCCTGTTGACAGCGTTTCACGCGTATTTCGCACCCAGTTTGGTTATCACATTCTCTATGTCCACGAAAAAAGACCCCGCTATCAGGATCTATACATCTCGCATATTGCAACAAGGGACGGTTTAAGAGGCCTTGATGACACAACAACCGCAGAACAGCGAATAAACGAACTCTACAAACGCTTGCAAAACGGTGAAGACTTCAAAGAGTTGGCCTTAAACCACTCAGAAGACATGGAATCCCGGCCTAGCGGAGGCCAACTGGGCAAGCTCTCCTATACAACACCTGGCGCAGAACCCTTCAGAGAGCAAGTGTTTGCCCTTGAAAACCCGGGCGATTACACAGAGATCGTTCAAACCACTTACGGCTACCACATCTTCCACCTGGACGAGATTGAGCCTGTCAAGTCGTTTGAAGAAAGTTATGACCGGCTTAAAAATGCTGCTAGCAGGCTCCCAAGAGTACAGCGTGCTGAAGATGCTATGGCTGATAATGTTCTGGAAGAAGTCGGATTCACAGTAGATACAACCCTCGTTTTGGACATTCTCAATGGCCTGGCTTTCAACACAAATGGTGTCCAAAACATCGCTGCCGATTCTATGGCGATGACAATTCTTACCATTGCTGATTCTGCCTATACATTCAGACAACTCGTGGATTATGCAGAAACTGCTTCTATTCCCTTTAATCCTGATCGTACAGTGATGGTTAATTACACCATCGATAAGTACCTCAAAGATCAGGCACTAGACATCGAAGCAGCCCGGCTTGAAAATACAGATGCCGAATTCGCCCGCATCATGGAAGAGTTCAAAGAGGGCCTTCTCCTCTTCAAACTCATGGAAGACTCTGTCTGGACGGCCGCTGCCCAGGATACTGCCGGCCTCATGGCCTACCATAGTCCACGTGCTGATAGCTTCTGGTTCCCTGACAGGCACCGCATTATCAGCTTCCGAAGCCGCAACGATTCGTTGTTGTTTGACGTACAGAGCAAAGTTGAAGAAATGGGACTGCTTTCTGTGATAAACATGGTTAATGAGGACACAACAAACACCATTCGAGTGGACACAACGTTTATCGCCGAAAACAATAATTCGGTATTTGATAAAGCAATCAACACCCCCAAAGGAGAATTCACAGCGCCCGAGTTTAACTCCGGCAGCTACATCATGATGGTGAATAATGGCATTGACAAGTCTCGTCAAAAAACCTTTGAAGAAGCTCGTTCTGAGATAGTTAATGCGTATCAGGCCATCTTGGAAGCTGAATTACTGGAACGCCTCCGTGCGAGGTACACGGTGCATACCAATAAAGAGTTACTGATTCAGGCATTCGCTGAAGAAAAGAAAAACCAAAGCGACTTCGTCCCAATAGACTCTCCCATGGGGTCGATGAATTAAGAGTGCAGAGTGTAGAGTGCAAGGTGCAGAGTATAAGACCCTTGCACTTTGCACTCTGACCCTGCACCCTGAACTTTGCACTCTGAACCCCGAAACTCTATGTTTTTGCGCTATTTACTCTTCGCTTTACTACTCCTCCCCGCTTGTAAAGGAAACCCAACCGACGAAGAGTATCTTGCCCGAGTTGGTGAACGTACGTTGACGGCTCAGGACATAAAGCCGAGCCTGGATGCAACCGCATACCAGCAAGACTCTTCTGAAGCCCTCCAGCAGATCGTTGAAGGATGGGTCAAAGATGAACTCATCGCCCAGGAAGCGATTCGCCGAGGCCTCAGAAATGATGCAGAAGTCCAAAAACTGCTCGAAGAAACGGAGCGCCAGGTGCTTGTAAGTGCGTTTATCAACAAATTAATTCAGGACAATCTCCCCCTGCCCAGTGATGAGGAGATTGAAGCGTACTACGCCCAAAACTTAGAGCAATTGGCGCTTCGTGATGACTATCTCCGTATTCGCTATATCGGTACGAACTCGATGGAAAATGCCAACCAGGTTCGGCTGACGCTAAGAGATGCCACCGTAGAGGGCACCGTTGAGGTTATTTGGCCCGACCTGGTAGAGGAGTATGCGCAAGACCAGGAAGCCTCGCTTCTACTTGCCAAGCAGTTCCACCCCAAATCAGTCCTGTTCACCTCTGCTCAATTAAACGCTATTGTTAGCAACCTGGATGTAAACCAAATTTCAGCCATTTACCAGGAAGGCGATATGTACCATGTTATCCAGATGGCAGATACCCGGCAGGCTGGCACAATCCCAGAACTCGAATTGATCAGAGATGAGATCAAAGAGCGGTTGACAATAGACACCCGGAAACAGTTGATTGCCCGTCAGGTTCAACGGCTGAGAACCGAAGCGCTTGCCCAAGAGGATCTGGAAATCCGTTACTTGGACGAGTAATCTTCTCCATCCTAGTTTCTTCCTGTATCCTGTAGCACTTTATGCAATATTCGTTGCGGTTCCGTCGTTTAGTGGTAGAACGAACTGTGGGTATTTTTTCTATGAACGTATTAAAGGTTTTTAGCCTCTTTGCAGTCCTTAGTGTGGCACTGTTTACACTTTGTCCAGTCTCGACTGCTGTCGCTCAGAGTGGTGATGAGGAAGTAATTGATGAAATAGTTGCTGTAGTCGGTGAATACATTGTTCTCCGATCCGAAGTTGACGGTATTGTACTTCGATTCCTCCAGCAGCAACAAATGGACTATTCTGAGGAATTGTGGCTTACTGCACTGAATCAGCTTATCGATCAGCGCGTTCTCTCCATTCATGCTAAACGAGACACAAACATCGTTGTTAGTGACGACCAGGTGGAACAGGCGTTGGATCAACGCATCGGCCAGATCACGGCGCAGATGGGTGGCGTTTCTCAGCTTGAACAAATCTACGGCAAATCTACCCTGGAAATACGTTCAGACCTTAGAGAAGACCTTAGAGACCAGTTACTCGCTGATCAATTCCAAGGGACTAAAATCAACTCTATAAAAACAACGCCAAGCGAAATTAGAGAATGGTTTATGCAGTTTCCGACGGATTCGCTACCAACCATTCCCGAGGTTGTAAGGCTCTCCCATATTGTCCGGTATCCGACATTAAGTGATGAAGCAAAAGATTATGCAAGATCATTGGTTACGTCGATTAGAGATTCCGTCCTTGCAGGCACTTTCACCCTTGAAGAAGCAGCTACCGCATTTTCACAGGACGAAGGCTCTAAAAACAACGGGGGCCGCTACGAAGGTAGCCGGTTGCGAGAATTAGTGCCTGAATTTGCCGCTGTTGCTTCACGCGCAAACATTGGGGAGTTATCGCAGGTGTTTGAATCTCCTTATGGATTTCACGTTCTTCGCGTAAATGAGCGGCGAGGTGACGTTGTCGACTTCAACCATGTTCTTATCCAAATTGATGAAAACGAAGCCGATCCAACAGAAGCAATTGAAATGCTATCGGTTGTAAGGGATTCTATTCTCAACCAGGAAATGCCCTTCGAACTTATGGCACGAAGGCACTCAGAAGAAGAGGTATCCAACAAATTGGGAGGCCGGGTGCTCAACTATAGTACAGGAGAACGTGATCTCCCTCTCCAGGCCCTTAATTTCACATGGCGTGCCACCATTAATAGTATCGACATAGGAGAGATTAGTGAACCGGCTGAGGTTGAACTACTCGATGGAAAAAAGGCCTATCACATTATTCATCTCCAACGCCGTGTCCCTGAACATAAAGTCGATATAGAAACAGATTATGAGCGGATAGAAGGCTTGGCTTTACAGGACAAACAGAATCGTGTGCTATCGGAGTGGCTGCAGGAACTGCGCCAAGACGTATACATCGAAATGCGAGGAAAAGCCCAAGAGATCTCACTTGCCGTCAACGGCAAGTCCATAATGAACTAATTCGTATATTTTAACATTCTTATCCATTTTTATAGTCACTGCCCTACATGTCGCACTCGGATCAAGCGGAAACGGATATTTCTTTACTAGATGACCTCCAATCAAATTTCCAAGGCCTTCGCAATGAAATCGGAAAGGTAATCGTCGGCCAGGAATCCATAATTGAAAATATTCTTGTTAGTCTGCTCTCAAACGGGCACGTATTACTGGTTGGAGTCCCGGGCCTTGCAAAAACATTGCTTATTAAGACCCTTTCCACTGCTCTTGACTTAAATTTCAGCCGTATCCAGTTTACACCGGACCTCATGCCGGGTGATATTACAGGCACTGAGATTATCGAAGACGACATTACAACGGGTAAACGAGTATTTCGCTTTGTCAAAGGGCCCATCTTTGCAAATGTAGTTTTAGCGGACGAGATCAACCGTACCCCACCTAAAACACAAGCTGCCTTGCTCGAAGCCATGCAGGAACATAGAGTTACGGCTGCAGGACAAACCTTTGCTTTAGAAGAACCGTTCTTTGTCCTTGCTACACAAAACCCTATTGAACAAGAAGGTACCTATCCCCTTCCGGAAGCACAGCTTGACCGGTTCATGCTTAACTTGTGGCTTGATTACCCTTCGTTCCAACAAGAGGTGGACGTGGTTCGTAATACAACCAGTGCCTCTACCACAGATGTTCAACCTGTTCTTACTGCAGAATCTCTTCTCGCTTTCCAACGCCTTGTGCGGGAAATCCCAGTAGCAGATAACGTCATTGAGTTTGCAGTGAAGCTGGTTGCCAGCACACGCCCGGGCCGGGAAAACACGCCTGACTTTATATCCAACTTCCTCAATTATGGAGCTGGCCCGCGTGCATCCCAATATTTAATTTTGGGTGCAAAGGCACTTGCAGCGCTGGACGGCCGCTCAACACCGCTCATTGAAGACGTGCAAAAGATTGCGACGCCTGTGCTTCGTCATCGTATAGTCACCAATTTCAATGCTGAGGCAGAAGGAGTCACAACGGTAGATCTCATAGAGCAATTGCTCTCGTAATACATTCATTGCCATGCGCATGAATTTCATTGCACTCTTATACGGCACTCTCCTTGGCATTGTGTGCCTCCATTGTACACAAGCCCCTCCTGCTGCCCAGTACACGCCTCCGGCTGACCAACTCTATGATCTGGATGACCTTGAAAAATCTATTCATCAGATTGTTAACCAAGAACGTGCCGACAAAAACTTGGATCTCCTGGAATGGAACGACCCATTATCCGTATTAGCAAGAAATCATAGTGCTGATATGCTGGCTAAAGGGTATTTCTCTCACGAATCACCAGATGGACGTACTCCATCTGACAGGGCAGCTGAAGCTGGATTTGAATGCGTTGTTGATACCGGGGGAAGTCAGCGGATTGGCATTGGGGAGAACATCCTCACCACCGTCTCTTACCACTCTATAGAAGTCTCTGAGTTTAACGGCAAAGAGACTGTAAAATTCAACTGGAAATCGTCCAGCGAACTGGCACAAGAAATTGTAAGAACCTGGATGAATAGCCGTGGTCATCGCCGGAATATCCTACGATCCGATTATATCCAGCAAGGTATTGGTGCAGTGGTGGGTGAAGACCAGAAGATCTTTATCACCCAAAACTTCTGTTAAGCCCCATCTTACACTACTACACTACGCCATCGCTTTTACTTCAGCATCAAACCGTTTTGCCAATTCCTGTGCCCGCTCCAGGGTGCGCGCCTCGGTATAGATTCGAGCAATGGGTTCTGTGTTAGACTTTCTCAGATGAACCCAGCCATCTTCAAAGTCGATTTTTAGGCCATCAACAGTAGATATGCGTTCGTCTTGATATTTCTCTTTGAGCGCTTGCAATACAGCATCTGCATCAATCTCACCAAGAGGTATCTTCCCCTTAGTCATCACGTACTGGGGCATAGTAGACTCAAGCTCAGACAGTGTTGTACCCAGATTTGTCAAGTGCTGCAAGACCATTGCAGTCCCAATCAAACCATCCCTACCATAGTGCAATTCGGGCACGATAACACCGCCATTCCCTTCCCCGCCAAAAACAGCATTGACTTCCTTCATCCTGTCTACAACGTTGATCTCACCGACGGCGGAGCGATGTACAGGCACACCGTAATGAGCACCGATATCGTCTAGAGCACGAGAAGAAGAAAGGTTTGTTACCAAGGGGCCTTTTTTGTGCCGAAGCACAAAATCAGCAGCAATTACCTGGGTCAATTCTTCACTAACATATCGCCCGCCATCTGCTACCAACGCAAGGCGGTCTGCATCGGGATCTACTACGATCCCAACATCGGCACCTAGATCTTTCACGGCTTGAATAATGCCTTCTAAATGCCCAGGCAATGGCTCTGGGTTGTGAGCAAAAAGTCCATTAGGCTCTCCGTTCAAGACCGTAATGTTTTCCCTCTTGACCCCAAGATCTTCGAGCAAAGCTGGAATAGCAACGGCCCCAATAGAATTTATCCCATCTACCACTACGCGAAAATCGCGCTCTGCAATCGCATTGGCATTTATATAATCGAGATCTAGGATCGTCTGAATATGCTTGAATAAGTAATGCTCATGACGATAGCTACCGAGCCGGTCGTAAGAGACGGTTTCCTGAGCATTATTTTTTGCTATTTCGAGCATTTCATGGGCTTCATGAGCTCTGAGAAACTCTCCATCTGTGCCCAGGAGTTTTAATGCGTTCCATTGTGCTGGATTGTGAGAAGCGGAAAGAATTACCCCACCTACGGCATTTTCCTGTAATACAGCCAAAGCTACAGTAGGTGTCGTGGCCAGGCCAAGATCCAACACGTCACAGCCTGTTGATTGGAGCGTTGCAGTTACTAACTGAGAACAGATTTCACCGGTTACACGAGCATCTCTACCCACAACGATAACAGGCTTTTGCATTTTTTCTTTTGCCCGGCGGGCACACCAGGTACCAAATGCAGATGAGTACTGAACAATAACAGATGGATCGAGTCCATTTCCGAATATCCCACGTATTCCGGAAATGGAGACCATAAGCGTTCCTTTTGCTTTCATGCGTTTTAGAAGAGCCTTTACAAAGATTTTATTTATCAGATATGCTTTATAAGCACAGAGTGTATCACCTACTTGCGAAATCGTTCCGCTAATTCCCCTTCAAGTACTCTTAATGGAACAGGCACAATACTGGCTCGTTGCTTTTCGAAATGATTAATTTGGTGACTTTTAACTCACTAAGTGAATCATTAAATTCCCAACACCAGCCCATACATCCTGAGGATTTTCAACTTGAAGGCTAAATCGTCTCCTACAATAGCAACAGCACCTTCTCCTGAACAAAGTGCTCGGGCTGTTTTTTGGGATTATCTCTCTCTCACAAAGCCGGAAATCACCTTTCTGGTTACTATCTCAGCATTTGGAGGTTTTCTCCTTGGATCAGGGCCCAACCTGGACGGCATTACGCTTCTCGCTTTGTTAATAGGTGTTGCCCTTTCTTCCTCTGGTGGTGCAGCCCTCAATTTGTATGTGGAGCGAGAAAAGGATCTACTCATGAAACGTACGAGTAACCGGCCACTGCCTGCTGGTCGCATTCGTCCATCCATTGCCCTATTCATCGGATGTTTGTGCTCGTTTATAGGACTTTTCCTCCTTTTACTCTTTACTAACGTGCTTACGTCTGTATTAGCCGGTAGCACCATTGCTCTGTACGTCTTTCTATACACCCCATTAAAACAACACACCAAGTACAATACACTGGTTGGAACCATTCCTGGAGCCTTACCAGCCCTGGGTGGATGGACGGCTGCTACAGGTTCACTCGGCATAGGCGGGTGGGTACTCTTCGGCATATTGGTCGTATGGCAACTCCCCCACTTCTTTGCGCTTGCCTGGATGTATCGCAAAGATTACAGCCGTGCTGATTTCAAAATGCTTCCCGTTGTAGAACCCCAAGGGCGTTCTACTGCAACACAGATGCTTTCTGCTTCTGTATGCTTGCTAGTTCTTTCCATTTTGCCTACTATCTTGGGCCTAACTGGCATGCTCTATTTGATCGGGGTAACCCTTGTAAGCATCTGGCTGCTGTATACCAGCGTAATTTTCTACCGGACGCTCTCTAACTATTCAGCTCGCCGGGTCTTAAAGGCTTCCATCCTACATATACCTGTATTGGTCATATTAATCGTTTTAGATCGCCTGGTCTAAGAATCCGTACTCACATTCATGGCTGAATTTGCTGCTGAGATCAGTGAAGTATCCCACGCATACGGTTCACATCAAGCACTCAAAGACGTCTCCTTTGCTGTAAAAGAACACTCGTTTTTCGGACTACTGGGTCCTAATGGCAGTGGTAAAACGACCCTGTTTAGAATCATGAGCTCGTTACTGGCTCCTGATCATGGCCGCTGTACAATTATGGGGCACGACACGGTGCAGTCTTCCAATAACGTACGGATGAACCTCGGCGTAGTTTTTCAGCAACCCTCTCTGGACGAGGCCCTCACTGTACAGCAAAACCTTCTCTTTCATGGCGCACTATATGGGATGGACAAGGCGTCACTGAAAGATCGAATAACACTCCTATCAAACCGTTTACAGATCCAGGACCGGCTACAGTCAAGGGTCAGCCAATTGTCTGGAGGCTTAAAACGCCGGGCCGATCTTGTGCGCGGATTATTGCACCAACCGAGGCTCTTGTTACTTGATGAGCCAACCACGGGCCTCGATCCTATTGCGCGGCATGACTTCTGGAAACTTCTTTCTTCAATACGCAATGAGGAGGGCATTACGATGATCCTCGCGACGCACTTGCTTGACGAAGCTGAAGACTGTGACGAGGTTGTTATCATGGATTCTGGCACCACAGCAGTAAGCGGCAACCCTACTGCTTTACGCAGGACCCTCGGCGAGAAAGTGTTATGGCTCAGTTCTACAAATACCGAATTGCTAGCTCTGCGTATTGAAGATCAGTTTGGGTTTAAGAGTTCAGAGATTGATGGCTCGATATGCATAAAAGACGATAATGCATTGGAATCAATCCCTGCCATTTACCACGCACTACAGGACCTCATTGAGTCGTATACTGTGCGAAACCCCACGCTTGAAGATGTCTTTTTGATGTATGCAAATCGCTCTTATGCGGCCTTAAATCAATCTGCTGCCCCAGTACAAAAAGATCACTAAGCATGTCTGTAATAACTGCCTTATGGCAACGCGAAATCATTAAATTTGTCAAGGACCGAAGCAGGGTTATTGGTGCTCTGGCGCAGCCTCTTGTGTTTTGGTTATTGCTAGGGCTGGGCTTTCAAGGCACCTTTTCATTGCCAGCCGGCACTGCAGATTCAGTGGGATACCTGGAGTATCTATTCCCAGGAATACTGGCACTGATGATTCTATTTACGGCCATCTTCTCTACAATCTCCATCGTTGAAGAACGCAAAACGGGATTTCTTCAGGCAGCTCTTGTTGCCCCAGTTTCAAGAATATCCTTTGTATTTGGCACAACCCTGGGAGGCACAACGCTTTCTTTAATCCAGGCCCTACTCTTGCTCCTTCTCCTGCCTCTTATAGGTGTTATTCCTACACTACAAGGGCTGTTAATTCTGATTCTTGCCTGCTTTTTGCTAGGCGTCTCCTTTACTGCGCTCGGCGTCGCCATCGCATGGTCCATGCAATCGACCCGGGGTTTCCATGCTATCATGAACCTGTTTCTGATGCCCCTATGGTTATTATCTGGCGCTTTTTTCCCTTATGAAGGCGCATCATCAATATTGCAGTGGACCATTCTCTTAAACCCGGTTTCTTATGCCGTGAGTGCTATCCGAACGTCGCTTTATATGCCTGGCGTGTCTCCTTCAGAGCTTTTGCCGTGGCCTTTCAGCCTGCTTATAAGCGCAGTCTTTGCTATTTTGATGATTGGTATCGCGGCTTACCGAATCCGCCGGCCTGTGTTTGATCATTAAGTTCATGCAAGAAGCCTCATCACATAAAAAAAACCTACTCCACCTTACGCAAGCCGAGCTCGAGCAGTTTGCGATTAAGTTGAATGAGCCTGCATTTCGCGGGCGTCAGTTATACAGCTGGATTTTTGGAAAAGGCGCACGCTCATTCAGTGAAATGACAGATCTACCTGCACGATTCAGGTCAACTCTGGAAGAAACGGCTGAAGTGAAGGGCCTTGATTATGCACATGTACAATTTTCGAAAGATCGCACGATCAAGTATCTATTTGAGTTGTCAACGGGGCGCAAAGTAGAGTCGGTACTGATTCCAGATTTTGATGACGAAGGAGTCGTCAAGAGACTCACCGTATGCGTGTCAAGCCAGGTGGGCTGTGCGATGGGTTGCTCTTTTTGCGCAACAGGATTAATGGGATTCAAGCAAAACCTTACAGCAGGTGAAATCTACGACCAGGTATGGCAGCTTAACGACCAGGCGCATGAACATTTTGGTAGGGGTGTTACCAATATTGTCTACATGGGCATGGGAGAGCCTCTACAGAATTATGCCCATGTGCTGCAGAGCATCAAACTGCTAACGGATGAGAAAAACCTGGGGCTTTCTTCCAAACGAATCACAGTCTCTACCGTTGGACTGGCTCGCCGGATTCGCCAGTTGGCCGAAGAAAAGCATACGTTCAATCTAGCGGTGTCCCTGCATGCACCTACTGATGAAAAGCGCAGTTCGATCATGCCCGTGAATCGAAATGAGCGTACTGACTTAAAAGCATTAATCGATGCGTTAAAGTATTATACTCAGAAAACGAATCGTAAAGTCACCCTGGAATACTGCATGTTTGCAGAATATAATGACACCCAGGAGGACGCTTCATTTCTGGCTGGTATTGCGAACCAGATTGCCAGTAAAGTGAATCTTATTATGTATAATCCGGTCCCAGAATTGCCGTTCAAAAAAACGAGTGAATCACGCCTGAATCGGTTCATCAAAGTATTAACTCAAAAAAAGGTACGCGTAACTGTCAGGAGAAGCAGAGGAGACGATATAGCTGCTGCTTGCGGGCAACTCCTGGTCGAACAAGCATAGATTTGACTGCATCATGTTAAAGAATTTCTTTCCCAATCCTTCTTCGATAGCCCCAATAAAAAAAATCGCATGGGGAGGCCTTGGTTCTTTTCTGATGATGCTTATGTTACCCAAAAGTACTAAGTTTTTTATACGCCATTGGTTTGCCGGCATCGCAAAAAACGTAGTTATCCTGGTCATTGCCGGCCTACTATCACAAAAGGTTGCGAACAAGATCATCGAGCATGACTTCACCCCTCCCAAACGACCGGCCGAATAAAATAGGCGTCATTACCCAAGGTTCACTGAGTAAAGGCCTTGAAATGAAGCTGGATGCTTCAGTCTCAATAGAGTCGGTTATGTCTGGCACTTTTGCAGTTATCCAGGGCAAGGAATACGACTTCTTCTCTATGATAACGGATGTACGCATCGATGCATCCAATGAAGATATTCTCCTCTACCCTCCTGCTCAAGATGATGTGCTCATGCGGGAAATACTACAAGGGGATGCAACCTATGCAACGGTTTCACTCAAACCGATGCTTATGCTACCCAACCAGACCAATCAAGAGCTCCTACAGGAAGAAGCCCGATCCGTAAAAACAATACCATCCCATTTCTCTCTTGTAGCCAAGGCTACTGAGGACGATATTGCGCGCATCTTTGGGCATGAAACGCACGCCGACGGCACGCTTTACTTTCATATGGGATCTCCCCTTGGAATGGATGATATCCCCGTATGCATCAACCTGGAGCGATTTGTAGAGCGCTCCAATGCTGTATTTGGCAAAACAGGTACTGGCAAAACCTTCTTGACGCGCCTTCTATTATCTGGGACGATCAAAAACGAACGCGCTGTAAATCTCATATTTGACATGCATTCTGAATATGGATTGGGTGCAGGTCAGGAAGGTGGAGGCAAGCAGTTCGTCAAAGGCCTCAAGGAGTTATTTCCTTCCAAGGTCGCCGTTTTTTCTCTGGACCCTCAATCAACACGCAGGCGGGGAGCAGCAGCAGATCATGACGTTTACCTGTATGCGGACCAGATTCTACCCGAAGACATCATGCCGCTCAGGGACACCTTGTCGTTGAACGCCACAGCAGCTGAGAGTGCATTTTTGGTTCGCCAGCGATACAAGAACCAGTGGTTACAGCGCATCCTGGAGACGGATGCAGCCGGCATCGAAGCTCTTGCAGAGGAATGCGGCGCTAACCAGGCGTCCTTAGGCGCCTTGAAGAGGAAGCTGGCCCCTTTCACCCAGTATGACTTTTTCCTAACAGAACCCTCTAAAGGAAAACAGGATATTATTAAAAACCTCCTTGAATACATCGACCAAGGCAAATCCATCGTTCTTGAATTTGGCAGATACGATGCATTAAAAGTGTATCTGCTTGTGGCAAATGTGCTTACCCGCCGGCTTCGCGATGCATACGAGGAAAAAACGAGCCTGTACCTGCAAACCAGAAACGAAGCTGACAAACCAAAGCCGCTCATCATCACCATCGAAGAGGCCCATAAATTCCTTAGCCCAGGCATTGCACGCGAAACCCCCTTTGGAAAGATTGCACGCGAGATGAGAAAGTTCTTTGTCTCTCTTCTTGTAGTAGATCAACGTCCTAGCGCTATTGATGAGGAAGTGTTAAGCCAGATAGGGACAAAACTCGTTGCCCAGTTGAGCGACGAAAAAGACATCAATGCTACCCTTGTAGGCACCAGCAATGCATCGGGACTCCGGCAAGTTCTTTCCTCTCTTGATTCTAAACAGCAGGCTCTAGCTCTTGGCCATGCAGTCCCCATGCCCGTAGTGATGAAAACCAGGATGTACGACGACGATTTTTACAAGGCGATGCAAGGAGAACAAGCTTCGTTTGAAGACACGAAGGATGAGATCAAGGGATTGTTCTATTAATTTCTTCTAAGGACGCCAGGCGTATCCTATCTTCAAAAACACCGTTCGATCGGTTTGCCTAAGTGGTTGCCTGTTTAGCAGAAAGTCTGTTGCCCCGGCCTTTGCATTCGAGAATCCTAAAAACACCACAGACTGTGGATTTAGCTTATAGGAATAGAGCAGTTGAGAGAACAAGGAATTTGTCTGCCTGTCCACCTGGTCTTCATAGAGTTCTATATTGCGCTCAGTATCCTGGTACTGCAGTATCAGCCGCATGAACATTCGTGGGGTGAAAAAATAATCGGTACGAAATTGCATGAGGTTCGCCTTAAAAATGGTTTGCTGGCCGAGGTATAAACGCTGATATGTGTGATTTACATCCAGTGTCAACCTTCTACTCAGCCGCATATCTATTGACGAAGTAAGCCGAAACGTCTCGGCCTTCCTTGCATTAACAAAATCGATTTCGTCTCCTATTTTGCTGAATACACTCATATTGATTCTGCCTGTTGGCCTCAAGCCTACATACATTTCAGAGTAGTTAATCCTGTATTCTTCTCCAGCAAATTGCTCCTTGCTATACCGGGGCCAGATCCACACAAAGCTCTGCATGGGACCCTGGTAACTGAGCCAATACCAAAATTCGTTTTTCACCAGAAGTCCTCCATAACTTTCGGACTGCTCTCCGCCAATCCAGGGAATGACCTGAGTTACCCAACGTTTGCCCGGCCAGATATTTCTACCCAATTCCCAAAAAACGCCTCGCGCATCCACTTGTGTAATAAACCCGGCATCTCCTCGAAAGGTTGGTGACAAAGCCCATACGTTTGCTCTGCCAAACCACGTTCGTGTATTGTAACTCACCTGGAATCGCCCTACGTCACCCGAAAATGATCCTGGAGATTGATCATGAGCCGATACTACTTCTTCTGGATAGCGGGTATCAGACCTCAGGTATTGCGCGTCAATTTGAAAAGGACTATTCGCCCGTAGGGACGCATCGACACCCACTACCCGGTTATAATACTCCTCTCCTTCCCTGCCAGTGTACAGAGCACCTATCGTGGAAGAGGCACCAATATCTTGTCTGAAACGAACAACCGAAACAGTATTTTCTCTATTAACAAACGCCGTTGAAGAGCCTTCCCGTCCAGGAATCACCAGGTTGGTAAGCGCATCTTGAGCAACAATAACTCCTATCGCACTCGATCCAACTTTTCCCGTTAGCTTGGTGCCATACCTGGGGTCAGCAATCGTCCTTGAGAAGACAATAGGAATCGACGTCCTAAAAAAATCAGCACCTTCTAGAAAGAAAGGGCGTTTTTCAGGAAAAAAGAGAGCAAAGCGATTGTTTACGTCGAGTTGAGCTACATCTGCTTCTACTTGAGAAAAATCAGGATTGATGGTACCGTTGAGGGATAAATTTGGTGTGATACTCCAACGAACATCCAGGCCCACATCTTGCTGAACGGGGCCTTGCTTAACCGTGTTACTTTGAAGGTTTTCTCGCTGGTTTGTCTGGCTTCCGGTAAAAGTAGGAACGACTTCAAGATTACGCCCGGGATCTACTTCTTTAACGCCTCGCAAGATGTTTGCCTGGCACAATTGACACGTATTGCTTCGATCCCAGGCAATAGACATGATGTGGGTTTGATGACTACGTGGGCGCCACCGCTCCATGTACATCCCCCATTCTTGAATACTCTTTGTAGCTGGAAAACGAAATGATTTAAATGGTATCGCTGCTTCAACCACGTATCCATCCTCAGTAATCCTCCCAGCAGAATCCCAAATGGCATCCCAAGACCCATCAAAGCGTCCAGAGCTATTCATCAAGCCATCCAGTTGCACTCCTAGGGGATTCACCGCAAAATCAAATGCCCGGCGTGCATCATTAAAAGGATCAATGATAAGGGACACATGATCGTGCGTTCCTGTTTGATCTCTATCGACTAAAAAGGCCCGAATCTCCCCAGGATTTGGATCATAGGCTTTGCAGCCGAAATAGAGCCTATTTTTATCGAACATGATCCTGCAGTGGGTCTCGACTGGTGCTGGGGCATTATCAGCCGGAAAAGTCTCAAATGGGAGGGTAATGAGCGTAGCGTTTTCCCACGCAGGTTCATCTAGAACACCATCAACATGGATAGGCTTATTAATTTCCTCTATAACGAATAGTGTGCGTTCAGAAGACTCGATGCTTGCAGGCTCTTCTGATTGATGCGCTGTTTGTGCCAGAGAAGGACCGGGTACAAACCCTAACACGATCATAGCAGAAAATGCTGCCATATATGAGTATTTGCTGGATTTTCTGGATGTGTAACTGCGAATAGCGTAATGAGAAATGGGTACTAATATTCTGCATCCTAGAGACATGGAAATTCAGGTTCGATTACTTCAACCAGGAAAGAGTCAGCATCGGCTTGCGTGACATTGAGGAAAAAGTATCGAATCCCAATCTTGCCAGAATCCTAAAAGGGGCAGCTAGACCGGCACCTGTGACAAATTACGGTTAGAAGGGACGAGCATTTTTACTCTACCAATTCATTCTCTATCTTAGTAGCTCTTAGCGCCCTACCGAATGCACACAATACAGCATTTAACCCACCTCAGGACGCATCCATTCGTTCTATATTGCTCCCTATTAACATGCACTACCTGCCATTCAATCGCATTGCCTGGACGGCCGTTTTCATTTTTTTGACAGCAACTCTCCTTGCTCCAAAAGACGCACAGGCACAGGTGCCTTCGCTGATAAACTTCCAGGCCAAACTTGGGGAATCATCCAGTGGTCCAGCATCGGCAACATTTTCTATCTATGACTCTCTCGAAGGAGGTACCAAGTTATGGGAGGAAATCCACAGTACGCTGGACATGGACGAAGGATACTTGAGTGTTCTACTTGGAAGCAATACTCCTTTTCCTTCCACATTATTTTCAGATCCTGGCGAGCGATTCATAGAACTTGTGGTTAATGGGGAGACATTGACACCCAGGCTACAGCTTACCAGTGTTTCATTCGCTCTTCGCTCCCACACAGCGGATCAGCTTCTCTCTCCTGTTGTGACATCACTCAATGGCGTTTCGGATGAACTCATTTTGGAAGGAGGAAACAACATTGAGGTTATTCAGAGTGGGCAGACGATCACTATAAACTCCAATCAACCAGGAGAAGAAGGTGGAATCAGTGTAATAAATGCTGGCAATGGAATTTCTGTGTCAGATATTAACGGACCTACTACCACCATTTCCCTTCTCAAGGACAGTATATCGGACGCAGAGATCAAAGATAACAGCATTACCCGCACCAGCATTGCCCCAGGTACTGCTGTCTTATCCCTGAATGGAATCTCTGACGAAATAATCATTACGGGTGGGGAAAACGTCGACATAGACCAATCTGGCCAGACCATCGTGGTCAATGCAGATGGTGTAGCAGACGGCGTGGGCATAGCAACGATAAACGGAGGTACAGGCATATCTGTATCAGACACAGACGGACCTGCGACAACCATCAGTATTCAGAACAACAGCATTTCAGACGCCCAAATTGCCGACAAAAGTATTTCTCAGTCCAGCCTTGCATCAGGCGCTGCTGTGTACGACATAAATGGCATCAGCAACCAGGTGACTCTTGCGGGGGGCAACAATGTCGACATCGTGCGATCAGGTCAAACGTTAACCATTAATGCCACAACAGGTGGAGGTGGCGGAGGTGTTCAGTCCGTGGCAGGTGGAACTGGAATCTCTGTTGCAAACTCTGGAGGTCCAACGGCTACTGTTTCGATAGAAAATGATGCAATTAGTGATGCGCAAATCGCGGACAACAGCTTGACAGCAAACAGCCTTGCTGCTGGCTCCGTCGGATCGAGTGAGTTAAGTAATCAACTTGTCCTGGGCTCAGATGGAAAACTTGAGATTCAGAATCCATCCGGTCAAATCCGTGCTGCTCTTTCTACTTCTAATGGAGGCGGGTTTCTTGGAATAGACACGTCTGGAGATAACGATGCCGTTACCCTTGAAGCCCTTGGAGGAAACGCCTACGGCCTTGTTACGGTGCACAATTTATCGGGTGATAATGGAGTGCGTATCTGGGGTGATCAAACAGCCAGCGGGCTAGCCGGCGGAGCCCTAGCTGTATTTAAGCGAAATGGAGACAACTCATCGACATGGATTCGTACTGGGGGTTCGAGCGGTGCTTCATGGGGCATCATCGGTATAAGTGATGCCAGTAACAATGAGGTCATTCGACTGGACGGACAAAACGGGGATGTATCGATCGCCGGCAATCTGTCCAAAGGAAGCGGCTCGTTTAAAATTGATCACCCTCTGGACCCAGAAAACAAGTACTTGAGCCATTCTTTTGTCGAAAGCCCAGACATGATGAATATCTATAATGGGAACGTGGTACTAGACAACGAAGGAACAGCATGGGTAGAGTTACCCGAATGGTTTGAAGCGTTAAACAAAGAGTTTAGATATCAGCTAACATGTATTGGAGGATTCGCACAGGTCTATGTAGCTGAAGAGATTGCAGAAGGCCGTTTTAAGATTGCTGGAGGTTCTCCAGGTCTAAAAGTGTCCTGGCAAGTAACGGGTGTACGGCAGGATCCCTTTGCAGAATTGCACAGGATTCAAGTTGAGGAGGAAAAACCGGCAGAGCGACGGGGTACTTACCTGCATCCAGATGCCTATGGACAGTAGTAGAAGTACCTGAATAAGCGTTTCCCCTACACAGGAATACGAAAAGAACCTCTCACTTAGTAAAGAATCTGTGCCTGATATTGTAAGGGACAACGATGTAAGCCCCTCGGGAGTGTTCAAGGTATGAAATGTGTCCTTTGGGTATGTATTCTTTTCTTATCAGGGTGTGCAACTGACTTCCTCGGTCTTCCTCCAGACAGAGCTGACCTCTCAATCATGGTGACCAACAAAACGGAAGAGGAGGTTTTAGACACTGCTACTCCTGTTACGGTCTCGATCACAGCGATTGCCGTCTCAGTCGACAGCATTGTCGATGACAGAGAGCCTTCATCAGTCACCGTTCCTGCGGGCAGTTCTAGCCGGCTTTTTATTGATGACATCAAAAACGAGACACTCATTTGGTTCAAAGCTATTGGGCTCGACAATAAGGTGCTCGCGGAGAAAAAATGCAATGTCGATTTCGGCCTTGTAGGATTTCCACCATCCGGTGTAAGTCTGAATCCCAGTTCAGTGAACTTTCATTTTGAAGAGGGCGAGTACAAACTGTACGTCAATAGATGTAGATGATACAGAATCTCGTATGACCGCATTGTGGGACGTCATCTTTAATTCAGTTATTCTTCGGCGTAATAGAAACATTTATCGCCGAAGAATAACTTTCCGACTTTCATAAATAGAAGACCCACTCACCTGGTAGATATACATCCCACTCGACAAGTGAGGGTCGTTTTCTATCATAAAATGATGGGGTATCCCTGCTCGTACAAACCCTTCATAGATTACTTTGACCCTCTTTCCAAGCATATTGTACAGCTCAACCTGAATTTGTTGATCACTCTCAACCTCAACGCTAAATGTAGTTTCTATGTTAAATGGGTTAGGGTACGCAGGCGAAACACTATTTCTTACTGATACTTCATTCAGGTCATCATTGGCAACATTGATTGCCGAGCCAAATTCAACAGAGCCCACGTCACACCCATCGCTTGCATTATCCACACCGGCAATATCGATGATTCGTAAGAACCCTCCTTGATCTAGGAAGAGAGGCATTTTAGCGCATTCTCCCTGATCGATTGTCAAGCTAATCTCACGGGGAAAATGGACATAAGAATTACTTCCATTTGTCATTAGAGGCTCCAGTTGGGGATTAAAAGGAGCATTACTTGTACCTGACTGATCGGTATTCAATAAATTTAATGATCCACGTACGCCGATAAAGTTAAACCCTTCAGAAGTTACCCTGCCGCCGCTTTGATCTAGCACGTCAGATACAATCGATCCATCTCGGACATTTGCTGCTACTATTGAACTGTATAAAGTTATTGCCGCATCCTCCTCATTAAAAAGGCCTGCGCCTGGTTCATCCGATTCATTAAACGCAATCGTAGAGTTGTAAATGTATACGTTACTCGCCCGGAAATTATAAATCCCCCCAGTTTGCGGAGCGCGGTTAGAGGAAATGGTGCTGTTAACGATTAACAAACTGTCTCCGCTTCGATTTCGAATCCCGCCCGCTTCTACCTCTGCATCGTTCTCAGCGATGGTGCTGCTGTGAATAAGCATTTTATGATTGTTATATACCCCCGCTCCTTCTATTGTCGCATCATTGTCTCGCACAAGAACATCAAACAACTGCACGGTCCCATTGCTTGTATTCCAAATGCCACCACCCCTCGCAGATTCATTGCCTATAATTGCCCCCCCTTCAATCCGAAGAAAGCCGGCTGCATTGTACACCCCTCCACCGTTCGGCGAAAGGTCGCCAAGGGCCTCGTTGCCCTCAATCGTGGCACTTCGAATGAGGAGATTGGCTCCACCACTGTTGTAAATGGCTCCCCCGTTATCCAGGGCCTGATTGTCTTCTAATGCGACGCGTTCCAATATAACGTCTGCCCCCTCGCCTACCCATACACCACCTCCATCTGTTTCTGTATATCCCTTGGTGATAATTAAATCAGACAGCGTAACAGCTATTTCTGGTTGAATCTCGAACACTCTTGAAGAATCGTTAGCGCTGACTTCTAGATAAAAAGCGGTGTCTAACACAGGCCTTCCTGGTCCTGTAATGGTCAGATTCTTGTCAATAGAAAGCGCTCCTGTAGTCAAAACAATCGTTTTGTCGAGTAACGAATCTTCAAATGCTATTGAATCCCCACCTGAAGCATCGATAATAGTCTGGCGTAGTGACCCTTCCCCTGAGTCATTTGTATTTACAACCATATGCGTTGATTGTGCTGCAACTTCAGTTGCACCGATAGAGAGCAGAGTTATAATAAAGAGAGTGAAAAACAGTCTAAGCATACAAGGCAGGCTTTTAATTAGAGACAGAAACCTTAAGTTTGAAACAACGCTTGAACAGGCGTATCAATCGCGGAGATTTGTAAAGAACTATACAAACAATGTATTAATATCCTCTGAGTCAAGACAATAATGCCAGACTTCACTGGCTATAGATTCATTAACGATTTCTATCTATGGTAGCATCCATTACGCTGTGCGAAAACGGCCCTTCTTTTTCACGATTTGTTTTTGGATTATGGCGCTTGATCGATTGGGGCTACTCGCCACAAGAGCGGCTCACCTTGACGAAACAGTGCCTTGATCTAGGAATCACTACGTTCGACCAGGCAGATATCTATGGCGACTACCAGAGCCAACCATTATGGGGCGAGGCACTTGCACTGGATCCAGGCCTTCGTGATCAGATTCAAATCGTAACAAAATGTGACATCAAACTCGTCTCTTCCCACTTCCCCACGCACGGCATTCCCCATTATGACACCAGTAGGGAGCATATCATCGCCTCCGTTGAGCAATCCTTGAGGGACTTACATACGGATCGCATTGATGTCTTGCTACTGCATCGCCCGGATCCTTTAATGGATGCAGATGAGGTCGCGCAAGCATTCAACGAATTAAAGGATGCAGGCAAGGTATTACACTTTGGCGTATCTAATTTTACCCCTTCTCAGTTTACCCTGCTTCAAGACCGGCTGCCCTATCCCCTTGTCACAAACCAGGTTGAGTGCTCGGTATTAGCTTTCGATGTTATGCACGACGGCACACTAGATCAGGCTCAAATGCTGCGGAGGGCTCCTATGGCATGGTCTCCCTTTGCCGGGGGACGGTTGTTTACAGGAAATGATGATCAGGCAAAACGTGTGCAAACATGTATGGCGGAACTGGGAAATGAACTTGATGGCGCCTCTCCAGATCAAATAGCCCTTGCCTGGTTGCTCAAGCACCCTTCAAATATTCTCCCCGTGCTTGGGACAGGCAAAATTGAGCGTGTACGATCCGCATTAAAAGCTGCTGATATATCATTAACCAGGCAGCAGTGGTTCAAGATATGGAAGGCTTCAAAAGGTCATAATGTGCCCTAGTAAGACGCCTTCTTATCCTTGCTCTTTTAAAGGGTACGGCCAGGAGTGCCGGATGCACTGACCGCCGGGACACTACCTCAACGTAAACCGTGAATAAATAAAAAAGCCAGGGAAACAAGATCATTACGATGTTGCTTCCCTGACTAAACCCAATAGGGTGTACTCATTTCTATGCAAAGAAGTGCATAGAAATAGAGTTAACCATTCTTTTTCTCTTGAATATCAACGCGGATATCTTGAGCGAGGGCTTTCAATTCTTGCATCCCTTTACGCACGCGAGTACCTGCTGCTTTGTTACCTTTTTCATAAAATGCAGCGAAATCAGGTTCTAGACCGTCCACGAGGTCCTTCAATTTTGAGTACAGATCTGACATATCTTTTCTTTGTCGGTTACAAAAATATAGAAAGGCACAAGTTGAGGTAGCACCTTTGTAATTCGATGAGCTTATAAGTACTAAACGCAGGAATGCTCCCTGTTTTCGTGAAATACTTTGTAGAAAATGCCTAAAAAAGTGATTTTTCACACTTTTTCAGGCATTTCAAGGACAATTTTCTCAATTTCGGAGGCAACAAACAGCCTTTTTCCTCAATTATACCGCCTCTACCTGGGCAGATTGTCTGACTTTATTCAACCTGGCCATGGCTTCTTTTTTCTTATCCCGAGCATTTCTCAACGCTTCTTCATGCGTTTTTTCTTCTATTTCTTCCACCTCAAACCTATGATCAGGAAAATCTCTGAGGAAACACAAACCGACTGCAAGAGGCAACATCCCGTGTTCATTTATAAACCCAGCATCTTTGAAATCGAACCGATGTTCACTCAAGTACGGGTTCTCATTCGGTGCGGGATTAAACAAATACACGATCTTCATGAAGAAACGAAGCGCCTCTAAAACCTCTCCTCGTTCATACAGTCTATGAATACGAACGCCTTGCATATGCAACAGACGTTGCCAGGCAGCAAAATCGGTATATCCTGTTACAGGCGTCGAATTAAATACATAGGCCGTTTTAATTTCTTCACTGATGTAACAAGCGTGCTGCGCCAATCCACCTCCAAGGGAGTGCCCCGTCGTTATAATATTATACGGTTCTCCATTTGGATGCATGGCTGCAATGCGGTCTACGATCTCTGGGACGATGTACTTAATCTGGTCGTATTGATCCTCAAAAGGAAGCCATTTAAATAACCAATGCGCATTCGCAATCCAAGAGTTTAACCCTACAGTTCCTCTAAATACAATCGCATAGGTAGCACAATCTCCCTGATTGTACACATTTTTCTGAACGTGTTTATGCACCTCGATCAGTAATTTCTTTTCACTGACTGTCCCGATTCGCTCTATCAGTTCCCAGTCTGTTTCAATTCGCCTATCATTTTTCACAAAGGTCTGGTTCGTGACCTTATCCGTTGGCTTTTCATTACCAATGAATTGGAGATAGGGTATCGGATCCTCAACATCCTCTTGATAGATGTTTCTGCTAAGTACAGCGCAATCCGCATACAAATAGGTCTCTTCATCCTTTACAAGGTCTCTCATTGGAACCAGTAAGGGATCATTCGACACAACGACCTTTGTGCGAGGCTGTGAATAGCCACGCTGGAGAAACAGATAAAAAACAATGGTAAAAACAAGAAAAGCCTCTCCCCACCAGCTGCTATACTGGCTCAGGAAGTCAGATAGAACAGGAACTTGATTGAAGGCAATAACAATTCCAGCTACAACAGCGATAAAAACAAGAAATTTCGCAAGTTTAGCTACCGTTCGTTTTCCGCGGCCTACGTCTAGATGCCTGTACTCAGAGGGGTGACTGATGATCTCAGAATTAAACTCCATAATAGCGGGTCCTCGTATATGTTATTTCACTGCCAGGCCACTACGTAATGGCCCATCTATTTTTTTACACAGTAAATCCCCCCAATTAGGCTCATATCAATCTGCTACTCTTCAGGCATTATCATGCCAACGACGAAATAGGCAATCACGCCTAAACCGCTGGTAAAGAAACCGCCTAAAACTAATCCAATACGAACTAGTGTCGGATCCACATCAAAGTACCTTGCCAAGCCACCACCAACGCCCATGATCATCTTATCATATGACGAACGGGTAAGCCTTTTCATTGGTTTATTCATCGTATATAGGGTATGAATTAGATTTGAGCATTACTCTTGAATGGTATAGTCTACCACATAGGCCCCGTCGAAGATGCCTGACCCTTTCAGCAACGCCCCGAAAGCATCATGCTCTGGATGAGGTAGATATACGTCGCGAGCTTCTTCATTTTCGAAGGTCATCAAATAGACATGAGTAAATCCCTGGTTCAGACCTTCAGGACTATTGTTTACGCCATGCTCAAAACCTATGATTCCAGGTATTTTGTCCTTCAAAGCCCTAAAAGCATCTGTAATTTCTTTAATCTGGGCATCTGTTGCGCCTTCTTTGTACTTGAACACAACAACGTGCCGCACAGCCTCGTTAGCGGGCGAAGCCTTAAAGCTTACAAATATAGAAGCGGCGAAAGCGACTACTAACAGTACCAGTATAGTTTTCATGTTTTTGTTCTAATAAAGTGGGATAGCAATTCTTTCGAATGTAGGGCTTTCTATACCAACGAGCAAGCTTCTCAGTGTACGGCAAAGTGTTACGAATACTAGATATAAAACAATGCTTCCCAGTAGATTGGAACACCATGAATTCAGATAACGGCAACTCTCCCAATAAACCGAATCCTATTCTAGTTTCGTTTATCCTCGCTGAAACCACTTCTGTTCTCATCGCAGTCGCGATGGCCTTTACACCAAGCATTTCGGGCTCTTCGACAACACTTGCTCACTATTTTATGGATGATCCGTCTTTTATCCATATAGCATTGGTATACTACGTGTTTGTCAACATCCTCTTAAGTATACTTGCGGTGATCGCTGTCGTATGGATCAAAAGTAAAAGTTAATGAGCTATACCGGCTTCGGCCAGTACAATGAGCAGGCTCCATTGGATGGCAACAAAGGCATTATCATCAACCCACCATTCATTCAGTGAGTGGGCGGCTCCCCCTGTTCCGCCGCGCCCTACCGTGATTGCCGGTATCCCCAATGAAATTGGAATATTAGAGTCTGTAGAAGAGAGTGAATAAGTGGGTGTAAATCCCATAAGGACTGAAGCAATTGCAGCGCGTTGAATAAGAGGCAATGCAGGATCCAATGCCCCTGAGGGTCTATTTCCAATCATTTTCAGATTAGCCTTCAACTTTGGTCCCGAGCGACGCATTTGGTTTTGAGCATCTAATGCTTCTTGTACAGACATATGCAGCAAGCTGTCCAATTTCTCAAGGCGGCCAGGATCCACGGACCGCATATCTACTTCCATCCAGGAAGCAAAAGGAATGGCATTAACGGAAGTGCCACCACCAATTCGTCCGATGCTGTATGATGTTCTTGGTCCGGCCCTGGTAAATGCATCTGCTTTTTCAACAAACCGATGAATAGCCTCTCCCAACGCATGGTGAGGGTTCACTAATCCAAATGCACCCCATGAGTGCCCTCCTGGCCCGACAAATGTAATACGGTATCTATAGGACCCCAACCCCTTGTAGACAATATTGCCTAACTTCCCGCCATCTATAGCAATCCAGGCATCTATTCCTGGTCCATGTTCACTGAACAAATGCTTGACACCTCTCAAATCACCCAGGCCTTCTTCGCCAACTGTACCGATGAAAAGCAGGTTAGACTCTGTTGCAACCTCCGAATGATTCAATGCCTTTAGAACAGTCAACACTTCTACAAGCCCCCTGGAGTCATCCCCAATACCCGGAGCAAACAACGTATCCCCTCTTACCTCTACGTTCACAGGAGTGCCTTCAGGAAATACTGTATCAAGATGCGCAGCCAGTGCAACAGTGTGCTCTCCAATCGTTCCTTTACGCAATCCAATTGCATTACCTTCTTCATCGACCCATGCAGAATCAACTCCTGCCCGATTCAACATCCCCAAAAAGGCTTTTGCACGAGCCTCTTCTTTAAAAGGAGGGGCTGGTATCTCGGTAATAAAAAGATGCTCGTTTAAGGTCTCTTCTTCTATGGATTCGATATACTCAAATGCTTCAAGTACCTTTGGATTATTTTTCAGGAGGGCAACGTCTCTCTCAATCGCAGGGCTTAACGGAGCGGTTTCCGGTGCACCTATCAATCGCTCTTCTGTCGCTTCAACAGGTTCCTTATCAAAACATCCAGAAAAGAATACAATGCATAGAAGTACTAATATCGTAGTTCCCAAGGGGTTGGCGTATCCCATTTCTTCTTTTTCAACAGCCAAAGTTCTCTTTTATCATGATGTAGCTGCTTGCGAAGCCATCACTTTCAGCTCCTCTTTCCTAGAACGAAGCCCAAAGGATAGTATGCATAAAACAATAGCAATACCTGCGATAACACCAAAGGCTCTATTGTAGCCCACTATATCTACCGCAGCCGACGCAGCAATAGCACCAATCATTGCTCCTCCAATAAGCCGGCCCAAGCCCTTAAATAAACGGCTTACCCCCTGAACAACAGTGCGCTCTTTTTCCTTTGACTCGTTCAGCAGAATATAACTAATAGCAGATCCCAATAACGCAGACAATCCGAACCCAACACACGCTATACCTAAGAAATAGAGTAATTGTTGGGAGCTCACTATGGCTAGGACGGCCATCCCGAGTGCCAAAATGAACGTTCCTGCGCTGACAATTCGACGCGCTCCAACTTTGTCTACCAATCTACCAGAAAGAGGTGCACCAATGGCTAATGCAAATACCAGGGGTAACAACATCATGCTAGCGGTCCTATCCGATACGTCGAAGGCAGAGCTCGCAAAAATCGGTAGAAATACAAATACGGCTTCACTCAAACCAGCCCCCAAACTAATAAAACAAGCAATTGTAATCTGCCGGTTTTGAAATAAATCTAGATGGACAAAGGGCGAAGAGTGATTCTTCTCTACAAACAGAAAGATTGAAAAGAAAACTATTGCACCAACAAAGAAGAGCAGGTAATTCCCTATCTCGATATTGCTAAACCCAATCGTTGCCAATGTTATCGCAACCATGAGTGTTAGTATACCCCAAACGTCTAACGACGCCTCTGATTTCGGTTGCTGATTTACGGGAAGCTTGAGAATCGAAAGAATAAATACACTTAGCGATATCGGAATAAGAAGACCAAATGGCCATTGCCAGCCATATGCAATCAGAACGCCGCTCAGAATAGGCCCGATAATAAAGGCTAATCCAAACACAGCCCCAATTATCCCTAACATTCGTCCTCTTTTTTCAACACTAAATACGTCCCCAATGACGGCACTGGTTATGGGTACCACACCAGATACGCCCAACCCTTGAATTGCCCGGCCAACAAGTAGTACGTCAAAAGAAGAAGCGGTAATTGAGACAATGACGCCCACAGTAAACAGCCCCATACACAACGCAAAGGAGAACCGCCGGCCATAAACATCCGAAAGCCAGCTCATAAAAGGAATGCCCAACTGCGTAAATAATGTGAATGCTATAAAGACCCAAGACAGCTGTCGTTCGTCTTCTACTGCAAAATATTCACCGATTGCGCGTAAGGCTGGAGCAAGAATTGCTATATCCAAAGCAGTAACGAGCACCCCTAAGAAGAGGATGGGCATTACGCGACTGTGATTTACTTTTGAGTTCTCCAATTCACTTATTTTCTTGATTTTTGAAATGAAATTACATCAATGCTTTCATCCCAGGAGCGTTCCCTTGCAGTTATATTCGATCAAAAACGATCGAATTATCGGATGCTTAGTATTTAAGCGAACATTTATTAGCAAATTAGATTACCATATATTTGCGTACGGCCCCTTAGTCGAGACGAATTTTTATATTCGAAAGCATTTTCTATCAATTTAGAAGATAATTTCCACCAACCTCCGTTTAACGAGTCTATTTTGTATGGGCGAGTCTTCATTTTTAGACAGACTAACCGCACTTAGCATTGTCGTTTGTGTCATTGCCGTGCCTGCATGGGTTACGTTTTCTTTCAGTTCTTCCAAACCGGAGCAACCAGAGGATCAGTATGAACAATACCTAGAGGGTACTGGTGCATGGGCAGAATCTACACTTGAAAGCCTGACGCTTGAAGAAAAGGTATCTCAACTCTTCTTCCATTCAGCATATGGTGTATACAGTAGTGCAGACGACCCAAGTTACAAACAACTGGTAGACATGGTAGAGCGGTTTAAGGCGGGAGGTGTCGTCTTTTTCCAGGGAGACCCCTTTTCCCAGGCTCTACTGGCCAATGATCTGCAATCCCGGGCAGAAATACCTCTCATTGCTGCGCAGGATATGGAGCATGGGGCTGGAATGCGAATCACGCGAACCACTAAATTTCCTTCCGCGATGGCAATGGGCGCCACGCGCAACAAAGACCTTGTATATGCAGCTGGACTCGCTACGGCTCGAGAGGCCCGAGCATTGGGCATTTACCAGGTATATGCCCCTGTGGCGGACATCAATAACAACGCCAGAAATCCTGTTATCAATGTGCGGTCTTTTGGTGAACGCCCGCGCCTTGTCGCCAACATGGTTAGTGCATTCACCTATGGACTACAAGATGGCAATGTACTCGCTACAGCAAAACATTTTCCCGGACACGGAGATACCGCCACGGACTCTCATTCCGAGCTACCTGTCCTCCCCTTTAGCCGCGCCCGGCTTGATTCAGTAGAGCTCGTTCCGTTCAGGGCTGCCAGAGATGCAGGTATTCTCAGCATGATGCTAGGCCATCTTGCGTTGCCTCAATTAGAATCAGACCCAAACGTACCAGCTACGCTTACTCCAGCTGTCGTGAATAACTTGCTGCGGCAAGATATGGGTTTCAAGGGCCTTATTGTTACAGATGCAATGCGCATGCATGGCATCACCAAATATTTTGGTGTTGGGGAAAGTGCTGTTAGGGCCATCGAAGCAGGCGTTGATGTGTTGGTGCTTTCTAACGACGAATATGCAGCAAGGGCTGCAATCTTAAGAGCAATTGAGTCAGGCCGGCTGACTGAAGAGCGCATCGACGAATCCGTTCTGCGCCTTTTGAAAGCAAAAGAGTGGTTACGCCTCAACGAGCATCGCATTATTAGTACAAACGACACAAGGAGAATCGTTGCCAATACAGAGCATACCGTTCTAAGCCAATCGATAGCCAGAGAATCTGTTACTTTAGTAAAGAATTCGGGCAATATAGTACCCCTGATTCCAGCGCCTAAGCGAATCATGACGATCACACTCAGTGATACAGATGATCCTACAAGAGGCAGCTATTTTAATACGCAAATGCGGTCCTACTCCCCGTCTACGTATTATGAAAATAGACTTTTGGATGTACGATCCACTCAAGACGATTTTACCGAAGCGCTATACGAAGCAAATTACGCAGACCTGATCGTAGTGCCAACGTATCTACCTGTACGATCCGGTACAAACCGCTTGGCTTTGCCGGCAAGCTTGCAGCGTTTTTTGAACAGCCTGCTGCTCAAGAACAAGCCCATTATTTTGATATCTTTTGGGTCCCCTTATATCGTACAGGCCCTCTCTAATCAACCCAACGTCTACATTGCTGCCTATGGAGACAGCGAAGCGTCTCAAAAAGCTGTTGCACAGGCTCTATTTGGATTCAGCACCATAAGCGGAAAGCTTCCCATTACTATTCCAGGCTATTACGATTTTGGAAGCGGCATTGAGATTCCTCAACGATTTATCCGAAGAGGATACCCTGAAGAGGTTGGATTGAGCAGTGATGTTCTGACCAGAGCCGATTCCCTTATCCATGCTTCTATTGCAGACCGGGCTTTTCCAGGAGCAGCAGTAGCCGTCGGAAGAGGTGACGTCCTTGTCAAACTAGATAGTTATGGCTATTTCACTTACCAATCAGAACGGCAGGTAGCCATTAACACAAAGTTTGACCTCGCCTCACTCACAAAAGTAGTTGCAACTACCACAGCCGCTATGCAGTTGTATGAGCAAGGCAAACTCAGCCTGGATGATAAGGTGGCCAAATTCCTGCCTCAATTCGCTCAGAACGGAAAAGAGAATATTACCATACACAACCTGTTGACACATACGAGCGGATTAAAACCGTTCCGTCCATTCCATCAAGAAGGAATTACTACCCGACGAGGCGTCATTAACGAAATTTATGCGGAGCCGCTTGTATACGCTACGGGCTCAGAATCCAGGTACAGTGACTTCAACATGATCATGCTTGCCCTTGTGATTGAACAGATTACGGGGCAACGTTTCTCTGACTACTCAAAAGCAAATATTTTTAATCCTTTAGGGATGCGAAATACCGAGTTTAGAGTTGCTGGCCGAGGCACTAATAGATCCATCGTGCCAACTGAAGTGGACAACGATTTTAGAAAGCGGCTTGTACAGGGGGAAGTTCATGACGAGACCGCATACATCCTTGGAGGAACAGCAGGTCATGCAGGATTATTCTCAACGGCAGAGGATTTGGCTAAGTTCGCCTTCATGATGGCCAACGAAGGTATGCATAATGGCCGGCAGTTTCTAAAACCTGAGACGATCAAACTGTTTACTACCCCCCATAATCCTGGGTCCCATACTCGTGCCCTTGGATGGGACACCAAAAGTCCAGAAGGCTACTCATCGGCCGGCCAATACTTCAGCGCAAATAGTTACGGACACACTGGTTTTACTGGAACATCCATGTGGATTGACCCGGAATCCAAATTATTCCTCATCCTTCTTACCAATCGCGTGTATCCAACCCGTGATAATAAGAAACTTACCCCTGTGCGCTCTGACCTTGCAGACATAGTACACAGTGCTATTAAAGGCCCTATCGAGGTACTGCTGCCTACTATTCCTAATTAGCGGGCGAAACCTCCTGTAACCCTTTAGTGTTTATCCAGGATTGTCTAAATACCTGGTCCAACGCATTACGTTATGCCTACATACACATACAAACGAGAAGATGGCAGCGTCTTTGAATTTGAACAGAAAATTACTGAAGATGCCCTAAAGACCTGTCCGACTACCGGGCAAAAAGTCAAACGTATCATTAGCGGTGGTGCCGGCCTGGTATTTAAAGGAAGTGGCTTTTATCTGACAGACTACGCCAAGAAAAACGGTGCATCCTCTTCGGGATCGGGTGACAGCTCTAAACAGAAGTCGGAATCTTCCTCCTCTGATTCCTCTTCAGATTCTACCAGCAGTTCAACCACATCTTCGTCCACTTCTTCAGATTCTTCAAGCAGTACGTCAAGCTCCTCGACAGATTAAGAACCTTTTATCATGTACGAACTTGAGCTCGTACACGATGAGATTTACAATATAGAGAAAGGCATTGCTGAACAGTTCATCAGCAATGCCTTTAATTTTCGGTGGCATGTTTAAACTAAACAGCCTTCGCAGCTTCTACTATCGCAGCAAAGTCCGGAGCCTTTAAACTTGCTCCTCCTATAAGCCCACCATCAACGTCTTTATTCTGCATTAACTCCAGCGCATTTGCTGGCTTCATGCTTCCCCCGTAGAGAATATGAATTTTCTTCCCAATATTGTCGTACTGCTCCACCAATAGCGTTCGAATGAAGGCATGCATTTCTTGTGCTTGCTCTGGTGTTGCCGTCAAACCAGTTCCTATGGCCCATACGGGTTCATAAGCTATAACCAGTTGGGAGGCTTTTTCAATTTCAACATCCTGCAGGGCTTCTTGAACTTGAGATTCAACAACGCTTTGTTCGTTGCCGCCTTCGCGTTCACTGAGTGTTTCCCCAACACAAACGATAGGTGTTAGTCCACGAGAAAGAGCCATGAAGATCTTATTGTTCACTCCCTGATCCGTCTCTCCGAAATATTGACGGCGCTCTGAGTGACCCAGAATCACATAGCTACAGCCAACAGAGACCAGCATAGAAGCAGACACCTCTCCGGTGAACGCCCCTTTGTCCTGGTGGTGCATATTTTGAGCCCCTAACTTGATCTTACTTTTAGAACCAGAAAGAACGTCATTTACGCTACTGAGGCTTATGAGTGGTGGACACACTGCTACTCCGACCTTGCCACTATCGCCAACAGCCTCAACTACAGCAGAAGCCAATTCAACAGCCGCCTTAACGTCGGTATTCATTTTCCAGTTACCAGCAACAAGCATAATGGTGTTTAGGTTATTTAGTTAGTAGTCATAGAACGAGATTGCGCCTCTTGGAAGGCTCGCAGACCATTACCAAGAACGTATTTTCCAACTATATTGCTTTCAGGATCGATCAAGAAACGAGTAGGCAATACGATTACATTGTATGCATCAAGAATTGTAGCATCACCCCCATCTGGGAGGAATACGTGCCTTCCAGGAATATCCCTGCCATCAAAAAATGCTGAATTCAAAAGAGAATCAGGTTGTAAGGAAAAAGACAAGATTTCAAAAGCAGGTGTGTCGCCAGAGGCCCGATAGGTCTGGTTTCTGAAAAACAAGTCTTCCTCAAACCGGGCACCCGGAGCATAGAATTCCAATACTAAATGTTTACCTTTGAAGGCTTCAAGATTAACTGCTGCACCATCAACATCAACTGCATTAAATACTGGGGCAGGCATACCAGGGCCTAGCTTCTCAAGGTCGTAGATGGCCTTGTCAGCCCATTCAATCCAGGTTGTATCTGTTGCATACTCCATTTTCAACATCCGAGCAGCCTCGAGAGCATCTTCCGATTTACCGGCATCCCGTAAAGCGAGAACAAGTTCGGATTGGAGTATTACAAGGTTATCTTCATTGGTCATTCCCTCCTTCAGTGCGGTCATCAGTTCAATAGATGAATCTGAACCTCCATGACGCAATTCCGCTCTTCGTGCTGTACCAATCAACGCCCCAAAAATATCACTATCCCTGTCGACTAATTTGGTACGTGCCACAGCCAGAGAGTCATTCCAACCTTCCAGCAATAAAATAGATTGAACCGACGCTAAACGAGCAGCTATAGTGCCTGAATTCGTTTCCCGTAAATTCCACAGCATCTGCGTGGTCTGGGCAACCAGCTTGTCGTAGTCTTCATTGGTAGCCGTTCCGCTGAGTGCATACTTTTTCAGATCCTGGTCATACAGCGTCATTGTGTTCTTATAACCAAGAAGCGCTGCATTTTCATGGGAGCGGACAAGTACCGGCCTGTTTCCAAAAGGAAACTTCATCTTAATGTTTGCAGAGTCATCCTGCGCAACAACCATCTCATCGACTTTCAAAACAGCACCGTCCCGAGCGATCACCAAAGAATACACATCAGCCTTGGGGACTGTGACATCCATAGCAAAAAAGCCAGCGGCATCTGTTTCAGTATGCGCAAGGGTATCGATGGTATTCTCTACGACTTTTCCAATGAGCACTTCGAAACCACTGAAATCAGCAACAGAGTCTACTTCCGTACTCAGCGTAATTTGTCCATCGATATAGCTAGTGACCTGATCTAACGTCTGCCCTGCATCTGCATTTGAGCTACAGCTTAAAAAAGCAACGGCAAAAAGCAAGGTAACAGCAGCAATCCTGAGAGAAGCCAGGTTGAAATAATTTTGGTTAGTGGGCATACAATTTATGTTTTTTGGTGGGACCAACACACTAATCCTCCTTCAACGCTCCAATACGCTCCAATAGTATGGAGCGAACCATTTTGGGGTCGGGTGATCCGGGAAACGTCCGCATAACTTGGCCAATGAAAAAGCCGATTAATTGTTCTTTTCCGCCAAGATACGCTTGTAATTGCTTGGGGTTTGCTTCCAGTATTTGATCTATAATAGGAGTCAAAGCTCCTGCATCAGACACCTGAAGCAGGTTGAACTCTTTTGCCAATACTTCCGGGGCTTCATCTCTCTCCACCATAAGGTCGAACAGCTCCTGTGCGCCTGATGAGCTAATGTCTCCATTCATTCGGAGAGCAATTAAGGCAGCCAGCCGTTCAGGAGATATCCCGTAAGAGTCAACATGGGATTGCTTTTCGTTGATTGTACGAAGTACATCGGTCATTATGAAATTAGAGACCGATTTAGCGGCTGACTCATTATCAGAAGCCTCTACAATCTTAAGCAACTCAGACAATGTTGCTTCGAAATAATCCGACACCTCACGTTCTTCTGTAAGTACCTGCGCATCATATAATGGAAGCTTATAATCTCTTATATATTGCTCCACTCTTGCCTCAGGAAGCGCAGGAAGGCTTGACTTTATTTCATCAAGCCACTCACTGCTTACTCGGATGATTGGCAAATCAGGATCTGGGAAATAGCGGTAATCGTGAGCCAGCTCTTTTGAACGCATGCTCCTTGTTTTCTGAGCATTTGCATCCCATAGCAGGGTTTCTTGAACGATCGCCCCCCCTCCTTTTATTACACTGATCTGGCGCCGAATTTCATGGATAATGGCTCGCTCTACATTACGGAACGAGTTCATGTTCTTAATTTCAGTTTTGGTCCCCAGGCTGGTTGTCCCTTTTGGCCTCACTGAAACATTCGCATCACAACGCAGAGAACCTTCCTCCATATTGCCATCAGATATGCCTATATACCGCACCAGTTGGCGGATTTTTTGCATGTATAAATAGGCTTCTCTGGCGGTACGGATATCAGGCTCAGATACAATCTCAATAAGAGGCACTCCGCATCGATTGTAATCAAGCAGCGTGTCTAGCGGATCTTGATCATGCAAAGACTTCCCGGCATCCTCCTCCATGTGTATGCGATTAAGACGAATACGGCGCGATCCGGAATCCTCATCATCGGGATCCAGGATATCCAGGTATCCATCCGAACATATAGGGGTTTCGTACTGAGAGATTTGGTATCCTTTTGGCAGGTCAGGATAGAAATAATGCTTCCGTGCAAGAATGGACTCAGGAGCAATGGTACAATGGGTTGCTAATCCCATTCGGATGGCGTATTCAACCATCCGTTTATTTGCGACCGGTAAGGTACCAGGATGCCCCAGGCTTACAGGATCCACATGTTCATTGGGCCCAGCACCGAAAGCTGCAGAATCCGGACTAAAGGCTTTTGACGTTGTCATGAGCTGGCAATGAACTTCAAGCCCAATTACCGGTTCATATGATTCATGTTGCATTGTGTCTTAGATATCCCGTTCCCATATACGATCCTCGCAAACGAAATCGATCATGCATCGAGTCAGCGCCTTCCTTGAACGCACTCATTTCAATCAGTTTCCTGTTTTTCTTCTCCTCATCTTTTCTTCGCTATTTCTGGCACATTGCAAGCAATCTCCTGTAACCCCTGATTTCGGCTCTTCTTATGACGTAATCATGGACCATGCCTCAGGCGCACCAGAGTCTCCCCCACGAATCATAGATGATTGGCTTTTTCTGCACGTATCATATGAAGGCGGGTGTGTCGACCACTCGTTTACATTGAAGAGAGCCTTGCGGCCAGACACCGCTCACATCTGGCTGAATCACGCCATACCTTCAACCGAGCACTGCACAGATATTATAAGCGATGAGCTTGGATTTCAGCTTCCACTAGGCGTACACACGCACACCACTATCGCCCTGCACATCCCCCCTGGTGGTCCTCCGTTTATGTTGAAGTGGAGGTGAACGGTTCGGGGTTCGGGGTTCGGGGTTCGGGGTTCGGGTAAATTAAGTGGCCAAGACCAACTGGAACAACCCTAAACGCCGAACACCAAACTCTGAACAGAAATTTGCTATGCAAATTTCTTAATAATCTCCTCAGTATGCTCCTTCACCTTAGGGCGTTTAAACACGTGTTTGATGACACCCTCTTCATCGATGAGGAAGGTGGTTCGTTTTACACCCATGGTTTTTTTGCCATACATGTTCTTTTCTCCCCAGGCACCGTAGAGATCCATTATTTTTTTATCTGGATCTGCAATCAATGGATACGATAAGCTGTATTCTGATCCAAACTTTTTGTGTGACTCAACATCATCAGGAGATATACCAATGATTGAGATACCAGCATCAAGCAAATCACGATTCCCATCTCTCAGATTGCATGCCTGGTTCGTACAGCCAGGTGTGAAGTTTCTGGGATAGAAATAGAGAGCTACTTTTTTGCCTTTAAAATCCTCTAAAGAAACGGTTTCGCCAGTCTGTGAAACGCCTTTGAATGATGGTGCTTTTTGCCCTATTGCGGGCATTGTAGCTGTATCTGCCATAATCGTTATTACATTTAGTGGGATGTCCAACAAAAGATACCCTGTGAACGCCTGCATTATATTTTGTTCACTTGTTCATGCAATTACACACAACTATTTAGCAGTAACTCATAGACTGTCTCGTTTCATCTCATTCAATGACCAGTCGTATTTCAGGTATCTGACTTTGTATGCACCAGACTCTAACTGATCCCGGACAGAGCCTTCAAAGTACTGAGCCAGATAAGCTTGCAAACCCTTCTTCGAGTTAGCAAAGTCTCCCTCAAACCAATCAAATATTCTCGATAGATACAGAGTCCCGTCTTCAGAGAAGTCATTCTTGGTAGAGTCAGTCAAGAATAGCCGCGCTTGATCGTCTAGTTGATGATCCAGGTTTTCACCCGTGAAAGCTTCTCTGCGCAAAGGAGGACAGCTAATTGAAGCGCACACCAACGCAAAATGTATCCGTGGCTCATCAAATTCTTTCCTAAGAATCCCATGTTCTATGTCATCTAAGGAAAGAGACTTCCCATTGATCTGAGCGAGCTTGTATTCGAACGGACTGTTTATCTTGGGGATTGCTAACCGTAATCCCTTAATTCTCAAAGGTGAGATCTCCCTAATGCTACCTACAGGATAATTTTCGATAATCAATTTAATGGTGTAGGCATTATAGGCATTGATCCAAAATGCAATGGCTTCCGCTTGAGATAGCTCATCGGGATTGGTGTTAGACAATACGCCCAAGTACGCATCCAATGCATCACTATCTTTTATTCCGGCATAATCTACCAGGCCATCCTCATTAACGAATTCGACGAGTAGTGAGTCGAACAAGGCGTGGTCAACATGTAAAGCTTCTATCATATCATTCCCGGGGGAGTCTGTATTTAAATGAACTTCTTCATTCGGCAAACAAAACATATGCACCCCACTGATAACACCAAGGAGGCTAAATAAGTATGTTTTATGCATATCTAACAAGTCAATTTCTTCAATCCGCAATATTGAGTATGAGAAAAGGCCTTAGAGTTACGACTTTTATTCAAAGTCCTTTGATGAGGGTTTTTAATGCACCAAAAAGATATGACATATCACTGTCACTCCCCTCTTCTATCTTACACTTATCCTCAAAACAAAACTCAGATATAGGCAATGAGCACGGGAATAGACTATACCTATCGGTATGCATATGCCTCCTCTTTAGACACAGTAGGTAATGGCTCCGCCCTCAGCCTTTCAACCAGCTCAAGTAAACTCGAAAATCCGTACTTTTTTGATGGAAAGATCCTGCAACCCAGGCGCGTGGCTGACATGTTACTCGTTCTTTCAGAAGTAGTGCGCACCCACTTCTTTCAACCGCGTCCTCCAATGATGGACCCGGTACTAACGAGCAGTGAATCGATCTTACGCCTGGAAGGATTCAGTGGATGTTGCGGTGTATATGTCCGGGCCGACCTGCCATCCTCAATGTTCGAAGGGGAAATGCAAGGCCGAGGTACTACTAATGTTGACTTTAATGACCCCATGCGGGCAGCACTCACGCGATTGCGTGATAATGACGATGTTCAGTTTTCCGTTGGCAAACATGAAGTAGCCCTTACAACAAGCAAGGAAAAGGTAGTAGAAAAGAAGGTCAAGCTGCCTATTCGATGGATCAAGGGGTTTAGTGAAGTACAAGTCTACCAACCGGACTTACACCTTGCCTACGAAATTCCTTCAGCAGAAGCTCTTCGCTTCATGCGCACCCTCCCAAAATCAGGCATTGCAAAGCGTCCCTCTTATGTGACTCAAACAGGTAAAGCACTTCGTTTGAGCCAGCGCCAAAAACCGGGATCGGTACACCTTCACGGCACACATCGTATCAAAGTATTAGAACCGTTGCTTCCACAAGCAACCTCGTTGAGGATTTGGGCTGACGACACTACTGGCACCAGTGCGTGGGAAGTGATTTATGATACAGGGAGTTTCTTCCTGATGATTAGCCCAGAAGTTTACAGAGGATTTTCTGGAGAGGGCCAATTATTAGACATACTGGCAAAGGGAAAAGGGCAGGATCTCCTCTCATTTATCCAGTCCAAATTAAACTGGCAGCCGCGCATTAATGCCGATGAACTGGCAGGAGAATTAAATACTTCACCCGCAAAAATTGAATCAGCACTTGCCATATTGGGTACACGCGGTTTGGCAGGTTACGACGTTTCTCAAGGCGCCTATTTCCACAGGGAACTTCCCTTCGACCATTCAATGGTCGAAAAATTGCAACCCCGTCTCAAGAATGCTAGGAGGTTGTTGGAAGATCAAAAGATAAGGATCCACAAAAAACTTGATGCAGACCGCGTCGATCTCCTTGTTGCAGGAACGGACGTGGATCACCTCGTTCGCCTTCGTCCTGAAGAAGACCGTTGTTCATGCCCCTGGTTTAGCAAATACCAGGGTAAACGCGGTACCTGTAAACACATTCTCGCCTCCCGGTTATTTGTTGAGCAACACATCAAAGCATAACCATAGGATAGATGGAGACTACGACCACACAATCAACCGCGTTAACCCCTGAGGCTTTCGAGAAGCTCATTTTGCATGGCAAGCTCAAGGAGTTGGTCGCTGCTGTAAAGCCACTCACCGATAAAGAACGCAGCAGCCTTTCAAAAACAGCAGACACAGTATGTAGCGTCTCTAGGAGCAAATGGTTTTTTGGAACTGACTCTAAAAAACACAAAAAACTTAGCTCAAAATTACACGCACTAAACACAAAGTCCGTATTCGAAAGGGCGCAATTTGCTGTTCTAGCTGTATGTCCGTTGTCAAGAGTGAAGAACTCGAATCGCTGGATGTTTCGAGATGGACTAGACACAACTCTTGAGATTCTCAAAGACCGCAATCCTTCATGGCTGGATGAATGGGTAGATCATCAACTTAGTGAAAACAATACGCTTTTATTGTGGGAAGTAGCTCGTGGCCTCGTAGATGCGGGATTGATAGAAAAGCCAACCCATATCAATTATGTCCGGGCAATGGTGTTTTATTTCAACAACTGGTATACAAACTCAAAAAAAGCTCCTCTCCCTTCAATTGTAGACCGAGTCTGTGCTATTCCAGGTGGCCTTGAAGACGTCTACCGGATATTCGAAACTGAAACCAATGCATTTGAAAAGCACTACCTGGAGTCTTCCAGTACTAAGCCAAAAAACTTCCAAACCTGGACCACCGCAATTGAAGTTCTGTGTGAGCGTGGGCAACTTGACAGAGCGCGTATCTTGGATGCTTCTCTAAATGGACTTAACTCTGGCTTTTCGGACCACCAGTTATCGGGATTTATAAAGATCCACAATCATCTCAAGCCCACTAGGGAAGAAATAAGCGAGAGGCAATCCACCTACCTTGATCTACTAAACACAAGAGTAAGTCGTATTTCGGACTTCACTCTTAAGAAGTTAAGTAAACTGGAGCGGGCTAAACAATTAGATACAAACCATTTCTTTGAAGTTGTTTCAGTTGTGGCAGAGCTGTCAACAAAGGGTCCAATTCAATTAGCACTAAAGCTTGCTAAGCGAGTTATCAAAAAGCACCCAGAGCATAAAGGGAGTAGCTTCCAACTGGTGTACAAGGCACTACAGCATGAATCTTCGGACATCCAAGAGCTTGCCTTCGATCTAATCGAACAGACGATTGATAGTATAGATGAAGCTCAAAGGAAAGCGCTCATCGATCTCGTGCCAGCCTGTTCTTCAATGTCTAAAACTCGCCTTCAGAGCCTTTTTCATCTTGATTCGATTCGTTCCACTGAGACTGATATTCTAAACACTGCGGATTTTGATCTCATTTTCGACAAGATATCTGCTATCCCTGATGCAGACAGACAAAAGCTCGGCTTAAGTAAAAAGCAATTTCTCACCAAATACCCTCCCCCAATAGCCTTTAATATTCTGGCGACCTCAGTCTTATCAAACGTACAGCCCCTACCACCTATACAATCCCTTGCTGAATTGATAGATGCTATATCTCATGCCGTTGAAGTGGTAGATTCTGCTGATGAAATTGAGCGTCTTCTTGACGGACTTAGCCGGTTTTGCAACCAAAAGCCCGAAGACTTTGATATTCGCACAGCGGCATTGCTTAAACGAATTCAAGAACCTCGATATTCCGAGACTCAGAGAGAGTTGATTCCAGGATGGGGCAGACTCTCTATAGCTTTTCAGGATCTATTCCTAACCTGGTTAACCGGTCAATATCATCACACACCACCTTCTTTTTATTATGCAAATATTGCAAGTCACCATATTCACATAAACCGATTAAGAGAACTGACTCGGAGGGTTTACAAAAGACAAGCCGCCCCCTTGTTCGCCACACCCACGCATGAGGAGGGATGGATCGATCCTATACAACTGGTCGCTCGCCTCAGGCACCTGGAACAGGATTGGAAATATAGCCGCCGGCATGACCTTACACAGGCTTTACTACGCATCGCACCTGACAGACGGAAGGAAGCTCTGACACTTCGCTCCAATATACCTGATCCCATCAGGAAACTAGTCTGCTGGGCCTTTGGTGCCGAGGACGGCCCTTCAGCGAATGACAGAAAAGAGTACGAACTTTGGGTTGCTGCTGGACGTGCTCGATGTCCCCAAGAGTCACTGGTTGATGCATACAACGTATTTCGTGTAAAAGACGAACTTCCTGACAGTATCAACCCTGCTAGATACACGTGGAAATCAACAGTAAGGCACTCAAAATCAGATTCAAAGTACTCATTCCCAGAAATCCAAGTGTCTCATAACCAGGGTGCTTTCCCTAGAAACGAAAACAAAAAACAGAGAAACTCTTTTCCTGACTTTTCAGATGTACAGCACTTACTGTATGCCTCTTTTAAGCGCATCTTCTCACTCTCGTCTGGCCCTATCTGGAAACGAATACCAACCACCGCCTTCCATTTATATAACAAAGGCGCACGGTATCATCCTCTTAGCGCATGGCAAATACAATGGGTGCAATATACCTGGCCATTACACCAGGATAGTTTCTTGAACCTGGGTCTCCAGAGGATCATAGGCCGCATTGATGAGAACACTGCGACATCAGTCCCCCTGTATAGCTACCTTGAGCCAGCATTCCATCTCTATAGACCCTGGACGGAAATGACCCAATTAGCCGTCTGGTCGGCAGCCGTTGCAAAAGACGTTGAATTGCAAAATGTAGCCATCGAAGCCTTCATCGAAGCCATTTCAGATGGCAGGGCCCACCCTGAGCCGATGGCCGAGGTTCTAATTAAACTTGCTGAGGGCGGCTGGATTAAGCTAAACCGATTAGCCAGTTCTCTTGAACAGGTCGCAGCAGTCTCTGAATTACACCAATATGTGATATGCAATATATTGGATCGATACGTAGCTGGAATACCAGAACTCCCAAAGAATGCCTATCACATTCTACAGCTTCAATTTGAACTCCATGCTGCGCTACGGATTCCCACACCGTCAGAAACTCAGTTAAAGCTTAAAGAAATCAAGGGGAAGGGAAAAGCCGCACAGCTAGCTCGATCCCTTTGCGATTATTCCGAGGAAAGAGATCTTACCGCTATTTATGCGGCGAGTGTGGAAGGACGATTAGAATTGATCGATTCACTCATTCCATCAAACCAGCCATGAAAACTAGGGTAAATAGCACAAAACTGTTTTGGACCATACTCATTCTAGGCCTCCCCCTTTTGGCAGGTATTGGCCGGTTGAGTCCCGATCTATCAGCGTTGGTCGAAACGGTGAACAGACCGCTTCACTTAGTTTCAGTAGATGAAGAGCGTTTCATTGAAAGTGATTCGCTTATAATCAGGCCGCTCTGCTTGGACGCTACCATTTCTCTTGAACCTTCCGCAGATTCAGAATTATGCCCAATCGACAGCATTTCGGATCCCGATTCCACTGACGTGCAGTGTTGTTTTCCATGAGTCCTTGCAGATAGCTTAAAACTCAAGCAAGTTATCTATGGCAGGCCTTAGCCTTGGAAGCGGAGAGTAAATCTCTTTCTCAAGAGTTGAGGAAAAGGGAATTGGTGTATTCTCGGCAGCAACCCTGACTGGAGGCGCATCCAGATCCATAAAACATTCTTCAGCAATGTTTGAGGCTATCTCTCCACCAAATCCGCCGGTCAGGGCCGCCTCGTGCAATATCAGCACTTTGTTCGTCTTGCGTACTGAATTGAAGACCGTTTCCTTATCCCATGGGACAAGGGTACGTAAATCCACAATTTCAATGGAATGCCCATGCGATTGCTGAAAGGCTGCTTCTTCGAGCGCCCAACGAACGCCAATACCATACGTGACAATCGTCATATCTGAGCCCTCAAGAACCACTCGGGCACTCCCTAAGGGGATAGCATACGGTTCAACAGGTACTTCCCCTTTTAGAGAGCGATACAAGGCTTTGTGTTCAAAAAACAGTACTGGGTTTGGATCATCAATTGCTGCTTTTAATAACCCCTTTGCATCATAAGGTGACGAAGGAATAACTACCTTTAGCCCTGGTACATGGCAAAACCAGGCCTCCATGGATTGAGAATGGAAAGGACCTGCTCCTATATGTCCACCAAATGGAGCTCGAATCGTAACGGGTAATGGAGCGCCCCAGCGATAATGCGTTGTAGCCAGATTATTGACAATCTGATTGAAGCCGCAAGAAATAAAGTCTGCATATTGCATTTCGACTACCGGACGATATCCTCCAAGCGCGAGTCCAACACCTGCTCCAATTGCGCCGCTTTCAATAATCGGAGTATTTCGTACCCTGTCTTTCCCAAATTGCTCAACAAAACCGGCTGTCACTTTAAATACGCCCCCATATTCGGCAATATCTTGTCCCATCACTACAATCTTAGCATCTTCTTCCATGGCCTGCTTCAGTCCCTGGGTAACTGCATCGATAAATCTCACTACGCTCTTTTCACCATTTGTAGAAAGAGCAGGGGTGCTAGATGGAGCAAATACGTCTCTCAATTCATCATCGCGTGTACTGGAAACGAAAGGTTGTGATAAAGCATATTCAGCCGCTTCTTCTACCTGCTGATCATAGTCTGCTTTTATTGCGTCCATTTCCTCTTGAGACAGCAGTTTGTCCCTCAGAATACGCTTGTTCAGATTCAACAATGGGTCCTTTTTGTCCCATTTATCAAACAGTTCTTTGGGCACATATTTAATTCCGGATGCTTCTTCGTGGCCACGCATCCTGAATGTTTTCATCTCAACCAGCGTGGGGCCACCCCCATTCCGCGCTCTATAAGCCGCCTGTTGTATGGTTTCAATAACCTTAAATATGTTATTTCCATCAACAACCTTCCCCTTCATCCCATACCCGGTTGCAGCAGCAGCAAAGTTACGACCAACAAACACGTCATCAACTGGCGTAGAAAGTCCATACTGGTTGTTCTCGACTACAAAGATGACAGGCAATTTCCACACAGCGGCAAGATTCAGCGCTTCATGGAAGTCCCCTTCTCTCGTTGCACCATCCCCAATCATGCTAAGGGCAACCCGTTGAGTTCCAGCTAATTGACTCGACAACCCCAATCCACACGCGACGGGTAGCATCGCAGCAAGATGAGAAATCATGCCAACCAGATTTTTCTCCATTAGCCCGAAATGGAATGTCCTATCACGCCCCTTCGTATATCCCCCTTCTCGCCCCATCAATTGACAGAACAAGGGCTTTAATGGCACACCTCTGGTAGTCCAAACACCGACATTCCGATGCATCGGCAGCACATAATCATCTTCATTGAGACCCAAGACACATCCTACAGCAATTGCTTCCTGGCCATATCCACTAAACCATTTTGCCAGACGCCCCTGCCTGATCAATCTCAGCATCTTTTCTTCAATCGCTCTCGGCAACACAAGCGCCTTGTAAAGCGCTTTTATATCTATGTCTACTGCTTCCATCGGAATTTAAAGTTCAAGGTTCAAGGTTCAAGGTTATTCATTAATTGCATGGGAGGCACCAAACCCCACAAATAGGGATCTGTTTCAGAAATATATCCACAAGTCCAAATCTAAAAACTTTGAACCTTGAACCTTGAACTTTGAACGTAAATCGCTATCTCCCCTTACCAAGAAATGCTGTACGGATCGTGAGGAATAGAATTTTCAGATCCATGCGGAGGCTAAGATTGGCAATGTAGAACAAATCGTATTTTACCTTCTGACGCACATCATCAAGGCTTGTGTCATAATGCCAGGTTACCTGCGCCCAACCAGTGATGCCTGGTTTTACCCGGTAACGACGGGAATATAGCGGGATTTCTTTTGCCAACTTCTCAACAAAATAAGGGCGTTCTGGACGAGGGCCCACCAGGCTCATTTCGCCTTTTAAGACATTCCAAAGCTGAGGAATTTCATCAAGCCGCGTCTTGCGCAACCAACGCCCTATAGAGGTATACCGTGGATCATTCTCTGAAGCCCATACGGGACCTGTTTTGGCTTCAGCGTTTGCGACCATTGTCCTAAACTTGAGCATAGTGAATACTTTTCCTTTGTATCCGACTCGCTTTTGCCTATAAATCGCTGGCCCTTTCGAAGTGCTCAATATTCCTATCGTGATGAGAATCCAGGCTGGCATACCAAGAATCAAAATAATCAAGGATGCAGTTAGGTCAATAAGGCGCTTTGTGCTCTCTTCCCAGGCCGGCATCGGCGCAGGCAGTACCTCAATCAGGGGAAGCCCATAAAGGTGCTCTGTTCTGGCCATACCACCAATTACTGAATAAAAATCAGGCACGAGCTTCAAGGAAACCGACTTCCCATCACATACGCGCAAAATTTCCATCAATTCGTCGTTCTGATTAGGTCCTAATGTAATCAGAACATCCTGCACCTGGAGTTGGTCAATCAATTCAGGAATTTCATCTATATCTGCAATCCCGTTAGATATTGACACATCCAACTCTATATTCGCTCCATCACCACCAACTGTACTTCCCTCGTATCCTCCCCCAACAATAGCAGGTTGTTGTGCTGCTGCAGGCTGGCGTAAACGGATCATTCCAACCACATCCAGACCCGCAGCGGGATATCGCCCAATGTCTTGATGCAGTTTGTCCACTCGATCCCCCCATCCTACAATTAGCGCTTTATGCGTACCAATGCCCCTTAAAATCAGCGTTTTTTGCAACGTGCGTACCAAAACACGAAATAGAGCGACTGAAAAATAGACAGCAGCACCGTAGAAAAAGATCTCAGAACGTGTAGTGCCGCTATGAAGTGTATCTATATAGATGGCAAAAATGAGTACAAGAATCCCAGCTGCAACGACTTTTAGAATTGAGATCAACTCATCAAACCTGCTTGCGGCATATCGCTCTCGATACATTCCAGCAAAGAAAAAAACGATCAACCAGTAGGCGCCCAGCCCCAGTAGTACAGGAGTAAGTTCGGGGTAAACACTTGGCTCTGCAAACCAAGTCCACTCGAACCGAGCCATGAAGTACAGATAAGATGCTAAGCAAACGGCAAGCGAATCTGCAATTAGTAAAGCGAGGAGTTCAACCTTGCGTGTCACGCGAGAATCGTCGGATAATGAAAACTACACATTGTATTCCACCAATCATACGGCAAGTCATATAGTAACAGGTGGTAGTATCAAATGTGCATATAGTACTGAGATAATGAGTGGGCTAAGTGACTTATATTTTGTGCGATGAATACGATACTGCCGGCTTTGTTGTTTCAAAAAGGCGCTTACGAGCAATCAAGGTGGGTCATCGCAACACTGCAAGATACGCGCATTGGACGCAAGGTTCAAGAGGTTAGAGTATCTTAATCTACCCTAAATTTGAACGTCACAACACCCTCTTGTAATTCCTGAGGGGCATTCGGCGGCAGCTCGTTAAACTTCCACTTTCGGACAGCAATGAGCGCTTGCATATCCAGTTGAGGATTACCTTTTTGAACAAGGATAGTACGTTTCACCGTGCCGTCCGGCCCAACAAAGATTCTGACTTTAATATCTGCGTTTACACCTGCTGAGTTTGCCGGCAGAAATCGACCTATCAGGTTCCTTTCAAGCCCTTCAATGAAAAACGGGCTTGCCTCTTCTGCATCTTGCCCAGAACCAGGATCTCCACTTTCGGCTCCTGAATTACTATCTGTTTCGCCACTTCCCAGAGGTTTTACCTCTGCAGGTCTCTCTTGCTGGTCCTCTTCAGCGGGTTCTTCCTCAGGCTCTTCAGCTATGATCGCTTCGGTTTCAGTATCGGGTGACTCAATCTCAGGTTCTTCCGGGAGAGGCTCAGCGTCAGGCAAGTCTACTGGTTTGGAATCCAGTGGATCAACCTGTTCAGGCGTCTCCTCTAGTTCGGGCTCTTCAGGTGGAGGTGTTGGCTCTGGAACAGACTCGGGAACGCTTTTTACTGCACGCCCTTCAGCAAATTCGCCAAATTCAACTTGTATATATCCCAGTTGATCTACGGGTTCTGGCTTTGCATCGACGAAATAAAACGCAACAAACAGCAGTGAGTGTATCACAACACTGCCCAGGATTCCATTTCGTTCACTTTTTGAATCAATATCAGCCATTGTGGCTCTAGTGTATAAACCTGAGTGGATTTCTATACCAATATGAACGTATTAACTCCATAAAAAGCAAAAAGTTGGCCACAATAAATCAAGTAACAGCCGGATTCTCAATATCAGCTAACAATGCCTCTGTAGTCAATACTTGAACAAATTCTTGATGCAGGCTGGCAAGAGACACCGTATGCATGACCTCCGCGCTAACAATAGTGCCATCCGGCCCCTGTGCATCAAACGCTGCAGTAGCATCGGATATCACATAGGTTTCAAACCCGAGATCGTCGGCCATGCGAGCTGTACTAGACACACAATGCTCTATCGTGAGCCCCATTAACACCAGTACTGAATATCCGCTTTTACGCAAATAAGCTTCAAGCCCCGTCCCAATAAAAGCACTATGTGCCTCTTTTTGAAAGATTCGCTCTCCATGAATCGGTTTCACTTCATCCTTAATCTCACATCCAGAAAGCTCAGGCCGGAGCTTGGATTGAGGATTCGTCGAAAGGTGTTGTATATGGATGACTGGTCTTCCCGATTTTCGCCACGCACCAAGGAGCCGATGCATATTTTGCTCTGCATCAAGATTATTTCGATCTCCATAGTGCGGATCATCCAACCCCTTCTGCACATCAATAACAATAAGAGCCGCTTTAGATGAAAACATAAAAAGTAATTATTTACTTTAGTCCTAATCCTAAGACGTCTTTGCAATACCGTATACTTCGTTCCAGCTCTGCTTTTTGATAAGCCTGTGTCGCAGCTTCACGGCCCTCACCCTCAGGTGGCTGGAAAGGCGGCAATGCATATCCACGTTCAGCCATGTCTGTCCACTTCTTATATTCTCGAGCTCGAATATCTGTATAGGTATCCCAGAAGCCGCTTTGGCTGGTAGGATACAATCGTGAAAAGCCAGAGATGATCTCAAGTTGTACCGGGGTATCTGGACACAATGTTTCATATACGTCCATATAGGTTTGCCAATCCGTAAGTCCCTCTCCCATCGCGGTCCATTGCACACGAGGGCCTTCACTGGTATTCCAGATCATAGAGTCTCGAATCCCTGTAGATATCGCATATTTCCCGAGGACTTCCAGGTTTATCAAGGGGTCCTCAAAGGTCCAGGTTGCATTCCCAGAATCCAGGGTAGCACCTACAAAGTCTGGTCCAGCTTCTTCGATTAATGAAACAAGTTGCCAAGCCTGTACATCCCCCGCATGATTCTCAACGGCTATCTTCACCCCTGCATCTAATGCCTGGTTGCGGACAGCTTTCAAGATGCGTAATGTATCTGCCATAAGAGCCTGTAGTCCCCCCTCAGTTTCGCGGTCCTGGGACCGCCCCATATAACATCGCACTACATTGGATCCAACCTCTTTGGCAACACGAATAGCCAGTCCTAAATGCTCTTCTCCATTTCCATGCTTGTTGTCGTAGGTAGTAGAGACAGGGCTTATTCCTCCAGTTCCGGCCTGAATTTCAATCCCCAAATCCTCTCCCATCATTCGAATGTCTTTTAAGTACGCAGAAGAGTGGTTTTCATAGACGTCCAGATCAGAAAACAGAATGGTGTCGACTTCCATTTCGCTCGCGTACGTCAAAAGCTGAGGCGCTTTCCATTTCAACGCCCTGATAGAGAAGTTGTCAAATCCGAGCTTAATATTGCGTTTAGGTACAACATTAGACTGCTCATGACCAAGAAGATGAGGCATTGCGGAGAGCAAGGGTAGGCCAGCTCCTGCCGCCATTTGTGACTTCAGAAAGTGTCTGCGATTCATTAAAATGGGGTGCTATTAACCTGTATTTATGTGGGCAGATTAATATACCATGAAGCGGTTCTTAAATACAATGTCGTTGAGAACCTAACGCACAATCATCACAGTACGCCTCTCCACTTGGGTACCTGCGGTTAATTCTACCACGTAAAGCCCCGATGAAAGCTGGCCAGCATCTATAGTTTGCTGGTAGGCCCCAGAAGACAAATACTCATTCCTGACGCGAAGTACCTCTCTGCCAAGCATATCAAATAAACGAATGCTAACCTGAGAAGGCACATCTATTTCAAATGGAAGTGTTGTTTGAGTCGAAAACGGGTTAGGATAGTTGGCACCCAGCCCGAACCGATAAGGCGACTCAAAATCCTCAGTAGGTGTCGTGTCCATCGTTTCCTCAAACACAGCCTGGATAGAAGTCGGTGCACTAAGAAGAATTGAAAGGGAATTTTCGGAAGACTCTATGCCGCCAACCCAACCAGTAAACATATACCCGTCTAGAGGCTCTGCTCTAATCTCAAGCGGGATATTACTAAAATAGTCCCCGACAAAAGGAGCACTCCTTAGTTCAACATCACTTACAAACACACGCCCTCGTCCAGGTTCGTTTACTGTTACTTCCAGGGTAGAGGAATCGTCGTAGCCAAACTGATCGGCAACATGTGAACGTAAGAACGCCGGCCGTTCATTAGAAAACCCTGTCAACGACCCAATGTGCGCTTCCCAAGGCGTAAAGAACCCTATAGACTCCTCCCATCGCTCTTCATGACGCGGGACTTCAGAGGCAATGTTAGCGGCGAGGCTGTTTATTACCTGGTTGACATAGGTAGAATCAAATGTGATATTGATGTGGCTAGCAATACGTTGAGCAAAACGCTGCTTAAACCTTTCGTTTTCTAGCAGCGAGCGGAGAAGCTCTGTTAATGCCGGTGGATTAGGCCAATCAGGGCCCGCAGGATCTGTTGCCTGAAACAAGGTATTCGTAGAGGGCTGGCCGTTTTCATTGCCACCAAAGGCGAGATCCGTATCGAACAGAATCCACCGCCACCTGTTATCGCCCGCCTGAGAGCGCCAAAACTTAATATTAGAACTCGGCCAATCGGCATTCGCAATAAATATTTCTGCTGCTTGATAATCCATAAACTGATCGATGTCCATCAAAGCATCTAAGGAAGCCAGAATTTGATCATTGGTCATATCACTATTGCGGATAAACTCTAACATCTCGTTATAGTCATCAGCACTTCCCTCAATGGGTGCAGCCTGCCCCTCCAGTAGATCAATTTGATCTAAAGCAGCATCATAATTTTGAACCAGATACGATGCATCGAGTAACTCACGAATATTATGAATCCCCCAATACTGCCCATTTAGAAATACAATTGCAGGCCTATAGGCTAACACATTCATTCGATCCTGTTCGTCAAGAAGAGTATGGATAAAGCCATCCCTGAACATCGTCCTAAACCAGTCCTGTCCAGAATTTCTTAGTTCGAGTGTTTTAAACGACTGAATCTCTCTATCTGGAAAAAATGCATAGTCAAACGTGTCATTGCCGTATTCCTGACGTGCAAACAATGCCAATGACTTTTGATCGTAATTTCTAGAACAGCCACCTGATATTTTTACGCCTGCTTGCTGGTTCAGTACAGAAGAGCCATCTACTTCAAAAAACTCGATATTGGCTACCTTTTCCCAATCTTGGTTCCAGTTTCTTGGCGCCTCAGAGCAATTCCCCGGAATCCCGTTGGTCCCTTCGACATAGATGCCCGCACTATCACTAAACAAATCCTCCGGATCCATTGATATGGCAAACACGGGCAACTCGGTCTGCTGGTTGATCAGATAGGTCTGCGTATTAACCACACTCGATAGAAACTCGGACTGAAACGCAGCAGCCCGAAGAACTACAGATGCCCCCACAGAAAGCGGGGCCGTGTAAAGGGGAGATGTTTCTGACGGCGTAGAGCCATCTGTTGTAAAATGAATCGTTCCCTGCCCGGCTGTGGAGAGGGTAACTGTTTGAGTAGTAGAATAAAACCCGCCTTGCGATGAAAAAGTAACGGGTTGTGTGAACCCAATAAAACCGGTTGCATCATTTGCGGCACCAGGCGTAGCCTCTTCAAGATACCGCCAAACATTCGCTACATTATTTAGCAACCCAAAGGAGACATCTGTTTTTTGTGGACCGTATATAATCGAGTCTATCGCATTTCCACTTGCATCGAAGATCCCAATTTGACCTCCACTTATACCGAGTTGAAAATTAGTATGAAGCAGAATATTAGCTTCGTCTGCCCAAATCAAGAGGTACTCACCCGGGCCAATTTGTGTGCCAACTGGAAAAGCCCATCGGGTTGCATCAGCGAAATCATTGGACAGGAATAGCCCAGTCAAACTAATCGATTCGCTGCCATAGTTATAGAGCTCAATCCAATCTCCAGACGCACCAAAATCTGGGTCAAATGAGGATCCTCCATTCGAGGCCATAAATTCATTGAGACGCAATGTGGTTTGCGCAAACAAAGGGTGTGCATTTAACAAGCACAGGAGGACGATTAAAGCTGGGAGAAGCTTCATAGTGGATCAGTGGCGGTGAGCCAATTTTAGTAATGAAAGAGAGGAAAAAAGAGGGGCCTATATATAGTTTTTCGTTACATCATCTCCCCCTTCGGATGAGCAAAAAGGCTTTTTCTTAACAAAGCATGAGTAGAAATATTTTAGTACTTTAGATGGTGCAATCACATCCACCCCTTACTACGTGCGATGCCCCCTACCCATAGATGCTCGTTCAGATCGATATGTAGGTTTGTATTAAGCCTTTTCATCGCAGGTGTATTCTTATTTAACCACAAAGTAACATTTGGACAGACCGCTACAATCAGTGGATTCGTCTCCGACGCTTCAGATGGACAGCCTCTTGAGCTAGTAAATGTGGCCGTTTATGCCGAGAGTGAATTGATTCAGGGAACGGTTTCGAATCAGGATGGCGCTTATGTACTCAATAGAATTCCCCCTGGCACATACGAGTTTGTTGTTTCATTTATAGGCTATGAAGTGTACCGTGATTCCGTAAGACTTCGTGCTGATGCAGTGATCAATCGCAGTATTTCCCTGACTCAAAACGCAGAGGCGATGGACGAGGTCATCGTCCAGACCGAACGGGTAAGCGGGGCGGCACGGGTGACTGCCGGCCAGCAGACTATTCGCCCTGAAGATCTTGAATTACTTCCCTCTCCAGATGTCACTCCTGACCTTGTAAACTACCTCACCGCCTTGCCCGGTGTTGTCTCGGTCGGCGACCGTGGTGGTCAACTGTTTATTCGCGGAGGCGAACCCTCTCAAAACCTGGTACTACTTGATCGCATGATCATTTACCAGCCCTTTCATGTTTTAGGTTTTTACTCGGCCTTTCCAGGCGATATTCTGAATAGAAGTGATATTTATGCAGGAGGATTCGGCAGCCGGTTTGGCGGGAGAATCTCATCAGTCATTGACGTACTTACACGGAATGGAAACAACAGGAGGTTTGCTGGAGCAGCGAGCTTATCGCCCTTTGTCAGTTCACTTCGGCTTGAAGGGCCTATCATTCCATCCCGCGTCTCTTTTATAGCCTCAGTGAGAGAATCCTTTATAGAGCAAGGCGCAGCTCAGTATATTGACACGCCCCTCCCTTTTGCATTTGGAGACGTCTTTGCAAAAATTCACGCTGAAATGAACGCAAGAAACAGGCTCTCATTCAGCTATTTACGCACCCATGACCGGGGCACATTACTCCAAGAAGTAGAAGGAGGTACGCCTGCTGAGAATATCCGCTGGAACAATACGGGCTTCGGCATGCGCTGGGTTATGCTCCCCCGATTTATATCTGCGTCCGCTGAACTGGATATCTCTTACACGCGTTTCGAATCCAGACAGGGTTTAGTAGCCCCACTACCAAGCATACCAGATGAAGGAGAGTTTACAGGCCAGATTCGCCCTAGTGATGTGCCCCCAAGAAAGTCGACCATCGAGAATACCCACGTCGGCCTGGATGTTTCTTTCATCGGCGACCGAATCGATGGACACGCAGGTGTCTCTGTACGATTAACCTCACTCGATAGTCAACTTGAAGGCTTATTTCAAAACATAGACTTACGGCGCGTTAGCCTCGATGAAGCAGCTCAGTACGTCCAGTTAGACTTCAAGATAGGTGAAGGCCTGCGAATAAGTCCTGGAGTACGCATCCAATTTTACCAGGTAAGTATCGACCCTCGTGCTGAACCCCGTTTGCGCATTGTCTGGGACAAAGGTGTTCACCAGTTGAGTACGGCTTTCGGACTGTATAATCAGGAGATTACAGGTATTACAGATCGCCGAGATGCTGCTAGCATTTTCACAGCATGGACGAGCATCCCACAACCAACTCGCAGGAATCTGCGCCGTGACATCCGCTCAGGCCGGCTCCCAGGCGCATTGCATTTCATTCTTGGTTACCGCCTGGTGACCAAGGACGATATCGAACTCGCCGTCGAAGGCTTCCTAAAAGACATAGACAATTTATTCGTACCTGAATGGACGGCATTTCCCCGATTCACCACCAACCTCCAGCCGGCAACAGGGAAATCAGCAGGATTTGACGTAAGGGCAGAATGGCGGGGAAGTAACCTCTATGCTTCGGTTAACTATGGCTACTCGAATACAACATATAGTGCAGAGCAGGCAAGCATTCAGTTGTGGTATGGAGAAGAAACCCTTGAGTATCGCCCTCCGCATGATCGCAGGCACCAGATCAACGCCATATCCTCTTGGGAATTATTCGGGTTTGATATGAGCATGAAGTGGGAGTTTGGTTCTGGGCTCCCCTTCAACCGGGCGATTGGTTTCGACGCGTTTATCTTGATCGATGACCTCGTGAACGTTGTAGACATTCCAGGCGCAGAACGGGTCATCTATGAGCGCCCTTATAACGGGATATTGCCTGCCTATCACCGGCTGGATTTTTCGCTCTCAAGAACATGGGAGTTTGGAAATTCTGACTTAACGCTTCAGGGAAGCATGATCAATCTGTACAACCGTAAAAACCTCTTCTACCTGGATGTATTTACGCTGCAGCAAGTTAATCAACTTCCTTTTGTGCCCACGCTAGGTCTCCAATTTTCTTTTAACTAGGTTTGAGAGTCTGTTAAAATGCAAAACCCAAATTCACAGATCACTCATAAAGACCATTCGTCTTCCAACAAAACACAGTCATTCGGAAAGGCACCTTTCTTATTTTGCCTGGCAGCTATTTTTTCACTTAGTACATTTAGTGGCTGCGAAGAAAACGTGACCGCTATACTTGGCACCGACAACCCGTTTACGTTATACGGAGTGTTTACCCCAGGACCTGACACCCAATGGGTGCGCGTATTCCCTATCAAAGATCGGCTTGAACTAGCAAGCCCTGATCCCCTTGATGCAGAGTTTATTTCAACTAACCTGAGCACTGGAGAGACGCATATATGGAGGGATTCAACGACACAGGATGACCGAGGCAGATACAGCCATGTTTTTTGGGCTCCTTTTAGTGTAGAATATGGTCATAGTTACCGTGTTGAAGTTACAAGATCTGATGGAGCAAAGAGTTGGGCGGAGGTCAAAGTACCCGAACAATCAGAATTAGTTGAATTACCAGCAGATTTATCCTTTCGGGATGTAAAGCAACCCATTCTCGTAAAGGATGCGACAGACCGCTTAATCCAAATCAATGTCACCTATGAAACGATCTATGTGCCGAACACTGGAGGATCTACTCGGCTAGATTTCACACTTCCCTACACAGGCATTCAACAAATGTCTCCAGAGGGATGGGTAGTCCCAATACAGCTATCAGAGGACATTTTTTATCTTCGTGAGCAACTCTCTCAAACCGGCCTCTGGTTTCCTTCTTTTGGCGTTGGCGTTACTAGTTTAACACTGGACTTGATGGTTGTAGACAATGCATGGAACCCTCCCGAAGATGTGTTCGACCCTAATGTGCTCGTGCAACCTGGAACGTTATCCAATGTAGAGAACGGCTTTGGGTTTATAGGAGCCGGTTACAGACTAGATCTCAGATTTAGGCCAGACAACGACGTCCTGGTTGAAGCCGGCTTCAGACCGACTGATGATGGCGACGATGAAGAAGACGAAGATGACGACCAACTGGGCGGAAAACAGGGTGAGTAATTTTCAACTATTCCCAGGTGCTTCGGGATTATAGAATGCCATATCTAGATCTTGTATATATCTGTGGGCTCTGGCAAAATTTCTGTTATAATTGGTGGCAACTTCCCAGGACTGCCGTGCCTGCACAATTCGGCCATGTGCCGCATACGACACCCCAAGATTTAACCAGAGCGCTGGGTTATCAGGAAATTGCCGTAGCAATGATCTGTAAATCTCTATTGCATCTTCAACCTCTCCACTTGAAAGCCTGAGTAGGGCTACATTATGCTGCTGGTTTACCTGATCGTCCTTAAATCCTCCCAGCAAATACTCCGGAGAAATAGAGTACATAATCCGCTCAGCCCGTTGGGCATCCCTATCGTTTCCAGCTTTTCTCAAGGCATGAATAAAACGGATCCATAACATTAAATGCTGAGGATTAGACTCAGCCATTCCCTGCCAGTGATCAATTTCTGATTGAACTCCCTGTAGAGAATCAGCAATCCCCAGATAACGATTCGAAGCCTCATCGTCTCCCAGGCGTTGGTAAGCCTGACCAAGGTTATAATGACTCCAATAATGCCATGGGTTTTCTTGCACAAAAGGCTCCAGGTAGGACACCGCCTTCTCTGCCTGCCCGGCTACATTCAACAGAGAGCCAATCGCATAAAAGTAGTTCATATTCTCAGGCTCAAGATCCACTCCTTTTTGCGTATATTCGATGGCTTTTTCGATCTCGCCTTGCTCTCTATATAACTCACCTAGGCGCATGTACAGGGTAGCTCTCGTTGTATCCAACTCAATCGCGTTTTCATACGCAAATTGAGCACTATCAGCTACCCCTAGCTGTGCATAGGCACGCCCAATTTGAAGATACACATTGGAAGTAGGGTGCTTTTCTTCTTCTTTTAAGTAATACGTCAATGCTCCACGCACATCGCCATCGCGTATGGCTAGATTGCCTCTATTTAACCATGCACCTTGGAGAGAGTTATCCAATTCGATGGCCTTACGGTAAGCGGTGTCAGCCAATTCGAACCGAGCCAGTTCAGTATATATGCGTCCGCGCAAAAAATACGTTTCAGCATGCGTATCCCCATGCACGCGTGCACTATCCGTAAAAGCCAGGGCCGCATTAAAGGCACCCCGGTCCATTGCTTCATAGGTTTGCTCAATAAAGAAGACTACCTTTGGATCCATCTTCTGAGCGCATCCTAAATACGCTAAGCAAATGACTACTCCAACAACTAAAAGCCGGCTTTTTTGAACCATTGTATTATATGTTTATGTACTCCGGTAATCTAATTACTACGAAGACTATTCTCCAATATCACAGCTGAAATTGATTCCTCTGCCCAGCGATCATACAGGTTGGTCCTGTCGCCTTTTGGTCCAAATCCAATGTTTGAACCCAGGACGATATCTAGATCCTTATCACCATCGATATCTCCCAAATCCATAGCCAGCCACCTTCCGCGAAATGAATCCTCAAAAGTGGAAGGATTAAATGCCATTGTCTGTGTACTCTCATTTTCCAGAAGTACTACACTTTGCTCTCTTTCCTCGTAGTCCGGAAAATAAGAAATGGCAACGATATCCAGGTCCCCATCTTCATTAAGGTCTCCTGCTTGCGCTGCCATTGCTCCTGGCATTGGATAAAAGTACGCTTCCTCATAAGAAGTCAAGGATTCTGCCAGGAAGATTCGTACACCGTGGTAAGGCTTTATGATGGGCGAGCTGTCTGCATTGTCCCCGTTTGTATACAAAATATCCAGCAGTCCGTCCGCGTTAAAATCGTAGAGTCCTAAATCCGTTGAGCCATATACAGGAGAAAACCGCAAGACGCGTTCGCGGCTGAACACGCCATCCCCCTCATTCAGATAGACATCCACACCTTCATCTCCCTGGGCCATTAACACAACGATATCCAACAGTCCATCCCCATTCAAATCTGCAGCTTTTGCAGCAATAGCACCTGGCGCAGTCAGTAATACATTTCGCTTATAAGATCCGTCGCCGAGATTTTGGTGCCACGACAGATACCCCTCATAGTGTCCGTATTCACAAATAATGAGATCAGCTAATCCATCGCCATTCAAATCACCGACCTCTATGTCAACCGGTCGATACAGGTCATCCACCAATACAATAGGATTCTGATCCGGTCCAAAAACACCATACACTGCACCAAGCCGGCCCGCAGTAGGCTCTGGCCCTGGGCCTGCTACACTTACGATGAATGTCGACCCATCGATTTCAGTATCCGTGGGTGCGCCTTCCAAATCAAACTCAAACATGAGCTGATCAGATTCAGCCAAGAGTACCAGTTTGCTCTCCGAGGCATAGTTACCGATTGAATACGCATTGTACCCATCATAAATCTGTATATCAGTTGTATAGGGTGGGCTGAACCGCAGCAAAGATTCGCGTACCTCAAACCCGTCCAACCCAACAGAAACTGATTGATTGCTTACAGTAAGGGTTTCAGGTGCACGATCCCCATAGTACTCGATGATACTCCTCCAATCATCAACTGTAAGGACTGCGCGAGAAGGATAAAAGGGTTCAGGATCAACACCAAAATCGACGAGAGGTTTAACGATGCTGGCCCTGGAGGTATCTGTGTAGATCCCTAATCGATAGCCCATCTCTGGCAGCGTGCTTTGCACCCAGGTCGTTCGATCAAGCAAAGAAGGTTCAGGCATCAAATGGCAGGATCCGCAATGGGATTGCACAAGGACTTCTGCAGTGGGATGTTGGGGTTGCTTACATGATGTCAAAACCAGCAGCAGGCATAGCGATGCACGAAAGAGCCCAAGATGTAATTGTGGCAACCACCTGCATTGAAATAAAGAATCTTGACACATCAAACCCAATCCCCTGTTCATCTTTGAACGATTTCAAATCCTTCATGCCCTTCCACCACCAGGATTTCCTGGTTTGCATCGACATTCTTCAGAATAGTCTCTGATCCGCCTGGCCAAAAAACCTTAATTTGATCCACTGTGGTTGATGCCTCAAGGCCAAAGGTTGCAACTAGTTCATGTTGCGACAAAAAACTGGCCCCGCTTCGAATGACGCGCTCCTCTACCTGCTCATCCCAGTGTACTTGAATGGTAGTGCCCAGTCCACTTCGATTGCTGGTAGTCCCTTTTACATAGATTCTCAACCACGTATTCCCATCGTTTACTTCGTTCCTCCAAACATGCACACCACCTCCATTCTCCGTAAACACAATCTCTAAATCCCCATCACGATCCAGGTCGCCATATACTGCACCTCTTCCCACGTATGCATTCTGCAAAACACCGCCTATCGCTGGCGCAATATCGCTAAACTGACCATTACCATCATTTAAGAATAGATGTGGAGCCTGTCGGTATGTAATGCCATCCTGAGTTTGCCCAACTTCTTGTTGCACATGCCCATTTGAAGTGAATAAATCCAAGTCACCATCCAGGTCCATGTCAGCCAAAAACAACCCAAACGTCAACGTCATTAAGCTGGAGCGGCCAATCTTGGATGAGGCTGCGCGATCGATGAACAAGTCATTGGATCCATACCGAAACACGCTTATCATCTCTTTGGAGAAGTTACCGACAAATACACTTTGCCGGCCAGTAGTGTCCACGATGCCTGCGTCGATCCCCATCCCGGCTCGTGCAACGCCATTTTCATCGTAGGCCAGTCCGCTGAGCGCTCCAATTTCCTCAAAAGAACCATCTCCTTTGTTTTTATACAAGAGGTCAGGCTGTGTGTCGCTTGCCACAACAAGGTCGGGCATTCCATCTTTGTTATAGTCAAACTCCAGGGCGCCTAACATCTTTCCTGGTGACGGTAAAAAGCCGAGTTCGTCTGTACGATCACTAAAGGTCCCATCTCCATTGTTATAAAGAAATCGGCTTGGCCGGCCCTCGTACAACTCAGGCGTGCAGTAGCTCTTTGTCGTTCCATCCAGGGTGCAGAAAATATCCTCTTCTGGAGACCAATACACATAGTTGCCAACATACAAATCCAGCCATCCATCTCGATCGGCATCAAAGAAAACGGCTGTTGTACTCCACGATGGCTCTAGGGCCGATTGCGACTGTGCAGTTACATCAACGAACGAGCCTGATTGGTTTTCGAATAACTTATTTGGGCCTAATGTCGTGAAATAAAAATCTTCGTCTCCATCATTATCATAGTCTCCTGCTGCGATACCAAAACCGTAAGCATGAACCCCACTCAATCCGGCCTCGCTCGTCACATCCGTAAAGGTTAAATCCCCATTATTCCTAAACAGGGACAATCCGGAGCTGTTTTGTTTTTCATCATCTGGCCATACACCTCCGTTTACCAGTAGTATGTCTTGCCAATAATCTCCGTTATAATCGATCAACGCAATCCCTGCACCCATTGCTTCAGGAAAATATTTTTCTCCATTAGCGCCAGTGATATGCCTAAACCCACTAAGGCCTGCTTCTGCTGTTATATCCTGAAATACCAACCCGCCTTGTTCAGCTTGACTGGCATTAGTAGGTGGCTCTTCAGTATTACTACACCCTACAGGAATGACAAGCATGCCAACAAAAAGAAGAAATAACAAGAACCGACTCAGCATATCACACAGATAGGGGTAAACGTCACAACCGGGATAGATACGATTTAGCTACGGAATTCTCTGGCTCTATTCGCAAGGCCTCTTGCCAGGCTCGTCGTGCATATTCCTTTTGCCCAGAAATCGCGTACACAATGCCGAGGTTCACCCAAACACCGGTAAAACTCGGGTCCTTCTGCAAGATGGAGTGATATTCACGGATGGTAGCAAGTGTATCTCCTTGCAATAAATACAAGTTGGCCAGGTTTGTCTGGATCTCTAAATTTGAAGGATCCAGGAACGTAGCCATTTTGTAGGCACGCATCGCGTCCTGGTAGCGCCCCACTTTCCTGAGCGCTGAGCCCAATGCAGCCTGGGTCAGTGGATTTGCCCCTAAAGTCATTGAGGAATTAAGCAGTTGTTTGATCTGGGCATCTTGAGCCCTCAAGTCTTCTGCTTTCTGTAGATATTCTTCTCCGGCCATTCTATCACCAGCTCGCACTAGGGCTTGTCCCAAATTATAATGAGAAGCATGGTGCCAGGGCCTCTCCTCTGTTACGGCTTGCAGATGAGGTATCGCCTGCACAAACTTCTGATTTGAGACCAACAAAGAAGCCATCAGGTATCGAAAGTCTGTATCTAGTGGGCTTAACCTCCATGCCGTCTGTGAGGCATCCAAAGCTTCTTCAAATACCCCTTCGTCTTCTAAAAGCAATGCAAGATTGAAATACGCAGGGGCATATAAACTGTCTAGCTGAATGGCCTGTTCAAAAGCCCAACGGGCACTATCTACGTACCCTAATTCTACATATGCCCGCCCAATGCCTCTCCACGGTACTGGAGCTGATTGTTGGGCAATTTCCTTTTTGTATAATTGAATAGCTTCATCATACTCGTGCATTCTGTAGGCATTGTTTCCCATATTATGCCATACACCACGGTACTCAGAATCCCTTTGGATCGTCAATTCATATGCAGCGGCTGCGCGCTCAAAATCCTCCAACTCCGAGTAGATCCGCCCTCTCAAAAAACTTGCATCTGGCAGTTCAGGCGTATAGTGCTCAGCGCTATCTGCAAATGCCATTGCTAACCCAAACTCGTATCGCTCAAGCGCTTCGGTCCCTAAACGCAAATAGTCCGAAGAACGCGCATCGATAAACCGCTCTTCCGTTTTCTGATTGCTTTGGCAGCCAGCCAGAATCAGGCTAAAGAGAACGATAACTGGAAGTACTATATCGCGTTTCATCATGATTATAGTCACTTTCACTCTGCAAGCCTGTCCAGGTAGTCCCTGGCTTCCTGGTGAGTAGGGTCAAGCTGAATCACATTCTCCCAGTGCAGTTGGGCTTCTTTAAAGTTGCCCTGCATGGCATTTATCACACCTAAATTGAACCATCCTTCTGCAAACGTAGGGTTTGCATCCAGGATCTTCTCAAGACGTACCTTCGCCAACGAAGTATCACCACCGACCAATGCAATATTCGCTAGATCATTCTGAATCGAAAGATTTTGGGGATCCAATGAGTACGCCGTATTTAAAGGATACATGGCTTCGTCTACTCGGCCAACTTCTAATAACTGGCGTGCTAATGCCACCCATTGATTGGGGTCGTCTGAGTATTTTTCTGCGTTAAATCGAGCCTTTTGGATCCGTTCATTTTTAGCTTGAAGCGAGTCTGCCATCTCTAGATAGGCAGTGCCTGCCTCCTCTTCTTCCATAGCCACCATGGCAAGCCCTAACTTGTACATAGCACCTGACAACCAGGGTTTTTGCTGCAAGGCTCCTTGTAATAACGGTACAGCTTCTTCAACGCGCTCGTTGTCATACAACAATGAACCCACTTGATATAGATAATCAGGATTTAATGGGTTTTGCTGCAAGGCTTTTTGCGCAAATTGCAACGCCTCCGGATTTTGCCCCACCTCATGCAAGGCCTGGCTTAAATCCGAGTAAGCAGCAGTGTTCAAACTGTCAAATTCAATTGCGGACGTGAACGCCTCTCGTGCTTTACCTCCTTCTCCAAGCTGACGAAAGGCTCGCCCCCGCTGTAGCGACAGAAGACTCATCGATTCATTATACTGCACTGTAAAGGGCGTGCCGAACTGGTCTTTTTTTCGATCAAGTAGCGCGGCTTCTTCTTCATACCTCTCAAGCGCCTCTGAATACTCCCTTTTGGCAAAAGCAATATCCCCTAACTGAAACCACACATTCTGATAATCAGCATCAAATCGGAGCACTTCTTTATAGGCCATTTCGGCCTCATCTATTTTGTTCATCTCCGACAGAAATTGAGCGCGGAGAAAGTGAGGCATGGCGTGATTTGGTTGACGTGAGATCGCACTATCCACAAAGGCAAGGGCTAATGGGGTATATCCTGCCTCTTGTGTTACAAGGGCGTCATCTAAAAGCCGCCTGGTCTCAGCATCAATTTCGACAGTAGAGGTCTCTGTGCACCCAACCAGTAACCATCCAGAGACTATTAACAAAGTACACGCAATGAGAAAAGGATTGCGCGACCTACCATGCCGGTGTAAAATTCCTTCGGCGATCATACAGTAGCATTTTGATTGTTGGTGGGATACCTGACTGGTGGTAGTGGTACAGGCAAAATATAAAAAAAACTATCTAGAGGAAGTACCTTCAAATTGGTATTGCGTTTTAATCTCACGCTGCCCCTGCAAAATGACGATTCGTTGCTGTGCAGGTACATCCACAAAGGTCTCTACGTCTCCATTTGGCCAGAAAACAGATAAGCTATCAACTTTCGGTTCATTCCCAAGGCCAAAGGTTAGTATCTGACTGGAAGCAGAAAGATAGCTCGATCCAGATTTTACCCATTGGATCTGTTTCTTAGAACCATGTATGACTTCAACCTGGGCCCCAATTGCGGTGCGCTCAGATGCAGGTAACGCGAGTTCTATTTGTATAGCACTACCCGTCACGTTATCATTCCTCCACAATCGCACTGGGCCGTTGTTCTCAAGAAGCAATACATCAAGATCCCCGTCTCGATCATAATCAGCATATGCAGCGCCTCTGCCAACCATTAATTCGTCGATTCCAGCTTTTTTTGCATCCACTTCCTCAAATTGCCCTGTTCCATCATTTAAGAAGAGTTGAGGATACTGGGCATGAGAAATGCCTTCTTGCACCTCAGCAACTCTTTCGTGGACGTGCCCATTGTAGACAAACACGTCCTGATCAGCATCTAGATCCACATCGAAAAAAAACAGCCCAAAAGAATTCGACAGAAAACTGGGATTCCCTAGCTGTGAAGCGGCCGATTTGTCCCGAAAAAGCCCGGATTCCGAATATTGAAAAACGCCCAACGTTTCCTTTGAGAAATTCCCTATCATCAACACAGCCTCATTCGTAGAATCTATCACCCCGGTATCTACTCCCATTCCAGCTGTGGCTTTTCCCGCACTGGAGAGGGCTATACCACTTTGCAAACCACGTTCAGTGAATATCCCTCCTCCACTGTTAAGGAAGAGCAGATCCCGCTCAGTGTCGTTAGCAACTACCACATCTATCTTGCTGTCTCGGTTCGCATCTAACAGTGCGATCCCCAGAGTTTTGCCGGTCGGCACATTGAATCCAGCAAGACTTGATCGTTCTTCGAACGTACCATCACCAAGATTGTGATAGTACTTCAAAGGCAGTCCTTCATACAGTTCGGGCGTGCAATACTCCTTATTCACCGTATCAATCGTACACCATTGATCCGTTTCTGGGGACCACTGCACGTACTGCCCAACCAATACATCGAGCCACCCATCCTGGTCTGCATCAAAAAATGCAGCAGCCGTGCTCCAGGCGTCAGTGCCGGCTAGACCGACCTCCTGCGCGACCTCTTTAAACACGCCCTCGTCATTTCGAAAAAATAGATTTGTATTCAACGTAGATAAGAAAATATCCTGATCGCCGTCGTTATCAGGATCAGCAACAGCTATCCCAAAACCATAAGCCTGTATATCGCTTAGGCCAACTTCATGAGTTACTTCCTCAAAGGTACCATCCTGATTATTCCTAAATATGGACACAGCAGGATTCACCTCACGTCCTTCCCAGGAATTGCCACCGACCAGTAGTATATCCTCCCACCCATCTCCGTCATAATCGATGAAGCCAACACCCGCACCCATAGTTTCTGGAAACCACTTATCACCAATGGCCCCAGACGTATGCTTAAAACCGGATAACCCGGCAGCGTTGGTTACATCAGTAAAGCGAGGTGATGCCTGATCAGGTGTTGATCTACATCCAGATACGCAAATGATGAGAAGTAGAAACTTACAGATGTATTTCCACATCAATCATACCTCAATGACAAGAGAATCGGTCGTTCCTGGCTTGACCAGGAATCCATGCAATTCCTTTTAGGGGCAAATTTCCCGATGAACTGCTTGGATCCCAAATCAAGTTTGGGACGACCATAGTCTAACATCTCATGTAGCTTATATAGCACAGATCTTATCCCTAATTAAGATTACACTAAATACAGTTAGCAATATCTACCAGAATTACGTGATCTAAAAAAGACCGGCAGATCATTCAATAGAGTGATCTGCCGGCCCTTTGTAGTGTGTGATGAAGATTGTTCTATCAGGTTAGAAGCCTAGATTTAGAGAAATTCTGCTTACAGAACCAAAAACGCCCCAATCTGTGAAGGCATAGTTAGCATCAAAATTAAAGCCTCCTAAATCACGCTGGACGCCTACACCCAGGCTCACGCCTTCCTCATCAGTTGGGAATGCATATCCAGCCCGCAGAGAAAAGGTTTTAGCAAGAGTGTATTCGCCACCCACATTTAGATGCTCATAGAAGTCTCGGGGACGTTCAGCATCCATAGAAAGTACAAATGAGTGCATGTCTGAGTTGAAATCAGTCAAATCAATCATGTTCATCGATATACCAATGGTGAATGTTAGGGGTAATTCAAATGCTTCTTCTTCAAATTGCACTTCATTGGAGAAGTTACGCGCACTCATTGCAAAGTTCAGGCTTCTAAATCCAGTGTTATACAACACGCCGAGGTCAAAAGCCATCGTTCCTTCTGAGTTACCCTGGGTTTCTCCTACGTTGATCGTATTGCTGGTAAGATCCTGGTACACATACTTGATGTTACCACCTACGGCGAAACGATCACTCAACTGATTCGCATAACTAAAACCAGCAGAAATAGCAGACGGGCTGAACACACCTGTGTCTACAAATCCGTCTTCGTTATCTGCTCGAATGGTACCGAAGAATTCTCCATAGTCAACAGACATTACAAACGCCCCAAACACACCATAGTCTCCACCTGCAGGTGCAAACGCGAGACTTCCGTAGTTATAAACTACATCCTCGAACCATTGAACCTGCCCTACAGAGAGATTCAAGTTATTAGAAATACGAGCCATGCTTGCAGGGTTGTAGAACATGGCGCTCGCGCCGTATTCCATTGCAGTCATAGCCCCAGCCATACCTGAAGCCCGTGCATCCACAGACATTTGAAGGAATTTCATCCCCGTCTGAGCACGTTTATTCAGGTCATCATCTTCAATTTGTTGTCCCTGACCGGCGACACTTATTACCATAAACAGGCTAAGCACGCTGAACAGAGCACTTCGAAACATAAATTTTTTCATGGGAGCACCAATTTGCTTTGAGATTATAGCTCCAGTATTCATATCAGTGATCAAGAAGCCCTGGGATAAACCAGGACTTCGTATCAACATGTTTAGCGAACAATGGTAAATTTGCGAATGACTTTATCACCGGTATTCGAATCTTCGATCACGGCGAAGTAGATACCTGTGGACACGAGTTGCAAGGATTCTGTTTGCAGATCCCAGAACTCATCACCTGATCCATCAAAGTGAGGAATCTCACGAATCAATTCGCCCATTTCTGTAAAGATCTTAATGGTACATTCACCAGGTATATTAAAGAAGGCCAATGCATCACGATTACTAAACAGAAGATTCTGGTCCGTATTGATGTTGTATGGATTAGGCACAACACGTGCATCTGAGATATCACGTCCAGGTGGTCGCTTCAATCGAGCAGGCTCATACGTCTGAGCATAATACCTATTACTCTTGAGCGCCATGCCTGTTGGGGTCAATCCCGTTGCGTCGGTATTCATAGATCCTACTGCCTGCAAGTAGTAGAAATAATCGATACCACGGATTACGTCATTATCTTCAAAGCTGGTTTCTCCAGCACCGAAGGTGGCAACTTGCTTGTAGACTGTTGGCCAGTCTTCGAAAGCTTCTCCTGTTTTAGGGTCAAGCGGCAGTCCGTCGAAACGGTTTTGAGCGCGCCACAACTCCCAGCCACCGGCAGGAGATTCCCCAGGGAATGCTTCCCACTCAAGGAAGATACGGTCCGTACCAGAGGTTACTGAAAAACGAGCAGGTGGCATAGGTCCTGTTGGTATGTTCCAACCGGATTCATAGTTTGCCTGTATACGTTGGAACGTCTGCATCATAGAGTCCTTGGCCGACAATGCCCACTGGTTTTTCGTCATGCGCTCAGCACCTGTATACAACGCATTGTAGTCATAAGCAGCATCACTGATCACCCCATCACCATTTGCGTCAAACTCAATGAGAAGATCTTCTGCACCATTAGCGCCACCTCTTCGTTTGTAAGTCTGTCCTACATGAACAGCCGCGGCGTCACTGATACCTGCGATACCTTCCGCAATTATGATACGCACATCTTCACCAGGAGCCATGGTGTAAGGCCCAAACCCTTCACCAAATGCAAACCCGTCTCCACCACGGCCTGTAGTGGGATCGCCTATACCAGTATCAAACGCACCATCGGGCTGAACCAAGTCAGCATGATGGGGATAGACACGTCCTTCAGTGATCAACTCAAGCTCAAACTGCATTTTCCCAAGGTCAGTATGCTCGTTCAGGTGAGTGCGCTCGTCTCCAGTCCAAATAAAGTTCATAGTGCTGGGTTGCTCAGGATCGTCAGTTTCATCCGTGGCTGATTTATCAGCATGAAGAATCATACGACCCAGCATGTGAGCAGCACCAAGACGTCCAGTACTATCTCCGCTGGCAACCAACCAGGAACCATCGTTCCATAGCGGACCACCAAGTGCAGTTCGGCCACTCAAAGAGGTCACGTGACCAAGCCAGGACCACTGTGCACGAAAATCAACATTATAATCTTCGTGTCCGTCGCCAACAGTGTCGTTCATGGTCCACTTGCCCCAACCTTGTGCATTGTTCTGCTGCCATCCAGCACCTCTATTCGGAGCATAACGGTTTTGCCAGTAGAAATACACTCCGTCTAGTGTTTGGTCAGGTAGTTCTACCTCTGCATCATCATCGGTATTCCCCGTATTTGTGAATACAAATTCGAGAATATGGTAGTTATCATGGTGCTCCTGGCTAAACTGGCTAGCCCAGCGCTCTTGAGTGATACCTACCACCGAACCGTTTCTGGAATACACCGTTCTGTCAAACGCCTGAGATGGGTCAACCTCATCGTTAAATACAGGGCGGTTAAACGTCTCAAAACCATCCACCTCAACGAGGGGGGGTTCAAAGCGGCTTATCATTGAAAAGTCTTCTGCGAAAACTTCGCCCAGGCCGGTAATACGAGGACCAACGTGAGCAATTTTCACGGGCCATTCCATACCGTTTTCGTCGGTAAAGTCTTGCACAGCAATCCACAATGCGTATCCGCGCACATTACCGTGCTCATTTCGGATACCAGGCCAGTGGATATTGTGGCCTTGATAATCTTCGTTATGACTACCTGCTTCTGTGTAGTATTTATGCATTTCGCCCACTGAGAGCCATTTTAGCTCCCACTGTGCAGACGCATTGGTAGGGGTAAAAAACAACAGCATTAACCCCAGCAGCAGCGAGCCCAGAACGAATCGGGTACACGTATAGCTGGTCTTTTTCATAATCTTTCTTCTACGGATTAAGTCCATGGGTAATGAAGAACCTGGTGGATTTATGCAGGAGCCGATGGACGGCTCCTGCATAAGGCAGTTCATTCATTCACGAGAAAATGACTAGAAAGTCACCCGAATTCCAAAGAATACGTTGCGTGGATTCAAGAATCGGAAAGAGTCTACAACGGGCATGTAGATGTAGGCTTTGTCTTCCAATACCTGGTTTAAGAAATCAGGATCAGCAAGCTCAAATCCACTTCCATTCCACTGATAATAGGTTCCTTCGCCGAAGCTCTCAGAATCTCTGACGAAATAGAGCGCTCTTGTGTTGGGACTACCAATATTATCGAGGCTACCAAACGCTTCAATTGGTACGTAAGCAACATCTGAATCTCTGAAATCACCAGGACGATCGTCCCCTATGATCAAGTAGGGTACCGACGTAGAAAGATCTTCATCGTCAATATCACTGAACGTGTCACGGGAATGATGTAATGACTCCATGTATTGCTCAAAGTTGAAACTAAGTGCCCAGGCACCGTTACGTTGCAAACGCTTGAGATTGAGCACATTATTGACATCAGCAAAGATCTGAGCCTGGTTGTTTCCAATCTCAAAGTTCTTAGCAATCCTTAGATCGAGATTCCAGAAATCTTTCCACTTCATGTTATCTCTTAGACCAGGAACTGCTGCTCCATTTGCTCCGCCATACGTGAAGATATCACCTGAACGCCATTCGCCAAGAAGGCTCAATCTCCAGTCAGCAAGTGGTTTGAATACATCACCAGGACCAAAGTCTGGAGGGGTAAGGAATTCAACATTCGCACGAGCAAATGGCTCAGGCTGAGGTCTACTCAACGTGTTACGTGCATTGTCTTCAAAGATACGCTGTGATACACGGTTTTCGTTTTGCTGGTTGTATGCAAAGTTACCTTCTTTACGAACAAGGAAGGTGTAGTTCACAAAACCACGCAGCCAACGGCCTCGGTTTTTAGTAAGCGTAAGCTCGAATCCGCGGTTGTCCTCATAGTTGTATGGAAACGGTGTGTCGTAATCGACAAGTTGATCAATACTGAGATAACTTACGTTACGAGGCTGATTTGAGACATCTCGATAGAAACCGGCCAAACGAACCAGGAATTGGTCGAACAGGTTGTGCTCGTATCCAACCTCATACGCCACTGTTCTAGGCATAGGATGGTTTGGGTTCCCAATCGCAGCTGTCTGAGTAAAGAACTCGGATCGAACGAGGAAGAGAAGTCCGGGATCGAGTATCTGCCGGAAGTGACCGTAGTTGAAATACAACTTACTATTCACTGTAATCGGGAACGACACGCCGAGGCGGGGACTCAAGAAGAATTGACGATCAGTCGGTTCTTGAGGAAGATTCTCTTCGAGATTATCTGCACCAAACTTCGCGGTAAAGGCACGGTCATAGGGATCGAAAGAGTGCCAATCTCCACCAGCATGGAAATAATCAAGACGGACACCAAGGTTGGCAACCATACCCTGGAATTCCAACTTAGTCTGAGCGTAAGCACCACCAAGGTGAGGCTGGCGATTCCACTTAAACTTAGGATTCGCATGGTGTACGTGGAACGAGTCCTGGTCCCCATGATTCACATCATAATCAGCGAAGTCATAAGAGATCCCCGCTTTTAACTGCATAAAGCGGTTCAACTGGCTCGTTACATCAAATTGCGCCATGTAGCGAACTACATCCGAGGTATCTCTACCGCGGCCACCACCACCAAGGAGAAATCCACCAAGGTAAGGGTCGCCTTGCCCACCGGGTTGAGGATCCCAGGATAGAGGAGCATCATCAACCTGAACACCTCCTACCGTTGCAACAATGTTATCGGCACGGCGCGCAGGTCCTGGACGAGTGAAATACTCAGTCTCCTGGCGCTGGAATCGCACTTCGTAGAACGTATTCGCATTTACGGCGTGGGTAAATTCACCACCGATATGGAAACGATCGATATCAGAAAGCGTCCATCCGTTGTTTCGGAAAATATGATTTCCGTTAACACGCAACGCCATCAAATCAGCACGGTTATCCCATGGGTAATTGGGAGATTCTCCCCTATCGAAAGAACTTGTCCATGCCTGGTTGCTCGTATTCATTCCAAGTTCTTGGGCGAATAGACCATTAATTACCAGCTTCATGCCTGTAGCGATGTCGCTCGTAAGTTTGAACTGTCCTGTTCTTCCCTCATAAGAATCACGCTGTACAGGAACGATGTAGGCACGTTGCGTCTGCCGATATGAAGCCAAGAAGCGTAAGTTACCAAGCTTTCTACCTCCAGGAACAGGACCACCCACGGTAGCATCTACCTCAAAATCAGGGGCCTGGATATCGAAGTCTTTTCTCAAACGCCACATCATCAACTCTTGAAGTTGATTGGCAGATAAGTCGTTGGTTGGGTCATCATCCCCAGCGAGTTGATCCGCAAAGGAATTAAATCCTCTCCATTCTGGGTAGAGATTTCGAGTATACTGATCCCATCCACTCTCGTCACTGTGTGTACCAACAAAAGCGACATCGGGATCAACATAGGGTCTCATAAAGAAAGAGGACGGATCATTCGGAAGTGCTCCAAAATGCTTTTGAGTTGGAGGGCTATAACGAAGAACAGCATCAACTGTATATCGCTCTCTGTTTCCTTCTTTAGTTACTACGTTGATAAGACCAGAACGCAAGTTTCCATACTCTGCGTTAAAGCCACCCGTTTGAACCTGTACTTCATCAACGGCAGTAAAACTGACGTTCATGAATGGCTCTGTGGTTCGTCCACCAGCAGTAGACATACCATCAACGAGAAATGCGATTTCGTCGCGGCCTCCACCACGAATAGATAAACCGGGTTCGATACCGGCTTGCAGGTTAATGACTTCGCTAACCCCGGCTACGGGTAAGTTTTCGATGTCATCGGCCGTCAAGTTAGCGATGTTTGCCGAAATATCGCGCTGAACAATGGGTCGTTCTGCGGAAACTACGACCTCATCCAAACCGACGCTTTCTTCCTGAAGGTCAAAATTGACTTCAGCAGTCAGGTTTGTGTTAACTCGAACGCCTTCAATGGTTTGAACCGTGTAACCGACAAAAGAAGCTCGAACAGAATACGTACCGGGGCGAACATTGATGATATTGTAATAGCCTTCAATGTCCGTCACGCCACCCTGTGTCGAGTTTGCAATTATTACGTTTACTCCGGGTAATGCTTCGCCTGTGGTTGCGTCTGTTACTCTACCAGAGATCTTACCCGTCTGGGCTAGAGCACTAGTAACAGGCACGCACAACAGCAGCATGACAAGTAGTGTGGTAACCTTGTGCATTTTGAATGTACGAACTGGGTTCTTGGTGACATACGGATGCTATCGGGAGATAGCAGAACCCCTGACCTGAAATGCTACAGGTATTGACCACAGTAGAATACTGTTGCCCCAAAAACCGCTTCCACAAAACACAAAGCGAGTTAGGCCTCTGTTACTGAAAACGCTTTTTGATGAATCAACAACAAATCCGGTGTAGTATTCCGGAAAGGGGGGCGAACACACAAAATCATTGGGAGGAAATTTCTATGCGTTCTTCAGCTTAAAAGCTGGTGTGTACAATATACTCTGGTGGTGAGATCGTATAACGAAACACTGGGGCCAACGGGAACCGAGTGTGTATAAGTGGAGGTTCGTGTGTATGGCCGAAAAAAATCTATAAAGAAATGGCTTAACAATCAAGTAACAATAAATTATACACAGCCCTCATTTTATCTTTCTTATCTAGCCCCACACAGCCCGATATCCTTATTTACATTACTTATCTACGACATTCCAGCTAAATTACTTAGTCATAACACTTCAGTAGACACATTCAAGACAGGGCAATCTTTTATACCCTTCACAATATTTTTACTCACCTTTCTAATCTAATCCTTAAATCGCCCCGGGTATTATTCTTGCACGATCTACCTATTTTTTAGCGCGTTACCCCAACAACCTGGTCCCTTTTCTTTCCATTCGACCATATTAAATGCATGCCTAATCCCGTTGAAACTGCTCTTGAAGCCGTAATCACTGAAAATGCAATGGCTGTAGAAGCTTACGAAGCCCTCAATACTCTTCAGCTTATCAGTGAGCAAGATGATTTCACCGGCGATAGGTACCGGCAGTTTTACAAATTTTTTCCTCGCAACAGGCAAAGGATTCTTGATTTGGGTTGTAATATTGGCCGGGGAGGATGGGTCCTAAAGCATATAGACCCCACGCTCCGCATTTCAGGTCTTGATTGTGTGAAAGATCGCTTATCACGAATACCTGAGGGCCTGTACGAAGAAAAAATATATGGCCTTTCTACAGAAATTCCCGTTGCCAATGACACCTATGACGTTGTTGTTGCCGGTGAAGTCCTCGAACACCTCTACCCAGAAGACATAGACAAAACCCTTGGAGAAATATTCAGAATCTTGAAAGTCGGCGGCCGTTTACTTTTAACTACTCCTAATCCCAAAGACATCAAAAGAAGAATCAAGGGCCAAAGCGTACTCGGAGGCTGCCATGTTTCTCAACACTTTGATGATGTCTTAAAGTGGCGGATGAAACTCGTTGGATACTCAAAAGTGCGTGTCCTCGGCACAGGAAGAGTAAGCCGCTACCTCGGCCACAGATTCCCCTGGTTATCTATTTATGGCAGCTATATGGCTATGGGGGATAAATATTGAATCCATAAGGGGTTTATTTGGCTGCAGTGTAATCAATATGTTAAGAAGTTGGTCGTTTGTGGTTTGTTGTTTATCGTTGGATCAAAAGCTACAAACCATCCTCCCCTCACTATGAAACTCTTTCCCAATTTTCGTCGGTATATTGAGTCCCTATTGCCAGAAATTGAGGATATTCCGCAAGAGCGCCAAGAACTTCTACATGTGCTTGCTGAATATATTGCAGATCAATCTCAAGAAGAGGGCCCCATTCAACTCAATTTTATCTGTACCCACAATTCAAGACGCTCCCACATCAGCCAGATATGGGCTACGGCTGCTGCTTTCTACTATGAAATAAATAACATACGCTGTTACTCAGGTGGCACAGAAGCTACAGCGTTTAATCCCCGCGCTGTTAAGGCCATGGAGAGAGCAGGATTTTGGATTGACAACCCTGGGGGTGTTAATCCGCATTACCTTGTCACGTTCGCCGAAGAAGGCCCTCATATTGAGTGCTTTTCAAAGGTATTTGATGATCCATACAATCCATCGCAAAACTTTGCAGCAGTAATGACGTGCTCAGATGCAGATGCAAACTGCCCTTTCATTCCAGGTGCAAAACGAATTTCTGTTACCTATGAAGATCCCAAGGCAGCAGACGATACGCCCGAAGAATCACAACGCTACAATGAACGCGTACGGCAAATTGGGGCCGAAATGTTCTATGCAATGCGTGTCAGCAAAGAGATATTATCCGCAGTCGGATAATTAGGAGTTTGCCGCTCTAGGCCGGGTACCGTAGGATCCTGCTAAGTTCTTGATTCCTTTTTTCACCTTTTCAATGCCCTGGTGCGCACTCACATAGACCAGAGGAATCAGCAAGAGGGTAATCAAGGTTGACGCAAGGAGTCCACCAATTACAACACGAGCCAACGAAGCCTGCAACTCAGCCCCCATCCCAAATCCAAGAGCCATTGGGACCAGCCCCAGTATGGTAGTCAAAGCAGTCATTAGAATCGGACGCAACCGAAGCCGACCCGCTTCAACAATCGAATCCTTCAGATTCATACCCTGCTCTCTTCGAAGTAAATTGATGTAGTCTACCAGTACAATCGCATTATTCACAACAATACCTATCAACATCACCAGGCCCATGATGCTCTGCATGTTCAATGTGTCTCCAGTCAAGAGAATCATTGGGACCACACCAATAATTGCCAAAGGTACGGAGCACATCACGATGAGGGGATCCAGGAAACGCTCAAACTGACCGGCCATAACCATGTAGATCAATATCAGGGCCATGATGATCGCTAGAGAAAAATCGCGCTGCGCTTTCTGCTGCTCCTCATATTCACCACTGTATACTATCGAGAATCCATCAGGAAGCGGCATCTGCGCCAGGTCGGCCCGGATTCGATTCACGGCATCACCAAGAGCGACACCATCCTCCAGGTTAGCAGTCACATACGTAACACGCTGCCCATCTATGCGGCTAATCTGAGATGGGCCTCTCCCCTTTTCTTGAATGGTCACTTCCGAAATCGGGATTATATCACCAGCAGGTGTTCGCACTCCGATGTTATTCAAGTCCAGGGTTGTTAACCGATCTTCGGGCTTTAGCCTGACACGGATCGGGTATTCCTCACCAGAAACCCGGAATTGCCCAGCGAGCGACCCGCCTACATTTGTCTGGACTGCTTGAGCAACTTCGCGGACAGATAAACCAAGATCTGCGATTTTGTCCCGGTCAAAAACGATGTTTTCTTCCGGCTGCCCTTCACGCCGGCTTATTCGTACATCACTTACACCCTCAACCGCTGTGACACGTTCTTGCACTTGCTGGGCAAATCGCTGGGCAACAGTCATATCGTACCCACGCAGTTCAATTTGAATTGCTTCTCCATCATCGCTCGAACTGAACAATCGCCTGAATATCCAGAGTCCTGATTGAGCTCTCACACGAATACGAGCACCAGGCACCAACCCATCAACTGCCTTGCGAATGTTGTCGGCAATTTGGGTAGGACTCATAGTTCGTTCAGAAGCATCCTTGAGGGTAATTTCTACTTCAGCATCTCCATTCCGAACTTCTGTTGTAAAGGACTCAACCTGGTCCATTGGAAGCTCTGCCTTTACTGCCTCTGCCAGTTCATTCAGATACTGACGGACCACGGCAATATTCATCCCCTCTGCCATTTCCATGTCTACGCTTATTTCATTTGCATCAGACTGTGGCGCTAGTTCAACGGAGATCGTACCCATGAAGTAGAAGGACGCTGCAACCAGTACTATTGTACCAATGAATATCGCCGCCCTGTGACGCAGGGCTTTACGAAGCATGTCTGAGTACCAGTTCTCCATGTTTCGGAAAAACGTCCGCATTCGAGACTTCTCAATTGCTGATTCTTCACCTTCGCCCGTCCCCTCTTTTTTCACACTTAGAAATCGGCTGGAGAGCATTGGGACAAGCGTCAGAGCAACGAGGAGTGAACACAGAAGCGAAAAGACAACAACAATAGCAAGAGACTGGAATAATGCCCCAGAAATCGTTTGAGCGAATGCCAGCGGTAAGAAGATGACAGATGTGGTAAGGGTGGACGCGATAATCGCCCCTGTCACCTGTTTTGTACCCAGATTTGCGCTTACCTTCAGCGATTCCTGTTTCTCCTCCCTGAGACGCACTATGTTTTCGAGCACCACTATCGCATTATCCACAATCATCCCAATCCCCAGCGCAAGTCCACCAAATGTCATCTGGTTAAGCGTTAGCCCTCCGAAGTACAACAACCCAAAGGTTGCTATGACCGAAATGGGAATCGATAGTGCAATAATAAATGTGGTCGACCCATTTCGAAGGAAGATGTAGAGCACAAGCAAGGCCAATAAAGACCCCCATAGCGCAGCACTTTGCACATTGGATATGGACTGCTGAATGAAATCGCTTTGATCACTGATCACCGTCAGCTTTAAGTCCGACCGTTCCAGATTAACTCGTTCTATTTCCCTTTTTATCTCATCGGCTACAGCTACCGTATTGGCCCCTGTCTGCTTCCGGACCATCATCCGTATGGTTGGTACATCTTGCAGTTCTACAAGGCGGGAGATATCCTCGTATGCGTCTTCCACTTCAGCCACATCTTGAACACGAATAGGCTTCCCATTAACATTGGTGATAACGGTTCTTGCTATCTGATCAACCGATGTATATTCCCCTCGTGTACGTACATATAGATCATTGAGCCCTTGTTTTACATTACCCCCTGGAAGCCTGCTGTTTTCAGCGGCAATAGCAGAACGTACATCTTCAGCAGTTAATCCACTTGCCTTGAGCCGATCCCTATTCAGGTCTACGTGAACCTCTCTATAGATACCTCCCCATACATCAATGGTACCTACGCCCTTAATTTGCTCAAACCGCTTGGAAATATCCCTCTCTAGTACCCGGGTCAACTCATCCATGGGCCGGTTCGACTGAGCGGCAATAACCACAATAGCGAAGCTATTCGGATCAAATTTCCAGATTCGCGGTGGCTCAACCTCCGGAGGCAAGCTCGTAACCACTCTATTCAAGGCATCACGAATATCGTTCGATGCCTCAGCCAGATCTGTGCCACGGGCGAACTCTAACGATACACGGCTAGAACCATCACCAGATCTCGATGTCACTCGCTCCACGTTAGGAATCCCTGCGAGGGCATTCTCTATTGGATCTGTGATAATCGTTTCAACTTCTTCTGGACCCACATTAGGATACTGAGTCCAGACTGTAATCTGCGTAAACTCGATATTTGGAAGAAGGTCAACTGGTAGATATCTAAATCCGACAACCCCCACTGTAATAACTACCAGGTAAAACATGGCAGTAGCAACGGGCCGTCTAATCGATATTGATGTTAATGAGCTCATTTGGAATAACTGAGTTCTGAAATATTGCGGTTCAAGGGGTATTGGACTGCCGGATCAACCAGCGGCGCTAAGGTTTGCAGCTTCTGAATCATCTTTTTTCAGAAGAGCATCACCCATGATTTTTCCTGATTTAGCAAGGTTCTGCTGCTTTTCCAGAAATTGCTTTAGTAAGTCCTCACGCTGCAGATTTTGAAGTGTAATCAATCGATTCCATGTAGTAGCCCGTACCCGAGCCTCAGGAGAAGGTCCATTGAGAAGTTGCTGTCCCAGTGTAACGACCCATGCATTATCATCAATGCCTGATATCCCAGATAAGTCGTGGCCTTCAGCTACAACATCGATCTCGAAGAATTTTATTGGTGTTGGTTCAGTAAACGGCGCCGTATCGTCATCTGACTCTGGCTCAAAAGCAGGCGTCTCTAACCCTAGCGAGGTTGCAACATAAACACCTAGCGCTCCTGAATTCGGATCTTCATACAGTGCGCTATTAGGAATGATAGTAGCCTGCTGGCTTTCACCATAAAAAACATCAACCGTCACAAACATTCCAGGCTTCATTATTCCCCCTTGATTAGGCACATCGATCTCTGCTGTTGTACTAAACGAACCGGCCTCAAGAAAAGGAGAGATTCTCGATACGGGTACTACAACTACTGAATCCCCCATCAAATCACTTGATATGCGGGCATTTTGCCCTTCCTTGATGTAACCCAGCATACTTTCTGTAAGCGAAGCCTCAATTCTAACATTGTTGAGATTACCGATCGTGAAGATCTGCGTATTTCCGTTTACCCGCATTCCAACTTCAACATTTCGCTGGCCTATTTGACCACTAATGGGAGCACGAATAACGGTTCTGGCCAACGTGGCCTGCCGCTCCTGTATTGTTGCCTTGGCCTGCTCTACTTGCGCTTCTGCCCGCTCAAAACTGGCAGCAGCGGCATCTACCTGTGCTCGCTGGGTCTCAAGGTCCAACTCAGATACAAGTTGCTTCTCAGCAAGTGATTCCGTCCGTTCAAGTTGGAGAGTAAGTTCTCTCAAACGAGCTTCCGCCTGCCGTGCATCCGCTTCGTTGATCCGCAAACTCGCCTCGGCTTGATTTAACTGCTCCCGAAATTGCCTGGCCTCCAAGCTAATCAATGCCTGGCCTTTCTGAACAACATCGCCACTTTGAACATGTACTTCGATTACTGGAGCCGTAATTTCAGGATAAATTTCTACCTGGTTATCGGCTTTCACAATCCCTATCAGTCGCTCTTCTAGAGGTAAAGCCCCCCTCTGTGCCTGAACAACTTCAACAGATGGGATGCTTTGAGGACCGCGCATCCCTCCTCTACCACCGAGCTCATTACCCGCTTGCTCCTCAGAACCACACGCGGCAAGAGACAGCATCGCTATCAGTACTACACTCTTCATCAATAAGCCTCGTTTTACCCCGGCAAATGAGCATAAAAATTTATGTGAAATCATTATCGGTCTTCCAAAAAGTTGTAAATGTGCACGTAAACTAGGCTTCCACTTACATGCAAGAGTTAAAGCTGTGATAAAGGCTTGTTAAGAGATGTAAACTCTGCCCTCTTTTTTTATCTTTCATCGCTCAGCTGGTACCACAATAACCAAACGCCTCCTTCATGAATACACCAACTCATCCTGTCGCACCCACGCAAGACGTCCAACTAGAGAAGCATGGTCACATTCGTATAGATCCCTACTACTGGCTCAAAGATCGCGACAATCCGCAAGTAATTGACTACTTGAACGCCGAAAATGAGTACCTGGCTGCGACATTTGCGCATACTAATGACTTGCAGGCCCAATTATTCGAAGAGATTAAAAGGCGCATCAAAGAAGATGACTCATCCGTACCATTCTTCGAAAACGGATTTTGGTATTATACGCGGTTTGAGGAAGGCAAGGACTATCCCATCTTCTGTCGTAAAAAAGAAAGTCTAGAGGCGGAAGAGGATATCATGCTTGATGCCAATGTCCTGGCGGAAGAACATGATTACTTCAGTATTGGCAGTTGGTCGATTAACGAGGACAACTCTGTTATCGCCTATTCACAGGATACACAAGGGCGTAGAATTCACTCCATTCATTTTAAAAACCTCACTACTGGAGAAACATACAACGATGTTATTGAAGATGTCACAAGCAACCTTGTATGGGCAACCGATAACAAGACCTTATTTTATACGAAGCAGGACCCGCAAACTCTGAGATACGCAAAGATTTTTCGCCATACACTAGGATCCGACTCACAAGAAGATGTTCTGGTATATGAAGAACCAGACGAGACATTTTACACTCGCATCTCGTTAACCAAATCAAAGAAGTACCTGCTGATCCGTTCGACACAAACCGTGTCCTCGGAATACCAGTTTCTAGATGCCAGCGACCCTCACGGTACGTTCCAGATCATTCAGCCCAGGCAGAGGGATTTAGAGTATTACGTCAATCATTTCAAAGATCATTTTTATATCCAAACTAACCTCCACGCCTCTAATTTCAGATTAATGCGAACGCCTGTAGATGCTACATGGCTTGCTCACTGGGAAGAGGTTATTCCCCACCGCACTGATGTTCTCCTGGAATACTACGAGATCTTTAAGGAATACCTTGTAGTCGCTGAACGCCGAAACGGACTGATGGAATTGCGTATCCGCCCTTGGGATGGATCTAAAGAACACTACATCGAATTCGAGGAGCCCGCCTATCTCGCATATATCAGCATTAATCCCCAATTCGACACACACACTCTGCGATTCGGGTATACGTCCATGACCACCCCCAGGTCAACATTCGATTATGATATGAAGTCCAGGGAGCGAACCTTGCTCAAGCAGCAAGAAGTGCTGGGCACCTTTGACAAAGCAGACTATCAAACAGATAGACTCTATGCACCAGCTCGGGACGGTGCTTCGATTCCCATATCCCTTGTCTATAGAAAAGATACACCCATCGACGGATCCGCCCCCCTCCTGCTCTATGCATACGGATCGTATGGTGCCAGTCTTGATGCAGGATTCAGCAGCCCCCGCCTCTCTCTGCTCAACCGTGGTTTTGTCTATGCCATTGCGCACATCAGGGGCGGCGAAGAACTGGGCAGGCAGTGGTATGAAAATGGGAAACTCCTCAACAAAATAAATACGTTCACTGACTATATCGATGCAGCAGAGCATCTCCTAAAAAAGCAGTATGCAAACCCTGATCTATTATTCGGAAAAGGGGGCAGCGCAGGCGGACTCCTAATGGGCGCTGTCATCAATATGCGTCCAGATTTATGGAGAGGAGTAATTGCAGACGTACCTTTTGTCGATATCGTAACCACCATGTTGGACGACTCCATTCCATTAACCACGAACGAATACGACGAATGGGGCAATCCCAACAAGCCGGAATACTATGAGTACATGCTTTCGTACTCGCCCTACGATAATGTGGAACCAAAGGACTATCCCAACCTGCTCGTCACCGCCGGCCTACATGACTCCCAGGTTCAATACTGGGAGCCTGCAAAATGGGTAGCAAAGTTGAGGGCGACAAAAACGGATTCAAATTTACTGTTGCTCAAAACCAATATGGAGGCTGGCCACAGTGGCGCATCGGGCAGGTATGAACGGTACAAAGAAGTGGCTTTGGACTATGCATTTTTACTCGAATTAAATAAATGAGTTATACCAAGATTAATGCCAGCATGAGATTTTTGCGAGCCCCATTCCTAGGTGCCGAATGTCTCCCGAAAATATTCCCTACTATTCCCGGGCATTGTGAATGTCTCCTGTCACTCAACAACTGCCACAATACGTAGCGGGCCGCCGCTACCGTTTTTCACTTTCATTGGGAGCGCAAAAACGTAAGCACCTGTTGGAGGCAATTCATTGAGATTTGCCACATTCTCGAAGGCAGGGATATTGTCCTCGAACAATATTTGGTGGCTCTCAAACAAGGTTGACTGGCCATAGTCAATACTTGGTGTATCGATGCCAATGGCATCAATCGATCGTTCTTCAACCAACCACCGAGCCGCTTCAGGAGCTAGGCCCGGAAAATGCAATTCCGCAACACCTTCTGCGCCACGAACAGCAGTACCCATATACTGAACAGGATCAGGCCAGAACTGGCCATAGCCTGTTTTCAGAAGCACAATAGTCCCTTCTTCTAATTCGCCATGTACAGCCTCCCAGGCTTCCAGGTCTTCGACAGAAACCAGGTAATCACGGTCCTCCAAAGCCTTTTCAGATACGTTGATTACAGAGGCAGGCCCCACCAGCCGTTCGATGGGTATTTCTTCCGTTGACTGCTTCCCCTCGGCAAAATGGACCGGCGCATCCAGATGAGTACCGCCATGCTCTGCCGTAGCTATTTTATACGACTCATAATAAAAGCCAGCCTCAGTCCGGCCAACAGACACCGTATCTATCGAAAATAAATCTGAGGTTGGCCAGTATATAGTTTCATCAGAAAACTCATAGGTCAGATCAATCCATCGGCCATCAAGTGGATTGGGTGCCTGTTGTGGCGTTGTGCAGGCATTTAAAAACCAAACTGAACAGATAAATACCGGGTAAAAAGGCTTCATGATCACTTTTTTGTTGGGGCCTAGGAGCATAACACTGAATATACATTAACAGGCTCCATTTTGCCACGCAACTCGAAGGCGCCTATATCGACAAAACGAAAATCATTCAAGGGTTTTTCAATCATCTTCACTACGGATTCAGACACGAGCAAGTCATGCTGCAATTCGGTGCAGAGCCCTCGAATACGTGCCGCAGTATTTAATACATCTCCTGAATAAACGACTTCACGCTTAATCACACCGACCTCTCCTGCGACTACTGTTCCTGCATTCAAGCCTGCTTTGAACGAAGGTTTAAAGCCATACTCTTCTAAGAATGCATCAGATCGTTCAGCTAAAACCCGAGCAATCTTCTCAAAACACCTTACACAATTAGCCTCTTTCGCAGCACTCTTAGGATCCCAGGTTAGAACGACTTCGTCCCCCACATACTGATAGATCTCACCTTCAGTATCGAGGATAGGCGAAGTTACCGCTTGGAACACCTCATTTAGAAAAGAAAAGTAACGTTCTGCGCCCAATCGTTCAGCAATCTGAGTTGAGTCTTTCAGATCTAGAAACATTACTACTCTTTCTTCACTCTTTGGCCTAAAATATTTTCCCGTGAGATAGGGACCAAGCATGCCAGGCCCAAACCGATCCCTCACAAATAAGAGAAAGAGGGTTGCTAACATTACACCAAGCCAGAATAAATAGTTTGGAAGCACTGTTGGGTTAAATATGGCAAATAATATCCCTCCAGGCTCACGAAACTCTGCAGCATTTTCAAGGCCTTGAATGCCATAACTCTCAATCGATATCCACATAAGACCGAAATAGAGTACGGAATAGCATAACAAGATCAGCAACATGGCCAGCTTAAAATTCAAAACCCTTAGCCACTTCTCCCATAAAAACACCAGAGCCGATCCTCCCACAAGACTTCCTAAAAATACGGATGTTAAGGTACTTTTTAAGTAAAAACTAACATTATAATCTTCTCCAACTGCGCCTTCGTTCAACAAAACAACATAAGAATCTACATATTGATAGAGAGCAATCAGTAACCAGCCTAACGAAATCCAGCATACAGTGATCAACTTCCTTTTCATAAATCAGGATCTTCAATTTTAAAGGCCTTCTTCCTCATTACGAATTGCATGGAGGTAAATATAACCCAGCCAAATACGGCAACCAAAACCAATCTATGTGCAATGGGTGCAGAAATTAGTCCCAAAGCCGTTGCTATCATTGTAAGCACTACAAACGTACCTGCAAGAGTTGCACTTATTCGAGCAATTCGAGGCCCTGGCCGAATGTGGTCGATTCTAGCAAGCCCTAAACACCAACCAGCAAGCGCAAGACATATTGAAACGAAATGCGCCTTAGATAGGTGTAAGTCAGGATTTATAAAGTCAGCGGGAATGGCACCCATTGCAAATCCAATTCCCGAGATCATTAAGAAAACACCAACCCAGATATCGTTAACTACTCGGCTATATGCCCAACCAAAAGCAGCAAACATAAAGCCGACAGATACAAATCCCAGGAGATTCCACCAGAGTGCAAAAGGTTGACCACTGGCACCAAGAAGGCTTATGTAATCCTTAAACAGATCATATCCAGGAGTCGCAAGAGCTATGGCAAAAAAGGAAGTAACAAAGAGCCCAGCGGAAAATAGTCCCAGGAAAGAAGCAATAGAATACATTCTTTTGATATGATCGATTTGGTGAGTCACCGCCTAACGAACTAAACTGATCCTTGAGCGAGCATTCCCACCACCTTGCCTAGCCCCCATAAAACCGCCCCTTGTTCATTATTCCTAATACTTTACGGTATCCAAAGCAATAAGTTAGCCCTAAGAATACCCAGGCCTCTTACTTATTCCCGGACGCCATTTTTACGGCTTCTGGTAATCCTCTAAGCCTCAACATGCTCCATATACCTGCAATGGGGCCAAGTGCCAGTATCATAAATGCATACTCCCACCCCACCCAATCCACTAAAGGAGGAATGATTCGAATGGAGAATAGAGTCAGCAAAAACCCAAGACTTGTCTGAATAGTAAGAGCCGTCCCAACATACCGGCTATCGGTTAACTCGCTCACGGCAGCGCTGAATTGGGCACTGTCTGCAATTACACTGATTCCCCATACAATACAGATTACGGTTAATGCAAGGGGAGCGTTCAGAAACAAACCAGCAACAAGAGCACAGCTACCCGATACCAATAGACTCGCAGAAGCAATCGTCGTTCTCCCCAATTTATCCGCCAATTGCCCCGCTATTATGGCACTAAAGCTACCTATACCGATAACGGCAAATCCTGCTCCTCGAGCGGCTTCCTGACTCCACCCGGCCTGCTCGTAACTGGCCAAGAGCAAGAACGGCACCCAGGTCCACATTGCGTAAAGCTCCCACATATGACCCAAGTAGCCCAGATTTGCAAGCCGGGTTGGGCGGTGAGTCAACGCCTGGCCGGCAAACCTCCAATTGAAAGGAGCGGCGCTTGTCAAATACGGACCCGCCTTGATAAAGAAAAAGGCCATTACCGATGCAACTACAGCAAGGCCTGAAGAAGCCCAAAGCACCATCCTCCATGGTGGCATTCCACCTTCACCACCAAATACAGGCAAGGCGTTAAACAGATGCGGTAATGCGGACCCCATAGTAAGAGCCCCAACTAATAACCCAATGCCAAGCCCTCGATCCTCCTTGCACCACGTAGCCATAAGCTTCATCCCTGGCGGATACACACCAGCCAAAGTGACACCAGTCAGAAATCTCAATAAAAGGGCAACTTGAGGATCGGAATCGACAAAAGGAATCAATGCATTAAAGACGCCTCCCACTAACGCACTTACAGCAAACAGCACGCGCGCAGGTATTCGATCGGCAATATTGAGTAACGCACTAAGCAATGCGCCTACTACAAATCCGATTTGCACGCTCATTGTCATCCAGGATTGCTCGCTCGATGTCAAATCCCATTCTGCTGTTAGCTGAGGCACAACCGCAGACGCAGAAAACCACAAAGCCATCGCCATCAATTCGGCCATAGCTAAAAATGCCAGGTTGCGCCATTTATGCTGCATGAATGATATTGGATCAGTTACAGGAGTACAAAAAAGTGGAGCCAAGATACAAACTCTTGGCTCCACTCAAAACCTATACAATCCAGGCCCTCACAGTACTTACTCTGTCGGAATCCGATTGAGTGTATACCATGACTCTGTAGTCCAAAGGCTGCGGCCAGCTTCACTACGCATCGTCTCATCGTTGAGGCGAAAATACACAACATGATTCGGCTGCAAGCCACCTAATACCAGTTGTACACGAGTGCGATCATCAGACACTTGAATATTCTCTATAGGAAGGACGCGTTCATCGATCTTAGGACCACCATAATCAATCGTTGGACGATAAAACCACTGGGTGATATTGTAATCTTCAGGCTGCTCTCCTACTCCTTCTGCAAGCGGCTCTGTGAACTCTATTTCAAATCCATCAGGTTGTGCACGAATTGCAAGCATTTCGAATACAGGATCTCCTGTGTATGTCATTCTTTGGAGGCCAAACCAGTTCTTACCAAGATGCCCCCAGTTACCAGGATTGCCTACACCGCCAATGTATAGCTTCCCATCTGGCCCCCAGATTATTCGATTAACGCCGGCTTCGAGTCCTTGAGTAAACCGGAAAAGCGCACCTTGATACTGCCCATCTACCTCTTCCGTGTACACGCGCTTTATCCCGCCATGAGTAACCTCACCGTGAATCATCTGATTCTCATAAGGCCCTACATTCAAAATTGCTGGCTGAGAGGGCGAATTTCCAATCTCGTCTTGAGGTAACCATGCAACCGGCAGCTTTTCAGCCAGGTTTGCTGTACCCTCAAAATCAACAGAGCGTGAACCATAAAATTCACCTTCAACGATATGCAGCACCTTGCTAACAGGAAGCCAATCCCCCTGGTTATCCGTCACAAAAATCTCGTCATTGATGCCCAGCCCAATGCCATTGGGTGTACGTAACCCTTTGGCAAAAAACTTAAGCTCACCGGTATCTTTGTTGATCTGAATAACGGTGCCCCTATCTGGGTTCTGAGGGTCTGCACTGGCGCCACCCGGTAAGATTGCTGTTGCAAGGGCGGCATAGAAGTACCCGTCTTTGTATACGAGGCCAAAAGCAAACTCATGGAAATTACCTGTTGCTCCCCAATCGTTTGTGATGGTTTCATACACATCAATGATGTCGTCTCCGTTGGTGTCTATAAGTTTTGTAAGCTCCTGCTTCTGCAACACATAGATTTCACCATCAACAATCTTGAGCCCTAGCGGCTCTGCGAGGCCTTTTGCTATACGTTTAACATCTATTTCTTCTCGATTCCCTTGCTCAATATTGGACACCATATATACGGAGCCTTCAGGATCCCATGTGCTTACAATTACACGGCCGTCATCCATCACATCGAGCCCCCCAACCTTCGGCTCAAAACCATCGGGCCGAATGGTTTCTACAGAAAAGCTTGGATGGACATCCGTAAGAGGAGCCTGGTCGCCTGCCCGCATTTCTTCTGCACCAGTCAGAACGGCATAATCTACAGCTTCTTTCAAATCGTCTTGATTATACGTAAACGCCTCCGTTGGAATTACAGAAAATCCGTCATCTCCATGCTTCGCCCATTGCAATGACAATGCTGCACCACCGCCAGATTGGAAAAACTCAATCTTTAAGGGATGAGGGCCTGCGTCCAAGATCAACTCGCTGTCTCTCGCATCTGGTCCATGCAACCCATCATGATCGATTAATAGTCGATCGTCAAGGTAGAGCCGGCTTCCATCATCACTAATCAGGCGTATTACATAGTTAGCTGCCTCGTCTATGTTTAATACACCCGTTATCTCAACATAGAAATTGTTTGGCACCTCCCCCAAGAATCCTCCACTTGGTGCATGCAGAGCAGGGACAATACCTGAGTAATAGGGCGTATCACTTATCTCAAGCGTTTCGAGAGACAGCGCAGCTCCCAGAATGGGATACATATTTACAGCAAGGCCATTGCTTCCATCCCGGCTTTCCGTAAGATCAATAGGATCTGCACCAATATCTAATGGCCCGCCTCCAGACGCTTCATTACCGCCTAGCGAAAGGACATAGTTAACCATCTTCTTGGCATCTTCCATATCCAGTTGTGGATGGGGTGTCATGAGGACTTCACCCCAAACTCCTGAACCACCTTCAATGATCTTAGTTGCCAGGCGGACTGTGGTTAAATCATTGTTTTGATACCGCTCAGCAATTGCCTTATAAGAAGGGCCTACTGTTTGAACTTCAGCATTATGGCAAGCGGCACAGTCACTTCCCTCAATCAGGACCAATCCTTCTGGTTTAGCTGGCCCCGCTTCATCTGGGGCGGGTACGATGCTGGGTTCAGAGAAGTAAGACGTGAATGTTGTGATACCATCAGAAATGAGCTTCAGCGTTCCAATCAATACACCACCCTCCTCTTCGACAACTTCAAACTCTCCGTTTGTAGTAAAGCTATCAGTATCTAATAAAGAACTCAGAGCCATGGTATAAACGACTTCCGTTCCTTCCGGGGCATTTTCGACGGTGAACGTTCGCTGCAAACCGGAATTGCCATCAGCGTCAGTAGTATATGAGGGTGTTTCAGTTACTACAAATTGCGCTCCCAGTTCGGTGTTGACCTCAAGACGCATTGTAGTCTGAGAGCCTTGTTCTGCGTGCCCCTTGTACACGATTTCAGGAACGGATTCCCGGCCATCTGCAACCACCTTCCATGGCTGAGCCTGATCTGAAATAATATATGCGGGTCCTATCGCAGTAGGTTGAGGGCCATGAGCAGTAGTATATACAGCTCCATTAAAATCGACTCCATCACGCCAGACTTTGTACAGTGCTCCAGTTTCAGCACTGTATGCTACCCAAAGCTCATCATCCAATCGGATGGTGATCATTCGAGCCCGCTCATCCAGAACAGACCGAAAGACGTTCAAGTCTTCATTGGGTACGTTGGGATCTGGTTGGCATGCACTAAAGAAAAGTAAGAGAAATAGGAGTGGTGAGGATGCAAGTATGAGTCTATTCTTGCTAAATAACTTCATAGCAAATAGGAGGATATTATGGGTGGAATACGTAGTGGAAGGTGCCTACAAAGAAACTTCACCTGATACGAGGATCTATCTGGTTGGTTGCTTATTAAAACCGCTCAAATAACTGATTACCCACTGATTTCCGTATGAAAAAGACCCTTTCACAGGCTAAACTCTCTGCTCACCTGGAGCAGTTAACGAAGCAATCTCAAGTCATCCCACTCGGTCAATTGCTTAGTTCTCAGGCCATTTCTTGTGTTGACGGTCGTAATTTCACGGGGGTAGTAGCTGCTCCTGGAGGCAACGCAGGGTTATTTCTTCAAATGCTGGCCGCTTATGAACTGCACACGGAAAGCCTCCTTACTGAAGACCAGGTTTCCTCCCTTTTTTCAGCCTACCAGGATACCTTTGGCCATTTCTATATGCATTCCGATGCCCATGCACTTGAGTCTCTCGCAACGTCGCTCCGAGAAAGGGGCACATCGATTAATTCCATCGAACAACTTGTCAGCATCATCTCGTCCCCTCCTGAACCGATCAAACCTATCCTCCTAGAGCTTCTCGCAAAACCGGCCCATACAGGCTGCGGCCATATCCGCCTCATGCTGGAGAACAAAGAGACGTATCGAATCAGGCCGTTTTTGATACAGTCATTCATTAAGGATTTTCTACTCCAATTCTGGGCGGGCGATGAGCGGCTTCAATTTGAAATTTTGCAAGGCGATCATGCAGAACAGGCTATCTTGAACATCCGCTTTCAAGAATCTAAAGACCATACGGACGTTCCATTTGTATTGGTGGCACCCCAGTTACAGGATATCCAGGTATTTATTAACCACCCTGAAGCCACATCATATATGCACCGGCAACACGCAGCGTTTATGATCGAGCAGGGTTTTATCGAGGAATCAGACCGGGCAGCATTCATCAAGGTGCATGATGCACTGCATGGCACACAGTTAACAGCTACCGTTCAGGCTCTCGGAGACGGGCTGCCGATTTTTGACGTGGAGTTGAATGAGTCCTTGGCGGTACAACGTGTTGAACTCCTCGGTTAATCGAGGACTCTGGCTGCCATACCTCATCGATTACATACCTGGGCCGGCCTTTTACTTCGCCATACACCCTTATCAGGTAGATTCCAATTATCCCCAGAAACAACAATTGAACGCCACCAAAGAAGAAGCCCGTGAAAGCAAGAACGGTTAGTGTAGAAAGTCCGGCCCCTGAAAAGATCGAATAGCCTACATAACCGAGCACTCCGAGAAGAGATAGAACGGCAGTGACAAACCCAAATCGCGTTGCAATGCGCAATGGCTTTTCTGTAAACGAAGTCAATCCGCTCAAGGCAAGGCCCAGCAACTTGCTGAAGGTGTACTTTGAAGTCCCTGCCGCTCTTGGTGCCCGAACATAAGGCACAGCAACCTGGCTAAACCCTAACCAGGTTACTAAGCCCCTTACAAAAGGCTGGGCATCGGCCATTTCATTAAAGGCTTCAATTACCTTTTTCGAAATCAAACGAAAATCGCCAGTATCAAGGGGCATGTCAATGTCAGACATCCACCTAAAAAATCGATAAAAAGCGGACGCTGCCCACAACTTATACGACTTCTCGCCCTCTCTTTTGATACGCTGACCATATACCACATCGAACCCCTCCCGCCACTTACTCACCATCTCTTCGACCACATCTAGAGGATCTTGCAAGTCTGCGTCAAGGATTACTGCCGCATCCGTTTTCACTAACGAAATCCCCGCAGTAATAGCTAACTGGTGGCCGAAATTCCTGGAAAACTGGAGTAATACGACTCCTTTATCGTCAGCGGTGAATTTCTTGATGAGCTCAACAGAACGGTCCTTGCTCCCGTCATCCACAAATATTACCTGTTCAACATAAGGGTTCTTTTCACGAAATCGCTGAACCTCTTCCATCAACTGAGGCAACACGTCCTCTTCATTGTAAACAGGAAACACGAGGGCTAGACTATGCCTGGCGTAAGCGTCTTTCTCCTTCAACACGTGTAATGAGATTGGTTGATATGGTCTACTATTCCGTTGGTCTCTCTAACCGGGGTTGTTGTAGAACCAATCGAGCGGCTATACGGTGGGAAAAACCAAGATCTGAAGATACGCCAGCAAAATCTCCAAAACCATAGTCTATAGAAATCTGGTTGAGCTTCAGTCCAGCACCAACGGTAGGTGTTACATCAAGTCCTAGATCATCGGACACCAATACGCGGCTGATTCCTCCTCGTAAAGCAACTACGTCTCTGAACACATATTCCACGCCTACACGAGGGTGATAAGAAATATCTCCAGTATTCAAGACAAAGGCTTGTTGCCCGTCGAACGCGATGTCCATATCAAAGGCAAGGGTAAGCCCGCTTTGCTCAAAAGGGATGAAATAACCAGCTCCAAGCCGCGCAACAGGTAATACGAGGAATGTGCCTCCATCCGGGATTTCCTGGTTAAAATCCTCCAGAGCTGCCAATTCACCCTGGTTCGTACTCCATGTTTGCAGCATGGTAGAAAGATCCTGAATGTTAGCTCCAAGGATTAAGCGCTCAGACATATACTGGATACCAGCATCAAAACTATATCCCCATGCATCAGCAAAATCCCCTATTGTTCTTCGGATCAACTTTCCTGTGACACCAATTGATAACTTGTCTGAGAGGGATCGAGCGTAACTAAGCATAAACGCATAATCTGCCGCAGAGAACCGCTCTATAAAGTTCTCAGGATTGGGCTTAGGCTGATTACGCTCCACATCCCATGCATTTAGGGTATTAGGGATATCGTCAACACCACTCCGTATAATCGTCAATCCAACGGTGGACGTCTTGCTAATCGGCATAGCCGCCCCAGCATAATCGAACGAAATGATACCAGCAAAACGCTCAGCATGCATGTAAGCAATTTGGGGATAACGAAGCCCTGCAAGGCCTGCTGGATTCCAATAGCCGGCACTCAAGTCTCGAACGATCCCAACGTGCGTGCCTCCCATTCCCAGTGCACGGCCACCTACACCACCAGAGAGAAAGTCAGCTCCATATTTAGCTACTTTCTGCCCATGCAGTACTACTGGAGTTGAAAAAGCGAGCAAGCCGGCCAACAAGAGACATAGGCTACATGAAAACACAGTACGAATAGCGTGTGGCATGATCCTCAAGCGAGCTTTAATAAGCATGAAGTCGAAAAAAAATTAAACGAGTGAGTAGCAGTAGTAACGATGCGCCAAATAGATTGCGGATAGATAGCTAAAATGCGGATAGATAGCGAGTTCGACTTCTTTTGATAGCAACTCGTACCAATCTGACTCGCTTGCGTTCCCCTACTCAGTACAAACCAATGAATCCTGGTGGATTCATTGGCTGGGTTTATTGTTCCTGGTTTCTCGTCTCTCGTTTTGGGTTGTTTGTTTCATTTTTAGCCTTAAATTCCACCGTTCTTGCTGCACTAGATAAAAGGCTACTCAATGATATCCTTAAAACCAAACCAGGAAAAGCAGATTCTGAAGGGGTATCCCTGGGTCTTTGCCAATCAAATTCGCACCATTGAAGGAAATCCTAAGCGGGGAGATATCGTCCCGTTATTCACGCACTCAAAACGTCCTCTCGGGCAGGGATTTTATCACGACACATCTCAAATCGCCTTGCGGCTCATCACATTTGATGCATCCCTTACCATAAACGAAGAGTTCTTTCGAGATCGATTGCATAGAGCACATGCTTTGCGATCCTCCATTTATGGATCAGAAACCCATTATCGATTGCTTTTCAGTGAAAGCGATGGATTCCCAGGCACCATTGTTGACCGATACAATGATGTGCTAACCTGGACGTGCTTGAGCTATGGCATGGAGCTATGGAGGGACAGAATCCTTGATATGCTTGAGGACATCTATAAACCAAGAGCCATTGTAGAGAGAAACGACTCGTGGCTTCGGGGCAAGGATGATCTTCCCACGGCCAAAGGGATCCTACGAGGATCCGAATCGGTGAATGTAGTCCTTCGAGAAAACAACGTTGAGTTTACAGTAAATCCACTAAATGGCCCCAAAACAGGCTTTTTTATGGATCAGCGTGAACACCGCGCCTTCACAGCCTCATTAGCAAAAGGAAAACGCGTATTGGACGTATGCTGCGCGGACGGTGGCTTCGGTTTACAGGCGGCGTATCAAGGAGCTTCTTCCGTTCATTTTATCGATAGCTCTTCACAGGCCCTGGAAAGAGTCCGTTCCAATGCACAACACAATGGCCTCCATGAAGCAATCACCCTGGATGAAGCTGATGCACTGGAACGCCTTGGTGAGTTAGTTAAGGCCGGCGAACAATACGACCTTGTTATTCTGGATCCACCCGCATTTGCGAAGAGCAGGCGCCACATTGAAACCGCCACGCGTGCCTACCAAAGGTTGAATATTAGCGGCATGCAGCTCCTAACAAAGGAAGGTATCCTGGCCACATCATCGTGTTCACAAGCCATCAAAGAAGCGGATTTCTTAAAGGTTGTCCGGTACGCAGCGAAAAAATCAAACTCTTCATTTAACACTTTATATCGCGGCTACCAACCTCCTGACCATCCTGTACTTAACAGTATGCCAGAAACCCACTATCTAAAGTTTTACGTATTCCAGAAAAGATGGCAATGACTTACCCTAAAGTTTGAGAATGCATTCACCGATATAATTCCTATATCAACAAATCCAGGAACGCACCGTGAGCGCATTTTCATTTCAAGAATTAGAAGGTGAAATCATAAAAGGAACTCCGGACTTCAAGCTTCTGGAGGCAGCCCTCAATCGATTCAGAGACGCAAAAGCGGCCATGAAGGGGCGCAATGTAGATATTCTTGAATTCCCTTATGCTACCCTACCAAACTCAGGCCCCAGCAAGGATAATATTTTTATCCGCTACTATAAAGTGGAAGGTAAATACGAGATAAAAGTCTTCCATTTTGGGCATTACAATGCACGCACTGTAATCGGGCACTTTTTCCTGAAGGAGCCTAAGCCAGAAACCAGTTACGAAATGACCGTAAGTTAGACACATAAACACCTCCAATTCCTCACTCTTTTTCTCTCTTCCGGGGTTATACTTCTTTGCCCCATACACAATGACCTCGCAATAAACCCTGTACGTGCCGAGCTATCGTCCATCCACTCCACTAGGGGAAATAACACCCCATACCCTGCCCTTATCCCTGAATCCCGATCCGCCCAGGGAATTTGTACCCCGTGAGCCCGAACTCTCAAAGCTTTTAGAATGGATCCGGACTTCAGCTGAGCAACCTCAACCCATATGTATATTATCTGGGGCACCAGGTATGGGGAAAAGTGTACTTGCCAGGCAGTTTGCAGAGCACGAGGACGTATTACACCTATTCGGACATCTCATCTTCTTTGTCCAGGCTGGAATAAATCCAACTGATTTACCCGATCAAATAAACGAAATTGGCTTTGACTGCTCCGAATCGTGGGTCTACGAGATCGATCAACAGAGAGCCATCCAGCGCCTTTATCAGCATTTTAACAAGAGCAACATCCTTATCATTGTCGATGACGTGCGCACTGTAGAGCAGGCGCTCCAGTTCTCTTCAGACAGTGACCGGATTAAAGTGTTAGTGATCTCACGAAACCGGCGTATTTCCAGAGCACTGGACGCTCCTGAGGTAGTGGTAGAAGAACTCACCGAAGAGCAAGCCGAACAGGCCTGCCAGTATTACGATACTTCTCTCCCAAGCCTACTCTGCAAACAACGAGTTACCCGAATTCCTCTTATTCTGCATCTTGCCAATTTATGCCTCGCCAGAGGCCTCCGCATTCCGAAGCCAGATGAAGAACTTACGTTTGATGAAATGCTCTACGAGTTGTGGAGCTTGCTGTTAAACTATTATTCAGTACCCTATCAGGCATTGATCCATCTACTCGGGATCTTCCCTGCACTAACCCCGCTCTCCTATCCTGTTATTTCAAAATTATGGTCCCAGGCACATACTGAACTCAATGAATCTGGCATTGATGGACTGTTAGATGAGCTCAAGTTGCTTCGGATCCTCTCGCATAGAACCCATTCGAACACAGCGTCACTCTCAGATCTCTTCCAACAATTTGTTGATCGAGGGCTAGATCTGGACTTAGCTGCTCTGCATAAAACATTATTGGAGTTATATCCACCAGAAGCAATTTTCACGGAAGACACCAACTATGATGAATACATTTACCGCTTTTTGCCCTTCCACCTATTAGGCGCAAACCATTCAGATACATTGTTCAAGATCCTTCTGAGCGTGCAATGGATCAGTACCAAAATTCAAAAAACAGATGTTAACGCGCTACAACTCGACTATCTGTACGGCAGGTCCGATATAACAATTCGGCTCGTTGATGAAGCCATTCGCCTGGCTGCCTCTATTCTTGAAACTGATACTTCTCAGATCATTTCGCAACTCATCGGCCGGCTCCAAAACATTGACATTCATGCAGTAAGCGACCTCGTAGATGCGCTACGCACCTATCGATCTTCGGAATCTATCTGGCTCGATCCATGGCATGTAGACCTAAAAGCCCCGTCGAGCACCCTTATGCTGACCCTCGAAGGCCATCTGGCGGAAGTACTGGGCGTAGATGTTGACACCAAAAAGCAACGAGCAATCTCTGTATCCAGAGATCACTCTGTTTTTGTTTGGGACCTAGAGAGCAAAGAAATTATTCACAAGCTTACTTCCTACCCGGAAGCAGCGGAAAAAGTTATCCTATTTAGCCGTGGCAAACAGGCGATTACTGTAGCCGGTAATACCATCACGCACTGGGATATCCACAAAGGAAAACAACTCCGCCAACACAGCTTTCATCGAACACCCGTCATCTCGATATACCTATTTCCGAATGAAAGCAATGTGATGTCTGCAGATGAAGCGGGCAACATCTTCTTCTGGAACCTGAACACCGGTGAAGTACAAGGCAATTTAAAACCTGACCAGGAGGCTCCATGGGCGATTGCTTCAATGAACCGCGAGCCCATTGCGTTTACCGCGGGTAATGATGAAACCATACAGGCATGGGACCTGAATACGGGTAAACTCAGGTACTCTTTAACGGGCCATGAAGATTGGGTATGGGCCCTCTGTGTTACGAAAGACGACAAGTATTTATTAAGCGCTTCAGAGGACCATACAATCATAGTATGGGACTTAGAGGCTGCTAAGGTTGTTCGCGTTTTAAAAGGGCACAAAGCAGGAGTACGATTTTTATCCCTTACAGAAGACGACAACCTGGTTCTGTCTGCTGATGCAGAACAATCCATTATTTTATGGGACTTGCGAAGCGGGAAGATTCTTCGCTCATTCTCCGGCCTGACGAATTGGATACATGACTTTGAAGCAATGCCATCCGGAGAAGCAGCATTTCTTGCGACTGATGAACCAGAGATCAAATTATGGAGCATGCGGGAAGGCATGCTGCACGATCAAAATGCCCAATCCCATGATAAGGGAATCAGGGCGCTCCGCCTCGCTCCTGGAGATATCCAACTTATCTCTGCTTCTGATGATGCGACTATCCGGAAATGGCATTCTAACACAGCCAAGCTCATTGATAGTTACACCGGGCATACAGACTGGATTTCATCTATCTGCTTATCAAGAGGGGGTTCGAAGTTAATCTCAGCTTCATTCGACAGAACACTTCGGGTCTGGGATCTAGAAACAGGAGACTGTACACGTATCTTAGAAGGTCACATGGACTGGGTATGGTGCGCCGCAGTATCTGATAACAATCGATTTATTGCTTCAGGGTCCGAGGATCGAACGGTAATCACCTGGGATTTGCAAAACGGGGCTATCAATCATGTATTCACCGCACATGATGATGCCGTAACAACGGTGCTCATCTCAGCCGACAGCCGTCACATTATATCCTCATCTCTTGATCAAACCCTGTGTGTTTGGGATGAGCAAAGTGGCTCCCTTAAGCACGTTTTAGAAGGACATACTGACACCATACGGAGTGTCGCTCTATCTTTGATGGGCGATCGGTTAGTATCAGGATCCGACGATGCAACGATACGCATTTGGAATTTTGTCCTGGGGATGGAAGACGAGTGTTTTACAAATCCAGGCGGCTCTGTCCAGAAAGTCTATTTCCTCCCTAATGGCTATCACCTCCTTTCCATTTCGGAAGACCATGTCTTACGCGTATGGGACCTCGTGTTGTCTAAACCTGTATTTACTCTCGAAGCGCATTCGGATGAAATCAGTCATCTCGCTGTATCCAAAAGCGGAAGATGGGCTGCCACAACAGGTTCGGATAGAAAACTCTGCCTATGGGACCTGGAAAATGGTCATCTCATCGACTCCTATTACGCAGATGTCCCCATGACGTACTGCATCTTCAGCACCGATGGAAGGCAATTGATCGGAGCAGATGCCGGAGGTGGCTTGCATTTCCTGCACGTCCGTGGCAACTGGTACTAATTGCAACCCAAAGTGCTTTTAAGCAATCCGCTTTAATTTCGCTGCAAACGCGCCGTCGATGTTATGAACGTGAGGTACTGTATTCAGGTATCCATGAGGCGACACCATGCCCTTACCAAACGACGCCGGTTCGATTTCGTAATTCGGGTTATGCTCCAAGAAGGCTTCTATTTGCTCTTCGTTTTCTTCTGGTGCAATGGTACACGTACTGTATACCAGGTATCCTCCCGGCTTTACCCATTTAGCAGCAGCTGCAAGCAACTCGCTTTGAATATGTACAATCGTCTTCAGGTCGTCCTCGGTCCTTCTCCATCGCAAGTCTGCACGTTTTGACAATACGCCAAGACCTGTACAGGGTACATCAAGCAATAAACGATCTACTTTCGTTTTAATCTGTGCGGTCCGAACATCTAAGGGTGCAAGTGAAACCCAATCCGCATTGTAGGCCTGTTGGACTCGCCGCAACTTGTCTAAGCGGTCCTCTTGCACATCCAGGGCAAGTAGCTCACCTGTGTTATCCATCAAGGAAGCGCAATACAATGTTTTGCCACCCGGAGCGGCACAGGCATCTACAACAAACTCTCCAGGCTGTGGATCGAGCAAATGGACAACGAGCCCGGCACTTTCATCCTGTACAGCGCAGAGCCCTTTTTTTAAATACCCCCCTCGCAATAGAGGCTGTAATTGTGGAACGCGTACAAAATCGTCCAGGTAGTGCCCATTCTCCCATTCAATACCGTCTTTGGTAAGGGTATTCTTGAAATGGTCAACCGTGATTTTGGATGTATTTATTCGAACAGAATAAACCGGGCGCGAGTTATTCCATTCCAGCAAGTCCCGCACATCTGCTCCATACCTCTCCTTCCACCGCCTTACGATCCAATCGGGATGGGAGTATGTGACCCCCAAACGCTCTATTTCATCCAGATTAGAAGGATCGGGCAATGAATCCCGGTTTCTATCTACCGTTCTCAGGATACCATTAGTAAGCCTTCCAGCCCCAGCACGGACTTCTTTCTTAGCAAGTTCTACAGCCTCGTTGATCGCAGCATGAGCCGGTGTTCGCAACATCAATAGGTCATACACACCGAGCCGCAAAATCCACAGCAGCTTCGTCTCTATTTTCTTTAGATCACCGCTGTAATAATGATCTAGTATGAAATCGAGCCACCGCCTTTGACGCATAATTCCTTGAACATACTCCTTCACCAAACGATGATCCCGTTGCACGCGAATGGGAATAGTATCATCCGAATAAAAGGAACGCGATGCTCTATCGAGCTGCATGAGCTGATTAACAGCAATACGGCGAGGGGACGGCTCCTCTTTTATCTTCTGTTTTGATTTCAATAATAAAACCCTTGGTCTATCTGTATCCTTCAGCTTGAAGCATAAACAGTTCTGCATAGCGGCCGTTTAATTCGAGTAATGCCTCATGAGATCCCTCTTCAATCAAGGTCCCATTCTCAAGTACAAGTATTCGGTGTGCCATCCGTACTGTTGAAAAGCGGTGTGAGATAAGCACAGCCATTTTCCCTCGAGTTAAATCCACAAACCTCTGAAAGACTTCATACTCAGCTCTAGCATCCAACGCAGCAGTGGGTTCATCAAGAATAAGAAGCTCCGCATTTCTCATATACGCTCTCCCCAAAGCAACCTTTTGCCATTGCCCACCCGATAATTCGGTCCCATTCGAAAATCGTTTTCCCAACACCTGATCAAACTGGCCTGGCAAGCTTTCAATAACAGGACGAGCGAGGCTTAAGTCGGCCGACTCTACAATCCGCTCTCTGTCCTCCCTTTCAGCAATCCTGCCAACGGCTATATTATCTGAGGCCGATAAAGCATATCGAACATAATCTTGAAAAATAACACCGACCTTGTTTCTTAATCCTTCGATATCGTACAGCTTCAAATCTTTGCCGTCTAGAAAGATTTGACCTTCGTCGGGGTCGTACAAACGGGCCAGCAACTTGACCAGGGTTGTTTTTCCTGCTCCGTTTTCACCCACGAGTGCAATTATTTCGTTGGTCCTCAACGTAAAAGAAAGATTTCTCACGGCCCACTGCTCAGAACCAGGATACTTGAAGCTGACATTTTCGAAACGAAACCCCTCCTTAATGGGCGTCGGCACTGGTAGGGATTTAGAGGTGGGTAGAATTCGGGCTTGTATGTCAAAGAACTCAAACAGGTCTTTCAAATACAAAGCCCGCTCTGCAATCCGGGTGAAACCTGTTAAGAAGGCTTCGAGCAATCCACGGAGCCGGCTAAAAGAACCTGCAAGAAACGTGAGGTCCCCGATACTAAACTGCCCTTGCACGGTCCTCCATACGATAATCACATAGGCGATGTAATACCCCAGGCTTCCAACAATGGCCAGAGCTCCACCCCAACTTGCCCGCCTGATGGAAAGATTGCGATTGGCTACATAATACTCATCTGCAAGTTCACCATACCGGTTAGACAGGAATCTGGACAATCCAAATATCTTAACCTCTTTGGCAGTGACATCACTTGCCCCAACATATCGGAGGTAATCAAGCTCACGCCGTTCTTCGGTCCAGTTTCGTATCAGAGAATAACTTCTTGCATTGAAGTGTGCCTCTCCAAGAAAGGCAGGTATTAGTGCCACTGCAAGCAATAAAATCAGCCATGGGGCCATGACGATGAGACCTGCCGCAAGAAACGTTATTGTGACCACATCCTGAAGCTGCTTAAAAACCATACTCATGAGCGCATGTCGTGAATAGGTTTGTTGCCTTGCCCGCTCCAGTTTATCGTAGAACTCGGCGTCCTCGAAGTGGATCAGATCGAGCGTGGCGGCGTGTTGGATAAGCTTGACGGATATATCGTTGGTAAACTTATCACCTAATAATGCATCGAGAAGAGTTACCGCTCTTCCTAGCACATCAGAGAGGACAGCAAGTCCCAGCTCAATAGCGATGAGTATCCAGATGGTTTCTAATTCAGATGAATCGACACCCCCTAGATTTACGAGCCTGACGACTTCGTCAATGATCAGTTTGCCGACATAGAGCAACGCTAAAGGCAAGCCGGCCCGTACCAATCGCAACAGTAAATTTGCCATTGCCATTGCCGGACTAGCAGCCCAGATCATCTTTAAAAAGGGAGGGATATACCGGAGTGCTTCAAAGCGCTCCTTAGTGCTTAACTGATCTTCTTTTTTCTTAAAACGTGCTCCCGATCCAGCCTTTTGCTGGTTCTTTTCCTTTTGCTTTCCGTTAGATGCCAATCAGTTATTCGATTAGTGGGTAGGATTATTTTAATATGATACGATTACCCGTACGTACGGATTCACGGGCTGCATCCAGGATGCGCGTCACGGTCATATTATTTTCCAACGAAGACAGATCATGGGGCTCAACCTCTATTTCTCCTCGAACAACAGCTTTTAAATAGGAATACGCGTCTTTTTTAGCACCTTCCAGAGGCAACGCATTATACCGCTTTTGCACCACATCGCGGACCATAAACTGAACGAGATCGCTGTTTAATGCGAACGCATAACCTAAGTCACCATATACCTCCATGTCCTTTCTGTGCCATGGCCAATTCCAGGACGCTTGAATGATCCCCTGGGCGTTTTCGTATTCTACTATAATGGTTGTTTCGTCATCGACCTCTTTATAGACGGGGTCCGTCTTCAATTGCTGGGACGTGGCCGTTACAGCGATGGGTGTTTCTCCTTTTAATAACCAGGTCATCAAATTAGCCCCATAGCACCCAAAATCGGTTAAAGCTCCTCCTCCATTTAAGATGGGATCCGTAAGCCACTCCAAAAACTCATCATCTACCCCAATCTCTTTCGGCCCCCAGTGCCCGTCGTGAACGACGATTTTTCTAAGCGTTCCAAACACGTCATCTTCCACTGCGGATGCATAAACATCTGCATTACTCGCATACCAGGTTGTTTCGTAGTTCACCAACAGGTGGACGTTTCCTTGCTCCGCAGCACGTTTCATAGCCTCCGCATGCTCCATGTTAACAGCAAGGGGTTTTTCCATCATGGCGTGTATCCCTCGCTCTGCCGCCTTTTCAACAATCTTGGTGTGATCATAGGTGTTAGAAAAAATGGCGACGGCCTCTGGTTTTTTCTCATCCAGAAACACCTCAAGATCGGTGTACCGGATAGACTCTGGCACCCCATATCGCTCACTATATGATTTCAGCAATTCCTCATCAGGTTCAACAAGCCCCAGCAGTTCGATATCCTCTCTCTCTATGGCTTCTCGCAAAAAACCGTGGACGTGCCCATGTACAACCCCAATTATGCCAATTCGTAAGGGCTCAGACTCCATTTCCTGGCCAAGTACGTTCATATGATTTGTTAATAATAGACATAGAAAAACCAGAATGATTTTACCCATCACAGAGAACTCGTATTAATGCTAGTTAGTGGGACCCTTTCGGGCAAAACTAAAGATAGGAAGAGGGCGGTGATCAAAACACTTTCCCCTATATCACGCGTCTGCATATTTTGAGACGAGAGTAATATAGGATTTATTTGCTCCATCTATACATTGTAATTCAACCGATACGACCTTACCATAGTAAGTCATCACTTAATCAATTCCCCCTATACCCCCTAGTTAAAGCCATTCTGATGAATATGAGCCATTCAGATTTGAGCCCTAGTCGCAGAAAAGAAATTCTAAGAGACGAGGGGAGGCTAAAAGCCTTAACGCTAACAGGGCTGATGGATTCACCGCCGGACGAAGACTTCGACCGCCTGACAAGGTTGACTAGCAACTTGTTAGACGCTCCCGTTGTCATGGTCACTTTAGTTGCAGGAGATCGGCATTATTACAAGAGCATGGTTGGCCTTTCTCCTGAACCACCCCGCTGCTCATTGGACCCCTTTCAATCTTTTTGCCAGCATGCCGTTATACTGAACGAGATGGTCGTGATAAACGACATTCAGATAGATCCTATCTATACGGAAGAAGAACGGGAAAACCCTATCAACCTGGTTGCATACCTGGGCACGCCTCTAAGAACGCCCGACAATAAGGCAATTGGTTCGCTTTGCGCGATCGAACACAAGCCGCGTACCTGGACCAAGGAAGACAAGAAACTCCTTGCAGAAATGGGAGAACTTGTTATGAAAGAAATTGCGCTTTGGTTTTATGCAAATGAGAATAGGTCTATTGAGAAAGCGTTATCGGACCGCACAGATGAGTTAGCCCTTTCTCAACAACGGCTCAACCTCGCTTTTGAGGCGATTAACATAGGCCTCTTTGAATGGGATATGGAGCATGACAACGTTAACATGTCTGCTGAACTGTTAGCCCAGATAGGAGAAAAGCCATCACGCGAATGGACAAAGTCAGAGTCTTTTTTTGCTAGAATCCATCCTGAGGACGCCGAAGGGCTTAAGATGGCTATGAACGCCTATCTGGCGAAGCTAACTCCCCAATTTGACGTGAGCTTCAGATGGCGCCACAAGGACGGTTCATACCGCTGGATTTTATCAAGAGGAAAAGCAACATGGAACGAGCAGGGTCACCCCGTTCGAATGCTTGGAATACATGTTGACATAACCGAACAGCAAAATGCAATCGAACTAAAGCAACAACGCGACACCCTTGCACGCCTTGTTGAAGTAAAAACGCAAGCAATACGAAAGGTTAACGAAGAACTTGAAACGAAGAATCAAGAGTTGCTTCGAGCCAATAAGGTGAAAGATGAGTTTCTGGCTACCATGAGCCATGAAATACGCACCCCGATGAATGGTGTGATTGGCTTTACAAGCTTATTGCTTGACACGGATCTCAATTTCGAGCAGCGGGACTATGTAGATACGATAAGAGCAAGTGGCGATGCTCTTCTAGCCATCATAAACGATGTACTTGACTACTCTAAGATAGAGTCAGGAGCCATTGAACTTGAAGAACACACCTTTATTCTGCACCAATGTATTGAAGAAGCGCTTGATACAATCACATTAAAAGCCTACAAAAAAGGGCTTGAGCTTATCCCCATTGTTGACCCTTGTTTACCAAACACCGTAAATGGAGATGCACGCAGGCTTCGGCAAATCCTTGTCAACTTGCTTGGAAACGCGGTTAAGTTTACAGAGAAAGGGCAAATTGTCATTAAGGCCTTTACCAAAAATGCAGGTCTAAAACGTGGAGACAAATTCATGCTCCATGTTTCCGTTCAGGATACAGGAATCGGGATACCCCAGAACAAATTTGAGAAAATATTTGAGTCCTTCTCTCAGGCAGATGCATCTACGGCACGTCGATATGGGGGCACGGGACTAGGGCTGAGTATCTCCCAGGCATTATGTAACTTAATGGGTGGAAAGATCTGGCTTGACAGTGAAGAAAACATTGGATCTACCTTTCATTTCACGGTCATGCTAGAATCAGCTGACAGTAAAGCAGATCCCAACATGAATGGCGCTAGCTTTTTACAAGAAAAAAGACTTCTTATATCTTCAGTCTCTGAACCCCAACAGCATCTGATCAAAAACCAATGTGTACCTCGAAAGATACAGCCCTATTTTGTATCCTCGAATAAAGAGTTGAATCACTTATTGAAGGAGAAAAAAGGGTGTTATGATGCAATCCTTGTAGACCCCGATTACTCAGATATATCTGAGGCAGCCCTTGCAGGCGTACTTAAAGAATGGAATTACTTTGCGCCGATTATTCTAATGAGCAACCTCGGCTCTACATACAATTCTGATGCATTCACACCCACAGCTGTCATTCATAAGCCAATCAAACGCTTTAACTTGTACAGTGTACTCGAGGAATCAATACGAAAAAAACCAAACACGGCTTCTACTCAAGATTGCAATCCTCCTGAGTTTACAGAAAGCATCAAAACGAATACTCGTATCCTGGTTGCAGAAGATAATATCATTAATCAAAAACTGATTGGGCGTTATCTAAAGCTACTGGGTTACCATGGGGATATTGTTGACAATGGTGTGAAAGCCATCGATGTACTTTCAGAAAAGGAATACGACATCCTTTTGCTGGACGTAAATATGCCAGTCATGGATGGCCTTGAAACGACGCGGATCTTAAGATCACGGGAGGGTCTTCCCAACGACATTCACATCATCGGAATCACTGCAGGCCTGGAAATCAAAGAACGAAATCGCTGTATCGACGCTGGGATGAATGATTTTTTAGGCAAACCGATGACGATTAATGAACTAGAGGATACGCTGTCCAGGGCACTTCACCGGTTATTAGCGGACAAATAAATCTGCCACTACAGATTTATTTTCTAGGAAACGTATCGTATCTTTAAGCAATTCCTTAATCGACCGACCCACCCCATTTCAAACCCAATTATCAGCCTCCCATGTGTTCTAAAAAAACGCTGTGGGTGGGAGTCGTTGTATTATTACTCTCGCCCATCTCATCTCTTTTCACTCTAGCGCAATCCAACAATACAGTAACGGCACAGATCGATATGACGTGCTTTCCGCCTCCGCCACAACCAGGCGGTGAGCCCGGCATCGGCAGCCCGCCACCTTGTGTCGTTCCTGTTGGAATCGGTGATGAATTTATTTCACCGTCTCCTTCAGGCACTTTAAACCTAAAAGTAAACAACACTAACAACACTGCAGTTTTTAACATGAGACTGGAGGGGCTTTCCCCAGACTTAGTCCTTACAGCATGGACCTCATATTTTTTCCCTGGAGGTCCTGCACCGCATCCTATTTTTGAGCCGCTTGGTGAAGGTTTACCCGCCATAGCAGGGGTGTCAGCGCCTCTTGCTCCAACTTATGCAGGATTTACAGAAGGCCTGGGCCCTGAGCCCAACCAGTTCGAAGTAACTCCTAGTGGCAATGCGAAGCTCAGGGTTGAGTTAAACTACAACCCTCTTCTCTCAGGCCAAGGACCACTGAGAAACGAACTCGTGAACACCACCCAAGCTGGGGCGCCTGCCGGCAGCGAAGCCGAACAACCCCTGTGCTGTCCTGAAGGCATACCAGCACCATCCCTTCAAGCTGTTGGGAGTTCATTCCTCAGAAGTTTTGACCTTGATACCGGATTCCAGAACCTTGATGAAAATGGCCTTCCCCTATTAATTCGAAGCCCTCTCCCTGTTGCTTTTATAGCCCTGGTTGTGCATGTCGACAAAACAACGCATGGAATAAACCCAGGCATTCCAATATTACCGATACCAGGTCTTTCTGTAACTACTGGAGATCACTTTCTACTGGGCATTTTTGATCTGAGAGAGTATCATCTAGAAAATTCTGCTTCATTAGCCTCTCTAACTTCGAGCAATGATCAAGCATTCCAACTGGAAGGCGTCTATCCAAATCCGTTTAATCCTTCTACAAGTTTTCAGCTTACTGTACAGAAATCACAGCGAGTTCGTATAGATGTTTACGATATTTCAGGCCGGCTAGTACGTCGTCTGTTTAATGAAACACTAGAAGAAAACCAGCCTAAACTCTTCGCTTTCAGTGCCGACAACCTCGCAAGCGGAAGGTATCTTCTACAAATTAATGGCGAGTACTTTTCGTCAACCCGTCCCCTGATCTTATCCAAATAACTGGACTACCCGATTCCTGAGACAGTTGAGACACGTCCATCTGTCTCAGGATACGTCCTTTTACACCACATCTCTTTGTAAATACTTCCTGGACCTCCTCAGTCAAAAGTACCATGTTCGGCATAGAATTAGCATTACACAAATCGTGGTAATTCACCTACACGCCCCTCTTGCCCCATTTCTATTCAACACCCTTAACTACCCTTAAGGTCACATTATGACGAATTGTCAACTCGATGAAGAAGTAAGCGCTTTAACCGACCGTACAATAATGGATAAAGGCGGCAACAAACGGTATGTTTTATCCGGTTATAAGGGCCAGATAGCAGGCTGGGGACGAGGATCCATTGATGTACTCTGGAGAATTCCCAAAGCATTCGGCGGGTTTTATGAAGTCTTAGAAGTGCGTGTCAAAGAAAAGGATCTGCGACTCCCAAAAGCCTAGGATTGAGCGGGATTTTGTTGAGGCGAAAATAAAAAACGCGACAAATCGTGCGACTCTTTCACCATCTTGCGATATGCACGCGCTTCGTTTAACAGAAGCTGAAGTTTCTCCTTTTCCATCCCATCGGCTTTTACAGGTCGATGGGAAATCTCAACGTTTCCAGTTGCTTTCACTGTAGCCTGAAGCCCTACTGAAGGCAATAACGCAAGGCCTGCTTGTATCGTAGCAGGCGCATGACTCATAGCCGCAGCAAGCCGATTTAATTCCGTACTGCCCTTATACTCCGTGACGGTGTATTTAATGACACCCATAAACCGCTTCACAAACGAAGAGGTATCATCCAGACCTGGGTCTAAACCAAACACGTAAACATGTTCTGGCCGTACTTTATTGAGAACGGCCGTAAGCACCTCCTGGGCGGCTGGAAGGGTCCAAAGCACTAACGAAGACGCAGGCTTAAGATCCATGCGGGAATGAGCGAACGAAGGGACTCTTGCCCCTTCTCCCCACACTTGAAGACTGGGTTTGGAGCTCATCAGTTCTTCCAAGATGATGCTGGGGTCTTCTTCTTTCCGGTAATCGGTTACAAAAAGTGTTTTTTGCTCCTTTTTCTGTTCAATCCGCACACCGGACAATCGAACATCTTGAAGGGTTAGCGTAAGCTGACGTTCTCCTCTAAAAAACCCTGGCCGTACTCTAAGGACGATATCTACCAGTCCATCAGGGATAGTCAACTCAGCGCTGTTCCACCACAATATTTCCCGTTGCTCCTGCCCTTCTTCATGTTGAACGACTAACTTCCTGTGGGACTTATCTTTACCAATGATGATATGTCCAACAATTTGAACCTTCCTGCACAGCAGATTTATAGGAGGATTACCCGGCCCAAAAGGAGCCAATAACTCAAGCTCATCAACCAGATTATCAGTGATCTCTTCAAGAGATACCATAGCGTCAATATCAATGCTGGGTTCTGTTTCGTCACCTGTGCGTTGCTCTACAACATGCTTAGATACTCCCCTCCTAAATCGGTCTAGGAACAAAGGGTCCATTGCCAGCCCGGCAGCCATTGGATGACCACCGTACCCGCTCAGCAGTTCTTCTTGTGATGCTATGGCCTGTGTAATATGCACCCCTTCTACGGACCGTGCAGAGCCCCGGGCCAGCTTACCTTCTGGAGTAGCTAGCAAGATCGCAGGCCGGCCAAAAGCTTCAACCAATCGGCTGGCCACAATACCGATTACGCCCTGATGCCAGGTTGTGTGGGCGAGTACAAGAACTGCATATTGGAGCAAAGAGGAATCCTTTTTAACCTGCTCCATCGCAGACTCGTACACCAATTCAGTCTGAAAGCGGCGTTCCTCATTCAAGCGTTCTAACTGGTCCGCAATACGTTCGGCTTCCGATTTATCCGATGTCGTAAGAAGCGGCACCGATATATTGGCATCAGCCAACCGCCCAACCGCATTCAGCCGAGGCCCAATCTGAAATCCAATATGCTCATCAATTAAATGATCCGAAAGCACATTGGCATTCTTCATCAGTTGTTGCAGTCCAACGCGCTCCGTTTTTCTTAACTCTTCCAATCCTTGCTGAAGTAGATACCGGGTATCTTCAGTCAATATTGCCAGGTCGGCAACGATACCCAAAGCTACAAGATCCAGAAATCGCTCTACCTCTTTCCCCCTCCCCGCACGCACATACAAGGCTTCAATAAATTTATACGCAACACCAACCCCAGGCAAGCTGCTCAATGGATGCGGGACTTCAAACAGCTTTGGATTAATCAAGGCATACGCCGGCGGTAAAACGTCAGGACAGTCATGATGATCAGTGACAATCACATCCACATCAAAGGAATTCGCCAGTACAATGGCGTCCTGAGCCGCTATTCCAGTATCACAACTCAACACTATGCGGATTCCATTCTCCAAGTAGGGCTTTAAAAACTCGGGCCGGATGCCATGCGACTCTTTTTCTCGAACAGGTATATGGTACTCTACCTCTGCCCCTAATTGCTGGAGCGCCGAGTACAAGAGCGACGTGGAGGTCTGGCCATCCACATCGAAGTCCCCCCAGATGAGGATTAACTCTTTGTTTTTAATGGCTCGTTCAATCCGCTCAACCCCTTTGATAAGATTGGGTAACTCCGAAGGAGCCGAAGGCACATAATGGGTTTTAAATAAAAACGACCTGATTTCATCGGGATCCGTATGCCCCCTTTGAAGGAGAATACGAGTCAGTAATTCGCGATGCCCAGTTGCTTCTAGAATGGCAAGAGATGGTTGCCCAACCCGTTCGGGCAAACTCCATTTATATTTCATTTCAACAGCTTAAAAAGCGATACTTTCATAATCGTCCAGGTTGCCGAACAAAGAATCGCCCCCGGTACTGTCATCAACATCATGTTCTTCAATTGAACCAGCAACACTGCCTCGATCACAGTATGAACGAAAAGGGCAATACGTGCATTTAGCAAGCTCGGACGTCAACTCAAAGTGCCCAGGCGGCAAGGAATCGATCCGATCTATGATTAACTCGAGCACGGCCTTATCTGCCAGGTATTGATCTTCAGAATACTGAAAAGAAACCGATCCATCCGGAAAATTGGCGTACCAATACCGCATCTCTATATCTTCAAACTGCAGGTTCTCCGCTCCCGGAATGGACGCTCGCTCCTGATAAATTACCACCGGATAGATGCGAGATTGCATCTGCTGTTTTACCCACTGGAATGCATGGGGCTTGCGCCAGGTTTTCCAATCATAGATTATCACCTTACCTTCCCCGGTAACCACAAATAAATCGTATGTGGCAACGAGCAGGCGTTCCTTGATCGTGCTTACCAGCGTTTTCTCTGGGTACCGCTGGCCATTAGTCGTTATAGGATAATGATCTCGATAGTTTTGCCACCATGCCGCTAGTTCAGGCTCGTCCACCAGGGATGGCTCCATCACCGGAATACCCAGCAAATCCTGATGAATCATCTCGTGAAAGCGCCGGCCGTCTGCAAGAAAATGCTCACTCTTAAGAACAGGCTCCGCCTCAACAGCGGGCCACTTGAGCTCGTCGAGATAATTCAGTTCAAAACGACGCTCACAATCTGCAAAAGCTTGAAGACTGTTTGCACTAAATATGAGTTCTTCTTTACTACGAGGCATGAATTTCCTCCACGTATCGTTTCAAAGCATTAAAGGGTTCAGCCGGTATATTCTTCCCTCTTCCCGTACTGCTCGTTATCATAAGCTCTTTACGAGCACGGGTTATGCCTACATACAATAAACGCAAGCGTTCACGCGCATAATCATAGCGCGCTTCTTGGGTCGCCACACCTTCCTCATAGGCCGTTTCATTTAGCACGGCATCCAATTGCGCTAATAATTCAGCCTCCATGCTCAAGCTATCCCTTATAAACCATCGCTCAGCACGAAACTGGTCGGCTGGGTATCCAGAAGGAAACTCGTAATCATTCAACGAAAGCAGATAAACCCGATCCCATTCAAGTCCTTTTGCGCCGTGCATCGTGGCAATTACAACTTCGCCTTTATGCGCTTCAGGATCAAAACCGGTCTTGTCGGCCTCAATGGATCTCAACCGCCTCTGGTCCTTAGCGATTACTACAAGTTCTTTTTGTAAATCATCCAACGTAAGAATTCGCTGTTCAGCGCCGAGATGGTATTGAATGCGATCATACAACAGATCGCCAAACACCTGGGTCATAGCCAACTTCTCTGGTTCATCAAACAGATCCTGGGCAAGCGCTGTTAATAATTCACCTATCGGCAACAACACCAATCCATGCCACCGCTGGAGTTGCTCCCGGAAAGCGGAAAAGGAATCATAGATGGCGTCAGGAAGAGTAGTCTTTTGTGCCTCAAGCCAATCATGTGTAGGCGGCGGCCAGATAAACGCTTCGTTTTCAACACACTCTGCCAACCAGGAGACGTGTTCATCAAATTGCACTTTATTCTCTTCACTTTCTTGCCGGCGCATAACCCTGTAGAACCAAATGCGATATACTATCGGGAGCGACTTGTTATGAGATGGGTGAGCAAGGTGCTGGAGGATACTACTCAATGCACCTGCTGCTTCACGTGTGGAGGTGGTCAACCGCAACAACGCATCCGAATAAGGGATGTGCTCTTTATCGAATAGTTTCACTAGAGCGGCGCCGTGCGCATGGGTAGGTACGAGTACAGCCACAGTTGCATCTTGATGCTCAGGCAACCATTTCTTAAGGGACTTTACCACACGTTGCTTTTCGACGTCCTGGTCATCCCCTTTAAAGATCAATGCCAAACGGCACTCCTCATCTGCAGGATTGGGCTGAGGGTCCCCCGGAGGAGTCGGCTCGATATACGGCATACTTAAAGCATCCCGAAGCGCAACCACCGGGTGCTCTTCATTTACCCACCTGATCAACTCATTTGCGAGGTTAATAATAGGTTTACCTGAGCGGCCTGAGTTTGGCAAACTGCGCTTTGCCTGGGCTTCTTCAAGAAACTCCTGTAAATAACGCGGATGAGCTGTTGTGAAAGTCTCATAGATCGCCTGGTTTGGATCCCCAACCCTCACCCAGTTACCATCGTCACCAACCAATTTACGCAATACAGCTTCTTGAAGCGCGCTGCTATCTTGAGCTTCATCTTCAAGAATGTAAGGCCACGTCTCACGCAAATCCTCAACAAGTGATTCATCATTATTCAAGCACCGCAGCGCCATCGTAATCAAATCATCAAAATCGAGGGCGCCTCTTGTAGCCAGGCCATGCTGATAACGCTCGTATACGTCGGCAATCAAATGCGCCATGATAGGCGCATCATCCACCAGCCGATCTCGAAGCATCGAGGGATAGATCTCTTTGTTCTTCAGATGCGATATAGCGCTTCGCATCACGTCCTGAATGGCCTTGGGCAACTCGTCTGAAACTATTTTTTTCCGCCGGAATGCATTCAAATCCCCTTTCAGGTATTCCTGTACATAGGATTCGTACCGAGGGTATGTGGCTCTAAATGCACCCTGAAGAATAGAGTCGCCGATGCGTTCATCTATGACGGAAAAATCATTGGACAGCCCTACAGCGCTGGGCACCTTAGCTACGATTTCCCTTGCGAGGCTATGCAGAGTCCGCACCTTGTACCCGGTACCGGACAGATATCCCTGCTGCTCGAGAAAGAAGGCGATCCGCTTTTTAAAGTTATCAACGGCTGAGTTGACAAGAGTTACAACGAGCACTTCTTTGTCATCAGGTACATGGCCATTGATGATGAGCGAAGCGGCTAACTGAGAAAGCGTCCAGGTTTTTCCACTCCCAGGTACTGCTGCAATACCCATCGTCCCTTTGGAATAGGCTAATACGGCTTCCTGCGCCGGCCGGGGCTTAAACATTATACCACCTCTTCATTAAATCGGAACGAGGTATCCACATACTTACGCTTCGTTCTACTCAAGGCGGCCAACAAATTACCGGACTGCTCCTGACCCGCTACACTCAACTCACTAAAATAAGCATACACGCGCGCTGAGCACCGGCGAACTAAACCTAGCACAATCTTTTCCAGGCGTTCCACTTCAAAATACTTTTCAACTGATGCAGACCACTGCCTTCCAATCTCCCAATCTTTACTTAGGATATACGGGTTGGTCAAAGGCTGGGGAATTCGCTTGTGCCAGGAGGGGCTGCTTACGTCCAGCCATACCTGGTAAGGATAGATCCTATTTCTCAATAAAAACGTATGCACAGGTGTAAGCAATACGGCATCCTCATCGCCCTTCCATTCGATGTTGTAAAATGCAGAAACAACCCCTTCTTGAACCATCTCTACATAGGCCTTCCCTACAGATTCTCCTTCTTTTTCCTGTACGGCAGATACAGCCTGCCTAAATTTTCTTGCTGACTCAACAACCATTGCCACTTGAACGCCTGCATCATTGTCTTGAAAAAGACCGAATCCATTCTGACTAAGAAGTTCGCCAAATATATGGCTTAAAAAATGGTCAATGGGAAGCTCTTCGTTTGCACTATACGCTTCGAGCCAGGTTGTAAAACGGTCATACTGCTCGCCTGCTACAAATGTAATTCTATCTCGCAGATCCGGAGATACAGTCTCAAACGGCCTCAATCCTAAGCCTTCACTAGACTCTTCATATACCGACCCTGCCAACAAGGTAGCTCGTACAAGATCAAGCGGACCAATAATTAAATCCAGCATATGCGTCACGGCTTCAAGAGTGGGCCGTGCAAGCCCCCACTGTGGATGAGCAAGGGCAGTGATGGTCATAAGCACCTTGGTCATCGGATTGTCCTTTAACGTCCTGGACGGCTTATGCGCGAAGAAATTAATCCCGGCACGTTCAAGTCGTGTAGACAGGCTGTAATGGAGGCTATCACTCAAGTAAGGACTTATGATTGCAATATCACCTGGGGAGACCCCATCATGGACAAGATCAATAACATGACCAACAGCACGTTCGATCATCTGATGATGGAGACGGTCCGAGTATACATAAAAACCGGGCTCGTCACTTCCTTCCAGGTGTTCGCTACTATACGTTCTCATCCCAACGGACTCAACCAGGGCAGTTCCTACTTGCTGGATATGGAGAGGGGTGTGCTTGTTTTCATCCATATGGACATATACGTCCGATGACACCCGCAAATCGCTCGCACTCCCAGGGTTAGCGGCCAAGAATTTTCGATACCCGCCGTCTGTATCAGAAATGATCAAGCTAGACTCTAATTGCTCAAGCCAGGTGCCAACAATAGAATGCGCAAGGGGGAAGTCCTCTTCGGCATTATCATACACGAGATGCTTGAACTGGCGGCTCATGTAGGCCTTCACTTCGGGCTCCTGGGCAAACAACTCCCAGAACACATCATTATATAGCGAAAAATCAAGAAGGTTGTGCTGTATTGTATGCTCCCGGTAAGCAAGAATTGTATTGGCGATGTCGTTAAACAGTAGCTTCCGGCTGGCATCCGTTCCCGAATCAGACCGTAAATAATCCTGCACCTGCTCTAAGGGTATCTGGTTTACAGTTGCCTTATTGAGATTATCTAACAACTGACTATAGAGTCGATTTCGAATCAATCGAAGCTCTGCAAAATACCCTTGCTGCAACAAAGGATTCACCAGCTTGGCCATAAAGAACTGGGCAACCTCATACGTCAAAAAGGTTGGGGGTTTATCCTCATCAAAATCATAGGCTGACGTCTCCAGCACGAGAGGCCAGAAAAGAGCGACCATTCGCTGGGCCATGCCACCCAGCGTTCCTTTTCCTAATCGATACCAGATAGCGGCACCTAGCGCTTCTTCATAGGGAATCGTATAACTCCTCTGAGGAACAAGCAAAAGTATTTCATCTGCGTGGACGCCCTTTTCAATTAATGCATTGATCCTCGCAATGGCAGCAGTTGTTTTACCTGCCCCTGCTGGCCCATCCAAAAACACATGCGTCCCGCCTACCACATCCACAACGTTGTCCATAACACAAAACAGGCCTTAATAAACATTCAATAATTTAGCCAGCCACTAATACTTAACTCACAAACTCCGTTAATATACCAAATAGCCTATGACATCCTAGAGTCAGCACCATCATATTTTTTTGTTTCTCTGCAAGTTTGGCCGATATTAGCCCTACTGCCAGTTTCTTAGTCATTACTTAATCTTTATGAGTCCATATCTTGTATTCGATGTCAATGAGACCCTGTTAGACCTCTCTGCATTGGATCCTCATTTTCAAGCTTATTTTGGTGACAAAACATTTAGAAAGGACTGGTTTAACCAGGTACTTAAATCTGCCTTTTCATCTACAATTCTAGGCAGTTACCACAACTTCGGACACGTAGCCCGGACTGCGTTAACGATGGTAGCTAATCAAAACGAAATTTCTCTTGGGCAAGATGCCTATACCAGTATATTAGGTCAAATGCGGCAATTACCGGCTCACCCTGATGTGATTCCTGGGATTATACGGCTTAAGGAAGCGGGATATCGGATGTCTGCCCTAACGAACTCCCCCTACGAAGTAGCAAAAGATCAAATCGACCATGCTGGCTTATCTGAGTATATGGACTCCGTCTTGTCCGTCGACTCCTCCATGGCCCTGAAGCCTGCTCAAACAGTCTACGTCTATGCATCTCAAGCGTTGGGTAAAAATGCACATGATCTATGCTTAATCGCTGCCCATCCATGGGATATTGCAGGTGCAATGCGGAGTGGATGGCAAGGTGCATTTATCACACGGCGTGACAAGGCCTGGAATCCTTTATTTGAAGAGCCCTCCTTCCAAGGGGTTGATCTGGTTGATATAGCAACTCAATTAACTGAATTTTAGATAAAACAAGTCAATTCCCTTAATGCGTGTTTTTTTTTACATTGGTGGACGTGTTTAAAACCCTCCTCCCATGAAGTACACTCATTATATTTTCCTGTTTACTCTCCTGGTATCAGGCTCCCTCCAGTCATGCACCAACCCAACACCAGAATCTCCTGAGGCTGATCCGGTTCACGCCTTTATTGTAGGTGGCGGCTCAAGCCACGATTTTGACAGGTGGTTCAATCAGGAGGACACCGCAACACTTAACGCAGCCGGTTTTTCGTCAACCTACACCGATGACGTAACTACCATTCAATCTGGCTTAGAAGATGCAGATGTACTCGTACTGACAAACAATCAGCCGATCCCAGATTCATTAACAAGGCAAGCCATCTTTGACTTTGCAGACTCTGGTAAAGGAGTTCTGCTCATCCATCCTGCGCTATGGTACAACTGGGGTGACTGGCCCGTCTACAATCAACAACTGGCAGCTGGAGGATCAAGAAGTCACGGCCCATACGGCCCCTTCGAAATCACAATTACCCAGCCTGATCATCCGGTGGTTAAAGGGCTACCGGGCTCATTCACGCTTGAGGATGAATTATACCGATTTGAAATAGATCCAGAAGGACCCGAAGTAGACGTGCTGGCTATTGGCACAGAGCCGGATACAGGGGTAGAATTCCCAGTGATCTGGGTCGTTAATCACCCTAATCGAAATATTGTAGGCATAACACTGGGCCACGATGGTGTAACACATGAGTCAGCACCCTATAAAGCATTGCTTGCCAACAGTGTATCGTACCTGTCACAATAATCCGTTTAGTTTTTTAGAAGAGCTTCCCAATCCCCTTGAGGCCAGGCACCACGCCCCCATTGTGCCAGGTCATAAAGCAGTACACTATCAACACCCAGGTCTCTATAAAGTGGGATAATTCGATAGAAATGATCGGCATAGGAGACTCGGTCGAAAACAAACGAATCCTTTTGATTATTTCGAGCAGAGGTAGGGACATAATTCGCGGGCCCAATACCTGACTGCCCTAATGATCGATCCCACTCATTATAGTCGTGCCGCTGAAGCTTCATGAGCACCTCAGAGACAAAAGCCTCGGCAAGCTCTTTGCGCAAGGCAGGACTCTGCATTTCAAACTCAAACAATACGTTTCCTTTAGAATCCGGCATTCCCAAGTCATGGATCCACGCCAACGAGGTATGACCTAGATAAAACCCGTCTGGCATTTTTACCCCATGGCGGTTGTTTGCGTTTTGCAGGACTTTAATATACCCAGCCAGATAACGCGTACCGTGGGATACACCCGTAGCATTTTTCCAATCTTGGATGTGCCTGAAGTGGCTCGCCCAATCAACAGGCTTCCCTCCTACAGTCTCCCTGTGGCCGCTATTCATGATCACCTGGAGTTCATGCCATACGGTATTATTATACGCGCGGCTTATCTCGTCTAAATGGGGCAAGTCCTCGGAATGCATACTGGGAGCGATACCGGCAAATGGCTGAGACAGACTGAACCAACCACGAGCTTCGCCCTGAGGGTACAGACCGGGTGTAATGTCCTCATAATGATTCGCATGCATGAAGTCCCACATCTTCACCAGGTGCCATTTATTTAAGCTTGAAACGGCAATGCCCATTTCCTTTTCATTCAATTCAATAGGCACTGAAATCACACCCTCATGCTGAGCAAAGTCTTTTACATCTTTTGCAAACTTCTCGACAACCTGAACCACCTTTAATTCATCTACCAGGATATAGAAGAATTGAGGATTCGAAATGTGGTAATCGATATCATTCTCAAAATTCGTTTTCAAGCGGCTCGATTCGAATACGTGCTTCCATATATCCATCGGATGTACGGTTGGAAGCCAATCATTCCAATCTGCCAACTGGAGGGCGATCGGGAGTTCTCTACGATTTAAGGTAGAGTCAATTTTAATGACGTCTTCCATGCGATCGGGCACCAGGTACTTGTAGGCATTCGAGTCATGATCTAAAGCCCATGTTAGTCCTGCCCCAGCTGCCCAATTGTAAACGGGCTGATTATCCAGGCCCGGCCCGGGTTGATAGGGAGGATTCCATGGACGACCAGGAGCCAGGTATTCGTTTTCATCTTCGTCTAACAACCTTTGCGATCGCACCCAGGCCGCAATGTCCTCTCCTTCTTTTTCTGAAAGGCCATGAAAGGAGCTACGGGTTTTTATAGTGTGATCCGAATAATTGAAATACTTCAGATCCCTGCCTCCGCTTGCATGGCAGTCCCGGCAAGAGGCACGCATCTTTTCACCTCCAGGGCGATCAAGAAGAAGATCTCGCGTTTTATACAGCACACCTCCATTTTGAATGCGCACCGAATCAGTAAGTGCAGGCTTCCATGATGTTGGGTCCTCGTACTGAATTTCAGTTTCCTTGACAGCACTATAGCCGCCTTTGTTGATCAAATCCAACTCAAGAATCCTGTAACCGCTTGATATATCACCGTTTACATAGTTAAACCTAAAGTCAATCCGATTGACGCCATTCTTGAACTTCCCCAGCTCTTTTGTTCGTATCCAAAATCGAATGGACGCATAAGGCCCCTTCGTGCACCCGTACTCTTTTTCGGGATAAAAACACTCAACGTTTTTATTGGTAACATCCACCCATTTTCCTCCATTCAATCGAATGGAAGCTTTTGACTTGTTGTATCCTAGATAGGCGGGATAACTGATTGAATGTGCTTTGATGTAGATTCGATTTACCCGGCCTGCATCCTCAGCCTGAATCTGGACAGATATAGTGGTACCGTCCTCACCCATTACTTCAAGAGGCAGTATAATTGGTTGGCTCGTTGAGGCAAGTGATTCGTTGTTCTCAACCAAATAACCAGGGGTTATAAAATCCGTTAAGCTCGATGCGCTGATTCCGACCAGGGTCGTAAAAGCTGAAATCAGGAGCAAGTTTTTCATCAGGTTTTTCCTTAAATGAATAGCATCAATGAGGTATGCTTTTGGATATTCATAACTCGTACCACTCGGAATCCATGAGGGAAATATGAGCAGAAGAATATGTATCGAAGCATGCATTGCTTCCGTTGAAGATGCCATTGCAGCGTATGATGGCGGAGCAGATCGCCTCGAGTTGAACATGGCGCTGCGCCTTGACGGACTCACCCCTTCCCTGGGTTTACTACGGAGAGTAAAGGCTGCCGTCCCCCTCCCTGTTATCGTTATGATAAGACCCCGAGGCTTTGGATTTCGTTATAGCTCTTCCGAATTCGCTGTCATGCAAAGCGATATAGATGCCTTTCTGCAAGAAGGAATTGCTGGCTTCGCATTCGGCATTCTCTCAGATAGTCAAGAAATAGACATCCCTCGCACTCGTCAGATTGTGCAACAAATCGAGGGCGTTGAATCCGTTTTCCATCGTGCATTTGATGTCACCCCAAACCCAGACACAGCACTCAACCGATTAATCGACCTCGGGATCACGCGCATTCTCACCTCAGGTCATATGCCAACAGCACTGCAAGGCCTGGAAAACCTTAAAATCCTCCAACAAAAAGCAGCCTCCAGAATCGAGATACTCCCAGGCAGTGGTGTAAAACCCTCAAACGTAACCACTCTATTGAATCAGACCGGATGTACTCAAATCCACGGCACCTTCCGCTCCCCCACAACACCAACTACAGTAACAGGCCTCGACACCCTTAGGGCACACCCACCCAAAGGCACCAGCCAAAAAATAGTAAAAGAAATAAGAACCATAGTAGACACCCTATAACGAGACACCTATACCTCCAATCCCCTCATATAACCTCCCCCCTTTAAACCCAATCAACTTTAAACATTGAACATTAAACTTTGAACTTCATCCCCGGAACTCAAGCCGTTGTTAACGATATGTTGACATACATTTCAACGTGTTGATTCAAACAGACTTGATTCATGGCAGATACACCCCAAAACCCTCTTCTTCATACCGAAGGACTACCTCAATTTAGCACTGTAGAAAACGAACATATCATCCCTGCCCTCGAGCAGGTCATTGAACAGACACTCTCTCAGGTAGAAGAATTAGAATCAAGCCTCACACCTACATGGAAAGGACTTATTGAACCCCTGGAGAGACTAGATATCCCCTTTGAATATTCGTGGCAACCTGTCAATCATCTACTGAACGTAAAAAACAGTGATGAATTGCGGGAAAAACACCAGGCCGTCCTCCCTAAAATCGTTGAATTAGGATTACGCATCTCACAGAGTCCAGCAATCTATGAAGGTCTTCAGGCATTAAGGGGCAGCGATGAATGGAACGCACTCGATGCCGGCCAACAACGTGTAGTTGACTTAAAGCTAAGAGCAGCCAAACATGCGGGTGTTGGGCTTGAGGGAGATGACAAACAGCGGTTTGCTGAGATTTCTAGAGAACTCTCTCAGCTCAGCACAACATTCTCTAACAACGTACTGGATGCTACAAAAGCTTTTGAGCTGATTATTATGGATCCAGACCACACCGAAGGTTGGCCAACCAGCCTGCGCCATATATCTGCGCACTCCTATGCCCAACAGGAAGAAGGGCGAACACCCGACCCAGAACAGGGACCCTGGCGGATCACGCTTGACTATCCCAGTTTTGTCCCGTTCATGCAGCATAGCCGTCAGCGCAACCAGAGAGAGCAGGTTTATCGAGCCTTTGTCACCCGGGCTTCTTCTGGCGAGAAAGACAATGCTAGCCTCATCGATCAAATTCTGGCGCTGCGGGCCGAAAAAGCGGCCCTTCTTGGCTTCCCCAATTTCGCTGCATTAAGTCTTGATGCGAAGATGGCGGAATCGGTTGAGGACGTTGAGCAAATGACTAATGAGCTCAAAGCTGCGTCAAAAGCGTTTGCCCGGCAAGAGCATAAAGACCTTGAGGCATTTGCAAAAGAACGAGGGCAGGCTGAATCACTCATGCATTGGGACATTGGATTTTGGAGTGAACGGCTTCGCGAACATCAGTTTGATTTTACAGATGAGCAACTTCGGCCCTATTTCCCTCTAGATCGGGTCATCAATGGGCTCTTTGGGCTATGTACCCGGCTTTTTGGGATCTCCTTCGAATTGATTGACGATGAATCCTCTTCATGGCATCCTGATGTACAGTTCTACAAAGTAATGGATGAATCCGGGGCGCATATTGCCTCGTTTTACCTGGACCCCTACTCTCGTCCAGCAGAGAAGCGAGGGGGTGCGTGGATGGATAAATGCCTGGATCGCCGCTGGTTCAATGGAGCGCTTCGCACTCCAGTTGTTCACTTATGCTGCAACGGAACACCTCCTGCCGGGGATACACCTTCGCTAATGAGCTTCCGGGAAGTTGAGACCTTATTCCATGAATTCGGGCATGGCTTGCAGGGCATGCTTACCACTGTAGACTATGCAGATGTAGCTGGCATCAATGGTGTTGAATGGGATGCGGTTGAAATTGCCAGCCAGTTTATGGAGAACTGGTGCTACCATAAACCAACCCTGATGGGTATGACGGCTCACTACCAGACAGGTGAGCAACTTCCGGATGACTTGTTCGAAAAGCTTAAAGCGGCCCGTACATTCCGAGCCGGTTCAGCAATGATGCGCCAGCTGTTATTCGGCACGGTTGATATGGTCCTGCATTCGAGAACAGAAAGCGCTCAATCTCCTTTAGGTGTGTACAGAACCTATGCAACTGAAATGTCCACCCTCCCTCCTCTTGAGGAAGACAGGTTCTTGTGTGCATTCTCCCATATCTTTGCTGGTGGGTACGCTGCGGGCTACTACAGCTATAAATGGGCAGAGGTACTGAGCGCAGATGCATTCGAAGCATTTGAGGAAGCAGGGCTGGATAATGAAGACGATATTGAACGCATGGGCCGAAAATACCGCGATACCATTCTTGCAGAAGGAGGAAGCCGTCATCCTATGGAAGTGTTTACTTCGTTCCGGGAACGCCCTCCATCTCCTCAAGCCCTTCTGCGGCATTCTGGCCTGTCAGAAAATGTAACGAATGGTTCAAGTACCGTCATTTCATAAACGCATTGATATTTCAGAGTGCTGCCTGTCGATCATTCACCCCGTATGCCCAATGTGTCTCCCCTCAAGGAGGGCGTAGTTCAGTATGCACGAGACCTGGCGTTTGACCCGATCAATAGACGATTGATCATGATAACGCCCAACCGGGAAATCAAGACCTCAATCAACTTACCTCCGAAGGACACCCTTCCTCAAGAGTTTATTGCACACCTTGAGTCACTGGCTCCGTCTACAGAGCAATGGCTTATTGTAGCAATAGGCATGACCGAATTCACGGCGATCAAAGACGATCCGTACCAATGCGTGCCTTTCTTAGGTTCACTGGAAGGATTTGTCCAATTGGGCCATGCCGTCATTCTATTCGAAGGGCACACGAACGCTTTACCTGAAGTCTGCGAAAATGCGGACATGCTGATCATTGATGAACGAATGATTCAGCACATGAAAAAAGATTGGCTACCGATCGTCTTGAGCGTAATGCGCAATGATTACATCATTCGGGTCAAAGTGGATGGCGCTCAGGTGCAAGGAGCTGAACGGCTCGTGTTAAAAAGTTGACTTATTGTCCACCTGATAGGATCTGCTCAACGTCATCTCCCAGATTATCCCGCATCCAATCTACATAGTCGGGATCTACCTTTCGTAAATAGGCGAGAGCTTTCCCCCTGTACTTCCCAAAGTTTATCATTATCTGATCCCGTTCAATTTTGAACCGTTTCCCTGCATCTAAAAACGGATACCGGATCGCAGCCTGTAGTTCACCAGGGGTCCCTTTGAGATCGTACTTGATGATTTGTGCCCGCAATATATCGACAGCAGCCTCGGTATCTTGCATGGACCGATGGGCATCTTTCAGTTCTTTATCCAGATAAAAGGAATATGCCCAACCTAACGTTCGCACCTCATGCTTTTTGATGATCTCCAACGTGTCAAGCACGGCCCGCCCATTCGGACCTGGCAATGAATAACCAACTCTCTTGAACTCGGCCTCAAGCATAGGGATATCAAAGTTCTGCACATTATGACCAGCAAGATCGGCATCTTTTATTAAGCCTATCAAGGTTGAGATCAACTCTTGAAACGTAGGCGCCTCAGCGACCATCTCGTTTGTGATCCCTGTTATCTCCGTAATCTCCTCAGGAATAGGCCGCTCTGGATTCACAAAGGACTCAAACCGCTCCTGGCTCTTGTCAGGATGTACCTTGATGCCAGCAAATTCAATAATTCGATCCCGCTCCTTATCCAATCCGGTCGTCTCAAGGTCAAAAAACAAAAGAGGTCGTTCAAGGCGCATTTGAGAGTGCAAGGTTCAGAGTGCAGAGTGCAGAGTAATTCGCAGTAGCACTTAATTTCTCATTACCTGTTCCCAATTCCTAAAAATACACCAGGTGCTTTACTCTTCCACGAACCCTGCACTCTGCACACTGCACCCGGTACGAAAATAAAAGCGTTTCCAGAACTTTTCTATTTGCTTGTCAACACGCCATCGTGTATTATTGGGCACTAAATACTCAAACGAAGAGAGATTACCTATGAAAACCTTGAGGCGCCGCCGCCGTTTTATTGCACATTTTGCGAGGCACAACTAGCGATCGCGGTCAGGGTTTATATTCCACCATACAATTATTGATGATACGCTGGTTCTGTCGGGATCAGCGTTTTTTTATGTAACTCAGGTATACTTCACATGGCTATAGTACTGGCATTTAGCGGCGGACTAGATACATCATTTTGCGTCCCCTATTTAAAAGAAGCGCACAACGAACCCATATATACCGTTACGGTAAATACAGGAGGCCTCACTCAGGAAGACGAAGTGTTGCTTAACGAGCGCGCTCTTGAATTGGGAGCAGAGCAACACTTCACAATTGACGGCAGGAGCGACCTTTTTTGGAACCACCTGAGCTTCCTGATCAAAGGGAATGTTCTTCGAGGAAACGTCTATCCCCTCAGCGTGGGCCCTGAGCGTGTAACTCAAGCGCAACACATCGTTAAAGCGGCTCGCGACCTGGGAGCCCGTGCCATTGCTCACGGCTCAACAGGTGCAGGAAATGACCAGGTTCGCTTCGACGTAGCTCTGCGTATTCTGGCAAGCGAAATGGAGATTATCACACCCATTCGAACGCTCGGTTATAGCCGGCCTCAGACTGCTGCCTATCTCAATGAGAAAGGCTTTGATGTCCCTGCAAAAACAACAACGTATTCCATCAATAGAGGACTCTGGGGCACAACCATAGGCGGAAGGGAAACCCTCGGCACCATCGACCCGCTTCCAGACGAAGCCTACCCAGATACGGTATCCGCATTTAAATGTCCTGACACTCCACTTAATCTAAAGCTCACGTTTGAAAAGGGAGTCCCAACTGCAATAGATGGCTCGATGATGGATCCAGTCCTTCTAATTGAACGACTCAACGAATTGGGAGGCGATCATGGTGTGGGCCGCGATATTCATATCGGAGATACCATCCTGGGCATTAAGGGCCGGATTGGATTTGAAGCACCTGCTGCCATCATTCTAATAAAAGCCCACCAAGAGCTTGAAAAGATTGTTCTCACCAAATGGCAACGGTATCAGAAAGATCAGTTAGCCAAGTTCTACGGAATGCTCCTCCATGAAGGTCAACATTTTGACCCCGTCATGCGAGACATTGAGGCGTTCTTGGATTCATCACAAGACGTCGTCACGGGTTCGGTGACCATCCGTCTTTACAAAGGTCATCTAAGCGTTCAAGGATGTGAGAGCCCGCACTCTCTCTTTGACCTCTCGGTGGCAAGTTATGGAGAAACCAACACCTTGTGGGATGCGAGAGACGCAAGCGGATTTACTCAAATCTATGGCGTCCCTTCTTTCCTGGCCAACAAAAAACGTGGTTCTCACTAGCAAACCATCCTTCAGTTATCTCCCAACATCATGAACAGAAAACATCGTGTTGCGCTTCTACATGGCGCAGGGTACGCAGGAGGCGAACTCATCAAGATTCTTTTGAATCATCCTTCGGTTTCTCTGCAGGCTGTAACGAGCAGATCCTTTGCAGGAAACCCCGTCTGGCATGCCCACCCTCACCTGAAGGGACAAACAGACCTGGTATTCTCAGATCCAAAGGACGTAAATCCTCACGAATTTGAAGGCCTGCTTGTTTCTGGTGAGCATGGCCAAAGTGCTGCCTTATTGGCCGGTATCATAGGAGATGGGTACGAGGGATGTGTTGTTGACCTGAGCGCTGATTTTCGACTAGAAACAGCTGACGATTACCTTAAATGGTACAAATTTAATCACCCTCACCCGGAGCTTCTAGATCAGTTTGTATATGGCATGCCAGAGATTAGAAGCCCCTATCCCATCGGAACCCGTTTTATTGCAAACCCAGGTTGTTTTGCAACCGGTATCGGACTTTCTATCTGGCCATTGTCCTTGCATCTACCGTCAACGAACCTCGCTATCACAGCGCTGACCGGGGCTTCTGGATCGGGGGCTCGCCCAAAAACCACGACCCATTACCCTACCAGGGACGGAAATGTACGTGCCTATAAAGTGCTGTCTCACCAGCATCTCGGAGAGATCAATTATGCGCAACGCCATACCCATACCCTCTCCTTTGTACCCGTATCCGGCCCCTGGACAAGAGGCATTTGGGGCACCGTGCAGGCTCCTCTCCCTAGCGGGATTTCGGAATCAGATGTGCACGAATGGTACCATGATGCTTTTGGGACGCATTCGCTGGTGAGACTCTGGCCAAATGCCCTCCCAGAATTGCGCGTTGCAGCGCGAACACCTTTTGCAGACATCGGATGGATCGTCAAAGATCAGCACCTGGTAGTCGGATTTGCCATAGACAACTTACTGAAAGGAGCGGCAAGCCAGGCTGTTCAGAACCTTAATATCCTATTTGGCATTCCGGATACTCTGGGCCTAACCCCAACAACGGCTTCTTCCTTTTCTGAGTAATCGTACGAGAGACTATAGCTATGAACACACAAGAAATCATTGACATAGAAGACGCCTTCCAGATACCCACGTATAACAAGTTGCCTATCGCACTTGCGAGGGGCGAAGGATGTTATGTTTGGGATACAGATGGCAAAAAATATCTAGATTTTTATGGAGGCCACTGTGTAACGCCTCTCGGCCATTGTCCACCACGGGTAGTGAAAGCAATACAGGAGCAAACGGAGCGCATATTGTTCTATTCTAATGTGGTATACAGTCCACTTCGAGCAAAATGCGCAGAATTATTAGCCTCTCTCGCACCAGAAACGCTCAAGCATGTGTACTTCTGTAACTCGGGTGCAGAAGCAAATGAGACTGCCCTAAAACTTGCTCGCACCTTTACCGGAAAAAACAGTATCCTGGCGATGAACGCCGGTTTTCATGGAAGAACCATCGGTAGCCTCTCCGCGACGGGTATAGAAAAATACCGGACGCCCTACCTGAATATCTTACCTCCAGCATCGTTTATTCCTTTCGGCTCTATTGATGAAGCAGAAAAAGCTCTGGAAGAACATGACGACATCGCAGCCATTATCCTGGAGCCTATCCAGAGCATGGCCGGCATTGTAGAACAAGACGCCTCTTACTATCAAGCCCTCAGAGAGCTAGCCTCCAAGTTTGGTGTTGCTCTCATCTTCGACGAAGTACAAACCGGAGTAGGACGTACCGGCACGTTCTCCATCAGCGACCAATACGGAATCAAACCAGACCTTATCACAATGGCTAAGAGCCTTGGATCAGGCCTTCCAGTAGGAGCTGTGTTTGTGTCTGACGCTATAGCTGCGAGTGTAAAACCAGGAGATCATGGTTCGACGTTTGGTGGCGGTATGGTTTCTATGGCTGCTGTAATTGGCACGATTGAAACGATCATCGCCGAAAACTTGATGGAGCACGCAGTCCGGATAAATAAACGCGTCAAGGAAGCGCTAAAACCCCATGTCGTAGACGTTCGTGGCCGTGGATGCTTGATGGGCGTAGAATGCGCAGAGCCTGTAAAACCTTTAATAACTGCTCTTAGAGAGGCAGGCGTTCTTGTTGGCAGTTCATTCGATCCAAACGTCATCCGCCTGATGCCACCGGTCAATACACCCATGGTGGAGCTAGAAACGTTTATTGAGCTATTTACAAAGACTGTTGCCGAATTGGAGGTAGCCTGATGCGTCATCTAATCGATTGGCAATACTACGACGATCAAACCTGGGAATTCCTTATCGAAAGGGCGCTCTGGCATAAAGCGTCTACTAAACGATGGCGCCATTCAGCAGATGGAAAAAGTATTGGATTGCTCTTTTTCAATTCGTCCCTGCGAACTCGAACCTCCATGGAGCTAGCTGCTCAACAACTTGGCGCTTATGCAAGCACACTCGTAGTTGGCCAGGGTACATGGGGATTTGCCTGGGGTAAACCTGGGGCGGTAATGGACGGGAATGAAGCAGAGCACATTAAGGAGGCTGTAGGGGTTTTGTCTAGGTATTACGATGCGCTTGGAGTGCGCATGTTTGCCTCGCTTTCTGATCTGGAAGCAGATCGATCTGAGAGGCTTATGAACGTATTTAAAGAAGCAGCCTCCGTACCTGTAGTCAATCTAGAATCCGCCTTCTACCACCCCTGCCAAGCGCTGAGCGATGCTGCAGCTATGCATTCACACTTTGGTGGCTCTCCGAAAGGCAAGAAATTTACGCTAGCCTGGTGCCATCACCCTCGGGCACTGCCTATGGCGGTCCCTAATTCGGCGTTACTTACTGCTGCCCGACTCGGTATGGAAGTGACACTGGCATGCCCGGATGCCTATAAACTGGATCCCAGTATTCTTTCTTTAGCTGCACAATACGCAACATCTAATGGAGGCAGTTTTTCTCATACTGCTAATCTCGATGAAGGAGTACGCGGCGCTCATGTTGTCTATGCAAAAGCATGGAGCGGACCAGCGATTTATCAAGGCAAGGACGAAGAACAAGCGTTACGTATGCGCCTTAAAGACTGGCGAATAACCGCACCTCGCATGAATCTAACGGACCAGGGTGTATTCATGCATTGCCTGCCTGTCCGAAGAAATGTTGTTGTTGACGACGCTGTTATTGACAGCGAAGCAGCGATTCATCTTCTACAAGCAGAATTCCGCCTGCATGCCCAAAAGGCCATTCTTGAACACCTGTGGGAGTTAGACTAAGTCGATGAGTTACGCAGTAATCAAAATAGGTGGCGCTCTTCTTGGCAATGAAACGAGTATGGCTTCTTTCTGGAAGCAAGTGCAGCGCCTGGCAGAGAACATGGCTGTTATCGTTGTCCATGGTGGAGGTCCTCAAGCAACGGCCATGGCACGGACCCTCGGGCATGAGCCTACTATGATTGAAGGCCGAAGAGTAACGGGCGACCTCGACCTCTCTATCATGCACTGGGCACTCTGTGGCGAACTCAACACCCAGCTTGTTTCTCAGGCAAGTGCTATCGGCCTGCCTGCCGTAGGCATTAAAGGTATTGATGGCCAAACGGTACAGGTACACAAGCGGCCTCCCTGGACAATTGCCGGAAAGCAAGTCGACTTTGGATGGGTAGGCGACGTTGATACAATCAACACCGATTTACTCCAAATCCTTCTTACAAACAACTACCTGCCTGTTGTTACCCCGCTAGGCATCGATGAACAGGGACAAACCTACAACGTAAATGCTGACACGATTGCACAGTCCATAGCATCTGCTCTGAAAGTTAAACTATTCTGCATGGTTGCTGAATCGGGCGGTGTAAGGCGAGTCGCGGAGGACCCCTCTAGCCATCTTTCAACCATGGATGCTGTTACGTATTCCCAGGGCAAAGAGGAGGGTTGGATTCAAGGCGGAATGATCGTAAAACTAAAAGTAGCATTCGACGCCCTTCGCTCAGGAGTGCCTGAAGTGTATATTTGCAAGCCCGAGGACGTCTTCGAACGCCAAGGTGGAACTCGGATTATTTAACAGTGAAAACCGTGCTGCAAACCTCAGAGTCTTTAAGCTTCTTCAAGAACCTGATCAGAATCCCCTCCCTCAGTCACGAGGAAAAGGAGATTGCGGATTACGTTGAAGCTTACATCAACAGCAATACTCTCCAGGCGCAACGCCATGATAACAATGTTTATGTCACTCTTGGCACAGGCTCACCTCACTTGCTACTGAACTCCCACCTCGACGTTGTCCCCCCGTCTTCCGAGCACCCTTACCCCCCATTCGAAGCTACTGAAGTGGATGGCTGTATCTACGGACGAGGAACCGTTGACGCAAAGGCTAGTGGAGCAGCGATGCTTCGCGCACTAATTGAGCTGAACGGCTCTGGCTGGCTACCTGGGAAAGGATCAGTCACTGTAGCCCTCACGACCTGTGAAGAAGTTGGCGGAGACTACAATGGATTGCAACAGCTTCGTCCCCATCTGCCCCCACTCGATGCGGCCCTGATAGGAGAGCCAACAGAGATGCAGCCTTGTGTGGGTCAAAAGGGCTTGCTCATCTTACTCGCTCATGCAAAAGGTCAAACCGCTCATGCCGCCCGTGCCCATTTAGGTAAAAATGCTATCTATGAAGCTGCGCGTGATGCCTTAAAAATCGAGGCATTTGTGTTTGAGAAAGCCGACCCTCATTTAGGCAAGCCTACAATCACCGCTACACTGGTAGAAGGAGGCACAGCGAAGAACGTGGTCCCGGATGTGTGCACCCTGACTCTCGACATCCGTTCTACACCCGCATACACTCACGAAGAACTGATACAGCTCTTTGAAAACCAGTTAGACTCCGAGATCGAAGTATACAGCAAACGCCTCATCCCTACATCAACTGAACCCAATGAACGCATAGTTAGAGCCTGCCTTGAGGCCCTACCTGACACAAAAACATTCGGCTCTCCCACAACCTCTGATTGGGTATATCTCAATGATGTACCAACGGTAAAAATTGGTCCGGGTCCCAGCCAACGTTCACACACTCCGCATGAACACATTGAGATTGAGGCCTATTTGCAAGGCGTAGAAGGCTACAAGGCGATCATCAAAACATATTTCAAGAAAAATATCTAAGTACTAAACGATAAAAGCCATGTTGTGGAAAAAGGATACCGCTGCTGTTGATTGGGTCACGAGGTTTACTGTTGGCGAGGACTATCGCTGGGATACGTTATTAATCGGATATGATATAATTGGCACACGTGCGCACGCTGAAGGCCTTTTTGAGATTGGCATTTTGACTTTAGAGGAAATAAGAGCGATTGACAACGTCCTCGTACAACTAACTGACCTGGTAGAAAAAGGGCGAATTGAAGTCACTCCCCAAGACGAAGACTGCCACACCGTCATTGAGGGATACCTCACGAAAGAACTGGGAGATATAGGAAAAAAAATCCATACAGGACGATCCCGCAATGACCAGGTACTGACCGCCCTCCGCCTATTCATAAGGGACGGATTGCGTGGGATTGGGAAAAAACTCATTGCAATAACGGATCAATTATGCATATTGGGCGATACGTATAAATCGGCCATCATGCCCGGATATACGCACTACCAACGCGCCATGCCCACTACTGCGGGACTCTGGGCCCTCGGTTTTGCAGAGCTAATGGTTTCAGACCTCCAATCCCTGCTTCATGCGTTGGGACAAATAAACACGTCTCCGCTCGGAAGTGCTGCAGGCTATGGAGTACCTCTCATTGACTTACCTCGGAAAAAGAATGCAGAGCGCCTTGGATTTTCGTCTATCCAAACCAATGTAACCGCTACGCAACTCTCCCGTGGCAAATTAGAGCTCCATGCCGTACATGCGCTCGTCCAGGTAACCGCTACATTCAACAGGATAGCAAGCGACCTTATCCTATACAATACAAGCGAATACGGGTTTGTTGAGCTACCTGTTGAGTTCTGTACAGGAAGCAGCATCATGCCCCAGAAGAAAAACCCGGATGTACTCGAACTCGTCCGTGCTAACTACCATCGTCTGCTGGCGGAGATGCAGGTCCTACTCACCCTTCCAGCAAACCTCCCGTCCGGCTACCACCGGGATCTTCAACTCACTAAAGAAGCCATAATGAGAAGCATCCTGCTTTGTGACGACACTGCACAGGCGCTGCTCAATTTGCTACCCGGCGTCACATTTAATGAGAACTGCATGAAGGAGGCTACTAGCCCTGAGCTATTTGCCACACAAATTGCACTCGAAAAGGTACTCGCAGGGGCACCCTTCCGAGATGCCTATCGGGACGCTGCCAAAGAATCAGAAGAAGGCAAGATTACTGTTGACGAAGAGGCGCTCAAGTCATACCTGGTTGAGGGATATCCAGGGCAAACGAATTCGGATCAAATTAGAGAGCACGTCAAAAAACTAGTCCCCTTTTTTGACAGTTGAGCTTACCGGCTGCTCATCTTGGCAAGGACTCGATGAACTTACTCACATCTTACAATGCCGACTCGGTAACAGGCCCTGCTTTGCTCAGTTCGTTCTTCATCCAAAACCACCCTGCACCTAGCGTAGGCAACAGAATCACACTGGTTATCAATAAAGCAGAATGATTTCCAAATTGATCGATGAGCAGCCCTACTATTGGACCAACCACAATAAACACACAGTTGAACAGCAGCTTCCTTGCTGATATGAACGAAGCACGATCGGACGAGGGTATCAGCTTTTGCTCTTCATGCTCCATCAAGGTAATGCCTATTCCCCGGATCGTGGTAATACAAAAGTAGAAGACAAATCCCCACCAGGCCGTAACAAGCCCCAGGCCGATATAACCACCCCCGGCAAGGACAACGCAGAGCAGTAAACTGGGTATCAACCCAATACTACTCCTCAGCCGGGCACTATTCAGTGCAGCTATAGCCACCGTGTAGTTGGCGGCTGCCCATAATGGGCCCAACCATTCCACAGGTACACCCCCCTCTTCTGCATAAACCTGAATAATCCATACAGGAATGTAGGTTGTGATACCTAGAATGACCGTCAAAAAAACAACGGCCCTCAACCTGGAAGAACCATTCAATATGCCAAGCAGGATGTTTTTCATCCGCTTCAATGGCTCAGTAACAACAATTCGATGGGTTGTTGGCTCGACTAAGCTGAAAACGATAAAAAGTCCCCCTACATAAATTGCGACTTGCATGAGAAACGGTAAGCGTGGGGAAATCGCATATAATAAGCCGGCAACAAGCGCTGTTGACCCTTCGGCTATTTGTCCAAAAAATCGAACCCTTCCCTGCCATACTGCAAACCGATGGGCCTTCTCTTCACGCAGTAGGGATTCATACAACATGGCCGAGTCTGTGCCAGACATTAAGGAAAGCCCCATCCCTAAAACAATCTCAGCACACAGAATAATAGAAAACGTATCTGCAACCAGGTAAATGGACCACCCTCCCACCATAATACCTGATGCAATTAAAAGCGTCTTTCTGTACCCAATACGATCTGCAATAAATCCTGAAGGAAGTTCGAGGATACCAAGAGTAGCTGCAAAAACAGCTTTAATGGCGAAGATCTGGGTCATAGAAAACCCTAACTCATCTTGCCAAAAGATGGTGATGATCGCCATTGGAAACAAAGCCATCTTTATGGCTCTGTACGCACAAAGCAGAGAGGGATTTCGTTGAATGGTTATCTACAGTTAGTGCCGTTACCAGTTACTACCATTATCCATATCAGCTGTAATCATCCACGTGCCGGACTCTTTTCTTAGCGTCAGAATAAACTTGCCAGCGGCCGGCATATACTTGCTTCCCCCCCATTCGCCAATAATATACCCGGTAGATCCTTCCGTTGCATATTCAAGAGCACGCAATGACAACGGACCTCCTGAACCTTCGTAGGCCTGTTGAATATTAGCACGGCCTCTTACGGGTTGGCGCCTCGGCCGAAGGATAAAGCCGTCTTCAGTGAATAGAGCAGCCAACATTTTTGAATCCCTTGCCTGCCACCAGTGCTCATAGTTTCTTAGTACCTGGTCAAGGTCGGGAGGTAATGTGACTGATGGCAGCGTAGATGGTAATTCTTTGATCCGTATATTCCTGAAATAAATGGGAGCCCCTGCATGTTTGCCCTGGAAGCCCACATGCCCAAATGTAGGAAGTTCGGCAAAGGGAGTACTCAACCATTCTGGGATTTCAGATCCATCAGGATTGGTAGTTGCTGATGTCCACAGTTTCATATCCATCTCAGTGACTACTTCTCCGTTAAGTACTACAGTGATGTATTCATCTTTTGCGATGATTGTGTACCTATTCCATTCTCCAGGCTCCTTTACCATGCGCTTGCTCGCAGGTAAATGACCAAAAATTGCCCCACATTGCCACGAGGCTGGAGACTCTGCCCACTTCTCCGCATAATCATCAGCAATCTGTATTTCAACTGAATTAGGCACCCAATTCCCGGTATCAGTAGCATATATGATTACTCCGCTGTTGGTCCCTTCTGCTGTTTGAAACTCCAGATCTATGATAAAATTATCGTAGACTTTTGTGCTCCAGATATTAATGTCTTCTGATGCAGTAAGAATACCTTCGTTATCCACACTCCAAACACCGTCAGGCCTGATCGTATTGGAGAGGTCTTCGTTGAACAAATCCTCCCATCCTTCACCGCTTGTATCTGGATGTGGCATTGGCCGCGATTGGCCCAGTAGAGACGTTGTAAGAAGCAGGCAAAGAATCGAAAATAGAAATGTGGTTTTCATACACCAATAGCTAGGGCAGTCAAACAATAAAGACAGCCAGCAAACTCAAAAGTTGGAGCCCCTGGCAAAAGCCTGCGTAAACTACGGATTCCAAGCCACTTATTCTATCACCTGTTTCTGTTGTTTTTTGCAGATAAGCTTCCAAAATCCGAATAAAGTGATCCCTATCCAAAAGATCTCGATCAAAGCAGCCGATAGATTCCACTCAAAAAACAGGCTAAAAAGAATGCAAGACGCCCCACTCAAATTCAGGCAAAGATAGAGTACGCTATTGTGGGTGACTCTCTCTACCTGGAGAAGAAAATACCCGGTAACTATTTGGATAACACCTGCAATCCCTATCAGATCAGATATGCTAAATGAACTCAAAATGATAGATCTTTAAGAGATTGCATCATATCATGCGCAGTTAGGTCAGGACGCAAAGGAGTCATTGAAATCCATCCTTCTGCAAGGGCAACCAGGTCCGTATCAGCGCCTTCGTCAAGATTAACAAACTCGCCTGTAATCCAGTAATACGGTCTATTTGCTGGGTCTATCCGTTCTACAAAGGATTCCTGCCATCTGGATTCAGCCTGGCGGGTCACTTTTATGCCCTTGATTTGCTCAGCAGGTACATCAGGGATGTTCACATTAAGCAATACACCAGCGGGAAGAGGATTGGCGATAATCGTCTTTACTATCCTGCGAATGTATTCTTGCGAGGCATCAAAATCCCCACCGCTCCATGCATTTAATGAAAAAGCAACCGCACTAATTCCTAAAATAGCTCCTTCAAGAGCAGCACTTACGGTACCCGAATAAATAGTATTTATCGCTGCGTTGGGGCCCTGGTTGATTCCACTAACAACAATATCAGGTTTTCGGGGCAAGAACTGATCAATAGCCAGTTTAACGCAATCAACGGGCGTTCCCTTAACGGAGACGCCTTCTATTTGCCCAACCTCTGTCTGATACGACACGGGCTTTGCTCGCACGGGGTGCCGAATAGTGATTGCATGGGAAGCACCACTTTGTTCTTCACTGGGTGCCACAACAAAACAATCTCCTACGGGCATCAATGCGTTGGTAAGTGCTAGAATGCCTGGTGCTTCAATTCCATCATCGTTCGAAACAAGAATCAGTGGGCGGTCCGTTCCATTGGTAGTACTCATAGGTATTCAGGCGGCTCAATAACTTTCAGATTCATTCGGAAAATCCCTCATCCTTACGTCGTTCACATAGGCCTTAACAGCATCTGTCATGATATCAGAAAGTTCTGCATAATGTCTTACAAAACGAGGGTTAAAGTCCTTAGTTAGTCCAAGGGCGTCGTGTGTGACCAATACTTGTCCATCGCATCCTGAGCCTGCTCCAATTCCAATCGTCGGGATTCTCAGCATCTCTGTGACTTCCTTAGCCAGTGCAGCTGGAATTTTCTCCAGAACAATAGCAAAGCAGCCGGCCTTCTGAAGCAGAAGTGCATCATTTACAAGTTGGTCTGCCTCTTTTTTATCCTTGGCACGAGCTTTATACGTACCGAAACGGTAAATACTTTGCGGAGTCAGCCCCAAATGACCCATTACGGGTATACCTGCAGAAAGAATACGTTCAATCGTTGGCGCCACAGCCTCTCCCCCTTCAAGCTTAACGGAATGTGCTCCTGACTCTTTCATCACACGAATAGCGGACTGCAACGCTCTCTTAGAGTCGCCTTGATACGAGCCAAATGGAAGGTCGACAGTAACCAGTGCATGCTGGACGCCCCGGATCACACATTGGGCATGATAGATCATCTGGTCGAGCGTGATAGGCAGCGTCGTCTCATGGCCCGCCATGACATTTGAGGCAGAATCGCCAACAAGCAACACATCAACCCCAGCCTGATCCAGAATCCGTGCGTGTGTGTAATCATAGGCCGTCAGCATAGCGATCGGAATACCATTCTCCTTCATCTCCATCAAAGTTTGAGTGGTTTTTCGCTTAGTGCTAATCGTAGAGGGAGTGATCGTTTGAGTACTCATAGTGCAGCCTCGTCGTGCAGCTGAAAATAGGTGGAAGCTCTCTAATGTACGGCAGAGCGCTTGGTTTCGGAAGAAGAATAACAGCTTCATTCTAAGCAAAGCTGTTAAGCATCGGAAGGCTAAGTGCGTCTTCCTTAACTACTTCTAATAAACAAAAAAAGGGCGTCCGTGGTACGGACGCCCTTTCAATATACACTCGGATGCTTTACTGCGATGCAGCAGCTGTTTCATCCTCAGGCACCTCAATGCCAAGCTCTAAAGCCACTTCAATCGTAATATCCTTTACCGTTTCTGGATTCACGTAAAGAATCACTGGCTGAACACCCACACGGTGACGGATTACTACATCCAATCCGTGAGACAATGCTACTTTATCGATAGCTTCTTGAACCTGCTCAAAGATAGGCTGCATCAAATTGGCTTCCATGCCGGCAAGGTCTTCGTCCTTTTTGGCAGCAGCTGCTTGAAGTTCTTGCTGACGTTCGCCCAACTCTTTTTCTTTAGCAGCACGGCGCTCTTCGGTGAGAAGACGCTGCTGTACCTGGTACTCCTCAACATCACTTTGGAATTCTTCGGCTAATGATTGCAGCGCTTGCTGTGCCGCTAAGTATTCTTGTTGAAGTTGTTGTTGAATAGCACCATACTCGGGCATACTCGCAATAATTACTTCATGGTCTGTAAAACCAATTTTCGTAGCCTGAGCTTGAACCCCAGCATTACCCCATACAGACAATCCAAATAAGGCTACTAAGGCTAGCGAAAAAAATCTTTTATACATCGGTGTTTAGTGTTGGTGAAATAAAAATGTATATGCGGGTCAATAATAGCGGCTGTGGCCGATTCAATTAACGCCGCCGGGTAGTTTCCTCTATATCAATACCCATTTCTTCGAGTACACGATCACTCAGATCATACTGTTCTCGTGCAAAAAGAAAGAGGTAATCGCCATTTTTGTCGAAAATATAATCATATCCATCCTCTGAAGCGACTGCTTCAATCGCTTTCATCAATCGTTCTTGTAGCGGACGCATCTGATTATCCTGCTCTAAAAACAATTCGCCTTCAGGACCGAAATAACGCATGCGAAGCCGCTCTGCATCTTCTTCAGCCTTCACAATTTCATCGCGTTTTCTATTGCGCTCTTCATTCGTATACAGCAGTTCTCGCGCCTGATACTCCCGAAACATCTCATCCACCTTGTTCTGCGCTTCCTCTATCTCTGTTTCCCATTCCTGTGCTTTACGGTCCACATTCTGCTGGATGGTTGCAAATTCAGGAACCAGGTTCAGAATGTAGTCCGAATCAACATACCCTACTTTTTGCTGAGCGTTCGCGTTAGGAGCAACCAGGAGCGATGCACCTAGCAGCATAAAAACTGCTCCATTTAATACTGTACTTCGAATGTAATCTTTACAACTAATCATGATTTTGTCAACCCGGTGGGCAATGTATTACTGATTAAATCCTTGACCAATCGTAAACTGGAATAACCACTGTGGCGTGCCATTGTGATCAGACCGTGATACTGCGGTGGCTCCAGCAAATTGGTCGAAGTTATACCCGTAAGCCAGTTCTAGCATACCCAAAATTGGGAGGAAAAATCGCATTCCAAATCCGGCAGAACGGAAAACCTCTGCTGGGTTATAGACATTAAAATCGTTCCAGGTATTCGCCGCATCCATGAACAAGTAGGGCGCAGCCTGCAATTGTTCAGACTGAATCGCCATAAAACGCAATTCTGAGGTGTATTTATTCAAAATACGTCCACCTCTTGGTTCACCATTGGGGCTTCTAGGCCCCAGGGCCCCTGCTGGGTATCCTCTTAAATAGACAATGTCTGTAGCAAAGAAAGCACGGTTAAACGTCCCCTGGACGTCAAAGGGCGAACCACCCACTACAAATCGTTGGAACTGAATATCATCACCAGTCAACGAACCCACGTACCCAAAGTCAGCCCCAATACTCAATGTCAACTTAGGTGCAATAGGCAAATGCCAATCGTTTCTAAAGCGCCATTTGTGGTACTGAATAAAGTTGCCAATCGGAGCAGCCAGTTCCACCGAGAAACGCATGGTCGATCCTGCAGAAGGGAATAGTGGATTATCCGTAGAGTTACGTGTGAGAATCTGCTGCAACGTAATCTCCTGGCTCACTCCATTTGGAATGGAGGAATACAAGCCATTATTATCCGTGTACTGATACTGGATACCACTCAAGTAGCTGAACTTGTCATCGGGCCATTTCAGACGCTTCTCATAAAAGACACGTCCACTCGCTGTGACCAGGCTGTTATCATCGAGACTGACGAGATCGCCATTAGCATCCCGGAAACTACTGATGAAGGGGTTACGCCCAATTTTCGAGTAGGACAGGTTAAATCCTACAGGCGTAGGCTTGCCTCTAAACCAGGGTTCGGTGTACCCAATGGAATAGTTTTGATAGAATCGTCCGTTGGTTTGAATCCCAAGGCTCAATCGCTGTCCATCACCAGCTGGCAATGGACGCCATGCTCCTTTCTTAAAGAAGTTTTGCGCTGAGAAGTTATTGAACTCAAACCCAAGGCTGAGCACGAGACCAAACTGCCCCCACGTACCGGATAATTGTAACTGATCGCTCCCCGTCTCTTCCAACGTATAGGACAGGTCAACGACCTTACGCGCCTCGTCAACCTCAACTCCGGGCCCTCCACCGAGTGATTCCTGGCTGAAGTAGTTCAGCTGCATCAATCGGCGAATGGATTCTTGAATCGCGTCACGGCTGAAAGTCTGCCCTGGAATCGTGTACAATTCTCGACGAATCACATGATCCTTCGTCTTGTTGTTTCCTGCGATCTCGATATTACCAAACTCAAAAATATCGCCTTCAGAGAGGTCAAAACTCAGATCCAGCGAATCTCCTTCAACCACCCTAATTGTGGGCTGCATACGGAACGTCATGTATCCACGGTTCATGTATAAACTGGACACATCGCTGCTTCGCTTGTTTGCGTATAGGTTTTCCTCAAGCTTCGTGCTGTTATAGACATCTCCTTTAAGAAAACCGAGAGAAGCCGTCAGGAATTGATCGGTGTATAGCGTGTTCCCTTCCCAATCGATGTCGCGGATGTGATAGCGCGGTCCTTCACGAACCCCTAACTCTACAATCATACCCGGCTTTTTACCTGTCGCCGTTGTGTCTAGATACACACTATCACGGACGATTTGAGCATCGAAGTGCCCATTTTCATTCATTAAAGCTACAACGTTCTGCAGGTCTTCTTCATAAACCTTTGAATCGAACTTGGCTTTTTTCCAGAAGCGCCACCACTTGTCCTTCTTCGTCTTCATTTTCTTCTGGATCTTGCGATTGCTAAGCATCTCGTTCCCGTCAATAACGACTTCTGTCACCTCAACGGTAGGCCCACGATCTACATTAAAAACGAGGTCTACGGTGTTATTCTCGGTATTCTCGGTCCGTTCTACCTCAACCGTGGTAAGCATCTTACCTTTTTCGGCATAAAATTCCTTAATAACCTGCTTACTGCGATCAATGTCAGCTTGCTTCAGAGGAGTACGAGCCAGCAATGGAACCCTTTCCTCCAGTTCACTCCTATGTCCTTTCTTAGCACCTTCAAACGAATAGTCCCCCAAACGAGGCACTTCCTTCACTTCAATGAGCAAATCAACCGTATCCCCGTTTCGTTCTTGCTCCGTAATTTTTACGTCATCATAGTTCCCTAGCTGGAAGATTGAACGGATAGCGTCTCCGAACGCGGGATCAATAGGTACGGTTACTGTTTGACCTACTTCAAGGCCGCTCGTCTGCCGGATAAAAGACTTCGTTGCTTCGCTATCCGTACCCAGCACCGTGATAGATGCGATCTCAAGCTCTCTGGGAGGCTGCATGAACGTCGAATTGTCCTGGGGCGAAAATAAGCCCGGTGCAGTCTGCCCATGAACCAGGGCTCCTGGTAGCAAAAGCAGTATAAAGAGGGGGATGTATATACGTCTCATAAATTTCAATGGCCTGTCCGCAGCGCAGATTCTTGCAGCGCACTTACACGATCAGGACTATTGCTTAGTTTCGAATGAAGCCAGGGCACTTCTATCAAACGCATGAACCACAGCATTATTGCATGTGGGGTGGAAATTCATGTCGCAGTTTACCCCTTTACTCTACCATAACGCCGATCCCGACGTTGAAAATCCTCGATTGCCTTATATAACGCATCTCGCCTAAAATTCGGCCAGAACTCATCGGTGACGTAAATTTCAGTATAGGCAATCTCCCACAATAGAAAATTGGATATACGAAACTCTCCGCCGGTCCGAATCAGCAGATCCGGGTCAGGGTGCGAATCCGTCGACAGATGCGACCTGAATACAACATCTGTGATCTCTTCTGGTTGCAATTCACCCTGTTGTACTTTTTGAGCAACTTGCTTGACAGCGTTTATAATGTCCCAACGGCCGCTATAAGAGAGCGCCAGGTTAAGAACCATGCGCTTATTGTTTGCCGTCAGATCCATGCATTCCTTAAACTCCTGCATACAGGACTTAGGTAGCTGGTCGACATCCCCAATAATGCGCAACTTAATATCATTCCGCATCAGTGTATCGCGCTCTTTCCGCACCGTGTGCAGCAGCAGCTGCATCAAGGCATTGACTTCAGTAACAGGGCGGTACCAATTCTCGGTGCTAAAGGTGTACAGGGTGAGGCACTCGACACCCAATTGCGCACAGGTTTCGGTAATATCGCGAACGGATTCAACACCTTCATAGTGCCCCGATACCCGCATTTTGCCCCTCTGCTTCGCCCACCGTCCATTGCCATCCATAATAATAGCAATATGTTTGGGTATTGGACCAGCCTTCTTGAGGGCTTCTTGTTTCACTGAATCGTCTACGGATTCACTTAATTCAATGATATGGGAGGTCGTGTCCGGTTGCACCAATTTTTTTGATCGAAATGAATGATCACCCGCAACTTAAGCGAGCGTTTATCCCCAGCGGAGAACATCGTTAAATACGAGGAAGGTCATAAAGACGAGTAATAAGACCATGCCAATCTGCTGAAGGGCCATTCGGACCTTCACAGACGGCTCTCGTCGAGTAATCCCTTCATATATTAAGAACACAAGGTGCCCCCCGTCAAGAGCAGGTATAGGCAGAATGTTCATAATCGCAAGTGTAATGGACAACATCGCGACAATTCGCCAGAAATAGCGAATTCCTGCATCTGCCGCCTCTCTGGTTACTTTAGCAACCATTACAGGGCCACCCAGATTTTCTCTAAAATCTTCTCTACCAGAGAAGATGCGGCCCAGGCTTGTCACAATGGCTCCTGTGTTGGCCCATGTTTCATTCAAGCCAAGAACCACGGCGCGATCAAGTGATAAGTTTTCCTTTCGAATCCCCAACAATTGGGACATCATTTCCTCTGTTGCCCCATAAACACCCAGGATATAATTGTCTCCGGGCTCATTATATGTTGGAGTAACAACCGCTTCATAGGTAACCAGGCCATTGGATACATCTGAGATTTTAACCGATTCGGGTAATGCCAGAGAGGTATCTGCCCGCTCTAATTCCCGCTCCCATTCGACAAGGATCGGCTCACCTTTTGTCTTCTGGATCAGGCCATTCATTTCATCCCAAAAATCAATAGAGGTACCATTAATCCCTTTGATTTTATCCCAGGGCTGCAATCCAATACTCATTGCAGCTTCACCACTCACTCGCGATATCACACTCGGCATCAAGGAGACCCCTAAACCACTATCCCCGGCACGGCCTAATTGAGTCATGATATCCTCAGGACCATCCAGCACAAGTTCTCGCCCATCGCGATTTACCGTAAACGTCAAGGGATCAGCAAGCAGAGCTTTTCCAGATAGATCATCGTAGCGCTCTAACTTTTTGCCACTGACAGCCAGGATCCGATCTCCTGTTCTAAAGCCAATATTATGAGCCAGTGAACTGTCTGCCACATAGATACCCTGAACATTCTCAGCGGGTATATATTGATCGCCGTAGGCTAATTTTAAACAGATAAAAATGATTGCGGCTAAAATGACGTTAAATATGACGCCTGCTGTAATCACCACAATCCGCTGCCATACGGGCTTGGACCGAAACTCCCAGGGTTCGGGCTCAGAGTTCATGGTTTCGGTATCGAGGCTTTCATCGACCATGCCGGCAATCTTTACATAGCCACCTAGCGGAGTGGCCCCAATCACATACTCGGTCTCCCCAACTGTTTTACCGATGATTTTGGGAGGAAAACCGACTGAAAATTTGTCGACCCGCATGTTAAACATTTTTGCGGTCAAGAAATGCCCCATCTCATGAACGAACACAAGAATTGTGATGGCGACGAGAACCCAGCCGATATACGGTAGAAATTCTAATACTTGTTCCATAGGAGTTTAATAAGGAACGATTTTAAACTTGATGAGGCTCACCTAAGAATGATGAGCAAACAATGGGGCGATGGAGTATTAATGCATATTCAATTAGCACGGACCCTATAGAGTTCCTGCACATATCCTATCACCGTTTGATGAGCCTCTACGATGTCATTTAACGTAGGATGCAAGGGCCCTCCAAACCGCCCCAATGCATCCTCTACAATGATAGGTATATCGACATAACGAACGATATCTCTAAGAAAAAGATCTACGGCTGCTTCATTAGCGGCATTTAATACGGCTGGTGACACGCCTCCTTGCTCTAAAGCGGCATATGCAAGGCGAAGGCAGGGAAATTTTTCGAGGTCCGGCGGCTCAAAATCCAATTGCGCTATTGTTGACCAATCCAACCGCTCATGCGGCGCCTCCCACCGTTCTGGATAGCTGAGGGCATATTGGATAGGCACTTTCATATCCGGGACACCCAGTTGCGCCTTTGTAGAGCCGTCATTAAACAATACCATCGAATGAATGATAGACTGTGGATGCACCAGTACGTCGATGCGATCCGAGGGGATGTCGAACATCCATCGCGCTTCGATGAGCTCCAGGCCCTTATTCATTAACGTAGCCGAATCGATGGTAATCTTCGCGCCCATCGACCAGTTTGGGTGATTTAGTGCTTCCTGACGCGTTATCGAAGAAAAAGTATTCGCCGGACGCGTTCGAAACGGCCCACCCGAAGCGGTCAGAATCAACTTCTCTATCGAGTCATTAGGCTCCCCAACCAGGCACTGGAAGATGGCAGAGTGCTCGCTATCTACCGGCAATAATGTTCCGTTGTGCTCGGCCAGCAGATCGTTCACCAGGCTCCCAGCAGCAACGAGCGTCTCTTTATTTGCCAACGCAATCACTTTATTCGCCTTGATCCCTGCAATTACAGACTCCAAGCCGGCAAATCCTACAACAGCAGCAACAACAGTATCCACACTGTCCAATGTGGCGGCAACCTTCATCCCTTCTGCTCCCACCAGGACGTTCATATCTTTATGGCTCAATGCCTCCTTTAACCGCTCATAATGCGCTTCTTTGCCAATTACGACACACTCTGGTTCAAACTCCAGGGCCTGCTCGATCAATAAATCTACATTGGAGTGTGCAGAAAAGGCACGAACCTTGAACTTGTCCGGAAACAGCCGAACGATATCAAGCGTCTGCGTACCAATCGAGCCTGTCGATCCCAGTATAGCCAGTTGTATCATACTTCATTGCCAATCAATAATCACAAAACACGAAACTCAAAACCCAGAATCTTCGTCAGTATAGTGCTTCGCAGTTACAAATATAATTCGACTCGAAAAAATTTAAAGACCTAAGTCCAGAGACAATAGTCCGGAGTACCTATATTTAAGCACTCCTGTATAAATACACACGACTCCGGACACCGGACTATCCACTCCGGACTCAATACCCCAACTATGAATCTACACCGATACTTTCTTTTTTTCGTACTGAGCATTGTCCTATTATCCACTAACAAGGCCGTTGCCCAGCAAATTGACAGTACCCTGGTGACTCGCTATCAATTAGCCGATTCCTATCTGCGAGCGGGCCAGTATGATCGTGCCATCACTCTTCTTCAGGATTTGTATGAGGAAAGTCCAGCCACCTATGCCTTCTTCGAAAAGCTCAAGGAGGCGTATGAAAATGTAAAAAGATACGATGAAGCGATTGCCCTGGTAGAGGACCGCATTCCCAGAGATGCGAACCTTGTTGGCCTCCTGTCCGAAAAAGCCCGCCTTCAATTCTTGATGGGAGACGAAACCATCGCCTACGAGTCGTGGCGGAAAGCTATCGATGTGGCCCCATCTCAGGTCAACACCTATCGCATAGTCTATCAATCTCTCTCTAACGTCCGGCTTTTTGAAAAGTCGGTCGAGGTATTGGAAGAGGCCCGAGTAACATTAAACGACCAGGAGCAATTCCAGGTCGACCTGGCCTGGTTATATAGCCTGGTGGGTGAATACGCCAAATCGATGCAAGAGTATGTGGGCATTCTCGCTAAGAACGACCGGCAATTGAGTTACGTACGTAGCCGGCTTGGCCGCTTTGTTGAGCAGGAAAACGTACTGGATGAAGGCATACCGGTTGTTGAAGAGGCCGTACGCCTCGATCCGCTCAACCGGTCCTTTCGAGAATTGTTAGGATGGTTGTACCTGGAAAACCGGCAGTTTGACGATGCATTTGATGTGTATCGCGCCATCGACCGCCTGGAACAGGAAGAAGGCAACGTGTTATTCACTTTTGCGCAACAGGCAGCCGATGCGGGTGCTTATGAAGTGTCTGCCAAGGCGTTTGACGAAGTCCTCGATCGCTATCCCAATTCCCCTGCTGCTCCCGAGGCCCAACTTGGCCTTGCCCGGATGCATGAAAAACATGCCGAAGACATGGCGGAGCGTGCATTCGACGATTCTGGCAACCGGATTTCGGCGCCAAATTACGAAGCAGCACTGGACAACTACCGGATCTTCCTCCAAGAATATCCCTCACACGCTGCCTACCCTGAAGTACTGCAACATATTGGCCGGCTGCAGCAAGAGGTCTTCTATGCCCTTGGAGATGCTGAGTCTACGCTGAAAGAAGTGATTGACAAATTCCCGGCCTCTATGGCGTTTCAAGAAGCAAACTTCGACATGGGCCGCATAGCGGTATTGCGCGATGAGTTACCCAAGGCCCGGCTCATTTTCTCCCGTGTGGAAGAAGAACTGCGCATCGGCGAGCTGGCTGAACGTGCTCGATTCGAACTGGCATTGATTCATTTTTACCAGGGGGAATTTGATGCCGCGCTTACGCTTACCCAGGTAATGAACGAGAATACGTCGACGGATATCGCGAACGACGCCATAGAATTAAAAGTGCTCCTTTTTGAAAACAAAGGACCGGACTCGCTGAACGTGCCCCTGAATCTGTATGCTGACGCCTCGCTGGCCGCGCGTCAACGGTTGCACAACAAGGCACTCTCGACGCTCGACTCTCTCATGCTTCAATACGGGAACCACCCGTTGATGGATGACGCCCGATTCCTCAAGGCATCCACGCTACGCGAAATTGGACGCACAGAGGAAGCCCTGGCTGCTTTTCTTGAATTCCCTTTGATCCACCCGGAGAGTTTTTTCGTCGACCGCAGCCTCTTTACAGCGGCCCAGATTTACGATTACGAGCTCGGCCAAGAAGATTTGGCCATAGAAACATATAGTCGGCTACTCAACGAATACTCGGGGTCGCTCCTCGCCTCTAAGGCCAGGGAACGAATACGGATATTAAGAGGAGACGGAATTTAACGCTAAACACAAACCAACTTGCGCAATAATGCAAACTAAAGCTCTTTCCTTGTTACTGAGCATCATGGTACTGATCGCTCCTGCGAGTCTCGCCCAGGATATCCTTATTCCTATGGATTCGCGGCAATCAGACCACTTAAAAGCCTATGGCATTGCCTACTGGTCTCTCGAAAGAAGCATCACGGTAGAGTGGCTTTTGAATTATCGAGGGGGGTCATTCCTGGCAGCCTTTGATAATGAGTTAGAACAAGAACTCCGAATCCGCGGCGTATATTATGAGAAAATAGACGGTGCGACAACCGCTGCCATTTTCTCTGAGGTAGAAAGCGAAGCGAGCAATACATCGGTTGTGCGGCTTGAAAAAGCACCCCGCATCGCGGTGTATGCCCCAAAGCAGACGCTCCCTTGGGATGACGCTGTATTACTCGCCTTAACCTATGCCGAAGTACCCTACGAGCTCATTTACGATGACGATGTGCTGAATGGTGAGTTGGCGAACTATGACTGGCTCCACTTGCACCACGAGGACTTCACCGGGCAATACGGTAAATTTATGCAGTATCGCTCGATGCCCTGGTACATCGAACAACAACGGCAAGCAGAAGCTGCAGCCCGCCGGCATGGCTTCCGGAAAGTTAGCCAACTCAAACTGGTGGTTGCGCAGACCATTCAAGATTATGTAGCGGAAGGCGGATTCCTATTCGCCATGTGCTCTGGAACCGATACGTTTGATATCGCCGTTGCCGCAGCAAATACGGATATTGTCCCTGGGGAATACGATGGCGACCCTATCGACCCTAACGCGCTTTCCAAGCTGGATTACAGCAATACCTTTGCCTTCCAAAATTTCCGGCCCAACTTTAATGCGCAGCAGTATGAACACTCGGACATTGACACGGGCCCTCCCCCACAGCCATTAAGAAACCCGGCACTGGATTATTTTACTCTTTTTGAGTTTTCAGCAAAATGGGACCCTGTGCCCACCATGTTGACACAAAGTCATGTTTCCACAGTAAAGGGATTCGTCGGACAAACGACCAATTTCCGGAAGAGCTTTATTAAACCGAGTGTAGTGATAATGGCCGAGGCTCCTGGGCGCGACGAAGTTCGTTATCTGCACGGCTCATTTGGCCAGGGGACGTTCACTTATTATGCCGGCCATGACCCTGAGGACTATCAGCATTTTGTTGGAGACCCGCCAACGGATCTCAACCTGCATAAGAACTCACCCGGCTACCGGCTCATCTTGAATAACGTTCTTTTCCCGGCTGCTAAAAAGAAAAAACAAAAAACCTGATCGGAATACGCGATGTCGGATACACCCGTACCCCCAAACCCTAACACCCAGGTACTCCAACACTCTCAGTCACCAACTGTACAGCAGCGTAATGGAAAAACGGTCTCGCAATCCCATTGCGAGATGAGTGAAATTGTTCTCCCGAACGATACCAACAGCCTGGGCAATATGATGGGAGGCCGGCTCCTGCATCTCATGGATATCTGCGCTGCTATTTCTGCACAACGTCATACTAACCGGGTCTGCGTCACAGCAGCGGTAGACTCTGTCAAGTTTCATGCTCCAATCAAAGAAGGAGAAATCGTTGTTATCAAGAGCCAGGTCAACCGTACGTTTCGCACTTCCATGGAAGTGGAACTAAACGTCTGGGCAGAAAACCCGCTGGCGCAGACGTACAGAAAGTGCAACCAGGCTTTTTACACCTTTGTGGCCGTAGATGAGCATGATCGCCCTATCCCGGTCCCCCCTATCATTCCAGAAACAGACGAGCAGCGCGAGCGCTTCGAAAATGCAGCAAAACGCCGCGAACTCCGCCTTCTTCTGGCCGGCCGAATCTCTCTAAATGACGCCCAACACATTAGAGATGAGTTTATATAGGCCTCAACATGGTATGTTGAGGCGTGCAAGGTGCAAGGTGCAGGGTACAGGGTTTTGTTTCGGGTTACCAGGACTCAACAAAGCAACCAAACACCAAACACCAAACACCGAACACCAAACGCAATCATGCTTCAGCATGATTGCTTTCTGCCTTCTCTTCAGTTTAACAGCCATCGACGTAAGAGCCCAGGATGGGCCGGAGCCGTATAGTCGGTTGGGGATTGGTGGGCAGGCCGGGATTCCTTCTGGGTTGACGGCGAAGTACTACTTCAACCAACGCTTCAGCATCATGGTGGTAAATGCATGGAGCCTGGATCGCTTTCTCCGATTCAGTTCAAACATCGCTTACGAATCACCAATTCCCGATTCACCTTTAAACTACTACGTAGGCCCTGGACTTTTCTTTGGAAGGGAAAACAGCGCCAAAAGAACGGACTTTAAAACGGGGATCACCCTGGTGTTTGGGGTAAACTTCTATATCGAAAAGTTCGAAGTTTTTCTCCAGACAAATCCCGATTTTGCCCTCCATCCTGAGCTCTCCTTCCGCCTTGGCGGCGTTGTTGGGCTCCGGTATTTTTTCTAAGTCAATACCCTCTCCGCATTCTCTTAAAAAGTACACAATTCTTTTACACAAAATACCTGATTTCCCGGGACCCCAGGGCCGATAATCAAGTATGATTGCACCGGAAGAAATACACAACCAATGCACTGTTATTTAAGCCTTTAGATATTTGACTGCAGGCCCATCAACTGTCATTCTGAACGAACGGAGTGAGGAAGAATCTTTCTAAGACGCACCACAAAAGAATTCTGTCTAGGTTTCAATAAATTCCAGATACTTCGCTTTGCTCAGCATGACAAGGTTTAAGGCAACTTCATTATCAAAGAGCTTAAATGACCCTTTATTCAAAACCTATCTAGAAACAGTCAATCAGACTGCAAAAACTTCAAGTTAACCTGTGGCGCAAACTGTAGTGAGTTCTGAAGCTAAGACGCTGAGAAAGGAGCAGCAAGTGGCAGTAGAGAAGGCTGTCCAATTCTATAGGGAAGGACAAAAATCAATTACATTGATTCTCTGTCCTGGATATGGAAAAACACTGGCAAGCCAGCTGATATGCAATGAATTGGCCCGTTTGGGATATATCGATGGCGCGGTCAGCTACGTACCTCGCCTTACCCTTTCCCGGCAGTACGAACTGGATTGGCGAAGAGACAAGCAGGAATTTCGATCCGGCGAGTTTCACATCGAATTCCCCTGGACGAATGGCCGATTCAATGATTTTTTAGTCGGCGATTTTCTTGAGGTTGAAAACGAATACCCCTTAATCTCTCCTCGCATTCCCTCCCAGTTCGGCGCCGTCACAACATACAGCAGCCTGTGTTCAAACCCCCAGATCCATTTTGATCAGTTTAAGCGAGGCAGGTATGCACTCATCCTGGACGAATCTCATCAACTAGGCCAAGAATCCGAAGGTGGACAGGGAACGCAGTCCGCGCAGTTGATTGAAAAGCTGGTTGAATACGCTGCATTTGTCATCATCATGACGGGCACCGAAGTTCGAACGGACCGCAAAAAGATCTTGCCGAAGTACATCAAGTACGAAGAACGCGTCGGCGACAACGGCATGCGCAAGATCTACCTCGTGCCAGATGTTTTAGCGCGCTATACAGACGGTGTGCGTGACGGGTATCTTCGAAAGTTCTGGTATAATCTGGTCGACGTCAATTACTCTAAGGTATACGCCAACCGGACCGAGCAAGTAAATATTGCCTATGAAGACGGCTCTATCAAAAAAGCCGTTAAACACACCCAGGTATGGCAATCCCTGGTCGACAAAGGAGTCGAGCGCTTGCGCAGAGGAAAAAGCTTGATTGACCCTCGCCTGTGCGAACTCATCACAGCGGTGGACCAGGCTCACGCGAGGAAAATCCATAAGTATCTGGAAGAGAAATACCCGCGCCTCCGGTCGCTAATCGCAGTTTCAGACGATGGCGCTAAGGCAAAAAACAACCTGGAGGAATTCAAGCAAGGCGGATACGATATCCTGGTCACTGTAAAAATGGCCTACGTGGGGTACAGCTACAAGTGGCTCATGTACTGGGTATGTGCCTCTCATTACCGTGCGTTTCTGGACCTGGAGCAAACGGCTGGCAGAATCATACGGACTCTTCCCCAATCCACTATACCGCTCAAAAAACAACTCGCCGAAGTCATTGCGCCAGCGGACGTTCGCATGAAAAACTTCTTGTTTTACATGAAGGAATGCAGTGATCGCGGCATCAGTGAGAAGCAAGAGAAAGAAGAAGTACTCGGCGAAGGCACCTATACACCTGAGCTTTACAAAATCGAGAACGTCAGTACACAGCCAGGAATGACCATGAGTCTCTTCCCAGAACTCGACTCACCAAAACCTGCACAAAAATCATTTAAATTCCATTCTACCCCAATGGCCATTACTCCACGGCCCAAAACATACAAGGACACACTGGTCGAACTCCGCACCAAATTACAACGAGCAATGAGCCAGACCAACGTCCTGTTCGCAAAGAAATACAATCGCCCTATTGACCATACCTACACAGCCAATGAGTGTGCTCGGCATTTCCGGGAAGTCATCAATGACAACACCATCCGTACCCCTGAAGACGTGATCAAGCGAATGAAGTGGCTCCAGCATTTCAGGCGGCAAAAGAATCTTCCGATACCAAACTTTAAGCTCGAAGAAATAGAAATGTGGCCCTAATTGGATGTTCTAACGGAGTAATTTGACGCTGCTTTAGGTACTCAATGCGTCCGTAATTCACTTTTCATCCTATTCGAGTTACACATCTCTGGAATTTGCCCTATCTTATTAAAGCTTCTCTGCCTGCATGGCGAAATAACAAGATGAGGCACAAAAACTTTTTAGATCCATACAACACAGTATGCTATACCAACGGGTTCTCATAACAGGCGCAAACGGCTTAGTCGGCCAGGAGTTGGTGGCTCTCTTGAGCCTCCACCGCGACTTTGACGTGCTTGCTACCGGACGAGATGACGCCTCAAAAGTGCCAGGCGGCTCGTTTGGGTATACCCCGTTGGACCTGACCAACCACAAGGACGTCAAGGACCTCCTCGTCAACTTCACGCCGGACGTCGTTATAAACTGCGCTGCAATGACGCATGTTGACACGTGTGAGAATGAGCGTAAAGAGTGCTGGTGTGTAAATGTAGAAGCCGTAGAAAATCTGGCTCGCTGCTGCTTGATGGTCGGCGCAAAGCTCGTTCATGTGTCGACGGACTTCATCTTTGACGGCATCGAAGGCCCTTACCGCGAGGAAGATCGTCCGGATCCCGTTAACTTCTACGGAAAGTCAAAACTTGCTGCAGAGAATGCGATTCGCAAAGCCGGCTTAAACAATTGGGCAATCGCTCGTACTGTGCTTGTTTACGGTGCTGGCAATGAATTGAGCCGATCCAACTTTGTCCTCTGGGTCATCGATCAGCTTTCTCAGGGAAATAAGATCCGCGTCGTAGACGACCAGTGGCGGACCCCAACGTACGCCCCTGACCTCGCACAAGGCCTGCATAAACTGGTTCGTTACGACAAAAGAGGGGTTTATCACCTCTCTGGCCGGGAATTTATGTCGATCTATGACCTTGCCCACAAAGTCGCCAGCGTATTTGACCTGAACACATCTCTCATCGAGCGTATCGATAGCCAATCCTTGAATCAGACCGCTGTCCGCCCTCCTAAAACCGGCTTCATCATTCTCAAAGCAGAATCCGAATTCGGCTTCAAACCCCGCACTCTCGAAGCCGCGTTAACTCATCTAGGCTCCCGTCTGGGACTCCCTGTTACTACCTCTTAAATCAGCCAGGGTTGGCTGATTTGTTTCGCGTTTCGTGTTCCGGGTTTCGCGTTTGTTGCTGGTTTTGGATTAATTCCCCTAAAAATAACCCGAAACGCGAAACACGAAACACGAAACGAAATTACATGACCCATTCATGTAATTTACTTAAGCTCAATGATCGACATTCAAATTATCAGAACGGAGCCCGATAGGGTTCGTGAGGCGATGAAGAAGAAAGGGTATGACGATACCCGTATTGTGGATACTGTAATCAGCCTCGATACAAAGCGCCGTACTACCGTAACCCAACTCCAAGAGATTCAAACGGCCATGAATACGATTTCGAAAGAAATCGGACAGTTATTCAGGGATGGAAAGCAGGAAGAGGCACAGCAGAAAAAAGCCGAGTCGGTCAAGCTTAAAGAACAACAAAAGGAGCTTGAGGAATTGTCAAAAACGATTCAGGAAAAACTGGATCGTGCGCAGCTTGACATCCCCAATATCCCCCATCAATCCGTCCCCGTAGGAAAGACACCTAACGAAAACCAGGTCGTTTTTCAAACCGAAAATCTTCCCACTTTTGAATTTCCACCGCTCCCTCACTGGGAGCTTACCCTCATGCATGGGCTTGTTGACTTTGAGCGGGGATCAAAAGTAACCGGGGCCGGCTTTCCGTTTTACACAGGCAAAGGCGCACGCCTCCAACGTGCATTAATCAACTTCTTCCTGGACATGGCTACCGAAGAAGGCGGATACACTGAAATTCAGGCTCCGCTTTTCGTTAACGCAGCCAGTGCAACAGGTACAGGACAGCTTCCCGACAAAGAAGACCAGATGTACGAAATCACTCGGGATGAATTGTTTGCGATTCCAACGGCAGAGGTACCGCTAACCAACTTCCTCCGTGAAGAGATACTGAGCCAAAAGAATCTCCCCATCCAATACGCCGGCTACACCTCCTGCTTTCGCAGGGAAGCAGGTTCTCATGGAAAACAAGTACGAGGTCTTAACCGACTTCATGCGTTTGACAAAGTAGAACTCGTACACTTCGTTGAGCCTGAGAAAAGTTATGAAGCCCTGGAAGTACTTCGGGAAGATGCAGAGCGCATCCTAAACAAGCTCGGCCTCCCCTACCAGCGCCTCCTTATGTGTACAGGCGACATGGGCTTCACTCAAGCCAAAAAGTACGACCTCGAAGTATGGGCCGCTGGACAACAACGGTGGTTGGAAGTCTCATCTATCTCCAACTTCGAAGCTTTCCAGGCGCGGAGGATGAACATCCGGTATCGAAAAGAAGGCGAGAAAAAACCGCAGTACGTCCACACCCTAAACGGCAGCGGTCTCGCACTCCCCCGCATCGTGGCGGCTTTATTAGAGAACGGACAGCAACCGGATCATTCGATTGTGTTGCCTAAGGTGCTGCACGAGTACACTGGGTTTGATAAGATTGGGAGGTGATTCGACTTAAAGACTTAAAGGAGAATAGCAGAATGCCCAAGCCTTGTCATCCTGAACGAACATCGTGAGGAAGGATCTGGGAAAGCGCGACAAGAATGTATGATAGCTGATTTAAAGTCATGCACGCCCAGATCCTTCGGCTTCGCTCAGGATGACAAGATTAGAGGGTACAGCTAGATTACTATGCCGAATACCTCCTTAATCCATCCTCACCACAGAAGCCTCCACAGGAGTCCGATCCCTACTCGGTACTTCTTCTGGATACCCAGCCCATAGTATACCCACAATCTCCTCTTCTCGTGGATCTAACCCCAAGATATCGTACATCTCTTTAGTGCGGGTGAGCTTTGTCGTGGACCACTTCGAGCCGATGCCTTTATCCCAAAGATAGAGCGAAAAATTGTGAATTGCGCAGCAGGTAGCGGCATAGTTCTCTTTGGTGCGCAAGGCATCCTGGCATTTCTTGCTGGTAATGACCGTGGTTGTTGGCATGCTGAGCCACTTTGCCCTCTTTACCTTTTTATACATATCCGACTTGCCGTCCATATGAAGGGCGACATTCATATCTGCTAACAGGGATACTGTCTTTGGCCCGAGGAGGTAGAAGGTCCAGGGCTCGGTCATTTTGTGATTTGGCGCCCACCTCGCCACATCGATTGCGTCCAGAATAGCGGACTCAGGAATGGGATCTAGCCGGAAGCTGTGAATGGTTCTCCTTGAACGAATGACGTGCTCAATAGATGAGGCACTCTTTATTTCTACAGACTCAGTTTGCAATATATTACTCCATGTTGCGCTATATGTAACTGGGAACGGCACCCTTGTTTAGACTAAATATAAATAACTATCTTTACACCCGGTTCCGACACCAGAAAATATCACTGTTTCTTCGATTTTGACTCCCCTACGATATGGCTTTCCAGTACGGTATCGAACATGAAATAGCGTTTGAATATGCCGATGGCTCGTTTGCAGACTTTACCAATACGCAGTTTGAAGACTTCTCTGTACTTATCGACCAGATGCCTGTATATGAAACAGACTATTCGCAATTGCGCGTGGGGGATGCTGGTATTCGTTACAAAAGATGGTACATCGAAGGATTAGAACGATTCGATAATGAGGGGCACATGCTGTACTGCACGCCAAAAGGCATAGAGATTCGAACAACAATTCATCCTAGCCCTCAAGATGCAGTATCCGAGTTGAACTCGAGTTTCAACATGCTGAAAGAAACGTGCCAATCTTATGGATTCACCCCACTTCTTACCAGTTATAACCCCGTCAGCCCCCCCTTTCAAATAATTCCACCTTTCAATGAGTACGAACTTCAAAAATTTGCAGTCACTTCGGTGGAAAAGCTCGCAATCCCGATGATGACCTATGGTCCAGACTTGAATATCTCTACTCCTGGACTCACAGATGCTGAGCTGATTTCTATCGCAAAGAAACTCGTTTACGCCACTCCTTTCATCATCCCCTTCTCGTTCAGCTCACCCTTTGCGGAGGGTGTACTTTGGGAGGGACTCTCAAAAAGGACGGTGTACCGATCTGGATTTCGCCCTGTAGTGATTGCTTATTTGAAGGACAAAACAAACGTAACAAAGAGCCACCCCATCATCACCAAGGAAGCTCGCCTGGATGCGGAAACCGGTCGTATCGAGTACAAAGCCTTCGACAGCTGTGGCGACTTTTCCCTTTACGGAAGCCTCCTGGTGCTCTTAAAGGGACTCATTCTCGATACAACTATTTCTGATCAGCTTATCAAACCTGATGTGCCGCTAATCATGGCTTCAGCAAAGGAAGGTTTTACCAATCCCTCGATTTATGAAGGGGCCCGTTTACTGCTGGCATCAGCACGAGCTGCCCTGGATACCCGTGAGGATCGGCGATGGCTCGATCCACTAGAGGAATTACTCACCCGTAAGGCTTCCCCAGCTTCTTACATAATCCAGCAGGCACAATCTGGGGCGGATATGTTTGCAGTAATGAAGAGCCATTATACATGGACGATAGCGTCTGAATGTTCTGCCAAACCCTCCTTTTCCTAGATACCCCCTCCCATCTTTTTTCATTCTTAACACGATCTAAACTTGCGCTCGCTCGATAAATATATTACATTTCGACTCGTTATTTATATTCAGTCTAAATAAGAATAGAGATTTTTCCCTCTTGATAGATGCGCACACTTCTTAGAGTGCTTCCTTTCCTCTTGCTAACACTCGATTGCCTTGCTCAGGAGGCTCCGGCAGACTCCATGGCTCATTACAAGCTAGAGTCTGTCGTGGTTACAGCCACTCGGACACCTAAGGACATTGAGGATGTGGCTGTCCCTACGCGTATTCTGTCTGCACAAGAGTTACAGTCCCGTGGAATCCTCCGATTGACTGATGCGCTGGCCGAACTCCCTGGGCTTACGGTTAACTTCGATCACGGCGCAGGCATTCAAGTGCAAGGATTTGATGCTGACTACACGTTGATCTTGATAGATGGCGAACCTGTTATCGGCAGAACGGCCGGCACTCTGGACCTTGAGCGCCTTACTGTTGCTGGAATTGAACGCATTGAGGTAGTTTATGGCCCCTCCTCTTCCCTCTACGGCAGCGAAGCATTAGCCGGCGTTATCAACATCATCACCCAGAAAGCGAGCGCCCCGTTAGCCGCTACTTTTAGCTCGCGATACGGCACACACCAAACAACTGACTTTGCAGCTTCTCTTACAGCATCTTCTGATCGTGCCGGAATTAAAGCACTGTTTAATCGCTACAGTTCTTCTGGCTACGATCTCAACCCGGACACTTTTGGCTCTACCACTCCAAGTTTTGTCGATTATACTGCAGACGTACGAGCCCACTGGGACATTGAAGATCGCACAAAAATCACTCTTGGTGGCCGATTAGCGTGGCAAGATCAAGATGCCGACTTCGCACTGATCAATACACCCGACCCTTACAAACAAACCGAAAACCAGATTGATTGGAATCTTCACTCCGAACTTAGCTTACGCTTCTCTAGCCAGATTGAAACCATTGTCACCCTCTATTCGGCCACATTCAGCACGGAAACGGAGCAGCGAAACCAGGTAGATCAGACGCAGCTGTTCTTTGACAGCATCGATCAATTTTATAACAAAGCAGAAATCCAGACCAATGCCTATTGGAGCGCAAATCATCTGACTGTTGCAGGAGCTGGGTTCATAGAGGAATCACTGAATGGTGAGCGATATGATGGATTTAAACCCAATGCATCAAGCCAGTTTATTTATATCCAGCATGAATGGCTTCCCTCCCCCTCCCTGGATATCAATGTTAGTGGCAGATTTGACGCGCACGAAAGTTATGCATCGCGCCTCTCTCCTAAGCTCTCCCTCTTGTATCGACCTTCATCACGGTTACGATTTCGCTTCTCGGCAGGGAGCGGATTTAAAGCACCTGCCTTCCGTCAACTCTTCCTCAACTTCACAAATGCAGCGGCCGGCTATACGGTGCTGGGCTCGACACAGCTAGAATCTGGCATCGACCGCCTGAACAATGAAGGAGCCATCGACGATGTCTTCATTGATCCCACCAACTTGCAAGAAATCCAGGCAGAGCGATCCATCGCCTTTAATGCTGGGGCCTCCATAAACGTGCTCCCCAATACGGACCTTACAGTAGGAGTATTCCACAACAATGTGCGTGACCTGATTGAGACGCAACCTGTCGCTCAGAAATCCAATGGATCCTTTGTCTACAGCTATTTTAATCTTAACCGGGTATACACGCGTGGCATAAACCTCGAGCTATCTACCAGCCCATTACAATGGCTCAAATTCTCCAGTGGATACCAGTTTCTACAAGCGCGTGATCGAGACGTTGTTGATGCCATTAATGAAGGACGAGTCTTCGGCCGCACGTTAAACAACAGGGATTACGTCATTAGCCTGACTGACTATGAAGGCCTCCTGGGAAGATCGCCCCATTCAGGCACGATTCGTACTGTTTTTACATCGCCCAAGCAATCAATTTCTGCTGATATTCGAGGTATTTGGAGGAGCCGTTATGGATACCGCGACATCGATGGTAACACCATTGCAAACCTGGATGAAGAATTCGTCCCCGGCTATATCGTTTGGAATTCGACGATCACAAAAAATTGGTCGATCCGCTCACGGCGAACACTTACAGCACAATTCGGCATCAGGAATCTTTTCGACGTGACCAAACCGTCTCTCATACCCTCATTACCCGGGCGCACATTTTACACAAGCTTACAACTATCTCTTTAAAAAGCTCAATCAATCAAATGAACCATACATACTCCTTTCCCTTACTCGTTCTGGCCTGCGCGCTCTTTTTTTTCGGCTGCGACAGCAACGATGATGAAGACAGCGCCCCCTTACAAGCCAGTACTATTCAAGACATCGCAGCGGATCCAGTCACAGGCCGAGATCCTGTCACAGGTCAACCGTTCAGTTTGAATCAGTACGCCCTTGTCAGCCTTCGCTCTGGAGCCGTAGTGCTACCCTTTGACGCAACAAACCGCGGTGACTCTAGCTCTACGTCCTGGGATATCGGCTTCCAGGGTACCAATATCATCTTTAACGGCGGAGCCAGTGGGCCAGGAGAGGCCGCTGCGGTTATACTAGAGCAGCCTTTCGAATCCGTGACAGAAGCCCCTGCAGACTCTGAATTCAGAACCGATGGGACCTCGATCTGCACCACCTCTTCTGGAGATGCAAGTGCCCCTCTCGCCGTGTGCGCTGGCTCGGACAATGGATGGTACAACTACAATCCTGCTACGAATCTGATATCTCCGCTGGCCGGCCGCACTATCGTGGTCCGTACAGCCGACGGGCGCTTTGGTAAGTTTCGCATCTTGAGTTATTACCAGGGTAATCCTCCTATAACCGACGTAACGGCCCAAACACCCTCACGATACTATTCAATAGAGTATGTTTTTCAAGAAGATGGCTCACGCCGCTTGGAATCACTGTAACCGGGTTTGCTACATACTGGAACTCTATTGGTAGATCACCAGCATCTCGGAGCGTTACCTCCTCCGGGATGCTGAATTTTCAGCATAAGACACAATACATCCCCTAGATATACATGAACGCTCTCATCTTTCGCCTTCATCTATTATCACTGACTCTATTCTGCATCTGCTATTCTGCAAGTACCGCGCAACCCCGTGCGCCTCAGCAGGACCAAATCGTTGCACTGGGAGGGAGCATAACAGAAATCATTTACGCGCTTGGCGAGCAACACAAACTTGTTGGTGTAGATCAAACCAGCATCTATCCACACGAAGCAACACAACTCGAACAAGTAGGCTACTTCCGCAACGTCTCAGCAGAGGGCATACTCTCCCTAAACCCCACAACAGTCTTCGCCCTGGAGGGTGCTGGACCACAAACTGCTCTAGATCAATTAAAAGCGGCTGGAGTAGCCCTCCATATAATCCCAAACACACAAACGCCTGAAGGGGCTAAAGACAAAATCCGATCTATTGCGGCTTTGCTCGACGACATCGATCACGGAGAGCAGCTCATCAAAAAACTGGAATCTGACTTACAGTATGCAAAAAGCATGCGCCCCGACATCATGGATGAAGCACGCGTTTTGTTTGTTTATGCACGTGGAAGTGGCAGCATGAATATTGCAGGGAAAGAAACGGCTGCCGATGCAATCATTCACCTGGCAGGAGGCGATAACGTGGTAACCGAGTACACGAATTACCGCCCGATGTCAGCGGAGGCCGTGGTCGCCTCTTCGCCTGATGTCATTCTTATGCTTGATCATGGGCTTAGCAGCATCGGTGGGATAGATGCCTTTCTGAAAACACCAGGCGTCGCCCTTACACCTGCTGGCAAGAACCGAAGAATTATCTCCATGGACGACATGCTCGTTCTTGGTTTTGGGCCACGGCTCGGCCAGGCAGTGCTTGAACTCCAATCATTACTCTACGACTCGGCTCCGTGAATCTCTCATCCGCCACTACCTCCTCCCCTACATTGCATACTCGCAGTCCAGGGCAAGTTTTAAAAGGACGTGTTCGGCGTAACCGGATAATCTCAGTTATTCTGCTGACCATTCTACTACTAAGCACACTGCTATCAATTGGAATGGGTGGTGTTTCGATTACACCTCTACAGGTCTTTTCCATCTTTTTAGACCGCCTGGGCATCGAAAGCCCCTGGCAGTACACAAATCAGCAAGAAATGGTACTGTTTGCAATTCGGCTGCCAAGAGTCTTGCTCGCCATACTGGTGGGTGCAGGGTTGTCTGTCAGTGGCGCAATCATGCAGGGTCTGTTTCGAAATCCTCTGGCTGATCCGGGATTGGTGGGTGTTTCGAGTGGGGCAGCCGTTTTCGCGGTGGCAACGATCGTTTTTGGTACAACGCTCCTCGGTGGCATTTCATCTTTGCTCGGAACATACATGATCCCGTTTGCCGCCTTTTTAGGCAGCATGGTTGTTATTTTCACAGTTTACCGCCTTTCCACCTGGCAAGGCCAAACGTCAGTTGCTACCATGCTTCTTGCCGGCATTGCATTAAGTGCCATAGCTGCGGCAGGCATGGGCCTAATGATCCTTATTGCCGATGAATCCCAATTGCGTGATATCACGTTCTGGACCCTCGGTAGCCTGGGAGGAGCCACATGGACCACGCTCTTGATTGTATCGCCTTTTATACTCCTGGGCCTATTAGGCTCATTACGCCTTGCTCGGCCATTGAATACCATCTTACTGGGTGAATCAGCAGCAACACACCTCGGCATTCAAACAGAACCCTTAAAACGGAAGGTAATATTAATCACAGGCCTGACGGTCGGAGCAGCCGTTGCAGTTACGGGAATCATCAACTTTGTGGGCCTCGTGGTGCCTCACCTAGTCCGCCTAACCATTGGCCCCGATCACAGGACGCTGATCCCTGGATCAGCATTACTCGGCGCCTCTCTGATGCTCTTGGCCGACCTTATTTCCCGTACCATTATTTCCCCTGCAGAGCTACCCATAGGACTGGTAACAGCACTTATAGGAGCACCCTTTTTCCTGTGGCTGCTTCTTCAGTTCAGGCAAAAAGCGGGGCTTGGTTTTTAAGGACTCGGAGATATGATTGAGCTCAACAACATAGAGTATTGCGTTAGCAAAAAACATCTCCTTGAGGATGTGTCACTGGGTATAAAGCCTGGCCATGTTACCGCACTTGTAGGGCCTAATGGAGCCGGAAAGTCTACGCTGTTTAAGGTGGCAACGGGAGAACTTGAACCAACCAATGGATCTGTCCATATCAATGGTAAACCCGTTCCAAAGAAAGCAAGCAGGCAACGCGCTCAGATTCAGGCCGTCGTAAATCAGTCATCCCCACTTAATTTTCCCTTCCCTGTTTTTGATGTCGTACTGATGGGACGGACACCACACATTCACCACAGAGAATCCAGGGAAGACATTGACCTTACCTGGATTGCAATGCACTGCCTCGGTATAGAGCATCTTGCTCACCAATCATACACTACCCTATCAGGGGGAGAACAGCAACGCGTTCATATTGCAAGAGCCCTTGCTCAGCTTCTAAACAAAAAGCCTGATACCACACTCAAGTATCTATTCTTGGATGAACCTACGTCAAACCTTGATGTGATGCATCAGCATGGCGTTTTTGAGTTATTGCGTTCTTTTGCAAAAGAACAACAACTGGGTATCTTTATTGTAGTACACGATCTTAATCTAGCCGCTCAGTATGCGGATACGGTAGCACTGCTCAAGCAAGGCAAACTGATTTCATCCGGAAGCCCGCATGAGGTACTCGTACCTCATGCGATCGAAGAAGTATTTTCATTATCTGTACACGTGCTGCGCCATCCATGTAGGGAATGTCCGTTAATAGTGCCCCTGGGGCCCTCGAATGACCATAAGATGCAGGTATCACAGCCTGTCCAATTTAACATCAACAACTAATTCTTTTTAAATCATGACCACCGCAACGTTAAAAGCAACATGGAATACGTTCAAGCAGGAAAACCCCAAAGTGCGTATTCGTGATGCGGCAAAAAACTTGAACGTTTCAGAGGCTGAATTGCTTGCTACCAACATTGGGAGTTCTGTAGTTCGGCTCAGGCCCGATTGGTATGACATGCTGCTAGAAATGGAAGGCCTCGGTGAAGTGATGGCCCTTACACGCAACGAACTGTTCGTGCACGAAAAGATCGGCAGCTACAGCAATGCGTCCATTTTCAAGGATCATAAGATGGGGCAAACCCTGGATAAAGACATTGATCTGCGTATTTTCTTCAGAAACTGGCATCATGCCTTTGCTGTGGTTCAAGAACGAAATGGGGAAACAAAGCGGAGCCTGCAATTCTTTGATGCCTACGGCAATGCCGTTCACAAAACCCATCTCCGCCCAGAAAGCAACGTGGCATTCTTTGATGCTTTTGTTGAAAAATACTGGCATGAAGATCAGTCTGATGGGATTACAGTTGAGCCACCTGCAGAGAAAAAGCCAGAACAGCCTGACGAGGAGATTGATGCCGAAGCATTGAGAGAAGCCTGGAGAAATCTCAAGGATACCCACGACTTCATCTTTATGCTGCGCAAGTTCAAAGTCAGCCGGCTTCAGGCATTTCGTATCGCCGGCCCTGAATTTGTCCGGCAAGTAGCTACGTCGTCGTTCCAGGCCATATTAGAAAAGGCTTCAGAGGAAGAGCTGCGCATCATGATCTTCGTGAACAACCCGGGGTGTGTACAGATACACAGCGGAACAGTAGAACGTCTCAAACTCATCCCTGGATGGTACAATGTGCTTGATCCTCGCTTTAACCTCCATGTACGTCACGAAGAGATTGCAGCAGCCTGGCTGGTCACAAAACCCGTCGAAAACGGTACGGTGACGTCGCTAGAGTTGTTTGATGCGGCAGGTGATGCGCTTTGTTACGTCTTTAGCAAGCGTAAAGAAGGGGAATTGGAAAGTGAGGTGTGGAGAAATATCCTTTCATCCATCTCTTGAAGCAAATGAACAAACCAGGTTGGAAGGGGCCCTCTTCCTCCTGGTTCATTCACTTCTTACTTGGATCGAATGCCCAGCTTTTCGAGCTGTTTTTTATCTTGCCTGAAGGCCAGACGGGCAGCACCTATAAAGCGAAGCATCCAATCGTCCAGCATGGCAATCGCCTCCCTCCTCCGCTGCGTTGCCACCTGGGCTATACCGCTTTGAAGCTGTTGCTCGTGCATAGCATCTGCGAGTGCACTGACGTCAGCCAATCGATCATCCAAGACTTCAGGCATGAAATTGTAGAGTTCAACAAAACTCCGAATCTCTTCATTGTCCTTTAGCTCTTGGTAGAAGGATTGCACGTTAAACAAAAACGTATCCTTCCGGCGATCAACAGGTCTGTTGGCTCCCAAGCGTTCGAGCAATCCTGGCCGGTCCTTTAGCCTTCTAAACAAGATGCGGCGATCCGTCAAGTAGGTATCATAGACGCGGCTGAATAGCTCGTTTGCTTTTCGAGTAGCCTCCATGCGTTGTCCGTATTCGGCTATACGATTGACTTGAAGTGATTGAACATTCTCCTGAATCGCCAACCCCTCACTCAGTTTTTCGGGCGTAAACCCAAATTGAGCAAGCGGCTCAGCCAATTCAGCATCGTTCAATGCGTTTTGGATGGTTTCACGAGAAAGCGTGATCTTTTCGGAAATGCGTAGTACTGGAAAGTTCATGGTTTTTCTCCAGATGTGTAGATCAGACTCGACCTACGGATTAATAAAAAGCATCACCCTGCAGTGTGAAATGACTTGCATTCATATGGCACCCCACATATGTCGGATACCCTACGAAGACACAACCAATATACGCTCACAATCGTACCACCAAAAGAGTATTTGGAGCAATTTATTAATTAAGCGTGCGCTTTTGGAGTATTCAGACATGAGCCACACATGGATTTGGCTCTATATATTCTATGTTTGGTGGCACTGAACAACCCTAGATGTCACCTGGAGAAATTACACGCCATTTCTAAAATCCTAGATGTCATTGGGAAAAATTACAAACCACTTCTAGAATCCTAGATGTCACTCGTAGAAATTACCAGTCGCTTCTAGAGTTCTAAATATCTCTTGCAGAAATTACGAGCCGCATCTAGAGATGCTAGATGTCTCCAGTAGAACTTACGAGCCACTTCTAGAATCCTAGATATCACCCGTAGAAATCACAAATCACTTCTAGAATTCTTGATATCACTCGTAGAAATCACGAACCGTCTCCTTGCACATGCATATGTGGCAATAACTGATTAAATATGTAACCCTTCTCTTCTCTCCTTCGTTTTGATTCCGAATTCAAGCTCTAAGACGGCAGCGGTCGGCTAAGAGTATTTAAACAACTCGTCCTGATATCACAGAATCAGTATTGATATGGAATCACCTTTTAGGTTTTTAATCCTATCCATTTGCCTGTTGTACTCATGCCAGGTAACACAGGACAAGCCAGCCACACCCGAAGGAATTTGGCAGTCGGTAGGCTATGGCCGGATATTACAGATTGAGCACGCGTCTTACGCACACTATGATGTTACAGAGATTTCTTGTTTGCCTATCGATAAAGGGCACCCAACTGATTTTGAAGAAACACTCAGTTTGTCCAATGATACCCTTGCTATAAGCGATGGGATTAGCATGTACTACTATACCCAATTGGACGAACTGCCCCCCTTGTGCAGTAGTAATAACCATGGTGCAAATGATCCTATTCATAACTTCGAAGTCTATACTAAGACCTATGAAGAGCATTACGAGTATTTCCAACTCAACAAGATAAATTGGGATAGTCTTTATTCAGCATACAGAACCAAAGTCTCGGCAGGCACATCTGATGCGGAGCTATATCTCCTTTTAGAAGATCTCCTAAAAGAGCTCAAGGATAATCACGGTAGTATCGAACCTACCGATGAAGTATACGCAGCTGCTGATCAACAGAGTAATCGTGTAGAGGAAGCGGAAAACGAAAGAGAATACGGCGATTTTGAAATAGCGCAACTTGTAGCTGATCACTATTTAGATGATGAGCAAACAGAGGATTCCTGGCTAATCAAATGGGGAAGAATGGAGAACAACATCGGATATATTCAGGTCAAGGCCATGTTTTTATACGCCGACATAGTTGTTCCAGACAGTCTAATAGAAGAGAAAGGATATGTCGGGGCCTACTTTGAAGAGCTTGGCAAATGGAGTGAAGCTGAACAAGTCGCGCTTGAGATAAACGGTGTAGGAAGCATCATGGATAGAGTGATGCGTGATCTTGAAAACACGGAGTCTATAATTCTCGATGTTCGCTTTAATGGCGGCGGCAAGGACGAGGTAGGCCTGGAAATTATGCGGCACTTCAACGCAGTCCAACGCCTCGTGGCGTCAAAAAAAGCAAGGCATAAAGGCGGTTACACCCGAAAAACACCTGTATATCTTGATGCCCACCCAAACCCATATACAAAGCCAGTATACCTTCTAACTTCTCAACAATCTGCAAGCGCAACTGAGATAATGGCAATGAGTGCAATGCAGCTGGCCCATGTAAAACGCATAGGCTCACATACAAACGGGGCTCTATCCGACGCATTGCCAAAACGATTGCCAAACGGCTGGCATTTTACCCTATCAAACGAGATATACACGAATCAAGAAAACGTCATTTATGAAAATGAGGGTATACCCGTTGATATTGACCTTAATTATCCAGCTGACAGGCAATCGTTTTTTAGGCAGGTGGCCAATGATTTAGAGCAGGACAAACAAGTCGTGCTCAGCACCATCTCAAGATTCTAGGGTTATTTCGCTTACATTTTTTCTGCTTCATTGCAGTAGGAATCTCATAGATTCAGCCTACTGTATAAAGAGCAAGAAGAGGATCATATCCGTCCAAGAATTCCCTACCTGTTGGCTCGATGGTTACATCCATCGGGTGCATCAGGGGCTGGGATCCAGGATCGCCGAAGATCCAGTGACGCGATGGAATGAATACTGCGAACCGGGAATTGGGCAAATCAACCCGTTCGGCATCTCCGTACTGAGAGCCGCTGCCACCTGGGGAAACGCCCACAAATTGCGCCGAAGTCTCTGAGCCAATGGCTGCAACGAGGTTGCCGGCAGCGGAAAATGTATTTCGATCTGTGAAGACGAACAGGCGCCCCGCTTGATCGATGCGATCGTCCGTCAGGAAATCCAGGATGCCCGGAATGAGCTGATTGTTGCCGCCGTTATTCTGCCGTAGATCAAGGATTACACGCTCGATACCTCCAGCGTCAATGAGTGCTAGCACACGTTGTCCAAATTCTTCCAGGTCCTCACTGCCGGAGGTTGGCTGGACTGCATTGAGGCGCAGATAAAGGATTCCATCTGCCTGGAGGTGCTCTAGCCAGAAGTTCTCATTACGGTCGGTCAGGTATAAGGGTGGGTTTGAGGGTGTTGGCAGGTTATAAATCGACTCCAGTCCATACTGGTTAGGAGCGACCGGTGATATACCCACAGGCCCAGAGTCAAACCTATACATCGGTGCATCAGCATCTTCTATGATGCCGAGTACTTCAAGGATTTCGGGAGTGATATACACCAGGTTTCTGAATGCGATGAGGGAGTTTTCATTGTCGCGTGGAATCAGAGGGTCGATGACGCGATTAACCTCTTCAAGGCTAAATTCACCGATGCCCAACAGTTTCATTCCTAAAACCTGAGAGTGAGCCGGAGCGGCGTCAACAACAAATACGCCGTCCGCAAATCGATATAGCTGAATCGGGACAATCTGGAACCCAGTTCCCTCGAAAAAGCTGATGGCCATATGGCCATCTCGCTCAGTGGCAGGAAGAGCAACAAGCCGAAGGAATTCGACGAAAACCTGGTCGTCGCTAAGTGATGGGATTTCACTATCTAGGCGGGAACGCACTTGCTCGAAGACGGATCGATTTACAGTATGGTACAGGTCCGGATGAATCTCATTCATGCGATCAACAAGGTGAGCCAGATCCTCTCGCCATTGGCCATCTCGTGATTCCTCTGGATCTTCCGACACTGCACTGTCTCCGCATCCAGCCATAAGAGTGATCACTATGAATATGAGGCTTGCCCGCTTAAGCAGGGCTGAAAAAACGTTGCGATGTATATGCATTGATTTCTTCTTCAGTATTATGGTATGCGTCGTAGTTTTACCGTGTGTTTTCACTTGAGCGATTTTCGTGATATACGGTGCTAAATGGGGAAATATGCATACTAATGGGTCCCAAACGCTGATTTGGGACTTGTTTATTATAGGACGAGATGAGAAACCCTATTTTATGAAGCGACGAACTGGCGTTTTTTATATTCGCCTGGAGACATTCCCGTATGCTGCTTAAAAATGCGATTCAATGAAGTTTTTGAACTGAACCCACTATCCATTCCGAGTCCAAGCACGGTGAACTGTTGATTGTCGGGATCAGCGAGAAGTTCCTTAAGGTGGTTCACTCGATAGGCATTAACGAAGTCATAAAACGGTTTCTGGGCTTTTGAATTGATCGTTTGAGAAATGTTATGCGTCGTAACTCCGATCTTCTGTGCAAGGTGATGGACTTTTAAATCTGGGTTGAGGAAGATGTGTTCATCGGAAAAACACTGTTGAATCCGACGATAGATGACATCCATCTCCTCTTCTTTGAGTGATGAGGTTTGATACTTAACCTTTGTTATGCCAGGAAGCACTTGATCACTGTTTTCCCCAGTGTTGCTGCCTGCACGTTCCAGGTCTTGAAACTCTGCTAGATTGTATTGTCGAACCCCATGATAACAAAAGTAAAACAGGATGGCTGTTGTTATCCCGAAGATGATGGCGAAGGGCGTTTCAATCCCTTGAAGGAAATCAAAATTATACAGTAGAAAAGTAAACAAGACCGCCGCATTGGCAACGATCAGAATGACTGTAAAATTATGCACCCAGTTCAGTTGGATAGACTCGATCGAAGAATAATAATCTTTAATCCGGTTACGATAGGCTTTAATCCGCTGTAGGAGCCAGAACAGAACAATCAGATCGAATACAAACCCTGCCTTATAGAACACCTGGTAGATCGGAGTGCCTTCCTCATAAAGCAGTCGCAAGGATTCCTCATCGTACTCACTCAGCACGGCCATATCGAGAACCGAAAAGACCGCAAAAACAACTGCGAACGACCCGACCCACCACCATCTTCGCTTCATCCGATGCCCCCCGTCCAGCAACAAGAGTGCGTAGATTACATAGGTAGGAAATAGAAAATGATGCGCCAGGTTCTGAAAAACGAAAGAAAGAGGCGTCAGTTGGATCGAGATCCAGGCATGAGACCATAACAGCGCTGCAAATAGACCAATGACAGCCATCAACGTATAGTCGACTATATTCTTCTGCTTCTTCCTTATCACCGTGAGCAATAATAGAGCAAGAATACTTATTCCAATGCCTATGACCGTTTGCATACTCGTGTAGTTGTATTTGTTCGGAGAAAATACAACATACCAGATCGTTATCAAGTGGCTAAGCTGCCGCCTTCTTTAATGCAACCACATCATGCATATGCACATCCTGCTGCGGGAACGGGATAGAGATGCCTTCTTTATCGAAGGATTCTTTCACTTTTTCTGTGATATCCCATCTTACAACTGAAAAATCTGCTGTTTTTACCCAAGGACGCACTACAAAATTTACGCTGCTATCAGCCAACTCTGAGACAGCTACGACGGGAGCAGGATCTTTAAGCACCCGTTCGTCTGAGGCTACGATTTCCTCAAGCACCTGCTTGGCTTTTTTGATGTCGTCGTTATACCCAATACCAAACACCATGTCTATTCTGCGCTTGGACTCAGCAGAGTAATTCGTAATGTTGCCCCCTGTGACGCTGCTATTGGGAATAATTACCGTTTTATTATCGGGCGTCTTAAGTGTTGTCGTGAAGATATTGATGTCGTTCACAGAGCCTGCAGTACCAGCAGCTTCAACATAATCGCCCTTTTTGAAGGGACGGAAGATAATTATCATTACGCCGGCTGCAAAGTTTGATAGCGAACCCTGGAGTGCAAGACCAATAGCAAGGCCCGCTGCTGCTAATATCGCTGCCAGGGAGGTCGTCTCAATGCCTAACTGGCTGAGCGCTGCAATAACGATAAAGGTCAATAACAAACCATAGACTATGTTGCTCAGAAAGCCAACCAGCATCTCATCAGCCTTTGCTTTACTCATTGCTTTACGCAAAATACCAGTAACCGCTTTTGCAGCCCAGCGCCCGATGACAAAGATAGCTATGGCAGTAAGGAGCTGGACGCCGTACCTCAGTGCCAATTCAGTCCACTGCTGAGCATCACCCTGTAACAATTCATTAAAGTCCATGATCTCTCTTTTGAATACCGTTTAAACGTTGTTTTTACCCTATGCTGTATGGCAAAATGATTCCTTGTTCGATAGGTTTCATGGCAGCACTCTGTTAACAGTAAAATAGCATTCTGAGCTGCGTGTAATCTCCGCTCGAATTCTGCTATCTTCCTCTAGCCATCCTGGCCCAGCTTGTAAAGACCGTTCGTGCGGATATACACGATGGTCTCTTGATCAGCAGCGCTTACCCGATGCTCAGAAGAGCCCTCAGCACCGAAATAACTTCCGGGCTGGAGGGTTTGGGGTTCAGTTTCGCCATAAAGTAAATTGCCCTAGTGTTCGGGCCCACATTGGCGCTGGATTACCACCAAATCTAGCAATAAAAAAGGCTACATACACTACTCATATCGGAGTGCATCGATAGGATTGGCTAGAGCTACTTTAATGCTATGGTACCCTGACGAAAACAGAGTAATTATCGCGGCCGAAACTCCGGCAGCAATAAAGATCCAGGCGCTTAATTCTACCCGATATGCAAATCCGTCCAGCCAGTGATTAATAGCAAAGTAGGCAATCGGGCAGGCGAATAGGTAGGCAATGGCGAGCAGTTTCAGATATTCAACGGAAAGCAATTGCACCAGCGAAGCCGTGTTTGCACCCAATGTTTTTCGAATGCCAATCTCTTTGGTTCTTTGCATAGCCGTATACGCAGCAAGGCCGAACAGGCCCAGGCATGCCACAAGGACAGTCAACATCGTGAAATAGATAAAGAGTTGCCCTGTTTGACGTTCAGTACGATACATGGCTTCGATATCCTCTTCTAGAAAGCTGTACAGGAATGGAGCTTGAGGCACAAAGCTGTCCCATGCCTCTTGCATTGAAGCGATCGTACCGGGTAAGTCAGACCCATCCATATCCACAATAATATACCGGCTGGACGCATCTAGCTCGAGCAACATGGGGTCGATGTGTTGCCGGACAGATTGAACTTGAAAATCACCGAGGACGCCAATCACAGTTTTATGAGTTCCCTCAATTTTGATTCGCTTTCCTATAGGATCATCCCATCCCAACACTTCGATGGCGGCCTCATTCAGCAAGATCGCATCTTGATCACTTGAGAAATTTCGATCAAACGCTCTGCCTTTAACAACGTTGATGCCAAGAACATCGACGAAGTCGTGGTCTACTCGGAATCGATCAACCATTAAAAAACCGTTTTCTTGATCGAAATCCTCTACATCTTCAGGGCTGAAAAACGATATGGCAGTCAGTTTAGTGGGCACACTTGAACTCATCGTGACTCCTTGAACTGCTGCGTGGTCAAGTAAGACCTGTTTAAATGTGTTTGCCTGATCGTCCAAAACATTTCGGGTCATTATGACCAGTTTATGTTCTTTATCAAACCCTAACCGTTGTTGTTGCACGTAGTCCAGTTGGCGATAAATGATGATTGTGACAGCTATAAATCCTATAGATGCTGCAAATTGAAATACGACAAGCCCCCTGCGCACCATTGTCCCGGAGCGCGTCCGAATTAACGATTTTAATATAGAGCTGGGATTAAAACTAGAAAGTAAAAGGGCCGGGTAACTACCTGCCAAAAACGTAAAGAGAACAATACCTGCCAAAACCCAAATCCAGAATTGAGGAGAAGCCAGTTGCATTGAAAACTCTCGATTCATGACCTGACTCACAAAGGGTATTGCCAAATGAGCAAGGCCAAGGCCTAGAACAAGCGCTATCAAGATATACAAAAATGACTCGCCCATGAATTGGCCAAACAACTGCTTGCGATTAGCACCTACAGCTTTACGAACCCCAATCTCTCGTACTCGTATGGCAGAACGAGCTGTTGTTAAATTGATGTAATTAATACATGCCAGAACCAATATCAGTAAAGCAATTGCCGAGAAAAGCATAACGTACGTAACATCGCTCTGAGGCTCAATGTCATTTACGGCTTTTGAGTAGAGATGAATACTTGTAAGAGGTTCTAATGCCAGCTCTGCATCATTTATACGTGAATCCAGGTGATTCTCCTGGATTGCAATTAAGCTTTGCGAAAGGTTCTCTATTTGATTTTGCTCATCCAGTAGAACATAGGTATATCGAGTCCTCGACCAGAAATCAGTTACTCCAACGTCGGTTGATGACACAGAAGCAAGAAGGTTTACCCGGAAATGAGAATTGGACGGACTGTCAGCGAGAAGACCCGCCACTTCGTAGGAAATCGTATTACGCAACCACTTGTCTGTCACCTCAATGACCTGCCCAACGGGCTCTTCATTTCCAAAATATTTTTTTGCCGTGGACTCAGCCAGAAAGATCATACCTGGCTGGGACAAGGATTCTTTAGAGCCCTGTAGAATCTGAAAATCAAATACATCAAAAAACGAGGCATCCCCATATCGAAAATGCGATTCGTACAACTGAAGGTCTCCAAAAACGACAAGAGGTTCCTCTTCAATGCTTATCTGAGTGACGGCCTCAACTTCAGGCGAGTCATTAAGCAAAATGGCACCCAAGGGCTGAACGGCTGCCCCCCACCTTGAAACCCCATCCCCGGATGGTACATCCATTTCCAATCGGTAAATGCGATCCGCTTTGCTGTGAAATCGGTCGAAGCTGCGCTCAAATTGAACATAGGCCAGAATGATCAAACAGGCAGCCAGTCCTATAGCCAACCCAGTCACGTTGATCGATGAGTAAACGCGCTCTCTGCGTAGGGCTCTAAATGCTACCTTGAAATAATTTCTAAGCATGGCGGGAGGAATAAGTAATTCGCAATGGGTAGTAGGAAACAGACCGTATTACAAGATGCATGCCTTATCCTTTTATCTAGCTTTTTAGCCCTTTCGCCTGCCTTTTAAAGCCTTACCTCATCTAAACTGTACACCTTCGGTACATCAGCTGTTCGTATTCGCACACTTCAATAACTTCCAATCATGATCAGGTTTAAAAATATCTGTAGATAAAATCGACAATGCTAATAGAGAAGTGATCGCAATAAGGTAGACAGACATTCTCATAGAAAAAAAGCAAAAAAATAAGATGGTCAAGTTTTTTTAGAATCTCGTAAATCAACAATTATGACTGTGATTTTTACGTGATGACTGCCTCCTATCAGCTGGGTTAACATACAGGCATACTCCTTCAGAAAGTTCTTTTCACACCCCTATTTCAACGGGTACTTGAAATATTAGTATTCCACACTCAAGCCCTCCCAGTAGTTGATCCTAGGCGCTACTGCAAGGCAGAAATATGCTTCCTGAAAGAGCCTATGTTCACGCAATCTGTGGCTTTAAAACCCCTTCAAAGCCTGAATATTGCATCTATGTTTAACCCCTTTTTTACTAGAACAATGCACAAAACACTACTTTTCGCACTACTACTATTATTCGTAACCAATACGTATGCACAAGAAAACTCCCTTTCTGAAGAGGACGTTGATGTAAATCAAACGCAAACGATGTCATCGTCGGAGAAAGAGTCTGTTGCAATTTCAGTTGAAGATGACGAAAATGAAGATCAAAACGCAGAAAGTGGGCCTAAAGCTTCATTTTCACTTATCACCATCCAGAACAGCGTCGGGGGATTTTACCCCGTATTTTTGGGCAACATTAAAACGAAGAAAAATTTTGATGTTACCTTTTACAATATCTTCTGGACCAACCCCAGCTTTGGCACTGCTGTAGTTGGAGGTGATCTGCTATTGGAGCAAGGTGTTGGGCTTGGCTTCCACTTTCTTAACAATGACCTATACGTAAACCCTACACTTGGACTGGCACATGGGAAGTTTCTCTCAGGAGGAGAAAGCACTCGGCTTGCAGAAGGTGTAGTACCAAATCTGAACGTAATTTATAACAATGATTGGTTTGAATTTGAGGGATATATCTCCTGGTATAAAGCCGTAAAAGGAGATGAAGCTAACCAGCGCGATTTCATTTTGAACTGGATAGTCCCTGGTGTAAAAATCAATCAATCGTTATCCGTCGGTGGCTTTTATGAGCAATTTACACTGACGCGCGCGCAAAACTCTCCGACGGGGCCTGTATATGTCTGGCTTGGTGGATACGTAAAATTGAAATTCAACAGCGGCATTCATGCCAGGCTTGCCTTCGGATCAAACACAAATACCGATATCAATCCAGCTGGTGAATTTTACAAAGCCTCTGTATTTCTACCCTTCTAGTTAGCCGCCTTTAGAGTCTCATTTCTGGTCAAATATGTCCCCTCTGGTGGAGGAGCTTACACCTCCACTATGGGGCAGACTATACCCTAAAAATACTCAAAAGAACAATTATCATGATTTCTATCTCTCCGTTTTTAGCAAAACACAAAGACCTTAAACGTCCCTTAAAAGATGACATTCCTGGCTCCCAAGAACGTCATTCAACATCCCAAAGAATAGCTTTTAATCAAGGGCCTCTAACTAATTTGTCTGAAGAGGATAAAATCCTATTCGAACAATTCGGACAAGGGCCGATTGTAAAAGCTCCATATGCTTGCATTCATCATGCATTTGAGTCCCAGGCGCAACATCAGCCAGACGCAACAGCAGTTATCCATCAGGGCGATTCCATTACGTATGAGGCGTTAAACCGCCAGGCCAATCGGCTTGCACGAAAGCTCATCTCCCTTGGTGTTCAACCTGGTGATAGTATCGCTCTGTTTTTGCAGCGATCTATCCCCATGGTTGTAGGCATTATGGCTTCTTTAAAGTGCGGTGCCAGTTATGCGCCACAACACGTAGGTGTTGCTCCAGAGTCGCAGTTGGAATTTGTTCTCAGCGCAACTTCAGCCAAAGTGATTCTCACACTTTCACAGTTCAAAGACTTAATCCCTCCTTCCCCAGAGCTCCCAGTCATCGCAATCGACGAAGAAATGGGGATTCCATTTGAGAGTGACCAAAGCTTTAGAGAGAATCTTTCAGTTGATGTGCAGACAGAAAATACGTGCTTTATACTATTTACATCCGGCACGACCGGCAATCCTAATGGTGTGCAGGTTACGCATAAAAATGTATGCAACATCTTACTTACCTCACCAGGCAACTTGGGTATGCAACCGGGCCTGAAGGTTTCACAGATACTGAGCATCGCTTTCGACATGGCTGCGTGGGAAATTCTAGGATGCCTTGGAAATGGCGCGACGCTCTTGATCAGAGGCAAAAACATTCAAGAAGCTGTCGAGCAGGTTGACATAGTTATTGCAACACCCTCTATACTAGGGACCATCGACACTGCAAAATGCCAGCACATTCAAGTTGCTGCAGTCGCTGGTGAGCCCTGCCCTAAACCACTGGCTGATGAATGGTCTTCTTTTAGTACATTCTTCAACTCGTGTGGCCCCACTGAGACAACCATCATCAACACCGCTCAAAATTATACGGCCTCGACGTCGGGATTAACGATTGGGTCGCCGACTCCCAATAACACGGTATATATACTCGATGCAAATAGACAACCTTGTGCAATCGGTGAAGTCGGAGAAATGTGGGCTGGAGGAGATTGTGTATCAGCAGGTTATTTGCACAATGACGCACTCAATGAAGAGCGGTATGTACCCGACCCCTTTCTTGGAGAAGGACGCGTCATGTTTAGGACCAGAGACCTGGGAAGATGGACGTCAAATGGAGAGCTAGAACACTTTGGACGAACCGATGACCAGGTTAAAATCCGAGGATTTAGGGTTGAGTTGGATTCTATTTCAAACACCATCGAGCAAGTGCCGGGATGCACGCAGGCCGTCACCCTAAAGTTGAACAATAGAAACCTGGTTTCTTTTATCCGCCCTGCTTCTGTAAACATTGAGGCTGCAAAAGAAGCCGTTGCATCATCCCTTCCTTATTACTGCGTTCCTGAATTCATTTTAACGATGGATCAGTTTCCAAAAACCTCTCGAGGCAAGGTAGATAAACGGAACTTGCTCGAACAGGCAAAAGCGTTTCAGTCAACTCAACTTCAAACGACAGAGCTTGCGGAGGTGGTAAAATGATTATAAGCCCAATCGCGGTAGAGATTAAGAGGAAGGAGCCGGCTTCGTATCGTCCTGAAAAACCTCCGGAGGATTTGAGACAACTCCTCAACTTCGAACTTCCACCAGTATCTGGATTTGCTCGGAGAGTCTGGAAGCAATCGAGGATGATGCATTATAACAGGTTAATCGTATGTACTCTATTAGTAAACCTGGCAATCCTGTGGATGAGCATCACCACATGGAATTGGTGGACTGCAGAAGGGATCAATCTTCAAGGAGTGTCCCATGTTTTGCTAGCGAACCTATCTTTAGCGATACTAATCCGCCAACAAGCGGTTATCAATATGCTCTTCTGGCTTGCTACAAGAGCGCCAACAAGCTGGCCGCTTAAGATACGCTGGACGCTCGCCAAGGTATATCATTTTGGCGGATTTCACGTGGGTGGCGCCATTGCAGGCACCTTTTGGTTTGCGGGATTTTTAGGAGCTCTTTTGCACCAATATGCACTGGGTGTACCTGGAATATCCGCGGGAACGATGTGGGTTACTGGCGTATTGCTGATCCTGCTTGTTGTAATGATCATAGCCTCCTTGCCGAAATTCAGGGCAAAGTACCACGATACTTTCGAGCGCGTACATCGGTTTGGAGGATGGACTTCACTGGTGCTGTTCTGGATACAGACGGTTATGTTCATCAATGATCAGAGTCAGCATGAAAGCCTGGCAAATGCACTGGGTTCTTCAATAGGATTTTGGATGCTTGTTATCTTAACTGCAAGCATTCTTTTCCCATGGCTTCGCCTCCGTAAAGTCCCAATTGAAGTTCTGACACCCTCTTCCCATGCTGCAATCGTACGATTTAACCATGGTGTAACACCCTTTGCAGGATCCTCCACAGCACTGAGCAGAAACCCCCTATTGGAATGGCATTCCTTTGCAAATGTGCCGGCTCCTAATGAAGAGGGTTTTCGGCTCATTATTTCAAGGGCAGGAGACTGGACAGGTTCGTTTATAGACGACAAACCCTCACACGTTTGGGTTAAAGGGATTACGACTGCAGGAGTGGCAAATATAGAGTTACTCTTCAAACGGGTGGTGTATGTGGCTACTGGAAGCGGGATAGGACCGGTGCTGCCCCACCTGCTCATGAAGCATGTCCCTTCTCACCTGGTCTGGTCAACAAGAAATCCCCGAAAAACCTATGGAGATGCTCTTGTTGATGAAATCCTTGATGCGGAGCCAAATGCTGTTATCTGGGATACAGATGCACTTGGTAAGCCAAACATGGTTAAGCTGGCTTATAGAGCCTATAAGGAATTCGATGCCGAAGCGGTCATTTGTATTTCTAATAAAAAGCTTACCTGGCAGGTAGTGGAAGGCCTGGAAAGCCGCGGTATTCCTGCCTATGGAGCCATATGGGATTCCTAATTGGCCCCTTCCATCATGACCATTTTAGCTTGATAAACATATCTGAATATCATGAATGACATTATTTTGACTGAGAAGACGGGGCGAGTTGTACTGGTTACTTTGAACCGGCCTAATGCACTAAATGCACTGAACTCTTCTCTTATGAAAAGCTTGATCGATCGCATGGAGGAATATGATCGCAATCCCGACGTAGGTTGCTTTATTCTCACCGGATCGGAAAAAGTATTTGCCGCTGGAGCTGACATCAAAGAACTTGAGAGCAAAACGTACATGGACATGTTCAATGAAGACGTTTTTGCTCAATGGGACCGATTCACCAAGCTGCGTACACCTAAGATTGCAGCAGTTTCTGGCTATGCGCTTGGTGGGGGCTGTGAGCTAGCCATGATGTGCGACATTATCTACGCATCGGAAACAGCAATTTTTGGTCAACCCGAATTAAAACTAGGAGTAATCCCTGGTATGGGTGGCTCGCAGAGGCTAACCAAGTTGATCGGAAAGGCCAAAGCGATGGATATGATCTTGACCAGCCGTTTCCTAACAGCCCACGATGCGGAAAGGGCCGGCTTAGTTGCCAGGGTGTTTGCACCTGATCAGCTGATACCGCAAGCGGTTGAAGCGGCTCAGACTATTGCCAACTTCAGCAAACCTGCTGTTCTTGCAGCCCGAGAAGCGGTGTACAGAGCCTTAGAGCTTGGCTTGCAAGAAGGTATTCTATTCGAACGTAGAATATACCACGCGTTGTGGAGTACGCAGGATCAGCGAGAAGGTATGCGGGCATTCATTGAGAAAAGAACGCCAGAGTTTACCGGGCAATAATTTCAGCTATTCATCTCGATAATACGAAGAAAGAAAAGGGGTGCTAGCAACGGGCTGGCACCCCTTTTTGCATAAAAGCAGTATACGCTTCAATCAACAATCCGAGGGCACACCTGATGCGGAGTTATATCTCCTTTTAGAGGATCTCCTTGAAAAGCTAAACGACAATACAGATGCAATTAAGGTACTTTTACCATTTTTTTGATGAATTGAAGATGATCCATTTGTATGCGCGCATAATAAATACCTACTGGTAAGGCAGAACCATTAAAATCAAGGCTATAAATACCAGCCTCTTGTCCCCCTTCAAACAATTGCTCAACCTGGCGACCGAGAATGTCATATACAGTCAAACGAACCTGCATTGACTTAGGAAGGCTGTACCTCAGCGTAGTGACTCTCGAAAATGGGTTCGGAAAGTTTTGGTCAAACCCAAGGACATCTTGCGGATCAGGGGGGCCTGAAATAACCTGTCCTGATCGATACCCTGAAACAAGAAAGCTTCTAGGCTCGGTTTGCATACCTAGAACAATGCCTTCAAGCTTCCGCACCGAATCCAAATAATCCTCACCTTGCGCCCACACAAAGGCGACCAAAAACTCTGATGTATCAGCTGGTACCAGAGTCATTGGGCCCGAAGAGATAAAATGCCTACGGTCTGCTCCAGGATTTGGAGAAAGATCGTTGTTTGGACTCGGTTGTAGTTCAGACCAGTACGACCGGGTAAATGGATCTCCAGACAAAACAAAACGAGTAGGTACATTTGAAAAATCAAGCCCCGTCCCTCCTTCTGTAAACAGCTGACCATTAGGCCACCTGCCCCTGATGTAATTATACATCTCAACGCCATCAGAAGGATCTCCCTGAACACCTCCACCACTATCAAAGAAACCGGCTGTATATGCGCCAATGGGTTCTCCTGGCTCATCTATTTCGCCATCTCGATCGTTATCATAATTATCCACGGTTGCCTCCGGAGTAATGAGAAAAGCAGTGCCAATAGCTGGCGGTAAGTCTTCATACCCACCCTCATCCACAGGATCAGCATTGTAGGTGTACGCCAGGTGCGATAAGGAGTCGGTGCCTACATAATCATCAGATGCATTGCCTAGATCAGAATCTACAATTATACCCACGAAAGTGTCTGAAAGGGGGTGTGCATTTTTATTGATCACCCGGTAACGGTAAAAAGTCATGTCTCCCAGGGGCCCTTGAGCATTAAATGCATACGCTGATCCATGCACTTCCAGGCCGATAGGTTGAGTTTCTGACCATACATGCTCATTGCCTCTATCATTCATGACCCACCAAAGCATTTGGTCACCGAGTAATTCAGGCCGATCCCCTCCTTCCAGGTTGTAATTGCCAGGATTACCGTCGCCATCAAGGACAGGCGCACCAAGCTCCCAAGGCCAGTTTATCATATTCTCCGAGAATGTATTTTCCAGTTCAACCTGCTCGAAATCTTCTGATCGAAGTTCCCAGATTTGGTCATACTCAGAACAATCACCAGGCGGGTTGCCCTCTTCATCAAGAGGACCCGGCCAGAACTCGTAAGGGCCGTACTGAGAAGCTGCCATTCGAAGCTCACCGTCCATCATTCCACCAATGACAAATGTGCTTGCAAAGACAGCATGTACACTATCACCCTTAGGAACTTCATACACTGGGTTACCCCCTTTCCAAAACAAAGCACCATCGTTATAAATACGGGCTATCACATTTCCAACGTCAAGGTTTGCGCCTGCTTGCGCTTGCTCGCAACTGCCCATTTGAGCTAGAGCAGCAGAATGCAATATACAGGTCAAAAGGAAGAAGAAAGACGTGCGGATGAGCAAGGGATAAGACATGTCGGTTAGAATGAAAAGCTAGAGCATCCGAAAGATTTGACAGTAATGGCTAATCAACAAAGTATCAAAATCCTCTACAGATCGTGGTTATTCCTTTTTAGATGGTGAGAGATATGCCCCAAAAGAACTCGATCATTCCCTGAGTGGTTGAACACCCCTCTTCAGTTAACACAAATGACACCATTTATCATGAAAGAAGAGGGGTAGAATCCAATATTTGTTCAGGCGAGCTACTGAATTAAAAATTTAACTTCTCACTCTTGATCTACAGCTTCATGAAAGTAATAACACAGTCCATCAGGAGCGACAACAAAAAAGACTTGATATTTTTGCCCATCACGTTCGTCGATACGCCAGTTTCCAATGCTGACGCCGTTGGCTTCGAGCTCTTCTTTTAAGCGAGCAATGCCAGAAACCAGGATTGCCGCTCCATCTTGGCTCGCATCGCCGCCATTAATTGAAAACCCGATCCGTATTCCATCTCGCTCAAGTATAACAGTAGGGTTTGGCCCATCTAGCCGTTCGACCTCCACCATTCCAAACGATGCGCAATACCAACTAGAAGCTTGATCGATGTTTAATACAGGTAATGCTAACACATCGTCCTGATAAGGAGAAGCTTGTATAAACTGTGGATTATCAGAAGTCATAGAATTCCCATGGGTTAATCAAACAGGCTTTGTATGGATGCTATACTACACACATGCCATGCCAGCACTATGTCATATATATAATATTTATACCGTGAGGCTGTGAAGAGCAAAACCTCACGTATCTAAGGACATCTCATGGCCCGTAGCTTGTGCCATCTCCAGCATCTTGACCTGAATGAAATACATATAAATACGAGCATTTTCATTTCCTACTACCTCAACACCCGTTTCTGCATGATATGCTCTAAGCTTATTTAGTGCGAAGCGCAAATATGCCATATCCGTGCTTCCTCCTACCCCCAGGTCTAACTTCGCCCCTGTATCCGTCTGAACAAATTCCTCATACTGATCCAAGAAGTTTTCTAACAGATCTATGTGGACCAGAGCGTCATTTGGGGGTGGCGAGTTTGCAGATCTCAATACACTGATCGCTGCAATATGACTAAATAGTTGCCTGGAGAAGGCTGCCGCTTTTTTTCTATTCTGCCTATTTCTAAACATGTTCAGGTGCTAATATAGATGCCATAGACAGCGAGACCGATCGTTAATAGAGCAAATCCCCCGTGGAATACCCAAAAAGGTATAGACATCAGGTATCCTCCTAGGCCAACACTTATTTTGATCACGGTCCAACCACCAGACCCGTGCATTTCAAGTCCGTATTTCTCAGCCCCTTCAGGAAATTGAGGCTCTGTCACTTCCGGCCGCCTTCTGTCTTTCAACTCCTGGATATTATATCGCTCGGCAATACGGTCAATTTGAGCTTCATGCCTCTCGATAGAAGCATGCGCTCCTCTTTCAGAGTGATATATCAGAGACGCTTGATTAGAAACCATGGCTTTATATTTAGCAGACTCTCTCAGTGCATTACATATGCCCCAGAGTAAAGCTGAAAAAATTATAAGTCCAAAAACTAGTATTGCATTCATGGCTAAGGAACGACAAAACAGGCGTCTGTCAAATGCCGATCGGATTCTAGTTCATCAATATTACGTTGATAAGAGCTTTTAGACGTCTCATCAGTAGATAGTTCTTTGGCAAGTTTATAATATTTAATAGCCTCTTCTCGCATTTCATCCTTTCCCCCAGACCAATTCCATTCATCCTTATAGGCGCATCCCAGCGCTGAATACACAGTCTCCAGGTAGATACTTTGAGGATATTTTTGAAGAAAGGCATGACCCGCTTCAATTACAGGTTTAGAGTCATGCATTGTTAAGCCGATTCGCCATACATATTCTGCATTCTCATTCTCAGCCCATTTTGAGCTACCATGCTTGGTAAATAACTCATTGAAATAATCTGACGCATCGTTTACATAAACTAATTCAACCACCTGAGTTGGTATGACGTTAATTCCCGAACTTTTTAGTAGGTCAATATATTGGTTATTAAGCTCCCATTGACGCCTGCTCCACTTTGTTCTGAGGCTATCAACCCTCCATTTTATGGGCGCACTCCCTAAGCGCCCATTCATTCTATCAGCAGCCAAATCTCCAGTGTCAATTAGCCAGTAAATGGCCTCTGCAATCAGCCTTTTATCTTCAGCGTGCGCGACCAAAAATGATAACATTTCTGCTGAATAAGCAAGGTCGCCTCTATCTCTTATAGCCAACGCCCTTTTTATTGCAGGGCTTTCAGACGGATCAAGTGTATCGAGTATAGGATATGATTGGGCTTTTGCTGCATGAACACAAACAAAAGTGATGATGCAAAAACAAATGTATTTCACCGACGGACTATTGATAACTTTAACTGAAGTACACTATGAGAAATGTTGCTAGCTAGACCTGGTCCTGATGGCAACTAACAATTGAATGTATGGTTATCTAACCGAGAATTCAATTCTAAACGTTCTATTTTAACTCCTTCGCAAAGTGCAAAACTAAATCATCATCTGCAATCAATTCCTGCCCTTCTTTAATATAGATGCCTCGCCAGGTTACTCCTTTTCCATCGGGAACGTAGCCACGTAGCACATACATCCGTTGCGCAGCATTGTAACCAGGATGCAGGCCCACACCAATAGCTACACGGTCGCTGTGTTGCGCGATTAGGGCTTCCGCTTTGTCCATAAGGGCAGTGGCGATACCTCTTCTTCTAAACTGAGGCAAGACGTTCAAATCTTGAATCTCAGGAAAAGAGGCATACTTGGGGTGCCAATTAATCACCAGATAACCAGCAAATACTCCGTCTGACTCAGCAACTAGCACAATGATTTGCTCCTCTTGCTGGCTTGTATAATACTTTTGATATTGCTCTACAGGCTTATTCCATCCAATCTCTTCAAAAGCCTGTGAGATGGGTTCTGCATCATTGGCTTGGAGGGTTCTGATAGAAGGGTGTATTTCGTTCATCGCTACAAGCTCTGCAGATGAGAGACAGGAAAACGCTGCTTCAAAAATTGAAAAGGTTTAACCCGTAGCACCATCGTTTCTATTCGAGCAACCTTTAAGTAGGTGGTAGAATCGACGAGTGTTAGTCCATAATAATGTTGCTGCAAGGTATTATACCATTGCTTTGTGACTCCCTGTTGCGGAGTATAATAGTTCTCTATTTTGTTTTCTAGATGTTCTAACTCCTTATCGAGCTGCAATATTCTGCCAGCCAAAAACTCTTGATTCTTGAAGAAATTGTTTGCTACCCTATGGGCAAGTTCATCAGGATCAATATCATTCGAAGGATCTCTGTCTTTTCTGCGGTAGGTCATATCGCCAGGCTTAGTTTCAACGTAGTCAATCACTACCCCTCCAGAATCTGCTTCTCTTATAGTCATTCTTAATAGACTGTAATGATTAATTTTGGCCTCATGCATTGTTGCATAAACTGTAGCCTGATCTACTGTGATAGCAGGTGAAAAATGTACCCTAACCAATTTCTCGTTAAGCCAAGATGTTTTGTCACAACCGGTAAAAGAGAAGAGAAGAATCAATACTGGTACCACCCCTTGCCCTGTACGCATAATGTTATAAAGAGGGGAGGCAGATGAAATGATTGACTGAGAGGTTATTAGTATGACCTGAAAAATTTATAAACGTTCCTGTTATGCTTTGCTATGAGGAATAGCTTAGAGATGCATTAAAAGTAGAACATCCCACGAACGGGCACTTATTCAAGTGAAACGATCCGGTGTGAGTTAATCTATCCGCTGAATGCAGCAGGGTCCAGGTAGCGGTGCAAAATAGCTCTAACGTCCCCAATGTAATTATCATGCATATTCGTTAAGGCAAATATTCCTGTGTTTGTCTCTGGATTGAGTACTACAAAGGCAAGCACTCCATCCATCAGTCCATTATGCAGGATGTACCCTGGATAAGACTCGCCCCAGAAAACACCCATATTGTACTCATCATTAAACGGGTATTCGCTTCGTTCTTCAAAATGCCTGTCCTCTAGCTGAGGCAGGAATAACGTATCGTAGGCTGATGGCCCCAATAATTGCCCTTCCCCTTTTAATCCTCGAATCATTTCGAGCACATACTTGCTCATATCTGCCACGCTCGTTTTTAACTGCCCTTCCGGATATCCTGCATCATGGTATCTTGGAAACCGAACAGGAGCTATATCATTGCCCGACTTTGCATAAAGATTTGCGATCAATTCAGCGTCCATGTCAGAATAAAAGTAGCCCGTATTCTCCATTCCCAATGGCTCAAATATTCGCTCGTGTGTAAAATCTGAGAAGCTCATGCCTGATTTCAGCTCTACTATACGCGCCGCAATGGATGCACCAAGGTTTGAATATTCGAAGGTTGATCCGGGTGTTGTGTTTAAGAAGTTTTCGTCCACGTACCACTTTCCTCCAGGAAGGCAAATGTTGGTTATGTATTCATCCAACTCGATAGGTTTCCCTCTTTTGAAATACGAGATTCTATCATAAATCTCTTCTGAGATATCTTCCTCTGTATAGGGTGATTCTTCCAGTAGCCAATAGATCGATTCATCCAAATCATCAAAATCATCAGTGATTGTGGACGTATGCGTTACCAGATGCCTAACCGTAATTTCAGCTTCCGGGAAATAGGGATTTACAATGGTATAGGGTAGGATACTGTTGATGCCTTGATCCAGGCTCAACTGACCGTCTTCAACGAGCATCATCACAGACAATCCGATGAACGTTTTTGAAACGGAGGCAATCGGCTGGACTGTATTCTCTGTATAGGGTTTCTTATTTGCTAAATCGGAGAACCCAAATCCTTTAAGATACCGCACCTCATCATTTTGCACTAAGGCCACTGCAAATCCCGGCATGTCGCTAGAATCCTGCACTGCTTCGAGGGCCGTTGTTAGCGTATCTGACAACCCTGCACTTGCCTGACCCTGGCTCGGTGCCTCAGAACGTTTCTGACACCCAACCAGCATGCAACCCATAGTGCATAGAAGCACAACCTTTTTCATCTCGTTTCTCCTTTTGATTGGAAGATTTGAGAAAGAACGTGCTGCATCCCTTACTAGTTACAACTCCGCATCAATCGCTTCCAGGTGCATGGGTTGAGTCATTCGACGTGACTCTGAGGCGAGCCTACTTACACGATCATTCATAACGCAGCGCCTTGATAGGATTCCCTAATGCGGCCTTTACTGTGTGGAATGAAATGGTAAGCGAAGCAATCATCAGCGTGACCAGGGCTGCAAGCAAGTAGATACCGGGTCCCATTTCTATGTGATACGCAAAGCCTTCAAGCCATCTATTCATGGTTATATAGGCCACGGGTATCGCGATAAAGAAGGCTATGCCGACTAGTTTCAGAAAATCTCTGGAGAGCATACCTATTAAGCTTCCCGTCGAAGCCCCCAGTACTTTTCGGACACCAATTTCTTTTGTCCGCCTCGAAGCTTCAAAAGAGGCCAACCCAAAGAGGCCAAGGCACGCAATCAAAATGGCAAGACCAGCAAAGAGCGCAAAGAGCGATGCGAACGTTTCGTCAGATTTATATTGTGCATCAAAAACGTCATCAGCAAAATGATAGAGGAATGGATTCCCTGGAAAAAGGTCTTCATATATTTGCTGGACAGCAGGAAGAACCTCAGTCAGCTTACTCGCCTGGACGCTCATCGAAATCTCGCCGTACCTGGTTTCATAAAACAAGATCACAGCCTCAGAATAGATATGCGCAGACGACCAGCTGAACTCATTTACAACGCCATGGATCGTATAGGGGCCGCCCCGAACGGAAGCAATCTGTTTACCAATTGCCTCTTCGTTTGAAGCAAATCCAAGGCGGCGAACAAGGTTTTCATTTACCAGCACAGAAGGGTTTTCTGCGTCTGACAGGGGCATGCCCTCACGAAAACCTTCACCAGCTAGAATATCCAATTCGTATACATCAATAAAATCATGATCCACTGTTATAGAACGAACCGGACTACCTCCTGAAGGATCTTCGGTTATCTTGAACGCACGTGAATACCAGTTAAATCCTCCCCCAGGCGTTGTGCTGGATAAGCCGACATTGATGATGGCAGGCAACTCCAATAGCTTATTTTTAAGCGTTGCCATCTGTGATGTCCACTGAGCCACCGATCCTCTTATCCTGGCGCCCTCGACCACAACCACTTGATCCAATTCAAACCCCATGTCCTTTTCTTTCATGAATGAGAGTTGACTATAAATGACTGAGGTGCCAATCAACAAGATGATAGAGGCTGCAAATTGTACAACAATCAGTGTTTTCCTTAATCTTAAGGTGCGTGCACTCGCATTAAATACCGTTGCAGGTTTAAACGACGACAAGATGAAGGCTGGATAAAAACCGGCCAACAACACACAAGGAATAATGATCACCAGGAAGAACAGTAAGAAGGGGACGGTCATCCAATCCCAAGGTGAAAGCTGGATACTGGCGATTTGATTTAGCACAGGTACCAGGACAATCGATAGCACAATCGCTACGATCAATGCAATACCATTGATCGCTAAGGACTCCGTCAGGAATTGCTCCACAAGTTGCTTTTTCTGCGCACCAACCACCTTCCGTACGCCCACCTCTTTTGCCCGGTCAGTTGCTCTCGCAGTAGCGAGATTTACATAATTCACGAGGGCAATAAGAAAGGTGACCAAACAGATTAATCCAAAGAAATACACTCTTTTGCGATCACCTGTTATAGCTATAGGACCTGAAATGTCCGCATTCAAATGTATGTCTCGCAAAGGCTGCAAATGGGCCTTAAGCTCGGTGTTGGTAGCGGCTAGTTTTTCGCCTCGATGTTCGTAGTACGTACGCGTGATCGCGTTCTCGATCACCTCAATATCTGCCCCCTGAGCAATTTCAAAATAGGTAGCGAAGGACAGGCGATCCCATCCCCTTTCCGGGTTTGAGAACCGATTGAGACGCAACAGATCCTGCATAGGGAGAAGGAAATCGAAGGGTAGATGGGAAGTCGCAGGTACATCTGCAAAAACGCCAATAACCGTATACGTGCCTCTAACCCACCCATTAAAATCAAGCGTTCTCCCCATAGGATCTGCATCTCCAAAGTATTTTTGAGCCATAGATGCTGATAAGAGTACTGTCCGAGGGTCCGTAAGCGCCCGGGACCTGTCGCCGTTTATGAGCGGATAATCAAACAGATCAAAGAATGAGGAATCGGCATACACCACTCTATTTTCTTTGAACGTTCTGGTCTCACCACCTTCCTTAACAGAAAATACAGAACTTCCGTAATTGGGTTGAATACGCGCATATTGGATGAGATTTGGAACATTCTCTACCATTGTTGGCCCAAGGCTAAAGGCTGTCGCACCACGGATGTGTTGTTTTTCACCATTTATGGTAATCTCAAATCCACCTCTGTAAATCTGGTCTATTTTGGTATTGAACTGATCGAAGCTCGTTTCATAGGTCACGTACAAGAAAATAATCAAGCAGCTAGCCATCCCGATAGCAAGCCCAATGATATTGAGGAGTGCATACCCTTTTTTATTCAGGAGTGAACGAAAGGCTATTTTTATGTAATTCCCTAGCATAGCTCCTCGCCACCTGATTTCGTCCGTCAATTTGCGACGATGCTTCAATGTGCTCCATCGAACTTTGCTGTACTCGGTTTCCATCTCTCCAGGATCACCAAGAGATTGTACAGCTTCTTTAAATGCAGCCTCCTGGGCCCAGCCTTGCTGTTGAAGATCTTGAATATGAGCCCTCAGATGTACCTCCAGTTCATCGAGATCCTCTTTAAGAAATCGATGTGCTTCTGATTGAAACTTCCGCCAGGCAGAAATCGCATCACCTAAATCAAATTGTTTTTCCATACATCCTCACCCACCAGGTTGAAGCGATAGGTCCGGTCCCCATAGGCGCACCAGGATAGCGTTAAGATCGAGCCAGGACTGCTTCTCGCTAGCCAGTGCGGCCTCGCCTTGTGATGTAAGGCGGTAGTACTTGCGAGCAGGTCCTTCTTCAGAGGGCTTCCAAAAGGCCTCTATCAATCCCTTGTTTTCCAGGCTATGAAGCAGCGGATACAACTTCCCAGGCGGCCACTGAATCTGGCCTTCAGAGAGCGTATGCACACGCTGAATGATGTCATAGCCATACATGGACTCTTCGCTCAACAAAGTCAAAATGATGGGCCGCACTGAGGCGGTAACGAGTGGTTTGGGCAACATATGAGTGTACGAAGTGGATTGCTATATAAATTTATTATATAGCCTATGTACATTCATTCCTCAATCGGGTTTCAAGCTTTTAAAGATTTCCAAAGTAAGTGCCCAAAGCTAGATCTGGTAAACTTCGCCATATGGCTATCACTACCGGGGTTCAATTCTACCGTACAACGCTAAGTCTTCAACGGGAATAGAAGGCCATTAAGCAAATCCAAAATAAAGAATGCCTACTAAGATACAGCCAATTGCTATACAAAATCCGCATGCTCGGAAGATGAACATGGGCCTCGCCTCTTTATCCTTTAACGCCAATCCAAAAAACAACAAACCAGCCAATCCTACATAGACCAATCCTGTACCTACGGCGCTAGAATCATACGCGACTCCGGCTGCCACAGACGTGTTAATCGCCTGCTGGGCTTCTATGCAATATATGCCATAGACAAAAAGAGGTAATGCCAGGACTGTAAATACAATCGTGTTAAGGTGACTCTTAAAACGCTCTTGGGCTAATTCAATGCTCATGATACACCTTATAGATCACTCCACTTTGATAGATTATGATTTTGTGCAAAAAATCGTGTGTGCAGTGCTAGCCATAATCCCATTACGATCCCTGCAATAGAACTGAGTACAGACAATGTCAAACTTGGCGGGTACATCGTCTGCCAGAAACTCCAATCGGTACTCCACCCGGCAATCCATCCCGAAAGGAGCATTACTATTGATAGAAACAAGGCTGACCAGAAGAAATTTGATCTAAACGAATTGTAATACGGCGGCCTCAGTTTGAACTGTACACGGAATTTGTCAACCGCACGATATCCGTAGTTCGAAGACAAGTTGGTCTTGGTACTCAACTCCTCTATCGCCTTTAAATACTTTCTCTCAAACTCTGATTGATTTTGCATTTGCTGGTAGATCAAATAATGTTTGAAGTCCGCCTACAAGTAAATCATAACAACTTACTATACGAACTGTGACTGAGAAAGTTTATCTCAATTTAGTCATCCTTGATTTTAGGCACTTCTTCCTGTAATTCCCCATCAGCATAATAAATATGCTTCACCACTTCTTCCCCTTCGATTACAAATTCTACCACAACATTCTCATAGATGAAATAGAATAGATTGTCCGCCTGAGGCAGCACCTGGGTGCTCCAGAAACCTGCTTGAGAACGTATATAAAAGAAGGGATACGGCATCGCCCAGCTTGTTTCAATGTGCGGATTCGAACACTAACTGTATTGTTGGCGTACAGTAAGTTAGTGACGAGGGGCCTGCATCAGTCATTTCCAGCACATGGCATGTGATTTGTCAATTATAAAGCTAACAATGCCTTCATCCTTCTCACTGAATACCACCGACCGTGCTAAAGAATTATTTTTTAGTCGCATTTCGTACGCTTCGCCGCAATGCGGTTCATGGCTCAATAAACATCTTTGGGCTTTCCATTGGGCTCGCGTCCTGTATTTTGATCGCACTATTCGTTCAGCACGAAATGAGCTACGATCAGTTTCATGAGAAGTCAGATCAGCTGTATAGAGCCTGGGTGTTTGAGGATTATGGAGAAGCCGAGACCTTTCTGAATACCGTTACTCCCTTGCCTTTGGGTGAAACACTAACCAACACCTACCCAGAGATCGAAGCTTTTGTGCGTGTTGATAAACGTCCAGGCAAAGTTCAGATGGGTACTGATGAGATTCCTCAAGCAGTGCATATTGTTGATCCCAACTTTTTTGACGTATTCTCCTTTCCTTTAGTCCAGGGTAACCCGGGACTGGTTCTCAACAATCAGACGGAAGTTGTGATTACAGAGCGTGCTGCTGAGCGGTATTTTGGACGAGAGGATGTACTGGGAGAAACCATCCTTTTGCAGTTGAACGGGGAAGATTTTGCGCCCTATACAGTGGCCGGTATAGCTTCAGATGCTCCAGCAGCTTCAAGTATACAGTTCGAGATAGCTGTCCCTTTCCAAAACAATCTCTATAGGGAAAGGGCCCTTCAGGCATGGTTCAACGTAAGCGGTGAAACGTATCTCCTGCTCGCCGAGGATGCATCCATTGATGAGTTGGAGGCGAAGATCCCTGAACTCTCCAGGCTTATTCTGGGTGACGATTACCGGCCGGATGTATACAATATAGGCTTGCAACCCATCACCGCGATTCATCTGGATACAAGCCTGCCTCCTGGAAACGAACCAACGAGCGACCCCCAATACTCATTTATTCTAGGGGGAATTGCTTTATTGATCCTGCTTATCGCGTGCCTCAACTTTGTAACGTTAGCTATAGGCCGCTCGGTGAATCGGGCCTTAGAAGTTGGAGTAAGGAAGGTGATAGGAGCCAACCTATCTCAATTGCGCTTGCAGTTTTGGGGAGAGGCCCTGTTAATGACCATGATCGCCCTGGTTATAGGAGTGGGTCTCGCAGGGCTGGGATTGCCGATGTTTAACCAGCTTGCAGGGCGTGAACTGAGTTTATCTGTGAACCTTGAAAGCCTGATCTTTTTATCCGCCATACTACTCGTTGTGGGATTCATTGCCGGCAGCTACCCGGCCCTGGTACTGGCTGGCTTTAGGCCGGTTGAAGTACTGAAGGGGACCTTGAGTGTAGGAAATAAACGAAAGAGATTGCGCAGAGGGCTTGTGGTTGTTCAATTGGTTTTATCCGTGATTCTGATCATATCTACGCTTGGAATGCGGCAGCAACTGGATTTTTTACAAACCAAGAATCTTGGATTTAATAAAGAAGCAGCCCTTGTAATCCCCACTAACCTGGGAGGCCCAGATGGCCGCGCAGCTGCAGAGCGGTTCCGCGAGGCGCTCGCAAGTGATACGCGGGTCAGAAATGTAGCTGCTTCCTCGTTTAATATGGGAGATGGCTGGGGCAAAGCGGGATATACTGATGAAAATGGCGTGTATCGGGTATTTTGGGTCAATGTCATTACTCCTGAATACCTAAATACTCTGGGCATCGATTTGGTTGAGGGTAGTGATTACAATCGAGATGCACCCGGCGGGTTGAATCGGGGCATCATCGTTAATGAGGCTTTGGTGCAAGAATACGGATGGGATAATCCCATTGGGGAACGGCTTCCCGGGGCGGCGTTCGGTGATCATGAAGTGCTTGGAGTCGTTGCTAACTTTCACTATAGTTCTCTTCGCAATGCGATATTGCCTCTGGTTATGATGGTGAATCCCGATCCTATATTTGACGGCATCCAAAACTACGACGGATCGTCCTCATTTTCGCCAGAGGTTACGGTACGCGTAGAGGGAAGTGACTTACCAGGCATCGTTGAACATATGAAAGTAGTTTGGGCAGATGTGGTACCTGGACAGGCGTTTGACTACGTCTTTCTGGACGAAGCAGTCGACAGCCAATACCGCGCTGAGGAACGGCTGGGCAGCATCGTGTCTTTAGGTGCTATTCTTTCGATTATTGTCTCCTGCCTTGGTCTTTTTGGGTTAGCTACTCTAATCACAGCACGGCGCACCAAAGAGATCGGCATTCGTAAATCAATGGGAGCTTCTGCGATGAATATTCTGATGATGATTTCACGTGAGTTCTCAGTACTCGTTGGCATAGCCGTCCTGATCGCAAGCCCGGTTGCCTTTTTTGCACTGCGCGCCTGGTTGCAAGGATTTGCTTTCCAAACCAGGTTAAGCATCTGGGTATTTATCGGGTCAGCAGTCCTTGCGCTCCTTGTGACATTGGTAACGGTCAGCTACCAAACTATTCGAGCGGCACAACTGGATCCAGTGAAAGCCTTGCGGCATGATTGAGGGTGAAGGTTCAAACTCATGCACATGGGAGGAACACCTTTCGTTAGCTTATAAGCCTGGAACAATAGTTGAAAGATTGACTAACGGCCGGGCATCAGCTATATGCCTTGAGTAGACCAGATTCCGGCATACCCTTTCCACGCGCTCTCTGGTAACACGTGTCCCCTGAAAAGGGACTTTCAGTTCATAACTGCCACCCGGCGAACGTTGAAAAGACACGCCATCTATTCCACTGATAACAGGCTTTATTTCATCCAATGTTGCCCCCTCATTTAAGGAGATCCCTAGCTCACCAGGAATGGTAAAGGGTACATCTGAAGGATACATCAGAACTCGTTGCTCCAGGCGATTGAACCCGTTACTTAGATTCACTCCAACATATTTCACAGGAAAAAAACCCTCCCGGTCGATGATAATGTCTACCGTTGACGCATTGAAACCCTGTAAATGAAATGTATGATCTTGAACACGTACACTCTCATTGAACAAGGTATCCGCGTAATTTTCTGAGTTAACAATAAAAACTCGTATACAGCCTATGGCTTCTCCCGCTCTTCCAGGTCCGTTTTGCTTTACGATCTCAGCAGCTAAAGAGGCTCCTCCTTCACCAACTATTGTGGTCGCTGTTAATGACTTGTCACAAGGTGTGCTGCATGCACTGAGAAGGCCGACAATTGTCAGAAATAATATTGAGGAGGCTGCAGATTTTATGTTCAACACATGAACCATGAGCAACTGAGTAAAACGTTTAATCACTACTCTTATGAGGATAAGAAATTGAGAAAGTTGCTGTCTTACCCTTCAAAAATATAACTTCACCCATCGCAATTCTCTCTTGCTACACCACAGACCGCCCTCCATCAATAATCATATCAATCCCTGTAACCCAACTCGAATCGTCACTCGCAAGAAACACAGCGGCCCCGGCATGATCCTTAGGTATCCCTGTCCGGCTAAGTGGAATGCCCTCCGACCGCTCTGCCCACAAGCCTGGATTGCCTTCCCATTGATTCCGATTCGCCTTTGTGGCCGTTAGCCCCGGGGAAATGGTATTTACCCGTATACCATATTGAGCCAGCTCGTAAGCGGCGCTTTTGCTCAGCATGGTGAGCGAGGCTTTGCTGCATTGGTAGTGAGCCATTTTGCTGATAGCTGAGAATGAGCTTACGGAGCTTATGTTGATGATGCTACCCTGGGTCCCTTTCTCCACCATGTGCTTAGCAAAGACCTGGGTAGCAAAGAAGGGAAAGCGGGCGTTGGTGTTCATGACGAACTCGTACTCTTCCACGGTAAGATCTAGAAATCCTGTCCGTGTGATGCTGGCTGCATTGTTTACAAGGATGTCTATCGAGCCATGGAATCTTGTTGCCTGTTCATAGAAGCTTCCGACACTACCATATTCCGAGGCGTTCATTTGCATGAACCCTGCCCTGTCCTCAGGATATGCATCAACAATTTCCTGGGCCCTGGGGACGTCGTTGAGTGTTGTAAAAAACACGTCGGCGCCTTCTTGTAAAAACGCCTCAACAATTGCTCGGCCGATCCCATTGCTGCCACCTGTAACAACGGCTTTTTTATTCTCTAGTCGTCCCATGTATTTCGTCTTATCGCTTCGTATAGCTGGTTATCGAATCCATTCTCCTCTTGTCGCTATGGACTAAAAGGGAGATGATAATACCTTTATATTCAGTTTGAAAATAAAATAAGCATTGCCTTCCCATGAAAATCGTCTGGATTACATTCTTTGTTCTTGGCATCCCGTTAATTCTCTGGATTGGATGGGGCCTGTATGTCATCATCACTACCGAGCGGCCTTCATACGATGTCAAAGAAAAACTCTCTTCCCAGATAGAGATTCGACAATACGAAGAACAGCATTGGATCTCGACGTCATTAGAAAACGATAATACCTCCTTCATGGAGTTAGGCTCTTACATCTTTGGAAAGAACGAAACGGGCGAGAAAGTGGCTATGACAGCTCCTGTGATTACGGATGATAAAATGACATTTATCTTACCCGAAGGGGTTTCACCACAAAACGCCCCCGCTCCAGCCGGGCAACGTATTGACTTCACTACGGTAGCACCACGAACGATTGCAACCTTGCAATTCTCAGGATACACCCGTCCGGAGCGTGTTGCCAATAAAGAAGCTCGGCTGCTCGACACTCTTCGCAAGAAAGGTATAGAAACCATAGGCACGCCCTTTTTGATGCGATACAATGATCCAGCAACGCCACCGTTCTTGCGACGCAACGAGGTGGCCATCGAGGTGGTCCCTACCCTTCCTTAACGGCAGCTACCGCGTCGATCTCGACCAGGAATCCATAATGAAGGTCCCTTGTAGGGACAACGGCACGTGCTGGTTTATGGTCTCCCAAAGCGCCCTGGTATACCTGGTTGAATCGCCCCCAAAGCTCTATATCTGAGATGTAGACGGTAGTCTTTAGCAGATGGTTCATGTCTGAGCCTGCGGCTTCAAGCACAGCGCGTACATTATCCAACACCAGGTTGGCCTGCTCCTCAATGCTTCCCTGGTTCTTCTCCCCTGTTACAGGGTTGATAGGTAATTGTCCGGAGACGTATACGATCCCATTGTGGACAATAGCTTGAGAATAATGGCCGCCGGGCCTGGGCGCTTTATCGGTCAATACTGCGTGTAGCATTTATATAGGATCTTTCATTCAACAATCAGCGCAATATAACGGCTCCCACCCTGTAGACTCAATCCATTCAGAAACAAAGGTATCAAAACCGGCCGGATCTTCTGCGTGCTCCCTTACTACAGCAAGAAAATCCTCTAATCCGGGCCGCCTGCCCGTATGTACTGCGTAATTCTCGATGAATGCCTGCATCGCTGTATCCATTCGAACCGCACCAAGGAACTGATGCATCTGCCACAATACCAGCGCCCCTTTATTATACACAACGGTCTCCGCGTCAGATGAGCCCAGGACGGATTCGCTTAATGGCAGTTCGCTGTCTATACGACGCTCAGCCATGTAGCGTTTTTCCATCCATTCGAGAAACGAGTCTCGCGCTTCTGGTCCTTTTTCAACGTCTAGAAGGCGAACTACCGCATAATTGGCCATCGCCTCTACCAACACATCAGACCCTGGCTCTTCTGAAGGAGAAACCAGGTGCCCCCACCATTGATGAGCTACTTCGTGCGCTGCGATCACATACGCCTGGTAGCCTTCCGTTTCTGGACGGGTCAAAAAGCCCATACCTTCGGAAAAGCTGATATTGGTCGGATACGCCGTTGCCGTAGTTGCAACGTTAGGAAATTCATTGATCCGCAATGAGCCCCAGGGATACGGCGCGAACCATTCAGAATACCGGGCACGGGCAGCAACCAATGCTTCCCACAGGGTATCGATGTTCTGATCGTGGGCAGGATGATAGTAGATGGCATTCGACCCCTTCTTTTTTTCGCTCCACTTTCCAGCCATCACGTTCACGGTTGTTACAGGGTATTGGGTTTCCCAGAGCACAGTGTGCATATCCTCTGTTACGGATCGAGACACCTCTGTACCAGTTGCCGTTACGGTATATTGCACTGGAGCCGTCACCTGAATGCGGCTCAAATAGGGTGGCCTTCCCTCGTTTTCATCCCGATCATTTAGGTGCGTAAACCGGGAATCTGTATCTACAGGTTCATAGCTGTTTTCAGATGATATTCCCCTTCTCTCATCATAGCCGAGAACGGGTAAGAAGTCGCCCCGGGCAGTGGAAAGCAATACGCCTGAAGGAAGAATGAAGTGCGATAGTGCTCCTCCGTTTCGGGACATGCCGTTAGGGATATAGGCTTCATAGGAGAATCCGATTTTAATAGTGTCCCCTATTGCGAGAGTAGTATCTAAAGGCACGAGGTGCAATCCTGCACGGTTTTCATGCTTTACTATTCTGCCTATTGATGCGGGTTGTGTGCCCTCTATCTGCCAGGTTATGTTCTTAAATGCCGCTGGCATTGTGAAGGGGAGAATGTGTATTGGGTAGTTGGTGCTATTTATGATGGTATAGCTTCCCGCTGCTTGCATGTGGCTATGCAGTGGATCTAGGGTGACGTCGATATCCATAAAGACGAGATCTGGAGGTTGGTAATCCTGCCAGGTGCGCATGTTTTCCTGCCAGTACGCTTTCGCCTGCTGCTCTGCGTGCTTCCCTTGAAATCCATTATGAATCTCCCATCGGGTGATGCCGATTAGTGAAAGCACGAAGACGGTGAACACCGCAAGTCCTGCACCCTTCAATACACGGTTACGATTGGCAAATAAGCGCCTTGTTTTTTTCTGATCCGAATCAGTACGGTGGTACTGTATCACAACTACGATTAACAGCAAGACTGCGAGGGAAATCACCCAGCTTCGATTTAGCAGGAGTGCTTCTGCGTCTTGTACAAACGCTCCCATATCACTCCATCGCAATGCACCCCATAGCAGCCAGTTGGTCGACCAATCGACCCATCCTCTTCCGGTTGCATAAATACTAAAGCCCAACAAGAGAAGGTTTATAGTGTACGTTGTTGCCCAGTTTTTTGACAGCCCTGCAATGAGCAACGTACTCGAGATCCATAATACTAGTGAAGGCACAAGCAACCCACCCCAAACCATGACAAATGGCTTCAGAGTCACAAATTCTGCGCCTTGTGCACTGAGCTGAGCAAGGCATAGAACTACGACAATAGTCAGTACGCAGGCCACCAGCCCAACGCCGGACAAAAAACGCCCAGCGACTATCGAGAAGGAGCGGACTGGCGATGCGTGGATTATGTCTGCCAGCCGGGTTCGCTGATCGCGGTGAGAAGACTCTGCAACGAACATCAGCATCAACATGCACAACAGGCCACCCAACATCGGAAATGCGGCTACCGATATTGAGCCGGCAGTCAAATACATCGATGTGCCCAGGATACCGGCTCCCGATTCATTAGCGACTTCAAGTACTAACCCCAAGAGTACCAGGACAACAAGAAAATACACGGGCTGCCTAAAAGCCTCCTTCATCTCCATGCCAGCCATATACAGCACCTCTCGCCATCGGCTGGTGCGTTTAACATCCATGGTAGGGACGGACTCCACTGCAAACTGCACCGGTGCAATTGTTTGATCCAGCCGCTTCCTCCTCGACCACAGTCTGGACCGGACCAGCCTCATCAACCACGACGCATTTGGCTCCCTCATCCAAAGGCGAGCAGCAGGAATACTCAGTACGACAGCAAGCATCCCAACGCCTACCATGACGATCCTGTTGGCAATATAGATACCATCGAAGGCAATAGGAGCGGTGTTGTACTGTGCGATGCCTTGATCCGTGGCAAAAATGGTGTGGAACATCCATCTGATTCCTGACGGATCAAAGAGCATTGCTGGGAGACTCCACGATGTGTCATTTGGCGTCACTAGAGCGGTGCTCAGGGTCACCACGAACAACAAGGCCGGAACCGCATAAACAACAAGCGAGCGCCTAATCCATAGAGTTACCAAGAAGGTGCTCGCTGCTCCTATCCATAGTCCAGGGAATGCGCCAAGAAAGCCCATAGATACGTAATGCCATAGATTAAAAGGCCCTTTGCCCAGGTCTCTTTCTACGCCTGCAATCCACTCATAGGAGATGATCGTCATTGCAATGTGCCACAACAAAGCCAGGCACAGAACAACACTGACTCCCCCCATTTTACCGACTACGTATTCTCGAGGGCGAAGGGATGTACTATTCATGATTGGGGCAATCCCCGAATCCATGTCCCGTATCACAGATATGCCCGCTAACAATGAGCCGAGGACGGTATAGCCTAGCAGTCCGCTGAATGCAAAAAATTGCAAGAGTGCATACCGGGAATTGATCCATATGCTTTGTCCATCCGTACCGGACTCAGAAGGGATGAACACAGCTGGGCTTAAGCTAAATGTGAGAGCCCCCAGCACAACAAGCAATATCCAAAAGACAGGCTGAGCTACTAAGTAGGAGATTTCGCTTCGAACAAGTGTATGTATTCGATTTTTATGCATGGCGTCCCTCCTGCTGGATAAGCATGTATGCATCTTCAAGAGATGGGGTAACAGGCGTAAACCCAGCAGGAAGCTGTTGATCTTCTACATAGATGCGAAGCACATGCTTGCCCTCAACCAGGTAATTTTGGGTAACAATCTCTTGCTCTACAAGGCGATAATAGGTTTCACCTTCTACACGGCCCTCGAAGATCTTCCCTTCGATTCGTTCACGTGCTTCTGATGGAGAAAGCACGTTAAGCACCTCCCCTTTCCTGAGGATGGCGAGGCGCGGACAAACCATAGCGGCATCGGCAACACTATGGGTTGAAAGCAAGATGATGCGATCCTGAGCCATTTCTGCCAACATGCGATAGAACCGCATCCGTTCATCCGGATCCAGCCCTGCTGTTGGCTCATCTACAATTAGGAGGCGGGGGTTGCCGGCTATTGCCTGGGCAATACCCAACCTGCGTAGCATCCCTCCCGAATATGCTTTAACCCGCCGCTTTGCGGCATACTTCAAGTTGACCCGCTCGAGCAACTCCCCACAGAGGTGCGACAGTCCTCTAGGCCCCGTCACTCCTTTCAGACGGAGCAAGTGCTTTAACATGCCCTCTCCTGTCTGATTCCGATAGAACCCAAAGTCTTGCGGCAAATACCCTAGCTGCGCCCATACTATCTGCGGCTTATCTGTTACTGTTACCCCATCAAGCACAACTTCACCAGAAGTCGGCTCCAACAGTCCCGCTAGAATGCGCATCAGGGTGGATTTTCCAGACCCGTTTGGCCCCAATAAACCAAAAAGGCCGTTTTCTACTGAGAACGAAACCCCTTGAAGCGCCGCAACGGGGCCAGGGTAGATTTTGACAATATCACGTAATTCGAGCATGGCTTTATCTCCTTTCTTTCAATGTGCCAGAACCTACGAGAAGGAGAAAAGCCAGGATGCCAGGAAGTGATCAACACAGGGGATGGTGGTGTAAACGTGCGGGGATGTGATGTGAACGATTTACGCTTAACCCAATCGCTCAATCCGCTCATAAAAAGCAGTGCGATAGGTCGCACCGATTGAGATAGGCTTTTTACCGATGAACACGTGATGGTCCTCGATTTTGTCGATGTGGCGCAAGGCTACGATGTAGGACCGATGGATCTGAATAAACTGATCGGTTGGTAATCCAGCCAGGGCTTGCTTAATGGATGTGCGAACCAGATAGGATGCAGATTGGCTGACGTACTTTACATAGTTTCCCTCGCCTTCCAGGTAGCGCAAGGCATCTAGCATAATTCGTTGTTTCTGCGTACCCGTATTTAGGAACAGAAAATCGGTGGATGAAGCCGCGACCGGCTCCGCCTTCAGGCGCATCTGCGCTTTTGTTGCCGCCTGCAAGAAGCGGGCATAGTCGAATGGCTTCAAAAGATAATCGATCGCTTCAACTTCGTAGCTCTCTACCGCATACTCGCTGTGTGCTGTTGTGAAGATGAGCAGTGGAACACGTAGTAATTGGCGAACTAGGCTGAGGCCATCCAGGTCGGGAATATGAATATCGATAAAGAGCACATCAACCGGGTGCTCGTTAAGATACGTCAAGGCCTCAACGGGGTCCGTAAATGAGGCGACTAATTCCAGAAAAGGCGTACGTTCTGCATGGCGCTGAACCACCTGAAGCGCCCTCGGCTCATCATCAACAGCAACGCATCGAATCGTGCTCACAAACGCACCTCTAGATTAACAGTATATATTTGATTTTCCGACTCAATATACACGGCGTGTGCATTCGGATAAAGGTGATCCAACCGCTGTTTGACATTTTGATACCCCACCTTACCAGGCTCACCCTGGATTGCCTCTCGCGCTATGGTATTGGAGCACTTCATGGATAGCTTTTCATCCTCTATCCAAAGCTGTATCTTCACGAAGGTTTGCTTTGATGCATGCAAACCGTATTTGAATGCATTTTCGACAAATGGAATCAATAACATAGGAGCAATTTCGAGAGACTGCAACGAAGCTTCTGGAATCTCGACGTCAAACTCAATGGATGTATTGGGCATTGCTCTTAGGCGTTGGAGAGCAACGTAGGTTTCCAGGTATTGTACTTCTTTTCCTAGCGTGATTGTTTTTGCCTGAGCATCGTGCAACGAATAGCGCATTAGGCGTCCGAGCAATGCGATACTATCCGCAGTTTGGGGTGCATCCTCATCCAGCGCCAGGGAATATAAATTGTTCAGTGTATTGAATAAGAAATGGGGGTCGACCTGCGATTTAAGAAAGGCGAGTTCGGCAGCATCTCTCTCCGCCTGCAATCGCTCCATACGAATAGGCATCGCAATGCCATCCACGAGATACCGGTAAATAAAGGCGATGCTGGTCATGGTTACTACCCACCCCAGGCCACTCAAGAATGCCGGCCCGATCACATCCTGTAGAGGAACACTTGCCAAGATGGTTGAGATAAACACCTCTATGCCCGCTACTCCCAAGATCAAACCGACATGAGACATCATCCACTTTCCCAAGTGCCTCTTTTGAAAAAACCGGGGTATCAATACGAGGACATTGACATAAAACAACCCAGGGAGGATCAGAATCACCGTCAGGAAAAACCGAAAGAGCGATGCGGGTTGTGAATCAACGGCCTCCAAATTCCAGAGCAGAATAATCACGGTCAAGTAGCCTGCCCACCCGATCCCATGGAGTAACAGGGTGTACCTGCGCCAGGTATGTTCTTGGTCAAAGGAGGCCACTATATCGACTATTACTATTGGGTTGCGTTAAGAATTACCTGCCGGTAGAATCGGATCGAGTTTCCATAATCTTCTTTAAGGATCCGTTCGTTTTTGCCGTGCACACGGGCAAGGTCCCCTTCCCGGAAAACCACAGGCGAGAACCGGTATACGTTAGACGATAAGTGACTAAAGTGTTTCGCATCGGTGCCCCCTACGACCAGGTATGGGGCCACGAGGGCTTCGGGGAAGAGTTCGTGTATCGTTTGCTGAAGGATCATAAACCCTTCACTTTCTATAGACGAAACGGGAGAAGGGTTTTGTTCGGAATTGTTGGCGGGCTCGATTAGCACCCGGTCGTCATCGACCACAGAACGCACCCGTTCCGTTACACTCTCAATCGTTTCTCCGGGTAAGATTCTAAAGTTAACCACGGCTTGTGCCTGGGATGGCAGCACATTGTCCTTTGGACTGCCCTTGAGCATGGTAGGTGCTATCGTAGTGCGCAGCACAGCAGCGCTGCTTGGATCGGCAGATAACTGGTTCACGAGTAATGGACCAACAAGCCACTTGTTAGCGAATAGCATGCGATACAAAAGTGACATTTCTGGCCCCAGGTATTCGAACAGAGTCCCCGTCACCCCTTCAAGCCGCGCGGGAAAAGGGTCGTTGATTAATCGGTACAGCGCCGTGCTCAATATACCAACAGCCGTCTCTTGATTGGGCATGGAGGAGTGGCCCCCTTCAGCATTGACCGTCAGAGCAAGGCTAAGATATCCCTTTTCAGCGATACCGATGAGAGCCAGTGGCGCCTCCACAGGGGTTGAATGAGCCTCCAAAACAATGCCTCCCTCATCGATCAACAGCCACGGCTCAATTCTCTTTTCTTCGAATTGCTTAGCGATCAACTTAGCCCCTTGCCGGCCGCCCACTTCTTCATCATGGCCAAACGCCAAAATTACGGTTCGTTTGGTCTGGAAACCTTCACCGATCAACATCTCAACAGCTTCTAAAATGCCCATCACCCCATTTTTATTATCCAGCGTGCCTCTCCCCCAGATATACTCGTCATCCACAAATCCTTCAAACGGCGATTGCTGCCAGTCGCCTTCGGTCCCAGGCTCAACAGGGACTACATCCATATGAGCCATCAATACGAGTGGATCAAGCGCCTCATCGGTCCCCTGCCAGGTGTACAGGAGGGAATACGTGTTTACCGATTCCTGTTGTAACTCGGCATGCACACGCGGGAAAGACTGCTCCAGGAAGACATGCAGTGAATCGAAAGTGGCCGTCGGTACCAGGCTAGGGTCGTAATTGGAAACGGTTGGATGTTGAATTGCACTAGCCAGGCGCGCAGAAACAGCATCCAGATCAACTTCGTGAGGAGCAATAGCATCAACGGGCAGCTGCTTTGACTCGAATTGTGCGGTATTGATTGCCACGACAGCAAAAAGCACAAACAACACACCACCAATAGCAATAAAGATCTTTTTCATGGATGCCCCAGGCAGGGATCTAGATAAATTGTACACATAATTGAATGCGGATCAATCTAGTCCCCGGAGGGAGTCAATTTCAAGTGACCCTACTCGGGTATCTTTGTCATGATGTAGACTATTCCTGACGCCATTTGAAGATACACAATAGTATCGCGTCTGAGATTTCTTGCTTTTTTGCAACAAGCAGCATGTTGTCCCTGGTTCGGAGACTCTCAGCTAACTTCATGCTTGTTATTAACACCTCTGGGAAGCTTATGCTTCCTTCAAAAGCGCCTCGCTGATTTCCCATAATCGCTCAGCAGATTCATCATCGCAGCCATGGCCTTCAACGCCGGAATAACGAGCCATAGGGCTTCCTGGGTCTGTAGGTGCCGCTACGTTGCAGTCCTCGCAATATACACCGGCTTTGTTTTCAAGCAACTCAGAGGTGGCTGCCCATAAAGTAGTAGAGCATCCTTGCTCGGGGGTTTTAAAGCCTTGTTTAGCAAGTTCAGTGGGGCTACCGTCTTCGTTGATCCAGCCTAGCTCAACCATTTCTTCCTTAGGCAAGTGCCGCTGAAGCGGGGTAAAGATGCCTCCAGGATGCACGGAGAATGCGAGGCCACCAGTGCTCTTGAGTCTTCGAGATAGGGCATTGGCAAACAATGCATTGGCCGTCTTAGACTGCCCGTACGCTATCCACTTGTTGTACTCATCCGATTCAAACTGGATATCGTCCCATCGAATTGGACTTAGCTTATGCCCCGTTGAGGTAAGGCAGACCACCCTAGCACTGTTGCTCTTCTTAAGAAGTGGCATCAAGGCATTGGTGAGTGCAAAATGCCCCATATGGTTGACACCGAATTGGGATTCCCACCCCGGCCCGACGCGTGTTTCTGGGTTAGCCATAATCCCTGCATTGTTGATCAACAGATCCAGTTGTGACAGGGACTTGCCCATGTTCTCCGCAAATGAATGAACAGACGAGATATCGCTCAAATCCATTAATGCTGTTTCTACGTCTCCTTCAATATCTTTTAAATTGTCTTCTGCTTTCTGTTTTGACCGAACAGGTACAATCACCTTTACGCCTTTTGCGGCTAACGTCCGAGTTGTTTCCAGTCCAATACCACTATAACCGCCTGTTACTACTGCTACTTTTCCATTCAAGTCGTGAGGAGCCAATACCTCCTCCCCTGTACTCATCCGATGGAATGCTGAATCGACAGGTACTTGATCTGATTTTGCCATGTGTATATGTGTGAGTTTTTTGCCAGGCCACTAACTCAATGCCTGGGACGTATTGATTTCTAGATGGGTAAGTTTCTGTCACACTAATCAGCAAAGCAGGTGCTTGTTTCCTTAGATAAGAGATTTCTTTCTTTGATAGATTAAATGACTCAAATGGAACCATTTAATTCCACATAATCAAAAAAGCTCTTATTTGACCAGCACCATTTTGACCATCTTTGAAAAGTCGCCAGCTTGAATATGAGCGACATATACCCCACTAGAAAACGAGGTTGCATCCCAGGTTACAGTATGGTTTCCTGCGTTTACTTTCTGATTTACTAAAACGGTTACTCGCCGGCCTAGCAAGTCGTAGATTGATAAGCGCACATCTACAAGCCTTGGAACTGAGTACGCAAGGGTGGTTGAGGGATTGAAGGGATTGGGGGTGTTTTGTTTTAGGTCGAAGGTGAATGAACTCGCTTCATCGTACACAATGGATGGTAACTGAGAGGGAATGAACGATTGTTCTTCCGAAAAAGGACCGCCAGCGTAGCTATTATCTTGCGCCTGGACGCTCCAATAGTATGTTTTCACAGGGTCTAGACCAAACAAAATATACTCATTTCTCTTGCCGGCATTTCCCAGTCCATGAATAAGACGATACCCCTCTTTAGGGCCCTCAATGATTGAAGAGGGGCTCAAGACATTGGTTGCCCTTGAGGCCTCTCCGATGCGAAGGTTGTATGATAGAGCTTCGCCTGGCGTAGTATCATCGGTAGCCCCACTCCATCGCAGCCGAACGCCGGTCCCCTCCTCAACTGTCTTTGCTTCCAGTATAGTTGGAGGTGAGGGAGGTTCGTTTGTGGAGGTTACCTGGTTGCGAATTACCGCAGCACGGAAATCGTTATTGACGTTGCGGTAGATGAGATCAACATCGTGATCTCCGTCAATATCTTGAAAAGCAAGATCCTTATAAAACAAGGGTATGTACGTTTCTTTTCTTGTGTATTCTCCCTCTTCCTGGAAATAAATGGCCTCACCTGCAACCAGATCCAGATTTCCATCATTGTCGAAATCTGCCCAACCGAGTTCCAGTTCACTTCTTCCTACATCGATAAAGCCCTGTGAGACAAACGACCCGCCTCTATTTTCATATAGAAACACTCTGGTAGGATTGGGTGTGTAGCCTCCTATGGAAATATCCAAGTCGCCGTCATTATCATAATCTCCCCAGGCGGCCATGTTAAAGTAATCATTCGGAATTCCTGACTCTACAGGGGTAAATACGCCATCGTTGTTTTCCAACAAGACAGTATCATGAGGCCCAAGAGCCAGGATGTCAAGATCCCCATCGTTATCAGCATCTCCAGGGAAGTAATCTACTACATCGATCATGATATCTTGTATTTCCTCAACGCCAGTCAATAATGAGCCTTCTGCACGAAATAAATACAACAATTCGATGCCTTCCATCACGAGGTCATAATCGCCATCCACATCCCAATCTTCCCAAAACATGGATTCGGCTCTTGGAGCCTCTGGAAATAGGGTTACTTGTTCTTCAAAATTAAACCCATCCTTGTTCGTAAAAAGAAATAAGTCTTCTGAAATACGACCGGCAATCAGTACATCCAGATCATTATCTCTGTCATAATCTGCAACCGCTACACGCCTTGGCTCTGTTGTCCCAAGCATAGAAGCACCGGGTACAAAACGACCGTTTTCCTGATTCAATATATTCACAATGTACCCTCCTTGATCAGACTCTACGGTTTGCATACCGTCTACATCCCCATCGCTGTCAATATCTCCTATAGGTGTCACATTACTGCTTCCTGCAATAGTTAGGATAGGAGAATACAGAGATGTTTTGAATGAAAATCCAGAACTTGTTCTACTCATCTGGCCATTAATATCAACAGCCCGTAGACTGACCCCATATGTTGCATCAGGTTCTAATCCTCGCAAAGTGATTTGGCGTCCAGCTCCGATGTTCGTAAATCCAGGCAGAAAAGGGGGACGGTGATTGGCCAGGGTATTGTACGGTAGTGGCATCACTTGTTCTACTGCTGACTGATTCCAGAGATGAAGATTAAATCGGAGTGACTCTTCGGAACGAAAGGGATCATCTTGAACATCCCATTCCAATGTAGCCGAATTACGGGTCGTTACTACTGCTCTCATGTTGAAGGGCAACATGACGTCCGTTTCAGGATCTGGAGCTACTTTGTTCACAACCTGATATACTGGCCCTGACTCGTTTTCCCCGCTGATTACCAGATCAAGATCCTCGTCTTCATCCACATCGATCCACGAATGATGGTGGATAACCTGACCAGCGAGTGACTCAATCCCTACCACCTCCCAACTTTCCGCTTGATTCAAGTAGACAAAGGGAGAAGAATCTCTAGTCTTATCGGGTGGTTGAAACCAGTCATGGTCCCCATCTTGATCAACATCGATCCAAGAACCCGGTACGTCACTATTGATGAATGGAAGAGCTTGTTCAACAAATTTCCCATCTTGGATATGCAGGAGTATAGTTGCAGGTTCTCCCAACGAATGTCCATTTAGAACAACATCGGGTGAGCCATCCTGGTTATAATCTGCTATCGAGATGGCAGATGCTTTCAATGATGGTAACTCGTCAGATAAAACAAGAGAATCCAAGTCATTTCTATATAGCCGGACACCAGATTCCGAGCTATTTAAGCCAGCGGCAATTATGATATCATCGTCGCTATCCCCGTCAAAATCTATCCATTGTGCCCTCCCTCCCAGGTCAATCGTGTGTAAAGTTGTCCATCCAGTGGGGGTTTGTTTAATCACATAACTAATACCCTCTCCGTTTTTGTCTACATCAGAAAGAAGAAGATGGAAACCAGGGTCGATACCCAGGCGGCCCCAGGCAACGGATTCACGTGCACTTTGCAGGATCTGGCTCTCCAATGTAAAGACGCCATCTTCTACAGTATAGAGCCGAGTAATGACTTCTCCACTAGCATCTTCTCCAGCCAGAATGAGGTCTGGATCTTGATCTAAATCGACATCCATCCAGACTGCAGTTCCACGAATCTGAGGGAGACCTACATCTTCTGGTGTGTCTTGAAGACTGAAATTTGTCGATACACCATAGAGTGCCGTGTATACAGAATCCCTAGAGACAAACAATGCTTCATAATAGCGTTGTCCATCGTAATCTGCCCAATACATGGAACCGTTAGGAAGAGATTGAGAATATACCACGTTGGAGAGTAGAGCTGTTTTGAATGACCCTGCTTCAGACCATTTTCCTATTCCTACCTCATTTTCACCAGACACCCTCCAGTAATATGTAGTATGATCATTCAGGTCATCGACCCAAGCTTCTGCGATATCACCTTCATCACGCCCAATGGCTCGGGCTACAACTTGCTGAAATGAAGAATCCGGAGACACTTCAACGTAATAGCGCCAACTGCCAAGCACTTGTTCAAATGTAAAATGAACAGGTACCGATACGACATTCCCTTGTAATGGCGCCAACTGGGCAGGTGCGGGTAAGGTATCCAGCGGAGCCACCGTAAACACATCCGCAATAGACAAAGAGGTTTGGGCGTTTACCGAATTGCACAATAGAATAAAGCCCAAAAGTGTGATAAATAATTGAGGATACAAGATTTCAAGCTCAGAGATGTAGAAAGCGGCCACGGATTACACTAGAGGTATCAAGCACAATAAAACTCATTCCCAGATGCACAGGTGAAACTTCAACCTACTCTCGTAGCGCCTTAGGACGGGCTCGAATAGAGCAGATGAACTACTGGGTATCCGACATCATAAATCGTACCGTTCGTTCGACTTGCTGCTTGCTCACATCGTCTGTGATGCGGAGACTGATATCGAGTGGACCTTCGTCGTCAGATGCGGTCAGATCTATGGCAATAAATTCACGAGCGATACGTGATGAAGAAGTATATGAGGTGGATGCAGAAGTGGTTTGTTGGTTTCCACGGCGGTTGCCACCACGGGTTACTTCATACTCGACGGTAAAATGAGCCAGGTTATCGTCACCATAAAACAGCTCATACACTTCAAAGTAGAGGCCTAACGGGGTCTCTGTAGTGATGGTTGTAAAGGGATATGCGGGTGGGATAGTGTCCTCACCGTCTTGGAAGTATACCAGGAGATCGTCGTTACCGAGATAAACCGGCTTTGGGTCGCTCATCTCGAGCACGCCGGAGTCGTTAGAAAGAGGATGGAGATCTTTGAGGTGCTGGACTCCCACCTTCAATTCCTCAAGCAGTTCGATATCGCCTGTTTCAGTGCGTTGAAAACTATACTGGTTCCACTGTAAACTTAACTGGGGAAGCACCTCCTCTAGTTCTACATGGATGGACTGGATCGGTGCGGGAGATCCTTGCTCCAGGTTTGATGCAAGGTAAGTAATCTGAGAGCCATCGGCGTGGGAATAGTCGCTACCCTGCTCAACAATGGCAAAGTTCATCAAGAATCGATCTGCAGATGGGGCTTCTTGCAGTTCTAGTTGTTTGAGCATGTCCTTTGTTAGAGACAGTGTACCGGGTACATGACTCCAGGATAATTCCAACCGCGTGACTCCAGTACTATCCAAAAAACGAGCAGGACGCATCGGTACAGAAAGAGGCACGACTCGATCCATCACCGAAGAACTCTGACGGGGGGCTTGCTCGTCTCGTTCTATACGAGCCTGATGAGCCAGGCTGACAAACTGGCTGGACATGCCCTGGACATACGACGTCGCAGACATCCCCCCCGCACTTGATGCAAGATCCGTCTGGCTTTCTGCGAGGTCAAGGCCACTCGTTGCACGGATGTCTGCTTCATAGTTTTCTAACTGTTCGACTTGTTGCTCGAACGCAGGATGGTATAAAGCCAGGTTTCTGTATATCTTTTGATAAGCCTCTACGAGGGCGCGAGCATAGGCTTCATCCACTCGATTAATCGGCGCGTTACCAGCAGCAACTTGCCTGTTTCCGATTCGTTTTGAGGCACTGCGAAGGTCATCGGGGATAAGATCTTCTGGAGAACTGATACGATAGCGCCCCCCTGTAAGCAGAAATAAAAATCGCAGCCTGTCATCGAGGTGGCGATAACTCCAAAATTCATTCAATGGAGTAATAAGCGGGCCGGGCAGAGGAACGGCGAATTGTTGGAGGACTCTGCGCGCTTCCAACAAGTCAGTCTCAACGATCGATCGGACTCGGGGTGAACCATATTGAACGAACACATGCCCCCGATCGTCAAAACCTGCAGCAGATCGATCATAGGTAAATTGATCGACTGCCGTTCCCACTCTAAGAAGGTGCTCGATGACGCGTTCATTGATTACTGTAGCGGGCAAGGGATCTTGCGATCGCCACCAGGCAGCAAGAGTAGCTCCGGCATGCGATTCGATCGGCACAAGCTTTTCTCTATACTGATACGATTTGGAGAGGACTGTCTCCTTGAGTGAATCGGGCAGCAAAAAGAGCATTTGTGCCAAGTGTTTATGAATCACTTCCTGGGCACCTGGTTGATGCGGAAAGTCTGCTTCTTCCAGAATAGCAAGATAGGCTTCGCTTACTTCCTCAATGACTTCCTCGGTGGTATCGGCCTGGAGTGTGTGCACAACCCGGGTGATCAAGGAATCGGCATACTCCACATCGAAGGCCAGTGCAGCACTATCAGGCGCCGCCGGAGAGAACAAGGCTGAACCGCCAGGTGTGTATTCTATCGGAAGCATTTCTGCTACACGTTCAAAGAACCAGTATCCTAGTTTTGTGATGCCAAACGGCTGATTCAGCCGGCCATCCGTCGTTATGGTTACGGGCCCTCGTGTAAGTGTAAGCCAGGAGGTTTGTTGATACTCATCGTCTGTCAACTTCCAGCCAGCCACCAGGTCTTTGAAATCTAGATACGGGCCTTCGGGAAGTTCTTTTAGGTTTATAACTTTCAAATACCCGTCAAAATCCAGGGTCCGTTCGAAGGGCAGGCTCGTGCGAGAAAGAATTTCATCCGGCTCTACCTCTGCTACTCGGCTAGAAGGGCGTGAGCCGGGCACGCCAGAATAGTCGGTTCTATTTTCTTCTTCCGTTACAAGCATGTATCCCTCTTCATACAGCCGATCGCGGGATAATGCGGCAAGGAAATGACGTTGAGATCCTCTGTATGCGTTTTCCCGATTCCGCCTCCATCGCCTTTCCTGCCTCTCGTTCTCAGGAGTTAGTTCAGAGAAACGCGTTTGCCCCCCGTATCGGATACGTGTGTTCCGGCTGGATTCTCTCACTTCGAACTGCTCTAAAAGGAAACGCAATTCGTATCCAAGGGCTAAATTCTCAATGATCAATTCGTCTGCTGCTGTCGCTTTAAAAAGCCCTTCTCGGTTTTGGCGTTCAAAAGTTAGCACTTCGGGGTTGATTATAGTGCACTGGCTGGCATACTGGGACACCCCAAAAAAGAACTTGAGGAATTTATCATAGTCCGAGGCGCGCCTTCGTTCATCCCGTTTACTTGCACGTTCTGCGATTACTTCGATTCCGTCAGTCTCGTACACTATAGGAGATAACAAGATGACCAGGGACTGATCTTCGCTCTCGGTAACTCGAAGTTCTTTGGTAAACGGAGTGTATCCCAACACAGAAGCGGCGAGCGTGTGCGTGCCAAGAGGAATGCCGTTTATGGTATAGAGGCCGCTTTGATCTGTGGTTGTACCCAACATGGTGTTTGAGATAAACACGTGTGCCCCTTCAATGGGTAGACCCGTTTCTTCATCAAGGAGAGTGCCACTAATGGAGAATTGTTGTGCGGTAACAGGAGACGCCCAATAGACAAGTAAAAGGAGAATTGCAGAACCTAGTCTTAAGCTGTATCTCTGTTGTCTGGGGCAAGAGATGCGCATAGGGGCATCCAATCATAATAAAAGTAATAAGGGGCGTTCAAAGATAACTTAGAATCTTATCACTTGCGAAATTCAATATTGAAGTCTCCCTTTTCAATTGAAGGCAGATCCCTAATCAACCTATTCTTTGTCCTCATTACTCTAAAAAAGTGGTAGGCCGTTTAGTCTGGAGGGTATGCAGGCTTTGTAGCTCCTTATACACCTGTCCGTAACTGAACAATACATGTTCCATAACCGAACACTCAATGAAGAGGCTTTCACTAAGGACGCTATTCGAGTGCCCAAAAGTGGCCAATCGGGGCCGTTTTGGGGGATTGGAATGCTTATTGAATAAATCAGCACGTGGTCTATATCTCCCGCCGAAGTACACCCAAGCCATGATTAAAAGCTACCTCAAAATTGCTCTTCGAAATTTACGCCGCCATCCCTCCTACACATTTATAAATATGACGGGGTTGGTAGTAGGAATGACGTGTTGCATGCTGATCATTTTGTTCGTCCGCGATGAACTTAGCTTTGATCAACATCACGAAAATGCGGATCGAATTTATCGGATTGTTAGCGATTGGGGTGAGTTCAGTACACCAGCGACAAATCCCCCCTTCATTAATCGCTTTGCAGCAGAGTACCCAGATATTAAAATGGGGTTATTACAACCCTTTGAGGCACTTGTCCGCAGTGAGCTGTCTAACTTTTCTGAGGATCGGCTTTTCTTTGCAAACCCAGATATATTCCAGGTCTTTGACATTCCGATAGTTCGAGGAAATCCTGATGTCTTGCTCACAGAGCCTGGCACTGTTATCCTCACGCAAGAAATGGCTGAGAAGTATTTTGGCAACGCTGATCCCATCGACAGAGTGCTGGTCATCGACAATCAGTTCGAATTGACCGTCTCAGGGATTGTTGAATCTATGCCTTCACAATCCCACTTCCATTTTGATTTTTTAGTGCCCTGGGTCACCCTCGATTTTTTGATGGATTTCAGTAATTCAACAAGTTGGGGCAACAACAGTTATTACACCTACCTGCTTCTTCCAGACGGATATCTGGCGGCGAGCCTTGAGGCCCAACTGCCCGCATTCATTGAGCAACAAGCAGGGGAAAACTGGAACGGTTCAGAATTGTCTTTGCAGGCGCTAACAGACATTCATCTGCATTCCCGTCACAACAATGAATTGGAAGCAAACAGCAATATTGCCTATATCTACATCTTCTCTGCAATAGCCGTCTTCATTTTGCTCATAGCTTGCGTCAATTTCATGAACCTGGCTACTGCCCGATCTGAGGAGCGATCCAAAGAAGTAGGAATTCGCAAAGTGGTTGGAGCACGGCGGACCCAATTGGTGAACCAGTTTCTCACTGAGTCCATTCTGTTAGCGGGCTGTGCACTATTACTATCCGTCATTCTCACGAGAGCGGTGCTTCCAGCCTTTGAAGCTCTTTCTGAAAAAACGATCGCTTTTGACCTCTTTGCCTCAGGAGGCGTAATCCTAGCCTTTTTGGGTGTGGCTTTGTTTGTGGGTATATTTTCAGGGAGTTACCCTGCGTTTGTACTCTCTGCGTTTCGCCCGATAGGCATTTTAAAGTCCGGTAAAGTGGGCAGAAAGACGACCCTCCGAAAAGGACTTGTATTATTTCAATTTGTCATATCTGTTTGCCTCATTATTGGTACACTGGTCGTTTATAACCAACTGGACTTCCTGAGAAAAGCTCATTTAGGGTTCGACAAAGAACAGGTTATTACTGCTTCCCTGGGTGGGTTAGACGATGCATTTGAATATGGCGTTATGAAAGATGCATTGCTTCAACGTTCAGATGTTAGCGAGGTATCCATATCATCAGAGGGATTGCCAAGTGAACTGTTGAATGGTTCAACCTTGCAACTTGAAGGTGCAGTTGCTGACGATCCCGAAAATAACATTCGAGTACGCAGTGTTTCGATGGGGCATGATTTCTTCCAATCGCTGGGCGTTGAAATGCTTCATGGCCGGAATCTTTCTATGGACTTCCCTTCAGACTCCAGTGCGTACATCCTGAATGCTACAGCTGCCCGTCTGTTATCACAGAGATATTCTAATCAGAATATCTCGGTCGAGGACCTACTTGGGCGCACATTGCAACGCGGGCAAAATAGCGGACCCATAGTTGGAATCGTAAATGACTTCAACATGTCTTCTTTGCATGAGGAAATTGAGCCCATTGTATTTTTTATACTTCCCCGCTGGTACGATCATCTATTAATCCGCATACAACCGGGCAATCTTGCAGGAACACTAGCCGGAATATCCACTGTTTGGGAGTCCATGTATCCGCAGTGGTCCTTTGAGTATCAATTTGCAGATCAAGGATTTTACGAGCAGTATCGTGCAGAAGAACGCCTGGGTAGAATATTTTCAATTTTTGCAATACTGGCCATCTTCATAGCGTGCATGGGACTTTTTGGATTGGCATCCTTCACTGTTCACCAAAGAACCAAAGAGTTTGGGGTTCGAAAAGTTCTCGGAGCTTCGATAGGAAATATGGTCCTTCTTATCACGAGGGAATTTGCACAAATAGTGCTCTTAGCCATTTGTGTTGCCTCTCCCCTCGCCTATCTGGGAATGAACCGTTGGCTTCAAGATTTTGCATACACTATTGAGCTGTCCTGGTGGATGTTTGCTGTTGCGGGAATACTGGCACTCCTTATTGCTGCACTGACAATCTGCTACCATTCCTTAAAGCTGGCAACGAAAAACCCGATTGAAAGCTTGCGATATGAATAAGCGCAATAGAACTATTTACTAACTACGCTTATAGTTTTTGTGAGTAATTTATATCTAAGTACCAATTTCGGCCCTTTTGACCTGTTCGAAACGCGCTACCCTCCCAATTATGCCATACCAACCCATGAGGATGGGGCGTTCAGAGTCAGTATTCTGCTCTCTGGTGAGCTTCGAGAAAATTACAGAAAAGCAGAAGCGTTTGCTTCATCAACCAGCGTCGTAGTTAAGCCAGGCGATGTCAGGCACGCTAATTTATTTGGTCCTCAGGGAGCCAAGATCTTATCCATTGCAATTCACGACAAAACTACACTTGCGCAATATCGTTTTAACGAATGCACGTGGTATCACGGAGGGCAGATCTCTCTTGAAGCGATACAGCTCATTCATGCCTATAAATTTGAATCAGCGCACACCAGTATCATTGAGGAGTACACGTATGCCTTATTGGCCCGGTTATCTGAAGGGCGGACCCGGGTATTCTCTAGCCCTCCTCAATGGTTACATCAAGTTAGGGAACGGCTTCATGATGAGATATCTGAACGTTATTCGGTAAACGACCTTGCTAGTACGGCAGGCGTACATCCTGTTTATTTGACCCGATTATTCCACCGGTATTTCGGTAATTCCGTCACAAGATACATCCAACAGCTTCGAGCTCATAAAGCAGCCAACCTTTTGGCATCTTCAGATACACCCCTTGCACAAATTGCCCTTGAGGCTGGCTTTACAGATCAGAGTCATCTTAATCGCACACTCAAAAATCAGCTTGGCTTCACGCCTGGATTATTTAGATCCTTGATGCAGTCTTTTTAGTTAGGGCGATTTGTATGTCTCAATTCTGTTTTTAATCCATTTGGCCCTGAAAGGATTAGTGTGTTATCAGTGTCTTCATACACTCGAATCCAGGATACATCCTCAATACTAAATAAGACCCAGTCCTTATTCTGCCCAGCACTCAATGGCCCCTGCGTGATGTCTAAACTGTTTCGGCCAAGTACCGGCATACCATTGTCTTCTCTAATCTCCACCAAGAGGCCTTTGGCATTAGCGTACACACCCGGTTTCGGAGGCTTTCGTTCGCCTGGTCTGTAATCCAAATCAAGCTCGGGTATCGGGCCGAACGATTCTCCTAAAGCTACAGCAGTTATACCATTGTTCAATGCTCTCCGCCAATTACGAGCCATATTGTTGTGGGCCCATACAATCACAATATCGTCCTCAGGATAGGCCAGGATCTGAGCTTGCATTGCGGGAAGCCCTCCCCCTTTGTGGACACGCAAACGACCCTCCTCGTCCCGATCCGTGTGCCAACCATACGCTTCTTCTTCGGATTCGTCAAAAGCCTTTTTATATTGATCTGGTGGAAGAACGTCGCCATAATAGACAGCATTGAACCAGGTGTATATATCTTGTACACTCGCTGTTATTCCAGTAGCGCCGGTAAACCCCCATCCCCACTCTCCTCTGTATATCGACGGAGCATGTGTATTCGAATCGTCTACATAGCCAAGCGCTAAACCGGGCTCACCATACTCTGTCTCAGGGATGAATCGAGCAGTATTTAGTCCGAGAGGTTCGAAGAAATGTGTACGTACATATGCCTCATGAGAGATACCACTTATTTTTTCAGCCATAGCTGCCAGTAAACTGGAGCCAGCGTTAGAATACCGGTAGCTTTCTCCTGGTGGCGATTCGAACGGTGCGTTTCGCATCGACTCTATGAATGCTCCCCGGTCCGGTCCATAGACTAATTGAGACTGGCTCCTATGAGCAAGCCCCCCTGTATGAGTTGCCAGATGATGTAAAGTAACAGGCGACTTCCTCGCATCAGGAAAAGCATCCATGTACTTTTCTAGCTTATCATTTACGCTGAATACTCCGTCTGCTTCCAGTCTTAGGACGAGTGCACCCGTGAATGTCTTAGCTACCGATGCAAAATCATATCTGGTTTCGGCTGTGTTTCGCTCACCACTTTTACGATTGGCAAATCCATACCCCTCTTCAAATAGAACCTCTGATCCTCGTGCAACCAGGACCGTTCCTGAGAACCCCCAATCTTCATACGTTGACAAGAGCTGAGATAATCGATCCTTCATCTCTGTGGGTTCATTTTGACAAGAAGCCTGGGGTGCAATCAGAAATAATGCTAAAAGGAGGAGAAGCTGACGTTGATTCATTGGTATGCTGGTGAAAGTGATGATAACTACACCAAGTATATACATACGTGTCAGTGAGGGTATTGTACAAATCAAACCTTTTATGCAGGTCCCTCTGTTTTACCCCAAATTTATTTAGTCTTGTAAAGCAACTACCATCTCTTTCCCCTATAATATCTAGGGAAGAAGCTTCTCATACTACCTGTGACTTAACCCGACTGTTCATCGCGAAGAGAAGACTTAATTATATGCCTGCACACCTACCTTCAACTAAAGGCGGAGCAATTGAATTCCGCCGTTGTCCGCTTATTGCTTCCGTTTTTTTCATTCTATTCATTTGCAGCCCAATAGCTACTCAATGCCTGGCACAATCACTTGCCTTCACAAAAATAACAACGGGTGCCGCCGGCACAAATACGGGCAATTCGCAAGGAGCCAGTTGGATTGACTATGACAATGATGGCCTTCTCGACCTGTTTGTTTCGAATGTAGGCACTGTTTCTAACTTCTTGTATAGAAATACAGGAAATGGCACGCTTTCCAGGGTCTCTACAGGCTCACTCGCTATAGACCGGTTTTCAAATAGTGGAAATTGTTGGGCTGATGTAGATAATGATGGGGACCTCGATGTGTTTGCATCTGGGTCTGCGCCGTCTTTCTATTTGAACAATGGGGACGGCGAATTTACGAGGCAGGTCAACTCGACAGCATTCGGCATCACAGATCTCAGAAGCTGGGCCTGCGCCTGGGCCGACTATGACCAAGACAGTTTTGTGGACCTCGTGTTAACCCATCCAAGAGGTTTTCTTGGCACTCCACAGATTTCTAACCTGCTTTTTAAGAATAACCAAGACGGCACATTCACAAATATCCAAAGCACTCCCATTACAATGGGCCTCGCACCTTATACCGTGCCTTCCTGGTCCGACTTCGATTTAGATGGAGATATGGATTTGTTTATAGGCAGTGGACCTGCTTCATCTTCAAGAGGACCTGACTTCCTATATAAAAACTTACTTTCTGAGTCTGGCTCGGCAACCTTCGAGCGCATTGATGAAGGCCCAATTGCGACTACCGTGAGAGACGGACAGGTGATCAATTGGATCGACTACGACAACGATGGAGATCTAGATGCCTTCATTACCAATTGGGGAGGCAACCTTGGCGGAGGCCTTGCAGACGAACTCTACAGGAATGATGTTGGTACCTTTACACGGATTACTTCTCAGAGTCTTGTAAATGATAATTTCGTGTCATTGGCGTCTGTTTGGGGAGATTTCGATAATGATACCGACTTAGATGTCTTTATCGCAGATGGTAGTGGCGGACGGACAAATCGGTTTTTCTTGAATAATGGCGATGGTACATTTTCCCGGCTCAATATATCCCCATTCAACTCTGATATAAACGTAAGCTGGGGCGCAACTGCAGGAGACTATGACAACGATGGAGACCTGGATTTATACGTAGCAAATGCTCAAAATGGATCTGCTAATTTTTTATACAGAAACGATCTTGGCAACAGCAACAATTGGATCAAGATCAAACTCATTGGTACCCTTTCAAACCGATCCGCAATAGGTGCGCGAGTCCGCATTCAAACAAGTGAAGGAGAGCAGGTAATACACCAACTTCGTGAAGTATCCAGTCAAAACTCCTTTAATGGCCATAATAGCCTGGTCGTGCATGCAGGGCTCGGTGCGGCATCCCTGATAGACTCTCTTCACATCGAATGGCCTTCAGGTGAAACTGAGAAATACACAGATGTCGATGCCAATCAATTTCTGGTTATAACCGAATTGGAATCCTTAGGCCGGGTCTCTACTGCCCGGCACTCAATCGAGCCAGAATCGTTTACGTTGCATCAGAATTATCCTAATCCCTTTACGGAGTCGACTCTTCTAAGGTACTCGCTACCGCAGGATATGCATACCCGCCTGACAGTTTATAATGCCCTTGGCCAACAGGTCACAACGCTAATTGATGATTATATGCCAGCTGGTCTGCATGAGGTCTCGTTCGAAGCTCGTTCATTACCAAACGGCCTTTATCTATATCGTCTTCAAATGCAAAACCAGGTACTTTATAAAACAATGCTGCTTCTAAGGTAGAACCAACTGATAGATTCACCCCTTTTCATTTCAGTATTATGAAATATCTTTTCCTCCTGTTACCCTTTGCTATTGCAGTTCCCGCATCGGCCCAGTCATTTACCCGTACCGATATCTCAATACCTGCTCAGCCATTCAACCTGGATTATGGTGATTTCGATGGAGATGGGGATATTGATATAGCTACAGTAAACGATGGAGCTAATTCTGTCACCATTCTCCTCAATGACGGTTCAGGTACTTTTTCAGTCAAAACGACTATATCTGGGTTTAGTAGACCTGAATCCATCACTGCAGGCGACTTTGATGCTAATGGAACGATCGACCTCGGCATCGTGAATGCAGGAGCTAATTCAGCCGTTCTTCTATCTAATGACGGTGCTGCCAACTTCACTAGTGGAAATGCGATCCCCGTTGGAAGCAGTCCACACGCTATCATTGCGGCGGACATTGATGGAGATTCAGATCTCGACTGGATCGTCTCTGACTTCAGCTCTGCAACAGCCTCCATTCTTACTAACGATGGAATGGGCTCATTTACCCGTACGTCCACACTCACTGTTGGCAATGGAACAGAGCGCCCCATTGCTGATGACTTTGATGGAGATGGGGATATCGATCTGGCCATCCCCACTTTTTTTGATGCCACGGTTCATTTTTTTGAGAATGATGGATCCGGCACATTTAGCACTACCTCCACCCTGTCGATTGGAAGAAATCACCATATTCCAGCTGCTGGTGATTTTGATAACGACAGCGACATCGATCTATTAGTCACGAGCTCTGGATCTGGCGAGGTGTTTTTGCTCGAAAATAATGGGCAAGGTTCATTTTCAGATGAAGGCGTTGTTGTCATACCCTCCCAACCCTGGGCTGGCACGTCTGGCGACTTTGACCAGGACGGGGATATAGATGTAGCCATCGTCGCTTATTCAGGCAACTCTATCACCTTATTACAAAACAACGGCAATGCCTCCTTCACTACATCGGAAAGCCTACCCGTAGGAAACCAACCCCACCAGGTCATTTCAGCTGACTTTGACAATGATGGCGATTTGGATCTTGCCACAGCAAATGATGCAGCAAATTCAGTCACCTTATTGATTAATGATACCGAACCGGTTAATACAGAGCAGGAATCTATTCCTGAAGGTTTTGGGTTAGTTCAAAACTTTCCAAATCCGTTTAACCATTCCACAGTCATTCGCTTCTCTCTTCTCAATCCAGCCTTCATATCTCTATCTGTTTTTGACGCTCAGGGCCGTGAGATTTACATCCTCCTCAACGAACATCGCTCACAAGGTATGCATGAAGTGCAATTAATACTCCCGGACTATTTGAGTAAAGGTACTTACTTCTACCAGCTATCGACTCCTGGTCACGTACAAACCAGGTCAATGACCTTTCAATGAAAACTTGAGAGATCAGATATACGACCTAGCGACAAGGAATCGTTTTGCTCATACCCCTCAAACAACTTATCGCCATTTAAGGGCAAGCAATGTCAGGTCGTCAAGAAGACACCCTTCTGTGAAGTCATGGATTGCATTGTTTAGCTCGGCAAGAAGTCCCTGTGCTGACTTATCTTGATGCTCTTTAATGATCGAAGCCAGACGGTGAATCTCAAACTCTTCGCCACTTCTATTCCGTGCTTCGACCAGGCCATCTGTATAAAGAATCATGATATCCCCAGGCTCCATGTATACGCGCTCAGAATGATAAACAGGTGTGGACATCAATCCAATAGCGGGCCCTGTGGGCTTCAACCATTCAACAGACTGCGTTTGTTTTCGCCATAATAACGGTGGGAGATGACCTGCGTTACTGTATCTCAAAGTGCCTTCTTCCGAATCATAGGTAAGCACAACCGTTGATGCAAAAACACCGGGCTTCATCTGGTCCTTAAACAACCTGTTGAGTCGTGTTACCATGGCATCGACGTCCTGGTAATCAGCTCCAAGTACACGCATCGTAGCCTGAATACTTGCCATCAGCATGCTTGCCGCTAACCCCTTTCCCATAATATCAGCGATCAGTATCCCCTGCCCTGTTTCTTTGTAACAAAAGAAATCGAAAAAATCACCGCTAACAATCCCGGCAGGCCTGAGATGTGCAGCAACATCAAGGTTCGATAAGGCAGGTACACAGCACGGGAATAAGTGACGCTGCATCTGTGCAGCTAGCTCCAGATCGCGTTCTAGTGCTTCGACTTCAGGCCTCGAGAACTGATTTAAGTTTACTGAAGTTCGGAAATCAAGATGTATAGGATCCGGATCTGAGGATCGAACTATAGGGTTGCCCATTGACACACACTCTTTTATCGTAATAATACGATATACCAGGTAAATCTATAAAAGTTCACCCTACCGCACTCGCACCAGCGGATGCGTCTTTACCTGTTCACCTGCCTGAATTCGGCAAAAGTATCGGCCGGCTGCTACTTCACGCCCAGACATATCCCGTCCGTCCCATACAATCTCGTGAATGCCCGCAGATAAATACGCTTCCTGGAGGACCGCTACTTTGCGATTAGTAAGATCGTATAATTCTACAAGGACGTCAGAAGCGGCTTGCAAGCTAAAGCGAACAGTTGTAGATGCTGCAAAGGGGTTCGGGTAATTCTCTAATGCATCAATTCGACCGGCCGGAGTCTGAGCAGACTCAATACCTGTAGGGCCAAAACCGATTTGTGCTAAATCGAAAGAGTACATGGAACGGCCGTAGGTAGCCGCTACCAACTTTCGACACGGGGCATGCAACGACAAATCAGTGATTGGCACACGTGGAACGCCTTCTCCTAACGGCATCCATACCTCCCCATCATCTACGGTGTAAAATACACCCAGGTCGGTTGCCACATACAACAAACCTGGTTGCACAGGATCCGGAATGATATCGTTTACCGGTGCTTCTGGAAGGTTGCTCGAAATATCGGTCCATAACTGACCGGTATTGGTTGTTTTGAATACATGTGGCAAGGGTATATCTTCCCGAAAACCAGAATAGGTAACATACGCGGTAGTCTCCACACGAGGGTCCACCATGACTCGGGTTACCCATCGATCTGGCAACGACTGAGTAATATCAATCCACTCTTCTCCCCCGTTTGTAGATACCCACACCAGCCCATCATCGGTGCCGGCATAAATATAGTCTGGATTGGTTGGTGAAACAGAAATGCTTGTGATGGTCCCAAAGGTATCAAACACTGAAGTTGAGACATTTCTAGCAGGCAAGGCAGGGCTAATGGCCTCCCAGGATCGCGCTTCATTTTCAGAGCGGTAGACTTTATTTGTACCAGTATACAATGTGCCAGGATTTGATATATCCAATTCGATCGGCGCGCTCCAATTGACGGGCTCTTCAGCATCAATGCCTTCAGTGGCAAAGAAGAAATTCTCGCCGCCATCAACTGATCGCATAATCCCTCCTCGCTGAAAGGAGCCGTATACTTTTTGGTTATCTTGAGGATCGATGCGTACATATTGCCCATCCCCTATAGGTACCAGCACCTCCCAGTCCGATTCGGACGAAGAAAAGGTACGGTACGTGTTATTGTCCTGCGTCCCTCCTACCACGTGCAACGGGTTTTGAAAATCGATGTCGACCGTATAAAACTGTGTTATAGGCAGATTGTCTTTGTGCTCCCACGCATTGCCTCCATCTCTGGAGACATAAAAGCCCCCATCGTTTCCATCAATGATCAAATTTGTATTCAAGGGGTGGATGTAAAGCCCATGATGATCCACATGCATTCCACCTGATACATCTTCAAACGTAAATCCCCCGTCTTCGGAACGAACCAGCCGGAGCCCAAGCGAATAAATGATATCAGGATTTTCTGGATGGACACGTACATTTCCAAACCACCATCCGAAGAATGCAGAGTTTTGAACCAGAACGGGGTCGTCTGGCAATTGTGTCCAGTTTTCTCCTCCATCGATGCTTTTATAAAACCCTCTGAAGGGGCCGACTTCATCCGCATAGAGAGCGTACAACACATTAGGCTCAGAAGGCGCCATACCAAGGCCAATCCTCCCTATTTCAGTTTCAGGCAGCCCGTTTGTTAGTTCTGTCCATGTAGTGCCTCCATCAACAGAGCGGAACACGCCCCCTTCATCTCCACCAAACCTGCGGCTATCGGGATACCGAATGCGTTGCCACATGGCTGCGTACATGGTGTCAGGATTGTTTGGATTGATCACTACATCAATGCCTCCAGTCTGCGGCGAGATGTATAATACGTTTTCCCAGGTCTGTCCACCATCCTCAGAACGAAATAGACCTCGCTCTTGATTTTCACTAAAAAGCCGCCCCATAGCTGCAACGAATACCCGCTGGGAGTTGGATGGATCGATGACGATGCGGCCGATATGACGGGTCTCGGTTAATCCAAGAGAAGTCCAGCTCAGCCCTGCATCGTCCGACTTGTAGACACCGGTTCCTCCGTAAGTAAGGGAGCCCCCTCCTCCATTCACCTCACCGGTACCGACATAAATTACGTCTGCGTCCTCAGGGTCAATGGCAAGAGCTCCAATAGATAGGCTGGGTTGGTCATCAAAAATAGCTTGCCAGGAATCACCCAAATCGTTGGATTTAAATACCCCACCTGAAGCAGCCGCAACGTAAACCGTCTGCGAGTCCGTGGGATGCATAGCTACATCTGTTAGCCGCCCCCCCACATTGTCTGGACCGATAAATTCCCATGATCCGTTTTGCTTAAATGCACTCAGGGCAAGCAGGCGGTCGGCTTGTCCAAGGGCTTCATCAAACGCGTTGTAATTAATCGTTTCAAACGGATAAGCCCGTTGCATGAAGAACCAGTTACTCGGCGCTTGATGATAGGGTGTATCTTTTTGCTTAACGAGATGTACGCGATTATGTACTAGAAAAACAGTTACCGCTAATAACGAGAGGCATACACTTAATAGAAGCCATCTTACCAGTATGAACTGTTTCATGTTTACACTGCGGGTTTAAGCTAGATTCAAGTAGGGAGTTCATCTATAAATATCCACACTAATGCCCAAAATTACATGCTCCCAGTGACGAATCGCACACGCTTTTGTGAATCATCGATTGGCTTCGAACAAGTAATGCATGGATTCGTTGGAGGCATTCTTATTTCGTTGACGGATTCAAATCGCAGATAGAATGTCTTATTCACCTTCAAAGCAAATCTTACAAAACTATGCCAACATCCTTGTTAATTACGCTCTAGGAAATGGCAAAGGCATCAAACCCGGAGATGTTGTCCAGCTCGTCACGAGGGACAGTGCAAAATTGTTGTATGAGGAACTGTATAGAGCCGTAATACTCGCCGGCGGCCACGTTCTTACCCAATATACACCAGATGACCCTTCAGATAACAACCTGGAGAGATTCTTCTTTTCTCATGGTAACAAAGATCAGATCAACTTCTACCCACAGGCTTATTATGATACCCTAATAGACACCATCGATCACCGGCTGACTGTATTGAGCGAAGAAAATCCTCATAGCCTGAAAGGGATCGACCCAAAACTCATCATGCAGCGCAATATCGCTCGATCCCATTTTCGTGAGACATTCTTCAAGAAAGTCAATGCGAAGAAGGCGACATGGACACTTGCTCTATATGCCACCGAGGGCATGGCAAAAGAAGCTGGTTTATCGCTAGAAGCCTACTGGGAGCAAATTATAGATGCCTGCTATCTACGCGAGGATGACCCCGTTGCTACCTGGAAAAATCTCCAGAAAGAAATCCATAGTGTTAAAGATTGGCTAAATGCCCTTGATATTCGCAAAGTGCATGTCAAAAGCGAGGATGCTGATCTTTGGATCACAATCGGTGAAGAGAGAAAATGGATGGCGGCAACCGGTCAAAATATCCCCAGCTATGAGATTTTCACGTCTCCAGACTGGCGAGGTACGGAAGGATGGATCCGGTTTAATCAACCACTCTATCGATACGGCAACTTGATCGAAGGCATTGAGCTCGAATTCAAAAACGGCCTGGTTGTCAACAGCAAGGCAACAAAGAACGAGAACGTCCTAAAAGAGATGATCGCTACTAAAGATGCAGACAAAGTAGGCGAGTTCTCCCTCACCGATAAACGGCATTCCAGGATCACCAAGTTTATGGCAAACACGTTGTACGATGAGAACGTTGGTGGTGAGTATGGCAATACGCACATCGCTGTTGGAATGGCGTACAAAGACGCTTACAATGGCGATCCAAGCACACTCACCAAAGAAGACTGGGAACGACTGGGACTCAACGACTCGGTTGTACATACAGACATTATGTCGACCAAGGACCGGACCGTTACAGCTGTTTTATCAGATGGTTCTGAGCGTGTTATTTACAAGGATGGGATGTTTCAGACTTGATGGCTAGTCTCAATATGGTTTCACCAGGAGAGAGCGATAGAGAGTACGCTGCTTTCGCGATAGCCATCTGTTCTCTTTACGTAGTACCATGGAATACGGAACAGGCCATTTTTGTATTTTATATTTACTTCGTTCCCAATCTCAACCTTGTGAAAGAGTGAAGATGATACCCTTAAATCTTCCGTGTCAAGGTGGTGCCCCCAAGGAGCTACTTTTAAGTAATAGGTCTTTCTCCCTCTGCTTCTTGAACGCATTCTCTTATCCAGGACCTCGGTTCGATACGTTTTGGGTTCGGAGTTATCAAAAGCACAGTTTGCTGCATAGATGCCGGCATAACAGTAAATTATCACGCTGAATGTCAGAGAAGAATAGATCCACCATTTATTCTGCACATTACTCTCAATCAACCTATGGGAAATTAATACAATTAAGGACACAACTAAAAAGGATATTGTGCCAGGAAGGATCATACTGTAATAGCTTTCAAACTCAAAATCCAGAACAACTCTGACTAATATGACCCATGCTGCAATATCTATGAAGTCAGCTACATCATAATTTTCTTTCCCGTTGGTATTAGTTGAGATTCTAACAAGAGAAGCAATACTCGGTCTTTTTAAACCATTGTACAAGATCCCAAAGACTGGAATTATCAATAGTATTCCTAAAAGAAGCTGATATGGGCGTGGATAAATCAAAAACCAGAGTCCAATCCCAAGCGTGATTTTTTCTAACCCATCTAATTTGTGAAAGGTCAGTTTTGACGCTTTAGCTTTTCTCCCTGTCCTTCCTTTTCCCCCTTTTTTCAAAGTTAACCTCAGCGTGAGAAGTGCCGCAAATTGCCCCAAAGTCCTTTAACTTGAAGCTACATGATATGCTCGATTCTTGCAAGACGAAAGGTGGCTTGTTTGCCAGATTAAAAATGGTATTAACATTTAACTTTATGATCAAATAAAAAAGTTTTTTAACAAAAACAGGCACCCGAAGATGCCTGTTTTCATTCATATAGCTTCTATATAAGCTATTCAGCGACAGAGTTGTACTCCTTTCATTCTTCTTCCGTCTATTCCGTAGGCTGTGGACCCTGTGCGGTATCCCAGAAGCCCCACTGCTCAACGGCTAAGCCATCTACGTAACGGGTGACAGTGTGCACCATTACAGTCCATTCTTCCCCTCCTGCCTTGCCTTGCCAACCGGCCCAAACCATTCCCCAATCAACACCTTCAGCCGTCTTAATATGCCCAAATACAGGACTCATTAGCTCATAGGACTCCATAGCATTCAGTCCTTCTTTCATTTCAGCAATCCGCTCATCAATAGTTACCGGATCAGGTGAATTAACGTGGATTCTGGCAGTATCGGCATAGAAAGAACGATACGTCGTCCAATTGCCCTCATTATAAGCTGCTACAGCTGCTTTCAGCTTGTCAACAATAGGACCATCTGTGTAGTGAGTACCTGTTTGACTAAAGGCATTAGCACCGATGAAGAACGTAAAAAGTGCTAAGAAAAGAATTCGTTTCATAACGCGCCTCGCGTATTTGATAAGTAAAAAAACCGGATTCCGATAGTGGATTAATGGATCCAGCTCAATTACAGACACAGCGTTTTCCTCCAATCAGGCTCATTATGTTGGTTCTACTTCTTGTTCATCGAGCGCGTGAACATTGAAATGATTGCTCAATTGCCCTATCCTATTCCCTATCCCTCTGGTCATCTATCAGGCAATTATGCAGCGGCTTTCTACAGGCAGTACGCCTTATTTTGCTTTTGTTTTGGTCATCTTCCTTGGGCTCATCCCCCTTGGCTGTGCAGATGAAATCCAACAACAGCCACCGAATATCATTCTCATTTACGCTGATGATTTGGGATATGGCGATCTATCCAGCTACGGAGCTACATTAATCGATACGCCCCATAGTGATCGGGTCGCACGTGAGGGCATGCTATTCACAGATGCGCACTCGCCGTCTGCCGTCTGCACCCCTTCTCGATATGCCACATTAACGGGACGATACGCATGGCGCACTTGGCTTAAGAACTGGGTGATCTTTGAGCGAATGCCGTTGCTCGTCGAAACAGATCGCCTTACCATTCCCAAGTTGCTCAAGAAGCAAGGTTATACTACAGGCATTGTCGGGAAGTGGCACTTGGGGTGGGGCAACGAAGTACCGCCGAATTTTAATGACGAGCTTGCACCCGGTCCCTTAGAGATTGGATTTGATTATTTCTACGGAGTCCCCTTTAGCCATAATAGCTCCCTTAAGCTGCAAAACTATGTCCATAACCGGCGTATTGTTGGACTCGGTGAAGAGGAAGATATCTATGACAAAGCGGTGCATGAACGGATTGCCCGCCGGCTTGAGGATACCGCGATAGACCTGAGTGGAAAAGCCGTCGAGTTTATTCATACCCATAAAGATGAACCCTTTTTCTTATTCTACCCAACCACAAACATACATTTTCCAATTACGCCTAACGAGCGATTCTCAAGCACCAGTAATGCCGGCCCTTACGGAGATTTTGTGGTAGAGTTTGACTGGGCTGTCGGCGAAATCTTAAACGTCCTGGATGAGTTGGATCTCGCAGACAATACGCTTCTGATCGTTACAAGCGACAATGGAGCTCGCGAGAACCCGGATGTAATGGGCGGAAGCGCACATGATCCGAACGCCCCATTAAGAGGCACAAAACGTCAGATTTGGGAAGGAGGCCACCGGGTCCCGATGGTTGTCCGCTGGCCAGGAGCTGTACGTCCGGGCTCTGTTAGTGACGAGACCATATCGCATACTGATTTACTCCCAACAATAGCCGCTTATTTCGGCGTTTCCCTTCCAAACGATGCGGCCGAGGACGGTTACAACATCTTGCCTGTATTATTGGAAGAAGAGTACGAATCCCCGTTGAGAGAGGCCACAGTGCACCATTCAGTGAATGGTATGTTTGCCTTGCGAAGTGGAGATTGGAAGTTGATCGAAGGAGACACCGACGGCGATTATAGAGCAGGCACCCCATCAACAGCACTTCAAGCCAGACAAGACTACCCCAAACGGGATTCCATCACAGGTGACTATATGCCCTTCTATTATGACATTATGGATTTTGACCCAGAAAATCCTGTCTATCGCCTATACAACTTAAGGGAAGATCCGAAGGAAACCACAGATCTTGCAGCTGAGCATCCAGATAAAGTCACAAAACTCGCTCAACTTCTAAATCAATACAGGGATTCAGGCCGCAGTACACCTGTCAACTGATTTACCTTCCGCGTCTTCTTGGTTTATTTTCCTTAGGTAATTGCTGAAAGATGGCAGCTTTTTCTTGTTGGGTCATATCTATGCTTTTTTATTATCGGATGATGTATACTAGTCCCTGTTCGACTGGCCCTCTTTGGCCAGGAAAAAGAGCTACCTTTTGTCTCAATTGACGAGATAACTACAGAGCAAAAGGTAGAGTTGTTTGTTTTTGATCCGAATTTGACAAGGTGTACACGATGAGAACAACAAAGCTCATTCATGTTGTTAGCTGCCATGCGGAAGGTGAAGTCGGAGATGTAATCGTAGGGGGTGTTCCCCCACCACCGGGCGACACGATTTGGGAGCAGCGTCGTTTCATCGAAAAAGATGATCGCCTGCGAAGCTTTGTTCTGAATGAACCGCGAGGTGGTGTTTTTCGGCATGTGAATTTGCTGGTTCCACCCAAGGATCCACGCGCACAACTAGGCTGGATCATCATGGAGCCGGCGGATACGCCGCCAATGTCAGGCTCCAATTCGATCTGTGTAGCAACTGTGGTTCTCGATACAGGAATTGTACCCATGAATGAGCCGGAAACAGAGTTCTACATAGAAGCGCCAGGCGGATTGGTGAAGGTCCATGCGCTGTGTCGCAAGGGCAAGGCGGAAAGAATCACGATCACAAACGTACCTTCGTTTGTCGACAAGTTAGGAGCTTCACTAGAAGTGACAGGGATCGGCACACTTACAGTAGATACAGCCTATGGAGGCGACAGCTTCGTAATAGTCGGTGCAGCCGCACTAGGATTTGACATTGTACCGGACGAAGCCAGTGACCTCGTCAATCTGGGCATAAAAATTACAGCAGCAGCCAACGAACAATTAGGATTCCGACATCCATTGAATCCCGAGTGGAATCATGTGTCGTTCTGTCAGTTTGCCGGACCACTGATTGAGGAAAACGGTGAATTGAGCGGACCGAATGCTGTGGTCATCCGGCCTGGCAAGATTGACCGGTCACCCACGGGCACGGGATGTTCAGCTCGGATGGCTGTCTTGCACGCGCAAGGAAGAATGCAAGTTGGGGATCGGTATCGAGCGCGATCGATTATTGGATCCGAGTTCAACTGCGGGATCGAGTCAGTGACTTCGATTGGAAAAAAGAGTGCAGTTATCCCGACAGTTTCCGGTCGGGCTTGGATTACTGGAACGCATCAGCTCATGCTTGATCCAGATGATCCCTGGCCCATGGGGTATCGAATCGCTGATACATGGCCAGTGCAGTAAAGGTAGTTCTTTGTTAAATACACTGACTCTTTCAACCCTTCATGCGCTTCACAATCCAACGGTTGCCCAGGAAGAAGAGCAACAACATCACGGCCCATTGCGCTAGAACAGTCATCAGACTTGCCGGCTGAATCGGGTCGTACCAGTTTTCATCAATAGAATCTGACAACCACCAGACCAGGAGAACAATGGCAGCAACCGGAATGAAATACTTCACAACATAAACCCACGCTTTACTCACAGTCCAATCATCACCTTCACCCATCAGGTGGTTTTCTCGCATTTGAGATACGCCGTTTTTAATGACGATAAACGCCACAAAGGCGCCTGAAATCATAAGCGCAACACCCCAAACAAAGTCCTGGTTGCTAAGGATGTTGAGATTTATGGCTGATGGGATGCCTAGCAAGTAACTCACACCAATAACCAGTGCAATGGCTTTTTTCCTGCTGAAGCCGGCGTCTATAAACACGCGGGTGGGCAATTCCAGCTGCGCGATGAGTGAGGAAAAACCTGCAAATGTTAGCCCGAGGAAAAACAACACAGCGAGCGGATTACCTAGAAACATCCGTGCAAACAATTGCGGCATCCAGATGAATGTGAGGCCGGTAGAAGCCGGCCCGCTAGTTTTCATCACTTCCAATACTTCTCCCTGGCTCATACCCATCTCTGTCTGGAGAATAGCAAACACGGTTGAAAACACCATCAATGCGGCCATCAGAGACACTATGTTATTACCAACGGCAGTCGCAACCGCATTCTTCACAATACCCTGCCGGGTACTCATGTAAGCAGCATAGGTCAGAAATAGTCCCCAGCCGGCACCCGTATCCCAGGCATTTTGTGTTAGTGCTTCAATCCAGATTTTGGGTGTGCCCAACTGGCTCCACTCCGGAGTAAACAGATAAGCAACGCCGTCCATTGCCCCAGGCAGGGTTAGAGCTCTAATCACGGACAGAAACACAATCACCAATAGTGTTGGCACAAGAACCTTATTGACGCGCTCGATGGATTGTACCCCCTTACTGATAGCCAGAGCACCAAAGCCCATGGCAAGGCCATGAAACAGCAGCGGCCAACCACTGCTCTGGTAATCGTTCCACATCATCATAGCCGCATCGGTTGTCATGGGTAGCGGTGAAATAATGGTTTGCAACAGGTAGTAGATACACCAACCAACTACGACAGAGTAGAAAAAAGTGATCGCCGTCGCTACAAATGCAACAAAGGCGCCCATCCATGCAAAGCGTTCTCCGCCCGCTTTGATAAAAGTGCTCACCACGCCGGAACGATGTTTCCGCCCCCACACGTATTCGATCATAATAAGCGGAATACTCCAGGCGAAAAGAAAAACGAGCCAGGCGACCAGAAATGCGCCAGCGCCCTCTTCGCCGCCATTCTGAGCCGCAATCCGTGGAAAACGCCAGATATTGCCTGTCCCGACGGCAATGCCTAAGACACTAAGAAAGAACCCAATACGAGAAGAAAATCGCTGCTGATTAGTGCCGTCTATCGAAGTACTCATTCTGGAGGGAGGGTTGGTGACAAGTCAAAAGCTCCCCCAAGGTAGCTTTTCAAGTGCCGAATGTCGAGTAGCGAGTGAAGATTATACATCTGTAGCCCAATTGGCCGCCCAGCTGTTCATGACACCCATGTCGCTATTTACCACGCTCAACGGAATACCCTCTTGCTACCAGCTCATCCAACTTCTCTTTGAGTGACGCAGCTATTTCCGGATACTCAAAATATAAATTCGTTGTCTCTCCCGGATCATCCGCTAAATTGTATAACTGGCCGGGTGCATCGGGAGCCTTCTCTGGCAACACATAGCCTTGCAAATAATCTCGTTCGTAATTATTGCCTCCGGATCCCTGGTGGTCAAGATACTTCCATGAACCGTGGCGGATGGCAAGATCGAGAGAAATAGTTTGGTGGAGGGTGTAATCATGCACGGGAGCGTCATCCTCACCACTAAACACTGGTAAAAAATTGTAGCTATCTTCCGCCGCATCCGCTGGCAAATCATACCCTGTAATTGCTGCGAACGTAGCCATAAAATCAGATAAGTTGAGAACCTGATCGGATCGGCTGCCCCGTGTAATCACTGCTGGCCAGCGGGCGATCATGGGCACCCGATGACCGCCTTCCCACTGATCACGCTTGACTCCACGCCATGGACGCGCGCCATCATGATCGTAATCGGTGCGCATGTGATACACAGTGCTCACCTCTGGTCCGTTATCGCTTGTAAAAATAACCAGTGTATTGTCACTCAACTCCAGCCTATCCAACGTACTCAATAGCTCGCCAACAATGTGATCCAGTTGAAAGATAAAGTCGCCATGAGGGCCGGCGTCCGTTTTACCTTTGAAGTCATTGCCCGGGAATGAGGGAAGGTGAACAGCCTGAGCAGAGTGAAACAGGAAAAAGGGTTGTCCTGGTGATTCTTCTACATGGTTTTCCAAAAAGGCGATGCTTTTCTCCAGAAAAAGCATATCTACTTCTTCCAGATCAAAATCAGGCGCAATCATTCCTTGTCGGTTGTCAAACGAATAGGGATGTTTCGGTAAATGTGTTCGATCCAGTAACGTGGTAGGAGGATTAGGGACCCGATCACCTTCAATCCAGGCATAAAGCCAATCGGTTGTTGGACACGCTACGGTACCAAAGAATTCGTCAAAACCATGATGGAGGGGACCATCAGGAATTGGCTTCGTGAAATCAACAAGATTTACGCGCGCCACGCCGGCCTGCCTACGCTGTTCGGGGGTATCACTGGGGACATCCATTTCATACACAGGCGTTCCATCTTCTGCAAAAAAGGTCATCCCAATGTGCCATTTGCCAATCAACGATGTAGCATATCCCTTTTCCTGCAGCATTTCAGCAACAGTAAGCCGTTCACTTTTAATCAGAGATGGACCTCCCACCCCTACAAACACGCTACGCATCCCTGTTCGAAAAGCCATACGGCCCGTCATGATGCTGTACCGCGTAGGTGTGCAGACAGTTGAGGGACTATGGGCATCAGTAAACAACATCCCATCAGCGGCTAACTGATCCAGATTTGGCGTAGGGACACGCGATTCGGCATTGTACACACCGACATCTCCATATCCGAGATCATCTGCCAGGATGAGCAGAATATTGGGATAGGCCGGCTCCGTGGAACTGGAATGACAGCCTGCAGCCAAAAACACTGCAATGATCGATGCAGCTATTAGTATACCGAGATTATGAGAGTGCATCGTATTCGTGATTAAGTTATCCGATTTTAAGCGAAGCTTACACGCAGTGGTGGATTGATGAGCACGATTCCTGGAGGGCTTGGCTCGTTGCACATAATCTAACCACTCTCGTTTATTGATGCACGATTAGTACGCCGATCTAAAGAGGCAATTCAGTCATTTCTTTGACTAACCCCACCCACTCGAACACCCGACCTAGCGTTTAGGAAACGCTTGGGGTTAGTCCGTCAACTATTTGCGTACCAACGAGTTTTAGGAAATGCCAAAAGAGGCGGTACAGTGAGGGCCTGGACATGGCAAGAAATGTCGTGACAAAAGATACGTTTCGCAGTCCCACTCAGTCCTAATTAACAGGAGGCTTACACGGGACAAGCGATTCATATTGAGATTACATCCTGTCCCACCTGAAGAGTGGTTTACATTCATCTAGTTTCGTTTATTAATCTAAGGTTTCTGAGAGCTAAGAATCAGACATTTTTAAATTAGCTGCTGCCTGATTAGGATTCAGAAAAAGGAGGGTACTCTGGAATTACAGGAAAACGTTTAAATATACCTGCGGTTTGTCCCACTGGAGATTCCTTATTGCCCTAAAATCAAGTATTTTTCTGCATTTCAGCGTATCGATAATGCAAAATGGTAATAACTTCAGCAAATAGATACTTGCCTTATATCTGTAGTATTTTTAAACAATTACTTCAAGGAACAGTAAAAAAATGCATTGCATCATTATTTCTTTTTGAATTAAACAAAGTCCAAGCTATAGGATATACATTTCTCTCGTTAAGATGGCTGACGTTTTTATTTCATATACAAGACAAGACCGTGAATGGGCTTCATCACTAGCTAATGTATTAGAGCAGGAAGGTTTGAGTACTTGGTGGGATGACAGGTTGATTCCAGGTCAGTTTTTTGACGAGAAAATTGAGGAAGAATTACTAAATTCCAAGTGCGTGCTAGTAATCTGGTCAGCATTATCTGTAAAAAGCAATTGGGTAAAGTCTGAAGCTCATATTGGTTTAGAAAAAAAAAATCTTATTCCAGTTTGTATTGATAAGGTAGAGAAGCCGATTCCATACAGACTTATACAAACTATAGATTTAAGTACTTGGGATCGAGTAAGTATAGATTCAAATGTAACTTCCCTAATAATTGGGGTTAGAGCAATACTGGATACAGGTTCAAACGAAAAACTCCTTAGGAACCCTATTCTTCAAAAGAAAGTAAGGAGAAAAGTGATAAGGAGTATAAGTGGTTCTCTGCTTGCAATAGTTGCTTTGGTCACATTGGTTTTCTCTGTTCTTTTTTTAAAAAATAATTTCCTACCGAAAGTCGAAGATCATAATTCTGAACACTTATCTTTAGATGGTGAAGAAATCCCTTATTTGGTAGAGGAGCAGACAAAAGAGACATTTAATACAATTAAATACTCATCCAGCACCCTAGATAGTTTACTAATTCAGAAGGGTATAAAGAAAAAAATTCTGAACCCAACATATAGTATTACCTTCAGTCATAGCGGAGAAATCTTGAAAAGAAGTGAAAGTAGATATATATATAGTGGAGGTTATATATCCGTCTTTATAAATGGATTTTTCTGTAGTGTACTGGAAACAATTCCTTTTGTACTGGATCGAGGTAGCGGGCAAGAGACTGCGGTTGCAAGAAGGGTAGAAGCAGAAATCAATACATTTGTTAATAAGAATGCTTTCATTATTTTTGAAGAGGTGTCAAGTTGTTTGGACAGCAAGGCTGATTAATCCTTATGGAAGCTATCTGCTGGTATATTTTTGCATGAAAAATATTGCTAAGAACAGATTTAGCTCTGCTCAACCCTTTAGGTTAGGTTTAATTATTCTACTATTTTTTTTCTTCCACCATGAAAATGCTCCTTTGATCAGTGCACAAGATAGCTCTAAGCAACTAATTATTGTTGCTGACAATGACAGGTATCATGAAGTCTTTATTCAGAGCTTAGAAGAATTAGCTGATATATATTCTGGCAGTAATCTTTTTAAGAATATTGTCAGTTTGAATCGCCTCGAAGACGATGATGAGCTTAATGAGAGAATTGCGAAGAGGTATTCTTCAGCGGACACTCGACCGGTCTTTCAGCAATACTATAAAGAAAGCGATTATGAACGAGAAATTAATGCCAAAATATTTGATGCAATCAGCAATGCTGATGCCTTTTTGAAGATCAAGATTGATGACAGGGCTAGCAATGGTGATGTAATCGAGTTGTCATATTGTGACAATATACCAGATTTGGAGCCCAATACACTGCCTATATTAACGTGCTTCAGTCCAACGAAAACTAGCACTGAAATAATCTATACAGAAGAGTCAAACTTCGCAAAAAGTATAAGTAGAATACTTAGGCGGTTTTTTGATAATACGAATCATGGACCTGAATTAGATATTTCTCTAGATGGTTGCAGGCAATTTAACAAACTCACGTATTATTGCACTGTAGGCGATTCCATCCGGATAGAGGCTATAGTCGAAGACAAAGATGATCACGATGCGGATATCAAAGTTGACTGGAGAGTTGAGCACAACGAAGGGGATCTCTTGATGACAGGAAACAGCCAATCTCTCATTTTCAGTCAGGTTGGTCTGTATGAAGTACTTGCCTCGGCAACTGATGGAATCAGTGATTCTGTCAGAAAGTCCATAGATCTCATAGGCGTAAGCCCACTGGAATTCGAACTGAGCGAGGGTACAGTAGAGATTAGTAGACAAAGTTCAGCATTTGACCTCTTCCCTTCTGCCCAAATAGATACTGTCTTGGATGTTTATACTACACAGGAAAAAGATATTCCCCTGCAATTCACTATTGATCTAAGTCGAGCAAATCCTATAGATAATTGGTTGTGCAAAAATCATAACAATAATGAGATAATATGTCCGACCTACGATTCGCTGGCAGCTCTTAAGTTTTTTCAAGAAAAGCAGGTAGGAGGCTTTCTTAAAAGAGCCAGATCGAGATACTCATCATTAATCGGTCATGGTTTGTTACATGAGATTGCCAACAATCAGATTGAAGAAATGGATTCCGTTAACTATGAAAGTCAGGAATTGATCTCTCCTTTGCTTGATGAATTATTCCTGGCTAGAAAACGTTCAGGAACAATACATTTAGCACGGGTTGATTCAGTTAACACTATACGAATTCAATTAAGTGGAGATATAAAACCCGGGGACTACTATTATAATGTTAATACTGAAGATCTTATCCTGGGCCTTGCATCGAGGCCACTAAGAATTCAGTATAAACTGATTCCCCCTTTAAGCATTGGCGCAAAGGCCGTGTTTGAAACTTCAACCGAATCTTCCTTTGGGATTCTTACACTTGCACTAACTCCAACAGTAAATGCATTTCTCTACAAGAAAGGGTTTGTTAGGTTTGAGCTACCCCGCCTCAACTTACTCGAACTTGTCTACCGGTTTTTGGAAATTGACGTAAGTCAATCAGGCCAAATAAGTGTAATGGATGAGAGAAGAGTCTTGGATAGTAAGTTGCAAATAATGCCCGAACTTCATTTTAGTACAGAAGTTGGTATTACAGACATTGCATTCATTGGATATTCATATCAGTATAAAACGGCCAGAATAACTGCTGCAGAGTCATTTGGTTTAAGAGAAGGAAATAGCGCTGCATATTTTGGCGTTGGATCAAACAATTTCCTTGGAATTGGTATGGACTTGTCATTCTATTATAGCCCTTGGCGTAAAGATTATTTCGTGAACATTGATTTGTCTCGCTCGCTCTTGTCATTGCAACCCTCGACTGAGAATAGCTTGCAAATGTTCTTGGCCTCATTAGGTGTTGTAGGCGCAGCTATGCCCTTCTTTGATTTCTCTAAGCCAAAGGGGATTACCGACTACGGTGTGTTCGCTTTCGGAGTCCTTGTGCCTACATCATTTGCGTTTAGATTTATTCTCCAACAGTTTACCAGGTGATCTCTCTAATTAGCTTTTCTGTAAGCCTCCGCTCAGAAACGCTTATACGTAATCCGTATTATATAGTCTAGCGTTTAGGAAACGCATGACCGAGTATTGGAGCCCCCTTACTACTCGGGCTTCACCTCCAGTAGCTGACACAGATATGGTTACAGTCCTAAACACTATCCCTACTCCCTGATCATGCCGAAGCCAATACTTGTTCAGCATAGTTACTCATTGAGCTTTCAGAATAATTAAATTAAGCCAGAATCCCTTTCACTACCTTCCCATGTACATCCGTTAATCTGTACCGCCGGCCCTGGTGTTTGAAGGTCATGCGTTCATGATCAATGCCCAACAGATGCAGCAAGGTGGCCTGGAAATCATGCACGTGGACGGGGTTTTCAGTTACGTTGTATCCAAGTTCGTCGGTTGCTCCGTAGGTGATGCCAGGCTTGATACCTCCTCCAGCCATCCAGATGGTGAAACACCGGGGGTGGTGATCGCGGCCGTAGTTTTCGTCAGACCATTTGCCTTGAGCAAAATTGGTGCGCCCGAATTCACCGCCCCAAATGACGAGCGTGTCTTCGAGGAGTCCTCTTTGTTTCAGGTCCATCACCAGAGCAGCAGACGGTTGGTCTATATCTCTGCATTGACCTGCGATATGCGCAGGCAGGTCGTTATGCTGGTCCCAGCCCTGATGGTAGAGTTGAATAAAACGGACATCGCGCTCCGCCAGCCGCCGGGCTAGAATACAATTCGCTGCAAAGGTGCCAGGAATGCGAGCGTTGGGCCCGTAGAGATCAAATATGGCATCGGGTTCATCGGATATATCCATGGTCTCAGGGACCGAGGTCTGCATCCGGTACGCCATTTCATACTGGGCAATGCGAGTCTGAATTTCAGGATCTCCTACTTCAGCATGGTATTTTTCGTTGAGTGCCTGCACGCGGTCGAGTTGCCGGCGGCGAGCGGTACGGGATACACCAGGGGGATTGTTCACGTATAATACAGGATCACTACCCGCACGGAACTGCACTCCCTGATGCAAGGAGGGTAAAAAACCGCTGCCCCATAAGCGTGACTGGAGTGGTTGTGCAGCCATGGCCCTCCCGGTCCCTTTCGATAATAAAACACAAAAGGCAGGCAGGTCTGCGTTTTCGCTTCCGAGTCCGTAACTCAGCCAGGATCCAATGCTCGGCCGACCACTCTGCTGAGACCCTGTCTGGAAAAAATTCAATGCAGGATCGTGATTGATGGCTTCGGTGTGCATCGATTTGATGAAACACAGTTCATCAGCAATCTGTGCTGTAAATGGCAGCAATTCACTGAGCCATGCCCCGCTATGGCCATGCTGCTTGAATGAAAAGTGCGATCCAACCATTGGAAGGGTGGGCTGGTTGACCACGAAATCCGTCAAGCGTTGTTCACCTCGAACAGAGGCCGGAAGGTCTTCGCCCTGACGCCTATTGAGCTCAGGCTTATAATCGAACAACTCCATTTGTGCAGGTCCACCGCTCTGGAAGAGATAGATAACGCGTTTGATCCTTGGGGGAAAATGAGGGAAATCAAACCCTCTCACCTCCTCTCTGGCAGCAAAGGCATTTCCAGGAAAAAGCGAGGCAAGCGCAGCAGCACCGATTCCGAGCGTTGCATTCGACAAAAAATGCCGACGCGTTGTTGGGCACCCGATATGTTGACGTTCCTTTTTCATTTGTAAATCGACTCTGAAAGGTTCAAAAAGGTGCTTGCAACCATGGTATAAGCAGCCCACTCTATAGGGTCATGTTGCCTCTCTGCAGAGTACTCCCCTACTGAAAGCAAGGCATCAGCTTGATCAGGGTTCAGTGCAAAATCGTCCCGTTCCTCTTCAAAAAACGCAATCAAAAGGCCGATCTCGTCCTCGTCTGGCATCCGGGAGGTGGCCCACCTGAAACCGTAGGTTATCCGATCTACCAAAGAAGCTCCGCCCTCCTCCATCATGCGCTCTCCAAAGACTCGGGCAGCTTCTACAAATTGAGGATCGTTCAGCAGGACCAAGGCCTGTAAGGGCGTACTTGTTTGCTGCCTTCGAACCGTGCACTCATTGCGGGAGGCCGCATCGAAGGTGATCATATTTGGAGGAGGCTGGATACGTTTCCAGAAGGTGTATAGGCTACGGCGATACAAATCATCCCCTGAACTCTGATTGTATTTCCGCAAAAAGGTCCCGCCCGACGATACCTCTTTCCACAACCCATCAGGCTGATAGGGTTTTACAGGAGGACCACCCAGTGTATCAACAAGCAACCCACTTATCGTAAGAACCTGGTCACGCACCATCTCTGCCGTAAGCCTGAGGTGAGGTCCTCTAGATAGCAAGGCATTGCCCGGATCTATAGCAAGAACGTCTGGATCCACAGTAGAGGATTGGCGATAGGTTGAGGAAAGTACAATTGTTTTGAGAAGTCCCGCGATATCCCAGCCAGACTCCATGAAATAAATGGCCAGCCAATCAAGCAATTCGGGATGCGAAGGCAATGCCCCCTGGCTGCCGAAATCTTCTGGAGTGTGTACCAGGCCCGTTCCAAAGAGCATTTGCCAGTATCGATTAACAGCTACGCGAGCGGTTAATGGGTGAGCAGGATCGAATAACCATTGAGAGAGCCCCAGGCGGTTTCGTGGATATTCTTCAGAAAAGGGTAATATAGACTCAGGAGTACCCGGAAAGACGCGCTTACCTGGAGCTGAGTAAAGCCCTCGATCCAGGATAAAAGCCGGCCTCAGTGTATCCAGTTCCGCCATAACCATGGTGGGGTACATCAAAGCGTTCAGTTCGGCTTCGTACGTCCCATAGTCCTCTTCGACGGGTTCTCGATCTCGAATATGGCGATCAATATAGCGCTTCGTTCTAGCGATCTGTTCTTCGGGAAGAGGTAAGCTCGGGACCGAAGACGTTTTCTCAGCATGCGGCCACCGGCCACGCTCGGGCACGTTATTGAAAAAGCTAAACAGTTCATAATACTCTTTCTGTGAGATCGGGTCATACTTGTGATCATGGCATTGGGCACACTGCATTGTTAGTCCCATAAAAGCCGTGCTAAAGGTATTAGTACGATCCACGACATATTCAACCCGAAATTCCTCCTCAATCACCCCGCATTCCTGGGTGATTTTGTGGTTTCGATTGAACCCCGTTGCAAGGAGCTGTTCATAGGTGGGATCCGGCAGCAGGTCGCCAGCCAGTTGCCAGGTCACAAATTGATCATAGGGCATATTGACATTGAATGCCTGGATCACCCAATCCCGCCAGGGCCACATATTTCTTTCGAAATCATGATGATGTCCTTGAGTATCGGCATACCGGGCGAGGTCAAGCCAATCGACCGCCATGCGTTCACCATATGCCTTTGAAGCCAACAAGCGGTCCACGACACGCTCAAAGGCATCCGCCTTCTGATCCACTAGAAACGCATCTATAGCATCTGGGGTCGGTGGTAATCCTGTAAGGTCGAACGTTACTCGACGCAGCCATTTTTCGCGGGTAGCAGCAGGCATCGGTGAGAGCCCTTCTCGTTTTAAACGAGCAAGTATGAAATGATCAATAGGGGTTGCGGCCCATTCCCCTGCATCCACAGCCGGAAGACCGTGCTGCTTGGGCCGCGTAAAGGCCCAATGTGGTTTCCACTCTGCACCTTGTTTTATCCACTTTTCCAGTATCCGCCTTTCGTACTCAGACAACGTGAGATTCGATTCCAAAGGCGGCATTCGCTCATCAAGATCATCGTGGTTGATCCGGTGGATCATCTCACTTTTCGCTGGGTCACCGGACACTATAGCAAAGCGTTCGCCCAAGCTATCCAAAGCAGCGAAAGCACCGGTCCTTGTATCAAAGCGCAAATCCGCCTCACGGGTATTAGCGTCAGGACCATGACATTTGAAGCACCGATCTGCAAGAAGAGGCTTGACGTGAAAATTGAAGTCGACTTGATCAGGAAGCGGGTGCCTGGAACTACACCCTGATAATGCCAGAACCAGGCATGATATCACGAGCGAAATATGGAGATCGAAAAACTTCAAGGGGCTGAACTGTTCATTTCAATCAGAGAAAACATTAAGCGTAGGCGATAATTACGTTAAGACTTTGCTACCATCTTATCAAGCAATAACAGACCCAAGTTTTTAAGTCGGACAGAGCTGTCACATATTGATCTCACGCTGTCCGAAAAGACTCATAATTTTTTTCGTCAGCCCATTATTTCTCCTACTTAACATTCGTGCTACTGTGTAATGATTTTTGTTTTTCAATAGCATGAACTCATATGATAGGTTAGCGGCTTCTACCTTTTTCGCATAATCCTTTGATTGCCGGATAAATTCATCCGTTTCGTTTTCACCAACTGCTATGAGAGCATGCGGAAAATTTTCTACGTGTCCAAACATAGGACTTAAGACCTCGACATCCTCTTCTGATAGCCTTAGGGACTTATTCAAATAGGATTGTCTCATCGTGGTTAGGTCGTATAGACCACTGAGCAGTACCACACCTGAGATCCCATGTCTGATCTGCTGATCCCATTCATACTCAAGAATCTTTGCTGCCAAAAATGCTCCTACAGAATGACCACATAGAACAATGTTTTGAGGGTTTCCATTCCAACGACTTATGTTTTGGTAGATCCAAAGAAATGCTTTTATGTTTTGATCTACAATCTCCTTGACACGTACTTTTGGCGCAAGGTCATAGTTAACACTAACTACTGTACAACCTCTACGAACAAACGGTTTAGCAATAAAGCTATACTGTCTTTTATCGAGCGCTCTGAAATACCCTCCATGAATGAACACGAAGATCGGTGAATTCGACTCTACCGCTGGAAAAACATCAATTCTTTCGCCTTGGGATTGCCCATAACTTATATCAAGGGATGCCTTGGATGTTAATCTTGTAATATAACTTTGCAATTCATTTGCATACAGATATACCTTACTCAAAGGATGTCGCTTACGCAGATTAAACTGTTCGTCATAATTTGTCATATAGTTTTCAAACTAGTCGCACAATGCCAGGGTATTCATAAGGTATGATAAAGCACCCACAAAGTTAGGTACCTAAACACTTACCCATACAAAAGCAGTCGCAGGCTAAGCACCGGCGGCCTTGCTAACCCATCACCCCGTAGAAATGAGTCACCTGGCGAATCAGGGCTTCCCGGTTCTTTTTTGTGTTCAGGTGCAACCGAAGCTCTTCGGTTCACACAGGATCCCTCTTGAGAACATGGCGCACGATACGGCGATCGTAGGCTTTTAACATTTTCCCACTGGATATCAAGAGTTACTTTAGCTACTTTTCATCATGGTTTCTGTTGGTCCCCGCCCCACGTTCCTCTATGTCTTTGTGTTCCTTTCCTTTTCTGTATAACTGCTTGCACAACCTCACAACTAAACTTTTCTTCCTATTGGGATGTGCTGTTTTGCTCTGTTCCTGTAACACACCTCTTCCAAAACCTGTCCAAGAAGCCTATGCTATTCTTCCAGATCAAATTGACTTCAACTTCGATGTAAAACCCATTCTTTCCGATCGGTGCTTTTCATGCCACGGCCCTGACCAAGCAACAAGAGAGGCAGGCCTTCGCCTTGATTACACAACTGCTAGCCGGCAAAAACTGGAGTCTGGAAATCGTGCCATCGTGCCTGGAAACAGATCTCGAAGTGCACTTCTAAAGCGCATCCTCCATGACGACCCTGAAGAACGAATGCCTCCGGCTGATTCAAGACTCGTTTTGTCAGACAAGGAAAAAGCGATACTCGTTAAATGGATTGATCAAGGTGCACCATACGAAGAACATTGGTCATTCCTGCCCCCTCGCACACCCATCATTGCTGCATCAAAAGAGGAATTGCATCCGATCGACTTCCTTGTCAGGGAGCGACTTTCCAAAGAGTCACTGAAGCCATCCAAAGAAGCAACCCGTGAGACCTGGTTGCGTCGCGTCAGCCTCGATCTCACTGGTCTACCACCAAGTATCGAGGAGATGGATGCCTTTCTCATTGACAGATCAGAAACTGCCTATGAACGCGTAGTAGATCGTTTGCTTGATTCGCCACAGTTCGGAGAGCGGATGGCAGTCGACTGGCTTGATCTTGCACGCTATGCAGATACACACGGCTACCAGGATGATGGATTTCGATTTGTATGGCCCTGGCGTGATTGGGTTGTCGATGCATTTAACGAGAATCTAGCCTACGACAAATTCTTGACCTGGCAATTAGCGGGTGATTTACTACCTGATGCCACACAAGAACAACATCTCGCAACCACCTTTTTAAGAAACCATCGTATCAATTCGGAAGCCGGTATCGTAGATGAGGAATATCGAGTTGAGTATGTAGCTGACCGGACAAACACTGTTGGAACGGCCATAATGGGTCTAACTTTGCAATGTGCTCGATGTCATGATCACAAATATGACCCGATATCCCAGAAAGAGTACTATAAGTTATTTTCTTACTTTAACAATGTGCAAGAACTGGGTGAGATCGCCAATGAGGGTAACCCTGGTCCACTCCTAAAACTCACTTCAAAGAATACCCAGGCATTACTTGATTCAATGCAGAAGACTATCGGCCAACAAGAGGCCATAGTAAACGAGTTCCTTGCCGAGCCTTCTCAATTCAATACAAGCAATTATAATTCTGAGCAAGACATACTCCTCGATGTATCATTTGAGGTGCTAAATGATCAGCTTCTTGATAACTCAAGAGATGTAAAAGTAACTGGTAAGCCTGTACTCGTAAAAGGCGTAGAAGGAAACGGGCTTAAAATGCAGCATTATGATGTTATACATCTGTCTAAAAAAACCGGGATTGAACGATACGATCCTTTTACGATTAGTATTTGGGTAAACCCACCACAGGATACAGGATATGTGCCTATATGGGGCAACCCGGCTAACAAGAACTTCGACTTCCAGGGCTACGAATTATTTTTAGACAATGGCTATCCCGTCATCCGCTTATGCCATGCATTACCTCACAATTACATTGAAGTAAGGGCAAGCGAACAAATTCAAGACACATGGACTCATCTGACGGTAACCTATGACGGATCCAGCAGCGCTGCAGGAGTGCGTCTCTATATAAACGGGAAGTCGGTCAATCTAGACGCTCATTGGGATAATCTGTACAAATCAATACGCCAACAAGGCATACGAATTGGAGGTGCGAACGGGCGGGGAGGCTTCGCTGGAGGAAAAGTCGACGCATTTACATTTCATCAGCGCATGTTGGTAGCTTCTGAAGTTCAATGGTTGTTTGACAAATCTGTCGACCCTGTACTGGATAGTCATTATCAGCAAATGCAATCAGAGTTTCTTCAAGAAGCCCTGACTGAATTAAAGCAACTCCGTAAAAGAAAACATGAGGTGCAAGATACAATCCCCGAAATTATGGTTATGGAAGAGATGGCTGTGCCTCGTCAGGCGTTTGTGCTTTCTAGGGGTGTTTATGATGCCTTGGAGGAACCCGTTTCATCTGGAACTCCCGCTATTTTTGCTTCATTACCTGATGACACCTCAGGAAACCGCCTTGCCCTTGCAAAGTGGATCACGCATGAACACCATCCGCTAACAGCGCGTGTAGCTGTAAATCGTTTCTGGCAGATGTTATTCGGGCAGGGCCTGGTCGCCACACAAGGAGACTGGGGCAACCAGGGTTCTCTCCCCTCCCATCCCCTCCTACTAGATTGGCTGGCTACTCACTTCATGGTTTCAGGATGGGATGTCAAAGCATTGCTCAAAGAAATTGTGTTAACAAAGACATATCGTCAATCATCTGAATTAACCCCGGCACATTTAGAGCATGACCCAGGTAATGTACTGCTCGCCCGTGGCCCGGCATTTCGATTGCCTGCTGAAATGATTCGTGATCAGGCGCTGGCCACAAGCGGGTTGCTTGTTCTCAAACAAGGGGGCCCTCCTGTTAAACCCTACCAACCCGAGGGGTTATGGGAAGAACTCGCTGCCATAGAAAACAGCATTTCCACGTACGAGCAAGGGCATGGAGAAGATTTGTACAGGAGGAGCTTGTATACATTCTGGAAGCGTTCTTCGCCTCCACCTTCATTGGCTACTTTTGATGCACCCACTCGCGAGCTCTGTCTGGTTCAGCGGCAGAATACAAGCACCCCGCTTCAAGCTCTTGTACTCTGGAACGACCCCCAGTTTATAGAAGCTGCCCGTGTAATGTCTGAGGGATTGATCGAAGAGTCTTTGAATAATAGCGAACGTATTAACGATGGATTCAGACTGTTTACCGGGCGCCATCCAACTTCTTTTGAATTGAATACCCTTGAAAAACTTTACATGCAACAAGAGGATCGATTCAAAAACGATACTCCCGCCGCAGATTCATTGCTTTCCGTTGGTGAGTTTCCAATAAACACCAGCCTTGAGAAGGTAGAAGTAGCTGCATTAACCACAGTCATTCAGACGATAATGAGCTATGATGCTTCTCTAATAAGGAGGTAGTTTTCATTTAATATGTGTTCACCATGAACCCTTGCCAGCAATATACACCGAACTATACGCGCCGCGACTTCCTTTCGAAAACCAGTTTCGGTTTAGGAGCTGCAGCGTTAGCCGGGCTATTACATCCTAGCGAAGTATGGGCAAAGAATAACGATGAAGGACTTCATTTTGCCCCAAGAGCCAAACGAGTGATTTACCTGTTCCAAAACGGTGGCCCGTCTCAGATGGAGTTATTCGACCATAAACCGATTTTGGAGAAACGAAATGGAGAAGAACTGCCTGAATCCGTACGGGCAGGACAGCGCCTAACGGGGATGACATCTGGCCAATCCTCGTTCCCTCTCGCAGGTTCACATTACTCGTTTTCAAAACATGGCCATAGTGGTGCTGAGATCAGTGAACTGTTACCCTATACATCCCAGATAGCCGATGAACTCTGTATCGTTCGTAGTATGCATACAGAAGCAATCAACCATGACCCAGCCATTACATTCTTCCAGACAGGCTCACAGCAATCAGGCCGTCCCTCTATAGGTTCTTGGATTAGCTATGGTTTGGGAAGTGAAAATGAGAACCTGCCGGCTTTTACGGTATTGCTGTCAAAAGGCAAAGGGGGTAGCCAGCCCTTATATGCAAGGCTCTGGGGCAATGGCTTTTTGCCTTCGAGTCATCAGGGAGTACAATTCCGGTCTGGAGGCGAACCCGTCTTATTTCTAGATAATCCTCCCGGCTTAAATGCTTCGGACCGCCGCTTAATGTTGGATCATTTAAATGAATTGCACACAGCCCAGGCAGAAGCAACAGGAGATCCTGAGATTTATAGCCGCATTGCTCAATATGAAATGGCCTACCGAATGCAAACTTCAGTGCCCGAGGTCGTCAATATTTCAAATGAGCCGGACTATATTTTCGACTTGTACGGCGAGGAGGCTCGAATTCCCGGTACTTTTGCAGCCAACTGCTTACTCGCGCGCCGGCTTGCAGAACAAGGTGTAAAATTTATTCAACTGTATCATCAGGGCTGGGATCAGCACGGAAACCTCCCCAGAGACATTGCAAGGCAATGCAGTGATGTCGATCGTGCCTCAGCAGCCTTGGTGCTAGACCTAAAGCAACGCGGATTGCTAGAGGACACTCTGGTAATCTGGGGCGGAGAATTCGGTCGAACAAGCTATTCGCAAGGCCAATTGACAGCCGACAATTATGGCAGAGATCACCATCCACGCTGCTTTTCAATCTGGATGGCTGGAGGCGGTAGTAAAGCGGGTACAACTTACGGGGAAACGGACGACTTTAGTTATAATATCGTTAAAGACCCTGTACACGTTCACGATTTTCAAGCTACTCTCCTCCACCTTATGGGGATCGATCATGAGCGACTCACCTTCAAACATGAAGGCCGGCGCTATCGCCTCACAGATGTACATGGTTCTGTTGTGAATGGATTGCTTGCATAGGAAAAGGGGCAGGTTTTTTTACATTTACCGGCTGAGGAGTAAAGGATACTTTATTTGCTTCTCCCACTAGTCTTTATCGCCCCCTTTCCGCTACCTTTTATGCAATCACACTTTTCCTCCCTCCTTCTAGCCGGCATCCTTTTCATTTTCCCGAATGCAATTTCGGCACAATCATTTGTTGATGCATCCAATTTATTGCCCGAAGTAAACTTTGAGGTCCCTCTCGGGGCAAGCATGATTGATGTAAACAGCGATGGCAGAGTAGATCTTTACAGGCGGCGGCAACTCTTTATCCAACAGCCTGATGGTACGTTTAAAGACGACTACCAACAGCTTGGGCTTAGCGGAGGAAGCGGTGTTGTATTCGGAGGCATCTTTGGCGATTACGATGAAGACGGCTTCGTCGATGTTTTTTTCATGGACCTTGTAAACCCCAGTACGGTGTTCCGTAATCGCGCAGGCATGCAGTTCACACAAGTGGACAATGAGATCGGTATTCGGGATCAAGACCTGGTACAGGGTAGCCTGTGGACGGATTACAATCAGGACGGGCTCATCGATTTGTTCGTCGGCATTGACGGGGGTATCAGCAACCTGTTTACAAACACTTCGGATTACCTGTTTTTCAACGTGTCTGACCAGGTAGGCCTTGAATACCAGGCGACCTATGGCCTTGCTGCTGCCGACTATGATCGTGACGGAGACATGGATATTTTTCTTACCCAGTGCCTCCCTCCTATGGGCTCCACTATTGCTGAGAATGTTTTACTTCAACTTGAAGACGGTGTTTATACCAATGTTAGTCCGGATGTAGGCATTGTTGACAACCTGGCCAGTTGGGGGACGGTCTGGTTAGACTATAATAACGACGGGTGGCTGGATATATTTACAGCAAACATTAACATGCCAAACGGCACTGCTGGTACCAACACGCTATATAGAAACAACGAAGGAATCTCATTCACAGATGTATCAGCTGAAGCCGGAATTGCTGGTCAGCCAGATGATGAAACGTTTAGCGTATCTGCAGCAGATTTTGACAATGACGGATGGACGGATCTATTTGTGGTAAACCGGTCTGGGGATCCTTATCTGTACCGAAACAAAGGAGACGGAACGTTTGAAGATATCGTCCCAATGCTTCCCACTAAACCTATCAACAGCAGCGCCTTATCAGTAGGTGACATCAACAATGATGGATGGATTGATATATTTATTCCTACCATCGGCAATGATCAGTTGCTTATCAATCAAGGTGGAACGAATCATTACATCAAAGTCTACGCCACTGGCACTGAGTCGAACCGGTTTGGCATTGGCACACGGATCGACCTATACGCGGGCGGAATACACCAGGTTAGAGAAATCCAGGCCGGTGATGGAATGACTTCTCAAAACCATAACCTCTCGGCACATTTTGGGTTAGGTCAAAACACGATCATCGACTCCCTCGTTGTACGCTGGCCAAGTGGAGTCATTGACCGACTCACAGCAATAGAATCGGACCAGGAAATCACCGTTGTCGAACAAGTTGGAATAAACAATCCCCCCTCCACCATTACACTCAAAACCGCAACAGATACAACGACAATAGACGGCGATCCATTGTTTAAATTTGCATGGGAATCAGCCACTGACCCAGAACAAGACCCTCTCTTCTATGCGTTGCACATCGAAAGTAGTAGCCTGGATACTACGTTCTCATCTCTCATTGAAAATGTGCATTTAGTACCACGCGAGGTATTAATCGATGGTGAGACCTACAACTGGACAGTAACTGTTACCGACGGCTACTCCATTCGAGGCACACTTCCTGGCAGTTTTGTATACAGTCAATCGGTACACGCTGAACGTCCAACAGACAGTGTACCGGTCCAGGCTAACCCATTACTTGCTTTCCCGAATCCTTTTGAGCACTCAAGTACAATCACATATGAAGTGCTTCATACCGAGCGAGTGCATATCGAAGTATACAATACCCTGGGACAACGAACGGCAGACCTTGTCAATACCATCCACTCACCGGGCCAGTATGCTGTAGAGTGGAGCGGCCGCAATGCAGAAGGAAAGAAAGTAGCTCCAGGTGTATATATCATTCGAATGGTAGCGGAATCGGGGCAATCCACTCAGCTCGTCATTCGAAAATAGCTAACTGTTGAAACGCATTTACAGCAGTCAACAAGCGCTTATACTGGCGCTTATCGTGCCACTATCAGCATGTGTGTACTGATCGACTCATTAGACACAATTCGGGCTATATATATGCCGCTCGAAACAGGCAAACCTGCACTTGATATGCCGTCCCAATCGACTTCATGTACGCCCTCTTCCCAGCGCCCTGAGGCCAAGGCTATTACTCGTTGTCCTTGACTATCAAAGACATCAATCTCAACATTTCCGGCTTCGGCTTGTTCGAACTGGATCGTAGTCGATGCCGAAAAAGGGTTGGGATAATTCGAGAGGATCCTGGAAGTTGAGGGTACGTCCGCAATTTCTTTGTCGATTGAGGTGCCTGTCTCGGCATGAATAGTTTGCGCATATTCTGAGGCCCACTGCAGAGTCTCGGAGGGATCTTGATGGCAACCGAGGCAGGCAAAGTCGAGCGTAATGGATGGACGGCCGCTTTCATCAGCTTTAAGAAAAGCACCATCGAAAGTATACATGGAGTCACGAGGAACGGCAGCCGTGTTTATACGCCAGATGTGTGAAGCAATATCTCCTTTTAAACCTCCGTTTGCATATTCATTACTTACAGCAGACTTGCTTGCCTCAGCCATATGGCAATCGACGCACTGAATCGGAGCCGGGTGGTTGGCCTCTCTTGATGGATGGCAATCCTGGCATTCCTTGCGAAAAGGACTCAGCCGTTTGCCATTAAACGTATTCCCGATAAGATCTTTATACTTTAGCGGCACATGGGGTTCGTGGCACGTCGTACACGTAAAGAAACTAACCTGGCCGTGGCGTGATGCTTCAAGCTCTTGAAACTGGGCATGGTTGGCTACATATCCATCGATAATCGGAATAGGCCCTTTTCGCCCCCCATTATTATGACAATCGCCACAGCGGTCCTTCAGCACGTCCGTCTCACCTTCCGGTGTTGTAAACGCACGTGTAGCATGTAAACTACCTGGACCGTGGCATCCCTCACATTGTACGCCATCCTCAGCCCAGGTACCAAGGCTGTCGGACTCATTGCCATTCCAGGAGCCTTGAGGTGTGATACCTGTAGTATGGCACCGTGCACACTCTACATCGAATGAGAGATCTTCTCCCGGGTGATACGCCGTCCATTCACCTGTTTCCAGATTGTACTGAGCAAGCTCGGCCCCTGTGACCTGTGAGCCGTCCTTGCGAACAAACGTTGCCTTCCACCCGAAGCCTCCTATGACGTATGCATAGTCATCCCAGGTTGAGCCATCAGGTGGCACCATAATGGGATTATCGTTGGTCCCTTCAGGAAACTGTACGCCGGGCAGAGAAAGAGCGTGTACATGTGCTTCGTTTTGTGCTTCTTCCCAGATATTAAACCCAGCCTCACTCAATTCAGGATTTGCATGACACTCTCTACAAGTTTCAGAACCAATAAACTCTGGCATCAACGAAGCAGGATTTTCTGATTCTACCTGCCCAGGAGTTAAGAGAACCAGCACTACTACCAGGAAGAGTGAAGTGCTAAATAGGAGACGGATGAAGTTGAAAGATCGCAATGCTGTATTGGACAGGATAGTAGGTTATACAAAGTACCAAACAGATTAAACGATTTCCTCCCCGAACAGCAAACCTGAACGGGGAGGAAATAAAAGAATCAGAGGGTGGCTATCTGATTACTTCAACAGAACCATCTTACCGGTCTGCATGAAGTTTTCAGCACCTGTTCTTGCATTGACCTGGTAAATGTAAATACCAGAGGCAATAGAAGATGCATCGATGTTGATGGTTTGATTTGCACCAACCTGCATTTGTTGCCCAGCAATGGTGAGCACGTTTCGTCCCAACAGGTCATACACTTCGACAGATACTACAGCTGGAGCTGCAAGGTCGAGCATGATGTTCGTTGTTGGGTTGAACGGATTCGGGAAGTTGCCATGGAGGGTAAAGGTCTCAGGAAGAGCATCAAACTCATCGTTAGAAACGAGTACCCCTTCACCACCACCTGCTGCTTCCCATGCAGCTTTTTGATCAGGGAACCAGTTCAGGTCACCCAATGGGAAACCACCAGTAGCGCCTGTATAGGACTCAGAAGTCACATCATAGGTAAAGTCTTCAGGCAATGGCCAAGGTGCTGCAGCTACAGAAACAAATGGATCCCACTCACCAGGGTTGGTAGAGAAATCACATTCTGGGGTTGCAGTCAGATCAACACACATGTTGTCATACCACTGGGTAGCATAAGCGATCGCATTCGACACTGGAGGAGGAGCAGTCAGCCCTGGGTCAGACGCATAGTTATTCTCATACGTAACCAATCCTTCAGTAACTTGCGTTTCTGCAAGTGGAGATAGAATGGAAAGAAGCTGTACAGTGTCTCTAGCCGCGTAGAAATCGACCAGTTCCTGATCCCAGAAGAAGTTGTTATTTGTGATCTGGACATCACGATCCGATTCCATAAAACCAAGATCTTCTGCATTAAGCGAATCTAAAGGAAACAAAGCGCCTACATCGGGTGGATCAACTACTTCACCGCCGAAGAAGTCAAAGTCAGTAGTGATATCACCAAGCGCAGCCATATTAATGAACAGGTTATTGGTAAACGTTCCCTTCATGACACGGCTCTTATGTACACGTGCATCGTTTCGAGACAGCGCAGCCACATTATAAACTGTGTTGTGATTGAAGAAGAATTCCGGATAGAAACCACCGCTTTCACGTACGATTTCTGACGTCATGTTGTAGAACGTGTTGTTCTCAAAATAGAGAAGAGCCGGGTCATTACTTCGTGGGTCAATAAACTTACCATTACCAGGATCGTCCACTCTTACAAGGTTACGAATGACTGAGTTTTTAACAATCATTGTAACGTTGTCCACGTTGATTCGAATACCAAGCCAGGTACCCACTTCGTAAACACAGCCATCAAGGATACCGGTTATCCCTTCCTGGTTGACCAGAAGGCCACGGCTTTTCTTACTTCCTGAATCATCATGGTTAAGCAACCATAAGTTCTCAAATGTAAAGTCACCATTCAATTCGAAGCTGTGGTTATCAGAAGTACCGTCAATACGAACACCCTGCTGAATGATAGGCAGTGGCCCGTCTCCGTCAGATGCTCGCACTCTCAAATGATAACCACTGTGGGTTACACGGCCATTTACAAGGTAGCGCTCGCCTCTATTCAAGATGTAAACAGTCTCAGGGTCTACGCGAGAACCGTCGGCCATTGTGTCGCCTTCAATCGCCATATTCAGGGTGCCAAACCCTTGTTCAACAACGACTTCTCTCTGAGCATAGCTGTCTAGGCTCATGAATAGTCCAACAGTCATAACGAGAACGAACGACGCACTCGTTTTGCCAAGAAAACGCTTAGCAACAGTAGCAATAGATAAGTTCATAGAGTATAGTGGATTTGTGAGTGATGATAAAATGTGAACAGTGTATGAGTCACATAATAGATTTATGAAGTATGATCGAGCAGGCGGCAAGGTCAGTACCTATACCGCACACCGAGATCGAACGTCCATCCATAATTCTCCTGGGCGGTGGGAAAGCCTGCGATAACCTGAAAGGATTCATCCGGCCGGTCCAGGAAATTGTTTGCATTGAAATACACACTTGCACGCGGTGTGATTTGTTGTTTCAAAGACAGGTCCCAGCGTACATAGGTACCCGTAAATCGGTCTAGCTCCGGTACTGTACCAACACCATTCAGGCTCTCCCCTTGCAACAACATGGAGACTCTCCCCGAAAAACCGGAAAGATCGTACCCCAAGGAGAAGTTAGCGATATTCTTCGCCTGGTTAATCATGTTGCCGACACGGAACGTATCTACGCGAGTAAGGAAAAACCCGTCACGCACAAATAACGTCCGTGGATACTGTGTTTCAGAGTCAATGCGTGCAAAGTTTGCATTAAACACGATACCATTAAATGGTTTTGGCAAAAAGCTCAAACTCGTCTGCCAATCGATTTCAATGCCTTCAACTTTTGTGGTTAGCGGGTTATTGACAGGCTCATTGATAGAATAGCCGCGATATTCTCTAGGGAATCCTTCTTCCTCTGGATCCAATACCTGGCCAACATTTCGGTAAATGAGTTTATCAATATCTTTCGTAAAGCCACCAATCGTCAACAACCCAAGCTTGTTGCTCTTAAAGGATAAAAAGAGATCGTAGTTGGTGGACTCTGCCGGACGAAGACTGGGATCACCTCGGCTAATACTTGTACTACTCGAGCTCACAACTTCGCGTGGAGAGTAATCGAAATGGTTAGGTCGCGACAACGTTTCTGTACGTGCTAGACGAATATCGAACCAGGGGAACGGCTTCACCCGTACATGGATCATGGGTAAAAGATGATCATACGACTGGTTTACCGTGGTATCCCTACGCAGAGCATCTGTTTGCCTGTTATTAGCAACCAAACCTTGATGAGCATTATACTCAAACGAGGTTTTTTCATAACGTATACCAGGCATGATCATCAGGTAACGCCCGATATTAATCTCCGTCATCGCATAACCAGCACTGATTTCTTCAGTATTATTATAATCCTCAAAATCAGCAACCGACGTTCGGAAATATTGGCCTTGAATACGATTCCAGGCTTCCCGAACGAAGCTTAGTTGTGGTGCAAATCCGAATTGGTAGTCGCCATTTAGAAAATCACCCGAATCATAACCGCCATCCAAGATCGCTTCCATTCCCAGAAATCCCTGGCTGGCAAACGTAAAGTCAATTTCAGGAAAGGCCTCTACTATAAAGTCGGCGCCAGGTCCAAATGTAAATGGAATATTCCAACGAGCTTCGTCGTTCAAGCGGTCCTTATTTAAGAACTTGCCTCCTGTCTTGAAATAGCCAGCGATGTTCTTACCCAACGAATAGGGTACGGTAACATCCAGTGAAGCAGACCAATCAAGCTCTCGTGCTCTATTTTGACGGAAGTTGGCATCACTAAAGGAGGTATCTGTCAGATCTTCTGCACCAAAAGCTGGAATAACCTCAGGACCAGACGTTTCATTTAGCCCCGTCAAAAATCCATTACGCTGGGCAAAACCATACTGGTTGTCATATGGCGTATCCCGGTTGGAAATCGAACGCCCCACGCCAAACTCAACAAGTGCCGGCCCCAGTTGATACTCACCGCTCAATTCACTCGATAGGAGATCGGTAGTGATTTCCTGTTGCCGAATGCCATACGAGATAATGCGGGATTCCACCCCATAGTTTTTATTATACCGGGTAATATCCCGATCAAGCCTGCTGAAGAAGTTGGTTAGCTTGATTTTACCATTGGGTATACGGTAATCCAGTAAAAGGGAAGCACCCAATCGGTTTCGATCTTCAAGGCGATCCGCCAGATCAAGGTTGTTAATGAATAGGTCAGAGAGTTCACCTTCTCCGGCCTCAGCTTGCCTTCGGTATGAGGCGCTCAACACATCGGAACCGCGGTTTACGTTTTCCGCATTGGCTTGAACGATGACCCCTAACTTATTGTTAAAAAATCGATTACTAGCACTGAGATTTCCTTTGAATTGGCCAAAATCAGATTGAATATCATTATATCCCCCTTGAAGGCGTACATCACTTCTAAAACCTTCTGGCGCTTCTGCGATTCTAAAGTTAACCGATCCTCCAAGGTAGTCCCCATCTTGGTCAGAAGTGTGGGCCTTTGTTAGCTCTATGCCTTGCAAAAGGTCTGATGAAATGAGGCTCAGATCCGTACTTCGATCTTCAGATGTAGCCGGCAGTTGGCGTCCATTCACGGTAACTGTATTATACCGCGGTGCAAGCCCTCGAATAACAACTTTCTGCCCTTCGCCAGCACTCCGTACCATAGAAACGCCCGGCAGACGCCCTACCGATTCGGCAGCATTCACATCAGGCAACTCCTGGATACGTGCTGCAGAAACCACGTTAATAATGGTATTGGATGCCAACTGCTCGTTGATGGCAGCGATTTGCCCTTCAGCCTGGGCAGTTACCAATACCTCTCCCCCGCTAACTACGTCCAACTCCAACTCAATATCTTGCTCAAGGGTAGCTCCTGGCGTAATGGTAACATTAACGCGGGCTGCTTTATATCCCACGTAAGAAACCACCATCACCTGGTCCCCATCGGGCACCTGAGCAAGCCTGAATTGCCCATCTTGATCGGTAGCAACACCTAGTGCAGTACCCTCGATTACAACTGTAGCCCCCGGCAACCCTTCTCCAGTTGATGCATCAGTCACTTTTCCAGTTACGACACCTACCTGGTTGGCGGCATCAATCGAATGCTTTCCAGAAGTTGTCGCAGTAGAAATTGCCGCTGCAGAAGTCGTCGTTGCGCTGAGTGCAAACACCAACAGGACCATTTTCAGGCCCTGGAACAAAGGGGAGGCTTTCATAAGCTATTGTTGAGTGGGGTATAGCTAATTCGCAATTATGTTATCGGTAACATAAAAATAATATCTTAGAAAAGGAAGCGCTTTTAAAATCAGAAACCATTGCGTTCATTAGAAGGTATTCTTAGCACCGTAAGTTGCACTAAACGGGGGTCAGGATGAGTACAATATTGGAAGTAGCTACCCGCGCAGGAGTAAGTCATGCCACAGTAACACGCTATTTTCGCAAACCAGATTTACTGGCTCCAATAACCTATCAGCGTGTAAAAGAGGCTGTCGAAGAACTCAATTATGTACCCAATGCAACGGCTAGAGCACTCTTTACGGGCCAAACGGACATTGTATCTCTGATCGTTCCTGCTATTACCAGTTCCTTTTATATCGAAATGGCAGATGGTGCTGAGGACAAGGCGCACGAAAAAGGCTACACCCTCACGCTTGGTACAACAGACAAAGACATGGAGCGTGAACGCTCCTATCTGGAAGCGCTCATTTCCCACCGGGTAGACGGCGTAATTTTCACGCCTGGCAATGACTCCATCGAACACATCGAGCTCTTAAAGCGCCACAATATCCCCCTGGTACTGGTTGACCGCCAGATTAAAAACGCCACCGTCGACTATGTTGGCGGCGATTCATTTGACGCTGGAATAAAACTCACACAGCATTTGATTAGGCAAGGCTTTAAGGACATTGCTTTTGTAGGGGGCGAACCAGGAGCATGGTCACTGGAAGAACGATTAGCTGGATACCGTCATACAATGAAAACGACCGGTTTGAAAGAGAGCGTTTACCTTGGAAGCTACAAACCTGAATGTGGCGAGAAAATCACAACGAAACTGATTAACGAGAATCTATTACCTGAAGCTATCCTTGCAGCAAGTAGCCGCGTCGTTTTAGGGATTTTTAAAGCATTACGCACCCACCAACTTACTGTACCTGACGATATTGCACTGACCTGTGTTGATGACGTTGCTTCTGCTTCCATGATAGATCCGTTCCTGACTGTAGTTGAGCAACCAGCGTATGACATTGGCCAGATGGCGATGCAATGTCTTGTCAACAGAATTAAAGGATCTACTGAGCCCCCTGACACCCACATTCTACCTGTAGAACTGATTGTGCGTCGTTCCTCGTTAAAGAGCTAAGGTCTATCATAATACCAGGATCGCTCTACTCTTCCTCCATGTAACCTGATGCAATATCCCCACTTTTATTTATTCCTTGTGTTCGTTCTTGCAACCGTACTTTCATCTAAGTACACCGCACATGCGCAATCTTTAACTCAATGGCAATCCGAAATTGTATTTGAGGGCATGGATGGACGGCTGGTCTATGTATCTGACGCAGATAGCAATCGTATTCCTGACTTTTCGCATGCAGGCTACGGAGGAGGCGGAGTGGATATCCCCTTTTATCCCGTAACACATACCATCTCTCCGATACCCGGTGACAATAGCGAACATATCCAACAAGCTATCGACTTCGTATCTGGGCTTGCCCCGGATGGCGAAGGCATTCGCGGGGCCTTGCTGCTTGAAGCAGGGATCTATGAGGTAAGCCAAACCCTCAATATCCTGCAAAACGGGATCGTCCTTCGAGGCGAAGGAAATGGACCAGATAGCACCTCCAATACGATTATAAGAAGGATTGGGACCTCCCAGGATCCTGTCTTACGCATTGGAAATAATAGCCAAGACGATGCATGGGCTGAAGTTGAAAACACCCGATCAGACATCACGTCTCCTTTTGTGTCCGTGGGTTCACGATCCTTCACAGTTGAGAATCCTGGACTGTATTCCATCGGCGATCAAATTATTGTATTGCATCCCTTGACTGATGCCTGGATTGCAGCCGTTGATGGCGGCGGAACAGATACGGACCCTGCATGGGAAACCGATGAGTTTGACATCGCCTACACCCGTCGAATTGAAGACATTCAGGATGATCGCATCTACATCGATGCTCCCGTTTTTAATCATCTGGACCGTAGTCTTACCCAATCGTACGTGTACAAGCGCGACAATACAGGAGAGATCCGGGAAGTGGGTATCGAAAACCTCCGTATCACGATAGATACCGAGAGCCGCACGTCAGAAAACCATGCACGATCTGCCATTGAATTTGTACACGTGGCCAATGGGTGGGCCAGAACGGTAACTAGCCTTCATTTTGTATATGCAGGCATTGACGTCCGGCGGTCGATCCACGTAACGGTCAAAGATTCGGAAGCCCTAGAGCCCCACTCGCAGATTGAAGGAGGGCGAAGATACAACTTTGCTACGTTTCGATCACAACTCGTGTTGTTCGAAAACAACCTGGCAACAGAAGCCCGTCATGCCTATGTGGGAAATGGTGAAGCCTGGGATTCAGGGATCGTCTTCTTGAACAGCATATCTCAAGATGCTATAACATCCAGTGAACCTCATCGCCACTGGGGCCAGGGATTCTTGTACGATAATCACGAAGAGATCGGATCGCCGCTTCGAAGCCGGAGGCTGCTTCTTGGCAACCGGGGCAGGTTCGGAACGTCCCACGGATGGTCCGCGGTACACAGCGTCGCCTGGAACTGTAAGATGAACAGGACCACTGCATCGATTCAAAAGCCACCCACAGCTCAAAACTACGCTATTGGTTGTGAAGGAAATATAACAGGAGAAGGGCCTTTTTCTCATCCTACAGGATACATAGAAGGTTCAAACACGCCTGATCTGTACCCAGAGTCTTTGTATATCAAGCAGCTTGAAGACCGGGGAAAATCCGTAGCTAATGTTGCTAATGAACCCATCCCAAAGAGACCGGCTCCTTTTATCCTGCATGGAAACGCACCGAACCCCTTTAATGCTACAACAACAATAACGTATAGCCTGTCCTCTACAGGGCACGTAAAGCTGGAAGTATTCGACATACTGGGACGTTCTGTTGCGCTACTTATTGATGAACAGCAGCACCCTGGCACGTTTACTGAAACATTTGACGGCAGTCAATTACCAAGTGGCATGTACATATACCGAATTACGACGAATGGATTTGCCAGGTCAAAATATCTGACCGTTGTAAAACACTGAATCAACGAGATCGATATTTAAACGTATATTATGTAGCTTTATTTCCAACAGACAACCTCACTCATTAGTACCTCCCCATCATGATTCGGAGACCGCTTTACTTGCTTACACTCGGCATTGCCTTTTGTCTATTCGCTTCTACTTCTTATGCGCAATCCGATGTTGTTGTAACAGCAGAAGCAGACGAAGGCATGATTGATGGCGGTTCCATCCAGGAAATCGAAGGATTTACTTTTTACGAGATGGAAGACTCCGGCTTTCTAGAGTGGCCCTTCGAAATTGCAACAGCCGGCACATACAGCCTCGTCCTTAACACCCGTCTATCCTCCGGTACGAAGGGGCAACATATTTCAATCAATGGTAAGCGGTTCAGAAACCAGGCATTCCCCGAAAGCGAGGATTTTATTTTTGACGCCAATGTACTCGGTATGGAATGGGCCGAATACAGGATTGACCCGGACTCGATCTCTGCATCGACCGATACCAGCTTCGCCGGCCCTGAAATTCTGTCGCTCGAAGCCGGTTCACATACGCTCAGAATTGAACCGTCAGAGGGCTTCCAGCAGTTCAGTGGATTTAGCCTCGTCAACACTGCCTCTAGCGACACCGTCGCCACAGTCAGTGCACCGGATGCTTTAGCGGATGGAGTAGTGCCTATGTGCGATGAGTCTGAATTCTGCCCTACAGGATTTAAGTCAGTAAACTTGAGAGAGGGAGCCTTTTTATCGTTTAACCTCTTATTTCCTGAGACCGGCAACTACCAGGTCCGCATCTTCTACTACGCCCCAAGTGGAGGCGCCAGTGACCTCCTTCTCGATTGGAATGCAGTAGCGGAAGACATCGACTACACCCCTCAAGAAGGCACTCTCATTACAGGATCCTTTGAAACAGAGGCCGGGAATCACACATTAACCATTGACACTGAACGTGGTGGATTCAACGTAGATTATCTTCAGTTGATCAAGGCAAGTGACAGCACGTCTACTTCCACTGAGCAAAGCCTGTTTGAGGAAGGCTTTTCATTGGCCCAAAACTATCCCAACCCGTTTGGTTCATCGACAACCCTATCCTATACGATAGGTTCACCCTCCCCCGTTCGCCTGACGGTGTTCGATGTCCTGGGTAGAGAAGTACAGGTGTTAGCAAACAGTAATCAATCGATGGGTACGTATACCATACCCTGGGATGGACGTGACACTAACGGCAAACAAATAGCCAGCGGCATTTATTTCTTCCAACTGGAGACCAAGGCAGGCATAGAGACTCGCCGGATGATCTTCATGCCTTAGTGAACAACCATAGCCACCAACTATGGGACGACATTATCCGTCCCCATCAGTTGATTCACGGCCCGGTTTACAACGCGGACTACATACCTATTCGAATCACCAAGGGCCACCTCTAACGCATCAAGAGAGGGCCTTGCCTGTTCATCCAGTTCATCCAACACTTGAGCGGCTAGGAGCCTAACCCATTCGTCTTCATGCTCAAGGTCCTCTTCCAGCACGGACAGCGCAGCACTAGAGCCTCCTTTCAACATCACGGCACGAGCTGCTGCAATACGAACAGCGGGAACAGCGTCCTCTAATGCAGCCTTTATCGCATCGACGGCCGTCACCTCCGAAGCCTTATTCCCCAATCCAATCGCGGCCCAATATCTTACAGCCTCATTCTCATGAGCCAGGGACTCCAGCAAAGCATCAATGGGCTTATCCCCTACTGCCGTTTCACGGATTTCGCTTATATTCACCCCTTGACGTCTCATTATGTCATAGATGGATGCATCATAGTCGCTTTCCCATTTCCGGAGTATCGTTTCCGGGATGAGCCCTGTATCCATTATACGATCTGACCAATCAGCATGAGCGTCACGCATTTCAGCAAGCGTTTCTACGTAATCGCCGTCACCGGTCAGGTTGTTGAGTTCAAGGGGATCATTGTCCAGGTCATAAAGCGCTTCAACCGGTTTAGGTGAAGCAACGATATGCTGGCCGGCTTCAGGCAGGGTGTTCTCGTTATGCGATGTCCTGATAGCCTGCATAATCGCCCCTTTCTCTGGTGTATTCATGTATTGTGTGTAGGGCTTATAAGGCTCATAGTAGCGGATGTACTTGAATCGATCATTACGAACCACACGCTGCATATCATACCGCTCGTCCATCCGATCACGGCCAGCGTAGATATACGTTCGCTGGGCATTCAAATTCCTACCCATGAAAGGCCGCCCCTGAAAGTGCTCAGGCACTGGGACACCAGCCAGATGAAGCGCTGTCGCTGGAAAATCAATAAAACTCACAAGCTCATCGCTATACGCCCCCGGTTCATAGGGCAAGTAGCTCTTATACCTTTCTGGCACATGTACAATCAGGGGCACCCGGAGGCCGCTATCATAGGACCATCGCTTGTGACGCGGCAATCCAGCACCATGATCGGAATAGAACATAACAATGGTTGATTCAGCTAAACCATCTTCTTCGAGTTGATTGAGTAGTTCACCAACTTGCTGGTCCATGGCAGTGATAATGTTGTAATACCGCATCCATAACGTTTGAACGGCTTCCGTATCTGGATAGTATGGAGGCAGGGGCACCTCCCCTTCTTTTTTGAGCAGGTCCTTCGGAAGGATTGCAATGGCATCCAGATACCGATCCTCTCTATTTACCCGGCTTTCGTGGGTAGTTGTAAAATTGAAGATGGAAAAGAAGGGCTGTTCTGGCGATGGACGGTTGCGCCAGTGCGCATTGCTGCTCGATTCATCCCAAACGGCACGAGGATTCAAGTCGAGATTGTAGTCTGTTTTTGAGTTGTTCGTGACATAATAGCCCGCTTCCTTGAGGTATGCAGGATAAAGTTGAACACCCTCTGGTAATCGCCCCGCACAACGCATATGCTGCGTGCCAATCGAGGGTGAATACATGCCTGTAATAATCGAGGATCGCGCAACAGCACACACTGGCGCTGTTGCAAATGCATTTGTATACGTAACCCCCGAGCCTGCAAGCTCATCGAGGTTAGGGGTGTACGCGTACTCATCTCCGTAAACACCGAGATTTGGACTTATATCTTCCGTAGTAATCCAGAGAATGTTTGGCGGAGGAAGGTCTTCTCCAGGAGTAAAACATGCACTGTTCATCAAGCATGCAGTGGCAACAAAGAAAAACCAAATGAACGGAGTGCCTATACTTTCTCGTTTTTGTATAGGGATTTTCATGCCTCACCTCTTACTAAAGAAGATTAGAATCTTTTTGATGTTTTTACCTGCTTAGATAATACAAGAGAATACCGTTTAATTCTTGAACTGTCATGTTCAGCCAATAATTTATTCACTTCCTTGTCGGATTACTTCAACGACTTACGCCACTCATAAAAGAAGATCGAGGAGACGTGCCTGTACGTTTAATTCAACGTGCATTTCACGCTGAGGAAATAACAATATCATATATGATTAATTAACTAACGTTGACCGGGTTCTTTTTGCATTTCGACCCCGGAGCCACAGCGCGTACGCCTGTACGGGGCACATCATTTATCCACATACATGTCCAATTGGACGCTATTTCTAACTCTATTATCCGATGGAAAAATCTATTATCCTACACGAACGTAGTGACGTCATGAGCGGCCCTATCGTACGTGATGGGTTCGCCCGCTATAGTGTTATTTTTACTGACGGTGAGAAACCCAAGAAAAACTTTAATGCATCACTGATGGTTGGCGCCACACTGCGCAGCCTTAAAGAACAAGACAATGGCGAGCAACGCGCATTTACTATTCTTGGTGGTTACTGGCTTCAGAAAGGGAGCCAAAAGCTCAAAACCACACACGTTTTTGGCATAGCTTCAAGTCCTAACGACGGGTTCGATATCAAGGAAGGCAGTAAAAACATTTTAGGCAACGACTGGAAGTTGGCCTACACAGGCGGCGACAAAGCGGAATACGTCAACGAAAACACAATGGGAGGAAGCGGCTGGACCTTCATCGTCGAAGAGGTCCATCAAAGCCGAGACAAATATCCCCCGAGTGGAAGTGAAATTGAGTTAACCTTTGAGCTGCCTGACTCTCACAACGATGAAGTTGAAGAGACCAGAGCTCAGTTCACAACCTTGATGCTCAGTAATCCAAACTACTTCGGTACATTCCCTGAGCTGGATCTACCCATCATCATAGAACAAACCGGCAATACAACCTATGAAGAGGCTGTTTGCCTCGGGCTCCACCCTGACGATGACGTGCTCGAGGCTGTTGTTGAGATTAAACGGCCTTTCGGATACGGCAGTAGCCCATGCGGTGATGGATCCATTGAATACGTCCGTTTCTATGTTGAGCGAAGCCCGGGAGTGTGGGAAGATATCGGCGTGTCTTCATTCCGCGCCTACAATATGCCGAACAGTGCACACCCTTTGTGCTATACGGTGACCATCGACTTTGATGACGCTCGAAAATACTGTACGGTTGAAAATTTACTCAATGTACGTGCTATTCTTTCGTGGAACCTCGAACCACCTGCAGGCAATCCTTCGTGGACCCCACCGTGGGGAAATGCCATTGATGCCATGGTGCAGATTGATCCGTTCAAGCTAGAGTTCATTCCTGTAGGTGACCTGGTTGCAGATCAAATCCTTCAGATAAATTCCCCTGTGCTTAGTGGGATTGATCTTGAAAAATCGCTCCCAACTAAACCAAAGGAAGAGCTTTCTTATGCAGTACTAAAGAAATTGTACGCGGACGCCAAAGTGCCGAAGCATCGATTCGGATTTAAAGCCGCTCAGGCTCTGAAAGCACAACCTGTAACAAGTAAATTCCTCCTACAATCCGCTCAAGTAAATCTCTCTGATGAGTTCTCGGTGATTCCGAGTGTAGATTTATCAGATATATTTGACGACCTGGTTGCAACGCAGGGAAACACCAACTACGAAGAACTCCTTTGCGCAGGATACAATCCTTCAACCAAAGAAGTTGGTGCAGTACTTAGCATCAAGCGAAGCAGTGGCTTCTCAGGTGGATTATGTACAAAAGGATCTACCGAATACGTCGGGTTCTGGGTACACAACGGATTTACCTGGATTCCATTGGGTGTGACAAATGTCCAGGTATACGACCTGAACAGTATTGGTGCAGGTGACACTGTAGAATATGCGGTCATCCGTCCTACAAACGGAGTCCCAGAATTTCCTTGTGAAGGCCTACAAGGACTTCGCCTCCGAGCTATCCTATCGTGGAATACACCACCTACAGGTCCAAACTTTGATCCAACCTGGGGAAATGTGATTGATACATTTATCCAACCTCCAGATGGACAAACAGGAAACGAAAACGAACTTCGCTTATTCCACATTAACCGAGCGCCTATTGACTCCATCAATGATTTTACGGGACGCTCAACCAACCTGATGCCGGCCTCAGGCGAATGCTCTGGTGTTGACCGTCCATTTGGCAACCTGGTATTTATCGAGGGCGACTTCCTCTTTAAGCCGCATGTATTTAATGATCAAACAGGCGATGTACTTGGCGGCGCCAACCCGTTACGGTACCGTATCTCGTGGAAAAAAGCCTTTACGCCGGATCCATTTAACCAGTTGACCAACTCATTCTCCATCCGGGTGTATCCTAAAGATCCACCTCCAGGACCGATCTCTGTCCTCAAGACCCAATCAACCACTCCGGACGGTACAGGTGGGGTTTCCTATACCTACTACGAAAGTATCTTCCAGGCAGTGAATCCACGCATTTTGGGTGTCTGGAACGTTTCAAATCTTGAAAATGGGTTGTACACCCTTGTTGTTGAAGGCCTGGTCTGGAATGGAGCCACGTATGTAGTCCTGAACACCTCTGTTCAGAACATCTACGTCTACAACGGCTTCCCTCACCAAATCACTATACCAACAGAAGGTGGCGGCACAACCATGGTTGATCGTCTTGACCCTGAGTTGATGATGACGCTCAGTGGTGGTGAATGCGGTGAATTCAACGTAGGCGACATCCTGTCTGGTTCATACCAGGTGCGGGATGAGTTCTTCGGCAGCCTGGGAGTTAACATGGTACCGATCACTTTCGGTGGCACTACATTCAGTAATCCAGTTACCATAACAAATCCGGGTGTTCAGATTCCGAATCCAGGTATCGTTCCATCTGTCCAGACGGTGAATGGAAACTGGAGCCTGGACACAGCAGGCCTTCCGGCGTGTGGCTATGTCGTAGAACTGGGCGCCTGGGACCGGGCACTGGTAGGTATGTCCTGCTCAGGGCACTACAATCGCCTCGGCGTAGGGTTCTGCCTCAAGAATCCAGATGAAGAGTAGAACCTAAGGTAAAGTATTAACCTCTATTCATTAAACCATTACGACCCACAAACAAAGGGAGGACAGATTAAACTCTGTCCTTCCTTTTTTGTAAACAATTAATAAGAATCTGGATTTCGGATCACATAAATAGGAGCCAGCTCAGGTATGCGACAAGAATGATGATGATCAAGAGGGCCACAGTCACCCCCTTACGAGCAGCGCCCATGAGTTGGGCGCTTTTATCCTGAATGGCTTCGGCCTTACTGTTGATTCGTTCGACTCGATCCAATTGATTTCGATAAAGCTCCACGTGCTCTTGTTGTACCTCAAGAAGCCTGGTTTGCGTTTCTATCTGCGTCTTCATTAATTCACGGATCTCTTCTAATACGAGGAGTTGTTCTTTGCTGTCCATAACAAAAAGCGATTGGTGGTTATGCTTTTTATTCGTAACGGACAGAGTTATTCAGTGAACAACCTTTTTGATGATCAGGAAAACCGAAACACTTTCAGTCTACCAGTGGAAGGTGACTCAATTATCAAACATAGGGTCGTCCACCCTAGAAGACAGCTGCTTTCTAATTCAGCCATTTCTAGCCATGGAACAAGCTTTGTAAGTACGATCATGAAATAACTTTCAGATCCACGTAAGACAATGAATACCACACCTATCACACGCAGTCTGCTTATTGCCCTCTTTATCGCACAGTCTCTCTTTAGTATCGGGTGTGCTCATAAAGACCGGCTGAATGAATATGAAACCAGGGGCGCTACATTATCCGTTGAAGCCCCTGTTGCCCCACTACCTGATGTTATTTTAGTGCACGATGCACACTTGGAGCACCCAGATAATAGCCCTCTTGAAAACCTGATATTGGCCACCCCAAGAATCATCAACTCTACACGGGCTGAACTCTCTCAGATACGGCTTGACAAAGCTGCAAAAGAAGTAGATGTGGCTCTTTTAGTGGCAGAAGGAATTCTGGATAGATCCGAGTACGAGTTGGGCATGACTCCCACAGACCGAATTGTCGGATCGGATTTCACGATGACTGTGGATATCAACCACCATGGAGTATCCACAGCCCGTGGCCTGATCTTTTTCCTCAATGCACATGTAGCTCTCTACGATAACCACTCCAAAAACCGCATCTGGGTGCGTGACGTAGAGATCACCAAACAAATAGCAGAAGAAGGGCTATTCAGAAATTTAAAGGCAACGAAGCAGTTAAACGATATGTCCAAAGAAGAATTAATCGAGCTGCTTGAGATGATTAGCGACTTCACCGCAGACGGTATCGTAAACGTGCTTAGAGAATCGCTCGCCGAATATGGGTGATATTAAACACCTCTGGAACGAGCTGCATTGCCAATCCAAATCATGCCGGAGCCAACACCTGCTCTGCATAGTTACTCACAGAGCTGAGCTCTATCGGAATGAGCTGTTTTGCTGCTTCTATGTCCACCACATCCCCTTCGGCATATTGAAGCATTAATGCTGCAAACGTTTCTTCAAGTGATTCGGTAGCAGCCTGCTTCTGGCCGTGCAGGGCTTCGACAGGAACGTGATTCACCGCAAAGGCTTGTCCGCTAATTTCTTCAAAGATTGCCACAACGTCCAGTGGACTCAACGCGTTGGGACCTCCAAGCTCCAGGGTTTTGTTATGTACATCTGGATTGTCGACACTTGAAACGGCGTATTGAGCAACGTCATTTAGGGAGATCCAGCTTATTTTGTTTTGGCCAGTTCCATAAATCTGTGCACTCTTGTTTACGAAATCAAACCCCACAGCCGGACTTAGCCACACTTCCATAAAGTAACTAGGCTGTAGGATTGTATAGTTTAAACCGCTTTCAATCAGGCGGTCCTCAACCGATCGCTTGGCTTCTTTTAACGGATATTCAAGCGCTTGATTCTCTCTGCACCGGAATGAAACGTAAATAAAGTGCTCTACGCCAGCATCAAGAGCCGCCTCGACCAGGTTTAATTGCCCTTCTAAATCAACAGTCTCAATGCTGTCCCCATCCTGACGGGAAAACGTAGCAGACGCTGTAGTAATGACAGTTTTTACATCTTTACAAGCAGCATCCAGTGAAGTGCGGTCCTTAAGGTCAGCCACTACACACTCAACCCCCTCTCCCTTAAGTGCATCAACTTTTGATGGGTCAGAAGTTGTACGAACCAGTGCTTTGACTGGTTTTCTGTTCGTGATAAGCTGGCGGGTAATTTCGCTTCCTAAAAAGCCTGTAGATCCAACGATTAGATTCATGTTCGTTTAATAATTTAAATAGTTATACTTTTGATATTATTGCTGTAAGACTGAGCATATTAATAGAACTAAATAGCCTTCTCTCAACATATACTGAGAAGTTGCCTGGAAAAGATCAACTCCCATTAGTTTTAAAAACAAAATCTGCTTGATGGTACCTCTCATTGATATCTCTCCACTAGAAACTGATACCGAAGCGGCGCTTCAGGTTGCTCAGGATATAGGCCAGGCGTGCCGTACCCATGGCTTCTTTTATATTCAGGGTCACAATGTGGACAAAGGGTTGCAGCAGGACATAGAGGAAGTGAGCCGGCAATTTTTTGTATTGCCTGAGGAAGAGAAACAAGCGATTCGCATGGAGCTTGGAGGAAAAGCCTGGCGAGGATTTTTTTCAGTTGGGGAAGAACTGACTTCGGGAATGCCAGACGTAAAGGAGGGCATCTATTTCGGTCAGGAGCTTGGTGCTTCGGACCCTAGAGTACAAAATGGCCTCCTGCTACATGGAGCCAACCTTTTTCCAGACGCATTACCGCACATGCGCTTTATTGTGTTAGCCTATATGGATGCACTTACACGCGTAGGTCATACCTTGATGAAAGGGATTGCCCTGAGCCTTGGCCTCTCCCCTTCTTTTTTCGAGCAGAAGTATACCAGGGACCCGCTCACCTTATTCCGCATTTTTCATTACCCCGCCACAAGCCACCCCAAAAATCAATCTGGCCGATGGGGAGTGGGAGAACATACGGACTATGGGGTGCTAACCATCCTGAAACAGGACGAGACCGGAGGACTCCAAATCAAATCGAAGGAAAGCTGGATAGAAGCCCCACCCATTCCAAATACCTTTGTCTGCAATATCGGCGACATGCTAGACCGCATGACCCGAGGCCTCTATAGATCAACACCGCACCGGGTTAAAAATGTCTCTACCCAAAGCAGATATTCCTACCCCTTCTTTTTCGACCCTAACTTCGACGCAGAGATACATCCCATTGATACCGAAGAAATCCGCTCTTTCCAGGGAGGCGCCACGAAACGATGGGATCATAAGGATCTGGACACCCTCAAAGGGACGTATGGGGAATATATACTGGGCAAAGTGGCCAAAGTATTTCCTAATCTCTAATAGGGATAAAATGAATTCACTTCCCCAAGGTATCTTATTTGTTACCTCGGGCTATCCAGATCAAAGCCGATGGCTTCCGTGCGCTCGCGCCAGCGTTTGTATGCGAGGGCCTGCATGTCCTCTACTTTATCAAGTTCATCTGTTATTTCCAGACCTATCAGACTTTCCATCACATCCTCGAGGGTTACAAGACCCTGAATGGTGCCAAATTCATCTACAACGAGGGAAAGGTGGCTCTTCTTCCGGATGAGACGGTCATAAATGTCAGAAGCACTCAGCGTATCGGGCAGAATCAGGAATTCGCGACGGAATTCAGAGAGACGCTTTTCAAACTCATCTCGCGCCTGCGCAATCAACAAGTCTGTCTTCAACACATAACATTTAATGTGGTCAGGCGTCTTGCTATAGATGGGTATACGCGAAAACGGTGTGGCGGCGTGGGCTTCGAAAAATTCCTGGACGGTCATCTCCTCGCTAACCGAAAAAATAACGGGGCGTGGTGTCATGATCCCACGTACTGAAAGTTGATTAAGCTTCATCAGGTTGGAAACGATAGTGTGCTCTTTTAAATCGAGAATACCTTCTTGTTTTCCGATTTCAACCATGGCTTCCATTTCTTCTCGGCTGAACGTCAAGTCTTTCTTACCTGATGGATAGAGTAGCCGGGTCAGCTTTTCCGAACACCATACAAACGGAAAAAGCGCAACCGTCAGCCAGTGGATCATCATCCCAAACGCGGGAGCCAGCCGTTGCCAGTAAGCGGCGCCAAGTGTTTTCGGGATGATTTCAGAAAACACCAATATCAGCAGGGTCAGGATGGCTGAGATCACGCCAATGTATTGATTTCCGAACACCGCAGTGGCCTGTGCTCCTACCCCTGCGGCCCCCACGGTATGGGCAATCGTATTGGCCGTCAAAATCGCCGCCAGAGGCCGGCCCAGGTTATCGCGAAGCATTTTTAGCGTCTTGGCCGCCCGGCCCTCCTGAGGCAGGGCTGCAATGTAAGATGGCCTGACGGAGAGCAATACCGCCTCAGCAATCGAACAAAAGAATGAGACGCCAATAGCCAGGGCCAGGTAGAAAATCAAAAGTGACATTTATTAACCGATTGAATTTCATTATGTACAACATTTCATGCCTCCAGGTTCTCAAATTGAGAAGTCTCTCACAAACCTGGAATCAATGAACATAATGATTCAATATACTGATTATCAGTTGGTTTACTAGACAGAATTGGATCCTGACGCACTTCCCCGCCAAGCATATATTTATTTCTTAGAATCCATTAATGGTCCAAAATGATCTTCTATGGCCTCCATCGAAAGTAGGGATTCGCGGATGAGCTCATATGCTGCATATAGCATACTAAATATCCCTACAATTGATAACAACGAATTTACCCAATAGCCATCTACTTCCATTAATACCCAAATACCTCCAAGAAGTCCGGAAAGCACAAATATCCCAACAGCTACATAAAGACTAACAAGTGCATTTCTGAAAAACTTACTCCTCTTATACAAGGAACTCATACGATCCAGTTTAACGTCATCACTATGCATCAAATGATGGATTTCCTGGTGTAAAAAAGTATTTCGGGCAGAAGTGGACATGATTAACATACCAACCCCTGGAAGTATCAATAGTGGCGCAAGCCACGCTTCTAGATTAGTCATACGGTACTTATAAAAACATTCTTACGAAAATTCCTGATACCCATAAAACGGAATAGTGATCAAATGTTTGAGGTACGGACTCATCAAAGCTGATGGATGAGGATGGTTGGTTTTAATAGGGTCAACTGGCGAAAAATGAACTTATACGTGAACTGCATCTGGGCTTAACAAACCAAACCCCTTAGGATTTACCAATCGCGTTCTATTATTCGCTATTTTCTTATTTTTTTTGTTGGATGCCCTTATGTTTTTTTCTTCATAATAGGTTGACCTTCTGTTTTCGTCGTGATTTATAGTTTGTACAAGCTCTATGTCATACCCGACGACCTTACCTATTAACTCTGCTCGCCGGTAAAGATCTGCCTCTTCCCATCCCCAGCCCTCCATTGACTCATCATATCCTCGCAGTTTAACCCACGCGTCTTTACGAATAAAAGAGGTCGTCCTACCTACTTTATTATCGCCTTTTATATAAGGATTTTGACATAAAACAATGGTAGGATCTGCGATCATTTTTGGCAGAACACGCCCGAGTGTATTTCTATGAAGCATGGAATCCGCATCTGCAACTGCTAGAATCTCGCCCGTTGCTTCCCGGCATCCAATGTTACGTGCATGAGACAAATTAAAATAGTCTAACGGGGCAGATTGTAAGACAGCTCTTACTTGTGAATGGCCTTGTGAATGGATCCAATCAATAGTTTTTTGAGGGCAATTATAATCAACAACAATAACTTCAATTGAAATATCGAGACCCACCAAGTGCTGATTAAGCATACTTGGGAGTGATTGTTTTAAATGATCTAGCCTACCCTTAACGGGCACAACAAAACTTACTCTCATTGTTGTTTCACGGTGCGCCATGGAATCCTGGGCTCCTTTTATCATATAGTGCGTTGTATTTTTCCTTACAACCCACTAAAAACACTTCCCCCCTATTCGACTGGGTAGATTATCCAGATTGGGGGCTTCAAGAACTCGAAGGGGTATTCCTTTTGGCATTTTGTGCGGCGGAAGTACGTCTTATCCTCTAAGCCTTTCTTATCCATAGCTTAGCGACTCGTATTTTGCCATCAGCCAATCCATATTTTGGTCTTTGGACTGTCTTGTTCAGTTTTTTTGCTGTGCAGGGCTTTTTTCTGACCGTTGTATTATTCTACTTAAAGAAAGGGTCACCTGCGGCCAATCGGTTTCTTGCAGCGCTGGCCTTACTTATTGCCCTTATCGCGACTGGTTACGTCGTTGATACGTCGAACCTATCGGAGGTTATTCCTTTCTCTGCTTACCTTGCTGGGCCGTTCTGGTTACTACTCGGCCCCGCCCTATTTGGGTATATGTGGTTGATTACTGGGCATTCAGTCCGGTTTTCTAAGGGAATGCTCCTCCACTTACTGCCTTTTGTGCTCTACTTGATTCCCACCTTACACCGCACGTTCTTCCCCGAGCATTTTCGCGAAGCCGGGTACTGGTACTTTCTCTATCAATCTCAGGATGGAAGCATCCGGTTTCTGCCTCTGCTGTATGCCTACCTGTTTACGATTCAGATGTTTACGTATGCCATTCTATGTATCCGCCTTTTGCGTCGTTATGAAAAAGCCTACCGCGATAACGCGGCCGATGGCCGGGCGGTGTATCTCCTGTGGCTCCGGCGGCTAGTCACACTGATGATTGGATTCTTGATCTATGAAACCATTTTCTGGGCGATTCTTCTGATCAATCGAGCTGTCGAAATCCATTATTATTACCTTTCCGCCTTATTTATCTCGTCCTTTCTCCTTTTGATTGTTTACACCGCCATGCGTGACCCGCATGTATTCTTGCCTTTACCGGAGCGCAACAAAAAATACAACCGCACTTCCCTTCCAGAGCCGTATGTTGAACACCAGGTGTCCAAGCTCATGAACCTCATGAAGCACCAAAAGCCACATCTGCAAAATGACTTGAAACTGCAAGACCTGGCTGAATTGCTGGGAATTAGCAGGCACCATGTTACCCAACTGCTCAACGAGCAGGTTGGTAAGACTTTTCACGAGTTTATCAATGCCTATCGCATTGAGGAAGCCTGTCAACGTTTGAGTGATCCTTTGTACCAAGACTATACAGTGCTGGCGATCGCGCATGATGTGGGATTTAATAGCAAGACGACCTTCAATCGGATCTTCAAGCAGCATACAAAAATGACCCCTTCTGAGTACGCAAAAACCCATGCGCAAGAGGGGCAGTCTGCATAGATCCAGGGGCCAGGCGGATAATTACATGTGCCATCCGAACGGATGCACCGACACGCACATCTTTTACAGTTATGCTTGAGTGCTTTCATGAGACGGATATCCGGTCTCTCCCCTCCATCACTGTAGCCAACCAAGAAGAAGGTAATCATGCAGAAGAAATTTTTGTCACCGTTAGTACTCACATTAATCCTGCTGGCTGTATCCTCCCTACCGCTAATGGCCCAATGGGAGGTCAGCACCATAATACAGTCCGGCGCTGGGTTGGATGATGGGATGGTCTTTGACAAAAACGGCAATCTCTACATTTCTGAATACCAGGGTACCGTCGTTAGGCAATTAACGCCAGATGGCACCGTATCCGTCTACGCCAGTGGCTTTAATGCACCCAATGGCCTGGTCATAGACTCGACCGGCACCCTGTACATCGCTAATGCTAGAGGTGATCGCATAAGCAAAGTGACTCCGGATGGCGCCATCACTCAAAATTTCATCACAGGGGTCACTAACCCAAGCGGGCTGGTATTGAATGCTGCTGGTGATACCCTCTATATCTCACACTATGGAGCCAATCAAATTAGCAAAGTAGCATTGGCCGATTCCGCCAACGTAACAACCTGGGTGTCAGGCAGCCCGCTCGACGGACCAATTGGTATGGCCTTCGATGAGGACAGCAACCTGTATGTCGGCAATTATAATAATGGAAATATCTACAAGATATCGCCTGGCGGCTCGATGACAGAACTGGGAAGCATCGAATCATTTTTGGGTTTTTTGATACTCTCTAACGGATATCTGTATGCCACAAGCTATTCCAAGCACCAGATCTATCGCCTCCCTCTCGATGGCTCCTCAATGGAAGTGGTTGCCGGAACTGGAGACAGGGGTCATGCTGATGGCCCTGCAACTTCGGCTACCTTCGACGGCCCAAATGGCATTGTCGCCACGGCATCCGGTGACACCCTTTACGTCTCTGAATTCAATACCGGAAGACTGCGCACGCTCATCCCGGCGACACCCACAAACGTGGAGGATGCTGAAGTGCCAGTATCAGGGCACTTAGAATTGCACAACTTCCCGAACCCGTTTCACGTATCGACTACAATCAACTACACGTTGACCGAACCAAGCCGGGTATCGATTGATGTTTACAACATGTTGGGTCAAAAAGTACGAACATGGGCCTCACAGTCGCTGTTGGCCGGAACCCAGTCGGTGGTGTGGAATGGCCGCAACGATGCGGGCCAGATCGTTCCAAGCGGCCCATACTTCTATACCGTTCGGGCTGGAGATTCCATCCAAAGCAGGATGCTGATCCGGCAGTAATTAACCTCGTTCCAAAGGGGAAGCAGGCCCTCTCACCATTCAGGAAAACATCATGCATCGCCCACAATTCAGGTTCATTTTTTTCATCGTTGCAATAGGTCTTGTGTTACCACTACATTCGGCCCAATCGCAAACCCGCATCGACAGTTCGTTCGCTTTTCAAACAGATCCCGCCAAAAAGTTTGCGCTCTATGTTCCATCTGGATACCAGGATGGAGTTGCGAATAAGGCCGTACTGGCGTTCCACCCGCTTCATCCCGTCTGGGGTAACTCGACAACATGGTGCGATATTTTAACGAACTTTGCAGAAGAAAATAATTTATTGATGATCTGTCCCGACGGCGGGGCAGATGCACGTATCGACGACCCGATTGACGTAGCCTTTACATCGGCCCTACTTGACTCGCTGAGGGCGTGGTACACCGTCGATGTGGACAAAACGTTTCTCCTGGGTTTTTCATGGGGTGCGCGGGCCGCCTATACCTATGGTCTGACGAACGCAGATGTCTTTGCAGGATTTATAACAATAGGAGCATTTATTAACGGTACAGCACAGGTGGGTCCTGCTTTACTCGCCAATTCCGTAAACAAACCATTTTACATTATGCACGGAGACATGGATGCTACCGTCAATCTGCAAACCGGCTTTTTTCCTATTCGGGATGCCCTGATAAATGCAGGCGCCATAGTGAATTCGTTGATCTTGGAAGATGAAGGGCATACCATTAATTTTTCAAATCGAGATCAAATCCTGACAGATGCCTTTCGCTGGGTTGACTCGACAAGCAGCGCACTTTCCTCTGTAAACATTGAGGACGAAATCCCGGCTCTCATTCCTCAGCCGGGTCTGTTGAGTCCGAATTACCCCAATCCATTTAGGCACTCAACGAGGATGACGTATTCCATCCATCAAGCAGGCCAGGTACGGATTCAGGTGTTTAATGTCGTCGGGCAGGCAATCCGCACCCTAATCGATGAAAGTAAATCGCCAGGAGAATACATGCTGTACTGGGATGGAACAGATGGTCAGGGCAAGAAGCTGCCCAGTGGCGCCTATTTCTATACACTTACCATTGATCAAAGCCCGCCGGTTGCACGGTCTATGATAGTCTTGCCGTGAGTAACTATCGTGGAATTGAGGTTAACTGACCCATAACTATATTCTGGAATGCTTCAAGGATATGGGGGCAGGTCAAAACAATCACAGTTGCCAGAGCCCTAGATCAATTCCCCCTTGTATTACAATGGCAAACTGACCGTAGCCTGGTATCTCCATGGGCTCCATGGCGATTTCTGCATCATTGGATTTAGCAGCTGCGACGGAGGCTTTTATGTCGTCCACAAGCATATAAGGCCTCACTGTTGGCTTCTCCGTGTCACGCAAGGGTCCTCGAACACCTAACAGGCCTCCATCGTCGAGTTTAGCCGTACGAGCACCACCCAGACTTGGGTCGGCCTCACCAAAAGAAACACCATACATGTCCGAATAAAGAGCACATGCCGCGTCAACATCAGCGGTCACAATTTCAAGATAGTGGATTTTCATTTTCTGCCTATTGTTAGAATCTTTGTGATGTACGTGGGATTGTTCGTCAATAAATCCTTCTGATTTAATGAACACCACAAAAATGCAAAAACCTTTTCCGAGATGCTTATCTCAGATTGCTTTATTACATCTTTGAGGTTTCAAAATTAATCAAATAGGATCAGGCAGAATCACCATAATCCTATTTGGCATTTTGACTCTCTCACCTCTATTTTGGACCATTCAATTTGAATACTCAATTTGTCACATTGCAGCACTATGATCGGTTTAAACAACTGCCTCCGTCGAACCCTTCCCTTACTGATTCTCCTCCTCTTTTTACCGGCATGCAGGCAGGCCGATCAGCAAAGCAAACCGCAAGTGGCTCTGATCATGAAATCATTAGCCAACGAGTTTTTTGTGACCATGGCGGATGCAGCACGCGCGCATCAGGAAGCCAACACAGAGCAATACGAATTGATCGTCAACGGCATAAGCAATGAGAGCGACTTAAGCCAACAGGTATCCATGGTAGAAAACATGATTTCTATGGGGGTAGATGCGATCGTGATTGCACCGGCGGATTCCAGAGCACTTGCACCTGTGCTTAAACGCGCAGTAGATACGGGCATCTCGGTAATCAATATCGATAATAAATTGGATGAAACAGTTCTATCAGAACTAAACATCGCCGTTCCATTTGTTGGCCCGGACAATCGGAAAGGCGCAGAAAAGGTGGGTGCGTATCTTTTGAATTATTTGGAAGTGGGCGACCAAGTCGCAATAATCGGGGGGATTCCTACCGCGTTCAACGCACAACAGCGTGAACTAGGTTTTAGGGATGCGATTGAGTCAGGAGGAATTGAGATCGTTAGTGTGCAAAGCGGTGGCTGGGAGCAGGCCCCTGCAAATACAATCGCTGCAGCGATGCTTAGAGAATACCCTGACCTGAAGGCCATTCTATGTAGCAACGATAATATGGCATTGGGCGCTGCCGCGGCTGTCCAACAAGCTGGATTAGAAGATCAGATCCAAATTGTAGGCTTTGATAATATTCAAGCCGTACAACAACTCATTTCCGAGGGCCGCATCCTCGCAACAGCCGATCAATATGGAGATCGCCTGGCGGTTTTCGGTATTGAAGCTGCGCTCGAAAGCCTTCAGGGCGAAGTGATCAATGGGGCTCAGGAGACTCCAGTCGACCTAAAAACAGCAGAATCGTTCCAGTAACAAAGATGTGCTCCCAGACTGAAGTATCTAATTAGATGAAAACGACCAGCTATCTCAACCTCTTCGCCGTGCTGCTACTCCTGGCCGGTATTTTCGGGATAGCAACCGATCATTTTTTCACCATACGCACCTTTCGGACCATTGCCAACCAGTTACCTGCTCTTATCGTTGTTTCTGTAGGCATGACCTTTGTCTTAGCAATTGCTGGGATTGACCTGTCTGTCGGATCTGTATTGGCGCTCTCCAGTGCGGTGTTGGGTACACTCATGGTCGATATGGGAATGCCGCTTTGGATCTGCATTGGTGCAGCTTTAGCAACAGGATTGTTCTGTGGCCTGGTCTCAGGATTCATTTCGTTTCAGTGGGCGATTCCTTCGTTTATTGTTACGCTGGGGATGCTCGAAATGGCTCGCGGTGGGGCGTATCTCGTAACGGGATCACAAACAAAGTATATCGGGGCAGGCGTTTCTGGTATTGGGTCTCCCGTAGACTTCTTGGGATTAAGCCCTGCATTTCTCGTAGCTCTCCTGGTTACGGTAGCCAGCCACTTGGCGCTTACCAGAACCGTGTTTGGGCGATATGTTCTTGCAATTGGGGGAAATCGAGAAGCAACCCGGTTGGCGGGAGTACATGTAAAGAGAATACAGATTTATGTGTTTGTTCTGGCAGGAGTACTGAGTGGATTAGGGGGCATCTTTCAGGCTGCCTATTTAGGTTCGGCAGATCCCAATGCCGGCTTAGGCATGGAGTTATCGGCCATTGCTGCTGTTGTAATCGGAGGAACAAGCCTGATGGGCGGACGGGCCTCTGTGATCAATAGCTTTATAGGGGTGTTGATCATTGCAGTACTTCAGACTGGCCTAGCCCAGCTAGGCACAAGCGATCCTGCTAAAAAGCTGATTACCGGGGGCGTAATAATTCTAGCGGTCTTGATCGACATGTACCGGCAACGAAAGAGCTGAACAGCTCGACATGTTTACTGTACTCACAGGAAACACACTCCCTCATCTGCAGTACCTTGACCTAATACGGGCCCCACCTCCGTAACGATCATTAAACCTCTACCTGCTTTCCACCACCTATTTCAGATACTTTACAGCCCTATGCAACGCTTTCTGCTTATCGGACTATTGCTGATTAGTAAATTTCGGGGAGTGTATATGCAATCCAATGACGGAGTACGACCCATTTTTCGCGCGTGGTTGAGTGCCTTCGGAGATCCTGAAGCCCAAACCCTTACCATTCGCAATACGGGAGGTACAGACCACTTATCGTTCGACGCAGCTGGCATCCCTGGATTCCAGTTTCTACAGGACCCGCTTGCCTACTTCGCCAAAACCTGGCATACGCACATGGATGTATATGATCACCTTGATCCCGATGACCTGAAACAAGCTGCCGCAATGATGTCAGTATTCGCTCATCATACCGCGGAGCGGAACGATCCCCTTCCCCGCAAGCCCCTCATTCTCTTCCAAGATGGGTTTTCGAATTAGAGGGATTGATCTAATGCAAAAAACACCGAGAGCGACAGGAATGGAGAAGCCAATAGCAAAAAATATCACACAATTGTTCCTCATTGTTTTTAGTGTTGTTCTTGGCATATTCTTAAGCGAGAGAATTGAAGAACAAAAAAATAAAAATGAGGCTGCGAAGTTATTATCAAAAGTAACTTCAGAGGTTATTGAGAACAAAAAACTAGTAGAGAACTGGGCTCCTTACCATGCACAAATAGCCAGAAGATTAGGCAGCCTTTCTAATGATGACCTATTTGTAGAACAGTTTATCAATGACAAAACCGTTCTCTACAAAGAAGTACTTACCGAGGGGACTTTTATGACAAGAATGCCTTCCAGCGATGCGTGGGATATTGCCAAATCTCATCCCCTCATTGTAAATCTCGACTACGATGAATTGCTTATACTCTCAAAGATCTACAATCAACAGAAAAGTACATTTGAGCCAACTGATAAAATCTCTGAGATATTCTTTTCCTCCGATTTTAATTCTAAGGAAACTGCAAAATCGAATTTGCAAAGCTTCAACAATTTGATGCAGGAAGTCGCTAGCAGAGAAATGACTTTAATAGACTACTACAAAGAAGCAGAAGGAATTTTCAACCTACAGAACGAATAAAAAACAAACTCATAGGCGATCTTACATTAGATCTTTTTACCATACTCATATTTCAAACCAGTACTAATGGCTTGGCCATCCCGCCACTTCGACTGCACGACGGATCTCACCAATTAGCCTGCTTCCTTGTGTGCCGTTTGTAAAGATCACGAGTCCACTTTTTGAATCGATATAACCGGACATCCATGCACGGTAGGAATTGTTCGCGCCTCCGTGAGCAAAACTAAGCGTCTCCCCCTCCCCTCCAATCTCAGGTCCAAGGCCATAATCGCTGGGTGAAACCGAAGCCATCATATCATGCGCGGTTTCCTGCGTAAGAAACGCGTCCTCCTGTCCATGATATGAATCAATGAGCGCGATAATAAGCTTAGAAAAGTCGCTGGGGGTAGTCCATAATCCAGAGGCTGCCATCTCAGGCATAGCCTCCCACCCCCGGGGCAGTGCTGCAGGCCTTCCATCCCGCCCATGAGCACGCGCAATATTGCTATGTTCGGCAGGAAGTGGATTCTCATAAGTGCTACGCTCCATGTCAAGCGGGCCAAATACGTATTCCTGCGCGGCTTCCGTAAACGAAAGCTGAGTAACATCTTCTATCACGAGTTGCTCGACCGTCGTACCGCCCCCGGAATAACGAAATTCTGTACCTGGGAGCAGATTAACGCGTACGGGTCGGTTCTTCGCTGGAGCGACGCCATCCAGTATCTGCACAACTGTTGGTAGTTCCTCACCGGGCTGAAAGTCGGCGAATCCATGAACGGTCAGGCCGGCTGTGTGCGACATGATGCGACGAAGCGTGACCGGCTCCTGGGCAGTGAGTTCGTTGGCTGGGACCTGCCAACGGCGCAAATAGTCGTTCACATCACGATCCACGTCGAGCTGCCCCTGATCCACAAGCCGCAAGGTGATTGCAGCCGTCCCCACTTTACTCACCGAACCCACAGAAAAGACAGTTTCAGTGTCAATCGGGTCTTCAGTGCCCGCTTGCTTTACACCGTAGCCTTGGGCCCAAAGCAAAGCACCATCTTCGATAACCGCGATGCTTACACCTGGAACACCGTAGAAAGCCATACGCTCCTCAAGATTCCATCGGATAGACGGATCCGTATTCCCTCGGGGCCCAAGGCTAGACTCCACTGTTTCAATCCGCGACTCAAGATCGACGGCTACCTGGGCAACAGCGACCTGCTGCGTCGAAAAAAGCAACGTAATACAGGCAAACGCTACAAAGAAAGATTTACGGGAAGACATATATTCTTTAGTCAATACGAACAATGGATTTGCTGTAGGTCCCAGAAGGTGTTTCGAGGCGGTAAAAATAGAGGCCAACAGGAAGGCGGTTCATGTCCACAATGACTTCATGGTTACCTTTTAATACGTGCCGGCTCAATAGTTCATCAAGCTCACGCCCAAGTACATCGTACAGAGTAATGCGTACTGGGCCGTCATACGGCACGTTGAAGGAAATAGTTGTGCGATTGACAGTAGGATTAGGATAGCTTTTGAGATCTACTGGTAAATCTGCTGCCGGCAATTCGGACTCCTCCTGGATATCTACACGAATCGAGACGTCTATATGCCCTCGATAGACGCCACCACCATGAGTACCCAGGATAAGCTCACTTTCTGCATCATTCCAGGCAAGAGAAAGAACACACAAATCCCCCAGATTGTCGTGTTCTTCGCGCCAGGATTTTCCACCGTCTATTGAACGAAGAAGTCCCCAACCGTGTGCTATCCATAATGACCCATCAGGCGTTTCCAGGATATCATAGATCCCTCCATTTCCAGGCGGAGTTCTTTCCTCCCATGTAACCCCTTCGTCATCAGATACATATAACGCAGTCCCCTCCGCAGTCCACAGACGGCCGGCTGAATCGAAAAGCATAATGCTTTCATGAGATGGGCGGATAGGATACGTATCAATCTTCTCCCAAGTTGTCCCGAAATCGGCTGTCCGGTACATGCCGAATGTATCAGCCAATATATCATCCCGAATCACCGTATACACAGTTCCATTAGGAGCTACAATCATCCCAGTTATGGGCGGGTCAACGGTAGATTTATATTGCGCATTCATGCCATCCCATGTTTCACCGCCATCCCGTGAATAATAGATGTCATAGATGGAATGGACATAAAGGATTTCAGTGGCCGGATGATACTGGATTTTCCATATCGGTAAACGTATCCCGGTATCCACATAACTCCACGTCTGTCCATAATCTACCGACCGATAAAGACCTTCCTCATGGTTGTTAAGCCACAACTCACCGTCTCTCCCCCCCGCTGCCATAACACTTATAGCCTGAGACGAAAAGCCCTCATACGTCCATTGTTGCCCGTGATTCTCCGAACGAAAAAGGCCTTTATTTCTGGTACCTGAAAATACAGTCCCGTGTTGAGGTTCAACGAGAATGCTATGCACGGAAGTCCCCACAATACCATGCATTTCACGCAACTGCCATGATTGCCCCAGGTCCTCCGAACTCAAAAGCTGACCAAACCCGGAATAAACGAGGAGGACTCCCTGGTTGTTAAGTGTCCACGCCTTTATTCTAGACCAAGTCTTTCCACCAGAAAGAGGGTAGGTTCGCTCAACGTCGTCGAAAATTATTTCACACTGTTGAAAATCTGCCGACAATTTATACACTCCACTTGCACTGTCTAACACAATTAACTCTCCTTCGGGAGTGAATCCCAACAAATCACCTTTTCCGCAAGGCTGGAACGCCAAAGGCTCCCACGAATCTCCATAATCTAGCGATCTATAGAGGCGGCTCCCCTCTGGCGAATAATTGAATGTAAGCAAGAATGAAAGACTATCCCCTTTGTGAAAAAACCCAAGCGATTCCTCAATTTCGGGTGTGGAGGGTTCAGTCCAAGAGCGCCCTCCGTCACTAGAACGCAACAGTACTTGAGGTTTTCTCTGTGTCTTTGCAAAAACGTACCCGTTACCGGCTGCCCATACGTCATCCACAGAACGCGTATCAGCTTGTACCCAGTTTTCACCATCGTCTGCCGAATAGTAAATCCCAAACTCAGAGGCCGCAACAACCTGGTTTGTGGTTTCATCGATCGCCATACCTCGGATATAAACGCTATCGGGTAAATTCGTTTTCTTCCAGGAAGCCCCCTGGTCGTATGAGAGATAAGGCCCAGCAAAGATAGCCCCGTCGCTCCGAAAGCTAAAGGCTGCAAAAAGAGCGTCCACTACCCCTTGATGACTCCAGGAATTGCCGGTATCGGTAGAAACATATACATCCTTCCCCACGCGGCCCCAAATATTTTCAGTATTAGGATCGGCATTGATTACCCTGAATGAACCTCCATGAGGCCCTTCGGTCTTGGCCCATTGAACATGCGGAACTTGCGCATATGACCCAATTGACGGAACTGTAATGCTGCATATCAGCAACAGAACGAATGCAAACAGATTGGATTTTCTCTCCTTGGGAGCTAAAGTCAGTTCCATGATACCATGACAAGATTAAATGCTGCTGCTTACCATCACTAAATATACATTCAATAGGCCCACTTAGTCGAACAACATAGCAATGAACGCCTTCCTTTCAACATCGGACAATGTTCGATAGGTATTGTATGTGACATGCTGATCGGGTTGGTCAAGATTCACCTCGATTCCCCATAGTGGACGGATGCTGGTAGGTAGCATCGCATACCGCACGTCCCCAAGAACAGTTGGATGCTCCGGGTGCCAGGCAAGAAAGCCATCAGAGAACAATTCAAAGCGCTGGATATCGCGGTAGACAACCGTGTGTTCTTCAAGGAGAGGGAGATCTTGCTTTATGTCAAAAACCTCAGTGGTACTCCCACGAAAGACCTTCCCTTTTACACCCACGTGCACAGCATCGACGTAATACATCCCGACCGATTCATACACCGAACGCCACAGCAGCAAATTCCCCATCGTAGGTTTGACAATCAGGCGCTCAATCGTGTGACCACGCCGCTGCCCCTCTAGCTGTGCGACAGATGCAGCACGCTCATGCTGTATCACACCGAGCAATAGATACGCAGCAGCGAAGACCAAACCAGCCTTTCCTGTACGGGTCTGCGTTTTTATCAAACCAAAAACAATAGCTGCGATCAATCCAATTGAGAATACAGGATCGATGATTGAGATGATGCTCCATGCAATCCGGCCGTCGCTGAAGGGCCACAACAGGTGTGTTCCGTAGCTGGTGCACGCATCAAGGAAGCCGGCCGTCGCATACCCCAGGAACGCGTAATAATAGATCCTTTTAAACCCCAACCGTTTTCTCAACAACGGCCAGAGCAGCAATGCTACAATCAGGGCACCTACAGGTATAAATACAAGAGCATGGGTAAAATGCCGGTGATTCTCCAGAACGAGGAGCGGATCTTCAGAGGAACGAATGAGTGCGTCAGCGTCGGCAAGCAGCGGTGCGCAGAAGCCAACAAACGAGGCCCGCTTCACCTCATCGGGCTTCGCGCTAGCTTGTGCAATCGTAGCCCCCAGTAAACCCTGAGTGATTAGGTCCATACTACATTTAGATCGGAATCACTTTCCGAGAAAAATCAAATTTGAATATACGAATCCAACGTAGGGTGAGCATTAGTTTTGTGGCATAGATTCGATGAAGGATTCAAGCTCAGATTGAAGAAGAACATCAACATCTAACCCATCTTCAATCGAGATCAACCTTAGATTATCCGGTACACCAAGAGCTGAATACTGCCTCAAGGCATGGTCCCAGAATTGATGCAACTCTTCGTGCAGAACAGCTTCTCCTGTTGGATTTCGAGGATGGATGAGGGTGATTTCTAGCGGAGCCAGGTTACCCGCCAAATCAGAATTGTCGTAATAAGAAATACTCCCTGCCACAATGCCAGGAATGTGTTCAGCAGAGTATCGTTCTTGAGATACCAGGCTGGCATTTGAAACCAGGGGACTCCCAAGTACAAGCTTATCATACCAGGGCTCAGCGACAGCAGCGTGCAGAAGAGCGGGCGCAAGCGATTGAAAGGCCACACCTATTATTCTCTGTTCATCAACATCGAGATGACCTTTTAATGAATGGACGATTCGATTTAGATCGGCCGCTTGAATAGCTGGCTGGCTACGGCCAATCAGAATGCCTGCAAACCAAAGGTTATAAGATACTCCTTGAATAAACGCGTCTCCTATGAATGTCCCAGGGCCTAGTTCACCAATACCTGGAAGGTCAGGCGCCAGGACCATATATCCAGCATGCACCCAAGATTCTAACGACTCCAACGAAGACATATCAGAAGGTTTTCCGCTTGGGTCGAGATACACAAGCAAGGGGTGCGGACCAGGATTGTGTGGAATCAATACATGATAAGGGAGTGCATAGTCACCTTCACCCTTGATAAAGTATTTTTCCAGGTCATATCCATTCCTTTGGTACCTACCAGCAAATACAGATTCATGCGAATAATCTGGTTTCTGATAACCGGACCGCAATAGGGCTAGGGTACGCACCTTTTGAAAGTGACCTACACTGTTGCGTGAAGCATCCAGCCTTTTAATGCTAGCATTCGCATCGTCCTGGATCAACGAAAAAATGGAACGCTGTTCAGGGAGCAATGCAACCTGTCCATTAGGCGTCACCTGAAGTTCTTTGATGGAAAATAGTGGAATCTCTTCTTCGGTAGCAGAACCTGATACATTTAAGAATCGCTGAAAGAAACCATACATCGCCTCTCTATTATTGATGTTTGACGCATGCTCTGCGTCATCTTCAACCATACTCAATGCCTCTGTTGCCTGATAAGCAGAGTAGATGCGCTGCACTTCACCGTATGTTTCTCGAGCACCCTGGATGCTGAAAAAGTCTCGAGTCGTCGAGATAATGAGCGTAGGACGAGGAGCTCTCACTGCTAACAGATCTCCGTGATCAATGCCTTCACGGATACCATAGAAAAAATTCTGCTCCGCGTCCTGCGGACCAATAGAGTCCATGAGTCTAGAAAACCCAGTGATATACGCTTCTGGTGCTGCAGCAACCACGCGTTCGTCAAATGCGGCGATGTACGCGGTCTGAGTTCCCCCACCCGATCGCCCAGCTACCCCTATTCGATCTGGGTCAACTTCGGGACGGCTTGTCAGATAATCGATGCCACGGATGCCATCCCAGATCATGGACTGTGCAGGAGACTGCCCCAGGATAAATTGCTGGGCACCGGGGTAGGAATGGTGGTGAGTGGGACCACCCGGTAAAAGCTCTCCATTGTCACTAAAGTGCACCAAACGCTCCCCTTGCCCTATCGGGTCGAATGCGAGCACGGCAAACCCTTTATGCACCAGGTTTAATATCATGGTCTGGTACGTTTCGCTCCGAAATCCGCTTGAGGTATGACCGCTGCAAAAAAGAATGCCTGGCACAGGATGATCAATGAACGTGGGAATAAAAAGAGCCGCCGTAACATAATAACCGGGTTGCGATTCGTAGAGGATTTTTTCAACCCTGAACTTCTCTCTCTCTAACATGCCGGTAACACGCGCATTTAGCGGTGTTCTCTGTGGAAATGGACCGACAATTCGGTTCAATGTATGTTTAATCTCCTCCTGCCTTCGTTTCCAATCCTCAAGAGTGTGTATGTTCTCCAGGCTCCTTTTCCTATTCTCAAGTAATTGCTGAGCCTGATCATTGAGATGCTGATAGAGCGTATTTTCTGCATTGGAGTATTCCATCCAATTATCCAAAACAGTCAGGTCCAGATCTTGAGCCTGAATGGGGATGCTATTCAGTAGGGAAATGAATGAGAAAATGAGTACAGCACGTATCGTGTCGGGTCGAATTATCATCTTTTACTGGGGCTTTATAATACGCGCTCAAGGACGGACATCCTGACAATTGTCAGTTGCCTAATATACTACATAGGCCCAACATCAGAATAGTTATGAACTGAACAACGCAACTATATACACCGCGCCCGTAGAAGTGCTAGCATTCTAGCACGTAACTCCAGATTCAGCCGACTATAGCATGACCCGCCTTTTAAAAACTTTTATATATGTCCTTCTAGTCGGCTTAGCATCTCACCAGGGTGCAACAGGGCAAAGTAAAACAGAGGATAGCAACTGGATTCATTATACGCTTGATGATTCAGAGTTAGGGGATATTGAAATCCATGTCTCAAAACCTGTAGATGAAAGCCCTAAACCCATGATTTTATACCTGGAGGGTTCGGGGAATTTTCCATTGCTCTACTCTGACAACAAAGGCAGAGTAGGTACTGCGGTAACCCTTAACATCAACAAGTACAAGAAAACGCATCACGTCGTACTGATAAGTAAGCCTGGTATACCATTCAGAGATTCATTGAGTTATACCCCCTCAGGCCGGCGCTATTATCCTAGAAATCAGAGCTATACTTCTCGATACAGTTTAGATTGGCGTTCAAGATCGGCATCACTAGTTATTGACTTTGTGCTGCAAGAGCTTTCGGTTGATAAAAGGCAGGTCGTGGTTATGGGGCACTCCGAGGGATCTCAAGTTGCCCCTGCTGTAGCAGCGATAAATGATAATGTAACCCATGTTGTGGCTATGATGGGAAACGCCCTTAATCATTTGTATGACTTCCTCATTGAACAACGCGTAAACGTTTTGAGAAACGAGATATCCCCTGAGGAAGGTCAACGAGTCGTAGATTCCCTGTTTGCTGAGTACGAAAAGATCTATGCTGATCCACAGAGCATAAGCAAGAGTTGGTATGGAGAGACCTACTACAAATGGAGCAGTTTCACCACTAAGAACCCACTAGATCACATGCTATCTCTAGACATTCCCATTCTTTACCTTGCTGGCGGAATGGACGCCCATACAATCATCAACATGGATTTTGCCCGCCTTGAATTCATGCGCGCTGGCAAAACCAATCTCACCTACAAAGTCTACCCTGGTTACGATCACTATTTTCAGGAAACAATAGAGGATAACGGTCAACTAAGTAGAATCGATCACATCGATGAAGTCCATGATGATGCTATGCGTTGGGTAAGCGATATGCTGGATTGAGCTATACAGTCCCCAATCACTTCAACTGATTGTTTAATTGCAGGCTGCCAATAAATTAGTTACCAACCAAAAAAAACAGCACTTATTTCAGCAACACAATCGGATGAGACTTCACGAGTCCATTACCACTTGCAACGTGCAGAAGATATGTGCCAGAAGCCAATTCAGAACCATCGAACGTAAAATTATGCGAAACTCCCCCTTCAAGCTCGCCATGGTGGAGCATGGCTACCTGCCGACCAGTGAGATCATAGATGGCTAGACGAACAGAAGAGGATTCGGGCTGCAAGAAAGTAACAGTTGTTGCAGGATTGAAGGGATTTGGATGCACTGAGACAGAGGTGCTTTCCCCTTGATCGACTTGAATAGATTCGCGTGATGAGCTCCATGCAACAGAACCAATACCATCATCTAGGGGCCCAGCAGCTGGGCTGAATTCGCTTGTATTTCCATCTGCATCAGTGGTTGTTAGGACCACATAGTCTTCGGTTGCCCAGGTTATACTGCCTGCATCCACACTGAAGGTATCTGCAACATTAGAGGCTGTGTAAATATCCGTTCCGATATATGTTTTACCTTCTCCGCTCGTCGCATCGTCAGCAAGATACACATCCACCGTTAACGGGTAGCTAACAAACAATTCGTGGGAGGAAATAGAGTATTCAACGGCAAGTTCATCGCTGCCTGCTCGGTAGAACGCTCGAGAAACGTCAGGAAAATTAAGCAGCTTGTTCGGTCCAATATCGACATCGCTAGCATCGTTAGGAGAGAGCCCATCGTCCTCGAGATCCAGGCCAAGTTCTCCATTCTCGAAGAGAATATTCCCTCTGACGGTATTTTGAACGGCGTCATAGGTAGTTGCAAATGCAATTCCGTCCTCGGTATTGTATGCGATTGTATTCGCCTTATTTGGATCAAGGGGTATCTCAGCATCTGCAGGGTATCCAATTACATTATTCTCAGCATCCAGATCGACAGAAATCCCTATTTCGTTCGGTATGGCTCTGTCGGCCCGGTCAATGCCTATGTAATTGCCTTGTATTCTAATGCCTTCCAAAGGATCGACTACAGAAAAGAATGAGATCCCCATCTCGTTGAACCCAATAACATTTCCAAATTGCTTTCTGCCTCCAATGAGGTGACCTGAGGTTCCTGATTGAAATTGTATCCCTGACGCTTCATTTCCATGATCATTACCTGAGGGGTCCGTGCCAATAAAATTATTTCGAATGGTGGCATCATCGGTTGACGAAGACAGAGAAATGCCTATTCGATTGTTTCCAATGCGATTGCCGTACTGAATGGTAGGGCCGCCTACCGTAGCATTTGTAGCATAAAAAAGAACCAGGCCTACATAATCGTTTCCGATATCTGTCCCATCGGGCGCAATGCCGATATAATTTCCACGAATGAGTGTACTGTAGCCGTCGTTGATGTATATCCCATTTAGTTCGTTTCTCCCGACGACATTCCCTTGCAGCACCCCCCCAATCCTATTGTCATCGCCAGTCACATATATTCCCATTCTATTCGGCAGACTGGTCCCATCTTTAGAAACACCTACATAATTTTTTTCGATTACGTTATTATCGCTATCTACATGAATTCCGTATCCCGAAGAAAAATTCCCTACGGTCAGTTTGCGGATAGTACTTCCGCTTGAACCTATTCCGAGGTGCAATCCATCCTGTCCGAGGTCAGCAAACAGACCATTTACGATCACTTCGCCCGATGCCGTTCCTCCTTTGATCTCAACAGGATCCGTAATCGTCGGCAAGCCATCTCCGACCATGTAAATGATCGCCGTACCGCTCGTTACAGGAATATTCGTAAACAATATGACATCAGGGGAAGCGCCATTAGGAAGCGCATTGGCTTCCTCGATTGCCGCTCTTATTGTACAAGAATTGGTACTCGTGAGGCATATTCCATCCCCTGGATTTTGGTCCGAACTAGTACCCGTAGAGTTGACTTGAAAGATAGTTTGAGCCTGCGCGGGATTGAAGGCGATGAGAAGACCGAAAATAGCCGTTGCAATGCAAGTTTTCATTTCAGTGGAGAATGTCTAAGTTATAGAAGAAAGTGTCTTTCTATCTCCTTGCGACTATTCTCACAAAAGGTGGTCGTGGGGAATTATTTATTTCCTTGGCCAAGCTGAAAATCTGTTTACTGGACTTCTTTACCGCACTGTGGAAGGACTCGAACACCTGATCTAGTGTTTGCGAAACGCTCGCACCTGCCTGCCAACTTGTTGTGTGCCAATGAGCAATGTCGTTTGTAAAAAAAGCGCTGGTACAGTATTGGAACAGTGGAGGTATGGACATGGCAACATGTCGCGACATAAAGTTCTTTTCTAGGTCCTCATGCTTTACTAATTGACGGGGGGGTATTACAGGATCTTGCACAACGACTAGAAAAGAAAACTTTTTGTTCTAGGAGATGATTATGCTAATTGAAGAATATTAAACAACTTGCATTGGAATTAATCGCCCAATCTTGTTAGTGTATCAGCGTCAAAATTGTATTTTTCCTTCAGCAATGCTCTTACTTCATCCGACACATCTGAACCATAACCTGAAGCTATCACTTCCCCATACGCAGTAAGATCTGTGTTGGATTTTTTACTCTTTTCTAGAAGTTGATCTAATTTAGAATGAGTACACAAAAGAAAAAAGTAGCAAGGCATAGTTGTCGAATCTTTTCCCCGTACTAAATGAATTGGCGTATCGTCGTATCTTATGAGCCTAGTTTTAAAGTCATATTTATCTGTAAGAGGAATATCTTTGCGTCCTAATACAAGTGCTGCATACTCTCTTGCTTTTCCAATATTTCTATTAACTATTGTTTCCAATGACTTCATATCACTTCTGCCCCTTAGGCCAAACAGGGCTACTGTAGCATAGTTTCTTAATACTACATCTTCGCTTTCAAGGCAGGTTGACAACAACTTAACAGCATTATCGCCCCCTATTATAGCCATGAATATTAAAGCATCTTTTCTTCGCCTAAAAACTGATTTACTGTCAGTGAATATTTCAAATAATACATCTACTAAATCTTCTGATCTAACACCGATACGTGCTAAGGCAAGAGCAGCGGTTTTACGTATTTTCGGCAAATCATTATATATCCAAGGATGTATTATTTCAACTATTGGATTGCTAGTTTTTTTCAAATCTTCTATATCTATTTCTATATATTTATGCCCATCTGCCATTTCAGCCCATCGGAATAAATAATCATTTCTCAAACTTCTATTGTATATACATTCTAAAGAAAGAAGTGAATACTTCACTGTATCTTTGGGGGAGTTACTGTCAGAAATAATACTATGCAAATAGCTTAGTTGGCTGCTTGATATTTTCAAAATGGAGTCACGCTCCTTCTCTCTATATGCAAGCCAATTTAGTGCCCAGATAGCTGCACTGGCGGCCGCAGGAGAAGTATGTATTTTTTCAAAAATCAAATTACTTATTCTGAGAACATCTAGATCTTTTTTGATTTCATCATATCTAGAATAAAGTAAATTAGTTATTGACAAGAATGATCTGACAATTTTTAATTCATCATTATCTTCCAAATCCTTTAAAACAAATTCTAACTCAGGCTTATTTTTAGCAGTTGGATGAAATGCTTCAGCAAACATATACAAAGAGCCTATGTGTGTTCTTTGAAAGTCTGTAATAGACAAATACTTTTGCAGCAACGCATTGATCGTATATACTTGCCATCCTTCAGATTTAATCAACTTCAAAATGGCTTTATCTAGTCCTGTATTTGCTTCATTATTATAACCGTCATTTTCGTTAACTTGATTTAGTAAGTTTTCAAGAACTTCCAAGCCAATATCCAGACTTATATCAGGCTCATCAGCAAGGCAAGATGCAGCTAATAAGGCACGCGCCCTTAGTTTGTTGTTGTCGTTCTCGACCTTTTCTCGGTCTATAATCGACAAAAGAGCTTCCTCAGCATCACTACTAGTGCAGGCAGAGATACATATCTTTAAAGGTTCATACCATTTTGAAGAGATCAGTGTCTCGTTGACTTTAATCCTTGAATTAATTTCATAATTTTCGACTTCATTTTCTTGCAATAATGGGGCAATACGCTCACTTACCGAGGTATTTAGTTTACATCCTGGATACCTACCTATTATTAGAGAAAGTCCAGCAAAATATTCCTGAAAAGTTAGATGCCTAAATTCATATAGAGGCACATAAATGCCGCCCTTCTTAATAGAGCCTCGCTCTAGAATTAAGCTTGTTCTTCGTTCAATGGCTCTTAAAAAAGACTCAGGGTCACGAGTTTGAATCGCCAACGTAGAATGCTCATTCCGTGCAGTTTCAATCAACTCGATTGCTTTCTCAAAATCAAGTCGTGTTAAGCCCATTTTTTGCATATAATGAGCGACATATGCTAACTGTGGTACTGCTTCTCTCCACTCGATTGGCTCATCAGTTTCTGACCGCCAATTAAGCAATGTTTTAACACACTCTCCATATAATTCCTCTCGCCGTTTTGAAAGTTTCTCAACAAGTGCGACTATTGTTAACTGCAAAGGATTATCAGTAATACGTTCTACACTTGGCGAATTAAGTATTGCTTTTACCAGATCTTGAGCAGCTGCTTCTTTTTTTTCCTCCAGTTCTGTGGCGTTGAACCATCGCACTACAAAGTCAATTTTATCTTTTTCTGAGATACTGGTTATCTCTGCATGTACAAATGTTCTATCAAGCCGGTAGTTCATTTCTCTATATCCAACTATCCGAGAAGTAACAATTATCGGTGCCTCTGGATAAGAAGTCGCAAACGTTTGTATTTGCTGGGCAAAGCTGGTTCGCAAGTTTGAACTACTCAACTCGTCCAATCCATCAACCATGAGTAAGGCATTTCCTGTTTCTAGTTTTTTTCTCAGAAAAGCATAGATCTCACCTACTAAATCCTCACGCACTTCTTCCATTCGCAAACTATATTTTAGAATATCCTCAAGCGAGCGTGGATTTCCGTCTTGAGGCAATTTGCTGCACCGAACAAGAATAGGAATCCAGTTTACCTGAGGCAAAGATTCGAAATCTGGAAATGATTTTTCATCAAGGTTACCTTTCTTTTTCAGCAGTAACGCAGAAGTAAGCCATCTTGTAAGAGTGGATTTACCAGAACCAGGATTTCCAAGGATAATTATCCTTTTATTTGATTCAAGAATTTTTCCAATGCACTGCTCGCTCTGACTTGTAGATCCAGTGCCACCAACTTCAGTAGCATTATTTGAATCTAAATCAGCAATCTTACCCTCTGTCTTTTTTCTTGAATTCATGGAGATTGAAAATCGAAGGGGGATATATAAATTCCTCAGAGTGAGTTGATTGCTATCTAAATTCTGATACCTGTTTGGCAAGGCTCCTAAGTCGAGAACGTCACATGATCTAAGTAGTAAATCGGCATACAATTCTATAGAGTCGTCATCTATCTTATTTTGCCGGCTGGACTCTTCACTTTTTGAATAGAAAAGCCTTAGATTGTCTTTTTGGGAGAATGGTAGAAATTGCTTGATTTCAGCAATGAAATTATACAGATCTTGATCCCATGTTTCGGGTCGAATATGAGCTGCTTGGTTATCAGTTAATCCAGAAATTACAGATGGCAGTTTTCCCGGAGGAGCTAAGAACCCTTCATTGACCAAGACTGGTATGATCTTTTTTGACAGGACGATTGCATTCTCTATTTCTTTCCTAACCCAATCTTCCGGTTCATCAATTCTTCGCTCTCCCCATTTATTACTTATTTTAAGCCAGCTAGGTCCTATTACTACTATGACTATTGACGAAGATTCTAGTGCTTCACTGATTCGTTTAGGCCATTTCATGCCAGGTTTTATTGAGGATCTATCCATGAATACACACTCTTGGCCCAACTCGGCTTTTAATGTATCGTAGATTCTACCTGCTTCGGAGGCAGCATCCTCTCTTCTATAGTTAATAAATATCTCAGCAGCCATCTTCTAAGTTACTTCATTTTATATAGTTAATCCTTCAATTAGTCTCAGATATATAATAGCCAAGATAAGCTTAGTACACTTGTTATGAAAACTGTTTTTTTGAGTGGGTAATTATATCCGTTGAGCAAGACTTTTAAGATATTGCAGTAAAAACTTACACAAAAAACCGGGATAATAAGCTTATTCGAGTAGCAAATAATCTGATTGTAGGCTCCTCCAAAAACAAAAGGATAAGCGAGCTTTTCAATTCTACAAGAATGCATCTGAACTCCAGCAATGAATCACAGTAAATATCACCAAATACCACTTCCCCCAGAACTTCTTCAAATATCTAATTAGGACACAGAAACCGAGGGCTTCCTGCTATCTCTACTGAAACACGTGATGACTTAATAAAAACCATCAGGTCAATTCTCCCCAAACCCTCAATTTCAACCCAGAACCGCACCCATTTTCAACACCCGATCTAGCGTTTAGGAAATGCTCATGCTAGTCTTGCAAGTAATTGTGCACCAAAGGTTTATAGAGACTTCATAAAGGGGTGGTAAAGTACTGGTCCAGTGAGGGTCACGACATGTCGTGACAGATTTAATTGCCACGGCGCTCATGCTGTCCTAATTAATGGGAGCAATACAGAATGATGTATCCTAAGAAAATGGCTCTAATATAGGTATTGCTCTGATTTCAACCTGTATTAATTGATATAGTATCGCAACATAAAAATCACAAAGTGATGACCACTTTATAACTAACACTACAGAATTAATAATTAGTATTATATTGATTACATTTTACTTAAGTAAGTTACACTATTATTGTATACCTTCTGTAACATTACTTACAGTAACTCTTCCCTTAAACGCCCCTCATCTTCAATTTGTTGATCAACTCAGGAGGGGAATCATGAAAAGGCATCCTTTATTCCGTAAACTCTGGACTTTCACAAAAGATGTAATACTATTAGTCCCAAGGATCATATTACGTACAACTTGGCGTCTTTTGAATACTGGGGTTAATTTCCTAAATATCTTTAGAGGTTGGGAACAACGCTACAAACATAATCAACAACTCAGGGCAGTAGCCACTAGTCCTGGAATCGCAATTGCAATTCTTTTCTTTCTTCTTTCTACATTCGTACTTAACGCTATTAAGCTTGGCTCCAGTATAGACCTTTCATTGTTTGGTTTTGCACTTCATATACCTTCAATTGTTGTTATAGTAATCACTCCAATCATCTGCGTAGCTATAGCATTGTTAATAGGAGGACGAATCACAATATACACATTCACTCCTCTAAAATACGCCGAGCTAGTTGTGTCAGGCAGGCCTATAGACGAAGCTGTATTTATAGTTGCTAAAAAAATGGGAAGCCTTCTAAAGAGACTGACTGAAACCATCATGCCCCTTGAAAACCGGATTGATGATCTTTACCTGAAACATATTGATAACCAGAAAAATGAAGACCTATTGCTGACTGCACGTTGTATACTGAATGAATGGGGTAAATATGTAGATGATGTGAAAAAATTACATATTAGCTTAAATAAATATATGGAAATTGAAAACTCTTCCTTGCAAAGAATGGAGAAAATGATCTTAGTGATAGCAAAGGAGACTGGGGTTTCTGAAAATAGCTTATACAATCATATTTTTCAGTTTGACATAATTTTATTCAAAAGCAGTGTCAATCAATACAAAGAAGCACTAAGAGAATTAACATCATTATCTAATTCTGATGGAAAAAGGATAATAAGTAATGAATTTATATCTAAAAGAGTAATAGAATTAATTAAACGTTGTTATTATTTGCAAAATGCTGTCTCAAAACGCATTGAGTATCTTCAAGATATAGAGAATTACAGAAAATCTTTGTTTGGTATTTTTGAAATAGCCTCCTCACACTCTGCGTCTCAGGCAACTAAGTTATATGCTGGAATCTTGTCGGAATTATCTACTCAAGTCAAAAATGAGTTAAAAACATGGAAAGGAAACCTTGACTCAGAATCATACTCTCAAGTTGAAAAACATCTTTATTTTATCTCTAGAAAGGTACGCGCCTATTCTGGGCATAATGTCCACGAAAACCTAATGAATATTATTTACCTTCGTGCTAGCAACAACTCAAGTACAGAAGATATTGAACTACTTGATGTACTGGGTAGATTCAGAGACAATATCAAACAAAAGAATGACGATAATAAATACATTTTAATCACTAAAAAAGATAAATTATCGCAGAACAATCAAGCTGAGAATCAAAAAAATACATCAAGAGCTACAACTAGTTTGATGCAATTAGAGCGAGTATTTGATATTGCTTCTGAACAATTAGCAGAATCAAAAGAAGCTATTTTTACTAGCTTTGAAGCGATCTGCAAGAAATGGTTTGATGATATTGGAGAGCATTCATCTAGAACAATATATCGCAACATAATAACACATGGATATAGCAATAATGTAGTTCATCAAATAAAAAACACATTTGCCTCGAATGTCTTTTCTTCAGGGCATAATCGAGTTCTCTTAATCACCAATGAAGGAAATCTTGAGGACTCAAAATTAATGCGCTCAGAAATTAACAGTATTATTCAAGAAAATAAACTGGTAAATACTGAACTAGTCTCAGTAAGAGACTCAACACTTCATGTAGCAGTAGGTTTAAACTCTCGAACACTAGTGGTACTTGGAGCTGAGTGCTATGATGCAGATCAAAGGATTATCCATCCTAAGGGATTTAAAAGCTATATCCATGAGCTTAAAAAATACCACAATCAAAATGGGATAAACGTAGAACCTTTAGTAATTGTTGTTGCAGAAAAGTACAAGCAGCAAAGAAATTTGCTCATGAAATCGAATTTTTCAGATAACAACTTTAAGCACATGGATGTATATGATTACTCGGATTTCGATTTATTAATAACAGAGGATGGGATAGAAAGAGGAGATTGGGAACGCGTAATACAGGAAAAGAAAGGCCAAATTTGGCACAAGTATTTAAATATGCGCCCCCGGGGCGACTCGAACACCCGACCTAGCGTTTAGGAAACTATGGGTCACCCCCACGCAAAACCAAAGCCGCCGGCACCCGCCGGCGGCCTTGCTAACCCATCACCCCTAAGTCTCCTCCTCCGGAGCCACCCTCCTAGACCTCGGCTGTACGTGGATTCTCAACTTCTGCAGATTGGCTTCTTCGCCGCGGAAGATTAGGCGGGCTATGCCGATGAAGACGGACATCCAGGCATCCAGTTGTTTCATGGCTTCTTGACGCTCTTGGGTGGCCACGCGAACCAGGCCGACCTGGTATTGCTGCTTCTGGATCGCTTGAACCAGAGCGCCTACTTCTTCCCTACGAGAAGCAAATAACTCTACGGTCAAGTTGTATTCGGCTGATAAACGGGCCATCAATTCGGGGTATTTCACTACTTCCTCGTAGAAATGCTTCATCTGGCGAATGAGCGCTTCCCGGCTTTTCTTTGTCTTTAGATGCAATCGTAGCTCTTCAAATACTAAGGTGTCTTTTTTGAGAACATGACGGCAAATCCGGCGATCAAACACGAACTTCAAACGAATAATTTGTGTCGACTCATTCAATGCCGTTGTTGCTGACGTTTGCTTGCCCAGTTGAACTTGCTGATTGGTCTCCAATTGCTGAGCCTCCTCAAGTAAACCCTGCACAACTTGAAGTTCGTTTTCTGTATAACCGGTTGCCGCAAGGCGCTCGCGAAGAGCTTCATCGATGGATAGGGTCGTGATGATTTCTTCGGCATGTGTCAGACGAGCAGGAATGCTTTTGCTTGAATAGTATTTCATAGCGTACCTCTTGGGTATAGATGTGATAGATAAAAGAAGCGTATGCGAACTAGAGATCCCCAGGCCAGAGATGATAAACAGGGATTCCGATGCCGTCGTTCGTATGACAGTACAGTGAGGGGCGCTTTTTTGTAGACGACCCGTCTCGTACAAAGTTGCCGGTTGCTTAAGGCTTTATTTAACTTTTTTTCAAATCGTGGTTTTTGAGTGGATAAAGGCCGTTTTGGATGCGCTCAGCACGTGTTAGAGACCATACATACTTTTTCCATACGCTTGTGTAGCGTACGTTGATGCATGGTATGTATTCTGTGCGTTCTCATAGCCTCTGTGAGTGCAACGAATCCTTTCCATACACCTACGTAGCAGCCTGTACTGCCCGGTACTCTTTCTAGACAAACTCGATGCTTCTTCGTGAAGGCAGGTGCCTGTTATGGATCTCCATGTGGCGTCCTTTTTTACCTCAGACCGAATTTGGACCTGCTCCAGACTGCATCGCAGAGAGTGATCACTATCACGCATCTCCACGTAGAGTATTTTTTTACCCAGGATCTAATTTGGACCTGCTCAAGACTACATCCAAGAGAGTGATGGCTGTCATGTATCTCCACGTAGCACCCTTTGGGGCTCAGCATCTATTTGGGAGGAGCTCAGTGCGTCTTAGAAATGATAGACGCTACTTACATACTCCCTCGTAGCGCGCATAGTCATCATCCATAACATACCGGTCTTTCAAGGCCTCCCCGTGATCGTACAAAATGAACCCCGATCATTCGATGCGCTCCGGAGAAACCAACTAAGAATCCTCAATACACTTCTAGCCTCCATGTGATCGTACAAAATTTGATCGGATCTTTCAGTGCGCTCTTGCGAAAGCACCCGGTACGCCCCTGCACACTCAGTGCATCATCGAGATCGCAAAAAAATGGACGCTTTAACCCGGAACGCGAAACCCGAAACCCGAAACCGATCAAATGAGATTCATTTGATCGCGCCTATAGCCTGCGCATACAACGTATCCGGCTGTGGACTAGATAACAACGACTCGAAATAAATCTCGATACGCCGATTCTGCTCTAGATTATAGCGCTCTGGAACTGTTACAAGGACGGGAAAACTCTCACCGAGCCCTACGGCCTCAATCTGATTCGTGGGAAGATCGAGTTCTTCGGCCATATAGCGGGCTGTACTGGCGGCGCGGAATGCGGACAGCTCCCAGTTGGACGGGTAGGTGTCTGTGTTGATCGGGACTTTGTCTGTATGCCCCTCAATTCGGATCAATTTGTCCTCGTCGCTAAGCCAATCTTCCATCTGTGGAGCGGCCTTGCCGAGTACTTCTTTCCCCTTTTCATTCAACTCACCTTGGGCAGAGCTGAACGTGATCCGTTCGTCGAAGGACACACGAATCCGTCGGCTTTCAAGCTGCTCGATCTTTACCAGACCCTCCTTGATCTCCTGCTCGTATTGTTTCGCAAGAGATTCTGAAATGGACGCAATGGCTTTCTGCCTTGTAGAGCGCTCTGATACCAATGAATCCCGGACGGTAGCCAGGGTACTGTCTGTTTGCATCAACAACTCATTGTAATCACTCAACTGGTGCTGATTTTCTTCATCCTTAGCAATCAATGACTCGACCAAAAGTACGCTACCTCCCAATACAGTCCCTTCCTCTATATCCGCCTCGGCGGTATGCTCGGCAAGCTTCATATACGAGTCAATCAATGGTGCACTCACGTACCAACTACCCATCCCCATAAGGATCAATCCAACACCTACCAGAGAGGCTATAAGGACACTCTTGGTCTTGATGAGCAAGAAAACGATAACAGACAATAAGACGAGAATAATCGCTGCAAAAACAATCAGCAGCAGCATGTTAACGAACAGCATGGGTAGGCTAGATGATCTTTAGAATAATCGATGATGCATCTCCCAATAGTTGGGAGGTTTGCCCAAGATTATTCTTATCAACCGCCATATTTTGCCATCAGCCCTTCAATAGCCTTCCAAAGCAGCCTGCTCTTTTGCCCTTCTTGCAAAAAAACTTCGCCAGGATAGTAAGTGACACTTTTTGTAGAAAAAATACGCGGTAGTAGTTTGGCCCCACGATTAAAAGCCAGTCAGACTAATTTGAAAAATAGAGCCGAAAAAAATCGGGTAGATCACAGTATCAGACAAAGAACCGTATTACAAAACCACGTATCTTGATTATATTTCGCTTTTAATTATAATCTTATGAAAGGCTTAGAAAGTGGCCTCGACGACCAAATCCCCAATGTATATTTAAAACTAAAAGAACTCGCTACTCTAAAGCTTACCAACGAGCGCATTAATCTCACTCTTACTGCAACAGATCTGGTCCACGAGGTATACGAAAAACTGTCAGGTGAAAGAAAACTTCACTTTAAATCGGTAACGCATTTCATTGCTATCTGCAGCATGCATATGAGGCGTATCCTGGTAGACTATGCCAGAAAGAGAGCTGCAGAGAAACGAGGTGGGGATTTAAAAAGAGTTACCCTTGATCATGCCGTTCAGCACTTTGTAGCTGACTGGATCACAATTCTAGACGTCAACAAAGCGCTATCCAAACTCGAGCAAACAGATCCTCAGCTAGCAAAGATCGTGGAGTATAGATTCTTTGCCGGGATGGACTATGATTCCATTTCCAGAGTCCTTGAGGTGTCCGTCACAACAGTAAAAAGAAGATGGGCCCTAGCTAAAGCTCGCTTAAAACAACTACTCACAGATGAAGCCAGATGAAACAACATCTTGTCAATATCAACTTGTAAACTCATTGTTCGAAGATGTCTACGAGCTAAATGAAGTCGATCGAGAAGCGCACTTCAAATCGCTAAGGCATCTTGATCTCTCGGTAATCGCCTCGGTTCGGGAGCTACTCAAACTCGCTGCAGAGACTGGCCCCCTCTCGCGTCCAGCATTTGAGCTCATTGGCAACGAGGGCGAGGAACTCAAGGAAGGCGATATCCTGAATGTATATACCATCATAAAGAAGATAAACAGTGGCGGTATGGGTGTGGTGTACCTGGCGGAACGGACCGATGGCCTATACCAGCGGAAGGTAGCTATTAAGGTTGTACGGCCAGGTAAAGTCCTCTTCGGATATGTAGAACAGTTCACCAGGGAGATCAGCCTGTTGGCCAGCTTAGAGCATCCCAGGTTATGCCGGCTATACAACTCGGGCATTACCCCAGGCAACTACCCCTATATGGTGATGGAGTATATCGATGGTCATGATTTTGATGTCATTGATCAGTGGCCAAAAAACAATGTCCTCAGTTTTTTTCAAATGATTTGCAACGGCGTTGGGCATGCGCATACCCGCCAGATCGTGCATGGCGACCTCAAACCTGAAAATATAATGGTACGGCGCGACAAGACGCCTGTCGTCATGGATTTCGGCATTTCTGCATTTTCGGGTGAGGAGGCAGCCAGACACATGACGCTGAATTATGCATCGCCAGAGCAAATTGAGGGTGGTGCATTAACCACGTTGTCCGATATTTACTCACTCGGTGTAATATTCCTGGAGTCCACTAAACGGTTTGCAGATGATGAACTCAAAGCAATCGGACGAAAAGCCACTGCTAAGAACCCTGAAGACAGATATTCATCGTTCAATGAGTTCAGAGATGACATTCAAAACGTTCTCAACTATCTGCCGGTACATGCAATCGATCCCACTCCGGCCTATCTGACAAGCAAGTTCATAGTACGGAACAGAAAACTAGTCACGTCAGCTATTATTTCTCTGGCCGTGGTGATATCGATCATTGTATTCTTCCTTCACAATCTGAATGTAGCAAGAGCAAATGCTCAGCAAGAAGCTGAAGTAGCCAATACGTTATTGGATTTCCAGCAATCTATGCTCTACGGGAGCACGTATAGTGCAGATTATTTGAGTGACGTGGGAGGATTCGGAGGGTTGTTCGAAGACACTCTGATAATGGATAAGTTTGTATTCGAGGTAGCCAAGCAAGCTAAGACGCAACTCGCAGACAACCCAGAAGCACTTATTCGCATGATTACAGTCGCAGGCGGCGTGTTATCCAACATGCAGTCGTTCACTGAAGCAGACTCTGTCTTTGACATGGCACCGCCTTTAGAGGAAGTATCTGTTTATTCGCAGGGTAGATTATTTAGATATCTCAGTGCTCATAAGATTAACCTCTCAGAAGGGTATAAGGCTGTTGAGCTTGCGGACTCTTCTGTCAAATTGTTCGAGGACGAGTATGGGTTAAATCACCTGGAGACTGTTCGTTCAGTACTCAGATTGGCACATGCCAATACACACTCAGGTGAATACGGTGTGGCAGACTCTTTATACACGATAGCGAATCCTCTTCTAGTTAATCTGAAGGGAGGTGTTATAGATACAGAGGTGATTCTGTACAACTTCGAATACGGTGAGTTGTTGAATGATATGGAACGATTCGAGGAAGCCGACTCGCTATTTCTTTCGCTGTATCCTCATCTCGACGAATCCTTCCAGGATTACAATGCGCTGTACATGGGCTTACTCGAGTTCCACGCCACTACGTATTACTTTGCAGGTAACTATGCTAAAGCACTGGAGCTTCTAGAGGAGGCGCTCGAACTAAAAATCCTGCGTTTAGGTGAAAACAACCAAGAAGTAGCTAGCTCGAGAAATAACCTCGCTGTGTTATATACGTATTTAGAAAAAGAGGAAGAAGCCGTTCGATTGTTTGAATATGTCTTAGAGTTTCTAGAGGGAACGGAGCCACAAAATCCAATGCTCGTTTCGAGAGCGTTGATCAATCTATCCTCCTTAAACATGATCACGGGAAACTACGTTGATGCTCTATACTATTCTGAAGAGCTGTTTTTGATGAAAGACCAGATGCTTCAATCGGATAGCATGATGTACGGAGTAGTGCTCGAAAGAGCATCTGTAGCCGCCGCTGCTAATGGCCAGTATGATAGAGCGATTAGGCTATCAGAGGAAAGTGCCCCGTATTTAGCAACTGCTCTAACTAAGGATGACAGAAGATACAGGATACACACAAGAGGAAAGGCGATCGGGCTTCTTATGAAGGGTGAATATGAGCAAGCAAAAGAGCTATCAATCGAAGCACTGGTTGACTCCGAAGAATATCGCCCACATTTTAAAATGACCTACGAGGTTATCCTTTGGGCATCGTACAACGGTCTAGGTGAAACGCAACTCGCCGACTCCGTAGCTACCGTGGTTCAAAATCAGTACGAAGAGGAAGAAGGTGTCAGGGTCTTCACGTTCTTAGAAGAATTGGTTGGCCTTACCAGGCCGGACTAATTTACATGAGAATCCCCCCAAGTTTGTCACCGATGCTAACCACGTGTATTTCCCAGGACACACGTGCAATACAAACATTGGTGACAAACTGGGTTTTTGTTCTGTATTCTACGCGTAAAAAGAAGAAGAAAAGTACCACGCCCAATGAGCCGGCCTTTACACGATCTTCGTAGCCACTACCTCCTGCTTGGGTTTTTCCAATACCATTATCGTTACTTCATTATTGCCGCTACTGACCTCTTTCACCCAAGGAGCAATCACGTCGGTTACTACATCAAGTCGTGCCACCAGGACATGCAAAACACGATAGATTCTTACATCTAGTAATGAATCTGGATTTACGTTTACGTGTCCATCTTCTCCCATGTTGGCCTGTAATCGAAGAAGATGTTCTCTACGGGTGATGGTCTGAAAGATCTCCTTCCATTGATGACCTGATACTTTTATCAGAACATCGTATGGGAATTTTTTCATTGCCTCTTTAATGTCCGCTAACCAATCGTCATGTTCTACCTTAATCATCGTTTTTTCTTTTAGATGTGTGAGTCTGGACCTGCCGAGCTTATGACTCCCCTTAAACGTATCCGCGAAAAAAGCACGAATAGAGTATCATATGTGGCAAAGTTGATGGACCAAACGTTCACATACTGCCTTGACGATAAAAGTGACGTGGTACCGCCTTTAGCGTGAATGTCGTTTCTTCCCGCCCCCGCCCCCGCCGCCATCGCCGCCTCCAGTATCTATTACTATGTTATCGCCTCCCCATCCGGATAAGACTGCTAGCATAACACCTCCACTTACGCCAAGCCCACCTCCTACAATCATCCACGGCACTTTGCTTTTTGGATGGGCATTTACCTGAACCTTTACTCCATCGAGAGAGAACCCGTTGGGTATAGGCCAATAAATAACCTGTTGATTACCAGAGGTCACCTTCTTACCAATGCCCCCCGAAAGTCCTGATATGTTGAGGCGCTCATTATCCGGCCCTAAGAACGCAACGTCAACCTTGTATCGCTTAATTTCTGACGCCAGGTCATAAAGAATATGTAATACATTATTCTCTATTGAGACCGAAGTATTCTGGACATAAGAGGACGTTGAGGGCAACACATTGATATGCGATTCTAAGATTGCTTCTACATGATTCAGGCTGTCACTCCTAATGTCGACCTTCCCAACAAACGGCTTATAGCCAGGGGATTCAACACGAATTTCCGCAATACCTTGATCAACGATTAAATCAGTAAGCGGTGTTAAGCCAACCTCAATTCCTTGAAAAAAGACCTTTGCGCCCTCTACATTTGAAGTTACGGTGAGGGGTTGTTTTGATCGAGCTAAGGATCGCCGTTGAATATTAAAATCATTGAACCCTATCTCAGCAAAAAAATCTACAGGCTCATATCCGTCCCTAATGATATGTATCGAGTAATGGCCTGGAACTAAATCAAGATATACAGATCCCTGCTTCATCGAAATTCCCTGGACGTAAATAGTAGCATCCGAGGGAGTAGTTTCTATAACAAGCTTTCCGCTAATGAACGGAATGGGCGGCTCTACCGAATAGAAGCGTGTAGTGCCTGTTTCCATCGGAGGAATATGCAGATCAAACGCACTAAAACCCGGATACTCAATCGTCAACCGATGTGCTGTATTGGGGCGGAGAGTTATCGTATACTCACCGTTCTTTGAATCGAAGGAGGTATCCAATACGTCTATAGAAGAGCTAATGACCAGGTTTTGTAAATAAGAGTACATCACCACAGTTACAGATTCTGGAAAATCAGGATGTATTATAAAAGTGGAAGCTGTGGTGTCTTTAACAACAAGGGTACGTTGTTGAGGAGTTGCCGTATTAAATTGAGATATTCCAAGCAGAAGGAAGAAGAAGGTCGAAAACGCCTTCAAAGACGTACTCGTCCTGAAGTTGGTAGCAGGTATGAGGGTTTCCATTGTGGTCAAATAGGATTTGAGTCGACAGTTGATTGACGATCTCTCCCATCTTCTTCCCCTTAATGCTATTAGCCAGATAGAGGGAGTACAGCTAAGCGCGATAAAGCTCTGGAAATGTAATTACAATTATTATTCCACTATTATTTCCCCTTCTTACCTTTTCCCCCTTTGCCTTTTCCACCTTTATCCTTCCCTCCTTTTCCACCTTTATCACTATATCCACCCCCATGATCTCCACTCATTGTAGAAGCAGTATTCATTAAAGAAACTGTAATGATTGCTGGCGTCATCCATCCTGCTTTCTTCAAGACGTCTCGCCGTGTAGTAGTTGGTTGATTCATTTTAAATACCTGTGCTTAGTTGTTTTGTACATACCGCGCAAAAATCAAAGAAAAGTACCATCTCAATCCTTAACCGCAGTTACGAATGAGTTTGCAAAACCTGGTACTTTCCCTTCTGATTTCGCGCGGTGTATGTGAAGCACACACAGGGTTTGTCATCTTTGCTCATGACATACATCGACCCACAAGGCCATGTGAATTGGGCGGATGGCAAACTCTGGTATCTTCTCAGCCATACTCATGCATAGAAGCGCTAGAGATTAAGTCTCATTATCATCTAGAGGTGCTCTGAAAAGCTGGAATGGTTTCTTCTTGCGAGGCATTTGATCCCTGAACAGCCAGGTCGTATACCCATCGCATGCCTTGTTCTCAGTCTGAGGTTCAGGATGCTTAGATCCTTTTTGTTTGCACCGTAGAATAGCTCTCAGCAACGCTTCTGCGTTCCTTTGCCCTTTGGGGGAAAACCAGATTCCTTCATTATCCGGATCCATTCTTAGCGTGATCTATTGGCTGATAAAGAATAGCGATGGTATATACCGCGCAGAATTGCCAATGGAGGTGCCACCGATGAATGTAGAAGAGCAATACCTCATTTTTCTACAACATAATTCTGGTAAGATAATGCCCAGGCTATTACGTTGAAGTAGTGATTCAAAATAGATCTCACATCACCCTTGATTAGCGTTTTCAATTGCAACACATCCCGACAAAGGTACATAAACCTCTCAACTGTTTGTAACACCTCTAAATTTCTTGTGTCTTTCTATACAGGCAAGGGATATGAGACGACACAATGAACTCCCTTGTATAAGTAACATTATCAATCAAAGCATGAAAAATCCGCTTTCCGCCCAGTATTCGGAAGAAGAACATAACGAATTAATTGAGCATGTCTTAGCAGGAAGCAAAGACGCCTTGGATAAGCTCATTCGTTTGCATCAACCTTTCATTTACAATGTAGCATGGAAGATGACACATCATCCGGATGATGCACTGGACTTGACACAAGAAGTACTCATCAAGGTCATTACTAAGCTTTCGCAATTTGAATTTAAGAGCTCGTTCCGCTCATGGCTCTATCGCATTGTGAAGAATCAATTCTTGAATACAAAGAGACGGAGAATCGAGCAGAAATCTGTCTCTTTCGAAATGGTTCGAGAAAACCTGAATAATCTACCGGATGGCGACCTGACAGCTGAGGAAGAAATAGAGCAACGTGAAGTCTCCAGAGAAATGCAAATTCGTTGTATGTCTGGTATGCTAATGTGCCTCTCGCGAGAACAACGACTTATTTACATCTTGGGCGATTGCTTTGGGGTCAACCATAATGTTGGGGCCGAAATCTTTGAAATCTCACCACAGAATTTCAGAGTAAAACTTCATCGAGCCAGAAAAGACCTCTATACCTTTATGAACGATCAATGTGGACTTGTTAATAAAAGCAACCCATGCCGCTGCCCCAAGAAGGCGAAAGCGCTGATGCAGAAAGGAGTCATAGACAAGGATAATCTGCAATTCAACCTATCTCATCGCCACAAGATTGCTGACTATGTAGAGGACCGGCTGGAGGAGCATCGAGACCTTATACATGAAAAGTATACCCAACTCTTCCGAGACCACCCCACCAAAGAGGATTTTGATAAAGATACAGTCCTAAAGGAGATCCTTAACGACGACAAGCTTATGCGTCATTTCAGGTTCCTCAATTAGGAATGCTAATAACTTATAATAAACCCAAATTCTCGAAAACCAACCCTACATAAATATGAAAACAGCAGCTAGAGTATTTATAGGTATCGTAGCACTCATGATGATAGGCAGTGGGCTAGTATATATGTTTAATCCTGACGCAGTACTCAGTACTACACAGGTTAGACCCGACGGTCTTTTTGGGCGAGCCAACATCAGAGCAAATATGGGTGGGCCGATGGTTACATTTGGAGCCTTTCTCGCCCTTGGTGCCTACCGGGCCCGAAAAGATGCACTTTTACCCTTTATTGTCTTTGCATCCCTGGCTATCCTCGCACGCATAACAGGCCTTGGCATCGATGGTTACGACCAAACGGCTGCTGTGCAGGTAGGATTTATGGTCGTGCTGTTGGCCTTTGTTTCGGCCGGATATATGATGTTGCATAAAGTCGAATCTCAAAAGATAGCCGAACCCTCGTTAAAGGATCCGGCTATTTCCTAATACTGTATCGCTAAGCGATTCAATACTCTGTAGAGAAGTAGATCACTTTAGCAACATCATTTTACGAACCTGTGTCTGGTTTCCAGAAACGAGTCTATAGATGTACATGCCGGATGGCAAGTCGCCAGCGTTGAAGATTTTTTCATGCGCGCCAGCAGGCTGGAATCCGTCCACCAGTGTGGCAATCTCCTGCCCTAACAGGCTATACACCTTGAGGGACACAGGGCCAGCTGCGTCTAAGCTATAGCTAATAGAGGTCGTAGGGTTGAATGGATTGGGGTAGTTTTGATCCAATGCAAACGAATTGGGGAGGATCTCATCTTCAGAAGAGGTATCAACGGCTCTGGTTCTGATTAAGTCATCGAAGTACCAGGACCCATCATTTGGGGTACCAGCCGTGAGAAAGTTCGGAAAGATCACCATCTTGATCAGGCCAGTTGAAGGAGAGTCGAACTCGAAGATCAGCTCTTGCCATTCTCCTGGTGTTACAGACTTCTGAACTTCCCTGGTTACTCCAGGAGTATTTCCCGCATCCTCAAACTTTAGAAGGACAGAGCCGCCTGAGACTGTTGTATACACCTTCATCTTGTATACGGGCCAATCAGCCAAATCGACATTGGGTTCTGCATTCGCTGAATAATCATGCAAGAAGATGGGGAAGCCAGCATTAGGGTCCGTAGTGAATCGTTGCACTTTTGCGGAGCTATTTATAGCATCGGAAGCAGGATTATCAACGATGTCAAAATTCGTTGCACCATCACTAAAATCCCAACTCCAGCACGTTCCACCATCCTCCCAATCACAGAGTACTTCTAAATCTTGCGCCTCCCCTACCTGAGAACCAGTGGCCAATAAAAGGATGAGCGCTGCTCCAAATAATTGTATTCTTTTCTTCATGTGTATGCGTTTGATTGAGTACTTGAAAACGTTTTCAGAACTATGCACAAAAAAACCCGATTACATCCGCATCAGGTTTTGTTGCCATATATTATGAAAACGTTTTCAGACAATCAACATTGTGTTAAGGCAAGAACAGGTGCCCTGTTCGATTTAGCTACTCAAGACCTTACCTCACTGCCCCCCCGCCATCGGTGTGGTCTTAACCACATCACCCACCAATTAACCTTCCCTAGCTTTTCAGAACCCAGCCCATTTTCTATTGCGCTCACAACCTCGAACCAGAAATCCTACTGGATAGAATAAGATAGCTATTGAACTTCATCATGACTTACTCTATTTTATAGAATAAGTCAACCTAATCCCTTATGATTTCACGAACTGAAGAAATGCTATTGTTATCTGTATGCCGATTGCAGCAAGAGGCATTTGGAGCAAACATCCGTGAGGAAGCGCAGCAGATCACCGGTAAACGGTATTCGGTGGGCGGAATTTATGTACCCCTGGACCGCCTGGCACGCAAAGGATTGCTAGAAACAGAGGATGCCGAGCCCAGCCCCGAAAGGATGGGACGTCCAAGACGAAGGTATAAAATTACCAAGGCTGGTCTTGCAATGTTGCGAGAGGCTAGAACGCTCCAAGAATCCATGTGGGCTTCACTTCCTGATCTGATCTGGCAACAACTACGACTCACATGAAGCCATTTAGTAGCCATGAACTTCCCCAATGGGCACTGTGGCTCATTCACCAATTGGCTTCTCCACATAACCGAGAAGTCATCAAAGGTGACTTCGCAGAAATATACGCTGATATATCGAGCGAACGAGGAATAACCTACGCAAAAGCGTGGTATTTCTATCAAATTATTAGGTCCCTACCCTCCTTTTTCACCCATAGATTCTATTTCAACTCTGTTATGCTCATCAATTACCTAAAGGTAGGTGCCCGCTCATTGTTTAAACAATCGTTTTTCTCAATGATCAATATTGGCGGCCTAGCCATTGGTATGGCAGCCTGTCTGCTCATTCTGCAGTACGTTATATTTGAGCGCAGCTACGACTCATTTCACGAAGCTAAAGACGATTTGTACCGCATCACATTGACTCATTTTCAAAACGACGAAGCTACAAATTCCAGTGTTTTTGGATGGTCTGCATTGGCTCCTGCCCTCATGGATGAGGTCCCAGAGATTGATTTAGCCTCTCGATATCATCCAAACTATGCTCCAGCAGCCTTTGCCTATACAGATGAAAACAATCAGCAAGTAGCCTTCCGTGAAGATGGGGTCGTATTTGTAGATTCTACTTTTCTGGATATGTTTTCTTTTACAATGCTGGCAGGTAATCCCTCTACAGCATTGGATGAGCCGTCCTCAATGGTCCTATCTGCCTCGATGGCAAACAAGTTCTTTGGCAACACCAATCCGATTGGCAAAACACTTGAGGTACGAGCATGGACAGACGGCCCTTTTAAGGTCACTGGCGTACTGGAAGACGTACCGGCCAACTCTCATTTTAAATTCGATTTTTTACTCCCGATTTACAACATTTTACATGACGAAGAGGGCCAGTACACAAATACCTCCGGTTGGGGGTGGACCAATTTTGCTACCTATCTCCAGTTACATCCAGAGGCGGAAACTGCACGCGTTAAGACTAAAATAGATGAAATTATATACGACAGGAAACGTGAAAACTTTGAGGCGCGAAATACACTCGCCACAGCCACATTACAGCAAATAGAAGACATTCATTTATACACATCCGTTGAAGAAGACTTAGAAGGTGCGTCGACTAGTTATAAGGTGGTTTACTTTTTCACATTGATAGCAGCCATCATCTTGATCATCGCCTGGTTAAACTACATCAATTTGTCTACGTCCCGATCCTTCAAACGAGCTAAAGAAGTAGGTGTGCGTAAGGTTGTTGGTGCCAGGTGGAAACAACTGGTTGCCCAATTTCTCACCGAGTCTGCGATCATTAACGGACTGGCTATTCTGCTCGCAATTGGTATTGCGTGGCTCTCCCTCCCTCTCCTTCGTGATCTATCCGGCTTAGAAATCGGCTTTTCATTATGGAGCGACCCTCGTTTCTGGCTGGCTTGCCTGGCTCTTTTTGGGTTAGGTGGTCTACTCACTAGTATATATCCAGCATTAATCCTCTCCTCTTTTAAACCTATTACCGTGCTAAAAGGCTCACAAAGCCGACACCACTCAGGAAATAGACTAAGAAAGGGATTAGTGGTCATTCAATTCACGGCTTCAATTGCGCTGTTATCTGGTACCTATGTCGCATTGAAACAGGTGCAATTCATGCGTGGTGTTGACCTGGGGATGGATACTACGCAGGTACTTGCTATTCGGAGTCCATCTATTTTTGAAGAAGGAACAGACTTCGGAGCATTACGCGATGTCTTTCATGAGGAACTGACTAGCCTGCCCGGTATCGAGCATATTGGTACGTCCACCGAAGTACCAGGAACTGGATTTTCGCTCGACACAAAAATGAGAAAGGAAACGGAAGCGCGATCCGATGAACAACAGGTTCACGTAAACTGGATCAGTGATGGTTTCATGGATACATACGGACTCAAGTTAAAAGCAGGGCGTAATTTCTCATCGGCTTTTAAAACGGATGAGGATGCCCTAATCGTCAATGAATCACTTATCGAACAATTGGGCATTATATCTCCTGAAGAAGCTTTAACTCACAGGGTTGTTTTAGGTGGAGGAAATACGTCCTTTCCCATTATTGGCGTTCTTGAAGACTTCCACTGGACATCTGTAAAAAATGAGGTAGTGCCTATCTCATTCTTATTAACAGATGGAGGCAACTATTACTCGGCCCTACTACGTACATCGAACTATCAGGAGTCAATTACTGCAATAAAAAGTGTTTATGACGAGGTATTTCCGGGTAATCCGTTCGAGTATTTTTTTGTCAACGAGAAGTTTGATGAACAGTACAAAGCAGATGTACGCTTTGGTGTATTGTTTGCCATTTTTGCCGGCCTTGCATTATTCGTCGCCTGCCTCGGACTGGTTGGGCTTGCCGCTCAGGAAGCTGCCCAACGCACTAAAGAAATAGGCGTTCGTAAAGTACTAGGTGCTAATACCTGGACTGTTGTTCGGATGTTCTTGTATGACTTTTCACGGCTCGTCGTTGTATCAATGCTGTTAGCAAGCCCCTTCCTCTACCTTGCAATTGACCGATGGCTCTCGAGCTTTTCAAGCCGAATCGGATTAACCATTTGGCTTTTCTTAGTGCCCGGACTTCTGGTTCTCACCATCGCGATGCTTTCAGTGAGTTATCATACAATCCAGGTTGCAATGACAAATCCAATTAAGTCGATACGCTATGAATGACTGAGCAGATCAACCACCTGATACTAGACAACTTCAGCATAAGCTTTAGTAAAGGAAAAACTTACCCTTCCTCGTCAAAACTCTAGCGCACCCTCGCCATCGGTGTGGTCTTGACCACATCACCCACCTTGAGCCTGGCATAATACACCCCGCTAGCCACTTGATTACCTGCAGGCAGAATGCCGTCCCATCGAACGGAATAATGTCCAGAGGCAAGCGTTTCGCTCACCAATTGATCAACCAGCCGACCGTTGCTGTCGTAGATCAGCAGCTCAACAGGCTGATAGCTGCTTGAAGACGGGACGGAAAACGTGATGTTGGTCCAGTCGCTGAACGGATTGGGGAAATTTCGAGCTGCGGTTGGGGCTGTGGGGAGCGGGTCATCGAACCCAGGATCCTCATTGCTTACGGACAAGATCATGGATTCTTCGTAGGCTTCTCCCTGGCTATCGGCAAGATAGGCATTTACAAACTCGGGGCGCCGGGATGGTGCGGCGCTGAAGGAGGTTTGCCATACTTCGTCCGTCAGGCGCTCGAAACCAGTGCTTAGGTGCTCGTAATAACTCATGACGGGGCCAACAAAGGCCACCTCCCCTTCCCCGGGGACGTTGGCCGTCACGACGGCCATGTTTACGGGACCAGTTCCTACATGCAGTACCCAACCTACAAGGTTGCCGGATTCATCGGCTGGCGAGGTGTGGATGTCAGCAACGACCATGTCGGGTTTCTCAACGGCTGCTTCGTCGCCATAAAACAGGCGGGCGTACCACCCGTCTAGTCCCTGGTAACACACCATGTCTTTAAAATAGATTACGCGGCGCAGGAAGGTGCTCTCCTCTTCATTAAACGGCCTGCCGTCTAATTCCTTCTGAGCAACAACGGCCAATGTGTCGTTGACACCTGCAAGGTACTCAAAGTAGTCCGTGATGCCGTCTACTTCCAATGCCCCATCGGTTGGAAGAGCTGAGAATTTCTGTGCAGCCGTCCGTGCAAAGGTGCCTACCGCTTCATAAAACGCAGGAATCGGCTCGACGTAACTGAATGGGAATGAGCATCCCGGAATACCAGTATAGGACTGTTTTGCGTAAAGCAGATTGTCGTGACGGAGTTGCGCCCAGCCGGCGAGTTGCGTGTTCATCTTTTCCTGCCACCAGGCTGCCGTCTGCATGAACGCGGGCAACCCTTCACGGCCAGCCTCTTCGGGCGGATTCAGCGATCGGATGGTATTGAGCCACCCATTATAGAGCGATTGTTGCCAAAACTCATCTTCATAACTATCAACCAGGTAACGGAGAGCAGCCATGTTGGGGCCGTAGTGAAACTGCTCTAATTCAGGTTCAAGCAACTGAGCGGCTGCGTCGTTGCCGAGAGCAAACAATACATCAAGAGGCTTGGGCAGCATACGCCGGACGGCGGAGCCATTGTGATCAATCCGGTCATAGACGACAGAGCTCGTTACGTATGAATCGATCACAAACCGCTGTCCGAAAAGCATAAACGCGGCCGCAGGCTGCAATCGCCCCGGCTCCATAGGCGTGTTATTGACCAGCATCTGGGATTGGATGCGCTGGATACTCCAGGCTTGTTCACTAAGGGTTTCCTGAAAGAGCCCTAGCTGATTGGCATCGAGTAGATCTGAGGCTTCATCGACACTAGTTAGAGTTCGCAGTTCAGTCAGGTTAGACAGCGTCACATTGTCTGATTCCCCAACAAATAGCTGTATCAATTCTTCAATCTCGGTGAACACGTCTTCTGCTCCTGCTTCCTCAAGGGCTTCCCGAGCCAAAAGAGCGAGTATCGTTTGGCGTTGAACATCGTCTTCAGTTGGACGGCACGTGTCTGTTTGCGGGATACTCAGATAGATTTCTGTGCGGCCCAGCCACATCATGGCCTGAAAATATCGGGCAAGCTCTTCTCGTTGCGTATAGTGGCCGCGGACAGTAAACTGGCTGAAGTCGAGCAGCCGGCACGTCTCAGCAAACAGGTTGTATTGACCACCCTGTTCAGCCTCAATAAGATCGAGGAGATCGCCTACCGTATCACTATTCTCACTAAATACGGGTGCTACAGCACTTGTACTTAGCAGGGTACGTGGAATCGTCAGATACACATCCAAATCACGGAGGGGCTGCTCCATTTCAGGAATCCCTGCATAACGGGCCTGTAATGCAGGTACTGCATCATGCATGCCTGCAAGCAACTCGCGGAGCTTTGGCTCAAGTACCAACGATTCCGTATCCATCAAAATGAAGTCATACGACATATGGATCGCATGCAGAATGGCATCCGTGGAAATAAATACAGGCAGATCCTTGGTGTACACCTCTCTAAACGCGGTGCCAAACGAATCGAAGGTCAGGCGTTCTGTTACAAAAAAACCATGAGCATTCCCTAGCTTTTCTTCCGCAGGAGTAATCCCCATTTTAATACGAACGCTGTCTGAGTAAAACGCAGTTCGAAATGGGCTGCTGGTCTCAAGCCTGAAGTCGCCCGCTGGATACATCCCTAATAAACCGCTTGCAGAAAGGCTGCTATTTGCATTCAGAAAGGACTCGTAAGCGGCGAGATCAAAGGGAGTCTCTTGCCCCAGTACAGGTTTACTGATTAAAACGGCGGAGAGCAATAAGAAAACGATTAAAAAGCGGGGCCATGGTATGATTTGATTCATAAGTATAGAGAGGTGTCGGTTTGCTTACAAAGTTCAACTTATCCATTTGACAGTCTAGGAACAGCTTCTATTCCCAAGGTGCAAGATGGGCCAATGCCTTACATATTCATGATCCAATCACCCACTGTTTGACATCCTGCAATACCTATATATCGTAACGATAGATTACCTAAACTTCACATCATTCCCTTCTGAACTTGCAAATTCTCCCTGACTAGTTTTTATGCAAGACCCAATTCCTTCGTTCGAAGAATTCTTGGCCACCCAAAGTGTACAGATTCCTACCTGGGGATTTGTCATAAACCTGCTATGTACGGCTCTTTTAGCCTTTGCCCTATCAAAGTTCTATATACGTTTTGGGCGCTCGCTGTCCAATAGAAAGCAATTCTCGGCCAATTTTGTTCTCATTGCAATGACAACGATGCTAATCATCAGCATTGTTAAGGCTTCGTTGGCCCTTTCGCTAGGCCTGGTTGGCGCGTTATCCATTGTGCGATTCCGGTCGGCCATTAAAGAACCTGAGGAGCTAGCCTATCTCTTCCTTGTTATCGGCCTCGGACTGGGTTTTGGAGCCGATCAACGAGTCATTACCTTTGTGGCTTTTGCAGTTATTCTAGGTATCATGTGGCTGGGTAACAGAAGGCAAACCATAGAGAAGCCCTCAAACCTGTATCTCACGATTTCAACCAATGGGCAGGGCAAGATCCCCCTACAGGATATGGTAAATGCGATTCAGTCCAACTGTTCAGAGCTCGAACTCAAACGGCTCAACGAGGACAAAGAGCGCATCGAAGCCGCCTTTATGGTTAGTTTTAAAGACATCCAGGAACTGGAAGCGACCAAGTCATCCCTTTATAATCTTAGCGATTCATTACATATCAATTTGTTAGATAATAACGGATTGCGAGGCATGAATTGAAATTAAAAAAGACCAACAAACCCTCTTCGTTTGTTGTCTTTGGGGAGGGACTATCTAATAAAAAAAACCTCCCGATATGGATAAGTGCAGCGTTTCTGCTTCTCTACTCCTGCCTGCTGTTCTTCGTCGGGATGCTCAGCGCAAAAAATCAATTCATTGACCCGAATCTGATTCTGGCGAGAAGCTCCAAACCCATTACGGTTTTTAAAAACAAGGTAGGCGGCCTTCTCTCCAACCCAGACCATCTATACATAGATATATCCCACAAAAACTTTCAAAAGCTGGCTTACAAACGGGATGTGGCCTTTATTATGGGCCGCCTCATCGTAGATGAAGAAGATTTTGTACCGGCACAACTTCGCGCAGGCACCGAGCAGCTCCCTATTAAGCTCAGGTTAAAAGGAGATTTCACGGATCACTTGATCGGAAGCAAGTGGTCGTTCCGCATTAAGGTTAAAGACGACAACGTGCTTTACGGAATGGAGGAGTTCTCTATCCAACACCCGAAAACGCGTAACTACCTCGCGGAATGGGTGTACCACGAAGCACTAAGGAGAGAAGACATCATTGGGCTCAGATACGACTTTGTTGAAGTGTCAGTTAATGGAAAGAACCAGGGCATATTCGCCATTGAAGAGCATTTCAACTCGAAGCTCATAGAGAACAACAATCGCAGAGCCGGCCCGATCATCAGGATTTCCGAAGACCAAATGTGGGAGCAGCATGATCAACATCTGCTGGACTCAAAACCGCTTGCAAGCTCCGAATTTAATGCTTCCGTCATAGATGCGTTTGAATCAAAAGCGATTGCTGCCGACTCTGTTTATGAGCAGCAATTTATTCGAGCAATCTCTCTGCTTGAAGCATTACGTACAGGTGAAATGAGAACGCGGGATGTGTTCGACGTTAAAAAGCTTGCCAATTACCTTGCGATTACAGAGTTGATGGGGGCGCAACACAGCACGATCTGGAATCACATGCGTTTTTACTACAACCCGATTGTCGGGAAGTTAGAACCTATTGGATTTGATGGAAATGCAGGATCTATACTGCCTGTTGTTACCGCCACCATGAACGAGTACGAGGCGTATAACAAGGAACGGAGAGAGATTTTTTATTACGCCAGCTTGGACCCTCTCTTCCGAAAAGCCTATAGACAGGCCCTCCACCGCGTCTCACGGCCTTCGTATCTGGAAAACTTATTCCAAGAAATCGCTCCTGATTTAGATCACAAGCTCAGTGTGATTCACAAGTCTTATCCGGAATACACCTTTTCCTATGAGGTCTTTGAGAAAAACCGGAAACACATTTATCACGTCATCAATCCGACAGATGGCCTCAGGGTCCACGTCAAAGAGCAGCAGCGAGATACCTTGATCCTTCAGGTTGGCAGCACCCAATCGTTGCCGGTCCGATTCGAAGGCATACATGTACCTTCAGGTGATGTCGTCCCTATAAAAGACTCTTCTCTATTGCCCGGGCGAAAAATCCGGAAAGGGATTGTATTCAGCGAATTCAAAGAGCCTATCCCCGAGGGTGTAGCGCTCACTGACTCCATCCTGGCTTTGTCAAAAGCATCGTACAGGATTCCTGGCGTCGATTCGCTATTTTTTGTATCCATCCTCCCCTATCCCTATAGCCAAAAAGAAATCGTTGAAAACGACCTTCTCAGCAAAGGACCTACCGACAACCAATTTGACTTCCTGACTAGAAACGATACTGACCGCAAAATCACAGGCACACCGGGAAATTGGGAGATCAACAAAAACCTCGTGACTCCAGAAGGATACGCGTTGGAGCTACCGGCCGGCACTACCCTTGATTTAAAGGATGGATCCGCCATTGTTGTCCGCGGCCCTTTACAGTTTACCGGCACCGCATCTCAGCCCATTCGTATTGTTTCAACAGACAGCACGGGCCAGGGACTTCTGGTATTAAACGCTGAGGCCCCTTCTGAAGTAACGCATACCGAGTTCGCAGGGCTTCGGAATCTGAATCAATTAGGATGGACCCAAACCGGAAGTGTTACCTTCCATGAGTCCACCATTACGTTGAATCATGTAACGTTCAAGGGCAATCATTCCGAGGATGCGCTTAACATTGTCCGCACCTCTTTCGAGATGCATCATGCCCATTTTTCGCATATTCATTCAGATGCGTTTGATGGTGACTTTACGGACGGAATCATCACAAATTCCGTCTTTGAGGCCCTTGGGAACGATGGTATTGATGTATCTGGGTCTACACTTTCGTTTCATAACGTTCGTATTCAAGGTGCGGGAGACAAGGCACTAAGTGCAGGAGAGTTCAGCATTATTGAAGGCGAGGACCTGGAAATTACCGAGAGTGAAATTGCGATCGCAAGCAAAGACAAGTCGGTTGTAACATTAACTAGAGTAGATATATCCGATAGCCGGCTCGGCGTTACCCTCTTCCAGAAAAAACCTGAGTTTGGCCCAGCCTCCCTTGAAGCCAACGATTACGTAATACGAAATACGGACGTCCCATCGTTAATTGAACAGGGATCCCTGTTCTTGGTGAACGGAGAACGCATTCCAGCCAACAATAAAAACGTTTCCGATTTACTTTATGGCAATCTCTACGGCACTGCCTCAAAATAAACGATCCCCAGCTGTATCGGAAGACAAGCCGCTTCAGTTGCCCAGTAACAATGACCCTAGAAAGGAGTCAGAGAATCGATACGAGCGAAAATTTGCGATCTACAACCTGGACTTACCACAGGTCGAGATGGTGTTAAATCTCAATCCGGCAGCGTTCTCTTCAATTTACAAGCCTCGATATATAAACAATATCTACCTGGATACCCCGCAGCGACACTCATTCCATCAAACCGTTGCTGGCTCAACACCTCGTAAAAAAGTACGCATTCGTTGGTATGGCGCCATGAAAGGGCACATACCTAATCCTATACTTGAATTTAAAATAAAGGAAGGCTTAACCGGGTTTAAAATCTCGCTTCCGTTGTCCCCTTTTACACTGGAAGACACCTTTACCCAATCGGATCTCGATACCCTGATAAAAAAGTCTGCAATACCGGGTGATATAAGGCAGCAGTTGGATCTGCTTGAGCCTGCATTATTAAACCGGTACCACAGGAGCTATTATTTGTCAGGCAGTAAAAATGTTCGTGCGACCGTCGATACAAACTTGACGTTTCATGACATATTTAACAGCACCTCTGCTCTGAGTAGCCGCTCTGCCCGAGACTGTGTGACCGTGGTTGAAACCAAGTATTCACCCGATGATGACCGAGAAGCGGCTTCCATTGCGTCGGCCTTTCCCTTCAGGCTTACAAAATTTTCGAAGTATGTAATGGGAATAGAGCAAATTAACGCGTAGTGCACTGGTTGGTGCGAATGTAAGAGTGTAGTACCCCCTTTCTATAGTAACCCAGTAGCCCATTTCTTGCATTGAAACTAAAGCAACTCCGGCGGCAGTCTGCTACCAAAACTGCCGATGAAAACAAGAAGATGTACCTGTACACGTTCGGAATCCTTGGCGTGATCGTGTACTCCGTGTGCCTTTTTCTGGCCGGCCTTATTTCATCAGAAGAACAGATTGTCACCACGGACAGCATAGTTGACAACAGCTCTCGTTTTTTCTCGATAACGCGTAATCGGATAAAAGGCACCCTTGCAACTCCTGAGCACCTGCACATCGACATTGCCCACAAGCATTTCCAAAAGTTAGCCTATAAACGAGAGCTTGCGTACCGAATGGGCATATTGGAGAGTTCGGACGATGATTTTGTACCCGCAAGCATTCGTCATAATGGAGAAACGTATGATGTAAAACTGAGGCTCAAGGGGGACATCGTCGATCACTTGGAGGGTGACAAATGGTCTTACCGGATAAAAATTAAAGATGACAAGGCGCTTTTCGGTATGCGCACCCTATCGGTGCAGCATCCCAAGACCAGGAATTTCCTTGCAGAATGGGTGTATCACCAGGCCCTTAGAAGAGAAGGCCTTATTTCTCTTCGATATGACTTTATTAATCTAACAGTCAACGGGAAAAACCTGGGTATCTTCGCTCTTGAAGAGCACTTCAACAAAATACTCGTTGAGAGCAATCAGCGTAGGCAAGGCCCTATTATCAGGTTCTCCGAAGATCAGTTCTGGAAGCAAAAGCATCTGCGTACCGACTATCCTGAGCACATCCCAGTTACAAGTGCTTCGTTTGATACGGCACATATAGATGCCTTTGAGTCAAAATCAATTGCGGCTGATTCCAGCTATTACGAACAGTTTATGCATGCCATTACCCTGTTGGAAACCTTCAGGAATGGAGAACGGCGCGCGCGCGATGTATTTGACTTAAAGAAACTCGCCATGTACACGGCAATATCCGAACTCATTGGCGCCCATCACAGCATATTATGGAGAAACATGCGGTTCTATTACAACCCCATTACCGCGCGGCTTGAACCTATAGGCTTTGATGGGTACTCGGGAGAACTGGTACCCCAGGCCACGTCAACCATGGACCTCGAAACGGCGAGATCCTTACTAAGGCATATTTATATACTTGCTAGCGAAGATCCTCTCTACAACCGATACTACAATGAAGCGCTTTACACGGTGTCTCAGCCGGAATATTTAGCCTCTCTCATGGAGGACATCAAACCTGAATTTGAGGAGAAACTGAGTATCATTCATCGTTCCTTTCCTGACTATGAATTCCCCTACGATGCTGTAGAGCGAAATAGAAGACTTCTTTACGTAACGATTAACCCAAACGATGGTCTGCGGACCCACTATCAATCCCATCAGAACGACTCACTGACACTCGATGTGGGCAGCACGCAACCCTTATCTATCGACTTGCACTCATTGCAGATGGGTCCTCATACGCTATCATTAGAAGACCATCCCCTCTTGCCAGGGCGCCAGGCACATAAGAACATTCCGTTTCAACAAATCCGGGTTGCCCTACCTGAATCTGTTATTATTACGGATTCTACATTGGCAACATATACTATCAGGTATCACATACCTGGATCAGACTCTCTCTTCTCAGGACCCATTTTGCCCTATCCACAAAGCAGGAAGAACCTGATTAAACACGCTATTCCAAGGGACTCCTCTACCCTTTCTTCCTTCGCCTTTATCAAAGTGGATGAGTCGAAAAAGGAAGCATCCATACAGGCTGGCTCCTGGACCATTGAAGATATGCTGATTGTACCTGACGGGTACGGCCTTCGCATCCCAGAAGGTACCTCTCTTGATCTGGTTAATTCAGCAGCTATCCTTGTTCATGGCCCGGTTCACTTATCAGGTACTGCCGCACAACCTATTCATATTCATTCAAGCGATGGTACTGGCCAAGGCTTTACTGTCCTCAATGCCCCGTCGCCTTCGTATGTGCAGCATACCCGCTTTGAGAACCTCCAGCATATCCACAGGGAAGGATGGGCCCTGACAGGAAGTGTTAACTTCCACGAAGCAACTGTGTACCTCAATAACGCCTCTTTTGTATCCAATAAATCAGAAGATGCATTAAACATCATTAGCTCTTCTTTTGAAATGGACAGCGTCTACTTTGCCCACACCTTTTCTGATGCATTTGATGGGGATTTTACCCAGGGCGTGATCACAAACTCGACGTTTGAGCATACCGGCAATGATGCTATTGATGTATCTGGCTCCACACTGACGTTTAGGAATGTCACCGTGACTCAAGCCGGTGATAAGGCACTGAGCATCGGCGAATACAGCCAGGTTGAGGGCACAGACTTTGACGTGGAAAAAGGCAATATTGGTATTGCGAGTAAAGACAATTCAGTGGCCACATTGGATCGAATACGAATTAGTAACGCTCATATAGGGGTCGCTCTTTATCAGAAAAAGCCCGAGTTTGGACCCGGCTCACTCGAAATCAGCGGCTTATCACTGGAGAATACAGAAATCCAATCGCTGGTTGAGGAAGGCTCCTTGTTGTTGATGAATGGAGAGCTTATTAAGGGAGATAAAAAGCAGGTCGCTGATCAGCTGTATTGATCAATACGATCAAAACTTAACGGTGAGCTGCATATAAGGGCCCGAAACTCCAGGAGCCGTGTACAGGCTTATTCTCCTGTTTTCCGGTGGGGTTTGATAGATCAGCGCATCCAGGTAACTATATACCCATATTCCTGCAGAAGCCAGAAACAGGTTGTTTCGAATCTGGTGCCAGCGATTAAAATCGTCGTATAAGGAAATAGCCTCTTCAGACGATATCGCATCCAGATAGTTATTCTCTGCGTTGTTGCGAATGATGTGGGCAGCAAGCGTACTCCCAGCAGTAAGCGTCCAGGCCCCTAAAACCCGGTACCCTTTTGTCTTATCCCCTTTGTATAACTGCCCCCACCCGGGCAGAATCATAGAGCGCATCGCAGCTCCAGGACGTGGGTCGGACAAAACCAGATACCTTACTTCCGGCTGATCCGTAGCCGCTTCACCAGATTCCTGGATCGCTCTTTTTAAACGATCCCCAATTTCAACAAATCCTGGCGGGGAAATGATGGGATCCAGCTCTAAGCCAGGATTCAACTGAAATGCATAGGCCAACTGGGACTCCGCGGTAGATGGATCATCCTTAGCATAGTTGATCAGGGCACTAAATACATAGATTTGGGCCAGTTCATTGGGACTGAAGTCTTCATACCGATCCAATGCCCCCTTTATACGCCGTTCCGCTACCTCAAAATCAACACGTTCATAAGCACTGCTGATTTCTTCGATTACTTCTGCTGCAGAGACCTGTGCAAACACTATTTGCTGCGCCGGCAAGGTAAACCATACTGCTAGTGAAAGCGATATGTATAGAAGCCATCTCAACGCACTAACACCACAGATTTAATATGTTGCTGGTCCTTGTGCATCAACCGGAAATAATACGTCCCACTGGCAACCGTTTGCCCCCACTCGTTGGCGCCATCCCATATAAACAGAGTATTTCCAAGCGCAGGAATACCATCGAAGAGCGTAGTAATCAATCGCCCTCTTAAGTCATACACCGAGAGATTCAGATGCTCTGCAGTCACGAAGTCATTCTCTACCTCAATCCATACGTTTCCAGTTGAAGGGTTAGGATAAGGTGAGAGAAGTGTAAATGCGGATCGTGGCACCTCCTTTTCATTTGATGTTGCAATACCATTGGACGTAGTGAAGCTAAACGGTACTGACCAATCAGAGGTACCAGCACCATTCTGAGCACGAACCCGCCAAAAATAGAGTGTACTGATTTCGAGTTGTTCGACCTCAAACGATGGTTCAGAGAGATTGGGCGCATTGATCAATATATTCGTGAACTGATCGGTTGAACTTAATTGAAAGTCCCAAGAAGTAGCCCCCAGCTCTGTCCACGAAAACAAAACGGGTATGCTAACCGAGTCCGCCTGGTTTACCGGCGTCAATAACACAGGGATAGGCGGCACTCCTTCGACTACCGTAATAAAGAAGGACTGTACCTGTTCAGCAATGCCATCACTTGCACGTAATGACACCAGATGATCTCCGGCATTTATAGCACCAGGTATTCCCGAAAGAACTGCTTCCCCATTTCCATTGTCGGTTAGCATCAACCAGCCAGGCACAGTATCCCCTGTTATTGTCACATTAGGACCATCAACATCCTGTACTTGCACATTGTACTCATAGAGCAGTCCTGTAACACCGGCTGTTACGGGAGTAGAGGCAAATGCAGGGGGATCATTAACTGGGAATACGGTAATGACTACCTCAGCGGTCGCCACACTGCCCTCTTCATTTACAATCGTGTAAGTAAACCGGTCCGTACCGTTAAAATCCTTGTCCGGTGTATAGGTGAGAGATCCATTGCCCGATTCCTGAATGACCGTACCGCCAAGTGGATTGGAAATATTTGAAATAGATACAGCTAAACCAGATGGATCAGTGTCATTTGTTAATACATTGAATGTTATTGGTACATCTTCATTAGTCACAAACGCGTCGTCCGCAGGAGTAGGGGCTACACCACTGATAAAGACTTCCACCGTACCCGTAATGGTCTCTTGAGCATCCTCTCCTCCAAACACATACAAATCATTCCCAAAAACAACTGCAGGAAACTGTGCTCTTGGGGTATTCATTGGTGACTCAGTAACCCATATGTTCTCATCTGGGAAATACACATTGGTGGTACCTACAGCCTGGAGGCTTGCCGTTATCCCACCCAGGGCGAAAACTCGGTCTCCTTTAGATACAGCAGCCAATCCTCCTCTTGCCGGCGCCAATCCTTCGCGGTCAGCTGTACCATCTACGGAATGAAAGCGTTGTACAGAGCCTAAAGGGCCGAACGTGTTAAATCCGCCTATAGCAAAGGCAGAGTCATTTACAGATGCCATTGCAAAGGAAGCACGGGGAATATCCAGTTCCCACAGGGAAGAAGTAACCCAGCCATTTTGATCTCCATTGTACTGTTCAACCGAATCGAATATTCGCCCTAATGCATCCGATCCTCCTGCAGCATAAATAATCCCATTCAGCACAACAGCCGTATGCCCTTCCCGGGCTTGCTGAAGCTCTTGCAGTGAGGTCCAGCCCGCGGCATCAGGATTGAATTGCTCTACAGTGTTAAGTGTTTGGCCATCACTGCTCCTCCCTCCTATTACTACTATCGAGTTATCCCAGACAACAGATGCTGCATTGAATCGAGCTTCCTGAAGGGGCTCTGCGACATCCCATGAATCTGTGGCAGGATTATACCTGTCTACCCTGTTCGATACGGTACCTGATGTCGTCCTCCCCCCTATAACATAGATAAAATCGCCAAATGCGACAGCGGTAGCCCCACTCCGTGCCTCTGGCATTGGAGCACGGAATTCCCATGTGCCTAACATTGACTCTGGTGGCGTTGTTTGGTGGGCGCCAACAGCAATGAAGGCTATGATTAAAAGGGCAATATGTAAAACCGCTCTTTTCATAACACCTGTTCATATACCGAACAGATCACCTCAATTTGATAGCATATCTCTATTTGTTTGCAAGGGGTGTACCATTTGAGTCCGAAGACAGGAGACAGGAGTCCAGAGTGTTCTTTTTCTCCGGACTACGGACTATTGTCTACGGACTCATTCAAATTTATCGTTCGTTCTAGTTTTTCGTTTTTTCCGATTGTAAATGTAATTTCCTGTTCTCCCAACTCTTTATGAATCACACGCAGAGTATGCTCTCCGGGCCATACTCGAATAGACCTTGGCGGAGGAAATACGCCGTAACTTGTGCTGTCAATAAAGACCTCGCCCCATGGAATCACCTTAAGTTCTAGCGTTCCAACCGTTTCTAGAAGTGAAACGGTCAGGGTATCATGGCTTTCGCCAATCACTTCCATGCGCTCCATATAAGGAGGGAAATCAGGATTATTCAGACGTATCTGGTGCTCTCCAGCTAACAACCGCATTGTTAATGCAGGTGGCGCCTTACCCATATCTTCCTCCCCAACCTGTACAGTACAACTCGGTAGGCAGAAAACGGTAACCAACCCTTCAGCCGGTTTCTCCTGTACCAGTGAATCTATTTCGCTAGCTATCGATTCCTCAGGTAAAAAAGCATCAATGGATAAAGAGTCGGCTTGAGAGGGTTCGCTTAAGTTGATTGGTTGGCTGGTTTCGACTTCAGGTACTTGCTCCTCATTCGCACGCTTGCTTTCCCCTTCTTCAACTTCAACATTATCTATGAATGTTGAGTCTATAGTAGTTGAAGACATAGAGACTGCATTTAAAGCTGCGGCCTCTTCTATTTCTTGCACAATGGGAGTGTTGGAAGGCCGTTCGCCAAGGCCATTAACAAAAGCGATTACGGCTACAATCAGAAGAAGCGCCAGGCTGGGCTTCCAGAGCCAGGCCGCTCTTCTTCGTTTTGGCGTATTTTCTTTTAGATTCGACTCAACGTTCTTGGCCTCTTCTCTAAAAGCTGGTGCTCGATCCGTTTTTTCCTTAACAGGTGATTCAGGAATCTGATATGAGCCAGGATCCGTCCACCATTCACTGAGCGAGTGAGACGATACATTCCAGCTTTCTCCTTGCACGATGGTTCGAATACTGGCAATCGCCTCTGCCGCTGATTCTACCCGGCCGGCGAGATTCTTCTGAAGCATTCCCTTGCATACAGATCGGATCGGATCAGGAATAAAGGTACACGTTTCGAGATACGGGATCGGATTATGGCTTTGCATTAGCTGTATATAACCACTTGCATCCAGTGCGGCGTAGGCCCTTGTGCCAAGGAGCATTTCATAGAGAATGGCACCAACGGCAAATAGATCTGACCGTTCGCTTGAAGAGCCGTCGAGAATCACCTCGGGAGCCATATAACCGATAGTGCCCCGTATTTCTTGCCCGTCTTCCTCAGTATCTACCAACGAGGCAAAACCAAAATCACACAACTTAACATGACCTTCTAATGAGATCAGCACATTTTCAGGCTTCAAATCCCGATGCAATACCCCTTGTTTATGGGCCGCCTGCAATCCAAGAAGCATCTGCTCCACGATAAACAAAGCGATTGGATACGGAATACCTCCCCGGTCAATAACCTCTCTCAACGTGACTCCCTCAACAAACTCTGCAGTAAAGTACAGCCCATCCTCGCATTCCCCATATCCATATATCGAAACAACATTCGGGTGCTCCACCTTGGCGGTCAACTTTGCCTCAGATTTAAACCACGCCGCGTTCTCCTCCTGCTTACTAAATAAGGGGTTCAAAACTTTTAATAGAACTACGCGGTCCAGCGATGGCTGATACGCTTTGTACACACTTGCCCAAGAGCTTACATGAAGCTCTACAAAGGGCTGAATATCTGCTATGTGCGTAGGAAAAGCCATTTATATTGATTTACTCGCCATTCCATTCTTTAATACGGCCGTGCACCCACGTTCGAGAAACGCCCAACTGCCGGGCTGTTTCTGAAATATTACCGTCATATAATTCAATGGCCGCTTGCAGAACCTGGTCTTCAATTTCCTTGAGGGTTTGTCCTCTTGCTAGTTTATCTCTGTAGGTATCAACACGGGGCCCCTCCTCTTCATCAAGGTCAAGATCGTCCACATGAATAAATTCCCCCGTTGCCATAACCACAGCGCGTTCTATCGTATTTTGCAGCTCACGAATATTCCCTGGCCAGGAGTAGGCCTTTAATCGATCGCGAACATCCTTCGATATGCCCTTCACGTAATCTCTCCGCCCAACTGCGTACTTATCAAGAAAGTGGTGAGCAAGAAGGATCACATCATCTCCCCGCTCTCTAAGCGGTGGTAGATTTACAGTGATTGTATTTAAACGGTAATAAAGGTCTTCACGAAAATCGCCTTCTTTAATCGCCTCTTTGAGCGACTTATTGGTTGCAGATACAATTCTAACATCTACATGGCGGACTTTATTTTCCCCAACTCGTTTTACTTCCCCCTCCTGGAGAACGCGGAGCAATGCCGTTTGCATCGCGGGGCTCAGGTCGGCTACCTCATCCAAAAATAATGTCCCGCCATCTGCTGCTTCAAAGAGGCCTGGTTTATCAACAGTAGCGCCTGTAAATGCACCCTTTTTATGGCCAAACAGTTCGCTTTCCAATAAAGCATCGGGCAGCGATCCGCAGAAAAGGGCCATGAAGGGCTTGTCTTTTCTGAGTCCATTGTGGTGTATGGCTCTTGCCACCAACTCCTTCCCTGTTCCGCTTTCACCATTGAGCAAAACTGTTGCATCCGTATCCACAACCCGGGCAAGAATATCAAACAATCGCTCCATGGACCGGCTCTTGCCAATAATTTCAGTAAACCCTTGTACCCGCTGTACCTCTTGGCGCAGACGCCTGTTTTCTTCCCTCAGATTTTGGTAGAGGCTTGCGTTTTCTATAGCGAGTGCTGCCAGGTTAGCAAAGGCTTCTAAGAAACCAAGATGTTCTTGTTTGAAGCGCCCGTGTTTTCCAACACTGTCTATATATATAGCCCCAATGGGACGCGTCTTAATACTGAGAGGGACGCAAGCGATGGATTGAATCTGTTGAACGACTATGCTTTGCGCGTTTTTGAATCGGTCATCGGTTTTGGCTTCATACAACAGCAAGGATTTATTGAACTGTATAACCTGCCGTACAGCGCTCGTCGAAAACTGGAGGACATCGTCCAATTGGCTATCCAAGAAATTCTGCGCGGTTCTCACCTCAAATCCAGCAGCCTCTTTTGGGTTCGTCAACAAAATGAAGCCACGATCTGCCCTTAGAGCTACCATTGCATGCTCTAGCACCTTTTCCAAGAGGCGATCCAGATCCATGATAGAATTGATTTCAAGCGCTATCTGGAAAAGCGCCTCAAGTGAAGCGTCTTGATTTGTAGTCTGATTTGTTTGCACTGTGGACATAAGCCTTACTGAATTCGAAAGCCAGCTTCTCTTGACCGGCTTTGATTACCAAACTCATCAATGATTGAAACCCTCCAGATATATTCACCGATAGGCAGCGCCTCTGTACCCGTTATAGACAAGCTATCAGAAGGTATATCAGAAATAGTTTGTACCAGGGTAGGAATGCGCTCATCTACGCGTGAAATATCTACCTGGTACCTGTAAGGGTAGTTAATAGGTGGATGCGACCAGAAGAAGGCAGGAGGATTGGAGGAGGCAAAACTAAACTCGATAGGATCATTTGCAACAGGCGTTTCCTCGATAATACGGGAAATACGTTGTCTTTCTAAAACAGACTCCTCCCCGGCAAGGTCACGAGCGATAATATTAATATCCCTGCCTACGATGGCTTCCACCGAAAAGCCGATATCCTCTGCGAGTAACTGAGTCGTGTACCCTGATTGGCCCAATTGCTCTAGTTGGAGTGGCTCGATCACGTCAAAAGCAGGTATTTCTAAAAAAACAGCCTCAATGTCCTCATTGCCATCAGGGTCCGTTACTTGAACAGACACATCTAACCAAAACTGATCCTGCGGAGGTGGCCACCAGCGGCTTAGATGAAAGGTTCTCAGTTGTGCTTCTACAATGACAGGAAGTCCATCCATTCGGAGTCCAACCGCTGTTTGCTCACCAAGCAGAACATCGATTGTATCTGCAGTGGATGCAAAACCTGTTCGTTCTGCGCTAACAACGTATCTGCCTGGTTCAATCCCTACAAAATCAAATCGCCCACTTGCATCGGAATTTGTTACGCGGCCTCCGGGGGACAATCGGATTTCTGCCTGCTCTAAACCTCCGAAAGGTGGATAAAATTCTGTTACTGTACCCGTAATTGCACCTGCATTCTCGAAATTGTCAGAGCGTGGATCCAGCGGATTTGAATGAGGCGCCCCCTCAAAGCAGCCCCATACGAATAAGGCTACCACAATGAATATAGACCAACTTGTTTTTCGCTTTAACGATTGGCTATGCATTGAGAGGTCGATGTGCGCCGGTAATATAGAATTGGAGCACGTAAAAGATGACTTATTTTATCACTATTTATCGAATAACAAATAGATACAGATGAGTGACGGTTACACGCTGACCCAGTCACGCCAGACAAGGTACTCAGTATTTCGCATAATAGGTACTGTCACCCAGAGAAGCCGCCAGAATTTAAGGTAAAGTAATGAAAAGCGACCCTGTTCGACTATTCAAAGCTAGAATAATCTTATCTCTATCTATACAATAGTCGTTACCGATACACGCGTTATCAAAAAAGCCCTTAGGTGCCTAGTCTGCTTATTGAAGCAACGCCACCCAATCCAAAGAAGGATCCGCAGGAGGAGCACCCAATGAGACGACACCCGGGCCGACTACTTCCTGGACAGAACCCATCTGAAGCGCCCCACCCTCTCTTGGATTGTACCAACTAAGTGAATACGATTCGCCGCCGTCACCAAGATCAAGCGAAAGAGATTCACTGGTATGGGCGTATACGGCATAGATAGTCCCTGGGTCAGCGAATACATATACATTCTCTTTGCCAGCGAGTTCATCCGCTGCATTCATCGTCCAGAAGGGTAAATGTGTATAGAAAAAGTTCAATGCATGGCGGACGTCATCCCAAACCAGGTCACGGCTACGCCAATCCTCCATGTTCAGATCATTGTGCGGGTATGTATAACCGAAGTAGTATTCGACACCTGCCCCGCCAGCCATCAGGTTGCCCCACAGGGTATTTTTTCGAATATCATCCCTGTTACTCTCAGGACCATCCGGCGTTACGCCGATTAGATGAGAATTCTGTTCGTCATTGGAGACTACCCAGGTCTTCGAAGTCGCCTCCGATGCCTTAATCCATTTCAATGTTTCGTCGTGGACATTATCAAAGGCCGTCTGTATAGAAAGGCCATCCAAGTTCGAGGCACCTCCCAAGAGAGGCCGGTAAACTTGTTCGGTTTGCTGAGGATAGGTATGAATCACCACTGGATGATCGTAAGGATCGAGAGCGTGTATGTAGTCGATGTATTCTTTAACGCGCTCCAAGGTGGGGTCGTTTAGTTCTTCCCAGATATCATTCTCTTCTCCAAGATTCCAATTGGAGGCATGGTGATGGGCGAATCGGGCAATGAGTTCACGGTAATATAACTTCCGCTCAATACCTAGATCCCCATTGTCCATCAACAAATCATTCTCCGTTTCTTGGGTCTTGAAGTGTAAAAATAGACCAAGTGAATCGGCATGGGTGAACAAGACCTCCCATTGAGCAAGCTTGGAAACGTCGAATCGATCTCTGACATCGGGGGCTATCCAGGGCCATACATCCTGACCATCTCCCTCCACATTCATCGTGAGAAAGGAGAAGACATTGACGCCTTCCTCAGCCAGATAATTCAATCCACCAATCAAAGATTTTCCCTTGCCTCCATTCCAAGTAGGATCTCCTGCATTCCAGTCTCCTTCGTGGGCAGCATACACATGAAGCGGGGCTGTTGGTGCTTCGCCTTCCCTTTCCTGTCCTTTTTCCAACAGAGAATACGTATCGTCAAAAGCACCGTATGCTAATAAGTTTTCCGGACTGTCTGTCCCCCCTTTCACAAAGTAAGAACCATCATCAAAACGCAAATACCGCTCTCCAACATAACGCAACATGCCTTTCCCACGATGGTCTCGTCCCGCTTTGTCGGTACCAGAGATGGTGAAAGAGCCCGAGTTACCATCAAAAGATGTAGCTGCACCCGCTGACGGGTCTAGACTGATCGCGACATCTTCACCAGTGCGAAATGAAGCAGAATAGGTCCATTCCCCTTCTTCATGGGGTGTAAAAAAGACTCTCCATTTTTGTCCTGTTGAAGCACCTGTTTCTCCGGCATCTCCATCAGCAGCGAAAAAGCCCGGTACGGCAACAGAAGCTCCAGATTGGGCATGAGTAAAGGTGACTGTTAACCTGTAATCCCTGAATGGATTTGGAGTCCCATTTTCCTCTGCAAGTGGCCCATCAAATGTAATTGCGACAGGGTGCCATTTCTTCAACTCTCCCGAGACAACATCTGTAGTGGTTGGTGAGCAAGAAACAAGCAGAGTGATATAGGTGAACACTACAAAGAGTGCAAAATCAATAAAACGTGTCTGATGCATGGAGCCTACATCGGTGGATTAATAGTGGGTATTGATCCCTGAGTATAAGGATCCACTGCATCAATCTTTATTAATAACTCGGGAATCTCTCTACGCTGACCACATGAGCATGAATTAGCTCATTATGGCTCCGGTAACGCATTTATTGATATGATATGCGTATTTATTGAAGGGTAGATTTGAACAGAATACCACTTTGGCCCTCACTAAAAGCAAGCCCTGGGAATCCAAAATCTCTCGTCACTTCTTGAAAACCCAGGTGTTGGTGCAGCCGAATTGAGACTTCATTAAGTGCATTTACGTAATAATACGCTATATTCGATTGTTGTTTAATCCAACGAAGCCTGGCTTCACAGAGCCTGCGCCCTATGCCCTGCCGGCGATAAAGCGGATCAACAATTACCCCCATCAGATACCAGCCATCAGGCATATTAAAGGCTCCTTCCATCGAAGACAGTTCTAACCACTGGCATTTCCCATATCCAACAACCGCATAATCATCTAGCGCAACAAACATCTGCACACATCCTTGATTTGCCTCAGGTTCAGAAAAGGATTTCTCAAGATTCGCCGCAATCGACTCAATTTTAGTCTGATTCCACCCCGCCATCAGGCGGGCAATTCCCTGTACATGGGATATGTTGGCTGGCATCAATTGAACATGATAGTTCAACGAACTGCGAACCTGAGGTTCAAATTCTGCAAACGAGTTCATATAATCAAAGAGGTAAACCGATAGAACCTGGAACGAATCAGGAATCTCAAACAGCAGAGCCGGCCGCTCTGTCGTGTTGACTGGCCATATCCATCATTTGATGGTATCGACCAAAAGAGGAGGAGATTTAAATTGAGAATTGAGTCTCTAGAATGAATTCGATCTGATACGAATCAAATCTGAACAAATAATAAAACGCGCACCTCGCAAGAACTATACGTATCAATTGCCCCCCGATAACTAATACGAATTATCCTAGCGCTGTGCGCGTTTTAAATTGTGATACTAAGGTAATGAACTCCAAAAAGGGTGCCAAGCGCTTTTCGCCCAAAGAAATTGCCATGTATGCTCCTTTTAGAGTGCGCCATTTTTTTGAGTGGGAAATTTAATCTCTATTTTGGCCCAATATTAGTATTCATTTCTGTGCAACATCAAACGGTTTGAAACCCCACGTACACATAATAAACCGTTTGCCCCCCGAGATTAACCATTCGCAAACATTTATAGGAACCAAGGTCAGAATTTAAGAGTGCTTAATTTGAAGCCCTCTCTACATACCACAATCTCCCAATCAATGAATCAACGGTCCACACATAGCTGGCAACTACTGAAGGGATACCCTGCTGGAAAGCGCTTCGAACTATTCTTTAATCATCGAAGATCGCTGGGTTCAAGCTTTATAAGGCGCTTCTTCACCTTCGGTGGTGGTATCTTTCTTATCATAGCAGGCTTCGTCTTTCTACCTACACCTGTCCCTGGCATCTTACTACTCTTTTTTGGAGCCAGCCTATTAGCCCAGGAGTCTCTTTTTGCAGCTCGATTTCTTGACTGGGCAGAGATACGCATGAGGCAATACGTAGGAAAAAGCTCTTCTTTCTGGGAAAAAGCCCATATCAGTTTAAAAGTATTAATTACCGTATCTTTAATATGTCTGCTGGGCCTTGTTGGGCTCCGCGCCTATCTATTGATCTTTGCCATGTGAGCATAATGCGCATCATCGCCCTCCTATTTCCACTTCTGTTTACTCTACCTCTTTATGCTCAATACCATCTTCCCGACGACATGGGAGAGCAGTTTCGTTTCGTTCGCATTAAGTATGACTCGAATTCAAGTTCGGGAGGCGGCCAATACGGACGCAGGTGGAATCGAAGTAATGCATGGGCAACTGATTGGCCAACAGCAGACGTAAATCTTCATCAAGCCATTTCCAGAACCACTGAGTTGCAATTATATGGAGACCCACTGGTTCTAACACTCAAAGATGAGGACATCTTTCAATACCCTGTCCTATATATAACAGAACCTGGGTATTGGCACATCTATGATGAAGAAGTCATTCTTCTCCGAAAGTATCTTGATCGTGGAGGTTTTCTTATAGTAGATGACTTCCACGACTATGGCAGGGACATGAAGGGGCCACAGTGGGAGAACTTTTATGATAACATCAAAAAGGTGTATCCGGATAAAGAACCCGTAGAACTACCGCAAGATCATCCGATTTGGTCCATCTTCTATGACATTGACCCTTTAAGTGCACCCAGCACAAAGGGCTACATGAACTGGGATGACGACGTCTATTATGCGATATATGATGACACAGGCAGAATCACGGTTGTTATCTGCTATAATCAGGATATAGGAGACGGTTGGGAATGGCCAGGAAGGAATCTTGGAGAGGCTTCCACAGTGAGTTTTCAGATGGCTATTAATTTTATCATGTACGCTCTATCGCACTAATCTAGGGGCTGGCTCAATATGGGACCCGAATTGGCATCATTCGTTAATTAGGCACCCCCTAAAGTGTATCTACACGTGCACTTCTACCCTAAATGAAATCCTCTTCTGATTAAGAAGTTTTATTTAAGATCTTTTTCCAAATTGCTGATACACTGAATACACTGGTGAATTTACCTGACACATTCTCCAGCAAGTAATATAGCTAGAAAAGCTTTATTTCCACCAAATAACGTGTTTTTCTATGCACCTTCCTTCGCCTTCCTCCCCACACCCCAGGGATAATCTGATGCAATATTGGATCGGTTCACATCGAATCTCATGAACAAATCTAAATAAAAATTGCTGGCCCGATACCGGTTTGGCACAGTAGATGGAAAGGATATTTGACTGTTAGCTAGTCACACCCCTCTTCCCCCAAGTGCCGCCCTCCCACAACTCTGTGGCCTAGCGTTTCTCGCATCAAAAAATTGTCACTTTTAAGTAAACTTGGGATGTACATGAACAGACGTAGCTTTCTTGGACTCTCTTCTGAGCAATCTAAGCCACACGCTGTCCCCCAATATGCTAAGGCAGACCTATCAGAGCATACTGGCCCATTAACACGTGAAGATGCACGCCACCTCGTAACTCGCACCGAGTTTGGAGCACGACTTAATCGCGTTAATGGCTTCATTGGAATGACAGCAGCCGAGGCTATTCAGATTATCATTGAAGAAGAGGCCGAACAAAACGCTTTACCAGAAGCACCACAATGGTACAAGGATAAACTGGATGGGGACACCGATGACCTTTATGACCTGCAGCGCGAATGGATGAAGCGCATGGCAGAACTTGGGTTCATCGAAAAAATGACCCTCCTCCTTCACAACCATTTAGTAACTGGATATACAGTATACGACAAACCTTACTACGGCTATACCTATTACAGATTATTAAGAACACACGCCCTGGGTAACTACAAGGAGCTTGTCCATAAGATAGGACTCGACCCAGCGATGATGTTCTATCTGGACAACAACTCCAACGCTCCAGCAACAAACGAGCAAGGACAGCCAGTAGGTTCAAACGAAAACTATGGGCGTGAACTTCTAGAGCTGTTTACGATGGGTCAGTTTGATTCCAACGGAAATAGCAACTATACAGAGTTCGACATTTCTCAGATCGCCCGCGTGTTAACAGGATGGCGTGTAGATGAAGTCCGATTCAGAACGGATCCAAAATCTTCATTGCATGACTCCGGCGACAAAGTCATTTTCGGAAAAGCCTTCTCAGGAAGCCCCGATGTACAGGATGAGTACGATAGACTGATTGACTTTATCTTTGCTGAGCGCGGCCTGCAGATTGGGCAATATCTTGCTCGCAAGATGTATGTCTACTTTGTAAGCCCTGTTCCAGATGAAACCACGATTCAGCAGCTTGCACAGATTTTTGTTGACAACGACTTCGAAATCAAACCGGTTGTTACGACCCTGCTCAAAAGTAATCGATTCTTTTCACCTGGTTTGTATGGAGCTCGTATAAAAAGTCCTATCGACTTCTTGATTGGTTTCCTCAATGAAACCGAGACAAGCCCATCGGATGAGGCCATGGAATTTGTGCGGCGTCAATTAGAGCCTGCCGTAATGAACATGGAGCTGTTTAATCCGCCTAACGTTGCCGGCTGGCCCGGTATCAACCCTCCCGACTCTTCGGGTGCACGTGGCGACCATAAATGGCTTACAACACAACGTCTTCCTCTTCGCTGGGATATCATTGCAGAAATAACAAATGGCGCTGCAGGCCGCTTCGATCCATTGGAAGTAGCACAAGCCGTTTCAACATCTCCAGCAAGTCCATTTAAAACAGCTCTGGATCTAGCCCAAACGTTCGTACCCATTCCAATCGAACTGGCCAGTATCCGTGAAGTGAGTGACGACTTTGCAGGAGACCCTGACCTCCCCCCAAGTCAAGAAGTCCTCAGTGACCCCATATTAACAAATGTCTCTAAGGTTATGCTCGGAGATATGCCACACTATGAGTGGCCAAACCTCTTGAGCTCTGATGACGAAGAGAGGCTAGGCGGGGCTCGCGTAGTACTGCAGAACTATATCGCACTTCTCAGTCGCGAGCTGCCCGAGTATCAACTCCATTAATTCCTGGCAGCCCCTCTCTAACAGAGAAAATTGACTTTAAGACATTCTATATATCATGCACGATCAAAATAACGATCATTCCGGCACCCTTACCAACGGGGGTAGACAGGAACAACTAAGACACGGCAGCCGGCTACAAGATGGAGCTGCCCATACACGGGATCACCAGATGTGGAGTCGAAGAGACTTCCTTACCCAGACTGGACTTGGTCTTGCTGGTGCAGCCGTAATGATGAACGGAAGCCCTGTAACTGCCTTTGGGCACGCTCCTCTTCTCAAAGCACTTAGCAGGGATAACATTGACCGCGTTCTCGTTCTCGTTCAGCTTAATGGCGGTAACGATGCACTCAACATGGTTGTCCCTTTTGAGAACGATGAATACTATCGAGTTCGCCCTACCATTGCGATTCCTAAAGCTCAAGCAATCAACCTTGAGAGAGATCATGGTCTACACCCAGCAATGACTAGCTTAACCAACGTATGGAACGATGGCAAGTTAGCTGCAATGCTGAACACGGGGTACGACAACTCAACCCGATCTCACTTCGCAGGTACCGTTAACTGGGCCACTGGAAGTGGTAATGTTCTCGGGCAGAACGCAAGCACAAACTTTAATTCCGGTATCTGGGGACGTTACTCAGAACAAATCATCAATGGATTAGGTGGTGTACTCACCCATCCAATGGCTGTTCGAATTGGGGGGCCTGTATCCCTGTTCCAGGGCGCCAGCGGAAACCATGGTGTAAGCCTCGGTGACTCTGAGTTTATTAACCAGATTGCTGAGAGAGGCCTATTTGACGCACAGGACTCCCGCCTTGACGCTTATGAGTACGGCGTTCCAACCAAGTACGTACGCTCGGTCGCAAACGCAGCACTTAGCTATGTAAACTCTATTCAGGAAGCCGCCACTATAGGAACCAACCTGGCCGGTACGTACCCAAATGGATTGGGTAACAACATGGCTGCAGCGGCTCGCCTGATTCGAGGTGGACTTAAGTCCCGTATTATCTCCGTATCTATCGGTGGATTTGATACGCACTCCAACCAGGGTGCTGGCGAAGGACGCCACGCTAACCTGATGCGATCCATTGCAGATTCTGTTTCGGCCTTCTTGGAAGACCTAGCAGAAGACGGCCTTGATGAGAAAGTACTCATTATGACCTTCTCTGAATTTGGACGTACTCTTGGCGAAAACGGATCAAACGGTACGGACCACGGAAAAGGCGGTTCGCTGATGGTATTCGGTAAGGGTATCAAGAGAGGCGTCTATGGTGAGCAGTCTGACCTCGTCAACGAAATTGACGGCGGTGGCGACCCGCTCGCCAAAATGGATCACAGATCTGTTTCTGCAACGATTCTACGGGACTGGTTTGGCCTTCCTCAAGATGAAGTTAACAACTTGATGGGAGCCGATTTCTTCGATCCTAACCTGGACTTTATTGATGCAAAAGTTCGAGTAAGTAACGAGACGTTCGATACGCCTAAAACGTTCGAACTCAATCAAAACTACCCGAACCCATTCAATCCGTCCACAACCATTTCGTTCAGCTTAAGCCATCCAGGACATGTATCACTACAGGTATATGATCTCAGTGGCCGGCTCATCGACACCCTTGTTGATGGTCAACAAGCTGCAGGTCCACAAGCAGTGACCTTTGATGCAGGTCATCTACCGAGTGGCACCTATGTGTACAGGCTAACAACTCCATCCGGTACCCAAACGAAAAAAATGGTTCTCGTGAAATAAAGTGTGCAAAGTGCGAGGTGCGAAGCATGTTAATGATCAGACTGCTTCGCACTTCGCGCGCCGCATCTTGCACCACAACAAGTCCTCCTGAACTATATATTTTGATTAATACAATGAAAATTAGAATGAATCCCTTCGTGGTGGTTAGCACGCTAGTCACCACATTAATGTGTTTACTTAGCCTAACACTCGCTGGCTGTGATTTTATCGGAGAGGGTGACGACAATAACCTGGATGGCAATCCCAATCAACTCTATCCTGTCAAAATTGATGGCAAGTGGGGATATATAAATGGATTGGGACGCATTACTATTATACCTCAGTACGATAGAGGTAGAGACTTTGCAGAAGGGCTAGCAGCAGTACAACTTGATGCCCGATGGGGATTTGTTTCACCCGAAGAAAGTGAAGTCGTGGTCCCTGTCTATCAGGACGTAGGGGATTTCGCTGAAGGCCTCGCTTTTGTTCAAGCAGAAGGCATTAACGCTCAGTACGGGTTCATCGACAGAACCGGCAATACGGTCATCGACCACCTCTATGTAACGGCCCGAGGATTCTCAGAAGGTCTCGCTGCGGTTCGGCTTGATACTCGATGGGGATATATCAATAGCCGGGGTGAGCAAGTTATTACACCAAGCTACACGGTAGCCAGACCCTTTTCGGAAGGCTTAGCCGCAGTTGAAGGGCTACAAGGATGGTTCTACATCAACAAAAATGGCGATGTGGCCATTGAGCCTACATTGACCGTACAGCGCCTTGGAGATTTCAAAGAAGGATTAGCTCCCTTCGAAACAGAAGATGGATGGGGCTACATGAATACTCGTGGAGAACCTGTAATTGCACCTCGCTTCACTCAAGCCGAGCCATTCTCAGAAGGACTCGCTGTGATTGAGACAGAGGAAGGCGGCTTTGAGTTCATCGACAAAGCAGGTGAAATTGTTGTATTCGGCGAATTCAATGAAGCCCAACCTTTTGCTGAAGGGATGGCGGCAGTTCGCATTAACAACGATTGGACGTATGTGAGTAAAGCAACGGGACGCGTAGCCATTGAGCGCAATTTTGATGGTGCAGAAGGCTTTGATGGTGGGCTTGCACAGGTATTCTTTGGTGACCTAAACGACAATCCTAGAATCGGATATATCGATAGGGCCGGTGAGTACGTATGGTTCCCAATGAATTAAGTCTATCAGCGGCCCATCTACGCTGCATGGTATATGCCCACACGAATAATTAAAGATCAGTATAATACAATGAATAATAGATTCTTAAACACCTGCACCTTGTGCCTATTGCTCGCTGTAGCAGTATCGCTCTCTGCGTGTGATGTATTTGGTGACTTAGGGAATGATGACCCCGACAGCCAAGGTACAGCTTTGTTTCCCGTTCGTATTGATGGAGAGTGGGGATACGTTAACGAAAACGGCAGAATCAGAATTGAACCTGATTTCAACTCAGCCAACCTGTTTGCTGAAGGCCTGGCTCGCGTTCGCGAAGGAAATGTAGGTTATATCGACCCTGAAGGAGAATACGTCATTGAACCTCGATTCCAAAATGGACGATCGTTCTCCCAGGACCTCGCAGCCGTTGAAGTGGACAACCGTTGGGGCTACATCAATAAGTCTGGTGCTTTTGTCATAAACCCTCAATTTAATGAGGCCTTTAACTTTATTGACGGACGCGCTTTTGTCCTGACGTCTAGCTTCGACTGGGAATACATTGATCAGACGGGCCAAATCATTCGAACGATTGATACTCCTGAGCTCAATGACTTTGATAACATCACAGACAATCAGTTCTCTTCGGGCCTTGCTCTGGTATTTAACGAGGACGCAAATCAGTTTGGTTTTATCGATAGAGATGGCAACATGTCCATCGATTTCCAATATTCAGAAGCACGTGCCTTCTACAATGGGTATGCAGCCATCAAAGTGAGTGATCGCTGGGGCTTTATTGACAACAAAGGGAATATTACTATTCAGCCTCGATATATTGAGGCTGGCAATTTTGGTGATGGCCTGGTACCCGTGCGAGAAAACACAAACGATTGGGGATATGCCGACAGAAGAGGCAATATTGTCATTGAACCCCAGTTTGAAGAAGCCCGTCAATTTTCTGAAGGCAGAGCGGCAGTTCTTGTAAATGGATTCTGGGGGTTCATCGATACCTCTGGCAATGTGCTTGGCAGACCTGACTATGACGAAGTATCGCCTTTCTACAAAGGTGCTGCACAGGTTATTGTGGAGAAGTTAGATCCCAATAATGAAAACAACCGCCTGACAACCTGGGGTTATGTAGGGATGGACGGCCGTTTAATCTGGTATCCAACTAGATAGCACAAAATTGTATTTAGGCGAAACGGCTGAGTATCTACAGGTTACTCAGCCGTTTTTGGTTTTACAGCATTTGCTGTAAAGATCAATGTTGCTACCAGGATGGCAATCAGGAATAAAGAGAGCCTCAATGAAGTTTGTTCAGCGAGTAATCCGATAAACGGAGGTCCCGCTAAAAAACCAGCATAACCAATACTTGCAACACTCGCGATCCCAACACCCGAGGCAATTCCGGGTTGCCGGCCGGCAGCACTAAAAGCCAAAGGCATGGCATTGGCAAGCCCAAACCCAACGCAACCAAACCCGATAAGCACAACGATATAATTTGAAGTCACTATAGCAGCAACCAGTCCAGCAGCAGCTAAAATGCCTCCGAATCGGACAATATCAACCGGCCGAAAAGTTTTCGTCATAGAATCCCCAACCAGGCGACCACCTGTCATTGTTAGAGAGAAGGCGGCAAAACCCAGCGCAGCTACAGATGCATCTGTACCAATGGTCGTCTTCAGATACACGGCACTCCAATCTGCCATTGCACCTTCCCCTAATGCCGTACAAAAAGCAAGCGCACCTAATGGCCATAGAGAAGGATGCGGTATTTGAAAGATGGGGCCATCAGATGAGGCAGATTCCTCATCTTCCAGCAGCCATTTAAACAGAAAAATACCAAGGCAACAAGCGATTGAAGCATAAAGAAAATGAGACGTCGCTTGTATTTCAGCACGTTCCATCCAGGACCCGATCAATGCGCCTATCAATCCGCCTACACTAAAAGAGGCGTGAAAGGAAGACATCATGGGCCGGTTTGCCAACTGCTCAACACGAACAGCCTGTGCATTCATAGCTACATCCATGCTGCTCATGCAAGCACCGAATACAAAGAGGCAACCGAAGAGAAATATAGGCTCAGGCATCCAAGCAATCGCAGGAACGCTTAAACACATACCAAGTGCACTAATCGCCGATATCTTCTTGCTCCCGAAACGTGCAATAAGGCTCCCTGACACAGAAAGTGCGGTAAGTACACCGATAGACATTCCCATCAGTATTGTACCGAGCACTCCTTCGGTCATCCCTAAACGTTCCTGAATATCTGGAATCCGGGATAGCCAGGTCGCAAAGAGACTTCCGTTCATAAAGAACGCAAATAGTACTACGAATCGAGGCAAAGTCATGAGGCTTGTTGCTTACAATTTATTGTCTAAGCACGAAAAGCCCCTAACATACAATACAGCCCTTAGAAAATGAAAGCGATCATGAATGTTGCACTTGATTTTCACTGCTCGCCATGTTCTCAACTCTTTTGAGCAAAGACGTAAATATCTTTGGGCTGAATCCAACGAAGAATGAAAGGAATGAACAAAAAGTAGCAATCCTGAAATACTGACCAGGACTTACAACACTGGGGTCTTCAGGTGTTACTGCTCCTTCCAGCAATGAGGGGGGCAACGAGATTGTCCCAACAATGACTAGTTGACCTGTTGCCAGTGCCAGAAAGATAAAAAAGCCCCGTATTAGCGCTGCCTGCGGGTTTGTTTTCCCTCTTGGACTCATAGCTTCCCGGCCATATTCTCCCAATACAGAAGAAATACAGCACAGCCAAAAGATATTACTCCAGGTCCAGGTGAATACAAACCCTACAAGACCTCCAATACGAGTAGGAAGTGTAGCATTTTCAGCACGGATGAGCTTCATCAACTCATCCGAAGGGACTGCTGAACCTGCCACAAACAATGATATCCAAAGGAAGAGACCAAGCCCTAACACCACTGTGGATACTGTTTTAGATTTCATATTAATCGCGACCCAATTATTTAGTTTTTAGTTTTGGGTTGTTGCGTACAAATATGAATCAGTACCCAAATCATGCCACATGGCATTCTAGTCTAATTAGCCATTGTTTAGATAAGAATATTGCTGTTTAATAGAATTTGCTGTCCTTTATGAAGTACAGCACGGCAAAAAACAAGGGTACAGAAACATAAAGAAGAGCTTCTGTACCCTTGTAGTTCACTACCAACCAGGTAAGAATTGTATACCCCAATGTCCCCCTTTCTCAGGCCTTTGGAAAGGATAGGCGTAATACACCTCAAAGACGAGAGAACCGAATAGATTGAACCGGGAGGATACCCCAGCACTAACAAGTGGCACTCTGCCAGAAGCGTCTCTATCGAATACCAGGTCAGGATTTTCGTTACTTGTCCATGCAAGACCTACATCCGTAAAGAGGGCGATCTCTGTTGGCAGGTAAGAAAAGTTGATCAGGCCGAGAGACTCATTTCCAAATAAGGGGAATCGAATTTCAGCGCTTGCCATAGCGATGCGCGTTCCCGACAGACGGTCAGCTTCAGGACAATCTGCAGAAGAACACTCATTTAACTCAAAGTTATTCAAGTTATATCCTCTAAGAAATCCCTGATAGTAAGGAGAGCCTAGATACTCTCTGCTGAAGACATCTTCCTCCGAAGCTCCATAGTTTCCTATGTGAAGCCCACGGACCGCAAAGGTAAACGGCTTTGCAAAGAAGTACCGTCTAGCATCGAGTGAAAGGGTTGCAAACTGCTCTGTGCCAAAACTCGTCCCTACCTGTAATCGCTGGCGAGATCCACTGAGTGGAGAGGTAAATCCGAAATTGGAATTATCTTTCACATATGCTACGGCTACCTGCCCCAGGTACAATGGATCTGGATCAGCGATAGTTATGTTGTCCCCTCCTCGCACACGGTTCCCACCTAGCGTGAATGTTTGTACATCACTATCAAAACCATACCGCACAAATCCAGCTGATGTCTCAATTCTACGCGTTGTACTTAGAGGGTAAGCAGCATAAGAACCCACTTGATCTATGTACAGGCGCTGAAATACCTGGTTTATTACGGTTTGGTCATTCAAGGTACCGAAGGACGAACCAAATCCGTAAATAACCGGAATATGCGCTCCATAAAACCCATAGTTGAGGCGATGCTTTTGATTCAGGTAGGTTACTTGCCCTCCAACATCTTTAAACGTCCCATTGGCACGAGCAGACACGGTAAGATTATGGTTTCCCAGCATATCACTGAAGTAAAACCCAATACTGCCACCAAGCCCACTACCAAAAGGGCCTCCTACGGAAACACCAATGGTTGGAGGAGCAACGTAATCCAATTTGAGTTTTGAATTATATTCTTTGATGTCGTAGTCAGGATTATCTGGTAATCCTAATGTCGCATCACTTAAATAGGAACCCACGATTCCTTCGTCAACATCCTTATACGGAGGAAGAATACCTGCCGAAGGATGCCCCGTTGACTCGCCTGATGAACTCAACGACTCATCAATTGCGCTGGCTAATAAATCCTGGTACACTCGATCAGAAACATCAGCTCTCTGAATCGTCTGAGCAATTGCCCTATTCTGAATGTCATTTGGTTCGAGGGTGTAGATCGCATATTCATTGTCAGTGAAAACAGAAAATGCCATTCTACCACTTTGAGACGCAATCGACATGGCCGGAGCAGTCGCAGTAATACCACTCACACCCGTTTGGACGTTAGTAATTCGCATTACCTCGTTGCTTCTCAAATCCAATCTATAGATGTCCTTGAATCCTTCGTAATCAGATATAAAGTAGAGGCTTCTTCCATCAGGTGAGTACTGTGGATTGTGATGCAGCACATCGCCAAGCGGTTGCAGTACATCTATGGATGCATCCTCTACATCTATTATAGCAAGCCGCAGCTTACCGTAAGACAACGTCTCGAAGTCCGTACCACCAATGCCTCTGTCTGTCACAAATGCGATAGACCGGCTATCAGGAGCCCAAACGGGTTGGAGGTCTGCATACCTGTCGTCTGTTAACTGGCGTACTTCGTTCGAGTCAAGATCAAGAACATACAAGTCACTGATTCCGCCTTTCATGCCTGAAATAGCTAGTGATTGTCCATCGGGAGACCAGGACAGATTCATGAACGCTCCAACGTCTCCTACTTTAATCCGGCGATTAATCCCATTCGAATCAATGTCCCAAATCACGATTTCATTATCACCATCTGCAAATGTGATGAAAGCAAATTGCTTCCCGTCAGGTGACCAGCTACCTGCAGAACTAATGAACCGCATCGAATCAAAGTGAGAATCTGCCGTTTCTTTTTTGAGCCGTTGGACTATTTTCCCCGTTTCTGCATCAGCAATAAACAAGTTGATCGAAAACAGATCTCTTTCAGAAAGGAAGGCAATATAGCGCCCATCAGGACTAACAGAAGGAGCAATATTTATATTTCCCCCTTTGCTGTCCTTAGAAATTATACTCTGCCCGACCTCACTGCCTGGTGTTCGGTCAGCAACGAGAGGCAAGTACGCATCCTTAATGGCTTCCTGCCATTCTAAAGACAAAGAGTCACTTTTTATATTCAACGTATGTACAATCGCAGTATCTAACCCCACCTTACCCGCTAACTTGTATAAATCCGAGACGGCCTTATCGCCATACTTGCCTCCAATGTATGCCATGTAAGCCTGGCCATAACGATACGGAAAGTACTCGTAGGGTTTTCGAGTAAGGTCATCCATCGTTGGAAGATCATCCCGCAGAGCTGCATCGCGAAGCCACATAGCAGTATGTGCATCCTGGCGCCCTACCGACAAATACTCGGCAGTCCCTTCGATAAACCAGAGAGGCAGCTGACCAATATTAAATCGAACCTCGTACTCCCCATCCCCTCGTTCGGAGAAAGCGATATCATACTGAAAAGAGTGAATGAGTTCGTGGCCCAAGACGTGATCCGTGTCCGCATAAACGCCAGTTAACGGCATTACTACTCTCTGCTTAAGCGATTCAGTTACCCCGCCTGTACCTTCACCAAGGCTGCCATTGATGACATTTGTTTGATGGAAGTCAGCATCATTGGCATATAGAATGATTGGTTTTTTATCATTAAACTCGCGCAGAAAAACCATGCTATGTCTTTCATACCAGCGTTCTGCCATCCTGGCCGCATCCTTTACCGCTTCCTCTGATTCCGGGTAGAAATAGAAGACAAAATGCTCGGTTTCAAACTGCTTAAACTCAAAATTATCATACTGGACTTTGTTACGCCCGAAATATTGTGCTGTGGCCGTATTCATGCCCAGAGCCACAATAGAGAGTACTCCATATATAGCCACGACACGAATTGCCTGTATAAATCGATTCTTAATCATACAATTCACCATTATTCATAGTAATCTATCGTGGGTTGCAAATAGCCACGATTCAGTCAATAACGAGAGGTGGCATTGAGTATTAAGTGCTGGGTTCAAAGTGCATAGTAATCATGAGGGATAGCACTACTCTGTACTATGAACCCAGCACATCAACTCATATTATCCTCCAAAGGTGTGACCTTGTCCCCTACCCTGTCCAAATCCCCGGCCGCCGCGATGGCCGAACTTACCTGAGCGGACGCTCAGAGCATCATGAATCTGGACAATTTCATACTGGAGCTCACTTAGGAGCCCAGCCAATAGTTCTTGTCTTGTCGTTTCCAATAATTCGATCTCAGCCTGGAAGTCAGCAACTGTTAAGGAACCTGCTTGTAGCTGTTCAATGAGGCTTTCTCGAGTAGCCAATTGCTCTTCATAAAGAGCATCAATTGCTTCAGCTTCTTCACCCGTGAGGCCGAGAACATCATTTCGAACATCGTTTACCTGCTGGCGATACTCCTCAAATCGCGCTTCCCGTTCTGCTCGATACTGCTCTAATACAGCCTCTTGCTCGTCAGTAAGTACGTCTAACACTTCGGCTTGCTTGGCTTCGCGCAAAGTAACCAATTGGGATAGGACCTCATCTTCGCTAAGCTCACCATTGCTGAATGCGTCACCAAGCGCTCTAAACTGCTCGCGATATCGTGTATGGATCTCAGTAAGAGCAGTCTCCTGATCCTCTGTTAAGTTCAATTCAGAATCCATAGGAGAAATTCCATGGCGGCGTGATCCACCCATAAAACCACCTAATCCATACCTTCCGCCTGATCCAGGAAACCCTAATAATCCTCTAAAAGACAATCCGTCTTCAGTCTCTTCAGTCCCAGCAAACAATTCTTCCTTTTGTTCATCGGTCAAAGTAGCCTGCAAATCGGCAGCTACGGTCCACAAAAAGCCAGGTTCACGATTAAAGCGGTTTCCGCCATGGCGTGCAAGTGATTGCTCAAAATCGCTTTGTTGTTCACTGGTCAAGGAGACTTCATCACCAATAGCTGCGCTCAGTTGAGCTAACTCTGGATCATCTATATTTTCATCTGTTGTATTGCTATCACAAGCGGCAAGAATAAAAATTAACGCAAAGCTTGCCAGCAGTGGCTTGAATAAATATCGTTTCATGATTGTAAACCCATTATCAGGTTAGTTAAATGAACCACCCCCAAAGAGCCTTACTGGGGACGGTGAAACATAGAACATCAGCTGACTTGATTGTTATACAATCTGCCGTTCAACAACGCGTAATCACTACAGCAAAGAACAGATCCTTTTTTTACATTAGGGGTTCATAAACAGGGTATATCTGTAACTAGCAAACTATTACCATGAATTCTGGGCTACTCAAGCTGTTTTGCTTTTTGTTTTTCTGCGCCTTCTCCCAGCAGGTTATTGGCCAAACACATCCTGAATCTTCGACTTCAAACGGTTTGGGCTTTGGTGCTTCAGTTGCCATAGAAGGCGGTTCAATCTATGTCAGTTCGGCCCCCGTCGGCTGGCCCCGTGGCGCAGAACCGGCAAGTGCTGTTTATGTCTACGAGCAAGATGTAACAGGCAATTGGGATGAAGAAAGGATCATCAAAGCATCCGATGGAACGACGGGCAATAATTTTGGCCGGTCGATTTATGTAGATGACTCTATGCTCATTATTGGAGCCCCAGGGGTAAATGCGGCATATGTCTTCGAACGCGATGAGGAAGGATCCTGGGTAGAAACAGGGAAACTAGAACCGACTTCTTTAGAAGCAGATGCCGTATTTGGAGGAGCCAACAACTATGCGGGCTATCGATCTAAAGCAATTACAAGAGCTGGAGACCGGATAGCCATTACGTCTTACTCCACAACGTCATCGAGTGGCGTCGTCCACGTGTTTAACCAGCAGGATGGAGACTGGGTTGAAGAAACGATTCTCAAGCCAGAGGGAGAGAATAATGGCCTGGATTACGGATGGTCACTGGCAGCATCAGGAAATTACCTCTTTATTGGTGCCTGGAGGTCTGAAAATGAAAAAGGGACCGTATATGCATACAAACTAAACGAAGACTCTTCATCCTGGGAAGAAACACCCCTTGCAATTCCACTCCAGGTATCTGAACGAAGTGCTTTTGGATATGCACTGGCCACCCATTATGACAAGTTATTTATTGGAGCTCCAGGGTACAATGGAGCTGGCATCATTTTCATTTATGAACTTAATGCGGCCCTAAATCGCTGGACGTTAGCCGGCCAGCTCACATCTTCTGACCAAGCAGGGTCACGACAGGGATTTGGTGGCAGTATTGACGCTACCTATCAAGGAATTATCGCAGGAGGCAGGCGCGGTGGCAATGCCCATCTCTTTGAGTTTGATTCAGAAATAGACGCATGGACGTCACAACACATCCTTTCTCCTTCAGACACCAGAACGGCAATGGGCTTCGGCTTAGGTGTCGCCTTCGAAAACAGGGTCGCAGTCGTCGGGTCTCCCCGAGCTGACTTTGAAGAAGGTGTTGCAACGGTATATGAACGTATCGAGGGATCCTGGACAGCAACCTCAGTCCTGGCTAGTGAAGTAGCACTGATGTCCTCTGTTCAAGGCGAAAAGATAGAATGTTCTGACGGCGTGGCCAGCTTGTTTGACTGCCAGAAAGTAGATCTGCTATCCTTTTTGTCTATCGGTGATCTATCAACGGATCGTGGAGTCAAAATGACGGATATATGGGGCTGGACAGATCCTGAGACCAATGTAGAATATGTACTTCAGGCGCGTACCGAAGGACTTTCATTCGTAGATATAAGAGACCCATATAATCCTGTATATGTTGGTGAGATCCTGAAAACTGAAGGCTCACCAGGTAGCGCATGGCGAGACGTGAAAGTATATAAGGATCATGCATTTATTGTGGCAGATGGGGCTGGTGCACACGGTATGCAAATATTCGACTTGACTCAACTCAGAGATGTTACCCCCGGCGAGATGCCTGTTACCTTTGAACCCACAGTGGTTTACGATAAGCTCAACAGCTCTCATAACATTGTTATTAACGAAGAAACCGGGTTTGCTTATTCCATTGGAAATCGAGCAGGTGGTGAAACCTGTGGTGGTCAACTCCACATGATCAACATCCAAGATCCAAAGAATCCTACGTTCGCTGGATGTTTCTTCTACCGAACTCCAGGAGGAGCCAGTTCTGGCCTTGCTCACGATGCACAGTGCGTTATATATCGTGGACCGGACTCGAAGTACACAGGCAAGGAAGTCTGCTTTAAGTCTTCAGGAAATGCATTTACCATTGTGGACGTAACAGACAAGAGCAATCCTGAGTTAATCGCCAGAACCACCTATCCTAATCTGGCTTACACGCATCAAGGATGGCTTACAGAGGACCAGAAATACTTCTACATGAATGATGAGCTAGATGAATTAAATGGCTTTGTGGATCAAACCCGCACCTTAATTTGGGACCTAGAGGAATTGGAGGACCCTATCTTGGCGAAGGAGTTCATGCTATCTACAAAAGCGAGTGATCATAACTTGTATGTCCGAGACAACTTCCTGTATCAATCAAACTACCAGGCAGGATTGCGAATCCTTGATATAACCGATCCTACAAACCCCGTCGAAGTAGGCCACTTTGATACAACACCTGACGCAGGCGACGAAGCAGGCTTTGGGGGCTCATGGAGTAACTATCCGTATTTCAAAAGCGGAGTTATTGCAGTAAGCAGCCGAGGTGAAGGGCTATTCCTGGTTAAGAAGCAGGACGTTGACATCTAGAATATTGAATGACCTTGCACCAGATACAGGAGCATGAGATCGGTTGTCCTTATTGTGGAGAGCAAATCGTGTTGTTAATTGACCCGTCTGTTCCTTCGCAGTCTTATATAGAAGACTGCGAAGTGTGCTGCCGGCCTATCGTCATTACTGTATCAGTACAACAAGAGGATACGATCTTTGTTGAAGTCCGGCAGGAAGATGACTAGTCTACCACCCAAAGCGTACCGTGAGTGAAGGGAAGAAAGGCGTCAACGTTCGTTCTTCTCGCGTAAATGCCTCCGAGCTCTCATCATAGATCAACATCCACTCTTCGATATTCGAATTGCTTAGGATGTTTGCCAGATCCAAGCGAACTTGCAGCCTCGAGTTATTAATTCTTCTCGTATACGAGAAGCCTAGGCCCAGTTTAGTAATCAGTGGTAAACGGTGAGATTCTGGGTCAGACAATTCATAAGCGCCAAAAGCACCAAACACGTCAGAAGGCTCTAAGAAATTATAGTAGGCATCTCGGTAGGCCCACGCTCTACCAATTTGATTTTCGACTCTCCCCACAAACGTAAAGTCATCGCTGAGCGCGACATCAAACGAGGTGGTAATTCGATGCGGAATATTCCAGGGTACCATCAGATAGTTGCCATCAAATCGATTTGGAATCCGCTGCTCAGCAAAGCTAAACTCGTACCTGGCCGATGCACTAGCCGATGCTGTATTTTTCTCGAAGGAGATAGCAGCCCCATACCCGTACCCATCAGCACCAATCAATAAATCACTTTGGGTCCTGACCGGACTTTGGAAACGATCTGTTATACTGGACCGATGATAATCGATCACCAGAAGATGCGGCTGCCATTTGTAATACCCTTCCACGCGAACTCGCCATGATGGATCAGGCATGAACAAAAATGCTCCCGAAGCATGCAGTGATCGCGAGGGATTGACCGTTTCATCAACAGGCAACCAAAATCGCGCATTTGAAAATAGAGCATTTAGATTCAAAGACGCCACATCAAATTGATTTACGTACTGGCGATATAGACCAACAGCAGCACGAAATGCCCAAGGCCCGATAATGCTATTCTTTGCGTCGTGCCTAAAAGCGACTCGAGGCTCTGCATAGATAGGTCCCTTACTATCTAAAGTTGTGAGACGAAGACCAATGTTTACATTCGTTTGGTCGCTAAAAGAAATTGAGTCCTCAATGTATCCTGTCCATCTCCAATGAGAAGAAGGCAAAGATACAAAAGCAGAAGCAGGCCGCCGTCCTTCAGGTAGAGGCGAAAGCAGGTTTAGAACAAAGTCGCTTTCAGAGAGAACGCTTTCTAGTCCCCAGGTAAAGAAGTGCTTATTGTTTAATGAATAATTAAGCTCCGATTTAAATCCTACCTCGGCGATGGAATTCCTATCGTCTGCTCTTAGATCTGTATTATATCTTGACTGTATCCCTGCCCTGGAATCATCTCCATTCATATGCGAATACTCAGGAGGCACTTCAATCGAGTACGCAAACGTATCAGGTGTCATGTCCTGAGTGAAGTCAAGCCCACTATACCATGTGCTCCATTCGGCAAACATCCTCTTACCGATAATATGCTCATATTTTATCTGAGCAATGGTATTATTCCACGTAAGTTGGGAATCCATAGTAAGCAGGTCTTCAACGCCACCGCCTTCACCTTCATTAAAATTGCGGCCGAGCAAGACCTCCTCATCACCTAGCCGATTTCCTCCTTTGTAAAGAGAAGCATGAATGCTCTTTGTTGAGCCTAGATGGATGCGCAGCGCAGAATGGATATCGTAGAAGTTAAAGTCATCTTGAAAGCTATTCGCCGGCATTACATTCAGCCATTCTGAAGTAAGCGGCTCTGGGCCAATTCGGCTACTGTAAGCAGGATACCTGGCATGTTGCTTTACTTCCTTCACCGGAGACAATGCTCTCAGTAAGAAATAATCCGGAGAACTCCATTGACTCAAATGATCAGATAAAGCAGGAGGCCTATACAAAGACCACAAGCCCTGACGGCCTGCCACCATCCAGTTTACTCCAACTTGCTCCCTATTGCCAAAGCTGCCCATAGCCAAAGCATTCACACTTAAAGGATCAATTTGCAAATCGAATCGATTCCCCACAATAGGAGTAAGGCGATGGTTTACTTCAATTACGCCGGAGAGCGAGCTCCCATGCGTCACACCATAACCTGCTTTGTGGACCGTAAATTTATCGAGAGCAAATGCGCTGAATGGCCCCACTAAACCTCCTTGATGCATTGGTACAAAGACAGGAGCTCCATCTAGCCGATATTGATGCTCTCCAGCCCCACCGCCTTGCACATGTACATCTGCGAAAGCATCACCCACATGAACGCCAATCACGGTTTCAACGCTTCGCAATACATCGCCAGAGTACGAACTGGCAGACACGCTTGAACTCAGTGTATCTGCCTCTAATAACTTAGAAGAGAAGCGTGGTACAAGTCCATTCACAATGATAGGCGCACTGATTAATGGCTCAACCTGCATCCCAAGCTCAATCTGGGTATTCTCCCCTGCCTCAACCCTCACTGTGTCGACAAAGTCTTGATATCCGATATAGGTTACTGCAATTTTATACGTCCCAGGCTCAAGGCGGGAAAATGAAAACCGGCCTGATGTATTCGTAATGTCACCTGTATTGGCTTGTGCGAGCAGAACGTGAGCGCTTATCAAAGGCTCTCCAGATTCAAAATCAACAACACGGCCCGTTAATTCTCCTGGGTTATCAGCAGCAGCAATATCAGGCTTTTGAGTGACGATATACGTACCTGATGGTAACCTTTTAATCTCTAGCCCTGTCCCCGTAATCAAGCATTCCAGCACCTCTCTCAAAGGCAATTCAACCGCACTACACGCTGAGACTTTTCCATCTATCAATTGGAAATCCAATGCAAGATTTACAGAGGACAACTCAACAACTCTATCAAAAGCATCACTCAGGGGCACTCCCCTCAAATCAACTGTGTATCGCTTATCTGGATCTTCTGCTTCTTGCGAATATCCTACGTAAACCAGCGAGATGCACAGAAAACAGAAAAGCAGAAAAGACCGGCTCATTTTATCGAGCCGGTCATTGAAATTCTGTAAGTTCAATGGTGTCCGCATTGCGCTTTCCTGTTTTATTGAGGATCAAATACCTCGAACCCTTCATTGGTTGTACGGAATGCGAGCCCTAACGAAGCACAGAGTTCTTCAAGAACGACACTGGCAGATCCAGGATTCTTCCGGCTATACTTCGTCTTTCTACTTCCCATCGCCTCAGAGGACATCACGATTTCAGTGTCAAAGCGGCGTTCTATGTCATGAAGAACAGCACTTAATTCCTCCTCAGAATAAGAGAAATCTCCAGAGCGCCAGGCTAAAGAGGCGGGCACCAATCCCTCCTCTGTTGGACTCAACAAAATTTCCTTGTTCTGAATTCTTGCTGTCTGGCCAGGATTAAGAAGCTTAGAATTTCCCTCATTCACCAGCCCGGCAACCTGCACACTGCCCGACTGAAGGGCAACAACGGTTTTCGATTCATCGTCCCAGGCCTTCACGTTAAATGTGGTGCCGAGAACACGAACTGATCCATTGAACGTTTCTACAATAAAGGGCCTGCTTTCTTTTTCTACATCAAAAAAGGCCTCTCCTTCAAGAGACACTCTACGTTCATCACCGAATGAGCGAGCGTATTTTATTGTTGAGCCACTATTTAACTCCACAATAGAGCCATCAGACAGTTGGACAGAGGCCGTTTCGCCATACGGAACAGTCAAACTGACCGGTGCTAACCACAGCCGTGCACCTATAGCCCCAATGACTAATACAGCTGCAACAGCAAGCCAGCGCATAGGAATAATTCGAGCAGTCTGTTTTCTGTCGGCTGCGGGCCTGTCATCCTTACGCTGAAACGGAGGATCACTTACGCCTTCGCCTATCTTCTCATCCACAGCATTCCAGATCTGATCCAATTTCGATGGGTCAGGAAAACTAGACGAAGCAGGAAAACTAGCCAAATCCCATACTTCTTTTAGTCCTTGCACTTCTGCATCAGACAAGTTTTGTAACTCTGTATCAAGTTCGGCAGGTAATTTCTTGTTTTTGTTTTCAGGTGTTTTCACGACTTAACGATCGTTTTGCAATGCGTCCAATTTACTTCTTAGATGCTTCAGTGCTAGAAATATATGCGTATTAACTGTCCGCTCACTCAAGCCCATAATTTCACTAATTTCTCTATGGGAGAATTCGTGCCTCCGGCTCAAGATAAACGCTTCTTTTCTTCGCTCTGGAAGCTCTTGGATCCAGCCTTCAATTTTCTCAGCGAGATCTTGTGCATCCAGTTTTTCATCCGAAGAATGAGAAGAAACAGCATTTTTGACATCGCTCAACTCCATTACCTGATCATCATGAACCAGGTATCCTTCCCTTCTGTTAACATTTAATGACGCATTACGTGTCATAGTATACAACAGCGATTGTAGTGAAGACTCAGGGTTGAGCTTCTGTCTCATCTCCCACAACTTCAGGAAAACATCCTGTAGCACATCATAAGCACTGGCCTCATCCTTAGTAATACCGTATGCATAACGAACCAGTTTGGGGCTCATTGCCCGAAAGAGTTCAGAATAAGCAGCTCGATCGGACTCTCGAATCTTCTGACTCCATCTGCTGAACCTACCTCTCCGCTCATCAATATTACCAGAAGCAATATTCACTGATTCATTCGTTCTCCGATTAATAGGTTCGTTCTGCACGTTGTTATAAGTTTGATACACTCTTAAAAACACAAACGCGTAAGGGTATTGGAAAATTTTATGATCACCTAGTGATCATAGACGAGCCCGTCAATTATACATTCCAAAATATTTGTAATTTTTTTTCATTTTGTGTTACGCATACACTAAATGACTTGTGTATTAACATTGTGGTAGTCATACATACGGTGGCAAATCGGAGTCTTGCTTGTTCAAAGAACGCAGTGAGGCTCCGATTTTGTTTTATGCAAAAGGGATATTCCAGTTACCTAGAATATCCCTTTTTTTAGTATTTAAAGCCATTAAGATTCGGTAGTACTTTTCTTACGTCCCGATGATGGCTTTCTTTTTGATGCAGTTTTCAGAGTTGTCTTTTCTTTACTTACAACAGCTCCGTCCCCGCCAGCGTCACTATAATTGTCGCCTGGAAATTGTTTGATATGCTCGCGTGCAAGTACTTTTCCAGTTCCTTTAGCAACTGGAGAAGACTCCGGTATGACAAAATCACCATTTGGCAATGTATCATTATGCCGCCTCGCAGCTTCTGCAGCACTTCTCATGCTCTCATCTGCATTATGACGGATTTCGCCAATATTTTTATAGAACTCCAACTCAAACAAATCAAATAAATGGGCTAACGCTGCACGATCACGCTCGAATGCGGTGCCATATTCACCGCTTCTAATTTGATAGTCCATCTTAGACAAAGCAGCAGATAGGGCAAACATATAGATAGCGTTATCAGCCAATCTTGCCTGCACAGCCTGCCGTTTAACAATCTCTTCTCGATTCCAATTGCTGGCCTGTTTAAATGCATGGCCATGCCGTTGGATTAAAATTGCTAGCCTACGAGCATATTTATCCAAAATTGGATGGCAACCTTCTACCTGTGGTTTTGCCGGCAATACGCCTAAGAACATCTGTGCACCAAGAGGAATGGCTCTCTTCATGATCTCAGTGTTCAACGCGTTGCCCAGGATTCGCTTGACGTTGGCCCCCAAGGTGTCGTCACTATCCCACGTTAAGGCTTGCTGGATTCCAACCATTTGTTCTGCTAGTTGCTTTCCACCATACGCAAAAATGAAGGACTGCATCACTTCATTGGATCCTTCAACGATTCGATGAATACGGTTATCACGCCACAGGCGCTCAAACTCATTTTCAGTCATATATCCCTCTCCTCCCATAATCTGCATGGCTGTATCGATCACATCCCATCCCATGTGAGAGGAGAACACCTTTGTAATCGCAGTCTCAACCATAATATCACGATCGTGCCGATCCAGCATGCCAGTCATCATGTACAACATAGCATCCATCGCATAGGTCAGTGCAGCCATGCGTGCTATTTTTTGCTGGACAAGTTCAAAATCAGCAAGGGGCCGATTGAACTGATACCGAGTTTGGGCCCATTTAATGCTTTGATTCATTGCACGCTTTGCAGCACCAGTCACGCCGGCTGATAACGTACAGCGGCCATAATTTAGGCAAGTCAATGCAACATTAAGTCCTTTCCCTTGAATGTGAAGCAGGTTTTCTTTGGGGATTTTCACATCAGTGAATCGAATACGCGCCTGCCATGTACCTCGGATACCTGTCTTGCTTCGATTTTTTTCGAATACATCGACGCCTTCCATATCCGGTGTGCAAATTAGAGCTGTCACACCTTCACGTGCCTTACCCGTTCTAGGGTCCTTTACTTCTTGCTTGGCCATAACGGTGAACATCCCAGCCAATGCACCCGACGTGCTCCATTTTTTTTCGCCATTCAAGATGAAGTACTCCCCATCTTCGCTCAATTCACATCGTGTCTGTTGCCCTGCAGCATCTGACCCAACATCTGGTTCAGATAAACAGAAAGCTGACAGATATTCTCTAGACACCTTCGGCAAGTATTTGCTTTTTTGCTCATCCGACCCAAAAAGCATGATGGCCTTGCAACCGATTGACTGGTGAGCAGAAACAACAACTGCAGTAGAACCGCAAAAACTTCCTATCATTTCGAGAACGCGGTTGTAACTGGTAACCCCAAGTCCTAATCCGCCATACTCTTCAGGAACTGTCATTCCCATGACGCCCAAATCAAACAGCTTCTTCAACGCCCACTCAGGAATAAACTGTTCTTCATCTATTTGAACAGCCGGATGCTCTTCTTTTAAATAAATTTCAAGTTTTTCGAGAAGGGCATCACATTTATCTCGTTCTGCCTTACTTTCGCGGGGAAAGGGAAAGATTAAATCATTCCTCATTCGCCCGGAAAATAAATTCTTGACAAACCCAATTTCACTGGGCTCCGGGCCCATCATCTTTTCAATATCCCGAATCATCTTACGATCTTCGGCAGATACTTTTTTTAAATCGCCTAGACTATTTATGGCCATATTATTTTGTTCTATTTTTTCGGTGGTACCTAATCACAACCCATTATGGACGGATTTAACACCTGTAAGCTTAATTAAAATTATCCCCTTACACGGGCAAAAAACCCCTTCCAGTCAAAAAAGCCTACAATCATTAGGGATAGGTGTTCCTAGTAGATACAGTAGCCTAGCTGAAACGCTTACTCACAAATAAACCAGCACAGTACACAAATATCTCTATAGCGACTGCATAGCAAATACTAGATAACCCATTCTAAATAAAAATGAATTTCCACGCCAAACTATTAGCTGCCCAAAGCAAAAAACAGTCCGTGCTCTGCGTAGGCCTTGATCCTGACATTGAACGCCTACCGACCCATTTTTATCCTGAACTTTCAGCCACTGAAAGAATTCTTGCATTTAACGAGGCTATAATAGAATCCACTCTCCCCTTTGCAAGCTCCTTCAAGCTAAATTTTGCATTCTACGAACGCTTTGGAGCAACAGGCTGGAAAGTATTAGAACGAACGCGTCAATTAATTCCTGCAGATATTCCTGCAATAGCGGACAACAAGCGGGGAGATATAGGCAATTCTGCCAAATTTTATGCTCAATCTGTATTTGAGGTTTTAGATTTTGACGCCTGCACGGTTTCTCCCTATATGGGCGCCGACAGTATAGCCCCTTTCCTTGCATATTCTGAAAAAGCGGTATTTGTGCTAGCGCGAACATCAAATCCGGGAGGTGCAGATCTTCAAGAACAAAAAGTAGGGGAAGATTCACTCTACAAAGTCTTGGTCAGCCAACTCTCCGAACAGGCTAGCTCTCACCCAGGGTGTACCGCTTTGGTTGTTGGTGCAACAAATGAGACTGCCATGGAAGAGATTAGAAAGCTCGCCCCCGAAATGCCTTTCCTTATTCCCGGTATTGGCGCACAAGGAGGGGATGCACAAGCCGTAATACGAGCGACCTATACAGGATACGGAAGCATTGCAGTTAATAGCAGCCGCTCTATCCTTTATGCAAGTGGAGGCAAGGATTTCGCGGAGAGAGCAGCAGCAGAAGCTGAAAAACTAGTGCATTCGCTCCATCCTTAGCCTATGTTTATAGGCGAGTTATTATTTCGGCCTTTTTTGTCTTTTAAGAGGAAGCAACACAACCTTTTTTCCTCTTATCTGTGAAGACAAAACCTCTGTATTCATCAGCGCCTACAAAAAGCGCAACACTTTTTTATGGTTCTCAGGAAAAGGTGTATGAAGTCAAAGTTCATGAGCCGAACGTTTCAACGTACAATATCCCTGAATCCCTCTTACATGATATCTGGCAGTATCAGCGAATCAGAAAGGATCATCTCAAGACTACCGACAACCGCTCGATTGAAATTATCCGGCAAGGTACGCCAAATCTGGATAGTGGGCCTGATTTTATGAATGCCACTATCATCATTGATGGAATCAAGTGGCATGGTGCTATTGAAATACATATCTCTTCCAAAGACTGGTATATCCATAAACATCACGAAGATCAACGTTACAACAATACCGTACTCCATCTTTCCCTTATAAAAGACCTCCATACTGGTAACTTAAGGCGGCAAGATGGAAGTCTCATCCCAGAACTCATTCTTCTGCCGCTTCTCAAATCCTCACTAAGATCTCTCATTTACCAAAAAGCCGTTAATCCCTCCTCCCCGGTTGCCTGTACGGGGCAATTGAAACAGGTGCCTGAGTCCCTCAAGAAGAACTGGGTGTCTAACTTATCGAAAGAACGTCTATCTCGAAAGAAAGGACAGGTCTCAGGAGTTTACTTGAACACACCTGATTACGATAGCATCCTCCATTCTTATTTATTTAAAGCACTCGGATATGACAAGAACAGCGAGGCAATGGGAGAACTCGCGAAAAGAATACCCTTATCTATTTCCAGGCAATTGAACTCATTGTTGGAACTAGAAGCCCTCCACTTCGGAGTTGCAGGCTTACTTCCGAAAGAAAATGAATGCAATTCGTTACCGCCCGAAGAATCTATTTATGCCAGGCAGTTAAGCGATGTTTTCATACAGCTTCGAAAGGCTTATGATATCCCCATCATGCATTCAGGCTCATGGCTTTTTTTCAGATTAAGGCCAGCTAATTTCCCGTCACTACGAATTGCTCAGGCTACCACATGGCTGTCAAAAGGAAGCCTGCTTTATCATGATCCGCTTGGGCAACTATTCGAAGCGATCAATCAACCCAATCCTCTTTCTGCCCTTCTTGATCTTTTACAATGCAAACCATCAATATTCTGGCATACTCATTATCGCTTCAGAAAAAAAGCACAATTGCGCTATCGGATTCTAGGCAAGCAACGGCTTGTTAAACTCATTATTAACGCACTACTACCACTCTTTTTATTTATTGCGGACCAAAATGACGATATCAACTTCGAGAACCGAATCATGGATGTGCTCAGGTTAATTCCGCCCGAGAATGACCATGTCACTAGATTATTTTCAGAAGAGAATTTTCAGCCTTCAGATAGTATAATGTCTCAAGGAATACATGAATTATATTCCTCCTTTTGTAAACCCCTTCAATGCCTTAAATGTGATATAGGCAAATACTTGATTCAAACTGATAAATCCAACAATGAGTGACACCATATTAGTACGCCTGGTACAGTTAACCATAGCCCCTGATAAAACCAACGATTTTTTAAGTCTCTTTGATCGAGCATCCCCTAAAATCAGGTCATTTGAAGGCTGTGAGCATCTTGAGCTACTCCAGAACCCAACGTATCCCAATGTCCTGGCAACGTACTCACACTGGCGTTCTGATAAAGATTTACAAAATTATAGGAAAAGCGAATTCTTTAGTACTACCTGGTCAGTGACCAAAAAGATGTTTGCCGCTCCGCCTAAGGCAATAAGTTATAGACAAGTACGGCATTTACCCTAAGCTCTTCTCTATCAGGCACCACATTCAATCACCTAAATTTATTATTACTAATTTTCGCCCGATACCCCAGGTATTAAAGCCCAAGGCCCTCTATTTTCACTGCTTTCTGATTTTTGTCGTAGTTATACGAGATCCCAAATCGATATGCCCCTGGACCAAGAAACAAACACGCTATACGATTTAGATTTACGGTTTCCTCCTTTATCTAGAACAGTGGCTGAGGTGTCTTCAATATTGGCATCTTCTGAAGCTCCTGATACTGAAAAATTGATAGAGGTTGTAAATCAGGATCCACTAGTAGTTGCTACGGTCTTAAAAAGAATCAACTCCGCCTACTATGGTATGCGCCGAAAATTCGGGGATTTACGCAAGGCAGTAGTCATGATTGGCTTTATCGAAGTCTCCAATATTATTCTGACATCTAGCTATATCAGTCTAAGGAAAATAGGGTCGTCCAAGAAAGAAATGCTGGCCGTTGGAAGGATTATACGAGCAAGCATTGGTGCTGGATATTTGACCAACCTTCTTGCTCAAGAATTTGACCTGGCTCAAAAACCAATCGCATTTACCTCAGGCCTGCTCCACAACATCGGCCGATTTGTGCTGCTATATAATCATCAAGAAGCCTATACAAAACTTATCGAGGAATCTGAGGGGTATTTACCCACGGTCGAGGAGGAAAGGCGTACACTGGGTATTGATCACGCGGCCATAGGAGCCATCGCAACTCAGCACTGGAATTTCCCGGACCTGCTCCCGCGGCTCATTGAATCTTACACCACACCAGGGCACCTGAACAATTCAAAGGAACGCGAGCTTGGAATTATTATGAAAGCGAGTGCGGATATTGCCCACCAATTAGCAATGGCGATACAGGATTTCCCTGATTGGAATGCCGAGGAAACAGAGGATGAGGAGCCAAATGAAGTAGATGAAGGAAACTCAATTTTCCCTCTAGATTGGAATCTACCACAATCCTTGAATTCGCTTTTGAAAACGAATGGGCACAACAAACAATCCCTGAAAGAAGTGCTTTCTTCTGAACAGAAACCTATGCTCGAATACATTGAGCACATGGTTAAATTTTAGCCCAAATCACAGGCTGATACTCAAGCCACTCCTTACCAGGCGGCCTGCACCAGGAAGTCCGAGTTGGGGTAGTGTTGTGGCATCAAAGATATTATCCACCCGAACGTACCACTCTCCGAAGACTGAATTTATACTAAACCTATAGGAGACTTTAGCGTCAAGTACGAATGAAGACCCAAGGGTAACAAACTCATTTTCTTCGCTAAGCCCATAGGCATCTCCCCTGTATAAAAGTTCTCCGAAGAAAGAGAGGCCTTGAGGTTGGTTATACCGCAAGCTAAGGCTTCCCAGCCACTCGGGTTTTTCAGTCAAAAAAACAGTATCCCCATCTTCAAAACCCCTTGGATTCGTCCAGGTCAAATGCCCTTCTAAAGCTAGTTTTTGTGCGAGCCTTGAATTAAACCCACTTTCAATTCCCCAAATACGACTCCCTTCCAGATTGACCCGCTGGCGCAATGTATTGCCATCTACCTCCACCCTGCGTTGATCAATCGTATCAAACGTGCGCTGATAAAACCCGATCAATTCTCCACTGAAATTTTCACCTCGTTGAGATAAACCAATCTCAGAAACGAAAGAAGATTCTGGACTTAGATCAGGGTTTAGCAAGAACCTGTTTAGCGCCACACCAAACAATTCCCTCATCGTTGGGAATCGAACTTTTCGGCCTGCTGCACCGCGAACAATCACGTTTTCTGACAACAGGATTTGAACGCCGCTATTTAATCCATAGTCAATAAATGGATCAATTGAAGGTTTATCCCCTGTCTCTGGAGTGGTAATCCCATCCAGGCTTCCTCCGAGGGTAACCTTGTAAGCTTCCTGTACCCGAATCCCGTATTCAATGCCAGCAGAGTAAACGAACTGACTAAAAACTTCAGCAGGATCGGTATCGATTATTGAATCTCCTCCTTGCGGTACTTCATAGGAAACTTCGCTGTGTTCAGACTGGAGTCCATTTAGAGCAATAATAAGCTCACCAGATGCCAGAGGTTTAATAATTGAAATGCGCGTTCCGAACGTTTGATCGGTATCTTCCTGCTGCTCTTCGACTGTTGCGTAATCGGGACCTGTAAATGAACTAATATCTTGATTGTACCAGTTCCCCCATACAGCTCCTTTTAAAATGGCCTGTGGACCGAGCGGTACCAACCCATTCAAAACGAGTGTATTGTTTTGCCAGTGGGGGTATCTCCAATACCGTATGCTAGCTTCTGAGGGATCGAGGTGGCTTTCAGGAGCTATTCCAAAGTCTCCATCGAGGAAAAGATAGGAAAGTCCCAACTCAGTACCGCTGCTAAAAGAATGGCTCACCTGGCCATACACATTCAGGACTTCGCGATCTGTGTTCGTTCGTAATTGCTCACTATCCTGACTGAATGGCACATCAGCGCCATCGGGCAAGGGCAATCCATCTCTATTACTATACCCTACAGCAGCTCCTACCTTCCAATGCCCCAATGAACTAAGATGGGTCGCAGAGAAATTTGAGGTAGCATGCCCGCCATAGGAGCCGCCAAACTCAGTAAAGGAACCCTCTGCTTCTGTCACCCGAGAGGTAATGTTTATTGCTCCACCCAAAACATTGGTCCCATAGAGTACGGACGGCACCCCCTTTGATACTGTAATCCCCCCTATGACACTTGCAGGTACTAAATCTAGATTAACTCTATTGTCCCACGGGATATTGAGGAGAGCTCCATTAAAAAACACAGCCACTTGCCGCTCCCCTGCGTTTCGGATATATATAAGGGATTCTCCTCGAGAGTTGGTCTGGATATGAGCGGCAGGAATGGTCCGCGCCAGGTCGCTAACTGATGTAGCGTTATGCCGTTCTAGATCAGCAATGGAAACACGAGTGATTGTGTTTGCTTCCGTTTCAAATACGGATCCGCTGCTTACAACAATTTCTTCAAGGTCGTAGGACATTAAAGAATCCTGTTCTGCATCAGGTGATTGAGCAAAAGAAGGCGAGGATGTCCAGAGAACCCCAGCAATGACAAAAAACAGGGGAAGTGCTTTTCTAAATTGATTCAATTCAACAGGGATTTACCGCTTTCAGATAAACCGAAATAATTATCCTGGGAAGAGGATTAGCTGAAAGGACTAGCTAATAATTTACATTGATTGCGATAAGACTGCCGTGACTGATTTCCTTACAAGTGCATGACTGATTGCATGGTAGTAGGGAGGTACTGCCTGGTAACGGCTTCTAGAAATATTAGACTCCCAAATATCCCCTTCCGCGTAAGAACTACCTTCAATATGAGCTGCTAGCTGATGATAGCGCCCTTTCATAGCAGCCTGCTCAGCAGCTATATACCCAAGCGCTCTGTTCAAATTCCTGTAAGCGGGTGTCAATCGACCAAGAAAACCAGTATTCACGTCAAGTTCAGAAGCCAGCTTGGCATGCTCTTCAACCATATGGCTGTGTTTTTCTAAAAGCATCTCATAATCTGACACGTATGGACTAAGCGCCGAATTGCCTTGCGCAGCTTGCTCCAACTTCTGTAATTCTCCCCGAGCTTTCTCAAGGTCATTAGCAAACACTTTGTTGCTTTCAGCAATTTGACCAAATGTAGCTTCTTCTGAATCATAGCCACCATACGTGCGGCAACCACTCAATAGAAATACAACCAATAAAGATGAGACTGTAAAAAAACTGGTAAAGCGTGAATTCATCTGCTTCATAGCCATATCTATAATAAGAATTGTCTTATTTCCATCAATAAACAAACGACTCGTATCCTATGCGCATACGTGTCGTTTCGTTTCCAAAGACTCGTCCTAATTTTTTAATAGTGCGTTAAATAAGTAGGAAATAGATCAAATTACGGTATCGTCTTCGATCCGCACGTTTTTAGTGATGATGATGATACCATCTCTTATAAAGAATTTTTCACCATCCCCCCCTTCTTGAACGTGATCCTTGTTAATAATGCGGCATCTTTTTCCGATGCTAACATTTCGATCAATGATTGCTCCTTCGATATAGGAATCTTCGTCAATACCTGGATTCGGAGGTCCTTCCCGAGGTACTAAGTCAGAATCATGCCAATGGTAATAATCGGCTCCCATGACTACTGAGCGCTTGATTGTTGATCCTCGCCCAACAAATGTACGTATCCCAATTACGGAGTCTTCTACATCACTATCTACGATAACACTAGCTTCCGCTATGATGGAGTTGACAATGCGTGCATTATTTACCTTCGCATGGGGTAGTGTACGCATGCTCGTGTAAATGGGAGACTTAGGATTGTACATTGTGAAAGGCGGATGCGGCTGAGCTAGCATCAAGTTTGCATCATAAAAGGACTTGATGGTACCAATATCACTCCAGTAGCCGCTAAATGGGTAGCTCACTACATGTTTGCCCTTAATCGCCGTAGGTATGACTTCCTTCCCAAAATCGTGCATCGCCCGATTATCATTTAACATATCGTTCAACAAGGACTTGTTGAAAATGTAAATCCCCATAGAAGCCAGATAAATCCGTCCCGCCTCTTTCAACTCATCGGTTACCGGGCTTTCTTTTCCAGACAACTCTTCTAAAGACGGTTTTTCATAAAATTCAGTAACCTTATGATTGTCATCCGTTTTGAGAATACCAAAACCTGGAGCATCACTTGCTACAACAGGAATCGTTGCAATCGTGATATCAGCATTCAACTCTTTATGATGAGCTATCATTTTCTGATAATCCATGCTGTAGAGCTGGTCTCCAGACAGTATCAGTACGTACTCATGATTATGACTATTGATGTGCATCAGTACGCGCCGAACGGCATCAGCAGTGCCTTGAAACCAATCTTTCGAAGTAGGAGTCTGTTCTGCCGCCAGAATTGTAACAAAACCGGAACCAAATCGGTCAAATTGGTACGCCTTCTGAATGTGCCTGTTTAAACTTGCTGAATTAAATTGAGTAAGAACAAATATCCTATTCAGATTGGAGTTAATACAGTTTGATATAGGAATATCAATCAACCTATATCTTCCAGCAAGGGGGACGGCAGGTTTAGAGCGTCTATAAGTCAAGGGATGTAGGCGGGATCCGGCGCCTCCACCCAATATTACAGAGATTACTTCGTTCATTGTATACAGGGGCTATTAATGCAGGAGCGTTTCAAGGTTACACGCGTTAGTATACTTATTAATAGCCTCAGATAAAAATCTAATTTGCACAAGGTTACCCTTAGAAAAGAATGAGTGAACAGAGCCTGCAGATCATCGAATCTATAAAGAGAAGACTAAAACGTACTGCTCAGAGAAGATACTTGACTCATATTGTATTTGGCGCCGTTATCTTGCTGGGTGTGCTTGCCGGTCTGTGGCTCTTCTCAACTGCTCTTGAAGCAGGATTTTGGCTCACATCCACATTTCGGATAATATTAACTGGCACCACCCTCCTTCTAGGCCTTGGCGTACTTGTATGGTTTGTAGTTCTTCCATTGCTACGCTATTCCGGTGTCCTATCAGGTGCAAGTGAAGCAAACCTGGCCAAAGATATTGGATCCTACTTCCCGCAAGTGGCGGACCGCCTCCTTAATTTGCTCCATCTGGCTGAAGGCAAGCGAAGTTCAGCATCCAATGAATTCGTTAACCATGCGGTGATGTCTCTTGGCAAAGAAATCGAAAGTGTCGAGTTTGAGAGAATGGAGTCGTTTGACCGTGCTGTGAATGCATCAAAGTTTGCTGCAATTCCTCTTCTGGGGCTCATTGTTTTTCTTGTTGCCGCTCCCAACTCATTCATTGGAGCTTCCCAACGCCTATTGACACCTGCGGCTGAATTCAGTCGTCCGGCTTTATTTCAGATGCAAGTCTCCCCTGGCTCGGTCGAATTGCTACGTGGGGACTCGCTTAGAATAAGTATCGCGCTTACCGGCCAGGAGCTACCAACTTCACTTACCCTCCTATACAAGGATAAGCTTGAAGATAAAATTGTAGAAGAGTCTCTTTATCCAGATTCGTCTGGTTCCTATGCGCGTACCTTCGTCAACGTGCGTAGATCATTTAACTACAGCCTAGAAGCCAATACAGTAAATACACCCTGGTATGATGTAGATATTGTCGAGCGCCCCATAATCCGGTCTATCCAGGTATCGTTGGAATCTCCTGCGTATTCAAGAATTCCACAACAAAGGTTAGAACCCAACGTCGGAGACATACAGGCACTACCAGGAACGAGAGTAACCCTGGACGCGCTCATTGGTGGCACTGATATTACGGAGGCTTATGTAGAATTTGACAATGGAGTTCGAGATACGCTTGAGGTAAGGCCCGGTGGAGCATCTGGATCCTTTGCCCTAACCCGAGAAGGCACTTATCATCTTGTTGTTAAGGATGCCAATAATACAGAAAACAGCAATCCTATTCGATACTCGATGAAATTGCTGCAAGATGGATATCCAACAGCAGTACTTTTATCTCCAGAACCGCTCTCTGAACTCAACGAAACACTATCGGCCACTCTTGCTTCCCGAATCACTGATGATTTTGGATTTAATCGTTTACGGCTCTATTACAGGTTGGCAGAGTCACGATTCGGCGAAACGATGCCTAACTTCGAGTCCATTACACTCCAAATAAATGACCGTTCATCTCTGGACCAGGACATCTTATTTGATTGGAATTTGGGAGAAACGCCTCTGCTCGATCCAGTTCCTGGAGATGCCATAGAGTATTATATTCAAGTGTGGGACAATGATTCGTATTCAGGTTTCAAATCTTCTAAGAGCCAAACGCAACTTCTACGGCTCCCGTCTCTTGCTGAACAATACAAGGATCTTGAGCAACGTGAAGATGATGTCGAGGATGAGATGGAAGAGCTGCTCAGGGATACACGAGAAATTGACGACCAGTTCAAGGAATTGCAAGATGAGCTTCGAAACAAGCTTGAAAGCGACTGGGAAGATCAACGGCAACTAGAGCAAATCAAAGAGAAGCAAACTGAACTAGAGAGTAAGGTTGAATCCCTTAACGAGTCGTTTGAAGAAATGACTCAACAAATGGAGAACAACAACCTGTCTTCAGACGAAACACAGCAGCTCTACGAGGAAATGCAACAGGTACTGGAAGAAATCAATTCTCCAGAACTCATGGATGCGCTGAATCAGTTGCAAGAAGCCATGCAAGAACTCAACCTGCAGCAAATGCAGGAATCATTGAACAACTTTCAAGTCAATGAAGAGCAATACCAGAACCGGCTTGAAAGGACCTTAGAGCTGTTTAAGCAAATTCGTGTTCAACAGGACCTGGATGAAGTTGCCCGGCGTGCAGAAGAACTCGCTGAACAACAAGAGCGCATGCAAGAGGAAACCGCTGAAGCAGCAGATGAAGAAAACAACCAGCAGGAAGATGGTGAGCAGCAAGACGGTGAACAACAGGATGGAGAACAGCAAGATGGTGAACAGCAGGATGGTGAGCAGCAAGACGGTGAACAGCAGGATGGAGAACAACAAGACGGCGAGCAGCAAGACGGAGAACAACAAGATGGTGAGCAGCAGAATGGCGAGCAGCAAGACGGAGAACAACAAGATGGTGAGCAGCAAAATGGGGAGCAACAAGATGGAGAACAGCAATCTTCTAAAGAGCAGCTAGCTCAACAGCAAGAGCTTTCAAAAGAAGAAATGGAAGCGATCGAGCAGAAGATGGAGGAGATCCTTGAACGCATGGAAGAGCTGGACAACGCTCCTTCCGAGCAAATGGAGCAACTCAACGAACAAGTTCAGGATCAGCAAATTCCAGAGCAAATGCAGGAAAATGCAGATCAGCTTCGGCAGGAGCAATTCGATCAAGCCCAGCAGCAGCAGCAGCAGATGCAGCAACAACTGCAGCAAATGCAACAACAAATGCAGCAAATGCAGCAGGGCATGCAAGGAGCACAGATGCAAATCAATATTGCTGGCCTTCGTCGTGCATTGAGCGATATCTTGACTCTTTCGCAACTCCAAGAGGGATTACGAGAAAATGTGCGTGGTTTGGCGTCTGACAGCCCTACGATGAGGCAACTGGCACAGGACCAAGTGGAATTGAGTTCAGGATTGCGCGTTGTAAGTGACTCGCTTCAATCCTTGTCGCAAAAAATCCCTCAAATGAGCAGGGAAGTACAACAACACGCTGGAGATGCAATGCGTGAAATGAGTTCTGCTGTTGAGTCTATGACGGATCGCGTCGCAAACCGGGCAAGCGGCCACCAGAAAGAAGCCATGATGCATCTAAACGAACTGGCGCTGCTTCTCTCAGACTTGCTCAACGAAATGATGAATCAACAGGGGAGCGGCGGTGGAGGCATGTCGATGCAGCAGATGATTCAACAACTACAAAACGCAGCCGGTCAGCAGCAAAAATTAAATCAGCAAATTCAGCAAATGCTGAATGAGTCTCAGGGCAACCGGCTTTCGCAAGACATGCAGCAGCGTCTACGGCAAATGGCTTCACAGCAGGAACAAATCCGTTCACAAATCAAGCAGTTAAGCCGCAACAGAGAGCTTAAACGAGAACTCATGGGAGATCTCAACCGCATTGCGGAGCAAATGGAAGAAACAATCCGGGAGCTTCAACGCAGCCGGCCTGGCCGGAGAACGGTTGAAAGGCAGCAGGAAATATTAACTCGTATGCTAGAAGCAACCAAGTCTATGCAGGAACGCGGGCGCGAGAAACGCCGTGAAGGGCAAGAGGGTGAAGAGTTCTTTAGAGAAAGTCCTGATGAGTTGTCTCCTTCGGAAGAAACCGACCGGCTTCGTAGAGCCTTGATAGAGGCGCTGGAAAGTGGCTATGCACCTGACTACGAGGAACTCATCAAGAAATATTTCGAACTGCTTCAGGAGAAATCTTCAGACACTCCTTAAGAAGAGGAAGAAGCTAAACCGTCTAGAAAACGGGTACGTAATTCTGGGGAGGGAAGCCGGCAAGCGTCTTGCTTCCCAAACCAGCGATATCTGTTTCTGGCTACCCAGTGATAAATAACATTTCGAACGGGTTCAGGAATTAGCATCAACCCATACAACAGCGGCCATCCCCTTCTTAACTTTTTTGCGATGCGGAGTACCGCTGTAGATTCACGGTAACACCGCCCATTCTCATATAAGACGACACTACTCAAATAGTCAGGCCCTTTTTGCACCTCCCCCCTACTTCCGGCCAATGCACATTTCTCCAAGTAGGCTTCTGCTTCAGTTGACTGCAACGAAGCAAATTTAAAATACCCCTTAGAGTCATTATCAATAATAAAATTGATGCTGGCGTTGCATAGATTGCACACCCCATCAAAGAGTACAACAGCTTCGGATTTGTGGTTTTGACTCATTTGACCCCAATAAGATAGTAGCCTTACTAAAATTTCACTTCGTTTACTATCGGCCTTTTCATACGAATATTTCCTTTTCCAGGTTCAGTTTATCCCCTTTTTAATTGAGTCTTAGCACGAATAGCGCCAATAAAACTTGTCTTGAAAGCGCATTTTTCATAAATTGAGCAGCTTTGAAGCCTTACCCACAAATGCGTAGTAAAGCATTCACTTATTTCGATGGTGACCGGGAACCCACCCATGTTAGCGCCAAGACACGCGAGCAGATCTCTGTCCCACCTCACTTGTTTGTAGCAGAAGTCCGATAAGGAATATGAGGATTCTTTTTGTATCTGAAGAAGTAGCCCCTTTTACTTGCGGTAGTGAAACAGCGGATCTGGTCCGCATACTACCCGAACAACTCCAAGAATCAGGTGAATTTGAGGTCCGCATTATGATGCCCCGCTATGGCATCATCAGCGAGCGCAAAAACAGACTCCACGAAGTCATCCGCCTCTCCGGAAACGTTATCGAAGTCGACGGACGTAAGGAAACCCTTAAAGTGAAAGTTGCATCCATCCCTGGTATCAGGTTGCAGGTTTACTTTATGGATAACAATCACTTCTTTAAGCGAAAAGGCATCCACGCTACAAAAGAAGGCGACGTATTCCCCGATAATGCCCAAAGAGCGTGGTTTTTCTCTCAGGCTGTCTTAGATACCATCCACAAGCTGGGCTGGACACCAGACATCGTACACTGTTTTGGATGGTTAAGCGCTCTTACTCCCCTGATGCTTAGAACTAAGTACAGTCAAAACCCGATCTTTGAGAAGGCAAAGAGTGTTTACACACCTGGCTTAGCAACTCCGGATGCATATGTGGGAAGTGAATTCCTGGATCAGCTCCCCAGTGACCCCTCTCTACCTATTAATTGTGACTCCGTTACTCAATACGGATATGAGTTTGCAGATATGGTAGCTCATTCACCTCATGCAGACGTAGATCCCACCTCAGAACCTCAGCTGACAGACAATATTGAGGATCTCTGTCATCAGGCCAAAAGCCTGTACGAGCAGCTCCTCACCGAAGTCGCTGTTTGAAACATCCTGAAATATAAAGCATTGACTAGGCACTAAACCCCATCGGTGGTACGCACCGTTTGGGGTTTGGCATTAATTACGAGGCTCACATACGAATTCTACCACTGACTTCGTTCTTACACCATCGAACAGTTCGTATGTCCGATTCACCTTTGTCAATCAGTAGCCCGGGAGTCACTCTTTCGGTTTTGAAATAATGCGGATTAAGGATCGTTTCTTTCTTTCTCTTTTTGTTGTTGCCCTCCTGGCCTTTTCAGCTTGTGAGGACCCTTCTAGTGTAGGGCTTGTGGATGATGCCGGTGGAAATGCCATCGTAGATGAATTACCCATTAGCAATTTTAATTCATCGCCAATAAGTGGAGTAAATTCAGGTACAGACAGAATATTGATCGGGCAGGTCAATGATCCTGTTCTTGGCGAAATTACAGCAACAGGATACCTCGACTTTACATTAAGCAACCGGCCTGCAGACGATTATCTTAACGGAGAGGTCGACTCCCTCATACTCAACCTCACTCTGGATACCCTGTATACCTACGGAGATTCTAATGAACCAGTTACGTTCGATGTGTTCGAAATAACATCTGCGTATGACGTTGTTACCGAACGAGAGGAGCTCCCTACACAAGACATGGTCAAACTGTTCGAGTTCTCCGTTACTCCAGGAGAGCGCCTGGTATCGGTTCCTTTCCCGGATGACTGGATAGCAAGCAATAACCAGCTACTCCGGCCTGCAATCCCTGAAGTGTTCTCTGAAAATGCCTTTAATACGGATTTCCACGGGCTTAAATTCGTTCCTACGAGCGGAAATGCATTCATTCGAATATTAGGTAATTCAACCTCTAGCTTCCTCAGAGGCGTAGAAGTAACACCTGATACGACCGAAGCAGACCTCTTCGTCAACTATTTAGCAGGGAATAGTATTACCGCTTACGATCAGATAACAGAGCCTCAGCTTCCTGATCAACGCGTCTTGCTTCACAGCGATGTTGGAGCCAACATCGAATTTGACCTGGATCTGTCACAGATTACAGACTTTGCAGGAGTGAACAGGGCTGCTTTGGAAGTACAATTTGATACCACCACGTTTTCTGCAGTAGAAAGCTTTGTTCGCCCCAGTGTGGGCAGCCTAACCCTAGTTGGTATAGTAGCTGATTCCCTTGAGAACACCATTGAAGCCCTCGATGCTTGCGGCGTACCAAATGTAAGCGTTTGTATACTCTCTAATAGCCGTATTACAAACCAATCTACATTTACCTTTGATGACAGCAGATTCAGAAATGAGGTCGAACGTCGTTTTTTGGGTTTAGACGTATTTAAGCACTACGAAATACGTTTCCCTATTCCCAATGCTGCTAACGCTATCATATTTCATGATATGAACTCGGAGCAGAGTCCACCCTCCTTTATACTGACATATACCGTACTAAATTGACCGGGCCACACCCTTATCCATCAAGCTAGTATCGACATATAAAATATGAACCTCTACAGATCAACCAAGATGATTGTATCGACGTTACAGCCCAGGCGGGTGCTCTTCGTTGCCCTTTTGCTCATCTTCTCCCCGATCGTAGCATTCGCCCAGCAAAATGCAGATGGCTCGGCCTACTCTCGTTTTGGCATCGGAGAGCTATCTAGTTACTCCACCTCCCAAATCCAGGCCTTAGGTGGAGGTGGGACGGCTCTTACTTCGTATAACTATGTAAACCTGTCCAACCCCGCTACCTGGGCCGACCAGTCACTTACGCGCCTTACGACAGCGGTACAATTTCAAGGCATTGAGTTGTCCAATGGAGTGGGAAATGAAAGCAGACTAAACTCTAGTATGCTTCAGGCTTTCCAATTCAGCTTTCCAATCCGCCGAGGCAAACTGGGTGCATCTATTGCGTTTACACCGTACAGCCGTGTTGCACATACGGTACCTCAAGAACCTGTGTCTATACCAGGAGATCTTCAAGACCCCTCTTCCTACATAATTAACTTTGAGGGCCAGGGCGGTATTCAACAGGCGACTGTTGGACTCGGGTTTCGCCCTAGTCCAAGGATTAGTTTTGGTCTATCTGCCAACTTCTTATTCGGTATTATAGAGGAAATCCGCCGAACAGAAGTATTTACTGATGATGGCGCTTCAGATCCTTTACTTTCCTTCTCACAGACGATATTTAATAAAGAAACAAGACTTTCTGGATTCACAAGCACTGCTGGTGCACTGGTAACCCTCCCAGGAATTCTATCTGACACTGATGCTTTGTCAATCGGTGCGTCGATTTCCTTTCCAACCTCTCTAACCGGTACCCGATCTAGAACCTTTGGCAATGACCCAGATCAGTTAGAGACCATCGGAAATGAAACAAAAGGGGATATAGATCTTCCTCTTCGCACCAACCTTGGTTTATCTTACCATCCAAACAGAAGCTGGATTATTCTGGCTGACCTTACGCTTGAGCCCTGGAGCTCATTCGATTCAGAACTCGACCTACCAGGATTTGTCCCACAAGGAGCCTCTTCTTTTAAGGACAGAACCCGATTCTCTCTCGGAGTTGATTTTCAGCCTTCATCTAATGTATTAGATTCGTATTTTAGACGAGTTGCTCTACGTTTGGGCTACTATTACGATACAGGATACATTGATGTTGTTCAAAATACGAGCGTAAATACTTCTGCGTTTACTGGCGGAGTGAGCCTCCCTACTCTATTTCCTGGTACGCGTATTGATTTAAATCTTGAAGTAGGTAGGCGAGGCACTACCGATTTCGGTTTAGTAAGAGAAACGTTCTACAGAATTCAAGTAAATGTGAATATTGGGGAACGTTGGTTCGAAAGACGGAAACTTGGTTGATCTCTGCTTGTCTTCAAATTAAATTATTGCCATTATTAGATTGCCTTTATCCCCTATGCGGTTAATGCAACGGAATACTACTATGAACATGATTACTGCAACTTATAATCGCTTAAAGTACGCTTTGCTCGCCCCACTGCTTTTAGCGTTTATGGCCCCTAACGCGTCTTTTGCTCAGGAATGCCCTGAAGAAATAGACAATAACGAACGCTTGATGAACTATAGTTTGTACTATGAAGCGTACAAAAACAAGGATTACGAAACAGCACTCCCCTACCTGAATTGGATGCTGGACTGTGCTCCAGGCTTTACAGGAAAGCCTCCTGGAGATGACCGCAACTTTGAGCGCGGTGTAAATCTATTCCAGGGTCTTTCCGATGGAACTGAAGACGCCTCTGCCAAGCGAGAATTTCTGGATAAAGCGCTTGCTTTGTTTGATAACGCAGTGCCCACTTTACAGAGCGCTGGTGCCCAGTTTGATGAACACGAATGGCTATTTAACAAAGGTCGATTCATCCAACGTAATGCTGCTGTTTTAGATGACATGCAATCTGAAGCAGGGCCTCTGTATAAATCAGTCTATGAAGGCAATCCAGACCTCTTCGGCGAACAAAGCGCATATTACGTACGCGTCATCATCGTAGACATGGCCAGAAAGGAAATGAAGCAGGAAGCAGTAGACTTCATGGATGATGTTGAATCGAAATATACGGATGACTCGGCCGTTGCTGCTGTTCTGGATGAATGGAGAGGCAAACTATTCGATTCTCCAGAAGAGCGCATGACCTTCCTCGAAGAACAGCTAGACAAAAAACCTGGCGACCTGGACATTATCAGCGAATTGATCGATATCTACAAAGAACTTGAGGAAAGAGACAAGCTCTCTAGTATGATTGCTGAGATGCTCGAACTCAACCCGAGTCCCAAGCTTTTTGTTGAAGCTGGTGTTATGAAAATTAACGATGGTGACACTGACGGCGCCATTGAAGACTTTAACAAGGCACTTGGCATGGAAGGTGGTGATAGTGTAGCCAAAGAAGCTAACTTCAACCTTGGTAATGCCTATCGCCAAAACGGAAATCTCTCTCGAGCTCGCTCTTTCTACCGAAGCGCGCTTCGTGCCGACCCTGAATTCAGACGTGTATATGCTGAAATCGCAGGTGTTTATGCGGAAGCAGTAAGCGAATGCGGTGGATCAACAATGGAACGTGAAGACCGTGCAGTGTACTGGCTTGTGGCAGATTACCTGGAACGTGCAGGAGAGCGTAGCGGAGTTTCACGATACAAGCCTTATTTCCCTTCTACAGAAGATCTGTTCTTTAAAGGATGGACTGCAGGCGAGTCCTACACGATCGATTATGGCTGCTATTCTTGGATTAATGAGACAACTAAGATTAGAAAACCGTAAAAAATCTTTCAATTAGGGTTCTTTTCCTATTTTTGTGCGTGTAACGGCCGATGAGTTTTAAAGCTCTTCGGCCGTTTTTTTCTAACTAATATTTTTTAAAGTCCATATGGCGAAGATTGAGCAGGTTCACGCACGGCAAATTTTAGACAGCCGGGGTAACCCAACTGTAGAAGTAGACGTCCTTACCAGCACAGGCCACCTTGGCCGAGCTGCCGTCCCGAGTGGAGCTTCAACTGGGGAGTATGAAGCCGTAGAATTACGTGATGGCGATAAGACGGTATACCTGGGAAAAGGCGTCACAAAAGCGGTAGATAATGTAAATACAAAGATTGCAAAGGCGTTACAAGGGCATGATGTATTCTCCCAGAAAGCAATCGATTACCACTTGCTTGATTTAGACGGAACAGAGAATAAAGGAAAATTAGGTGCAAATGCCATTCTGGGAGTATCTCTAGCAGTTGCTAAAGCTGCTGCTCTTTCCCTCGACTTACCTCTGTACAGATATATTGGAGGGACAAATGCGTGTACTCTCCCTGTACCCATGATGAATATCATCAACGGAGGCCACCATGCCGACAATACTGTCGACATGCAGGAATTCATGATTATGCCTGTTGGTGCAGAGAGCTTCAGCCATGCCCTTAGAATGGGTGCTGAAATTTTTCATACCTTAAAGAAAGTCCTTAAAAACAAAGGATATAACACAGCGGTTGGAGATGAAGGAGGATTTGCCCCTGACCTCAGGAGCAATGATGAAGCCATCGAAGTAATCCTTGAGGCAGTGAATGCTGCTGGGTATAAAGCTGGAGAAGAAATTTATATCGCATTGGACCCAGCCACTAGCGAAATGTATGAAAATGGCCACTACGTCTTCTGGAAAAGTGATCCAGACAATAAGCGTTCGTCAGAAGATATGGTTGCTTTCTGGAAAAGCTGGGTTGACCAGTACCCAATTATCTCTATTGAAGATGCCATGGATGAGGATGATTGGGAAGGCTGGAGACTCCTGACAGAAACCGTTGGAGACCGCGTACAACTTGTGGGTGACGACTTATTCGTAACAAACACAAAACGACTCCAAAAAGGTATTGATTCGTCTTGCGCAAATGCTATATTGATCAAGTTAAACCAAATCGGTACCCTTACTGAAACCTTAGAAGCCATCGAATTGGCTCACACAAATAAATATGCCTCAATTACAAGCCATCGCTCCGGTGAAACGGCTGACTATACAATAGCAGACCTTGCTGTTGCTACAAATGCTGGCCAGATTAAAACAGGATCTGCAAGCCGTAGTGACCGTTTAGCAAAGTATAACCAGTTGCTTAGAATCGAAGAAGAGCTTGGATCCGCGGCTAATTACCCAGGATTAAAGGCATTCAAATTCTAATTATTTATGTCTAAACGACCATCTATCCATCACCACATTAAACAATTGTTTTCCACACCTTCTCTTCGCAAGAGAGCGATCTGGATTGCTTTTGGCGTGGCGTTTATATGGGTAGGTTTTTTTGATAGTCACAGTATCTATAAACGCCTTTCCTGGCATACAGAGGCGCAGGCTATTGCATCAGAAAACCTCGAGCTGCAGCAAGAGATCGAGAGGCTCGATCGCCAGCTCGAGGTTGATGTGTCTGATGAAGTAATTGAGCAACTCGCCCGGGAAGAATACGGAATGCGAAAGGAGGGCGAAACCGTTTATCCTATCAAAGAAATCGAATAACCTAACTTAAACTGGCTTTTCTGATGACGAACTTAGCGATTGGAGTCGACCTCGGAGGCACTTCTATAAAAGCTGCTCTAATTAATCGCGACTCTGGAATTGTCGAACTTAGGTCGTCGCCTACTCTCGCACACGAAGGGCCAGAAAAAGTAATCGATAGGATTTCAACGCTGATTAAGGACCTCTCTACAGAAGCGGTGGGAGGCTTAGTAGGCGGTATTGGAATCGGTGCACCAGGTGCAGTAAACTGGGAACGCGATACAGTAATCAACCCGCCTAATTTAGATGGCTGGCAACGCGTGAACCTTCAACAAGAATTGCAGAGCCGTCTCAGAACAAACCTTCCAGTAATTGTTGAAAATGATGCCAATGTTGCTGGGCTAGGTTCAGCACATTATGGCGCAGGAATCCCTCACGACTCCTTTATCTTTGTGACCCTTGGTACAGGCGTAGGCGGTGTAATCGTTTACAACAACAAAGTATTTAGAGGGGCAACCGGTGGCGCTGGCGAAATTGGGCACATGACGATTGACTATGAAGGACCTATCGATCACGCTGGAGTGGCAGGCTCTATAGAAGCGTATATCGGGCAGCGCTTCCTTTCCAACCATGCTAAATACCGCTTGCACACCAAGACAAATAGCCTCATCCACAAGATGACCAGTGGAGACCTTACTACCATTACACCCAAAATTCTATACGAAGCCGCTGAGAAAGGTGATGAGGGTGCTATTGAGGTACTTTCATGGGCTGGGCATAAGCTGGGTTGTGTACTGGGATCAGCAGTCAATTTATTGGATATTCGAAAGCTTATCATCGGCGGAGGAGTGTCCGCAGCAGGTTCGTACATACTTAAACCGGCCTATGAAACGTTAAAACGTTTTGTAATACCTGGCTTGAGAGATGGATTAGAAATTATCCGGGAAACTCTAGGCAATGAGGCCGGTATTTTAGGTGCAGCCCATCTTGTTTTCGAATATCTCGATGAACATTCGTACTCCGCATGATAATTTTTGGCCTGGTGCTGTATTGATAAGAACGGAGACTGCTCTACAACCCCAAGCGACTACGCTATCCTCTCTTTTGATTCTTCGTCTCCACACATATTGGAAGCGACTCTTCTTAACCACGCTACTATCCCTTCTACTGGCTGCACTAGGTTCTACTACCTTATGGGCTCAAGAAAGTGACACGCTGCAAGTGCGTCCAGCACCACCTCCTCCTGATTCGCTTAACCAAACACCACCCGACTCCCTTCTCCAGTTACCGCCGGATTCAACCGGTGCCCGTTTGCAGGTTAACAACCCAACAAATACACCACAATCTGCGAATCCAGATGGATTAAAAAATCCTGTTCTGTTTACTGCACGCGATTCACTCATCATTTCGGTAGGTTCATCAACGGGCGATACAGGGAATTTATTTGGCGACGTGCAAATCAATTATGGCGAAACCAAGATGCAAGCTCACAATGTCGAGATTCTATTTGAAATCGATGAACTTCGAGCTAGAGGGCTCCCCGTTGATACAGGAATGGTAGGCCGGCCCAGATTTAATCAGGGATCGGAAGAATTTGTAGGGGATCAAATGGCCTTTAACCTCCAAACAGAACGGGGCCGTGTTACGGTTGCTGAAACACAGTACGATGAGGGCCAAATTCGCGGGGGGATTGTAAAAGTTACAGAAGACAGCACCCTGTATATCAAAGACGGCGTCTACACGACCTGCGAATGCATAGATGACCCCTCCTACTCTCTCCGTTCAAATAAAATGAAGGTGGTTGACCAGGAAAAGATTTTCACAGGGCCAATTCAGCTCTTTTTGTTCAATATTCCAACCCCTCTGTGGCTGCCCTTTGGCTTCCTCCCTGCGCAAAATACACGGCGCAGTGGATTACTGGCGCCTACCTATGGAGAGGATGAATCTGGGTTCTACCTCCGTGACCTCGGATGGTACTTTGCAATCAATGACTATCACGACCTTCAACTCCGAGGCGGCATTTGGACCAGTGGTAGCTGGAAAGGGTCATCGTTGTGGAGATACAACAAAAGATATGGCTACAACGGGCAAGTTTACTTTGATTACTCCAGGCTTCGTCGAGGAGAGCAAACTGATCCTGACTTTGCCGTCCGAAGATTGAGTTCTTTCCGTTGGCAGCACAACCATACCCTTAACCCGTCAACCTCTTTGACGAGTAACGTAAACCTTTCAACGCAGAGCTATCTACAATCCTCCTTTTCAACACAGTATAACGATCGTGTTTCTCAGTCAATATCGTCTAGTATCAGCTTCAGAAAGCGCTGGGCCAACACGGGCCGATCCCTCTCTTTAAATGTGAACCAGAACCAGGTTTTGTCGACCAATACAACGTCAATGACACTTCCAAACATGACGTTCTCTCAAAACTCGAGAAAACCATTTGCCAGAGAAACACGCCCCCCAGGCTCTAATGAACGGTGGTACGAGCGGGTTACGTACAACTACAATTTCACGATGAACAACCGGTACAACTTCAACCCTATACAGGATGACTCTACGTTGGCCGCTAATAATGGAGATGGAATTACCTGGTTTGATGCGTTATTCTCTAGGGATAAATTTGACCGGGCAACAGGCGGAGATGACGAACCGTTTGATTTTAGAGCCAGCCACCGCATACCTATCAACGCCTCGTTTTCTGCACAAAAGATTAGCCTCAATGTGACCCCTTCCATCAACTACACTGAGGATTGGTACATTCAAACGAATCGGAGATTTCTCTCGTTTAATCCCGAAGATTCAACAAACTCAGTGGTTACAGAATCACAGCCTGGTTTTTTTGCACTGCGTCAGTTCTCATCCAGCCTTTCTGCAAACACAACTATTTATGGTATTTTCCCTCTTAAGGTTGGGTCACTTGATGGATTCCGGCACACGCTCCGCCCCACACTTTCTTTTACATACCGTCCAGATTTTGAGGGATCGTTCTGGGGATACTCGCGATCTTACATAGATGAAGACGGAGAAGAAGTTGATTACTCGATTGTGACAGGAGTTCAAAGAGGACTGCAACAAGCCCTTTCTCTAAGTCTAAACAATATATTCGAGGCCAAACAAGTCCAGGTAGACTCCACTGGGGCTGAAACCAGCAATACCCTAAAACTCTTGAATCTGGACGGTTCTACAAGCTACAACTTTGCTGCTGATTCGTTAAACCTTTCTCCTATCAGCCTGACAGCTCGAACTAGCTTGTTTAAAAACAAGATGAATGTCAACTTAAGATCCTCATTTTCCCCGTACGAGTTGAATGAGGAACGAACTAGAGTTGTAGATGATTACGTTTTTGATATAACTAAATTTAGATTTGCCAGGCTAACCCAGTTGTCTGTGTCTGCAAGTACTTCTTTTCGAAGTAATAGCGGAACGCAAGGCCGTCCGCTTGAAACGTCTAGAGCAACTCCTCCTGGATTCTCTGACTTTGGTTCTCCTGGTTTTAACCCTGATGCTGCAATCGCAGGAAGCCTGGTCAATCCTACTGGGGATCAGGTAGATTTCAACATTCCCTGGTCGCTTTCGCTCGACTTCACATACAGTATCCAGAAACCCCTGGATAGCGTCAACCGTACTGTTACGCTAAATGGAAGGTTCGACTTCAGCCTTACCCCGAACTGGAAAGTACAGGGAAGAACGGGATATGATTTTGAACGAAAAGAAGTTGTTACAACAAACCTGAGCTTCTTCCGAGATTTTGAATGCTGGCAAATGTCTTTGAATTGGGTGCCATTTGGCCGTTATCAATCCTTTGGCTTTAACCTACAAGTCAAGAGTGGCCAGTTAAGAGACCTGCTTCGCATTCAACAACCAAGGTCCGATGTTGGTGGGCGTTTTGGCAATACGTTTTAGTAGATAAAATTGCTTAGATTTTAAACCGCATTTTTGCCTACACGAGGACCTACTCATAGGACATAAAGAAAGTACTTCTTTTCGACTTTCTTTTTAATTGCGTAACGAGTATTCTATTTGCAACTGTATGAATAGTCCTTTCGTATCATCCCCTCTTCATCTAAGGGCTTAAATTTTTGGTCGAAATGGTGTATACATCAATGACCAACGTATTTTAACTTCTTCTATGCTAACGGGACAGTCTTCCTGCTATACTTTTTATAACCCCCCAAAACATCAAGGATCGTGAAAGATTTGTTCAATCGCCTCCAATCATATAAGCACGCCCTTTACGATAGAGCATTCTCAGATAAGCGCCTTGCCTCCTATCTTGCGGACACATTCGAATCCGAGCTTACTGATATTCAGGCAGAAGGAATGCGTTTTTATGTTAAGAAACGTATTGTCACCGTCTACGGGACGCTCTACAGCGAAGTAGAACACAAGCGTATCATTCGCCATGTCAGCAGAATCATGGGATTAGAAGCAATTGTAGACCGTATTCAAGTCGTTGAGGATGTATACTCAGAGGATATGGATGCGAGAATCTATCTTCTACTTAACGACAATTACGCACCCAAGCGTTTGTTACCCGCTTAAATCCTAAGTGCGCATAAAAACCTGAAGAGATATCTGAGTCTCTCAGTACCAGATCAGTCCCTTTACATCTCTCAATCACCGTATTGATCAGTTTTTTTCCTACGCCCAACCGCTGCACATCGGGTTCTACCGCCAGATCACACAAATAACTATTCAGTACTCCATCCGTTAATACGCGGGCAATACCTACCAATTGACGCTCATGCCAGGCCGTTAGTACTAATGAAGAACGTTCAAACATCTGCCAGACACTCGCGGGATCACTAGCCGGCCGCAGTAAAGGGGCACGCCTGTACAACATGATAATCCTGGATGGGGTAAGCCCGTCAAGTCCTTCTCTAATTTCCAGGGTATCTATCGCTTTAATACGTGTTGGCGACGTCGAAATTACTGCCATGGGTCTTTTGTCAAGTTTTGATGAATGAATTGCCTTATAAGGGTAAGGCCTTTCTTAATCATCTGCAAGAACCCAACGAAATTCTGTTGCAATTAGTGTATCACCTTCCCCATATTCAACCTCAGAAGGCAGCCAGGCCCTTAGTGTTTGATCCCCCGTTTGCAACCACCATTCCACGGACGTACCCAAAAACAATCGTGATTTTACAGCGATCTCTACACCACCCTCAGGTGAGAATCGAAGATGCTCTGGCCTAACGGAAAGGACATGTTTCTCTGAAGGGCGCTCCTCTCCTCTTGTTAGCACATGTGCGGTCCTCTCATCTGTGATAATGTTACTTCCTCCAAGAAACTGAGCTACAAACGCGGTTTCAGGATACCGATAAAGCGATTCAGGCGTCCCAACCTGCTGTAGCGCTCCACTCCTCATCACTGCAATGCGATCCGACAAAGCCAATGCCTCCTGCTGGTCGTGGGTAACATAGATACTGGTTACCTTCAGCTCGTCTTGAAGCAATTTTAATTCCCGGCGAGTTTGCTCCCGAAGAGCCACGTCCAGATTTGAGAGAGGCTCATCAAATAATAACACATTCGGCCGAACGGCCATCGCCCGCGCCAATGCGACACGCTGTTGCTGTCCCCCAGAGAGCTGAGTAACCGGTTTCTGCCCCATGCCGGCTAAATCAACGCGCTCTAGGGACTCCAAGACACGACGTTTGATTTCGTCTTTGGCGACCTTTTTGACCTGCAGCCCATAGGAGACATTCTCTTCTACAGTCATCGTTGGAAAGAGTGCGTAGTTTTGAAAAACCATCGCTGTTGGCCGCTGCTGAGGAGACAAATGGGTGATCTCTTCCTTGTTGATCGAGATTGATCCTGAATCGATCGCTTCAAAGCCTGCGATGGAGCGTAAAAGAGTTGTCTTTCCACAGCCACTCGGCCCGAGGAGCGAAAAGAATTCACCGCCTTGTATCTCAAGACTAACACTATTGACAGCGACGAGGTCACCAAAGCGCTTGGTGACCTCGTTTAACTGTACACTAGCCTTATTGCCATCATTAACTGCATGCATGGGGGCTTTCCAATTACAGGTTACTCGGCCAAAGCCTGAGTTACTTTCTCAGCAGCTTCTTTCAGAAGTATTGCCGTCTCAAGTGGCAATCCGCTTTCATCAAGTATTTTTTGCCCTTCTGCTGCATTCGTCCCTTGCAAGCGAACAATCAACGGCACGTTAATTTCTACATTTTTAGCAGCTTCCACTACTCCATTGGCAACTCGATCACATCGTACAATACCACCAAAGATATTAATGAGAATTGCTTTTACATTTGGATCTTTGAGGATAATGCGGAATCCAGCTTCTACAGTCTTAGCACTGGCGCCACCTCCAACATCCAGGAAGTTCGCAGGTTCACCACCGGCAATCTTGATGATATCCATCGTAGCCATTGCCAGCCCTGCACCGTTCACCATACACCCAACGTTTCCATCAAGCTTGATGTAATTAAGCCCGTATTCCCCTGCTTCTACCTCAAGAGGATCTTCTTCGTGAATGTCTCTTAGTTCAGCCAGATCTTTATGCATATACATTGCATTAGAATCCAGGGTGATTTTAGCATCCACTGCGATTACATCTCCTTGATCCGTCAACACCAAAGGATTGATTTCTGCAAGAGAGGCATCTGCTTGTTCATATGCCTTATACAAAGCAGAAACAAACTTCGTAGCCTGCTTCAACGCCTTGCCTTCAAATCCAAGCCCAAACGCCACTTCTCTTGCCTGAAAGCCCTGAAGCCCCAAACCAGGATCAATCCAAACTTTATTGATCTTATCAGGGGTTTCCTCCGCTACAGTCTCAATATCTACACCGCCCTCAGTAGAGGCCATTATAACATTTGCGTTTTCTTGCCTATCTAGAGTAATACCGAGATAGAATTCTTTTGCAATATCGCTTGCTTCAGCGATGAGCACAGCCCGTACTTTCTGCCCTTCAGGGCCTGTTTGATGAGTAACGAGTTGCATGCCCAGAATGGCAGATGCTTTTTCTCGTACTTCTTCAATACCACGAGCCAATTTAACGCCGCCTCCTTTGCCACGTCCCCCAGCATGAATCTGAGCTTTAACCACAAACAGATCCACACCATTTTCTGCATGCATCTTCTCAGCTGCCGCGACAGCTTCATCAACTGTATATGCTACCAACCCAGGTTGAACAGCAACCCCGTAGTTTTGTAATAAATCTTTTGCCTGATATTCGTGCAGTTTCATATATATTCTCTAGAATTGATCCGATCTTAGGAATACGTCGTATGACTCCTTTGTAAAGACTGAATGCTAAAATTAGTCACTAGAACCTTAGATAAAAGGTTTAGTTTATTTCATTTCGTCGATTCTCAATGAATACTGTGTAATTTTGACCACCATAGACCGTCATATCATCATTAGGTTCTTCACTGGGATTGTTTATTTAACATTAGCCCTGATCCTGTTCTTCATTGTTCTACACTATGTAGAGTACATCGACGACTTTTTTGATCGCGGGGCAACGATGAAAGATGTATTTCTTGTGTATTACCTCAACTACATCCCTGAAATCATTCGTCTCACTTCACCGCTCGCCGTATTTCTTTCTGCTGTCTACCTTACCTCTCGCCTATCCCAGAAGCTTCAGATCGCAGCTTTACAAACAAGCGGGGTGTCATTATACCGGATTATGCTCCCCTTCCTATTCGTTGGAGTTATCGTTTCCTCATTCGTTTTTTACTTCAATGGATACATTGTGCCAAAAACGAACAAGGTGGTGATAGATTTTGAGCAGAAATATTTACGGGGTAAACAAATCAAATTAGATTTGCATGACGTCCATCGGCAAAACAGCCCGGGTAGCGTGATTGCAGTGGGTTATTATGATCGATTTAGTAAAGTGGCCAATAATGTGTCTATTCAGGACTTTGAAAACGGCCAATTTCTTAGAGCCAGAATCGATGCAGACCGTATGGTTTGGGTAGACTCTACAGAAACATGGCGCCTGGAAGTAGTAACAGCCAGAACATTTCCATCTGACTCCTGGCCACAAATTGTACATCAGGACTATCTGGATACCACCCTAACCGTATTCCCAACGGACTTCGCCCGTACCGAACGCGAAGTCGAATCCATGACCATACCAGAGGCCGAATCGTTCATTGAATCGCTCCAGCGCTCCGGAGCAAACAATACGGGCAGAACAAAAGTGGGCTTTTACAATAAATTCTCCTATCCCTTTGCTAATCTTATTGTCGTTCTCATCGCTGTTCCGCTGGCATCCGTTCGAAGAAAAGGTGGCCAGGCTATACAAATAGGGCTTGGCCTGTTCGTTTCCTTCCTTTATTTGGCTACAATCAAGGTAGTCGAACCCTTCGGTTATGAGAACAGCATCCCCCCTTCAATGGCTGCCTGGTTGCCTCACATTCTCTTCTTTGCACTGGGCATTATTTTGCTTCTACGGGCGCGTAAATAGAGAATTACAAAACTATTTTGCATTTTGCATGAACCTTCAGCGCATTGGGGGGTTCATTGCCTCAACCTGATTCAAGATCTCTTCGCTGACACTACATTTCAGCACCCCTGGGGCTCAGGATTTTTCAGGCACATCCTGTATAGTAAGCGTTCAGTGAGTAAAGTAAACATTCGACACAATGTCACAAGGTAAAGTAAAGTGGTTCAACGCCGAGAAAGGATTCGGATTTATCGAACCAGCAGACGGTAGCAAAGATGTATTCGTACATCGCAACAATGTAAATGGACTAGGCTGGGACGACGGATTACGTGATGGAGAAGAAGTAGAATATGAAGTAGAGCGTACTCCGAAAGGACCAAGTGCGACAAATGTACAGCGTTTGAGCTAACTTCTGAGTTATAGAATTTCTCACTCTCGAGAAATGGAAAAGCCTGGCTAAATTAGCCAGGCTTTTTTCAGTTTATCATTTAGGCAAACTGGTTTAGGCTTCCCCGCTTGGGCCACCGAATTGAATAGAAGGGCCCGGATTATTCTGCGTCGAAACGGGCCCATTTGCCGCTTCATACCGCTTGACGTTGTCTGCCAAGGCACCTAACAATCGTTTTGCGTGGGACGGCGAGATGATGACCCGAGTTTTCACCTTCGCTTTCGGTACGCCCGGTACTACACGAATAAAGTCTAAAAAGAATTCTTCTGAAGAGTGAGCAATCATTACTAAATTTGCGTACTCTCCTTCTGCAATTTCTTCAGACAGCTCAATGTTTAACTGCTGTTGTTGTCCTTTGGGGGAATCTTGATCACTCATATTGGTCTATTAGTTTTCGTTTGTCGCCGTTCTTCCTAAACTAGCCAATGCGCTTATAAGATCACTACGGGTAATTATCTGATATCCACGGTTCTCCATGTCCCTTACCAACACCGCTCCCGATACCTGATCCAGCTGTTCTGTTAGTTCATCGATCTGAAGAGAATCCGCTACAACAGGAAAAGGATCTCCCATCATTTCCTTCACCTTCTCGTCCCGAGACTCTGGAGATTCAATCAATCTATTCAATATACGCGACTCATTTAAGCTCCCTACTACCTCCCCATCAGACAACACCGGCACCTGTGATATACCATGGTCCGTCATGACGGATATTGCATCTCCAAGTGAATCAGTGGGAGCAACATACACAACATCATTAGTACGCCGCCTCAATTCGATCACATTCCTGACACTAATGCGTGAGGTGTTCTCTACAAACCCGTTGGTTTGCATCCACTTATCGTTATAGGTCTTGGACAAATACCGGAATCCTGAATCAGGCAAGATTATAACAACAACGTCGCTTTCCTTAAGGCTGGCCTCATTGGCTTTTAACCACTGAATGGCGCCTGCCATTGCCATTCCACAAGATTGTCCAACAAACATCCCCTCTTGCCGCGCCAGCCGGCGTGTCATAATCATGGATTCTTTGTCGGTTACACGCACGTAGTCATCCACAATATCAAAATCCATATTCCCTGCAAGTATATCTTCACCGACACCCTCCGTCAGGTAGGGATAGATTTCGTTGTTGTCGAACTCCTTTGAATGAAAATACTTGTAGTAAACAGATCCAAATGGATCCACACCAACAACTTTAATATCCGGGTTTTGCTCTTTCAAATATCGAGAGGTCCCAGAAATTGTCCCCCCTGTCCCTGCACCGGCGATGAAATGCGTCACCTTGCCTTCTGTCTGCTCCCAGATCTCAACACCAGTAGTTTTGTAATGCGCTTCGGTGTTCGCAAGATTATCATACTGGTTTGGATAAAAGGAGTTGGGGATTTCTTCGGAAAGCCTCTTAGCGACCGAGTAGTAGGACCTGGGATCATCTGGCTCCACATTAGTAGGGCAAACAATGACCTCTGCCCCAAGCGCCTGCAAAACATCAATTTTTTCCTGGCTCTGCTTGTCCGTAGTTGTGAAGATACATCGATATCCCTTAGATATCGCCACCAGTGCAAGGCCCGCTCCCGTATTCCCGCTGGTACCCTCTATAATCGTCCCCCCAGGTTTTAGAAGCCCGTCCTTTTCTGCCTGATCGATCATACTCACTCCAATGCGGTCCTTGATAGACGCACCAGGATTAAAGAATTCAACTTTAGCGAGCACAGTACAGGGCAGGCCTTTAGCTAATTTATTTATCCGAACGAGGGGCGTATTACCAATAGTACCTAAAATATTTTCATGCCACATTGCAGTGCCGATACCAAATTAAGTGGAAGTGCATACAGGATAGTGAAGGCGTACATACCCCTGGATTTAAAGTGAGTTTCAACAATTCCATGTCAACGAAACAATGTCAGGTTAAGAAAGTGAGAACGTGGTTAATGTCACTCGCTCAGCTCTTCTCTTTTGAGTGACCGACCTCAGTTCCCTCGTGCGGTTCTTTCAATTCTTCCGGCGCCCTTTACACACCTCTCAATTCGACCTGTGGCCTAACTATGAATTTACCTGATAATCAAAATTCTTCTATCCCCGTTGGTACAGAACTACTCGTTGCTTGCTTTGGACCGGATTTAGCCATTCAAGAAAGAAATCACGCCTGGAAATCAGTGTTTGGTAATTCCTCGGAAATATGGTCCGGCATGTCAACTTCCGACCAACAACTTTCTAATCAGTATCTCAATGATGCAGCAAAAGGAACGCTCGTCACTAATCAGGTCTTTTTTGTTCAACTAGTAAACCGGGATCAACCCCTCCCCATCCTACTCCATTTTATTCCTGCGGCCCACACAGACACTCAAACAGAGCAGCAACGATGCATTACGGTGACAGGCGAGGCTCTTGTAGAGCCAGGAAGTTGGGTACTAAATCAAACACAGAGAATTCGAGTTGAAAATATTGGCAGGATGACACTGGGCCTCATCCATGAAGTCAATAATATGCTGACCAATGTCTTGGGCAACCTTGAAATCATAAAACTCTCCAACCTGTTACCTGAGGGTAATACCGAATTAAAAACGATCCTTAAAACGATACGAAAGGCGGCCCTCGACGGTGCTTCAATGACAAAGAGCATCAAAAGCTACATCAGAAACGAAAAGACCTCTTCATTCGCGTTGCTGGACCTAACAGAATTGATTGAAGATTGCGTTTCATTCACGAAGCCATATTGGTTTAACGAGCCCCGCCGTACAGGTATAGAGATCGACCTCATCACTCATTTTGACGAACTCCCTCCAATCTGGGGATCAGCAGTTGAACTCAAGGAGGTTTTTATTAACCTCATTACAAACGCTGTACAGGCAATGCCGAGAGGCGGCCAATTAGCCATCAAGGGATCAATAAATAAAACTGGCGAGATTGTCATACGGGTTATCGACACAGGTAATGGTATGCCTGACAGGGTAAAGCAGCGAATCTTTGAACCCATGTTTACTACCAAGGGAGAACATGGCACCGGCATGGGACTCTCGATATGTATGAGCATCGTTCAAAATCACGATGCAACGATGGAAGTCGAGTCAGAAATTGGGCAGGGCACCACGTTCATTCTCACTTTCACCCCCTCGGACATTGAAGAGGCTCCGCAAGATATTTCTGATAAACGTGCAGAGAGCACTCCGGTCAATATTTTAGCAGTGGATGATGAACCCGGCGTACGTAATATCCTGGCAAACTTGCTTAAAACCAAGGGTCATACGGTATCAGTTGCTTCCTCTGGATATGAGGCGTTGGATCAGTTGAAAACTAAACAAGTTGATATCGTGTTTACTGATCACGGAATGCCTGAAATGAACGGCCATCAACTTGCTCAAGCCATCAGGCAAACGAACCCTGATCTTCCCATTGTTCTTGTAACTGGTGATACTGAATTTGAATACCAAATGGAGGAGATAGATGCCATCATCGGGAAACCGTTCTTCCTTGAAGACCTGCAGCGCGTGATCGATGATCTTCTTCTCACCAGGCAGTGTGTCAATTAAGCGCGTATTTCTTCCCAATACGTCCCGTACATTACACCTATTGCTGCATTACCGTCATAATGTCATGCCATTCCCTTTGGCCTGGTTTTTGACTTTTCAAAATTGCCATTTTATGTGATATTTGTGATACATTTTGGCAGAACAGCTGATACCATTAAACAGGCTGATTATTGAGCAACTACCTGAGGTAGGCCAAACAACATATGATCGATCAAAATTTATACTTGATGATAGACGACGACCCGGAGCAAAGTATCCCGCTACCCACTGCGGACGAGGAGAAGGAAATGAGTACGTCCGAAATTCCGGACGCTGTACCTATACTTGCTCTCAGGAATACGGTCCTGTTTCCTGGGGTTGTATTACCTATAACTGTGGGGAGAGACGCATCACTCAAATTGGTTAAAGATGCATTTGGAGATGATTCTTTGATAGGTGTCATCGCCCAAAAAAGTAGTGAATTAGAAGATCCAACCCCCGACGATTTATTTGAATATGGCACCGCTGCATCCATACTGAAATTGATCAAAATGCCTGATGGATCTAAGTCCATCGTCATTCAGGGTAAACGCCGCTTCCGAACCAAGAAATATGTTCAGGAAGACCCTTACTTTATTGCAGAGGTAGAGGCTGTTGAGGAAGAGTACGATACAGATGAAATTGAACTGGATGCACTCATCCGTTCGATCAAGGAATTGGCCATTCAGATAGTCAACCTGTCCCCTAACCTCCCAAGTGAAGCAGCGTATGCGATTCAAAACATTGAATCACCTACGTTCCTCATTCACTTTATTGCATCAAACTTGCAAATCGAGGTAAACGAAAAACAAAGTTTACTCGAAACGATCCCTCTCGTAGAACGCGCTGAACTCGTTCTGCAGCATTTGAACCGTGAACTGCAAGTTCTTCAACTCTCAGAGGAGATCCGATCCAAAGTTAAAACGGATGTTGACAAGCAGCAGCGAGAGTATCTGCTTCGTCAACAGATGAAAACCATCCAGGAAGAACTTGGCGAAGCGGAAGGTGGAGAAGCGGAAGTTGGTGAATTAAAGGAGAGAGCCAAGAAAAAGAACTTACCGGATCACGTCCGGGAAACACTCAAGAAAGAGCTGGAAAAGCTTGGGCGCACCAACCCTGCTTCACCAGATTATGCCGTAACACGAAATTACGTCGATTGGATTCTTGACCTGCCCTGGTTAGAATATTCTGAGGACGATCTTGATATCGTGCGGGCCGAATCCGTTCTCGATGAGGACCACTATGGGCTTGAACGTGTCAAAAAACGTATCCTGGAATACCTTGCCGTTCTCAAACTGAAGGGTGATATGAAGGCGCCTATCCTGTGCTTCCATGGCCCTCCTGGAGTTGGTAAAACGAGCCTTGGAAAAAGTATTGCTCGAGCGCTAGGTAGAGAATTCGTTCGTATGAGTCTTGGCGGCGTTCGGGATGAAGCTGAGATCAGAGGCCACCGGCGGACCTACGTTGGGGCGCTCCCTGGGCGTATCATTAAAGCATTGAAAAAAGCAGGCACTTCAAATCCTGTTATTATGCTGGACGAAGTTGATAAGCTGGGGTCAGACTTCCGAGGTGATCCTTCGTCTGCATTGCTTGAAGTACTCGACCCAGAACAAAACAATGCCTTTAACGACCACTACCTCGAGCTAGACTACGATCTTTCGAAAACGCTGTTTATTGCCACAGCGAATTATCTGGAGCGGATTCCTAATCCTCTCAGGGATCGTATGGAATTGATCGAAATCACGGGGTATACACAAGAGGAAAAGCTGGCCATTGCCAAACAATACCTTGTGCCCCGCCAGGTTGAGCAAAATGGGTTGAAAGAGGAACAGTTCTCTATCGAGGATGATGCAATCAGTTTGATAATCGACGGCTATACCCGCGAATCCGGTGTTCGCCAGTTAGAACGAGCACTTGGTGCTGTTGCCCGAGGTGTTGCTAAGAAAGTGGCAACCGCTGAAGTGGAATCGGCTGACATTATCGAGGGTGATATCACGGATTACCTCAACGCTAGAAGGTACTTCTCAGATACAGCCGAACGCACAGAAGTACCAGGAGTCGCAACCGGGCTCGCCTGGACGCCAGTTGGTGGTGACATCCTCTTTATCGAAGCTTCAGTTCTTAGAGGAACGGGCCGGCTGATCCTAACAGGGCAATTAGGGGATGTGATGAAAGAGTCTGCTCAAGCAGCATTCTCTTACGTTAAATCACATTACAAGACCCTTGGTATTCCATACGATGCCTTTAAGTACTGGGATGTGCACGTTCACATTCCTGCAGGCTCCATTCCGAAAGATGGCCCTTCGGCAGGTGTCACGTTGCTCTCTGCTCTAGTCTCAATCTATACGCAACGCCGCGTCAAACATACACTGGCGATGACGGGCGAGATTACGCTAAGAGGACTCGTTTTACCTGTAGGCGGAATCAAAGAGAAAGTACTTGCGGCTAAGCGTGCAGGTATAGAACTCGTACTTCTTCCGGAGAAAAACCGGAAAGATATCGAGGAGATTGATCCTGATGTTCTTCAAGGTCTTGACGTCAACTATGTCAAGCGAATGAGTGAAGTCCTGGATCAAGTCCTGTTAGATGAAGCCATGGCCGATCCCGAAGAGTTCTTTGCTATTCCAGAGAATGAACGGCCAGAAAAGGAAAAAGCAGCCAGTAACGGCACATTGGTTCACGAAGAAACCGTAGTGACTGACTAACGAATCGTCTCTACTACTTCAGAATATATTTTAAATAAAAGAGACGCCTTATTCAGGGCGTCTCTTTTCTGTTTTTGGATATGGTGCCATTAGGATGTCATAGGGAATTCGTATACTTTGGAGTCACCAATTGATATGAACAACACCATCAAAGTACCATGACCGAACTAACTGCAACCCAATCAACCGTCTCGCGCTCATTTTGGATTATAGGTGTAGTCGCACTCCTATGGAATCTCATAGGCGTTGCATCCTACATCATGAACGTAACGATGAGCGAAGAAGCATTGGCTGCTATGCCAGAGGCAGAACAGGCGTTATATACCAGTGTCCCCACTCTTGTAACCTCTGCTTTTGCAATTGCCGTATTTGCCGGCTTGCTCGGTTGTGTACTCCTCCTTATGCGAAAATCTCTCGCTTATCCCGTATTTATTATTTCCCTTGTGGCGATTGTTATTCAAGCAGGATATAACCTCTTCATATCTTCAGCCTTAGAAGTATTGGGTGCAACAGCGGCTATCCTTCCTGTCCTGATCGTAACCGTAGCTGCCTACCTCGTCTGGTTCACATCCAATGCAAAAAAGAAAGGCGTGCTAAGCTAAATGTATAAGTATCCAGGTTCTTCTTCTCAAACCAGTACAATGGTTCTTCTTCGATGACTTTGAGAAACAGGATCGTTTCAATTCTTTCACAGGATTAGGACACCCTTTTATCTCTTTATTTCGTTAACTAATACGAACGCTCGATCATCGAAACATTAGCCGAAACACTATAAATGGAAAACACCCCATTGTATGTGGCGCTCGGTTTGCAGGAGAAGGACCCCGGATACAAAACTGTACGGCCCGTCATTGAATCCCTCGGGCCTTCAGTCTATCTAGGAACCGCTTTATGGCATCTTCGCTCCAGCCAGGACCTCCAAGAATCCTTTAGAGTGATTAATACCTCGATGATGGATAGACGAATCGATAGCACGGCGGGGCTCTTGGTCCTTGATCCTGTCGCCCGTTATGCAAAATGGCACCTCAGGCAACCTCTTTCCGATCTTCTTGCCGCTCAATGGACCTATCAGAACAATATCTTTATATCATTTGCTCTCGACCAACCAGAAAAGAACCAGCAAAAAGTGCTTGAGCACATCACCAAACTGGGCACATGGGCACCCATCAGTAAATCGACCTGGTATATCAGCGCTTCTATTTCATCAAAAGATGCCTTTTATTACATGCTCGGAGCTCTTGAAAGTGGAGACAAGCTATGCGTCTTTGATAGCACCGGAAATCAAGCTGTGTGGCAAGAAGGGTAAAAAGTAAATTATGAGTAAAACAAAACTGCTAAGCCGCCTGGATGCTTTCTCAACGAGCAGGCAGTCTTTTGTAAATCAGTTATCCCAACTTACTCCTGAACAACTCTCTACCCGCCCTAACCCAGGAGCCTGGTCTATTCTTGAGATTGTAGAACACCTCGTATTGGCGGAGAAGATCGTATTTAAAATTTCTCCAAGGGCGGAGCCTTTAACACCGGCCAAAAAAAGGCTCAGTAACCGGCTTCTCTACCGGGTGGTCATTTTTGTTCTTAAAAGCCGCCGCTCTAAAGTAGACGTTCCAGACAAAAACATGAACCCCGCTGGCCAAACTTCTCTAACTGACTTACTTGATTCCTGGGATCAAAATCAGATATGGTTACGCGAATTCATCCAAAACCTATCCCCGCACGATCTAAAAAAAGCCGTCTTCGCCCATCCTGTTTCAGGACCGATAACTCCGTCGCAAGCGATTTACATGCTTCAAATACACTTTGATAAGCATATGCATCAAATTCAGGGTATCCTGAGCGAATTAAAAACTCAACATCAAGAGCAAAGCGCAGGATAACTGATTACTCTTGTACCTCTGGTACTCGCACGCCATTTTCGTATGCCCGGAATCTTCTGCTGAAAGGATACCCCTGTGACCTAAAGATGCGTCCCGGCAGGTTACCATCAATAGTCACCCGTTTGTAGTCTTGGGAAATTATTTCGATAGTAATGGAAAGAGAGCCTTCTCTTCGCCCTCTCTTCCATGTATATTCCCGGCCTTCATAGCTATTCAGCTCTCTAAAAGGCACATTCTTCAAGTTATCGACTATTTCTTCTGCAAATAGATAAAACGCTTTAGGTGCATTCATCGCATTCATTGCCGCTCACAACCAGAAAACGCTGCGCATTTTAACTGGCTGGCTCATGGTTCAGGTTATGGTTTCGGGTAGATCCTGCTCATAAAGCAAGAGATGTACCCCTTTCTTCAAACCCAAAACCGGCTGCTCTTGAGCGGATTAATCAACGTCGTCTAGTTCCCATCCAGCACAACTCTACCACCACTAGATCTTGCTTCCAGTGAATACTCCCCTCCGTTTATCTCGCCATTTGCCGAATTTTTCTTGAGCGTCCCATTAAATCGAAAACGGGAAGACATTTCTACACGCTCTCCCTTCAAGTAAAGTTCGGCAGAATAATCCCGAGGTGCTGTAATATATACATCACCATCTCCTGCACGCAGATTGATATCTGTAGCATTCGCAAGGCTTACATTCAGATTACCATCAGAAGTCTTAGCCGTCAATTCACCAGATACGTCACCTAATCGAATATTTCCATCAGAAGTGGTAAACAAAGAGGAGTTCGCGTTTACTTCATCTACTCGTATTTCTCCATCGGAGGTCCGAACTTTAAAATCCGTTCCTTCAATTGATCGTACGCTAATATCTCCATCGGAGGTAGCAATGGAGGTAACCCCTGACAGATATTTTGCAGATATATCGCCGTCTGATGTCCGAACACTTAACTCATCAGAAGCTATGTTTTCCACGGTTATATCCCCATCCGATGTAATAATCGTAACACCAGCAGCATCGAGATTGTCAGAGTTGATATCCCCATCCGATGTGCGAATATTAATTTCTGGACCTACCATCTCTCCAGTTGAAATATCCCCATCAGAAGTGGCAATGAGAACTTCTCCCTCTAAATCGTCCACCGATATATCGCCGTCATCGGTTTTGATATTCACATTGAACTGAGAAGGTATCAGTACTTTAACAAGAATATTAGCGCCGCCTGTCTGATCCCAGTTGTAGTTTTTCCTCCTGGGATAGGTTTTAACATATACGTTGCTTCCATCATGGGTAATTTCGAAATTTTGATCTTCGAAAAAACCCCGGGCCTTGTTCATATTTCGCCCATCCAGATAAACCTCAACAACAGCCTCTGTCCCATCACTGGTTTCAATTTCTACATCAGCATCGTTTACCGAAACGACGAGATTTTCACCTGCACTTACCTGGTAGGTCTCCTCCATCATCAACTCCCCGTCATTCACCAAAGGGAGATCCTCAGTTAAACTCGATGCAGAAACGCTGGGAACGAAAACAATGGCGAGTAAGCAAGCAACCATCATTGTATACAATGATGAGCGGATATCTTGAAATGATCGAATATCATTGCGGGATCGGATATCGCCTGAATAACGAATGTCGCCTACATTGCGGATGTCACGCTCAGAACGGATATCTCCGGAGAAGCGAATATCACCATTTGAACGAATATCACTAGAATGACGAATGTCTTTATGAGAGCGGATATCACCTGAATGACGAATGTCGTCTTTCGAGCGAATATCGCCATAAGAGCGGATGTCGTTCAAAGTTCGAATATCATTAAATAAGCGGATGTCTTCAGAAGTGCGGATGTCGTATGATGACCGAATGTCGTGAGTAAGCATGGCTTTGTAAAGTGCGGTAATTTGTACAACGGTAGCTGTTTATCAAGACGTACCTGGCCACAAATAGGTTACACTTCGCTTACAGATTTTGCTAAAAACAGGCTTCAAGCACCTCGTTTTGCCAACAAAACGGTTTGAAAATCACACGTTTCATCTTCAAAAACAAACTCAACTACATGCAATCCTGATTGGGTTAAAATAGACGTGTATTCTTCAGGAGCGAGGCTTGCGTGATAGACTTCCTCTCCATTGACGTGTCCCAGGACCTCCCCTTCTTCTGGCCCTACCGTGATCATCAATACGCCACCCATAGCCAGGTGATGTACAAATCGATCGAGGACGCTACGCTGATCGTCCTTCGTGAGATGAAAGAAACTATTCCATGCAATAATTCCATCAAACCTTTGTTGTAAATCAAACTCCCGCATGTCGCAACAAATCCAATCATTTTCAGGATATCTCGCTTGGGCTAGTTCAATCATAGGCTCGGAGAAATCTAGACCTGTAACCTGAAAACCTTCATCAATGAAATACTGCGCAATAGGCTCAGCTGCGCCACAGCCCACATCCAAGACCGATCCTCCAGGTGGAAGAAGAGCAGCGAATCGCTCTAGCCATCCCCGTTCATGGAGCCCTTTATGACGTTGCTGATCAAATGCTTCCGCATTTCTTCTATAAACATCCAGCGTCTGTTTTTCGATGTGCTCAAACGATTCCTGCATGTCATCCCCACAACCAGAGTGGTAATTGTTGAATACTTTCCAAACGAGTAAACTGGTGCTGTTTTACTTCCTTTTCAGGTACTTGCTCATGCGCCCAGGTCGTTTGGTAGGGTATATGAACAGCTTCTGCACCAGCCTCCAAAACGGGAATGATATCAGATTTAACTGAATTGCCAACCATCAAGAACTTTTCAGGGTCTAACTTCTGCCTCTCCAACACTGCAGCATACGTATCCACATTTTTCTCTGATACGATTTCTATATCTGAAAACAAATCTCCCAGGCCAGAACGAGCGAGTTTTGTTTCCTGATCCAGCAGGTCCCCTTTCGTTAGTAACATGATCGAACACTTACCAGCAATTTCTTCAACTACTTCCTTAGCTCCATCGAGTAACTCTACAGGGTGAGCCAGCATATCACGGCCCATTTCAACGATATCTTGAATCTCTTCCCCAGATACCCGGCCCTCTGTTAATTCAACAGCCGTTTCTATCATTGACAATGTAAATCCTTTGATCCCATAACCGAAATGCTTCAAGTTTTGGATTTCAGTCTTAAATAACCGCTCCAATATCCATTCTGGCTCATGGTATTTTTCAAGCAAGGTAACAAACCGTTTATGCGTAGACTGAAAAATGATTTCATTATGCCAAAGGGTATCATCCGCATCAAACGCGATCAACTCAAATCGTGAAGACATCCAACCTCAAGATAGTATTAAAAATAATCCCGTTTGTACTCAGATATCTAGTGGAAGTTGTAGACTAATCGTTGTGACAGTCTTATATCACTTCTGATGTAGGACCAATAGCAAGTGTGACGGTCCCATATCACTTCTGATATAAGACCAGTAGCAAGTGTGACGGTCCTATATCACTTGTGACATAGGACCAATAGCAAGTGTGACGGTCTTATATCACTTGTGAGGTAGGACCAATAGTACGTGTGACGGTCCATTAGCACTTCTAAAGTAAGACCAATAAGGAGTGTGACGGTCCATTATCACTTGTCATGTAAGACCAATAGGTAGCTTACCCGGCTATTAGCCGTACTTCTTCCTTTGTAAACGAGCATAGAAGACATTAATTTCAAACAAAATTATTGACTAATGACACCCCTGCCTTCAATATGCCGTTTAATTCTATACTCCCTTTCCTACTTCTCTTTGTCATGAATCTTTCTTGCCAGGCCACAAAAGTATCAGATTCACGATGCGGCTTGGAATCGAATAGATATATCCCAAACCAGGTATATGAAGAAAATGAAGTGGATAAGCCGCCTGCTTTAATTGGGGGCTTCAAAGGGCTTTGGGAAAAAATTGAGTACCCACGTTCTGCGCTCCGGGAACGGGTTTCGGGAATTGTCGAAGTTGATTTTGTGGTAAATGAGATAGGTTGTGTATCCTCAATGTCTATCAGAGAATCTATAGATCCCCGCCTTGATGCCGAAGCCTTACGGGTAGTTCAAACGGCCGAGTATGAACCTGCATTTGTAGGAGAGCAACCGGCTGCGGTCAGGTTAATGATTCCAATCTCATTTAAGGTGCGGTAATAACTAGATAGTTAAGCTTATAAGGATCCTGCATCACGTGTGGGAAGCCAGAAACCGGCAATCACCCTATCGTACATAAAAGGGCTCCACACCGTTTAATATACTGTTTGCATGACTGGACTCACCAGCAATTAATATCCAGAACTCCTGAGAGTCATCAAGAATATTACGAGCAGCCGCAGTGAAATCGGATAAAATCTGTTCACGCATCTCATCCGGTATTTCATCATACCTGATCGCAAGAACAAGCTCAGGATGGTTCATTTTACCAACCATAAACATCTGCCCGAGAGTAGCCACTTCAAGCGCTGCATGCTGTTGAGCCACCTGCTTTAGTGCTTCAACGAGGCCCTCAGGCACCTTTTTGGGCTTACCCGTTAATACCTCCGCATCCTCCTCCAAGGTGTGGGTTTTATGAGTAGCACGTTGTACGGCTGATTTCAACCATCTAATTTCATCTGACCCAAACTCACGTCCGTGTTCGGTCCCATAGTTCAAATACCAGTGAAACTTGGGATCCATCATATCCAATAAGGCATGCCCTTCTAATCCAACATATCCAACCTCCTTTTGAGCCCAGGCACTCAGTCGATCCAGGGAGTCAAATATCATTAGAAAAATGGTATCGCCATTCTTAGTAAAAATGGGACTTAATTTTTTGCCTGCTGGCGCCACATCTACTGTATTGGACTCAGGAGCATCATGGGTAGGCAAATAAAGAATGCTATTTAGAAAGGTGTTGTAAAACACATGGACTTCGTCTGGATTTTCCTGAACGAACACCAACGCTTTATCCAATTCAGTTTGCGATGTGTCTGACATAATTTAATTCGCTTGATTCCACTCAGATCGATAGGCTTGCTTTTCTTCTTCGCTTAGAAAGCTTGCTTCTATGGCGTTCTTATTGAGTTGCCACAATTCCTCCCAGGTAAACCCCTGCTGTGCCAGTAACATGTATTCCATGTTCAAATCTGTCGAGAACATGGGTGGATCATCGCTATTTACCGTCACGAACACGCCATGATCTACCAGTTTCCGGATGGGGTGAGGTTGATCCATAGGCACTACTTTAAGGCGGTAATTACTCACAGGATTCACTTCTAGCGGAATCTGAGTCTGAGCCAAATAATCCATAAGTTCTGGATCCTCTACTGACCTCACGCCATGTCCAATACGTTCTGACTTCAAGGCACGTATAGCTCCCCACACACTTTCTGGCCCTACGGTTTCCCCCGCGTGAGCAACGACTCTTAAGCCGCTCCTCCGTGCTTCCTCGTACACTTCAGTGAACAACTCAGGCGGGAAGCCCACTTCTGGCCCACCCAAGCCCAGGCCCAGAAACAGTCCTTTCTCGTGACCTGCAAGGACAAAGTCCAAAACTCCCTGGCTTGTATCAGGAACGTGCCGCGCAATATCAGGAATGAACCGAGCCCGTACTCCAGTCTCTTTCTCCCCTCTCTCAACCCCTTCCTGAAGCGCATCGATGATTTCATCAAAAGGAAATTTTTGGATCAATAAAGAAGCGCTCAAAAAAACTTCGCAATACCGCACATTCTGAGAGGATTGGTGCTTCAAAAAACGCTCGGTCATGAAAGTAAAATCTTCAGGAGCCCTCATGCACTCAGCTGCTTGTATATAGATTTCAACAAAGTGATCAAAGTCCCGAAATGCATACATGGCTTTCCATTCATCCAGGCTTGTTGCTGGCAACGACACATTGTTTTTCTTAGCCAGTGCCCATACTGTTTCAGCATCCGTAGCTCCTTCCAGATGAACGTGCAATTCGATTTTCGGCATAGCCTTCAACCGCTCTGCAAGATCATGCGAAACTTCAGTATCCGTATATATGCGATCTCCCATCCACTAGTTAACAAATATGAAAATGATATAGAGCGTCCAAAACCCGCTCAAAACCCCAATGATTGTTGTTACAGCACCGAGCCACCGTGAAGCAATCCAACCGCTGACGCTGATACTTATAAACAAGAGTAAAATTCCCAAGATAAATGCCTGTGATCCCCAACGCCTCAAGTGCTTTGCCATGTCATCAGTCATAATTTCTGCATCAAGATTTAATGCAAGGAATGTCCAGGCAATCGTTGCAACAATCTGGCATGCTGCACAGGCCATGGCAAACCCGATAGTTATCGCAGCTGAACGGCCGAGTTTGTTCGTCTCACCTCTAACAGCCCCACTCGCTAAGAGCGAAATAGCAGCCGAAAAAGATAAGCCTCCAAGCAGTGCGCTCACTGCTCCCATTTGTTGGATTTTAGAAGCTACTTCTTGTAGAGTATCGGGGTCCATGATTCAGTAAAACGTTATTGGTACTCAAACATCCCAAAATACAACGCCAAAGATACAATGGGAGATGAAGACTAACCACCGAAACCAGTTTGATTCTTAGAGGTAATGGGCGTACATTCGGCTTACTCAGGCTCTGAACCTACTTTTATGCGCTCTTCCATCTGGATTCTTATCATTTGTGGCCTGCTTACAGGGTGTGACTTCCGCAAAAGCGCTGCCCCCCCCTCTCCTGACAATCAGGTTACGCTTACTGTATTTGCGGCAGCATCGTTAACGAATGCGTTTACAGAAATTGCCGATGTATTTGAAGCCAATCATCCCCATATCGAGGTTACTCTTCATTTCGCTGGCTCCCAACAACTGGCACAACAGATCAAGCTAGGTGCGCCTGCAGACGTGTTTGCGAGTGCTGATCGTCTCCAAATGCAAGTTGCCATTGAATCGGGTCGAATTACAGAAGACACGCCTGAGCCTTTTGCACACAATAGACTGTCGGCAGTTATTCCCCAAAACAATCCAGCAAGACTGAATACCATCGATGACCTGGTCAGGCCAGGGATACTTATTGTTCTAGCAGACCAGGTTGTACCTATCGGGCACTATACCCATATTTTCCTGGATAAAGCCTCCCAGACCATGGGGAACTCTTTCAAAGAAAATGTACTGGCAAATGTAGCCTCCTATGAACAGAACGTACAAGCAGTACTTACAAAAGTATCTTTAGGAGAAGCTGACGCTGGGATTGTATACTCCAGTGATATTATTGACAACGACTCTGTGCTACCTGTAGAAATTCCCGATGCATTTAATCCTGAGACGATCTATCCGATTGCTTCATTATCCGACACAAACTACCCGGATATAGCACAAGCATTTACCCTCTTGGTGCGCTCAATGGAAGGCCAGCGTATTCTCGCAAAACATGGATTTATCTCCAAGAATCCTGCCTGATATGTCCCGACGCACAGCTCTTCGCATCGGCCCTTCCTGGTGGCTCATGAGCTTGCCGCTGCTTACCTTCTTGATCCTTCCTCTTGCAGCTATCCTCCTCCAAAGCCAACCCGACGAGATACTGTCCAACCTTGCAACTCCAACGGCGTCTCGTGCCATAGCATTAAGTTTAAAAACGAGCCTAATTACTGTTGCACTTACTGTTATTCTTGGTACGCCGCTCGCACTGGTCCTTGCACGGCGAGAATTTCCCCTACGAAAAACCATCGAAACCCTTATTGACCTGCCCATGGTTCTGCCTCCTGCTGTTGCGGGGGTTGCTTTGCTAATCGCTTTTGGAAGGAACGGTTTTATTGGAGAATACTTTGGCCTCCAGATCCCATTTACTCAGGCAGCCGTTGTTATGGCCCAGGTTTTTGTAGCAGCACCGTTGTTTATTCGCTCCGCAATCGTAGGTATTTCAAGAGTGCAAGATGAATTGATCGAATCTGCGCTCCTAGACGGTGCAACCACATGGCAAACCCTGAGATTCGTAGCACTACCAATCGCAAGGCCGGCTTTTATTGGGGGTGCAGTACTCACCTGGGCCCGGGCTCTGGGCGAATTTGGCGCTACCATCATATTTGCCGGCAACTTCCCGGGGCGGACCCAAACCATGCCACTCGCTATTTACCTCGGATTTGAAATGAACCTGGAGGTAGCCATTGCACTGTCCGTTATTCTGATGGCCACTTCGTTCCTGGTTCTCGTTCTGGTCCGCTACATAATGAATGCATAAATCCTTTCATAACACTTCTTCATGAACGGTTTGAATGGCGCTCTTCACTTCTTCCAATAACAGCTCAATCTGCTTTTTATGCGTCCTAAATACACCTATAGCTACACGGATAATGAAGAGACCTTTAACGGTCGTTCCAGTTAGGTGCACCCTGTTCTTTTTATTTATCGCTACCAGCAATGCCTGCGTTTTTCTATTTCTATCCTCAAGAGCAAGCCCATTTGGCCTGACTGCAAAAGCCAGGATGGATAAATCAGCAGGCGCGATAAGCTGCAGTTCCGGAATCTCGGTTATACGAGATTGAAGCCACTGAGCCAGATCCAGTTTTTCGTCTAAATACTCACGGAATACGGATAACCCATGCATTTTTATCGGCAACCAGGCACGCAATCCGCGAAACGGACGTGTAAGCTCAGGCGACAACTCGCAAAAATCAAAGACAAGATCGTCTTCCTGCATGGGCGGCATATAATCCGCTGTAGAGCTATGCGCCGATCGCAGATGATTCCCATCGCGTACCAAAAGCGCGCCGGTCCCATAGGGCAAGAACAGGGTTTTGTGTGGGTCAAGTACAACTGAATCAGCCATATCCAACCCACTCAACCTGGCATGGCCTCTATCCGTCATCCGAAAAAAGCCTCCGTAGGCCGCATCAACATGAAACCATACCCCTTCTTCCTCAGCCAGAGTGTGCAGCTCATACAACGGGTCAATAGTACCGGTATTTGTTGTACCTGCACTTCCGACAACCATAAACGGCCGCAATCCTTTCATCCTGTCCTCATTGATTGCAGACTTAACCGCACTCACTGATAACCGAAAATGCTCATCGGCTTCAATGATTCGCACATTAGATCGAGGAAAGCCGGCTAGTAATGCTGCTTTTGTTACACAGTGGTGCACCTGGTCAGACACGTAGATCACACCATCCAGGAACTGCTCACCTAGTTTGACATGCCGGGCAGTAACAATTGCACTCAAAGAGGCTAAGGATCCACCAGATGTCAGTGTGCCCCGTGCTATTGCAGGATACCCAATAATCTCAGAAAACCACCGGATCACATTTGATTCGATCTGGGCAAAAACGGGAGCTACGGAAACGACTCCAACATACCTGTTTAGTGCGTTAGCAATCAGATCAGCGATACCTGCATGCAAAAGCCCACCGCCGGGTACATATCCCATAAAACCAGGGGATGCAGGATTTAAACTGCCTACAGCCCCTTTTTCAAAGATAATCGACAAAATCGAATCAATCGTGGTGCCTTGTTCTGGAGCCGGCTCAATCATCTGCCTCAGGAATTCCTGATCGACAGTATGACTTAAATCAAGGGGATGGCTCTCCATCCCCTTGATGTACAGTGTCAACCGTTCTTTCACTGCGTCTAATAGTGCATTAAACGCGTCCGCAGATAGTTCTAATTCGTTTTGATGGGGCATGCCAATCCCTCACATCCCATTCTGATTCTCATAGTTTCTAATCCCCATTCCCCTGGCAGTGTGCATTCCAAACCGTTTATAATAATCTTGTAGCTCTGGATCGCACAACAAATCTATTGCATAAAAAGACTGCAGTTTCTCCAGCATCCTTTTTACCAGCTCCCCTCCTATTCCTTTATCCTGATAGGCCGGCAATACTTCTAGCAAAGGTATAAATGCCATCAACGTCTTATCGCTGATCGCATTTATGAATCCTACTACCCGGCCCTCAGGTTGATCAACTGCTAGAACAATCTCATCGCTGTTGGCGAGTAGTTTTAGAAATGTGGTTTCATCGGGAGGGTTTGGCCATCCAACAAAAAAGCCGTGCACATCCTTTTCTGCAATGCCTTCTAAGGAAGATGTGTATTCTATCATAGTTTATGGGGAGTCCATTCCAGGTACGTCACGACAGAATCTATCGGGCTTCACGATGAGATGCAACAATGGTTCAGGATCACATCCACAAACAATCCTGAAAATCTGTAGCCATATGAAGCAACAAACCCACTGCAGGAATTCTTAAGACAGGAACCGCCATTAGAAGGACATACCCTCCTATAGCTACATATGAATGCAACGGATGAAAACCTATGCTGCATCGATCTGCAACGAACAAATCAGGGCAGCTAAAAATCTGCATTACCCCCTCTATCCCTCTAGCCTCAATAAATTCTTTGCAGGCCCATACATGATCCAGATCTACCGCCATAGTCAGAATCATAATCAACCAGGCTTTTTTCCATCGATCGCGAAAGAATAGCCAGGCAATCAGACCAGGAAACAGGAAGTGTAAGCTGTAATGAATGATTGTCTGAATCATGAACTGGAATTAACTACAGAGGGCCATAGGTTACTTGATGATATCGCTTCGCTAATTTATTGTATTGCCCCTTAGAGGTATACATCCTGTAGTGATACGGATTATCAAACTCGTGAACTATCAAATCACTGCGCTGGTCATAATCCCAGTTGATTATTTCTAGAGTCCGCAAATCGATATCGATATAATAGCGAGTCTCTTTATTCTGAGGTTTGGTCATGGTCTTAGTCATACAGATCCCGATCAACGTAATGAAAATGAATAAGATATATGTCCTTGCCGCTCCCATGCCTGGCAACTTTCATTAAATCCTCAACACTGTCGAAACCAGACTCAATAGCTAGTTCGTCAGTTACCATCTCAGGTTGTATTTCAACAATAGAATCCACAACAATATGGCCCGGCCCGCTCCCCAGGCGGTATGTACCTCCAACTTTTGCGTGCCTCCTCTTCCAGATCCTTATGCTACTGGTAACAATTCCTGCACGTATCGGCTCGTGAAGTCTCTTTGTAAATTGCATGATCCAATCTTTTAATCAGCATCCAAAAGGGCTACCCACATACCAGGGCCTGGGGGTGACAGCTTCAATAATGATGCTGCATTTATTGGCTCGAATACCCAATTGCTTTCAAGGATATTCAGCCACTTGATCTGCTCACCCTGTTCAACAGTCCGATTGATAGCAACCTCTGCTGAAGCCGGAAACAACACAGCATACCGGCCATCTGCCTGCCTCATTCCATAGGCTTCATTCTCCTCCCTTCCCTCCAGAAAGCTTACCGTTGGTTCTGCATTGAATACGTCGAACTCATTAGCAAATAGTTGCGCACTATTAAGGTGTGCCTCAACCGTTTGATTGATCCCCAATCCCAATGAAGGCCGGTGAAAACGGGCAGAAGCCATACCTCCAAAGATATTTCTCCAGAATCGCTCCTGAGCATCCATGGTTGAACCGAATCGCCCCTCATCAGAACCGTATATTTTTACGTTATTCATTGGACGAATGACCCCAGAGGTTAAAATTCGATCTCGTTGCTCTTGTGCGTTATCCCAATGCTCCTGCCCTGTGTTGTGGTTGTTCTGAGAAACGTCTACAAAATCGTAGGTCTCGGGATGATCGAAGGTATAGCTATGCATTTCGTGCGAGAGATCCCATGGATCCCACATCTCCGTCACAAATACCTTTTTCCCTGCTTCCCTGGCTTTCTCCTTGATATACATGGCCCAATATGCACCCCAAGTTGGTGGCACGCTCGTTTCATTGTCCATACAGTACAGGACATGATCATACTGCAAAGAATAGGATAGCAGTTGGTCTACAAAAGCGTGCTGTAAGGACAATAAGAGCGCATTATTCTCTTGTTCAGGCACCGAAAAGAAAAACGGATTCTCAGTCTGAGTGGGATGGGAAGCAACAGTATCTGGCAATCCTGATGAGGCGACGGTATAGTTTACATTATTTTTGGGATTCAAAGGGTTTTTCTGCCAAAACCCGCGCCGCATATCATGATCATCGTAGTAATCAAACGTTGCCCATACCTCTATCTGAACGATAATACCACGTGTTGCTGTTTGTGCTAAAAAGCGAGAGAAACGGTCCCAATATGCCGTATTGAATGTATTCAGGTCATATAGGCCGGCCTCGTTTTTTTCGTAGGGCCACTCGTTCCCTGAATCACGGGACGACATTGTATTGCGGACGTAGTTACCACCAGCACCCTGCAATAGATTTAGTTGTGCTTCTAGATCTGTTCGTTGAAAAAGATTGTCCTCAATACTACCGCCAACCAGTAGCACCGGCTCACCTTTAAACTCCCAGTAAAATGGATTCGCCTCGTAAGGCTGAATACCCTGATGTACACTATCAGTAGGCGCCTTACACCCAAGAAAAGTGCAGAATGTCATGAAGACTATCAACAGACAAGTTTTATTCATTGGAGGGTTTCAATCAGCCAAAACATCATACGTACCGTGGCCGAAATTAAGAAAATCTCTCCAAAGAATGTCATGAAATGCAGTTTACCCTTTTATTCGAGTATACACTGCTTCATTGGTACTCGTCCAGGATTCCCCTTCATCTACAGAGTACTCATAACTCCAAACCAACCGATCATCAGAGATCTCCCTAAATACCATTCTGATCAGCGTTGTTTTTTGGAAGGGTACAGTAGCCTCACCATTTGCAGTAGCAGGCTCTAAATAAAGAACCATTTGTTCTCCTTCCCAATTCCCAACATACTCCCAGGTAAACCCATTCTGATCCACCCATAATTGTTGATATTTGCCCAGAGTCGAATTGAATGAAGTCATACTCATCCCGACAATCAGTGTATCCGAACCCTTCTGATCTATACTTTCTTCAATGATCGCGCACCCAGCTAGCACACTACGCACGTGTGTTTGAATCCACGTAGTGTTTTTTTGCCAGTCTTGAGAACCAGGCGGCCGTTCTCTCGCTTGTATAGTCCAATCTCCTAACCAAAAATCAAAAGCGTTCGCTTCCTTGCAATTGGAATGTTCTTCTGAAGTTGTTTGGGCAAGCAGAATGGTGGGAATACAGAATAAAACAAAGCAGAAGCTTATAAATTTGTTAGTAACCATAAGCTTTTTACACCCCAAAAATAATCTTTTTCTTACATAGGGTAGAAAAGGCGCATACCGTGTGGGCAAAAAAACGGTTGATTTCGCTAAATCAGTAGCCCTATACTGCAGTCGAGAAAAATTTGTAGAGGCTGAAGTGGGTCGCAGCCCCTATAAATACGATCTCGGCCGTGGCGTTTAGTCCCGGCCTTTTTTTGTTTATAGAAGATCTGCCAGGCTATTTCTTGTCCTCGATCTCATCAATGATCTTTGCATCATCAATGTTGGGATCCAGCCCCTCCTTGAATGCTTTTTCCGCTTCTGTGATGATTTCGCTAGTGGCATCAACGGCGGACTGCACAATATCTGTAGCCGTTCTGGTAAACACCCCACTTACATAAACCAGTTTACCTAGCAGGTTTAGTTCTTCGAACTTGATAATTTTGTGTTCGTCATCCGATTTGGCCATATGAGTGCCTTACGAGTACTTAGGTTGTCGAATCTCCCTCATTAGGGGTATCATCCTTTTTAGGAGGGGTTTTCCTTTTGGATGTTGTAGATCTCGATGTTGTTTTTTTAGGAGCCGTACTTCTTGGTTTTCTTTTGGGGGCCGCTTTCTTTTTGGGTTCCTCTTTCTTTTCTTCAGCCTTTTCTTCGGCTTTGTCCTTGTCCCCGTCTGCCATTTTGTTTATCTCGTCCCGGACAAAATGAGTCAGCGATTCTACACTATGAATGAGTAGAGAAAGCCCAGACTCTATTAAGAAAACAGCTTTTTCTTCTAGTTGCAAGTCATCAAACTCATTTCTTAGAGATCGATACTTCTGACCGTCTTTTTCTGTTTGTTCTGCCATGTTTTTTATACCAATACAACCTTAAGCGTTACGTTCAACAGATGTTTTAAAATGATCGTTAACGCTTAGTGTAGACGAGACTTTGTAATTCGTTGTTTCACAATAGGTTACTGTTTCGGGGCTTCGTAATGATTGAAACCACATCGCTTCCAATCATTATGCATCTAAAACAGGCATTTTGAGTTATTTTGGCTCTGCTTTTCTACATTCTGAAACAAGATTCTCTCTTGGAAGTGCAGATGTGACTCTAACAGGTCTATTGACCCATGCTAGAGGAAAACCCCATGAGCCTGATTTCCGATAAACACGTTTAACTTTTTCATCATTTGACAGAAGCAAAAGGCATAGTCATTCGATCAACAGGGAGCTGGTATGACGTCCAGCTTGATGATCGCGTTGTGCCTTCGAAGATACGTGGAAAGTTTCGATTGAGGGATGAAGGGGTCACCAATCCAATTGCCGTGGGTGATTATGTAGCTATTCGGTTAAATGAAGACGAAACAGGGCTGATCACCCACATTTTCCCACGCAAGAATAGATTAAGTAGAAGGGCTGCTGGGCGTAAAGTCGGTATGGAGCATGTCATTGTAGCGAATATTGACATGGCCTTTGTGATGCAAGCAGTCAACCTGCCCAAACCCAACTCCGGATTTATCGACCGATTTCTTGTGATGGCTGAGTACTTCGATCTCGAAGCTGGCATCATTCTGAATAAGGTTGACTTGATAGCAGAAGAGGATATTGAACCGCTAGAGGACTTGATTGTCCGTTACGAAGAGATTGGGTACCCTGTGATTCAGATTAGTGCTAAAACGGGAATAGGCACGGATGAATTAATGCGGTTAATGGATCAGAACGTGAATGTTCTCACGGGCCCTTCGGGTGTGGGCAAGTCGACCTTGTTGAACCATCTTGATCCTGAACTTAGCATCCCCACCCAACAAGTAAGCATAAAAACGAAGAAAGGGAGGCATACGACTACCAATGCGAGTCTTCATACTATAGGCCCGGGTACGTTCGTCGTTGACACGCCAGGTATTCGCGAGTTTGGGATTGTTGAAATTGAACCCGAAGACTTAGCCTATTACTTCCCAGAATTCCGCCCCTACTTCGATAAATGCCGCTTTCCTAACTGCACCCATGATCACGAACCCAGCTGTGCGGTTCGGGACGCCGTAGAACAGGACCAGATTCACCCTATGCGTTTCAGAAATTATCTGAACATACTTGATTCCCTGAAGATGGGCAATAAGGATGTTGGGAGGTGATTTAAGTACCGGGCGCTTGGGGTCTAGAGCCTGGAGGTTGGAGTAACTCCTCGATTCTTTTCTGATGCTCCATCTGCAAATCGACAACGTGTTGCTTGTAGTCTGCAATTTCCTTTCTCATATCCAGGACTAACTGCTCCAACTCATCATTATTGTCAAGCGTCATCTCGTCAACAAACACAGCATTTGCAAGCGAGAGCCCAAGCACCCCACCAATTATAACAGATAGAGCGAAATAGCTTCTTATAAAAACGAGCATCCCGGGAGTAATCTCTTCATTTAACGCAAGCTCATCCGGTATTTCATACCATCCTTCAATAGTAAAGACCTTGAACATGGAGTAGAAAGAGATGTAAGGGTCTCCGAAATACTCTGGAGCATATTTCGCGAACAGTCCATTGGCCCCCATCGCAGTGATCAAGTTCAAAATAAAGAGCACCAGGAAGATACCTACCGAAGCTTTTAGAGATCTTAAAATACCATTCCAGATGTGAGAGACATTTGGAATGAACCGCAGCATCCGAAAGAACCTAAGAAAGCGCCCCATTCTCAGGAAAAGAATGGCCTCTGCTCCCCTGAATTCACCTGGAAAAATCGGGTCTATGAGGGCAGGAATGCCCAACAAAACAATTGAAAAGTCAAACTTATTCCAGTTGTCTTTGATATAGGAGGGCCAACTCATTATGCCCACCTTTGCGAATACTTCTAGCACATAGTAAATCAAACAAGCCAGATCAAAGGTGTGTAATAATTCACCATAATGCGCATGAATGTTCGGAAACCCGTCCAACACAAGTGCAGCCGTATTAAGCACAATGATGGCTAGCACTACGGTTTCAGAAAACAGCCGTTTAAGCAACTTCTGCCTAAAAGAATCAGTGGGATTCAGTTCCATTTATATTGAGAGTCAAGAGTCCGGAGACATAGGTCCGGAGTCTGGAGATTGTAATAGTAAGCGAGAGTTAATAATACCGGGAAGATAGTGTAGAGGGAAGAATAAAAGAAGAGTCCGAAGCCCAATCACAAGGCTCCGGACTCTCTATTCTAAATTTCATCACAGACTCCGGACTATTGTCTCCGGACTCCGGACTCCCTATAACATCTCTTTTGCTACTTTAGCGATGTTTTCAGGTGTGAAGCCGAAGTGCTCGAAGAGGACTTGACCTGGGGCTGACTCGCCAAAGCGGTCAAGGCCAAACGCCTTGCCTTCATCTCCAATGTACCGATCCCATCCCATGGTAGCTCCTGCTTCCACTGATAGGCGGCGCTTAACGGTTGGAGGCAACACACTGTTTTTATAAGATTGGGGTTGCTCGTCGAACAAGTCGAGACATGGTGCACTCACCACACGTACAGCATGCCCGTCTGCACGAAGCTTTTCAGCAGCGCCAACGATAACACCCACTTCACTGCCACTGGCCATGAGGATGATATCTGGAGTACCATCTGAATCGCTTAACACATAGGCTCCTTTGAGCGCTCCCTCAGCAGAAGCATAGTTGCTTCGATCCAACGTAGGTACACCCTGACGGGTAAGCACAATGGCTGTTGGACGAGTCTGCTGCTGGATAGCTGCTCTCCAGGCTTGCGATACTTCGTTTGCATCACCAGGACGCATGACAAGAAGATTAGGAATCGCACGCAAAGAGGCCAGATGCTCAATGGGTTGGTGTGTTGGACCGTCTTCGCCTTGCCCAATCGAATCATGAGTTAGAACATAAATAACGGGCTGGCGCATGAGAGCGCTTAACCGTAGCGCAGGCCGCAGATAGTCACTGAAGATCAGGAATGTCGCACAGTAAGGACGTACACCGCCATGCAAGATCATCCCATTACAGATCGATGCCATGCCATGCTCGCGCACACCAAATCGGAAGTATCGGCCATGAGGCGTTTCCTTCTGGAAGTCGGTGCTTCCGTCGATTCCCGTCTTATTAGAGCCGGTCAGGTCAGCAGACCCACCCACCAGGTTAGGAATTACTGAGGCGATTGCATTAATAACTTTACCGCTTGAAGCTCGGGTAGCCATCTTGCTCCCTGCTTCAAACTCAGGAAGAGCCGATTCCCAATCTGCTGGAAACTCACCGCTCATCCATTGCTTAAATTTTGTTGCCAGTTCCGGATAAGCCTCAGCATACCGGGTAAAGAGCGCTGTCCACTCCGCTTCATCCTTCTGCCCTTCAACCACACATTCATCCATATGGGAACGTACAGAATCTGGTACCAGGAAGAACTCATCTTCTGGCCAATTCAGGTTTCTCTTTGTAAGTACAACCTCTTCAGGCCCCAACGGTGATCCGTGGATGCCAGCCGTTCCCTGCTTGTTAGGGCTGCCAAATCCAATGGTCGTTCGAACAACGATTAACGAAGGCTTATCGGTCACTCCTTTGGCAGTTTCAACTGCATTACTTAGAGCTTCAATATCATTGCCATCCTCAACATGCAATACATGCCAATCGTAGGCTTCAAATCGTTTGCCTACGTCCTCCGTAAAGGTAACATCGGTACTTCCATCTATCGATATATCGTTGTCATCGTACAGATAGATCAATTTACCTAAACCAAGATGCCCTGCAAGTGAGGCTGCTTCTTGCGCAACCCCTTCCATGACATCTCCATCAGAAACTATAGCATACGTGTAGTGATCAACAATCGGGAAATTCTCTTTATTGAACCGGGCAGCCAAAAAACGCTCTGCAATAGCCATCCCAACTCCATTTGCAAAGCCCTGTCCGAGAGGTCCGGTAGTGGTCTCAACCCCCCTGGTTTGAAAATTTTCAGGGTGACCAGGAGTTTTACTTCCGAGTTGCCGGAATTGCTTTAGCTCTTCAAGAGGTAAATCGTATCCCGTAAGATGCAGCATCGAATAAATAAGCATTGACCCATGCCCGGCAGATAAAACAAACCGGTCCCGATCATACCAATCAGGATTCTGGGGGTTATGCTTCATAAACTTCTTCCACAACACATAGGCCATCGGTGCGGCGCCCATCGGCAGGCCTGGATGTCCACTATTCGCCTTTTGAACGGCATCAACGGATAAGAACCGAATCGTATTTATGCTCAATTCGGTGATCGTACTTTCTTCTGTCACGACACTCATATATTTCTATGGGGTTAAGGGATGTAAATATCAACGAATCGCATACATACACCAATTAGATAGGAGGTGCATGGGTAGTCACAATTCTATCTTGCGTTCTTAGTCTCTAAGAAGTGCTAAAATAAGAGATGCTAAACGTAAGTTAAAGACCAAGAAGTTGATACCCTCAAACTCGCATCCTGGTGGGAGGTTGCATGGAGTCCGGAGACAAGAGTCCGGAGTCCGGGGTAGGTATAATGACTGGTTCTAACCCTCTTCGGACTATTGTCTCCGGACTCCGGACTCTAAAGAGCTTCCTCTATAAACTGAGCAATACACTCTTGAGATCGTGTGCCTATAAATTTACCATTGACAAGCACCGCTGGGACACTATTTAGACCTGTTTTGGCCGCATCCTGGCGGGTATCCATGACAACCTGCCGATAAAGTTGAGCTCGCAAGCGGCTGTTGAGTGTAGATACATCCATACCGATATCCGTTGCGATCCCGCGAATCTGGTCCAGAGGAAGCCCTCGCGTTTCCATTTTTGCCATCTGATGATCTAGCATTTCTTCGAACTTTCCTTGTTCTTTAGCTACATACATCGCTTCGATCTGAGGTAGCGAATGGCCTCCCAAAGCAAATGGCTTATACACAAAATGAACGCGATCCTTGTACTCTTCGATCAAGTTTTTCATGATCGGATGGAGTGCCTGGCAATGAGGACAGTTAGGATCGAAATACTCGATAACTGTTACACGAGAATCAGCCGGACCAACAGTTGGGTCCATTGAGTTGAGCAATTCCTTGTAATTTGGGTAGGGAGCATACCGTTCATCCAGTACACATTCCAAAGCAGCTTCTCCCGAAGGAATAGCTGAGCCATCCGTATTAGCGCTTGCGGGCTGGACTGTTGTAGCTGCTGCAGCAACTTCTGGCGTATCGGAGGCCTTGTTAGTAAACCAGGCATAGTCTCCGACCAGTAACACAGCCGCTATTACAGGGAGAATTGTATACAAGCGGGCAGGTTGAAGATTGTCTGTTGAAGCTTCTGATTGGTTCTTGGTAAACATATCAATCAACATCACCACAAACATGGTAGCAGCAATTCCAGCTGATGTCATACACAGCTTGCATGTTTCCTGGATAAGGCCTTCCTGAACAAATCCCATCTGCACGTTGACAAGATACATGGAGAAGAAGAATCCAAAGGCTATAAAACCGGCTCTGAGCCGCTTGAGCATTGGCAGGCGTTCGGAGGTGGCTCGCACAATCATAAACCCGGCAATGGCCAGCACGATGTAATACCCTATCCCCCAGTACACATTCGAAATGCCAAATAATTTACCGGCGTCGCTCTGGGCAACCAGGGCACAATCTGATTGTGCTGCACCACCAGCCGGCGGATTAAATCCCCAGCAACCCTGGCTAAACTGAACAATTTCCTGCTGAATCCACAGATGTACCGTAACCAAAACACCGATAATAGCCAGTACAAAAAGTGCACTATCAATTATAGGCCGGTATGTAGTAAAAGCGGATTGAAATAAAGATGACGAACTGCTCTGAGTGGAGGGTGATGAGCTAGCAGCTTTTTTACGTTGGTTACGTGTTTTGCGTGCCATTAATATAATTGAAGTTAAACTAAAAAAAGAAAGTGGCTAAATTTTAACGAAATATACTACGCTGTCATACGTATCAGGTTCGAATTTAGTGCATCGGATCGAGAAAAAGTGCCTATAGAAAAAGTGCCTACTACAAATAAATTGCCCTCCTCATGACTGCTCAAACGACAACGCCGGCGCGAATAACTAAAAAACAGGTCCCATGGCTTTATTCCAGGATCGCTCCTACACACGATATCCTTGCTTTTTTTGTTGAATCCAAAGCTCGTGAACGTGCTATCGAGTTAGCAGACATCTCTGAGGGAGAACGCATCCTGGAAGTAGCTGTGGGTACAGGGCTCTCCTTTCAATACGTTTTGCAGGAGAATACCACTGGATACAATACGGGTATCGACCTAACTCCTGCTATGCTCAAGAAAGCAAAAAAAAGGGCTAAACGAATAATAAGCCGTCACAAACTCCCCACGGACCATTATTCCCTTGAAATCGGAGATGCTTACGAACTCGGTTTTCCCGATGCACATTTTGACCTTGTCCTTAACAGTTACATGTTCGATTTGCTACCAGAGGACCACTTCGTACCCGTACTTAAAGAATTTCAACGGGTTTTAAAACCAGGAGGCCGGCTGATACAAATGAACATGACCCACGGCAAAAAATGGTATAACCAGCTTTGGGAAGGCCTTTACAGGATCCATCCAACCCTTCTAGGAGGTTGCCGTTGTATATCGACGGCAGATGCCATGCAACAAGCGGGATTCGTGAACGTCCGTAGAGAATATATCAGCCAATGGACTTTTCCATCAGAAGTCATCCGAAGCGAACGATCAGTATCTCATAAGTCATGAAGACGCTCCTCTTCATTATAGCGGCTCTGTTCTGCATCAGCGCATACCCTGGCGGGCCGCCAGCCAATAGCCATATCCTGGCGGAGACCATTAACGAGTACAGGCAATCCAAGGGATTGCGCCCTGTTAAATTGTCTCCCTATCTTATGGAAGTGGCTGAATTACATGTGCAGGACCTGGAGACGAATAACCCCGCTAAAGATGGCTGTAACCTACATAGTTGGTCTAAAGACCGGCGATGGACATCGTGTTGCTTCCGGCCTAATAATGAAAATGAGCCCTGTATGTGGAATAAGCCTCGAGAGATCTCATTCAACAAATACAGGGCTAATGGTTACGAAATTGCTGCCTGGTCCAGCCGAACTATGACACCAGAATATGCACTAAACCTTTGGATCAAAAGTGACGGCCACCATGCAGTTATTCTGAACAAAGGCCTATGGGGAGCTGCCCACTGGAAATCTATGGGCGTCGCTATGTCTGAACATCATGCCGTTGTTTGGTTTGGGGAGCAATAATGTACGTGAGTTACAATCTCAAATCGCTAATATTTGTATCTGAAATATTGGAATAAATTAAATTGTGCATCCTGCTCTTGACATCGGGTACAAGATGCGGATCCAATTTCTGAGAATCCTCACCTCGTTTTTTCAACATATAATCCCCGTCCCGCGTCTCGATTAAAATCATTTCACACACTCCATTGTGACGCAATACCTGGCGCATGTCTCCATTTTCAGATTGGTAAACAAGCAGTGTGTAGTCGGTCGCTTTATTATGGCTAAAGGTGACCAGATCTTCGTTTTCATGTACAGTACGGCTTGATGTACATCCTGAAAAAACACAAAAGGCGAGTAACAAAACCGGAAGGAATCTACGCATAGAATATTGTGATAGACGTTTAATGACTTAAGATTGTCAAAACCAGTCGATAAATTGGTAGGGTACCAACAAACGTGGGGTATATCGGGTGTGCAACATGCAAGACTAATTGCGCGTAATTACAACAAGGCAAACCCGTTTGAGAAGGTATCGGCAGATTTCCGATCCACTTAAACGCTTGGTATCTTCTTCATCCTTTCATTGAATTGAAGGCATCGGGTGTTGCAATCCGGGTAAAACGGTATTATCTTTCCGCCATGAGAACAAGCTCTGTACATACCATTCATACTACGCACGGTCTTTGGTGGCGCACTACGCGAGCCAGAGCCTATACCATGCGTGCATAATTGTACAGCATCTATTTATAAATTTTCCGGTTTAGGCCCGCTGCTCGCAACGTAAGTAGCGGGCTTTTTTAGTTTATACCAAAATCGATGACATATTCAGAATTTCAGGCACTTGTTACACAACATAGGACACACCCTGAGCGAAAAATCATATTGCCGATTACAAAACGGTGTAGTGCTGATCTCTTGACACCGGTATCCGCTTTTCTAGCGATGCGTACTGAAGGGATGTGTAGTTTTCTGCTAGAGAGTGTAGAAGGGGGCGAAAAAATGGCCAGGTACTCCTTCCTTGGCACAAACCCCTTTCTCATTCTTGAGGCCGAAGGTGAATCTGTGCGATATATAAGCAAAAGAGATTCGATCCCTCTGCCTCTCCCCCCTTCAAACGAGAATATCTATGATGCGCTCCGTTTCTTGCTAGACTGCTATGAGGAGATCAAGCTGCCCCACACCCCGCGCCTTACTGGTGGCGCCGTTGGGTTTATGGGATATGACACAATCCAACTCGTAGAACGTGTTCCTCCTCCTCCTCCAGACACACTACATCTCCCCGATGCATCCTGGTGTTTTTATGATACAGTAGTCGCTTTTGATCACGTGAAGCACCAGATCGTTCTCATGGCATCGGTTTTTATTACTGATGAAACGGACCTTGAGGAGGCCTACAACGAAGCGCAATCCAGAATCCGGGCTTTAGAAGAAACTTTCAGGGATCCGATTCGCCCTTCCCCCGAACCCGTTGTACTCAAAGATGCTGACCTGCAATCAAACATAGCCAAAGAGCACTTTGAAGCTGCTGTCGACCAGGGAAAAAAGTATATCTACGAAGGCGATATCTTCCAGGTGGTCCTGTCGCAACGGTTTGAGCTTGCCTTCGAGGGCGATCATTTTAACCTGTACAGGGCATTACGGCAGGTTAACCCGTCTCCTTACCTGTTCTATATCGACTATGTAGACTATACGCTTGTTGGATCATCGCCAGAGGTCCTCGTACGGGTGGAAAACGGAGATGCAGAAGTTCTCCCCATCGCTGGTACTCGTAAACGAGGTGAAACAATCGAAGAAGACGAAGCCCTCGAGAAAGAGTTGCTTCAGGATCCTAAGGAACGAGCCGAGCATTTGATGCTCGTCGATTTGGGCCGCAACGATCTAGGACGAGTGTGTACGTTTAATTCTGTGACTGTAAATAAATACGCATATGTCGAGCGGTACTCGCATGTAATGCATATCGTCTCATCGGTCATCGGGAAAGTCAAGGCCGGCCAGAGTCCTATCGATGTGCTGGCTGCTTGTTTTCCTGCAGGTACCGTGAGTGGCGCCCCCAAAGTACGGGCGATGGAAATTATTGCAGAATTGGAAACAACAAAACGAGGTATTTACTCGGGCGCTGTTGGATACCTCGATTTTTCTGGAAACATGGACACGTGCATCGCGATTCGCACAATGGTTGTCCGGGAAAACAGAGTATACATCCAGGCGGGAGCCGGCATCGTTGCCGACAGCTCCCCTCCTCTCGAATTCGAAGAAACTGAAAACAAAGCCCGTGCCCTTAAGCAGGCCCTGTTAATGGCCGGAGCGGATTTGCTTTAGGAGTCCGGAGAGGGCACCAAAGAAACTACATAAACATATTTGTAACAATACACTTCGGACTCCGGACTATTGTCTCCGGACTCCGGACAAAAAAACAAACCAATGCAAACCTCATCTTCCGATAATACAGCAATAAATGTAGCTGACGAAGCAGCGACGGTGGTGGTGTCTGGTATTCAGCCTTCGGGTATTTTGCATATCGGAAACTATTTCGGCGCCCTAAGGCAACACATAAAATTGCACACGCAGCATGAAGCGTACTACTTCATTGTGAATTACCATGCTCTTACTTCCCTGAAGGATGCGGAAGCGATGAAGCAATACACCCTTGATGTAGCACTTGATTACCTTGCGCTGGGATTTGATCCAGAAAAAGCGACTCTTTTCGTCCAGAGCGACGTCCCGCAAGTAACAGAGCTAGCATGGATTTTCTACAACCTGACGCCGGTCTCACAACTCGAAAAAGGAGTTTCTTATAAAGACAAAATTGCTCAAGGCCTCTCGCCGAATGCGGGATTATTAAACTATCCTGTCCTTCAGGCGGCAGATATCCTGATCTACGGCGGTTCTCTCGTTCCTGTCGGAGCAGATCAAAAGCAGCATATTGAAATCACTCGAGACCTCGCGCAGCGATTCAATCAAACCTTCTGTCCTGAAGGAGATCCTGTTTTTCCCGTCCCTGAGCCCTATATCCTCGACGAAGTATCGGTCGTTCCTGGTGTCGATGGACGTAAGATGTCCAAAAGTTATGGCAACACGATTGGCATTTTTGAAGAGGGCAAGCCCCTCAAGAAAAAGGTCATGCGAATAGTAACCGACTCGACGCCCGTTGAGGATCCCAAAGATCCTGAAAAAGACAACGTCTTCGCCCTGATCAAGCTGTTCGCTGATGAGGCTTCGAAAGAGCGCATTGAGAAAGCGTATCTTGAAGGGGGCTATGGGTATGGCCATGCCAAGAAAGAACTGCTCGGTTTCATCAATGAGTATTTTGCAGAAGCTCGAGAGCGAAGGCACGATTTATCCGACCGCATGGATTACGTGATGGACGTGCTGCATGAAGGCGGGAAACGAGCTAGGGAAAAGGCAGAATCCTACATGGAACGTGTTCGTGAATGCACTGGCCTCATCACTACTAAACGATAATTTGCATGATTCTCGTAATAGATAACTACGACTCATTTACGTATAACCTGGTTCATTTGATCGGTGCTTTCACGAGCAACATCAAAGTCATCAGGAACGATGTGATGTCTGCAAACGAAGCCCTGAAGTTTCAACCGGAAGGAATCGTCATTTCACCAGGGCCGGGCCGGCCGGCTGATGCGGGGATCACCAAAGAAGTCATTTCTCTGGCTGCTGAAAAAAGACTCCCCCTTCTTGGCGTTTGCCTGGGCCATCAGGCTATTGGTGAAGTATTTGGCGGTGAGGTTACCTATGCCCCCACCCTGATGCATGGAAAGACCAGTACCATTGACCACGATGGCCGAACGATATTCAAAAATATCGACAATGGGTTTACAGCTACCCGGTATCACTCCCTGGTTGTGGGCCGCGATACCCTCCCAGACATCTTGGAGATTTCAGCCACCACTCCAGACGGTGTTATCATGGGGCTTCGTCACAGGCAATTGCCGATCGAAGGCATCCAGTTTCACCCTGAAAGCGTGTTGACTGAACCAGGGCCTCAGCTAATCAAAAATTGGTTGAAGTCGACGCGGGTAGTGACAACACAAGACCTTATTGCACCCCCACCTATCCACCTGACATGAACGAATTTTTACGAATCCTCTCCGCAGGCGAGACGCTAACGGTTGAGCAGGCCGAGCAAGCGATGCATTTGCTTATGAAAGGCGATGCTGATCCCATTGAAATAGCTGGTTTTTTAATGGCTTTACGCTCACGGGGTGAAACCCTCGATGAATTGGTCGGCTTTACCCGCATCATGCGTGAGTACGCCGTCCCTGTATCGTGTTCTGATCCCCATGCTATCGACCTATGCGGTACAGGGGGTGATCAGAGCGGTACCTTTAATATTTCAACCACCGCAGCCATCGTTTGCGCGGGTGCAGGTGTAACAGTAGCAAAACATGGCAACCGCTCGATTTCATCAAAGAGTGGTTCAGCCGATGTCCTCAAGGCCCTCGGTGTAGAAATTGAACTGGGGAGAGAAGGGGTTGAGTATTGCCTGGAAAAAGCAGGCATTGCGTTTATCTTCGCTCCCTTCTTCCACCCTGCTCTTAAGTACGTCATGCCTGTCCGCCGCACATTACGGACGCGCACCTTTTTCAACATTTTAGGACCGCTTTGCAACCCGGCAAAAGTCCAACGCCAGCTGGTAGGTGCCTTCAGCAAAGAAGTTGCACAAACAATGGCTGAGATACTCGCCAAGTTAGAGGCTACGCATGTTGTAGCCGTCCATTCAAGAGACGGACTCGATGAGTGCTCCCTCTCGGCGTCAACCGATGCGTTTGTATTCAAAGAAAATACGCCCTCTGTTGAATTGAAAACGATACGCCCTGAGCAGTTCAGATTGCAAACCGCCCCTCTTGAAGAATTAAAAGGAGACACGGCAGTAGAAAATGCGGCAATACTTACCCGCATTCTTAATGGTGAACCGGGTGCCCCCAGGGACATAGTACTCCTTAATGCAACCCATGCATTGCATACGAGCGGACGATTTGAATCTCTGCACGATTGTTTTACAGCCGCAGTGGAGAGTATCGATTCAGGCAAAGCCCGAGCTGCGCTGGAAACGTTGATAGAAGCGTCCAACAAAGCGCCAGTTCATAAAGGGTAGCCCGATGAGTATACTTGACAAGATTGTAGACGATACGCGGGCACTTTTAGACAAGCGTAAGGTGGACGTACCACGTTCTTCCCTCGAATCCCAGCCTCTTTACACTGCTCCTACGCGAAGCTTCTTTGATGCGTTAAATACATCCTCATTAGCATTTATTACTGAGGTAAAAAAAGCATCTCCCTCAAAAGGAGTTATCAGGGAAGATTTTGATCCTCCCTGGATAGCACAGCGGTATTCTGAATCAGGCACGCAAGCTATCTCTGTTCTCACAGAACCTCTTCATTTTCAAGGAGCCCTTCAGTACCTGACAGATATCCGGCAGGAGACTTCCTGCCCGCTCCTGAGAAAGGATTTTATCATTGACGAATACCAGTTGCATGAGGCCCGTGCTTTTGGTGCAGATGCCGTCCTGCTCATTGCAGCAATCTTGGATAAACAACAATTATTTGACCTGCATCAGGCAGCTAATGCCCTTGGGCTGGACTGCCTTGTAGAGTTATATGCTGCTGAAGAAATTGGCAAAATAGACTTTGACCAGGTGCGTATTCTAGGGGTCAACAATAGAGACCTTCGCACCTTCGAGGTAGACCTCACACATTCCACGCGTGTTTTTGAACAGTGCCCTGATGGGGTAATAAAAGTGTCTGAGAGTGGGATTTATTCAGTTGAAGATCTCCATTACTTACGGCAGCACAAGGCCGATGCAGTGCTTATCGGAGAATCGCTTATGCGTGCCCCCGACCCCGGAGAGAAATTAAACACGCTCATTAAAGGCCTTCAAGGGAAAGAGCAAGACGAATCTAACATAGAACATCACGCATGAACGAGACATCAACCAAATTAAAGATTTGTGGCATTACGTCTCTTGCCGACGCCCGGTACTGCGCAGGTGCAGGGGTAGACTACCTGGGATTTATTCAATACAAGGACAGTCCACGTTATATCGAGCCTGCCCAGGCTAAAGAAATTATTGGATGGCTGTATGGCCCAGAACCAGTTGGCGTTTTTGTAAACGAAACGGCCTCTGGCATTAACCAGACAATCACTGAGGTGGGTTTCACTCATGCTCAAATCCATGGAGAATACGAGCCTGCTTTTTTCAAAGATATCACCGCAAAAACCATAAAGGCCGTATCCATCCACCCTCATACTACACCCGAAGAACTCCAGGCCCACTTTTCGAGATATGCTGATAGTGTCGACTACTTCCTCCTGGACACCGCCAAGGCGGGCCTGTGGGGTGGAACAGGCACATCATTTAACTGGGACGTAGCCAAAGAAATAGTTCAAGACTACCCAACCTTTATTGCTGGTGGGATTAATGCATCAAATATCCTACAGGTTATTGAAGCCCTTCATCCCTATGCCGTTGACCTGGCCAGTGGCGTTGAGGAGTCACCTGGTGTAAAAGATTTTGACAAACTGGCGGATTTATTCGACGCCTTTCAGTCGCTTAATACTTAAAAACAATGATTGTAGAAGAAACTCAATCTTTCACGTATTCAGCCCCGGATCATACAGGCCACTTTGGTCCTTATGGGGGCACCTTTGTACCTGAAATTCTCATTCCCGCTCTGGAAGAGCTTAAACAAGCCTATAAGGAAGCCCAGCAGGACGAGTCGTTTCAGGAAACTTTTCGTTCGTTATTGCGCGATTATGTTGGCCGGCCAACCGCTTTAACCTTTGCCAACAGACTAACCGAATACTACGGCGGGCCAAAGATCTACTTAAAACGAGAGGATCTCTGCCACACGGGCGCTCACAAAATCAACAATACGATCGGGCAAATACTGTTGGCTCGAAAGATGGGTAAAACCAGGATTATTGCTGAAACAGGAGCCGGGCAGCATGGTGTAGCAACTGCCACTGTCTGTGCAAAATTTGGTATGGAGTGCGTTGTCTACATGGGCGCTGAGGATACGGATCGGCAAGAACTGAATGTCCGCCGCATGCAGTTACTCGGCGCAGAAGTTCGCCCCGTAACAAGCGGCAGCCAGACCCTAAAGGATGCAACCAACGAAGCGATCCGTGATTGGGTTACCAACGTCCAGGACACCTTTTATATCATCGGATCGGTTGTAGGCCCCCATCCCTACCCCATGATGGTGCGCAATTTCCACTGCGTCATCGGTGAGGAAACGCGAGCACAACTTCTCGAACAAGAAGGTAGAGAAACGCCTGACGCCGTAGTTGCATGCGTAGGCGGTGGTTCAAATGCCATGGGGATCTTTTATCCTTTTATAAATGACAAACACGTTGCCATTCATGGTGCAGAAGCTGCTGGTGAGGGCCTTAACGGCAAACACGCAGCCACCCTAACCAAAGGATCGCCCGGCATTTTGCATGGAGCAATGAGCTACCTTCTGCATGATGCAGACGGACAGATACAGCTTGCGCACTCGATCTCCGCCGGATTGGACTACCCCGGTGTCGGCCCCGAGCATTCCTACTTAAAGGATCTCGATCGCGTTCAATACCATGCTGTAGATGACAAGGAGGCGCTGGCCGGCGTTAAACTGCTGTCTCGCCTGGAAGGCATCATCCCAGCGCTTGAAACTGCCCATGCCATGGCCGTTCTCCCCAAGCTCGTCAATGAATACTCTTCGGAAGCCATTATCGTCATGAACTGTTCCGGCCGAGGTGACAAGGACATGGGGACTATTACAAAGCATATGTTTTAATGAGTCCGGAGACAGTAGTCCGAAGTCCTGAGCCTTTTTCACTCCGGACTCCGGACTCCGGACTCCGGACTAAGAACCAAACAACCGTGACTCCAACAACTATACGCCAAACACTGCACTCACTGAAATCCCGGGGCGAAAAAGCCATGGGGATCTTCCTGACCAATGGGTTTCCTACGAAAGAGGCCACACTCCCTCTTTTGCAAGCCATTGACCAGGGAGGAGCAGATTTTATCGAGTTAGGCATGCCTTTCAGTGACCCATTGGCAGAAGGGCTGCCCATTCAACATTCAAGTGAAATTGCGCTTCGGAACGGCATTTCAATGAGAGACGCTTTTTCTGTATCCGCTGCTTTTAAGAAGCAAAGCGATACGCCATTGCTGCTAATGGGGTACATTAATCCCGTTTATCGGTATGGAATCAGCAACTTTTGCCGGGATGCGCACTCTTCTGGTGTAAATGGACTCATTTTACCGGATCTTCCTCCTGAAGAAAGTGAAATGATTCGAGAAGCAGCGTATAAGCACAATCTTGATCTCGTTTTTTTGATCGCCCCCAATACCCCGGACGATCGGATCCGTGAAACGGATGAGCTAGCCACTGCGTTTGTATACGCTGTTTCTATGACTGGGCTTACGGGTACTACCATTAACTCCAAAGATGCTGCATCTGAATATCTCGAACGCGCTCAAAACATCGTTCAAAACAACCCGCTGCTGGTTGGTTTTGGGATTAAGTCGTACGAGGACGCAATGAAACTGTCTCGTCATACAGACGGATTCATTGTTGGATCAGCAGTAATTAAAGCCATTGAAGCACTTTGGAACAATGAACAGGTATCTTTGGACAACAAGTTACAAAGCGTTCGCAACCTGATCGCGTCGCTCAAGTATGGTGAACAAGCCTCAGTAGCATAACTCACTAACCCACAGTTGAATAGAATCCCTCAATGCAAACATCGAACATCACGTATTCTCACCCTGCCACTGTTTTATTACTGACACTGTGTATTGCTTTTGTTTTCCTGAGTGGATGCGGAGAAGTGCAAAGCTACAAACCGCAAGCTGTAGGCCCTGAAGGGAAAATGACGGTTTTGATCGATTCAGCTCAATGGAATGGTTCGGTTGGAGAACACTTACGGGAAGCACTCGGAGGCCCCATATACACCCTCCCTGCCCCAGAACCCATGTTCGACATTACCCGGGGTGCAATTACATCCCAAAGAGCGTTTGACCTCATCAAGCGTCAAAAAAATGTAGTTATCGTTGCTCCACTGAGTGATACAACAACCATTGCGCAATTTATTTCGAACCGGCTTGATGAAGGTGCGAGAGAGATGGTCAACTCTGGCGTCAGTGCGTTTATTCCCCGAGATGACCTGTGGAGCCGCGATCAACTTGTGGCTTATGTAACTGCTGCCACACCGGAAGAACTGGCTGGCGCCATTCAAGAGCGCTCTCAAGACCTCCAGTACGAGTTTAACAAAAAAACCAGAGAGCGCCTGCATAAAGACATGTTCGAGAAAGGCCGGCAATTTGAACTCGAGCAGGTGTTAATGGACAAGTACAACTTCGCAGTGAATGTACAGCATGATTACCTCATTGCAGAGGACACCACGAACTTCGTTCTAATGCGCCGTATTATTTCGTCAGAGTCCTGGAGAAGCCTCTTTGTTTATTTTGAGGAAAACGCAAACCCCAATGATCTGACTGCAGAGTGGGTATACACAAGACGGGATTCCCTTTCTAAACTATACATGCAGGGCAACGTCATAGGGTACGCTCAGATCGACCGCCGCCGGCCATTAACAACAGAAAACATCGACTTCCTGGGCAAATACGGGTTTGAATCCCGCGGCTTATGGCATATGGTTGCTGAATCAGAAGACGGCTTTGAACCACTCGGAATGGGCGGCCCTTTTCTCAGTTATGCGTTTTATGACGAAGAAAGCGGGCGCAACTACCTCATCGATGGGATGATCTTCGCTCCAAACTACCCGAAACGCGAATTCCTCAGGCAACTGGAGGTTATCGCGTATACATTCCGCTCGGCAGATCCCAGTAGTGCAAACGATTTAGCAACTGCCGCTGAGCAATAAATTACCTATTACTACTAACTCACCTTTAACATAAACGACTCCATGTCAGCAATGAATGAACCAGGCACCCTGGTTTCTAGCAATACCTCTTCAGACACAGACTCACCAATCCTCAAACTCGGCCTCCCCAAAGGCAGCCTCCAAGAAGCTACCTTTGAACTCATGAGCCGAGCAAGTTTTCATTTCAAGGTAGGGCATCGATCCTACCTTCCTTCTATTGATGATGAGCACCTCTCTGCTATGCTGGTACGGGCTCAGGAGATGGCCACGTATGTAGAGGACGGAGTTTTTGATGCAGGCATTACTGGGAAAGACTGGGTCATGGAAACGAACTCGGACGTCGTCCCAGTCGCTGACTTAATTTACTCCAAGAGCAGCATGCGTCCGGTACGATGGGTCCTTGCAGCGCCAGAAAATGGGGATATCAATAGTGTAAAAGATCTTGAAGGGAAGCGCATTGCTACAGAAGTTGTAAACATCACCAAAAACTGGCTCAAAGAGCAAGGTGTTAATGCCGAAGTAGAATTCTCCTGGGGTGCAACCGAAGTAAAATGTCCTGATCTTGTCGACGCAATTGTTGAAGTAACCGAAACCGGAAACTCTCTACGAGCCAATAAGCTCAAGATTGTAGAGGTACTCATGGAATCGAATACTCAGTTAATTGCAAATAAATCCGCGTGGAACGATCCCTGGAAACGACATAAAATTGAGAATATTGCTATGTTACTGGAGGGAGCAATCCGGGCAGAGGGCCGCGTAGGCCTGAAAATGAACGCTCGAAAGGAAGATGTTGCTAACATCGTCCGGCTGCTTCCCGCATTACGCATGCCAACGGTAGCCCCACTTGCGTTTGGTGATGACTGGGTCGCTATAGAAACAGTGGTCGAAGACCGCCAGGTTAGAAACCTTATTCCAGAACTCAAGAGAAACGGCGCCGAAGGGATAATTGAATTTCAATTGAACAAGATCATTCCTTGATGCACGGTTTATGGAGTAACCTTTTTAAAGGCTCGAGCTCTCGTGACGACAATCGAGTCCTATTGAAAAACACTAAAATCTTTACCACACTATCCAAACGGCAACTGGATAGTGTGGATCGTATTGTTTACAAGCGATTCTTTGAAGCAGGTGAGCCCGTTTTTCAGCAGGGAGACCCTGGAATTGGCATGTACATTATCGAAAGCGGGGTGATATGCATTGCACAGATGCCGGATGAACATGTACTTGCTGAACTAAAGGCCGGCGATTTTTTTGGAGAAATAGCTCTTCTGAATGAAACGCCCAGATCGGCCAGTGCGATTGCAAAAACAGATTGCTCACTACTCTGTGTTAGCCAGCCCGACTTATTAGGGCTCTTTAAACGAGATCCCAAATTGGGTGTCAAAGTACTCACAGCACTTTCTCAAATTACCGGACAACGAGTTATTCAGCTAGACCAGGACATCCTTAACCTACACCATCAACTTGAGCAGCTATCTACGAACGGAAACGGTTCAACAGTCGAACATCAGAAAGAGACGTGATTCTCCAAATTGGATCCGCATCACCTTCTTTTTGCTGCTTGGCGCCCTCGCGATGCTGGCTATGTATCAACTATCTGATATTCTTCAGTTGGTTGTTCTGGCTGCTCTCTTTTCGTACTTGCTGGATCCAGCTGTCACCTGGGTTGAATCCTGGGGGATAAACAGAAGCCTGGCAACGCTTGCCATGTTCCTCTTCATTTCCGTGGTACTCACCTTTACCCTGTTCTTCCTTCTCCCTGTTGCTATCGAACAATTATCCCAGTTGCAAACAGGACCCATCATCGATCAATTGGAGATTGTAATCGCCGACCTGCAGAGCCGTATTGAAGTCCCCCTCGCTCAAGTAGGTATTAACGACCTGGACCTGCTAACATCTTTCAAAACATACGTCACGAACTTTCTCAGGGACACCATCAATTACGTGCCTAACGTATTGGCCATGCTCAGTAATTTCTTGCTGATTCCCTTTATGATGTTCTTTATCATTAAAGATGGCAACACGATCAAAAAAGGCTTTATTGGAATGGTACCCAATCGCTACTTTGAGTTCTCCTTAAACGTTCTCCAAAAGATGGACTTGCAGTTGGGTAATTATTTGAGAGGCCAGTTTTTAATTGCATTTATCGATGGTACCATCATTACTACCGCCTTATGGTTGCTGGGCGTCGATTTTTTCCTGGTAATTGGTCCTATTGCCGGGCTTGCAAACCTGATTCCGTATGTGGGCCCTTTTATTGGACTCATCCCTGCCCTATTAGGATCAATACTGTCTACCGGAAACTTCGATACTATTCCGGCTATCATTATTCTATTCTTGTGCGTTCAATTGCTTGACAGTTCATTTATGCAGCCATTAATTCTAGCAAAGAACGTAGAACTTCATCCTTTAGCAGTCTTACTTGCTATATTGGTTGGTGGCAAACTCTTTGGTATTATTGGTTTGCTTATGGCAGTACCCTTTACCGCTATCCTGAAAGTAATTATCCAGGAAACGATTACTAATATGCGCCGCTATCATCTATCGTAAAATCATGGCCCGACGATCACTCCTCCTGCTCACCCTGACATCAGCGCTTATGATTAGCGCCGGCTGCACTCCTTCTCCCTCAGAGGAAACCGATGTTGGATTGGTGCCAGACAGCATTATGGCCGAGCTATTCATCGAATTCCACCTGATGGAAGCCCGCAGTGATCTTTTTCAAGAAGATGTGATCCTATTTCGAGATTCAGTCTTCCGCCATTACAACGTAGACACCTCCGCCTACGAAAAAACCATGCAATACTACTCCGACAACCCCGAAATCTACATGGAAGTCTACTCCGGAGCCCTGGATAGACTGAGTGATGAGAGGTATCGGTAGTGCAAAGTGCAAAGTGCAAAGTGCAAAGTGCAAAGTGCAAAGTGCAAAGTGATTGTACGCTCAATAGTCCAAGAACATTGCACCCTGCACTTTGCACCCGTGTTTAAAGACCTAGTCTTTAAACACTTCCCCCCCTTTCATCACAAACGACACCTCCCTCATCACCGTAATATCTTCGAGCGGGTTTCTTGGGACGGCTACTACGTCGGCGAATTTGCCGGGCTCTAGGGTGCCAAGGTTGTCGAGTTGGCCTAGCAGATCGGCGGCATTATACGTGGCGGTTTTAAGGATCTCCATGACGGGCATTCCTGCTTCTTCCATGTATATAAACTCATAGGCATTCCTACCGTGCTTGAATACACCTGCATCAGTGCCAAAAGCAATGGGTACTCCCGCGCGGTACGCTTTCTCGAACGTGGATTGAATAATGGGGCCGATTTCCAATGCCTTCTTTGTCACTACAGGCACATAATAGCCCTCGATCTTCGCTGAATCAGCAACACTTCGGCCGGCGGTAATGGTAGGTACGTAATAGGTACCGCGTTCTTTCATCAGTTCCATTGTCTCTTCGCTCATATAGGTCCCGTGTTCAATCGACGAGACGCCGGCACGAACAGCACGCTGCATCCCTTCATCTCCGTGCGCGTGAGCGGCTACTTTAAGACCAAATCCACTCGCTACATCGACAATAGCCTCGATTTCATCTTCAAAGAACTGAGGGGCAGATCCATCTCTGGCGATGGAGAGCACGCCACCTGTTGCAGTAATTTTAATCAAATCGGCACCACGTTTTATAGCAAGACGGGTCCCTTTCCGAGCTTCGTCTACTCCATCAACTACGCCCTGTTCAATACCTGGTACGGCAAGGATGTCTTCTCTTGCCCCATTAGTTCGGTCTCCATGGCCCCCCATGATGGCAAGTCCACCGGCAACAAATAAACGCGGACCAGGCACAATACCCCTGTTGATAGCATCTCTCAAGGCATTATCGACTTCGTAATATCCTCCTACATTCCGGATGGTGGTGAATCCTGCCATTAAGGTCGTGCGGGCGTATTGTGTCGCCTGCAATGCCGTGTAAGGGGCTGAGACTGTAAATCGGTCGAGGTAGGCATTTTTACGGGACTCACCAGAAATGTGGGTGTGCGAATCTATCCATCCAGGCATGACATATTGATCCTTGAGGTCGATGATGTTATCACCAGACGTATAGCCTTCATCAACACGCACGATGCGGCCATTTTCAACAACCAGGGTTCGCTCAGGCATGGGATCCATGGACACACCAGGGTCGAGGAGCACACCGCAGTGAACAAAGGTCTGGTTCTGAGCGGACAAGGACAGGGTAAACAGCAGTGTTGTAAGGAGAGCGTAAAAGAACTTCATGCTACACGCAATAAATATGTGGGGTATACAAATGTGAAGCTTGGGATTTACAAGGAAAATCGATTCAATGTAAATGGGGTCACCGCAAACTGTAAGCAATTTGCACTCAAATTACTTAAAAAACCAGTATGTATTTAAGATTGTGGCTTCCACTCCTCAAGGAAGTGTAGTGCTTTTGCTGTTAAGCCGTAGAAAATAGTGTCTTCAATCGTGGCAGAAATGTACTCCTCTTGGAGTAACCACCGTGTGTATCCTTCTACTTTCGACCTACTTATGCCAAGATGAGAACTCCAACCTTCCGCTTGAATCCCCTCCTCAATGGCTTGAAGTAATTGGCGAAGTACCGGTTCATCATCCGGTGTAATTACCACGGCTTCATGGCGCCCCAGGCAAATATCACATTTGCCACATCGATCTGGGCTTGATTGCCCAAAATATTTAAGGATGAATTGCCGGCGGCAAGTAACAGAATGTATATACCGCTTTATGTCTTTTAACCGGTTCTGCGCTCTCTTCTTGGCTGTTCTTAGCCGAGAATGGTCCAACAATAACCGGCTAACACGCTCCGATTGCAAGAAAACGCGCTGTTGTGAACCTGGAGAAAGCCACATCACGAGCTCCCGGCTCTGCAAAAAATCAAAATGCTTTCCAAGCTCGGTTTGCTCAATACCTGACTTACGGGCTATATCTACCAGTGAAACATCCCACCATTCTGCAAAAGCATCAACGGGTACCGTACGCAACAAAGCATCAACAAATCGTGCTATTTCCGGATTTTGAACCTGCTTGCCAAAAGCTCGAATCACCGAAACGGGTTGCATGAACTTCAACTGCGCCTTTTGCCGCATCATAGGGACATAGCTACATACTTCCTGGCGAGCTAGTTGCTCAACGGCTGCTTTGATTTGCGGCTTTCGTAATCCAGTAAGGTGTTCAAGAGAAGCGTAATGAATAGGAAGGGGATGCTCAGGAAAATCGCCGAGAGGTATCTGAGATAGATTGCACAACCCATCATAAACCGCCTGCATCTCTTTACCCGATGGATGACTATCGTCGATGAGTGCCTGCTGAATCGTTTCATCTTCCTCACGATAGAGCAATATGGCATGACTTCGTTGTCCGTCTCTCCCTGCCCGGCCCGCTTCCTGGTAATATGCCTCAAGAGCTGCCGGCATATCTACATGAATCACGAAACGCACATCGGCTTTGTCGATACCCATCCCAAAAGCGTTTGTGGCCACCATAACCCTTCTTTCCCCTTCTAGCCAGGCAGCTGCTTCCCGTTCGCGGCGTACCGGACTCATACCCCCATGGTACACCGAAACGGACTCTCCCATTTTCTCAGCCCATTCGCCCCAGTCTTCAACAGCTTTTCGGGTCGACGCATAAATGATCCCTACTCCTTTCACCCCTTTGAATACATCTTTAACCTTTGAGCGTTTGTTGGGAGTAGAGAAGATCGACCATGTTAAATTGGGCCGATCGAACCCCTGAATACACTCATACGGACTGTTCAATTCAAGATGATTCCGAATGTCATCCTGGACAAGCGGGGTTGCTGTAGCTGTAAATGCTGCAAAAGGGACGGACGTTGAGAGTAACGATCGAATTTCTGGGATGCGTAAATATGCCGGCCTAAAGTTCAATCCCCATTCGCTAATGCAATGGGCTTCATCTATGGCTACAAGGGAGATATTCAGGCGATCAGCGCGAGCCCTAAACGTATCACTATGGACACGCTCAGGGGCCATATAGACCAGCTTATAGCGCCCAAATTCAATGTCCGTCCAAGCCTGATCAATTTGCCTGCCTGAATAGGAGCTATTGATGCATATCGCATCAATGCCAAGTTGCTGCAGGCGCTGAACCTGGTCCTGCATCAAGGCAATCAGTGGAGAAATTACGAGGGTTACTCCTTCTAGCAGAAGAGCGGGTACCTGGTAGCACAAGGATTTTCCGCCCCCAGTGGGCAATACGGCAAACACGTCTCTCCCAGACATGATCTTTTCAATAATGTCTGCCTGCCCTTCCCTGAACGTATCAAACCCCCAGTACTTCCGAAGAAGCGCCCGCGCCTTGACGTTGATTCCTTCTTTATCCATACGGGGAACTCCCCCCAATTGAAAATCTACAAACCAATCCCAGAAACCTTCTAGTTCTACAACCTAACCATGCCCACCGTCTCCATCATCATTGTCACCTGGAACGCACTGCCTCTTCTAAAGCAATGCCTCCCTTCAGTGATTGCAACCAACCATGATTCATTTGAAATCATCCTGGCTGACAATGCATCCGAAGATGGATCCGCTGAGTGGGTTAAGAAAACGTACCCGGATGTCAGGGTAGTGACACACCCTGAAAACTGGGCCTTCTGCCGCGGCAATAACGAAGCAATCCCTCACGCCCGCGGTAAGTATATCGTGTTACTCAATAACGACGTAGAAGTTACTCCAGGCTGGTTAACTCCATTGGTGGAGTCTATGGACCAGGATCCACTGGTGGGCGCAGTACAGCCTAAGCTCTTGCAATATACCGACCGGCACCGTTTCGAATATGCCGGGGGTGCTGGTGGATTTATGGACCGATTTGGCTATCCATTTACCAGGGGGCGTATCTTCTTTTCAATGGAAGATGATGAAGGGCAATATGACGACGAGCGAGATATCTTTTGGGCGACTGGTGCGGCGGTCATGTTCAGGCGCTCTGCTCTAGATGAAGTGGGTTTGCTTGATGAGCAATTCTTTATGCACATGGAGGAAATAGACTTATGCTGGCGTTTAAAACGAGCCGGATACCGCATAAGAGTAAATCCTAGAAGTACGGTCTACCATATTGGCGGAGGGTCTTTACCGTATGGAAACTCCCGAAAAGCCTACTACAATTTTAGAAACAGTCTTTTGATGCTCTATAAAAACATGCCCGCGCGTGAATGGCCGGGATTGTTTATTCAAAGGGCTAGTATCGATGCCATTGCTATGGCACGGGCTCTATTAACAGGCAAATTCGGTGAATTTAGTGCCATTATACGCGCCTATGCAGATGCTCATCTGATGAGTAAAGAGTACAAACACACACGCCCGTCTTCATTACCAGAATCGGCAAGACCCTCCTACAAACGCAGCATTGTGTTCGATTATTTTCTAAACAGGCGCAAACGATTTCAAGATCTTCCTGAAGACAAATTTATACTGGAGTCCTCTTCTTAGCTTTTAACAACCCGGGTAGAAGCGCGAAAGAAACTGCGCTGAGCGTAACTCCCATTCCAACAAGAGACCAGGTACTGGGCAACTCATCAAATATAAAGTAAGCCATAATTGTAGAGCCGATGGGTTCCGTTAGTGACAAGAGACCTAGAATGGCGGCAGGAAAAAACTTGATCGAAAAGTTGAATGAACCATGCCCAATGAGTTGAGGAAAAATGGCCATAAGGATGCACAAAAAATAAATTCGTCCCCCCAGGCCGAACAGGGGCGTCCCCGTTACTATAGCAACAATAATCATCGATAGCGTCGCTACCGCGTACATAGGAAAGATGTAGGCCAAGAAGGAAATGTTCTGACGTGCTACCCGCCCTATTAGCAGATACAAACTCACCATTACACATCCAATGAGTGCAAGCAGGTTGCCTAATGGGGCATTTACTGCATGTACATTCTCGCCACTATCGCCGTAAGCGATCATCAATCCTCCAAGAACGGCAAAGACAATCCCTACAACGACGTAGATAGACAACCGCTCTTTTAGGAAGATGAATCCTAAAATTCCCAGAAAGATGGGTGTCAAAGAGATAAAGACTGTGGCGCTGGCAACGGTTGTCAGGCGAATCGCTTCAAAAAAGATGAAGAAATGGAAGCCAAGCAATATTCCTGCTATAAGAATCACGCCTATCTCCTTCCTTGTAAGCTGCAACATGGCTTTTCCCTCTCGGGCAATAGCAAAAGGAGCCAGGATTACAATCGAAAAGAAGGTGCGTAATACGACCAGGGAAAGAGATGGCGCGTCACCAGCCAGGCGAACTAAAATAGGGCTCAAGGAGAAACTCATGAGCCCTAGTGCTAAAATAACATGTACAGTTGACGGGACGGTTGTACGCGTACTCAAAAAATCCTCACGTTCATCAAGGACGCAACCGGTCCATAGAACGGACCAGCTCTATATCTTTTTTAATGCGCTGCCCGGAAAGCCGAACCAGTACATAACCAACCATTGGAAGTACAAGAAGAACCAATCCCATTGTATTCCCAGGCAACTCTTCCACCAGTCCTGCCATATAGGCGCCACCAAACATACCGATGATAGCAATCAGCGCAATAAATTGAAGAAGAGTAACCATCTTCAGTTGCTGCTTCCGGTTATTGTACAAGAATATGGTAAGCAAAGCGCACGCTGCTGCTAGTACTTGAAGTCCAATTACTGTTGGGACAACCCAGGTCATTGCTTCTGAAGCGATCTGTGACCGCAGAAAGATAGTGGCTAAAAAGACCAGAGCAGCAATAAACAAAAATACGGATTGAATTCGCTGAATCATGATGTAGAATGTTCGAGTGAACTTGTTTGAAGTTCCGTTCTTCGTTGGTTGATGTAATAGATAATCCGTTCTGCAAACTCGGTTGTTGAGCTTGATCCTCCTAGATCACCCGTAAGATGACTTCCTTCTTTAAGCACATCCAGCAACCCGCTTCTAAGCAGCTTAGCCGCTTCTTTCTCTCCAATATGATTAAGCATCATCTCAGCAGAAAGGATCAGTGCCGTCGGATTTGCTTTGTTCTGGCCGGCAATATCAGGTGCACTTCCGTGCACGGCTTCGAATACAGCATAATCAGTACCAATGTTCGCCCCCGAAACAACACCGAGCCCACCTACGAGCCCGGCAACGAGATCGCTTAAGATATCTCCAAACAGGTTTGTAGCAACAATGCAATCGTAGCGCTCTGGATGAACCACCAGTTGCATGCACATGTTGTCGATGATACGGTCGTTGAAGTCTACCTCAGGGAATTCTTTTGCAATTTCACGGCCGATGTCGAGAAACAGACCGGACGATTTTTTCAAGATATTCGCTTTGTGAACCAGGGTCACTTGCTTTCTGCCATTTGCACGGGCGTACTCAAAGGCAAACCGGATAATACGTTCTGATCCGGCGCGTGTAATCCGGGCAGTAGAGTCAGCAATCTGTAAGCGCTCATCGAAAGTCTCAATGCCAGAATAAAGTCCTTCAGTGTTTTCACGGAAGATGACGAGGTCAACATCTTCAAAACGAGTATTTACGCCGGGCAAGGTAGCTGATGGCCGGACGTTTGCGTGTAGATCCAGCTTTTGGCGCAACTGGACGTTTACGCTTTTAAACCCTTTGCCAACGGGAGTTGTAACGGGCCCCTTGAGGGCGATGCGGTTTTTCCTGATCGATTCCAAAACAGCTTCAGGAAGAGGCTCGCCTACAGTTTCCATAGCTGCAAGGCCTACTTCTTCACAACGCTCCCACTCGATCTTCATCCCTGTTGCTTCCAGCACGTTTACGGTTGCGCCGACGACTTCCGGTCCGATACCGTCGCCTGGTATAAGGGTTATACGATGTGTCATGTATGTCCTATTGTTGTGAAATAAAAAAAGCTGCTTTTAGTGTGTTACACGTGAACAAAGAAAAAAAGCTCTGCCAAGGCAGAGCTTTTCTGGCAACTTTCTTATTTACTACTCTCTAAAGATTCGAAATGTCGCGTTTAGAAGAGTAATTTATACGCAAAGTTCCCGCTTCACGCAATTCTTGCTGTACCCTCGTGACGACCCCCATCTCTGAAGTTTCGTCAACACGAAGAGATACAATCAAGCGAGGTTGCTCCTGCCATTTACGATACATAATGCTTCGTATAACGGTCAGGTCTTCAACAAGCGCATCATCAATCTGAATCGATGTTGGTCCAAACTGGTTGAGGCCTTGCTTCAATGGGCCAATCCATATATAGGATACCAGGCGCTTTTGCTCGATCTTCGTAAGAGCTTCTGCCTTAGGCAACGTTGTACGAACCTGAACTGTTGTTTCACGCAGTACCGTCGTTACCATGAAGAAAATCAAAAGCATGAAGATGATATCCGGCAGTGAAGCGGTAGGGATATCATTGGCTCCTGACTTAGCTTGCTTCTTTTTAAAATGTGCCATTTAATTATCTCGGTATAAAATAACGGTTACTGCTCTAGATCGTCAGGTTCAGCGATAGAAATAGCTGCAGGATAGTCCTTACGAATAGCGGTTTTCACATCGTCAGGTGCTTCCGTATAGGTTACACCACCCATTCCCATTCTTCGCAATTCAGAATTCCAAATATTGAAATATCCCATCCACACTTCATCAAGCACCTGGATGTATACGTTGTACGGTGTTTGTGAAGAGGTTTTTATGGAGACAATCGCAGAGGTTGGACTTACTGAATAATTCGGATCAGACCCATTATTGGTAACGTGTTTCACAACCTCATCCCTGATCAGATTAACACCCGATGGTTTATCTTCGAGCAATACCTGTCCGGTTTCATTTACCAGAATCTTGAGCATGTTTCGCTCGCGAATCGGTGGAGGCTCTACTTCGTCCTCGAGCTTAGGAGGTAACACCATCCCAATACCCGTGTCCACGTCGATAGTAGTTGTTACAAGAAAGAAGATCAGAAGCAAGAAGGCGATGTCCGCCATCGATGCTGTTGGAATTTCAGCTTCGTTTCGCTCCTTTTTTTTGAGTAATGGCATGGCCTCTCAATAAAATATCTTATGAGTGAGTGGCAGTTAAACTACCGAAAAACACCGCGAAAACTCGTATAAAGCATCGCACCGATTGCTGCAGCAATCAAGACAACCATTGTGTAGATGCCAGCTTCAGCCCAGGTTGGTACAACAGCAAGCCCTAGCACGCCAAAAAGTACAAACGGGAATCCGATGAAGAGCATCTTTGATGGCTCAACTTTGCCATTTATGATGCTTCGAACACCGAACATAAGGATAGACAATAAGCTGAGACCTACGAGGGCTATCACAACGATGATAGCGATCTGTTCAATAGCCATAATATCAAATAGGAAAAGGTTAAAAAGGGATACTTACACAGTGGAGTTGCAAACCTTGGAGCATTCCGGGATGCCATGGCGGCATCCCGGTTGTCCGGTATTCGGAGGGAGGTGTGCAACAACCAGGGCTCAATTAGCCTTGATTTCCACCAGCAGCTGCTTTGTCTTCTTGAAGAACTGGACGCCCTGCATTCATCAGAATCAGAGAGTCAATCAATTCAATAGAAGCCTCTTCCATCTCAACAACGATACGGTCAATCTTAGAAACCGCATAGTTGTAGAATACTTGCAGGATGATAGCTACGATAAGACCGAATACAGTGGTCAAGAGAGCTACCTTAATACCACCCGCTACAAGGCTCGGAGAGATATCACCGGCTGTTTCGATAGCATCGAACGCTTCAACCATCCCGATTACAGTTCCGAGGAATCCAAACATCGGAGCTAGTGAAATCGCGAGTGCTAACCAAACAAGACCTCTTTCGAGAAAGTTCATCTCAATAGAGCCATAAGAAATAACTGCTTTTTCTACAGCGTCGATGCCTTCATCATGACGGAGCAGACCGGCCTGAAACACTGAAGCAACAGGACCGCGAGTCTTAGCACATACTTCCTCAGCAGCTGCAACGCCGCCTTCGTCAAGAGCACGCTTAACGTTCACGAGGAACTTACGCGTATTGATATCAGCGCGGTTTAGCGTAATAATACGCTCGAAAGCGATCGCCATACCGAGAATCAATACAACAAGGATAGGCCACATATAGCCGCCTCCCTCATTGAACCGGTCTACCAGCATGTTAATCGGACTGCCTTCGGCGGCTGCTTCTTGTGGAAGTAAAATGAGAAGATTTAAAAGCTGCATGGACACAAGCCTCCCGTACAAATTTTATTGGGTTCGTGATTGTTTATTTGACCATTACGGTGGGCCAGCCAACGCTTAACGGTGGGTTAGCTGACTGTAAGCCGTAATAAACACATATTTACGCATTATGTCCACCCCAAAATGAAGGAATGAGCATCTCTGCGGTTTTCGGTTAGAGGGGTCGACTAAAAGGACACCTCATTTTTGTAATAGTTGCTCTAAGCTAAGAAACAGTTTATCGATTTTCCAAACACTTCCTCAACTTTAATAAAAATAAACAATTATCAGAACCGTACTACAGCAGCAACGAGGGCTATGACTTTGCCTTCATTTCATAAAAAAACACCGGCCATCCATCCTAGACAGCCGGTGCTTACAACCTTTAAAATATGAGGTTTTTAGCTAAATTTTGACTAATGGTTCAGTGCAAGAAGATCTTCAGCGGATCGCCATAGGTTGAGCGCCTCGTTTAAGGTGCGGTCATATTCATGACGGATTGGATACCATGCTGCCTGGTCAAACATACGCACAGCAATGTGAGCTTTTAACAGGTTCTTCATCCATTCTTTTTCTTTTTCCACCTCGCTTCGAACAAAGTACCTCTCGTCTTCTGCCATTTCAGCAGGCATTTCTTCCTCGCCAACGATAAAGATTTTGTTTGACGCCAGGAAGGATTCAAACTCAGCATAGGTATCTTCGTTGATGTCAAAGTTTGCTACAAAGTCATCTCTTAGTTCGAGCCACGCCTCCTGATCTTCGATGCCTTCATGAAACGACTCGCTGTGTGTAGCTACCCAATCTCGAGCAAATACCCGGTCATGCCTTTTTCCTAATACAGCCTGAACAAACGAGGATATGCTATCCCTACTAATAATATAGTCAGGCAGAATCCCCCCTCCTCCTACAACAACACGCCCATTGTCTGTTTTATACTTAAGCGAATCAGGAATTTGATCGAGGATCTCGGCAGCGTTCAGGGCTTCCTCAGATTCATGTAGGGCTACTTTTGAATTATAATAGTCTTCCCGATCCCCATTTTCGTATGGTGTTTGAATAAACCGGCCAGACGGTGTGTAGTAGCGGGAAATCGTCATGCGCAGCACACTGCCATCCTGGAAAGGGAATTGTTTCTGCACAAGGCCTTTACCAAAGGTGCGCCGGCCTACAATCAGAGCGCGATCGTGATCTTGGAGTGCTCCAGCAACGATTTCACTCGCTGATGCAGACTGCTCGTTCACCAAGACGATCACAGGCATATCTTCAAGCAATCCTTTAACATGCGCCCTGTTTTCAGAGTTAAAGTCAGGAATGCGGCTTTTTGCAGATACGATCAGCTTTTCACCAGATACAAACTCATCGCTGATCCGAATCGCCATATCCATAAAACCACCCGCATTGTTTCTCAAATCGAGAACCATGCGCTCCATCCCCTGGTCTTTCAGATCACGAGAGGCGGTCATAAATTCTTTATACGTCGTCCGAGCGAACCGCTGTAGTTTAACGTAGCCTGTCTTGTTATCGATCATGTACGAAGCATCTACAGTGTGGATCGGGATCTTACCCCTAGTAATAGTGAAGGAAAGATCTTCGTCATATCCAGGCCTTTTGACTTGAACCTTGACTTTCGTGCCGCGAGGCCCTTTTAACGATCGTTCTACATCACGGCGGGTATATCCAATGGCAGATGAATCATCAACACCAATGATTCGGTCACCGGACCACAAGCCGGCTTTTTCGCTCGGCCCTCCAGGTAATGGATTCAGAACAGCAAGCGTATCCTGATCGTCTTTGCCAGGGATAAACTCATAGGAGATGCCTATGCCATCAAAGGACGCGTTAAAATCTTCATTAACATCCTGCATCCGTTCAGCATCAATATAAATCGAGTGTGGATCGAGGTCCTTCAACATGCCCTGAATGCCTTCTTCAGCAAGACTGGCTGTATCTACTTCATCTACATATCGCTTACTGATGATTTTAAACGCTTCCTCCAACTTCCGCATCGACTCATAGGTATCGTCAGTCGACATAGCCGATTCGATCTGCATCCCCAAAATCACTCCTGAGATTAACAACCCCGTTGCCAGCGTCAAAATCTTTTTACTGCGCATTATGTTTGACCTGCGATTAAGCTGAATAGAAAATTAGAATCGTATAAGTAGTATGTACTCAAAGATTCTCATTGGGTTACAATGAGATCGTATTTTTCTTCACACTCCCGTCATAATTGGCTCTTCAAGAAGTCGACATCCTTCTTCATGACGGCAATCGTTTGTTTTTTCACCTCGGCTCGATCCCCATTGTTGCTCTCATGGGGCAAGTCGTATTCAAAGTGCAAAGAAATGGGGCCGTTAATGCCAAGGGATCGGGTCATTTCGGTGTACTTCTCGAAATCAACCATGCCTTCCCCTAACGGTGTATTATGTATCCGCCATCGGTTTCCATCCTGGATCCAGTGAAAATCCTTCATGGCAGTAATCTTTATGTAGGGAGCCAACAATTTCATGCCAAGTGTCCAGGAGGTCCCCCCTTCTGCTGTTGCATGGCGGACATCGTACTGGCAGCCGACCCACTGAGGATCAAGCCCATCTAAGAGATGATGTATGTCCCAAACCGGTCCTCCTACATTCGTTCCAGAATGATTCTGATACGCACCATGAATTCCATATTCTTTGTTCAACTCAGCTAATTCGCTTAGCTGACCTTTATGATGAGCCAACGATTCAAGTATACTTTGATCCTGTGCATACTTAAAATACCCCATTCGGTAGAACTGAATACCTAGATCGCTCGCAACCTCTAAAATAGCACGTGTCCGCGGGTCACCTGGATCTGTAATCGCTGTGGTCATCATGGGCGCTTTCAAACCCGCTTTTTTGACAAACTCCACAACCCTGGGCAGGTCTCGCTCGACGTTCTCGGGTAATACGTGCCCTCTTGGCCTCACGGTCAACGAAACCCCATCAAACCCAATCTCAGCCGCCGTCTCAGCCATCTCCTCGTACTCCATCCACTGCAGGTGCTTAGAGAAAAGACAAATCGGCCCTCTTTCGTATTTGGAAACGCTAGAACCAGCTGCTAATGGCCCAACGGCCCCAACGATTGCAGCCGTTGATAGGGTTGAGATAAATTCGCGACGGGTAGGCATGGGGAGGCAAGAGTTCAAAGTTTAAAGTTCAAGGTTCAAAGTTGCTTAGACCTCCAACATCCCAACCCGAAACACGAAACCCGCAACCCGAAACGCATGTTTTGCTAGCAAAATGTGCTATTCATCCAAAACGTATATCTGGGACAGGTTACGGGCTAGTTGGCCGTAATCGAGTCCGTATCCTATAACGAACAGATTTGGGACTGGAAATGCAACATATTTAAGGTCTAGATCGACTTGTGTGGCCTCGTATTTATGTAACAGAACAGCGACTTCTACAGATGCCGGCTTGTACTCTTTCATGCGCTGCATCATAAAATCCATAGACAAACCTGTATCCACAATATCCTCAACAACAATCACATGCCGGCCCTCAATCTCTGCGTCGATACTCTTCAATTCATGAACGCGTCCACTGGAGACTTTTGCATCGCCATACGAGGACAGCTTTATAAAGTCGATCTCCGAATCCAGGTCGATGGCCCTGATGAGATCGGCCAAAAACATAAAGGCGCCATTTAGCACGCCAATTAATATCGGCTTCTTGCCCTCATAATCTTTCGTAATTTGATCCCCCAGCTCTTGTATACGCTGTTGAATCTGCTCTTCCGACAGGTACAAACGAAATCGCTGCCCCCTGCACATCACGGTATTTGTGTCCATTTGAGTAAGTTCAAGGTTCAATGTTCAATGTTCAAAGTTGCACGATTCCCTTACAGCCCAAGAAACCTTGAACCTTAAACCTTGAACTTTGAACGATTTTCACCCCTCAGGATGAAAAACAATCCTCACCACCTCCATCGTCGCATCAGTCACCTTAACAGGGTCAGCCATGCGGAGGCCTATAACCCAGATGATTTCACCGGCGGCTTCCAGCACGTAGGTGGATGCGCGTTGGTGGCTTGGAATTTTGGCGTCTGTTAGGAGATCGCTCACTTTTTTATGCCCATTCATACCGAACGGTATCAACTTGTCCCCGGCTTTCCACAGACGTACAGTCAAAGGAGGGACGAGCGCTCGTTTATCCACGAGAATAACGTTGCTATTGGTCTGGGTGAGTGACTGTGGCTTATTGATATGCACGAAAATATCCAACTTCCCGCCGTCGAAAGCAAGCGTTCCCCCCTCTGAAAAGTCAGGTAATTCAAACACATCCTCCGCTTCATAGGATGCTCCAGCAGGGACAAAGACCAAGTGCGTTCGCTCGCGCCATACCGTACCGGTTGAAAAGGTAACTTTGCGTCCTACCTGAGCAAAGACTAGATCAATCAAAGCATCTACCAATTGGTAGCTCACTTCTTTGCCCGGCATCCAGGTATACAAAAATTGCAGAAGGACACGCTTTATCCATACAGAAGGTTGTTCAATTAGGGTATGTATAACGAGCCGGTCAGGCCGTGGACAGCATGTGCTAAATCGCTTCTCTAATTCGTTTTCGAGACTGTGCTCCCAATAGCCCTGAAAGATTGTTGCAGAACGAGCCAGGTTAGCCGTAACAGATTGCCCAAAGTGCTCTTTTAATAAAGGGAGAATGCGGTTTCGCATCACATTGCGCTTGTATGCATCGCTATTGTTCGAGGCATCTTCTCTCCACGGAATCCCGTTCTCTTTTGCATAAGCCAGGATAGCCTCCCTGCTCTGATCCAATAAGGGACGGATAAGTTGTAATCCACTTCCTGTTGCCAGCACTCTTTTAGGTTTCATACCTGCCACACCTTCCATCCCACTTCCTTTTACTAATTTGAGCAGTACCGTCTCTGCCTGATCATCCTGGTGATGAGCTACAGCAATGTGTTCGATGCCCTGCTTTTTGGCAACGTCGTGAAAAAAAGCATACCGAATCTCCCGGGCAACTTCCTGAAACGAACGTTCACTCTCCGACTCTTTTAAATTCGGATCAGCATGCAATACTTGAAAGGGAATAAGTTTGTCGGCCGCATAGGATCGAACAAAAGCCTCATCTCCGTCCGACTCCTCTCCCCTTAGTTGGTAGTTCACGTGAGCGATGTGCACCTCACAGGCCAGATCACGCAATACATGAAGTAGCACCATGGAATCAAGCCCGCCGCTTACACCTACAAGAACGGATTGACCAAATTGGATGAGCTCGTGCTCCTTGATATAATCACGAACGCGATCAAGCATGTGTTAGCTTTTCCCAAAACGGGTATCGAGTTCTTCGATGGAGATATCAAGGAAGGTAGGTCGGCCATACGGGCACACCTGGGGCTTTTCACACATGAACAACTGATCAACCAGCGAGCGCATCTCTTTGATGTCAAGCGGCGTTCCGCTTCGGATCGCCCCCTTCCGCGCCAGGCTCTTGGCCAGATTTTCCCGGGCTTTCAGCTTGAGTGTATCCTCGTTCGACTTAAACTGGTCCAGGATCTCCTCCAGGATTGTCCGCTCATCACCCACCTTGATTTCTGCAGGGACTCCCCTTACAATAACAGATCTCCCGCCAAACTTACCGATCTCAAACCCCAGTGCGCGAAGCGAAGGCATTAGCTCTTTGATCAAGGCAAACTCTGCCGGACCAAACTCAAGGGTGTGAGGAAACAGCAACTGCTGCGACAATCCAAACCCACTTTCCAGGCTATGCATTGCTTTCTCGAACAATACCCGTTCATGCGCTGCATTCTGGTCGATAATCATCATTCCTGACCGTATTTGAGTCAGGATATACTTCCCATGCAACTGCCATAGCAGGGTCGTCTCCTTGGTCTTTTCCGGTAACGAGGGTTCGATGTTCGCATCGGAGGGGATAACAAACCCTTCTTCGTTTATATCCTCTGCCCTATCGTACAGGCGCTCGGTAAGATCTCCAAGAGGCAACTGTCCTTCAAAAGGGCGCCGAGGCCTCGGCTCACTCCATCCTCCGTCCCAGGGAGCCCTGGTAGAGGGCGATGTACCCGAAGGGGGATTATCAAAGGGTGAAGCCTGTGGTGCCCAGGCTGTATTAGGCCCCCCAGGTGCATCCATCGGCTCAATGTCCGAATCGAATGAAAATTGCGGTGCCAACAACGAAGTGCTTAACGCTTTTTTCGAGATGGTACGCATAAACCCGTAAATCCCGCGTTCGTCGTCAAACTTCACCTCTGCTTTTGTAGGGTGTACATTGACGTCGATATGGCGTGGGTCGATTTTTAAGAACAGAATAAAGAAAGGATAGGCTCCTTCAGGAAGAATGTCCTCATAGGCCGTACGCACTGCGTGCTCAAGGTACCTGCTTTTGATATACCGATCGTTAACAAACAAAAACTGCTCGCCGCGGGTGCGCTTGTGGAATTCGGGATCTCCAAGAAACCCATTGACGGATAAATAGCTTGTCTCTTCTTGTACCCGTACGATCTTTTCGAGATACTGCTTCCCAAAGAGATCGCCTATCCGAACCTTAAGCGATTCGAAGAACTCAAGATCAGGCTGCGCATTGAGTTCATACACCTCGTTACCATCGTGATACAATGAAAACGTGATTTCGTGGTGCGATAACGCCAGGAACTGGAACGTCTCAACAAGGTGTTTGAACTCCGTGGCCGGAGTTTTCAGAAAACTCCTACGAGCGGGTACATTAAAGAATAGGTTGCGAATGGCAATAGACGTACCTGCCGGATGTGCACAAGGCTCCGCCTCCCCCCTGGTCACTCCCCCATCCATCTCCACACAGATTCCTATCTCATCGTTCAATCTGCGAGTTTTGAGCTCTACCTGGGATACGGCTGCAATCGATGCCAGTGCCTCTCCTCGAAAGCCCAGGGTGCGAATCGTTTCCAGGTCCTCGATAGATTGAATTTTACTGGTCGCATGCCGCTCAAAAGCGGCAATGGCGTCTGCCTCGCACATACCGCACCCATTATCGATCACCTGAATCAACTCACTGCCGGCTGATTTAAGCAGAACTTTTATCTCCGTTGCCCCGGCGTCAATCGCATTTTCAATCAACTCCTTTAGCGCAGAGGCTGGCCGCTGCACAACTTCTCCAGCTGCGATCTTATTAGCTAGACTTAGTGGCATGGTCCGGATTATCCCTTCCGAACCGAGATTTTCTTCAGGCAATGGATTTTTTACGGTTTGGGGTTCAGGGTTGGGCGTTTGGGGTTTCTTTGGGAAAGCATAACGACAAACCGATTACCGCATCATGTAACTAATGGGATCAAGGATACCCTATATAACCATAGGATGATCCGATGGACAGGCTGGGATAGGATAAGATAATGCTAAAAACCCGGGTAGTGGAGGGGGATCGGTTTCTGGTTTCTGGTTAAAAAAGGTCTTCACTGAGGAAGCAGCGATAAACCACAAACAACAAACCACAAACGTTAAGCTAAAGCAGCCGCTTTAGCTTAACAGATTCTGGTAGATATAAAATACGATTAGGAGAAGGGTGATGGCGTAGATGATACCCATGGGGCTTCGGCGACGGCGGGCACGGCTTTTTATCCGCATGCGCTCTTTTAGTTTTTTCTCCTTTTCAGGGTTATGAAACCGAGGCGTGTAATCGAATTTTTTATGCTTGGCGCGCTGTCTTGGTACAAAAAGGCCCATTTCTACCTCATGTTGCTGCGAGTAATACCGGGTTGGTATTTTGTAATCGTTTTATTCAGAGGGTGTTCCGGGAATTATCCCAGGACAAAATTCAAATAAACGTAGTACAGTGGCACCACCAAAATCAACCCATCAATTCGATCCAGTATGCCTCCATGCCCAGGCATGAAACGGCCAGAGTCCTTTACACCCACGATGCGTTTGAGCCGGCTTTGCACAAGATCCCCTACTTGCCCCCCAATGCCACCGAGTATCGTACACATCAGAATGTCAAACCATGACAAAAACTCAAGCATCGTCAATTTCATAATTACCATTGCTACAAGAGCCCCAAAAAAGCCGCCCATAGCCCCTTCCCAGGTTTTCTTAGGAGAAATCGATGGGGCTAACGGTCTTTTTCCCATCGTTTTTCCAAACGCATAAGCAAAGGTATCGATACACCATACCATCACCAAAAGGGTGACAGGAATAGAGAAGTGCTGAGCATCCGTCAGCGTAGCCGACCAGGCCTCGCGTAGCGGGACGAAATACGAAAAGATCAGTGCAGGATACACCAGTCCAGCCGCCATCCAGGCCAGTTGATCCCACACACGGTTGTTCTCCGTATCAAACGTATCGTACATCAGCAGCCCCGTGAGTATCAAAATACCAATATCCAGCATAACCGGCATATTGAACTGCATCACGACCATCATCGCCCCTAGAAGCAGCCCGATGGCATGGTGCCGCTTCGTCATCAACTCGCTGCGCAACGCATAAAACTCATTCTGCGCAATAAACACCACAAACGCGACCAAACCTACAAAGTACCAATCCCCTAAATAAGCCAGCACTACGACAATAGGAATCCCGATGGCTGCCGTGATCGCGCGTTGGGTGAGGTTATTCATCCTCCTCTTCCTCTTTCTCTAGGCTTGCGTTAAGCGCTGCCTGCTCCAACTCCTCATCCGTAATCGGCTGTTGATTTAAAATCTCCTTCGCCTCATCAAGCCGCTCAGGTTGCACAAGTACCTGGATCAGCTTCTGATCAGAGAACGCAATTCCGATCGACTTTTCCCGCTGATTCATAACCACAGCAGGTATCCCAGCATCTTTCAGCCGGTCCGCCACAACTTCAGCTTCAAATTCAACCCCAGTTTCAAGAGCGGGGAGCCATTTCTCATTTTTATTTGTCATAAAAATTCGGTTTATCGCTTCGCTATCAGTTAGATGGGCATACCCATCTGCGTGTCTCGTTTCTTGTTTCTTGTTTCGGGTTGGTGTTCAGCTGCTTCGAACTTTCAAGCTTCCAACTCGGAACCAGAAACCTTTGACTCGGATTGCTCGGCTTGTTTTTGCATCGTATAAACAATTCCGGCCAGTACTAGAGCAGCTGCCAGTACAATACCTATCGGGACATCAACATTTTCCAGTGTCTCCATATCCATGTCGGGTTGGCGGGCTACGTAGTCGCCTAGTATAATAGAAAATGCGTTGTTTGCAAAGTGGACGATGACCGCAGGCCAAAGAGAACCTGTTCTCCAGGTCAAATAGGATAGGTAGATACCGATCAATGCCAGCGGTATGGCCTGCGTGAGGCGGAGGTGGTAGAGTCCGAAGATAATCCCGGTGACAACAATTGCGCCTACCACACCAATGGACCGTTCGAACTGGCGTTGTATGTAGCCGCGAAACATGATTTCCTCACAGATGGCCGGTGTAACAGCCATCATAAATAAAAGGAAGACCAATCCAAGATCCTGGGAGATAACCTGCTCGATCATATCCATCTGCGACTGCTCCAATTGCTCCAGCCATTCCGGCAGAGGCAGCTTACTATTGATGGAGCCGAGCCACCAGGTCAGCGGCATAAGTGCAGCCAGCCCAACAATGGACAGTCCAATCATTTGCCAGTTTACAGGGCGTATGCGCAAAAAGGCCAGGTTATACCGGGTATGGAGATAGACCAGCATCCATACGGGTAGTGCGAGTCCAAAGAACTGCCCTATCGTATTCCCGATGAGCAGCGGCCCCATATTGTCCTCCATAAGCTGCTGCGCATTCGCAAGATCGTCCATCGAAGCCCCTTGCGCAAAGATAATAGCAATGGCCGATACCGCTGCCAACACCTGAAAGAGGATAAACCCACCAATCAGCACAACAAACAGCATCAACAACGGAGGAAACTTCCTGCGCTCCAACGGCCCATTAAGCGGGATAATCTGATCCGGCGGCTGCCAGGGATCCCTCAACACAGGTTCCGAAGCCAAAGACGAAGGCGAAGTAGGTGGCAATTCCATGCAGTACTACGTAGGATAAATTAAGGATGGGCTCTTGTACTGCTGAGGAAGGTGGATGTTTTTGAAGTCCAGAGAGAATAGTTCGGGTTCCGCAATGGGTGAATATTGTTGTCTAAGCCTTCACTCTCAGTTAGAACTCGATCTGAGCGAAGCAATTCCAAAGGCCTGAGGCCTTACACTATTCTTTATAATCAATATCTTCTATACTGTTGAGGTCACTAATACATTTACAAGATACGCCAATGAACCACCCCTCCTCATTGTATTTGCTCCTTATTTGCTCCTGTATGCTGGCTGGTTGCACCGATTCCACAGAGGACCCTATACTGACACTTGAAACGCGGTTTCAGGAAGCATCGGGGACCGAAGCCTGGCAAACGCAACACCAAGTAAGCGAATTGAAACCCCAGGAAACGGCGATATTGATCACGGATATGTGGGATCAACATTGGTGTGATGGCGCAACCAAACGCGTGGCTGAAATGGCGCCTCGAATGAATCATCTTATTGAATCAGCGCGAGCACAGGGCATCACCATCATTCATTCGCCGAGTTCTGTTATGGAATTTTACAGCGAGCACCCGGCCCGAAAACGAGTCACTGCCTTGCCTCTTGTTACGCCACCTGAGCCATTTAAAGACTGGTATGATTTGGACAGGGATAAAGAATCGGCACTGCCAATCGACGATTCTGACGGAGGGTGCGATACGTGCCCTGATGGACAACCCTGCGATAATGTCAATGAAAGTGTGTGGACGCGGCAAATCGAAACCATTCACATTGCAGATGATGATGCGATTTCCGATGACGGGCAGGAAATTTACAATGTCATTCACCATCACAATATTAAAAATGTGGTTATTATGGGTGTTCATGCAAACATGTGCGTCCTCGGCCGTCCATTTGGGATTCGCGCGCAGCGTTCTATGGAGATGAATGTTTTTCTAGTGCGCGATTTAACCGATGCTATGTACAACCCGGAAATGCCTCCTTATGTCACACACGATGAAGGAACCGGCCTCGTGGTTGATCATATCGAGAAATATTGGGCTCCCACTCTATCGAGTGAAGACTTCCTTAAGTCGTTGAACACGAATTAGCTGTATGTCATTCCATAAGATAAGCGAACAGATCTCGTATATCCTGTTCTGGTAGATTCATTAGTAACCCTTCTGGCATCATGGATACAGATTGCGGTAACCTCGAGATAATATCGGCCTCGTGTAATACCACGGTTTCGCCGGTAAACGATCTCAATTCAATGGTATTCCCCTGTTCACCAACAAGAAACCCTGACCAGGTATTTCCATCGGTCGTCCTAACGATATAATTGACGAAGCCTTCACGGATTTCGGCACTGGGATCGACGATATTCAAGAGTATAGCGTCCAGATTACTACGTTCATACCCGGTGAGATCCGGCCCAATCCCACCGCCTTCGTCATACAATCGATGACAGGTTCCACATTGTTGATGATATATGGCTTTGCCCCGACCAGCATTTAGTGAGCCTTCTCTCAGTACGGTTTTGATCTTTTGAATTCGCTCCTGTTTTTCATCGGTCGAGGCCATTCGAAGTGCAGGCCAGACGAGCCGGGCAGTCTCGGCCAGCTTTTCGTCGCCGAGGAATTGAATCTGTTGCGCGACCTGAAGAGGCACATCAGCCCGATTGATCTGTCGCGTGTCTTCTATGGCCACGATCAGGCTCTCAGCCCAACTGGCGCGACTCGTCAACAATTCCAACACAGCCTGCCGAAGTGATGGGTCGCTTCGAAGGCGGTCTGGATACCAGGACAACACTTGTTCGCCGATCTCTTCGTTCGGATAACTGCGTAGTGTTTTTATTGCTGCATGACGGATTGCAGGCGAGGGATCATCGCGAACAAGGCTCATCAATACAGGTACAGACTCTGTATTAGGAGCTTCTCCCAGTATCTGTATGTAAACGAGCCTCTCGTACGCCAAATGCCCCTCATCCTCGATAATTGACAATGCTTGTGCAGTGGCTACCTCGTCTCCACGCCGCAGTCCGAATGCATAGGCTGGCCGGTCAAGGGCTTCGACACTATTCTGGTAGCGAGCCACAAGGTCTTGAGGAAGCCGAGACAATTTGACGCCGCGCAAGCCCTCTTGAAAGCCCTCGACAAGGGGCCGGGTATGTTCAATAGAAGGCGCATGATCGAACAGATCTATAGCAAGGTGGTAATTTTCGGCTTGAATGGCTCTTTGAACGATGCGGCTCAGCAACACTTTTTCTACAATAAGAGATTCCCAGGCAGTCGCGTCTTCAAAGAGTTGTGCCACTCGTTCTGGGTGCATTCCGATATGGGCCTCCAACCCCCACCAGAGTTGCAATGGTATATGAGGATCGGCTTCGTCCTCACCACGAAGCACTAATGCACGTAACACTGGTAGTGCTGAGGCAGAGGTCCATCGTTTAGTCGATGCAGCAAGTTGGCTGCGAACTTCCGGATGGGATTCCAGGCCGGCTAACTGGTGAAGAATTTCAGCTACATCGGGATTCAGCGTTTCAGTGTCGCCCAGCAAACGAATCGTCCACATTCGTACGTATGGATCTTCGTGGCCCAACGCTTTAACGGCCAAAGCATCATCGAAACCTCCGCTCAGGTTTAACGCCCACAGTGCCTCAAGCGCGGTTTGTCCTGTCCGATCGAACATCAGCTTCTCTAATACGGGAATAGCAAGGGCGTCATTCCTGTCGCCAAACTGGCGCAGTGCCTGCTGCCTATGCCATCTATTTTCATGGCTGAGTAGAGCAACCAACTCTTCTGTAGTTGCTTTGCTAAAATCGATGGTCTCGACTGGTTTGACTGCGCTCCCTCGAATTCGATAGATACGTCCGCTGGTTTTGTGCCAGGTATCTCGCGGATCGATATGGGTGAGCCGGCTGTCATACCAATCGGCCAGATAAACCGCACCATCCGGCCCTTCTTTGATGTCCACCGGTCGAAACCAGTGATCGTCGGTAACCAGCAGGCGCTCGGTGTCGACGGTCTTGAAGGTTGAGCCATCGTTTTCGAAACGACTCACTTGCATCAGGTTGTGAAGCGGATTAATCCCAATGAGCGCCTCTTTGTAACGCATCGGCAAGCTATTTCCACCGTAGCGGATAAAAGCGTGCGTAAACCGAAGGTGCTCACCTTCATGAGCCATATGATCAAAATAACCCAATGCATAGGGATTGGTGAGCGCCCCATGTTTCCCCCAGTTTTTAACATAATAGCCACCTTGTTTGTAGTACTGTCCACGTGCCTCGCCACCATTGTGACCAGAATAGAGCCGGCCTTTGTCGTCAAACTCCACGTGAAACGTATTCCCACCACCTTCAGCAAACAATTCGAACACTTCTTGTTCAGGATGATACCGCCAAATGGCCTGCCCTTTAAAATGAACCGGCGAGCTATTCTTAGCAACAACAGTTGCAGTAGTTGTACTTCCCTGGGCTCCGTAAAGCCAACCATCAGGTCCCCATCTAAGGCTATTGGCTACGGCATGGGTATCTTCAAGCCCAAAACCAGACAGGTGAACTATGGGATCATCGTCGGGTAGCCCGTCCCCGTCCCCATCAGGGAACGCAAGCAGATACGGTGGATTTAGGACCCATATGTGCCCCCGTCCCCAGGTGATACTGGTCGCAATGTTCAATCCGGTTATTGCATCAACACTCCGATCAAACACTCCGTCACCATCTGTATCTTCAAGAAATGAGATGGTATCAGCTCCTCGAACGCCGGCCGGCGGCGGCTCAGGTACTTTATCGAACTGAATGCGCAGGTGCCAGTCTATATCCGCAACCTCAAGTCCAGCTGGATAAGGGTACTGTTTGTACTGAACGACCCAGAGCCGGCCGCGGTGGTCAAAGTTCAACTCAACGGGCTGTTGAACAAGCGGCTCGCCGGCGAGCAGATCGATAGTTACATCATCGGGCAGTTGGAACCGCTGTAACGCCTCCGTGAAGGCTAACGGCATTGAATCGTCGGTGAGATCACCTCGTCCCTCGAAGGCTTTCATGTATGCGGAAACATCTTCAGCGGCATTGAGAGAGCTACCATCAGGTCCGCTGCAAGCCGAAAAACAGAATAGTCCAATCGTAAGGAGCTGGTTGAATCGCATGAACATGAAAACGTAAAATGTACCATGTTAAAAATGCAAGGTAGGCTTTATTCTGTATAGTCTCCAATTTGAGGCAGTGTGTCACTTTTGTAACTCCTCCCCCATAGCAGTACCTTGAGCAAACATAAAACAATCCTCTAATGGCCCGACTCCCCCTCATAATCCTCCTCCTCTCCTCCTGCACCCCCGATTGGACCCAAACCTTCTCCGACCCCGGCACTGCCGACTGGACCGAGAACTGGTTCCTCGAAGGAGCAAAAGCAAGCGTACAAAACACCGCCGACGGTATGAACTTCAACGCCGGCCCCATCCCAGGCGAACACGCAAGCCACGCAGTCCTGTGGACCAAGCAGAGCTTTGAAGGCGACCTCAAGATCGAATACGAATACACCCGGCTAGACACGATGATGGCCGTTACCTCGGTCAATATCCTCTACATCCAGGCAACGGGCCTGGGAACGGAGGAATCGCCTGAGGACATTTTCCTGTCTACCACCACACGTGAGGAGCCGTATATGAGTTCGTATTACATGAATATGAACTCGCTGCATATCTCGTATGCCACCACGGGGCCGAATCGGGCCTTATATGTTTCATCCCGAAGGTATCCGGCGAAAACGCTTGAAGACTTTGGAGAGGGGACCCAGATCCATCCGATTTATGAAGACATCGATTTGTTTAAACCGGGTGAGACGTATCAAATTACGACCATCAAGGAGGGCAACTTGCTGACATTTACGGTTGAACGGAATGGTGAAACGCATTCCTTCGAATGGGACACCTCGGCGTTCCCCCTGGTTACTGAGGGGCGGGTTGGATTCCGCCACATGTGGGCGCGAAGTAGCAAGTACAAAAACATACGCATCTACGAAAAAAACTAGCAATAACCACAACCAAACAAATCCTAAAAGCCCTCCTCATCAGCTCCAACTCTTAATAGCTTTCAACCCAAACCTGAAACCTGGAACTTGAAACCTGAAACAAGTCATGACTGCCTTATTCAAGCGTGATCTCACGAAATGGCCCCGGACTGAATCGATACTCTTCCTGGTCGTAGGTGATTACCACAGGCACTTCATTGTGTAATTGAAGCACACCATCTTTCTTCTCAATGACAGCATTCCCCACTTCATCGCACAAAATCGTGTAGCCTCTTGCGGTTAGCTGCTTACCATTCCCCATGAAGAGAACAAAATCATCTCCTTCGCTGCTTACAAGAGCATAGGTCGCATCGGTAGACGTCTCACCGTATTTCGCCATCGCACCACCCTTAGTGGAAAACACCAGGTCTTCCCTACCTGATACATGGGAGACTTTTAATCCCACGAACTCAGCATTCCCATTCTCATCCTCAATCCCCTCAATCCCAGCAATACTTTTCCCATCTTCTGAGGTGTACGGCTCAAAGACGGAGACAAAGGGACGCTCCCAGGCCTCCCCATGCTGACGGGCAGCAAAGGTCAGATACGGCTCTTCATCAACCTCATAAGGGATACCATGCCCACTGCGAAATGCCTTATTCGGCGGCGATTTTATAGAGAACACCTCCCGGCCCTCCATTCCTTTCATCCACAGGTTCATATACACGTCCTCCCCTTCTGGCCGATCAATTTTCCACTCGACCTGGTAATCATCACTGGTCCGAACCGACTTCTTATCCCACATGTAATCCAGGGCATATAGATGTCCCCCAGCAAAAGCCATCTCTTCATTTGGAGTGAGCTTAAGAGCAGTACCACTCACATCTTGAATCTCCATGCGTTGTCCCAGATTATGATAGAAGTAATCATGGAATTTGTCGCCCTCTCGTTGTTTTCTCGACCGGAAAATATCGATGTAATAGCCGGTTGACTCGCCCGTCCTGACAATACTCACCAACCGACTCTGGTCGCTACGGCTTTCGGGCTCAAGAAAGTACACGTCGGAGTAGGTGATGTCTTTATAAAACCCGTCTCGCTGCGCTGATTTTGGGTATTCGCTCATTAAGTCAAACGCGTGGTAGCTCAGCATCTCGGTATAGGAAGACACACCATCCACCATGACGGTATTATGAGCCGGAAACTGGGAATAGTACTCCAGGTAGATCGGCTGAAAATATGCAGCACCCCGACCAGGATCGGCGCCTTGTACATAGCCTTTACCGTACAATTCCATGTTAATGCCGTTCGCATGCATGTGATTGCCTAGAGACGCATTGAGCGAAACCATCATGCCATCTTTACCCTCTCCCATCCGCTGAACATGCCAGCTTACATTTGGTGCATAGAAGGTTTGGGTTATATAGTCTTTCGGGTCTGCTTTTTTGTATGCTGGATTTAATTCGATGGGTTTGCTCGCAAAGAACGAAGACACCACAGCTCTTCGCCCTCTTCCCTCTGCCCTTTCATCCTCCCTGCTAAAAAGACGATACATTGAAGTGAACTCCTCCTCCCTCTCCACATCTCCGTTTTTCTGGGCGATGCGGATCATGTCACTGATCGCTTCGGGGTTTAAGGGACCGTAATAAGAATCGCCAAACGCAACGGTCTGGCCATTAGGAAATAAATACTGGGGCAGCATGCGGACGGCCTTGTCCATCACCAGCATATAGGGCAGAATATTATGATCGAACGTGTTGTCAAAGTCCCTGATGAAGTTCGTCAGATCCCTGGTCACTCCTTGTGAATAGCCCGGGCTTTCTGCCCAGACGCCGTTGCTTTCGTCGTACCCATAATCTAGAAAACGGGTCAGCGACCACTGCCGCGCCGACGTCACATTCAAGATGTAATCGATGTAATACTCGCGCCCTTTCTTATCGTCATAATATGCATCGTCCTGTAATACCATGGCAGCTTTCAAAATGACCTTTGCCTGGTGGAGATTCCAGTTGTTCTGCGGCACCCCGTTTTTGATAATCTGATCCATCCATTTCTTGATGGTCTGATCGTATTGCGCAATATTGTCTGGATACGTTGCTTCAATGTACTGATGCAAAAAATCATAGAGTTCGGCAATGTCCCGCAGAACGGTTTCATGGATCACCTGAAAGTTCGTCAGCCCAACAAGCGTCTGTATATGGCCGTTGTGCAAATCGATGGGTTCGCTCCTGTAGACCATCCCCTCCATGTAGGTGTGGAATAAATCAAAGGAAAAGTCAGCAAAGCGCTCGTCCCCTTCCAACCAGTATAGAAACGCAGCATCTCGTGCCAGGCCCATTATTTCTCGGTTTATATCGTACACGATACGCCCCGTTTTCGACTGTTCTGCCCACTCAAAGGGATGCCCTTCTTTGCTGTGATTAGGCAGATAGATCCCACGCGGATCATCCATATACGGCAGAATCTCTTCCAGAGCTGGTTTACCGTAGGGCGTCGTAACATCTCGCGATCCTGCAAAACGCACCGTCGGTACAGGAGCTTCTCCATCAGCATGCGAATAATGGATGCCCTTGATATAGACATTGGTTGCTTTGGTCTTCCAATACATCTGCAGGCGCGATACCATCCACTCAGGATCCTCTATATGACGAGCGACATGCTCATCTATGCGCTTATGAATCCCTTCATATACCTCCTGTGCCCAGGCTTCATGTTGAATGGTGTTCTTCAGGGCTTCTTTACCGTCTTGTGTTATATGTAGACGTGGATATCCTTGCTCTAAGTTCTCTGGAAGTGGGATGCGCTTATCCGCCTGGGCATAGGAGCACCTGACAAGCGAAGTCAACATGATGATAACAAGGAGTACTTTTTTCATACCAGTTCCTGTGATGGTTAATTCAACTGCTCCTCCACCTCCGCCAGCAATTGATCCAACTCCGCCTTCGTATGCACCTCTCCTCTAAAAACAAGGGTATTTATCTGCTTCGTATTCGAAATATCAATTAGCGGATTGGCTTCGAGCAAAATCATATCCGCGACCTTCCCAACAGCAATAGAGCCATACTCATGGGTAAGGTCGTAATACTCAGCCGGATTGATGGTCGCAGTTTGCAAGGCCTCCATCGGGGACAGGCCGGCCTTTACCAGTTCTTGCAGTTCGTCATGCAAACTGAAGCCGGGAAATACATAGGTATCATTTGCATCGGTCCCAGCAAGGATTTTGACGCCGGCACGATGGGCTTCCCCGGTTAATTCGAGCCCTCTCAGGTAGAACTCCATGAATGCGGTGCGGCCAGCTTCGGACGGGTCCTGGCTCACCATCCCATCGGCATCTGCATTCCAGCGGCCGCGCTGGATCGGAGAAATATATTTAAGGCGTGCATCATTGCGGTACGGCTCGTTATCCGCAAAGGCATCCATTTTCCGTGTTAAATGCGTCGGACAAAACCACGTGTCATGTTCTTTCATTGCAGCAACAACTTGATCGAATAGTTCGGGATCGAAGCCGTCGAGCATTTCCCGCCGCTCAGTTGTCGTGACAATTCGATTGCGTGAAGTATCTTCCCCCGAATACCTCGCCAGGAAACGGGCACGTAATGTGGGTGCTCCTGGATACGACTCATAAAGAAAAAGGCGGGCGTGTTCAAAGCTCTTCTGTCCTGCTTTACTCGCCTCTATGGCGCTCAAGGCCTGGGGCCGATGCCCCGCCACCGCTATTCCTTTTTCATTTGCTGCTTCCATGAAAGTCAAATAATATTCAGGAAGCACGCCATGATACACTTTGATCATGTTCTCTAGATCTGGGCTAGCAGCAACCCTTTCACGTGCTTCTTCCTCCGAAGACAAGGAGGTTACGACAGATTGGGACACACTCATGATACGAGGTCCTAACAGAGCCCCTTCGTTGATCTGTTGCTGCCAATCCTTCTTTACCTTGTAGGCTCCCCCTCCTCCCATTTCTCGAACACCTGTTACACCATTCGCGATGAAGAGCGGCATAGTTAGTTGTGGAGCCAGCCATGGAAGGTGTACATGCATATCCCAGAGACCAGGAATGAGGAATTTTCCCTCGCCATCTATGATAGTGCTTTGTTCTGGAGCGTCTATTGCACCACTCTCCCCTAACATTGTGATCCGTCCCGATTCAATGACCACCGTTTGATCAGCCAGTAGAGCCCCAGATGCTGTGTCAACAACATCCACGTTTGTTATAGCTAACTGCATGGCTCTTGCGTTTCCCGTTGCATTAAGCATCCATCCCACTGCAAGCAGCGTCATAAGGTATGCTTGAATCCTGTTTTGAGCTCTCGTATGCATAATTCAGACTGTATATTTGTTTCGGACTGGGCATTGAGGGAATGACCAAACTGTGACTGGTCCCCTTACTGAATCCGCTCTACGAGAATAACCCATTCTTGTTCAGGTGCATAAGGAGGTGCGCCTAAATCGACGATGTGGCTCCCGCCTTGTACAGTGGCTTTCTCCCCTGTGATCAATTCCGAACCATTAATCGGGTCGTACCAGCGGACGCTGAAGGTGGCTTCAGGATAGTCTTTCAATTCCAGCTCAACGCCACCACCTTGACATCGATAAATGGCATAGACTTCTCCAAGACGGGCAAGCACATAATCATCTGCCGGCCAGGTCAGGCCATCGTGATGGCGCATGGTCTCGAACGGGATGTGCTCCTGAAAGAAATGCAGCGCGTGGCGCGTCATCTCCCAGGCGGCATCCCGGCTGCGCCAGTCTTCCATATTCAGGTCTGCGTGAGGATACTGATACCCAAAGTACCACTCAACCCCAGCACCTCCCGCCATTAAGGTGCCCCACAACACGTCGCGGCGAAGTTGTGCATGGTTACTTTCCGGGCCGTCTGGCGTGATGCCTGTGCTGTAGTGACCGATCTCGTCTACATTCAACACCCAGGGATGGCCAGCCGCCACCGAGGCATCGAGGTATTGCAATACGCGGGTATGCGTATCGGCTGGATTGGCGATCTGGAAGGAGGTGCCATTGAAGTCTGCATTCCCAAGCAATGGATTGTACGTCTCGGGAATGAGGTGAACGTGATTGTGAACAACAACAGGATGATCGTAGGGATCGAGCGCCTTCAGATAAGCGGCAAAGGCTTCGCGTTGTGTTGTGGTATTGTTGTTTTCCTCACCCAAATTCCAGGTAACGGCCAGATGATGGCCGAATCGTGCAACCATCTCGCGAAAGTAGAGCTTACGTAGCGTGCCCAATGTACCTCCGTCAAACAGAGTATCATTCTCTGTTTCTTGAAACAACACGTTCATCGCGATTCCGAGTGAATCCATGTGACTGAAAACAACCTCCCACTGATCAAGCTTGCTGACGTCAAAGCGGTCTTGAACGTCATGCTGTGCCCAAGGCCACACATCATCCCCGTCACCGGCCCAGTTCATGGTCAGGAAATAGAGTGTATTCATCCCTTTCTCGGCGATATAGTTCAGGCCGCCGATAAGCCCTTTCCCTTTGCCTCCCTGCCATGTAGGGTCACCGGCGTTCCAATCAGCTTCATGGGCCGCATACCGGTGGAGCCCTTCTTCAAGAGTAGCTAGCTCCGGTCCTCCGTTATCATACGCACCGTCGAAGTCATGATAGGCCAGCAGGTTCTCTGGACTCCCAGGTCCACCTTTTACGAATGCCTCTCCCGTTCCAGCATGCCGTAGGTACCGCTCACCGGTATACTTGAGCATGCCTTTCCCTCTAAAATCCCGGCCGAATTTATCGGTTGGCGCAATTTCCAGGGTACCGCTTTGACCGTCGAAGGCAGTTGGTGTACCGGCAAAGGGATCGAGGCTGACAGCTATGTCCTTTCCTGAGCGAAACGAAGCCTTGTAGGACCATGACCCTGGTGCATCAGGTGTGAAGTGTACGCGCCACCGTGTGCCTGAGGTAGCACTTGTTTCGCCCGCATCCCCATCAGCGGCGAAAAAGCCGGGTACAGCATGCGTGTGGGCCCCTCTTTGAAAGGTGACCGAGAGCCGATAGTCACGAAATGGATTTGAGTCTCCTGACTCACTCGCTTGTGGTCCGTCGAAAGTTAATGTGACGCGGTGCCATGTCCTCAGTGTGCCACTGATTTCAGGGGATTCTTGCTCTGGGTTTGGTGAAGATTTGTGCGATGGCTTTACGGCCTGAACCGTAGCTGGCATAACAAGCAGAACCGTAACAAAAAAGCACAGATTCAAGAGCAATAATCGCATTTGAGCAAACCTTTCGAGGGGGACAATCCTTTTTATCGAGGCCCAAATTAGAGATTTCAAAGAACAATTAAAAAGACAAAATACCAGCACCCTTACCGGAGCAAGGGTGCTGGACGCTGACTACCTCTTCGATTTCACATGAATCCCCAGCTTTTCCAACTTCGGCTTATCCTCGTCGAACGCGATACGCGCTACGGCAATGAAACGGCGCATCCATTTGTCGAGCGTAGCCATGGCATCGCGATGCTGTTTGGCAGCCTCGCGTAGCTGGCCCTTCAGATACTGATGCTGCTGAACGGCCGCCTCTAACTCTACAATTTCATCGAAGCGACTGGTTAACACCTCAATGGTTATGTTGTAGCGGCTTTGCAACAACGTCATAACCGCATTATGCCCTACAACTTTTTCATACAGGTGCCGTGCCTGAAGAACGAACGCTTCCATTTGTCTATTCATGGGCTCATTCAGCCGAAGCGCATCGATGTAATCGCTGTTATTCACAAGCGCCTGCCGCATGAGGCGTCTATCCGCACTAAAGCTTTTCCGTAGAACGCGATAGGCTTCTTTTACGCTCGCCGTGGCTACAACCTGTGCACCGAGGTGCTCTCTGCGGTCCGCATCGATTTGTCTAATCGCAGCAAGGTGAAGCGAACCCTGGCTGAACTCCTCAGGGGTGTAGCCCTGCTCAGAGAGCACTTCGCTCACTTCATTAGACTGCCCATTTACTATGGATTCTTCTGCCTGCATAAGGCGTGCGGGGATACTCTTTTCAGAATAGTATTTCATGGTTTTTCTCCGGAGCTCATTCATCCGTTTAAGATCAAGCTCCTACAAATAGGATGTAAAGGAATTGTGAGATTGACATGCTCTATGCAATCGCGTTCGGGGGGATGAGCAAGTGCCGTACGTGCAAAAGTAGGAGTTAATATGCACCTGTAAGTTGCCGCTTGTCAATGGACTTTTCTGCATATACTTAAGAATGCGCTTAAAGAGACTCACCCTTTGCTCCTTTGGCGCATGCAAAGCTCATAGACGTGCACAAAAGTGATACTTGATTGCATTTTTTTGCAGGCAAAATCGCGTTCAAGGTTTCCTGGGATGTGATTTTTGTTACCTGGGATTGCATTCCAGGTTACCTTGAAGGCGATCCGAGGTACACCAAACCACAGTCAGGGCTTCCTTGATTGCACTTTTTTACACTTGGATTCACATCCCAGGAAGCCTTGTATACATTTTTTCATACCTGAAAGTGCGTACAAGGTCGTGTGGAGCAAGTAAAATGCTACTCAAAATTACTATCAGGGATTGCCTGAACGTAATCCAAGATACACCAAATCACAGTCAAGGTGACCCTGAATGCGATCCGAGGTACATCACATCACAGTCAAGGCTTCCTTGAATGCGATCCGAGGTACACCAAATCACAGTCAAGGATTGCCTGATCGTGATCCAAGGTACACCAAATTACTATCAGGGCTTGCTTGAATAGCGCGCAGAGCAACGATCATCACATTCAATCCAAACCCTACGGCTTCGGAGCCAGCCGGAAGGTACGTGCGAGGTGTTCTGCTCCAGTGAACGTATGACGTACCTTTAGCTCCTGCTCGTCACTCATTGCGCTGTGGACAATAACCTCATAAGGCAACGTCGTCTCAGCCATCTGGCACATTTGAGGTGTTGGTGTGGCCTCGATGGTGAGAAGTAAGGAGTCTGCATAAGCTAAGCCGGATGCTTTTACTTCGAAACAAGGATTTGGTAAGCGCATCGAACCGGAAACGGCTACCTGCTCGTCTTCAAGACGGACGATCTCGACAGTGTCCGCAAGGGCTGCACTATATTGCTGTTCTCCGGAGCTAAATTCTACCTCGATCTCTTCAGGCTCTTGAGATGCGGCTGTGCTGCTGCACCCATGTAAAACCACGGTGTTTAATAGAATCAGACAGGTAATAAGCGTTGTAACGTTTTGCACTGTTATATCCGTTTATTTATCTTCTAAGCATCCCCTTCTGCATCGTTCTGTAATGCCCCTCAAAATTCGTTCATTTGCACTATTAATTACAGATTTCCGATCTTCGTACCTTAAATACATAAAAGGTTATACTAATATAAACGGTATCTAGAAGACTATTATTACTTATTAACGCTCTATCTACGACCCATATTTAACTCTTTCTATTCCACTCGTTCGTTCACTATTAATTACCGTACTTTACACGTACATCCATCTTATGGTTAAATCCTCAATCACCCGTGCAGCACTGTTGGTGCTGTTTCTGGTAATCCCTATCGCTTCACACGCCCAACAAGCCCTGACACCTCAACAGGTGGAGACGACGATCGTCAACAGGGTCCCGAGCCAGCTTTCCTATGTTCCTGGACAGTTGATCGTAAAAATGCGTGATGACGCGCCTATTGCTGCCAATGTATTAACGACACTTGGATTGGACACCAATTCAAACACGTTGTCTGGCGGCGAATTTCTCTATACAATCCCTACAACCGTAACAGCATCCATGACAACCCAGGCTGTGATGGACAACACCCGGGCTATCAAGGATCAATTGGAAGCGCGCGATGATGTTGAATATGTACAATACAACTACATATACAATATCGTGTCGCACCCAAGCCTATCGGTAGCTCCAGCAGCCATACCAGCAACACCTGCCGATCCTCGTTACAACGAGCAATGGCACTACTTTAATAACGGTACCGGTGCTGGTGAGTCTCCAGGAGGCATCAACTTACCTGATGCCTGGGACACTACGACAGGTAGCCGCGATATCGTCGTCGCTGTTCTCGACACAGGTATTCTACCTGACGAAGAAGATGCAAACGCGGCAAACCTCGTTGCTGGGTATGACTTTGTATCCAACACATTTCAAGGTAACGACGGCGACGGCCGTGATGGAGATGCAACCGACCCGGGTGACGCCGTCTCCGCTGGCGAATGCGCCGCTGTTGGCTTTCCTTCGAACCCCGCCATGCAGGATAGCTGGCACGGTACACACGTAGCAGGTACTATTGGCTACGGGACCACAAACAACGATCTCGGCATCGCCGGCATCAACTGGGAAGTATCGGTCCAGCCGGTACGTGTTCTTGGAAAATGTGGTGGATCTACAGCAGATATCGCAGACGCTATCCGCTGGGCAGCTGGTCTTCCAGTATCGGGCGTCCCTGACAACCAGACTCCTGCGCATGTCATCAACATGAGCCTTGGCGGACAGGGAAGTTGCGCAATCCAGGCTGCATTCCAAAATGCCATTAACGACGCAGTAGCAGCAGGAACGGCCGTTGTTGTTGCAGCTGGAAACTCTTCAGCAGACGCCTCTGGCTTTACGCCTGCTGGATGTACAGGTGTAATTACCGTTGCCGCTTCCGACGCCAGTGGCCGCCTGGTTGACCGTTACTCGAACTACGGTTCTACGGTCGAGATTATGGCTCCCGGTGGCAACACACAAAATGACGACGACAACAACGGATTCCCTGATGGCGTCTTGAGCATCACAGGACGTGGCTATGAGTACTACAACGGTACATCTATGGCGTCTCCTCACGTTGCCGGCGCCCTTGCATTGTGGCTGGCCGATGATCCGTCGTTGACTCCCGAACAACTGCTCACGCGTCTTGAAGGTACTGCCATTCCAAGAGGCAGTGTAGAATGCTCGAGACCCTGTGGCGCCGGGCTGCTCAACGCGAACAGCTTCGTTCAACCCCCACCGATGCGTAGACTCGCTCTCAGCCTAAACCCTGATCAATCGATCGGTAATGGCGGGCAAACAGACGCTATTGCAACGGTCACCTTCGGTGGTTCTGCTGAACCAGGTGTTGACGTCACGTTTACGATTGCAGATACAGCGAAAGTCAAGTTTGTATCATCGCCAACGAGTAAATCGGTCACCATTACGTCTAATGCGAGCGGTTTAGCTGTAGCACGGCTCGAAGGCGTCGACAATTCAGGCAATACCACCTTGACTGCAACAGCGGGTACTGCCTCAGCACAGGTGACTGTTGAAGTACCTGACCTGGCCTTCCTGGGTATCGCACTGGCACTCTCGTTGATCTTCTTCATCGAATACCGACGAAGACAAAAAGCGAAGCTGGTTGCATAAATCTATGATACAGAAGATGGCCCAACATACCGCTGCTAGCTCCCCAGAGGTATCCACTACCCCTGAGGGATCTACATCTTGGCACTACTTTGCCATCATCGGTGTGTTGGGCCTTTTTCTTGCCCTCTTTTTTCGAGATCCCTACCTCGGAACAGCGCTGCATCCCATTCAGACGGGCATAACCAGCGTCACTACGGCCCTCCTGGGCTTTTTTGACATCCAGGTGATTCAGAAAGGTACAATCCTCGTTCACTCAGGCGGTTTTGCTTGCGAAATCACACCTGGCTGTACAGGGATAATTCCCTTAGCCCTCTACATCATTGCTGTACTGATGTACCCGGCTCGCTATGCTCAAAAAGCATGGGGACTTCTTTTGGGCATTCTCTTCCTTGTCGGGTTTAATTTTGTACGCCTCGTCCACCTCGTGTACCTGGGTTCGCATCACCCTTCCTGGTTTGATGTCATGCACTGGGTTGTATGGCAATCCTTGATCGCACTAGCCGTAGTAGCTGCGTGGTGGGCCTGGACCGGCTGGGTCCGAAGGCAACTACACTAAAAGGAATGGTGTGATGGATAGATTAATCGCCTGTCTTACCGAACTAGAAAAACTAAAGACGGTCGAACGTGGACTGGATGTCGGAGAAAGAAAAGAAAGCACTGCCGAGCATTCATGGAGTTGCATGCTCATTGCAGACATTCTCCTTGAGTATATCGATGAGCCCTTGGACCGATTAAAGGTACTTGAGTATCTCCTCTATCACGATCTTGTTGAGGTCTACGCCGGCGACGCAAAGTTCAACAACCCGGATGAGATGAAGCACAAGGAGGAGAAAGAAGCAGCTTCCATCAAAAAAATCCTTTCCATCCTGCCTAATCCAACGCGTTACTCATCAATTATCGAAGAAACGAGGGAATCACAATTTGCAAAAGCCGTCGACTGCCTGGACACGTGCGTGAGAAATCTGAATAATGACAAGAAATCAAAAACTGATGGGTTTACAGAGGAGTTAATCAGGAATAAATACCTCCCGCATGTTTCCAAGTTTGAACTCACGCTTGAGCTATTTGAAGTTATGATGGGCAGGTTGAAGCAACAGGGTAAGTTGTGAGCCCAAGAAGCAAATCAACTATAAATAAATTAATGTATTTTTACATGCTCGAATACCTTCAGGGTACATTTCCCGGTCTTCCCTGCGAAAGCAGGGATCCATAGAAGGTTGAGCCGTGCTTTTATGTTGTATGGATTCCTGCTTTCGCAGGAACGACCGGAGAAAAAATCATGCAATAGTACATAATCGACTGCTTAGGTCTTTATACCATGCCCAAACTGCTCCTCCTTTCCCTGCTCTGCGTCTTCCCTATACTCGCAACCGCTCAATCCTCCACGGACATCTACCTCGTTGACCTGAACAACGGCAACATCTTGGATACCCCGGAGGGCCCCTTAAACCTGACCAATAGAGACGGCTATGATAACCAACCGTTCTTCTCACCTGATGGAGACTACCTGTTATACACGAGTCAGCGAGGGGAGCAGTCAGATATCTATCGAGTGAGCTTTCCGGACTTACAGATAGATCAGGTCACCGATACGCCGGAGAGTGAGTACTCCCCCACCGTTACGCCTGACAGGGCCGGATTCTCTGCAATTCGGGTGGAATCAGATGGGACTCAGCGGTTGTGGCGGTTCGACATGGATGGAAATAATCCGACGCTGCTTTTCGAAGACATCAAACCCGTTGGGTACCACGCCTGGGCTAACGACAACCAGGTAGCGATGTTTATTCTTGGAGAGCCTCCTACCCTACAGGTCGGCTCACTGGCTGATGGGAAGGCGTACATTGCAGAAGGATCGATTGGCCGCTCTATGCATCAGGTACCGGGTACAGATACCATCAGCTTTTTCCTTAACCAGTCAGAATCTCAATGGCAGATTCGCAGCCTGGATCCATCAAGCGGGACAGTACAATACATCGCCTCCACCCTGCCCGGCCGGGAGGATTATGCATGGATGCCCAACGGCACACTCCTCATGGCGGATGGTCCTGTGCTCTATCAATTTAAGCCGAGGCCATCTTTGGGCCTGGTGAGTGGAGATGGTCAAGCAGAATGGGCTCCTTTGTACGACTTCTCTTCGCATGGTATCTCGAATATTACTCGCCTTTCTGTAAGCCCCAAAGGAGATAAGCTGGCCTTTGTCGCTGACAGGGAGTAAAAAACTCATCAAATGTAGAGACCATCTAAACTTAATAAAAATAGGCTCGTAGAAAAACAGTTCGTTCGTGTATTCTTATTGAACTGGATGCGAATTTGCTATATTTAAGTATATTGTTATTCCAGATATTATCTGCCGTGCATTCGATATATCTAGAAAACTTAAATCAGTACATTCCTAGACCATGAGTAAGAAGTATGAGCACATTCATGTACCGGGTCAAAAATTTTCGTTGATGGATTCTCTGATCCCTTATCGAAAAAATATTCAAGCAAAAATCGACAGCACGGACTACCGCAGGAATGTATTCATCATGATCAAATTCCGAGAGCATAATAAATTGCTCAGGGAGTTTATAATAAGCACGCTTAAAGAAAAAGGATTTCGCGGCATCATTGCCGACATGCCAGACTGGCGCCTCACCAAAGACAATGTAATTAATCCCATCGCCGTCTTGTATTGCTGCAAATACGGTATTGCAATATTTGACGAACCTGAAGACAATCAATTTTATAATCCAAACGTTGCCTACGAACTGGGCATCATGCATTACCAGCACAAGAATTGTTTAATCCTTATTCGAGACGAAATAAAACTTAAAAAGCCTTTTGACCTGCTCAGCCGGCTCCACGAGACCTACAAGGACAATCTTGAAATCGAACATCATATAAAACAATGGATTGATGGTGTCTTGTCGATGGAACGGGTAATGACAAAGCGGTCTGAGAGGAAAGTTGTTGTGGCCGTCGTCCGAAAGAAAAACAACAAATATTTATTAACCCGCCGTAAAGAAAAAGAAGGAAATTTAGAGTGGGCTTTTCCCGCCAAGAATATGTCTGTAAACACAGACGCCAGAAAAGCGTTACCTACCGAGTGTTTTATAGAAACGGGCATTACGCCACGGATGAAAGAAAAAATTGGCGAACGCATCCATCCAGATACCAATCGACTGATTGAATACTGGTTGTGTGATTATGAGTCGGGCAGAAAAAAAGTAAATGACCCGGCAGAGATAGAGGAAGTCGAATGGGTGTCCGGCAGAAAAGCACAACAACTAATTACTTCCGACATTTATGAACCGGTATTGAGGATCTTAAATGGCAGAAATTGATCACTCTATCCCGCTAGAAGGGACAGAGGTTTCTGTTGGAATCGTTGAAAAGGGCAGTAAAATCCTTTTGGTCCAACGGAAATACAAAGAGCATCACGTACTTAACTGGCAGTTTCCTGCCGGCAAGATCAAGGCCTCAGAAACCCCTGAGAATGCAGCCGAGCGGGAGGTCTATGAAGAAACGGGCGTCAAGTGCACGGCTGAACGCGTGTTGGGCCATCGTACACACCCTGTCACGGGTGTCCGAATACACTACGTCGTATGCGAGCACAACGCTGGAAATGGCTCCGTTCGGGACCATAGTGAAATCAAGAACCTGGCGTGGGTCCACCCCAGAGATTTAAAGGCCTACATTCCAGATCATATGTTCTCCGGGGTTTTGAAACACTTCGATTTGGCGACTTAAGTACAACCAAATAAACACTCACGGTTTATTTGGTTGGTTTCGTGTTTCGCGTTTCGTGTTTCGGGTTGTTTTCAGGTCAAAGGACAGCTTTTTTAACCCGGAACGCGAAACCCGAAACACGAAACACGAAACCAACCCAAGTGAATCCATCGAGATTCATTTTATAACATTTAGCCACTTCTTTTATCACCTCTACCTATAACTGTCATAGGAAGAATCGATTTCTTATTCGGCACCTCAAACCCTATACTGAAAACTCATCCTCAATCTCAACTCGTGAGCACGAAAGAAGAAATCATTATGCATACAAACGGCAACGGCAAATGCCCATTTAATCATGCTGCCGGCGGTGGCACGTCGAACCGCGATTGGTGGCCCAATCAGTTAAAGCTGGACATCCTGCACCAGCACTCTTCGAAGTCCAATCCCCTGGATGCAGACTTTGATTATGCAAAAGCATTCAATAGCCTGGATCTGGCTACTGTAAAGAAGGACCTGAACGACCTGATGACAGACTCCCAAGACTGGTGGCCGGCTGACTTTGGGCACTACGGTCCCTTGTTCATCCGCATGGCCTGGCATAGTGCAGGCACGTATCGTACCGGCGATGGCCGTGGTGGTGGCGGTACGGGTGCTCAGCGTTTCGCTCCACTAAATAGCTGGCCCGACAATACAAATCTCGACAAAGCACGCCGCCTTCTCTGGCCCATCAAGCAGAAGTACGGTCAGAAAATCTCCTGGGCAGACTTAATGATTCTCGCAGGAAACGTTGCCCTTGAATCCATGGGATTCAAGACCTTTGGTTTTGCTGGCGGACGGGAAGATATCTGGGAGCCAGAAATGGACATCTACTGGGGTGCTGAAGGCGAGTGGCTTGATGACAAACGCTACACAGGCGACAGAGACCTTGAGAACCCACTCGCAGCGGTTCAAATGGGACTCATCTACGTAAACCCTGAAGGACCAAACGGCAAACCGGACCCTGTAGCGGCTGCTCACGATATCCGTGAGACCTTCGCCCGCATGGCGATGAACGACGAAGAAACGGTTGCACTAATCGCTGGTGGACATTCCTTTGGTAAAACACACGGTGCTGCCAGTGAAGATCATGTTGGTGTAGAACCCGAAGGCGCTGGCATCACTGAACAAGGTCTTGGTTGGACAAATAGCTTTGGTACAGGCAAGGGCGCTGACACCATCACAGGAGGGCCAGAAGTAACCTGGACAACTACGCCAACTACCTGGAGCAATAACTTCTTTGAAAACCTCTTTGGCTATGAGTGGGAGCTTACCGCTAGCCCTGCAGGTGCAAAACAATGGGTGGCGAAAGACGCAGAAGCCTCAATTCCTGATGCATACGATGCTTCCAAAAAGCATCGGCCAACAATGCTCACGACGGACCTATCTCTCCGCTTCGATCCAGCATACGAAAAAATCTCTCGCCGATTCTACGAGAATCCGGATGAATTTGCAGATGCTTTTGCTCGCGCCTGGTTCAAGCTGACGCACCGCGATATGGGTCCTAAGGCTCGTTATCTCGGCCCCGAAGTACCTGAAGAAGAATTGATCTGGCAGGACCCGATTCCAGCCGTAAATCACCAATTGGTTGATGCAAATGATGTAGCATCAATCAAAGCCAATATCATTGCGTCAGGCCTATCCGTCTCAGAATTGGTTTCAACAGCATGGGCTTCGGCTTCTACATACCGTGGGTCGGATATGCGCGGTGGAGCAAACGGAGCGCGAGTTCGCCTTTCGCCACAGAAAGAGTGGGAAGTCAACAATCCGTCACAACTGGCAAAAGTACTTCAGACGTTGGAAAGCATTCAGTCTGAATTCAACAGTACTCAGTCTGGAGGTAAGAACGTGTCGCTAGCAGACGTTATTGTTCTCGCTGGATGCGCGGGTGTTGAACAAGCCGCCAAAAATGCAGGTCATGACGTAACGGTACCGTTTACACCGGGCCGTATGGATGCAAGCCAAGATCAAACAGACGTGGCTTCTTTCGCTCTGCTTGAGCCTGTAGCTGATGGCTTCCGCAACTATCAGAAAACAAAGTATGCGGTATCTGCTGAGGAGTTGCTACTTGATAAAGCACAACTCATGACGCTGACGGCTCCAGAGTTAACCGCTCTCGTCGGCGGAATGAGGGTGATAAACACCAATGCGGATGGATCCAGCCACGGCGTCTTCACAGATCGTCCTGGATCGCTTACCAATGACTTCTTCGTCAACCTGCTCGATATGAGTACCGCATGGACGGCAGTGTCTCAAGATGAAGAAGAGTTCAAAGGACGCGACCGCAACACCGGACAGGTAAAATGGACAGCAACACGCGTTGACCTCGTATTTGGCTCCAACTCCCAACTACGAGCCATCGCCGAAGTCTACGGCTCTTCTGATTCTGAAGAGAAGTTCGTAAATGACTTTGTATCCGCGTGGGCCAAAGTGATGAACCTGGATCGGTTTGATTTGAACTAAACGGTTTGCGTCTGAAGATAAAAAGGCTGGGCATTAGCCCGGCCTTTTTTGTTTAACGTTCCATGTTTGGTACACGACAAAAAAAAGATCTGATTGAATAAGGTTGTATTTTGGTTGCGACAAAACTTCCAAACCAACCCATCAATCAGATCATGAATCATTCTACGACTTTGCAAGAGCTTCTGCAACAGCATCTTCCCTGGCATAAGGCCCGTGTTAACTTCACGGCTCGCTTTGTGATTGCTCTTTTCAAGATGGGATGCGTCAATTTTACCCAATTGGCTCTTGTGTTGAATCCATCGGTTGGGGTGGCATCGAACTATCGTCGTTTGCAGCGCTTTTTTAATAGTTTTACTGTTGACACAGAGGCCTTCACGACACTGGTGCTGGCGCTGTTGCCCCAGAGAGAATCGCTTGTTTTGACGCTCGATCGCACGATGTGGCGCTTCGGCAGGCGCTACCATAATGTACTTATGATTGCCGCTTGTGCAGACGGTATTGCTATCCCACTCTTGTGGCGCATGCTGCCCAAAGAAGGATGCTCCAATACGCAGACAAGGATCGATTTGCTCGACGAACTCTTCGAGATTCTCGATCCGAGCTCTGTTCGATGCCTGGTTGCCGACCGGGAGTTTGTAGGCAAGACATGGTTTGCCTATCTCAAAAAACGAAACGTTGGTTTTGTTATCCGAGTGCGCAGCTTTTTCTATATCAGCACCCGCAAAGGGCGACGCATTCGCGGAAAGCATATCTTTTCGCATCTGAGACCAGGAGAAGTACTCGCCCTTCGAAAGAGACGCATCGTCTGCGGGCACCGGCTCTATGTCTGTGCGATTGGGCCACGTAACGGGGACGATATGGTCATTCTTGTCGGTAGTGAACTGGCTCATCGAGCTGTGGCCTTCTACGGCAAAAGATGGCAAATCGAAACCCTCTTTGCCGCCCTCAAAAGCCGCGGATTCGACCTTGAAGCGACGCATTTGAAAGATAAAGAGCGTGTCGCCAAGCTTATTGGACTGCTCTCGATAGCCTTCACCTGGGCCTATCGTGTGGGGGCCTGGCTCCATAAGGAGGTCAAACCGATTGCTATTAAAAGTCATGGCCGAAAAGCACAGAGTGTGTTTCGTTATGGCCTTGATCATCTTAAAGTCGTTTTGCTTAATCACACGGCTACAGATCGACAGTTCAAACAACTAGTTCGTTTTTTGTCGTGTACTTAGCGTTCCATGTTTAAAGTTTCACGTTGTGGGGGCACTACACTCTTTAACTTTAAACATTGAACTTGAAACCTGGAACCAACCTCAAAACCCCGACGAGCGCGCCATCCCTGGCAAATCATCATCATGAAGACTATCCAACCAGAACTGCAACTTGTCTTTTACCTGGCTGACGCCCATGGCGACTCTGACATTCCATTGCTTTCGTTCTTCTTCCAGGTTTAGAGACTCATTTCTCAAGGAACGGATGCCGGCGACGATGGACTCGGCGTCGTTATCTACCAATGTGGCCCAGCGGCCAAATAACTTTTCAGATAGCTTAGAGCGCGTTGCAATTAGCGGCGTGTTTGATGATAAGGCCTCACAAGCGCCTGATTGCTGGGTGGCTTCCATTGTAGTTAAAGCAACGGCTGCCGTGCTAGAGCATAACAGGATGTGATACATATCTGGACTCAGATACCCGGTGAGCCTCACATTGGGACAGGACTCAAGTTGAGCACGCTGGTACTCTGTAAGGCGAAAGGGATCCGCAGTGATTACGAACGTTATCTCTGGGGCCTGCTGAATCGTTCTAATAATCGCATCGACTGGCTCGTCCTCATCAAAAGAACAAAGGAAGAGGATTTGGTTAGCCTTTCGTATGACGCGCGAACCAATATATCGCACCGGATCCGGCACAACGTAATAGGGCGTGTCCGGATACATGCCTTTGAATAAGGGCAAGAACTCCTCATTGTGCACCATCACTCCCTGTGCCCTGTTCATGACCAGGGAAAACAAGGGTAGCTTGTGCCAATAGGACTGATAGAGCCCCTTATAGCTATCCAACATATAGGGGATTCTGAGCAAGAGAGCCGGCAACGCCGCAAAATGCGGTGGCGCCTGAACGATACAGTAATCCGGCCTGTATTTAATCAAGAAAAAGATCGACACAAACATCTTATAGATATAGTCGAGCGGTCTTAATTGCTTATGCCGAAATAGATGGGGTATATATTTAACTTTCGCGTTGAAAAGGGGTGCCAATACCTCAACCCTACGCTGATAGCCTTTCCAGACGATAAATACACACCGCTTGGGAGGTGTCTTTTGATTTCTCATACTGGTGAATTGCTAACCGTTTTGTGATGGGATTAATCAAACAAATAAGGGATTATCTGTTTGTACTATGCCTTACTATTTCTATGCCAGAATTCCTTAGATTAAACCAACATGGATTAATCATTACCCACTATGCCGAATTACAACATCAAAGCTAAACAGGATATGACCTATGACGCGATTGTCGTAGGGTCTGGAATCAGTGGAGGATGGGCAGCTAAGGAATTGTGCGAGGCGGGACTGAAGACGTTGGTCTTAGAACGAGGCCGGCTCATCGATCCTGCACAAGACTTTCCAAACATGTATAAAGAGTCCTGGGACTTTGAAATGCATGGAAGCCTCACACCGGAAGATCGCCAGAGACATTATAAAGGGATTCGAACTGGATTTCTTGGGGAGGCGAATAAGCATTTTTTCGCGAATGACGAGGAGAATCCATATACCGAGGTAAAGCCTTTTCTCTGGGTACGTGCGCATCAAATGGGTGGACGATCGCAGCTATGGGGCCGGCAATCGTACCGATGGAGCGCAATAGACTTTGAAGCAAATGCTGTAGACGGGCATGGTGTAGACTGGCCAATCCGATATAAAGACCTGGAGCCCTGGTATACCTATGTGGAGAAATTCGCCGGGATCAGTGGTGAGGCGCTGGGCCTGCCGCAATTGCCGGACAGCCACTTCCTCCCTCCTATGGAGCTGAACTGCGTGGAGAAGGATATCAAGGAGCGCATTGAACGGGAATACCCAGGCCGGCATATGATTATCGGGCGTGTTGCCCATCTCACAGAGGCTATCAATGGAAGGGGGCAATGCCAATACCGCAATAAATGCGGTGAAGGGTGTCCATTTAGAGCCTACTTCAGCAGTGTGAATGCTACCCTTCCTGCTGCAGAGGCAACAGGCAACCTCACCATTCGGCCCTTCTCGATCGCTCATTCCGTCATTTATGACGAAGCCACAGGCAAAGCTAGCGGTGTGCGTCTGATTGATGCAGAAACCGGTGAAATGATGGAGTATTTCTCCCGGGTTATTTTCCTGAACGCATCGACGTTAAGCTCAACGCGCATTCTGCTTAATTCTACCTCTAACCGATTCCCAAACGGCATGGGAAATGATAGCGGTGAACTTGGCAACAACCTGATGGACCACACCTACCGAATCGGCGCCATGGGCATCTTTGATGGGCATGCAGACAAGTACTACAAAGGCCGGCGGCCAAACGGCATTTATATCCCGCGTTATTGGAATATCAATGAGCAAACAACGTCTGACAAATTCGTGAGAGGATTTGGCTTCCAAGGTGGCGCCTATCGTAAAGGCTGGGGGCGCGGCTCAAACGTCGAGGACTTTGGCGCTGAGTTCAAGGACTCTCTCATTAATGACCCGGGTCCATGGGAGTTCTTCATCACCGGATTTGCGGAGTGCCTCCCCTATCATGACAACAAAGTCACCCTCGACACGGATAACCTCGATAAATGGGGGCAACCAACGCTCGCTATCGATTGTGACTGGAAGGAAAACGAGCTGGCATTGAATAAGCAAATTCAGGAAGATGCTGTCGAAATGCTGGAGAAAGTGGGACTAAAAGACATCGTTGGTTTTGACAACAAACACGAACCTGGTTTCGGCATCCACGAGATGGGAACGGCGCGTATGGGCCGCGATCCTAAAACGTCGGTATTGAACGGCACCAACCAGATACATGCTGTACCCAATGTGTTTGTCACCGACGGCGCCTGCATGACCTCAAACTCATGCGTTAACCCCTCTCTTACTTATATGGCGCTCACAGCACGCGCTGCCGACCATGCCATCTCTGAGCTCAAAAAACAAAATTTGTAAGACCATGAATCGACGAGAAGCTCTAAAAAAGACTGTTTTCCTTGGAGGTACAGCCCTCGCCTCTACTTCGATGCTAACCCTGCTGCAATCCTGCCAGCAGCAAGCCCGGCTGGACTGGCAACCTCTATTCCTCAGCGTAGACCACGCCCAGTTGGTTTCTTCCCTGGTCGACACTATTCTACCAGCCACTGATACCCCTGGCGGGTTAGATGTAAAGCTGGACATGTTTATCGACCTTATCTATGCTAAATCACTAGATGAGGATGCCCAGAAGCAGCAGGCCCAGGAATTGGATGCGTTTGATCAAAAGTGCAAGGATCAATTCGGCTCGGCCTTTCATCAACTAGATGCTGACCAAAAGAAGACCATTCTTATGGCTGAAGAGTCCAATTCGCCAAAGTTCAATGGCGGCGTATGGGGCACAGCAGTTGGTGAACAAGAACCTGTTGGGTTCTACCGCTCATTAAAGTCGCTGATGCTCTGGGGATATTTCACTTCTGAAGCTATTGGGAAGGATGTGCTGAATTACGATCCTATTCCTGGCGAATACAAAGGATGTGTGCCGTTATCAGAAATCGGAAAGGTGTGGAGTTTGTAAAACCGTGTCGTTACTGCATGATTTTTGCGCTTTAGTAAGGTAGCATAAATCTATCAGTTCAAACCAATGGTAAACGGAAAGCAGCTCAGAAAAGCCGGGTGGCCGCAGGGGCCTTGCATTGGCAAGGCCATTGCGCTATCGCAGCAGCTTAAGAAGACGAAGAAAAAGACGCAGGTCTGGGATGTACTAAACGCCATACTTGCAGATCCAGATAGCATCAGCGAAGCACATGAGGGCTATGAAGTTGCTCAAAGCCTGATTGCATTGCGTGAGAAAGAACCCGTCTCACTCAGGCAAGAGCCTTTGCACTATGACGTCTGGGGACGTGAGCTCATTCCTGATAATACGTTTACCCAGATGAACCAGGCGATGCAACTGGAGCCGGTTGTTGGTGGTGCGCTCATGCCGGACGCTCATCATGGATACGGCATTCCGATCGGCGGTGTAGTAGCCATGGAAAACGCCGTTGCACCTTATATGGTCGGTGTAGATATCGCATGCAGGATGATGATGTCCATCTACCCGAACATGGAGTTCATCTCTCATAATAACGAGAAAGAGCAGCTACGCAGAGCGATGCGTTCAGAGACTCGATTTGGTTTGAATGCCGGTTTTGATGGCAAAGAGCGGCGAGACAGTTGGTTGTTGGATGATGAGCGATGGACTGCCACGCCTGTTCTCCGTTCCCTTCAGGGTAAAGCGGTTCGGCAAATGGGAAGTTCAGGAGGGGGTAATCACTTCGTGGATGCAGGTATTTTGACCATCGAGGAAGAATCCAAGCTTGGATTGCAGCCTGGAACATACTTCGCCATTATGTCGCACTCGGGAAGCCGGGGTGTGGGAGCAACCATTGCCAAGCATTATTCTCAACTGGCTATGGAAGGCCTGAACCTTCCTCGATCTCACAGACATCTTGCCTGGCTGGACCTGGATTCCGAACTGGGTCAGGAATACTGGTTATCCATGCAATTAGCCGGCGACTTTGCCTCCGAGTGCCACCATGCGATTCATCGTACCATCGGCAAAAAGCTTGGGATTGAATCCCTTGTTGAGGTGGAAAACCATCACAACTTCGCATGGAAAGAAAACTGGCAAGGCAAGGAAGTCATCGTTCATCGCAAAGGAGCAACACCAGCTCACAAAGGCGTGCTGGGTGTCGTCCCTGGCAGCCAAGGGCATGAGTCGTTCATCGTTGAAGGACTCGGCTCCGAGCAATCATTGTTCAGTGCCAGCCACGGGGCTGGCCGCCAGATGAGCCGAAAGGCCGCCATAGAGAGCCTCTCCCCTGGTGAGCGCAACAAGACGCTAGAAAAACTGGGTGTTGAACTCTTAGGCAGTTCAATGGACGAGGCACCGGGGGCCTACAAGAATATCAGGCACGTGCTTGCTGCACAAACGGACCTGATTAAGCCCATCGCCACCTTTTTACCAAAGTTGGTTTTGATGGCAGATTGAGCACGGCCTTGAAGGGCACCTGAGCAATAGACCGATCAAGCAGCCTTTTTCTTGAATCGTTTTTTATTTCTCGAACCAGGCTTGAAGTTTTTGACATTACCCCGTTGTGGCCGATGCTTAGAACGATTCTTATTTCGATTGTTCTTAGACGATTTCTTCGGCTTGGGATGCCCTCCTTCTACGGTAAGGTCCTTGAATTCAAGGAGATCAATCCGTTTGTTTATATGCCGCTCGATGTTGCGTAGGTACTGGTATTCCTCTTCGCTTACAAAGGTAATCGCATGCCCCGTTGCATCGCCGCGACCTGTACGGCCAATACGGTGAATATAGTTTTCGACTTCTTGCGGGGTATCATAATTGATTACATGGGACACCCGCTCTAGATCAATACCACGCGAAGCGATGTTGGTGGCCACAAGGATCTTAAACTTTCCGTCTTGCAAGCCTTTCAACGCCTTTTGGCGCTGGCCCTGTGTTTTGTTTGAGTGCAGAGCCGTCGCAGAAAACCCACGGTCTCTCAACTGCCGGGTGATGCGGTCAGCGCGGTGCTTAGTCCGTGAAAACACAATGACGCTTTCAACAGGTTCTTTCCGAAGAACCTTCGTAAGCAGTTTCATCTTGTTTACCTGCTTAACCGGACACACATGCTGTTGCACAGAGTCGGCAGGATTCCGCCGGTGGCCGATCTCGATAAATTCAGGCTCGTACAAGATATGTTGTGCCAGTTCCTCTACTTTGGGAGGCATTGTTGCCGAGAACATGAGGGTCTGGCGGAAGATTGGGGTTTCTTCGACAATCTTGCGAATGTCATGTATGAATCCCATATCCAGCATGCGATCTGCTTCATCCAGAACCAGCACTTCCACTTCAGAAAGGTCCACATTCTCGCGTTGCATGTGGTCGATGAGCCGACCGGGCGTGGCCACGATGATATCTACACCGCGCTTCAATGCCCTGGTCTGCTTCATGATGTCTATGCCGCCATATACAGGCAGCACTTTCAATTGCGTAAACTTGCCATACGTCTGCACTGCCTCCGTTACTTGCAAAGCTAATTCCCGGGTTGGGACCACAACAAGCGATCGAACCGGGCGAAAACCCTTTCTTTTTTTCTTCTCTACTAATCGATCTAGGATAGGCAGTACAAAAGCAGCTGTTTTGCCGGTCCCCGTCTGCGCACACCCAATGAGATCGATTTCGTCACAAGCTAAAGGAATGGCAGCAGCTTGTATTGAAGTTGGTGTTTTATATCCAGTTGCACGCACACCTCGAGCAACGGGCCCGGCCAGGCCGAGCGAGTCAAAATTGGTCATGTATTAGATTTTAGTTACCAGGAGCGGAGGTTACGTGGCCCTCCTGAATTATTTCCATGCCTAAAGAGTATACCAGGTTGGTATCTATTCGCCTTAGGCTTCGCCTCATTGACAGTTTTATTTCTGACTACTTCACTTCTTATAATCCATTTCCTGTAACGAAAAAAGCTTATCATCTAAGGGATGAATAGAGCATCTCTTAGATGATAAGCTTGTAGCGAATCAGAGTGATGTAATCTACGTAACAGGCTCTTTAGACCGAGGAGTTGATGCTATGATCCCTTCTGCTTTCTTTTCTTCCTAAACCAATAAATTGAAACAGGCAGCCCCGAAGCAACAAACGCAAGGTCGATCAGTGACTTTTCCCATTCAAAAATGGCTCTAAAGACGAGCAGCGTAACTACTCCAACCAGGTAGATAGCCGGCAGCCAGGGGTATCCAGGCATCTTGAAAGCGCCTTCTTCATTGATTTTTTCCCTTCGGAATTTGAACAGGGCCAGGGTTGTCATTGAGTAGAAGATCAATATGGCAAATACCATCCCGGCAGCAATATTCTCGAAGGAGCCTCTCACGATTAATATCACTCCTGCCCAAAAAACGTGCGCCAATATAGCCCGGGTAGGGGTACGAAAACGAGGATCGATGAAGTTAAACGATTTGAATAACAGCCCGTCTTTTGCCATCGCGTAATAGACTCTACTGGATGACATCGTCGTACCATTGATACTTGATACTGCAGATATGATAGCAAGCAGAGCAACAACGGAGGCACCGAATGGACCAATCATCGTAGAGGCAATGTCGGCCGCAGGCGTTATCGTTGCACGAAGTCCGTCCATGCCCAAGACGTAGTGATAAATCATGATTACAGCCATGTAGATCACAATGATCAACCCAAGGCCATAGATCATACTCTTAGGAATGATCTCCCGAGGATTCTTCATTTCTCCAGCGACATACCCGACTCGATCCCAGCCGATATGCGTGAATAGAATGAGCATTAGAGCCGGTATGAGCGTGCCAAAGAACCCTTCTCCTCTGATCGGTGCTGACACATCACCAAGTTGATTCTCGGTCCCTCCCAACAGTACGGCAAATAACAAGACAAACAAGATTAGGCCGGCGACCTTCATCACGGTCGTGATGCCCTGAAACCGGGCGGCCCATTGGATCCCGACATAATTAAAGAGGCCGACGAGCACAATAAAACTTAGTGCGACCCCTGTGTGTGAAAAGCCTTCGAGGGGCGTGAAATAACTCACATAATCGGCAGCGACAATCGCCAGGCCTGCTCCTGGACTGGTACGGATGATAAACAACTGCGCCCACCCAAACATAAACCCGACAAAAGGACCGAAGGCCTTGGTAAGATATACGTATTCGCCCCCTGTTGTTGGAAAACGAGTGCCAAGCTCCGCGTAGATCAGTCCGCCGATCATCACAAATACGGCTACGGCTCCCCATGTGGTTATGACGCCAAGGAAGGACTCGTAATAGCCCGCAATGATGTACGGCGTTGAATAAATCCCGGAGCCGATGGTGATACCTATAAGGAGGGCTATCCCATCAAAGGTGGTGAGCGATTTTCGGAGGGAGGATTCTTGCATTAAAATAATCTCCTCATCACGACATCTTCCCCTTCAGGTGATCCGACAATCTTATGGTAAGCGCCACTAGCGTTAGGGTGGGATTGGGCGCTCCTGAAGTCGGGAATGCAGACGCACTGGCTATGTATAAGTTATCGATACCGTGCACTTTTGCATCAGCATCCAGCACGCCTTGTTTGGGATCTTCGTGCATGCGGGTCGTACCCATGTGATGGAAGCCACCGCTAAGGAATGAGGGCCATTCGGAGTCGTCGCCATCGATGAGCCAGTCCAGCAATTGAATGCGACCAAAGCCCATACGACCCATTTCTTTTCCTAAAATCTCGAAGAAGACACGGATTGAGCGCTGATCCAATTCCGTCAGTTTCCAGTGTAGATCAGCTAGGGGCACTCCAAGTGCGTCCTTCTCGGCACTCAATACGACACGGGAGTCTGGATTGGGGGCCTGTTCAGCGCGAGTTGGCATCCTATAGAATTGATGCGCTTCGAAAGCATCTGAGCGGACAGCCCGGCTTGGATTTTCATTGAGTGGTCGAGAACGGAATCGTTCGCTGTACTCGGAAAACATCTGGAAGAAGCTCGTCATGTCTTCAGAATATCTTCCCGGACGCAAGGACGCGGTGCTATTAAGAATCTGATGTTCTTTTTGAGCCTTCTCGGATAGGGCAATTTCGCCACAGGGAGCAAGGCTTCCACCAAAACGAGACCCATACAAGGGCATTGCATCCGGTTCTTTCAAAACCAGTTGGGCGCCCCCCATTTCCAGGTGTTCCATAAAAAACCGCCCAACAAGATCATTGTCGTTCCCAAGTCCTGCCGGTGCCTGGTTATTCGAGGCAAGCAGCACGCGTGCATTTTGAATCGATCCGCAAGCAAGCACAAAATGCTTAGCGTGCACCCAGTGGGTCTTTCCGGTAAGTGTTTGCGTTTTGACCTTCTCGACCGCCTTTACAGTCTCATTTGCGACTATTTCAGTGACATTGGCATAGGTAAAGAGGTGAACATTATCAGAGTTCACAATGGTATCTCGATACTTCACCCCAAACCGCGTGGGTGGGCTAAACTGCCACATCTTCGTCCACATCAACTCCTCTTTAAAAGGCATCCGCTTTCGCGATGCCTCCTCCTTCTCGTAGAAGGCCGCGTCATATTCATAAGGCCCTAGTTCTAGGGGTACATGAGCGCGCTCATAATAGGGATCGAGGTCCTCCTTGGAAAGTGACCATCCGCTGTAAGGGACCCAATCGCGCTTCTCAAAATTGAGCGGCTCCATTGGTGCACTCCAACCGGCCCAATGATTCGTAGTACCTCCAAAATAATGAAGCCTGGCGGCCGACAGCGGTACCTGGTAGGGATCGCCAATACTTTTCCCATCATAAAGGGCCTGCATATCCGGATCATAGTCAAATCCCCCTCCTTCAAGCAAGATGACCTTATGGCCAGCCCCTATCCACTCCAGGGCCATGCTAATTCCCGCTGCCCCGGCCCCTACAATACAAATATCTCCTTCAATTACTGATCCGTCATCCAACGTTCGTGCATCAGTATGCATACTACACCTCTTAAGGATGAATCAATGAATACGTATCAGTGAATACAGAGCACACTGGCGGGCCTCTGTAATAGACAGAATCCAACCGTTTACTTGCACAGTATGGCCCTCTTCAAAGTCCATGGCGATACGACGCGTTACCCCTTCCTTCGAATGCACTTCAACTGAATCTTTCAAAATATCACGCAGCACAAATGCATTGTCTTCATCTACATACTGCTTTCGATAGGCTTCACCGATCTCCAGTACAGATTTCTCGTCTTTTAATAGCCCCAGTAATTCTGGCTTCTCAGATAGATCCGTGCTATAGTCCAGCTTCAAAATCAGGGCACCCAGTGCCGTAAATGAAGAGTACTGAACAAACTGTCGTCGTTTCATGGCAGGTAATGAAGATGAGTAATTGACAACGCATATTAGACAAAAATAACTCACCTATCAATAAATACCCGCAACCAAAATCAGCTATCCATTCTATTCTGTCCTTCAGACCATTCAGATGACAAGTTGCACCATCCAATTAAATTATAGATGGCCCGCATACATTTCTTGTTATTATGTATTAGGTCAACCAGATTTTTAAATCATTAAGTTGACTATCCAGGCTCCAATGACCCGTAGGAGACATTTCATGCAAAGGCTTCTTGTTCTCTTTCTCGTACTATTTTTGATTCCAGTATTACCGGCTCAGGCTCAGATTGGCAATTGCCAGACAGCACGGGCGCAAACCCTTTTAGAAGTTGGAAACATACGAGCACGTATTTACAACGATGGTGCCCTGTTTTGGAAAGGGGGGACTAATCAGTATGAAGCACCAAAAAACAGCGGACTCCATTCAATTTTTGCCAGTTCATTCGCTGTTGGTGGATTAATTAATGACCGGCTCCATATGGCAGCCTCAACCTATGGGAGGTACGAATTCTGGCCAGGTCCCCTGGACACTGACGGCAACCCTCCTTCCGATTGCTCAGTTTACGATCAAATTTGGGAGATAACCACCGAGGACTTTCAGTTATTTGAGTCCGACGGCCTGTTCTCCGAAAACATGATCAATTGGCCCTGGCACCTGGGGGCTCCTATTGTAGATGGAGATGGAAATCCGGATAACTACAACCTGGAGGGGGGAGACCGCCCCGAACTACTTGGTGACCAGTTGCTCTGGTGGGTTATGAATGACCGAGGAAATGTACATGAATGGTCAGATGCGCCACCAATCGGCCTGGAAGTACATGCTTCTGTCTTTGCATTCCAAAACGCAAATTCTGGAGGAGACATTTCATTTTACCGATATAAAGTCGTCAATAAAAACCAGAACCCTTTGACAGATGCCTTCTTTTCTATGTGGGTAGATCCAGATCTTGGGGATGCTTCCGACGACTATTTCGGCTCTGACTCCTTACTTCACATGGGCTTTACTTATAACGGGGACCCTATTGATGAGAATGCCTATGAAGACACTCCTCCTGCTATTGGATATACCTTTTTAAAGACCCCAGAAGCGCCCATTGACAACTACGACAATGACAGAGACGGTGAAGTTGATGAATCAGGAGAATTAGCCGGCATGTATTCCGCAGTGACCTTCCTTGGCGGTGGAGGTAGACAAGGAGATCCTTTTAATGCGGAAGGAATGTACAATTACATGAAAGGGCTGTGGAAGGATGGCACTCCTATGACAGTTGGAGGTGATGGGATCAATGTATCGAATGTTAAAACACGATTTATATTTCATGGCGATCCAACAACTCGCTCATTCTGGTCTGAAATTCAACCTACCCAGGATGGAGGCTCTCCTTCACCAGCGAGTGACCGCCGGTTTATGATTTCAACGGGCCCAGTAGATCTCCCGGCGGGGCAAAGTACCGAGGTTTTTGTAGCGATTGTCTGGGCACGCGGCAATGATTACCTGGATTCTGTTCGCAAATTGAAGAATATCGTCGCAAATATGCAGTCGGTTCCAGAAAGTTATTTAGCCTCAGGCTACAGGGAAGGCCTTCTTGAACCAGAGCCAACAACACCCGAAAACGTTCTAGGCTTTGATCAAAATTTTCCCAATCCATTTAACCGAACAACAACACTTCGATACAGTCTGCCCAAAACTATGCAGGTACGCCTTACCGTGTTCGACATGCTAGGCAAAGAAGTGGCGAGGCTCGCAGAGGGCGTTCAGTATACCGGTACCTATACGCAGGTATTTAATAGTAACAACCTGCCTGCAGGGATTTATTACGCACGGCTCGAGGTAGATCACCTTACCTTTACTAAAAAAATGGTATTCGTTCCCTAGTTCAAGCTCATTCAATGAAGCCTACACGAACTCCACGCTGCCTGATTTTTCTTATCGTCATTGTTTTCCAAGTTGTAGGCATAGGCTCATCCTATGCACAGATTGGAAATTGCACCGAACCGGAAGCCTCTGCCATACTTGATGTAGGAAATGTACGAGCCAGGATATACAACAACGGTGCCTTGTACTGGAAAGGTGGGCAAAACTTGTATGAGTCACCTAAGGGAAGTGGAGTCAATGCCCATTTTGCAAGCTACTTCATGATTGGAGGGTTCATCGATGAAGAATTAAGGATGGCTGCATCTTCGTATGGCCCATACGAATTTTGGACGGGCCCGATCGATGCTGAGGGTAATCCCCCAGCCGACTGTTCGGTCTATGACCATATATGGGAGATTCATAGCGATGATTTCCAGCAATTTGATTCGGAAGGCATATTCTCGGAAAACATGTTGAATTGGCCCTGGGAGCTTGGAGCTCCAGTTGTCGATGGCGACGGCATTCCAAACAATTACAATCTCGAAGACGGGGACCGTCCTGAACTCCTGGGCAATCAAACATTGTGGTGGGTGATGAACGACCGGGGTAATGAACATCTTTGGTCTGAAACACACCCTATTGGAGTGGAAGTCCATGCATCCGCTTTTGCTTTTGAACATTTCTTAGCCGGGGATATCACCTTCTACCGGTACCGGATCTATAATAAAAACGCTAAACAACTTACAAACGCCTTCCTTGGCATTTTTGCTGACACAGATTTGGGCAACGCCTCTGATGACTACTTCGGCTCAGATTCGCTTCTCCATTTAGGCTATAGTTACAATGCAATCCCAGTAGATAAACACGGATACGAAGAATTCCCGCCTGCCATTGGATATACCTTTCTCATTACTCCTGAAGCGCCCATGGACGCGTATGATAACGACAGAGATGGAGAAGTAGATGAACCCGGAGAACAAACAGGCATGTATTCTGCAGGAAATTTAGATGGTGGGGCAGGATTTTGGGGAGAGCCCTCAAATGGTACTGATATGTACAATATACTTAGAGGAATTTGGAAAGACGGGCAAACCTTCGTTGAAGGAGGAACAGGCTATTTTTACGCACAGAACTGGCCAGCCGATCTATCTGTTCGCCCGACGCGATTCATCTATTCAGGCGACCCTGGAACCCAATCCTATTGGACTGAATTCCAGCGCTACCCGAATTCAACAACTCCAAACCCGCCATCTGATCTTCGATTAGCTGTCTCCGCTGGACCATTTAACCTACATTCTGGAGAAAGTACAGAATTCTTAGTCGCACTTGTTTTGGCCCATGGAAGCGATTATCTGGATTCTGTTCGTAAATTGAAGACTATAACAAGAAATTTACATACGAGCCCTCAGAGCTATCTCGCTTCCGGCTACCAACCAGAATTTGCAGATCCAACATTTTCAAATCAGCAATTCGTATTAGCCTTCGGTCAGAATTTCCCTAACCCCTTCACAGGACGAACAACGATCCGATATAGCATTCCTAAAAGCATGCAGGTTCGGCTGAGTATATTTGATATCTTGGGTAGAGAAATTGACGTGCTTATTGAAACGACTCAGGAAGCGGGTGTTTATACCACTTGGTTTGACGGGTCACACCTACCTGCAGGGATTTATTATGCAAGGCTCGAGGTAGATCACCTTACCTTTACTAAAAAAATGGTACGGATACCTTAAACAATAAGAATCCAACAAAAAAAGCCCTGCCTGGATTCAGGCAGGGCTTGAGCCTTAACGGCCATTACCCATTAATCAGGCAACTTCTTTTTGCTTTGCCATCATTTGTTTAACTGCAGCAACGATAGCCATTAAGCCACCACCGCCTACAGCTGAGCCAGCAATGCTGCCGATTAATTCACCAGCTCCTCCATCAGCACCAGCAAATAAGCCGAGCATGCCAAGTAGCTGTCCGCCAGCTCCCCCGCCGAGTAGACCTAATACGGTATTCCAGAGAGTACCCATGCTGATGTTTTTAAATAAGGCGCCTGCCAGGTTTCCACCTACGGCTCCACTTAGAAGATTGGTGAGAATGGGAATAAGACCTTCCATTTCGGTGTGTCCTCCTTTGTTAGTAAAATAAGTCGATGCATTCTTCCGGTTAGAATGGAAGTGGTGGGTCCATTTCTAGTGCATCGTTGGTGGTTGCAAGCGCCTGGAAGCGCTTGCAATAATCGTATAATACGGTGATTAAAAAGGCAAAATCAAATTAAGAACCCTTTAAGAATCGCGATTCTAGGGGCCTTTTACTTCACTTTTGCTATCTCATACTGAGCAAACAAGGCCACATCATCAGGAAGTTTATCCAGATTCTCTTCCACAAAGTCGATGCCTCTCTCTAGATCTTTTTTCACGCGTTTACTATTCGCTGAAGCTTTTTCATTGATAAACTGGAGGGTTGCTTTGATGGTATGCATCATGGCTGCCCGCTCGGTTACCTTTGCTGCCCCTTCTAATTGTTCCGCAACCTGCAGAGTGGTAGCCGCAGTCGTAAAATGCTGTTGAGATCTCACTTCATGAAGTTCAGCTCGTTTCAAGATGCTGTTGCCTTCACCAGCTAATAGGATCCCCATCGAGTCTACCGCAGCTTCATCCGTCTCAAGCAGTTCCATGATATTGTTCATGTAGGCATCAATGCTCTCCATAGCCTTTTCTTGCCCCATTTTCCAATCAAGGCCATTCACAACAGGCTTTGCAACTGAAACCGTATCGTAAACCTGAAACGAAATTTCTTCACTAAACTTGCGGTTTCTCTTTTCTAGAAACTCCACGTGCTTCTCGATCTCTTTCTCATGATCTTCCCTTCGATCACTTACTTTCATTGCTTCTTCTTTACGCTTTTCAGCATCCCGCATGCGGTTCTCATGCTGCTCTCGGAGCTCCTTTGCCTTGTTCTTTTCCGACTCCGCATTGTCTTTAAGCCACTCGCTCTCTTTACGCAAATCGGCTGCGCGCTTAGCTAACTCTTTCGCCTCATCGCACTGCTGCTTACCCATCTCTAGCGTTACTTTTGCTTCTCCTCCCCAATCTCTCACTTTAGGTGCATCACAAGAGACTCTAATCTGAGCAGTTGCCTGGTGGGTATAGATGAGGCCGATCATAAGAAGAAGGCCTGCAATTTTTGAAAATGGAATGATTGTACGTTTCATGGTCTTATATAATCATGCAAAATATGTATGCGTAGAGTTTCTCTTATTCCCATAGAGTGTGCCACACATTAAAAAAGCCCTCTCAGCCCCCTTTTCTGTCTAAATTTAAAACAAACACTGTTAAATTTTGATATTCAGTGTTTAATCTTGTGCCTTTTATGAAGTAAATATGCCCGATCGTCTAGCGCTCGATTCACCACGGTATAAACCGTTGTTATTTTGAGGCATACCGCATATCTCTGCCACATCCCACTCGTATAGATTAAACAAACTGCTCATCCAGTATATCAAATATTTCAAATCCAAAGTGAGCATCTGTATGAAAATTTGTAGACTCCTCCTTGTCTTTTTCATCGCGGCCATAACCTTAGCTGCCTGTACTTCTGCAAAACCCTTTACCCTCAAACCCAATACGCACCGTTATTTCCTCGAAGTAGAGCGGCCAGGAACGGTCTATTCTCTACTAGAAAATTCTAAATACAAGGGTGCAATGATTCCCCTCGTGGAGCTTGATGAGGATGGCCAAGCGGGTGATACACTACAAGCCTGGATACAGCACTACAACGGGCGCACCAAGTTTTCGGATGAAGCAAATCAAGCCGATATTGTCATAGCTTGTTATAGAGAATCACAACCTGAGTTTGCCAAATCACTACATGTACTTCCTGAAAGCACAGGGAAGATCTATGTCTATATGATGGAAGGAGGTGTACTGATTATTAGTGATGAACGGATCTCGTTTTATGATGTGCTTATTGCGGCTAGGAATGGGCGCTAATTTCTGTTTCGGGTTTCGGGTTTCGCGTTTCGGGTTGTTTGTTCATGCCTCGAAACTGACATAAGACCAATCAGCTCCCCTTCATGATTCGGATGATAGATTATTACTAGCCAGGTAAAAAAACCAGCTTCCGATTGCCATGGTGGTGTGGCCGATGTCCAGGTGGTTGAACCATTTACTGGGGGCCCATTGGTTGATGTAGAATAGGGCTCCGAAGCCTGCAATCAAGACGGCTTGTAGCATACGGCGGCTTGCAAGGCTTTCTGTTTTAAGGAATACATAGAGATGAAATCCACCTACCACAACGCCCAATCCATAGGCGGAATGACCGAGTACATAGTTGAACTCAATCAAGTTCACAGCCAGTGACAACAACACGGTCAATTCCACGATATTTAATCCTAAAAAGAAACGGCCAAGCCGCGGCTTTATCAGCGGACGTGCATGCTCTATGGCCGCTCTTTCGATCAACATTACAGCAAACATGCTAACCACCCACCCTGGAATTTTCCATTCAGGGCTGAGAGCGTATTTAAATGCATGCCCCAAGACCCCACCCAATAACGTGGCCAATCCCATGATTAAGAAATAGTACTTCATCAATTGAACGGAACGCAGACTACTCCCCTCTTTGTGCAGCTTATACCAGGCGTACCAGCAAACAGAGGTAACAAGAAGGTCGGTAGCACAATTTGTGGGTTCATCCAGGCGAATCCCCAATATCTCAATAGATGGTTGATCTAAAAACACGATCCGCGTTAATCGTTAATGATTTTGTAAAAAGACTCTCTTCACGGACTAGGTAACACAGAACTAGACTATCTACCTTTGGTTTTGCAGATATGATTAAGCCTTATAGAAGTCCCCTCTTAAATATCATGTAAATACCGGCTTGTTGATAGAAGCGAAGAATTGTATTTTCACCAAATCCCACCCCATGGAATTCAATCCTCCATCTTTTAATGGAAAATCTGTCCGACCTTTTATTCACCAATGTGGGCTTATTATTTACTGCAATTGCTACAATAGGCACACTGGTGATCCGTCAGCTACTCAGTAATTGGAGCCATCGAAGAAGAATTGCCCTGGAGAAAAAAACCGAGCTTAAACTGCAGGAATCTGAGGAGCAAAAGAAGAGAGAAAGTGCTAATGAACAGATAGAGCTGTACAAGAAAAAGATTTCTACTGAACTCGGGCAGTTCCGCATCTTAGACATGGTGCAGGCCATCGATCTCGAACAAACGTACGTTCAATTAAAGGTCACCGAAGATGAGCCTCTGAACTACGCTACGATTTCTGAGAGTATTGATGGCTATGCAGATGCTATGCTTCACAAGGAGCTTTCTCTAGATAAAGAGGCCTCCGATGAAGCCACTTTGTTCAGCCCACAAGAGGCCGTTGAAAAATTCCAGCATATCGTTGTATTAGGCGATCCAGGCGCAGGCAAAACCACAATGATGCGCTACATGTGTTTGTCTTGCGCGAAGGGAGCCGCTGATATATTTCCCATTTTTGTTTCGCTTAACAAGTATACGAATAGCGATCAAACCACCCTTCTTGATTATATATACCACACCGTCGAGCATCGATACGGCTTTTCCGACCTGCAAATCCACATTCAAGAATGCTTAGAAAACGGGAATGCGTTGATCTTGCTTGATGGGCTGGATGAGGTAACCATTGGCGACTTAGAAGAAGCAGATACGGCGTATCGGCATACTTGCGATCAAATCAATGACATCGCATTAAGGTATCCTGACTGCAGAATCGCTGTAACTTCCCGACGTGCCGGCTGGAAAAGTTTATTGGCCCCCAGCTTTAAGATCTTGAGCATCAAAGATTTCTCCTGGGATGAAATCCAAACCTTTACAACAAACTGGTTCAACAATTCTCCCAAAAAAGCCCAACGCCTACAGGCGATTTTATCCAGTCAGCGGGGCATGCAGTCGCTGGCAGCTAATCCCTTGCTTCTCTCTCTCATCGCAATCGTTTTCGACAAAGATCTTGAACTCCCAGAACGCCGCGCCAAACTGTATGAACGATGTATTCAGGTGCTGCTTACGGAATGGGACGCCCACCGTGGAATTAAACGAGCGAGCAAGTTTACAACGGACCGCAAGCGCAATTTGCTGGAAGAGATTGGATTTTATTTCCACGAACAGCGGTTACGTTATTTCTCGAAGGAGTACCTGCTTAAAGTAATCCGCGACTTTTTACCAACCGTTGATATCTCGCCTGATGAAGCGCCTAACATTCTGTTTGAGATTACAACACAACATGGGCTCATCAAAGAGCAAGCGGCGGATGTGTTTGGTTTTCTGCATCTGACTATTCAGGAATATTTTGCAGCTGTTCAAGTCACAGCCAACACAACCAACGAGATACCCCAGGCTCATTATATACACGACCCGTGGTGGGAAGAGGTATGGCTCCTTATGGCAAACATGATGCACGATGCCTCTCTCCTATTGAATTCTATTCTCGATCATAAGGATGATATCTTTTTTAACAACTTACTGCTTGCGGGTAAATGCCTGATCGGGGTGCCTCGCATAAAAGAGAAAGGACTCCGGGAAAAAATTATCACCCGGTTACATGCCCTTGTCGAGGACAAAAAATCGTTTGTCCAATCGCGTACACAGATTCCCCAGATTCTCAGTGAGATCGGTGGCCCAACCAATACCGAATACATCCTCAATCTGCTTCAGGCAAACCGAGTCAGTTCACAAATTTCTATCGCGGCCATTGAGTGCCTTCGTAGCGATACATTTGTCCCCTTCCTATTAAAGCTGGTGCAACGGGAGGACCTGCCATTGTCCGTCCGAGAGAAAGTCCTGGATAAACTGACCGAATTTCCCAAGCCTGGGATTGTACCCGACCTTTTGTATATCCTGAACGATGAAAGCATCAATAAACAGGTACGTTACCGCGTAGCCAGGACACTTGGTTTTCTTCCGTATGAACCATCACTAGAAGGTCTTCTAGAATCTTTAGATAATCCGAATGCTGGCTGGCACGTTGGCCGGGCCATATCCCACTTTCCAATAGCCCATAACCCTGAAGAATTTACAAAACTTATAAAAACTGAATCCTATTCACTTGATACGCGATGGGGCATTGCAACAGCTACGTGGAAGTGGGCTGACGAGGACATACCAAAAGCGCGTGAGTTGCTGTTTGACACGGAGATCGAAGACACCATACGAGTAACCATCGCACGATCTCTTCAAAAGAGGCGGGATGCAGCAGACACGCTTCCAGATCTCAAAAAATTATACAAAATACCTCAAAGTACATCATCGTTAAAAGCCATTGCCGTTCGTGGTATCTATTACCACTCTCATGGTAAAATGAAGGAAAAGCTTCGATCCTACCTGATGAATAAATCAGTGACAGACTATGTCCGATGGAAGATCGTGCAAGCGTTTGTCTCCAAACACGATCACTCCGTGTTTGATGACGTATTGCGCATCCTTCAGGATTCAAAATTCAGGCTTTTCATGCGTCTGCACATCGCGGATGGTATATCCAAACTCACCCCACCCGACAAAATCCCAGCGCTCTTTCAACTGATAGAAAGTGAATCCACGAATAAATACGTTCGTGCCCGCGTTGCTAGCGCCATGTGCTCCTATGATCTAAAAGATCACGAATCCAAGCTACTCTCGATGATATGTGACAAAGGAATCAATGCGTTTGTGAGAGCCAACCTGGTGTCCTGCCTGGCAAAAACGGGGACATCAATAGAACGGCTTACCCGGCTAATGCAGTGGGACGAACTCTACCAGGAGGCCTTATTCGTCATCAACCAGGTTTCGAAGCAAAAGGGGTTACGTGTCTACCTTAATGAAAAGAAAGGTAATTACTACACCAAGCATGTTTGACGCTCTAATAAGCAGCATGCAATTACAACAACAGCATGCAGTCCCCATAACTGTAAAAGCGGTAGTTCTCGGCCACCGCATGCTTATAAGCGTTCAAAACAAACGATTTGCCAGCCAGAGCAGAAACGAGAAGCAATAGTGATGAACCGGGAAGGTGGAAATTGGTCAGCAATCCATCAACGATTTGAAATTGATACCCAGGTATAATGGTCAAATCGGCAAATCCTTCACCTGCTGCTACATATCCCTGATCATTGGAAAAACTTTCTAGGGCCCTGGTCGATGTAGTACCAACAGCAACAACTCTCCCGCCCTTTCTTTTCGCCGCATTAATCCTTTCAGCATTCTGTTCATCTATGATCACAAACTCGGGGTCCACTCTATGCCTCGAAATATCTGTAACTTGCACAGGCTTAAAGGTCCCATACCCTACGTGGAGGGTAATCTCAGCGATAGACACGCCTTTATTTTGAATTGCCTGGCGGACCTCATCTGTAAAATGTAACCCCGCAGTAGGCGCAGCAATGGCTCCCCGCTGGCTGGCAAATATGGTTTGATACCGCTCGTCATCTGCTTTTGTGGGCCCTTCTTCCCTCTTTATATAGGGAGGTAGTGGCGTCTGCCCTACCTGGTTGAGCACCTCATAGAAGTCTTGGGAGGTCTCGAAGTGAATGATCTTTCGGCCTTCAACTGTTGGCTTTCCAACTGTTGCAACCAGGTCAACATCACTAAAACCAACCTGCGCTCCTTCCTTCAGTCGCTTCCCCGGTTTCACCAAAGCTTCCCAGCTACTCTTCGCGGTCTGTTTTACTAAAAAGATTTCAGCTTTCCCTCCAGAAGGGATTCGATGGCCGATTAATCGAGCTGGAAATACGCGCGTATTGTTAACGACAAGAACATCGCCGGACTCTAAATAGGAAGGCAATTGACTAAACTGACGATCGGCCCACGCATCAGCAGACCGATCTAGTACCAACATCTTTGAGGCATCCCTCCTATCCAGAGGGGATTGTGCAATGAGTGATTCCGGCAACTCAAACTCAAATTCAGATAACTGCATTGTTTAGGGTTCAGTGTTCATGGTTTGTTGTTCGGTGTTTAATCGTCACTCTGCACCGAACGACGAACCATGAACGACAAACCTAATACTTAGTTTTACAGATTCCCAAAAACCAACAGCCCAATAAAGAGTTATCAATGGCCGCAACCCAGTAAGCTCCGTAATCCATATTTATGAATGTAGCAGTCATTGGCGGTGGCGCAGCCGGCTTTTTCTCTGCGATCCATGCGAAAATCAATCATCCTCATGCATCTGTGAGATTGATCGAGAAGTCGAACAAGGTGCTCTCGAAGGTTCGAATTTCTGGTGGAGGACGGTGCAACGTAACCAATGGGTGCTCTGATATTGACGCGCTTTGTAATGCCTACCCGCGGGGAGGCAAGCGGTTAAAAAAAGCATTTCATGTATTCAACACGACGCACACGAAGGAGTGGTTTTTGTCACGCGGAGTTCAGTTGAAAACAGAACCTGACAGCAGGGTCTTCCCGATCACAGATAATTCGCAAACCATCATTGATTGTTTGATGGATGAAACCAGGAGATTAGGAATTGGGATTGAGTACAAAAGGACGGTAAAAAGGATTGAGCCCTCTACGTCTGACTTGACACTTCATTATTCTGAACCGATGTATGAACCGGAGCAGTTTGATAAAGTGATCGTTGCAACTGGAGGCTCCCCCCGTAAGAAGGGGCTTGAATGGCTTCGGTCGCTCGGACATAAAATTGAACCTCCCGTTCCTTCCCTGTTCACCTTCAATCTACCTGGCAGCCCAATAACTCAGTTGATGGGCACTGTGGTCAATCCAGTATCTGTTCGAATTCAAGGGACTCCTCTAAAATCTAACGGGCCTCTCCTAATTACCCACTGGGGCATGAGTGGCCCCGCTATTCTCAAGCTTTCATCTCTTGGCGCCCGCGTACTAAACGACCTGGATTATATATTCCAATTCCAAGTCAATTGGGCCAACGAAATCAACAACGATATCGTGGCTGATCACCTTAGAGGTATCATCACAAACAACACCCAAAAACAAGTGTCATCTATTCGTCCTTTTGGGCTGCCTAAAAAATTCTGGTTGTACCTGTTGGATAAAAGTGGTATATCAGTTGACAAAAAGTGGGGTGAACTTGGTAAAAAAGGCATCAACAAGCTTGTTCAAATGCTCACCAACGACGCTTATCAGGCAAAGGGCACTACCACGTTTAAAGAAGAGTTCGTTACATGCGGGGGCGTCAGCTTGAGTAGTATTGACATGAATACGATGCAAAGTAGAGTCATTCCTCATCTATATTTCGCGGGCGAGGTTTTGGACATCGATGCCATCACAGGAGGTTACAACTTCCAGGCCGCATGGACCACAGGATACCTAGCAGGGAGGTTACAAGATTAACGATATGCTTGACGAGAATTGGGTTAAAAGCACCATCCAACAAGCCGGTGAGATTGCCCAACGCTACTTCGGAAAAGTCATCCCATCTATCAAAGACAACAACTCGTATGTCACTCAAGGAGATCTTGAAGTGCAAGATTACCTTGTCGCTCAGATTCAAGAACGATATCCTGAAGACGGTGTCATTGCAGAGGAAGCTAATGTGTCACGTGATCCTCTCTCTGGAAATCGTAGATGGATTATCGACCCCATTGATGGTACCTCCTCTTTTGTACGTGGCTTTCCAACATGGGGCATCGCTATTGGCATATTAGAAGGAGATAAGCCGATAGCAGGCTTCTTCTATATGCCAAGAACAAACGATTTTTTCCATGCGGGGCGAACGGGTGACGTAATCAAAAACGGTCAGGTCATGCATGCCAGGGAGTTGCCCAATCGACTGAAGGAATCCGTCTTGCTGGTTGATTCCAAGTTTCACAAGATGTTTTCTGTAGAACCTGGATACAAGGGTAAAATACGCAGCCTGGGGTCCGCCTCTGCACACATGAGTTATGTTGCTACAGGAAGTGCTGATGCCGTAATTCTCCCCAATTTACCGATTTGGGACCTTGCAGCAGGGTTTGCTATTCTAAAAAACACGGAGTGTGCCGTTATGTATTTTGACGGCACCCCCGTATCGATAGCAGATATCATTTCAGCCAAAAAGGCCCTAAAGCCCGTTATCTGCGGTCGCCCAGAGATGATCAAACGCGTTCAAGATGCATGTGTGCGTAAATGATTATTTGACGAGTATCATTTTTTTGGTGTGCACCTCCCCGTCGACTTCTAACCTATACACATAGACCCCCGACGCCATAGAGTGCCCGTTAATAACAACTTCATGGTGGCCTCTTCCTAAGAAACCATCTTGAGACCGAACTACCTCGCGTCCTAGAATATCATATACAACCAGTTGGACCTGGCCGGCTTCTCTGAGATCAAACGCTATTCGAGTATCTCCAGAAAATGGATTTGGGAAATTCTGATACAAGAAGGTTTCTTCAGGCAAATCTACATCTTCGGTACCCACGGTAAAGGTACGCTCAACCTGATTGTTGTCCAGATTGTTATCTAACGCATCCCCGGTCACAGAAGCAGAGAATGAGATCTGGGCCAAATTCTCCAATACCATTTCATACGTAACAACCAGGCTGTCCCCAACGGCAAGATTCGAGGCCGTACAGTTTACTGTTGGACCTGATGCAGCGCATCCTCCTAGTGAGGCAGTTAGTGCTTCCACGCGCCCTTCAGCGAACAGCGTATCAGAGAGTACAACCGTCATTACGGAATCCGGGCCCGCGTTTGTCACTACAAACCGGAAGTGCTGGCGTTGCTCGGCCGATTGATCCGTCGAAAAATTGCGCACATCAGCAGTGATGCCGAGGTCTGCCTGCCCCATCTCACACACATCTCCTACACCATCTTGGTCCGTATCTTCTTGGCCGGGATTAGCGATAGCAGCACAATTATCTAGTGCATTAACAAGTCCATCTTCGTCGAAGTCAAAGTCCATCGCTGCAGCAGTGACGTCGTCTTCCTGTGGCTCGGGTTCAAAGGATTCAGGAACTGAACGCTGGCTCCCATCATCAAAATCGATAGCTGTACGAAAATCATACACCAGGTTGCCCCAATCATCATGGCCGGCGAGGGTCCTCAGCATCGGCTGCCAGTCACATCCAACTGCTGGGATGTAATCAATATCAGCTGACACTTGTTCTTCAAACATATTGTCACCCGTCCAATCAACACCGGTCATGTTGGCTCGTGCATATCGTAATTGTTGTCCTTTCATACCCACTACGGTCGAAGTATTGAATAAAAAGAACTCTCCTGCGTTACCATTTGCTGCCACCGTTTCATTCAACGAGCTTTCGTTTAATGAAGGCAGCGCTTTAGACGAATACGTCATCGGGCGCTGTGAAATCATGAAGGGGAATTGCAACGAATAATTCATGATGCTGATGTAATTGGGCTTGCAATTAAAATGATCACCCCCACCATGTTTCAAGTTCAGCGTGTGCCCCATTTCGTGCATTATGGTACTTGCTTCTACAACAGCCTTTGCCTGGGCTAGTTGCGCCCGAGCCCCTGACCTGAACCCAGCCGTTGCAAGCAATGAATTATCACTCCAGGACCCTATCGTCACCATAAAATCGTTTCCTGGTAGTTCAGCTATACCGCTTGATCCCGGTGAATGGGCGTGCTGATAACCGAAGATGAGGTACCTAAACGCAAGCCGCCTGGCACCTAGAATAGCAGTACATCTGTTGGAAGCTCGTTCCTCCTTTTTGCCGAAATAGCCATCATTAGCTGCCGTACCGCAAGGGTTTACCGGGTTTCCGAACTTCAGATCGTCAAATGTACCAGCAGGGCTTACTTCAACACTCCCGCTGTGCATACGGATTGGGGTTATTTCACGAACGGGTTCATCCTTCAAAAAATGTAACCGGATACCCTTCTTGCCGTTTGGATTGTCTACAGGAGAGGCTGCAAATGCATCTTTAACCCTATCCAGGGAGGCTTGGAGGGGTTCTTGGCTACGAGGTGTTCCTGTTGTTGTCTCCATCCAGTCCACTTCGACAAACAAATCCTTCTGCATGGGATCTGCGGCCATCATACCAGTGAATTGGAGATCCACGATTCCGTCCATATCATAATCGATTCCGTTTGCTTCCCAAGAATCGCACAATCCGTCTCCGTCTGAATCGGGTTTTCCATCTCCATCGGGATCTCCACATACCGGCGAGAATTCTGAAGTAGCACCATCAGCACTGGTCGCAGTAGCTGAAAAGAAGGAATAAGGAGTAGACCCGCTCAATACAAATTGGAATACACCGGAGCTATCCGCTAAACCACTTCCCAGCCATTCCAATCCTCCCCCTACACCCGACTCATGAGGTTCGTTAAGACCATACACATCGATAGTTGTACTTGCTGGATCAGCTACATCAACCAAGCCGGATAAAACCTGTTGATTGTCCTCGCCCTTACTCAATACTACCGCAACCGGAAAGTTAATCAATCCATTGGGGCCCGCATCTTGATCAGGATCGTCTTGGCCATTACCAAGATCATTCGGGGTAATTTTACCGTCATTCCCAAGGTCAATATCTAAGGTTCTGTTACCAAAGATTGTATTTTGCCTGATGGTATTATCCTGCGCATCGCCAGCAACAACGACACCGAATTCATTTTCTCGAATGACATTCCCTGTTGCGCCATCAATGCCACCTACATTATTGCCAGATGCGTCCTGAATAAACACGCCTGCATTAACGTTAAATGGCCCAACAAATCCATTGGCGCCTACACCAATAAAGTTGTCCAAGATTAACGTACCGTTAGCCCCAGCAGCTAATAGGACGCCATTATCAATGTTACCCGAAAGTACATTCCCTTCTCCTTCAGAACCGATTACGGTATTCACTGCCTGATCCACGCGAATGCCGTTTTCTAAATTTCCTAGTCGTTCTCGTCCAGAGACATCCGTACCTACAAAGTTCTTGTAAATCTCGTTTGTACTACCGGAAACAATGTAGATCCCATTTTTCGAATTTCGGGAAACTACATTCTCTATCAGTTGATTTCTATCTCCAACCAGGATAATACCATCGGCTTTATTTCCCACATCCGCCGTTCCTTCTTTATTCAACCCAATGATATTGTTTGAAACGACGTTGTCGTTTCCTCGAAGGCTGATTCCTGAGGTATTATTACCAGAGATCAAGTTGTTCGTTATGATATTGTCATTTCCATTAAGCAAAAGGCCAACGCCGTTTCCTGTCAATTGGGATCCATCCAGGCCCAGCACATTGCCGTCGAGGGTTACATCATTTGCAGTTAAGCTTATCCCAGGGCCATCAAATGCTAAGATCCATAGATTACGAATAGTCGTGCCTGCAGCTGCCCCCATGATGGTAAGGCCTGCTTCAGATGCCCCTGCGGAGATTCCATCCAGTATAACTTCCGGTAAATCTGTATACGTAGGCCCTGTAATTGTTGCAGGATTTGAAATAGCTGGTAGAGGACTGCTGACAGTGATTGCATACGGGGCATCCCCAGGTATATCGAACAAGATATTCCCCCTCTCAGAAGAGGCATTAGCCTCTTCAATAGCAGCACGCAACGTGCATTCTGCCTCGCCGTTTACGTCTCCACCAGTAGAACAAAACCCATTGCCCGGATCTATGTCGCTCCCATCCCCTGTGCTATTCACAACCAATCCACCAGCAAGGCTGCTGTATCTAATTAGCCCTCTTGATCCATCAGTAAAGCTGACCGCTACTACTACTGAAGCATCCTCAGACAATGTCGACGGCCTACCATCATAACCTGGGCTATTAAAAAAGGTACTTGCCAATGCGCCTGAGTTGACTTGCCTTACATCTCCAGGAGCCACAGCTAATTCATCTCGCCGAGCAAATATTCGATTCGGAGATTCGGCATCCGCTGATTGAAACCAAATTGCACCATCCTCAGCAAGAATCATGTCTCCTTTTCGATTAACAGCGAGGCCTCCAGGCGAATTCATTACTGAACCGTCAACAAAAGAACCATCGACGTGTAGGCTGAACGAGCCTTCAGGAGTCCGTTTCCAGATACCGTGTGGTGTTCCAAACACACCTGTTTTTTCCACACCTCCATCAAAGTACAAATTTCCATCGCCATCAAACCCTATTCCTGACTGACCAAAATTTGCCCATGTTACATCCTGCAATGGATTCCCATCACGACCAGGCACTGAGATAGTTGGGGACGCTATTGTTTCAAAAGTACCGCTGCCCGGGCTATTTTCAATCATGACAGCCTGGCCAGCATCCGTATTAACCACAAGGCCCAATTGCTCATCTGCAAACATTGCATAACTGAATGCTTGAACACCAGCACCTAAGTTCACTGGCGACCTCCCTCCTCCGACCGAAAGCTTGACAAGGTGCTCCCCTAGTGGATCGGTAGCTCTTGCAATTCCATATACTGTCCCGGCATCACCGATATGCACGTTGGTGATTTCGAAGACATGCCCTGGCACTTCAGGCCACTCGTCCACATCATCAAACGGATCCATATCCGTTAATGAAAGCAAAGACGCTGGCCCTCCCGAAGAAACCCATGCCCCATTTGCCGCCTCGGATCCGGTACTGTCTCGAACTAGTGCTGTAAATACAACGGTCCCATTGTTAAACCCAAAGCGGCCTATCGCAAGATCAAGATTTATAAATAGCAGTTCCCCTGCCCCTGGAGCCGGAGTATTTGTTGAGGCTACTGTAGAAAGTCCACTACGGTCCCCCATGACGATAGCTCCTCCACCTTCTTCCAGGCCTACCCACATTGCAAAAGCCCCGTCTTCTACGCCAATAATAAAGGGTGCATTTCCTCCCAAAACCTGATCCTGAGAGCCCGGCAGGGCCTGCCCATACCGGAATACTTCGGTCAATGCACCTGACTCATACCGCCAAACCCCTCTTGAACCATCTGACAATACGCCCTGAAAGAGGGTCAGGCCGGTATTATCGGTCCACGGTTGAATAAAAGAGTCAAAGGTTAAAGCAGTACCGGGAGCAGTATCTCCAGATAGAACAAGGGGTTCAACAATTTGAGCTTTAGAAACAGGAGCGGCACAAAGAAGGGCAACAAAACACAGGGCAACAGCCCATGCATGGGATCGTTTAATACTGGACATGGAAGAGTATGGAGAGAAATGAAAAGAACAACGTAATCTTTCACTTCTCTCGTAACGATCCAGCTCCGTTCCGAGCTATCACCGGAGCATATGCCTGGAGTCCAAAATGACTAACCTCACATTAAACTCCAGGCAAGAATCTGAACATCAATTTTCTATCACCTGTATATTCCCACCCCGTCGGTTCAAACCAGATAAGTTATAGACGAACTTGAGCATTACGTACCTGCCGAGTGTTTGAATTCGCTCTTCTTGGATATACGTGCTTGTATTGCTGTAATTAACGCCTAAATTCTGATTGAGCAAGTCGAGCCCTACCAATTGAACCTCCGCCTTATCTCCCATAATCAATCTTGAGATCTCGGCTCTCCAGATGGGGACCTGCTGGCCACTGCCGAATACGTCATCTGCAAACAAGCGATAATCAAATCCTGATGTAAAGCGCCAATGATCCCCCATATAATAATTCACCTCCGTGTAAAAAGTACGATTGACGTAATTTCTACCCAGTTCAGGATTAAGGGAGTATTTGTTTGTATTGAAGGTGTATTTTGCCCCAATCAGGGCATCAATAATCTCATTATTTCTGTTATTAATCCTTAAATCAATCGACTGCCTCAGAATCCGTGTCTGGTTTTCTGCATCGTTGATAAACTCCCTACCCCGATTATACATAGACTCTGTGGAGAGATTGATCCGAATCCCAAGAGGTCTTAAAGGCATTCCGTAGTCGAGCCGGCCTCTCAACATCCAATCCCCATCAACATTCCGAGAGGTGATGGACTGCCGAAACTGATCATCAATGGTGCGATCCCGAGCAATCTTATCCTGGGTATATTGTGCCTGAAAGAAGCCAAACAGGTTTATGGAAGAGAACTGATCAAACATCATAAAATGGGCGAGCCCCGAATGCCTGTATTCTGGTTCAAGATCGGGATTCCCCACGTAGACAAAGAGGGGGTCCGTATTATCCGCAAAAGGTTGTAGCTCAGTCATCGACGGTTCGCGAGTAAACGTCTCATACCTGAAATCCATACGTTTCCCATTGGCGAAGTCATAGGAAAACCGGGCTGATGGCAAGAGATCTACAAAACTTCGAGTAAGTGCTCCTGTTGATCCTCTTACATCACCTTCAAGATCTGATGATTGCACGTCCACACCGACTGCAAAGGATGCATTACCAGGGTTAAAACGCAGATTCAGCCCGGCTTCGTTATAGGTATATGTCTGCTCCAATCCTGCGCTAAGTGATTCATTTAAGACACTCCCAGCTTCTTGTAAATCATAGATACGTTTATCCTGATCTTGAACGCGTTGCCGTCGCTCTCCTCGTACTTGCAGTGAACTCGACCTGCCCAGCGGTTCCGTCCAGGATATCTGCTGTCGATTCGTAGACGTTGTATTCTGCTGGTCTTGGAATTGCCGAAGCTCTTCGGAAGAGACCACATTTCCGATATTATCATAGAAAAAGTTCAGTGTCTCTAAATCACCCTTCATCGACCCATCGTTCCACTCACCACGCCCTTCAGCTACAAGCGTCCGCCCTCTTTCAGAAAGCTTCTTGCGATACGTCAATGACGCACTGCCCCCAAATTCAAGCCCATCGGATTGGTACAGGGTATTGTTATCGTTAACCAGTTTGTTTGCCCCTGAATTCAACTCTCTAAAGCTGTCATTGTACAAGCCTGAATCAGTGGCTCTGAGATCAGCTCTTAGTCTGAGATCTTGACCTTTGTTTATCTCGTGCTTCAGATTCAGGTTCAGCCTATGATTCTGAGTAGAGATATCCTGGTCTGATGCCTGCAGTGAGCGTGAAGAGGTTTGTGATCCGATCAACTGCTGTTGATTTACGATTCTATTTTGATCGTTATCAACCATGTTGAGGAAGTAACTACTCTGCAGCGATGTTTTTGCACTAAAATCCCTATTGAAATTAACTCCAGCAGCTGTTGTCACAGAAAACCCATCGCTTACACCCATATTGAGAGGCAAACTCGCTCGGCTAAACCCTCCTCCCATCATACCTCCCATGAAGCTCATATAGTCGCCCATGGAGAAGCCTTGTTCATTAACGTTGTTCAAGTTACCTATCACAGACAGTTGTGTAGATGGGGAGAAGCGGTTCATACTCAGCCGGCCTTCATATCTTCCTCTGATATTATCGCTCCCATACCCCCCCGAGGTATTTCCGAAATACCCCTGTTTGCTGTCTTCCTTTAGTGCCAGGTTTATCGTTTTCGACTCCTCCCCATCATCGATTCCTGAAAACTCGGCCATATCCGACTTCTTATCATACACCTGCACCTTGTCGACTGCATCGGCGGGCAGATTTTGTGTAGCTATGCGTGGATCATTGCCAAAAAACTCTTTCCCATCAACAAGTACTTGCTCTACTTCTTCTCCCTGAGCCCGGATGGTGCCGTCTCGTTCAACGTCTACACCCGGTAGACGCTTTAGGAGCTCCTCTACGTTTGCATTTGGACGAACATTAAATGCGCCAGCATTGTATTCGAGCGTATCCTTGTTAATCAGTATAGGTATATAATCAGCGGTAATCACCAACGCATCCAGTTCTGACACCGCAGCCTCAAGAGGGATACGGCCCAGGTTTAAGTTATCATCAACGACAGCAATCTCGGATGTATACTGTTCAAATCCGACGAACGAAACCTGCAAAGCATAATTTCCAGGCTGGATTCGCCTTAAGCGGAATAATCCGTCAGATCGAGTTGTACCAAAACTGACAATAGTTGAATCAGCCGCATTTAGCAGAACAACGGTGGCTCCAGCTAATGTGACATCGGAGGTATCTGTCACAATGCCTTCCACATTATATCGGCTTGTCTGCGCCATTGCGAATGAGCACATTCCAAGGACTACAATGATTGCAGCGAATCCTATTGATAGTTTAAACCAGGCCATAATACCCTCTCAAAGTCTAATAACAACATTCCAATACTTCACGCTTTTCGCTACTAGTGACTCATCCGAATGAATATGCCTCCACCACCCGATCGTGTAGCATTCATTTCTTTCATGCGCTCTTCAACGATCTCATTAAATTCGACTCTAGAGACCTTTTTCCCTTTTCTAGGAGGTGTAATCAAGCCTTCTTCCACAGCTTCAAGAGATAACTCTTTAGCCACATAGGAACGTTCTCCCTCATTGATGTTCATTACCAGGATCAAACCTGGAAGTCCGCCCTGACCTGGGCCACTGGGAATACTGATCTCGGGAGTGAACCATGCTTCATACGTTGTGCTATCCCGTTCCGCGGTAGCCTTCATACACATGTAACCAAGAAATTCGCTTCGCTCGTCTGTCATCTTCCAGGAAAGGGACTCAAGATCACCGGCTATCAAGAAATTCTTGCCTAAAAACTCCCGTTTTTCGACGCGTTGGCCTTCGTCGAAATTCATGTAGGTCTTATTGTCATTCCCACCGCGTTGAATTCTGATCTCTAACCCTTCATCATTAGAAAAACTCTGCTCTTGATCAGAGTTGTCCTCTTCTGCCGCTTTGTATAAAGAGGCTGATTCATTGAAATACAACACTTGCTTGGATACACGCGTATCCGGAATTTCATGGCCCATGGCTTGAATTTCAGGAGGAAGCTCAATATCCAATTTGATGGTTTCTTCGTAAGTAACCATTCCCTCTTGCGCAGTTGCAAAAGGAATCATAAAGCAGAGAAGTAGAGCAAATAAAAACGTCGTCTTCATAGTCGTAGCTCATCGTATTGTTAATTTACCAGAACGATGCATGCTACGATGGCGCCATGCAAAAAGACGTTAAAACCATCGTTAAACGATGTTAAAAGACGTTAATGGTTTGAACCAAGTGCGCTAATATCTATCTAATAGGGCATGAAAAGAACACAGTTACGATGGATTTTTGGCCTTACAGTGCTCGCCTCACTCTCCCTTGTGGGATTGCAGGCATATATATGGTATCAAGGTATTGAGCAAGAGCGGGCACAGTTTAGCCGCTCGCTTCAACATGCTGTGTATGAAGCAGCTGAAGAATTCATGAGGCCTAATGAATCAATATTCCTTGTCGATGAAGCTCAAGTGGAAGACTCCCTGCGTCTAAGAGCCCCCGGCTTTCTAATGATTCAGATTGGAAGCGCAGATACCAGCTTCACAGTTGGAGTGAACGATACGGCTCTAGCTGAAATACGCAAGAAAGTTTCAATTCTTGGAGATCGGCCTCAACATGTTGGAGTTGTTGAAGATCTACAAAGATTTAAGTTCGAGCTACCAGACAGTACTTTTGGTCTGAGTATTGAAATGCTCCCGGATAGAATTAGCAACGATTTCTTCGTCCGCCATGAAAGGCTCTGTCCTTCTTGTGCAACTGGGTTTTCTCATTTATCCAGCACTAGTTTTAAACCGATCCTAGCAAATCAATTAAGCCAACTAGGAATAGAAACCGACTTTCATTGGGGCTTAATGCATAGAAACGGATGGCTTATCGTTGAAGGGGATACGTCCAAGTTGCAACAATCCGATTGGAAGTTACCCTTCTTTTCTCAGCGAACGGAGCGCAGTTCTCTTTCAGAAGCGCTAGCAGAAGCACATCAGGATGACATTCACGCTTCGGCTTCTCCAGTGGCACTGCTATATTTCCCTAACGAACACTGGTACCTTTTAAGGAGTATGGGTCCGACCCTCCTCGTCTCGTCCTTGTTGGCGTTTTTAGTCCTGGGTTGTATCGGCTATGCAGTTTTTGTCATCCTCCAGCAAAAACAACTCTCGGAAGTCAAGACAGACTTCATAAACAATATGACCCATGAATTCAAAACGCCTATCTCAACCATTTCTTTAGCTTGCGAGGCGATGCAGGATCCACAGGTTGAACTTCCTGAGGACTCGAGAAAGCACTATCTGAATATGATTGCTACAGAAAATGACCGGCTGGGCACCCAGGTTGAGAAAGTGCTGCAGATGGCTTTGCTTGATAAAAAGGATCTGGGATTAAAATTCGAGCCTGTCAACATCCATAGTTTATTGAAGGAAATAATAGACGCCTTCTCTCTGCAACTAAAACAACGAGATGGCTCGATATCAACCTCATTAAACGCCCATCCCTACGTGGTTCAAGGAGATGCCATGCATTTGCGGCAGATGTTTACCAACTTGCTTGATAATGCAAACAAATATTCCTCGGAGTCTCCAGAAATCCATGTAGAAACAACTAATGTTAAAGGAGGCATAGAAGTCGCTATTCGGGATAAAGGATTAGGTATAAGCCGTGATGCTCTTCGAAAGATATTTGATCGGTTCTATAGAGTACCAACTGGGAATTTGCATGACGTAAAAGGCTTTGGCCTCGGTTTATCGTATGTCCAAACCATGGCAATAGCTCATGGAGGGCATGTTCATGCGAAAAGCAAGCCCGGAGCTGGTAGTACATTTTATTTGTTTCTCCCTCTTACCTATGCATGAGTCAACCAAAATCCTTCTAGCTGAAGATGACCTGAATCTCGGCCAGGTCCTGTCTGAGTACCTTGCCCTAAAAGGGTATTCGGTTTTTTTACATAGAGACGGAATAGCTGCCTGGGATGGATATATTGAGCAAAGGCCGGATATATGTATCCTAGATGTCATGATGCCAAAACAGGATGGATTTACCCTGGCCACTCGTATACGGGAAATTGATTCGAGTATCCCCATCATCTTTCTCACTGCCAAGAACTTGCAAGAAGATCGCATTGAGGGCTTTACACTCGGGGGAGATGACTACATTACCAAACCGTTTAGTATGCAGGAGCTACTGCTCCGAGTGCAAGCAATCATGCGGCGTATAAACGATAAATCAACAGGCTCTGAGGCCAACAATTGCGTTCAATTGGGCAGCATGCAATTCAAACCAAGTGTGAGGGAACTGCGCACATCAAGCGATCAGGTCCTTTCATTAACCAACAAAGAGTCTCAGCTCCTTGAACTCCTTGCTCGCTACAAAAATAAAACCCTCCCAAGAACAGAAGCCTTGAACCGCATCTGGGGTGATGATACGTATTACAACGCCCGTAGCATGGATGTCTATATCACAAAGCTACGCAAGCTCCTAAAACCGGATGAAAATCTACAGATAATCACCGTCCACGGAGAAGGATTTAGGTTGGTTGAGAAGTAACGATACTCCTTCCGTTAATACGATTCTATCATGGCTTGATAGACTCCTATGTGGAAGTCGTTCTGCATATCAAATTTGCCGTTAGGGAACAGCTGCGTCCAAATCATGGCGATCAGTTCCTCTTCAGGGTCAATGATAAAATAGGTTTTTGCAAGGCCGGCCCACCAGAAAGTCCCCTCCGTTCCTAGAATTTGGGTATCGGCCAAATCGGTTACAACAGAGAACCCAAGTCCGAAGCCCTGTCCTGGACGATACTCCTCTTCAAGATGGTCTTGAGTCATCAGCTCTACCGTTTTAGGACTCAATAAACGAACACCATCTAGTGTACCCCCATTTAACATCATCTGGGAAAATCGCATGTAATCATTCGCAGTAGAGACCAACCCGCCTCCCCCAGACTCCATGCGTTCAGCGTTTAGATAAGGACTTGTTGGTCCCCCATCTTGCCGAATCAGCGTGCCATCAGGTGCATATGTATAATTGTTAGCGAAACGATCTGCTTTTTCTTCAGGCACATAGAAGCCAGTGTCAACCATCTTTAAGGGTTTAAATATTCGTTCCTCAAAGAACTCTCCTAGGCTTTGGCCAGAAATGACTTCGACAAGATGCCCCAAGACATCAGTGGATACTCCATACGTCCACTTTTCTCCAGGATGATGGAGCAGAGGTATTTCGGCCAGTTTCTCAACCATTGCCTGCAAGTCGTTACCAGGGTTAAGTAGTTGTGCTTCCCGATACATTTGATCGACGGGTGTATTGCCAAATATGCCGTAGGTGAATCCGGAAGAATGTGATAGAAGGTGCCGAATCGTCATTGGCTTATCGGGCTTTACTCTGTTCGATTCATCTGGGGCTTCTTCATCGTACACCATGATGTTCTCAAACTCAGGAATGTAGAGATGAACGGGATCATTGAGCAGAAAATGTCCTTCCTCGTATAACATCATTGCTGCCACACTGGTGATAGGCTTCGTCATAGAGTAGATACGGAAGATGGTATCGTGCTCCATGTTTAGTCCTTTCTCCAGATCACGTTTTCCATAAGTCTCGAAGTGTACAACCTCTCCCTTGCGGGCAATCATCGTAAGAATCCCTGCTGTTTTCTTTTCATCAACATAGGACTTCACCATCTCATGCATGCGTTCTAAACGGTCCGAGGAGAACCCAACGGCTTCTGGAGGTAATGTTACGCTTTGAACGACTGCGTCTTGCGCAACTACAGGAATCGTAAGTAGAGTAAATACCAATAGAAGAATGGTGTACGCTTTCATATGCTATCGTTGAGTAGGGATCCTGCTTCAGCACAAAGATCCATTAGGTTTGGGGTATGGTAGGATATAGTTATAAACAATACCAAGGATACAATTAATGCAAGAGTAATCCCATTAAAATTATAAAAGCCAAGTCAAAATCAACACATTTGCCGTTACCCATCATTGTGCCCTAAAGATGCTCTTGATTATCTACACATTGAATCAGTATTCTCTTTTCATCTCACTCACTTTTTTGACGATACGTATTCATCAATCTATCTGACATGAAGAAGATTACACTCACACTTGGTCTGTTTGCATTTATTGCTATGCAGGTATCTGCACAAGAATGGAGACCACAACTCACCGAATATTATGAACCGGTGCCACCTGTGGTTACCCCAGGACAAGGGACTGCAGCACCCTCTGATGCCATTGTTTTATTTGACGGGACTGATCTCTCTGCATGGGAAAACAGAGATGGGGATGCGGCTGGATGGAAAATAGCAGGCGGAGCCATGACGGTTGTCCCAGGAACAGGCATTGTAAAGACAAAAGAGAAGTTTGGAGACGTGCAACTACATATTGAATGGCGAGCTCCTATGAAACCGCAGGGACAGGGGCAAGACAAAGGAAACAGTGGCGTATATCTGCAGGAACGTTATGAAATTCAAGTCTTAGACTGCCATGAGAACGAAACCTATGTCAACGGGACTACAGCCTCTATCTATAAACAATATCCACCGATGGTGAATGCGTGCAAACCGACTGGACAGTGGCATACTTACGATATTATCTATAGAGCCCCACGGTTCAACGAAGACGGGTCGCTGTTTAAAGAAGCAACGCTCACATTACTTCATAATGGGATTCTTGTGCAGGATCATGTAGAGATTCAGGGTAATACCGAATACATTGGTCTACCTAGCTACTCTGCCCATGGCGACGGCTCTATCCTCCTCCAGGACCATGGAAACGAAACCAGCTATCGAAATATCTGGTTGAGAAAACTTTAGAAATGAGTTTGGGGTTTGGGGATATTCATTTCTCCCCAAACCCCAAATAATTAACGTGCCCTGTAAAGGGCTAGATTGTTGTCGTACAAGTAGGGAAATTGGTGGTTCGCTGATACATATCTCCATCAATCGTCAATGTATTTCCATTTAAGGATACACTTGAACTAATAGGATCCCCATCGCCATCAGTGCCAGTAATCCGGCCATTTTCAACATTTATATCGTCTACTTCGATTACCAGGCAAACAGCTATATCAGGCAATCCAGTATTAATAGCAGCTACAATAACCTGTGACTCAGTAATCCGAACAAAAGAATCTGTGTCTGGGTCCTCCTCTACCTGCTGCCAATCGCCGAGAAAGTCAATAGGGTCATCATCATCATCGTTACTATCACAACCAATGCTTACTACAGATAAGCCAAGGGCAAAAAACAGTATTAAAAACAAGTTTTTATTTAAGTTCATGGTATACATGGTTTAAGTGGGCAAGTCCATGCGATCATATTTTCAATCCACCGCAATGTATCATTTAACTCGCACAAACATAGGATGACTGGGCATCCCCTGCAGTGAAAAAAAGATGTATTTGACTGGTACGTGAGAACGTATAATACTCTTTATTTCAGAATATTTGTGTATCCTATGTACCGTTCTATCACATAAAATAATCGCTCTGCTATTATGAGAATCTCTCATATACTACTGCTTCTCTTTTTCCTCCCAATTGGATCATACACTCAACATTCATTTGCCCAATTTGGTGGACACTTTGGCGCCTCTGTCGCAACAGACAATAATCAGGTATTTATTGTAAAACCAGGTGGTGCTTTTGGGGGTGTAGCCTCTGTTTATGTATTTGATAACTCTGGTGGTGAATGGAAAGAAACCCAGAGATTATACCCGATACGTTCCGGAGAAACTGGTGAAGCGATGTCACCTTCTTTATCTGTACAAAATGGAACCTTAGTAGTAGGAGCGCTCGATCCCTTCCTTCAATGGAGTGGGCATGTATTTACCAGTTCAAACGGAGCATGGGAAGCGACGCAACGGATTCCAGCTGATACAACTGTAGATACTACACCGGGAGCCTCTATGAGTGTGAACGATTTCATGCAATTCATTCAACCGGCCCCCCGAACTACTGCTTATAACGGTAACCTCGTTGCCGTAAGCATACGTTCAGGAAACTCTCCTCTCACTGGAGTGCACCTGTATAAACAAGATTCCAATGAGTGGATGCTCCTCCAAACACTTCGTGCCAACGATGAGAACATAGTAGGCAACACCCTGGCATGGGGAGATGACTTCCTCGTTGTTGGTAATTCACAAGGTGGCAAGGCAGGCACAGCCCACATCTTTCAGGAAGATGAAGCAGGAGCTTGGGTTCATACCTACACATTAACATCAGAAAACATTGCTGAAGGCGCTGGGCTTGCTCGCTCTATAGCTACCTTTGGAGACCAGGTTTTTCTTGGCGCACCTGGGCAACCCGGCATGGCTGGAACAGTCCTGGGATTTGAGCGCAAAGACGACAATTCCTGGGCAGAAACGATTCAGATTGACTCCCCTTCCTCCACCCCAGGTGATCAATTTGGCCGGGCATTAGCATTTGTCGACGAAGAGCTTTGGATTGGAGCCCCTATGACGGATCAGGCAAAAGGTGCTGTGTATCGTGCTCAATGGGATTCCCAGTCAGAATCTTATGCGCTCTCAGCAATTCAATCTGACAAACAAGCCGCAGGCTGGGCATTTGGTTCTTCTATTACCGGTACAGAGCAACTCGCAGTAGTTGGATCTCCAGGGGCAAACAGCGGTGATGGACAGGCAGCGGTTTTGACTAAGGACGAGGCTGGGAGTTGGCAAATTAACAACTGGTTACTTCCTGATCCTCCACTCCAACCCATTACAGGATCAGAAGCCCCTTGTGACGAGGGCAAATCATTGGGTTACGATTGCGAAGAGGTAGACTTACTGGCCTTCTTGCCAATTGCAGATTTCGGAGGTGCTGCTGGAGAGCGGGTAAGCGACATCTGGGGATGGACAGATCCTCTGAATGATAGAGAATTCGCACTTATTGGCCGCACGGGTGGTGCTGCCATTGTCGATGTCACTAATCCTACCCTGCCTATCTACATGGGCCTCGTTACTGCGAATCCTACCAATGTAAGAGATCTCAAGGTGTATAAAGATCACCTTTTCTTTACTGGAGATGGCGCCGGCAATCATGGATTGGTTATTTTTGACCTTACCCGTCTACGAGCAGTCAATGATCCTCCATCTGCATTTGAACCGGACACTGTGTATACAGGCATTGCAAGTGCTCACAATCTCATTCTCGATGAAGACAGTGGATTTGCTTATCCAGTAGGAGCGTCTGGTGGTGGAGAAACGTGTGGTGGAGGGTTGCATATGGTCGACATTCGTGAACCCCTAAAACCATCTTTTGCGGGTTGCTATGAAGACACCATCGGCCTCTTCTCTGATGGACGAACACACGACGGGCAATGTGTAGTTTATAAAGGCCCTGACAGTAGATATAGCGGCCGCCAAATCTGCCTTGCCTCTAATGAAACAGGGCTTCGAATTGTTGACGTGACCAATAAAGAAAACCCTGAACCCATATCAGTAGCTCGATACCCGAGAGTTGCTTATGTTCATCAAGGGTGGCTCACTGATGATCATCGGTATTTTTATCTCAATGATGAACTTGACGAACTCGTAGGGATGACGCCAAACACAAGAACGATGGTATGGGATATCGCTGAGCTAGACGATCCCGTCTTGGTAGGTGAGTTTCAAGGAAACACTACAGCAACGGATCATAACCTTTATATCAAAGGAAATCGCATGTACCAGGCCAATTATGAGTCAGGCTTAAGAGTTTGGGATGTTAGCAACCCTGAGCAGCCCAGGGAAATTGGCTATTTTGACACAACACCCAATGACAAGGCCAACCCTCCTGGTTTTTTTGGCGCCTGGACGGCCTACCCTTACTTCGAGAGCGGGACAGTTATTGTGTCTAGCATCGGTGAGGGGTTGTTTATCGTCAAGCCCAGAGAACAGGAGATGCCATAGGTTTTTCTCCTGTTTTTAGAGTTCGTTATTGTTTCGTTTGTTGTTTGTCGTTTTTCCTTTTGGGATTATATGAAAGGTCTGTTTGCTGCTGTTTTATTGACTGTTTGTTCTTTTGCTTCCTTCTCTTGTCAGACTAATACTGACGAACAAACTGAAGAGATCGCTCAGCCTCCCAACATTGTACTCTTCCTGGCAGATGATCAGGGCTGGGGTGATTTAAGTTCAAGCGGAAATACAAATCTCAGTACGCCAAACATTGATCAGATTGCAGAGCAAGGCGCTAGTTTTGATCGATTCTATGTGAGCCCTGTCTGCTCTCCTACCCGTGCGGAACTCTTAACTGGCCGATACCACGTTCGTGGAGGGGTGTATTCCACGAGCGCTGGAGGTGAGCGCCTGGATAGCGACGAGACAACCATTGCCGATGTTTTTCGGAGTGCGGGGTATGCGACGGGTGTATTTGGAAAGTGGCACAATGGCATGCAGCCGCCCTATCACCCCAATGCACGGGGCTTCGATGAATTTTACGGCTTTGCTTCGGGCCATTGGGGGAATTACTTCAGCCCTATATTGGAGCGAAACGGAGAGATTGTCCAAGGAGAAGGATTTGTTGTTGATGATTTTACCAACAAGGCCATTGAGTTTATCGAAGACCATCAGAACCAACCCTTCTTTGTCTACTTGCCTTATAACACACCCCATAGCCCCATGCAGGTACCTGACGAATGGTGGGCCAAGTTCGCAGACCATGAGCTTCCCATGCGTCATAGAGAACCCGAACGGGAAAATTTGCAACACTCAAGAGCTGCACTCGCAATGGTCGAAAACATCGATTGGAACGTGGGTCGGCTGATGGACACTCTAGAAGAGTTAGATCTTGAAGAAAACACCATTGTTATCTATATGACAGATAACGGCCCCAATGGCTCTCGATGGAATGGGAGTATGAAAGGAAGAAAGGGCTCAACAGACGAAGGTGGTGTACGGTCTCCTTTTTATATTCAATGGCCAACTCATATTCGCCCAGGCGTTCAGATCAATCACATTGCGTCTAGTACTGACATTCTCCCCACGCTTGCTGAATTTGCAAATATAGATTATACGTACTCCAAACCGCTGGATGGACTAAGCCTTGCCCCGCTTTTCTCCGAGGAGACTACTGACTGGCCCGATAGGATCATTTTTTCGTATTGGCGAGACAGGTTAAGTTTACGTACCCAGCAATATCGCCTTGATATGGACAATAACCTGTATGATATGGAAGCCGATCCGGGACAAAGTACAAATGTGGCTTCTGATTTTCCTGAAATCACGTCTAGACTTATTGCAGAGAAAGAACGATGGGAATCAACTGTACTCTCAGAACTATCGATGGAGAAACGTCCTATCACCGTAGGGCATCCGGAATATAGTTTTAATCAATTGCCTGCTCGCGATGCAGAAGCCAGTGGAGCCATTGAACGATCAAATAGATATCCTAATGATTCCTTCTTTGGAAACTGGACACGAACAGATGAAGAGATTACCTGGGATATTGAAGTTCTCGAAGAAGGTGAGTTTGAGGTGATTATATATTATACCTGCCCTGAAGGCGATGAAGGGTCTAGAATTGAGCTTTCATTCGCTGGCAATGCCCTTCAAGGAATAATCGACACATCGCATGATTCACCTTTAATGGGAGCTGAGCATGATCGCGTTGAAAGAATAGAGTCTTACGTAAAAGACTTTATTCCTATCACACTAGGTACCATAAAGCTCTCAAAGGGTACTGGCCCTCTTACTCTAAAAGCGCTAGAAATTCCGGGAAACACGGTTATGGACTTCCGGCTTATGTTGCTTAATAAAATCCCCTAAACACAGCTTTTAACGAGGCTCTTTCATCAATTTCCCCGAAAAGGGGGTGTTTCCCAAAAAGCCTCTGTATACATATATGCCTGGTGATATATCCGGCAGGTTTATTTGAATGGTATTTCTGCCTATAAAAAAGGGACTCTGGTAATGAACCTGTTCTACGCCAAGAATGCTGTACATCTTAAACGAAAGATAAGAAGATTCAGGGCTTTCAAAGTCTAATGACAAGGTCTCGCTAAATGGATTGGGATAGATAGAAATAAGGGGCTCCATTCGTCTCTCTATGTCACTTTCCTGCACTGCAACAGATTGCTGGTCTGCATTAAATGCGAGTAATCCAGGCAGTGCATTTCCCTGCTCGTCAAAGAGTGTCATGTTTTCCCAAGGCGATCCAACCCCAGGAACTGCTATGTATTCAGGAGCCCAGTATATCAGCCCCATTCCCTTGGAAGAAGGTACCCCTTTAATGATATCGATGACTTCTCTAAGAAAGCGGAATTGTCCATCAGGGGATGCATCATATCCAGGTAGCACATGCTCTGGCAAGCCAATTATGTTGTTGATGTTATCGAACCAGCCCAACGTCCAGGGATAGGCTGTTTCTACAAGCAACAATGGTTTGTTGAATTGATCTTCTAATCCATTGAGCGTCTTCTCTAGATCTTCCAGAGAACCATGCCAGAAAGAATAATATGATAGACCAATGATGTCATAGGGTATATTTTCCTCTTCTATATGTCCGAAAAACCAGGATGCCGCAGCCAAATTTCCGCCATGATCTGTATGCAGAATAATTGCCGGAGCAGTGGAGCCAGCAGGAAACACCTCTCTTACCCCATCAATGGCAGCATTTAATAGAGTAGCTAGTTTACCCCATTGTGCAGGTGTATCAAAACGTCCTTCAACCCGGCCATCATCCCATAACATCCCCGTGCTGATCTCATTCCCAATCTGAACAAAGGCAGGTATAGTACCCTGCTCATTAAAGGCGGTCATGACATTACGTGTATACACTTGGACACTGTCTACAAGAACTTCAAACACTAAATCATTCCAGGCCTCAGGTTTCGTCTGTTTCCCTGGATCAGCCCAGGTATCAGAGAAGTGGAGATCCAGCAACAGATTCAGGCTTGCACTGTGTACTCTTCGTGCGATCGCAAGTGTTCTCTCAAGTGAATTCCAACCGCTTCCTGGAGTATGCCATAAACGCAATCGAATGGTGTTAATCCCACTATCTTTTAGGATTTCGAGCAGTTCTTTAGGTTTTCCTGATTCCTTGTAGTCCACACCCGCTTGCTCTAGCTCGTCAAGAAAGGAGACATCGGCCCCATAAATAAGGCCTTCAGAATCCATATCCTGAGCAAACACCACGTATATGGGATTAACTATAGGTAGTATCAGGAGAGTAAAAAGTAGCCAGCTACTAAGTTGTAGGACCTTTATCACAATCATTTCAAGACAAGTATCAGATAAACCATTCTACTCCAGTATATCGAACATTGTCCCGGAATAATTCAAGGTTGTACTGGCGCCTCCGATACTCTTGAAGTTCTTCATCACTTATTATTTACCCAGGTTGCCGATGTCTGTCAGGTGCCTAGCTATCCTATTCTTACTTTTGATCGCACCAGGTGTGGATCAAGAATCTACTCTACTATTTGCACAGAGCACTGTTGAAACAGTCAGGGCCACTAACCCAGAAAAAGCAGATATATGGTGGACACCAACTCGATCCAGATTTCTTACTCTAGGGCTATTTCTTGGAATGGGTGCATCTCTTATTTGGGTTTCGGTCCTGAGAAGCAGAATGCGGTCTCAGCTAGAAACCATCCAGTTTTACGAAGACGAGGTAAAAATACTAAAAGAAGAGCGTAATGATTTAAACACGGATAAAACTGGCTTTTATGTATCGATTTGCGAGGAGATAATGTCCCCGTTGGATGACATTAAACACTCCACGGCGCTATTAGAAGAATCGTTATTCGACGAGAATCAACTTACATTGACGTCTTCTATCAATACAAAGAGTGATTCGCTCCGGATGCTAGTCGATAGCTTGCAAGTCCTTTCTCAGTTGGAAGCAAGAACACTTAAGCCAGAGTTTACTCCCGTTGCCCTTCAACAATGCATTAAGGATTCCATTACCCGTGTACTTCCGAGGGCTTCTGAAAAAGACCTAGAATTGTCCTACACCATTGAGGCTGGAGCTCCTCTTGCCATTGAGATAGATGCTAACTATTTGAGCCTAATCCTGACAAACCTATTACGTATCGGTATTAAAAATACTGAACAGGGAAGCGTTTCGATTCATGTAAAAGCAACTAAGCACACCTTTCATTATGAACTAACTTTTTCAATATCGGATACAGGTATTGGGATTTCAGAGGAACAACTCCATCAATTAGAAGAATCACTCGTCCATAATAATTACCAGGTACAAGGAATTAGCCTATCTGTTTGTCAAAGGCTTATCCACTTGATGGAAGGGAAAATAGGGGTAGAGAGTACTGTTGAAAGAGGCTCTACATTCTTCTTCACATTACCCGTTCAAGAAGCCGTTGTAGAGCAATCAGAGACCCCTTCGGCCATGGAGTCCATAGATGCACCTATCGCATTAGTGGATCCCAACCGAATTACCAGAAAAATTACTACTAAGTTTTTTAATCGATTGGGGCATGAAGTCGCAGAATTTACAAGTATAGACTCGCTACTCCCCCATCTAGACCATACACCTTGTCAGTATATCTTCGTTGACCTGATTGACGTAGAGACTGCAAGCTTAATGGTGTCTCTAATGGATCTCACTAACATGGCAGATAACATCCCCATAACGGTAATAGCTGAGACCCCAACAGAAGAAAATGTTAGCGCCCTTAAGGCATTGGGGGTGAAGTACGTGATAAACAAACCTGTTCAACTCAAAGCACTTGAAGAGATAGTTCAAGTTGCCCACTCGCCTGCATTACGCTAGAAACCCGCCTTTAATTACCTGAGAGCTTGGTGGTTTTTAATTAGTTAAGCTACTTCTTATATTCAAATTAAATTCCCATTTATAGCTTCCAACTGTAACGATATCATATACAATTAGTTATTTGCTCCTCTCTCAGGTAAAATGCATGAGCAGTCATTTTAGAGGCGTTAAAGCTATTCTTACACACTGGTTGTTATTCCTTTCAATAATTCAGCTGACCACAGCTCACAGTATTGCTCAACACACACTAGACACCCTTCGTACAGCTGCAGAAGTCAGAAATCTTCCTCAAGAAGAAGCGAATAAAGGATACCCGGTAGTTATTCGAGGAGTAATCACGTATTGCTCAAACCGATTAATAACCAGTTGTTTTGTCCAGGATGATACAGAGGGGATATACATTCACTCAACGCAAGAGTTACCCGAAGATGGGTCCTTAGTGATTGTAAGAGGAAAGACGGTCCAGAAAGGATTTGCTCCAAATATAGACTTTGGTGCCTCAGTAGAAGTAATTGGAACCAGTCCATACCCTGCCCCATCGCCAAGGCCTCCTTTTTTTCTTATGAAAGGGAAGGAAGACTCAAAATGGGTAGAGGTCTCTGGAATGGTACATACTGCATACACTGATTCGTTCAGAGCCTTCGAGGGGTTATATCTCCATCTTAAGACTACTAATAACGATCGCATTACTCTGCTGATCAAGACTCCCCAAATACCACCTCGTATTATCGGGTCATTCGTCAGTGTTCAAGGGGTTGCCGGGGGAAGGTTTAACCTGGAAAACCAGCTCACTGGTATTGTTATATTTGTTCCAGATAAGGATCTATTAACGATTCATACCCCTGGAATAGACGCCCCTTTCGAGGAGCTACCTACCCTTCCAATCAGCCATGTCTTGTCTTTTAATTTCAATCCTGACGAAGGTCACTATGTAAAGGTAAAGGGGGTTGTTACGTTTATTCATCCAGATGGGAGATTTGCTATCCGGGACTCATCAGGTTCTCTTATGGTTCAGGCAGGCAATAACACTCCATCTTCTCTTTCCGTTCAGGATAGCGTTGAGGTTGCTGGTTTTCCATACATCGGAATGGTTTCCCCTCTACTAGAGGACGCAACCTTCATCAATCACGGCCCAGCTAAAGGATCTTTCCTTACCTCTCTGTCCACCCTAGATTCACTTCACGCTGCACGAAATCTAGATCTCCTTGCTATCACAGCAAAACTTGAAGAAACGATTCATGTGAGCAATACATCTGTACTCATCTTGGAATCAGATGGATTCAGATTCGAAGCTAATCTTAATACGCCTCATTCTTTACCTTCCTACCCGCCTGGGAGTACGCTGCGTCTAAATGGCATAATGGAATTGCAGTTTAATCCCCGCATTGACCCTCCCCCTGCAAATAGACCGTTCATCCTTCAACTGCGAACCCTTAAGGATATTGAAGTCATACAAAGAGGGCCCTGGTGGACAATGGCTCACACCAGTTATTTAATCATCAGTTTTGCTATGGTTGTTGGGATTGCCTTTGCGTGGTCCTTTGTATTAAGAAAAAGGATTTTAAATCAAACACGGACCATACGTGATCAACTTAACCAGGTGCAAAAACTTAAAATAGAAGCTGAGGTAGCCAATAAAGCAAAGAGTGCATTCCTTGCCTCTATGAGCCATGAAATACGAACTCCCCTGAATGGCGTCATAGGTTTTTCGAGCCTATTGCAAGACACTACTCTGGATAACGAGCAAAAAGAATACGTTAGTACCATCCACTCCAGTGGAGATATGCTTCTATCTGTTCTTAATGATATTCTTGACTTCTCGAAAATTGAGGCTGGAAAGCTGACCCTTGAGAAACAACCTTTTGAGTTGCATCGCTGCGTAGAGGAAGCATTAGATGTTGTGCTTCATAAATCGATAGAAAAGAACCTTGAACTTACACATTTTCTCGACTCATCAACACCTGAGTGGATTTTGGGCGATAGTACCAGACTGCGCCAAATCATCATTAATCTGCTAAGTAACGCAATTAAGTTTACAGACGAAGGGGAAGTATCATTGCAGGTATACGGTGGAGAAATTTCCGGATCAAATGAGCAAGTCGTGGTTTTTTCAGTTAGGGATACGGGTATTGGAATTCCTCCCTCAAAGGTCAGTTCTATCTTTGACATCTTTACCCAAGCCGATTCGTCTACCACAAGAAAATTTGGCGGAACTGGATTAGGCCTCGCTATCTGCAAGCGATTATCGCAATTGATGGGTGGCGACATCTGGGTTGAAAGCATTGAAGAGCATGGTTCAAAGTTCTCTTTCTCTATCAAATCGGAGATGATTGAAGCGCAGGACTTAACTAAGAGCAAAGAGAAATCAACTCAGTTTTCAGGACGCACTGCGTTTATCGTTGAAGCGAATCAGACTACTCGAAAGCTATTAATTACCTATTGTCAACAGTGGGGCATGAATTATATTATTGCCTCTGATGGGACCGAGGCCATAGAAAAACTAACATCCCTCCCTCCATTCGATATTGCATTTGTCAACTTAAACCTGGCAAGTAACAATGGATTAGAAGTGGCGCAAACTATACAGAAGCGGTATCTAAATGCCCCTGTAGTCATCGTTCGCTCTTTAAATCACCGAATGCCTGCTACTAATCCAAGTATGCATGTTTTGCATCTACCTGTAAAACAAGATACCCTTCACAACCTGCTGCTTTCCGTTTTTTTCGCTAATAATGGGAGTCCCTCGATATCAAAACCTTCAATCGAGAAGGTAGAAAATAAAAGGTATTGCGTGGGATTAGTGGAGAATAACCGCATCTACCGTAAAATATTGCATCGTCTTCTGGTCCAGCAAGGCTACTCAGTGTTTGCATTTGCAGAACTGAGTGAACTTCTAGATGAACTGGATTCTCACTCGTTTAATGCGATAATGCTAGATGTTGATACAGAAGCTTCGTTAGAGTCGTTATCGAAGACTATTTCTCTTATCAAAACAACTTCCCCTTCCAGCTCTGTCGTCACAATGTCTTCGCAGGAATCTCAACTTGAAATCACAAAGCCACTTAAACATCACATAATAGCCAGTCTCAAAAAACCTATACCACTTCAGGATTTAACCCAGGTTTTTTCTAGCTTGACCCATCAGTTTACTAACTAGACCATCTATCAGCGCCTCTGCATTCCCCTATATTATGGCATGATATTAGCAAACTCTTCATTAACAGAATAATTTTCCTCACCAAAACTATATCAAGCTAAATTATGGCACCTCCTCCCTATCTACTCCTGGGAGTATTGACTGCATTCATTATAGGATTTGTTTACTACTTTGCCTATCAGACTGAACCGTAATAAACTCAGTTTTGCTCTAATTCTTGAGCAAGATCAATGGCAAAAGAGTCATCTTCCAATTCGACTTCAGAAATAGACTCAAGCCCTTGTAGGCTACGCAGCCTAAACATACTTCTTTTCATCGACTCGTCTAATTGAGCTATTTCATTTGAGCTGACAGATTTACCTGCATCAACCTCATAAAGGAATAAACGGACACTGGCAAGTAGAGTATTTGTGATATCCATAACCGTTACCATCGTGGCCTTCAAGATATGGATTCGCTGATCTCGAACGTCCTTTTCTCTGTGTTGCTTATTTCGAAGAGCCAATAGATCCCATAACACACCAACTAGGATAATAAATAAAGCTAAAAACGCTTCGTCAAGTTGATACTGTTCCAAACTCCTCAAATACCTAATAAAACTATCAAACGGATCTATATTCCCAAGGAGACTACCAACAAATAAAGCAACCGCAATAATTGATGCCATGATGGTTGCTCGAGATTGCAGGAAAGAATTCATTACAAAAAAAATTGGTGGTGAAATCTAAAATTATGTACTAAGGCTCATACTTATAATAAACTTTTACATGCCCAAATTAAAAGGAGCCTGTTATTGATTGGTTCCTACAATAACAGACTCCTTCAAAGGTATTCGCTACAAGCCAATATACCTATACTCCATTTACCAAATTTAGAGTAGTTTTTGGCTTGCAAATACTAATTATTTTCAAGCAGGTGCTTTAGCAGTATATTTTTCCATTAAACTTTGCAAATCTGCTGTAGCACGGGCCGCGGTGAGTTGAATATCAGATACTGCTCTGTTTAAAATCGAGACCGCTTCTTTTATAGCATCATCTAAATCACCATCACCCGCCCCTGAAGTTGGACTTATGGTACTATCTGAATCGTTCGCAACCGACTCAGAAAAAGAATCAATCGATTCAAAAGTACCTTTCTCAGTCGTCACCATTGTCAAAGCAGGAGAGGCATGCGTTGTATTAAATGCCGGCTCAGATTCGGCTTGAGTTGTGGCCAATTGCAATTCTTCTTCTTTCTTGCGTTCAGCAAAAGCATGCTTCACAGCGTCTTTAGCACGATTCATCTGCTCATTCACTTGATTGGTCAGCCACTGATAGGCTTCCTCCTCCGGCACCTCATAGTTGTCCAGATCTACGTCCCGAACAGATTGCTCTTTGCCATCTACTGTTTTTAACTCGAAAGGGCCTTCAAACAGAACTTGATCATTTGGAATAATAAAATAACGGTCGCTTTCCACGTTTATCCATACCGTCTTTTCTGACTTGATACTCATGATATGCACAATGAGATTTGATGATATAAATACCAAGTACAGTTGAACTCAGAGGGTCAATTATGCTATCCTAATTATCCCCTGACGCCGATTAGCCTAAGAGAGTCAACCCGAAGGCGGGCACCAGTAATTGCTTCTGAGAGTAATTGGCGGTGCTCTATCGCTCGTTCAAGTTCTTCTTCCCGGATTGCACTGTTCATTTTTCTAAGCTCATGCAATCGATGCATCTCGTAGTCTAACAGCCGAACCATACGTCGGTAACTCGTATCAATAATCGTGCTGGATTGCTTTTCAGCCAGGCGTTTAGCCTGCTTTATCATGCCCCGAAGGGTTCTCTGAGTCACTCCTGACGCACTTAACCACTGTGCGGGGTCACCTATCACGAGTTGTTGATCCAAAAACTCTGACGGATAGGAACTGGAAATATCTTCTCGTTTTTTGTCTACCACAACACGAACGGGCGTAGGTGGCAAAAATCGATCGGCATGCAATTCTGAAGAGGCCACTGCTTCTAAAACAAATGTCACTTCTAACCAAAGCGCATGAGGCCCTAGCCCACCAGGAAACACACCAAACGTACTATTCCCCATTTCCGATCCAAGAATCATGTCCATCACACCGGAAACCATTGGGTGATCCCATGTTAAAAAGCCTATATCCTCGCGGACCAGTGCTTTTTGCCGATCACAAGTGAGGGAAATGCCTTCCTCAGATACCTGGGGGAACCCTCCCATTGCAGAAGGGCCAGGCTTTAAAAAATACGTTCTCGGAGCCAGTTCCTCGGATTGAATACCGTAATGGTCGAATACAGTGTCAAGGTATGATTCTAAAACAGACTGCTGATCCTCAGCCTCAATGTCCTGTATCAACGCTTCAGCTTTCTCAGGCCGAAAAGAATTCATTTCCAGCAATCTGTTTCGCCCAGCATCGAGTTTCTGTTTTAGATCATCTCGGAGAACTTTCGTCTCAGTAAGAAGCTCCTCTAATGTTGAGTTATCTTCTGTTGCTACCGTGCGAACACGATCTTCAAAGGTGTCCATGATAGAAGCTCCTCCGATCAAACTCTCCTCGAAAGCATTCAGCCCTTCATGATACCAGCGTGCTAATACTTCTTGTGGACTCCCGACCAGATACGGAATGTGTATCTGAATGTCTTGCTTTTGCCCGATACGATCCAGCCTTCCAATCCGCTGCTCAAGTAACTCAGGATGAAGGGGTAAGTCGAACAGTACCAGATTGTGAGTAAATTGAAAATTCCGTCCTTCACTCCCAATCTCAGAACACAAGAGTAACTGTGCACCATCCTCTTCTGCAAACCACGCCGCATTTCGATCTCGCTGTACCAGAGACAGGTCTTCATGAAACACACCGACCTTTACTGTCATTCGTTCTCGAAGTGCTTTATCTAGCGCCAATGCTTTTTCTTTTGTCCGGCAAATCAGTAAAGCTTTCTCCCCTTTTAGCGCTTTTATCCAATCGACCAGCCAATCCATTCGAGGGTCGTCCTTGAAGGTATACGTATGGCCTTCCACTGCATTAAACTCTTTTGCGACAGCATCTACCCATTTCTTCTCAGCATCTAGAGGGTACAGAGAAGAAATTCTTTGGGGAAACCCTTGAATTGCAGCACGAGTATTTCGAAACAACACACGCCCAGGACCATGAAGATCAAGCAAGTCTTCGAGAAGTTGTTGCCTCTTATCCGCATTGCCTTCTGCAATAGCTTCAAGCCGTTTGTTGAGTCTTTCAGCTTCATCCTCACCAAACCGAGCGATCAGAACCTGTGCATCGGTTTCATCGAGTGTTTCCTCTTGGATAAGCTTCTCCGCAACATCTGCAATCGCTTGAAAGTCCTCTTCTTCAATGTATGCTTCGTAATCATTATAACGATCAGGGTCAAGTAGACGCAGACGGGCAAAGTGCCCCACTTTACCCAGTTGCTCCGGAGTTGCTGTTAACAGCAACAATCCATCGGACCGCTTACTGAGCAACTCAACCAATCGATAAGCTGGACTTGCTTCTTCTGGATTCCATTCCAGGTGATGCGCCTCATCTACAACCAGCAGATCCCAGCCGGCGTCGATAACCTGGCGAGCTCGTTTAGGCGAGCTTGTAAGAAATTGCTGGCTACAAAGGACCAATTGGTCGTCCAAGAAGGGATTTACATCCTCGTCTTCTCCTTCAATAGCTGCACTTCGCTCTTCATCATAGATGTTAAACCAGAGGGTGAAGCGCCGGTACAATTCCACAAACCACTGATGAACAAGTGATTCCGGTACAACTATCAGAACACGCGATGCACGGCCACTTATCAAAAGCCGGTGCAAGATCAAACAGGCCTCAATCGTTTTCCCTAAACCCACCTCATCGGATAATAGAACTCTCGGAGCCTGGCGGGAGCTGACCTCATTTGCGATGTAAAGCTGGTGAGGTATTAGATCAATTCGCCCACCCAGAAAACCGCGCACCTGAGACTTACGCCGGTAGTGCTCCATTTCAAGCGTATTTTGCCGCAATCGATAGTCCGCGTAGCTATCAAACTGGTTGTTCAACAACCGATCTTCAGCAGTATGAAAGCTGATGTGGTCACTGAGAAGGACTTCAGTAAGTGTACCTCCTTCGTGCTCATAGATGAAGAGATTATTTTCCTCGGCAATGCCGGTTACAATAAACGATTCATTCTCGTGGCTAGTTATCGTATCCCCGACTCGAAACTCAACACGCCGCAGCGGTGCCCGTTGTGATGCATACATCCGCATCTCACCGGATGCTGTAAAGTATACCTGTACACGCCCGTTACTGATTTCCAGTACAGTGCCTAATCCTAACTCAGGCTCCATCTCACTAATCCAACGCTGGCCTTGAGCAAAGTTTTTCATGAGTTACTTTCTTCGATAAGAATTGCCGAAAAAGCAAAGTGAACGAACCTCTTGTTGCTGAGGTCCATAACTCTGGAAATTTAATACGTTATTAATGATACATCAAAGAATTAGTGCCCATCGATTTAGCTTGCCGGTATCCTGATTGGCATTATCCGAAATCCGTAGTACCCAGTTACCGGATGCTTGTTTATTTTTAAAAACAGCCAGGCCAGGCGTATTATCCAGCGTGTATGTGGTTTGAATGTCATCGGCACTGCGACCCTCACGGCTATGTAATACCACCTCTTCCCCTCCAGGGCCGGTCAAAATCAAGTTCAAGTCACCAATCCAAGTGTGAGTCACATCAACTTCTATTGAGATATCTTGGATGATGTGGCTTACCTGAACCTCTATGATATCCTCAATGCCAGCTGGTTCATTGTCAGGGATCTGAATACCTGGCGATGATTCATATCGAGACGTTGCGTCAGTGAGTATTTCTGCTTCCACACTCCATTTATTGAGTTGTCCAAAGTCCCGCTGTGCATGATCAGATACATGCAGGCTCCAAACGCCGTTCGTTTCTCTACCAAGAAAAGCGCTCAGTTCCGGGGTATTCGACACTTCGTACAGCGTTTTTATATTGTCTTGAGAGTTTCCAGAGCGACGATGCAGGTCAACAACAACATTACCTGGGCCCGTTAGGCGTACAATCAAATCTCCTATATATGTATGCTGGATGTCAACGAATACTTTGATGCTCTTGATACGGCCGCGTTCATTGACAACCAGACTACTCGTAATACCAACCGGATCAGCATCTGGAATCTCACGCTCATCCACTTTTTCAACCTTTACAATATTCGATGGTCCTGTTCCAGCTTCTAGCGCTGCTTGAATTGCAGCTGAAGCATCAACACGGCCATGACCAAACCAGGGGCTCCATGAACCTTCCTCGTCACCTCTCTCTATAAATTCCCCCGATTCTGAAGGCGCTACAGGAGACACATCCCACGACGTGTCTCCGTCGAAGCTTGCTGGAGGCGTCCTCGGATACCCGTCGAAATTCAAATCCTTAGACGCTGTTTTCTTAAGGATAGAAATTACGTCTAAGGCAGTCAGTTCTGGATTAGCTGAAATCACCAACGCAGCGATTCCTGCAACTAGAGGAGTTGCACTCGAAGTACCGCCAAAGTCATCCGTAACCAGGTTTCCATTCCCAACAGTTGTTGTAACTCCAAGTCCGGCTACTGGCATGCGAAAATACGCATGACTGTTGCTAGAAGGAGCACAAATATCAATACCATTCCCGTAATTAGAATAATGGCTTCGCTGTGCCGTACTTGCAAGTGCGGCAACATGCATCAAGCCGTCAATCCCTACCAGGTTATTCGAGAAACGCCGGGTCGTCTCCACGCCAACCCAGTTCCATGAGGACCCGTTAAATCGCCACCCATCTGTATAAGGTACATCTTGGGAAGTGTCTTCGTTTATTGGGCAGTTTTCATTACCGGCAGCCCATAAAAACAAAATGCCTTTTCCTCGGCGTCCTCCCGAAATGGCAAGTTCTTGAATCCGATCAGTTACATCACGGGACCAAAAAGTACGAGGAGTGCTCCCCCATGAATTTGACATGATATCTGCTTTGTCCGAGATATAGTCCAGGGCAAGAAGAAGCTTGTGATCACTAATCAACAAAGACGGCCCTCTAGACTCCCACTTGACTGGCAATAATCGACACCCGGCAGCAGCTCCTACGGTACGCTCACCATCATTCTCGGCGGCAATCACACCACAGCAGGACGTGCCATGATTGGCTCCATCTTGATACATCTTAGCAGGATCAGACCCAAAGTGACCAAACGTCCGTAAATTTATTCCTTCGAAATATCCCCAACCCGGAAACTTGCCAGCAGAATCTAAATCAGGATGGCTCAACTGGCATCCATCATCCGTTACAGCCACGACTACATCAGGATCACCAAACCCATCTAATAGTTGCCAGGCTTGTTCACATCTCGCTGATGAGCGTTCATCAAACTCATTTTCTTGATGATTTTGATGCAAGTGCCATTGCCGGCTGTATGCAAAGTCGTTGGGTAAACGTACTTTTGTATGTATTCGCATGTTTAGATCATGTTCAACATGCTCGACATGCGATTCCTCTTCGTGCAACTTGATAACGAGTTTAATCGGATTCATTCCAGTCTCATCCGTCAAACGAAGCAGATACTTGTGAGAGGCGTATTTATGAACGATCTCCAGGGCATATTTACCAGCTAAAAGCCCTACTTCCTCCATAGAGATCGATTCGTCAAAAGTAACAATTACACGATCCGTGATTAAAAAATCCGCGCCGCTTTCAGCGTCCTCATACGCGTGATGGGTCGGCGCAATTTGCCGGCCCTTCTTCATTAGTGACTCTAGTTCTCCAGGTTTACATTGCACCCTTGTAGACTTAGATGACATTTGCTCTACTTCATTCGGGAAGTTTTCAGGCAGTTCGTTGGGTAACTGCCTGATAACAAATTGATCGGTTCGTTTTTTTAGTAATTTCTTCTCGCCACATCGATAGGTGTAAATAGATGATTTCCTAGCCATGAATCGTTCGTTTTGATCTTTAATTTATCTTTTCGAGATGCCTTAAAAAGGAATATAATACACAATGACGGTACCAGTGCACTTCAATTTGATAATTGCGTAAATTCAGGTAAACACCCGCCTCATTCGGAATTAACTTGCTCCCATGTTAAACAAGAACTGCCCTCTGTCTTTTATTGCCCTCTTCATTTTCATTGCACTGCTTGCGTCTTCTGCACAAGGCCAACCTTTCCCCCTCGACTCGCTGCAGTATTATGATAACGAACAAGAATACAAAACCGATTGGCTCATTGACGGCTTAGAATATAAAGCGGGCCTTTTTCACTCAAATAATCAGAATGAACTTGTTTTATCCAACGGACTCATTACACGAACATTCCTGCTTTCCCCCAATGGCGCCACCATTGGCCTGGATAACCGCATCACTGAGGAGTCTGTTCTAAGAGGTGTAAAGCCGGAATCAGTTGTACTGATTGACAGCGTACGTTACGCTATTGGAGGCTTACTGGACCAACCTAACTATGCCTATCTAAACCCCATCTGGATTGATTCGCTTAAGATAGACTCCACATCGTTTCGTCTAGACAACATCCATTGGTCAACACCGCAACCCCGAATGGGTTGGAAGAGGAGTAGACATCACGATACGACCTCGGTATGGCCTCCAAAGGGAACGTACTTGCGAATGGATTACATCCATCCAAAACTAAACGATGTGCATGTATCTATTCACTATGAATTGTATGATGGAATTCCCGCCTACAGCAAGTGGCTATCCGTCCATAACAATAGTTCTCTACCTATTAACGTAGACTCCTTTACAAGCGAGATCTTAGCTGCAGTAGAAGCCGCGTCCTGGGTTGAAACCCGTGGCGTCCCTATGCCTACACCTAACATACATGTTGAAACCGATTACTCCTTCGGTGGAATGCGCCCTGAAAATGCTAGCAGGTTATCGGTTCACTGGGTAGAAGATCCAGATTTCAGCACCCAGGTCAATTATCTTCGTACAACTCCTGCACTTCTGGAAGTCCGTCCAACTGTAGGCCCTGATCAAACCGTGCAACCAGGTGATACGTTCGAATCATTCCGAGCTTTTGTATTACTCTATGATTCTCACGACAAGGAACGCAAAGGCCTTGCACAACGCCGTCTATACCGAACGATTTCGCCATGGGTAACAGAAAACCCTATCATGATGCATGTACGTTTTGCGGACTGGGACAACGTAAAACGTGCTATTGACCAGGCTGCCGATGTAGGTTTCGAGATGGTTATTCTTACTTTTGGCAGTGGATTTGATATTGAAGACAATAGCCCAGAATACCGCGCAGAGATGCAACGTTTTGCAGAATATGCTAAGAGTAAAGGTGTAGAGCTCGGGGGATATTCTCTCCTGTCAAGCAGACGCATCGAACCGGATGAATACAACACCCGCAATCCGGACACCGGAAAACCTGGAGGGCAGATTCACAATTTCAGCCCCGCATTAGCGAGTCCTTGGGGGCAGGCCTACTTCGAAAATTTGTACGACTTCTATTCAACGTCTGGCTTTACTCTCCTCGAGCATGATGGTTCTTACCCCGGAGATCTTGATGCAGCGTCCCGCCCCCCGCTCCAGAAAGGAGTTCATGATTCTCGATGGGTACAATGGCGAGTCATCTCTGATTTTTACAAGTGGTGCCTTGAGCAAGGTATTTATTTGAACGTTCCTGATTGGTATTTCCTGGTTGGCTCAACAAAAGTGGCCATGGGGTATCGAGAGGTCAATTGGTCTCTCCCTCGCGCGCAGCAAGTCATCCATACCCGCCAAAACATCTATGATGGCACGTGGGGCAAAACATCCTCCATGGGCTGGATGTTCGTCCCACTCACAGAATATCATGGTGGTGGTGCAGCCGCTACGATTGAGCCCCTGGATGAACACCTGGATCACTACGAAAAAATGATATCCAGCAATATGGCAATGGGAGTCCAATCTGCCTACCGGGGACCACGGTTGTATGATACGGAACGAACCCGCACGATGGTCAAAAAGTGGGTTGATTGGTACAAATCCTACAGAGATATCCTCGAAAGCGACATGATCCATGGCCGGCGGGCGGATGGTAAAGACATCGACTGGATGTTGCATGTCAATCCATCACTTGATCACAGAGGCATGCTGGTCGTTTTTAATCCACTACCTGAGCCAGTAGAGAAAACGCTATCCATCCCATTGTATTATACTGGTCTTGAACATAAGGCGAGTATTCATCATGAAGGGTCCACCCCAATCACTTATTCGCTCAATAGAGATTATACAATAGATCTGCCAATTCATGTACCTGCAAATAGCATGACGTGGCATCTGATCACAGAACCCTCATCTATCGATTTGCAAACCTCAAACGCCTGGGAAACCTTATGGGAGGAGGACTTTGCCCCGGTGAATGGCTACGAGGATACCTGGCAATGGCGAGACTCTGTACTGTACTCCACTGGCGAGCCGATTGGGGTCATGCGAACAATCAAAACGTACAGAAATTTTGAGATGGAGATTGAGTGGCGGCATTTGAAGTCGGGTGGCAACTCCGGCGTGTTCGCCTGGGTCCCGATGAAGGCACTTGAATCTTTACAGCCTGGCGAATTACCGAATTATGGCATAGAAATTCAAATGCTGGATCATGGGTACAAAGATCTCTATCGTGAACGCACAGGCCAGGAAGGAGATTGGTTCTCTACCAATGGCGATATCTTCCCCGTTGGCAATTCTAAGCTCATCCCTTTCCCTCCTACTTCGCCAAATGGTGTCCGCAGCTTTCCAAGTAAGGACCTCAGTAAAGGTTTTGGAGAATGGAACCACTATTATGTCCGTGCCATCAACGGTGAAGTCCGATTATGGGTAAATGGCGAAGAGGTGTCCGGTGGAACTAATGCAAAGCCTGCTGAGGGCTATTTATGCCTCGAAGCAGAAGGATCACCCATTGAGTTTAAAAATATTCGGGTGAGGGAGCTTCCATAAAAAAGCGGAGTCACAGACCTGTCGAAACAATCGGCATTTCTTCGGCTGTTTTCCACGACAGTTCTGGCCACCATCGCTGAATACCAGGGTTAGAACTTACCAGGATACTCTCACCGGGCCTTGGAGTGGCAACCGCTACGCCTGCCTCAGACGCAGCAGTTAGAACACGCTCCACGGGCTCGGTCCACCCATGAAACGCCAAAGCAAACGTCCCCCAGTGTACAGGCACCATCAATTTACCCTGGACCATTTGATGAGCCTGTACTGCTTGCTCAGGCCCCATATGCACATCTCTCCAGGAAGGATCGTAAGCACCAGTCTCTAAGAGAGTGACATCGAACGGCCCAAGGCGGCTTCCAATCTCCTCAAAACCGGGAAACATGCCTGTATCTCCACTGAAATAAGCTCGCTGAGTTTCGCCTACGAACGCCCAGCCGGCCCACAACGTCGCATCGCGATCTCGTAGGCTTCGTCCAGAGAAATGCCTTGCCGGAGTACAAACAAGCGACATATTACCGACCTTGAGTTCATCCCACCATTCGAGTTCATGAATCCGCTCCGGGGAGACTCCCCAGTGCTCAAGATGGGCACCAATACCTAAAGGCACTACAAAAAGAGGCACCTTATCCCGTAAGGCTTTGATCGTCGGCTCGTTCAGATGATCGTAGTGATCATGTGACAGGACAACCGCATCTATGAGGGGCAAATTATCCAGTGGTAATGGTGGAGCGAAAAACCGTTTCACTCCGGTAATAGCCCCCATTGAAGCATAGTCACCCCACACTGGATCAACAAGGATACGTTGTCCATCCAGTTCAACCAGAAATGAGGAATGACCGAACCAGGTAATCCGTAGTTCATCAGGTTGGTCTGCAAAATCTGCGGCCGAACGTTGTACAATCGGAATAGGATTATTGGGTTCACGATTGGGTGTTTTTTCAAAAACCCATCGCTTCAAAACTTGAAGCAATTGCGTTTCTTGAACAGGTAGATTATTAACAAATTTGCCTTTGTTATAATGCACCGACTGCTCCATTCGGGCCAGTCGCTCTCCTTTCGCCCGCGCTCCGAACGCTGACCAGATATCAATCATAATAATCCCAACTCCTAAAATTACAATGGCCAAAATGCTAAATACTATTTTAGGCCATCTGCGTTTTTTCTTCTTAGCCGATTTCTCTGCCATTCCCAGTAGTTGATTGCCGTAACGAAACCAAGTATACTCTTTTCAACCAGAAGCACACTTTTTTGTTGTGTTAAAACACTGAACGCAATTTTTCTTGGCATGGGGTCAAAAAAGAACACTGGCGGAAGGATTTTTATTAGTTATCGGCGCGCTGACGCAAGGGGTGTTGCCGGCCGGCTTGCTGATACGCTTGAGGATTATTTTGGAGACAACCGGGTTTTTCGAGATATCGATGATATTGCCGGTGGATCTGATTTTGCTAAGGTCATTGATAACAACCTGGAATCTGCAGATGCTGTTATAGTGCTGATTGGTCCTGACTGGACTACGATCAATGATGGGGAGGGCAATACCCGTCTTGGCGGAGAAGGTGATTATGTTACTGCTGAAATCACCTCTGCAATAAAAATGGGAGTCCCAATCTACCCGGTATTAATTGAAGATACGCCTATGCCACGCGAATCAGAGCTTCCGGAGGAGCTCGCTCCATTAGTACGCTTTAATGCAGTCTCAATTTCTGATAGACGTTGGAAGTACGACGTACTCCGTCTTGGAAAAGTAATCGCGTTCGACATTCCCTCTGCAAATGAACGGCTTCTAGATCGTGTTCGAGCTGCGATATCTCTTGCCTTTTGCCTGTCCGTGACTACTACTACAGGCATTGTTGTTTGGAATGTCTTCTTCAATAATGAAGTATTGCTGCAGCCCTGGCACGCTGGCATTTCATTCACTGCAGCAGCACTGAGCACCCTTGGATTGATGAGCATTAAAGACTTAATAGCAACAGACAAGCGTCCTTACATCATGGCCAGTATTTGGACGGGTACTATCGGGTGTCTTTCGTTTTTTGTCCTTCTTGTTCTATTGGCGAGCGATACAGAACCCATTGTCATGTATTTTGGCTCAACAATGGTGATATCGATCATGTTCGCACTAATGGTTATGTCAGGATTTAAGGTAAAATAAGAACTGACATTCCCTCCCTCTTATGAGTCATAATCGGAAGAACCCATGGATTCTTCCGATTGATTTGCAGCTTAACCTAAATCAAACTCAATCCCTTGAGCCAGGGGTAACTCCGTTCCGTAATTGACAGTACAGGTTTGCCGACGCATGTAAGCTTTCCAGGCATCCGAACCACTCTCCCGACCACCACCGGTCTCTTTCTCTCCCCCAAATGCGCCGCCAATCTCCGCTCCTGAAGTCCCAATGTTTACGTTTGCAATTCCACAATCCGAACCTGCAACCGACAAAAACTCTTCTGCTTCACGCATATTCAACGTAAAGATAGCAGACGAAAGTCCTTGCGGCACATTGTTTTGAATGGTGATAGCTTCTTCAATGGTATTGTATTTCATCAAGTAGAGAATGGGCGCGAACGTCTCGTGCTTCACGATATCCATATCAGAGTTTGCTTCCACCAATGTGGGTTTCACATAACACCCTGATGCATAACCTTCTCCATCTAGCACCTCAGCCCCTTTCAGCACGTTGCCACCCTGCTCTTTGACAGCGTCTATGGCATTCTTGTAGTTACTCACTGCATCCGTGTCAATCAGCGGCCCCATATGGTTGTTTTGGTCCAGGGGATCTCCGATGCGGATCGAATCATACGCTTTCAGCAGCCCGTTTTTTAGCGAATCATACACATTCTCATGTACAATAAGCCTCCTTGTTGATGTACACCGCTGTCCTGCTGTGCCCACAGCGCCAAAAACAATGGCAGGTATCGCTTGCTGTAAATCTGCGTTTTCCGTTACGATAATCGCGTTGTTACCACCTAACTCAAGAATGGACTTACCAAGCCGTTTTGCAACAGCTTCCGACACTGATTTACCCATGCGTGTGGACCCAGTAGCTGATATAAGTGGAATTTCTGGGTCACTAGCCATAAGGCTGCCAATCTCACGATCTCCTACTACCAGACAGGAAACCCCTTCTGGAAGATCATTTTCTTTCAATACCTCTGCAAAGATGTTCTGGCAAGCTATCGCTGAGAATGGTGTTTTCTCAGAGGGCTTCCATAAGCACACATTCCCACACACCCAGGCAAGCGCCGTATTCCAGGACCAAACAGCTACCGGAAAGTTGAAGGCCGAGATGATGCCAACTACACCCATCGGATGCCATTGCTCGAACATCCTGTGATTCGGCCTCTCAGAATGCATCTGCAAACCGTAAAGCTGACGAGAAAGCCCTACGGCAAAATCGCAGATATCGATCATTTCTTGGACTTCACCTAATCCTTCCTGCAGGCTTTTCCCCATCTCATAACTTACTAGAGATCCTAATGCATCCTTGTGTACTCTTAGCTTCTCACCGTACTGACGCACAATTTCGCCGCGTTGCGGCGCAGGTAGTTTCCTCCAAATTTCAAAGGCTTCATGAGCAGCCTTTTTCACTCTCTCATAGTCAGCTTCATTTGCAAGGTTAACCGTGCCAATTAACTTACCATCCACAGGAGAATGAACTTCCACGGCCCGGCCACTTCCGGTCCAGCTTTTTTGCCCAGTGCTTACTCCTTTAGAATCTTGATCTATCCCCAGTTGATTAAGAATCTTGTTCATCTATTTACATCATTTAGTTTCGTGTGAAAACCGTCCAACTCAGCGAATGGTTACAGGTTGCACTTACATCCGATCCAACTCAGCCATTCGAGCCAACTCTGCTTCTGCAGCGATATATCCAAATGCCGCCCAATATTCACCTCCCAGAACCTGCTCAAATATTTTCTTCGCCTCGTCTTCCTCTCCATTATACAAATACCAGTTCCCAACGCCATAGCCCTGGGTAGCCAGATCAAGGGCGTAACTTTCAGACTGCGAGGGCATTAACAATGAATCGGGAGGAATTTCACCTTTGTACAATTTGATGCGTCTTAAGTAGGAGTAGTTTTCCAACAGCTCCATACCGGTATCAACATCTTCGATCAATGCTTTTGCCTCTTCTGTGCGCCCAAGCCGTTGAAGGGTCATATAGTACCAGTCGAGCGTAGCCACGTCCATGTCATTATTTTTAGAGGCCTCCAGACATTTTTTATACGCCTCTAGAGCTTCTTCAAATTCCCCCTGAACATAGTGTGCAAGTCCAAGATGATACCACACGTTGGTATGTAAAGTACTTGTAGGTATGCCGGCTGGGTTAGGTGCTCCGTCTGGTTCAACTTCATCCGGCGTGCCGGCCATCAGCTCAGCCGCTTTCTTAAAATCTGCCTCGGCGTCTTCGAACTTTCTTATGGAAATGTAGCGATGCCCCCTATGCCTATACATTCGGGGATCAGAAGGGAATTTGTCGATTCCTTCGCTAAAGTAGGCAATCGCTCCTTGATAATCCCAGAGGTAGCCGGCTCTTCGCCCAAGCCAGATGATATTATCTGCATCCATAGGATCAGCAGAATATTCGGCCATTGCTTCTTCAAAATCACCAGTTAGCTTAGCAGCTCGCTCTGGAGACATTTCAGGTGGAGTCATTTCCTTACCCGTCAGTGATAACACAGGTGTTTGAACAACGGCTTCCACTTCGGAAGGTGATTCTGATTGATCATTGCAACCAATCAAAAACAGTACTATAAGTAGGATCTTTATATGCTTCATTTTCCAAGTTGGGCTTATTCAAACAGAGTGCCTATGAGATTAACAAATGATCCCTATTTTTGCTATTAATTGTTGTCTATACCGTGCGTTGCAGCAAGGGATGAACCAGGCTGAGCATCTACATAAACATCCCACCGTCGATCACAATATTTTGCCCCGTTATAAAATCTGCATGATGCGAATAGGCATAGATCAGTTCAGCTACGTCTTCTGCAGTAGCTGCTCTCTCAAGAGGAGTTTGGGCACTTAGCTTTTCTACGTGATCTTCGTGCCCTTCAACCCAACGAGTCATAACAATACCAGGGGCAATGCTATTGACTCTCACATCAGGAGCAAGTACACGTGCCAATGATTTAGTCACACTGATAGCGGCTGCCTTGGATGCTGCATAGGCAATTGAACTACCTACCCCTGTTATACCGGCTACCGAAGTCACGTTAAGGATTACTCCTTTTTGCTTTTTTAAATGAGGAGCCGCAGCTCGGCAGCAATAGAACAACCCCTTCACGTTCACCGCCATAATCCGATCCCAGTGAGCATCCTCCAGCCCGTCTAAATTACTCATAGGCACAAAGTGCGTAGTGCCCGCATTGTTAACCAAAATATCTAGGCGGCCGAAAGCAGCTACCGTGGAATCTACCATCTCAACAACAGCCTTTTCATCAGATACATCTGCCTTACAGACGATGCTCTTCACGCCTTCTGCCTCCGCCATTTTTTGAGTTTCAATGGCCTCTTGTTTTGATCGCGAGTAGTTAATGGCAACGTTGATGCCGGCTCTTGCCAGGCGGATGGCTGCAGCCCGCCCAATTCCAGTTGCAGAGCCCGTGATAAGTGCACAAGAAGGTGAGTTCAAAATCAATCACATTCAAAGGTTAGCAGATCGGTGGAAACGCAAAGTATGAAATCATTCATCCAATCCGAAACAACACTCCTACGAGCCTGAGAAAGCCAATGAAGCCCGGGTATGTCTAACGATGATGGCAAAAAAGCAAAACCCATCAGAATACATAATCAATTCTCTTAAACAAGATTGATGAGAGAAGGCGCAGGGATCGAAATCCCTTCATTGTGATCTATGAATTCATCAACAAAATAGACATGTATTCCGCTTCGTTAGCCGGTGTTAATCATAAATATGACACTCTAATATCATTCGCTCCCGCTCTTCTACTACTATTGATTCTGCTTTCTGTGCTGGCAGGATCTTCTACAAATGCTCACGCACAATCACAAGCCTATTTAGAGTCGAATGGCCTCGTCGTTATCCAGGCTGAATCGATAACTCCTCAAGGAGACTGGGTAATCGAATCTTCTGATCAAGGGTACACTGGCTCTGGGTATCTTCGTTGGGATGGCCCGAATCTCTTTGGCACACCCAATGTCGGCACTATAGCTTTTACCGTTTATATTTCTGACCCCGGGGAATACAATGTGCGGCTTCGCATGTCTCATAAGGGAGCTCCTGCTGGCGACATGTGGAACGATTGCTGGGCTCGCATGGATGAAGGCACCTGGTCAAAAGCGCTTCATCCTGCCGACAAACTGGACGATGGCTTCACGTTTGATTCTATTCTAGAACCTGACTTTGGCGTATTTGAAAGTATGCGCTACACATTATCCGAAGGAGTACACACCCTTTATCTCTCCGGGCGATCCGAAAACCTTCGCATTGACCGTGTTCATTTCTTTAAGGATAATGTGCCGAATCCTCTTGACCTCTCTTTACCAGAGTCCAGCTTTGGCGAGGTAAATGATAATGGTGACGATGATGGAGACGGCGGAGATAACGGGGATGGTGATAATGGAGACACAGGCTCCCCTTCCGTTGAGCTTTCCGGTGAGCTTAAGCAATATCACCCCATTGCTTTAACACTCAATGGTCCCGAAGGAAATGAAACAGGAGCAATCAACCCTTTTCTTGACTACCGCTTTGACGTAACCTTCTCCCAGGGGCAGAGTGAATTTAAGGTACCGGGATACTTTGCTGCCGATGGTAATGCAGCTGAAACCAGTGAAACAAGTGGGACTTCCTGGCGCGCCCATTTTGTACCAGATTCACCCGGAGAATGGAATTATTCCATCGCTTTTAGAACCGGAGAAAACGTAGCTATTTCCGATAATCCTTTTTCTGGCACACCCACTGAACAAGACGGAATTACCGGCACGTTCACTGTATCGGACACAGACAAAACAGGAAGGGACCACCGTGGCAAAGGAATGCTTCGGTATGTAGACAAACACTATCTCCAATTTGGAAACGGGGAGTACTTCCTAAAGGGTGGTGCGAATAGTCCTGAAAACCTGCTTGCCTATGTAGACTTTGACGGCACATATAACCATGCAGGGGCTAACTATCTCAAATCGTATGATGCCCATCTTCCAGATTGGACAGCAGGTGATCCGACCTGGAAAGGCAATCGCGGCAGAGGCTTAATTGGCGCCTTAAACTACTTGAGCGGCACGGGCATGAATGCCGTCTATTTTGTAACCATGAACGTGGATGGAGATGGAAACGATGTATGGCCCTGGACCTCGCCAACAGATCGTTTTACGTTTGACGTATCCAAACTAGATCAATGGAATATCGTGTTTGACCATATGGATCGTCTCGGCCTATTGCTTCATGTCGTTTTACAAGAAACAGAGAACGAACTTCTCCTCAACAATGGAGACTTGGGATCAGAGCGAAAGCTCTACTACCGAGAATTAGTTGCCCGATTTGGTCATCATCACGCTTTGACCTGGAATCTGGGAGAAGAGAGCCGTGACGTTTCCGACTTTCAACTAAAGCAGTACGCTAGCTATGTACGTGAACTAGACGCATATGACCATCCAATTGTAGTCCACACCTATCCGGGAGATCAGAATAACGTCTATACACCTCTTCTCGGGAATGACAATTTCGAAGGCGCTTCCTTGCAGATTGCGGATTCAAAAGATATACATGAGGAGGTACGAATTTGGCGTGAACGATCCGCGGATGCACAACGCCCGTGGGTAGTTTCGATGGATGAATTGGGCCCTTATCAGCAAGGAGTCTCAGAAGACGGGCCAAATAACAATCACGATAGAATCCGTGCTCAAGCCCTATGGGCGACGTTAATGGCCGGCGGAGGTGGGGTCGAATGGTACTTTGGCCTGGAAACAGATAACAACGATCTTAACACGGAAAACTGGCGCACGCGAAATGCAATGTGGCAGTATACACATCATGCTCTCGATTTTTTCCAGACTCATCTCCCCTTTACACGGATGGAGTCCCTTCAAAACGTAACACAGGAAGACCAGGAATATGTATTCGCAATCCCTGACTCATTATATGCAGTCTATTTGCCTGAAGGAGATTCGTTATTTATGGAAATCCCTCGTGGAACGTACCGCCTAGAATGGTATAACCCAAGAACAGGAGGAGAACTAGAATTGGTCGGTGAAATCTACATGGCTGGTGACTGCCACGATTTTGCCGGCATAGCACCAAGTGACCAGCATCTCGACTGGGTGGCCTTATTAACAAAAACATCTGACCTCGTTGTCGATGATGACGGTGGTGATGGCGGGCATAATGATTCGTTTCCAATTGAGATTGTCAGCTTCACGCTCATTGACGCTGATACAGATGAAGTGATTTCATCACTTAAGCAAAGAGATGTGCTAAACCTGGAATCTCTTCCCCCCCACTTGAATGTGAGAGCCAAAACGCGTGCCGATGAAGGCCAGCAGATTCAGTACGTCTATCTAGAGCTAACTCCGACTGATGCACGACGGAAAGAGTCCGTTGCTCCCTATGCTCTTTTTGGGGATTCAGGTGGTGACTACCTCAAGGGTACATTCGAACAAGGCGAATTGACTCTTACAGCGACACCGTATGGTCTAGATGGTGATCCTAACGCGGCTGGGCGAGCACTCACGATTTCTTTTTCTGTAGAAGGAGTTAACCCAAATACACAAGCGTCCTTCCACATCGGTGCCTTTGAGGAAAGACCCAGTCCAATTATCTCCTCGGATGAGACGGATTTACCAACGATGTTTACCCTTGAACCCAATTACCCTAACCCGTTCAATCCAACAACAACGATTCCCTTCACATTACTTGAAGCCAGTCAAGTCCAGTTGTCTGTATATGACATGCAAGGCCGAATCGTTGATGTACTAGTAGATGGCTCAGTACAAGCCGGTGCCCATTCAGTATCCTTCGACGCCGATGGCCTACCTTCAGGAATGTACTTCTATACCATCCAATCAAACGGAGAAAAACTGACCAGAAAAATGATGCTGGTCAAGTAAAGTACAACGTGCAGAGTGCAAGGTGCAAAGTAAGCCCTGCTTTGCACCTTGCACATTGCACTTTGCACTCTACTGTGCTTCGTTGCCGAACGCCTCTTGCAGGGCCGGCATTCCACCGACAACCGGCAGACTCAAAGAGGTTGCATCTAAATCGACGCTCATGCCAGTACCCGGTTCGGGCCAGAGGGTGAATTCTTTGTCGGAGGAGAAAATCATAAGACCAATTTGCTCCCCGGCCGGGATGACCTGGTCGTCGGGCTGGAGCTTAAATGTGAGTTCATAGAACTCACCTGGAACGAGAGGTTCACTCTTAGAAATAGACTCCTGATTCTGTGGGTCGGCCCAGCCACGCGTTATGATACCTCCTGTGGATCGGCGACGGCCTTCCGTCCAGGGCAATGCAACGAGCCAAACGGAGAGATTCATTGCTTCCTTGTTAGCTGCTACTTTTACAGTAATCGTAGCTTCCCCTGAAAGATGCACATCTTCCTGAAGCTCTGGGGTAAGGTAGAGTAAACGGTGTTGTGTCCACTCGGCTTTTGCCAGGGATTTTCCATCGAAAGAAACGTTGTCAATCAATCCGGCCGTCCCTTGATTGGACTGAGGAGTAATACTCAATCCACCCACACCGTTATACCCTCCTTCTTTTACCTCGGCAGCCTTTAAGTAAACAGGTACAGATTCAGCTTGGGGGTTAGGGTAGTCAGCATAAGGGGTAGGATTTTGCCTATCCTCTCCTTCCCTGACGATCCAGGCTTTCGGGTCACTCTCAACACCATTCTCGACGTCATACAAATACCTAGTAAACCATCGGTTCATCTGCTTGAGCGGAGGAGGACCTCCATGCCCACCCTGGTGGTAGTACATTTGGACAGGTACTCCTCGTGCTTTTAATGCCTCTGTAATCCTAAAGCTATGCTCCGGCATGACATTCCAATCGTTAAAAGCGTGAGCCATCAGCGTCGCTGCTTTAACATTGTCAATCACATTCAGGTAGTCTCGTCCTGCCCAGAAGTCATTATAATCACCCGTTACCCGGTCCATCCCTTCTACCATTTCTGTATCTCGTACATTTTGATCGCAGTAGGATCGCTTATCTGAGTCCCGGCTATGAATGAAGTCATAAAGCACATCGATGTCTTCTCCGAGATATCCTCCGGGAGAGCGGACAAGTCCATTTGAGCGATAGTAATGATAGTAGGATGTATTGGGCGCAACGGGTATAATCGCCTCAAGCCCCTCGACTCCTGTTGTTGCGGCTGCAAGGGGAAGCGTTCCGTTGTAGGATGTCCCTGTCATTCCCACTTTGCCGGTAGACCAGCTTGCTGAAATCTCCTCCTCTCCATCAACAGAAGTGAATCCTTTAGCACGTCCATTCAACCAATCAACAACTGCCTTTGGAGCAAGCGACTCATTAATCCCACCAACGGTCGGGCATCCTTCGGATAATCCAGTGCCAGGAGAAGAAGAATGCACCACTGCAAAACCCCGTGGAAGCCAGGTTTCAATATACCCATTTGATATCCCGGGACGAAGCCGGAGTTGAGGTTGCTTGGGATGCACGCGTTCTGGCGACTCAGCACCAAGTTCTTGTTGAACATCCCAGAAATAATACAGGCCGCTCTCGGCAGTTCCAGCATAATAGGGACTTGAACCATACACCGTTGGTACCTTTAACCCTTCAGACTCAGTTTGAGCCTGGCGGACCACAGCCACATGCATTCTATCTAATTTCCCATCCCCATCAGAATCAAATTCAGTTTCTACCCACAATTCTTCACGAATCCAGGACTCTTTATCTTCAAAAGCAGGGACTACTTGGGCCTCTCCGTCTTCAAATACAGGGCCTACTTGGGCCATAAGTAAAGAGGGCATACACAATAATAAGGCAATGAAGAAAGCCAGGAATAATGACCGGTTAGCTATCTGACGGGACATCAACATATACAATATTTTTTAGGTGGAGAAAGCTGTATGGTAATTGGCTTATCTGTTTCAAGTTCCAGGTTCCAAGTTTCAGGTTACCGGCTTCACAAAACAGGTTGAATATTAGAGCAAAAGCCCATACCATAAACTGGATGTGCTTAATCTAGTAACTTTCAAATCGGAATGCGCCCCATGCCAATTCGTTCTTTGTTATTTGGTGTTATCGTTACTTTCATAGGTCTATCTTGCAGTACCCCATCTCCAGACCAAATTTCCTCAAATAAACCGGTTGAATTATCTGAATCAGATGTTGAGCCTTTAAGACCCTACAAAATCACCATTTCTCCAGAAGATACAATCACTGCTCAGCCTCCAGTACTTCCTTTGACCGTAGCCCAACAACAAGCTCAATTTGTACTTCCACCAGGTTACAAAATCTCGCCTGTTCTAACTGATCCAATTATCAAAGAACCTGGAGCCATTGCTTTTGATGGGAATGGAAGAATGTACGTACTCGAACTGCGTACCTACATGCAGGATATAGATGCAACGGATGAGCTTACCCCGGCCGGCCGGATTTCGATGCACGAAGACCTGGACAACGACGGTGTCTATGAATCCCACCATGTCTTTGTCGACAGCCTGATTTTCCCGAGGTTTGTGATGCCGTTTGGAAAAAACAGCATCCTGACTATGGAATCGAACGTTGACGATGTGTATCGATTCACAGATACAAATGGTGATGGTAAAGCGGACAAAAAAGAATTATTCACCACCAACTATGGTAAAGCAGGTAACGTCGAACACCAGCAGGCCTTTTTATATACAGGCATGGATAACTGGATGTATAGCACGTACAATGCGTTCCGAATACGCTGGACCCCAGGTGGAATACTGCGAGAGCCAACAGGGACGAATCGTTCACAATGGGGGGTTACCCAGGACAATGAAGGAAAAATCTGGTTTCAAGGCGGCGCTAGTGGCCACCCTTCTTATTTCCAGTTTCCAGTCGTTTATGGCAATTATGATATCCCGGAGCCATACGCAGAGGGCTTTGCTGTACCTTATGGAATTAGTGGATTGGGAGACTATCAGCCCGGCCCTAACCATTCACGACCCGATGGAACGCTAAACAATGTAACAGGATCAGCAGGTAATGATATATACAGAGGACATCGATTGCCCGAAGACCTGGTAGGGCACCTGATTTACGGCGAACCCGTTGGCCGCATCGTAAGAAGAATTGAACCTGTTGTAACAGAAGGCCTCACTCAACTCCATAACGTTTATCAAGAAAAACAATCCGAATTTATTCGTTCTCTCGATCCTCTATTCCGCCCCGTAGACATGGCCACTGCACCAGATGGGTCATTATACATTGTTGACATGTACCGCGGTATTATCCAGCAAGGCAATTGGGTTCAAGAAGGGACATTTCTCCGAGCCAAAGTCAAGCAATACGAACTGGACAAAGTGGTAGGACATGGGCGAATCTGGCGGGTTACTTATGAAGGTATGGAACGTGACAATCGCCAACCCCGAATGTTTGAAGAAACTCCAGAACAACTTGTAAGCCATCTTTTGCATCCCAATGGATGGTGGAGAGACACAGCCCAACAATTGCTCGTGCAGGCCCAAGATAAGTCTATTACTCCACTCTTAGAAGCGATGGTACGACACTCGGAGAACTTGCTTGGCCGCTTTCATGCTCTGTGGACACTGGAAGGGTTAGATTCACTTGCCCCCTCCTTGGTGCGTGATTTGTTCAACGATCATGAACCCCAAATGCGCATCCAGGCACTCCGCGCAAGTGAAAGCCTTTATAAAATGGGAGAAACTTCACTTGCATCCGATTATGCCCTCCTAGTAGAAAACCCCGATACTGACGTGGCTATTCAGGCTATGATGACGATGGATGTACTGGGCGTCCCTGAAATTCGATCTGCCGTTCAAAGGGCAAAAGCCTCATCTGAAGCAAAGGGCGTTCACTTCGTTGCTGATCAAATTATTCGCCTCATGGATGAAGTGCCATTTGATAAATACCGATGGTCAGAAACTCAGATAGCTGCTCTGACGCATGGAGCCACAATATTTAACGATTTATGCTCCCAGTGCCATGGGAATAAAGGCCAAGGGACTCCATTGGGTAACGGTGAGGTAATGGCTCCGCCCTTAGCCAGTTCGGAACGCGTGCAAGGACATCCGGACTATGTTGTAAAGGTCCTTCTTCATGGCCTACAGGGTCCCATAGAGAATCAAACCTATCCTGGAGGGATCATGGTTGGCATGGACGAACATTCAGATGAATGGGTAGCTGCAGTATCCTCATTTATCCGAACCCAACTGTCAAATGAAGGTACGTTTGTTACACCTGAGCAAGTCACTGCGATTCGGGCTGCAACTGCAGATCAAGATCAGGCCTATACCTACGACATCCTCTCGCGGGAGGTACCGATTGCGCTGAAACCAAATCCGGAAACATGGTCCGTCACCGCAAGCCACAGTGGGAATCATCGTGTGGGCGGATCCGATCAGGCATTCGGAGCGCTCACGTTCGAGGGATGGACTACTGGAACTCCTCAAGAACCGGGCATGTGGTTCCAAATTGCCTTCCCTAAATCAGTAACTCTGACAGAAATACGGTTTGATTCACCCACTATCTGGCGAGGAAGGGGTCCTGGCTCTCCACCTCCCTTACGAACGTTCCCACGATCTTATACAGTACACGTATCAACAGATGGAATCAGGTGGAGCGAACCGGTACTATCAGGGGAGGGACAAGAATCACATACTGTGCTTTCGTTTTCGCCAATCGAAGCAACCTACCTTAGAATAAATCAGACCACATTATTACCGGAGGAGGACCAGGCACCCTGGAGCATGCGAGCCATGCAATTATTCGCCTTATGTGGTGAAAATTGTCCTTCTTGACGATAGTCTGGCTTATGAGTGAGAGCTCACAAGCCTTGATCTGTCCAAACGGCAAACTCGTTGCCACTCGGTTCAGTGAAGTGAAACCGCCTTCCACCTGGAAAGGAAAAGATGGGCTTAATAATCTCACCGCCAGCATCTACTATTTTTTGCTGTGTGCCTTCGAGGTCTTTACTGTAAAAAACAACAAGGGCACTCCCTTCGGCAATCCTTGCCTTTTTATCTGATTTAAAAAACCCTCCGTCCGTGCCTTGATTTTCAAAGGCTGTATAATCGGGTCCATAGTCAGTAAATGCCCAGCCGAAAGCTGTCGTAAAGAAAGATTTGGTTGCAGCAAGGTCAGTGGCAGGAAACTCCAGATAATTTATTTTCTCGTGTTCAAGCATAATGGAAAAAGAATCGACCTTTTATTGGATCGGTGATGGATGCTCTTGCAATATACATATACCTTACACATATTCCAATAAATTATGTGGGAAGATATTTGTAGGTCAACCTCTATTTTGACCACTTTGCAGAATCCCAGATCGGAACGTTGAGCAAATCGCTCAGAGTTTGTGCTTCTTCATAGATTTTCTCCCGCCTACCATGATCCATTACATTCACTCTCCTACCATCTTTTAACACCAGGTTTAACTCGTAACTCTTATACGAAGAATTGTCGCTTTTAATGTGTTCTGCAATCAGTTGGAGAGCATGTATATCCTTTACAGAACCTGAGCTACCATCGGAATTATCATTCAGTGGATCATAAGAACGTCCTACGTAAAATGTGCCAAAATCCAAGTCGATAGTGAATGGATTTAAGGCCTTTCTCATCAGGTAAACGCCTACCCCAGCAAAGATACTCCCCATTAAAAAGAGCACACCAAGCATAATCAGAGATTCATCCAGGCGAAGAGTAGCAAGAATAAAAGCTCCTATTCCAAAAAGAAGAAATAACGTGTAAAAGATATGATAACCAACTGTGGGAGATGATACGTAGATGTGATGCCCGACTTTCTTAAGCTTGTGCGTCCTAAAGTTTGCACCTCCGTTTACTAGAGGTGACCAAGCCGTAGCCTTTGCAACGGCATCATCATCAACAGAAAATTCAGAATGAATGGAGGGGTTGTTGGCTTTGTGAGGCTCCATAAACAGTAAAGGAAACGAGATCTATGAGTAATTGGGGAAAGCATCAGCTCTCCCTCCTCAGCTACCTTAGACTCGCCGCTTTGTCATAAAGCTCCACAAAAGAGCACCCATTGCAACGGGCAAAATTACGATGAGAATTATTGCAAGAGATTCAAACATGTTCCTTCTAGGCGGGAGTGATTGGGTGTAAGAATATTACACAGTAAACCCTTTGTCAACCCTACATACTCGGCAAAATCATTACAGCATTTTGCATCAAACGAGCTGGACCTACCCAGAACATGCGATATTGTGTATTATCATGTAATAACACCACATTTCCTTGTCCAATTTCGTGCACCATGGCAAACGCTTTTCCAGCCAATTTTTCGCGATTTTTCACAGAGATATACCCAGACGCCATGATAGAATCCGCACGAGGGTGATAATACCCCACAACTTGAGAGTCCACAGAGGGTTCTAGGGCATCATTACCAAATTTCAAGCTATACAATCGGGGAGGCATACCGTAAGCGAGCGGATGCGTCACATCAAGAAAAGCACGGAATGCTGATCCAGGTATATTTTGCAAATCCTCAAGATCCTCTCGTGCTTCCAGGCCCACGTACGGATCCTCCAGTGATCCCGATTCAAAAGAGGTATCTTCTTCCTTTTCTTCTTTGGGCTCCTTAGCAAGCTCAATTGGCGTCATTCTGGAACGGTCCTTCGTTAAAAATCGAGCACTTCCTTCAGTACCAACCAAGGTCCCTCCCGCTCTAACCCATTGTTTAATCATATGGATACGAGAGCTATCCATATGCGCCCCCAATCCACTGCCTGCACCGGGCATCAACAATACATCATATTCATCAAGCTCTATGCGAGGCAAATCGGTAATACGAATACGATTGATGGGAAAATGGGTCCATTCTTCAAACAAGAACCACAATTGCCCAGACGTATACGAACTGAATGGAGCGTCGACCAACATTGCCACGTTGGGTTTCTTTAATGGGATACTCCAGGACGAGGCAGGGTTAAGCCCTTCTTCGCTCCATCCGGTGTCTAAACCAACAATATGCACACCGGCTTCCTGAGCGACCTTCTCCATATCCGCCTCAGCTCCCTCCATTTTACCTCGATTGCGCCCCAGCAGTACAATGAGAGAGCCTCTTGAAAGTGTATCACTTTCCGTGTAGAAAGGCCGTTGAATGCTGCGTACGTTATATCCTAACTTCCAGAGATGCGCCAGTGCTTTCGGCGCTTCGGTTTGCTTCCAGTCAATCACATAGGCATACGACGCTCCGGCATTTTCAATGCTACCAGATCGGGACGGAGCTTCGGCCAGAGAAACAGTGTTTGCATTGACCTCTCTTTCGGTCCAGGCCGCATTGACATTGTAAGCAATAGGTGCAGACCAGGTTGCCATATCATACATGATAGAATCTTCGATGGCCATCTGGCGCTGCATAATCGTATTAATAAACAGATGCCTGGGTTGGTCCGTTTTGATGAGATAGGTTCCCCTTTCAAATTCTGTTCTCACTGGCTCAGCAGTCCAGTAGTCCCTTGCATCAGCTACAGTAAAAGGCTCTTGAGCACGTTCAACCTCAACCCCATGCTCTAACATCATGTCAACAATCTTGTGGGTGTACAAATTATCTAGATCCGGCAAGATATAGGCTTTTTCTCTTCTGGCAGGATCTGCACCAGGAGTCAGGGCTTGACGGAAATAGCCAAGTAATTCAGTTCTGTTTTCTAAAGAGGTCCTAATCCCGGCAAATGAGGTGAGATAATGATCAAAGATTCTCTGACGGAGCGTCAGGACATACCCATCATTCGTCTCTACAGCGCGCCCTCCACGGCTGTGTCCCCCTTGCTCCCTTAACATACCAATACTTCCCATCAACGAGGGATAGGAAGAGCCGTATCCAGGATAATAGAAGTCAAATCGTTCACGGGTAAAATAGGAGATCTGATGCTCGTCGAACGCCTCAGCATCTCCCTTTCCAAATGCTTCAGACCAGGTATCGTAGGCATCAGGTAAGTTTAAATTGCGGGGCGTTGTGCCAGGATGGGTAAAGTAGTTATTATTAAAGCCCTGTTCGTGATAGTCTATATGAACCTGGGGCATCCATTGCTGATAAGCTTTTATACGCCCTTGCGATTCAGGGTGGACGAGCCAAACCCAATCTCTATTCAAATCAAACCAATAATGATTGGTCCGCCCTCCCGGCCAGGGTTCGCTATGTTCAAGGTCGTCCGGATTCGTATTTAGAAGCTTGCTATGCATCGAAGTATACCAGTACGTATACCGATCCCGCCCATCCGGATTAAGGCAAGGATCAATGATAACAACCAGGTCATCCAGCATTGCAGCTGTTTCATCATCCTGAGCTGCCGCAAGCCGATATGAAACTTGCATCGCTGCCTCAGAAGAGGAGGGCTCGTTACCATGAACGTTGTAGCTCATCCAATGAATCAGTGGCTGATCCCCAATAAGTTCAGATGCTCCCCCATCAGACGCATCTGCCAGGCGCAAGTTATTCATCCTGATCTCTTCAATGCGTGCCTGGTTTTCAACAGATGTTATAACAGCATATACGAGACGGCGGCCTTCATGAGAGTGCCCATACTCATGCAGCGTTACCCGATCAGAGGATTCTGCAAGCGCTTCAAAATAATCCAGGATGTGAGCGTGAAACGTATACTTTTCCCCATGTTCATAGCCAAGAAAAGAAGCAGGCGCAGGCACGGAAGAGTCGTAGGATAGAGCCGAATCAAAATCAAATCGATCTTGACCGAAGGTAGGTAACGCAATAAGGAAGGCAATAGCAGTTGCTGCAAGAAAGGGGGCGTTTTTCATGCGAATCATCAGTTGGCGGGTAAAATGACCACTAGCTAACTGATAAATAAGAAGGGGGTTCTCTTTGAGTCCGAAGCCCGGAGTCCGGAGACAATAGTCCAGACTCATATTGGCATTGGACCCCGGACTATTGTCCCTTAAATCAATTCCTTGACGGAAAGACTCCTACAGTCGCAACACAATATCGAATGACCAGGTAAGGGGGCACGTTGAAATGTGACTGACTTCCTCCTGTTAGTCCTGTATCCTCTGTGGTTGCCCCGCCTCCCTGCCGTATAACCAAACCCGGATCGCTTCCCTGGGAGCTAGTTAGCTCAGGGATGGTATGACTGTGTGCAGGTACCTCGCTTGGGGTTAACGTTACATTCTCAACGCCACCTTGCGCTCCAAGGGTATACGTAGAAAGCCCCGCACCCGACCCCGCTCCTATTGCCCTGCGGCCTCGTAGGTCAGGCAAAGCAAAAGTAGTTCGGCCATCACCACCATACGTGGTACCGTATAAGGAAAACAGAGCTTCATTAGAAGTGATTGCCAATAACTGCCCGTTGGCTTCTGCGGTACCTACCGGACAAAAAGTGGATCCAAACTCAATAATTTCACCAAAAAAATGTACCTGAGCTTTAACCGTTTTTAAGGGTATCAAACACGCGACCAACATAGCTGCGGTCATTAAATAATATCTGGAAATATTCTTCTTATACAGTAAAATAGATCTCATCAATCTTCCTCGTAATTATGTGAATATTCCAGAATTAATTTCGAGAGGGAAATATTCCGACTGTTGCAATGCAATACGTCATAACCAGGTAAGGAGAACGATTTTCGTGAGCCAGCCCTCCACCTGTATTTCCTGTGAGTGCAGTAGTAGCGCCCCCTCCATTTCGAATAACCAAGCCATCTGTTGTACCATTCCGATCCGTCAATTCCGTGATAGTATGACTGTGACTGGGCACTTCTAAAGGACTTAACGTTACCGTTTCAACACCACCTCTTTGGCCTATATTATATGTTGACAATCCTGGTCCTGTACCGGTATGGATGGGTGCCCGTCCTCTCAAATCAGGCAACCCAAAGGTTGTACGCCCATCGCCGCCGTAAATAGTGCCATACAGGGAAAACAGTGCTGAATTAGAGGCTATATCCAATAATTGGCCCTCTGCAGGTACCCAACCTCGCGGGCAAAAATTAAATCCAACAAGAGCTACCTGGCCTAAGTAGGGCTCGCTCTGTGCAAGGGATTCTTGAGTAGGTGCAAAACAGGCAATTGTTAAAACAACAAAAGCAATCAGGCTTCTAACGCTACTTTTCATGACAGTGAATCTCTCCAGTTTGTATAAATGTGTTGATCATGCAGATTCTTTTAAACGAATCATCCATAAACACAGGAATTTTCAGGAGAAAGGCTCACCTCATAGAAAATAAAATTTTGTGAAGGGAATTAAGATTTAGTTCGAGCTGCGCAGGACATCAGCTAACTCATCAGCTATTCCAGCAGCAGCAGGATGAGCACTTGTAAGCAAGAGTTCGAGGGCTGTGTAATTGCCTCCATAAAAAGAAGCGGTGGCATTTACATCGGCTCCATACTGAATGAGAAGCCGAGCTACGTCAGAGGCATTTGCAGGGACTCGCTGCCGCCAGGTTTCAACTCCATTGGCTGCAAGATAATGCAGCATTGTAGCACGATGAGCGTACCTTGATGCACGATGAGTCAACTGAGGGTCACTCTTCAACATCGCTTCCAGGTTTTTCAAGTCGCCTTCAAGCATGCATTCAACGCCCGTCTCAAAAGCCTCATCCAACAATACCGGCCCGAGTGAAACCACCTCTTGCCAATCTTTAAAACCATGTTCACGGGCTACAACGAGACGCATGTCATCAAGTGACAGCTTTTGATTCAGCATGTGATGAAAGGAAAGCTGAATGCATTTCGGATGCCAGTTACTTAATTGCACCTGCACAGCACTATCTTCCTCGTCATAGGCTTCTTTGAGCCTCAATGCCTGTTTTTCTAAAACAAAGCGAACAGACCACTCACCAGGATAATCAATCAGTAACTCTTTGTGCAGCTCAGTTACCTGCCACACAGCATCAGGGACATAGACATCAGACATCGGAAAATGGGGCCAATTAAGAAAAGCAAATGAGATGTGCCCGATGTATACAAAGTTCAAAGTTCAAAGTTCAAAGTTCAAAGTTCAAAGTTCAAAGTATGGGACGTGCCGAACTTTGAACCTTGAACTTTGAACCTTTGGTACACGACAAAAAAAAGATCTGATTGAATAAGGTTGTATTTTGGTTGCGACAAAACTTCCAAACCAACCCATCAATCAGATCATGAATCATTCTACGACTTTGCAAGAGCTTCTGCAACAGCATCTTCCCTGGCATAAGGCCCGTGTTAACTTCACGGCTCGCTTTGTGATTGCTCTTTTCAAGATGGGATGCGTCAATTTTACCCAATTGGCTCTTGTGTTGAATCCATCGGTTGGGGTGGCATCGAACTATCGTCGTTTGCAGCGCTTTTTTAATAGTTTTACTGTTGACACAGAGGCCTTCACGACACTGGTGCTGGCGCTGTTGCCCCAGAGAGAATCGCTTGTTTTGACGCTCGATCGCACGATGTGGCGCTTCGGCAGGCGCTACCATAATGTACTTATGATTGCCGCTTGTGCAGACGGTATTGCTATCCCACTCTTGTGGCGCATGCTGCCCAAAGAAGGATGCTCCAATACGCAGACAAGGATCGATTTGCTCGACGAACTCTTCGAGATTCTCGATCCGAGCTCTGTTCGATGCCTGGTTGCCGACCGGGAGTTTGTAGGCAAGACATGGTTTGCCTATCTCAAAAAACGAAACGTTGGTTTTGTTATCCGAGTGCGCAGCTTTTTCTATATCAGCACCCGCAAAGGGCGACGCATTCGCGGAAAGCATATCTTTTCGCATCTGAGACCAGGAGAAGTACTCGCCCTTCGAAAGAGACGCATCGTCTGCGGGCACCGGCTCTATGTCTGTGCGATTGGGCCACGTAACGGGGACGATATGGTCATTCTTGTCGGTAGTGAACTGGCTCATCGAGCTGTGGCCTTCTACGGCAAAAGATGGCAAATCGAAACCCTCTTTGCCGCCCTCAAAAGCCGCGGATTCGACCTTGAAGCGACGCATTTGAAAGATAAAGAGCGTGTCGCCAAGCTTATTGGACTGCTCTCGATAGCCTTCACCTGGGCCTATCGTGTGGGGGCCTGGCTCCATAAGGAGGTCAAACCGATTGCTATTAAAAGTCATGGCCGAAAAGCACAGAGTGTGTTTCGTTATGGCCTTGATCATCTTAAAGTCGTTTTGCTTAATCACACGGCTACAGATCGACAGTTCAAACAACTAGTTCGTTTTTTGTCGTGTACTTAGCTTTGAACCTTGAACTATCCGCTAATTCCTGTACCAGTCGAATTGCATAAAGAACTCATGCAAGGCGTCGGCTACTTTGGTGGCGCCGGCTTCTGAGGGGTGCTGATTTACACCACCGTCCTGGAAGTCATTAAGCGTCCAGAAGATGCCGCTGCCATTGGGCGTTTCGCCATTGGCCCAAATGTATGGTCCCCATCCAATCCATGGTGCACCAGGTAATAGGCCTTGCTGATATTGTTCGATGACGGTATTCGTAGCAAAACCACCCTCGTAAGATATAGGCTCGCCACGCGCCGCTTGTTTTTCTCCAGTCACGTATCCGCCCCAAATTCGGCTTGAGTGGAAGACCGCCTGAACTGAAGGAAACTCTGCACCAATTCGTTGAGAGATCGCTCCAATGTTGTCAACCATATCGTAGTAGTCCGCCCCAGGATCAGGTAATGTAAGACCATGAGCCGTAAACTGGTTCGCATTCTTCGCCCAAACTACTTTGACGGCACTTAAATCGCTAATTTTGTCCTTACACTTTTGCCATAGAGAATCTTCCGTAAGCCATCGCTCCAACGCACTACCGCCTACAGCGCAGTTCTCAAATTCGACCTGATTACTTATATCTGGGTGATTCTTGTACAGGTTAATGAACTGATTGAACTCCTGGTATCCATTACTCATAGAGATGGCTACGATGATGATCTTGTTGTTGGTCGCCGTAACTGTCGGCTCCCCATTATCAACCAGGCCTCCAGGAAGCCCGTAGTAGGTATCATTTGGCCCCATCAGATCCAACGCAATCATCTCGTTTTCAGAACCCGCTTCTCCGGTAGTAAAGCTGAATGGATTGGACCAATCACTTGTACCATCTGCATTCGAAGCTCTGGCTCTCCAATAATACGTCGTATTAGGCGAGACATCATTGAACAGTGCCGATGTACCCGCTTGATCTACGCTTTCATCTACGATAGAGGAGAAGTCATCTGTAGTCGCTAACTGAACATCATAGCTTGTGGCATTTGGAGAGGCATTCCATGTCAGGTTGACTCCACTTGGAGAGATTCCAGTAGCACCATCTGACGGAGCCGTGAGGAACGGTGTTGCTGGAGCTCCGCCTCCTCCCCCATCGGACGTAGTAGTAAAGCTATACAGTGAAGACCAATCACTCATACCATTTTCATTCACAGCCCGTACGTGCCAATAATAGGTTACGCCCTGCCCTAGCTCAATAGATTCCAAGGATGTTGCTGTCACGCCCAGTTGTTCATCAACCAGTGAGGAGAATGATGGTACGGTGGACATTTGGTAATCGTACGAGGTAGCACTAGTCTCAGCTTCCCAACTCAGCGTAATTACACCAGGTGCAACATCGGTCGCTCCATTTGATGGAGAAGCGAGTGTAGGCACACCGGGAATACCATCCGCACTTACTGTAGAAAATGAGTACTCGTCGGACCAATCGCTGACGCCGCCCTGGCCATTCGCTCGAACACGCCAGAAATACTCTGTATCTGCGAATAGCTCTGCAGAAGAATATGTAGTGCCCAACACACCATCAACGTCTACGATCAGTACTGAGAAATCGGACGTCGTCGCTAACTGAACTCTGTAATTCACTGCGTCCTCGGCGGTAACCCACTCAAGTTCAACGTCTGTCGACAACACATCGGTTGCTCCATTTGATGGAGAAGACAGGATTGGTATACTAGGCGGAGTCGCTCCATCATCCAACGTCAAAAATTGATAGGTGAGGGACCACTCACTGGTGGCTTGATCTCCTGTGGACCGAACGCGCCAGTAATATAGAGTAGCAGCGTCTAGTTCAGGTAATGTATAGGCTTCAGCCGGCCACCCTTCCTGCTGAACATCAACACTAGAGAAATCAGCCGATTTTGAAACCTGAACAGAATAGCTACTTGCCAGATCATCGCCTGTCCATTCCAGTTCAGTACCATTAAAAGCAACGCCTACTGAACCATTACCGGGCAATGACAATAGAGGTGCCGAAGGCACCCCTGGGTCAACTTTTTCCATGCTTAGCACAACTTCTTCACCGTCACTCACTTCCAAATCGGAACGTGCAGCTAGATAGCCTTGACGCATCGCATCAATCCGGACCGCAAATGTATTTGAGGTATGAGCCACCGACCGTGCAACAGGGGTTTCAACCTCAGGAGTAAACTCCGCTGCTTGAACACGAATCTCGGTTGCGCTTGAAGATCCTTTTGTGGCTCCTACTTTAACAAGCTTCCCAGATGCTGAGCCTTGTTCACCAATTATTTGGTAAAGATACAGTCCAGCGTTGAGTCCATCGGTCTTTACAGTAAATCGATGCTGACCAGTTGCCAAGACGGTTTCTATAGGCTGGGCAACTGAACGCCCGGTAATATCAAAAATTTCAAAAGAAACGGACTGTGTCTGCTGAATAGCTACAGGAATAGACACTTCGTTCATAAAGGGGTTTGGATAGGGCGGCTGTACAGAAAACACTTGAGGGATAGGAGTAATGTCTTCTGTAGAGGTTGACGTAGGTACTTCAATTGTAATGTCTACACAACCATCAGCGGCGGTTGTGCCACCTACAGGTTGTTGGTTACCTAGTTGCATAACAACAACGGCCCCATCTAATGGAGCCGAACCTTCAATATCGAGGGTACAGACAGAGATTTGAATATCTGTTTCCTGTGCAATGCTTACCTGCATTGCTGTACAGAGGGAGAGGAACAGGCTTACAGCAATAAACCTGTGCAGTTTGATGTTCATAAGTTTATGAATAGTAGTAGTCAATAAAGAATGAGATGCGGGGGTACACGTCCGCCTCCCAGACCCTTCTAAAATAGAATTAGTCTGGAGAATCATAATGCTAGAAAAGATGGGTGAATGCATTTTTTTGAGACTGGGAGGCAGTTTCGGATTGATCAATAAGTATGCCAAGTACCCCTCAGTGCTGGCCATACCCCTAATGCTCTCGGTATATTATTCAGTAAGCAGATGTAGTCCATCTCTCGTACACTATAAATCACTTAGGATCTGGCTCAACACAATCCATACCTCTGGTTCATAAGGCCATGTTATTTAGGATATTGATACCTCTTCTCCTAGATACATTTCTGTATTTGTCCTCAAAAACGGGCCCCTCCGAAGCATTTCGGCCTTTAGAATAACCTTTTGTAGCATATGAACACATCAGCCACTGCTACGCGGGCTCAGCATCAAGGAATCTATCACCATCTCTTTGAGCTCGTAGTTAAAGTAGCATGTATCTTCGCCACTTCAGCTTTACTATTTCAAGCCTTTTCTGTCTACTTCGAGCACCTCAATGAGCTCTGGCAATTTCATGTTAGTTACTCGGCGCTAATCCTTTTAGAGGCCAGTTTGATTGTAACCTGGTTCGCTCTTGAGACTCAACATGAGGTTCCATGGATACTCAAGCTGCTCTCTGCTACTTGTCTTCTCTGCATTCTATCCCTCATTTTCATCGTCTCAATGATGTATCTGGGGGAGGATAATCTCGAACTTAAGGCGCTGTTTTTGTCAATCATTTTTCTACGCTGCTTGCTATCAACGCTTGCTCCTATCCGTATTCGATTCCAGGCAAGTGCAAGGTCCGTTTCAAGGAAGGTCGCCATCCAGCAACTGAAAGTAGAAAATCAGAAAAAACAGCATGTGAGAGTTGTAAATGATATGATCGATCGAGCACTGTTAAAGCACAAACAAAAGAAAGCGCTTAAAGAAGTGGAGATCCTGAAAAAGCAACTCATAGAGCGTGCTCACGCCAAGCATAACCTGGCCATGGCTCAGATGAATGCCAACGTGCATCACCTGGGTAAGGGATATGAAGAAGCAGACCGCAATACAGGGAAGTATGTAATTCAGTAACCACTCCCCTCTCAGAAACTTGCCGTACCATTTAGTTTGCCCCTGCTATGAGCTAAATCGTTTTTCATGTTAATAACATCACAGGAAGTAGCACAGATATCTATCTTTTCTTACTATAAGACCTGGACCCACCAGTTTCGTTATTAATAGTTTAGATACGGTATATACTCATGCGTTGGAAATCGGGTAGACGTAGCACCAATGTCGAAGACCGCCGCGGTGGCAGAGGCAGAGCGTCTTTGGGCAGAGGTTCGAAAGTAGGGCTCGGCACCATCCTGCTCGTTTTAGTGCTCAGTTTTTTCACAGGGCAAAACCCACTGTCCCTTCTTCAGCAGATTGACAGTCAGTCGTCTAGTGCTCAATTGCCCAATACAGCCTCGGGAAGCCAGGACATAGAAGCTGACTTTGTATCTGTAGTACTTGGTTATACTGAAGATACGTGGGATACCATCTTCTCCTCCCAAGGGGCACGGTATGTGCAACCTAAACTCGTCCTTTACGAGAATGCAGTGCAGTCTGCGTGTGGATATAATACAGCCGCTACAGGCCCCTTCTATTGCCCTGGCGATCAGAAAATGTATCTGGATCTTAGCTTCCTTAGAGAATTACAGCGTATGGGCGCCAGCGGCGATTTCGCGGTGGCTTACGTTATCGCTCACGAAGTTGGTCATCATATCCAGACTATTCTGGGTACCGAACAACAAGTCCGTCAGGCCCAGCGCAGAGCAGGAAGAGGAACCGTTCAGTCGAATCAACTATCTGTCAGAATGGAACTTCAAGCGGATTGTTATGCAGGCGTTTGGACTCACCACACAGAGCGAATGCAACAAGTACTAGATAAAGGTGACGTCGAAGAAGGGCTCGCCGCCGCCGCCGCAGTAGGCGACGATCGACTACAGAAAATGGCAGGGCAACGTATTCAACCCGAAGCCTTCACTCACGGTACCTCCCAACAACGTATGGAATGGTTCCGCCGCGGACTCGAAACCGGCCGAATGGACAACTGCGACACCTTTTCCAATTAATTGAATATATAAGTCAATTGGACATAAAAGGGCCGATCGATACTATTGTGAGACGCAATCCCAATTGATATGCATTTATCTTCAAAAGGTGCGGGTATGGATATTCACACCTACCTGGACGAGTGGCACTCCATCGAGCCCAATCGATGTGCGTTTGTTAAAGGTGACCTGTGGAAATTCCATTTCAACGATTTCTCAGAGCCGGTGAAAGAATATCCATCTGAATTGACATGCAATGTAATGTCTTTCTACGGAGTTGAAGTGATTGAAGATCTCATCAAAGCATGTGTAGACGAACGAACAGGCTGGCAATACAAGCTAGAATTTGATAGAGATGAAGAACTATTTCTGGGCTACATTACCCATGCGGACGGCAACCGGTATATGGGCCTTGAATCACTAAATCCTGGCATCGCACTACTCACGGCCTATCTAAATACATTGAAAAATCAAGGATAACCTTAATATTGAGGAGAATAGGACGATACACACTATGCATCCTTTGTAGTGATTTGTTTTCTATCTAGAATCTCCATGTCCTTAACCCACTTATTAGAGCTTTGGGCAGACATTGAACCGAGCCGTTGCAGCTACGCTTCAGGCATCTTTGTACTACGTGGTTGGTCCCTTTCGTATGACACTGATTTATCCGAACGCTTGACGCTATCAGAAATTCAGTCCGCAGTTCAAGATGCTATTGAGCATCGAGGCTGGAACTGGTATTTGGGGCGGGTCGAGATAGATAGAGTGACCTATTACAAAGCAGCCATCTCGATTCCGTCTTATGAAACAGAAGCCAAAGCACACACCACGGATTTTCTGTCAACCCACTCTACCAGCTATGTCTTGTTAGAAGCATATTTACATACTTTAGTTATGTATTCCCCTGAGTTGTTTGACGAATCGATTGAATGGGCGCATGAGCAGCTTGAATAGGAATTTATATCAGGATTATCTGCATTAAGGTATTGTTAAGTAGTACTTTTTTTACTATGATGATGAAGGAGATATTATTCCACTATGAGTACCTCTTAAACACCTCAACTGAGTACTCCCCTTCAATAAAACCAATACGCTATGAAAAATGTAAAAAGCGGCGTTTGGAGCATCTGGGTGAAAGATATTGGTGGTGACTTGCATGTCGTGGGTCTTGTGTGTGAGGAACGTGATGTGATGGATTATATGGAAGTGTTGGAATGTGATTCGGAATGTGATAGGGTATACTGGAGTGCAGATGTCGAAATGACAGGTTCCACGTTTCAAAGTGAACGAGAAGAGCTTCGGCTGTATGTTGTGACAAAGTTCACAGGTCCTATTTTTATGAATTGAGGATTAGAAAGCCCGAACCCGCACCTCGGCAAAATACCTTGCTCCTTTGTCATTGGTATCGAATACCAATGCATTTTCGTAAAACCGATAGTCTGCTCCTCTCCTGTTCAACACATCTGTAAAGTAACTCCCCTGATATGAAGGATACCGGATCATCTCAGAGGGGGCCTGCATCATAAACACCATCGTATTTATTCCTATGACATCATCAATGTCGCTCAGCGAATAAAACCGCCTTTCAAAGGACTGCGTTGGATTGGCTGATTCAGCAACTAACCTAGCGGATGCCTGCATGGAGGTATGCAAGTCATTTACAAAAGCGTTGGTAGATACATTTAGAGATGTACGTGTTTCCACTGCATTGACGAATGCTCCTTCCAGGTCTTGTACCAATGCATTGACCCTTTCGTCTATCATTGCCCACGGCGTCAAATCAGCCTCAACCGCTACAACGACAATACCAATTACATCTTTTTTTGATACATTCTCAAATCGCAATCGCCCCATGCTCGGCGGAATTGTTTTTTGTTGCCCGTCGCGTAGGTGGCCAGCCCATGTCTTATCCCTGTAGTTATTGACCTGGACTTCTGTATTACCAGAAGTACCCAATGTACTTTTGATTCCAACAACTACAAAATAGGGCTCATCTCCGTCATCCACAGGTATGCCCAGCAAAGTACGATTTTCCTCTGCTTCCACAACCAGTATCTTAGAAAGTGCAATTTCCCAGCCGATAAGAGGCTCTGGATCTGGCGTAAATAACCGGCTATTTATACCTCCTCCCCTCTGGCCAAAACAACCAGACAATAGTATAGCCAGCAAAGCAATTATCCAGACACGAAATGAAGTCATAGTGATCGTCATCTACCAATAGCAAAGGTCTTTAATCCAAGAATGATACGGAGTTAGTGGAATATGTTTTAGTACGCAGCTCTTTAATTTGATTCAGCTGCAATTCCGAAATGTGTATTAGCAAACTGAATAAACACGTCCCAATCTCTAGGCCCCACACCATGCCCTCCCGGACGAATGTGATAGCCTAACTCAGCGCCTACCAATTGATTTACTGTGGGCATTGATTCATTATTGAGCCCAGAGTACCCCAACAATTTATACACGGGTTCAGCAGCCTTAAGAGCAAGAAATTCTCCTTCGGGATCTGCCCATTCGTCCTCTTCAGCGCTAGCTACTAAAACAGGGCGGGGCGCCATTAGTGAAATAAGCATATGCTGATCCAGAGGAAGACGATCTTCGTTGCTGTTAAATGCCCAAAAGGATCGGCTAAACCAATGAGGAAAGCGCGTGTTAATGGCTTCAACAGTCTCCCCCATTTTCCGGCGGCTTAATGCTGCTCCCCCACAACCGGACTGATTGGAAATAACTAGGGCTATCCTGGGATCCGTTGCTCCAGCCCACAAAGCCGCTTTTCCATTTCTTGAATGACCCATAACTGCAATTCTACCTGCATCTATATCGGGATCTTGCAATAAGTAATCCACAGAGCGATGGATCGCATACGCCCACGCAGAAAGGGCTCCCCAACTTGTATCCGACCGGGAAACAGATCCATGTACGGGTATCGATGCATGGAGGCCGTCGGTAAAATCATCTTTGTCAGGATCTGCATCTGCATGGTAAAAGGTGGCTACTGCATAACCCGCATGAATCACTTGTTCAATGCTCCAGCGCTCAATACTCGTACCCCTTGATGCTTCAGTGGCCTTATTGTCCTCAACACCCGCACCCCGTTCTGGAACCCACTGAGCCGATAATGGAATAGTGGTGTCTGCTAATACAGAGTGATTGCCATAGAAATTAGTCCCCAGGAAAACTGGAGATGGAGAGACTTGTTCGCTTGGAATAACCACCAATAAATGCAAAGGCGGTGTGCCTTCTGGGCCAAATCGAAGGGTGATTTGTTTTTTTATCGCGGCACCCTCTAAATAATGAGCATCAACGTCTTCAATAGAGGTTTGTATGGCCTCAGCAGGAGGCATGTATCCATACATGTAATGAGAAAACAGGGTTCTAATTTCATTGACCCTTTGCTGATGCCATTGTGATTCAGTATCAACAGAATTCCCATCTGAAAACACAAGGGGATCCGGTAGCGTTTCTTGTACAGGAAGTTGATCAAACGGGAGTAGAGTCATTTCACTATGAGTAGGTTCTTCGCATCCTACTATGCAAAGTGCCATACATGAAACAAAGAGGGCAAAGCAACGCATCTGATTTAGCCAGATTGGTGAATTCTCAACATTATAGGTATTCCTGATGTGAAATTCACCCATTGTAAGGGCCCGTTAATAAATAGGTTGGCGTCACAAATTTTCCACCTATCCGGTACCAATGACCTCGCCGAAAAAGGGTAAGGTTCTATTTCTATTCTGCCTGGTTAATAAACAAGAACGGCATCTTTCTTGGATGAAGTGGATAGAGCATCCATTCCTCGTATTCCTTTTCACATGTTCTGAGCACAAGAAGCCCCCTTCGCTTTGTTGTAAACCTAAATCATCAGGCTTCTCTGTACATGCGATTCACCTTATTCCTTCTTCTATCTGTTATCGGGCTGCACCTCTCGATAACTCGTCCAATACTAAGCCAGGACATCTCAATCCAATTACCAGACACGGTAACTTTGGGGACATCCACGATCACTATCCCGATCACTGTAGATGACCTAACGGGTATGGAGCTTATCAGCTTCGAGTTTACCATGTTATTTGACTCCACGGTTATTCGAGTCGATGATGTACTGAAGGACACCTATCTTTCTGAAGTGTTTGCCTTATTGGACTTCAATGCAACCCAGCCAGGAAAAGTAATTGTTGCGGGAGCAAGTGGGGGTACACCGCTTGCCGGCGCAGGGCAATTGCTTGGTATGCAACTTACCTTCCTTAAAGAAGGATCGAGCAATCTCGTCTTTGAGGATTTTAAGTTCGACCCGGGCAATCCTTCCACAAACCTGACACATGGTAGAGTCCGCAACACAACGCTCACGAATCGAGATCAACATAAAAGAATACCGTCTTCGTTCACTTTATTGGGTAATTATCCAAACCCCTTTGGGAATCAAACCCAAATCATTTTGGATCTTCATGAGCCGGCATTGGTTGGTATCGAAGTTTTCAATATGCAGGGCAAGCGTTTAGTAGATGTGCCTTACAGGCAAATGTACTCTGGTTCAAATCAACGAATAGAATTAAACGCATCATCGATACCTGCCGGTATATATTTTTATTCGGTTAGTGCGTACAGTCAAAGTGGGTACCACACTACTACCAAATTTATTACAGTCATCCGCTAGGAATCTTCATGTTTTTAGAAAAATCATCCAACACATCTGAGCCAAACGACACCAAAGTAGAGCTCGAAATTAGAGAAAATGACGAAGCATTTGGCCGGCCCTTATCCCAAATCCTTTCTGACTTAAGGAAGCCGATTCCAGCACACATTGTCCATACGAGGCAGCAAGGCGGAAGGCGTGTCAAATACCTTAGCATGGAGGACACAATTGCGATTCTTGACCAATACGCACCAGGATGGGAAGGGACTATAAGCAATATATACAGCACACGGGACCGTATCTTTATCGCCTACCGGCTTACGATTCATGCAAAAGAAGGTAATTTCTCCAGAGAAGCAACGGGGAGTTTCCCAATGGATCCGGGTAGCAATGCACAAAACGATCCTAGCTCAATGGCGGAATCTGCAGCACTTCGCAGTGCAGCGGCTAAATTCGGCCTTGCGTTGTACCTATAAGCTGATCAGGTTTATGCCTGCACAGGGGTATTGGCTGCAGCAGGAATTTGTAGCTGGCCTTCACTACTGGCAACGATAGTTGCGACGGTAATGTCACCAGTTACGTTTGTGACAGTTCGCAGCATATCGAGTATCCTATCAACACCAAGAATCAGAGCAATTCCAGCGCTGGGTACACCAACAGCCTCAAGAATAATCACTAGCATAATAATACCAGCGCCCGGAACTGCGGCCGTTCCAATAGAAGCCAATAAGGCAGTAAACACTATGGTTAACTGCGCTGAAAGCGCGAGATCCATACCCACAGTCTGAGCAATAAATACGGCCGCCACCGCCTGGTATAACCCCGTTCCATCCATATTTATCGTTGCACCCAAGGGTAGTACAAATGAGGATACCTCCTCAGATACGCCTACATTTTCCTCTGCACACTCCATCGTAACAGGTAAGGTGGCGCCACTGGACGATGAAGAAAAAGCAACCAACTGAGCAGGGGCTATGCCCTTAAAGAAATCAATGATACGTACAGGGGTAAATGACTTCAGTAAAGTTGGATAGGTTATGAATGTCTGAATTAAAAGCCCTATTACGACAGCGATACAATAAAACCCAAGTGCACGCAATAACTCAAACACTCCGCCTTCTCCACCCATCGAGGCAATCGTGTTCGCCAACAAAGCAAAAACACCGATGGGTGCCGTGTACATAATCAGATCTACAAGCTTGATAATGACATCATTCAAGCTCTCAAATAGAGAAAGTAAAGGCCTCCCCTTTTCTTCAGGCAACAGAATAAGCCCGATACCTATGAAAATGGAAAAGAACACGATTTGAAGCATGTTGCGATTGCTCGAGGCCGAGGCGAAGAAATTACCAGGGACCATATCGACAAAGGCCTGCAATGGACCACGCTCCTGTGTTTGCTCGGCTGCCTCTTGCCGTGCCGCAGCTTCATTACTATAGGTTTGCTCAAGCCGTTCACGTACATCCTGGGGTACAGTTTCGCCAGGCTTCAAGACGTTTACGATAACCAGACCTAATACCAGGGCAATAAATGTCGTCCCCAGGTAGATACCTATTGTCTTTCCACCAATGCGGGATAACTTCTGAATATCAGAAAGAGAAGCGACCCCTGTAATCAAGGAAGCAAGTACAAGGGGTACCGCAATTAGCATTAATAATCGCAGAAATATCGTCCCGAACGGACCAATCCAATCACTTGTAAACTCCCCCCAGCCTTGAGCAGCGGCAACAACGCCGTATATCAAACCCAAAACCAAACCAATAATGATCTGCCAATGTAGCTGCTTGTACCAGGGCATAGTCCTTCCCTTCTCTGTTATAGTAAATGGAAATTAGTCTGCTTATATAACGCACTATCTTACTGCATTATTGGGACTTAAGCTACGTACTTTCCTATTTACATACAAAATGCACTCAATGCCCTGAAGAATCCCCTGCACAATGGATTACGATGCGTTAACCTGCTCGTACACCTCTTTCCTGGCAACATCAACAGCATCTATCTTAAACCGAGAAATCAAAGAGCGGAGATTCTCGGTGTACCGTTCTAAATCCTGGGCAGCTATTGAGATTTCAGTAACACCCTTTGCTGATTCATTGGTTACAGTTGAAATAGCTTCCACATTCATTGAGATTTGAGTACTGGTAGAGGATTGCTCTTCACTTGCAACAGCGATCTGATTAATCCGATCTACTATTTTGTTCATCTCTTCTACTACCCTTGTCAAAGCATCGCCGGCCCTATCTGCAAGGTCAAGACCACTGGCTACCTCCTCCCTACCCTGCCTCATTGCATTTACAGCCTGGTTGGCTTCGGACTGAATGGTTTTAATCATTGCACCGATTTCGCTGGTTGCACCCGTAGTGCGTTCGGCTAACTTCCTGACCTCATCTGCTACAACTGCAAAGCCCTTACCTTGCTCACCGGCTCTAGCAGCTTCTATTGCGGCGTTTAACGCAAGCAGATTTGTTTGATCTGCTATTTCCTCAATAACAGCGACGATATCACCGATCTTCTGGCTAGACTCTCCCAACCGCTCGATCGTTTCTGCAGACTCCTCCACAACTTTCGCAATTTCTCGTATCTTTTCGACGCTCTGTTGTACAATCTCGCCTCCATCATGAGCAGCCTTTCCACTATTATAGGAGACGGTTGCGGTCTCGGTGGCATTTCGAGCGTTATCTGTAATCGTCTGGGCCATTTCATCAACAGAATTAGCCACTTCTTGCGCTTGAACGGACTGCTGTTGTGTTGCCACTGCAAGCTGCTCAGTGGCCCCATTTATTTGATTGGCTGAAGCATATGTTGCCCTCACAGCTTCTCTTACCTGTTCGATCAGGTTCTTCAGCCCCTTAACCATATCGGCAAGCTCTCGCTTTAAATGAGAGATTCCATCACCATGATCTGTAGTATCAATCTCTACCGTAAAATCACCCTCTGCAAGGCACCCTATAACTTTCACAAGTTTGTTAGTCTCTTCTTGCAAATACGTGCGGGTCCTTTGATTCTCATTACTGGTTTCTTTGGAATCAATCAATACCCCTACCATCGCAGCCATATCCGTAATTAATCGCTCATCAGCCTTGGTATACAGGCTATCATCGACTTTGGTAGAGAGATACAACATACCAAGCAGTCTGTCTTGAAAGAGAATAGGCGTTGCCAATAACGTATCCATCGGTGGATGATTTTCAGGAAATCCGATTGAACTTGGATGAGCTCCCATATGCTCAAGTCGTAAGGTCTCTTTCTTGTGATGAACGTGCCCAAGAAGCCCTTTCCCCTCTGGCAATCGTCCAATTTGCTTTTTAATCTCTTCTGAAATGCCTAAAGTCAGAAACTCTTTTACTTTACCTGCTCGATCCACGGTACTGATTGCGGCATACTTGGAATGGGTTATTTCTCGAGCTTCTTTAAGGAACGCCTGAAGAAGCTTCTTCACATCGTTTTCCCTGCTCATTCTCACGGTCAGATCAATAATCACCTCTACATTTTTAACGTTTTTCTGAACCTTTGTAACAAGGGAATCAAAAGATTCACTGAGCTTTCCTATCTCATCCTTCTTGCCCAACAAAGCAGATACGTTATAATCCCCTTCAGCAATCTTATTTGCATTTTTCTGAAGCGTTCTTATAGGCCTTACAATCATTCCACCTGCCAGCCAAACGCCTATGCCGACTGTAAGCACGAGAGCCACTACAAACAGCATGAGAGAAGTGCGTTCATACTCTTTTGCAGCAGCAAGCGCGGTTCCGCTAGACATACTTTTTACTTCAACCCAATAGGTAGACTCATTGGTATTAATTAACTTTACAGGTGCATATGCAAACAAACCGCCTGCAGAGGAATGAAAGCCTGACTCACCACTAAAAATTGAGCCGGCCACCTCCTCATAATCAAGATCAAATCGTGAGCCGTGGCCTCGTTCTTTTCCCCATGCCTTGGCTGGGTCCGGATGAGACAGATAATACCCATCTTGATTTACGAGAAATGTACTTGTTATTTGCTTGTCTTCCCCATTAGAAATCGAATCGACGAGATAAGACCCATTCACGTCAATCAACAAAACCCCTTTTGCTACCCCTGATTCATTGTGTATTGGAGTCGCATAGGTAATAACAGGCATTCCATTGCTAGTTGGATTCTCAGAATCCTCCTTCAAAAACCGAATTTCTGTCGCAAAAACCTCCCCTTTATTCAACGACAATGCGGCACTGAAATCTTCTAGACCGGTTCTGTTTAATTGGTGGATTTGTGAAGGTACACCAGAGCCAGATACATGCACTAGTTCACTTCCTCCGGCTTCCCAATACCCAAGATGGAGGTAGTGTGGCCTTGCACGAATTCTGCCTTCAAATACAGTAGTCAGTTGTTCTTTCCAGTATTGAAGCGATTGGGTTGCAGTGGGGTCGTTAGTTGATTCCCTAACCTGAATGAATCCATGGATTGAAGGTAATTCCGACATCACAATCAGATCATCCTCAATTTGCCTCAAAAAAGCTTCAAGTTGATCTGAATCCCTCTCTACCTGATTGACAAGTTCCACCTGCTGTCCATTCAACAAGGCACTCTTAGTGGCACGCAATCCTACCTGAAAGTTAGCCAATGAAGCTACGAAGACCGCGAAGAAAACCACGAAGGTAATTTTGACCTGAATTTTACGAGTAAACCATGAAAACAAATGCTTCATAACTGTGGATCTGTCTAGATAGTATTTTCTATACTCTCTCCACATCGGTGAAAAGAAAGGCCACTTAAAGAATAGACCCTTCGCTTTACCACAATTGGAACAAAAAAAGCATCCCCTACATGTTTTGTAGGGGATGCCCTATATAGTTCATCCGTTTTGCAATCATCCCCTACATGACTTTGTAAGGGAGTGTATGCTTATGCCTCCGCGTTTACTCATTCACAGTGGCAGTAATTGTTTTTAGGGTCTGCACATCTCCTCCTTTGTCGTGGAGAACAACAATGTCCCAGTTTCCAGCGCGATTTGCTGTGAAAGACTTCCATGTTCTATACCGAACAGATCCCTTCACAGATGCGGTGCTAGACTTTCGTGTGACCCCACCGCTATTGTACTGGACGATAATATCGTCAATTTCGTCACCTTGAGGTACAACAAACATCATCCAGACTGTATATTTTACTCCTTGCTGTAAGGCAATGGGTGATACTTCTTCACTGCACTCGTTTTCAACAATTTCCATACAGATCTTCATATCTGCCAGGACAACTCCCTGACCCTGCCCATTAAAGTAAAAGTCGATAAACGATTTTGCGGCCTCACTCGTCAGTGATGTTTGAGCTTGCGCATTCAATCCGGAAGCAGCAAAAAATAAAAAAAGACAAAGCCCTGCGATTATGTTCGTTTTCATTAGAATGATATTGATTTGATTGATGGGGTAAAATAAAATGTGGACCTATCGAGGTTACGCCCACCACCTGTACGTTCGTTTGAGTTATCTTTCATAACGGAATAGGAAGATAGATAACTTCTTCCAGGTAAAACTCCTCTACCTGAAGTAATTAACGCAATCTGCCAGGTACCCCTCCGTCTAGGTAAACAGGTACCCAAGGAGTATACCTACTACCCCACCCGAAAACGTGCAGAAAACATTGACAAGATCATTTGTCATCCACCTTGCCCCACTTACCTGTTTAGTCTCTTCGTCTTCAATCCCTCCCTCAATGATTTCCCCCGTTTCCAAGACCCGGTACTTGGCTTGAACAGTAGCACCGAGAACACTATCCAGCAAACTACCTGCTAGACCTGAAAATAATCCTAAAATAATACAATAGAGCACTGTTTTGTCATAAAAAGGGACGCAAGATAATCCAATTAGCAGAGCTCCTAATGCTGAGCCTATGGTTCCTTGCCAGGTTACCCCCCCAGACGATCCCTTCTCTAACAATTGACCTGAAATGATGCTTCTGGGCCTCCCTCCCGCAAGACGCCCTATCTCCGTTGCCCAGGTATCTGCAGTTGCTGCTGCCAATGACCCAACGAAACCAGCGTACCAGATTAATTCTCCAGTAGCAGCGTATACGATGAGTAATAGCCAGGCAACACCACCGTTCGACAAAACCTGTATAGCATTTCGAATATCATCCTTTTTTTCGCCCTTTTCAGGCAATTTGGAGGTTTTTCCAATTTTTGAAAGGATGCTGGAAGTGCCAAAAAAAAGCAGCAGCGGTACAACCCAGGGCCACCCTCCAATCCATAATAGGCAAAATCCAAAGGCTGATGCTACGAAGCTCCCCCCTGCTGAAAGCCACTGCAACCGGTAACTTATGGCTCCAAATGCGACAGTGGCGAGAAGGAAAAAGAGTAAGGTCATATAATGATTAAGCCTGTATTATTCCTTTTGTAATACTCAAAGTTTGTATCTTCGGTACTTACTTTGTTTGCAAAATACTCAGAACCCTACACTATTTCACCAAACTGGAAACGAGATACATGATGAAAAGCCTTTGCCTATGCCTGGCTGCTTTTTTCTTTGCCCACACTTCGTTCGCACAAACCATTTCAGCTACTGATGATGCTTTCGACGTGAGTATGGATAGCGTGCTGACTATCGAAACACCGGGGCTACTCGATAACGACGCCCCGGCCACAACAGACTCCTTTTTTGTTGCACTCATCGACTCAACAACAAATGGAACACTTAACCTCAACACGAACGGTTCTTTTACCTATCAACCGAATGCTGGCTTCTCAGGTACAGACTCGTTCACTTACCTGCTAGAAACCGTTCCTCGCCAAATGCTGGAGATCGATTCCACCCAGTCATCTATTGATATAGAAATGACGGTGAACATTTTGCTTTCCTCGCAAACTCAGTCTGCATCAGGACGAGTTAGCGGCGCTACAGGATTTGCACTTACACCCTACGATGAGCCTTTTTCGACAGCTCAAATTACCCAGTTTGACGCGACCATCATTGACTCATTAGTGCTTGACTACGACTTTGGAGGAGGCAACACGATTAATGCTACAGCCGATACAAACGCATTTGCGTTAAGCTTGCTTGAACCAGGACCGTTTTCTACAATCTTAGACGGCTCATTCGAGCAAGTTGATAACCTGGCCAATCTAGTCGGCGATGCAACGGTTATCGCTGGCGGGTTATTCGAGACATTGCTTGAAGATGCGCTACCAGACAGCAATCTCGCTTTCGATGTGGAAAACACCATTTCGATATTTGCTACTCTAGCTGAGCAAAATGATTCGTTAACCCTGGACACCTCGTTCTCCTTGCAAGACACACTACTCCTCGACGAAGGAGGCCTTGCGAGTATTAACCTCGATGTAACTGGGACGGTCGTTGCAAACGGACCCATTATGCGACCTGCGCAATCAAATATTGCAACAGTAACGATCACTGTCGATCCAACTACGAATACATCTGTAGACGAGGAGCTTCCTTTTGACTACATGTTATCCCAAAACTATCCGAATCCTTTTAACCCGACAACATCTATCGTATTCTCTATCCCTTCAACGGATCACGTCACCTTGAAGGTCTATGATACATTGGGACGAAGCGTACGAACACTGGTTGATGGCACAATGTCCCTCGGGCAGCATGAGGTACAATTTGAGGCTGGGGATTTACCGAGCGGGATGTATCTGTACAGGCTTGAAAGTGGTGATTTTAGCGCCAGCAGAACGCTGATGTTGATCAAATAACCGAATATGCGTTGGGGTGTAGTAATCTGAATTACTACACCCCAATACGTACAATTTCACTAAGGCGTTACGAACTACAGCTTCACCGTCAAGGTAGCTACAGGACGTACATCTCCTTGAGCATTTGATCCTATTTCAAGACCAGGACTAATGCGGTCGTTATGCATCTTGGCCGAAATGGCTGCATCGATAGCTGAAACCATGTGGGTGAGGATCAACAATCCACTTACCCGCGATGCTCTGCGAAGTACATCGTTTGCATGAGCATGATCGTCAGAGTACCGGAAGAATGTGGGAGACACATTGGGCCTGTCACCGTTGGCCCCAGTCATTGAAGGGTCGATCGCAGCCGTAGGAACTCCATTCTCATCTAGCCAGGCCGGGTAGTCGTCCCATCCAGGAGCAAACTGATAGTACTTTCCAATCAATTCGTAATACTGCTGTTCACTAAAGTCTGGTAGGGTGTGTGAAAACGCTGCACCCGTTTCCACGTGATACATTTGCCGCTCTACGTCCTGAATTTGATCAAAGAATGATAAGACAACCTGCCACTCTTGATCGCTCCAGCTATCTGGATTTCGGAAATCAATAGAAGAAGGCACTGAAATAGGGTCCACAGTTACATTTATAAACGAACTATAGTCATTGAGCCAATTCGCATACTTCGCAGGATCCCACCCGGCATGAGCAAACAACTGGTAATCTCGTTCCAGCCCATTACCCTCGTTTCGCCAAATAATTGAGCTCGTGATAATAGCAGCTTCCATCACAAAAGCGCCGATTGCTTTCCCCCACTGTTTGTTATAGGCCTGCCCCAAACCAGGTATCACTGCAGACATACCAAATGCTGCACCAACACTTCTTTTCTTTGCCCTAACGGGTGAGTTCGAATAAGGGGTCAGAGTAAGATCTGCAGGCTCATACAAAAGCGCAGCTTTTACACTGGCTCGCGTCATCAGTACGCGTGTAGAGTCGTCAGTTGAAGGAGGCAGCGGTGTATGAGCCTCTTTCGCCTGCAATGCACTAAATTCTCCTGCCCCCCAGAGGATCATTAACAAGCCAAACAACACAGGTCGTATTTGTCGAACGTTAATCATCATTTTTTATTCTAGATATAGGGGGTAACAGCGTTTTTGAAATAATTATAGTCACGAGCCCCAAGGATAAATTCCCGGATAACTCCATCGCGATCAATTACATAAGACTCGGGACGGCCATCCTTTATTTTTCTATAAGGCATCGGCAACGCATCTACGTTATCAATGTACGCACTCTCTGTTTCCAGAGAAATCATGTTCTGGCTAAACATCGTTAAGATATCCCGCCTTTCATCAGAGATCGTTAAAACAACAAGTCCCTCGTCTTTATATTCGGCATAGAGACGATTTAGGTCAGGCATTTCATCTAAGCAAGGAGGACACCATGTAGCCCAGAAGTTGATCAAAACGACCTTTCCCTTTAGTTCATCAAGGCTCCCTTGCTCATTAGAATTTATCATTTTGTAGGATAACTCAGGTGCACTTTCGCCCACAGCATCTTGCTGCACGTGAAAGGGACTTCGCGCCTTGTCTCCCATGGTTACTCCCAACAACAACAATCCACTGGCACAAACAATCAACACAGAAGAAACACCCACTCCAAACCATTCTATCGGATTAGAGGGCTTTTTTTTACGGCCGACGAGCATATAAATGAAAATGGCCCCGATTGCAATCATTCCGATGGATGCGGGGATAACCGTAGAAGCTTCCATAACTTGTTAGTTAGTGTGTCTATACATTGTGTTACAAAACACTGTGTTACAAAACACTGTGTTACAAATCAAACCCGAATAAAATGCCGAGATGCCACTGCCAGTCCTTTCCATATTCAACTGAACTGGCGCCATCTGGAGTCAAAAATCCATCGTCCAGAGCGAATGTAAACGAATCCAGTCCATATGTGGCACTTACAAAAATCGCGGTCGGAAGTAAATAAAATGATCCCAGTCCAAACCGTAATTCTGCCCCAACATCCTTTCTTAACGCTCCAGGCGAGGTAAGAGGTCCATTCCAGGCGGCGGCGGCATCGGCATACACTCTCGCATATATCTTATCGACATAGGCAAACATGACCTGCTTTTCAATACTTGGCAACAAGGGGAATAGGTAGCTTCCCTGAAGCCATAGTGTTTCATTACCGCCCATCGCATAAAAAGGATATCCTCTCGCTCCAGCTAATCCCCCCACATAGTCGTTGAAGAAATCATCCACTGTTGTACCTAAAATAGTAGACAAACGGGCTCGAACACCAAAACCATGTGGCGCCTTGAAGATTCTGCCGGGCAGCATCATTCCAAGCCTTGAATCAAAACTTACCCGGTGGAAGCGATGCCGTTCATAGACAGGCTCTATCCTGCCGTCCTCAATATCAAACCGTTCTAATAACCGCCCTACTTCCCTGTCATAAGCCAACTCAGCCCTGATACCAACAGGAACCACGTCGCTGTGCCTGTGCGGTGCATTCCATTCAAGTATACCTTTGAATGAAGCTCCCGTACCAATAAAGTAGGTAGAGGTAAATGGATCGATAAACTGATCCGATTCTTTGGAGAAAAACCGCTCGGTGGTAACGCTGTACGGGCTATACCTGTATCCAGCTTCTAGAAGTAGAAATCGATTAACCTTACTTCGAGCTTTGAGCCCTACTTCCCACAAATTATACGAAAGGTCCGCGAGCGTTGTATCCGGGAAACAAGCGGTACAGGGGAACTCTTCTATAGAGAGTCCATTATCGACGTTGCGGCGGATATTAAAGACTTCAAGTGATAATTGAGGAGACCAGCGTTTAGGGATAAAGGACAGCCCTTTGTTATAATCGAATTGAAGAAACACATCACGCTCCAACCTCAACAGCCTTGAGGGAGAGAAAAAATCACCAACAGAAGAAGCTCCCCGCGAAGTTGGCGCTACGAGAACTCCAGCAAAGACGTTTAACCCCTCGAGAATCTCCCTCGACGACATCAAAACACCCACTTTTGTATTGCGGGCCAGCGTTTCGAAGCGGCCACGATCTGCCAACCGAACATCTAATGCTCTCCTACGCCTCGACACATACTGATCGAAACGAAGTACAGGGTAAAAACTAAAGGAGGTAAATTCGAATGAATAGGGTTTATGGGCAAGCGGCTCTTCATTCCCGGGAGCACCACTATCAGGAGTCGCATTTTCAGAAGCAGCACTATTATCACTCTGTCGCGTTGAAAGAGGAATAGTTGCAACCGATGGATAAGGAGCTAGATCGGTATCGTCAAATTCGTTCAGCGCATACTGACTCTCTTGTTCAACAGCAGATGAATCACTGCTCGAAACAGTAAACGCAGTTGGTTTGCTGATTATTTCTGGGTAGGTGTACGTCCAATCAGGATTAATGGCTTCAGATCCGTCTAGATCTTCCAGTTCAGCAATACGATAGCCATCATACTCATAGCGGGAAAACACAAGCTTGCCATTAAGAACATTCGGCATAAAGGCGCCGCCTATCACATTCGTGTATTGCTCAAGCTGAGGCTCGGTATCCTCCTCCTGTTGTAAAGGAAGGCCATAGATGTTGTAGATACCGTTTCGATCTGAAGAAAAATACAGGGTCTCCCCTCCTTCACCGAATGCGGGGCTTCGCTCGTCATGTTTAGTTCTCAAAACGACTTCTACCTGCTCACCATTTACATCTACCCGGTAGATATCTCTCCCAACGCTATTCTGATACCCAAAGTAGAGCCATTCTCCAGAAGGATGCCATACCGGGTCGGTTACTTGAGAACCATTTTGATAGGTAGTAAGCTGAGTAACTTCCTCTGTTGTTGTATCAAGCTTATATAGGTTTGTGGAACCGTCAGATTGCACAATAAAGGCGACATAACGCCCTGTCTTATCATAAACCGGTGAAGTAGCTCGTAATTCTGTAGTAAGGCGTTCGGACTTCTCAGTTTCAAGGTTGATACTATAAAGATCAGCGTAGAGATACCCTTCAGGAGAGTCTTTTCGCCGTACATAAACAATGGACTCACCAGAGGGATGCCAGCTAAAGCTACGCCCTACACCTGACTTCAACTTGTGCCCTAACGCACAGGTATGCGTTCGAAGCGGAGCAGCACTGAGCCCATCCAGTTCGATGCTTGCCATACTGGAGGACTCCAGATCCTTCACGTAAAGGCTCAGCTGATTAAAGTCCCTCCCTTTGTTGGATACGTATGCCACCTTCTTGCCATCCGGTGCGTACTGGGGATAAAAATTGCTAAACCCTTCATGCTCAATAATGCTTCCCTGAACCAGGTTGGGCAACAGATCCGATACTTCCTCTCTGTAAGAGGATTGCAGTTCATTTATCCACTGCTCATAGACCTTTTTCCCTGAAATTCCCGTTGCATCCTTTATAGCCCGCTCTATATTCCAGTTTTTCCATTTCCCCAGGCTTTGGCTAATCTCCATTAAAATCTCTTCTCCAAAGCGACGTGCAAGATACCGGGTAAAGGCAAACCCCTGGTTATAGGTAGTTTCACGGAGAAGGCTGGTTTGAGAATAAAACCCGCCCATATCTTCGAGTGCCATCTGCTCACCGGCAATAATCCGCGTCCGAAGAAGCATATCCCTGTGTGAATCCCAATCATCATAATGCAACCACTGCCGCTGATACTGAGCCGTCCCTTCAGCAAACCAGGCGGGATTATTTAATACAGGCACAGGATACGTAACAATGACATTTGGGTATCCATACAACACATCCGGCCGGCGCACATTCTCATAATCAAGCAACTGGAAATACAGGAAGGGCAGCCTGCGCCCAGCTTTCATTGTTTTCTGGACCTGGATGATGTGGGTGAATTCGTGTGTGATTACATTTCGAAGCCAATTATGATCACCTCTAAGGGGAGTATCCAGGCTCGGCGCCCATATTTCTATTTTATTGTCAAAGAAATAGGCCGCACCATTGGAATAATCCTCATAATCCTTCAGAATGATGGAGACTTTTGTATCAGGCCAATGCTGGTACAGATCCGTAATAGGCTCATACACGTCCTCGGCTATTCGAGCCACTACCTGAGCCGTCCTACTGCTTCCAGGACCATCATCTTCTAAATGGTAGATGATATTGAAATGCTCAGTGTCTATCGAATACCAGTTTAACGTAGGTCGCGCAAAATCGTAAAAGGAAATGGGCACTTGCGCGTGGGATAATTGAGTACCCCCTACGAGCATGCAACATAGAGCTATGTAGAGCCAGATTTTCCTCATCGAATAACAGCCATCTTTATAAGGGTAGTTTCACTATTTCCATTCGCATCAGTCGCTTCTACGCGCGCAAAGTAAAGCCCGCTGCCTGCATCGGTTGCCCACTGAATATCAACGGGAGCCTGAGCACGAACGAGGCCTGCCTCTAAACGATCAACCAGGGTGCCAGCAGCATCTATGATTGTGATTCGAACCTCTGCATCAGTAGAGGTCGTCAGCCGGAAGAACGTTTCTCCGTCGCGTATAGGATTGGGCCAGTTATATACCTCGTCTGCCTGCAATACCCCCTCCTGGCCTCCCACTGGCGCATCCGTTACAGATCGTACAAAATTACTATTAAATCGATCCACGCCTTGCATTCCCCACCATGCTCCCGAAATCAAGCTCGTCTCCCAAACGGACAATGACCCTGAAGTGGATACCGTGTATATTCGATTACCATCAATCATGGGGGTTGCTGTAATCGATCGACCTGCTGCAAGAGGAAAACCGGCTAATTCGCGGCCACCGTTGCTTAAATCAAAAGAAGAGAGCTGCCCATCTCTAGATCCAACTAAAATAACAAAGGCACCCTCCTGGGCTCCAGTTGCCACAATGGGCTGTGTTGTGATTTCAGCTGACACGTTTAAGGGAAATCCGTCTACCAGTGCTCCACCCGGTGTTACAGCTACCAGGCTGTTGCCAATCCCAACTAATGCTTCCAACAACCCATCACCATCTAAATCAACAAGAATAGGATCTTCGGCGATGGTCCCTTCTGTGATAAAGCGCTCTACATCAACCCGTTCAACCGTTCCATTAGCCTGCAAAAAAACAAGATCATTCGATTCCGGAAGGGTAAAGACCCCCACTGTGCCTGAATTATCCTCTCCGATTACTAATTGGCCGGGCCGTTGCGCTCCTATAAAGTCTACATTCCAACCGGTGCCATTCTCTCCGAGCCATGAGACTCCATTCTCCGATAAAATGGCAAGCCGCCCTGATGATGTAGCTGCAATAGAAAACACGGTAGAAACGGGTAGCATTACCTCTGTTGCAACTGCGCTGTTTGAGTTTAAGACGATCTCAAACAGTCCGCTGGTACTTTCCGAATTCAAGACAGCATATATGAAGCCTCTTTCAGGCGAATAAAGTAGTGCGTTTCTAGACGCAAAATCATTGGGTGAGCCTATTGTTACACCAGTCAAAAAGCGCGAAATAGACGTGCCCCTGATCACAACAAGGGAAATGTCTCCATCAGCTTCGGCTTCGAGAGCAACAGCCTGGTCTCCAGGAAACACAATCGGCGAACTCACTGCAGCGCCTGACAATTGTATAGACTGATTACCAGAATAAGCCCCTATGAGTTCATCCATTCCCAGGAAGAAGATGCCCATTTCCGGATTCATCGCTGCGGTCAAATAAGACCCCTCAGGTATTTCACCAGCATCAATGTCAGGAAACCCGTCAATGATCTGAATACTCTCTGCCTCTACGCGCGCATACGTAAAGGACATCGTTGGCGCAGGCGTGGTAAAATCTCTCAACTCTACAAAACTTGTCCCGCCTGCATTGGTGTTACTATTCGGCTGTGTATCTGAACCAAATCGGTTTTGATAGAGGCTGATCTCGTCACCTGTATTTGTAATCACGACTACAGGGTTACCCTCATAGAAAAAATCGAAGGGTGTACCCAGATGCGCCTGCGGGCCAAAGATGGATCCAGAAGGAAATCCAAGATCCTGAGCAGAATCTGCTTCTTCAAGATCTACCGCCCTGCGCTCAGGATCACTGTTTACACTATTAGAGGCCAATTTATCAGCCAACACTCCCTCATCAATATGCCAAATCAGTACGCCGCCCACTAGTGGATTGTCATCTTCGTCAATTCCACCGGGCAGTGCCCAATCAAAATCATCTACATCTACAACGACTCCCCCTTCGAAGGCATCGATATTAAACGAATTGAAATCTTCCTGGCCATTTTGAATGCGTTGCTCAAAGGTAGCCCCATCCCTGTAAATCGTGAGAACCAATCCATCTTTATTAAAATCCCGGTACCTGTTCTCGAGTAAGAAGTACTCAGATTCAGAAACAGGCACACGTACAAGATCTTGCCCAGGAGGTCCAGATGCCGCATGCAAGTCCACTTCTACTGCCTGGCCCCCTGTGATGAATGTGGGTTCGGCCCAACCAAGGTACTGCTTTGTCCAGCCCGAGGGTTCTGGGGGGAAGAGTCCATTAAATGCAAACAAGCCAAGCGGATCCATCAACCCAAAAGGTCCGATGGCACTCTCTCCAGTTTCTGTATTAAACAGATCAGGGACCCCCAGGTAATTCAAAAAGCTGGCTGCCATTAACCCGTTTATAGAAAATTCCACCAGAAAGGGCTCATCGTTAATAAAGTCAAACCCTTGCCGGGACTCCGTCCGGGGCAATATCATGGTGTGCTGAACAGGCAGCCCTTTGAACGAAATGGGCTGGCCTAACAGGCGATCCAATGATTCCTGATTAAAATAGATAGTCGGAATATCTTCTGGTGTTTTATCCAGAGTGGTGCCCAGTAACTCGATATCCCTACCCACTCCCGCATGAAAGATTACAAAGGCCGTTGTGGCCGGGTTAAATCCAGAGACGTTTAAGGTGCCCTGCGTATTGGCGAGCGTCCATGCCTCATCAACGAGCGAGGCCAGTTTACGTAACTCAGGGTCAGAGTCAGATTCCAATCCTGTAGGACTGTAGGCCCCCATTTCGCCAGACAACTGGATAACTTCTGGTATCAGATGAGTGACAACCCGAGTATTACCATCAGAAGCCTGTTCTATATAGTTTGACAGAAACTGTAAGTGAGCGTCAAAATAGGCGGCGTCGTGAGGAAGCGGGTCAACCTTTGCCTGTAGCGAGTCAAACAAGGGAGCCTCAAAGGTACCATTACCAGTGGTAAAACGGGAGGTATCCGGCTGAAAAGAGACTCGTAGCGCGATGAGATCGTATTGGGGAGCCGCCGGGCATTGAGTAAAAGATGGCGACAGACATGAACTGTGGGAGTTCTCCACGGCACGATGGAGAGATACAAACGAATCACTTAACGTGACTTTTTGCCCGTAAAGAGGGCCTGCAGAGAGAAGCAGTAAAAAAACAAGGGGCCATCCTGAATACCGAATCCATTTCATCGTTCTTGCCGCTGCACCACAATTCATCATGACGGTATTCAATTCAGGATAGCCCCTCTTCCAACTATCTATTCAAGTTGAGCAAGAGAGAGAATCGCATTGTGTTAGCAAGCGGTGATTCTTCTTCAATTGCATAGATGTAAGAGAAGTCAACTCCAATAATGTTGTAGCGAATCCCTGCACCAAGCGTCATGAACTTTCGGTTTCCGTTGTCAGGATGCTCGTAAAAGTAACCAGAACGAAGCGCAAACAAGTTGTTGTACCAGTATTCGAGGCCAAGGCCGATGGTGAGCTGATTAAGCACACTCAGCGTTTCAAACTCAGCTTCATCATCCTGTACAGCATTGGTACGTACTTCAATCGGTGACCATGAAGAGAAAATCGCCTGATAGAATGGATCGGCTTCTCCATTAGAATTCACACGAATGAGATCTTTGTTGAAGTCGTTTACAAAAGTCAACTTGTTAAACTCATCAAAGTCAACACTGAAAGCATATCCGAAGCGAATGTTTGTTGGGATAGGATCAGCCTGATCACTATCAGAATACTGAACCTCAGGCCCCATGTTTGCCAGGTTAAATCCAGCTGAGAACTGCCCCATCGTGGATCCCATTGCAAATGGACGCGTGCGGTAGAGTGCTGCAATATCAAATGCACCTACAACACCTGCTTTCGTTTCCTGTCCTTCTACACTGGTATTAGGTGCCAGGTTAGAGTAGATGAATCGTAAGCTGGTACCGATAGCGAATGTTTCTGTCAGCTTTACGCCATAGGAGAGGCCCACAGCAAGATCGTAAGACCTAAATGTACCTGTTGGGTTATTCTGTCCGTCTCGGCCTTCATGCTCACCAAGGAACAGATAGGTGACGTGCGCTCCAAAGGTCCCGATACCAGGGAAGTCCTTTTTGGCCATAAAGTATTCGTAGAAGAGATCGGCGTTAAATTCTGGCAGCCAGTTAGAGTGCGTTAGGCCGAACTCAGTACCTTTCTGATAAGCAAGACCGGCAGGGTTCCAGAACATAGCACTGGCGTTATCAGCAAGAGCAACACCGGCATTTCCCATACCAGCAGATCGGCTATCTGGTTCAATCTTCAAAAACACAACCGCTGCACTACCGGCCTGGCCGTAGGCAGATAGTAGGTGCCCAGTACCGCCTAGGAGTACAAAGAGGCAAACTAGACTCGTAAGATAATTTCTTACAGGGGAGGCTAGGCGATGGATAGATAAAGACTTCATGTTCATGAATGGTTTTATAACTATGTTTGTATGCACCAGCGAACCTTGCATAAAGTCAATTGAAGCTGGCAAATTGTATATTACGTTGTTGTTTTTTCTAAGGTGTGGCATTAATAGTCAGAATGGATCAACGAATTATTGCAAGTCTTTCGAGTTTCTCAGAAACTTGCCGATCCCCTTCTGGGCTTTCAACTTCCACGCGTAGTTTGTACAGATATACACCTGTTGCAATTAAGTCAGCATCTTCATCTCTGCCATCCCACGGTAATTGTACTACACCGCCGGGAAGGACTTCATCTACTTCAAGCTGACGAATTAATCGGCCAGCAAGTGTATAAATGCGTACCTGTACCGATGCACTGGTACCTAAAGGTTGATTATGCTCGAATACAAATCGAGTCTCACCACTTGTAGGATTAGGGTAGTTGTAGACATTCCGAAGAACGAGATCCTCTTCTTCTGCCACAAAAAACTCGACAGAAGATGTCGTTGAATTATTCAATACATCCCATGCGCGTAGCGTTAGGGCATTCGGGCCTGGTTCTAGATCAGTCAGGTCCCATTCAACCGTTCCTCGTTGGAATGAATTAGCCTCACTACGAAATCCGCTACTAATATCGAGCGCATTTTCTGCGTCTTCGTTAATCGTCAATAACATTTCGTGACCCACCCCGGCGCCTACGGTATTGATACCGCTTGCATCAAATAATTTTACGATAAGTTTAGGATCTGGAGCCGTTAACCCCCCAGAAACAAAGGTGGTATCGTTCAGGAATAGCGTTATTTCAGGGCCTTGTGAATCATTAGGTGGTGAATCGGACGTCCCACCGACGATAAAGTTTTCATTAAACCCGAGCAGGTGCCCGGCATCCGATGACGCATATACTGATAGTCGTCCCGGTAAATTACTGTACGAAATATCTTTTGGTACAACAAACGAAGCAGTGAACCGACCTTCAGCCGCTTGCACCTGGCCGCGCCAGATAAGGTCCTCGCGCACCGTATAGTAGGGGGTCACCATATGTCGCTTGTTTTCAATCGGGATGCGGCGCTGCGCATCAAAAATGGTTACATCAACAATACCCTGATATGTATCATCAATCGTGCCATCTTTCGCCCGTACGGTGCCTTCAATAGATACTTGATCCAACGCACGCAACTGCCCCTCGTTTTCACTAAGATCGACACCGTTGATGGATTCAATTTCGAGCCGTTTGTTGTTTCCAGGTAACCCAACACGAAGGGTTGGATCTCCCAGCAAATTAAACTTGCGGTTATTTCCTTGCAGTCCAACACGGGTATTTTTTGTAATACGAAGGATATCTCCCAACCGTCGAAATTCTCCATCATCCTCAAGGGTAAACATCTCTCTGGCCAATTGCCGGTTTAACCCTACGTTTAAGCTATTCAGACTGGCCGAGGTATACACGAGACGAACCGTTGTTAATAAAGCAACAGCCCCGCCATTCGGGTTTAACAGCAACTCCTCTGCCCCACTTTGATACAACGACAGATCCCACCATCCAAACGAACAGGTTGCGGTAACGAAGATAGCCAGGCGGTCAAAATTCTCCAGGTTTCGCGCATCTTCTGCTGTAAATATCCCTTCCTGTGCCAGGCCTTCTTCTCCACCATGGCCGCTATAATTTATCAATAACGTTCCTTCTTCAAGGGAATTGATAATTTCATCGCGGGCCTCTGGAATCTTGTGTCCGTTTCGAAATACTCTGTTAAAGGAAGAAGCGTATATCTTTCTGATGTTTACTTCTCCAAACTGATCCTTAATCAATTCGGCTACAACGTCCGCATTTTGCAGGTGCAAATCAGCCTCGTCATCCGTTCCCGATAGCCCGGTTAAATCATCATCTGCTACAAATGTATAGCGTGTACGCCATGGTCCATAGGTAGCAGGATCTTCATAGCGTTTCAGCTTCTCAAGAACGACTTGTGCTTCCTCAGCCGTCTGGACAGTGAATCGCCCAACACCGATATCGACTCTATCTACATCTTCATCTTGAGGCGGGATGGCGGTTGGATTTGGAAAGCCAAACCCATCATAGACCCACTCGCCCTCTTCAGAGTCAAGCAATCCGAAATAATCATCGCTTGTAAAGGTTCTATCGGGCGTAAAGGAGTCGACCGTTTCATAAGGTGGAATCCAGTTTTCAAGTCCACCGCTATCAGAACCTAGATTACGGTAATTGTAATGCCCGTCACCATAAAACAAGGCGTATTTAATACGTAACTCATCTGAGGGTGCCCTATCGTATAAGAAACGAAGGTAGTCCCTTACAGATCGCATATCTACCAACCCGCCTGAAAACTCGTTGTATATCTGCTCGATATTCGCAACGGTAACGGTCATTCCTTCCTGACGCCTGATATCGGCCAATTCTTCGGCATACATCAAGAACGGAGGCGGGGCAACAATAACAAAGTCTGGAAACTCCTGAATCCCATGCAAATTTTGATTAGCAATTGTAGATGCGTTACCGCTATCCAATCCATTTGCAGCTTCAGGTATAAATGCGATAAGCTCACGCGGCGTATCGGCTACGTCAATCTGGACCTCATAATTACCCCCACTCGCACGAACTCCCAGCCGGCTGATTTCACCATGCGAGGACACATCCCATACATGAGGTTCAGCAGTAAATCCAGAAAGGAGAAATGAGAGGGGTCCCGTGACACCCGCTGGAGTAACAAATCGAACGACTCCATTACGAGCCATCAGGCTTTGCTCATAAATTGCCCGCATCCAATCCAGGCCCGCTTCTGGATTATTCGATTGTTGCTGGATAGTCATGGAAAGATCCATAGACTCCCCGGCACCTTTTGTATCGGTAAAGTTTGTTATAGCGAGGCGTGCAGACGGGTCGTTTTCACCGGGTTGTACACTCCCCGCACGAGCGGACCCTATCTGAGCCCCTCCCGAGTTAAATACAGCAGGGGTTGAGGGATTTGACTTAATTGCGACTCTGACCTGGTAATCTATCTCGCCCCCATTGAAGCCGGGCGGGATGGTGTCGCGCAATATGTCGAGCCGGCCAGTTGGATCAATCGGGTTACTCACCCAGGTAAGCCCGCTTCCATTTTGTTTACTCCAGTTAAACTGATCAAAGTCAACAAATAGACGTCCGGGGACACTACTGTATGTGGTGGCTCCTGGCAAATTAACAAACGCAGGATTGCCTACGTTTAATCCATTTTCTCCAGCCACCTTGAGGAAATAATAGTTTTCTACAGAGAACGGATTTACATAATGATTCCATTCACCGTCTTCAACATTGTATTCCCACCCTGTAGGTGATGCCGCATAGAATAAGATGGCATCGTTATCCCCAAAAGAACCATCTCCCCCTCCGGTTCGGAATACTGGATTCTGAACGAGGTCTGCCGGACGGCTCGTGCCGTTTAAAGCAGGAAGTGGAGCTCCACCATTACCCAGGATGTGTATTCTGTCTGGATCGATGGTATCTGGCGTCAACCCGGCATCGGTAAGAAATGCACGATCGATTCGATAAATCCCTTCACGTGTGACGGGGATTTTTACAATGATCCCTTCAGACAATGCACTCTGATCGACCAGTACGTGCTCATTTTGAGAAACCGCGTTCGCCTGGCTTAACGTAAATTGCCCACCCGAGGATGCGTAGGTCACCCGGGCAACCACTTTTCGGAAGCGGCGAAGGGATGATGAACTGCCATCATACACTACTGGCTGAAATGAGAGAGAGACAACAGGCTTCTTTCGGTAGGTACCCAATCCAAATAAACTCGCAACGGGACCATCTAATCCCATGACCAGCTTGTTATGATCTGCATGAGGTGGAACCGAAAGCTCGTCAAAAGAGGATTCCAGGATATCTACCCGTGGACGTTGACGAGAAGGGAGATAGATTAGTTCAGAAATCTCTTCATTTCCATTACTCGCGATGTTTACGAGTGCAGGAGTAAGAGAACTGGCCCTGGACGAGTCCATCGCCTCGCGCAATGAAAGGCGCCAATCAGCAGTCATCTCAACAGTTACCCCTTCAGCATCCTGAGATAGTATCCTCACATCCACTTGCTGCGCAAATACGCTGCCGGTGGCAAGAAACACTAGAAAGAGGCAAAACACCAAAAAGGAAAGTGCGTGGTTCTTCAAGCGCATTGGATGATTCTGAGAGGTCTCTTTCACTGCTTTGTCTCTATATAAGACGTTCTAAAGGCAGAAAGATAGACTCTTAGGTGTTGCTGTTACGTTACACTAATCAACAAAAACAGTCCGGAATATTAAAACGAACATCGTAACAGATAAAATCGATAGGCCTTACTTGAAGAATAAATGGGATGGTGTATTGAAAAAAGATATTTATTGCGATAGGAGTTGAGAACTGAACTCTACCACTCAAGTTCCTTGATCACTGTAAGAATATACGAAGATTCTTACGAATTCTCACTGATCTTATCCCTTAACTCATTAACTAATTTCAAGTCCGATTCAAAGCGTCCTGAAATCTCGCTAATGTCGTTAATTGACTTACTTATGTCACTTGGTAGTGTCGCCGACTCAGAAAGAATCTTTAATAATTGCAAATTGCCTGACAGCACAGTAAGCGGATTATTGATATTGTGATAGAAGATGGAGAGTTGGGCCTTGACATACTCTATCAACTGTTTCTGCTTTTCCAGAGATATCTCTATAGATTGCAGCTGTTTATCCAATGCCGGGTACAGCATCCCTCTCACAAGAGTATCACACGTATTTAAATACCTTTTTTCAAGGCGTTGAATACTGCTAAACCACTGCAGGCCTGTCCTTGAGAGCTCGTTGCTGGTTTCTATGAAGAGCAGGGACGTTTCTTCACCAGGATGCAGGCGCACCCAGTTCTCCACTTCCCCTACGTACTGCATATTGTCTAAGATAAATAGGTCAGGTACATTTCCCCTTTCGTCCTGATTCAACTCTTTGATCATTCTGAAGGAAACGCGGGAGAGTGCCGGCTGAAGAAGATCATGGACCCTTGAGGAAAGTTCTTTGTCTTCACACCAGATATCAACGGCAGCAATGTGTGTAGTAGCAGTATCACTAGCACGAGAGAGAATGTCTTGTAACATAGCTCGGAAACGGGATTAGGCGCATCAGATACACGAGTAGCCAGATACACCAATAGAAATGCAGTTATGAAAGAATTGAACGTACCGTACCCAGATTACTAAAATCTGTTCCTATTTCAACTCTTTCAAAGGCCTTGGATCCTTAACGGCAACACCTCTATCTGAGCGGTTCAAAGAGATCACCTCAACTTCGGGATCGTGCTCTAAAAACAAGCTCCAACCTTCATTAACGGCCTGCTCTAAAACGACCTCCTTTTCTTGAATCGTTTTTAACGGGTGGATGTCATACGCCATGTTCCAGGCCATTGGTACATGAGCATGTGTCGGTATCAGGTCAGCGGCATAGACAAGGGTATGTTCCTCATCAGTCAGTTTAACGAGTTGCATACCTTCAGTATGCCCAGAAACCGTAAATACCTCAATTCCTGGTGCAATTTCAGCAGCACCTGATAGTAGATTTAACTGCCCGGAAGCCCCCATCGGCTCCAAGTTTTCTTTGAGAAAAGAATTGCGTTCCCTGATATTAGGCGCCTGGGCCCACTCCCAGTGGCTTTTCTGCACATGATGCGTAGCGTTTTTAAAAACCATGCGCAAAGCATCTCCATCGCGGGTAGTCGTACCCCCACAATGATCAAAGTGGAGATGGGTAATAATTACGTCTGTGATATCTTCTGCAGTGACACCGGCAGCGTTCAGCGAGCGGTGAAGTTCAGCGTATTCCGTATCGACGCCAAAAATAGAAGCGAATTTTTGATCGTATTTGTCTCCCAGCCCATTATCAATGAGCATTAATCGCCCCTCTCCTTCTATTAACAAACAACGCATGTTTAGGGGAATCCGATTCTTAGAATCCGCCTGAATGCGGCGCTCCCAAAGGGGCTTTGGGACAATACCGAACATGGCTCCGCCGTCCAATCCAAAACGGCCGGCTTCGATTGTTGTTAGGGAATAAGGGCCAATATTAGTCATAGCTCACAAACGTCGCGTTATTCAACTTCGGGTGGAAAATCTTTAAAATGGCCATTGCTCTGCACCTTCTTTCTCACATCCTCATATTCTTCCACTTTAGGAATGAGCGTCTCCAAATGGGATGCAAGGTATACGATGCGTTCATTTTCAGTCAGCATCTCCAATACCTGTTGCTTCTGCTCTGAGCTTAAGCCTACGTTATGTGCAATAAAAAAAGAAATTCCATCAAGGTTTTGATAGATGTTGGGGCGCACTTTTCGGCCTGCCAGTTCTAACAAACGCATGTGCTGCGTGATAACCCGTTCCCTTGTTTCAACTTGAATGGGTTCTTGAGGCTCTTCAATTTCTTCGATGTCAGCCGTCATGTAGGACTTCGAACTCTGCAAATCACGGACCTTAAATCGTTGGGTACCTTCAACGATGATATCCATCCGACCATCTTCATAGGTAGTCACAACCCGATCAATCACCGCCTCACACCCCACATTAGCCATTTTCCCATCTTGCATCAGCAGTACTCCAAAAGACGCCTTTTCATCGAGACAATACGCAATCATTTCCCGGTAACGATCTTCAAAAATATGCAGGGGTAAAAGTTCTTTGGGATAGAGAACGAGTCCAAGAGGAAAAACAGGTATATTCTTAGGTTCTGACATTTAATATTATTTCTTAGAAGAACAAGAGTGTTCTTCTAAGATGTTTCTTGTTTCTGGTTTCTAGTTTCGGGTTTATTGCTTCGCAATCAGTTAGATGGGCATACCTATCGGCATGTCGAGTTTCGGGTTCGAGTTCCAAAACGACAAGAAACCAGAAACAAGAAACCAGAAACAATTCCTGAAGATCCTTCAGGATTTCCCCCATCTCCGTAGAAGTAGTCCGCCACTAGCAGCCAATATAGCCATCCAGATTGCGGTTTGAAAATCATAAAGAAGGCTTGCTCCGATAGCGAACATTAATCCGAACAATACAAAGGAAGCAGCCACGACACGCTTTAATGCTGCTTTTAAATTGGCTCCTTCGATACCCGTAATCTCCTGAATCCGGCTCCACCCTGGTCCACCTGGTTTCACCTTTTTATAAAAGGCGATTAGGGTTTCATCGGATTCCGGTGGGGTCAAATACATTACAGTGACCCAAATGACCGTGGTTATGGCAACGATAATCAATAGACGGGTACCAAAATCAGGCACCATGATTACAGGAATCACCGAGGTAAAGAGTCCAACAAAGAAGCCAGCCAGCATTGCAGAGAGTTCTGCCGCGGCATTAATTCGCCACCAAAACCAGCGTAGGATAAGGACGACTCCAGGCCCTGTACCAATTGCAATGACCAACCTGAAAATATTGGCCACACTGTCAGAGAAGAAAGCAGCCGCAGCTCCTATCACTGCAATGATAATGGAGGCGACCCTGCCTGCAAAAATCAGTTGTTTTTGTGTGGCATCCGGGCGCATAAAGCGGGCATACAAATCATTGACTAAGTAGGAAGCGCCCCAGTTAATCTGCGTTGAAATGGTACTCATAAAAGCAGCAAAAAGAGAAGCAACCACCAATCCGAGCAAACCAGGCGGCAGGAAGTCAATCATTAGCATGGGGTATCCTAATTCCTTGTCTTCAAGACTCGGATAGAGGACCACAGCTGCTAGCGCCACAAGAATCCAGGGCCACGTCCGGACAACATAGTGCATAATGTTAAACAGCCAAGCTGCTTTGACTGCTTCGGACTCAGATTTCGCCGCCACGATGCGTTGAATAAATTCCCCTCCACCATCCGATCGCCTAAAGGTCCACCACTGTAAAAATACGTAGGCCGCAAACGTTGTCGCAGATATACCAGCGAACGCACTCCAGGCAACACTAAACAACCCCTCTCCATCAAACGATAGCGGTACAAAGGCAAGTACGTCAAACGATGTGTTGGCCTGTGCCAGTTCGCTCAAGTTGCGAAGGCCCCCAATCTCCGGGCTTTTGATTGCGAAATAGGCAACAAGGATGGCCCCGAACAATGCTAAAAAGAATTGAAAGAAGTCTGTGACAACTACGCCCCACAATCCAGAAAACCCGGTATAAACGAGCACAAAAACTGAGAGGCCAATGACAAGGAGCAACTTGGGATCCATGCCCCATACTTGCTGCCCCGGTGCGATACCCATTGCTTCCCAGATCCCGAGCGTCCCGATTACCTTCACTGCTGCCAGCATGATGTAGCCGACCCCGATGCAATTAATCGGCACAGCAAAAAGAAAGGCTTTAATCCCTCTCAGAGAAGAAGCCAGCCGGCCTCCGTACCGCATTTCGATCAATTGCGCATCCGTCACCACTTCGCTCCTCCGCCACAGCCGAGCAAACAAATAAATGAGCAATACATGACCAAAGCCAAAGGCCCACCACTCCCAGTTACCTGCAATCCCCCTACTCCCTACTACGCCAGCAACATAAAGCGGCGTATCAATCGAGAAGGTCGTCGCTGCCATGGACGTACCTGCCAGCCACCAGGGTAAGGACCGGCCCGATACAAAAAAGTCCTCCATGGACTTGGAGGCTCTTCGAGAAAGGAGGATCCCCAGAACGATGGTGAACACCATATAGGCAGCAACTACCAACCAATCAACCAGGGCCATACCGTTCGGGGTTTAAATTTCTTTAAGAGAGGGTAAGAATATAGATGAAAGACAAGGCTGTAGCAATTCTGCAATTCTTTGGAACGACTGTAAAGAAAACAAGCAAGATGAAGGCATATAATCCGAACTAACCAGTTAGCTTCATGAAAGGATTAGATCTAGCACAACGCTGGAAACACACCATCGCTGCAGGCGAAGAAGCACTTTCAACTTCTAATTGGTTATCGCTGTTCGATACTATTGTAACAGCCTATCCCCTGGTTTCAGAATTAGATGCCCTTCATCCTTTAAATGCACTGGATGAAGAGGGAAAGGAATCAGCACTTGAAATTGCTAACTGTTTAGACCCGGGCCGGCGCTGGTTATGGTATGTTCTCATTGCTACAGAGTTATCCATCAGGGGAAACCACACAGCAGCACGTGTTCTGATCGATCCAGTTTGCAGGACCCGCCCACGCTTTCCAAACAGCGCACGGTCGTTTTTACCTCCCCTATTATCAGAACTATGCAGGGTTGAATCCGAGGTGCCATTACGCATGGCGTCTGTTCATATCAATGTATATGACACCCTAAAATATATTGGTGCTTTAAGTGAAGACCTTCTTGTAATAGAGATCGCCCGCTTACTAGAACAAAGCGATCTTCTACCGCAATGGGATGATTTTCTTCTTAGGGGTGCTGCAGAACTCGGCCGGGAAGAGCTCGTCCATTCCGTAACAGCTCTATTTGAACGCACCTATCACTATCAACCCTCCGTTGGCCAAGCAGTGACACGGACACCAGAAAGCAGGCGTAATGACGCAAAAAGGGCGCTCAACTTTCACAGTGCATCAAGGCGAGAGAGACAACCAACTGCTGAAGAAACGGATAAAACAGCGCTAGATCAGGCTTTCGAGGCTCTCAAAAAGGAGAATCATACGCTCGCCCGGCAGTACCTTGATGAAGGAATCATCCAAACAAAAAAACGGCGCGGCCTAAAGCGTAGAAAAGAAATGTGCAAGGTCATACAGGGTTATGTGGCGCTAGGCGAACAAGAGGAAGCACTGAACCTGTTGGAGCAAATGCGATCTAAATCGTCAAATGCAAAAAAAGTATCAACACAAGCTGATCTCTCTGCATATTTAGCCATCTCAGAAATTGTCACCGGCGATTTTCAAGGAGGCCTGACTCGTCTCCTGCAGGCAGCCTTTCAGTATGAGGATCATGATGATGCTTATTTTATACTGGATGAAGCCCTGGATGCAATCGACCAGGTGGGCAACTTAGATGCATTCTACGCCGCAATCCCCCCTGTCAATGATGAGGACGATAGGGCATTCTTTCAAAATCGTCTGATGCAACACATCGGTTATCGTTTTGCAGCTAAAGGGCAGTCAGAGAAAGCATTTTCTATAGCAGAATCATTTCAAGGAGATATCGACAGAGACAGTGCTTTAGAACTCCTTGTGATTCGATTTCTTAACAGTGACCTTGAAGCTGCAGAGCGTGCAGCCATGGCGCGCTCAAACAAATGGGCTGGCCTTCAATTAGCAGAGGTCGGCCGTGCATGGCATAAAAAAGGGAATGGCGAGAGGGCGCGTCGAATATATAAGCACGCTATGGAGATTTCCGCTGACAACATACAGGCACTAGGGCAAATTACTGAGGAAGCTTCCAAATTTGGATACGTGGATGGCTTAACCAGAGCCCTTGGCTCAAGCCTGGACAACATTCTACTAGAGAAATCAGAAGATTGGGAAAGGAGACTGCAAAATGGACTTAAAAGTGGAGGCTCTTGGCTGATTGGCGTTTTTCCCACCTATCCCTTTTACGGATTACTCGATGATATGCCAAAACCTGCTAGCTCTACCTTGGCTGTAAAAATTGTGCGTTTTTTAGGCAAATCACGTCAAGAGAGTCCCAAAAAAGATACAAAATCCAACCTGTCACTGGAGGACTCTTCAGAAGAATGGCATCAATTAGCGGAACGCCCTTGGGATCAGATTGACAAACTTCCCAAGCTAGCAAAAATCGCTGGAGCAAAAGACGCTCATTTATTACTTCCGCGCGCCCATGAGCTTATTGCCCATACAAGGAGTGCAATTCAAGACAATATGAGGGGTAGATGGTATCGCAACTTATCCTGGTCACTCGCCTTAATGGAAGAGTGGCAACTCTCCCTGGATTTAGCTTGCGAAACGGCGGAACCTGCTGAGCGGATTCGGGCGCTAGAATTATGGATTGCAACCGCTCCTATGAGTGAGTGGAAAGACCAACTAGAGCGGCTATTACAGGATAAACCCGTTTATGGGTGGATCCTTGGCCGGCTGGGACAACTCGATCGAAAGGCCAGGAAAAAAGCGTTGCAATTTATCCGAGAAGAATACAAGGGATAACCGGAAAATAGGATCTCATAACTTTATAATCCCTAAGGTCTCTTTGCTGGATCGACGCCCGTAAACACGACTTCTTCAGTGATTCTTGGCACTTCAATAAGTTGCATGGGATTGCTCATTGCTCTACACAATCCAAGGTCCCCTATAGGCCCAATATCAACAATGAGCCGGTCGCCTTTTCTTTCAACATACCGGATGCGTTCTACATGATGATTATTGGTTTTACAACCAGACCGAGGTCCCCAAAACACCCCAATCAACAACTTCTTCTTAAAATCCACCCAAGGCAAGGGGGGTAAGGGCTGAGGTCTCAGCCCGTGTGGATTTTTATAATTCGCCCAAAAGAAGGCTTTCCACTCATCAATGGAATCAAAAACATAGGCACCCGGCTCACTAACAGCAACCGAAATAATATCAGAGCGACTTTCGTATCGGACGAGATCCTGCCCAACAGAAGTTTGCACCCCGATACCGATAATAATGAGTGCTAAAGAGGCAATTTTCAACATGATGATAAGTAAGCTCAGTCAATTCTGCACATCAACAAGAACCACAGTCCTCTCGTATGCTATTATGCCAATTGGATTGTTTTGGGCATCCCGGTTTTCAAATTGATTTGACTCAATTCGCTTCACTAGGCCATCAGCCGTTATATAATGCAGTATCTCAATAGAAGCACCACGAAATGTATGAGTTGTTTTGAAAACCTGACTTAAGAATTTCCCTGCTGGGACTTCTATTTCTTGAGGCTCAAGAACTTCTCCTGTAATCACTATACTGATTCCCGGATCTACGAATGATATCCAGTTTCTCCCTTCAATTAAGGGAAATTCCATTACGACTCTCGGAAAATCCCGTACCCTGATTTCATCTGGAGAACCAGTCTCTTCCTGAAAGTGAATAACTGGAAGGAGTGGATTTCCCATGTGTATCCTGCCATTTTTGAGCATCACATAGGATCCAGTGTTTCTATGTGCAACTTCAACCAGTTGGCTATCACTTTGGATATACCAAAAGGAAATAACGCGGTCCGGATTTTCCGGATTGTACATGTCAACTTGTATAGTGCCTTCAACCTCCGGCACCGGTTCTGATTCGGATTGGGCTTCTACTATAAACGTATCTATTTCAACTGTACGCCCCACCTCATTACCCTCGTCGTCAAGATCAAGTGTTATCAAGGTCTGCTCATAGGTCCGCTGCTGCCCCGGCACGAACAGTATGTTCTCAATGATTTGCTCTTCAGGTTCATCGTTAGAATCACACGAAGAGAGGAAAAGCAACAGAAATAGAAGTAAGAATAGAATACGCATGAGGAGGATTCACCTCTAAAAACAGATTTGATAGTACATTAAAATCGTTTCCATGCCCTACCGTTCCTGATCCTGCCCCCATAAGGTTGTCAATATTAACTAATAAATAGCCCCAAAAAGGCAAGAATCACCGCAGTTACATTCACGGCCAGATGCGTGAGGATTGGTGCACGGATATCCCGATCTGCACAGAGGTATACACATCCGAAGACAATACCTGAAATCACAGTACCGGTTACACCGGAAAGGTTCTGCCAGGTATGCATAAACCCAAAGGCAGTCGAAGAGAGCAAAAGCGCGGCAAATACGCCCACTGGCGGGCTACCAATCCAGGCTTGTAATCGCTCAAGAAGATACCCTCGAAAAGCGAGTTCTTCCCCCACGGAGAAGATTACAATAAGCACCAAGAACCCGATTAACCCAGCTACATTTCCCACAAGCCAATCCACTTCAGGCGGTGTCTCAGGTTCTCCGTACAACCAGCCTAAGAAAGGCCCCTCAACAAAAATTGTAAAAAACTGATAGCCTATTCCGATGAGTATTGATACCCAAATCATCTTCGGGGAGCTTTTGAACTGAAAGGCATTCGACCACTCTATCCGGGAATGAACATTAAAACAAACAGCAATACCAAGTAGCAATGGCCATGCGGGAAGAGGCATCCACTCGAGAACACGAACGATGAGTACGAGGGCAATAGCACAAAACTCAACGGCTGTCAGAACACGTTTTTTCAAGCCACTCGTGGAGATCAATTATCCGTCCCAACCAGTGTTAGAATGTTCATGATCTGCCAGGATTCACCGACTTTCATGAGGCTCATCAAGTGAATAAAGACCGTTGTATCTTTTTGCAGTTGGACGCGGGCAGAAGCCATATACCCCTCGATTATGTCAATAGACTCTATCTTCATTTCGCGGGGAGTCCCTCCTATTTTCTTGGCTTTCAACAAGCTTAAATACTGCTCTTGATTGAAGGCTCTAACACCATTTGGCGCAGGCATGAATTGCCAGCTCTGGGAATGCAGAGAAAGCGAAACTTGCTCCGGAATCTGCCTATCAGCGCCTTGTGCAAAATTAAGAATCGCATTACTAATCGCTTCCTTATCAGGGACTGTACCTTGAGCATAGATCGCTTCTGGAGCTACAAGAACAAAAAACAGAAAAACCAGGCACCATTCTTTTTTCGCAATAAACTTCATCTTTTTGGTAGGTTGATTTAGAAGATTGAATCTGTGCCCGTAAAAAGGACACGAGTAGCGCAAGAGTACACGAAGTGATTTGCAAAGACCTCAGTTACATCTCAAGTTTTTCTCTCGTTTTTCTCTCGAACCTTGATTTTGTGCTTTTTTGGAGGGATCTATCTACTCGCGTTGATAACCATTTGCGGGTGCGGTCGTAAAGACTAACTTGCCTCGAATAGATCGTACCCAGGTAGACGCCGCTCAGAGCTTTAGCACCACTATGTATTCTCAAGAAACCGCCGCCAACCAAAATCGACACCGAGCCCCTTTTCACCTTGGTCCATGGCTGATCGAACCGCAACTCAATCGGATTTCTTCTTCTAGAGCGAGCAATCGTGTAGAACCTAAAGTCATGCAGGTACTTCTGTACCTGGCAAAACACCCTAATCAGGTCATTTCCCGCGAAGAGTTGCAAGGCCATATATGGGGTGACACGATCGTTGGAGATGGTTCACTCACTCATCTGGTATCTAAACTGCGTCAGGTATTAGAGGATAACCCCCGATCGCCTCAATTCATCGAAACCATCTCAAAAACAGGCTATCGATTAATCGCTCACAATTCGGAGAGAACACAAGAAAAGAATAGCTGGCTACCTCTACAAAACAGCGTTTTTGCTCTTTCCTTTTTTATACTGGTTTTAGCCATTTCAGGGGTAACCTGGTATATACTTCAACCTCCTTCGCAGTACTCTACGACTACGTATGCTCCTGCTCGCCCTTTGACCACTTTACCGGGCCGTGAGAGAGATGCTTCTATCTCCCCTTCGGGAAACCACGTTGCATTTGCCTGGGCCGGACCTGATGCTGAGAATATGAACATCTATATCAAAGCCATCGATGAGGAAAACCCCTTGCAGATCACGCATGATCCTGCTATTGATGTTCAGCCCGTTTGGTCTCCAGATGAACAACGCGTTGCTTTCCTGAGATATGAAGACGGTAATTGCCACATCTATATGGCACAGGTAATGGGAGGATCGCCACGAAAGGTGGCAGAATGCAAAGCGAATAACTGGGGCGACTTAGCATGGTCGCCGGATGGGAGATGGCTTGCCTATCCCAACCAAAATGAGCCCAACGAACCCTACAGTATTTATTTACTCTCCGCCGAATCATTTGAGAAAAAGAAGCTGACTTACCCAGCCAATTCATTCGTAGGTGACCATGCCCCTGTATTCTCACCAGATAGTAAGTCCCTGTCATTCGTTCGATCGTTATCCCTGCGTATCGAAGATTTGTACGTAGTTTCATTGGAGAGCGATGATGTTCAACAATTGACGTTCGACGATAAATGGATACAGGGACACACCTGGACCCCAGACGGTGAAGATCTTATTTTTTCTTCAACACGATCTGGTTTTTTTAATCTTTGGCGAGTGCAAGTAGGCTCTCAAAATCTTAAATGGGTGCCCGTCACGGGAGGTGAATCACTCGTAAACCCGGTGATTTCGACAAAAAGCCAAAACCTGGTTTATGAACAATGGTCCTATGATGCGAATATTTGGCAGGTCTTGATTGACTCCGAAACTGACAAGGATAACCAATTACGGCAACTGATTGGCTCGACACAGTGGGACTCTCACCCCTCCTATTCACCCGATGGCAACTATATCGCCTTTACTTCGCGTAGATCTGGCGAACTAGGACTATGGATGTGCAAATGGGACGGTTCAAACCCTGTACGGCTATCCACCACTGGAAACTCTTTTGAGAGCACAATGGCGTGGTCACCTGATGGGCAACACATCGTGTTTAGTGCTAGAGAAGACAATAACATTGATCTATACTCCGTCCATGTGGAGAGTCAAAAAGTACATCGACTCACAACAGACGAATCTGTTGAATTGAATCCTGTTGTGTCTCATGATGGACGCTGGATTTATTTTTCATCGGATCGGACGGGATCGTGGCAGATTTGGAGGATCGCATCAGATGGAAGCCAGGCGATTCAAATAACAGAAAGCGGAGGCATCTACGCGACTGAATCACTCGATGGGGAATCCCTCTATTTTACCAAACACAATGAGGCCGGTATATGGAAACGCTCCATGCATAATGGACCAGAGACCCTCTACATAGACGCTCTTGATTCCAGCGATTGGGGTAATTGGGCCGTAGTCAGTCACGGCATTTATTTTATTAGCAGAACAGAGCAGGGTGCTACCCTTTTGCTTTGGGATGAATTAAAACAAACCACCGTACCTGTTGTGTCTCTTGATCGCGCCCCTCTCAATCAGACACTAGCGATTTCCCCGAACAGCAATAGGATACTTTTTGCCCAGATGGACCGCAATGAGAGCGATCTTATGCTCGTTGAAAATTTTCGATAGTCATGCGATGTCGAAGTTTATGATTCCTCCTACTAAGCTCCGATTTTCAAAACTCCCTACGCATGGCATGATTTATTAAAAGAATATCATCAGTAATCGCTCTTACACTACCATGCGGCAATTCCTTCGTGAAACCAAATCATCGATATATCACCAACTTAAGTATGGACGTTTTTATATAAAGGGCTTCGCCCACCACTACGCCACTAGACAAGAAACAGAGAGCACCATATTTTCTCATCTCTGGGATGAAAAGAGGGTATCTATTCGGATTCGTGGGCGCTCGGCTGAGGAAAATGAACGCCGCATATGGAATATGCAACTGGCCGCAAATTGCTTCAACGGATTGATTATTGAACCTGGACAAGTCGTAGGCTTTTGGCAGCGCGTCCCTGCCCCACGCCTCCACAACCAATTCAAGCAAGGGCCAACGCTCATCAATGGGGTTGTAACAAATGACGTGGGAGGAGGATTGTGTCAGATTTCAACTGCCCTCTATGCCCTTTTCCTTTGGTGCGGGTTTGAAGTAATCGAACGGCATAACCACAGCATTGACGCTTATGGAGATGATCGATACTTCATATTAGGCCAAGATGCAACAGTTGCGTATGGCTACAAGGACCTGGTTGTAAGAAACAACAGCGCCATGTCACTCTGCCTGCAAGTCCATATCGACACTGAGGATCCAGGCGTCCTGGTACGCCTACTTGGGAGTGAGCCGATGCCACATACCATTTCGATTGACACAAACATACTAGAAAAGCTGCCCATTCAAAACGGAGATACGATGCCAGGATGGCGAGTAGAGACAGTACGAAAAAAGACTGGCCTCAACAATGGAAGCGCTACGGTAGACTTTCGCTACACAGATACGTACAGGCCTCATGGTGGATAGCGCAGAGGCTTTGCAACATTGCTACTGGCAATCGCATCGATTCATATCAACCACATCGCTCCAAAAACTTCCCCTTTTACTATTCCCTCGAAAGATTTGCCATCGGGTTTGAAAGTGCTGACCTGATCAACTGGTAGCTCACAGTCAATAACGCGATGAGTATCGCACTGATACCGGCGAATATAAACACACCGGGCCCCAGTGAAATCCGGTAGAAAAACCCGTCCAGCCAACGTTGCATGACGAGGTAAGCTATTGGTGCACTTATTACAATACCGGCAACTACTAACAATATAAAATCTTTCGAGACTAGCGTTAATACACTTGTCACAGAGGCCCCCAACACCTTCCTAATACTAATCTCCTTTGCACGTCCATTAACCGTGAGTGAAGCCAGCCCCAATAGCCCCAAGCAAGCGACTAGGATGGCTAATACTGAAGCATATCCTACAATTTGACTCCATTGTCGATCGATTTTATAGGCTGCTTGTATATCTTCATCCATGAAGCTAAAGGAATAAGGTGTATCGCTTGCAAATTCATTCCATGTAGCCTCAAGTGTAGCAAGCGTTGCTGGTACGTCTGTGGGCTGGATCCGAACAAGCAGGTTAGATACTGCACCGGTAAACATCACCATTGGCTCCACCGGTTGATGAAGAGAACGATAGTTAAAATCCTTGACCACCCCGATTACTTGCGGATCTTTAATCCCACGCATATCAAGTCCTGTCAATCGCTCATTGATCGGATTATCCCACCCAAAGTCACGCACGAGCGCCTCATTTACGATCGCGATATCGGAGTCGCTAGCCATCAGTTCTGAAAATTGAAGTCCCGCTACAAGTTCCATCTCCATGACATCGATAAAAGAGGGATCTACGTAGTAGAAATAGGCTCTCTTTTTCTGCTCTTGATAGTTCCATTCATTGCTCCAGTAACCACGCTGAAAACTATTCTGCATCCCCGTAATGCCAACGATGGAAGGATTCCCTGCCAGTCTTTCTTTGAAAAAAGCCATCAAGCGATTGCTGTCCAACCCTTGTCTTGGAATAACGACCAGGGTTTCGTCATTAAAACCAAGATCCTTTTGGCCAATATGGCGCAGCTGCTGTAACATGACTAAAGTACTGATGAACAGAAAAACAGAAACGGCGAACTGGGCTGTAATCAGTGAACGTGTCATTAGATTTCCACCGCCCAGTTTCAGTTGATTTTTGAGCGCAAGCACAGGTATTATTCTCGAAAGAACTAAGGCAGGATAACTACCGGCCATAAGACCAGCGATCAAGGCAAAGAATACTGAAACAGCAATAATGTAAAGATCGCGCCAATAATCAATTACCAACTCTAGTCCTACCAGATTATTGAACAGCGGCAAAAACAGGTGTGCCAGTACGAGGCCGACCATCGCAGCAATACCGCTTAGCATTACGCCTTCCCCCCAGAATTGAGCAAGGAGCTCTACTCGACGCGCCCCAACCACCTTTCTTACTCCGACTTCACGGCCACGTCGCGTAGAGAGACCTAGTGAAAGTGTCATGAAATTGATACAAGCAATTAGCAAGATAGCAAGTGCAATACCGCAAAAAACATACAGATTGCGAGGACTCTTTGCAGAAACGATTTGGCTCTTAATGCTGGTATCATGGTGCATATCAGCCATTGGCTGGAGATTATATTCTGCAACGGGTTGCCCCTCTGGCCATCCTTCTTGCTTTCGACTTTCCAACTCCTTCTGATTATGCACATTCCAAAAATCCGGCAACCTCTTTGCCAGTTCTTGTGCGTTTGCACCGGTAGCAAGTTGGATAAATGTAGGGAAGCTATGCCACCCCCAATTCCCTACTGTCTCCTCGAATATGGGGCTCCCTTCAAAAGGCAAGAGAATATCGAAGTCAATGCTAGAATTAGAAGCAGGCTTTTCAGCTACCCCAACAACGGTATACTCGATAAACTCCTCGCCAACACCAATACTCAGTGGTTGTCCAAGGGGATCGGCATCTCCAAAGTACTTAAGCGCTATCGGTTCAGAGATCACAACATCATTTTGCCCTTTCAATACCGAGGTGCGATCACCAGTTAGTAATTGAAATGAAAACATGTCAAAAAACGAGGGATCCACATATAATAAATTCTCTTCAAACGCCTCCCGGTTGTAACGTATCACCCCCGACTCAGTTAAGAGCCTCACATACCGCTCTACTTCGGGGAATTCTGTCAAGAGCGCCTCGCCGAGTGGTGCAGGCTGGTTGTCATAGATCGACTCAGCCCCTCCATCAGGGAAATAGTAGGTTTGATATGTACGATAAATATAATCTCTGTTCTCATGAAACTGGTCAAAAGAAAGTTCATGTCGAACAAAAAGGGCAACCAGACAACAGAAGGCCAGCCCAATAGCTAATCCCAGGATATTGATGAATGAATATAATTTCTGCTTGCTGAGATTGCGTAATGCAACTTTAACATAATTGCTCCACATAAGAGTCTCCTAGGTGGTGATACATGGCGGGTGTATCTTCCACTTATCAAACCTAGTGCCAGAGCATAAAAGAAAGCTATTGTTCTAATAACAGCCCTTTAGCCATTGATGCCTGTTCGCTGGCAGCACATCACTTGTTCGGTATTGAACAGTACGATATTAAGTGCAACTCCTTAAATACCTCGTCAAAACGAGGGCAGATATTTCTTTTATTTATTGGCCCCGGGATCGAAGTCCAGTACATTCTGGAGTTATTAACAGGCAGCCTCTCCCCCATCCGATTGCGCAGGCCTGACCCCTCAATTTCGATTTCCAAAAACGCTCGCCAGCCGAAAGTCCCATTTTAACCGCCGACTACTCAGAGCGTAAAGTCTTAACAGGATCTTTCAATGCAGCATTTACAGCCTGAAGACTTGTTGATATTAGTACAAGAGCCAGTGTAAGTAAACCCACAAAAATGAGTGTACCGGCACCCACACTGGTACGATATGCAAAATTATTCAACCATTGATTCATTATAAGGTACGCAACAGGTGAAGCAACGAGAAAACCGATCAAAACCAGTTTCAAGAAGTCCTTAGATAATAGCAAAACGATGTTCTCAACACTTGCACCGAGCACTTTCCGAACACCTATTTCTTTTGTTCTCCGTTTTAGACTAAAGGCCGCCAAACTAAACAATCCTATACCGCACATGAATATGGCAATAAGTGTAAATATACCAATAATGGATCCAAGGCGTTCTTCCGACCGATTCAGCGCATTGTAGGCATCATCAAGGTAAAAGTATGAAAACGGTTTGCCGGGCATATACTGACTCCATGCAGCTTCTGTCGCAGCTAAAGCGGAAGAGGGATCGGGCCTAGCGGATCGTATAAGGAGAAATCTTGGTTGGGCTTGTTGAAAGAGAATGACAGGCTCGACTGCTACCTGAGGGGATGCGTAATGAAAATCCCTAACAACACCAATAACATGTCCGAAAGCCTCATCCCCTATAAAGAGCTGCTTCCCCAATGGATCCATCCAGCCATACTCGCGCTGAGCCGCTTCATTGATTATGATTGCGGCAGAATCGGAAGCGAGTTCTAATGAAAAATCACGTCCTTGAATAACGTCAAGCCCTACGGTACTAATGTAGTCCGCGTCAACACGATAAAAGAAGGTGGGTATACTTTCTCCTTCAGGACTGCCCTCAGGTCGCACATTGTTCGTTCCAGACTGTACAGGTTGAGTAGGAAGCTCACCCGAAATAGCAACCCTGCTTATTGAGGCCTCGCGTTCCAGGACTTCTTTGAATATATCGGAATCAAAGGCCTCCCCTCTCCCTAATCTAATCGGTACCGCGATAACGTCCTCCTTTTCATATCCCAGGTCTATGTGACGCATGAACTCGATTTGATTGTAAATTACCGCAGTAGAAATCATTAACAAAATGGAGATCGCAAACTGACCTACTACAAGCCAATTCCTGAGACGGACTCCTACTGGCCCTGTAGCAATAGCCCCCCGTAAGGAATCAGCAGCTCGTAAGGAAGAAAGGAAAAGCGCGGGATAACCACTGGCCAATAGACCTACTACGAAAACACCAACGAGTAATCCCAATCCGGCCAAGGTAAATAGATCACTGGCGGCCAATTGCAATCCGGTCAAAGTATTGAAAAACGGCAGCGAGATAATCAGTAGAGGAACGGCAAGAAGGGCTACAGCAAAAGCTAGCAACACGGATTCAACCAGGAATTGCCGAGTCAACTGAACACGGTTTGCCCCCATTACCTTGCGCACACCAATTTCTTTTGCTCTATCGGCTGCACGCGCTGTACTGAGGTTTATGTAATTGATGGAGGCAATAAATAGTATGAGTAGTGCAATGATAGCTAACACATATACACTCGTCAAATTACCTCCTGATATAAACTCTTGCCTGAACTTAGAATGAAGGTGAATGCTTGTCAGAGATTGTAATCCAAAATCATATTGCAAGTTAGTGCGCCCGCTAAGCTCGCTCAAATGGGGCTCTGTAAGACCTGGAAGTTTCTGTTCTACTTGATTTTCCTGGCTTCCTTCCTTTAGCACTATGTATAGATAGTCGGCCCGCATTCTCCAGTTATTATCTACGTAGCCAGGGGCAAAATCATTAAATGTCGCATAGGAAGCGAGAAAGTCGACCTGTATATGGGTGTTTGATGGCAGTTCATCAAATACTGCGGTGACTTCCAATAAATTCCGATTATTCAGTAATAACGTCTTTCCAATAGCATTTGCATCGCCAAAATATCGTTCGGCGACTTCTTTCGAGAGAACAACCGTGTATGGCCTCGTTAAAGCTTCCTGAGCATTTCCATACAGAAGTGGAAAACTAAATACATCAAAGAAGGAGGAGTCCGCATAGAAGAAATGCTCTGCATAAAAAGCTTGATCGTCAACAGAAAGGGTTGGCGTAAAAGAAACCATTCGCGAGACGAGCTCCACCTCAGGAATCTGATCCAATAAAGTGGGTGCTAATGCAGAGAATGTTGTAGCGTACTGTTCTTTTTCACCGGCAAGCGTGGTTTCTGTTGTTGTTACACGGTATGTCCGATCTGCTTTTTCATGGAATGCATCATAGGTTACTTCATGATTCACAAAAAGAAAAATCAATGAGCAGCAAACCAGCCCAACTGCCAATCCAGATATACTAATAAAGGAATAACCTGGGTATTTAATTAGGTTGCGGATTGCGAGTTTAAAGTAGTTCTTTAGCATGATGATGCTCCAAAATGCTTTTTCATAAAGCCGAACGGGTAGTAATTTGATCACCTGGCCTCTGTACCACCATGTTGCATAAAGAGAACCTCGTCTATGGACAAGGTCATTGTAGTATTCAGTGAAATCACCCAAGGGTGTTTCCCATTCATCTTGCAGTAGCCATCCGAGGATCATTTCTGCTAGACGTGGAGGTCCCTCTCTCTTCAATGGTTTCATTTTCCTCCCTCAGTAGCCAAACCAGTTACACCAGACCACATGGCCTGCTCGATAGTACGTATATGAATCATGCTTGTCGTCCTGAAGGAGTGAATCGAGAAAGCAGTTTCATCAGGGTATCAAGGCATAAGTTCCATTTTGCAGAACAAATAATACAAACGACTGCCTTAGAATCGCAACTAGGTGCTTAAAAATGATGCTTCACCTTTATTTCGCAACCGTTTCGGTATGAGAGCTCGGTTATGAACAAGATCAAGCATAATGGCTTAAGTCTTTTCAGCTTTACTTTGAGTGACTAGTTTTTCTACCATGCCTTCCTTTATACACGCTACAAGATAACCCAGTAGTAACCCCATAGCTATACTCATTCCAAATAGTAGCCCGCGAGGGGGACCACTGGGCGCTCCTGGGACAACAGGAGGATCGAGTATCGTTATCATGGGTACACTTATGCTTCTCCCTAAATCAATCTCTGCCTGTATTAATTGAGCTTGTAAATCGTTATACAGATTTGTTTTAAAGGTAAGCCTACGCTGTAGCCGCTCTCGCTGCGTTCTTCCTTGGGCGCTGTTTAGTCTAATGTGGTGATCGTTAAAATATGCCAGAGTATCCTCTGCCTTCCTGAGTTCGCCTGCTGCCTCATTGAGGCGCTCTTCGATGAATGCAAGATTTTTCTGAGCCTTGATCATGCGAATTTCTTCCAGACGCAGCACAAGCTTTTCAAGGAATCTGGCATTTAGTGTTGCTGCAAGTGATGGGTCTGTATTTACTACTGCGACGCTCATCAGCCCGTTCTCTGGATCTATGGTAGCGCTGATATGGCTGAGCACTTCTTCGATGGCAAGCATTTCCTGTTGAAGTGATGTTTTATCCGCTTCATCTTCCTTTTGAATAAGCGAGATGATTGTGCTGGGAAGCTGTATCGTGTACCGCATCAAAGGAGTTGGGCAGCGAATTTCTCGGAGGTAATCGACGTATGTAGTACTATGGCCCAGCCTGTTAAAGTAGAAGGTGTCGCGCACAACGGCCTGCCCCACTGCCCGGGATGTAAGAATAGCAGGATACGCCTCAGGGCCGAGCCCTATAGACTTAATACCAAGGTTCACTCCAAAACCTCTCAATAGAGAAATCCCCCCTAAATAGCTCACAGGGCCATCTGCCTGAACGCCTCGGATTACTTTTGAAGTCGATGTATACTGCGACTCAGGTAAGTACGCCCCCAGCGCTCCAATGATAGTAATTAATCCGGCAACCAGCGCAACAAGGCGAACATTCCGAAGAACAACACAGAGTACATGAACAACTAGAAGGTCGTGCGTTTGATGGGGTTCCTCATTGGGATCGGAATTTGACATATGGGCCTGACAGACTTGCTATGGCTTTAACCCGACTCAAAAAGGATTCCGCACTCTTAACCCCCTGCTCTATTTGGACTTCGTGTTTCGCTCTCAGCCACGTAGCTACAATGAGCTGCTTTCCATTTTTGCCACACCAATGCCCTGTATATCAATGAATTTTATACCACCTAACTCCATCCCACTCCCATAAATCATTAAGACGTCCTTGTTGCCCTATTCCACCATACATTGACACCCGTTGTAGTGCTCGATTGTAAGACATCGCATGAACATTCCTAGCTGGCGGTCCCTCAACAGACACTCTTTGCCAACTGTCATCTTTTAGCATCCAGGTCTCATTACTAATTTCACGATCCACTAACCCGCCAAAAAGTAGTAGATATCCTTGATCATGCACAAATGCACTACGAAGTGCACCGCGTGCACTCGGGCCATTTCCTGGCAATACTGCCCATTGGTTTCCATCCCAGGTCCACGTATCGCCAAGTTGACCGTCTTTACCCCAGCCGCCGAACAAAAGGACTCGCTTTTGGATGCCATCATAGCTTAGCCTATGTGTACTACGTGGAAGAGGGCCTTGGATATCTATCTGATGCCATTGCTCTCCATCCCAGGCCCAGGTATCGGCGGGGAACTCGTCATTTTCATCCTGCCCCCCGAATAAAATCACCCTTTTGGAATGATGGACGTAGGATATCGCATGATGATCTCGGATACCTGGCCCTTGGGTAGCATAGGTCTTCTCTTCCCACAGGTTTCCATCCCATTCCCAGGTGTCTGAAAAGCTCTCTTCGCGGTTCTTGATACCTCCATAGATGACTAATCGATCTCTGTCCTCATCGTAGGCCATGCCCGTATGTATCCGAGGAGGAGGACCTCCTTGAGAGAGAATATGCCAGTTACTCCCATCCCATCCCCACAAGGTATTTGAATACTCTCGGTTTTGATTGGAGCCTCCAAACATGACAACCATTTTGAGCGCCGAATGATACGTCATGACATGAGATGCTAAAGGCGGCGGCCATAGCGTATCACCTAACGGATTTTCCACCTCTTTCGATATCAGCTCAGAAGAGAATTGTGGTTGTACTTGAGGAGAACGGCACGAAAAAAAACTTTGTACCATCAAAAACAGGTAAACGAATGAACAAGTTTTAGCCATTTTATTTCTGTTAAAGCAAGATCTAGCAGCTTTTAAGAAAACTAACTAAATCCCTCTCCATTAAAACCCGGAATCTCATTTTGTAAAAGCCGTCACCCAGCGGAAGTTCGTTTTACTCACTCCGACGGGAATTTGATCATTCATCGTTGTTACATCAATTTTGTGTTCAATCGCCAGCCCTCGTTCGATGAGCCTGTCAAACGCTTCCCGAATGTCAGGGTGCTCTTGAGCAAATGATGCCGATGTGATCCCACTAATGGCAAGAAAAAGGATAAAGATTTTAGGCCGCTTCATAGCTTTTCTCGGTCGAAATTGATCAATATTCAATTTCTAGTAGGATCCCAGGCTTCAAGTAGACAGGGTTAATCACCGAAACAGTACCCTCTTCCAAATTCACAGAGTAGTCGATACCAGCTTTCAGTAACTGACCACCAGCTGTCACACGGATGTTGCTTTCATCCAAAGTTGTGGCCGAATTCAACGTGTATGTTGTATCGATCTGATCTTGAGTGGTACGACTAGCTGAGGCACAGCCAGATGCCAGGATAAGGACGAGAGCTAAAATTAGATGATGCATGATACAGTATTGATGATTTGAAGGATTTCGGACTGTATCAGTTGGTCATGCAAAGACGGATTTATTCAGGTCGATTAAATATACGCTGCCGGAGAACTCTATTCCAGCCTCTCCCCAATTTCGCCTCGCCTCGCGCCGGAAGTCAATTTCTTAGAACCTTTTGACTCAAATAGCACCCTTCGGCCTGCAAGGTCTAAACAAGAACTTTTTATTTAGCTAATGAGCTAGGAATATATCGCATCCTTTAGTAGTCTAAAACAATAAACTGATGTCCCAGTTCTCGATGCGATTACTTCTCTTTTTGCTGACTTTGGGCCTGATTGCCTGTGACAGCATGATCGATGGAGGCACACCAAATGCTCCCGCCGATCCCATCGTTTTCTCCTCTCTTGCTGTTGGCCAGCAGAGCTTGTATGTCCGTTTTTACGGAGAGGATTACCGCGATCCAAATAATCTAACGTTCGAATACACCCCTGATACGCTTGTAGTTGAAGTCGTGCATGCAACAGAGGATGGTTACGTCTTTATGGAGTATCTAAGACCTGGCTCGAGAGCTCTTGAGGAAAACGAGACGTTCTATATGCCAGACTCCATCCAATACCTCGTCCTCATCGCTGATGATCAGCTCCAGGTTTTCGGTATAGACCAGACCTACCACAATTCTAAACTATTTATGTCATACCGTGAACCTCTCCCCCTAAACCCTATCCAAGAAAACAAAGTGGAGATCCGCGGATGGAAAACGTCACTCCATTACTCCGAATCCTACAGAAAGGGATATATTATTGGTTATCAGCAGTTTGATAAGACGTATCCTCGTCTTAATATCGTCGTCGACGATACGGATATGCAATTAGATGGCCCCGGCCAAACATTCTTGTATGCTGCAGAAGTAGGTATTGTGCGCTCTTCTAGTGCCAGTTGGTGGACGGGTCAAGGATGGGGTTGGGATAACCTGCCACCCAACTAATTTCCAAAACGTGGTCAGTATCTTCCTTCACTGCTTCACTTCGCAATCCACCCCCATTATGGAGGTTACCGAAGAGATGATTGCTTATGCTCGAATACTCAAGTCTGAAAGACCGACATTCCATATTTCAAAAGCATCATCTTGGGGAGTAACACCAAGTCGTTCACAGGTTTGACTCAATTCAAGTCTTTTAAACCGATTATTGGAGATCCCATGAGCAATCAGAAAGAGATCGCCTCTCATATCTACCTCTATACACTGTACCAACATTTCACACAAATCACGTGGACTAGACCAAGCGCTGAGATCCCTAGAAGACATCTGTTGCCATTCCTCAGGATACTCAAATGCCCCAATCCGTATCACAATTACTTCCAGGCCTTGCTGATATGCAAAGTAAGAAGCCAGTGCTTCTCCATAGGCTTTGCTTACTCCATACATATTTTTTGGCCGGACAGGCATATTCGGCTTTATCTGTATGTCCAGAGGATATCCCTCTACTACCTGGGCACTACTTGCAAACACAACACGCCGGACACCTGCTTCGCTCGCTTCGTGAAATACGTTATACGTTCCTATAATATTAGTTGGCAAGAGCGATTCGAAGGAAGCATCTGGCTTTGCAATCCCGGCCAAATGAACAATGGTATCAACCCCTTTAAATGCCTCCCTGCAAGCAGCCTGATCGGTTATGTCAAGCTTTATACTATTTGGGGTGCTCAATTTGCTTTGATCGGAAAGCAAAAGATGATAGTCGCACCCTGCACGTGTTCTGATATGTTCACTAAGGGCAGAACCAATACGACCTGCTGCACCTGTAATTAATAGGTTCTTTCTCATGAATGGGGTAGTATATTAATGATATTAAGCAATGATGGTACTCCAAAGATGTGACAACACTACCTCACATGGAGAATAATGCTCTTTAAATCATCGCCTTCGTAATTGGAGTACTTGGTACTGCCGGAACGTACTACGCACTCAGTTTGGAAATTTAAGATGATAGCTGGCCAGGCTATAGCAGGCTCCAGGATTTGAATCGCACGTCCGCTGCTCTAAAAACGGCAACTGGTCAAGCCTGGGTTCTTCGTCAAAATCCCAATAATGAGATAAACCGATACTTTTGCTGTACCTGATAAATGTTGCAGCTGATCCTTTAAGCTTTTGTTCTTCTGCCCGTACAGTTATCTCAATGCGTTTGTCTTGATGCTTTGGCTCGATTACCAATGTGTTGCCATCAAATTCGAGGTGAGTCACGAAGGGTGTACTCATATCCAGGTCTTCAATAGCGGCAGCGGCTGTATAAAGAAACAAGTGGTCAATGATTCCATCCTCGATGACACCTTCATTGATAGTATCAATCGCGATGAGCATTCGGGTTCGATCAACAGAAACAATAGAGGCGGTTCCATCAAATGAACAGATCGTACCAGGGTCATTTACGAGATTACAGGAAGTCCTTTGAGCTATTGAGGGCATACTTAACATTCCAAAAAGGATTACCAGGAGAATGAACCGCATATCCAAAACCTGTAGGTATAGTTTGTCTGAAATCGAAAATGCTTAAGAGTTTCTGTACTAAATATAAGTACTCCTCCCCACTCTCACCATTTCGTGAAACGCCCCACCACAAAACATCCTTTTACACGCATAACTACCCATGGGCCTATTAAGGACGAGATCTTTTCATTCGATACTGATAAAAATCACTCTGTATACACAATTTACGTTTTTCTTATGGGACCCACATTAGTATGCCAGCAAACCATAGAATTGAGTGCCGCTTCAATTCATATTTTGAGTAATGACATTGCAGAGGTTTTTGTTCATAACAATGCCATTGTCTGCAAGGAATTTGTTAAAGAATATCACCAGACGCTCCAGGCAGCATTTGATCAACCCTTTGGTTTAATCATTAATCGTTTGGACAAGTATGAATATTCAGAATGCGCTAAGTCCCAAATTACGCAGTTAGATTTGCTAAAGGCAGTGGCGATGATCGAGTATCCTGAATGGAGCAACAACATATCGAGCCAGCCAGAAAAATTGCCTGACTTTGCGGATACCTCATTCAACATCTTTCACGACCGCGAGGAAGCACTTTACTGGCTTGCAACTGTTCTAAAAGAACAACCCTGACCTCAACAAATAGAGATCAGCCTTTATAGCCTAACAAGGGAATATTCTCCTTCTGAATTAGTTAATGGCGGACTAAGAGTGGGTTTATGGGTGGCTACTCCCCCCATTCAGGATTTCGCATATTGCACTCCGGAGCAAATTTAGGGTACCGACCATATTCACGTGAAAAAGCACACTAAGCTGATGATGCTCTCTAAATAGGAAATTTACTTGAGCAGCACCATGGTTCTTGTCTCCGTGTACCCCCCTGCCGTCAAACGGTACACATACGTGCCATTGGGTAAGCCTTCGGCGTCAAAAAGAACGGAGTATGTGCCGGCATCCTGGGTGTCGTCGACAAGAGTTTGAACCGGGCGACCCAGTAGATCGAATACAGTCAATTGCACATGACTCGCAATAGGAAGTGAATACTGAATGTGTGTTTGGGGATTAAAGGGATTGGGGTAACTTTGAGCAAGCGTATACTCAGTGGCGTCAACAATCACCTTCAGGCTCTCGCTGTAAGCAAAGGTGCCATCGAAGTCAATCTGTTTTAAGCGCACAAAGTACTCACCCGGTGAAATAACTGAAAGGGTTGTTTCGTAGTGCTGAGCGACATTGGTTGTACCATGGCCTTCCATATACTTGACTTGTTCAAACGCATGCTCTTGTTCACGCACCTCTATGGCAAATCCCGCGTTATTGAGTTCAGAGCCTGTGGCCCAGGAGAGCGTGAGGTTTTCACCTGATACAACAGCTTTAAATGAGATTAATTCAACGGGCAGTTCGGGATCTAATTCAATGGTGTCAAAGAGATACATAAAGACCGTCGCACCACTACCTGATAACCAGGGCTCTCCCACAATGACATATTCATCATTGAGAAGTACGGACGTACCGAATTGCTCGAAAGGCGTCCCATTAGGATTGCTTAATTTGGCCTGTACGCCCCAGGTATCACCGTCCCGCTTATAAAGAAAAACGGCCCCTGCTTTTGAGCCCATTTCGCCATCTCTAAAGGCTCCAACGAGGGCAAAGTCACCGTTGATGGCCACTTCGGATCCGAATCGCTCATCAAAAAAGCGCTCATAATCAACGAGTTTATCTTGCTGCACCCAGTCTGTCCCCTCTCGCTTAAACACATACGCCGACCCGGTGTCACCGTCCTCTCCAATATCGTCCCGAGAGGCTCCAATAATCGCATAGTCCTCAGAGAGGGCAATCGCTCCTCCAAACTCATCATCTCTCTCACCATCGGACGCTCTGAGGTGTGCATGTTCGACCCAGCTTTCCCCCTCCAGTTTAAATACATAGACAGAGCCCGAATCGAAGTCATTTTCTACCTCTTCGTTGTTATCTCCGGTCGCTCCAATAAAAGCATAATCACCATGCATAGACACCGTAATCCCGAAGTCATCTTGATAAATCCCATCGGAAGCGACTAGCTTTTGATGCTCTACCCAGGTTGTCCCCTCCAGCTTAAAGACGTAAGCGGCTCCTGTACCAGATCCATTATCAATGGTATCTCCTTGATCACCGCGACGAGCACCAATAAGAAGATAATCTCCAAAAATCGATACAGAGCTTCCAAATTCATCACGGGATTCCGCATCCGAAGCGGTTAATTTTTCCTCCTCTATCCAGGAACTCCCTTCTCGTTTAAACACATACACACTGCCAGCATCTTCTCCATTATCACCGTCCGATGGGGCTCCGATGAATGCATAGTCTTGGTTCATCGCTATCACCGCTCCGAAACCATAACCATCCGCACCATCGGAAGCTGTCAATATAGCCTCTTCGGTCCAACTCTGGCCGTCTCGTTTAAAGACATACACCGCCCCTACCCGGTCAAAATTAACTTCATATCCACTGGCCCCAACCAGCACATAATCCCCACTGGACGCGAGTGCAGACCCAAAATAGTTCATAAACCATGGATCAGACGGCGACAGGTTGATCACCGTTTGGGCTTGCAAATTAACCGTCTGTAAAGAAGCCAAAAACCAAAGTGTGAGAAGAATAGCCAATCGCATAAATGTTCATATTTTACAGGTTTAGTGTTCGTTATTGGTTTTCGTTTTGCTTCGCAAAACGCGCGCAAAATAACACTATTAGCATTTCAATTAGGTGGTGACCGATCAACATCACAAAGAATGTACACAAGACCATCTTGATAGATGGTTAGCCTATCCGGGTCCGTAACTGTTTCGTTTGTGTCAATACTAATTACAGTCGTTTCCCACCTTCTTTCTACTATGATTTCTTCCGTAGGAGAAACGGAGAGGCTATCTATTTCCTCATACTCCAACGACTCTCGACGTTGGTATGTCCGTATCTGCAGATCTACATTTCCCGAATTGACTAAACGGAGATTCCCATCGGCAACTATCAACGGAGGTAATGGCCACGTAGTAACTGCTCCGGCAATGCTGCCCGTTGTCGAGTCCAGCCTAACAACACCATTGATGTCAAACAACTCGATATCAGCAAGCTGCACATTCACCTGCATGGTTGCCTGAGTTTGAACGGATAACGTATCGTCAGATGCATCCGTCGTTTGAGCTCGGATGAGCAGCTCCGTTTCATTCAACCCCATCCTCATAGGTGCTGCTGGACCAAGGCCACTGGCACTCGAACCATGCACGGCCGTCACTTGAAGACCTTGTTCCAGCAACAAGCCTCCCCCTGCTTGCAGTACTCCAATGAAATCGGGCTCCACGATAAAGTCAGGATTAGAACTCTCGATGGTTACATTGAATATATCTGTATCTCCCTTATTTGTCAGATAAAAAGGAAATGATTTAGTGTTTTTCAAATCCCCCAGGTTGAAAACATTGCCGGTATTGTTGACTGGGTTGATCGATGCAAGGCTTAGGGCTCCTGGTTCAACGGGTGACTGCTCTTCGTTGAGACCATCACATCCTGCAAGTAGGCCAACTAAAAGCATAATTAGAGGGATAATAATACGAACCATTAGGAAAAAAGGATTTAATAAGATTTGCATTTCAGAAGAGGAGCATACTGTAATATAGATACTTGTTATAATTCAGTTCCTCTTCAAGAAGCATAGTCCCTGCGTTGGTTAGCCTTCTGATGTGTTGTGCTTATTTCGCTATTCGCAATCGGTCGGAAGCGGATTTCCGAAAACGCACAGCGGTCGGAAATTGCACTTTGTAATAAGAATGCAATGCGGAAAGAACCAATAGTATTAAAGTGGCTGCCAATAGCCCATAAGGGAATCGGATTTTAATAAGAGATGGAATGTTTTGAATGTTACCTTACAACTATAGGGATTAAATAGTTTGCTTACTCTCACATTGCAGATGAAATCGATTTTTGCATTTAGCCCATTGCTTGATATTTTTTCCTAACCACCCGGTTCGAGCGTAGAGCCCTCACCGACTAGCCTTTTTATACTCAAAAACCACCGTAGAAGTACCATCTTTGCCAATTTTCCGAACTCGCGGTACAATCACTGGGCGCTCCCAAATCTTCCACCATGAACCGCCACCCACTGTGGATTCAAGGATATAAATCTCCCCTTTATACACATCAATCCCATGCGGAGACCAGGGAGACTTTGAATGAACCAGCGTAGAGACTTCTCCTGATGGAATCACCTTCAAAATCCTTCGATTCCCATAATACGCCAGGTACATGATTCCCTCCTCATCGACCGCCATATCAAACAAGATGTTCGCCCCTGAAAAGGGTAGTTCTTCGGGGGATTCGTCCTTTAAGCCAGAAGCAACTTCGGATATAGGACCTCTTCCTTCAGGTTTGAGATACAATACATCCCTATCCAATATGTAGAGGGCACCTTTTGGCCCCCAAGCAAGAGCGTCTATGCGATCAAATGCTACTTCATCGGATACCAGAGCAACGGCTCCCTCAGGACTTCGCGAAAAGAGCTGTCCACCTTTAGCAAAATAAACCGTGTCAGCATCATCTACCGTGAATGCTTGCACGTGAAATTGAGTCTCTTTGGTAGTAGGCCCAATCTTGAGATCCCACTGCCCCTGATCCAGCTCCCACAAACTCGCTTGATGTCCCCTCCCGGCATTGCTTCGTTCAGCCCCAAAGATCACCCGTTTATTATTCCTCGCCAAAACAATGTCACTAGGAGAGCGATTCGACTGAAGGCTAGCGGTGGCCTCTCCATTACTAATTTTCCAAACACACGCGAAGTGATCATCATCCACAAAAGGACAAATAAAGGTAAAGTAGATATCCCCTTGCTCATCAACCACCAGCCCGCCCCAGGGATGGAGGGCAGAGGTTTGGCTGAGAAGGATGACGAAAGCACCCCAGAAAAAAATATGTTGCATCAAATGACCCATCGAGAGTAATTAAGCTTCTTATAAAGTATAGTGTAACCGAAGATTGTTACCCCCACAGGGGATTCAATCTGTAGAAAGAGAGGGTACTATATGATCCACTTTTTAGGGATCACTGCAAAAAACGACAACGGAGCCCGCCAGGCAAGTCAAAATGAATTGCTTTCAACTTATCAAGATTCTGGCTCCGAATAGGAAAACAACAAAATCCTATAGAAAGAAAAATCCAACCGAGCATTCTGCCAGGCTGGGTTGAGAAATGAAATTAAGCCTCCCTCTTGCCTGATTTGGACTTCGTAGTTCGCTCCACAAAGCGACATTTACATACACGCCAGTTGTTTTAACGCTCATAGATCTCTATTTGGGCCATTCGTTGGGTTGCAATTCCTGTATTGTTATCAACGATCTCTACACTTAAAATATAGCGGCCCGGTTCTATATTACTGACGTCAATCTGGGCATATTCGATTGGGGACGAAGATACACTTTCTCCACTTGTTTCAATACTCAATACAGCGGCATCTTTTTTTCGGCCTAAGCCCAACAATTTTCTAGCCTGGCTCTCAGTCTCAATTGAATAGCTAATGCTATAGCTTGTTTGATCATCCGCGCCATACGTCAAATTGTAGATTTCATAATACAGATGGAAAGGCTCTTTGATCTCAACTCGCTGAAAAGGATTAGGAACGATCTTCAGTTGGGATCTATTAATCGGATATTCATCTGAGGTGGGTGTAATTGAGTACGCGATAAGAAGATCGCTTATTGACAATTCTGGCAGATCATAGTTTGGAATTTCTTTAGTAAATGAATAGGCCCCCAATTTGGGCGAGTTTTGTAATTGACTATGAAGTGCTATGTGATAATCTTCTGGTGGAACACTGAATTCGATTGAATGAACAGATGCGGTCGTATTATTAGCCTGTGCAGGTATAGAAAAAATCGTTCGATCATTCAGGCGCTCAGTCCAGAGGGTATCATGAAGCGCAACACCGACTTCATATCGAAGCGAATCTGGTTGGTCATTTCCACTTCCCATATTGGCAGGTAATGCCATATGCAAAAGCAGATCGGAGTAGCCTTCTTTACTTCCTCGAAATGCAGTTGCAATTACAGGAAAGGAAAATGATTCTAGAGTATCAGCCCAGGTATGTCTATCTGTTTGTAATCCTGTTTGTACAGCTAATTTGCTAGCTTCCATTTGTACCTCCCGGCCTGTTTCCATATCGAGAAAATCATTCATGTCCAGGGATGCAGCTTGATTATTTTGATCGTCGAACTCCTCAAATCGCCCATTTGCGTTTGCCTCACTGAATGCGGGATTGTTTGAAGAGAGTCTTTGTTCATCCGCTTGTTGGGCAGCTTTCGCCATCTGGAGATACGATCCTCCCCAGTGCATACGATCTTCCAGCATATCAATATTCGTAAGTGACGAGGTAAGCCGCCAGTTGTTACCGCTAGCTCCTTCAGCTATCACAAAATGGTAGGTGAAGTCTTCTCGTTGATACTTCCAGGACTCATTAGGAACCCAGGTTGCCCGGTATGATTGTTCCTTTGGGCCAAAAACACTTTTCTTCCCTGCAATTCCCAGCGACGTATTGAAGTTGTCTGAGATACCAGGGGAAACGGTAGATATGCGTTCATCGGGTTCTCCGTGTCTGATATAAATGAGTCCCTTATCATTGAAGCGATCATTGATAAAATAAGGTGCTGGAAAATCGAGCTGCCCTCCTTGCTCAGGAGTATCCAGCCAGAGCTTGTATCCATCGTATGTGTAGTCCTGCTCTGCAACCGCTAGACGCCTGTAATGCTCTTCAAGGCGAACATTGTGCTCAAATGCAGGCATCGGATCTCGCCTGGCCCACAAAGCATGGAAAAACTGAATAAATTGATCCGGCGAACGCAGCGTTTGGTAAGTTTCTAGCTCTTGATTATTAACAATGTATTTAAAATCATTGAAGACAAAGGCAGCATGCAACGGATGAGAAATCTCATTTATGGCCTTCTCTAAGTATGCCTCAGCGATCATCGGCTCTCTTTGTTCATAGCGAAGGCGAGCAAGAGATAATAAAATGGGCTGTACAGGAAATGTCTGAGAATCATTCAGCAGTGATTCGTAGATAAGTCCGGCCTCTTTTAACTGTCCTTCTCTGGCCAGTACAACACCCTCGAAATATTTCGAGTGGCTGGAGGAGTCCTCTCTGAGCCAATTCAGAGCGTCTTGCGAGCGGGTATTTCTGACAAACCGCGAGTATAAGGAGAACAAGTTGTATTGCTGTTCAGGAAGATCCGGTCTCAGTCGTATTTGTTCATGCCCCATACGAATGGCGTCCGCGAATCGAATGTTTTGATCTCTATACTTGTTTTGCTCCAATGGGACGCGGCAATAGAGCGCGTATTGATACAAGACGTCGTTAAATGTTGAGTCTTTACTCAGAATGTATTTGAAATCGTTGATACCATTTTGCCAGTGCTCAAACTCAGCCAGGGTATGGAACTTCGCCATCTCTCGATTGGCTATTCCCCTGTAGTAGCGTGCTTCTAGATAACCAGGGTCTTCATCAACCAAGGAGTCGAGGATATCTATCGCTTTCTTCCATTCACGCTTTTTCATCAGCTCAACGACCGGCTCCATAGAGGCTGTCGATACAGAAATCAACCAATTCGATTCCTGAGGAAAGCTAGCTCTAACGGTATCATACGAACTGCCAGATGCGCTTGAAGCTAAGGGAGTACCAGGAGCTGTTGTAGAACTACGTTGGAGGGATTCTATGTAGTCTACTGGTAATCGATCTGCAATTCGTTTTGTATTCAGGTACCCATGAATCCTGAGAGGTCCAGGAGAATACACTGATCCATTTTCATGGATGTATCCTTGACCTGAATGCATCGATATCCAGGAAATCTGGCGATCGGGCTCTCTGTTTCTTAATCGGAAAGAAAACTTCGCGTTTCTATTCTGGTAGGTTACGTACAGATAATGATTAAAACTGATTCGATATTTTGAGGGTGTATCAGTCAGCTCGACGAACTCTTTGGCATCGGTTAACTCAAAGTCAGGTATGTCTTGAGAAGCAGGTGCATTGATGCGTTTATCAATTTTGAGCGTGAACCCCTCTTCTTTCGTTCGATTGTTAATTACAGACCACAGCAAATGTTGAACTGAACCGTAGTACGTATTCTCACGGTTTCTTACCCAATCGCGGCCTTGTTCTTCATCAACTGGTGTGAGCTCTTCATAGTAAGCATTACCGTCGTATTGTAGTGTTTGAAGAGATTGGTCAAAACGAAACCTATCAAGCATGAATGTAACACGATACCCCAAATAGGTATTCTCCATGGTGATGGGTTCAGAGGCACGCGCTGTAAGAACACCACCTGCCGACTCGAAAGACAGGGCGAAAGGATTTAGTATCTCGGTTGCATCTGCACTCCGGCTCTCACCAAGAAAATACTTTTCAAACGTACGTAGCCTACGTTTCCACTTTCGAGGTGCCTGAGCGGCGACCTCTATTGGTCCCAGGTCATAGACCTCTGACGAGAGTCGAAAGTCTACTACCCTATTAGAACGATCTGCACCTATCTCTATACTCTGAGATTCTGATTTGTACCCAATAATTGACACAATGACCTCATAGGGTCCAGAAGAAAGGTGGTCAATGGTATATTCTCCATTAGCGTCTGAAGTCGTTCCTCGTGTACTTTGGGCCAGAAATACGTTAACGCCTGGTATAGGCTCACCGTTTTCAGCATCGATTACCCTTCCTGCAATCGAACTATGTTGGGCATTTAGTGTGCCCCATGTACTGCAAATCAAAAATGCTGATAGAATCCATGCTTTGATATGCGTGAGTTTATATCTCATGAAGCTCTTTCAAATAGCATGCTCTACCCGGAGCGCAAAGATATGGGACAAATCGCGTCGATACTCTGTATAAATCTTTCTGCTGCTGGCCCCTACTCAGAAATTAACAAAAATCTGTAGCAATAAAAACCGCGATTTCAATTTCGGGAAACCGCGGTTGAAAGCGAAGTCAGTAGCTTCCACTTCCCTATTTCGTGATTCGCTATCGGCCAGAAGTTCACTTTATATGGGTTCAAATCAATCTTCTCGCAGGCCAGCTATATAAACACCGGCTACAGGCCCCACGCCTGTTGTCCATTCGACTTTTTGTGTACCTGAATTGTAGATACCGGCAACTCCTCCAATTGCTTCTTTCCACTCAACGACTCCTGAGTTAGGATTATACACGCCAGCAACTCCACCGATTGCTTCCTTCCATTCTACCTGACCGGTCACTGGATTAAAGACTCCATCAATCCCTCCAATCGCTTCTCTCCATTCTACCTGACCAGTCACTGGGTTGAAGACCCCATCAATCCCTCCAATTGCTTCCTTCCATTCGACCTCACCCTTCACAGGATTAAATACACCGGCTATGCCTCCAATTGCTTCCTTCCATTCGACCTCACCCTTCACAGGATTAAATACACCATCGATTCCACCGATTGCATCTTTCCACTCCACCTGACCTGTCACCGGACTGTATACTCCATCGATGCCTCCAATACCATATCCCCAGACAGTGAGCCCTGAGCCATCGTACAAGCTATCCAAAACCTGTGCATCGGATTTAGCCGTAAAACAGAGGAAGAATATTGCTACAAGAAATGCATTAAATAATTTGATGCGGTTCATCGTATTGATTTTGTTGTTGGAAATGCTGTTGATCCTTGTCCGCGAGTAGAAAAAATAACAATCTCCTATGTGAAAAATAAAAACCGCGACCTTGATTTCCAAAAGTCGCGTTTGAAAGCGAAATGGGCACCTCTCCCCCGCCTTATGGAGCCACAGGGAAAAACGCCCATCTGTGTGAATTATAATTCCTTACACGTTCTTCTTCTCTTGCACATCGACTCGAATTTCCTGAGCCATGCCCTTGAGTTCTTGCATTGCTTTTCTCACACGAGTACCAGCTGGTTTATTCCCCTTCTCGTAGAAGGCCGCGAAATCTTCTTCCAGGCCTTCGACCAGACTTGCCAATTTTGAATACTGATCAGACATGTTTTTCTATGATTTGTTGTTATAAATGAACGGCCAGAAGATAGAAAACTCCTCTCCCCTATACAACTCAATCCATCTAATACGGATGGTTCTATTTGCCAGGCAGTATGCATTCTATTTCAGTTTTCTCATCTCGAACCATGATTTCAAACCATAAAGGAATAGGATAATGATGATCAGTGCTGCGAGGGACAGGATGATGACTAACCCGTCGTTCATGGTGGCGCGGAAAATATTATGGGATACACCAAACAAGTAAGCCCATACTTAATTCCAAGCTGTGCTCCTTTTAGCTCTATTGATCAACGCTTTTCTATCCTCTTTGCCACTGATAGAGTATCCATCGAGAGACTTCGCCTTCCGCCAGAACAACGATACCTCGCTTCAACTTATCGTTATTCACTACGCAAGGTTGCTGCTGGATTTACAAAGGCAACCTTGATCGCCTGATAACTGATCGTTAGAATCGCGATCGCTAGAGCCATCCATCCGGCTATCACAAACACATCCCAGGTTATTGTCGTACGGTAAACAAAGCTCTGAAGCCAGTCGTTCATCAATGTCCAACCCAATGGGGCGGCTACGAATACAGAAAATAATATCAGTTTGACGAAGCTCTTTGTCAGTAATATAGTAACGTCTTTTACCGAAGCACCCAGCACTTTTCGTATGCTGACTTCCTGGAGTCGTTGTTCTGCCATGTAGGCAGCGAGTGCAAAAAGCCCGAGGCATGCAATGAAGATAGCCAGAATAGTGAATACGGTGAATACATTACCTGCTCGCTGTTCAAAAGTATACATTTGAGCAAACCGATCATCCATAAAACTGTATCTGAACGGCTGATTAGGGACAAAGGATGACCATACTTCTGAAGTGCTTTTGATAGCCTGCTCCATATTGCCAGTACTGATCTTCGCCAGTGTTGAACCCGTAGAATTCCCAAGCACCAGGCTAAGTCCTCCTACTTCTCTTTTCAATGATTCATAGTGGAAATCATCCACGATCCCAATAACTGTATAGGTATCATACAAGAGCTCTCCTGTTTCAGGGTCCAAATAGGTAAATGAACTAACTTGTTTACCTATAGGGTCTTCAAATTCTAGTAATTCAGCCGCCTTCCGATTGAGCAAAATGGCGTTTTCATCTGTCGAGAATGCTGTTGAAAAGCTTCTTCCTTCAATAACTTCGATGCCCAGCGTGTTTATGTAATCGTAGTCTACATACCATTTTGCAATGTTGACACCGAACAGATCAGGGTCTTTCGCTGTAGGCCAGGCGCCAGACCAGTTACCTCTGTATCCATCTACCGGGAGGAAATCAGACATAGATACATCCTCAATGATGGGAAGAGCCTTTAACTCTTCTTTAAAGGCCTCTGTTTGACCCCCGAGGGTATAACTGTCTTCTATTATTAATATTTGGTTTTTCTCGAAGCCAAGTTTCTTGTTTTGGATATAGTCCATCTGACGCCAGACCACTATACTGCAGATAATGAGCAGAATCGACGTTGCAAACTGAAACACCACCAATATAGAGCGTATAGAGGCACTCTTACTGCCCATACTAAGTTTGCCTTTCAGGACAAATATGGGCCTAAACGATGATAGAAAAACAGAGGGATACGCTCCCGCAAGAAGTCCAACCAATAAGGCCGTTCCAGCTAAAAACAAGTAGAGTTCTGGATTTTGCCAGGGGATCTCTATTACCTGGCCAGTCAGTTCATTAAAGAATGGTGTCAATTGCCATACGAGAACCAGCGCAATCACCAGAGCAAAGCAACTGACTAGTATAGACTCGATCAAGAACTGCGTTATTAACTGTTTTCTGAAAGAGCCAAATACCTTTCTTAATCCTATCTCTTTGGACCGATTAGCAGAACGAGCAGTGGACAGATTCATAAAATTGATAGACGCAATAATCAAAATGAACCCTGCAATGGCTCCGAATAACCATACATATTGAATATCTCCGTGTGTCCAATATCCTTGTATGTCTGAGGAATATAAATGTACACCTTCGATAGGCTGTAGCATATGACGAGATGTAATTCCGGCCTGACGATCTGCCTCCGTAGCGTCTAACCCTTTATATTTGGCGATGATTGCAGGCAGTTTTGTTTCTAATGCACGAGGCTTTGCTTCTTTTTTCAGCTTAACGTAGGTAACATAGTTTCCGAATCCCCAGTTTGGAATTTTGCTTTCACCCAATCCTTCCATTGATATCAGATAATCAAACCTCAGGTGCGTATTTGATGGAAGATCTTCAATTACTGCTGTTACAGTGTAAGGCGTCTCAATGTCATTATTTAAAATAAGAGGCTGTCCCAGCGCTTCTCTATTCTTAAAAAGCTGGTCTGCCTTAGACGCAGTTAAGATAATAGAATTTGGCTCTGATAGAGCCGAGGGAAGATCACCACGCACCGTTGGGAATTGGAAGATCTCTGCAAAAGATGGGTCTGCATAAATAAATCCTTCTTCATACCTGTTCAGATCCTCGCCTTCAATCCTGACTAAGTTTGTGCCTGCCGCATATATTTCAGGAGCTATTCTTCCAGCGAGTTCGATTTCTGGAAATTCGCGCTCAAGCGTTTCAGCAAGCGGTGTCGTTGTCACTGCATTTTTCTCTGTCACCCCCCTCACATTTTCTTCTATGATAACGCGATAAATTCTATCACTATCTGTATGGTACTGGTCGTACCTGAACTCATGTCCGATGTAGAGCAAGATCATGATGCAACCGGCTAAACCGACAGCCAATCCGATCACATTGATAGAAGAATAGAAGCTCTGCGATCGCAAGTTTCGCAGAGCAATTTTGATATAATGCTTGAACATGAGTCATCTCCTTAACTATTTCTGAAGGTAGATTAGTCAAGCATAATGCCAACCACTTCATCTTGCTTCAAATAGCTAAAAAGAGACACTATTGTAGATTAGGAGGTATATCGTTGTTCAGTTTTAAACATCTAGTGTCCGTATCTGAACATCTTATCGAAAAAAATGCGTTGCACACCAGATGTATTTTGGCCGCGAGCACGAACAATTAACAAAAATATGTACAAAGAAAAAACCGCTCAGGCCTTTCGACTTTAGGCGGTTGAAAGCGAAATTGTAGTATATAACGGCATCAAAAAATAGGCAACTCCCCTCGTATCCGATCAGCCAGGCCTGGCACCTCAAATTCAATTTCCGATTACGCCCCCGCAAAAGAAGTTTGCCTCTCCCTTCCAGGTTGAATGTGTAAACTCTCCAGAGTTAAAATCACCCATTGTCCCCGTAAAGGTACAAGGCGGCTGCATCACTCATAGCGCGATAGTTGTGGCCTACACCGGAGACAACTTCTAGGCTCCAGTTGAACGGGACATTCATTCTCTGCGCAGCACTCCTCCCCATTTCATAAAAATATTGCCCCCGTTCAAAGCGGTGGTGTCCCTGGCGATCTACCGTGGACGAGCGAAGCAAAGTTCCGCCAGTCTCCGTTTCGTCGTCATCCTCTCCTAGCAATATGACCAAGTCCTGCTCCAAGGCAACCTTGAGATCCTCCTCACCCATTGGTGAATCCATCAATCCGAAAGGCAAAGAAGTTGTATGATCTGGCAATGTATAAAATCCAGAGTTTGCTGCAAGGATTCGGTCGGCCAATGAAGTTGAATGAAATAAAGTGAACCGGTGAAGAATCTGCCCTCCCGCAGAATGCCCGAACAGGTCGTATTTGTCGCGCGACGAACCAACGGCCTTAGCTACTGCCTCAAACAGACGGTCGAAGTCATTGAAGATCCAATGATCCGGATTCCGGTTCACCTGGTAGGCAAAGAGCTCTTCGTCAAGAATAACCTCATTAGGTCTATTTCCTTCTTTCAAGCTCACAGCAAGGTTGATATCCGAAAGGATTCCACCCAGATGATACGCTCCAAAATCGTATTGCTCCTCTGTGTACATAGGAGAGATGATCAATACACCAAAGGCGTTGGACGCTTCAATCCACGCATCACGATAATCGTTGGCGTCCCGCCCTGCACCCGGCACAACGATAAGGATCGGTGAGTGACTCGTGAAGCGTTCCGGTCGATGATAGAACACGGTGATAAGCTTCTCTGGATGAGCAGGACCTCCTTCAATGAGAAAATTTCCAGACCCTGAATGGATGCTGACATGACCAACCTCAGAGGTATCCGGCCGCTCGATTAGGCGCATCTTACAAACAGGACAAATGCCATCTTCATGAAAGAAAAGAGGGTCGTGAACCTGACAGATGGGGCACATGTATGGTGCGAGAACATCATTCCCCGCCATTCCACTCTGTTCTGGAGATTTTGGCGGTTGACAGCTCGACAAGAACAGAATGAAAAGAGTCAGGGTCGTTAGACCAAAACAATTCCATCCACACCGGCTCCGGCCCATAAGAAACCTCCACTCCCTTCTGTTGAAAAAAAGAAAATCTATATACACAAACTGGCTAATTTTGAATTTCGTTTTTGTTGATACATTGCGAAGTCGCTAGCCACTCCCCCACCTTTCTCGTGGCCTAATTTACAAATATGCGCGTGAAGCTTCAATTTGATTGGCTTCAAGGACTTGTTATTATGCGCTTCTATAAATTGCGCACTCGCTCTATGGCAGGAAGTCTATCTCGACTAATCCTGCCATCTGATGCGGCGAGAGACAAATTGTTCAACAATTTGATCTATTCCCTTTTCGAGTTCAGATTTCTGAACTAACTCGACGTAAAGACCAGCAGGGTTTACGAACTGACGCATATATTCTTCGCTCATATACTCTCTGATATCTTTACCAGCTGGGTCAAGCGATGCGGGTCGATCTGCAACCGTTCTCATATAGAATGCTTCAGATTTCTTTCCTAGCTCTACTATGGTTTCAGGTAGTTTTTGGTACATAGAGACAGACAACGCTACATTACCAGACTCATCTTCTTCAGAGATACCCACCATAAAGAGCCATCTCTCTTTTTCATTCCTAATCCCGCCTTGTGCTTCAAGTGAACGCATCAAAAGACTCATAGCCATTCGCTGATCATCTGCTTGATCTTCATCGTTTACTATTGATGTCACATCAAATAAGAATTCGGTTGCTTGTTGATTTTGGCCCGCTGCAACGTGAACAGAGCCCATAAAGAAAGCAATGCACAAAAGATAGATAAAACGGTTCATTAGCTTACCTCAAAAAAGAATTGAAGGTGATGATTGGTAGTTAGTTGTGGTAGCTATTGTTCAGAGGCAAATAATACTGGGATGTGGTAAGCCTGTTTGACTGATACAAATATCTGAATCTTGGTTATGCATTGTCAATAGAGAAAGATCCTATATATCAACCTCGCAGACTGGCCGCGAGTAAGAAAAATAACAATATCCTGTATAAATAAAAACCGCAACCTTGATTTCCAAAAGTCGCGATTGAAAGCGAAGTCGTTAGTATATAACAGGGTTATTGCCAGGCAGCCTCCCTCCTACTCCAACACGCAGGCCTGGCGCCTCAATTTCGATTTCCGATTACGCATCACGCGACGTATATAGTGATAACAGTACTCAGCTTTTCAGTTCAATTAAATGAATGTGTTTTATCACAGAAACCAATTATGCACTGAGAAACGTAGAGACAAGCACCACTGTCATAACTGCCCATAATGTTTAATCTGAAAGAGAAACTCGGCGACCACTTTGAATCGATGTTCACTAACTTGGGCATTGATCCACTGTATGGGATGACAGTACTGTGCTTGATTCTGTTATTGAACTACACAAATCACTAAGAAGACTTACTATTGTACAAGGTTTGGCAGTGGCTTCGCTAGTAGTTGTCAGTCTTCTTAGAATGATCGATTTACTATGAGCCAAGGCAGTGAATTTGTGACCATTGAAAGCAATGCCATAGTTAGATTATGGGATTATCACCTACCCGTGCGCCCAATTCAAAGGACTTCGTCTTCCGCAACTTCTACGAATCATACAGATCTTTACACAAACGCTCCTCTATTTCAACGGTACTAACAAATTTCTCTTCTTTATCCCATACCAGGTAACGAGGTTGCTTTTCGTGATACGAGATCCCAACTGCGTCAAAAGGGATAAATTCTTCCATGCGTGCGATGCAAGCTTCTATAGCTGCCTCTCTTCCCTCCCCAAAGGCCATACTGTATTCATCCAGGTCATAAGGATAGTCTGTAGTAAATATATTCTGCCCGTTTTCTCCTCTCATTACAGGCACAATTTCGAATGATGTGTCTCGGGAAAAAAGAGCAATAAGAGAAGCATGCCACGGTTTTTCTCGCTCTGATAAAAGAATAAGGACAACATAATCTTTCTCTCCATCTCCATCCAAATCTCCAGAAGCAACCCATGGCGTTGCACCTCGATAATAGTCAATTATCTTCTCTGAACACGATGCACACTCCCATCCAGATGAGTCAGGATTAACACCTGGAAAGGCTTCGTTTAGGGCTAGCTAGACTTTCAGGGGTAGAACTTCGTACCGTGCTTCTTGAGAGAAAGCTTCGGATGTAAGCAGTAGTAATAGGAGGTAGATTCGCAGCATTCGAACTTAGTATTTCAGCGTCATGCTAAATGTATTAATTCGGGATCATTTTATCTTTCCATCCTTGCTTTATCTACACTTCGCATATCGCGCTCTAGTCGGTATTAATAGCCTGGGTTATATGATATCAGCTCATTTGTCTGCCAAACTTCACCGCTTGATGAAATATTCTCTACACGAACTATTCCTAAGCCTGGCCTAATATACCAATCCGATTTCAGTGTTTTGTACACTAACACCTCCATGCTACCCATCTCGGTTTCAATCTCTTCTTCAGAGACAAAGATTGTATAAGAGTCATCCCCTATCTGGATCTGAGAGTATGTATTAGAGTATTGATCTCCGGATGTTGCTGGATATTTAAGAAGGCGTTGGTTAATGCCAAATCCGACAACCTCAGGCCCTCTCACTCCTGTATAGCTTGCCAATATGGTAGGCCCCATTTCGCCAGGGAGCAAAACTAAGGGAGAAATACCTATAAAGGGGTGTCCAGTGAGTCTTTCAAACCGGTATTGAACACTGTCTCCATTACTCACATAAAAGCCCTTATGCAGAGAAACAGAATACCGACTTGTATCTGCATTTTGTATGAGCTCATAAGTCCATATCTGTCCGGGCCGCAATGGAATCAGTTCTTCTGGCGGTGTTTCAACTTGATCACACCTAGCTAAAAGCAGCAAAGAAAGACTAAGAATTGCAATGGAAGTGATGAAACGCATAGCCTCCAAGGGAAGTGATGAATACGGGGAGGACTTGATGTGTATATTATGCCATTAATGATTTTCCGGTTTCGTAAAACGCCCCACGAGCGGAAATATCTATATCGTAGAGCGTCCGTTCACCAACCAAACTTCGTAAATAGCTTAGGGTAACGACTTTTCATCTCATCTCTGTTATCGAAATCCCAGTCATCCCCTAAGGGCGGTAGATTGGTTTGCACAAGGGGCATTTCATTTCCTGTTACTGATTCATACGCTTGGCGTGCGACGTATAAAACATCCTCACATTCAACGTCTTCCTCCAGGCCTGGCAGATCTGCAAGCGAATCCGGATTCTGAAGAGCCTTTTCGAAGACTGTCTTACCTTGTAAGATCAGCCAGCCTCTAAAGTAGTCGAATCCATCATCTGAGCATCCGCCATTTATCAAGTAAGCTGCGCCCCAAATATCCCATGTATATGAAGCGGCTTCCAATATACGCATGTGGCGATCAAAGTCCTGTATTTCTCTTGGGGGCTGCTCAGATAGTTGCCTCTGAATAGCCTCCGAATGTCCTTCAGGACTCTGGCGAGATCCGGTATGCTCGATAAGATTCCAAAAATCCTCAATATTCATTTTTTTGTATCTATGGTCTATATAAAATGATTTGTTTTCAGCAAAAAGATGAAGAGATCCTTTTGCATCGTTAATCGGGAATGTTTGGTTCTTCGCCCCATAGAGCCGAGCCAGCACGGTTAGCTCTCGCCGTTCCAGCACGATTTGCAGATGCAAAAGACGAAGATATGCTTGCACTGTGGGTTGATCGATATACAAGCCTATCTCTAACAATAGTGCCCACATAGCGACCATCTGTTCCAAATACCTTTTCACCTCGAATCCGGCCAACAATTCTTCCCGATTTACTGTATACCTTATTACCAGAAACCTGGAGTGGGCGACCATGCTTTGTGTAAAGGCTCATATCTATTTGCAAAGTTGGCTTGAAGTTAGTTGTCAATTTCCAAGATATAGCCTATTGGTGACAACACAACGTCATACCACATCAACTATACAAAAGCTGCACAGGAAAAGTGTGGCTGGCTATCTGTCGAGCCAGTTTATAAAAACAAATTGTGCCTCTCCCCTACTTGATCGGGTATTTCGTGTTACGCTCGCCGGAGCGTATTTACGATTTCTTTAAGTCTGTGAATTTGATTGGCGTTGGGTCGATTGAATACACACAAGTTAGAAACTGTACATCAAACCACTCATCAAACACGTCTCTTGTTCGCTCCTTCGGCCATGCAGAAGGCAATGCCAACCATGAAGCAAGCTCATTTTCAAAAATACGTGAGTAGTGTGTATCGAGATATTTTTGTTCGTCACCATCTTCTTCCATGCAAGCAACCAAATACACATTGGGGTCACTAAAGAGGCGCTCTTCAACTTTTTCAACAGCCATTGCAGCGATAACCCAATCACGGAATGGTGGCTTGGGAATAACGATCAGTATTGATTTATCTGTGCTGTACATGCCAGCCTATTGAATCGGATATTTTTATAGTTCGCCTTCCTCCTCTAATCAGAGAACAAATGAAACTGATGGGGGCACAATTTATCTTCCAAGCCTCGCCGTGCCTCAGCTAAAAAAACAGGATTAGATAAGTTTTCCATTCCTTCCAGTTCATTTTGCTCCAAAGCCATCGAATAATATTTAATTGCCTTTTTCCTCAACTCGTCAATATCTGGATCGCCAAAATTACAGTCCCAATGCATAAGTGCGTCACTATACACATAACCAATGACCTCATACATTGCTGGCCTATATCTTGTATTTGGATACCTTTCCAGAAATTGCAGGGCCAGATTGAAAGGATCTTCTGATGGCGAACCATAGCCTCCATAAGTTACTAGTACCATTGCTGCGCGTTCTCCCCATCCTGTGTATGGAAAGTGTTGCGCAAGGTCCGTGAGAATATTGAAAGGGGTGAAATCATTCAACTCGCTGTATTTGGCGGTGTAGATATCTAATCCCTCCCTTCTGAAAAAAGATATATCCTCGCCAAGTAACGACTGATGTCTATCTCGCTCCTCTTGATCCTGGATGCCACTAAGTACGATCTGCCTCCATTGCATACGTTTGCCCACCAGATGCCCTACTTCAATTTTTTCATATAGGGTTTCGGCAATAAGTAGACTATCCGTTGACGTGTTTATAATGTGATTCACCAAAACAACTGAAGCCCTTAGATCCCCATCCTCCTTAAACTGGCGTATTACAGATAGCGGCTCTTCTTTAAATTGATTAAATAGCTCCAGACTCTGACCATAGATATGAGTAGGAAGAACGAATGACACTAAGAAGAGAAGCTTCATAAAATGCATTTTACGCAAGGGACCTTTCGGGGAAATCAGCCTTGGAATATAACAATAAAAGCCGCACCTTACATTTCGGTTTCTCGTGGTTGCGAGCGAAATAGGCAGCCTCTCCCCTGTCTCTCCAGGCCAAGAAAAATACAGCAAATATGTTATGATCAGCCACTTCGCACAACGCACCCCTTAGCGCAGCGATATTTCCATACCTCTCAAAAAGGCTGTCGTGGTTTTGAGGTCAGCCCTAAGTGTCGAAGCGGGTGCGTACCGGGTTACTGTCCAATAGCCGCCATTCGTTTGAAAATAGAAGGCCATCGAGTCACTGATCCGATTAGGGTTTCCTCGTGGTTCTGGGTTCTCGCACAATACACCCACTACCGGAAAACCTAATTCATCAAACTTGTTTTGTAAATCTGTAGGGAGTCCTATTTCCGTTAGTTGAAGATCGGGCACACGGCCTTGCAAACCCTGAATATCGCTAGCTACATACGATTCAAGGTTTCTGCTAAAGCGACCCTTCACAAAAACTATTGAGAACCCCTGGGTATCATTCTTGGGTAACCCCTCTTGTTCATAAATTGCATGGACTCCATACTTTCGCGCTTTGTCTTGGTTTTCAGTGAAACCAGCTGGAGGGTTTATAATGAGATCGATGGTCTTGTCAATCTGCCCTCCTTGAAACGCCTGTCCAACTTCAATCCGTGTTTCATTCTGCGAGCTAGATGAAACACATGCGGGCAAGATTAGCAAAAGCGAGATAAGATAGATATGCTTCATGTATTATAAATGCAGTTCAGAACTGAAGGGAATATTCAGGGTAGAGATAAACGGAGGAATCTACAGGAAGTCTGTTATGAAATGCAATTCTGAGGTAAAAATAGGCTCTACGCAAGCTGGCCCCGAGCAGGAAAAATAACAATTTCCTGTAGAAAGAAAAACCCAGCCCAGCATTTCGCCAGGTTGGGTTGAGAAACGAAATTAGGGCTTCTACTCCCCCATTCCGGGATTTCGCATCTCGCTCTCACAAACGAATACACTACCAGCTAATTCTGCTTCGATCTACATATGTTCCTTCCTTCACCTCTTGAGTGTGTTCTATAAGTTTTTGCCTCTCCTGGTGCAGCTTTGGTGTCAATAAGGTGTCCGCAGCATGTTTGGACAGTTGGCCATCCAAGTAATCAAGAGCGGCTTCAAGATTCTTCTCTCTCAACGTGTAATCGGCTATCAAATGAATGGCCACTCCCCTCATCCAAGCTCCTGACTGTGCGTGCTTTGTATGTTCTAGAAGGGTCGCTATACTATCAACTTTTGCAAGAACCTGAAAGTCAGATCCACCCTTAAATTCGTAATTCTGCTCCCGAAAATCTCCTTTCAACAGAGAATGCAAATAAGCTTTGCCCAATCTGTTGCGGTAAAAATGGACATCATGCGGTTTTGCTAAAGCCATACATTCATAGTACAAAACAGCATCCTTCGGAGGGGTAGGATGTTTAACTGGAAGAAAACAGTCCGTACCCCATTCATAATTAACAGACAGCAATTCTCGTCTGTACCGAATAAGAAACTCTACTACGTACTCGATCTCGTGCTCTCCATTAATTTTAGCAAAGAAATTTTGCATACCACGTGGAAAAGACACGATCAGGTAATCATTTCTTTTCAGTAGAATTCCAGCCGCTTCCCCATCTACTACTCTTTCTTCAAACCACAAATAATCTTTTAAATAAGGGTTGTCTGCTCTCGCATGAAGGCCCGCCATCATCCCTATATCATAGCTGATCTCCAAAGGTAGTTTAGATGATATAAACTCGCCTGTTTTCGAATCCCCTCCCGCACAACAGTAGTTACGCCAATGAGATGGAAGTGTCCTTAAATCATAAATATTTGTAGGTCCACTGCATCCCCACGAAAAAAGAATGCAGAGCATGAATAGAACATGCATTCTCCTACAATTGACCTGATCCATTTGAATGGCAGCGTTAGTTAAAGTCTCAGTACCCTTTTAGAATAGTCATAGCGCAGGAGAAGAATTCTGATGAGTACACACGCTGCGGCTAAATTCACTTTCAGCTGCCCACGGACGACCTGGCAAGCCTCCTATCCCTCATGAGCTCCATTTCGTCGTTCGCACAAACACACGAACTCACGCGTAAATGACTTCGCATGGCATGTCGGGGCACTTCACTTTATAATCCGTTAGGCATTCCTGCATCAGCTTTGCTTCTCTGGGAAGGGTAGCCTCAAGTTCTTTCCAACCCCAAATTATCAGTTTTGCTGGCAATACTTCTTCGGCTGTTATCACGTCCCAAAATGCATCCCAATTCCCACCATAATAATGGAGAAACTTAAGCTCATCGAATAATAACTGATGCAACTGGTTGGGGGCCATTATATTGGAAACATTGATCTGAACAGTCTCTGGACGCGCCAAAACAAGCCTCATTTTCAGTTTCGCATAACGCATTTGCGGCGAAGAAGTCATAAGGTTGATTTGTAGATTCGCTCCACAACTTCATATACGTCATCAGTAACATTAATCACAATACTCTTGTTTTCTGTCTGCACTACAACTTGCGGCGTCTTACCTAATGGCCCTGCCCTACGCCTAACTTCTTCTAGACTGCTCCAAGGAATAGTTATAGCTGGATGAAAAAGTAATATAGGTAGAGCCAATGCAATGTAGATCCCCCGATCAGAAATTGTGATCCGGACTAATCGGCTATATACAGCGAACTTAATTACGATAGTCGCTCGACTGAAGGTAATACCTTCAGTATCTTTCCTTTCGGTTTTGAAATGATTGCTCAGCTGTCGCCACCCTGCCCAAGATGCAGCATATGTTCCTACTACATAGAAGATCGGTAGCACAACAAAGATGAGAATAGTATCATTGATCTGCATAAAGCTCCATACAGGATACCAACTCTACTAGTTTCACAGCACTGGTAATACCAGTGAATCCGTTTCGCATAACGCGTCACCGCGCGCAAACAAGATACTAAAACATGATTAGCCTTTAATTTCTACATACCGATCCACAAGCCAGAATAATATCAGTGCAGTCACGTTGATGCCCAGCACAAATCGGCCACTTCCAGTAATATCAAATTCAATCAATGTCCTTAGCACATCAAAGTCGAGATTAAACCCCAAGTTACTTCCATCCACAAAAACACCCGGTATTAAACTCAAGGGTATTGCTGCATAGCTGAAATGAAGTCCAAATACCTTGAGGTAAAGCACCTGTAAACCCAGATTTATCAATGAAAGCAGCTTTCCGCCTCTATTGAGTCTTAACAACAAAACTCCCGCAGCAATCGAAAGAACAAACATTGAGCTTAGAAGAATTGCTGTAAGATTGAAGCCCTGCAATTGCGATATTACCACGAGTGTGACACCAACCGTTCCTGCCAGTATTTGACATATAGCAACCAGTTTATACGCCTGGTCTTCCAGAAAAACTTTCATTCAAGAATCTGTCCTTGCTCTTTTATTCTCACGGCCACTGGGCCTTTATTAAAAAGCGAATGTAGGCACAAATATCCAAGGTTTCAATTTCCAGAAAGGTGTTTGAGAACGAAATAGGGCCTCTCTCCTACCCCATTCAGGTTCAGGAAAATGGCCCAATTCTCAATTTCCGATTACGCACCACGTGACGAATTAGGCTTTCAATTTTTTGATTAGTCGATTCTTTCTTTGGATTTCATCCGACGCAGTGGCTCGCTTAAAGTGAGCTTTATCTCGTTTGTTATACATCGTCAAATACTTCTCGAAGTTGGATCGAGCCTCTGACAGAGAATATTTTCCATTGGGCCCTCCCCTTATTACATCAGCGTGTGGATCGTCTTGCCCATCGTCTTCCCAATCACAAATGGGACAGATCTCATAAGCACGCCGCTCTGTTAAAGTCGGATATCCACAGCAAGGGCAATTGATCATGACCCCATTCTTAAAAGTATTTCGTCAAACGCACGCCGTCGCGTAGAGTACTCAATTTGCTTCATATATTCTATTGAAAGACTTAACACGAATTAGTGATTTTAGTTAATCCTGAACCAAGCATATGCTAACGGCCATCCATCTATGAAATATGTAATGCGATATTTGCCCCTTACTTGTCTCCCCCGAGCGCGAGAAAAACAAAACTCATAGGATGATTTTGGACTAGTTGAAAAATTAAAATCCCATGACCCTGAATGATAGATTCCAACATCTTCATATATCAAAAAGGATTTTCTACTCAGTTCTATTGTCATTTTCCCCTTCAACACAGTGCTAATTTGAGGATGTGACATATCTACCTCAGAACATATAATCTCCGAATAGTCTACACCGAATGAGCTGGCATATATTCGTTCATTTACAGGTAGGTAATTGAAATTAGCTGACCTACCGCTCCTTCCTCTATTTCTTTTCCGCCAATCAAGGTCTAAATAGAATCTAATATCAGATACTCGAAGATTAGGTAGAAGATCATTCTTGTTAGTTACTAATGGCACCCCTCTTTCGCCTGTTATTGCATTAGAATCGGCCATTTTCTGGGGCTCATTACTTTCTTTATTTTCTACCGGAATGCTTTCCCATCCACCAATCGATCCTGTTCCCACTGAATTAGTGATATAAAATACCAAGATGCCTCCAATTACGGTAACAAATATCCCCGCTGTAATCTTATGTAACTCCCATTCCATGATGTGTTTTGGGAAAAATAATTGTTGATATGGTTGTATCCAGGTCGACTAACTCCCACTATTCCTTACTTGTTAGAATTGAGAGGGGGTAATGTTTAATAGGATAGTCGTTACACCATTTTGGATTCTTGAGTAAGGTGAATACTTGGCCCAGAGAAGGAAATCTAACCAATTCCTGTAGCAATAAAACCCGGCAATCCATTTCGGGAAAGCCGGGCGCAAAGCGAAACAGTGAGCTACTAACAGATTGCCTGGTGCGCCCTCTCCCCTCCTCAATCACGCACTTCGTCAAACGCATTCCCGGCGAACACGGCTTCCGACAGCACCTTGCAAAATCCTCATCTCGGAAACTACCCTTCAGTCAAGATCAACTTAACCGCAGATTTGCATCGATATCACCACTCAGTACACGTTCAACGGCGTCATCCCAATCGCTTAAAAAAGCTGGGTCTGCAGAACCGCCATCGGCTAGCAAGGACATACTGCTTAACATCACTCCGATCTCATCCGACTTACCTCGCTCATAATAGGCCTCCAGAAAGGTAAACATAGCCAAATAAGCCTGCTTTTTGCTCAATATTTTGTTGTCCATTTTTAGTAGAGTTGTGCTACGTGTTTCACTCAGCATCGACAATGTCTATTTCCGATTCCGCAACCGGTCGGAAATCTAGGTAGTCGAGTCTATCATTAACGAATTGACGGCGATCCATTGCAATGCGCGAATCCACTCTTGAATGGACTATATTACTATAGTTGTCCATAAACAGACAAGACCCGGCTCTGTGCAGCAACACGTTTAGCCAGGTCTGTCCTCTAACTTTAAAACTAGTTCAGAATATGAGCGATTCTAGCCGTCAAATCAAGTCACCTGACAAGAACCCATCCAACCCTGCAATCAATTCTCTGAAAATTGAGGTAAAACTGGATACCAAAGTTATCCTGAAAGTAGCCGCCATTATAGCGGCCCTAATAGCTGGTGGTTTCTTTCTTTCTGGTTGATATTATCTTTCTCCCTCATTTGCTGGTTGCGAGCGAAATAGGCAGCCTCTCCCCTGCCTCGCCAGGCCAAGAAAGATACAGCAAATTTGTTATGATCCAGCCTATTCGCCTAACGCGCTCCAGTCGGAAATGCTAATTTTTTCCCAAGCAAGCCACGTTTTAGCTTGCTTGAATAAGGCTTCTAGGGAGATCTTAGCCATGCTATAACTTCGGCAATGGCCCTCTCTTGGTCAGAAACCTTTTCTGAACTTGCCTCTCGCCGAAAAGTATGTAGTTCGTCGAAGGCTTTGGGGGAATTTTTCTCTTCTATATCATTTTGCGGATCAAAATCTGTCGCATCAGAATAGTCCCGCTTGCGACCGTTGCATAAATGACAATCATAAGTTTGCCAACCCTCATAACCGCTAATATCGTAAGGCACATAATTGTATGAGGGCTCTACCCAATGGGTAACTTCTCCAGTTCCATTACACAGAGAGCACATGATTTGACAGGGATTAGTGATTTGAGTCGCCTTTCTGTGACCTAATCTGGCCGTAATTGGTATTGAAATATAGCAATAAAAAACCACCCAGACCATTTCAAGTTTGGGTGGTAAATTGATAAATAGAAGGCCTCTTCCCTATCTCGCTAAGCACTTCGCTCTTCGCTCCATGGGGCGACATTAGAATTACTGCAGTAATGGAATGACTGGTCAAAATTCCGATCCCCTGCAGTGTGTTGCTCTATGCTTTGTCCTGTTGCTTTTTGTTGCATTTCCGATCAGGAAAACAGTCTTTCTTGTTACCTGCTCACAACTTCGCATATCGCTCCAAGATTGGAATTTGGATTGCGAAAACCCAAGACATTGTGATTATCGCCTTACTTAGGTACTTCGTCTGACAAGATCATTGATATTTACTGGTGTCGTGAGTTTTGAAGCCTCAATCCAATATTCAGGACCCATTTCAATTGCTCTGTTGATTATGCGTACACCAAGTTTGTTATATCTCTCAATAACCTTACTAATAGCGTGTTCTATTAACTGATCGAACTGTTCTTCAGTATTATCACTGGTCACAAAATCCGGTTGTAATCTATTTGTCGCCAGCCGTAACATAACTTGGTCGCCTTCAGGAACAAGGAGTAGATAAGAAAGAGCATATTCCTGTTTTTCTGAACCACTGTGAGCAGCCATATTGTGTCTATAGGACATAAAGCTGTCATGCACTTCCCTAAAGTTTAGATCGAGCCATGACCTCGACATTTGAGCCCTTCTTCCTGCTGCTTTTGTAAACGCTTTGGCATAAAAAACCAGGGCAGCTACAAAAAGGGCCTTCGCCTCATCTCCCACCTCCCGATCTTCTACCTTAAAGTGTGCGGCTTCACTATCTTCTCTGATATCATTTATACGTGCTGCGGCTTTTGCGGCCCACCTGCGTGCATTATTTAAGTCCTTCTGGATCAGTGTTAACCCTGATAACCGCTCGGCCTCTTCGCCTTCGATAGCGATCATTGGGATTGCTTTTCCATTGTAAAAATACTTTATACTAAGGCTCCCATTGTCAGGATCAACATGTCTCTCAATGTGCAATCCGTAAACACTTTTGTCAGATATCATACCCTATGAGCTCAATTTGAAATGACATTAACAACACTCTTACTCTAGGATCGTAACAATAATCTCTTGATCACTGACTGCAGATAAATTTTAGCCTAGTCGCTTCCTTTTATTCTTGCTCAACTGGTTTCGCAAAACGCACAGCCTCACGTGGTGCCTATAGAAATCTGCTTTTCCAATGGTGTATCAACAACTCTCACATGCGATACAGATGACATTCCTTGAATGTTACTCCCCAGCTTCGACTTCTATCCGCTTGCCGATACATTGCATCTGCTCATAAAGGATATCAGGATATGGGGTATAGAGCGCTTCTTTCCCCGTCCGGTGGTCCCAAATCTTTATCCTCTGAATCGGCTCCATAAGTTCATCAGTATCTTCAATAGATAGTTCAAAACTTGTATGGTCCATATTTGTGAACTTTTTCCCTGGGGTGTTGATTTCATCCGCCCTCCTCTTAAAGACGCTACCATCCTGAAATAGAATTTCAATATTTCGGGGTATCACTACTGCTTGAGCATTGTGTGCACTTGAGAATAATTGCATCAAAGCCCACTCTTCGTCTTTTCTTACGAACAAAGTGAGGCTAATTGAAGCGGCTTGATACTCTGAACTTGTCTCATCTACAGGTGGGTGTAATGCTTCCGGTTCAGCACCAAAATAAATTGTATCATTTACCCGTTCAAACGTAGTGTTACACTGAGTGAACCCTTCCTTCGGGAAAAGGACTAGACTGCTGATAAATAACAATCCTACAACTCTCATAGCATCCTTTTTGAAACTGGAAACTTTGTTCTGTTTGCAAAGAGCTATCACTGTCTATTAGTCATACCAGACCGATATAATAATTTCTCTCTGATGAGTATTGTCTGATGATGCGTTAGCCGCGGGGTCAACTACTTGCGACTGACATACATGATGCACATTAATACTTGACTGCTCGTTGAGCCAACGATTGATGTTGTCCTCAATGGCCCGGTCATCTCCCTTTGCTCGAAAAATTTTGACTTGCATGGCTTAATATCTTGTTGATCTGTGTTTTCTGAAGAAAACAATCTTCGCTACAGAGAAGGGCTATATCCTGTAGGAAGGTTAGAAAAGCGTAATTACGAGCTGTACCTCCATGAGGTCATTCTGTTTCGTTCTTCGCACCACGCGGCGAATAACATTTCCAAAAAGCCGATCAATTGCGAATTCGTTAGCTGATCTAGCATTTCAGTTTTGTAAGTAGATTTGACGTCCGTAGGGCCATTTTTGTACCTTTAATACTACAGAGAACGCCTCTCAGGGAGATTGAGATATCTCACAAACTCAATAATTAATAACCAAACCTGAGAGGTGCCAATGGATGCAATAATCCAGCTGCTCCTTCAGATTTTACTTCCTGTATTCCTTGTGTTACTGGAAGCATATCTGAAACGAGATTGCAGCAAGCAATGTGCAGAATAACATATACGTCGAGTGCATCCCGCTCGGCGTTCTGCCTTTATTCCATCTTCGCTTTCCGCAACCGACACTGTAACTAACCCCAAATAATATTCAGTAAGTCTTACGCTATAGAAAGTGTCCTAATTGCACTGAATCCAGTAATTGCCGACGTTTCATGCACAGGGAAATCATCCTTTAAATTATCTTGCCTGGTGATAATTAGGAGAAGCTTGATTCTAAATACTTTCTTGTTTTGACTCTTCCTGTGGAGCCTCAACAGTTTCTAGTGCTGTCTTTAGTATAGTAACCACAATCTCATTTTTACTTCTCTTCGTCTGTCGTTTCACATACTCGATTTTCTCGTTGAGCGTCATAGGTAGACGCAATAAAAGCTTGGCAGTATCTTCTTTTTTACTTGGAATAAATCGACTCATCTTCTTCATCATGATCCATTGCTTAGGCTAATAGGGAGAGGTGAATGAAGGGCTTTCTATCAATCTTGATATCAGTAATAAGTATCTTATTACTTAGATTTGCGACATCAAGAATACTAGCATACATCTATTGTCACAATTAGATCCACAAAGGAATCAGGGGATGTTGTCTCTTGTGTAAGAAGAAAGAATGGGAACTAATCGTGATATCATAAATGTAACCATTATTGCTAGCAAAACATATCTAATATTAGATAGCATTTCACAGCACGTATCATTGCGTGCAACATTCAAATCAGAGTAGAATGCTCAAATTCCTTAGTAGAGCATCAAATCATTTTCTCTAAGGGATGGATCTACAATTCCTATGTAATATCCCAAGCATCTCTAACCTTTGTTTCACCATCTAAGGTAGAAAAAATGGATAAACAGCCCCTTATTTACCGCTTCTTTCATAAAACTGAAGAGGTAAACCCTTCTAAACCAACTAAAATACGTAACACCACTTCTTCAACGGAAAGTAGTAAAGAAGATGTTCTTCCAGTCTATGCCAAATACGAAGAACAGCTCTTGAAGAAGCTTGAAGAACTTGGATTCGATCCCGAAAAATGTAGAACTGAATTTCGTCGATACTATACGACTAATAAGTTTCACGATTTCAGTTCCAAACCAAATGACTCTCACTTTGATTGGACAGAGTCAATAGAGCACGATGAAGAAATAGAACACAACGAAGAAGTAGACTTCTCTACAGAGAAATTTGAGAAGACTACAGTCAAAATCAAAAACCGCAAGTCAGTTTTCAATGATTTTACCAGGCTTGTGTCTCGGCATTCAGTACTCATCTCAATAGGAGGAATCCTTGTATACGGGGCCTCTATTTTGCTAGAGCATCACTTGCCTTACATTTAGTCGTAATAGTATAACTGTTTAACCAAAAAGAGCCCTCTCTACGAGGGCTTTTTTTTGGTCTGCACATATTCCGTCAATAACAAACCCCTCCCCTATCTCATCCATATCGGTTTCGCCTAACGCGCGCCGGTCAGAAGTCGATTTTCGAAAGTGCTCAATTTAGCAACAGTTCTTTTATTGATCTCTAATCCGTGAAGGTAACTTTGCAGTCCGCGACAGCTACTGTGATGGAGTCAACCGTTGCAGGTACAGCAAACCATGGGCTAATTCCGGTCATCCACCTCAGCTGAATAGAGTCCGGCCTTGGCCAGAGAAGAACAAACCCAAGGCTGTCAGTTAACCCCCCGTATGGCTTGCTCTGCCTCGTCCCGTTTCTAGGATAGCCTATCACCAATACGCCATGAAAGTCACTACTGTCAACAACAGCATGCACGATCAAACTGTCAGTGATCGTGGAAATACTCTCTCCCACCTCTGCAGATGAAGTATAGGTTAGCTCTGCAGAATCAAATGCTGAGGGACAATCTGGCAGATGGCTTTTTACAACACCTCTATTAGTTTTGCACGCCGTGAAAGCGAGCACTGGCAACAGTAAATATAATAGAAGAGGATTGAACGGCATAGTTAATATTTTGCCATTATCTTGATTTCGCCCATCGCACGAATAGAAGTAGTTCGTCTTTCGCTATCAGTCGGAACCATTACAAAATAATATCGATTAGTCGTCTCATCTAGCCAAACTACCTTGTGAAGGAAGATGAGCATTTGCACCGACATATATAAGGCTGTCGAGAAACTTTATTCAACATTCAAGCCTCCTAAAATATATCCAAGACTCGTAGAGCTTTCTCCATATTATCCCCTTAATCTAGAGGGTCCTAATCCGTATTTTACGCAAGAAGAGCTTGATCCATTTAGAACTACTCCCATTAAAGAATTAAGTACACGTGATCTATCTCGATATGCTTTTAAGGCAATGACAACATGAGGCAGTCAAAAAGATTTTAAATTGCTTTTACCCCGCCTCTTCGAATTACTCGCCTTTGATCCTGAAGCTGATGTAGATTTATATCCAGAAGTTCTTCTTAGCAAACTTGGTTATGGTAACTGGCAGGAATGGCCGGATTATGAACAGGAAGCAGTTATTTGTTTTTTAGAAGCGCTATGGGACTTTACACTTTCAGCGTATCCATTCCATCTTGATGTAAATGCGTTATTATGCGGAATAGCGCGATCAGTAAACGATACAACATCTTTTCTAACTAAATGGATTGCAACGGATTCCTTATCAGCTGCCAGACATCTCTCTTGGTTCATTGATGATGCTTATTTCAGTTTAAGCAAAAAGAATACACTAAACGGGTATTACGACTCTGTGAGCCAGCAAGAAGCTATACGGCACTGGTTATTGTCAGACGAAGTTGGAAAGTACTTGGAAAATGCATTTTTCAGATTCTCAGAATCCGAGGGGGCAGAACAAATATCTAACGCATTACAGCAACACTCATGGTTAACTAAAAAATAATCAGAGTCTGCATCTCTCTGAAGGCTTTGCGGGATAAGACGAGCTGCGCACAGTGGCCCAATTAGCGAAAAACAACAAAGAAATATAAGCAATTCAGACATCTATGCATATCAAACCCCTCATTTCTTCGTCCTCAAAATCGAATCACGAAATTAAACGGGCATATTTCTTCCCAAAATGAATATCATTTCTTTTAAATAAACGGGTCCTTATTCATCGCTTTTCAAAAGCCTTTTTCACCAGCATCCGAGATGGCTCATAATAAATCTGTGTGGTTTGAGGACTCTCATGACGAAGAAATTTTTGCAGAAGATGCTCCGGCATGCCTCCCCAGCTACCAAGAGCAGGTATACTCACTTCCAGGTACTTTTTAGACTGGTAGATTTAGCCCTGGAGCCGTTGCAACGCCTTTTCAAAATCCGCTTCTGCCGTGCATAATACCATGCGAACGTAGTCATCTCCTTCAGATCCACAGACTGAACCAGGAACCACCGCTACCTTCTTTTCTTCCATCCAATACTGCGCAATTATATCGCCAGCCGGCACACCATTCTTCTTGTAGCTAGCTGGCAATTGCTCATAGATACCGCTCACATTTGGAAAAGCGAACATCGCTCCATTTGGCTTCCTTGGCCAGGAAATACCGGGTATTTCACTCAGTGCCGCGAGTGTGTTTACGGTCCGTTTCCTCAGCATCTCAGCCAAATCGACCAACCATTCATCCCGGCCGGGGTGCTCGAGGAGTCGGGTTGCAACCGACTCATATTGGATGTTTACACCAAGGTACAGGTAGTCATGTACCTTTTGTGCCATATTGATCACTGATTCATCGGCAATCATCCACCCTATTCGTAACCCCGGTACACCAAACTTCTTTGAGAAACTATTCACCAAAATGGATCGAGGTGCTAGAGATGGGGTAGCCCTTGCAGGCTTGTGTACCCGTCCAAAATCCAATGCATCGTACACTTCATCATGGATAACCCAGGGGCCCTTATGCCCTCCTGTTTGCCCAAGCTGATCCCACTCTTCCGCATCAAGAACGTATCCCGTAGGGTTCTCTGGGGAATTCACAATGAGCGCTCCAGAAGCTTCAAGTGCGGTTCTCGATTCAGCATTTTTGAGCATCTCACTGTATTCCTGGTCAGAGGGCCTCCTGGCCAGAAGAACAGGTTGACGGCCAAGTACTGCTACAGTCCGTTGATATAGCATATAGGAGGGATTGGTAACTGAGACTGCATCCCCGGGAGAGGTGACGCTTAGAATGGCTAGCGTGATTGCCTCTACCCCACCGTGTGTAACGATGATTTCTTTTTCGGGGTCAATCGCTAACCCGTATCGCTCATTGTACCAGTTAGATATTGCCTTCCGTAAGGCAAGTGATCCTTGTGAGATTTCATAGCGTTTCACAGAATCCAGAAATGCCTCTTTATTCAGGTCGCGTTTTTCGATACCGTCAATCAAGTACTGTGGCGGACCAAAATCAGGCTCTCCAAAACTCAGGTTAGCGATATTGGGATCTGCTTTTGCCCGCGTTGCAATTGCTTTTGATGCATATTCGTCGAGAGTGAGCAATGCGGGATTTACAGCATGTCTATTCATTGTCATACCTGATTTTTTACGGGTTATCAAACGCAATCACGAGCAGACCTGGCTACTTACCAAATGCCTCATTAATCCGTCTTATTGCTTCATCTAGTTGAGTTACCGACGCAGCGAATGAAATTCGAATAAATCCTTCTCCCATCGCACCAAATGCATTTCCAGGAACAGTGGCTACTTTACACCTATCCAGAAGCGCCTCTACTACCCCCATACTGACGGACCCATCGGTCCCTGGGCGTAATCGCTGTTGTTGGTAAAACGTACCCACCTTAACAAAAGCATAAAACCCGGCCTTAGGAGGACCAAGGGGGCACTCAAAACCAGGTATTCTAGAAATGGCCTGCGTAAAATAATGGCTTCGCTCTTGAAGCCTTTTCGTATTCGCTTCGATATAAGCGCCAATTTCTTGAGAAGCAAGCACGTCTGCAGCGGCTAACTGCGGGACGGTGGCTGCAGCAAGGCACATGTACGAATGGGCCTTCGCGGCTGCAGCAACAACATCATGTGAAGCAATCATCCACCCGAGCCTCCAACCTGTCATCCCAAAGGTTTTAGAGAAGCTATTGACTGCAATACCATGTGAAGCACCTGAAATCAGTGCAGGTATAGAGGCATGGCTCCCTTCGTATATACAGTGATCAAATACCTCATCGTGTACTACACAAATCCCTGACTCTTTTGCCAGTCGAGCGAGTTCTTCGAGTGCATATGGACTATACACCACACCTGTTGGATTGGCTGGAGAGTTGATAACAAGGAGTCGCGACCTGGAAGATAGGGCCGCCTCAACATCTTTCACCTTCATGGTAAAGCCGTCAGCAATGTCCGTCTTAATCCGGACGGCATGCCGGCCCAGGACCCTTGTAATCGGCTCGTAAAGCATATAACAAGGATCAGGTAACAGCACCTCATCACCAGCATTAGTCAATGTAAAAATGCTGAGCCAGATGGCCTCAGCAGCCCCGTTTGTGACTAAAATATTGTTATCTGGATCCAACCGGAGTCCATAACGGCGTTCATATAGATCAGCGATCGATGTTCGAAGAGCCGGAAGCCCACGGGTCGCAGCGTAGCGATGTACATATTGATTTACCGGCGCCCTGGCAAGCTGAAGAATCTCCTGCAGACGATCTACCAATAAAGCAGGTGGAGCAAAATCAGGTTCGCCTACGGTGAGATTTATGACAGAAGGATCGCCGGCGAAGCGATCGGTCAGCGCCTTAGATGGGTGGCGAGGAATGGACTCGAGAAACTCGTTCATGCTACAACAGAGGCCTCCTTCAACAAACAACGGGATGCTGCCAATATAATAGCGGAGAATAAACTGTAAATAGCTACTTCCAGTCCCTATTTATACGCCCAAAAGAGTACTCACCTCTTCATTCGGTTCTGCAATTGCATTCGATTGTATCATCTCGACAATCTTACTGAGGCTGGGAGAGTACCCTTCCTCGGTCAAAACGAGCAGAGTCGGCACATCCAAATCGGGAGCAATGTACTGTGCAGGAGGCTCTGCCCTTCCTGTTTCTCTGTATCGGGTTACACGCTCATCGCCATGGAAAAATTCACGCCGAGGATCTGCCAAACCACGTTGCAGATGCCTGTCAGCTGCTCGTTCTGCATCAATGGAGCAAATCAACATAACAAGGCTACTAAGCTCCATGAGCATCGGAAGCTTTGCTTCCCAAATCGGATGCTGAAACGCAGCTTCAATCACAACTGACACATTGTTCTTCAAATACAGACACACAATATCAAAGAAGTGGTTCGTGACAACTCGATTTGCATCTTCTGGAAGTTTATTATGGGCTAAACCAAAGGTATTTACATACCCTTCTTTGATTTCATCTCGACAAACTACAGGCATCCACAACAGACTCCCCATTTGCTTCGCTAAGGTTGTCTTTCCTGATCCAGGACGCCCTGTTACGATGAGACATTTTGGTGTTGTGTCCATATATCAACAGAGACGGCTCAGTCATCGTTCGTGCGGTTGCATAAATATCCCTGAGGAGCTCAGCATAGTTAGTGCACCTGTATGAATGCTTCTGATCGGCTCAGTCATGGTTCATACACCAGTACGAATGCCTCTGAGGGGCTCAGTCCTTGTTGGTACAACTGTATGGATGCCTCTGAGCAGCTCAGATATCTTTGGTACAGCTGTACGAATGCCTCTGAGGGGCTCAGTCCTTGTTGGTACAGCTGTACGAATGCTTCTGAGCAGTTCAGATGTCGTTGGTACAACTGCACCAATGCCTCTGAGCAGCTCAGTCACTTTTAAGAGTACTCTTTCTACTTAATTGCAGCACTCATCTCAAGCATTCGCTCTATGGGCACCAGTGCCTTTTTCCTCAGATCCTCGTCCATGGTGATCTGTGGCTGCTCATGCTTCAAGCAGAGATATAGCTTTTCGATCGTATTGAGCCGCATATGGGGGCACTCATTACAGGCACAGCCATTATCTGGGGGCGCTGCGATGAAGGTCTTGTTTGGATTCTGCTTCTCCATTTGATGCAGTATCCCGCCCTCGGTAGCAACGATGAATGTCTCGGTTGGACTTTCCGTTGCGTGACGGAGAATACCCGTGGTAGACCCGATAAAGTCTGCGTGACGAAGTACAGCTTCTTCACATTCAGGGTGCGCCAGAACTTCTGCTTCGGGATGGCGCATCTTGAGTTGCACTAACTTCTGTTCGCTAAACACCTCGTGCACGATACAGACTCCCTCCCACAGCAGCATGTCTCGGCCCGTTTGCTTTATCAAATACCGCCCGAGGTTCTGATCCGGGGCAAAGATAATCGGTTTGTCTTCTGGAATCTGCCGAATGATATGCTCTGCGTTCGACGAGGTACAGATAATATCACTTAATGCTTTAACTGCGGCAGAGCAATTGATATAAGAAACAACGGTATGATCGGGATGACTCTCAACAAATGCCTTAAACTGATCGGGTGGGCACGAATCGGCGAGCGAGCACCCTGCGTTTAAATCAGGCAGGATTACCTTTTTGTCGGGGTTTACAATGATGGCTGTTTCGGCCATAAAATGCACGCCGGCAAAAACGATGATATCAGCATCCGTTTCAGCAGCTTTTCTCGACAGGCCCAGTGAATCTCCAATATAGTCGGCAATGTCTTGGATATCGGCTTCTTGATAGTAGTGGGCGAGAATGATTGCATTCTTCTCCTTTTTAAGCCGTTCTATTTCATCATAGAGATCGAGTGTTGGATCAATGTCCTCATTCACGTATCCTACTTGCGTATCCAGTACAGGCAATTCGGTCATATGAACTCTCTATTTTTAAACTATGGGCAGGCCCATAGGTGTTTGTGGTTTGGCGTTTAGTGTTTGGGGGTTGGGGTTTGTTCTAGTTCTTTAACGTCTTTATTTTCGATGACTAAAACGCGGTCGGCAAGGTCAGCAAGAGCCGGGTTGTGGGTTACGATAATGAAGGTCTGCTGCATGGTATCTTTTAATCGGATGATCTCTTGGTGCAGCGCTTCGGCGGTTTTTGTATCGAGGTTTCCAGTGGGTTCGTCGGCCAGGACAAGGCTTGGTTCATTCATGAGTGCCCTTGCAACGGCAACGCGTTGTTTCTCTCCCCCAGATAGCTGCCCAGGCCGGTGGCTTAAACGGCCTTCCAGCCCCAACAGGGTTAACAGCTCCAGAGCACGGCCTCGCACATCCGACAAGCTTTTTTGCTGAATAAGAGCCGGCATCGACACGTTCTCAACAGCAGAAAACTCAGGCAATAAATGATGGAACTGAAATACAAATCCCAGAGATTGATTTCTGAAGTGAGCAAGCTGGTTATCGGATTGCTCAAATACATCTTTCCCTTCAAAAAATACTTTTCCGCTTGTCGGCCGGTCTAGGGTCCCCAACAGATGCAACAACGTGCTCTTCCCTGCTCCACTTTCACCAACAACAGCAACGATTTCCCCCCGGTTGATGGTAAACGAAACATCATGCAATACTTCAAGCTCCCCCCCATCTTCGGTTGGATACGTTTTACCTAAACCAACAACTTCTAGTAATTTTTTCATTGAAAAAATTCGGTTTATTGCTCCGCAATCAGTTAGATGGGCATACCCATCTGCGTTTCGGGTTTCGTGTTTCGGGTTGGTTTAGGGTTAATTAACTAGAAACAAACCCGGAACTCGAAACCCGACACACGGAACCGATCAAAAGAACCCATTCTTTTGATCGATTAAAGCCGTTCAATATTGTATTTGCCCATCTTGTTGTACAGGTGGGATCGCTGGATGCCGATGGCCTCAGCGGTTTTACTGATATTCCAGTCGTGTTGCTCCAACTTGTGTTCGATAAACAGCTTTTCTGCCTGGTCGCGGAAGTCGCTGAATAGTTCGAATTGATCCAACAGGCTAGTCATTGAATTACCCTGGCTGCCATTCGGCTGGACGTATCGATCTACATCTCGTACTTCAATCTGGTCCCCTTCACTGAGGATGATAAGCCGTTCGACAACGTTACGAAGTTCTCTAACATTCCCTCTCCATTCGAACTGCGCCATGCGTTCGAGTGCAGCGCCGGAGAAGCTTTTTGTGGTTAAGCCATTCCTGCGAGATAACTGTTCACAAAAGTTCGAAGCAATGAGAGAGATGTCCTCTCTTCGGTCGCGAAGCGGTGGAAGATGGATCAGGATAACGCTGAGCCGATGGTAAAGGTCTTCACGAAACTCGTTTTCTTCTATCTGCTGCAACAGCATTTTATTCGTCGCAGCTACGACCCGCACATCAACCGGAATACTACGGTCTCCCCCAACGCGGCTGATTCTGTTTTCTTGCAACGCCCTGAGCACCTTAGCTTGAGCGGAGAGGCTCATATCTCCAATCTCATCAAGAAACAGTGTACCTCCGTTTGCCTGCTCGAATTTACCTATCCGTTGTTTGGTTGCACCTGTAAACGATCCTTTTTCGTGGCCGAACAATTCGCTTTCGATCAATTCACCAGGAATCGCAGCACAGTTGACTTCTACCATCGGGCCGTCCTTGCGGGCAGATTGGTGATGGATCCACTTTGCAACCAGTTCTTTCCCCGTCCCGGGTTCACCTGTGATCAAGACGCGCGCTTCAGTGGGTGCTACGCGCTTGATGGTGTCTTTGATACGCTGGATGGCGCTGCTCTCGCCAATGATCGGGATCAGCTTCTTTTCGTGCTGCTCAACGATGGTTTGGCGCATTCTGCGATTCTCTTCCTGGAGATTCGCGTGGTCGAGCGCATTCCGGAGAGTGAGAAGCAGCCTGTTGAGATCGGGTGGTTTTTCGATAAAATCAAACGCACCCAGCTTAGAGGCTTCCATAGCCGTATCAATCGTGCCGTGACCAGATATCATCAGCACGGGCAGTTCCGGCTGCTCTTTCACGAGCACCTGAAGTACCTCAAGGCCGTCTTTTTTGGGCATTTTAACATCCAGGAGAGCCAGATCAAACTGATTCTCTCTTGCTGTTTTTAATGCATCCTCTCCATCAACGGCCTCAGTGACATCATAATTTTCGTATTCAAGGATTTCTCGTAGTGTACGGCGAATACTCGCTTCATCATCCACAACTAAGATACGACCTGCTGCCATAAGTATATATAAAGACTATTAAGTGGAGCCCGGTGAACGCATCATCTATGAACCGTACACTACAGTACAGCCATTATTTATTCGCGTGGACGTTCACACGAGCAAGAAATAAATCAACATCTTGTGCTTGCTCAGAATCAGGGAAGTCTTGTCGAAGCGTCTCGTACATTTCGATTGCTTCGTTAAAATTTCCAGCCCGCTCATAATTGAGGCCTGCGCTTACCAGATATCTTGCAGAAGTAAAGTCGCTCTCAAATATCCGTGCAGCATCTTTGTACCGATCTGCTGCCTCTTCGTATTCACCTTGATCTTCATAAATTGCTGCTTCAGCGGCATATGCGCCTGCACCGAGTGCATCAGCATTGTGATTAAATCGATCGAACATACTGAGCGCGTCTTCACGTTCTCCCAGGTTTAGATAGGAATCTGCAGCATAATAGACAGCAAGATTGCCAGCGGTTGTCCCGCCAAACTTATCTATTACCTCCAAGAGGCCCGTCGTACTTGCATTCCCATCCAAAGCTTCTCTCCAGTTATCTGCTTCATAAAGACGAACAGCACGAGAAAGTACTTCTTGTGCCTGATTCTCCTGTTGATCCTTGAAAAAGCCATACCCAAATCCCATGATCACAATCAACACAATCCCTCCGAGGATACCGAAGACGATATTCCTATTCTCATCAAAATACTCCATAAAACGGCTATAAAGCGTCACAACCTTATCTTCACGTAGCTCTTGCCGCCGCGTCATGCGTTTTGGTGCTTTGTACGTAGACATGTTAACTCAACAAATATTATTTAGTGTACTGAAAAAAAGTGTCCACTGATCAAGACACTCTCGATCCCTTATGGATACATTATCGGGTGTTTTGAGGTCTTTCTAACTGCGGACCGTGCGGGTACAGATTCCCTCTAACGCACATGATGCCGAAGATATCCCATTTTCTGTGATAGTCTTGTTAAAATGCACTCTAGATCAGTTTTTCATAAAAATAGAGGCTAAAACTGGTTAAATGACGCGAACTCTTTTATCTTTCGCGCTTTCTATGCACTCTTTTCGCAACACTCAGTTACAATCGAATAAAAAATGGCAATCAAGCTTGGTATTAACGGTTTTGGACGAATTGGCCGCCTCGTAATGCGCTCCATCCTCGCACGCGGAGCAGGGACGTTTGATGTTGTCGGAATTAACGACTTGACAAACGCCTCAACACTTGGTCATTTGTTCAAATATGACTCAGTTCACGGTCGTTACAATGGCAGCGTCTCTGTAGATGGGGACACGCTAAACATCGACGGCGACAAGATTAAGATCTTCAGTGAAAGAGATCCTGAGAATTTGCCATGGGGTGACCTTGGTTGTGACATTGTCATTGAGTCGACAGGTGTGTTTCGCACAAAAGAAGCTGCGTCAAAACATATAAAAGCCGGTGCTAAGAAAGTGATTATTTCTGCACCTGCTAAAGGAGATGTGGACGCTACGGTTGTGCTCGGAGTAAATGACTCTATCCTGACGGGTAGTGAAGAAGTTCTTTCAAACGCGAGCTGTACTACAAACTGCCTTGCTCCCATGGTAAAGGTATTGGACGACAATTTTGGCGTCGTTCGAGGCTATATGACCACTGTGCATGGATACACTGCAGACCAGCGTATTCAGGACGCTCCTCATAGCGATTTACGCCGTGCACGCGCTGCAGCAATGAATATTGTGCCTACTACAACAGGAGCTGCAAAGGCTGTTGGGCTGGTCCTCCCTCATCTTTCCGGAAAACTCGATGGGTTTGCCCTTCGCGTTCCCGTACCCGATGGCTCGATCACTGATTTAACTGCAGAATTGAGCAAAGATGCTTCAGTAGATGACATCAAAGCGGCATTCAAGAACGCAGCGGGCGGTGAGCTAAAAGGCGTTCTGGAATACACAGATGAATTGCTGGTATCGAGCGACATTATTGGCAACCCTCACTCTTGCATCTTTGATGCGCCTTCGACAATGTCTCAAGGTAACCTTGTCAAAATCGTTGGATTTTATGACAACGAGTGGGGCTATTCAAATAGAGCCGTTGATCTTGCGATCAAGATTATGTCCTTCTAAATCGGCTTGAAAGATACACTACCTATAGTATCTATCTATTCGCTTTTGATAAAGACGACATAAATACTGAACACATAAGCGCGGAGTTATACTACTCCGCGCTTATTGTTTTTTATTCGTAAGCATCTTCTTTTTCAGCAAAAAAGTTGGTACTCTTATAGCCTGTTTGCTCCAGGCCGATCCATTCATAAACAGCTAAGTCTATTTATTTGGCAGGCCACCTTTAACCCTCCAAACACCAGGCTTACATTCTAATTGCCTACTACCTATGAATTATTATAAACCGTCAGATCTTGAAGTAGAAAATAAAAAGGTACTCATCCGAGTAGATTTTAACGTACCTATCAAGGAAGATGAAAATGGCAACAGAATCGTCACTGATGACACCCGCATTAGAGCTGCGATACCAACAATTAAATCCGTTCTCGAGCGGAATGGCAAAGCTATTTTAATAAGCCATCTCGGCCGGCCCAAAGGAGTGCCAAACCAGGCATTCAGCCTCTCCCCTGTGGCACTCAAACTCGAAGAGCTTCTCGGAAAACGCGTTCGGTTTGCATCACACCTCACCAGCAATGCAGTTAAAGAAGTCATTGACCGAATGCCAGGTGGTAGCGTCATCTTGTTGGAAAACACGCGGTTTCATCCTGGTGAAAAGCAAAATGACGATGAACTGGCTCAGGAGCTAGCTGCTCTTGCTGATCTGTATATTAATGATGCATTTGGGTCCGCACACCGCGCACATGCGTCTACCGAAGGAGTGGCACGCCACGTATCTGTAGCTGCGATGGGCCTTCTCCTTCAACGGGAGATTGAGTACCTCTCAAAACTTCTTAATGGTGCAGAGTCTCCCTATGTCGGGATTTTAGGTGGCGCAAAAGTATCAGACAAAATCGGCGTCATCGAATCCCTGTTAGATCGCGTTGATCATCTCCTCATTGGCGGCGCAATGAGCTATACCTTTCTCAAATCGCTAGGGCATAATATTGGAGACTCTATGTTCGAGGAAGATAAATTGGAGGTCGCAAGGCATTTATACGAACATGCAGAAGGACGCATTCATCTTCCAATAGACCATATCGTTGCAGACGCATTCAGCAATGATGCTGAATTCAGCACAGTTGAGGGGGATATTTCTGAAGGCATGGCGCTTGATATAGGCCCGGCAACTGTTCAGGCCTATCGCAAAATCCTTCTAGATGCCAAAACAATCGTATGGAATGGGCCTATGGGAGTGTTTGAGATGTCCAATTATGCAAAAGGCACCTTCTCAATTGCAGAAACCCTTGCTGAGGTCACTGCAACGGGGGCCCTTACCATTGTTGGTGGAGGCGACTCCGTTGCTGCCATTAAACAAATGCGATTCGAGGACAGGGTGAGCCACGTTTCTACAGGCGGTGGTGCAATGCTCGAGTTTTTAGAAGGCAAAACTCTCCCTGGTATAGCTGCCCTATCAGAGAAGGAATAGAGCAATACGGACCGTCCTGGACCCACCATGTAACGTCCTGTAGCAGGCAAAGCACTCATTTCATGAGTCTCCCAGGATTCTTACAATGGGGAGTACCCGTGCTGTTGTTAACTTTTTCGTATTCGATTCGTGCTTGTATCGATTGTCATTCCAGCGCTTAATGAAGCTCGATGTATTTCAGACACCCTGATTGCCCTTCAGGAGCAAACTGGCCCATTTGAAATAATCGTAGTTGATGGTGGTTCTGAAGATGACACCCCGCTTATCTCTTCTAAATACGCTACGGTTATTACGTCGGAACGTGGCCGAGCCAATCAGATGAACGCTGGAGCAGAAGCTGCTAAGGGCGAAATACTTCTTTTTCTTCATGCGGATACTCGAATCCCTGAAAATGCCCTCGAACGTATTCGGGAATCGGTTTCTCAACGAAACTATGAAGCCGGAATCTTTAGGCTTCGTTTTGATCGTGAGACCTGCCTCCTCCGATTATATAGTTTTTGCACTCGATACAAACAGCCCCGATTCTGTTTTGGTGATCGCGCGATGTTTGTAAAAAAAGACGTATTTAAACGTGTAAATGGCTTTTCATCCATTCCCATCTTTGAAGACCTGGATTTGTCAATTCGGCTACACCGCAGGGGCCGGTTCTTATTCAGACCGGAATACGTTACAACTGCTGCACGCCGTTTTGAAGAAAAAGGGCCGCTAAGGCAACAACTATTGAATACCTTCCTATGGCTTCGTTATACTTTTGGTACTTCGCCTACTAAACTCGCGAAGTACTATAAATACAAGCCACCCTGTGAAGAGCCTGAATCTGCTAACACGTTAAGCAGTGGCACCTGAACTCGCCTAGCATGAGTCAAGATCTGATAAAGTTACCCTTCAAACACTCTGAAGGTCTTGAAATTGGAATAGAAATATTAAGCCTCAAAGACCTTTACATCCGGCAAAAGTCGCTTGATCATCAAATTACAGATCCCCATCGCATTGGATTTTACATGCTGCTCTATATTACTTCAGGAGAAGCCCATCACACTGTAGATTTTCAGTCCTTCCCTATTGCCCCTCAAACCCTCGCGATTGTCAGCAAGCACCAGATCAACCAATTTAGGGACCAACCGGCCTTAGAAGGTTACTTAATCTTGATAACAGAAGAGTTTTTACAGCGTGCTCTTTTTGACCTGGAAGGTACCGTCACCAGTTTACTCTTTGAGCCCATTACCACCCAAGCTCTTTTCTTACAAGGAGCAGAATCTGTCTATCCTCATATCAAACGGTTAGATGAAGAGTATCACAGTGGAAATAACGATGCGCAACACGCCCCCATCCTAACCCGTGAGTTAGGCATATTGCTCCTAAAAGCAGAACGGTTGCGGAGCGAACAGTTACCACAATCCGTACAGAATGCAGAGACCTCTGTACGTCTCATTGCCTTTCGAGATTTATTGGAACGGTATTTCAAAAAGCATTGGACGGCCCAGATGTATGCGGACACATTGGGATTCTCTAAAAGAACCCTGGGTTCGATAACCAGAAAGCACCTCAACCGCACCCCCAAAGAAGTTATTGATCAACGGCTACTGCTTGAAATCAAAAGACTATTGGCTCACACCGATCAATCCATTAAGGAAATTGCATTTGAATTGGGCTTTGAAGATCCCTCGAATGTAAACAAGTTCTTTAAGCGCCTGTCCGGTTCTACTCCTTCCTCATTCAGGCAGAACTTAAAAATAGCAACCTAGCCTGTCAACTTTCCCCTTTCTACTGTCTTTCTCCCATTATGATCTTTCTCTTCGCTCCGTTCATGGCGAAGTTAATAGTGTAATAGTTAATGCATTATTGCGCCAATTATTGGCAAACCCATGAAATCAATCTTTTTAATGATACTCGCCAGCATCATTACGCTTGGATGCCAGAGTACGACAAACACACCCATTCATACCATGACGAATAAAGAAAAAGCAGTCGCAGTGTTAGAAAGCCTTGAAACTGGAAATCCTCAACCAGTGAGTTATATCAACGCTACGAGTTATACGCAACATAATCTTGCCGTTGAAGACGGACTTGAAGGATTTGGAAAAGTATTACAGAACAAGCCCCCTCAAGGATTTAAAGCCAATGTGGTCCGTGCCTTTGAGGACGGTGACTACGTGTTCACGCACACTGAGTATGACTTCTTTGGCCCAAAGGTTGGATTTGACATTTTTCGTTTCGAAGATGGCTTAATCGTTGAACACTGGGATAACCTTCAGGAGAAAGTAGAAAACACGGCATCAGGCAGAAGCCAAACCGACGGACCAACTGAAGCAACTGACTTAGGTAAAACAGAGTCTAATAAAGCACTGGTTCAGAATCTCATCAATGACGTCATGATGGGCGCCAACCCATCAAAAATCACCGACTATATTTCTACAGAGACCTACAACCAACACAATCCGGCAGTCAGTGATGGGTTAGCGGCTCTAGGTACAGCCCTTGAGGAAATGGCAAAAGCCGGTACACCGATGGTGTATGAGAAGACGCATCTGATTGTAGGCGAAGGCAACTTTGTGCTCTCTGTATCAGAAGGTCAGTTTCTTGGTAATCACGTTTCCTTCTATGATTTATTCCGTATCGAGGATGGGAAGGTAGTTGAGCACTGGGATACCGTTGAGACAATCCCAGAACGGAGTGAGTGGAAGAATGATAATGGGAAGTTTGGGTTTTGAAATGACGGGCAGCCAAATAGGCCCAAGGGTCTATTTGGCTGGTTTCTGGTTAAAAAATCAGAGCTCAGGTTCAAATACAACTAGAAACCAGAAACCAGAAACAGTTAATAACCTTGTGTTATTACTAATTTATACTTCTGTGATATCCTGAGCGTGGAATTGGCGTATTCTAATAGCGAAAAGGCTTCTAATGGAACGCGTAGTATACCGGGCAGTACAGGAAGCATGTATACTGCCCCAGTTACACTTTATTCAGAATACGTATAATGGCTAATATTATCCTGCCCCCTAAATGGCAGATCAAAGAAAACCAGGCTACTCCTAAATCTATCTATGTAAACCGTCGAACGTTTGCTAAGCAATTAGGCCTGGGTACCATTGCTCTATTAACCCCAACTGTAGCCACAGCCTGTACCTATAATCGATCAGGACAGATGGAAGCAATGGAAGGCGCGCCTCAAGGGCCTCTGGATACGATTCCTGATAATGCTCCCCGTGTTGGCTATCCGGCAGAACGAAATGCGGCGTTTACTGTTGCCGAACGCGATATCACTGATCGCATCAAAGCCTCCTCGTATACGAACTATTACGAGTTCAAGCATACGGGCGATCTAAAAAACACATGGCCGCTCACTGGGAAGTATAATCCCTTCCCTATGACTCTTGAAGTGAAGGGATTAGTAGAAAAACCCTTTACGATAGACATCGGTGAGTTGATCAGCACAATCGGATTAGAGGAACGCCTGTATCGTTTCAGATGTGTAGAAGCCTGGGCGATGACGGTCCCCTGGACTGGATTTCCACTCAAAAAACTGATTGAGCGTTGCAAGCCCTTGTCATCAGCGACGCACGTCCGATTTGTAAGTGCAAGCAAACCCAAAGAGATGCCTGGTATAGAAAACGGACCATGGTATCCTTGGCCCTACTTTGAAGGGCTGCGCATGGATGAAGCGACGAATGAATTAGCCTTTATGGCTACGGGTATGTACGGAGAGCCTCTGCCAAAGCAAAATGGATCTCCCATGCGACTGGTTCTCCCCTGGAAGTACGGCTACAAGGGAGCAAAAGCTATTGTAGAGATCGAATTCACCGACAAACAGCCGCCAACCTTCTGGAATGAGCTACAACCGAGTGAATATCCATTCTTGTCGAATGTAAATCCAAACGTTCCACACCCTCGATGGAGCCAGGCTTCTGAGCGGCTGATTGGTCAGAATGACAGAAAGGTGCCTACACAGTTATTTAATGGGTATACCGAATGGGTAGGTGATTTGTATCCTGAAGAGCCTACATCGTAATTTACGATAGTAGTAAACCGAATTAAGACAGCGACAAATTGGGAGATTCCTCTGCGGGGTCTCCTTTTTTGCGTAATAACCTGTTCCACAAGAAAACTCCAACAGCCGACATAATAAAGCCAACCAGACACATTGAGGACTGTAGAGCCGCCATTTTCCACTGTGTGGCTGCAATTTTGGAGATTACAATCTGTTGACTTGCCCCTACCAGTACGTGCACATCCAATTGATCTTGATGTTGCACATGAGGTATCAAGGTGTAAGGAAGAGCCATCTTTTCCTGAACCAGGTCGGTTCCATCTTCAAGTGGTACTTGAAGGCTCACGTACCCGAAGGGAATATCCACACGATCATTGACACGCATTTCGAGAACATTGGCTACCGTGTCTTTCCCGTTCTCCAGCGTATACTTGATATCTACTGCCACCTTGGCCTGGTTAAGACACAAAAATAGCAGGATAGCAGGCACTATCCACAATAAACGAGAGATGAGAGGGACCCACTGAGTTTTCAAGACTTTCCCCTGATTTCATTCTTTTGGAAGCACATAGCCTACGCAAGAAAGAGATAAGGTTTCCACGTTTCATCAACTCTTCCTACAAAATCCCGAATGAACATCACCTGGCTTGGGCGGAATGGTTTTCTTTTGAGAGGCATATCAGCCTCATCGGGCGTTCTATTCCCTTTTCGGTTATTGCAGGGTGTACATGCAGCGACCAGGTTCTCCCAGGTATCTTTACCTCCCCTAGATTTAGGGTATACATGATCTACGGTAAGGTCATCCTTCTTTCCACAATACTGACACCGGTACCCATCTCTTCGAAGCACGTTCTTCCGAGAAAGCATAATGCGTTTGTACGGGACACGTACATATCCTTTAAGCCGGACAATACTGGGCCATGGAAAACGGATGGATGGTGAGCGCATGAACTGATTAGGAAGAGACTCAACCAATTCAGCCTTTTGTAAATGAACCAGGACAACTGCTCTCTGCACGCTACAGATTGTTAATGCTCTATAATCCTGATTTAAAACGAGAACGTGTCCTCTCATACCACACCTCCGAATGGTAAACAAAAAGAGAGGGGGGCAACCAGGTGCAAGAAATTGAACCTATACAGATAAAGGCTTGGGATGTGTGTATGCGTTATGAACTTACGAACCTCCTTAGGTTTGTGGAATTGTAAAGTCCCAACAAGTTGCAAGCAATATAGGAAAGAAATGCTTGCGTAATTTTACTAAAAAATTATGCCTGGTTATGCACTTCTACCCGGGCTTGTTATTCAAAGTACTATGTTTTGCCGTTCAGGTTGCACCGTAAGGCAAAAAGAAGGAGCAGGCTCTATAAATCAGTTCCAGGAATAAAAGTATCCCAGAAAGGCGGCCGGGCCGGCTGGGAAATTACGTCCTGCCAAAGGAATCCGAGAGCCTAATTCAAGTACTCCCTTGCCCAATTTCACTCCCACAGAGGGTTGCACATGGAATAATTCTCTTTCCGATCTAGACAATACAATTCGGGTGCCCGTAAAACTAACCCAGGGTTCACCTATCTGAGTTTCCAGTGCTAATTTCCATACCCACTTATCATAATCAGCCCCCAGGGCTGCATAGGCAAAAAACTCATCGCCCGGTTTACGTTCAATTTCTTCGTTCTTTTCCCGCCAGCGATACCCTGCCCAGGCTACTGCATATAGAGGTGAGGGATAGAACGAGTGTCCTAATTCGACCAGTAACTCCCAATCTCTCTGCCCCTCAGTTAACGGTACTATCTCAGAATCAATGGGAAAATCCCCTATCGCAAATTTCACCCCTCCTCGAATAGCAATTGGAATAGGAGATGATATGCCAAACAGGGAAGGCCCAATCCGGATGTGTAACCGTGGATCTCCAAGACCAAAACTCTCTCGTTCTGCAGCGATGTCATTGAACGACAGCCGATGGACAGGTAGCTGCCCCCACACATCGACTCCATTGTATACCCCCACTACCCCTGTCAGAATTAAAGACGTGGTTATTGATCGGCCATCCTCATTGAACAGCGGTTCTACGTTTCTCTGTTCATCGAAACGGTTAGTGGTATCATGATGGTACAGACTCACCTGAACCCACCCTTTTCCCGGGGCCTCAATCCATTGCGCCTTTGCAGTACTATTTGGAGGGACTGTAAGAAGGAAAGCCAGAACAAACAAAAACTTGTAATAAACCCTTAAAGTGGAGCAAATACGCATTTAAATAATGGGTTTTTCCTTAATAAATGGGGCGTAAAGGCTATACTTTACTGTCGCCCCGGCCTCAAGCCGGGGTCCATAGAAACTTGAATCATGTTTATGGTTGCATGGATCCCTGATCAAGTCAGGGAAGACATACTTGGGACATCAAAAAAGAATTAGCCCTGCCCTATAGCATTGGTCCCATTAAAGAAGGCAATGTTACAAAGGTTTTTCTGTCCATTTGAAGAACAACCTTAACTTTTTTTGAGTATTACCCACTTATATTCAGGATTATGTATATCTTTATATAGCATTATGGCAACTTAACGTCCGGGTATCATAAACAGAACATCATCCCCTATCTAAAATAACGAGGTTGTCCCTTTAACCTTGCCCCAGCCTTAAATGACATCAGCCACTGTTTTCCCTGATACTACCATACTTATCCAGTACAAGCCACTCAACCTTGTTGATTGGAAAGCCTTACTTGGTGTAGATACGATTAAGCTCATCTTGGCTCCGTCTGTCATTCAAGAAATCAAGGACATTAAAAACCAGGACATTTCAAGCAACTTGGCCACACGGGCTGCGATAACCTTGCAAACGATAGAACGATTGCAAGCAGAATCTCAAGCAGAGGATGCTTTATTCAAGCTTTATTTTCCCGATGAGCCAGAGATAGATTTCAGAGCAGAAGGCCTTGACCCCAGTTCAGTTGCTGACCTCCTTGTAGCAACCATCGTAGATTATCAAAGCAATTTCGCCTTAGAATATACTACCCTATTTACTGAGGACCACGAGACTTCGGTAAAGGCATTAGCAGCAGGTGTGGAGGTCAGAAACCTCCCCAAAATGTACCGGGTGGACTTCAAGGCTCCCTCGCCACCAGCAGGAAAACCTTCCTCTCATCCGATAACGTCTTCCTTAACTTCAGAGAGATCCGTTCCTCTTTCAGAGACACTCTCAACGCCCTCACCTCTTTTCAAACAAGCTGAAAAGGACGAGCCCAAAAAACAGGAACAGCCTGAGGAAAAAGAGACCCCAACCCCGCTCCTTTCCTTATCTGACATCGGATTAAACGGTATTAAGTTACCTGATCCAGAAAAAAAGAAAAATGGCATACCTCCTGCTGAAAAATCATCACCCATTATAAACATAATCCAAGAGCCGGCACGTCCCGACTCTACTCCAGTTTCTAGTCCACACCAGGCTAAACAAGAACCTGAAAAAGAATCAGAACAAGTTGATTCAGCTGCTGAGGAAAATAAGGAGCCTGTAATTCCAGTTGATAAGCCAACGCCAACAGTAACCCATTCTTTTTCTTTTGTTAGCCAGAAACCATCTAACCCCGCTCCTTCCGAGCCTCCAAAGCAAAATTCTTTTATACCTACTGAGATTAATTATGAAAAGGCAGACTTACGCCTCTCAGTAGGTCAAGAGGACGAATACCGTACTACTGTAGTTATACATCATCCCATATATCCTTCACTCGACGATGTAAACAACCACCTAACTACTGTACGCTCTAATTTTCCTAAACTCAACCTTCCTTATGAAGCAGGCGGGGATGGGCTTGGTAGTGATTTGTTGGTAACAAACCTACCTTATGGTTCTGTTGCTCCAGATACCATACTGCAACGGAAAGCCCAGCGCATAAAAAAATATAATAGCTCGCTGGACACCTATTACTCGGGCATCGAAAAGTATTTGAGCGACAATGCTGAGTTCGACAACTTCAAACGACGCTCTGCGAAAATAGACCTATCGCTTTTCAATGATTTGCCTGAAGACCTGAAAAGCTTATATATCTCGATCCACTTCCCAGGTAACGTTAGAGTATACCACGAGGAGAATCTTCCAGAACGGCCGGCAAGTCCTCCGCCTCCTGAAGAACCTGATTTAGAGATGCTGTTTGATCCCATTCGGCTTCCACAGGTACCCATTCCTTCAGAATTGTCTTCGGTCTCTGATCTTAAAATGCGGGGACGAAACCCAGCTCCAATAGAAGTACGTTGGAATAAAGGCTGGGACGTGATTTACTCAATCAGGGAAATCGAAAAGAATACTACGATTCCATTTAACCCATTGTATATCGCATTCAACTCGTTCGATCATGCTACCTCATTCCGCATCAATTACCGGATTACAGTAGCAAGTGCTTCCTATGAACAACTTGGTGAGTTGGAAATTGTAGTTCGAAAGGAAATCTAAGAATTACATCCAAATAAGATTTACCATCAGGATCGTAATCGCCATTACAATCAAGCTTACCGGAAATCCTACCCGCGTATAGTCTGTAAAGCGGTATCCACCGGCTGCCATTACCATGAGGTTAGTTTGATATCCAAAAGGCGTTACAAAGCTTGCTGATGCTGCGATCGAGATCGTAACAGCAATGGCTTCCAGATCAAACCCCAGATCCTGAGCTACCACAATGCCAATAGGCACCATCAAAATCGCTGCCGCCTGGTTGGTCATTAATTCTGTGAGCAAATTAGTAACCAGGTAAATGATCGCTATTACGGCGATAGGATGGATTCCACTTGAGATAAAAATAATGCTTTGTGCAACGGCAAAGGCCAATCCAGATGCTTCAACAGCCTGCCCAAGCCCCAATGCAGCTCCGATAATTGCAAGAACGGAGAAATTAATTGATGCCCTGGCTTCCCCACCTCTAATGCATCGTGTCACGATCATCGCCAAAGCCGCAACCATCGCAGCGGTTACGAGGGGGATGATTTGGGTAGCGAACGCAAAAACCATCAGCACCATAATTGCGAGTGCAATTGGCGCCCTTCGAGTAACAGGTTTTCTCTTTTGAGGCTTCCTTGGAGCTACTAAATAAAAATCGTTTCTGTTTTCATTCCAGCGCTTGTCAAACCCATTATGGGCTTCAATGAGAAGAAGATCACCCGCTTTTAAAGGAATGCGTCCTACTCCCCCACCGACATTCTCATCCTGCCGCTGTATGCCCAGGACAATACCTTGATATTTCTCTCGAAAGCCCACATCCCTCAGCGTTCTCCCAACAAGATCGGACGACTTAGATACCACTGCCTCAAACAAGGGGAGGGTCATATGTTGATCCGGACCATCCTCTAAAGGATCGGTACCTCTGATCAGACCAGGCATTTCAAGAAGCTCACCTAAGGCATTAGCATTCCCCGTAAATAGGAGCGTATCTCCTGGCATTAATGTCTCCGTTGGAGTAGCTGGTATGATGTGTTGCCCTCTCTGAACGTGTGCCAGGAAGGCTCCTCCAAGTGCACGCAAACCAGACTCTTCAATGCTCTTCCAGGCCAATTCCGAATCGTTCGCGATCTTTAGCTCGAACAAACAATCCTTTAGCCCATCTTCGAATATTTCTCCGATATTATTGTGCTTGGGTAATAGTCGGTAACCAATTAGGACAAAATAGACCAGTACAGTAAGAGCTGCAGGCACTCCGACCCAGGAGAGATCAAACATACTAAACCCTTCATACCCTTCACTCACCAATAATTCCGAAACCACAATATTCGTTGATGTACCTATCAAGGTAGCCATCCCACCGATAATTGCGGCATACGATAAGGGGATCAGTAATCGGGATGCAGGGATCTTGGTTTTACTTGACCACTCCTGAATTCGAGGCACTAACATAGCCACGATTGGCGTATTATTCAGGAACGCGGATAAAAAAGCCGTTACTCCCATCAGCCGGGTAAGTACCCCCTGGAGCTTCCCGGTCCGGGGCAACAAAAACTCATCAACGGCCCGAAGTGCTTCTGTGCGTTGTACCCCAGCAGCAACTACATAAAGGGCTCCAATCGTAAATACGGCTGGATTCGCAAACCCTTTTAACGCTCTATCTGGATCTACCACACCTGTGAATAGCAAAAGGCCCAATGCCCCGATAAGAATAAGCTCTGGCCGGGCAATATCCCGAATCAATCCAACAACAACCGCAAGAATAACGGCAAGCGTGATAATGGCATCTATATTAAGACTCCCCAATTCCATAAATAACAGCGTTCGGCCGGCCCCTCAGATAAGAAGTGTCAATGTAAATTTAAGAAGATAATTATTCATAAACGTGATCTGAAATATACCTCGTTACACTGCTTGATAAACGGCGAAAGCATCCGATAAACACCAGTAAACCCACACTTGTATTGATCGTCTTTTCATTCATTTTGAAGAATCGACAATTTCGCACTAAACCAAAGCTGCAACGAAGAATCAATACGTTAATATGTTCCATTTTCCCACAGGTTTACCCCTTGCGGGAAATTAGCTCTACGTCATCAAGGCCCCCGCTTGCACCCCATTTCTTATCACTATACTATCATAGACTCCATTCAATACGATGAACCCATCTGTACAAGGTGCTACAGCTTTAGATTTCTGGGAATCAGCTTTTCAAAATAATAAAGATCTTGCCGTAATCGATCATGACTACTTCGCAAATAAGGGTAGAGTAACACAAAGAGAATTTGCCAACTTGTTAGGAGACGTCAAGGGACTTGAAGTTTTGGATATTGGATGCGGTAGTGGTGAGCTATCTGTTTTCCTTGCAAATAAAGGAGCCAAAGTAACGTCAAGTGACTTTTCAGCCAATGCGTTGCGTAATACAGGAGAGTTGGCCAAGCACAACAACGTTCAAGATCGCATTGAACTGGTTCAGACCGATGCACTTGAATTACCTAAGCTTAATAAAAGATATGACTTGCTCGTGGGCCGGTTTGTATTGCATCACATTGAGCCATTCGACCAGTTTACTGAAGTTCTCCACGAGATGATTGCAGACAGAGGTGGGCGCGGTGTATTTATGGAGAACAACTCCGCAAATCCCTTCTTGATGATCGCTCGTAAGTACCTCGCAGGCCGAATGGGTATCCCTAAGTATGGTGATGATGATGAATATCCATTAGAACAACGCGAAGTGGAAATGCTCCACAACAAGTTTGACAAGGTCCATCAACATTTTCCTGAGCTGATCTTCTTCAGAAAAATAAATACCTATATCTTCCGTCACAAGAAAATGTTTTCACCATTTATGAGTGTGAACAGCTTCCTGGACGATACGGTCTACAATATTATACCACCGATGCGAAAACTCAGCTACTTGCAGCTTGTTGAGATGGTAAAAAAACCAAAAAAGTAAAAAAGCGTACCATCGGCATATAGCTTGTATTCGCTACTAATCACACGTCCTCCCTTCAGCCCCTCGGAGATAAATGCAAGTATACCTAAATAATGTCCATGGTATTTATGACTTCTTTTCCGTTCAAGTCAACGTCTCTCCGTCCTTTAGGGTTGGCCGGTGTCTTAACCCTTCTGTTTAGCCTTTTTTCTGCATTCCAATGCGCAGATTCAAGCGGTACACTGGTCCATGCTTCGGATACAGCGCCTATTGAATCGGACGGATACCTTTATTGGAGCGATGCTCAGACCTGGGATAAGCTGGGCGTACCTATTCCCAGCGATGGAGATGTGGTCACTATTCCAAGGGGTGTCCGAATGATGCTTGATCGAGACACGCCTCACCTGAAGGGTATACACGTAAATGGTGAGCTTCATTTTGACTCAAAAGACCTCAACGTTACTGCAGATTTTATCCTGGTAAAAGGGCTATTTCAGATTGGTACTGAGTCTCAGCCATTTCATCATAAGGCGACTATCACGCTTACTACCGCCTACAGCAAAAAAGAGGATAGCATTGAGTCGTGTGGCATCAAAGTGATCTGCACGAAGGAGGGTGGGGTCCTTAACTTTCATGGAGCCTATTCTTCTCCCACATGGACTCGTTTAGCAGATGGTTACACGGCCGAGGCAGGAGCGACCTCTATTCAGCTAGAAGAGCCTGTAGAGTGGAACGTTGGCGAGGAGATCGTCATCGTAAGTACAGACTTCGACCCCAATCAAGCAGAACGGCGCACCATTACAGCCATTTCTGAAGACCAGCATACCATTTATTTCGAAGAGCCCTTGCAATACATGCACTGGGGCGAAATCATGGATTACTACGGACACGATGTTGACCAGCGAGCTGAGATCATGCATCTAAATCGTACCATTTTAATCCAGGGAGACCTCAGTTCTGATGAAGACAATTTTGGAGGGCATGTCATGATCCACTCCAAACATTTCTCAGGAGGCCATGACATGGCACATCATGACACAGGCATGCACGAACGCCTGGCTCATGAAAACATGATGGCCGAAGCAGATTGGCTCAATAACTGGGATACACCTGAATATGAAACCACTCCAGAAGAAATGAGCAAAATTTCTGGTGTTGAGTTTACCAGAATGGGGCAAACCGGCTTGATGGGCCGATATCCTGTTCACTTTCACCTGGTAGGTAATGCTCAGGGCGCTTATGTCAAAAACAGTTCTGTCTATGATTCCTATCAGCGCTGCTACACCCTTCACGGCACATTCGGCATGCTACTCGAAAACAACGTTGCTTACAACTCAATAGGCCACTGTTATTTTCTTGAGAGCTTTGTAGAAAAGGACAACACCCTAAAGTACAATATTGGCGCTGTTATGAACTACTTTCCAGACAAGCGCCAGGAGTTGATAGAAAGCGATAACAATCCATCCATTTTCTGGATTTCATTTCCTACCAACAATCTCATTGGTAATGTCGCTGCAGGCACAAATGGAATTGGTATATGGATTGACCTCCAAGACACAGGCGGGAGTGCGCACAATGAATATGCAAATGAACTCATGGGTGAGATACGTGACAATGTCGTCCATTCATCCGCCTATGGATCCAGAAAACATCTGGATGAGACAGGAGATCCTGAGACCCAGGGTGGTATCGGCTTTATGTACGAGGGTGGCATTGGTCCTATCGACAATCTGACTGCCTATAAGAATGTATTTAACTTCTGGGCTGATGAGAGCTCTGATTTCGAATTAACAAACTCTACGTTTTCAGATGCACATTCGAGCATCTGGCAACGAAGAGATGGGAGTTATAATTCTGTATTCGTGGCCCATACACGGAATATTGGCAACCCAAGATTCCAGGCCGAAAGAGAAGCGGGTCGCTCGTTACCTCAGTTTGGGAAATCACATGTAAACTTGATTTCTGCGATTATGGGCTTTTACAGTAAGAGCTATTCGGTAAACAATACATTTATTGGATACAAATCTGACGACATCTTCGAGAGGGGTGTCGCAAGTGTGGGTGGCCAATCTTTTGATGCCCCCATCTTCTTTGAAGGCTCGACCATGATCGACTCTGATGCTTTTGTACCTTCACCGGGAGATCTGCGAAGAAAAAGACGCGGCCGGCCGAGCCGTAACAGCGTGGTTATCATTGACTTTGATGGAAAGCTCAGCGGAACGGGTCAATTTCAAGAGATACGTACGGGTCCAGCTATTCTAACAGATGAGCGTGCCGGCTGTGAATACCATGATACCAAGTTTGATCAACCTATTTATCTTTGCGACTCAAGAAGCATTCGATTTGCATCCATGGCTAATCACGAGGTCTCGGTTGATGGGGTTACCTACACCAGGGATCAACTCAACTCCCAGCATGTGCCAAGCGGGAAAGTATATGAGATCCAAGGTCCGCCGAGTAGAAAGTACACCACACGGGAAGGATATAAAGGAGAGTTCGTGATTCTCAAATTCACGGATGTGCATCAATTACCCGATGTATCTCCGAATACAAGACGAGATCGTGTTGAACAAGCCCAGTCTATCGCAGAGGTAATCAGCGACAAAAAAGAAATAAGCCATCACCTCTGGTACTATGATGAAGCAAACAGAGAGTTTTGGCTTAGACTGGTAACGGGAGAAAAAGCAAACGAGTTTGGTGTTGCAAATTACCAGGATGGTGTTAAGCAGCCTTTCTCCATGCACTATGGTGTACGTATCCGGTAGGTACTCTAATCAATTTAAGGAATGCAACCACTTAGCGAACGTATACCATTCTTTTGGTAACAACACCTGCGGTTGTTTTGAGTCTGTACAGGTAGGTCCCACTCGGTAGATTTGAACCATCGAATGTTACAGAGTGTGTACCTGCAGACGTTGATCCAGAAACCAGTGTACTTACTTTTCTACCAGCCAAATCATACACTTCAAGTTCAACGGGTCCTCCTTTATCGAGCGTAAAACGGATTGTCGTTTGCGAATTGAATGGGTTCGGATAATTTTGATCCAGTGAAAAAGTGCCAGGAACGGGTGGTTCGTTTTCCGAGGCAACCGGAGAAGGGTTTGCTATAAAATTAACCGGTGTATGCTGAAACCCTAACAACGCCGTAGTGACTTCCGGCTTTTTGAATCCAAACCATTGGTTCAAAATTGAGCCGTATACATTCCTATAATCAATATCGAAGATGATATTGCCTGTATCTAGCGTAGATAAGTCAGGCGCATTCCCGTATAAGCCACCTAAGACCCCCGTTCCGAATAAGAAAAGAGGTGCTCCTTGCCCGTGATCGGTACCGGCAGATCCATTTTGTGCCACTCGCCGCCCAAACTCAGAGTACGTCATCACAAGGACTTCCGTGTCATTTGACATCTGGCCAACGTCTTGCAAAAATGCATCTACTGAATTAGCCAGCGTATTAAGCAAACTATTGTGTGAATTTGTTTGGCTCGCATGTGTATCAAATCCAGCGAGAGACACGTGATATATTTTTGCCCCCAAATTCCCCTTAATCAACTTTGCTACCGTTGCAAGGTTATCCGCAAGCTTACCCTCTCCCCCTCCATATTCTACATCATTGTTTCCCTGAGTCGCTGCTGCAACGATAGAATCTGAATACCTGAACGAATTGTTGGTGACCGTTCTCATAAAAGAGATCTCCTGACCATATGTAGTATCAGGGACGTCGGTAGCACTGTATAATTCTCCATTGGATACCAACCGCTCCAAGAAATCTTTCCCTCCTAAGGACATACCCATGTCAGTAGTCTGCCCACGAAACATCTGAGGTGCAGGAGCTCCAATACGAACGGCTAAAGGAGTATCTGAAGGGTTTGCAGCAAATTCAGGGAAAGCCCCTTCCAGATACCTGCCAGCCCATCCAGACCCGGCTATGACGTCAGCCGAAGTACCCGTAATCCAGATATCCTGTGATCTAAAGTGAGATAGCGTTGTATCGGGGTACCCCACATTTTGCACGATGGCCATTTGTCCATCATTAAAATAAGATTGCCAAGGGGCTAGCGCGGGATGCGTCCCGTAGTCATCAGCTACCTTAAAGGCAGACGCCTCAGACGGAGAGATAGAAATTCCAGGGCGCATGTTATAATAAATATCGTTATTGATAGGCACGATTGTATTTAACCCATCATTCCCGCCCTTCAACTGAATCAGGACGAGCACCCGGTTTTCATTCTGGATTTGTGCAGTAGAAAGCAACGGTGAAGAAGCAAATGCTTCAAGAGATGTACCGCCCAAGAACATACTTCCAGCACTAAAGGCGCCAAGGCTTGTCAAAAATCCCCTCCGGGACCAAAGGCGGTGTTCCTTTTCATGCGCCTTTCCATCTGCTAAGCGGCTTCCGAAACGTGGGGTTGTATCTTTGGAATCGTGTTTATCACACATGATTTATTTTAATCTAATTACGCTAGGTAGGGGTACAGAGGGGCAAGAAACGTACTTAAGTAAGCTGAAATTCAGGAAGCTGACTCAGATAAAGAACGAAGTTTAGCAGCACCTGATTGGCGCCATTTTCTCCGATGTCCCACTCGTACCAGGGCACATCACCCAGAAATAGTTTTGCAAGGTTACGATTATTCGCTGGCCCAACCAGGATATTTGTAGGAACGGGGTTGCTGACTAGATCTCCATTAAAGTCATCATCAACCTCAGGGATATCGAGTTCCTCGATCTTGACGGGTAATAAACGTTCTGCGATAGCAATCGGCAGCGAGAAAGCAGCAAGTGAATCGTTCGCTTCTGGCAGAGATTCAAATACAGGCACGAGATTTAATGGCTGCCCATTACGAATAGTATAAAGGAGTAAGTCGGCGACGGCCCATCTTGATGATAGGGTATCTGTTGATATCCAGGACCGATAGCCTGGCCAGCCAGATACATCAGGTGGGCTTAATATTAACTGCCCGAGCTCAATACGCTCAATTTCAACATACAATCCTTCAAGCATGGCTTGATCAGGCGAGTAATCGAGTTCCTTCAGCAATCCAATCATAAACTCAATGGGGCTTTTGATCTTAGCGCCGATAACCTGATCATCAAAAAAAGCCTGGCTCTTTAAGAGTGTGCTTATGACTGGCTCAATTTGGAAATTATTGGCGATAAAAAGATCTGCCATCTGTTGGACTACATTCACATCAGGTTCTTGATGCACAAACTCCCTATACAATTTCATGCAAATAAAATAGGCTGTTTGAGCAGCTCGTTCATCAAAGACAATGTTTACAACATCATTGTAGCCAAATGCCCCTTGCCGTCCAAAAAAGCTCTTCACACCCGTATCGTGGTTTTTAGATACGAACGTGCTAGTCAGTGTAGTGAGATTGTTTTCCCACCCTGTCAGGGCTCTCGCGATCTCTTCGATATCTGTCTGGGTGTAGTTCAGGGCGTCATATCGGTCCCTCTGCCCCATTGTGAATAACTCCAGGAGTTCTCTTGCATAATTTTCATTTGCGTCTCCAACGTCATTTTCCTCTCCATTCAAGTAAATAAGCATCGTTGGATTTAGCCCGATATCATACACGAACTGTTTAAAATTCCCAAACGCATGCTGCCTGAGAAGTGCCAAGTATTGGAATGCTAGAGAAGCGTAATCATAAACGTCTATACTGGTTACAAAATGATCATGCCAGAAAAGCACCATTTTTTCTCTCAGCCCTACAGAACGCATTAACGACATCCATTCTGTTCTAAGATCAAGTTTCCATGTCCTGTTGTTCTGATTGTAATCCTTGATCTCTTCGGCAGAGTTGTCGTTCCGATTTGGAATGGGCAACGATGCCCAGGAGGGCTCACCTGGCAACGGGATTATTGACGGATTTGTAGCCTCAGCCATCAATTGATCAACGACTTCTGCTGCTGTCCGTCCCAAATGCATCTCAATGTCAGTTGGAGACGCTCCAAATCCAGTTCTTCTTAGAAGATGGCATAGTTTCCTTTTGTCCAGGGGCACATTATAAGGGTCGAGCGTTGCCATACTATTCATACGTCCTTTTATAATGATGATATCTCTTAATCCGAGCAATTTTTTTTAGATCAAGAAACTAATCAATTACTTTAGCGAGGGGGAATTTGTGGGGTGAAGGGCAATTATTGTCTATCAATAAGGGTGCCAACAACCGTTTTATTTGGAGAAAACGGGCTATTTGAAGCTAATTATCTAGTATATCGACTAAATGAATTTCTTCTTCAGAATCGCCTGATCTCTGTATACACTTCTGACCAGGCAACACCCCTAAGAGGATAGAAAAAACTAATTTGAGGTGTATTCTTAAGTCGGCGATACATAAATGAGCCTATAATGGAGTCTCCAATAGAGATGGATTACGATACAGTAATCCAAATCGATAGGAATTGTTTAGCTTTTAGTATCAAGCCTGATACATATATTTGTTAGAACCCTCTTAAGCTGTTTTTTCGGCTGTTTTTGCGCTTCGGTATAGTTATTGAACTACCGATCAACCTCGCCCCTCATGTATCGCAAAGCCCCTCTTTGTGCGATTCAGCATTCTTAACTAACCTCCAAAAGACATGAGTGCCACTGAGACAATCAGCCGGCGAGGGTTTTTCAATAAATTCACGCCGCTCATTGAAGATCAAAGTACTACTTTTAGACCTCTTAGTATCAGTGCAAATCTAGCCCCTTACTCCCCTTCATCGGCAAAACCCTGGAATAGACAGCGTGCAGCCCATCTGCTAAGGAGAACGGGAATGGGAGCACACAAGGAAGCGGTTGACCAATTATTATCTCAAGATCCTGTCGCTGCTGTGAATCAATTAATTGATGAGGCCATAGCAGAGCCTTTGCCTCCTCGTCCTCCCTGGGCAGATCAACCTATCGATAAAGCGGCAAATAATAGCCAAAAATTTGAAACACAGATCCACTGGTTCGACCAGATGCGGATCACCAGTTTCCGTGAACGCATGGCGTTCTTTTGGTCCAATCATCTAGTCGCTGCCAGTTCAGGCTATAAACAAGCCGTATACATGTATGAATACCTGACGCTCTTGAGAACCCATGCGTTAGGCAATTTTCAATCTTTTGTTTATGACATTGGCTTATCTGCAGCCATGCTTCATTTTTTGGATGGAATCAAAAATAAAGACTCTGGTCCAAATGAGAATTATGCTAGAGAGCTCTGTGAGCTCTTTACCATGGGTATCTTTAACGAGTTCGGAGAGCCCAATTACGTCCAAAATGATATTGCAGAAATGGCCCGCGCCCTTACCGGCATTCGCTACGACGACAATGCGCTGACCGCTTATGTCGAGGACAAACTATTTGACAAAGGAGTAAAGTCCTTCTTTGGTCATACGGGCAACTTTGGTTATGACGACGTAGTGAGTATCATCTTCCAAGAACGCCCTTCTGCCATAGCACATCATGTATCTGAACAGATCTACAAATACTTCGTCCATGCTGTGCCAAATCAAGACGTCGTTTCAGCAATGGCCTCCATCTTCCTTGCAAACAATTTTGAGATTGCACCGGTAATGAGAGCCCTATTCTCCAGTGAGCACTTCTTTGAAGAAGCTATTATTGGCGCGCGCTTCAAGGGGCCAATCGAACTCCTGAATGGGCTTATCAATGATACAGGGATGACTGTACAGGGAGAGGCTATAAACGAATTATTCGATGATCTCAAACGATTAGGGCAAGAATTATTTGATCCTCCCAACGTGGCTGGTTGGCCCGGATACCACACATGGATGTCGACCGGTTCGCTACCGATTCGATGGGAGAATATGACCAAGATGATTAACGGAGGCGAAGGATATACTTCGTTAAACCTGGTGCCTCTTGCTCAGCAAATGCCGGATCCCAATAATCCTTCTCAGCTCACCCGTGATCTTGCTGACTATTTCCTCCCGCAACCATTGAGTGAAAGTGATTATGACATTCTCACTCAGGTCCTGCTGGATGGTATTCCAGATTATGAATGGGACATCTCTGAACAAGGCACAGGAGAACGCCTTAGAGGATTTCTTTCTTTCCTGGTTCAGCTCCCTGAATATCAACTAACCTGATCGCTAATCACTCACAAGATCAAAATTTGCGTGGTCCTCCCCCCAGCAGGTGCAAGAGAAAAGCATCTTAGCAGGCCACTATATAGAATATAAACCCCTGTTTTTATGTATAAAAAGCATAACCATAAGCCACGACTAGGCAGTTCTCTTAGTCACGGACAAGCACACTCCGAAGATCATCGGCGTTGGAGCCGGCGTGATTTTATCCAGCAGATGAGTGCTGGCGGTGTTGCCACAAGTTTTATGTTGGGGAACGTTCCCGTTCAAGCTTACGCTCAGCATCCCCTCTTCACTCCTCTTAGGGACATCGAAACGGACAAAATCCTTGTCATTGTTCAACTGCGTGGTGGTAACGACGGGCTTAATACAGTAGTGCCTGTCACTAATGATTATTACTACCAAAGGCGTCCTCGAATTGCAATTCCATCAAACGAGGCCATAAGCCTTAATTCCGAATTTGGCCTACACCCTGCCCTAACAGATCTAGAATCAGTTTGGGGCAACGGAGACCTGGGCATTATCCATGGTGTGGGATACGAAGACACTACACTATCTCATTTCCGTTCAACTGATATCTGGGCCACAGGAAGTGACCCCAATGACTTCCTTAGCACAGGCTGGGTGGGTCGCGCTCTAAATACCTCTTATCCAGATTATGTATTAAACCCTCCAGACTACCCTCTTGCGGTACAGCTTGGAAGTTCTGCTTCTATATTGCTTCAGGGAGATGTTGGACAGATGGGTATGCAAATCGTAAGTGATAAAGTATTCGAACGATTGGCCGAGGGTGGAGAGTTGTATGATCAGGACGATGTACCTAACTCGATCTACGGACAGGAGTTGGCCTTTGCACGAACGATCGCCAATGACTCTTATGAATACGCCGGCATTATCCACGAAGCGCTGAATACAGGCTCGAATAGCGTGGATTATCCAAATGAGGATCCTATCGGATCTCGTCTGGCACAAATTGCAAGAATGATCAAGGCCGGTTTGCCAACCCACGTGTACCTGGCAACAATGATTGGATATGATACACACTCCAATCAGGATACTCGGCACAGGAAACTCATGGAAGACCTGGGAGCTTCCCTGGGAGCCTTTTACAATGACCTGTCGTCATCCGGAGATATGGACCGGGTTCTTGTTATGACATTCTCCGAGTTTGGAAGGAGGGTCGACGAAAACTCCTCTGGAGGAACTGACCATGGTGATGCGGCTCCTGTATTTGTGATGGGAGGTGGCGTTAAAGGAGGATTCCATGGAACTGCGCCAGAACTTGGAAACTTAGACGGATCAGGCAATATGATCTATACGTCTGATTTCCGGTCAGTGTATGCCACTGTTCTCAAAAACTGGCTGGAGATAGACAGCGATACCGTTGACGGTCTCTTCAGTGAGTACTTCTCAACCATACCATTCATCGAAGGAGCGCCGGCAGACGGCGGCGGTGGTGATGGTGGTGACGGCGGAGACGGTGGTGGTGACGGCGGAGACGGTGGCGGAGGTGATGGTGGCGACGGTGGCGGAGGTGATGGAGGCGACGGCGGCGGCGGTGATGGTGGTGACGGCGGAGGCGGTGATGGTGGTGACGGAGGTGGTGGTGACGGCGGAGACGGCGGCGGAGGTGATGGTGGCGACGGCGGAGGCGGTGATGGTGGTGACGGAGGTGGTGGTGACGGCGGAGGCGGTGATGGTGGTGACGGAGGTGGTGGTGACGGCGGAGGCGGTGATGGTGGTGACGGAGGCGGTGGTGATGGCGGAGGCGGTGATGGTGGTGACGGTGGTGGTGACGGCGGTGATGGTGGTGACGGAACCACTGGTACTTCGACAGGCAGAGAGAATGTTCTTGGCCTGAGGCTGAATCAGAATTATCCAAACCCATTTACGGGTCGCACACGTATTGACTTTGAATTATCCGCTCCGTCTAGAACGAATATTTCAGTCTACGATACGGCAGGCCGGCTCATTAAAGTTCTCGTAAATGAGCAGCTATCAGCTGGTAATCATTCGGTCACCTTCTCGGCAAATAACCTATCAAGCGGTATATATATTTGCCAGATGAATACCCGAATGGGTACTAAGATGATCAGAATGGTGCTTGTTCGATAACGAACCACAATAAACATGATAGGGAGTGCTTACCTGGTAGGCACTCCCTTTTTTGTTGCTGGTGTACTTTAGTCCTATCTGAAGCGAGTTCAATAAATAACAGATACTTCGCTGAGGCTGCTGATGACGTCCCACTTTGTCATCCTGTTGGAGCGTCAGCGACGAAGGATCTGGGCAAGCTCAAGATAAAAGAAGTTCACTGTATTTTAAGTGGTGCACACCCAGATCCTTCCTCGCTCCGCTCGCGCAGGATGACAATGACCAAAACGTCTTCTTCCTTTCCCGGTAATGCCGCGCTTTATTGAGGTTCTCAGCATGACAAGCAATAGGCATGTGCTTCAATTAAGAGCAGGAAAGACACTGTACTTAGAAATGTCAATAAATACAAAAAGGGAGTGCTTATCTGATAAGCACTCCCTTTTAAGTTTTCTATTATGCCTTGGTGTTATTTGACCAGCGTCATCTTTCCAGATTCGCGGGCTGTTACACCGTCCATAATTGCTTTCACATTGTAGAGATACACGCCTGATGCCAGGTTGCGGCCATCAAAGTTGATTACTCGCTGGCGTCCAGCTTCTACAGCCTCTTCTCGAAGGACCATCACTCGACGCCCAATCACGTCAAAGACTTCAAGTTCAACATCAGCTCTAGCTGGCAAGTTGAAGATGATAGAAGTTTGAGGATTGAATGGGTTTGGATAGTTACCTTCCAGAGAGAACACTTCAGGCAGCTCTGCTTGCCAATCATCGATTGATTGAACAAGGACAGCATCGGTTCCTTCAGGTAGCGTAGCAATCTCGCCCACTTTCAAGCGAATGATGTCAAGTTCAGCATTTGAACGCATTGCAGTAATAATGTATTCCTGACCTGCATTCTCTGGTAAACTTACTAACTCAACTTCAAGAGCTTCTTTGCCACTGATGATGTTAACTCGACCAGAAGTCTCTTCGATCAACCAGGAGTCTCCATCAAATCGTGCATCGAATGAAGCGCTAGGCGCATTTGGCGGTAAGAAGAACATCTCTTTTTCGAGCCCATCTGTCAAGGCATTACCGAATAAGAGGGACCTTGAAGCACCATCTTCACTGCGAAGAATCAGTTCTCCAAATGCTTGTGGTTCCAGGGATTCATCTCTAACTGAGAGAGGAGTTCCTACATTACAAGCCAACTCTAGTTGTCCAGCTTGTTTAGCGTAGAGCCAGTACCCTCTACCTTGCTCGATTCGATTGGTCTGGTAATAGGCGCCATCAAATCGATAAAGTGTTTCTTGTACTGTGTTTTCGGATCCTCTCATCAGGTTCAGTTCCACATTACAGGATGGACCTGAGATCATATTCCAACCTTTTTGTAAGTTGACAACCAGGGAGTCGATCTGGTATCCACTGTACTGCTGTACACCTTCAATCTCAGAACGCATCCAGTAAGCAGACCCTTTGCGAGTCGTTTCAAGTGCCTGGTAATCTTCTTCTACAAACCCTAGCAATTGAACATCTGTTTTAGCGAGAGTCTTCAACGATGCTGTCAGTTGCAATGGATGACCAACTAGATTCCAATCTTCGTTGTTATACTGCTCATAGAATCTGATTGGTTTTTCCATGCCACGCCGAGCGGCTTCTTCGTTCTTGGCCTTCATTGCTATTGGCATAGTTGTAGGCGTTGGAAGAATTTCGATCGCGCTTATTATAGGATCGCCGTAGACGGTTAGGAAATCGATGTCGATGTTGCCGTCACTTACTACTGTAGTGAATTGCTTCATCACAGAAGCCTGGAATCCTACGTCTCCAACAATGTCATAGTCGTCGAGAACCAGGTCGCCTTCAACTACCACGTCAAAGATACGGTCACCAACTTCATCGTTTTTCGAGGATGTTTCAGCGAAGTACAGTTTCACTTCGTAGGATCCAGCTGCGGTAACTGGGAAGTCCCACTCCATTTCAAGCCCACCTTCGTCATCAAAGCGATTGCTGTCGTACACACCGGATGGCGCATCAGTCAGGTTTGTGCCTGTGAATGCACCTTTACCGGTTTTGTGATCGGTAAGATCAGCATTGTTATACCCACTCGGCTTGTTCTTCGTATCACGGACCCAAACGATAGGCGTATCGCTCTGAGCGCCACCACCTGCATTGACCCTGAAGAGAGGATCGATTGTAGCTGATGACTCAAGGAATGTTGCCGTAATCGTCATGTCCCCAGCAATGGTGACATCGATTGGATTATCTACACCTACAGCTGAGCCTGACCATCCATCGAATTCCCAGCCAGCATCGGGAGTTGCAGTAAGAGTAACTACCGTGCCGTCACTGTATAGTGGCTGATCCGGAGATACAGTAACAGATCCAGCTCCAACAACCAGAATATCCAGGTTGGAAAGGTGAACCTCTGTACCGTTACCAGTCACTGGAACGATGATCGGCGAGTTGCCGCCTGTGTGTACAATCTCAAGCTGTGCGTTTCGAGCACCAACTGCTGTAGGCGTCATGGTAACATCAAATGAGTAGTCAGCACCACCAGCAATGGCCTGTGTACCAGAGAATGTGTGAGCAAAATCAGATGCATGATCACCTGTGATCGTCACGGATGTTACATCCAGAGAACCGCTCGAAGTATTCGTCAAAGTCAGAGACTGAGGTACAGAAACCGAATCAACATTGACTGTAAAGAAGTCGAGTGAGTCTGCAGACGCAATCATATCCACGCCAGCGGTAACTGGGCTGATTTGAATACCATGTACGAGCGGGACATCTTCAATATGCATAAAGTCGATGTCGATATTGCCATCATCTACATAGGACTGGAAGACGTGAACCGTAGCAGCTGTATCAGCATCTGCATAGATATCGTAGTTATCCAGAACGATCTCTCCTTCGATAGCGACATCAAAGATTCGCCCACCAACAACCGTGTTATTCGGATCTATTTCTCTAAAGTAGAGACGGACTTCATAGACGCTGGCAGTACTGACAGGGAAGTTCCACATCATGTCTTCCCCACCAACAGGATCCCAACGGCTATTTTCGAAGATCTTATCAGGTGCTCCGGTATTATTCACGCCATGAAATGCACCATGTTTGTTGGTCTTGTTGTCACCTGTTGCTGTATTGATGTAGGCAGAAGGCTTATTCTTTGTATCCCTAGCCCAATCTAGAACTGGATCAACGTAACCACTACCACCCGCATTCACGCGGAAGATTGGGTCATCAGAAAGAGGCGCTCCCTCAGTACCTTCTCCATCAAGCGCGATCGATACCAATCCATTGGATCCGTCATGGCTGACTTCTAAAGTAGCTGAAGCAAAGCCTGCTGCTGTAGGCGTATAATCAACGTCTACATCCATTGACTCACCTGGCAGTAACGTATGCGGCAATAACACTGAAGGTGTTGCCGTGAAGTCTGTGCTGCCAGTGATTGTAGCAGTCGTCACTTCAATATTCTGGTTACCCGCTGTATTCGTCAATGTAAACGTTTGAGCACCTGAGAACCCAACTTCAATTTGACCGAAGTCATGAGAAGCTGGTGTAGCTGCCAATGTACTTGGGAGTATCGTGCCTGGATCTGAGAGTGATGTCCGCTCAAAGACTTCCATGGAAGCTAACTCAGGGCCACCACCTGTTTCACCAGCACCTGCGGCGATATACACTTTTGATCCGTCAACCACTGCAGAAGTACCATGGCGGCCTTGATCAAGGTTATCGAGCGATCGCCATGTATTCGTTGTTGTATCAAGAACCTCCAACTCAGCATGTGCTGGTGTTTGTGCACCACTTTCACCGCCAAGGAAGAAGACCTCATTACCCATCGCAATTGCTGTTGAACCACCGCGCGGAGTAGGTACATCCCCAGAAGGAGATGGTAGTGTAGACCACGTTCCGGCTACAAAGTCATAGACGTCAACTTCAGAAATCGTGGCGCCAACAGAGCCGGCTCTACCACCCAATACATAAAGCTTATCGCCAACTACAGCCGCGTTAAAGTGATCACGGCCCCGCGGAAGATCAGGCAATGTTGTCCATACGCCTGTTGCTGGATCGTACTCATCAAACATGAGCGGGAATGTGGCTTCACTACCATGGCCGCCAATGCTACCAGCCATCATGTAGATCTTGCCATTATAGGTTACAGTTCCTGCGGCTCCACGTTGTCGAGCAGCCGGGATTGTACCACCCACGATCCAAGTATCTGTAGCGGGCACGTACTTGTATACTTCTGCTACAGGCGTTTCACTTGGGAAGTTACCAACATAAGCGCCAACCACATACACTGTGTCACCAAGAGCAACAGCCTGGAAGTGATGGAACTCAATAGGAGGTAAGGTCAACTGTGTCCATGTATTTGCAACAGGATCATATTCAAATGTCCGTCTGCTTCCACGACCACCAATCAGATAAAAGTTGCCATTGTTTGCTTTCACAAACGCGTTTTCATGGCGTTGCTTTGGATCGGTTGGAGCTTGAAGCGTAATCCACTCATCTAAGGTCGCAGCAGGATCTGCAGTGACTTCAATGTGATCCCAAGTAGCGTTAAACACTGGGCCAGCACCATTTGAAGTTGAGATAAGTCCCACGGCCATCGCAGATGAAACACCTGACTGAACCTCATAGGTACCTTGAATAGAAGCGAGCAGATCTCCACCCACTGTGATAGGCAGACCGATGTATACGGTTGTGCCATCATCCATCACATATTTTGGCTGAACTGTTCCGGCTACCGGATCAACAGATAAGAAGAGATCCAGGTTAACGGTACTCAAGATATCGGTAGCGATATAGTCTGTTGTAGACTGAACCACACCACCTTCTTCATGGATGATACGGACACCACCATCTCCATCAGCTGCATGGAGCACGATGGCCAAATAGTTATCCTGATCACCAGTACCGATATAGAATCCTTGCGACTGGTCGTTTGCAGGAGTCAATCCATTAAAGAAAGGACTCAGAGTACGAACGCGAACAGTGAATGGCCCAGTTGCAGAGCTTACGTTAACTCCCATTTGGAAGCCATTTCTGTGTGTGTTGGTGCCTCCGGTCGCATCCCCTTCACTCACGTTAGTGATTGTAAACAATCCAGCCGTTCCACCAGGAATCAGTTCGTTAAAGTCGTATAGATTTAGATAATCATCGGTGCCGTTTGTCATTACACCAAATAGGCCCAATCCAAAGAAACCAGTACCAGGATCTTCATTTAGAAGAGGAAGGTCCACAGGCAAGTCACTGGTTGTACCATTGCTTGCGTCGATTTGGAAGACGTCCGTTACGTCAAGAACACCATCGTTATCATCGTCGGTATCGATAAGGTCAGAGGTAAGGTCGCCATCGTTGTCAGCTGGCTTACTAGCAGCAGAACACGCGTTGGTGCCGTTTAGAATTTCATCTTCGTTATCGTATCCGTCACCGTCTTCATCCAATGCTGGGTTTGACAGACCTTCACATGCTACAACTACTGCTCCTTCATAGTCTGAAGGCTCAAAGACGTATACATTAAAGTCATCAAGGTCCGCTACCCACATGGTTCCAGGAAACGGATCATTGTCACCCATTGCGATGATATCCAAAGCAATAGAACCAAAGTTCTCAGCGAAAACTCCAGTACCTATGCCATTTGGATGGTTATTTAATACCTGATCGCCAGTTTCATTCAGGTCTACATGATAAATAGTGTTGTTGTTGTATCCAGCAGCAAACAAGTCTCCTTTGTATGCGCCATTGAAATTAGATGCTGAATATTCTGTAATACCATTTGTAGAAACTCCGAATGTTGACATTGCGCCATCCGTTTCACCAGGGTTACGGAAGTCACATTCAACTGGATAAGCAGCGGTTACTGGCACAGGTGGCCAGTCAGCTGGGAGTGGATTATTGATATCAGTTCCATCTCTCCAGACGCCATCGGACCCATAGTTGCCTGTGTAAAGGCCAGCTCCAGCTGGGTTGCCTCTAACAGGTGTTGGGTGACCAGCGTAGTACTTTTCACCAGGTACGAGTTCACGGACGTAATGTAGGTTGTCCAAATTGTTTACTTGAGGATCGTTTGGCCCGGGTGTACCAGAACCTGGCTCAAGAGGATCGTAATCGTTGGTACAAGTACCTTGTGGACCTTCAACTAGAGGGTGTCCCCCCCAACCTGGATTGGCTCCATTGTCAGTAACATACATTCGACCGGCTTCAGTAATCACCATGTCGTATGCATTTCTGAACCCACCTGCATGAACGACTACCGGGCTGCCAGGAATATACTTGGCCTGGTTGAGTCCGTCATTACCACCCCAAGGATCGCCAATATCGATTCCATCGTAGTTAGGATCGTTTGTATCGTAGATACCATTGACGTTATCTCTGGTTGGATCGTCCAGGGTTGGAAGATCATACTTGTACATAACACCTTGAGCATCTGTCAGCGTTGGCATCGCATCGATCGCTACGAGGTCAACAGCTACTACAGATGAAGCAAGAGCGTATTCAGTGATAAACGCAAAGTTGTTAGAAGGAGCGCCAGCGTTGGTAAATCCACCAACTGTTACAAACAGTGTATCACCGGTAACACTTAGTGACATGCCGTTTACGGCGTGGTTCTCTTCTGAGCGAGGTAGCCCTCTGACTAAATCTATTTTCTCCCAATATCCAGCAGGATCCGTTCTAGAAGAACCGATCCATGAGATTTTGGAAACAACACCCGAGTTTGTATCCAACCCGGTATCTGTAGCACCACCATTACCACCTACGCGCGCATCACTTGTGCTAACATATAAAATCGGATTTGAAGCAGTACCAGCAGCAACAATCCCTGTTGCCTGTCTGTTTTTCTCTCCGGAGTTGAAAGCGCCATCATCATCGTAATTCGGTATCCCGCGAGGAAGAATGGATACCTCTTCACTAACTACTGAGTATGAGTTTGCACTATCTCTAACCACTCTCATCATGTTGATATGACCTAACTTTCGCAGTACGTACAGCATGCTGTCAGGCCCAAAATCAAGAGAAGTAGGCTTATTCAAGGTATGTCCTTGTAGTGCACTAACTCCAAAACTAATTGGTAGAACGTCTAAAGTGACCGTTCCAGTACTGGTTGTGACTCCGTCAGATAACTCATAAGTAAAACTATCTTGCGTAGTGCTTAATCCATCATGTTCATAAGAAAATGAGCCATCAGAGTTTAATTGAAGTATGCCGTTAGCAGGTCCAGTTACTAGACTTACTGTAGATCCACCAGTGTCATTTTCGATGACCCCAGGAGCAGCTACCGTAAGGGTTGTCCCTTCGTAGACTATATAATTATCATCCACGGCAACAGGAGCAATACTTTTGGTTAATCCTGGCCCGCTTTTTGTTGAAGTGTTATTGGCGGTCATAAACCCAGTCAGACCGCCAAGAGCAATAAGAACAATGAGAATGTTCTGAATTGAACTAAACGTGATTTTTTTAGAGCGCATTGATACTCTTCCTTTTTATCGTTGCCCCATCCAAGAGCAATTCTTGAATAAGTGTTATACCCTTAATGGTGAGAAAGCGTATCCAACATGATACTCGGCTTGAACATGGTTCAAACTGAGACCAATTGGGTGGACACGCTACGTATAATAGGGGGGACAAGGAATTAGGGAGCGGAGTATAGTGTAGACTCTTATCTACATAATACCGCTAGAGTAAACTGATTTTTCAATCACTGAACGTCACTAAAGTGTGACATATATATCCCTTTAATGACTCGCAGTGATTTTACCAGCTTGTCCTAAATGATAACCAAAAACAAGAGGTGCCTTCAATAAAAGCAGGCTCATTGGCAAGGTATTATAGGATAAATATTAACTGGTACTATACGCCTAATATACCTAGTGGATGTTACGCTCAACGCCTTGGATAGGCTGCGTTGTCGTTTTCTGTGTCACTCCTGAGGCTTCGTTTATCTTCAAAGCCATATAATTTCCTAGAGCCTGTTCCGAGCACTTTGCCTCCCACCAATCCAACACTTGTTGGTGCATAAGCTCTGCTTTTGAAGGGCTCTCAATCAGGGTCGTTAGCTCTTTTTCGAGGTTTTTCCAGTCTTTCATGCGAATCACTGGGGCCCCTTCATAAAACCAAAAATCGGGCAGGTATTCAGCTACCACCAGGCAGCCAAACCGAATTGACTCAAAAAATCGATAGGTTTCATAAGAAGCTCCTCTGGGCACTAAGGAAATTCGGGTGCTCATAACCCGATCCGAATAGCTTACTGGGTCTTCGCTTCTAATCGCCTTGAAGCTAGGTGTCACTTTAAGATCCACATTGAGCGAAGTATGTTTATCTGCAAACTTTTGCAATGAAGAAATCATTTTGCTCCTGGAGTAGCTCTTTGGTGTCTTAAACCACTTTTGAATGGACCACCACTTGTACTTCCGATGCACTACACTGCCTGCAAATGAAACATCGATGGTTCGTTTATGAAAGGGAATAAAGGGGACTTCAACTTGATTGGCATATCCCAGTGGAATGGGATAGATCGGCGTCTTTGTGGTACTCGTTTTTTTACTTCTACTCCTCTTCTCCTTGATCAGGCTCTCAATATATTTAGCTTTGGCGTACCCGTGTTGTAAAACAGTAAGTACATTTTGGTAGGTCCAGTGCTTATGCGGTTTGCATCCTAAGGGAGGTCCAACGCCATAACATTTAAAAATCATGGCTACTTTACTTCTGTAAAGAGGCATCTGAGCTAATTCATCTCCAAGAAGAACGGCTATGACCTTAGGACCATAACTGGGTAACCAGGACGTATTCCAGGTCATGTATATGGTCCATCCTTCTGTTTTTAGCGCTTGCTCCATGGCAATAAACGCTTTCCTGAAGTAATCAGTATGAACGTTTATTTTCTGCTCGGAATCGTAGAGGTCCCAAGCGATGGGCTTTTTGCCCAAACAGACGTAATATGTATTTCTGGACTGCATCTTAGTAATCCCAAAGAGAGATTAGAGTATTCTCACGGCGATAGAACTGAACGAAACGTATTCCTTTAGAGAGATGACCTAGCCCTTTATCAAAGTGATGGATATGTTGCAGTCGTTGATGGAGAGCCTCATAACGGAAAATATACCGCTTAGGTACAATTATGAGCTTAAAACTACTGCATTCGCGAATCTTTAGAGTAACTCTAAAGAGTAATCCCTTTCTGGTTTAATCTCTCAAAGACCTCTTGCGCCCGCTTTATCAAGGCACTGTCCACTTCGTTCTCAAAGTTTTTCTTCTTCTCAGCTTTTAAGGCGCTACGCTTGATTTCTTGCTCAGAGGTCAAGGCATCAGGATTACGCAACTCTTTCATATGCTCGTCTGAATACTCAAACACACCAAAGTCTGTCTCAAAGCGTTCGTTTACACGCTTAATTACAGTATCCAGATGCTTAGTGGTCAATGTGAAGGGGCTCACTAATAATGAATCGGCATGAGGCTCTATTTTTTCATAAAAATAGCAATACCCTCTAACGGCCTGGGTTAAAGACACATACGGCCATCGGCTTGTAAGCGAAATGGCAGCACCTTTAGGTTCTCGGATAGTGAGTAATACAGGGATCTCTTTGCGCGAAGCCTTGATAATCTGAACGGGTGAATGCAGATGGTGGGCTAAACGTACCGGTTTTGTTTGGCTTTTTTTAAAGGCCACTGTCGCAAAGCTATTCCCAGAACCCTGGAAGCCATCAATTACGAACTCAGTGTCGTTACCTACGAGACACTCACTTACATCAATAATGCCTCGATTCTTGTGCTGGGTCCACCAGATAACTGGCCAGTTAAACGGAGCCAGCATAGGTTCTCTGGCTAACAGAGAGCGCACCTCAAATTTAAACTGAAGGAGTGGACGTTTCAGTGTAAGTAAGGACATCTAAATCACCAACTACTTTTCTAATTTGGTTCTGTACTTCAAGTACAATATTCTCTACAGAGAAGCGTTTACGCGCCATTTGGTATCCGGTCCGAGCCATTTTCTCTGTAGATCCAGGATCAGCTACCAATCGATTGATAGCATTCACCATAGCCATAGGATTGTTAGGTGGAATAAGTAATCCATCTACCCCATCGTCTATAATTTCCTTTGCCCCACCCGCTCCAGTGGCAATAACAGGCTTATTTGCCAGCATTCCCTCAACGATCACTCTGCCAAAAGGCTCTGGTGATGTGGATGAATGCAAAACAATATCCACTGCTTTCATCAGCCTTGGTACATCATCTCTAAAACCGAGGAAGTGGACCCGCTCAGTAATGCCCATTCGCTCGGCTAAATTTCGTAACGAACGCTCATAGGCCTTATCGTCTTGAAACAAAGCTCCGCCGACTAATAGCGCATGGACTTCTGGCAAATGGCCGAGTGTTTCTAATAGAATGTGTTGCCCCTTCCAGGGCGTCAGCCGGCTAAACACACCGACTATTTTGTTATCCGCAAGCCCGAGGCTGTTTCTGAGTTCAGCTACTTCATGATCGTCAATCGAGTCAAAACGGGATGCATCGATACCATTATAGATAATGCTTGTTTTTTTCAGGTCTCCCCCACTTTCCCCAAATGCATCTTTAGTCGCTTGCGAGTTAACGACAACGTGGTCTACAAACTGATTTGCAAGTAATACGCCTAGCTTTCTGTGCGCTCCGCTAAAATGGTCTGCAGTAAGAATGTCGTGCAGATTCCAAATAACAGGCCGGCCGGCTGCTTTCCCAGCAAGAGAACCTATTACTAATGCTTTTTGCGAGTTGGCGTAAAGAACATCAAAATCTTTGGCCATTTTGCGCAATTGCATCACCATACTGAAGATTCCAGGTATGGCTTTAAGATCGTCTAACCGCCCCCCTGTTCGTTCTACTCCCATTACTGCATCAGATGCACGCAATACGGTTACTCCAATCCCTTCTTCCTTTAATCGATCGTAAAAAGGTCCTTCTTCAAACAAGACGACATGTGATTGCTCCTTCATTGCCCGAACAATGTCAAGCAAATACAATTCAGCCCCACCCAAAACCCCCGCGTGGTCAACAAATAATACGCGTGGTTTCAAGATACTACCTCCTCATAGACTGTGCGAACATTTTGAGCAATAACTGGCCAATCAAAACGGCTTCGAACGTATTCCTGGCAGGCATGCTGATCTGGCAATTTAATCTCACCCAGCAAAACGCTACTCATATGAGCAGCGAGTGTTTTAACTTCTGAGTCCTCGATAATCATATCTTCAGATAAATCACGTACTACTTCAGGCAATCCGCCAACATTTGTGACGAGTACAGGTGTTCCTGCTGCCATCGATTCAATAGTAATTAACCCAAAGCCCTCTAATGACACAGTCGGCACAATCGAAAAATCCGAAGCTCTATATGCGACGGGTAATAGCTCGTCTGGGACGAATCCAAGCAATTTCACGTGAGATTCTAGAGAGGCTGCTTGAATACGGTCTTCTAACTCTGCTCGTAAAGGGCCGCTTCCTGCAATCATGAGTTGCACATCTGGAATCTGTTGCTTAACTCGGACAACAGCAGCAATTAAATTCTCCAAGCCCATTCTTCTGGCAAGCCGCCGAACTACAAGAATAATTGGTCTATCCTGCGCCCAACCTAGTTGCTCGCGAGCTTCTTTGATCGATAATCCCGTATCAAACCTGTCTGCCTGAACACCTCCCCGCACAATACGGATTCGATCAGGATCTATTTTATAATTTTCAATGAGTACCTTTTTAAATGCATTTGAAAGAACGATAAAGCGATCTGCTTTTTTGTATACGTTTCGTTCAATGAACCACTTGGTACCTACGGCCAGACCTTTTTCCCCTTCAGCCTTTGACTCAGCCGCCCATGGTCCATGAAAGTGAACGACGAGTGGAAGCTTCCTTATTGATCTCAATACAGGAAATGTAAATAAAGCAAAGTGTGAGGCTACAAGGTCAAAGTCGCCACTCTTAACATCTTCCCGGACATGTTCTCTTAACGCGCCAATTCTGCGTTGCAAGGGTGTATTCTTAGGTGCGAAGGCTTTTACCCGGTAACCTGAATTTTCATGTACTTTATCCGAGCCAATTACATGACCACTTACCTCAACTCCTGAATCCGGTAAGTAACATGCAAGTGCATGAAACATCCGATCCAATCCATTTCCTTTCTCCTCTGGTAACCAACCAACACCGATTTGTAATGACTTGATCGTTTTAAGAGCTGTTAATTCCACGTTTTGTATACCTTTATCATAGGTTAATTGGTCGGATCCAGAGACTAGGAGTATCCATATCTTGATTTCACAGTCGCTGTTAACAGGCTTGCAAGGGTCTTGCTGGATTGCGGTAATCGTGATTTCCACTTCTCATCAAGTACAATCCCACGTTTCTCATACCGCATTGGATTTCCAGCGATTGTATGAAGGCTTCCCTCTCTAAAGGAATCGACAGCTCGTTGCTCGTACTCGCACCCAATCGTCTTACAGACTGCCTCAAACGTGTGATGAGGAGACGTTGCAAAGTCTTCATATGTAAGCAGAAGGTAGTCGTCAGAGCTCAGGTAGTTGGCTGCTATCTTTGAAAACAGTGCATTTTGAACAATCCAAGCCACGGACTGACGAGCCGTGAAGTAGAGGCGCTTATGGAGATTAAAACCCGTGCTCTCATTAATGAGATGCTTTGTCACAGAATAAATAAACGCATTAGGGTTTTTAACCATATGAACTACTTTAATATTAAATAGTCCGGACCTTTTGAGCCAAAGCAGGCGATAAGGATCTTTTGAGGCATCAACAATCCATTTAGGCTCCTGACCTTCTTGTTCTTTCATCACTTTGAGGAATTGCTGAAAGATCTCAAGATTGTTTTTCCCGTAAGCATCAATTTCTGATTGCTCTTTGGGATCAGGTTTGTGTGCTTTATCAAAGCTTTTTAATCGCCCTAATCTCAACGTTCTCCCTGCATTGTGCTTTTCTCTAAAAAAGCTCACGCCAGGCCCCCGTTGTGCAATAGGATCAACCCTCCGCCTCATCTCAGACCAAAATGTGCAGGACTCTACATATTGTCCACAACTGCATGGTCTTACTCCTCCTCCTTCAATTTCATGGGGCCAAATGTGCAACTCACCCATTGTCTGAATCTGGGAATGCGCACCCAACATACTTTCAAGTAACGTAGACCCACTTCGACCAATACTGGCTATATATATGAGATTTATTTTCGAATCAGTATTCATGTATTTCCTCTCCCGTATCGGTTAATAGGGTTCTATCACCTCTCTTTAGCAGGGATTGCACATAGATATCTTTGTGCTGCCTGGCAACAGCTTCCCAAGAGAATGAATGCGCTCTTCGAAGCCCAGCTTCTACCATATTCTCTCTTCTGCTTTTGTTTTGCAGTAAATCAATCAGCGAATGTGCAAAGTCCCCATCATTCACTACAGCTCCATATTTACCATTATCGAGCACATAAGAAGCGCCGTCATTGGGAGAACACACGACAGCAGTGCCACTGGCCATTGCTTCTATGTAGGGTATTCCGAATCCTTCGTATATACTTGGGTAAGCAAAAACCCAGGCACTTCTGTATAATTCTGCCAGCGTTTCATCATCGGGAAAATGAACACGCTTTACATTTGGATGCTCTGGTGCATGATCAGATACCATAATAAGTTCAGCAGTGGGCAATTGGGGAAAGACATGCTCAACAAATTGCTTAAAAATGAAATTGCCTCTTTTCCGGCCTTCCCATGTCCCGATGTACAGTATTTGTGGATGATCCGCTTTGTCTCCAGGTCTAAACAGCTCGATGTTCACCCCGTTATTTGCTAGTTTATCAATATTGTACACGACCGCAGTTTTCGGGCCCACTGCTAGTGGTATTGTTGCAAGTCTTGCTGACAAATACTCTAGCGGAAAAACACAGTACTGTGCGATTTTTCGTTTTAGCGATGTAGCTGAACGAGCCTCAAATAATGCCGAGCCATGCAGCGTTCGAACAGACGAAAAAGGGCGCCTCAATAAGAACCAGTCATCTCCGTGAAAGTGAACAACATCGTAAGAACTCCAGTCGACGAAGTTCATCAAAAAGGGTAAACCAAATAACCGAAGTAACTGACTGTCCTTTAATGCAGATCGGTCCGAAAAGAGGTGTTTGTGTGTATACTTTGCATCATCGGGACAAGGTGTTAAACTTAATACCGTTACCTCATCCTCTTTATTCAACGCGAGTTGATTAGCAAGGCGGTGTACAGCAATTTCGACGCCGCCAAGCTTTCTTCCTTTTTCAGGAAGTGTTGTATGAAAAAGAGCAATTCTCATAGCCTGCCCCCCTCAACCTGCATCAGCATTACGATACTATGTAAAGCATTATCGATGAGCATGATGCATCTCATTATAAGTCCGAGAACAAAGAGAAAGGCTAAGTAGCGGCCAAATTATCATCCCTTTTAGGCTGATGAATTGATTTGCAAATATCATCAGCGCCAGATAGGATATACATACCCCGGTTACAATAATAGCAAACTGGTCGTTGTACCAGCGCCTGTTCCTTAGAACGGCCTGTAAAAACTTGACAATCCCTGTTATATAAAGAGCAGTGCCTACCCACCCCAGTGCTACAAAGAGTGCAATGATGCCACTATCTAAGTTTCTTGTCTTCCCATCTTCATTTCTTGAACCCCCACCAATATACCCAAGACCTTCACCCAGCGGGTTTAGAATAAAGCCAACGGCTCTCGTCTGATACATAGCAACACGGTGCTTAAAGCTTCCATCCTCCCCGATTTTCCCAATCGTCCCCATCCGGTCACCAACCACCTCTGCTCCAGAGGATGCAGGACCAAAAAACTGCAGCGGGATGACAAGAACACAGCCAAACACCAGGAGCCCGATCAGCCGAGTACGCATTTGGCCTGACATTTTGGTTATCACAAAAAGCAGGGACAGTAGCCACCCTCCCCAGGCGCCACGAACAATAGCCAATAAGAACCCGGCATACCCAGGTAGAATTGCAATTTTAGAAATCACGTTACGCCCATCGAAAAGAATCATGAGCCCCGCCATCATCGTCATTGCAAAGGGTCCAGGAGCATTTAGTGTACTAAACACACGTACTCGAAACGGCTCGGGATGGCCGATAGATGTCATTCCAGATTGAACCATCCAGAAAGTATCCCATGGAGCCGGCATAATAAACTGGAAAACTCCATAGGCGCCCATTACTAACACACCCAATGTAAATGTCGACCTTACGATGGTTCTATGTTGCGGGTATGTTCTCCAATGAACAAGGATGTGAAAACCGATCAAAAGTGGACACAGCCACTCCATTAAGTTAAAGGCTGCCCCAAATGCACCGTTTTTAATGAATCCAATCACAAAACCGTACATAACGCCTGCCATCATAAAGAGATATGGCTGATACAAGCGTTTCTTGAGTAACATCCCAAAACGAAAGAAGGAAAATAAAGATAGGGCGGTAACTAGAAACGGGGTCAGCATCACTACACTTATCGCAGAGAACTGCCCCATCTGATAGTCAACCAGACGCCTCATGAAGGGTGTGATAAACCAGATCCAGTACGTGAAGCTCAAATACAACTCAGGACGAGTGATATACAGGAGCCCTCCAACCACGATGGACAGAAAAGGAAACAGGTAATTTAACAGCACAGCATTGTTCGTCCAATACAGTGCTGCAATGGTGCATACACATAGCAAGAACACCCCCAGTGAAAATAACACTGAGTTCGTTGAGTCTAATGTATTTCCCACTGTGTTCATGGGATTAGCGTGGTTGTTGCTTAGTGAATGACTAACCTGGTGAATAAATAGCCTAGAGGTACCCGTAAAACTCCAATTCTTCCCGGGCCACTTCTTCAGCTTCGCTTATTTCTTTTGGGTCACGCTTTTTGTGCTTCCCAATTGATTTGGCATGTGCTTTTTCAAGCATCTTTTTATAGGCAGGCGTCGGCTCTTCATTGAAATGCTCCAGCACGGCCATTCCATACTTAAATGGATCATGCATCAAATCCTCATACTTCAAGAGCATGATTCTACCGGACCGCTTCACTTCATCACTCTCATAATAATCCCGGCAACATCCTACCATATACTTCCACATCCAAATGGCTCTGACATAAGGAGATGCCTGCAAAAATCGTTCTTCTTCCCCAATTTCAACCCACCAGGGCACATAACGATGATCGTATTTTCTTCCTAATCTCATCTCCGATGCATTGAGGCTCGTCAGGCTTTCATCGGTCAATACGTTGTATGTGCGCACCAAGGAATTGGCTACATCTCGGCCATCTCTATAAATATGTATGACTTGAGAATCAGGTAACGCTTTATCCACAAAATCAGGAGCAAAACTTAGAAAAGGCTCTTTGTAAATCATACGCCTCACTGTTCTCTGCCCTTTCATAGCTTTTAAAAATCCACCAAAACCGCTTGGAGCATTCGTCCATTTTTGTAATGCAGCGGCTCTTGATAAAAAGCGTCCAGAATGCAAATAAGCATCTATAGAGCGTTCAAATCCTACCGCAAGCGAATCATAGATCTCTTGAGGAATATCTTGCTTTGCGATTTGCGGTATAGAACTGGAAATCAGGGTACCAATCAAGCACTCGCAATAAGGCAGTGTGTTGAGCAAACGCATCAAGTAGGTGGTACCTGAACGAGGAGAGCCAAGAACCACCGAATAATTAATTGTCGATGTCTTGCCTTTTTTATCCTGAAGGTCGATCAATTCCGTTACTTCCACGATTTTTCTGATTATGCTAGTTGGTATTTATTTTCTTCCAGAGCAATGTGATATAATGCCTGCTGTCGGTCTACAAAATGTGCCATACTGTAGCGCGTCCTGGCATTTCTTAGCGCACATTCCCCCATGCGAACAGCTCTTTCATATTCTCGCGCCATTTTCTGAATTGCTTGAGCCAGTTGTGCTTTATCACCCGGCCTAACCATTAAAGAGTATTCATCAAGTGCATACTCAGGTACTCCTCCTACGCGGGAAGCAATTACTGCACGCCCAGCGGCAGCGGCCTCAAGTGTAACCAGGCCAGCTGGTTCGTGCCATAAAGAAGGCACTATAACAGCCCTGGAATGAGCGATTAAAGCTTTTACCCTATCCTGTGCGACCCATCCATGAAATTTGACACGGTGCTGCAAACCATGTTTATTGCAAAAATCCTCCAATTCAGCCCTTAGAGGACCTTCACCACCAATATCTAGCTTGATGGGCATGTCGAGTTTTGTCATGGTCCTCAACACCCATTGGGGGCCTTTGTGAGGCACTAGACGTCCTAAGAAGAGAAAGTGTGGTGCGTCCCCAGTAGGTGGAGGCCCTGGTGTATAAGGGGCATCAGGTGCAGGAGAGTGCAGAACATGTAACTTATCCTCGGAATAGCCACTGTTTATCATCCGGGTTCGTAAGAACCGGCTCACTGTAAATGTATGTAGCTGTGTACCAAGGTCCTGTTCTATCCGAATGCCGTTAAAATTTCTTTTTACTTTGGAGGGCTTCAGGCTTCCACATCGTTGCGTAACATGGGTCACAAAACATCCGGCTACTGAATACTTGCGATCGCAGGGTTTTTCTGATCTAGCTAAGAAACGCGTTCCTGATGGGCAAGAGCCCTGGTTTCCATGCATTGTTCTTACCGTAGTAACCCTATCCTCTGGAAGGTACTTTACCGGCTTATGCAGATGCAGGATATCAATTTGCCGTTCTTTTGCTATTTGAAAAAGATGCGCTTCGCTTTCCACCAACGTGGTATTTTCAGGCAATGCATCTTCACCATGTTTTTGAGTGAGGTAATGCACCTCAAGCCCTATTCCTTCTTGTGCCTGCCCCAATCGTTCGACATAATTGGCTATACCCCCCTTTGCCCAAAGAAAAGGAGCGTAATGCGCAACTCTTTTAATCGAATCAGCCATGAAATACCCTATAGAATTCTAGACAGTTTAATCATTATTGCGCCGGGCAACTTATTAGGAGGCGACCATTGAAGAAGTCTTAGCTAAAGGATTCTTAATCAAATGCTCCATTCGCTCATGAATAGCCTGCCAACTTCCGGTTGGTATGACATATCCATTCTCTCCTTCAATTACGTGCTCTTTCATCCCGGTATCTTCAGTTACAATGACCGGTACACCACAAGCCAATGCTTCCATAGGCGCATAAGCAAATCCATCTTCATACGTTGGATGTACATACACATCTGCTTCCTGAAAAGGGATCATAGGATCACCTGGAGCCATCTTGACCCTGTCATCCTTTGCCATCCAAGACATCACTTTCTGCTTCATACGAGAGGACGACCACCCTCCTACAAGGGTTAATTGAGCCTTCTTGATGGATAAATGAGAAAAAGCCTCAATCAATAAGGGAATGCCCTTCGTCGTATCTACCCGCCCGGCATATACTACTCGAAATATGCCATCATTGGGTTTGTCATGGGGAGGAATAAACTTATCATCGACCTTTAGATGGGTCTTTTTAAGTTTATCGGGGCTTATTCCTTCATTAATCAGTGATTGCCGCGTATACTCAGAATGCGTATAAATAAAATCTGCTCGTTCGTATTCCTTAATTGTTTTGCGGATCAAGGCTTCATTTAGCCAGGTATCTTTCATCCCAAGATCCATTGCAGCTTTGTTATGTAGGCGTTGTACATTGCGTACATGACTGTTAGCTGCAATCAGCTCTAGCTTCTTATACCCTAATTTTTTGGCCTGGGCAAAACTGTGCAAAGACTTACCAACAAATCCCATGAAGGCTTCAGCCTTTACGTCTAGCAGCTTTGCTACTTTTTTGTCGAAAATATTCTCGCCGATATAGCCAGACCATGATGGATAGAAACGAAGCGGTGTATAGCGTTTGACACCCTTTAATTTGATGTAATCAATAAGGCGGCCAATTTGCTCATCACCAGGCTTGATAGTATGAGAATAATAGGCTGCCAACTCGTTTTGCATACGAGACTCCTCAACGAGTTGAGCAAAATGTTGCCCAAGTCCCCCTTGTCCATATGCTGATCTGCAAGCAATTACTCTCATTATTTGGGTCCCTCTCGCTTCATTCTTTTGTACTATCGGTTAGCCAATAATTTGAGTTAAACTCTACTTGAGAAAGAGATTGTCAGAGGGGGTAGAATTGACAGCCAATCAAGGTAACTCATGTACTGGATACCCTTCACAATAACCTTAAGTCATTGCACACTAAAATTGGCGCAGAAAAAACAATTATGCCGTTTCTGTCCCATTTTTCAAGACTTTGCATGCCTGGGGTTGCTCGTTTCTCCCACACCTAACACCTTTTGTATGCGGTTGATAAAACGAGCAAACATGAGAGACTTTACAGTAAAATGTCGAATATGCCGATGACGCCGGACCTGCCAATCCCAATACAATTTTTTTAGGATGATCTCACTACGTTTCCCCAACTTAAGCGGCTTATTTTCAAATTCGTATTCAAACTCTTTCATCTCGGACGAACACAGCAATTCAATTTGCGCTATATCTGATTCTGTCAGCTTCTTCTTCCATTTGTTGAGCATCTCCACAGATATTGGTTTTGTCGCTGCCTGATTAAATGATGTGGCAGCATCTTGCTTCATATAGCGGCTTGAATCTTTATAAAAGGCCATCATGGACGGCTCGAATGGCTCTTGAAGAAAGTCGCACAACGCCTGTATGGCCTCTTCTGGATTCATTACAAGATCTTCATACCTCACTGACATTCGCTGCTCTGGAGGTACCGAGTTTTCCAGAATAGCCCTCCCCTCTGTCATAAATTTATGCCGGCTCAACGCATTGAACACAATATCTTTTGGGAAGAACGTTGTGTTCATCATTGAACTTACTCCTGCTCGCGGATCTCTGACAACGTGGATAAACCGTGCATCGGGAAACATCTCTAAGAGAATATCAGCATAAAATAAATTTCCCGGTGTCTTTTCACCCCACCGTTGTTTCTTATGCGTGACGGCCCAGCTTTCTAGCATGTACCTATACGGTTTGCTAAAATCGTAGGGTTTGTCTTGCAAGATCTGTTTTATAACTTCCTGATTATTTACCCCTTGAAGAGGAGCACACTTCTTGAATACAAAGTCGTGTACAAACTTGCTGTATGCTTCATCACTCAATCCAGGAGATCGCCACTTTTCTATGGATACACCAGCCATGAACGATCCGAAATAAACCACTTCCTCTGGGATAGCAATTCGAGAGTGCGCATTTAGGATGAGCCGCAGAAGTGTTGTACCAGAACGATTAGCCCCTACTATGAATATTGGACTCTTCACGATATCAAGACCTCATCCAACACTTTAGAAAAATCGCTAGCCCTGGCAACGTTTGTTAATCCTGACTGGATGCTGCTTCGATCTACAGATAGATCCTCTCCAGCCATTTTTCGGATCATAAGTCCTTCAATAACTTCAACCATGGCATCTACTCCTTTAGGATCAACGATGTGGATGCCGTCTTTATCTACCAAAAACTCTCTGTTTTCACCTTCAGGTATTGCGGCAAGTACAGGCCGATCAGACATCAAATACTCGTATGTCTTAGCAGAGATACGCCCTCCTGGTGTTTTATCCTTTCTTTCTGGAAGCGCCATAAATAGAAGGTCTGCCTCAAGCGTATATTTCCGCACCTTTTCATGAGCTACCGGCGGATGCACATCTATTATATCCTCCAGTTCAAATTTGCGAAGTACCTGGTCGACGACGTTTTTAGGATACCGATTGCCATATACTGAGACATTGATTAAGCCTTTCCACTCTGGATGCTTTTCTAAGACCTTCTTAATGGCTTTACCTATATAAACAGGGCTATGGCTTCGATGATCAAGCCTTACGAGTTCATAACGGCCGAATTGCTCCCATGTCCGAATCAATCTCTTCAACAGCGATTTTTTCTTGTCGCGTTCAAGAAATTGATACCAACCACTCATCCCACCCGTGTATACAATCTTAAAGATATCTGGAGAAGGCCTTGTCCCATTTCTATGAAGGATTTTAGCCCCTCTTCGAATCAAGTGAAATTTTGCACGATCCTGTTCCTTTTGCCTCATACGTACACGCTCTAAATTGCGTCCTGACACATAAATAATGGCCTCGGATTTTCGAGCAAATAAGTTTTCGAGCCAATGCGCAAGATTAAAGTGAATCCTGCTGGGGAAGCTCGGATTCATATCCGTACAGGTTGGGCTATCATTTAGGTTAAAGACTACTGGAAGCCCTGTTTTACGCTGTAGCATCAACCCAACCAACCCCGTTGAATAGGGCATCATGAAAACGAGAATGAGATCAGGTTTGTGTTCTTTGATCAGTTGTAGTGCTTTTCGGTATGCCGGCAACACCCAGAACACATATTGATCTGGCCACATAAACAAATTGACCAGCTTTGCCATCCTTACCTTGCGAAACCATTGGATCATGCCTTGCGGTGTTCGAGCAGGTACGTGATGAATTTTAACGGATTCACCAACGGTGGCATCTTCAGCTGCTGTAATCGCTTCTATATCCCAATCGTGCTCTAACTTCTCTAGCATATAGGTAATACGAGAAGCTAAAGGATACGTCTCTGGTGGAAACCGAAAAGATATGCACAACAATTTTCGTTTCATGGTCCAATCAATGCAGCTCTTACTCTAGTTAGAGAATACCTTCCGAAATCGTTGCCTTGTTTTATCAAATGGCTTAAATGCAATTTGATAAGCACGCAAATGCTTATTTCGACGTTGCTGCCATTGGCAGTATGACATCTTAAAAAACAGCTTAGCCTGATCAACCCCCGCCATTCGCTCTCCGGTAAGTTCATATCCGAACTGCTTCATTTCTTTCTCACAAACTGCTTCTACATTAGCGATATCTCTTGCAGCAAGTCCGTTTCTCCATTTATCTACACTCACTGTTGTAATGGGTTTTGTCAGCGTGTTTACGCCTCCTAAGTCCTTTGAGTGAGGATGGATGTTTGATCTGGATTTTTGATAAAACTCAAGCATTTCCTCATTGAATGGCTCATCCAGAAATGCACAAAGGTTCTTTGTCGTTGTCTCTACATCAGCAACCAGATCTTCATATTTCAGGATATAGCGCCGCTCTTCAGGCACATGATTCATTACCAGTTGATATCCCTTCGTTGCTGCTTGCAGCCAGTTGAATGCATTTAAGACACTATCATCCTGGAACCGGGCAAAGCGATTCATTGAGTACACTACAGCGCGTGGATCCCGGATGATGTAAACAAACTTGGTTTCCGGTAACATCTCCTGAATAATATCCACATAGAAGAGATTTTTAGGCGTCTTTTCTCCCCAAACAGTTTTACCCTCTTTCTTCGCCCAGGCATCCATCGTCATTTGAAAAGGCCTCGCCAGATCTGGAGCCCCTGAAGTTACAATCTCTTCTTCCAACTGCTCCACATCGATACCTTCCAATGCCACTTTCTTCTTCTGCAAAAACCCCCTTACAAACGTTCTGTACGCATCAGTTGTAAGTGAAAGAGACTTCCAATTTTCCAGGTCAGCAAACCGGGCACATCGCTCAAAATAAGCCAATTCTTTGGGCACTCCGATATTCGGATGAGCATTTAGTAACAAGCGCAACATGGTTGTACCGGACCGGCTTGCTCCTACGATAAAAAATGGTGCCCCCATGGGTTATTCCTGATTAGTTGACTTATTTTTTGAGGTTAACCTTTGATTGAGATTCTCCTCTAAGCTCCTTTCGAAAGGATCGAGCTCCAGCTTTTGTGGCTTTTAATAGCAGACTTTTTGTGCGGCGAGAGTTTGCTTTAAAGTCTAACAATGCGTGTTTGCACCCCTGAACGAATGAAGCAGAGGTCTCAACGGGCTCGTAGCCGAGCAGCTTAAGCTCTTTGGCTGCTAACCGGTTAAATCGTTGATGCTCAAAACTCGTCCAAGAATCCCAGCGATTCTTCACTACAAGCTCAGTATCCTTCGCTTTAGGAGTCCACGTAACTTTATCCCCCTCCTCTTTCATGTATGAAGAGCCATATATCGGCGTATCCAAAGCAGCCTCAAAATCATACTGGCTTGCATCAAGCTCTAAAAAGTCGAACACATCATTAAGTACTGCAACGGTGTTCTCATTCAGCGATTCATACCGCACAATCTTAAATCGATCGCTAAATTGTTGGTTATTCTTTTCAAATTTGAGAATACTTCTGCTGGCCTTTGCCCATTCTCGTGAAGCCGTTTCGAAATTCCACCCAAAGCCGGACATGCCTGAAGCAACAACCGACCTCCCATCGCGAACGATGATTAGCAGTTTTGCATGAGGGAAGAATTCAAAAAAAGAATCGATATTCGCTACGCTTGGAGTTTTAGTAACAAAGCGTTTAGCTTCTGTCAGATTAGACAAAAAATTGGATATACCTACGCCGATGTTACTGGAAAGAGGAGCTACAAATTCAGAATCTGCTCCCCAATGGCCCCATTGCCATTTTAATCTCTTTGTGAATGTGCTCAACCAATACCCATGATGCAATACATAGTCTTCCCGAACAGGCGTTGTATTAATAGCTCCACAAACTGGATGCTGGCATAATAAGCGATGGAGAAAGTTTGTGCCGCTACGAGGCATGATTCCCATGATGAAGACGGGAGCATCATCGGTATCTGAAAGAGTGGATAAGCTATGTAGATGAGTTACACTCATAGTAGGCATAGGGCTAAACTTCATACCCAAGTTCTTCAGCAACTTCCCTTATATATGGACGCACCTTGTCTTTGCTTGCTTCGGTCCACTCGAAAGACAATCCATTAAAGTGAGCTTGTGCATTCATCTTTCGTCCCATCACCTGAGCTATCTCCTCAGGAGAAGGACAGGGTGCCCCAACAAATTCAAAGATATTTTTATAGGTTTTCTCGCTAGCACTAAAAAAGACTTTTGCCGGCAACTCTAATTTTCTTTCTCCAGAGAGCGAATCAAAAAAATCCTTTGCTTCTTTATTGATTCTTGCCCAGCGCCAGGCTTCTTTTTCTAAGGGCTCCATTAATTCCCATTTATCGAAAAAAGGCTCTCCTGAACGTGGGCGAATGCGAGCAAAATTCCATGCCTTGCCTGGTCCCTGATAGGCGCCTCTCTGCATTCCAGACCGTATCACTTTGTAAGGGTCTCGATGGGAAAAGATAAATTTGCTTGCTGGAAACGCTGCTTTAACAGCGTCTGCCAGATACGTAAGGCGATTATTAGACTCAACATACACCTTCCCTTCTGCATTAGCACCAAGCACAAAATCATCTCTGGTTGCGAGTGCAAAGGGACCCCACTTCTCAATCCAGCCTGGATTATTTTTATCCATATACGCATCAAATGAAGCCTGGACTAGCCTGGGTGCCGGTTCATGTTGGGCGACAATGTGTGGAGATAACCTTAAAAGAGCAGCTAATGTTTGAGTACCCGTTCTACCAGTAGACAGTGCAAAAACACACTTCATCCCCTCCCACTCTCTCTCGTATGCTCCTCCAAGTGTAAGATTTAGCTCCCTCTTCTTTGAGCGGGTCTCTTGTTCAATGAACCGCTTCAAACGCCCCTGAACTTGATCGAGCGTTTTATTCGCTTTACGTGCTATCTGTCTGGTCAGTGGTTCCATAAAGTATTCAAATGTCGCTCAACCACACCGGCTATTTATTCTGATTCTGCACACTACCATCCTCAAGATCATAAGATACTTCTAGCGGCAATACAGCTTTATCTTCCAAGCTCAGTTGGTATTGCAAGGCATGAAACTCCCATAACTTCCCTTTGAGATCAAGCAGGTCGCTATAAACGCCTTGCTCAACAACAACCCCTTTATCCAACACAACAACCCAATCTGCATTTTCAATAGTCGAAAGACGATGCGCAATTGCGATAACCGTTCGCCCTTTCATCAACTTCTCGAGCGAATTCTGAACCAGGCGTTCAGAGACACTATCAAGAGCACTTGTGGCCTCATCTAGAATCAAAATATTCGGGTCCCGCAGAAGTGCTCTAGCTATGGCAATTCGTTGCCGTTGTCCACCAGAGAGTCGCACTCCTCGATCGCCCAATACAGTATCAAACCCTTCTTCCATGTCTTCAATGAAGTCCAGGGCGTTTGCCTGACGAGCCGCTTCATATATGCGGTCTTTCTCAACATTATCCATTCCATAGGCGATATTGGCCCATACAGACTCGTTGAAGATGAATGTACTTTGACTAACCACCGCAATCTTCTCCCTCAAGGTATTCATCTTAGCATCTCTCAGATCAACCCCATCCCACAATACAGCACCTTCTGTGGGATCATAAAATCGAGGAATCAGATCCACTAAGGTTGATTTACCAGCACCAGATGCCCCAACAATCGCAGTCGTTTTGCCGCATTCAATTTTGATATTGACATCTGCTAGAACTTTGGCATCTTCGGTATAGGCGAACGATACGTCTTTAAATTCTATGCTTTCCTTAAGTGGTTCTATTGGCTGCTTACCGTCCTTGAGATAAGGCTTATTGTCTTCTCTTAGAAGATCGGCTACGTTGATGAGTGACCCTCGTAAACTAGCCCACATACCACGCTGCTTGTTGAGCTCATTGATTAATGGCATCATGCGCAAGAGTGCAAACAAAAAGGCCAATAAGAGCGCAATGTCTAGCTTACCTGGAAGTACATAATATTGAGTGGCAACCAGAATAATTCCAATGAGAATGGTGCTGATAAAACCCTGGGAGAGAGGTCCTACTTTAAGGCGCTCCCATCCGTTTTTTATCATGGCATCTGCAAGCCGATCAATGGCTACACCTAATCGCTTTCGCTCGTAAGCTTGCGTATTAAATGAAGTGATTGTGCGAACACCATTAATCAGTTCAGTTAGCGCAGAGGTGAATTGCCCACTTGCCGATGTCACTTTCTTTCCGCCTTTTGTAATCTTTTTGATAAGGCGGGTAAGGGTTAAAGAAAGTACTACGAAGAAAACCAGTATAATCAGAGAGAGCTCCCAGGACACGTAAAGCATGAATCCAATGTACACGATCATCAGGGTTCCTCTAATGATCACTACATTAATTACCTGAAAGGATTGGATGACTCTGCTGATTTCGGTCGTCAGACTGTTAATGATCTCTCCAGAACGGGTTTTGGAATAATACCTTAAGGATACCGAAAGGAGTTGATTTACAATACGATTTCTCAACTCCATTACATATTTGACCCTTGCTATGGTTGCAAAGGCTTCGGATAAGTAACTGAATCCTGAACGGCTCCAGGACGCAAGCAAGATGATACCACAGATTCGGTATAGCCTTTCAAGGCGTGGTTTGTCTGAACCCAGAATATATAGGTCTACAAAGTCCCACCCTGTTCTAAAGGACTCACTGGAATCACTTGCTATATTTCTCAAGAACGGAACCAGCAATCCTATGCTGAACCCCTCTGAAATAGCAGCTAAAATCGAAAAAAACAGGGTAATTCCGAGAAAGTACCAATACTTCCGGAATACACCCAGCAAAACACGATTCTCTCTACTGATTGATCTTCTTGCTACTGAACGGATGGTCATGCTACCCTAAGAGGTATTCTACACTTGAATTCACACATTGTGTGCCCATGATAGGCTAAGCGTGAGCGATTTACTTACACCTTTTGTTCGTTAAGCCTGCGCTGAATCACTACATGGCTCTACTCTTTTAGAGTATTCGGCTAAATCCATCACAAACCTAACTATTCGCAGCGAATTAGAGCTGTCTGACGCGAATTATCAGTAAAACTATCGAACCTACTGCCGCTATCGCGGAAAAAATGGTCTGAAGATTAAACTTATCTTTTGTCACAGTCTCCACAAGCAAAAGATCTTCTTCCATCAAGGCAGGGGCAGGGACAGCTCCGGTTAAAAATTCTGTCATCTGAGCTTTATAGATTTCATCTCTGCGTTCCCCACGCTTTCTGTAGATGCTCAGATACATCGTCTGTTTGACAGAGGCATCGATACTCCCAAAATTGGCAATTTGGGCTGCAGATAATAATTCTACAGGATCGACATCTTGCTCGACTTTCCAAATTCCGGGTGTGGAGGCAGTTCCCCAAACATAAATCAGCATGGTTGGGCGTCCTGGGCGGGCAAAATCAGTGATCCGCCCCTCATCCTGTGCATATACTTCTGTTTGCAGGCCAGTAAATACTAATAATAGGGCCCCCAAACACTTCAATAATTTATTATTCATTCTCTTTAATTGACATCCTTCGCCTCGTGAATTGCCTAAATCATTATTAATACGCCAATGGCATTCTCCTCAGACGTCAGACCGGTGATTAAAATCTACACAGTGCGTGGCTTGAAGGTAATTCTATGCGGTAGATAATTCGGAGCTATAGCCATAATCACTGTCATATCCATAGACTGAATATCCCCTCATCCCCGCTTTCCGTGCATCAAATTTATTCAGAATGACACCGGCAACATTTATACCAACTGCCTCAAGGGTTTGCTTTGTGACGGTTAATGACTGCCTATCCGTTGAATTTGCATTACACACAACAACCGTCGCATCACAAAGAGTGGATATGACTACCGCATCGGTTACAGCAAGAACCGGCGGTGAGTCGATAATTATCGTATCAAAAATTTCTCTTAAGCTATGTAAGCCATCCCTAAGCACCGAGGACCCAACCAATTCTGATGGCCTTGCTGAGGATGAACCTGCAGGTATGAAGTGGAGATCTCTAATGCTCGTCTCAAATTCTTCGAGCAAAAACTCGCCAGGATTCATGAGCAGATCAACCAATCCAGGAGCTCTGCTTACTCGCAACAACTCATGACATGAAGGCCTACGTAAGTCGAGATCTATCAAGAGCGTTTTTCTACCACTCTCTGCCATAGTAGCGGCTAAGTTTACCGAAGTGACGGATTTTCCATCCCCTGACTCAGGACTGGTAATAAGTACCACTTGTGGTGGACTTTCTTCGTACAAGAAGTCAATATTCGTTCTTGTCAATCGGTAGTTCTCAGCAATGGAAGAGGCCGGTTGCAGTACCGATATCAGGTTTGTACTCAACGAATTGCCTTGATATTCGACAAGCTCATTACCACCGAATGATGCCTTTATTTCCTGCTGCATTTCAGGGATAACACCTACAAGGTTAAATCCAAGATCTTTAATGTCTGCAGGTTTGCTGATTCTTCGGTCAACGGCTTTTCGCACAAATGCGATACCTGTACCAAAACAAATTCCGATAATTATTCCGATAATCAGGCTTTGAGATAAGTCGCTTCCCACCGACATTGCACCACGTGCTTGCCTGACTATAGACACATTGCCTATTTCAGATTCCAAGGCAATTTCGGTTTTCTGCAATTCTTGTTGTAGTGTACTGTACCACTGCTCTACAACTGCACGCCGGCGCTCAATATCTTTCAATTGATTTTGCCGACCCGGCTGAAGTTCTATTTTATTCCTTATTTCAGCTACACGCCTGCTTAGTACGTTAACATTTAGAACCAATTCATTGATCAGTAGCTCTTTCTCCACGATTTTGCCACGTAACTGAGTGGCATAGCTAAGAGGCTCTAACCCAGATGAAGAGCTTCCACCACCCGCAAGAGTCTCGCTAACCAACTTTTCAGCCTTTTGGTTTTTTTGTTTCTCCAAATGCTGAATACTGTCTATTAGCTCCTTAAGCTCAGGAATTTCAGACTCTCTCCCTCTACGAGTAGGATCATAGATATAAAACTCTTCTGCCTTGATCTTTAGTTCAGCTATTCTACTTTGCAAAGCATCAATCTCTTTTTCCAGACCTGAGCCAACTTGCTGAACGAGGTTTTTACCCACTCGTTCATATTCACCCTCTAAATGAACCAGGTTGTTCCGTTCAGCTTCCAGCTGAAGTTGCTGAGCTTCTAATTTTGCCTGCAACTGGCCAAATTGTTGAACCAGGAGCTCACCCTGGCTTCCTTCCAATAAAGCTTCACCAGAACTGAAAGAAGCTTCCCACTCAAAATCCAATTGAGTCAGTTCATTCCGGCGTTCGTCTAGACGTGCTCTAAGGAAGTCACGAGCATTCGCAAGGCGAGCCCGGCTTCGTTCTTGTTCCATCAACCGGTATTCTTCGGCATAAATATTGACCAACCGGACCGCTTCATGCTTCGAAGGACTGACTGCTTTCATGTTGATCATACTTTGTTCAGCCGGCATAAACTGAACCATAAAACGTATTCTCAACGCAACTTCTTCCATTGTTGGCTGGGTCCCACTTCCATGAAGAGCTGAAAAGAGAGTGTCTGACCCAAGCCCATTTGCGGCGTCTCTCAGACGCTGAGCAACACGCCGATTTAATTCTCCAGAATTAATCAGAAAACTCAGTTCATCAGCCTGAGTACGATCAGTGGTAATTGTCGAAATACGATCTAATGGAGACGAGGACTGCTTACCTGTATTAATCGAAACGAGGCTGGAAGCCTCATAAAGACGTGTCTCGGTCAATTTGAACGCTACTATACCAGCAGACACCAAAATACAAGTGAATAAAATGATCCACTTTCCTTCTCGGATCGTACTTACAATCTCACCAAAATTAATGGAAGTACCTTCCTCATTGCTTGGAGGAAGAGGTGGTAGATTTACAGCGTTATTAAATGCACGATCTGCAGGTACTATAGATTGAGATTGATTAGATCGTTTTTTTGTATCCAGATTGCTCATAGTTTGAGATCAAAACCCCGAGGGTTGTAATATTTAAATTTGGTTTTGACCAATATTCTTGATCTACCTAATTGTCCAAAAATGACGTTCTTAGTAGGCCGCGAATACTCGTTTCTTGTTAACTAGCCCCATTCCCAGTTAAAACAACCGGGATAGTTTTTAATAAAATGTAGATGTCTAGAGCTAAAGACCATCGCTGCTGATAATTCACATCAATGGTCACTCGTTCGTCAAAACTCAATTGATTTCTCCCAGAAACCTGCCAGAGTCCTGTTACTCCTGGAGAACACTTTAATACTTCAGTCTCGAAACCTCGCATGTTTGGTAACTCACGCGGAATGTAGGCACGTGGACCAACCAGACTCATGTCTCCTCTAATTACGTTCCAAAGCTGTGGAAATTCGTCCAGGCTGTAGCGTCTGAGCATTTTCCCAATGGATGTAATGCGTGGATCATTACGAAGCTTGTGAAAAATCTCGTATTCTTGTCTCAACACAGGATCTGCCGCTAAAAGCTCTTTCAGCTTTCTTTCGGCGTCCAAATGCATTGTTCTAAACTTCAACACTTCGAATGACTTACCATTCTTACCCATCCGCTCCTGTTTAAAGAAGATCGGCCCTTTTGACGTAAACTTGATTCCTATCGAAATAGCAATGAAAAGCGGAGCGCTCAAAATCAAACCAATTGTGGCGCCTGCTAAATCAATGAGACGTTTAAACACCAATCGCACACCATCCCACTGAGCATCCTTAGCTACTCTATTTACAGTACCACTTTTGGTACCTGCTTCACTTAACCGGATATAGCCATCGGCACCGATTGCAGGGACGAAGATTTGCTGGAATACATCGGCTTCTTTGAGATAAGAAACGAATCGAGTTTCTTGCTCTTTTTCCAAAGCTACCACGACACTGGATATTCCATGATGCCTGGTGATAGCTTGCAACAAGGAGTCATCTTCTAATAGAGGGAGATAATGCGTAAACGTACCTTCCGTATTTTGAAGTAAATGGGTCGGACTAATGCCCCATTCTTGATGCCGTTGCAATAACGTAATAACTTGATTACCGATCTCTGAGTCTGAGACAATCAACGTGGATTGCCCCCACCAGGATGCTCTTGAGAAAAGGAGACGGGTTAATACTCTCAGGAAAGGCACTAAGACCAAAACAAGAGGAGTGGCTATACAAAGCCATAGAACCATCCCAACCTCAAAATGAGGGATAAACAATACCGGCACACATAAACCGCCTATCACCGCTATATTCGCCTTTGTAAAGGAAGAAATCTCGTACTCCGGCTTCAGCGAAACGGTGCGGTATAAACCAAAACTCAGGTAGGCCAAGGGGAATAAAAGAAACGATAAAACAAGCGGTCTTAAGTCGGGCAAGGTCAAATCCGTCGCCATGCCAATAATAATCACAATATTGATTACTGAGCACAAAGCGACTATATCTGAAAAAAGAAGCGTTAATCGCGTAAGCCAGGCAATGGTCGACTCACCTTCAGATCCAGTAAGATCTTTTGCTAAAGTTCGAACCTGGCCTTGCGCGGTTACCTTTTTGGGAGCAGCTAGTATGTCTTCGACGTATACTTTCACAAATCTATTCTTCTAGTTGCTATCACTTGACATGAAGTCGTTGTAAACACGACTGACCATGTGTTGAAACTCTGTTTTAAACCGCTCTCCGGAAAATCGGAGTGCGTTTTCTCGAATGCGAGAATGACTGAGTTGGGGGTAAACGCGCTCTAGCTGCTCTATAGCGGCCTGCACGCTCGCTTCAGTTTGTTCGTAGAAAAACAATCCTGTTTCTCCAGGTAGTACTGTTTCTGTTGCTCCGCCTTTTCCAAATGCGACCACTGGGGTTCCGCATGCTTGTGCTTCAACAGGCACAATTCCAAAATCTTCTTCTGCAGCAAATAAAAACGCTTTAGCGTGCTGCATGTAGTTCTTCATGTCCTCAAAGGACACATGCCCAAGCATCTTGATATTGGGCGTTGCTCTGGCAGCTATCTTGTCATAATCAGGTCCGTCCCCTATTACAACCAACTGCTTATCTGGCATATCTCTGAAAGCCTCAACCAACAAGTCAATCTTCTTGTAAGGCACTAGCCGTGAAGCGGTCAGGTAAAAATCTTCTTTATCCTCGCAGAGTGTAAATGCACTGGTATCTACAGGAGGATAAATGACCTCTGCTTGCCTTCTGTATGTTTTCCAAATCCGGCGAGCTACAGTTTTTGAATTCGCTACATAATGGTCGACCCGGTTTGAAGTAGACACATCGTATAGCCGAACGTAATGCAGGATGAGCTTTGCCATCAACCCCTTCAGCCCTTTCTCAAGCCCTCCCTCTTTCAAATATTGGAAATGCAAATCCCATGCATAGCGAATTGGGCTATGAACGTAGCTTATATGAAGTTGATTTGCTGTGGTCAGCACCCCTTTTGCAGCTACATAGCTCGACGAAACAATGATATCGTGAGAGGTGAGATTAAACTGCTCTGTAGCAAAAGGCACAAATGGGAGATAGAATCGATACTTACTCCGAGCAAGAGGCAGCTTTTGGATAAACGACGTATTCACTGACTTGCCCTGTAGAAAATCCCTCTGATCAGGAGGAAGGAAGTCAATCAAACTAAACAACTCACATTCAGGCAATACGTGAATCATCTGCTCTAAAACCCGCTCAGCCCCTGCGTATACGGGCAACCAATCATGCACAATAGCGGTGCTGACATGATTTGGCAGCGGCTGTACGACAGCATCAGAAGAACTACTTTCTTCTTGATAATGAGGCGGATGTAAAACGCGAACATTGCTGTACATAAAGTGAGCCTTTAGAATAGAAGCCGTTAATTGATCTAAGGATGATTAATGTACCTAATCGATGTGCTTTTGCATTAGTACAAAATTCGGGCTCACTAAACTAAAATCGGTTTCGATTCTATACTTTGTATGTCACGAAAATGTGATCATTTTAGATATGCTTCTTTCTTTCTCTTCGAGATCAATCCACTTACAAATTCCGGGATGAAATCAGCATCATTTGAGCCAGTATTATGTCCTTCCACCTTGCACACCTGTCCTTACGACACAATCAAAAGGTACAACCAGATCTAAACGAACACTGTCATCGAATGGAACAAGGGAAACGCCCATCAGGAGTTATCTTACGAAGAGTTGTGAGCCAAAAGTAACCTATTATTTCGGCACATATATACATCCCCTTAATAGAGCAAATAGATTCTATGTAGAATTCACTTACTAGAAATGCGCTGGGGCTATTGGGGTAGCTTAAGATATAGGATCAACTGAAATAGCATCTTCTCTGCCATGCATCCACTGAATGGCATACTGCATCAAGGCAGACACTGAGTCAAGACCGAGTTTTTCTTTAACTCTTCTGCGATAAGTCTCAACGGTTTTTCTGCTTAGATTAAGCTGGGAAGATATTTCCCTGATATTCAGTCCTTCTCCTAACATCTCAAAGATAGCCATCTCTCGATCTGTTAGTTTCCCGACGATAAATCCTTTTTGCTGCTCTTTTACCACCTTGCCCAGTATACGCGACGTCATGCGTCGGCTCAAATACACTTCTCCGCGCATCACGCAGCGGATAGCATCCACAATATTCCGAGTAGGTTCGCTTTTGGATAAATAGCCTAGCGCTCCGACATGAATTGCTCTCTCAGCATAGGCCAACTCATCATACATAGAGTACACTAATACCTGTACACTTGAGTATTGAGCCCGTATTCGCTGAACGAGGTCTAATCCATGCGCATCTTTTAGGGAGATATCGACAATTGCTACATCTGGGGTTGTGTCAGATATGCATTGAATTGCTTCGGCAGCCGATGAAGCCTGCCCGCATATTTCCATATCAATCTTGTCGCGAACGGTAAAAGCTAATGCCTCTCGAATTGCAGGGTGGTCGTCCACTACCAGGACACGTATTTGCCTGGAAAAGACGTTATTGACAGTCGTGGGGGGTAATGATCCATAACTTGTTTGCACACTCACACGATTTGCACTGAATACGTCAGTACCCTATGCACATTGTCAAAACATGCGTTTGCTACATGTGCTGAGGTAAAGTACCGACAGATTGCACTCTTCGACTTGAGATTTTCTATATCCTAGAAAATCTGCCTAGAACTGCGGGGGTATCTACAACAGGTTGAGGCACTGTTACATTTTCAGGCCCAGGCGATTTAAGAAACTATTATACAGAAATCTATTATCGCTCCACCTTTTGTGGATAGGTCCTATGTAGTTTTAGCGCATGTGTATGTACTGTAAGTAAGGGAGATGCTATAAGCCTTGAATTATCAATAACATAGTAAAGATAATTATTGACCTTCTCCTGGTACTTCCCCCTGCCCGTATCTCCACTGTACAGCATACTGGAGTAATTCTGCTACTGTATCAAAGTCAAGCTTTTCCTTCACTCGACGTCTATACGTTTCTACAGTTTTACGGCTAAGATTCAATCTTTGCGTAATCTCCTGAACACTAAAACCTTCACCTAACATCTGGAAAACAGCCATTTCCCGATCAGTTAGCTGATCTATAGCAAAACCTGGACTGGATGAACGGCCGGTTGCGATTTTGCTTAACATTCTTGAGGCCATCCGCCGGCTCAGGTAAACTTCACCCTGCATAACACTACGGATCGCTTCAACAACACTTTGAGTAGGTTCGCTTTTCATCAGATAACCTGATGCACCTGCACGAATGGCTCGCTCGGCATATACGCTCTCGTCATACATCGAGAACACAACAACCTGCACATTTGGATACTGCGCTTTAATATTTTGAACCAGGTCCAAACCATGCGCATCCTCTAAAGATATATCTATGACTGCGACATCTGGCTGTAGCTTCTCTACCAATTGAAATGCTTCATCAGCAGTGCTGGCTTGACCAACAAGTTCAATTCCCATCTTATCAGAAATGATATCTGCTATCGCCTCGCGAATAGCTGGATGGTCATCTACAACTACAACTCGAATTCGACCTACGGAAGCTTTATTCGTATCCATAATATTTGCGTTGCTATCGAGCGAATACATTCAATTACCTCTCATATCAGGGAGTAACTACTCCCTTCTTTTTCTATATCAGTTAAACTATGCTTTCAAATATTTAACACTATCCTCATTCATTCGTACCGAACGTATCGGATAACTGTCATTTTTTTAAACTAAAATCTTTATGATTTTGTCTAGTGAACGATTTGGGTCAATTCTTGACGAACGTGATTATCTCTGATCTTACACTGGACAGTCGTTCCATTCCCAGGGTCCGAAGTGATCTCAAATTGTCCTTTTATTGTGCGCGATCGGTATTCCATGCTATTGAGCCCTAGAGATTTACCCGTTCGTATTGTTGTATCGAATCCTTTCCCATTATCCTCCACCATCACCTTAACCGTATCGCCATCTAGAGCAAGGGAGATAATAATTTCAGTAGCTTCAGCATGCTTTAATGCATTATTAGTAGCTTCCTGGGCAATTCGATACAAATGCATCTTTGTTTCTCTCTCCCATACATCAATCTTTTCACCCCATCTATACTCACAAGTAACCCCTGGAAGAGCATTTGTATTATGTGCTAGTTCATTGAGTGCAGTAGATAACCCCTCATAAAAAAGCTGGGTTGGCGTTAAGCCCCTGTAAATCTCTCGAACACGAGTAGAAGCCTGCTCTGCAAAACTAGATATTTTCTTTGCATGAGAATAGTTCTCATCAGAATCAGGAAGTTTTTCTGACAGATTCTGACTCAACATGCGTACACCGGTAAGCAGCTGCCCAACCCCATCATGAAGATCGCGACCGATTCGTTGTTGCTGATCTTCAAGGGTTTCGACCATCTGCTGCTCAAGACGTATACGCTCAGTAACTTCTACACAACTACCCCAGATTCGAACAAGATGTCCGTCTTCTTTCGTGCCAACTGCGTTGATTACGAAATATCTATTCTCTTTTCCGGCACAAGCTACTGAGTACTCATAATTGAGTAACCGATACCCTGAGCTAACGAATTGCTCGATCAGAGCAACTTCGAGATGAGGCATCGCCTCACCTATACGATTTCCTTCGAGCTCTTCAGGTAATTTCCGTCCAAGAAGAACAGCCATCACTTTATTGCACTCTGCAAACACTCCTCGTTTAGCAATATCGTTCACCTGAATGCGAGGATCATCTGTGATCGCAACACCATGAGCAAGCTCAATCCGCCATATAGCCTCGGAGGTAGTGTCGACAAATGTACGATACCGCTCTTCACTCTTCCTAAGGGCCTCTTCTGATATTCGACGCTCGAAATAGGTAGACAACAAATCTCCTAGAACGCTTAGAACCCGGCTGTCTGCTTCCTGCCACTCGGTTGGGCGGCCGCCATATTCGACGCCTAAATACCCATGTAGCCGTCCTTGTGGTGATAGGACGGGTACGGCTAGTGCAGTTTGCTCTTTGCTCGCTAAGGTTCTAGAAAGTTTTTTTCCATTCCACTTGCACACCAGGCGTTGTGCAGTACTATCAACACCAGGCCCAAGATCAATGAATATATTTTCATCCGTAACAGGCGAGTCTCTCTTCCATACTCTAGGCAACGTATTCGCGGCTTCTTTAAAGGGGACTTCCTGTAATAAATGTTTATCTGCCGGTATTTCTACAAAGTAAACGGACTCTGCGCCAACGGCCTCTCCCATTAACCCAAGAAGTTGTTCGAAGTCGATAAGTGCATCAGAAACGAGTTTTTGCGAGGCTTCAACCAGAGCACTCTCTACGCGTAATCTATGCTCGATACGAAGTTCTTGCTGCCGGTTCACGGTAACATCTCGTAATACATCACGATACACAGCGATAAACGCTTGCTCTTCGCCTTCATTCATTAAAGATGTAACAGACATATTCACTTCACGTGTCCGCCAATCCTTCAATGTCAATCTATCACGGCCAGACCATGCGCCCTTATCCTTTAAAATTGCGCGAATGACATGATCTTTTTCAAATTCTATGGTACGGTTGCGCGTCAATGTTGAAAGAGGTTGCCCTAACACTTCATCTCTCCTCAGCCCAAAAATCACTTCAGCACTTTTATTGAAATACTGCACAATGCCAGATGGATCAATGGCTACAATAGCCTCGCTCACCTGAGCGAGGATACTTGACTCAAGCCCAAATCGATCAATCTCAGATTTTGGTACAGAGATCGGCTGAGTATCTGATTCCGTCATAATTGAATCACTCTTTTCTATAATGCGACCCAACTCCATAGAGAATTTCCTTATTTCCTGTTCACTCTGGAAGGTTTGTCCAATAGATGATTGGATACTCTCCAGACCTAAAAGACCCCAATATTGCTCACCCACTGAAATCGGCACCAAAAGCAACGACTTTATCCCGGCTTCGAAATACTCTTCAAACACTTCTTTCTTTATAGGGTACGAATTCCCGCCAATTACGTGGCCTGATTCCAGTAAAGCATGCCAGAATGGATAATAACGATACAAGATATATGGATCTTTTGAAAGACGACCCACATCTCTAAATCGAGTAGATCTCCATTCACATATCGTTTCAATCTGGCACTGCCTGGCCCAAGTCCGAAATGAGGCGAACCGTGACATGTATATCCGATCCACCTGCAATGCTTTACCGATCGTCCCCAAAGCCGCACGAAATCCTGCAATAGTCCCGCGGTGAATAGCTAATTGAAACTGGGCGGCTGAAAACCCCCATGATATCAATGCTTGTGCTTTTCCAGGAGGGCATACTCGTTCCATTTGATCCGCTTCCGAATCAACTGCCCAATCGTGCATGGTGTTTGGCATGAGCAACTTTCAATATGAAATAGAACAAACACTATGTGTCTTTGGAACGCCAAGAAGAGCAACCTGATTTATGACCACCCCTCCCATTAACTTTTCCTCTTTAATCAAAGCCTGTGCCATTATTACATCGTTTATGTATAAGCCTATACGAAATACGTATACACCATACACGTTGTGATAGTCGGTGGAATGCGTACTATATAGATCGGCATATCCGCCATTTTCATAAGAGGAACTGAGTAATTACGTATTTAAGTAGCTATTTGCCCATAAATCTTGGAATGAATATCCTTGCGCTCTAGATACCCATTCTAATGGGCACAGCGATATATAAATTTGGTCTTAGAAGGATCTATTTATTCCTCAATATACCAACGAACAGAGAGAGCGTGTTTCTCATTGTGAGACTGTCTCACCAGATCCGTGTCATCTTTACTGATCTGGTGCTCCTTTTTATACGGAATGGATTCCGAGTTCGTATACTCAGTGGGGGGCACAATTATTGAGATCTATTTTAGAATTGCATTCAGCTTTATGTGTCACAGCTCTGTGGTGTTTCCATAACAACACTATCCTGAGAATATATCATATGCACTGTTATTTAGTGCAATTATTCGTAACGAATACCATAGTAGATTCCAACTATATGAGCGTATTCCACTTCTGCCTTAATGACTGCCAGCGCACGCATCGAACACCAACTTCTTTTTGCTAGTTCACAAGCATTGCATCAAATTGATCAATGGGATTCCTCCTCGCTATCAGAAGCTCAGATTGATTGGCAGTACATCTACTCCCAGGCCATTCAACACCGAACCGTTCCTCTTTTACAATACTTCTTAAAAACGCATTCCGAATACCAGGTACCAGAGAAGATTACTACCGCAATTGATCAATACGTACACCGGCAAGCACTTGCGAACATCTTCCAAACAAACGAACTCCTGGGCATTTTAACCCGCTTCAAAACCGAACACATAGATGCCATTCCTTTTAAAGGGCCTGTATTGGGCATGCACCTTTACGGCCAACTCAGCTATAGAGCATTTGGAGACCTAGACATCCTGATTCATCGTGAGAACTTTTTTAAGGTCAAAGAAATCCTCATCGAGATGGGCTACCTACCCTTCAGAAATTTATCCAAGAAAGAAGAAGCTGCGTTTTTAGATACTCAAATGGGATATGAATTTGTTCGCAAAGACGAGCGATGTGTTATAGAAATACACTGGTCTTTACTTAGCCGAGTTCATGCATTTAATATTCCTGATGATGAATTATGGAGCAGCAAAAAAACGCTCGAAATCCAAAACAAACTTCTCCCTACATTAGACGACAAACATCTATTTATTTACTTGTGTGCACATGGGACAAAGAGCTTCTGGGCCAGGTTAAGATGGATCAGCGATATCGCAGAGATGATTTATTTGCAATCAAAGGGTCCTGAAGCTTCCTCGTGGTGGTCTTCAGTGCTGCAATTAGCCGATTCCTATAACAGTGTACGGATGGTACACCTGGGGATATATCTGGCGCACCAACTCCTAAACGCACCAGTCCCTAAAGAAATTCTAAAAGCCGCCTCAGAAGATAAAAACGTTCAATTCCTCTTCAATCGTGTCCTTAGCGCTCTTTTTGTGCCCCCAGAAAAAAAGAAAAGTGTCCTTAAGCCTATTTCTTTTCATCTCTCGATGAGAGAGCGTTTCAAAGACAAAAAACCCTATCTAAGCCACGTTTTTAAACTATGGTTCTTTCCCAGCAAAAAGGACGAAGCCTTTCTAAAGCTCCCAACACAACTCTCGTTTCTTTATGTGCTTGTAAAACCTTTTCGTATTGCTTCTCGGGTTTTATCCAAAAAAGCTAGATGAAACGACTCTATTGGTGCACCTGCAAACTTTTCGATACATATAATCCAACAAAAGCGCACTAATATTGGGCAGAATACCTACAGGGAGACTAAATTTTTAAACTAGCTTATCCCAATTCGTCCACAACTAGCATATCAATGGAACATAGAAGACAAACATCTGCACTATCCAGGCACGTAAATTATACGGTGCGAGTCCTTGGAGATAGCATGCTACCCGACTACGGCCCTGGTGAGGTTTACAATTACATTCCAACAGACCATGTTTTCTATGATGGAATCTATGTAATCGTCATCGATGGGTGCGAAATGATCAAGCAAGTGCAGCGTTTGCCGGGAGGTGTTTTACGCATCTCTAGCCTAAATGAACGGTATGCTCCTTTTGAAATAGAAGAAGCCAATCCTGCTATCCAGGTACTCGGTCATAACCTCCATATTGGAAATGCACCGGAGTTCTTGTTCAGGGCTCACTAACCCTCCCTGAGTAGTTTCAGGCCCAAAGACCATCCTTGATTTCCAGGGCGATAGTGAACCTTGAACTTAAGGCTAGTACTTCAGTACATTCGATTTATCCTTCCACCAAGTGCACTAAATCGTTTGTATGACTAACAAAGAAATTGCCCGCGTCCTGAAGAGTACTTCTGCGATGATTGATCTTACTGGAGGAAATCCACATCGATCGCGTGCAATGAGTAATGCAGGAAGAACTATTGAACGCCTGGAAGAGCGCGTCCCAGATCTCGTAGAATCTAATACCCTTACTTCTATTCGAGGGATAGGTAATGGGTTAGCAGCTCAAATTAAAGAAATTATAGAAACAGGGACTTTCGAAGCTCGTGAAGAATTACTTGGTGCTATTCCTGCCGGTGTATTGGATGTCATGCGTGTTAAAGGGTTAGGCGCAAAAAAAGTACGCGCTCTTTGGCAGAAACTAAATATCATCTCTCTAATTGAGCTAGAGCACGCCGCCGCATCAGGAAAACTAGCTACTATAGACGGTTTTGGAGAAAAAACAGCTGCAAATATTCTCCAAAATATTCAGCTCTTAAAGACGTATTCGAATAAACGCAGGTATGCAGATGTAATTACATTTCTCGACCCATTCTTAGATGCCCTTCGTCTTCGTGAACAGGTTAGTGCGGTCTCGTATACGGGAGATCTAAGGAGAAAGATGGAGATCATCGAATGGATGGAAATTGTTGTAGTTTCAGAAGCACACAGTGAAATAGAGAACATTCTGACTACGGTATTTGAACCTGCCGAGCCCTTTGTACTGAGTGACAGCTTCATAGAAGGATCGCTTTCAAACGGCCTGCTATTTCGAGCGCATCTATCATCTCCTCAAAATGCCGGAACTATTTTATGGAAAACAACCGGATCGGAATCTCATTGCTCTTCATTTATCGACACCTACGGAATGCCCGCAGAGGTATCCGATGAAACAACCCTTTTCGAACAAGCCGGCCTTGCTCCCATTCCTCCAGAATTACGCGAAGGCACAACCGAATTAGACCATGCAAAGCAGCAAACTCTCCCAACCCTGATCACTAACGAGGACCTAAAAGGTACATTACACAATCATTCCACCTACAGTGATGGCGCTCATACACTAAAAGAAATGGCTGATCGCGCTCTTTCTATGGGGCTATCGTATTTTGGGATATGCGATCACAGCCGATCACTGGTAATAGCTAATGGCTTGTCTATTGAACGGGTAGCCAATCAGCAAGAGGAAATTTCTCAACTCAATGCAGAATACCAAGAGTCCTCGCCGGCTCCTTTCAAAATATTTAGTGGAATTGAAAGTGATATCCTTGCCGACGGTTCACTGGACTATCCTGACGAAATACTAGCTAGCTTTGATTTTATAGTTGCAAGCGTGCATACCCGTATGAATATGAATGAAGAAGAAGCAACCGACAGAATCATCAAGGCCATTGAGAATAAGTACACCTCAATTTTAGGTCACCCTACTGGGCGAATATTACTTGTTCGTGAAGGATACCCCATCAACTATACGCGGATTCTCGATGCATGCGCGGCTAATGGCGTTGCAATAGAACTTAATGCCAATCCTTACCGGCTCGATCTAGATTGGCGCTGGATCCAAGAAGCCACGAGCCGCGGAATCCTCATTTCAATTAACCCTGATGCCCATGCAATGGAAGGACTCTATGACACCCAATGGGGTATTGAGGTCGCTAGAAAAGGATGGTTATCTGCCGATCAATGCCTCAATGCTATGCCTTTGGATGCGTTTGAATCGTGGCTAGCCTCTCATTAAATCGATGAGAAACCAGAAGCGAGTTTCCTCAGATAGTTTGGGGTGGATTGATGCAATTCGCTCCTTTTCATCGACCTCCTGGGCTACGCTTGTAGTAGTGAGTATCATTTTAGTTTTCGCACTACTCAGTTTTGTTGGTTTCACCATTTATCTGGCTTATGGGTTTTCAGAAGCCCCACCCCGGCATATTTCAGTCCCCGCCTCTGCTTCCAAGTCTCAAATCAGCTGGCATGAAAACGAGATTGTATCTATCCAGTCAGAGGATTTAGCAGGTGCCTTAACCGCCTTGGGAGTAGCCCACGCTTCAACCTATCCCTGGCAAATGTATTTGTGGCGGCAAACGGCAACGGGTTCTTTAACAGAATGGTTTGGTTCAAACTTGCTTGAAATAGATCGATTCTCGAAACGCTTGCGACTAGCCTCGCTTGCCCAAGAGTCTTTTGATCAACTTCCTGAAGAACAAGTCCGATTATTGGAAGCCTACACCGCAGGCATTAATGCGGTATTTCGAGATGCGAAACACATCAAGCAGAACGAAATCACGTTACTTGACGTCTCGCCAGATCTCTGGGAGCCCTGGCATAGTCTGGCTATAGAAAGGCTGTTTACATGGTTGACTGTTAATCCTCATACCCTTACCCAAGATTCAACGGGTCGTCTTATTCCTGAATGGAAATCGATTATAGAACACAATAAGGCCCTCCAAGAATGGTTACAACTGCATGGATTTCAATACAGTATCGCAGGAACATGGCCGTCTGATTCCCTCTCACACACGACAGTCTTTCATCGATTTGTTCATGGTTCCTCAGCAATTCCTCTTTTTCAGGAAGCCAGTATCCAGATTGAAGATCATCCTGCGAAGCGCGTGGCAACTTTACCTGGAGCACTCATATTCCCTTCAGGACAATCAGAAGATTCCAGTTGGTTCATTCTTCCAACCAGCTCTGCTGAGATAGCTCTGAAGACCGATTCTATTCCCCCACAAGCTACGCATGAACGCATTAGAGGCCGTGATGGTAATGAGGTCCTACTCGTCCTTGACAACTATGAAGGCTGGCTGTTTCCTGATAACCAGATTGCCCTTTCAGATTCTATGCATGGGCTTTCATGGAAAGGGTTTTTACCTGGAACCGATTTATCAGCATATACGGGCTTTCTTTCTGGTAAAACCCAGCCATTCAGCCTAATCGATGGCAACGGACTGGTTACAAAAAATGACTCCTGGACCCTATTAGGCACTCCAACCTTTGTCCATCAATTAGAGTCTGGTGTCCTCATTGGAAATACACCCTGGTCCGGTTACCAGGCATCCCGGCTTAATGTGCTGCTTTCATCCCCCCAACAGGCAAGCCCCGATAATTGGCCAGAAGATTGTCATAATACCTGGGCCGAAGAACAGGCGACCTTCCTACTTGAAAAATATTTATTGCGGCGAATCTCCTTCAACGAAGAATATTCAGATGCTCTTACTTACCTAAGGAATTGGGATTATTCATACACACCTTCAAGTATTGGTGCTATCATTTTTGATACCTGGCTGCAAGAGTTGCCAGACTCATTATATAACAAGGTAATCCAAAAGGAATTATCTCCTTCAGACACCCTTGCTAGGACTTATCTTCAGAAAGGCATTACTTCTTTGAAGCATAGGTTTGGGGATGATTTGAGTAAATGGCGCCTTGATCTCACCAAACCCATTTACAGGTATTATCCAGCCTGGAATGCTGACTCCTTATTTTCGCCCTCAATTTCCCGCCTCTCGAACACGTTGTTTGCGTCCCTTAGTTTTCCTGGGCGTGGCCATGCCTCTACGTTATGTTGGGGCTCATTTCAATCCGATGAAGAACTAGAAGTATCAGCGCGCTGGGAGGCCTGGACCAGCACAATTGATGGCAAAAGCGTGTATCAATGGAGAAAACACGATACGTCAACCTCCTTCCTGGGCAGATACTTGATTTCCAACTCTCCGAGCAACACGTATTCTTTTGATATAACCCAGGATGCTGTTGCAATCACATCAGTGAATCAAAAATAGACATGCCCGTTCCTCTATATATTGGAATCGACGCGGGAGGCACAAAAACCGCAATTTGTGCCAGCACATCAGAAGCCACCATTGAGTTCTCGCTCGATGGCCCGGGGACTAATATCAGGCGAGATGGAATCTCCGTAACCTTATCAACACTTGTTGATCTCATTCATGCATTGCCTAAACCCACTGAGACCGTTACTACATATATCTGCGCAGGAATTGCAGGGGCAGGAAACAAGAATATTCAAGAAGCACTGAAGCAAAAACTTGCTACTCATCTGGAAATACCTGGTTCGCACATCCTGGTGCGTACGGATGCGTCCATTGCCTATTATGCAGCCCATAAAGATAGAAGTGGAATATTGGTTGTCACTGGTACAGGATCCATTATTTGGGCGAGAACAAAAACGGGGCAAATGGTTCGAGCAGGTGGCTGGGGAGCACTATTAGGAGATGAAGGAGGCGGTTTTCAACTAGGGCTTTCAGCCCTGCGGGCCCTATCTCACGAAATCGATGGAGGCCCCACTACTCTGCTTAGTCCGATTCTCTGTGATCATTATGGACTTTGTAACCCTTCAGACATACTAGACTTCACCTATCAGCAAAAGAGCCAAATTTCAACCCTCGCACCTTTTGTGATTGAGGCAGCAAAGCAGAGCGACCCGATCGCCATGCAGATCATCGACACCCAAATATCTGCACTTGCCCAAAGTTTAAAATTCTTGCTTCTCGCTCACCCACACATTTCTCCTAATCTGGTGTATATGGGTGGCCTAACCAATGATTCTTTTTACGTTGATGCCTTGAAGAAGGGGCTATCTGGAGTTTATCCTGATTTGCAACGTATCACAAAACTAACTTATCCTCCTGTGGAGGCAGCATTTTACTTAGCAAAGACAATGAAAGATCAAGGATAATTATATTTCCATGATTCATTCTTTTATTACCATGCTTTGTTTGCCTCGTGTTATCAGCCCTGTCTGCTAGTACCTACTTGCTTTTTCATCTCTTCACGAACAGTGCGTAGTTGATCAACCAATGCCTTGATCTCATCAGGACCTTTTCCATATTCGAATGTGACACGTTTTGTACCTGATTCGTCCTCTATTTCTATCCACTCTGCTCCACCATCAGCACAATCAGGGCATCCGATTACATCGTCCAACTGACGAACGGTTGTTTCATTGAGCGCTTTTAACAACTCATTCCACAGCTCCTGATCCAGTTCCCCTTCATAAAAACGTTCTGCAGGTTGGGGGCCTCCAAGGCCCGGAAGCGCCTTGAATCGAATTGCCGTACCATCCAGTTCGAGTTCATGCCTGCAGTAGCCTGCACAAAACCCAAAAGACTCTCCACTTCGAATAACTAATTGCACATCGCCTTGCGATTCATCATTAAATGGCAGTGCATCACATCCATAGAAAGCTAGAAGAAAAAAGAAAAGTAGATACATTTTCATTGAGTAGGTAATCCGTTAATTGATGGGGCTTTTTTGTTGGACATTGGGAAGAAAACAATTATTCCAACATGAGGGGGCGGGGCCAGTAATTCACACAACAGAAGGAGATCCTTTATAAGAAAACAATTAGCCCAATACAAAACCAACGAATAACATATACAAATTATTATTCCCTTATATTCCCAAAGTCCTACGGCCCATTTAATCAATCAGTAGAACATGTCTCTTCTAGCCGTCGATCTCGGGCTCAAAACGGGCCTTGCTTTATTTAGCAAGGAGGGTAAACTCCAATGGTATAGATCTAGAAACTTCGGTACAAAGGCCCGATTGCGTAAAGCTGCTGCCTCTGTACTAAAGGAAGCCGGTACTGTTGAGGTTCTTGTCATTGAAGGGGGTGGAGACATGGAGACACCCTGGATCGGAGAGGCCAAGCGAAAAGGAATTGAGGTGTTACAATTGCATGCGCACGCCTGGCGAAAACATCTTTTGCTTTCTCGTCATCAGCGAAGTGGCCCCGAAGCCAAGAAGCATGCGGACAAACTTGCAAGACAAATCATAAAGTGGTCGGGAGCTAAAAACCCAACTTCACTAAGACATGATGCTGCTGAAGCAATCTGTATCGGCTTATGGGGCGTTCGTGAAATGGGTTGGATCCATGAATTCCCATTCGGCAAAATTGGGCGCTGACTCTATGATGAGAATCCATTGAGAACGACCTAATGAACGTCCCCAACCACTTCAGGTGCTTCTCCAGGGTACCTGATCTCTTCGACCATTTCTCGTACTTCTTCAGGAGGTGGAGCAGTTAAAAGAGAGACGCTTATCGTAGTCACAAAGTTAAGGATAAGCCCAATTACCCCAATCCCTTGTGCATTAATGCCGAGGAAATTATCAATAATAGGTGCATCCATACCTGGAATTACATTTTGTGCACGCATTAACACAATCATTATGAATGTAAAGGCTAATCCGATGCTCATACCTGCGACAGCACCTTGCTTATTCGCTCGTTTCCAAAATATTCCCAAAACAATCACTGGGAAGAACGAGGCGGCGGCAAGTCCGAAAGCAAATGCAACTACTTCGGCGACAAAACCAAGCGGATAGATTCCTAAAATACCTGCAAGAATAACGGCAAGGAAAATCATTAACCTGCCAACAAATAGACGTTCTTTATCGGTGGCCTCAGGTTTTATCATTTTCCCGTAGATATCATGGGCTAACGATGAAGAAATGACCAGAAGCAATCCTGAAGCGGTTGATAAAGCGGCAGCCAGTCCACCAGCAGCTACCAATGCCACAATAAAAGGAGGTAGATTTGCAATCTCTGGAGTTGCCAGGACTATAATATCACGGTTAATGCTATCGAGTAGACTCTGGGCATCTGTTACTCCTCCTTCAGGGAATGTTATAAGCCCGGTAGCAATCCAGTTCTGTACCCATTCTACATTTTGAATGTCGCTTCCCATCTCACTAAACTGATTTAAGATGTAGTACTTGGCAAATATCGCAACAGCCGGTGCAGTCAGGTAAAGAATAGAGATGAACAGCAAGGCCCAGAAGGCAGACCATCTAGCTGCCTGTACACTTTTTACTGTATAAAACCGAACGATCACATGCGGCAAACCCGCCGTACCAACCATCAAACAGAACGCAACACAGAATACATTCAGCTTTGAAAAATTGGCGAACGGACTACTATATGCAGAAAGCCCAAGGTCTTGTTGAATACCATCTAACTTTGCTAGAATCTCCCCCATTGCTACCTGAGGCACGGGGTTTTGCGTCAAGAGAAGTGCGATGGCAATAGCGGGAATTGTAAAGGCAAAGATGAGAACGCAATACTGCGCAACCTGGGTATAGGTAATTCCCTTCATCCCCCCTAAAACAGCAAAAAAGGCCACTATCGCCATCCCTATGATCACACCAATCTCAAACGGCACAGTAAGAAATCGACTAAATGCTACGCCAACACCTGCCATTTGGCCGGCTACGTAGGTAAACGAGACAAATATAGCTGCAATGGCGGCTACCATGCGGGCAGCCTGTGAGTAATACCTTGCGGCAACAAAGTCAGGTACGGTGTACTGCCCAAACTTCCTCAGATAAGGAGCCAACAATAACGCAAGTAAAACATATCCACCCGTCCAGCCTAAGAGATATACTGATCCGTCATACCCCATAAACGAGATGAGCCCTGCCATCGAGATGAATGAAGCCGCACTCATCCAATCAGCTGCCGTAGCCGCACCGTTGGCTATCGCAGAAACTCCCTGCCCTGCAACATAAAACCCGCGCGTTGAAGCAACCCTACTTCTATACCCGATATAAAGGTACATCGCAAAGGTCAACCCAACCGTCACCCACGTCCATTCTTGTATACTCATGTGTTCACTCCGCCTCCGCTCTTTGAGTGAGGATAGCGTAAGACAGAATTAATAAAACAAATACAATGATTGCACCTTGCTGTGCCATCCAAAATCCGAGCGGCATATTATTAAATGTAAAGCCATTTAAAAACTCGACACCTAAAATGCTCAACCCGAACCCAACTACTGCCCAAATAATCAACAAGCCTATGGTGCGTCGGATTTGGGAGCGCCAATATGCCTGGCGATCTATGGATTTGGACTTCACGTTTCCCTTTTCGGGTTTCTCTGCAGCCATTTGGTTAGCGGTTTAGGCGGTGATCAACAAGGGCGTTCACCACGGTGGGGTCTGCGAGCGTGCTGGTATCACCCAGCTGTTCATGCTCATTAGCCGCAATCTTGCGTAAAATACGGCGCATGATTTTACCTGAGCGAGTTTTAGGCAATGCCGAAGTAAACTGGATAAAATCTGGTTTTGCTATGGGGCCAATCTGCGTTCGGACGTGTTGCACCAGCGTAGCCAGCAATTCATCTGAAGCGTCAATGCCTGCATTGAGGGTCACATAACAATAGATCCCCTGTCCTTTGATATCGTGGGGATACCCAACTACAGCAGCTTCAGCTACTAGTTCGTGGGAAACCAGTGCACTCTCGATCTCCGCTGTACCAAGCCGATGCCCAGATATATTCAGCACATCATCAACCCGCCCGGTTATCCAATAGTACCCATCTTCATCCCGCCGGCATCCATCCCCGGTGAAGTATTTGCCTTCAAATGTCGAGAAATAGGTATCAACAAAACGTTGATGGTTTTTATATACGGTTCTCATCTGGCCTGGCCAGGAATCCTTGATTACAAGGACGCCCTGTGCTGCTCCCTCCAACACATTTCCTTCATTATCGAGCACCTCGGGCTGGATACCAAAGAAAGGTAAAGTGGCGGAGCCTGGCTTCTGTGGAATGGCGCCCGGTAAAGGTGTAATCAGCATTCCCCCAGTTTCTGTCTGCCACCAGGTGTCCACTATAGGGCAACGGCCATCGCCAACTACTTCATAGTACCACCGCCACGCTTCAGGATTAATTGGCTCACCTACTGTACCCAGTACCCGAAGTGAGGACCGGTTTGTCTTAGTCACATACTCATCACCCTGCCGCATCAATGCTCGGATAGCCGTCGGTGCTGTATAAAAAATCGAGACCTTGTGCTTATCCACTACCTCCCAAAACCTGGAGGCATCAGGATAAGTAGGCACACCTTCGAAGAATATCTGAGTCGCTCCGTTCAACATGGGGCCAAATACCATGTATGAATGTCCAGTAATCCACCCTACATCTGCAGTACACCAGAATACATCTCCCTCATGATAGTCAAAAACATATTGATGGGTTAGTGAGGTGTACACTAGGTACCCACCTGTTGTATGAAGTACCCCTTTGGGCTTTCCGGTCGAACCAGAGGTGTACAGTATGAATAGCGGATCCTCAGCATCCATTACCTCTGGTGGGCAGGTACTGTTTACAGATTTTGCTTCTTCATGGTACCAGTGATCACGTCCCTCTACCCAGTTTATTGTGCCTCCGGTTCGCTGCACAACCAATACTGTTGAAACATCAGGGCATCGTTCTAAAGCCGCATCCGCATTTTTCTTAAGGGGTACCACTTTCGTCCCACGAAGCCCTTCATCTGCTGTGAGCAATACCGTGGAATCACAGTCTAAAATCCGATCAGCGAGTGAGTCAGGAGAGAATCCGGCGAATACAACAGAGAACACAGCACCTATTCGAGCACAGGCCTGCATGGCATATGCAGCCTCCGGAATCATAGGAAGGTAGATAGTTACCCGGTCCCCTTTCTTCACCCCGTGTTTTTTTAACACATTTGCAAATGTACACACCTTTTCGTGCATCTCCATGTACGTAATGTGCTGGACGGGATCACTAGGATCATCCGGCTCAAAAATCATAGCAGTCTGCTTGCCTCGCTTTGCCAGGTGGCGGTCAATACTGTTATAAGAAGCATTTAGCTTTCCACCTTCGAACCACTTAATCGATAAATTTGAACTGGCATAGGATACATTTTTAACGGTATGAAAGGGTTCAAACCAGTCTATCCGTTTTGCCTGTTCCTCCCAGAAACCCTCTGGGTCTTCAATAGAACGCTTGTACATCTCTTTGTACGCGTCCATGGATCCGAAATAGGCATCTTTCTTAAATGCGGCGGATGCTTCGTATTGTTCAGATCGCCCCGAATAGGCGGCAGTGAGTTGGTCGGTATTTCCCGTTGACATGCGACTCTTCTAGCAGTTACTGAAAACGATTTCTGGAGAATACAGCATCTGAATCGAATTTTCCACTTTCTCAAAAGAAAAGTCATTCAAACCAAAATGTATCGCGAATCTTTTCCGTTTTGATTCAGGAACACTGGGATGAACCAAACATATACTTGCCTAAGCAACTATTACATAGGCATACTAAATGCTATCGAAAGAAATTGGTCCGCTAGAACAAGCACCTGCATACCTGATCTACCGGTTGTCGAGGTTACTCAGGCATAATCTGAGAAAAATCCTCGTCTCTAATGGGCTAGATATTTCTCCTGAGCAATATTTCATTCTTTACAAGCTTTATCTCAAGGACGGTGTCTCTCAGGCTGATCTCGCAGATTCTGCATTTGGTGACTTCCCCAATATGACGCGCATTCTAGACGGCCTGGAAAAGAAAAAGCTTATTCGAAGGCAGAAAGACCCAAAGGATAGACGCAAGTACCTCATTCGGCTTACAGATAAAGGGACTTCAAACATGGAAAACCTAAAGCAACCCATTCTCAAAGAACGGGAAAAGCTCTTTGGGAGCTTTAGTGAATCAGAGTTTGGTGTCCTCCTTTCTGCCCTAAATCAATTACAAACCATTCTAGAGGATTAATTTTTTTAACCAAATAGTTGCCTAAGCAATGTTTATAAAAGCAACTACCTGATTATTGCAACCCAGCAACACCAACAAGAACACCTTTATCGCTATGCTAAACACCCTAATTTTCCTTTTATCCATGACAATGATATCCACAGCACCATCCAAAGACAAAACGAAGATCAAAGCGACCATCCAGCAATTCGTTCAGGGTGCAGACTCACAAGACAGCAATAGTTTAGCCGCTGTACTTCACCCTGAATCACAGCAGTATTATGTGGGACAGGAAGGCCTGGTTAGATTGCCACGGACTACTTATTTCAACCTAATCGACCAAAAGAAGATAGGCGGCACACCTAGAGAACTTGATATCGAATCCATCGATCTCAACGGAAACCTCGCTGTAGCCAGAGTAAAGATCTGGAACGACAATGCTCGATTTGAGAACTATTTCTCTTTGATGAAAGTCGAGGATGAATGGCAGATCATCAGCATTATTTTGCACATGGAGGTCGGTTAAGCCTTCTTTTCTCCCCCACCTTAACTTGCAACATGAGTCTTTTCTGTGCATGCAGAGAAGACTCATGTCTTATAGGCCAAGGGGTTACCTGCTTAACTCACACAAGAGAATCTGGCGGATATTCTGCTGGATCAAAATCTGGTTCAGGAAACTGGGGATCCATGTCTTCGAGTGTGTCAGCAATGAGCTGTGTAATAACAAGATCTCTAAACCATCGCTCCTCAGCAGGAATTACATACCAGGGTGCATAGTCTGTTGAACATCTATCTAGCGCTACTTCATAGGCAGCCATATAGCTGTTCCAGTGCTCACGCTCCTTTAAATCTGCAGGATTAAATTTCCAATGTTTATCAGGTCGCTCCAACCGCCGGCGTAGACGATACAACTGATACTCCTTGGAAACATGCAACATGATTTTGAGAATCCGTGTCCCTCGTTCTGTGAGCAGCTTTTCAAAATTATTGATATGAGAATAGCGCTCTTCGATGACGCCTGGATCCGCCCAACCGTGCACCTTAACGATTAGTACATCTTCATAATGTGATCGATTAAATATTCCAATGTATCCCTTCCGGGGTGTGTGGAAATGGACACGCCACAAAAAGTCCTGCTCCAGTTCACGCTTAGTAGGCGCTTTAAAACTTGCCACCCGGCACCCCTGGGGATTAACACCTTTTGTGACTTCCCGAATGGTGCTGTCTTTTCCAGCAGTATCCATGGCTTGCAACACAATTAGAAGCGACTGTTCTCTCTCTGCGAAAAGGCGTTCTTGAAGGTTGACGATCTTTTTCCGGTTCTTTTTAACTCTCTTCCTTGCTTCCTCTTCATCGACTCCCTGTGTATCCTTCGTAATCCTGGAGGAAAGAGAAAACGAGGTATTTGGCTGGACTAGATATCGAGAATAATCAATCATTTGTTAGGTACCTGGATCATACTTCATTAGAACGGGAGGAAATATACGCTCATATTATTGGAAACAAAAAAGCAATCACATCAACGCATAGTGAACCAGAAAAAAAGTGTATATTCTAGTTAAGCTAACTCTCAATGCATGACACACTTTCTGCCAAACATCATCCGTTTTACCAGATCTCATAAAACCTGGGCTATTCTGGTTGTATTGTTTGTGCTATTAGCGATCTATTTTCTTTGGCCTATCTCTGCAATCACCCCCTCTGAATCGGTTGCAAGTACCCGGGTGGTTGATCGGAATGGACACCTGCTTAGAGAAATTAGACCCGACGGGCGTGGAATATGGGTCTCTTTGGATAAAATTCAACCTTATGCCACACAGGCCCTCATAGCCACTGAGGACCGTAATTTCTATACCCACCGCGGAGTTGATCCTAAGGGCATTGCCAGGGCTCTTAGGGACAATGTTAAAGCCAGAAAAATCATCAGTGGGGCGTCTACCCTTTCGATGCAAGTGGCACGAATGCACTTAGGATACTCTTCCAGATCTCTATTTCACAAACTACATGAAGTAGCGCTTGCTATAAGAATAGAATTTCATAACTCAAAGCAGGATGTCTTAAACGCGTGGTTGAACCGGGCATATTTTGGGAATCAAGTCTATGGAATCGAGTCAGCATCGCAGTTTTATTTTGAAAAATCGGCACTGGACCTTACTGCCTCGGAAGCTGCATATCTAATCGGTTTGCCTCAAAACCCGATTGGCTATAATCCCCATAGATATCCAGAAAGAGCATTAAATCGATACAACCGTGTTCTCGCGGCAATGGCTGAAACCTCACAAATATCAGCCAAAACCCATGAACGATTGCTCAATGTAGACGTGCAGGTTCTGCCCAAAGAAGAAGTCTTTCGTGCACCGCATTTTGTTGAATGGCTGAAAGCCCAAGAGGATAACTCTCTGCTTGAACGTCCTATAGTAAGAACTTCACTCGACGTGACGCTGCAAACCGAGATTGAGTCCCTCGCAAGAGGTCATCTCGAGCGCTTAAACAGTGAATTCATCACAAACGCAGCCGCAATAGTTGTCGACAATACAAATGGAGAAATTCTGGCTTACATGGGCAGTGTAGATTATTGGGATGACCGGATTGAGGGGCAAAATGATGGAGTCAGGATGCTGCGCCAACCAGGAAGCACACTCAAACCATTTATGTATGCAATTGCCCTTGATTCCAAAGGATACACGGCTGCATCGGTCCTGCCAGACATAGAAGTGCAAATTCCTGAAGCTGGAGGCGCATTTGCACCTAAGAATTATGATAAGACCTACCACGGACCCGTTCCTCTCAGAGATGCCCTGGCGAACAGCTACAACGTACCTGCTGTCCGGCTTGCTCGTGATTTGGGCATCCCGCTACTCTTGGACAAGCTCCATGAAGCTGGATTCTCTTCGCTTACCAGGACTCCTGAACATTATGGCGTAGGCCTCACACTAGGTAACGGAGAGGTCCAACTCTTTGAACTTGTCCAAGCATATGCGGCTCTAGCAAGACAAGGATACCCCATTAAACTCACCCCCTTCCCTCTTCCTCTAAGTCAATCTCAACCTAATACATCCATCATTTCCCCTAATGTAGCCTATTTGATTGCTGACATTTTATCGGACGATGAAGCTCGTGAAGCAGCATTTGGGCGGGCTGGACCACTTGAATTACCCTTTCCCACTGCTGTCAAAACAGGTACATCAAAGGATTACCGCGATAACTGGGCGGTTGGTTATACGCCACAACACACCGTAGCTGTTTGGGTAGGTAACTTCGATGGCTCACCGATGCAGAAAGTAAGTGGAGTATCTGGAGCCGGCCCGCTATTCAAGTCAATTATGTTATCTCTAGGCAGCTCTGGCAATTTCGAAGGCAGTGAAGAACTTGAAGTTACTACCATTTGCCCTTTGAGTGGACTAAAACCAGCATTGGTGTGTCCACTGAGAAAAAGAGAGTTGTTTATTCGTGGTACATCGCCACAGGATTCTTGTGACGTCCACAAAGAACTATTGATTGATTCTCGATCAAATCTATTGGCGGCACCAACTACCCCTTCAGCTTACGTCAGGCCAACTCTTTACACCGTTCTCCCTGATATCTACCACCCCTGGATGCGTCAGAAAGAAATGGCTTTTCCTCCGACAGAGCTAGCGAGTGATCAAGATATGGACACAGGGAAAAGCGAAGAAGAAAGACACGGCACAGAAGGCAAATTACAGATCGCCTATCCTGTATCTGGAATGATCTTTCAATTGGATCCTATACTGAGATCTGAATATCAAAAGATTCGACTTGAAGGTATTGTCCCTAATGGCGTCCAAAAGACATCATGGTGGATCAACGAGAAACGCTGGGACACCAACACAGCCACTACGATGTGGCCTCTTGAGGAGGGCATTCACACTATTGAACTGCGCAGAGAAGGAGGTAGCAAGGGGGCTTCAGTTCAAATTCAGGTTGTGAACTAGGAGTAGTTACTTTGTGCCTTTCAATTTAAAGGCTAAAACAGCACCCTCTTTCTCAGGATGACTGGTAATCAAGTTCTCATGGATACGAGTTGACTTGAGTTTGCTTTCAAGTTTCTCTATTACGCGATCGAGGGACTTAAGAAGGTCACGTTGGATAGGTGCGTTCATTGTTTTAATATCGTTTTGATCAGCGTTTGCAGGTTATCTATACACCAGACAAACGCCGTGCCAACAATTTGATCAAATATTTGACACCTTCTTGGGATCAGATACATTACATTATGTAATTGATATACACTACGACGTAACGATCAATATCTTGATGAAAAATATAGTTTTATCGGTTTGCCTGCTGTTTTTGATTTCCTGCAATTCCAACACGCAAGATCAGCAGGGCAGCATTGAAGTGGAAACTATTTCCATATCTCCTCCTCAATCAGTTGTATCCTTCACCCCCTCAATCGAGGGCCCACTACGCGTTCTGAGCGTCTCTCCAACAGGCCTCTTGCAAGCCATCGAATCCAATTTTGCTTTGGCTGTCACATTCAGCGCACCAATGACGCCCCTGGGAGAACCAGTCTCCATTCCACCTGGTCAAATCACATTAGAACCTTCTACACCCGGCTCACTAAGATGGGAAGGGACACAAACCCTTGTATTTAAACCTGACGCGCCCCTCTTAAGCTCAACGCAATACACAGCCACACTAGCTCCGGGACTGCAATCCATAGATGGTAAGGTACTTGAAGAACCCTATGTATGGACATTCGAGATGCCCCGCCCTCGTTTAGTATCCTCCTTCCCTTCCAGCAATGAGTTATATGCCGAGCCTCATGCATCTGTCCGTCTTGACTATAATATAGCCCTCGATACCACTCGGCTCGCTTCTTACTATTCGTTGTATGAAGAGCCCAGCCGGCTGGAAATCCCCTTTACTATTCAAACACCGAGTCCAGATACGGTACTGTTGGATCCTATTCAGGATCTAAAGAAAGGAAGCCTGTACCGCGTCCAGGCCCGGCCCGGCGTACCGCCAGCAACGGGAAGCTTAGGCACTGTTGAAAACGTTAGCTTTACGTTTCGTGTCCATCCAGAGCTTCGATTTGAAAGTATATATCAGGGTAGTGATTGGGGGCATTTAGTTTCTGACCTGGACCCTGCCCGGGGAATTGGATTTAACTTTAGCACACAGGTTCGATATAAGGACCTCATCAAGGCACTGCGCTTCACACCTGAAGTAAAGATGCCAGGAGATGCAGAAAACAACATCTGGTACATCAGCGAACACATCAACTTAAACATCAAATTTCAACCAGAGACTAACTACTCCTTCCGTATTGATAGTCTTTATGATATCCACGGCCAACTCCTAACTAGATCTCAGGGATCATTTCAGACAAAAGCTTATCGCCCTTCTCTAAATATCCCTACTGGACTCGTTGTTGTTGAAGCAGAGGAGCAACCATACCTCCCCATGAGCGTCACCAATTGGGAGTCAGCAAATGTGGGTATGGAACGGTTAGAAGCCTCTGATGTCATCCCTCACCTCTATGCCTATGACAGTTATTACAGAGATTTACTTAATCTTCCACAAGGACAGGCACAGGCAGCTATTCCAGCAACTCAGACTATCCCGCTTGACGTAGAACGAAATGTGCCAACCATCAAGCCTTTCGATTTAGGGTCGATGCTCCTGGATAGTACAAAAACGGGAGTAGTAGGTGTTCATGTAGTTGGCCCCAACACGTTAAAAAGCCTCGCCCAAGTTACTCGGATGGGCATATCGGCAAAGTTTAGCCCGTACCAGAATGTGTTTTTGGTAACAGACCTTAAAACAGCCAGCCCTGTTGCCAACGCATCAGTAACTGTACGAGGCCCCAATAACCAGGTCTATTGGACGGGAACGACTAACGCTGAAGGCATTGCAGAATCACCAGGATGGTATGCGCTAGGCATGGAGCCCCAAAACACCTGGAGCGAGCCAAACCAGTTTGTTTTTATTGAGAAAGGAGGTGACCTCGCTTTTACCAGCAGCATGCAGCGCAACGGATTGCAACCCTATCGCTTCGGCCTTACCTACGACTATTACGCCCACGATTATGAGGACTATGATTTCTGGACAGGTGGATATTACTCAGGACCCATCGTCTATAACGGGCTCGTATTTTCAGATCGCGGATTGTATAAAGCAGGCGAAACGGTCCTTCTCAAAGGCATGGTAAGAGAAAAGACCGATGGAGAGTGGGTCGCTCATACAGATAGTATTAACATCTCTATTTACAGCCCAGACGGCGAAGAAGTATATAAAAGCACAGTCTTGCCGTCCCCAATGGGTACCTTTGATTTCACATGGATTAGCACAACCGGAGCCTCACTAGGCAACTATGATGTCTCATTGTCTCGAAATGACGAATATGAATCCTATATCACCAGCGGCTCTTTTAGGGTGGATGCATTCAGAAGAGCGACGTTTGCTGTCGATGTAAACGCATCTTCACCCCACTATATCGCAGGGGATTTCTTCGAGGGTACTGCTTCAGGGCACTATCTGTTTGGTGCAGCGATGCAGAATCAACCGGTACGCTATTCCATCACTCAATCGCCTACTCGGTATGCACCTCCCGGATATGAAGGCTACCAGTTTACGTCAGCAAACTACTGGGATTGGTACGGTGGACAAAGCATGGTTGCGAGCGGAGACTCTGTGTTAGATGTTGAGGGCTTGCTTTCCGTCAAAAGACAGCTGCCAGGCCTCCATGGACAGGTTGCAAAAGTAACCTTCCGAGCAACCGTAACAGATCCCTCCCGCCAAGAAAGCTCAAGCACTACCGAAGCTGTTGTGCATCCTGGGCTCTTTTACATTGGCCTCAAACCAGCCACCCGGTTTGTGTCTTTGGAAGAGACCAGGTCTAATTCTGTTGATATTATCACCGTAGACCCTGCCGGCTTCCCTGTGGCCGTAGAAAACATCAAACTCACCCTGATCAAAGAAAGCTGGAACAGTGTCAGGGAAGTCGGTGCAGATGGACGAACCCGATGGCGATCTGAGAGAATTGAGGAAGAGGTCCTAACAGAAACGATTCAAACAGAAGAAGGAAGAGCTCGGCGAGTAACATTACCTCTTTCAGAAGGTGGGAGTTACATCTTTAGAGCTGAAGCAAAAGACGTACGCGGAAATACCATGAAATCTGGGACTCGATTTTATGTGACCGGAAGTGGGTACGTAGCATGGCAACGAAATGACGATGACCGCATCGAACTAATACCCGAGAAAACCACCTTCAAGCCTGGTGAAACGGCGCGCATCATGGTGCAGTCTCCCTTTGAAGAAGCCACTGCATTGATTACGGTTGAGCGCGAAGGGATCCTATCAAGCAGTGTTACGAAACTGGTTGGCAGTACACCCGAGATAGAAATTCCACTAGGCGAAGAGCATATGCCCAATGTTTATGTGAGTGTCATGCTGCTTCAAGGCCGAAGCGCCCCCCCCGATGGGGGGAATGACCCAGGAGCACCAACTTTCAAAATGGGATATATCCCCTTAAAAGTAGACCCGGATACACGCCATCTTGCGGTTGAAATTATCCCCGATGCAGAGACATACCGCCCTGGCGATGAAGTGACTGTCGACCTCAGGCTTGTCAATAAGCAAGGACAGGGAGTTCCAGGAGAAATTACGTTCAGTGCAGCAGATGCCGGGGTTTTAAATCTGATTAATTATGTATTGCCTGATCCTTTTGACACCTTCTACGGATCCAGATACCTTGGCGTCAAAACCAGCCAGACGCTGGCGAGCCTCATCAAGCAGCGCAATTATGGGCAAAAGGAGCAGGATGAAGGTGGAGGTGGTGGAGCTGATGCGAATGGAGACGTCCGTAAGGATTTCCGGCCTTCGGCGTATTGGAATCCTTCCATTCAAACCGATGAGCGCGGCCGTGCCCAAGTAACGTTCACCCTTCCCGAATCCATTACCACATTCCGATTCATGGCTTCTGCTTTCACAGAAGGCAATCTTTTTGGAAATGGCCAGGAAGATGTCGTCGTGACTCAACCCTTAATCTTGAAACCTGCTCTGCCCCGCTTTGCACGCCTGGGTGATACCTTTGAAGCGGGTGTTTTGTTAACCAACACCACCGGAAATGAAGGTACGGCTACTATTGCAGCTACTGCAGAATCGATAGAGCTCTCGGGTTCAGACTCCAAGTCTATAAATATTTCAAATGGCGCCACCAAAGAAGTCCGTTTTGATTGGAGCACAAACCAAGCATCAGACGCAACGTTCACGTTCAACGCCCAACTAGATCGCGAAAAAGACGCGTTTGAACTTAGCGTTCCTATTGTCCTCCCAACCATAAAGGCCACACAAGCAACATTCGCTTCAACCGCGGACCAGGCTAACGAAGCCTTCCGATTACCAGGCAACATCGTTCCAGATCTTGGTAATTTCCAGGCTCAGGTCTCAAGTACGGCGCTCGTTGGCCTCGATGGAGCTGCAGATTACCTGTTTACTTACCCATATGGATGTTTAGAACAACGTACGTCCCGTATTCGCCCGCTATTCTTGGGTGATGATTTACTATCGATGTTTGATATCGAGGTTCTTGGGGGTGATAGAGAAAAAGCAGTTGAAGTGTGGTTTAGTGAACTTCGAGAATTCTGGCAATACCGAGGGTTTTCACTTTGGCCAGGGCGTAGCGGACGTGTTAATCATTATGTTTCTGCGTACGTCATCCTCGCACTAGCCGAAGCACGGGATGCTGGCTACCAGATTCCTGAGCAACTAACCACTGATGCATTAAATGGCTTGGAAGAGTACGTGAGGAATTCAACTAACAAACCAGACTATTTCCAGCAGCGTACGTGGAACGATACAAGAGCGCTAATGCTGTTCGCTCTTGCACGCCACAACCGATTCCTTGACCAGGAGATCTTTGCGCTAACAAGCAGTGCGCTAGAAAACGCCTCTCAGATAGGTATTGATGCGCAAAGCTATCTTCTTCGCACGCTTCTGTTGAGGAGCAACCAATCCTCGGAGCAAGCTACACAACGCCTGGTTCAAAACATTGCGCAACGCCTCCGCGTCGAGAGTACAACGGCTTATCTAACTGCATCTCAGGATGCTGATGCCCGTTGGATTTTTGCCAGCGACACCCGTTCTACGGCATTCGGATTAGCTGCACTCATACAGAGTGATCCCCCGGAAGAATACAGGCGGTTTGTAGACATGATGGTTCGTTATCTGATTCAAACTCGCCAGGTTGGGCATTGGGCCTCTACACAAGAAAATGCTGCGGTTATCGAAGCTCTTTCGTTGTTCAGGGAAAAATACGAGGTTGAAGAGCCACAGTTTTCGGCAGATATCACAGTTGCTGGTCAGTCGATCCTAAATGAGACCTTCTCAGGTAGATCACTTGAGGTCAAAGAAAGCAAGGTGCCTTTGGCTGGGCTGCCTCTCTCTGAAACACTCCCGATTAATATCTCGAAAACAGGAACGGGCCAATTGTACTATACTGTCCGGCTAGAGTCGTACTCTACGGACCCTGTTCCTTCCCTATCACAGGGGCTCAGTGTATTTAGAACAATAGAACGTGTGAATGAAACAGGAACCGTAATTGGGCCTGTTTCACCGGACGCCCAGGGCATTCGAACACTGAATGCAGGCGATATGGTACGCGTTACATTACGCCTCACCAGCCCTGCCGATCGAAACTATGTTGTAGTAAACGATCCCCTCCCTGCTGGACTGGAAGCCATCAATGCGGCATTTGCTACGTCCGATCAATCACTCCTGCAGGGCACCGGACAAACAAGATGGTGGGGCTCATTCAATCATACCGAAAAACAGGATGATAAAGTCCTCCTCTTTGCCGATTACCTGACGCGTGGAGAACACACGTATACGTACATTGCTCGTGCCACAACCCCTGGCACGTTTGTTCATCCTCCCGTCCAATCCGAACTCATGTATCAACCTGAAATCAACGGCCGAACCGCCTCAGGCAAACTCGTTGTGCAGGCCGAATCACAGGATATATCGATGAGATAGAGTCCAGGCTCAATAATACGGATGCCAGCGGCCATAACGCCGGCCGTAGTGCCGGGTATATCCCTGGTCGGCATTGCGGGCATAGTCAGCAGCACCTAAAGCCATGAGAATACGCCCAGGTGCCTCTGGGGTATCTAGAGCCCCTTTCACATTCCCTAGTGAGCGCCCCGTATCCGAGAAGAAGTATACACCAGGTGAAGTTGCTTCAATCTTGAGTCGCTTTTTTAAATGGCGAACAAACTCATCTCCTTCTTCGGCATCTGCATTAATAGCAACTACTACCCCAAGGGCTTGGGTATAATGGTTAACAAGCTCATTGTCCCAAATCGCATCATAAGCACTTAGCCCCCCTGCTTCTTCACTGTAGAGATACACAATGGTAATCTTTTCAGCATCGCGAGCTGCATCCAATCCTTCTTTTAAGGTTGTGTATTCAAACGCAAGATCCTGCGACATAGCCGGCTGAACAGCCAGTGCCAATGCCAGCAGCATAGCATAAAGAAATTTTCTCATGGTAGGCCCTCATGAAAGTCTAACCGGGTTGCACTACAAAAATAGCGAAATCCGGGCCAAGTATTAAATTGCTCTGATTTGTGCCTCATTTGAACATGAGTAGTGTTCACAGACCTTTTTCATGCACACTTTACCGTCCTTTTTCATGGTCAAATAGAGTACGCAACAGCTCGTTATTTCTCAACATATGACCCTTCCTAGGGCAAGAAGCCTGGAGTAATTCCTGAAAAGAAATTATATCATGCTTCCATTGGCGTAACGAATTATAGTAGCAGGCTTACATCCTTCTGTTATGACCAACGAGAGCGTGAATGAGGAATCTAACTATATCCATTATTTAGTCGATCCAATAAGTTGATGCTCAATCGTTTTGACCCAAATGAGGCTATTCAAGACATATAGGCAATGGATCTCTAGTGCACTTCTTATGTGTATCCCCTTGATGCAGGGTATGCATGATGCTTCTGCGCAACGCCAAGAGAGCTGGAGCGAAGTTGGTCAGCTGCCAGTGCGTTATTACGATACGACAACATTTGATGCTTCACCGGAAAACTGGAGTATTACTCAGGACGAGCAAGGGTTCATCTATGCCGGCAACACAGAAGGATTACTCATCCATAATGGCCGTTCATGGGATTTAATTCCTGTACCCGGTGGAATGGTACATGCTGTTACTGTCGGAGCTGACCAGAGAATATATATAGGGGGATATAAGGAATTGGGTTACCTCGGTTCTGATTCCACGGGATTACCTCAATATGTATCATTGAAAGCACATCTTCCTGACGGTTTTGATGATTTCATCTATGCAGAACAGGTATTTGCCGTCAATGAGAGCATTTTCTTTATTTCTGACCATTATATATTTTGCTGGAAAGAAGACAAATTCACTGCCTGGAAAACAAAATCTTTGGTATTTGGGGCCGTTGAATGGAGGGGAAAGCTTGTTTTCTACGGAAATGATTCTCTCTTCAAGCTAGATAACAGTGACAAGTTAAAAGAAATCACCTGGCAAGAAAAAGCACTCACTCACATAAGGAGTATTGTTTCTGATGGTCCAGACCATCTGCTGGTGGCTTCCAGACAGGGTCTCTATCGATGTTCTTTAGACATCGAATCCCTTAGCTCATGTGCAAAAATTCCAACAGAAGCTGTGGATTTTCAAAATGCTTGGCAAATCCTTAGGCTTAAGGATGGGAAGCTCGCAATTCAAATACAGGATAAAGGAGTTGCGTTATTAGACTCCAGCTTCCAACTTCTACGTCACTTCGATACCAACAGTGGTCTTATTAGTGCCGACGTGATTGACATCTTTGTTGATCGAGATGAAGCACTGTGGCTAGCATCTCGCGATGGTATTGTACGTTTAGAGGCTTCGGGTAACTGGTCCTCATTTAGCAGTAAAGAAGGGTTGTCAGGCTTTGTTACCGAAGTAGTACAGTGGGAAGATCGGGTATTTGTGTCCACGTTTGTTGGGCTTTATGAACTAGTACCTGGGGACGGATATAAACAGGCCCGTTTCCAACAGATACACAGTAGCGAAAACGTGGAATCCTGCTATGAAATAAAGGTGGTTAACAATATTCCAGTCGCAGCCTGCTTAAGTGGTCTTTTTCGAATTGCCCTTTTATCAAGCAGGGAATCGTATGCATCAAGGCTCATAGAACCCAATTTTTACCCCTGGAAGATCATTGTAGACCCTACAGATCCCTCTCTCTTTTATGTCGCAGGCCAACGCGAAATTGCTCAATACCGATTGCAAAACCATCAGATCGAGCCTGTACACATTCAAAAGATAACACCCAGGATTCATCGCATAGTCGAAAGCCCCCAAGGCAGTGAATTAGCCAGGATGCGATTCTGGGTAGTCTCGGATGAAGGCGTGATCTATAAAATCAGTGTACCTACTGATGAATCGAATTGGCAAGAGGAAGCGTTCTATGACTTCGATCAACTGGATAGCAGAGTACAGGAATTCTTTTTCTTGGGGAATACGTTTTTCAGTGCTTCTTCCAATGGGCTTTTAGGCCTAAATGCATTGTCATCTGATAGCCCCCGCTTTAAAAAAGAAACAGTGATTGGTGATCACGAAGTCGACTATTGGGGGAAAGACCATAGTGGAAATGCCTGGCTCACAGTAGATGACACCGTTCGTGTAGCAAATTATTCTGCGGATGGTCAGTTACAGCTCATGAACCATTCTGCACCTGCAAGAATCGAAACCCTGGCTGAAGTAGAATATTTTGAAGCTCCCTCAGGAACCGTCTGGTTCGGACATCGAAGAGGGGTTGTTCGCGTTAGCCCAGAGGGAATGAAGACACCTAGATCCATCCCCTCCGTAAAACTCACTGAAGCATCCGTTCATGGCAGAGACTCGGTCATCTATAAAGGACCGATTTCAAGGTGGAATAGCCATACCTTATCCCATAAGGAAAACTCAATACGGCTTGAATATGCAGCCCAGGTCTATGATCTTCCTGAGCGGGTACAGTATAGAGTATGGTTAGAGGGGTACGATCAGGGCTGGAGTAGCTGGGCTCCTGAATCAGTAAAAGAATATACTAACCTTCGCGAGAATACCTATGTTTTTCATGTGCAGGCAAAACACCCTGTCGGTACAATCAGCAGGACGTCCAGTTACTCGTTTGAAGTGCTCCCCCCATGGTATCGGAGTCAATGGGCATATGCCCTCTGGATTCTAAGCAGCGTACTCACGATAGGAGGTATAATTTGGGCTGTAAACCGGATTCAAACCCACCGGCTACACGCCCGAAATGTGTATTTGAATCGTCTTGTTGAAGAAAAAACCGAAGAGATTCGATCAAAAAACGATTCACTCCAGGATGCATATTACGAAGTGCAGGTAATCAATGACGATCTCAAGAAAACAAATAGTGCTCTTGAAAATCGTACGGATAAACTGCGTGAAGCACTAGAGATAAACAAAGAAATCCTGGGCATCACGGCGCACGATCTTAAAAATCCCCTTGGAGGCATTATTGGTCTCGCTGAAATGCTGCTCGAAGATTTAAAAGAGGGAATGCAGGCCACATACAAAAGCGCTAGCGATCATATTCCACTTTTAAAAGATGAAGCAGAACGCATGCTTCAGATTATTAAGGATTTGCTGGACAAACACCGGGAAGGGGAAAAACCAACGCTTCGTAAAGAGAAAACGGCATTGGGGGACATCATTTCAGCTGTCGTCCGATGGAATACAAAACAGGCAACTGATAAGGGGATACAAATCCATTATCAGGCTCAAGAGCTGTTCGTCGTCGAAGTAGATATTTTGGCTCTTCAACGTGTTTTAGATAACTATGTATCAAATGCGGTCAAATACAGCCCAGCGAAATCAAATATCAACATCTCTGTTAGTCAGGAAAAAGATGCAGAAGGGTCCTCCCTTATTCGGGTATCTGTTCGTGATGAAGGACCTGGGCTGACTCAAAAAGACTTACAAAAGGTATTTGGTAAGATGCAGCGCTTAAGCGCTAAGCCGACTGGGGGAGAGCATTCAACAGGCCTCGGTCTCTTCATCGCAAAACAATTGATCGAAGCGCATGGCGGCGAGGTTGGCGTTGACAGCACATTCAGAAAGGGCGCTACTTTTTGGTTTACGCTTGCATATCAGCACCTGGAGGCACCTCAAGAGAGCTAGCCTTTAGTATTGAGCCCTACTCATCCTCCAGGATAAATCTAAGCAGATACCCATCAGACGTCGATTCCATCTCACACCCAACGATTTCACAAATATCAGTAAGCGCATCTTGAGCACTCATCACCTGGGGCTGAATCCAGGTTAAATGTTGCTCTTGCAGCGATTCATCTATATCAATCTCAACACTAAATCTCCGCTCCAGCCTCTGCGTTAATGCCACTAAAGGCTCATTGATACTTACGATTCCTCCCTGGAGCCATATTGTTGCCAGGTCAGCATTTAAGGCCCTCGGCTCTGAGGGTGGATGGGCACCGACTACTTCGCTCTCTTGTCCGGCAATGACGGTTGCAAATGCAGACGGGTTACTCTCTGAAGAAATTGTGACACGCCCCTCTGTAACTCGCAAAAGCGTCCTAACTGAATCTGAAGACCATGTATCCACATTAAAGGCGGTCCCCAACACTTGAATGCGTGCATTCTCTGTGGTGACTACAAACGGTTTTTCACCTCGTTTCACATCAAAAAAAGCCTCTCCAGCCAATTGAACATTGCGTTCCTTCCCCCAGAATTTTCTACTATGTACAAGTGCTGACCCTCCGTTCAGTACAACAGTAGATCCATCAGGAAGTGATAGCTCTGCCGTAGCTCCTCTGGGAGTCTCGTGGACCACTTCGCCCATGAAATAGAAGTACGAAGCCAATGCGATAATTGCAAAGGAAGCAGCAACCTTCCAGGTCCTTTTTAACAGGTACAACGAGGTGTTTCGTTTAGGGCTGGTTTCTGTATGAAGCTTTTGCTCAAACTGATGTACAGCCTGGTCTATTTCAGACTCATTTAACTTCGCAGTGGGGTTTGAAGCAAGCAGCCATACATTTTCAAGTGCGTCCTTATCATCAGGAGCTTCTCTCGATAGCAGTTCTTTGACCTGGTCGGGTATGATGTTTTTTGATTTCATGACTCTAACAATTTGGGATCATGAGCATGGAGCCGGTCTTTGAGATAGCGCAGGGCTGCTATCAAATGGTTCTCAACTGTTTTTACAGATATCTCCATAACCTCCGCGATTTCCTTGTAGGTCAGGTTTGAATACCTGCTAAGTTCGAATACTTCGCGGCGCCGTTCTGGCATCTCGCATACCCATCGATAGATCTGGTCCTGTATCAAACCAATATGAGCAGCGGATTCGGGGTCAGGAGGAGATTCGGGGGTAGGGACATATACGGATAGCCGTTCATGCGTCTTCGCATCGCGGATAGCGTTTAAGCAGAGGTTTCGGACGCTCTTGTAGAGAACAGCTCTGGTATTCGTATCCATAGAGACCGAATCACGGCGCTTCCAAAGCCTCAAAAAGACCTCTTGAACAGCATCTTGAGAACGCACAGGATCTCCTAAAAATCGTTCAGCATAACGAAGTAACTCTTCGTAATACTGCCGGTATGCATCAACAATCTGCTTTTCTGATATGTCGTTCTTCTTCTCTGTCAACACCAAAGAACATTCATAATTAGATATAATTCTATTAATTGGTGCTAGCGACTCTAAAGTATAAGCCATTGTTTCACCTCGTTCTCTTGCTGCTGTCAGTCATACCATTCATCGAGGCCGTACGTGTATCCAAACAGACGCATTGTGCCCAGACACAATACCCATTTTATTACTCGTATTGGACTTAATCCGAACAGCCTCAGCAAAGGGATTTTGAGAAGCCTGGCTCTGTAGTTGCAACGTCCTGTGATATTCATAAAACGTCTCGGTTACAGCAGAAAGTTGAATGATTTGTTGGCACTCCCACTCCAGCGGTGTTGTGGCATTGTAGCTACAGAGATCGTCTGCAACTTCGATGACTATTTCTTGCTGTTCTCCATCAAAAAAGGCATCACTAAAGGTTACCCCGTCAATTTCTATGCGCGCGGGTTCGAGGTTACCAATCAGATCATCAGGGTCTGCTCCAAAAAGATCATCTTGCAAATCAGTGAGTAACTCAAAGCCCTCCGTTAATGACATGATAAAACCTGTTGACGTGTCAATTTGCCGGTAGTGATGCCTCAAGTTGTAATAGTTGGCTTCCCCAGGAGGGTCGTTAAATACAATTTTAATCTCCGCGCGATCTCCTAAAAATTCGTCTACAACGGTTTGCTCGGTATAAACAACATCTACAATAGGAACAAGGTCGGGGATGACATCCGAACCTGTAACAGTCTCGTACCCCTCAGCGCTAACACGTACCTCGTACTCCTCTCCAGGTAGTGGTTTGAACTGCAAGGATTCGTATTGAGCTATCGTCCGAGGAAAGCTTGAAAGGTTATCATCGCTTCTAGGTGTATCATTGATGGGTGAGATATAGAAGAAATCATAAGGGAGCGTCGTTTTGAAAGGAAGCACGTCTATCACTTCTCCGCTATGCAAAACTTCTACCCTGGCATCGGTTAACGCCTTTGGCTTTTCCGTGCCGATAGGTGAAACGTTCGTGTTCACATAGACGGAAAACAAAGTATCGGGCCTAAAGACACTATTTACTACGAGTGCAGCTTCAGACTCAGGCAGGCTGGCTTCTAATATGAAGTCTTCCTGACAACCTGTTGCTACAATTAATAACAGTGCACAAAGTGCAAGATTCGTTTTCATGATTACCATCAAAATGATTAAAACTGGTAGGCATAACTGAAGGAAGGCAAGACGGGAAACAAGCTTGCTTGCTTCAACACAAGTTCTGTATCATTGATACTTTCTTGGAGGTTTTCTTCGATAAATAAGAAGTATGGATTCCTTCGGTTGTAAGAGTTGTAGGCACCAACAGAGATAAGATGAGCTCCACCTCTTTTAGATGGCCACTCAAAATTAGCCCCTAGATCAAGACGGTGATACGCCGCCATCCGGAAGCCATTTCGATCTCCTAATAATTCAGATTCTACATTTGTAGTTGGAATGGCCTGCAGACCTGTATCATCCAAAAGAATAGCTGGACTGAACCGAGCAGTACTGATTGTCACGGCCGTACCCGTACCATAAATCCAGGATCCTGATACACTCAACCAATCTTTCAACCGGTGAACAACCGTTAGTGCAACATCGTGACGCCGGTCGTATCGAAAAGGAAAAGTTCTCCCATCATTCAAGTTCTCAAAGGTCCTGTCCGACCATGACAACGTATAACCCAACCACCCGGTTGTCCGTCCTTTTTGTTTCTGCAAAAACACTTCAGCGCCATACGACTTCCCTTTACCCGACTCAACATTGTCCTGCCAGCTCTGGGATGCACCTAATAAGTTTGCCCCTTCCTTGTATTCAATGATCCCATCCATGGTCTTGTGATAGGCCTCTATACTGAGTTCATAGGCTCCCTCGATCGTATGGGCTAATCCTACAGTGATCTGCTCAGACTCCTGTGGTTTGACGTTCCCCGTTGCAGGCACCCAGAGATCCGTTGGTAACCCAAGCCCGCTGTTCACCAGCAAATGAATGTATTGAGACATCCGCGTGTAAGACGCCTTAAGAGCCCAATTAAAGGGCAAAGAGATCCGAAGCGCGACCCTTGGTTCGATCGCATTATACGTGGTGTTATCCACCGTATAGATGGAGCCTCTAACACCAAGATTGAGGCCTATCATCCGGCCTATCTTTATATCATCTTCCAGATAGATTGCCCCCTCCAAACTATTGATGTCTGAAACAGGCACTAACAAGGTGTCCTGACGGGGAGTATTGACGGGCCCTTCGTTTAACTGGAGCGTTCCCGTAGAGAAGCGGTGATTCGTCACCTGGCCGCCGAATCGAATGTGGTGACTCGGTGAGGGAATCAGGTCAAAATCAATCTTGGCTCCAATGTCTTCCACGCCGGAGTCATACAACAGCCTGAAGCGTTCTTGAACCAGTTCGTTAGACTCTGTTCTCCGGAAGCGTACGTCCTCTTGCTCAGTCTCGAGATGATATCGACTATACAATAGAGCTGTATTGCTGAAGAGCTTATCAGAGAACAAATGATTCCAACGAAAGGTGGCAATCGTGTTGCCCCAATCGATGCCGAAGACATTTCTCGGATCATTGTTTTCTGAGTTTTCAAACTCGTTCACCTGGCTGTATGAATCACTTCCTCCATACACACTCGCATAGACACGGTCCTTTGAAGAAAAGCGGTGGTTTAGCTTTCCATTAAAATCAAAAAGAGCATAATTAGGGTAATCGTCAGACGCTGAAAAGGGAGCAAGGGCCACATCGAGTAAGGAGCGCCTTCCAGAGAAAATAAAAGAGGTTTGATCCTCTTTCAGCGGCCCCTCTATGGTAAAACTGCTCGCTGCAAGTCCTATGGAGGCCTCTCCCTCAAACTCCTTCATATTGCCCTCTTTCATGCTCAAATCAACCACCGAGGACAATCGCCCACCATACCGGGCAGGAAAAGCACCCTTAAACAAGGTTACATCATTAAGAGCCCGTGCATGGAAAATCGACAGAAAGCCAAATAGATGAGATGGATTGTACACCGTAGCGCCGTCGAGCAAAAAGAGGTTCTGATCAACCCCTCCTCCTCTCACATAAATGCCTGTGGTACCTTCATTACCAGACTGAACCCCTGGAAGAAGTTGGACGGCACGCAAAATATCTGGTTCACCCAACAGAGTGGGCATTTCCTGTACTTGCCTCACCGGGATGCGAGCCATGCTCATCTGGGTGCGTTCCTCAATGGACTCCTCAGTTTCTCCTACAACAACTAGTGTGTCCAACCCAAAGGATGAAGGCTGAAGATTAATATCCAACGTACGATCGGCCGAGAGATTGAACTCATATTCCGCCTTTTCATAACCCAAAAACGACGCTACCAGGGATACCTGTCCTTCCTCAAGGGTCAGACTGTAAAATCCGTATGCATTGGTTGTCACACCTGCGTATCGTGAGCGATCAAAAACAGTGGCATACAAGAGCGCCTCTCCGGAACGAGCATCCCGAATATATCCACTAATGGTATGTTTTGGTGGCTTAGCCCTGAAATGAGACGTCTTGGTTTGAATAATTCGGTATGTCCCAGTTGACGACTTCTCAACACTCAAGCTTGTATCCTTGACAATGCAATCAAGCACCTCTTCAATCAGTGCGTCTTTTATGGCACAGTCGGTCTGCACTTCTCCTAAAACGCCTGAAGCATACCCAACGCCAATGCTCGCTTCAATTGTTAACTTTTCAAGAGCTGCCTTAACCGTGGAGCCTCTAAAATCATAGCTGTACTTCGTACTATCCGCTGCCCGTCCTTGTTGAGACGCAGCATCCTGGGGCAAAACAAGCCCAGCTATCATGCAGAGGATTAGTAGAGAAAATATATATCGCATATTTAGACTAACGTTCTAGACTACGAGAACAGAGTTGTTTCTGTTCATTTTCTCTATTCAACCCACAAGATGGCCATCCCCCCTAGCTGCTTGCTAAATTTTTTTACCAGGGCACGTTATAGACTAAATACCCACTCAGTAATATAAATTAGAACAACTGATAGCCTACATTTATACCAATGGTATGAACCATGTCGCTTCGTACAACTGCGGGTGAGTATTCCATTCCAAAGTGGACATTACTCTTGCCAAAGCTAAACAGTGTAACTCCAGTTCCTATCAATGCACTGATTCCACCATGCCTTCTCTCGCTAGCCTCTTCGGAAGTAAATCCCACACCGAGCCCTGTCTCAATAAAAAAGCGCGAGTTCTGCCAGAACTGGAGAGAAACACCACCAAACCCAGAGGTTTGTCGCTGAGGAAAAAACCCATCCTCATGGTCCACATTAGTTACAGAAAACCGTAAAAACACGGCCAAATCATTCTTCAAGAAATCCCCGACCCCAAGGCTGACACGCCCAAGCCCTGTTCCATCAGAACCAAACTGGCTATCATGCTGATAACCCGGCCCTACATTCACCATTAGTGTCAATCCCACTCTTTCAGAGAGATCGAGCGGATGTTGCGCAAAGGCTTTTTTGGGTGTGAGTACTGTTAATCCCAAAACAAGGGCGACCGTAAATAACAATGAGGAGGTTAAAAAACGCATAGATGGACCTGCTAATTAGGGAGTATTGAGTTGCTGTTATTAATGTATAGATTTGACTACCACAAATGCTATATGCAATTGTTAACATTATGGCCACTGGTGTTAATAATGGTTTAAATAATAGTGGACTTCATAGTCCTTCGGCACAAATGAACAAAGCAGTTCTAAAGGTAACCTTTAGTACACAACCCTTAAACAAACCGTTCAGTATATTCGACGTACCTTACATCAGCGTACTTTCCGTCTCATCGACCAACAGCATTACGTCACACTATGCCCCTACCAGCATCTATCGTCAATCTCTTCGGAATCCTCCTCGCCCTCACCCTACTCTCGTGCGATAGCTCGGCTCAAGAATCAGATCCAGAAACGGACACCAATCAGCTTACCATTCAAGATGTACCGGGCCTAAAAACGGTAGCACCTTACCCTGTCGGCGTCGCGATGCAATCCTCCCGCCTCGGATCAGCAGCCCACGGATCGGTTATGGATCATACGTTCAACAGTCTTACTGCAGAATGGGAAATGAAAATGAACCCCATCTTTTCAGCACCCAATAGTTACAACTGGACCGGTGCAGATGCCCTGGTCAATTACGCTGAATCAAACGGCATGCAAGTTCACGGTCATGCCCTCGTTTGGCATAACGCCACACCAACGTGGCTCGAAAATTTCTCAGGAGATGATGAGGCCTTCGAGCAACTCATCGAAGACTATATAACTGACGTAATAACCCGTTACAAAGGACGTGTTATTAGTTGGGATGTGGTTAACGAGGTATTTGAAGATAATACGGGCCGCCTTAGAGACTCGGTATTTCGCACCCGCATGGGGGACGACTACGTAGCACGGCTTTTCGAGTACGCCCGAGCGGCCGACCCGGACGCCCTGCTCTTTTACAACGACTATGGCACAATCTGGGACAGACCCAAGCGGGCTGCGATGTTTGCCATGATTGACGACCTGATAGCACGAGGAATCCCTATCGATGGAGTTGGTCTTCAGGTGCATATCACCTATGAATTCCCAGCCATTAGCGAGATAGAGACCACAATGCAAGGAGTTGTCGAACGAGGCCTCAAACTTCACCTTTCAGAACTCGACATCCGAGTTAATCCCCAGGGCGACCTCACCGAACTCACCCCAGCTCGAAGCGAAGCACAAAAGGAACGTGTAAAGGCCCTGGTCCAGGCCTTCAACGCCCTACCGGAAGAAAACCAGTTCGCGATAACCACATGGGGACTCAGAGACCCTGAAAGCTGGCTCATCGACTTCTGGGGCAATCCCGAATGGCCCCTCCTCTTCGACGCCTCCTTCCATCCTAAGCCGGCCTATGTTGGATTCTTGGAGGCGCTCCAGGAAAGTCAGTGAGTGTAGCCCTAGAGGTCATATCCTCACTTCTTAAAGAAATACCGATCGTACAACTCCCTTTCTGTCATTTGGCAATGGCAGAATAATTACCGATTTTCTGAGCGATTCAGATGTATTACAGTTGAGGTTAGTTGATGATTGCCCCACCAGAGCTTGAGAAACGATCGAGAACAGGTTTAGCACGAGAACTCGGCCTGTTAGGATTAGCTGCCACAGGAATCTGTTCAATGATGGGCGCGGCTATCAATATCATCCCATTTATGCTGCAACGCAATGTACCCGGGATTGGCGACAACGTATTGCCAGCCTATCTGTTCGCAGCGCTGCCTGCATTGTTTGCTGCCATTGCCTACGCCATCTTGGCCTCAGCGATGCCCAGGGCCGGCGGAAGTTATATTTATGCGAGCAGGTCCTTGAACCCCTACCTGGGTTTTGTAGCCAGCTTCTCCCAATGGTTCGGCCTCTCTATCGCTATCGGTGTGGTATCTTACGTAACGGTACCCTTCCTTCGTGATGTATTCATTGCCCTGTCCTGGACCGAAGCGGCAGAGGTTCTAGAAATAGGCTCAGTAAGGCTTACCCTTGCGCTATTGTTTCTGTGGACGTTTGTGCTCGTCAACTTGCGTGGCTTAGGGATATACAAGAAAACCCTCGTCCCGATGATGCTTCTCATGTTTTTGCTCGGTGGCGTCGTCATTGTTGCTGGGTTTTCGTTTGATCAAGCAGACTTTATTGCTGCCGTTCAGGCACGCGACGGAGTAACGATTCCCAATGCCCCAGCTTCACCTTTTGATTTGACCACATTTCTCGCTGCCTCTGCTGTACTGTTTGCCAGTTTTATCGGGTTTGACTCCATCGCTCAAGCTGGCGGCGAAGCAAAGCGACCTGAACGCAACCTGCCCCTCGCAATCGGTATAGCCGTACTCACTGTCGGCTCGTTCTACTTGCTCTTCACAGCAGCCATGTACCATGTTGTCCCCTGGAACTACATTGCAGATGAGGCGGCTACCAAAGACTTAACAGCGCCCGGCCTATTGGGATACCTGTTGTCGCCCGGTTGGACGGTAGCCATTTTAGCCGGAGCAGTGGTTGCTCTGATCAACGATTTGCCGGCCATGCTGCTCGCTGTTTCCCGCTTGATGTTTGCCTGGGCAGAAGATGGCATCTTCCCAAAAGCAGCAGCGCGCGTCAGCCCCAGGTTTAACACACCTCAAGTAGCCATTATCCTGAGTGGTTTGATGGCAACACTCGGTATACTAGGAAGCCATTTAGCGGGCGATTTTTTCCTCGGCGTAGACATCCTGGTAACGTCAATGCTGGTTAATTTCTTGCTCATGTGCGTTTCTGTATTGGCACTACACAAGCGCAACCCAGAAATAGCCAGCCGAATCAGCGTCTTCTCATCCCGCCCATTACAGTGGGTATTAGGCGGCCTGGGCACAGTATTGCTTACAGGATTCCTCGTAATACACATCGTAAAAGATATGCGCGCCTCCCTAGACGCCTGGTACTTCCATTCTACCCCTATTTGGTTAATTGTCATGGGCATCGCAACTGCAATCTTCATAACCCACATGCGCAAACTAAAAAGGGAAGGCGTTGATGTTGAAAGCCGATTTAAAACCCTGCCTGCGGAGTAGTATGCGATGACATCCACCCTCGGTAAAGATCTTAAAATATCTCGTGTGCTTTCTGGTCTATGGCAGGTTGCAGATATGGAGCGGAGAGGTGTATTAGATCCGGATGAAGCTGCAGAGGAATTGGTCCCGTATGTTGAAGCTGGATTAACAACGCTTGATATGGCGGATCACTATGGATCTGCTGAAATCATTGCAGGGCGATTAAAGAAAAAGGTAGGTAACAAGTCGCCCGTCCAACTACTGACCAAGTGGGTACCGCAACCGGATGTTAATTCAAAGGATGAAGTACGGGCTGCGGTGCAACATGCCTTGCAGCGGATAGATGTTGATACGCTCGATCTGCTCCAGTTTCATGCATGGAATTACGCCCACCCTGGTTGGTTGGACTGCTTGTATTGGCTGCAAGAACTCAAAGAAGAAGGCCTGATCATGAACCTTGGGCTGACTAACTTTGATGCGGCCCATTTAAAGATGGTTCTAGATAGCGGCATCGAGGTAGTGAGCAACCAGGTGAGCTACTCGCTTATCGACCAGCGGGCTTCGCGAGCATTAACAGAGGTTTGTAATCACTACGGCGTCGGGTTGCTCGCATACGGAACGGTTGCCGGCGGTTTTTTGACAGAACGGTGGTTAAGAGTCCCAGAACCTGACTGGGAGCACCTGGAAACATGGTCGCAAATGAAATACGGCCGGTTTATTCAAGAAGCCGGTGGATGGGAAGCGCTCCAGTCCTTGCTTGAGGCTGTACATCAAGTAGCTCAAACTAAGGGTGTTTCCATGGCCAACATTGCCTCCAGGTTCATTCTAGGTCAACCGGCCGTTGCAGGAGTGATCATCGGGGTGCGACCCGGTCGAACTAATCACCTTTCAGATAACCTGCGGTTATTCTCCTTAAACCTCGACGAATCGGATCGGCAGATCCTCAACGAGGCAATGGAGAGGCTCGGGCAGATACCAGGAGATTGCGGTGATGAATACCGCTGTCCCCCCTTCTTAACGGCTTCAGGAGACTTGAGTCACCACCTGGACAAAATGCCCGCCCCCTATGAATCCGTAATACAACCAGGCGGCAGAATACAGGCATTATCAGGGACGATATGGGAGGACCTTGCCGGTTTTAGCCGGGCTATCAGGCAAGGCAATCGCATCCTGGTTTCAGGGACCACCGCCACCCATGGCAACCAGGTAATTGGCGGAAATGACCCAAGATCGCAAATGCATTTTGTAATTGACAAAATAGAAGGCGCCATTCAATCTCTTGGCGGACAGCTATCTGATGTGATTAGGACACGCGTCTACGTCCAGCACATGGAGTACTGGGAGCCCATCTCAAGGGTTCACGGGGAGCGATTCGGCCATATTCAACCCGCAAATACCCTGATTCAGGCCAATATAATTGGCGATGAATATCTTGTGGAAGTGGAAGCGGAAGCGATGCTGCACGATTAAGACTATTGAACAAATGAACGCTATGCTGCGATGCCTTTGTTGCTGGATCGGCTTAAGCCTGATCTGCACCTTCATCTCACCCCCCCTTTTAGCTCAAAAGAAAGACCTGCTGTATTACCCCAGGCACACGCCTCCGTCTTACCATCCCGTCGGTGAGGCTGCAGCAATGCGCATAGACACATCCATAGTTATAGACGGACACTATGATGCGCTCTGGGACCGGATCCGTATATATCCCATCGAGAGGCTTCTTTCTGGAGAGCCCGATGGTTCATGGAATGACATGCAGGGAGGCTTTCAGATAGCCTGGAATGAAAAGGATTTATTCGTACACGTCTTGGTTGTTGACGAAATACCTCAACTTGGACAGGGCGATGAGATTCTGATAGCCTTTGGATCTCCCGGCAAAGGTGTGCAGCACCTGCTCTCCCTTACTGATGCAAAACCCGAAGTCAGACACGGTTCATTGCAAGGCATTAAATCACGCACAGGACCACCGCCACCTTCGGGAAGCCCTCGTTGGCCCCAGTCACCCGGCTACACTATTGAACTATCGATTCCACTTGAACAATTAGGAATCAAAACAGCAAATGGTGCTCTATTTGGGATGAACGTATGGATCACTGATTCAGACAATGGCAACTCGGTAGAAAGCCAATGGGAATGGGCTGGAGGACTTGTGAAACCGGGAGGTATTCAACGTCCCCTCGGTAAAGTGGAGCTTATATCCTCCTATTATGCCGGTTCGGAATCGGCTTTCATGCCTGACCAGATATGGCAAGAAAAGGAGGGCATGGTGATCATTGAGCCTGAGCGAATTGAGCGGCATAGCCACTGGCGATTAAAAACATCTCCTTCTGGTTTTACAGGAGCCGGATACCTCGAATGGCAGGGCGACGACTGGAGTGTCCCTCCAGAGCCCTGGGTTCGGCGAAGCAACAATGATTACTCGAACGAACGTCAGCCCCCTCAAGAAGAATGGTTGATCGTTCGGGTGTTCATAGAAACACCCGGTACCTACCTGCTAGACGTCCGCAACATCCATAAAAAAGAGGATGGAGATAACGACACGTGGTTTGGCAGGGTCGGAGAGCCCTTCCATCCCGGCCACCCTATTTCCCGCCTGGGAGATAACTTAAAAGATGGTACAGGCTTCACATGGCTAGATTGGGGCGTGCGAGAACTTGACCTGGATAGAGGGGTGCACAACTTTTTCCTTGGGGGCCGTTCAAGAGGCTTTGGAGTGGATCGCGTGGTGCTCTATTTGAAAGATGATGCAGATGTAGCACAAAAAGCACTGGCCCCCTCTACACAGGCTTCCGAGCTTAGGAATTAGACATGCTTACAAACACACAAACGAGAAACCAGAAACCAGAAACCGATCAAATGAATCCATAAAGATTCATTTGATCGCATAATCACTATGCTAGAACACCAGATCTCCTTCTTCTTCAGTGCAGTGGGCGTGTTTAATGGGATTCTCGCCTGGATATACCTGCAATTCTTTACCCGCCCGCGAAACACGGTCCACACTTTGGGATGCTTAATCCTACTCATGTTCTGTATCCGTGTGGGTGTTTCGTGTGTGTATTTCTTTACTCCGGATCTAGCACCCTTCTTTATCCAACTTGGACTTTCAGCCCAGTTCATGATAGGCCCGCTCTTATTCGCATTTGCAACTCTGCATCTCAGCGAAAAGCGTTCGTCTATTGAAGTGAATATCACCCACTTTGTCTGGATTAATGCGCTCATCATCACGGTTTTTGGTCTAATCTACCGGTTTGAGGATCACTTCTTTATCTGGGATCACCGTATCCGGTACGGGATTCACGCCTACCTGACCATATACTTGCTGTTGACGAGCATCAGGCTTTCCCCGTCCATCAAAAAAATGTTCAATAGGCCCGGCACTCTTAAAACGAATGAGTTAGAAACACTGACCATATTTATGTTGGCCGTTGTGATCTGCCTTGGATTTGTCGTTTCCCTATACACCAATTATATCATAGGCCCTGTTTTCACTTCCATCGTTTTCTATGGGGTTGCCATTGGCGTCTTTGCAGGGCGTAGACGAATCCAGCAATTCCTCCAAAAAGCCTCCAGATACAAAAGCAGGAAAATTGAAGCCGGTAGGGTTCAAGGCTTAAAACAAGACCTGGACCACCTCATGGATCAGGACAAAGTGTACAAGACACCCAACCTTAAAATTGATGACCTTGCCTTGCAACTGAACGTAGGTGTTCATCTTCTTTCCCAGCTTATCAATGATAACCTGGGGCAAAACTTCGCGACCTTTATAAACAGCTATCGTATTCAGGAAGCACAACGGCTGCTTTTATCCAAAGAACATACCCATCTGTCCATCGAAGCAATCGGTTATGAAGTAGGTTTCAACTCCAAATCTGCCTTCTATACAGCATTCAAAAAACAGCTGCGTATGACACCAGTCGCCTTCAGGAAAATGCATGCAACATCCTGATTCTTGTCGTCCAGGTTTCTAATTCCGTACACCTTCATCTCCACATGAGCATAGAATTGGGCTCTCTACATACTGAATACCCAAAATCTGTACCTCATGAGACCAATCATTTTTTGCCTGATAATGCTCTTTGTCCTAGGGTCCTGCACCAATTCTTCCGAGAATAAATTGAATGATGAACGCCCCATTGCCCCTTCTCGGATTAGTGATACTTCAGAAAATCAGGTACCCACACTGACATTCCTATGGGAAACAGACTCCTTGCTCACCACCGTAGAGTCGGTGCTTTACGATCCCCAATCTCAATTCATTTACAGCGCCAATATCGAGGGGGACTTCATGGAGAAGGACGGGCAAGGAAGCATAAGCAAGATCAATCTCGACGGGGACATTGTGGAAGCCCGATGGGTGACCGGCCTCGATGCCCCAACTGGATTGAGCATTTCCAACGGCTCACTTTACACGACCGATATCGACCGGCTTATCAAGATCGAAGTGGCAACCGGAGAGATTCTAGAAGTTATTCCGATAGAGGGTGCCACTGCATTAAACGATGTCACTATAACTCCCGATGAAACTGTATATACCTCTGATACGGGAGGCAACACTATTTTCAAGATGGAAGATAGCAGCGTGTCCTCTTTTATCCAGGAGATAGAAACCCCGAATGGGCTTGTCTATAATGAAAATACTCTATTGATTTCCCAGTGGACCCCGGAGATCCTGCAAACCTATGATTTACAGTCAGAGTCACTCACAAAAATAGCCGGTAGCTTACCCCAGGCTGATGGTATAGAGATCCTCGGTGATCAAGGCTACCTCGTATCAAGCTGGGGCGGCAGGGTATATTTTGTTGATCATGAAGGGACCACCACAAAAATCCTCGACACGTCCTCTGAAGGCATAAACGCAGCTGATGTCAGTGTGATTAGTGATAGAAAGATGATGTTAGTAGCGACGTTTTCGAACAATACGGTTTCCGCTTATCAGATAGAATAACAGGTAGCATTTCTGAACGTCCCATTTGCTTTCCTCCCCCACTGGAGGGGCACAATAAGCTACATCGTTAGTTATTTAATCAAGAGCATGCTTCGTGTGGTTCGATGTTGCGTAGCCTGGGATTCTAGCGTATAGAAATATATACCGCTAGGAGCGCCTGCACCGCTTACTAACCTTCCATCCCAGGTGCGTTCATGAACACCGGCTTCAACGTACTGATCAGCGAGCGTGTTGACCAGCCGGCCTGTTGCATCGAATATTTTCAATGTTACCTGAGAAGCTTCCTGCACGCGAAAACGAATAGTCGTCGTAGCACTAAATGGATTAGGGAAGTTGTGATCCAGAACGAATCCTTCCGGCATGTTATCTACACCATCATCCCGTATTGCGCGTCCATTAACCTGTGTAAAAATAGATAGTTGCCGTTCTACGCGATGGCCTTGATAGACTCCACGTACCTTGAACTGCACGGTATAGATACCTGGTGCATCAGGCAATAACTCTCCTGCGAGTATCCCCTCAGGATTCGTTTGCAGTGAAAGGGTGTTGATCATCTCCAATTCGCCCGATTCATATTCACGGAACAGGTTCGCCTCAACCGATGGAGATATCAATTCAGCGGGTACAGAAACCGTGAAGCCTACTTCTTCCCCAACGCTAAATTGCTCTCCAATGAAAGCAGCATCAACCGGCAGGGATCCAAGGACGGGAATACTTACAAACGCATCCCTTAGCAACCCATTGTAACTGACTTGCCAGCTTCCGCTTGCGGGGTTCTTGATGTGGTAATAAGAAAAGCCTCCCTTGATGCTCTCGTGGAATTCTATACCCTGTTCTGAACTGTTTTCGGAGGTAAATAGAATTCCTTCAGGGGATACAAGCTTCAGATCAGGACCCAAAGACTGATCATTTCTAGATGAATTAAAATAGACCACCAGGTTCTCTATCGAAGGATCGACAGTGAAACGATATGTCTTTGTTTGAGGCTGGTCACTTGCGCTATTCTCTAAAGGTAAAAATGCATTTGAGGCGAGCATAACTGATTCAGCCTCATTAACATCCTTTTCAACCATCTTTGTTCGTAAATGCCGGAAAGGCACAGGATCGGTTATCCGGGTGTACTCCTCGCAGGCATAACCCGGATTACTAAACCATCGCCTGTAAAAGACGACTTCATAGTCATCTTCAGGAAAATCAAAACCTACCTCTGTTCCAATACGATTAACCCCAATGGATCGAGCTGAAAAAAAGAAATTTTCTGGAGAAGTCACTCTCGGAGTACGTACCCGTCGCAGGAAGTCATATTTTTGCCGATCAAACATAGAAGCACAACCCATCTCGAATCGAATCACGTTATCCTCACGTTCCGCAACCATGCCACCTATTCGAGATAGCTCATTATAAATGCTTTTTTTCCCATTAAGCTTAAAGTGCAGTTGCCCAAGCTGTGGGGCTTTGAGCAGGTTTTCATCTTCTTTCATCAGGAGATTACTGTAATACCCGTCGATATACTTATAGGAGAGGTTTTCGAGATTTTTGAACGTGTACCACTTTTTCAGAAACTGCTTGATCAGGCCAACGGGCGTATCATAAGCGAGTTCTCGGTGGGTAAGGCTCGCAGTAATCAAGGGAACGGCTTTGCTCAGCAAACTGGCACTGGATACCGACACAACACCATCTTGCTGTCCATCTATGGCTGTAAACGCACCCTCTGATTGATCTTTCGTACCTGCAATCACGAGATAACAACTATATGGGAATGGTGCACCATAGATCGTGCATTCGCGAAGCATGGCTGGAAAGGACGGAGCATTGAGCTCATGGAGAAACTTGCTACTCAGAGTCATCTGCTCGTATGCTGGCGCGCTATGATCCGGATAATCACCAAAAAGTAGGTTTAATACGGGTTTGCTGATCTTGTATTTGTTGTAATACACATGATAGGAGGAGAAGGAGCCATGATTGGGCGTTCCAAGCATTAGGAGCTTACTAATCATAACATCAGAGGAATGTAGCTGGCTCGCATAGTAACGAGCAACCAATCCTCCCATACCATGAGCAATCACGGGCACACTGTTTCCTTCCAACTCACCATACGTACCCGATGCATCAAAGTCGGAAGGATCCAACAAGGCGGGCAACAATTCGCCAAGTATAGCAGCGCTCTTTTCAATTTCCTGATTGTGTGGATAATACAGCTGCCAGACATCGTGCGATTTGTTCAAATCGGTTATAAAACCGTTTTGGTTTTCGTCGATCCAGTACGGATATGACCCTTCTACATCATGCAAGAGTAATACAGGCAGCCGCTGATTTTCATGGAAACCCCGAATGGTTTCTTTCGGAGGCACCAACATAGCCGTTGGCATTTCATTCGGCCGGTAGTAGCTCCAATGGACCGATCCGCCTCCGGTCCTGTATTGTTCGCTGGGTGCAAATTCATCGCCGGGAAACACGTACAAAATGGCGTCCAGCCTTTTATTCGCTACAAGGTCAGTATAATCATAGGCAAACCCTACGTGACCGGCGATACGCTGCCCCTGACCGGTAGCTCCAATAAGGTTGATGGCGGTAAATCCATGAGCAGGGTCGTCCATTGCAGCAGCCAGGTCGGCGGCCGTAAACACAACAAATCCGTTTTCATCAATAGGCTTTCTGATTTCGACAGATTGATCAGCATTTGTAAACTGAAGCGTAGGTACACCGAGATGACTCGCCGATACCGCCTCCTCCTGCCCGGCGTCAAGCACGCGGAATACGATGCCCGCTTCATTCTCTGGGAGCTCTGGCCAAACAGCGGTATCCTGACCTAGCGTTACTACGGGATTTACAGCTAAATAGCAGAAAAGTAAAAGAGACGAGATGATGGCATAATTACGCCAGACGCTTACCGGTAAACAAGTAGACATGAAGAAATGGTTGGAGATTCAACTGAAAAGGCCATATGCCAGGGATGTAGAACTGAATACCGTTATATAAGAAGGCACTACATCAACATAAAGGAGCTTTGGCGTATTCAAGCACTAACCTTTAGGCCTACAATTCACTGTTTTGCCGGTCTCCATTTTAGGGGAGTTAATTCCTGGATTTCCTACAGGATCTTGTTAACTCAAAGAGGAACTCCGACCACCCTCTATTCCTCTCACACATCTCATGCGTATCTCTTCTTCATGGGGAAACGTGTGCTTCAGTTGCCGTGACAGCAACGAGCAAATCGCAGTTGGAGGCACGAACGATATCGGGCCACGCAGCATACACATTGGTATCCTCATAGAGTACCTAGTGAATGATAACATCAGATAGTACGTTCTTTGACTCTGACTGACAGGCCATTGCAGAGAATGATATATTTTATAGCGAATTACTTACAATTAAAACAGGCCTGTGTTACTACAAAAGGCTTTTCTAAGGTCACTCTTGTTTCACCTGCCGATAGCAACCGAACACGATTACTCGATGTGCTGCCCGGCTAGAGGCAATATAAAACTTTTTGCCCAATCAAGTACATGTCTTTGTCAATGCAAAATCACAAGTATAACAGGAAACACCCCCCCAATCGGCAGTATTTTGACCTGCCTCAGAAGTAAAGCCCGAGCAGACCAAGGTATCCGCCTAACTATATCAGGCAAATTCCGCGGTGTGTACATGCAATCTAAAGGTGTATGCTGTATTAACGAGAGCGGTTGTATCTGGTATGGACGTAATGAGAGGAGCCACTCCTCGTTGTCATATTGCAACACGTAAACCGCACGGCTAGCGAGTTATATCACATAAAATATAAACAAAACCATCTAGTTGAAAAGGCAATCGGTCAGAGTCGGTAACGGTTTGGTCTGTATCAATCCTGATTGTAGTAGTTTCTCTGTCTCGTTCCACTGCTAACTCCTCACCAGGACTAAGAACAACTTCTTCATTTTCTATTAATTCAAGCGTGCCGTTATCTCTCAGGAACGTCTTGATGCGTACTGCCACATTTCCGGTATTAACCAGCTTAAGCCCCCCATCGGCAACGATAGTACGTGGCAAAGGAAAGGGCGCCACACCACCGCCTGAATGACTTCCCATTGTTGTGCTCAAATCAACCTGGCCATTACGGTCTGTGAGTTCAAAATCGGCAAGCAAGGCGTTTACCTGCATCACAGCAGACACCTGTATCGAGGATGTGTCACCCGCCGCATCAGTAGTTTGAGCCCTGATACGTACTTCCGTTTCATTCAGCCCCATTTCCATAGGTGTTTCAGGCCCAATTCCACCTGCACCTATGCCATGGATAGCGGTGACTTGAAGCCCTTGCTCCAACACTAGATCACTCCCCGCCATCAACACATTAATTTCACCCGGTTCAACGACAAATTCAGGATTGGTGCTTTCAATAGAGACATTAAAAACATCTGTATCCCCTTTATTGGTCAGATAGAAATTAAACGATTTTGTGCTCTTCAGATCCCCCAGATCAAATACATTGTTCGAGTCGCTTATAGAGTTAATTGGAGTCAGGCTCAATGACCCCGGTTCAATAGGGATTTCATTATCATTAAGACCATCACATCCTGTGATGAAAAGGAAAGAAATACAAAATAGGCTAAGGAGACGTGTCATCAGAAGCGTAAAATAAGGAAGAAGGTCTTGCAAAGAGGGGCTATTTGTATAAAGCCGCTCCTTTTTATTGAGTTCCTTCTCTTGCCGTACCTACAAGCCGTTGCGAGGAATGAAGAAAGGTATCAGGTGCGTACCAAATGGTTACATCAATTTCAAAAAGAGCCTGTACAGTATTGGTATAGTGGCAATATGGACATGGCAGGACAGTACCAAGTCTACCAGTCTCTTGTTAAAAAAAGGCCATATCTATCTGTGCAATGCATTTCATAGTAGAATTCCTATTTCCCTTTTTGCTGCAACCTAGCATCGTGCATTTCTTAAATGCTAGTTTTTCCTGACACTTCAATGGTACAGTTTCTGCACAATTAAAATGCAAATGTACTCCATACACATCGACATATAGCTCTTATCTTGATGGGAAAATCCTCTTGCAAGACTTTCCACATGTTGCTTTTACCTTCCCTGAGCCAGGTCTTATGCATCTCTCTATCGTATTGAAAATTTTCTTTTGGGTGATTTCTACCTGTTTCTTTTTCCAAATTGCCTCCGCCCAGAATTTGACCAAGATCATTCCGGATGAAGGAGGGGTACTTGACTTTTTTGGATCATCCATCGCGATGAGTGGAGATAGACTCATTGTCAGCGCACCATTTAAAGACAAAAGTAGCGCACAAAAGGATGCAGGGGCTGCGTTTATTTTCGAACGAGAGGATTCAACTTGGATTCAGCGCCAGATGTTAATTTCGAACGCAGGGGGCAATACCAGGCTTGGGACATCGGTGGATATCTTCCATGAATACGCCATTGTAAGTTCAACTGCTGAACAAAGAGCCATCATTTTCAAATACAACGGAAATACCTGGGTAGAAGTCACGGAGCTCAAGCCATTCAATGGTATATCTGCCAGCAATTTTGGTACATCAGTAGCTATTACAGATGAATTTGCTTTTGTGAGCTCAGGCGAGGATCTCGTAACACAGAATGCTGGTGCTGTATACGTATACCAAAGGCAAAAAGATGACACTTGGACCCCATTCCAAAAGCTCTTCGCTTCGAACCGAATTAAGTTTGGTTTATTTGGCTCCTCCATTGATGTCCATGGAGACGCTCTCGCTATAGGATCTCCTCGAACAAATGGTGACGTTGCTGCTTTGTACGTTTACAGATGGACAGGCAGAGAGTGGGTTGAAAAGGATATTCTCTACACACCCACGGAGTTCACAGTAGGCAATGGTCCTGTAGACATCCATGAGGACCAGTTGATTATTGGAGTTCCCAGGAGCATAGAAATCGAGCGGTATGCTGGTACAGCATTTATGTATAGACAGCTAGATGGACAGTGGATCGAACCAGAGAAAAAATTATTGGATGATGGAAGACTCATGACCTACTTTGGTAGTTCGGTAGCTATCAATGAGGATTATGCCGTCATTGGCGCACCACTTTATAATTCTTTCGCGAAAGATACAGGAGTTGCTGTTGTCTACAACAATCAGGAGGGAAGCCTGGAAGAAGCCTATCGGATTATACCATTTGACGCAGAAGCAGGAGATCGATTTGGCGCACCAGCAATCATCAGTGGTGGGTTTCTAGCTATGAGCGCGACATATGATGATGACCTTGGAGGAGGCTCGGGATCCGTTTATGTGCACATTCTAACAGGAGCCCCCACATTTTACACCCCACTTGATTCAACCGATTTGTTTGCACGCCTAGAATACCCCTACGAGCATAGGGTACACGCAACAGGTGTACCTGCTCCTACCTACTCGCTCCTTGAAGCGCCAGACAATATGGCCATTGATCCCGCTACAGGGCTTATTTCATGGGTGCCACAATCGACGGGCACCTTTCAAGTGTCTGCCCTTGCTTCAAATGGCGTTGCCCCGGCGGATACACACGCCTACGCCATCGAAGTATTAACACCTCCATCTATTACTTCTCAACCGGACACCCTGGTACTTCTTGGCGACCTCTACACCTATGGCATAGAAGCTACTGCTAATCCAGCCGCCTACTATACGCTTAGCTCCGCCCCTTCAGGTATGAAGATCGATAGCGTTACAGGCTTAATTCAATGGACCCCCACAGAAACCGGTATCTATGAAGTAGTTGTAAACGCAAAGAATTATGTGAACCCTTCAGATTCTCAGCGATTCGAAGTTCTTGCCGGCTTACCTCCCAAGATCCTTTCTGAGCCAGACACGCTCACAGCCGTTCTTAACGATTACACTTATGACGTATTTACTATCGGCTTTCCAGCTTCCCGCTTCTCCCTGGCCCTGGCACCTGAAGGAATGGAAGTTGATAGTGTGTCTGGCAAAATCCAATGGTTTCCTGAGCAAACAGGCTTCTATGATGTAACCCTTGTTGCAGATAACAGCATTGCACCAGCGGATACCCAGGAGTACGTTATCCATGTATCAACAGGTGTAGGTAATGACGAAGCTCCTCAGCCTTTGCAAACTACTGTGTTTCCGGCCTATCCAAATCCTTTCTCTACCAACACAAGCATCCCCTTTCAGTTAAACAGTGCCACCTCTGTCCAACTTAAGGTCATCGATGTCACCGGAAAACAAATCTATATACAAGATTATCCAGCCCAAGCACCTGGGTCCTATGAATTAACATGGCAAGGAATTGATTCCTCTGGAACTCCTGCACCAGCAGGCCTTTATTTTCTTGTTTTATATCTCTCGGACACCTCAACACCGCTCGTCACTAAAGTAGTTAAGTTATAGATTCGTCTCCCAGTAAGGGCACAAGCACATTCAGCCTTAGTTGACCTTTACCATCTCTCTGACTCGCGATTCTCCATAGTCGGTTGTTATTCGCAAGAAATACATCCCTGGCATCATATCATCTCCTGGCTCCCAGGAAAGGTTGTATTTTCCTGGAGAGTGAAGGGTATTTAGCAAAATCGCAACTTGCCTACCTAGGGCATCATACACAATGGCTTGTATCCCGCTTGTCTTAGGCAGACTATATTGAACATCGATTCGTGTGCTAAAGGGATTTGGATAAGCGGTACTTACCTCAAATGTAGTAGGAAGTGTTGCTTCCTCCTCAGCATGGGTGGGCCGGACTACTTGAATAGAAAATCTCTGGGTGTTAGTAGGGACAATGTTATTAAACGCGGCCAGTTCTACATCGTACAAGCCTTCTTCAGTGGGTAGCCATGAAACGAGGCCAGATAGCGAATCTATCCTCATCTCCTGAGGTGCCTGTAGCAGCATAAACTGAGGAGAAGGGTTTCCAGCAGCTTGCACCCTGTAAAAATACTCCTGGTCTACAACAGCAATTGTATCAGGTGTAGAACTGATAACGATTGGTGGAGGATTTGTGACTGTAATTTCGAATTGCTGGGTTGCAACTGGCTCTACGCCATTCACAGCTAAAACAGTAACTGTATAGGTCCCCGCTTCCTGCGGCAACCAGGAGATCTCCCCTTTACCTGGATCAATCCGCATACCTTCAGGATTATCAGCAAGAGTCAACGTAGGCTCAGGGTTGCCAGTAGCTTGTACCTTGTAGGTATAGAATAAGTATACCGTAGCAGTTGTATCAGGCATCGTTATAAATTCTGGAGCGGTCCCTTGAACGTCTACCACGAACCGTTGTGTATCAGTAGAGGTAGTTGAATTGGTAGCGATAAACTCAACATCAAACTCACCAGGCGTTGTGGGTAGCCATTCGATAAGTCCATTCAGGCTATCCATTGTCATCCCCTCAGGAGCCACCACAAGTTGATAGGTAGGAGCAGGGAATGCTTCAGCTTCCACTTGGTACGTATATAATTCGTCGAGATTAACCGTAGTTATTGGGTTTGAGGAGATAATAGGAGAAGATTTACTGAGCTTGAATATGTAAGCTGCTGCGGATATAGGATCAGTGTCAAGATCGTAAAAGGTACCTACAAGTACTTCATCGCCATAAATGGAGATCTCTCCATTTACAAATCCATTCAATTGGCTTCTAAGAGATATCCAATTCCCGTCTATACGTTCAAAGAAAAATGGGCGTTGAGGATCATTCATATAATTGGGGAAGACACTGGCATAGTTCCTCCCCAAGCCCACATCAACCCATCTGACGTACTTATTATCAACTAGCAGGGTGTCACTAATAACCCATGCATTATTTTGAAATTCAGAAATGTAGGCAAGCCCTAAATCTTCATCTTGAATTCCATGGGCGCCAATTATTGCAAATGTACTATCAATAGACAAAGATCTCCCAAATCGTTCATCATAGAGGTCACTGGTCTCGATTTCAAGCACATCAGGCAACTCAACCCATACGTTTTCCTGCAATTGATATGCGAACACCTTTCCGGTATCTTCGAGTTGTGTCTCTCCCGCAAATTGGGCGCTCACAAGTATATTTCGTCCCTCTATGCCAACAGTACTACCAAATGAATCTCCAGGCAATCCATCAGCACGAGTTAGTTTAGCAGACTCACTCCACTCCCTATTCTGCCAATGGAAAACATAAGCTGCTCCAGATGTATCCCCAAAGAAATCCCCGGGCGCACCAACAATCGCATACTCACCGCTAATAGCAACTGAACGGCCGAAAAAATCGCTGGCTTGCCCATCAGACGGAACCAACTTGGCCCTTTCAATCCATTCATTTTCTGTTCTTTCATAGATATACGCCGTACCGGAATCTTCGCCATTCACGTTTCCCCCCATCATCCCAATAATAGCGAATGTGCTGTCGATATCAATAGAAACCCCAAATGAGTGCCCTTCACCACTACCAGATGGAAACAATGAGTCTGTCAGCACCCAGCTATTTCCTTGACGAGTGAGCTCATGTACAACGCCTGCAAAACTATCATCAATAGGACCAGGCGCACCAATCAGTGCAATATTACCAAGAAGCGCCGCCCCTCGCCCAAAGCTTGCTCTTTCAGGCAAACTATATTCCATGAGCTCAATTCTTCCTTGTGCATTCACAGCGTCGAGATGCAGGCTTAATATGAACAGTGTCAAAAAGATCGAAGCACAACCTTTATTATACATAAAGCTTTGAGGAAGAAATTAAAGAAGTGCGAGAAAATGAGTATGTGATAAGAAATCAAAGAGTAGAAGGCAGTATTCTGGTAATGTTTCTGTCCTGACAAAAACTGACATGTCCGGACAAAGCAGAAACTCAGCGATAAAAAGATAGAAGCCATCAGTCCAGCTCTCCTTAAAACCTCCAGTTCTACAGGAAACGCAAACTTATTCCATATATAGCCTAGCGTTTAGGAAACGCTGAGGCTGGCCACGTATAGTGTTGTGCCACAAAGAGTTACAGCATTTTAAAAATCGACCGGTACATTATTGGTACAGAAAATGACACGATATATACATAAAAGACGTCTAAAAATGCCATTATTCATTGATTTTAACTGCCCTCACAGAGGTAAACATATTTGGGTGATCCTTAACTAAGCTAGAGAAGCAGAACAATAAATAATGACATTCCTATTTCAAGTATAGCATTTTTTCAGTCAGAAACACTTGCTCTCCATTGCTCCCCTTTGCCTTTAAAACATAAAAATATGTACCGCTGGCAAAGCGACTAGCGTCCCAAGTTATACGGTGATGACCTACGCTTCTATCGTCTTTTGCTAGTAAAGCCACTTCACGACCCAAAACATCGTAAATACGCAGATCGATCTGCCCTTCAACTGGTAAGTCAAAGCTTATCGTTGTTTCAGGATTAAAGGGATTGGGGTAATTTTGAGAGAGGACCGCCTCGGTCGGAGCTTCTACTTGAAGACGTATTACTTTGAAGCCAATCATAGTTTCATTTGAAAAGATCTCAAACTTCAGTTCAACTGATTCCATTATTGGCGCTATACGATCAACTGTAAATGTAAAAGGTGCTTGCTTTTCTTCACCAGCTTCAAGTGCATTCAGTAGCTGTTCCTCTTTGATAAAGGTCAACCAATGCGGCTTTTGACTCACCTGCACTTGCACATCCTCTGTTGGTAACTCACCTGTATTGATCACCCTCAATTCGATTTGATTGTCTGATGATGCATACGGAATCAGATAAACGTCTTCAAGTTTATTCGCTACTGATTGCGTATAGGCGGTCGTTGTAAATAAAAAGGTGAATAGGAGGGCAATAATTTTATACATATTCTCATTGAGGTCTTATACGAAGAGCAGTCACTTCATTGTTTGAAATCTCAAGCGACTGACCAGCAGCTAAGTCGTGAGTCGCTATTGCTTGACCGTTAACAAGCTCTTCAAACACAAGAGCTTGTGTATTACCTTCAAGATCTATTGTCACTGGATACCTGTTTACCTGCAGTTGAACAACGCCCTCCGTACCTTCAATCAACCGGCTATCTCCTTCAAATCTCGCATCAAAAAAGTTTTGAGGAGGAACAGGCGGCAGCCTGAATGACACGTTCTCTGCATTTGTGAGTGTTCCCCCGAGGTAGAGTATTTGCTGGCCTCGGTTTGCATCACGAATCGTTATTTCGGTAAAAGACCCGTTGGCATTGGGGCTGTAGACAATTGAAGGAATACCAGTTTTTCCTGCCCCAGTAGCACTGCAGTCCAACGTGATTTGCCCCGCTCCATTAGTCATCACCCAATAACCTTGTCCTTGGTGGAGTGTATCGGCAACAATATAACCGTTGTCAAAACCAAAGAGAGTACCCGTAATTATAATACCGCTCAAATCCTGAATCGAGGAAGTCGCTATGTTACAACTAGGTCCAGAAAAGAGATGCCAGCCTTGAATTAGATCGAGGTTTAAAGTATCCATAGGAATACCCATAACGGATTGAGAGCCACCAGCTTCTGTTTCAGCCCAATACCCACGTCCTACAACAAGTTCATTTTCTAATGTATAACGATCGGTATTCCACCAGAATGGTGGCTGCAAAAGAGGAATATCGGTAAATATAGAGTCGTAGGGTGTACTTAAAGGTTCAAACGGCATCCCAATCAATTGCCACGAAGCAACCAGATTCATAGAGAAGCTCGGAGGTGGGTAGCTACCTGCTAAATGCTCACTAAAACCTTCTATATATGATTGTATCATGTAAGGTACAGAATCATACCTCTCAACTGCATTTTGCAATACAGATATGTCACCTAAGATCGCCAGACTTTTCAATGTGATAATGTGTATCTGTTTAGCAACAAACTCTGCACGTTGAAGCTGTCGGAGTTCTTCTTGGATTATTGGTGGATTTTCACTCAACTGAGTATTTAGTGTGTCGACATGACTGGCTGTTTCGCTATAAATTTGGACTAACAATGCTAATGCTTCATCCTTTCCATAATTGTCTAAAGCAACTTGGGTTAATAATCCCAATAGCCCAGGCAAATTGTTCGCGGTCATGACATCTTGATAAGTATTAAGATTTTCATCCGAGGGCAGAATAAGTCGGTTTTCAATAACTGATATGTATTCCGTAGGTGAAGCAGTGAATCTATTATAGGCTAGAATGGCTTCCGGATCGTCTGTATAGGATGAATAAGGTGGAAGCGACAATAACAGATCTATATCGTCTTCAATTTGAGTTGATTGTGCCAATACATCACCAAAAGTCAAAACTTTCAGGACCATTAAACTCAATAAAAGGTTTTTCATTTTTGACCCAAACTCGGTTTACGGGTTATGAAGTAGATCTTGATTTTGTTTTGCGAGAGAGATTACCCTCTCAGTAAGTCTACGCCAAGTATTTACGCTATAATCGTAATCACCAGGGGTAATATTGGTTGGATAAGCAAGATATGGCACATTCATCTCTGCGACTGGATCCGAACTATGACCAAGCTCTGTTAGAATGTGAACAAACTCATGAGCCAATAGAACAGGTGGATATCCTGGAGCCAGGTAAATGAAAGAGTATTTACCTTCATTTAGAGATTGATTATATCCATGGTCTGTGTATGTTGTTACGGCTATTCCATAAGGATCAATTAAATTCTGATCTCCAACATAGAAAATCTCTGGACCGAGAAAAATATAGACCACTTTTTCGTCCATGACGTAGTTTGAATTAAAATGTTCAAAAATTTGAACGAGATCATTCTGTTCATCAGGAAAATTACCAGCTTCTAGAGTCAAATTTTCAAAAATATCTTTCCTCAAAAAGCCCGTTGGATTTTCACTCAGTATGGGGTCATCTGCTTGCTCAAAGCGTATACAAGCAGGCGCCCAAATTTTATTTGCTCGATCCAACCAAAGAATTAGATTCTCGTCAGGAGCCATTTTTCCACGTCCATAGTGAGATGGATCAGAAGTTGATTGCTGTTCACCCTTTTCAATTGGATAAATGAATTCACTAGATGCGGATGAAATAGGCAAATCGAGTGTATAGGCTTGATACTTTTCAAGATACACTTTACTAACATTATAGTAGGGTTCGCTTAAAGTACCCGGTGCATGATTTGTACAAGGAGATTGCCCTGAACAATCAAAAACTCCATTTCCTTCGCCTTCGTCTCCTGTATTGGGTACACCATCCAAACCCACATCTTCAAATGGTTCCATAAAGTTAACAATCTGATATTTCACTTCTTTATAATCTTCGCAAACAGGGACCTCAGCGGTAATTAGTTTCGCATTTAGGTCTGTATATTCTATTGTTACCGAACCTCCTACATCTGTCCAATGAGTCCGATCGTTAATTGAATCATCCACGACTGTAGCACCAACACCATTATCATACACCTCAAATCCGTCATCACTATATCTGTGAATATTTGTGCCTACGCTTGGAATGTTATCGAAAAGTGGTGCCGTTAATAACTGAGAAGCCGATCGAAAAACGCCAGTATTATTTCCTGTTTCTCTTAATTCAATATCCGTTAGATTATCTCCTCCCATTCGCCCTTCAGTTCGAATACCTACTGTTATCAGATCTACGCCAGTGTTTTGATCTTGCGATTTATCAGTTACTTGGATAAAGAATTTATCAGAGTCCAGATCAATAAAGTTCTCTTCTAGCATAAATGAGTTTCTCACATTGAACATTCCGTCATAAGCATTGTCCCAGTTACTTATAACCAAGTGAGTTAATTCTTCATAAACACCAGGATCCGTTTCCTTGACAAATTTAATTGGGTTTTCAAGAATTACTATATCTCCCGATCCTGTAGCAGACGCGTCGTCACTTCGCGTCGCCGTAATTTGTACGATTTCATCAGGTGCTAAAATAGATGTACTATTACGTTTAGCAACTGGCGGCAAGGGAGCTTCCTCTGCGATAAATCGCACGAAGCGGTCCGAAGCTCCGAAAGCAGGATCCAGTGCGGAGTAGGGTACTAATTCCAATGCAGGACCAGCTTGTTCAACTTCAAACAGTCCCACCTCCAATTCGCGAACAAGTTCAAAGTATCCCTGAGTTGTATCAGACAAGGCTATATCCACGTCGAAGACACCAGCTTCGCCAGGATCGGTTACTACTACTGTTATCGCTGATGTATCGGCTACTGATACTGTGTCTGGAGTGGCTGTGACTATGAAGTACTCGTTTACTATCCTTGCATCTAAGACGAGTTCTTCTCCAGTATCTTGGCAATAAATGCTATAGCCTTGAATCAGAATATTCCACTCATCGCCATTTTGAGTAATTACGTACTCGCCCGGATCATCACCTAGCGTATCTGAAACTACAACCAAATGAGCAGTGATGACGTCTCCTGTCAGTACATCACCTACTACGATTGTTTCATCAATGAAATAATCATAAGAGTCTACAATTAAAGGCTCTATTTCTCCCGCTGGAAAGCATAGGCCGCCATTCTCGTTGAACTGCACAGTCCAGTTGCGTTCAAATATCTTATCATTCAGTACCTGAGGGCGAGTTAAACTGTGTTTTGATGGGGCACTTCCATTTATGTATACGTTTAAGAACACCTCATCTGGCGGAAAAGAATCTGACCCGAGCCTATATGCCTGTGTTAAATCTATTTCTAACGATCCGTCCTGCGCTGCAGTAAACTCTGCAGCAGTTAATGAAGAAACTCTTGACGCATCTACTTCAACCTTCTCTTTAATCACAACCTGGGCAATAACTTTCCCAGGTAGGAATAGTGCAATCAATAGTGGTCCAATGAGAAGTAATATATTTCCCTGTGATGAAAGCTTTGGGGGGCCAAATATTTTCATAGTCAATAAATCTTACCGATTAAACTTTCTAATTTCTGAGCCAAATTTGTTTACTTCAAAAATGTCATGCGCCCAACTCTAATCGCTACCTCATCATTCATTTGTGCAATAACCCTATACAGATAAACCCCTGATGCTAACGATGATGCATCGATCATGAATTGTTGCTGGGTACCTGCAACCATATTCCGAGCAGGCAATACAGTAACTTGCCGTCCCATCATATTGTAAATCTCGACTTTTACAACGGCAGCCTGAGGCAAATTAAGCATAATCGTTGTAGAGGGATTAAAAGGATTAGGATAGTTCCCCTCAAGCGTGAACTCATTGGGTATACCTGTATTTTGTTCGACTGAAACGAATTCTTCTATTTGCGGCTCAGAACTGCCGCCGCCAGACGTTGTGATCTCTATCACCGGGTGGTACATCGCATTTGCATGTTCTCTACTGCTGTAGGACACCCACTGCGTATCATCGCCCACACTCACCGATCCGATTCGGATCTGCAA